>Ga0209935_1000022_pt1 | contig 941328 bp, 769 predicted proteins | sample ThiBio_1000_plan_2_FD_183958 | JGI IMG/M metagenome (GOLD analysis project Ga0209935, IMG submission 183958) | Wastewater bioreactor microbial communities from Cape Town, South Africa - Thiocy_cont_1000_plan (SPAdes) | ecosystem: Engineered > Bioreactor > Thiocyanate-remediating >... | reverse complement strand
TCCCAATGTACTCATCACCAGCCCTTCCACCGGCGTGACACTGCCGGAAGATGCCAATGTGACCATTGCGGCCAATGCATCGGTGACGGGCGGCAATATCACCCATGTGGAGTTTTACCTGGACTCGGTGAAGATAGGAGATGATTCGACCGCCCCGTACAGCATGCAGTGGATTGCCGCCGACCCTGGGAGCTATGCGATCAAGGCAAGGGCCATCGATGGATTTGGCAATGCCAATACCTCTACCGTCTATATCAAAGTAGAAAATCTCAACTATTTCTGGTCTACCACGGGCAATATCGCTACGAATGCGGATACCTTCTTCCTGGGTACGGTGGATACCAACCGGCTGGCCATCCGGACCAATAACATCGAGCGGATGAGCGTGCTCAGCGATGGATCAGTAGGGATAGGTACGAAGAGCACCCATGGCTATAAACTAGCGGTGAATGGCAGCGCCATCTTTACCAAGGTAAGTGTGCGGAACTATGCCAACTGGCCGGACTATGTGTTTAACAACGATTATAAGCTGCCGGGACTGGATTCCCTGGAGCGGTACATCCGGGTGAACCAACATTTACCGGGGATCATTTCTGCGGACCAGGCCAAAGAACAAGCCATCGATCTGGCGGAGAACCAGGCCCTGCTGCTGCAAAAAGTAGAAGAGCTGACGCTGTACCTGATCAAAGAGCACAAGAAGGTGGAGGAGCTGACCAAAGAGGTGGAGCGGCTGAAAACACAGCTCAAGAACAAATCAGTCCAAACAAAGCATTAACCCCTAAACCCGCCTACCATGCTATGTTCACGGGCTACCTTTTTATGGATACTGCTGCTACTGGCGGAGGCTTGCTATGCACAGCAGCCGGTGGCAAGGGGGCTTGACCTATCTGCCCAGGCTGTGTCGGGTCCTGATCTGCCTGCAAGATTTCTTAGCCGTATGCAACGCAAGATCACCGGCCTGGATGAGCAACTGACCAAACAAACGCAGCAATACCTGGAGCGGATGGCGCGGAGAGAGGCGAAATTGCAGAAGAAACTGTACAAGGTAGATTCGGCGAGAGCAAAGTCCTTGTTTGCCGGTAGTGCGCAACAATATGCGGCGTTATCGCAAAAGCTGGCCGTTGACACGGGGAGCATGCATTTGCACCTCAGCGGGGAGTACCAGGCGTATACCGACTCGTTGCAGGGGATGTTGCAATATTTGAAAGCCAATCCCGGCGCGCTCAATACGGCGGAGCTGCAACATTCCTTACAACAGCTGCAGGCGTTACAGGCCAAACTGCAAGACGCCGACCAGGCCAAGGCGTATGTCAAACAACGAAAGCAACAGCTCTCGCAATATATCCAGCAGCATGGGAACCTTGCCGGACTGTTAGGCAAAGACTATCGGGCATGGAACCAGGAGGCGTATTACTATGGGCAACAAGTACGAGCGTACAAAGAGATGCTGAATGACCCGGATAAGTGGGAAAAGCAGGCGCTGGCGATACTCGGAAAAGTACCGGCCTTCCAGTCCTTTATGCAAAAGAACTCCCAGCTGGCGGGCTTGTTCAACCTTCCTGGAGGCAATCCTTCTGCCCCACAGGCCATAGCAGGATTACAGACCCGGGACCAGGTAGGAGGATTGATCAGCCAACAGGTGGCGGCGGCCGGATCAGCCGGGGTGCCTTCCATACAAGGCAATATCCAAGCGGCCCAATCGAAGTTTAATAGCTATAAAGATAAGCTGCTGCAAGCCGGAGGGGGTAACAGCAATCAGGACGCGCCCGACTTCCGGCCCAACGGGCAGCGGACAAAGACCTTCTGGCGGAGAGTAGAATACGGCGCGAATTTTCAGACGACGAAGAACAACTACTTTCCAACGACCACGGACTTCGGTCTCTCGGCGGGTTATAAGCTCAGCGACCGAAGCACCATCGGCATCGGCGCCAGCTATAAGCTGGGGTGGGGATCGGATATCCAGCATATTGCCTTTACCAGCCAGGGAGTAGGACTACGGTCGTACCTGGACATCAAGATAAAAGGGAGCTTTTCGGCCACAGGTGGATTCGAATACAACTATGCGACGCCATTCCAAAGTATGCAGCAACTGCGGCAATGGTCCAGGTGGTCGAAGAGCGGCCTCGTTGGTGTCGCGAAGACAGTGTCGATGAAGAGCCGGGTGTTTAAGAAGACGCGCGTAGCCGTTCTATGGGATTTTTTAAGCTACCAGCAGGTGCCGAAGACGCAGGCCGTGCTGTTTAGGATAGGATATGCCCTTTAGCGATCCTGCTGATCAAGGTTTTGACTTTATTAAAATATTAGATAATTATGAAGCAGCAAACATCCGCTAAAATGAAGTGGATTTATACAATCGTCCTTCTTTTTATATGTCAAAGCATTCATGCACAGGTGAAACCAGGCTCTCTATCAAACGGGATCATACCCGAAGTCATCCCTCCTTCTCCCGAAGCAAGTTCTTTAGGGAAATACGGTGATTGGCCTGTATCTGCCTATACGGGCCTTCCGAACATCAATATTCCGATATATACGATAAATGTGTCAGGATATCAACTACCGGTGAGCTTAAGCTACCATGCGGGAGGGGTAAAGATAGATGAAGTGAGTTCCTGGGTAGGAACGAATTGGTCTCTTTCCGCCGGGGGCGTTATCGGGAGGACCATCGTAGGATTGAACGACGAAAGAGTAGGGGGTGGCTTTTTATACAGGAATCAAAGGAATAATTTTCTCAAGTCGAGCTACGACCTGACTAACTACGATGATTATATTTTCCTCAGAAATATTTCGGACGGTACAATGGATACCGAACCGGACCTTTTTTTTTTCAACTTTGCGAGTTTTTCGGGTAAGTTCTATTTCGACAAGACCGGTAATTTCCAATGTATTCCTGCCAATAACCTGAAACTATTGGTCAATCCTCTGAATACGCTAATAAATCCAACCGACCAGCATTGGGAGATTGCTGACCCCAGCGGAAATGTATATTGGTTCGGCTCTTACCTGGATGGCGGAAATGGGTTTGAAGCTACGATGTTGTACAACGGGTCACCTAGCGTGAGCAATATGAAGACCACCGGCTGGTACCTGACAAAGATTATTCTTGCAAACAAGGCCGATACCATTTATTTTGACTATTCGGACAAATCGGAACATTACGACCTCCCTCTACCGCAGTCCTACAAGATATTAACGAATGACTATCCTACTTATACGCCAGCCGGAGGACCCGGAACCAGCTGGGACGATCTGTTGAAGCTTAATCAAACTGTCATTGATCCTACTAGTGTTACAACCACCAGCTCAAGCGGGAAAGCCGTATTAAGTAAGATACGATGGAGGTCGGGATCATTGGTATTTGCTGCCAACAGCAGCCGGCAGGACCTGTCGGGAAAATTACTTGACCTCATACAACTGTACAACAGACGAGGTGACAAGCTAAAGGAATTCCAATTAAAATATGCTGCTGTAAATCAGCGCCATTACCTTGACACATTGATCGAACGGGATGCATCTTCCGCGACACAATTGAAACATAGCTTTGAGTACATCAATCGTACCTACCTGCCGGTAAAAGGCTCTTATGCACAAGACCATTGGGGGTTTTTTAACGGCGCCACAGCGAATGTCAGCCTTCTTCCACCTGACCCGTCATTCAATACAACGGCGCTGAATGCGAATCGCGAGCCGGATGAGAACTTCATGCAGTTTGGGGCCTTAAAAAAGATCACCTATCCTACCGGCGGGTCTACGCAATTTGAATACGAGGCTCACCGATATGATCCCGCCAGCCCTGTGGGCGGCGGCAACCCAACATCACAGGTTGTTTCTGCCAATATTACGGTCAAGGCCTCTGATCCTCAGCTGGGCGGCTATTTGCGCAGTCAAACTTTCAATATTCCTTTTACACAAAATACCCCAACGATAGCCATCCAATTTAACAATTACGACAAACCTCCCTCGAAGGAGTTGTCAAGATTGCCCCTGGTGAGGATCGAGAAACTTGTCAATGGCACGTACCAGCCATACTACTATTGGGATGCCTATGATAACTTTCCTGTAGGGAATGCCACGCCAAATGCCAACGGCCTGGTGGACTATAATATAAATGAAAGTTTGAACTTTTCTCCAGGAGATTACAGGATCGTCACAGATGTTGTATGCGGTGTTGCCAATTGTGGCACCCCTGTTGTCAATCCCAGTGCTACAGCTCATTTGGTATATAGTACTTATTCGGCTGTGAACACATCGCCAATTGCCGGGGGATTAAGGATCAAGCAGATCACCAATTACAGCAATGGTATATTTGTCGCTGCCAAGAAATACAGTTATGCACCGGGAAAATTGCTTATTTATCCCAGGTATGTCCATCAGTATGGTGAGGAGATATACCGACAGACATCTTGTTTCACAGATCCACTTTGTGGGGACATCTGCGGCACCCTATATGTGAAATACAAGGAAATTACAAGCAGTAGCCAGTCCATATTGGGTTTTACCCAGGGTTCACCCGTTGGCTACACTGATGTCACGGAACAGGATATTGATGCCGCCGGCACGGACAAGGGGTTTACCAGCTACAGTTTTACGTTTACTCCGGATGTCCTGAATGCCTTCGTCTTTGACAGATACTACTGGCCGGGCGGCTCGATCCTGAATCCTTCCACGCCACTAAATTCTTACGAATACAAGAGAGGGTTGCCTTTGTATACCAATGTTTTTAAGAAGCGTACCGATGGTAGCTACATAAGGATCAAGTCTATAACAAATTCATATGAATTCAATGATAATGACAGCACTAGGCGTTTTAATACAATGACGGGTATGCGGGTTAAAAAGATGCGTACAGTCAATTATCCTTGTGGCACCTACTATAACGGGCTCATATTCCCTTCTACGAGCAATACTGACCTTCCGGTCGACTTTGCCTATGCATATTACAATCTGATAACAGGTTGGGTTCAAAAGACAGCAACTACTGAGGTTGTTTATGATGACAACGGCAATAATCCTTTATCTTCCACTACAAGCTATACATATGGAAACAATTCGCATTTGCTGGTCACCGGCACGGATACCTATGATAGCAAAGGCAATCTTATTTCTGTCAAGAATAAATATCCGGATGATTTTTCAGGAGTGACGGCGGCGGATAATACCAGCGCGGGCATCAAACTTTTGCAGCAGCGCTCTATCCAGGACAAGGTCATTGAATCGAGCACCTATCTGACCAATGGTATTAATCAGCCTGTTTTACGCAGTTCGACTTTTTCCGTCTACAACCCACTGGTTCCCTTTTTGGACAAGGTTATAGCCATAGAAAACCAGGCACCAATGACCGATTTTACGGCCGCGACTGTGCAGGGGGGTGCTATTGTCGCAGACAGCCGATATAAGATTCAGGCATATTTTGACAGCCATGACAGATATGGGAATCTTTTGCAGGCACACAAAGCAAATGATATCTATCAAACCTATATGTGGGATTATGACAGTGCCTATCCTGTTGCTAAAATTGTAAATGCCGGGATTAACGAAATTGCCTATACCAGTTTTGAAACGTCCGCTAATGGCAACTGGACGGTTCCTTCTATGGCAAGGGATTCTATTCATAATGCCGTCACAGGCCAAAAATCTTATTATCTCAACAATGGTAATATCACGAAGACAGGCTTGTCATCCAGCGTCACTTATGTCGTTTCTTATTGGTCAGGCAACAACTCAAATGCTTATGCCATTCCGGGGACATTGTCGGGATTTCCTGTGAAAGGGAAGACGATCACTATTAATGGCACTTCCTGGACATATTATATGCATAAGATAACAGGGCAGACCAGCGTAACGATCAGCGGTAGTGGCAGTATTGATGAGCTGCGTTTGTATCCCGCCCAAGCTCAGATGACAACCTATACCTACCAGCCATTGGTAGGTATGACCAGCGCCTGCGATATCGGCAACAGGATCACCTATTACGAATACGACGGATTTCAGCGACTGAAACGCATCCGGGACCAGGATTATAATATCATCAAGTCGATAGACTACCAATACCAGGGTAACAGCGGATGCGGTGCCAACTGCTATATCCTGACCATGCAGACCTTGGCAGGTACCAATACGCTCGGGTATCCTGTCGGCGTATTCAATTTGCGCGGCAAATTGTTGGGCAATGCCGCCGGTCCGTCTCAATACGTTACCCTGTGGAACAACGATACAGCCGACAGTCGTATTGGAGCCTTGTCAGCGGGAGGGGATTCGTTGCATTTTAATTGCACACTCAACGCGGGTCAGGCACTGCCTGCGGCCGTTACAGGTTGTAGATACTATCAATATGATTTTTCTGGTAATGTTATCGATGGAGTATCGGGGAGCAATGGAGTATATGTCGATTTTGGCGATGGTAGCAGTATGCCAATACCGGCCGGATATGCGACATTATCTCATTCTTATAGCAATACATCCACCAAAACAATTGCTGTTTATCATAACGAAGAGGCTTCAGGTTCACCAATTTTGAGCATGTCCACTGGCACAGTACCTTATCTAAAGAATTTCAGGGGAAATATTCAGCAGAATATTAAGTATTTGTCTTTCTATATGTACCAGGATTCCTCGGTGCAAACAACAGGGCAAATATACAATTGGAACTCTATTAGTTCAATATTAGGATTTGGAGTTGCTGGGTATGGCAACATATTGCCTAACCACAATCTAAATTTCAGTCAGGATTTCCTGAAGCAAAATAAAAACTTGCAGGAATTGAAATTTTATGGGACGCCATGGAACTATTATCAAAAAGGATATGTCGATTCAACCTTTAAAATAAGCCGCGTAAGGAGTGATTGGAATACCTACTTTACTAATCTTAGAAGTCTTTTGATTAGTGATGAACAATGGAGTCATGAAGATTTGAGTCCTCTCGTAAACTTAACATATTTCTGGTTGGTTGCGGACAATCAAAAACATTCAAATGATCTTAATAATAATCCACCCATTCCAATAGGAATCTCAGTGATCGATAATGCCATCAATCAAATAGCCGCGGGTGCCGGAAAAAATGTACGCAATGGATCAATATTGATTTTTAGCGGAGGATCGAATAGAAGCGCAGCAAGTGACAATGCGGTAGCCACATTGAATGCTATGGGATGGTCAGTAGTGGTAGATAGTGGTAATTAGCGAAAAGAAGCTAGATATATTGTTCATCATTATAGATTGATCTGTGAAAAATAATTTGAATTTACGAAGTAATTTATGCGCTATGTCAAGTAAACTGGTTCGCTTTTTCTGGACATTGGCCTGGATGGCTGGATGTTCTTCGACTGTTTTAGCTCAGGCCCCTTCGAACAAGCCAACTTCTGCTACACAGGTACCTGCCCCAACCGGGACGGTAGCGACCACACCGTCCGGCTATACGACCAGTGGGGTCTCCCCCAAGGTAAACTGGGTAAAAGTCCGGGACGCCATGGGAATGATCACCGATACGATCACCTTTGATGCTGCCACGTATGTAGATGTAAAAGAGACAGCGCAATATTTTGACGGGCTGGGACGTCCGTTACAGACGGTGGTCCGGCAAGCAACACCAGGGAGCCAGCCGTTGGATCTGGTCACCCCCGTGGTATATGATCCTTTTGGCAGGGAGGTCTATAAATACCAACCCTATGTGCAGACACCGGGCAACAACAGCGACGGCGGATTTAAGCGCGACCCTTTTACGGATCAACAGAATTTCTATCAAAATAGCTACCCCGCAGAACAACCGGCCTATACAGGGGAGCAGGTATATTACAGCCAGATTCAATACGAAGCCTCTCCCCTCAACCGGGTACTGAAAACGATGGCCCCCGGCAATAGCTGGGCGGGTAGCGGGGTCGGTGTCTCGCAGCAATACCTCGTCAATACGGCAGCCGACAGCGTGGTCATCTGGAATATTTCCAACGACACCCTGACCTATGTGGGTAATGATATTACCACGAATATCCCCACGGCGGCCGGCTATTATCCTGCCGGACAGTTGTTCAAGAACATCACCCTCGACGAACAAGGACATGCGGTGGTAGAATATAAGGACATGGAGGGACAGGTAGTGCTAAAGAAAGTGCAGCTGAATACGGTCGCGAGTGACTTTTCTGGGTATCATGGCTGGCTTTGTACTTATTATGTCTATGACGTTCTGAACCAGCTGCGGTTTGTGCTTTCCCCCAAGGCAGTGACCATTGCCTATGGTAATAGCTGGAACCTGCCTGCCGACACAACGACCATCAACGAGCTTTGTTTTCGATATGAATACGACGGGCGTAAACGCATGTCTGCCAAAAAGGTCCCCGGTGCCGCCTGGAATTACATGATCTATGACCTGCGGGATCGGTTGGTGTACACCCAGGATGGGAACATGCGAGCCCGCAATCAATGGATGACAACCTTATACGACGACAAGAACCGGCCGACGACCACGGGCATGCTGACCTACAGCGGCAATCCCGGCCAGTTGCAGCAATATGTAACGGCCCACAGCGGCACCCAGACCAGTAGTCCGGTGACGGTGAATGGCAGCGGAGTGGCCAGCACCCCGCAAAGCCTGACCCTGGCCGCTACGAGCAATGGTGACCAGCGGGCTTTGCAGGAGATTACCCTGAACACCGGATTCGAGACGCCGGACAACCCGGATTTTACGGCGGAGATCGTGCCGGACAGTGCCGGTACTCCTTTTAGCGATACGGTACAGGTGTTGGATAATCCCTTGCCCTCGGGGAATAGTTTTATTCCATTGACGCTGACTTTTTATGATGACTATAGCCAGCTGACCGACCGGCCATATACCACTGCCTATAACAGTCGGTTAGACGCCGGCACCAATACCCATGTAGAAGTACTTCCTTCCTCGACGGACCAACAGGCGGTACAGACTCTCGGACAGATAACCGGTACGCGCGTACGGGTGCTCGAAGACCCCAACGACCTGACCAAAGGGAAGTGGCTCACGACCGCTCATTATTTTGATGACAGGCTACGAATGATCCAAACCCAGGGAGATAACTACCGGGGCGGACGGGATACGGTGACCAATCTGTATAATTTTACCGGGCAGGTCATTGCCAGCTACCTCGCGCATAACAATCCCAACGCCACCACCAACGGCACCACCCATATCAAGACGAACCTGAACTACGATCATGCCAACCGGTTGTTGGAAGTGTATAAGACCATCAACGATGCCGACAGCACCAAGCGTCTCCTGGCCCGGAGCGATTATGACCAGATGGGGCAGCTGAAGGAGAAGCGCCTGGGGCAATTACCTACCGACGGCAGTTTCCTGGAAACCTTGGATTACAGCTATACTATCCGGGGATGGCTGAAAGGGATCAACAAGGATTATGCTAACAACGACAACAGTCATCAAGCAAACAGTCGCTGGTTCGGGATGGAGCTGAGCTATGACTGGGGTTTTGCGAATAACCAGCTGAATGGGAATATAGGCGGCACGAAATGGCGGAGCAAAGGCGATGGTGTCCAACGGGCCTATGGCTTTGCCTACGACGCCGCGAACCGTTTCTTAGCCGCCGACTTCAACCAATACAGCGGCAGCAACTGGGACCGGACAGCGGGCGTCGACTTTTCCGCGGTGATGGGTAACGGTGTCAATGGAGACTCGGCGTATGACGAGAATGGGAATATCCGAACCATGCTGCAATCCGGCTGGCAGCTGGGTGGCAGCCATTTGATCGACTCGCTGCAATATACCTACTATACCAATACCAATAAGCTCAAGGGCGTCATCGACGGCCGCAATGATGCACAAACGACAATGGGGGACTTCCGGATATCGGCACTTAGCCCCTATAGTACCGGCAAGACGACGAGTGCCATCGACTATGCCTACGATGTCAATGGGAACATGACGCGTGATCTGAACAAGGACATTGGTTCATCCGCAGCAGATGGCATTACCTATAATCACCTGAACCTGCCCTGGCAAATCAAAGTAAGGAGCGCCACCGGCACCAAGGGTACGATCACGTATATCTACGATGCCACAGGTAACAAGCTGGAGAAACGGACCATGGACAGTGTAGGGAATGTCCAAACCCATACGGCGTATATGGGAAGTTTCCAATACCAGGGAAAGAATACCTATACCGGCAGCAATCCAGCCGACACCTTGCAGTTCTTTGGGCAGGAAGAAGGCCGGGTGAGGGTCGTTACCGACACGACGACCGGACAGCCTCGGGCGAGCTTTAAGTACGACTACTTCATCAAAGATCACTTGGGCAATACCCGGATGGTGCTGACGGACGAACAGGAGTCGGATAAATATATCGCAGCCACCATGGAAGTAGCGGACAGTGCCCGGGAGAATCTCTATTACAGCAATCTCTCCAATACCAGGTCAAGCTTGCCAGCCGGCTACCCCACCGACACGACGACCAATCCCAACAACAAAGTCGCCCATCTGGGCGGAGCCACCGGCCCGAAGATCGGTCCGGGTATTACCCTAAAGGTGATGGCCGGCGATCAGTTCAGCATCCGGGTGAGCAGTTGGTATCGACTGAATGGAGCGACACCAGGTGCGCTCGCGAATCCGTTGACAGATATTTTGGCTTCTTTGATCAGCGGAGTCGGGAACTTACCGGGCGGAGGGCACCCGTCTGCCTCAGCGCTTCAGACCAACAGCGTCCCATTGAGCAGCAATATCACGCAATTCCTGGAGGATACCGGGTCATCCATCAACAGCAGCAAGCCGCATGCCTTTGTCAACTGGGTATTATTTGACAACCAGTTCAATTATGTGGCGGAAAGCAGCGGATTTGACCAGGTGGGAAGCGACACGATCCTTAAGAAGCATGTGCTGATGAATTTGCCGGTGACAAAGAGCGGATATTTGTATATTTACCTGAGCAATGAGACACAAAATGTCGACGCGTTCTTTGATAATTTGCAGGTGACGCATACCCGAGGGGCCATGTTGGAGGAAGATCATTATTATCCATTTGGGCTTACCATGGCGGGAATCAGTGATAAGGCACTGAAATCCCACTATATTCGAAATCGGTACAAGTATAATGGCGGAAATGATTTACAAAGTCAAGAGTTTAGTGACGGCAGCGGTCTTGAGACTTACGACGCAATTCATAGAATGTATGACCCTCAATTGGGAAGATTTGAACAGATTGACGAATTTGGAGAGATTAGCCTTTCTTGGTCGCCTTATTCATTTGGAAGCGATAACCCAATATCGAGGAATGACCCGTTAGGGTTAAAGGATACTACCTTCAATGGTGAAGTGGTTCATAGAGATCGGGATCTTGCGCCGGCGGTAGTTACGGCAAAACATTCTCAGGAGGCCTTGCAAAACACTTATTGGTCGTTAATTAAGCGCGGTATTCCACTTGATAGAGTAAAGGATAAAGGTTTGAGGGATTGGCTCCTTGTTTATGATGCTGCTCAAAAAGGTTTAGAGCGGGCTGACCAAATGCAGCGAGAATTTTATTCTAATGTTGCAGACTATGGAAGCTGGCTGCTACCGGTAGGTGAATTAAATATAGCTGGAAAGGTTGGTAAGGCAGCCTTAAAATTATTTCGTCTCAAAAGAGGTGTAGTTGTAGGTAGGGTATTTTGGTCCGGCGGATTGAATGTCGCGGGCAAGGCCGCCGCTGAATATGCCTATGTCAATGGAATGAAAACTTTAGAGATGACTATGAAAGGGAAAATTTTAACCACGCTCACGAACTTAACCTCGTACGATCTTACTAAACCACTGTGGGAAGCGGCTTCCAAATCTTTTGCAAACGGAGCTGAAGGGACGGTTCATTTTTTTACAACAGCAGCTGGACCAAGAGCTGAAAGTATCTGGTTGAATATAGAGAAAAAAGTATTAGACGAGAAGGGAGTTGAAGTAGTGACCCACATTGCAAAATAATTAAAATGAAGGATGCTAAAGACAATGAAGGTCATTCCATTAAGATTTTGGGAAGGGCCGGAATGATTTATCAAGATAGAAAGAAGAAATATTTTATCGATTGTGAAATGTTGGTTGGACCTACCTATGACTTGGTGGTGTATGCCAATTCCGTGAGACATTATAAAGAAGGGGATGAGCCCCTTCCTGACATAAAGAAACAGGAAATTCTTGGAATTGTTGCAAAGCTGCTAATCTCAGCCAAAATAAGGGCTGAGTTTCAACCTTAATATATTTTCTGTACAACTAGCAGCTAAGTGACTGAGAGTGAGGTTTTTTGAAATATTGTATTCATTTCTGTTTCGGTGAGATTGAGCCTGAATAAGCGTTTTTTGATATTGAGAATTTGTGCATTTTTTCTTTTTTCGGTGAGGGTTTGGAGATCATGTTGGATATAATGCTGGCTTTTGATGATCATATTCCAAATAATGACGGCGAGTTTTCGGGCAGTAGCAGTGATTGCGGCATTGCGTCCTTTTTTATAAGCTATTCGTTTGAAAAATGGAGTAAGTGGATGGGTTTTTTGATTGCCGATACTATTTGCGGCCTGTCGTAGTGCTATGGCTAGCGGATTTTTCCCTTTTGGAGTTCTACTACTAAGGAGCTTTCTTCCGCTCATTTTGTTATGGGGGACGAGTCGAAGCAGGTATTTAAGATATTAAAACGGCCTGTATTTTAAATGAGATTTGCATACATTGTCTTTTCAAAGGACCATGACGCGACTGCTCAAGCACGATTAAACGATAATTTCAATAATTTGCTGCATATTAACTTGGACTATCCATTTCTTGAAGATAGTCCATATACTTCTCATTGGGATAGGAATAAATTGGCCGGTGATTATCGCATACCCAAGCAAACAAGGCGCACCTTTTGTTAACGTATTTACGGGAATTTGTATGCGGAGACAAGCACACCATGGCATAACTGCTTTTTCAACCTCAGCTCCAGAGTAGAATCTAAATGAGTAACCACGAAAATGCTAAAAATAGCGGAACATTATACTGATAATATTAGCATTTCAAATCACTCAAAAATGGTTTTCGGGCCATTTTTTCTAGGTTGAGAAAAATTTAGTATGTTTGAACATTCTAATATACTTGCATTATGAAAAGGCTCTTCCTCCTGATCGTTCTCTCGATCCCTGCTTTGTTTGCCCTATCCCAAACCCCAGGCGCGCATTGGCTCTGGCAGATCGGTCGGCCCGATGGCAGCGTGGCGGAGCTGGCGGGGACGCCGGGTAGGGGAGATAAGTTCGAAAAGGACGGCGTCTTCATCGTGGGACGGAGTAAGGAACGGGCAGACTGGCCCTGGGCGCAGCCGGGTCCGGACGACGGATGGGCGGGCAATAGACAACATAGCTTCTTCATCTTGTTTGGCATAAAAGACCTCCCTTCCGCCGACAGTTGTCACCTGCGGGTCCGGCTGCTCGATACCCATGCATCGGCGCGGGCGCACCTGAGCATCCATATAAATGGACAGGAATTTTTGCAGACCCTGCCCCGCGGTTCCGGCCAGGGTATCTTTGGGCATTTTGCCGACGCACATCCCTATGACCTCGACATCGCCTTCCCCGCAAGCCTGCTGAGCAAGGGCGACAACAGCATCAGCATCACCACCACCAGCGGCAGCTGGTTCATCTACGATTGGCTGGGTCTCGAGGCGCCCGCCGGGATTACTATACAACCCGTACGCGGCGCCGTGTTTTTGTCCGGTGTACAGGGTCTTCCCTTCATAGCCCGCGGCGGCAACGCACCCTATCAGCCCGCACAGCTGTCCGTACTGAACACCGGAGCACCCGGTGAGCTGACGATAAAGATCCGGGGCATGGCCCCCCAACAAATACAGCTGGCGGCGGGCAGCCAGCAGCTGGACCTGCGCACCCCCGTGGTGACCACGGATTCGTCCGTCGTTGTAAAGGTGGAACAGGCCGGTAGGCCCGTTGGCGAAAGGACCCTGGCGCTACAGCCCGTCAAAGTGCGGACTATCTATATGCTCCCGCATTCGCATAACGATATTGGCTATACGGAGATACAGACGGCCGTGGAGAAGAAGCAGATCGACAACCTGCTAAAGGGCATCGAATACGCCCGGCGTACAAAAGATTATCCCGACGGCGCCCGCTTTGTATGGAACCTCGAAGGCACGTATGTAGCCGACCTGTTCTTGCGTCGCATGAGCACACAGCAAAAACAGGACTTCCTGGACGCGCTAAAGGATGGGGGAGTGGCCCTGAACGGCATGTACCTGAATACCCTCACAGGTCTTTGCCGCCCCGAAGAGCTGCTGCGGCTCTTCAAATTTTCTACCGAGCTGGAAAAACAGACAGGTGTCAAGGTAGATGCCGCCATGATCAGCGATGTCCCCGGCTATACCTGGGGTACGGTCGAGGCCATGGCCCAGGCCGGAATAAAATATTTCTCCGCCGCCCCGAATTATTTCGATCGCATTGGCGACATCCTCCCGTCCTGGGAGAACAAACCCTTCTACTGGCTTTCACAGTCCGGTAAGGAAAAGCTCCTGGTCTGGATACCCTATAAAGGATATGCCCTGTCACATGGCTCGTACCTGTCACCCCAGTTCGTCGCCTCCTATACCGATGCGTTGCGAAAGGTCAACTATCCCTATGGGATATCCTATATCCGGTGGAGCGGTCACGGAGACAACGCCGTCCCCGAACTCGAGATCAGCGATTTTGTAAAAGAATGGAACGAGAAATACATCGCCCCTCATTTTATCATCTCCTCCACCAGCCGGGCATTCAAAGCTTTTGAAGAGGCATATGGCGACAGGCTGCCAACCGTGCAGGGCGATTGGACTGGATATTGGGAGGACGGCGCGGCCTCCTCCGCCCTGGAGACTTCCGGGAACAGGACCAGCTCTTCGCGTCTGTCACAGGCAGAGACCCTATGGGCTATGATCAGTCCCGATAAATACCCGGCCGCCCGGTTCAACGACGCATGGCGCAACGTGCTCCTGTATTCCGAACATACCTGGGGCGCAGATGTCAGCGTCACCAACCCCCTGAGCCAAAAGACCATCGAACAGTGGGAGATCAAAAAATCCTATGCGGATTCCGCCAGCGCACTGTCGAGATCCCTGCTGGCCGACGCCACGCCGGGCGCAAGCTCCAATGCCAGCCCCAACCGCGACGCCATCGACGTCTTCAATACCAACTCCTGGACCCGCACCAATCTCGTGCTCGTACCCGCTGCCTTGTCCGCCCGGGGCGATCTCATAAAGGATGCAACGGGCGCAGTGATCCCATCCCAGCGTCTCTCCACGGGTGAGCTGGCTTTTGTTGCCACGGACATACCGCCCTATGCTTCCAGACGTTACTTTATTTCAAAGACCACAAAAAAAACAGCTGCATCCGGCGAGGTGCAGGTTGTAAACAATACATTGGACAATGGGGTGATCCGGGTAACCATCGATCCCGCCACGGGCGCCATCGCCAGCGTCCGCAGCCACACGCTCGAGAATAACTTCATCGACTCCGCCGCCGGCGCATACGCCAACGACTATCTCTTTCTGCACGGCAGCAACCTCAAGGATCTCCAGCGCAATGGTCCGGTAAAGATCACGCTCAAAGAAAAAGGACCCGTCCTCGCAACCCTTCTCATCGAATCCTCCGCCCCCGGCTGTAATAAGCTGACCCGCGAGGTCCGGCTGGCCAACGGCTTCGACTTTTTGGAAATGACCAATATCCTGGATAAACAACGCGCGGAGCTGAACCCCCATCCCGGCGATTATGCCTGGGCCAATACGGGCGGCAAGGAGAGCGTGAATTTTGGATTTCCCTTTCATGTCACGGATGGACAGGTACATATCGACATCCCCTTTAGCGTCATGCAGCCCGAAAAGGACCAGATACCCGGCTCCTGCAAGAACTGGCTGGAAGTTGGACAGTGGGCGGATGTAAGCAATGATCAGTTGGGTATCACCTGGGTGACCCTCGACGCGCCGCTGCTGGAAGTAGGAGGCATCACGGCCACGTTATTAGGCGGTCAGTCCAATCCGGATGTATGGCGCAAGAAGATCGAGCCTACCCAAAAGATCTATTCATGGGCTATCAATAACCACTGGGAGACAAATTACCGGGCCTACCAGGAAGGGATCATCACCTTCCGCTATGCGCTGCGGCCCCATAGCCAGTTCTCTCCGGCGGAAGCCACCCGGTTTGCCACAGGCCTCACCCAGCCGCTCGTGATCACCCGTGCCCTGGATAAGGAACATACCCTCCCGTTGCTGACAGTGAGTAACAACGACGTCATCGTACAGGCCCTGAAACCCAGCGAAGACGGGAAGGCCTGGATCATCACGCTCTTCAACTCCTCAGGGCGGCAGGCGGCAACATCCCTGCAATGGTCGGCGCAGACAGGGGCCATGCATTACAGCAATACAGCCGAGCTGCCCCTGGCCCCCGTACAGCGCGATATCGATATCGCTCCCTGGGACCTGGTCACGGTGAGGGTTGAGCGGCCATAACCTGGCGGTCTCACATGGTTTGCTCCTCGCCCCCATACCGCACGGTGATGGCTACCCTTGAAAAGCCAGAAGACAATGTGGAGGTTCTCCATCTTCCGGTAGCGCAGGGGGATGGAATAAATAGGTGCGTTAGGTTCAGTCATTCACTAATATAGCGATTTCGCCGGACGGTCTTGTTTAGCCATCGATATGCTGCCGAAATAGATGTCCGTATTTCATGGTTGTTTGTGTAGATTGTAGTACCAAATACACTTCCCCATGCGTATAAAGACCTTGCTGGCAACACTATTATTAGGCATCGCCGCCCTGTCCGCCTTCCCGCAAAAGAACATCGATAGCATCCTGCCCGTTCGCGGCTTTTGTATCAACGCTCCCAGACCGGCCGGCGTGGACTCCTTTGTCACCTTCATCGACAAGGAGCTGTCATCCCGCAAGGTAAATACCCTCTTCCTTCTCATCGACTACCGCTACCAGTTCACCAGCCACCCCGAACTGTCGGACACGGATGCCCTGTCGGGGGCGGATGCTAAAAAGATCGTACAGGCATGCCAGCGTCACAAGATCCGCATCATCCCACAGATCAATTTGCTGGGACACCAGTCCTGGGCCAGCACGCCAAACAAGCTCATGAAAGCCTATCCACAGTTCGACGAGACGCCTTGGGTCAAATTCCCGGAAAAATATGAATGGCCCAATGCGGATAAACTCTATTGCAAAAGTTATTGCCCCCTGGCGCCTGGTCTTCATGACGTGCTCTTTGCCGTCATCGACGAGCTATGCGATGCATTCGAAGCAGACGCCTTTCATGCAGGCATGGACGAAGTATTTTATATAGGAGAAGACCAATGCCCCCGCTGCGGCGGCAGGGACAAGGCGGAACTCTTTGCCGGCGAGGTACGGGCGCTGCACGATCACATCGTTCAAAAAGGGAGGGAGATGTGGATATGGGGGGACAGGCTCCTGGACGGCAAGACCACGGGCATTGGCGAGTGGGAAGCCAGCTATAACAATACCCATCGCGCCATCGATATGATCCCGAAGGACGTCGTCATCTGCGACTGGCATTATGAGCGTGCTGACAAGACGGCGGTGCTCTTTGCCATGAAAGGGTTCCGCGTGGTCACCTGTCCCTGGAGAGATCCCGGTGTCGGCATCACCCAGGTCAGGGACATGGTCAACTTCCGGCAGGGATCCACACCCGAAATGAAACAAAGGTTTCTGGGTATTGTGGAAACTACCTGGTCACCCACGGATAGATTTTTGCAAGGATATTATGGCGTCGCGCAGCCGGCAACACGCCCCAACGGCAGGCCGGCAGATCCTCAACGCACACCCTGGAACTGTTTCCGGGCCGTATTTGACGAGATGGGACGACAGACCGGAAATTAAATTTTTAATACCGGAGGGGGATTTTGGAGCCTAATTTGCTATTTATCAGTGTATTACACATGCTGACTTCTGTAACTCACTAATATACAATTGAATGGCGTTCCTGTCGTTTTATTGGGTACGAGGAACCCTTTAATTAACCCCCTGATATTTTTGAAGCGGATGGTTACATTTCATACTTCAGAACTTACCAATTTATGAAAGTCGCGGTAAAATACACGGACGCCGAGCTAATAGTAGCCGTCAGAGAGGAACAGAGCCGGAACAAGGCCATCCTGTTCATCTACCAGCAGTATGCCGCGTCTACCAGCTCTTTTATCATTAATTATGGGGGCAGCGAACAAGATGCCGATGATGTATTCCAGGAGACGGTCGTTTCCTTTATCGAAGTGGTAAAGAAAGGGAACTTCCGGATGGAGGCCAGTATAAAAACCTTTTTGGTATCCGTCGCCAGGAACATCTGGTTCAACGAGCTGAAGAAGCGCGAACGGTCCGGCCATCGGGAAAAGATCTTCGAATACGGCCGTGATCAGAAGGAGGCAGATATCAGCCACGAGATAGGCGATCTGGAAAAGAAACGGCAGCTGCGTGAATTGGTCAACAACCTGGGTGAGCCCTGTAAGAAGATACTGATGCTGTTCTATTATGAGAACCTGTCTATGAAAGAGCTCGTCGAGCACCTGCCCTACGAGAACGAACAGGTAGTAAGGAACAAAAAATACAAATGTCTGCAGACGCTCACGGGTTTTATAAAAAGCAACCCCGCCATCGCTCAACAGATAAGTGAAATAGTTAAAAGTTAACCTATGGAACAAAACCAAACATTGATCGATCATCTGGACCGCAGCCTGCGGGGAGAAACATCCACCGAAACACAGGAGAGGATCGATAATGATCCAGAACTTACCCGCGAATATCGTTTTCTCCGGCTGGCCGTCGATGCAATACAGGACACAGGCCTGTATGAAGAAGTGGGTACGGTGAAAGAACAATGGAAGATACAGCAGACGGCCGTTGCAAAACCCACGGGAGGCATCGTTCGCAGCATCACACGCAATGCGGCAAAGATCGCAGCGATACTCATACTCATGGCCGGCGGCGCTGCCTTCTGGAAATACGCCACGATCAGCTCCGGCAGTCTGTATAATAAATATTATACTTCTTATTCGCTCAATACAAGCCGTGGCGCCGGTGACGAGGACGCCATGGACAAGGCTTACCAGGCCAAGGACTGGCAGACAGTGATTGCTTCATTCAATCCGGCAAAAAGGACCAACAAGACGGATTTCCTCACCGGCATGGCCGATCTCGAGCTGAAAAAATATACGGAGGCCATCGAGCATTTTGAACAGATAATGGCGGCAAATGCACAGGCCGGTACCGACTATTTCCAGGATGAAGCCCAATACTACCTGGCCATCAGCTGGCTGGCAAAGGATAAGGTGAACGAAGCCCTGCCTATCCTGGAAAAGATCCGGGCAGATAAGAACCATCTCTATCACGATAAAGTGGAACAAATGTCCTTCTGGGACCTGCGATTGGTCCAGTATAAGGAATCTAAATAGCTCATAGTTAATGATTTGTACGTCGTCGGTGGCTGAAGCACCCTGGGGGTGGGCCGCCGGCGATTTTTTTTAAAAACAAAGTGGAGGGGCAAAAAAAAATCGTCTTTTCCGGTTACATCTCTTTCCTCTGCGCTTACTAATATATGTAAGCAGGTAAGAAATAAAGATCCGTACCCAATGAAAAATGTTGATCGTAACCTCTAATACCCTGATCCAATACCATGAAGCCACAAAACCATATCCGAATGAACATGACCTGATCCTCGAACAATCCGAATCCTGAAAGCCGATCCAATCCTTAGAAAATCGCACCGTCTTTATCCAATCCTGAAAACTAATCCAACCTTGTAAAACCATCCAATCCTAAGAACCAGGATCCAATCCAGTAAAACCAACAGTCCACCCTAGAAAAAAGTCGACGTTGAGCAGTGCCCTGAAAAGAAATTTGCAAAACGTCCGTTACATTCCACCATCCATGAAAGACGTCGACTTTTTCTTTCCCTTTTTAACGCTCCTTCTCACCCACACTACCATCATTCCCAACGGTACCAGCAGCAACACCCAAAGCCATCCGATCTTCTTCTTATACACGGGACTCTCATCCCCCATCAATACCAAATGCGCCCAGAATGCAGGACTCTTGTCGAGGGCATCGCTTGCCAGATAGTCGAGTTTCGCCTGCTGCAGTGCTCTCGCCTTTGTCTCTCCTTTTTGCAGATGTACATAGAACCGTTGCAGGATAAAGGAAGTGGCTTTGTCATCCGCCTTCCAGAGACTGTTGATCGTGCTTCCACAACCCGCATAGGCAAAGGCGCGGGACAGACTGATCACCCCCTCCTTGGCTACCAGCTCACCCTGTCCTGTCTCACAGGCGCTGATGATGACCAGCTTGGTGGCATTCAGATTGAGCCCGTACAGCTCTTCCAGGAACAGACAGTCCTCGATGGGGGAGTGCTTCACCGGATAGAAGGCGACAAAGGACGCCGCCGCATTGTTCAGGGATGATACGGCATGGGTTGCCAGGTGTACGATGGGGTATTTATTGATCTCTTTCAGAAACGAACGCTTCGTCGCCTGACCGTCTAAATAATGCACTCCCTTCAGACCCGCGATCTCCTCACCGCTGGCGGGCAATCTGGGAAAAGACTGCGTGCCATCCGAACCCTGCCCGGCAAAAGGCGCAAACGACAGGACATCGGTGGACCCGGTATTCACGGTAGGAGAAGTGAGCAGCCGGGATGAGAACCGGTAGCTGATAGTGGTCGTCTCCAGCAACGTCTTGTCACCTTCGCCCGCAGGCAGCGACTCGAAAGGAAGAAAATAAAGGAAGCCGTCGGGAATAATGATCCATTCGTCCTTGCTCGGCACAGCCTGCTGTAAGGGTTTTATAAGCCTGGAATACAGCCTGTCGCCCAGCGCCCCCGCCTTGAACCTCCGTCCGCTCTCCGTCGTCTCGAGCGCATCCACCCAGCTCTCCGCATCCTGCTGCAGCCGCGACAGCGAGTCGATACGGACATAGGTGAACACGGCGGAACTGAGGATAAATGCATGAAGGACGCCGCCGGCCGCGTAGAAGCTGATCAGTGCCTGGTTGCTCTCCAGCTGTTTTTGCAGCTGGCCCGGGGTAGGGGCATTGTCCTGGTATTTCATCCGGTAGTAAGTGCCATTCTGCTCCAGCTGTTTTTGCACCTGGGACAGCTGGATCTCATACATGGCCTTTTCCGCGGCCAGCGCTTCCATTTCTCTTCTATCCGTCGCCGCCTCACTTTTTACATGCAGCCGGGCGATATTGTATTTGATATTGCGCTCCGTCTGTAACAGCCCCGCGTCTACGCCCGGAGCATGAGCGAATCTATTTTCTTCCAGATTGGCCGTAATGATGGATGCCTTGCTTTTTTCGATGATGGCAAAAGCCTGTTCGAGATAGTTGCCATTGGGATGCCGCGGGCCCAATTCCAGACAGACGGACAAGGCGCCATCGTATGCCCGGCTGCTCTTTCTCTTTAAAAAGATCTTGGCATCATCCGTGTCATAGCTTTTTTCGATGTATCGCAACAGGGACAGGGCCGCCTGATAGGCCTCGAACGAAGCTTCCAGCGAATTGTCATCCTGTCTTGTTTTATACAGGTCCCAGAATACTTCCGCCTTTTTGACAAGGGCGTCATACAGCCTGTAATACGCAAAGGTCCCTGCAAAGTTCGACGGGTTCTTATGAATGTCCGTCTCGGGGAAGTTGCGTGAAAAGGTAATAATGGCCTTTTGCAGGCTCGCCAACGCGCCCATAAAGTCATGCTGATCCGCTTGCAATTCGGCCCGGTATCTTGCATTGATCCCCAGGTCCAGCTCATTCGGACTGCCGGTCCCGTTCTTCCATCTTGTCTTCAATTGATCCAGGAACCACACCGCCGAGTCGGCCTTTTGCAGCTTCATCTCGGTATAGCCCATCTCGTTGAGGACGGCCGGTACCTTGACGGCATCCACTTTTCTGAAACTGGCCAGCGCCTCCGGGTACTTATCCAGCCCGAGATACGCATTTCCCATATTGATATAGATATTGCTGCTGGACACATGATAGGCCAGCAGCTTCCTGTAAATGGCCAGCGCCTCGTCATACTGCTCGAGATGGTAATAGGAAGTGGCGATATTGGTTTGAAGATCCACGGCAAATGCGGTATCCAAAGGCTTTTTGCTTTCCACGATACCCAGCGCCTTGTTGAAATAGTTCTTCCCCTGCAAGTAGTTCCCATTGTCATAATAGAGCACGCCCAATGTGTTGTACAGCCTCACCTGGTCATCCTGCCCACGGGTGCGTGTGGCCATGGCCTCGGCCTTTAAAAGGAAATAATTGGCGGAATCGAAGTAGTTGAGATTGTAATAGCTGGCGCCGGTGTATACATAGAGGGCAAACAGCAGGCTGTCGGTGGGTGGGTGGAAGCTGAACGCCCGGCAATAGGCGTACTTGGCCCCCGCATAGTCGGATCTGGAATCCACCAGTATGCCCTTTTTGAGCCAGGACTGGAACAATAACGTATCCTTCCCGGGGAAGTCGACTGCTTTTTCCACCTGCCGGATCACCTCTTCGAAGCCCGCAAGAGCCGTGCTGTCACTCGATGCAGTGGCATTCGAAAGATGGAAGAGCGAGTCGCTGCGATGATAGAGGGCGAGGATGCTGCCGGGGGGTGTGCCAGGTGCGCCTGTGGCGACGGAAGACAGCAATAAAAAACAAACCCAGCCGGCAAACCGAATATGCATGATTTGGATATATATCCAAACCTAGTTAAAAACTTTCAATAAAGATACATGCCGCGTACTAGCGCCGGACGATGACGATCAATGGCGGTCGGGGATTGGCATAATTGCTGATCCTATTGCCGCTAAGCACATTGTTCACCTTGTTGACGATGTTTCCGATCAGACCTCCGCTGAGGAGCGAGTAGCTGTCGTAATACTCGAGCTGGACCGTGATGCGCTCCAGCGCAAGGTTGCTGGCGTCATTCAATTTGTAATAGATATCCGCAGTGATGGATGATCCGCTCACCGGCAGCAGACCGAAGGCGCCGCCCAGCAGGCCCGTTCCGTTCAGGGTCTTTTGCAGATCGATGACACCCGAGGAAGTATTGACGATGACCTTTTTCGCGGCCGCCGAACCCGTGACGTCGAAGGAACAGCCGCCGCCCGAACAGGGCGATGGCAGGTAGGGGTTGGCCTCAAAATAGGGCACAGCCTGGGTCTGACCATCCGCCAATATATAAATGCTGTCCATATACGCAGCGCCGCCAACAATCAGCTTTTGCAGACAGGTGTCGGTAGTACCGTTTTTTACAAATCCGATGGCATATTGCATACCCGTCTCGCTCTTCGTAAGGTCGATGGCGCCCGTGATGGAATCGATCACCATGCCTTGTGGCCACGCAAAATATTTACCCGTGCCGGGACTGTTGACGGGATTAAAAATATAGTCCTGACCGGCTGCAGTGGGCTGCGTGAATATAATGGTATCTCCATAAATAGGCAAAACGCTGCATGCACCCGTCGGAGCGCTCTGGGGGAAAGGAGGCAGTATATTCTTGCTGGTGTCGGACGGAGGCGGGGTAGTGGTATCGAGCTTGCCGGCAGCAGGCCGTGTCGAACGGGCCCCGGTTGAATCTGACGATGTACGGGACTGTGTCACCACTTTTTGGCAGGATGCGGCGGTCAGCAGCGCAAATAATACCGCCCATAGGTAGGTTGGTTTGATCTTTTGCATCGGTTTGGATTCAATTAAGTGTTTACGCTTAGCAAAATACGCATTATTCAGGGCATCTGCAATAAGCTATCATTAATAGTACACACCGCGGCCCAAAGTGTAACCTCCAGAACGCTCTTTTTTAAAACGTTGATCTTTAGTTGTTTAGTATTTTTTGATATTCCTGGTTACGTTTTTGCCCTCTGTGGTTACCATATTATCGATTGGTGGAACAAAAATGGACCAAAATCCTATTTTATGAGTCTCGATGAAACAATCAAGGAGATGGAAGGAAAGATCTCTTTACTGGACAACAAGCAATTCATTTATTATGCCGGCGCCATCGGCATATATTATATCGCTTATCTCAGCTTCCTCACGCACATCATCATACGGAGCGGAGGCTTTCATTAAGAACCTCCGCTCCTAAAAGCAGGAAAGCCGATGGACCTCCTTTCCACCGGCCTGCTTCCTGACCCGATCGGCAAATACCCGATCGCCTCTCTACCGTTGCACGGCTGACCTCCTTTCAAACCGGCTGATATCGAGAACGATGCGGGTAAATAGGGATCGACCGTGGTGCGAAACTATAATCCGAAAATTTGCCTATGAGCCATCTTTTCCCTGCGGAACCTGCCTTTTCCCCATCGGGCCGCGCCGGCAGCGGGTCCCAAAAATTTGATGAGCGGTTTTACGAAGCCTACCGGTATGGTAGATTGTACGAACGGCGGATTTTGCGTTCCCAACGGCATATGGCCGTGGCGCGTAATGTGTAAGAATTACAAAATGTTTGGTTTATTGAGTAATTTCGGTTGCTAAAAACCAGTAACCGGCTTAATGTTTTGTCAACAACTGTCGCGCCGTCTTGCGATGTTGCTGTTGTGCCTCCTGGGTGTGAAAGGACTGCTGATAGCTCAAGACATCGACGAACATAATTTCATCCGCTATACACAGCAGGATGGACTCTCCCATGACGTGATCACCAGTGTCACGCAGGATTCTACTGGCTATATATGGATGTCTACTTATTTTGGTGTCAACAGATTTGACGGCAGCCATTTCGTACAGATCAACAATACCACGGACAGCGCCAGCATGCAGCCGGACTACCTACGGGGAATGATCTGGCTGGACAGACGCCGGCTGGCGGTATACAGCGACGGTCTGCATATCTTCGACACCTACACAGGCAAGGTTCAAAGCCTTTTCATACCCTGCAGCGACAGAAAATACCAATATAAATACAATGGGATACGTTCCGTACAGACAGACGCTGCAGGAGATATCTTTATATTGACCTACTCAGGGTTCTATCATTTTAATAGGGACCAGCAGCTGGTATTTCGTTATGACCACTATGCCAATCAGCCGGCATCGGGAACCAATTTCGCCTTTGGAAGAAGCATCCTTTGGCTGGATACCCACCGGCTGCTGATACTTTCCATCGATGGGCTTTATTGTTATGACATCGGCAAAAAAGAGTTCAGACGGCTCAAGCAAGATGATGCGCCGCTGCTCACCGGCATTACAAACACGCTGGAGCCCAGATACCTGTTCTTCCAGCACAAGCCGGGCAGCTTTATATTGATCAATGCCGCCGGCGACAGCCTGATCTATATCGACATGACAAGGGGTTTGAGGACTACTACACAGCTTTTCCATCATGTGGCAAAAAACGAGTTTGGCTGGCGCTCGGTCATGATGCCGGTGAACGATACGACGTTTTATATCACCGGTCATACGTCAGGATTCTATAAAGTCATTCTCGACCGGCTCACCGGCGAAGTGGATTTTTCGCCGGACAAATATTTCGGGATGTATTCCTGCCGCAATCTCTTTTTGGATCGCGACAAGAACCTTTGGATCGCTACCAACCGCGGACTGTTCAGACAGGACAAAGGCCGGCGTTTTGTAGAGCAGTCGCCCGTTCCCAACTCCATACAATCCCTTTTTCCCAACATCGTGATGGACGATGTCTATGCCATGGGGAAAAATATATATGTCGCCACCAAGGGGAATGGAGGTTTGCTGGTATTCGACAAGGAAAGCCTTCAGTTCACCCGGCGCATCGGCCTGGAGAAATACAATGCTCCGCGGAATGCAGCCGGTATCTATGGTCTTACAGCCCTCAACGATACGACCCTGCTGGCGGGACTCAATGGCCCGCTGGTAAAGCTGAACCTTGTCACCGGCCGCGAAACACCGGTGCCATTGGCGAAATGGGATTCATCACATGACTGGATCGCGGATATATATAAGGACAGACATGATAATATATGGGTGGCTTCATCGAATATTTACCGGTACAGTCCCGCCACCCGTAAGTTCGACATCGTCTCCGTCAATGGCCAGCCTTTCTCCAAAATAGAAGAGGCCAATGTCGTCATAGAAGACCATCCGGGGAATATCTGGATCGCAGGACATGGGCTGACACGTTATAATTCGATCCTTAAGACCTTCGATCGTGTAGTGGATACCTTCCCCTCGATCAGCATGCCGGACAGAAGGGTCAATTCCGTGGTATCCGATCATCTGAACCATCTTTGGATCAACGCCTATAACAACGGGCTGGCCTGTTACGACTTTGACAAAGGGTTTATCAAACATTTTACAAGGGACAACGGGCTGCCCGATAATAATATCTCGGCCATGATAATTTTGGGCGACAAGCTCTGGCTGGCCACCTATTCGGGCATCGCCTGTCTGGATATACCTACTTCCCGTATCGTCAGCTTTGGCAAGGAAGATGGTTTCCCCGACCAGCCGATCAACCTGGGCTCAAAATTCTTTTATGACGTCGCGCAGAATATACTGTACATCGGCTTCACGACGACACTGGTGCGGTTCAACCCCGATATCGTTTTTCAAAAAAGCCAGCAGCCCGGCTTTTTTATAGAGAGTCTGAGAACGGGGAATATAAGAAATTACATTTATCCGGTTAATGGGATCACCGCCAACTGGAATAACAATGATATCAGGGTCACCATTGGTAGCATCAACTTCTCCAGCAGTAACACACAACGTTATGCATACCGTGTGTTGAAAAATGATAGCACCTGCTGGCAACCCCTGGGGGGAGAGAATACGTTTAGTATTTCCAGTTTGCCTCCGGGCATACATCGGGTGCAGGTGAAATTGTCCTCATCGCACAACCGGTGGCCGGAACAGATAAGAGAGATAGAGATAACGATACTGCCGCCTTTTTGGAAACAGACATGGTTTACGGTGGGATGGGTGATGTTGTTGCTGCTGGCGGTCTATCTATGGCTTAAATGGAGGATCGGCCTTACGCGCAAGAAGGAGCAGGCAAAGACACATATAGAAAAATTAAAAGCGGAGGAGTATAAGAGCCAGTTCGAGCTGGAGCAGATCAGTCACTATTTTTCTTCGTCCCTGGCCAATAAGAAGAGTGTAGATGAAGTTTTATGGGACGTAGCAAGAAATCTCATAGGGCACATGGGATATGTTGATTGTATGATCTACCTATGGAATGACGACAAGACCCGGTTTATTCAGAAAGCTTCTTATGGTCCGAAAGGGTCTCCGAGCGCCATCCGTGATAAACAATTCGATGTGCTGCCGGGACAGGGTGTCGTAGGACATGTGATGCAGACCCGGGAGCCGCTGTTGATCGGCAATACCAACAATGACAGGCGCTACAGAGTGGATGATATACATCGTTTGAGCGAGATATGCGTACCCATCATCCACAACAACGAACTGATAGGCGTCATCGATTCTGAACACCCCGAAGAGGATTATTATAAAGACAGGGACATAAAGATCCTAACCACCATCGCCACGCTGATTGGCAACAAGATCGCGCAGCTCGAATCAGAGCAGTCGCTTGAGATAAAACAACGGGAGCTGGCCTCCATAAACCAGCAGCTCGCTGAAGCGCAGCTGTCGGCATTGCAGACCCAGATGAACCCGCATTTCATCTTTAATTCGCTGAACAGTATCAAAGGGATGATATTGGACAATGAGCAGAAGAAAGCATCCCGCTACCTCAGCAAATTTGCGCAGATGATCCGTATCACCCTGAATCAATCAAAAGAGATATTCACCACCTTATACGAGAACCTGGAATATCTGGAAAGCTACCTGATGATGGAAAAACTCCGGTTTGACGACTCTTTCACCTTTCATATTACGGTGGACGAGGAGATAGATAAGGAGGATGCCCTCATACCCACCATGATGATACAACCTCTGGCCGAGAATGCTATCTGGCATGGATTGATGCATAAGAAGGGCGATATGAAGTTGTCGATACACTTCGCGCTGGACGGAGAAACCATCTCCTGCACTATCCTGGACAACGGCATAGGTATCGATCAGTCTCAACAGCTGAAGAAGATACATAAGCCGACGCATCAATCTGTGGGGCTCAGTAATCTGCGGCACCGCATAAAGATCATGAATGAGAAGTACGACGCTGGCTGTAGTCTGGAAATTTCAGATTTAAGCCGCGTCCCAGGCAACGGTACGGGCACTTGTGTTGTCCTACGATTTAATTTAATCACCAACAAACCATGTGTATGAAGGCAATTTTGATCGATGATGAACCCGATGGTATTCGCACACTCAAGAGGCTGCTGGAGTGGAACTGTCCCGAAATTGATATCGCAGCTACCTGTATGGACGTGGACACCGGAAGGGAGATGCTGGCAGATATCTCCCCGGATGTAGTCTTTATGGACATCCGGATGCCAGGCAAGAATGGGCTGGAGATGTTGACGGAACTACCCGAAAGAAATTTTGAAGTGGTATTTGTGACGGCGCATAACGAATATATGCTGCAGGCATTACAGTTCAGCGCTGTCGACTATCTGATGAAACCAGTCGATGAGGACCGGCTGGTGGAAGCTGTCGATCGTGTATCGAAAAGGCTGAAGCAGGAGAAGAACCCTGAACAGACCGAGGCTTTGATACATAACATTAGTAAATTCAATAAACCCCTGGAGATGAGACTATGTTTGCCTACGCAAAGAGGTTTCACGATCGTGAAACTCGAGGAGGTGATGTACTGTGAAGCGAAAAGAAGCTACACTGTCTTTCATTTCACCAACAACAAGTCCCTGTTGATATCCAAGCCCCTGTTCGACTATGACAGGCTGCTGAGCAATATCTTTTTACGCGTTCATAAATCTTTTCTCATCAATATGCTGCATGTGAAGGAATATGTACGTGGCGAGGGCGGTGTCATCGTGATGAGCAATGGCGCGGAGATAGAGGTCAGCCGTAGAAAAAAGGAACAGTTCCTGATGAAGGTAAAAGAATCTTTCAAGTATTGATCGTACACCGTTTGGTAAATCATACGAGCCGAAAAGCTCACCACGGTGTCCCTTAGATGATTTTCGTCCTCCCTTGTTGAATTGCGATATAGATTTGTACCAGAATAGTTCATAGCAAGGGTCAACATGGTTTGAAACAAGAAAGACCCGGCAATTCATTGTCCGGGTCTATTTTTTGCCCTTCGGCGTAGGAACCCTCCCCCAAACGCGTAGCTTATTATGGCAAATGGTAGAAAACGTATTGAATCCATAGACCTGTTGCGGGGCGTCGTGATGGTCATCATGGCGCTGGATCATGTACGGGATTACTTCAGCCGCGACGCATTCCTGTTCGATCCCGCCGATATGACAAAGACCGACGGTATTTTTTTCTTCACCCGGTGGATAACACATTTCTGCGCTCCCATATTTATATTCCTTTCCGGCATTGCCGCCTATTTATATGGGACAAGGACGACGAAAAAAGAGCTGTCCATTTTCCTGCTGACAAGAGGAGCATGGCTGATACTGCTGGAGGTCTTTGTTGTCACGCTTGCCTGGACCTTCAACCCCACCTATCCCATTCATAATTTACAGGTCATCTGGGCCATCGGCTTTGGCATGATAGCCCTGGCAGGGCTCATTCATTTGGAAAGACGCCTGATCCTGCTGACGGGTCTTCTCCTGGTGGCCGGGCACAATCTGCTGGATAATATACATGCCTCCGGCCACGGGCCACTTTCCTTTCTTTGGTCCTTTCTTCACGAGCCCGGCAGCTACAAGTTTGGGAATGCCTTGTACATGATACGGTACCCTGTTCTGCCATGGGTCGGGGTGATGACCATCGGCTATTACCTCGGCGGACTGTATGCCACAGGGTTCGATCCCGAAATGCGAAAGGTGACCCTCTTGTCATTGGGATTTGGCGCCATCAGCCTCTTCCTTGTCCTGCGCTCCTGGGATGTATACGGCGACCCTTCACACTGGAGCGTTCAGCACAATGCGATCCTTACCGTTTGCTCTTTCCTCAATGTCACAAAGTATCCGCCATCCCTTCTTTATATTTTGATGACCCTGGGGCCGGCCATGATCTTCCTCGTGTTCGCGGAAAGATGGCAGAGTCGGGTCTCTTATCCCATTCCATTCAAGCCGCTGAAGCCGCTACGGGAAAAAATAACTGTCTTTGGAAGAGTGCCGATGTTCTATTACCTGGCGCATCTCTATCTGATACACGCCTTGGCCATGACGGCCGCCGTGCTGCAGGGATACAAAGCATCGGATATGATCCTTGGCGGCCGCGTGAATGCATCGGCCGCATTAAAAGGATATGGCTTTAGCATCGGCATCGTGTACCTGGTCTGGATAGGAGTGATCCTGCTGCTATACCCGTTGTGTCAAAAATATGACCAATACAAACGGGCCCATCTCCGGCAATATTGGTGGTTGAGCTATTTATAGCGTATCTTTAAGGAAATACCTTCCTATGCTACGGAATTACCTGCTCACCGCCTCGAGGCACCTGTATAAAAAATGGGGCTTCTCCCTTATCAATATCTCCGGACTGGCCATCGGAATGGCCGTATGCCTCCTCATCCTCCAATATGTAAATTACGAATTGAGCTATGACCAGTTCAACAAACACGCGGCGGATATCTACCGTGTGACCAACGACAGGTATCAGAACGGCAAGCTCATCCAGCATGGCACTATCACCTATTCGGGCATCGGCAAGGCCTTGCAGGACGACTACCCCGAGGTCGTGGATCATATCCGGGTGATGAACTGGGGCAAGACCATCATCAGCTACCAGGATAAAAGAATAGGGGAGCAGCGTACGGTGGCCATGGACGATCATTTCTTTAACATGTTCTCCTATCCATTGCTGGCAGGTGATCCTCCTACCGCCCTGAAAGAGCCCCGCTCCGTGGTCCTGTCCGCCACGTCGGCATCCAGCGTCTTTGGCAATGTAAAAGGCAACTATGCCAGCCTCATCGGACGACAGATCATCCTTGACAGGGATTCAATGCCGTATAAGGTGACAGGTGTAATGGCGGATATACCGGAGAACTCCCACCTTCAATTCGACCTGCTGGTATCCTACTGCACCATGCTGTCGGGAAAGGACGCGTATAAGGAAGCAGACTATGATTTTACGGACAGCGATTTCTGGCATTATATACAGCTGGCGCCGGGTGCAGATGCCACAGCGCTGGAGGCGAAGCTGGATGCTTTTAGCCAACGGCATTTTCATGGCAACAAAGTATCCGGCAGCGTGGAGAAATTTCATTTACAACCTCTGTCCAAAGCCCATCTGTATTCCGACTACGAATACGAGATAGGGAAGACAGGCAGCGCCACCGTCGTCTGGGGGCTATTCATCATTGCCATCTTTATCATTTCCATTGCCTGGGTCAATTATATCAACCTGTCTACCGCCCGGTCAGTGGACAGGGCCAGGGAGGTGGGAGTAAGAAAGGTCACAGGCGCCACCCGCGGCGGATTGATCCGTCAGTTCCTCGTCGAATCGCTCCTGGTCAACCTCGTAGCATTCGGACTGGCCATCGGATTGATGTTCCTGGCACAGCATGCCTTCAACAGCCTCATCCAGACCGAGCTGTCCTTCTCCAGCCTTTTTCACCAGGGACTCCACGGCTACCTCATACCCGTGGGATTGACTATACTGTTACTGACAGGCATCTTCATTTCCGCCTTTTATCCGGCCTTTGTATTGTCCTCCTTCCAGCCCATAGTCGTCCTGAAGGGGAAGTTCAGCGCATCGCGGAAGGGGATCGTCCTGCGCAAAGCGCTCGTCATCGGACAGTTCGCTATCACTATCCTATTGATCTCCGGCTCGGTGGTCGTCTATCGGCAGATCACCTACATGAGCCGGCAGGAGCTGGGAATGAACATCGATCATATGCTCATCGTAAAGCCTCCCGTTCTTACGGGATGGGACTCCTCTTTTATCCAGCGGGAGAATGATTTTAAAAATGAATTGAAGCAGATCCCCGGCGTCACGGGCGCTGCCACCGCCGGCCGTCTGCCAGGTAACGAAATGTCGAGGGTCTTCAATGTGCGGAGACTGGATGACCGTACCAATTCCAAATATACCATGAGATGGATGGGGATAGACCATGACTACATGGGACTCTATAATATAAAAATGGTAGCCGGCAGGGACCTGGATGCTGCCGACCACGACCCCGATGCAAATAAGATCCATAATATCCTCTTGAGCGAGAAGGCCGTTCGCCTGCTGGGCTTTGCCTCCCCCGAAGCCGCCATCGGCGGACAGATAACGATGATGGCTGGTCGCCGCAACTGGGACATCGTAGGCGTATTCAGGGATTTCCATCAAAAATCCCTCAAATATGCGCTGGAACCCACCTTGCTGATGCCCCTGTATGGCACCAATAACTGGATATCCATAAAAGTGAATAGCAGCAATGTCGCTGCCACCATGACGTCCGTCAGGAACAAGTATGCCGCCTTCTTCCCGGGCAATCCCTTTGATTATTTTTTCCTGGATGAGGCATTCAATGCACAGTATAAGAATGATCAACTGTTTGGGAAGGCCTTTACCCTCTTTGCAGGACTGGCCATCTTCATCGCCTGTCTGGGATTGCTGGGACTGTCGGCCTTTGGCACCGCCCAGCGCGTCAAAGAGATAGGTATACGCAAGGTGCTGGGCGCCTCCGTGGCCAACATTGTACTTCTGCTGTCCAAAGATTTTATGCTGCTCATCGCCATTGCCTTTCTCATCGCCGGCCCCGTGGCGTGGTGGATCATGCATCGATGGCTGCAGGACTTTGCCTATCGGATATCGCTGAGTCCCTGGATATTTGCAGCCGCGGGGCTGCTGGCCCTGCTCATCGCCCTCCTAACCATCAGCTATCAGTCTATTCGGGCTGCAATGGCTACACCAGTAAAGAGCTTACGTGCAGAGTAAACCGATAGCGATTGATAAGTTAGTTGATGTTATACGTGAATCGTTTTATAAGCGCGGCAACTATGTCCCTTCCGTACTGTCCCGGAGATACAATGCATTTATTTACCTGGATCAGACCCAGGCCCTGCACCCATTGCACATACACGCGGGCGAGGAAGTCTCCGAAACCTATCCATTCGGTGTGCAGGATCTTTACCCGGGGAATTAGCCCATCTCCAGCCCCATGCCCGCCAGGGTATCTCTTGTCCTTGCTACATTCTTATGATCATGGACGATGCCTCGCAGACCCAAACCCTGCGCCACCTGTACAAACATCGGGCGGTCATCGATATACACCACCTCTTCACGCGGCACCTGTGCGATGTCCAGCGCGACCTTCCAGATATCCGCATCCGGCTTACGGAAATGTACGAAGCAGGAAGAGATAAAGAAATCCACGAACCCGCCCAGTCCATAGGTCCTTATCCGGTGCTCATTCAGCTCGCGGCCCTCGTTGTTGACGACGGCTATACGAAGACTGTATTTTGCTTTCAGCCCCTTGATAAGATCGATCATTTCCTGGTACGCCACCGACTGGTCGAACATAAAATTGCGGAACTCTTCCAGCGTGAAGGGCCGGTCCTTGTAAAAGACCGAGCTTTTCAGGTACTCTTCCAGGCTTAGCTTCCCTGTCTCATATGTGTCGAAGGTCATACGGTGCCTGTCATTGAGATCATCCAGGTCCAGATTGAATTTTTTTGCTGCTGCCTCTCTTGCTTTCCTGTCCCAGCCATTGGTGAGCATAACGCCGCCTACGTCCAGGAACAGCGCCGTCACCCTCGCGGATGTTGAATTTACTGCCATAATGCAATGTAAGGATTTCTTAAACCAATCGTTTGATAATATCCACGGCCTGCTCCTGTTCTTTAAAATTTAACGACGCAAACCCCAGTCGTACGGAATTGTATTTTCGGGTAGGGGTATCATATTCCGTTCCGTCCCTGATGATCAGCCCCTTGCCATATGCAGCACGGCTTAGTTTTACCATGTCCGTATGCGGGAATTGGGTCCAGACAGACATCCCTCCCTCCGGCGTCCTGAAGGATACATGCCGCCCCAGCTCCTCTTGCAGCAGCCGGCATAAATGGTCCCTCCTTTCTTTATATAGTCTCACGGACTTTTTTATATGACGGGTGATGACGCCATCCTTGTAGAGCCCCGCTATAGCATTTTCTATAAGGCTGTCGCCCTGCGTATCCAGGGCCTTGCGGAGAGAGGTTGCCTGTCGTATAAAGCTCTCCGGGGCTACCATGAACCCGATGCGTATGGCAGGCGCCAGGGTCTTGGTGAGCGTGCCGATATAAATAACGGTCCCATGTCTGTCCAGACTGGCCATAGGCATCATGGGCTTGCTGGAATAATGGAAGTCGTAGTCATAGTCATCCTCGATGATGGCAAATTTATACTTCACCGATAGTTCCAGCAGTCGTATCCGCCGCTCCGGCGTCAGTGTCACCGTCGTGGGATTGTGATGATGGGGGATGACATACACCATGCGGATCTTTTTGCTCCGGCACAACTTTTCCACTGCGTCTATATTTATTCCGTCCTCATCCACCGGCACGGAATGTATCCGGGCGCCCAGCTGGATAAAAGTGAGATTGGCCCCCGAATAGCCAGGCTCTCCTACGATGATCGGATCTCCCGGATCGAGTACGATGCTGGCCGCGAGATAGATCCCCATCTGGGCGCCCCGTGTGATAAGGATATTACCGGGGGTGATCGGCAATCCCCGTGTATCGCTCAGGAACTCCGCCAGCGTTTCACGAAGAAGTCCCGTACCCTGAGCGCCTCCGTACATCAGGTATTTTTTATGGACGGACAGTTTGGCAAAGCTTCTCATGCTCCGGATCAGTTCCTCCACAGGCGCCAGCCGGCTATCGGGGAATCCGTCATTAAAAATGATCTTACCCGCCTCGGGGAATTCCGAGGCCGATACGGGGATGATCTTGCGTTCGTCCAACGGGAACAAGGGCTTCCCGGGAATGGTAAAAGCATGTTGTACGGCGTCGATCCTTTTGGGTGACAAAATGGGCAGGTCTTTTTTTATAAAGGTCCCTCTCCGGGGCGCCATCTCTATCCACCCCTGCGCCTGCAGCTCGTCATACGCCGCCACCATCGTCATACGATTGATGCGCAACAGGTCCGCCACTTCACGCGACCCCGGCAGCTTGAGACCTTTTCGCAGCCGGCCCAGCCGGATGTTGTGGATAAAGGCGTTGGTGATCTGTAGATAGATGGGCGTGTCCGCCTGGTGATCGATGGTGATAAGCTCTTCCAGCAGTTGCATATCTGGATTAGTTGATTTGTTGATTCTGGATTAGATGACTAATCCAGAAAGGTACTAATTTTATTAAAAATTCAAAACAATGAAAGAAAGAATGAATATCGACAAGGCCGAGCCCCGTATTTATAAGGCTATGGACGCCGCAGACAGACAGGTGGCTGCTTTTGGTCTGGACCCCAAACTGGCCGAGCTGGTAAAGCTAAGGGCCTCACAGGTGAATGGCTGCGGCTATTGTGTCAACATGCATTCGAAGGATGCCCGCAGGGCAGGGGAGACGGAACAAAGAGTATTTGCCGTCAGCGCATGGTGGGAGACCCCGTTCTTTACGGAGGCCGAACAGGCTGCGCTGAAGCTCGCCGAAGAGATCACGCGGATAGGACAGGCAGGCCTGTCGGAAGAAACGTATCAAAAAGCCCTTGGATATTTTGGCGAGACAGGTGTTGCCCAGCTCATCTTTACCGTGGCCGTGGTCAACAGCTGGAACAGGATCGCTATTTCCATGCATATGGTTGCCAGTAAGGATTGATCATTATAAAAAACAGTGTACATGTCCTCTATAAAAATTTGCGCCACCTGTGGGACGCACTATCCGCCACAACGCCCGTTCGATATTTGCCCCATTTGTGACGATGACAGACAATACCTCCCGCCGGGCGGGCAGATCTGGACCACGCCCGAAGCCCTGGCAGGGAGCCATAGCGTCAAGTCCCACCGGCTGCACGACTATATTTATGAGTTGGAGATCGCTCCGTCCTTTGCCATCGGACAGCGGGCCTTCTTCATTCTTTCCGGAGAGGGAAATATCCTCTGGGATTGTATCCCGCTGCTGGACGATCCCATCAAGGCATTCATCCGGGAGCACGGAGGGCTGCGCGCCATCGCTTTTTCACATCCGCATTATTACAGCAATATGAATGACTGGGCGGACGCCTTTGGCTGTCCCGTATATATCCATCGCAGCGATGAGCATTGGATATTCAACAAGGGCCCGCATGTGGAGCTTTGGGACGGTGAGGAAAAACAGCTTTGGGAAGGCATGCGGCTTATCAATTTAGGGGGACATTTCCCGGGCAGCAGCATCCTGCATGTCCCTTCACTCTCTCCGGAGGGCACCGTCTTCTGCGGCGACACTATGGTCATTTCACCCAGTAACAAGCATATAGCCATTCAATACAGCTATCCCAATCGGATGCCTCTTCCAGGGCATGAAGTGGAGCGGATCAGCGCCCGGCTGGAGAATATTCCCTTTGACACCCTGTATAGCTTTTACAAACACCTGACCATTACAAAAGATGTCAGGATGATCCTGAAAAGCTCTATGGAGCGATACGGCGTTTCCTTTTCTGATGGTTGCCGATAAGTGTGCAAGCTTCCCCCTCTCATGAAGCCACCCTCGATCGCTGTAAATATTTATTATTGGGACTATATATAAACAGGCAGCTTCCACCGCGGATGGAGTCGATAATAGCCCTGTCCAGTTCCTCGGGGATGGCCGGACATCCTTCACTTCTGCCGAGATAACCCCATTGCCGGATATGATCTTCGCTGACATAGTCCGCAGGATGCATGATAATGCGGCGATTGGAAGCATTGTCATTCCATCCTTTTTCTATTCCTTCCAGCCGCAGCGAATAACCATGCGTTCCGATAAAAGGGTCGCCCGTGATATAGAACCCCAGACTGCTCATAAAGCTGTTCACCCGGTTGGAGAAGCGGGTCGCCAGCAGTTTCCCGGAATTACGGCCATGCGCCACCAGGGTATTGAACAGCACGACGCCATTCGTCATATCCAGTACATACAATCTTTTATCTGTGGAAGGTCTGGAAAAATCAATGATTGACAGCACCCCCGGATTGTGGACCGCACCCGATATCACCATATTGAGGAAGCCTGCAATAGCCTTGTGATAGGCATCCAGGCTCAGCCCCAGGCTGTCCAGCTGCAGGCTGCTATAAAGAAGGTTCAGCCGGGAAGAGTCCGCATACGAGAAGCCCGCATGCTCAGCCATGACTGTATGATTGGCGGCATTTGTAATAGTAGGGGAGAGGGAATGAGACGCCGGTAAAAAACTTGGGAAAAAGATAAGGGTCAAAGACAGGCACAACATATTCGACAACTTCACAATCCTGCGCGACAAGTTTTTCACCATTGGATAATATTTGCGGAAGACAAATTTACCCATATAATAAAAAATTGTTGCTGCCTGTCCAAGGCCTTATAGAAACTTTAACATTCCACCGTCCTTAAGCTCATTTGCGCCTGGCTCTTGTACGGGCGGCTTTTTTTTTCGGCTGCGGGACATCGACACCTGCGCGACGTGCTTCGGACAATCCGATGGCAATGGCCTGCTTGGTATTCCGTACGCCATGCTTCCCTGCGCGGACCTTGTCAATTTCGGATTTGACAAATTCTCCGGCCTGCGTGCTGGGGGATTTACCTTGCCGCTTATCTTTTTTGGCGCGTTGGATGGTTGCTTTGTCTGGCATAAAATAATGTTTAGTACCAGATATGCAATTGATGTGCCCGTGGGGCTCAGTGTGGGATCAGCGTGGGGTCAGACCTTTTTAGCCTTGCCAAGACCCACCTTGTAATCATCCGGCGTACCGGTGATCTTGAGGTTCATAAAACGTACCCGTTTGTTCATATCCCGGTATTCGATGGCATCTACCTGGTCCGGGTCCACTTCTTCTTTTTTCTTGCCGAATAGCATCCGGAACCCCACCTGCGTCACCATCTTCAACGGGATACGTACATAATATTCCATGCGGGTATCGAGGGATTGTTTTCCCGAGATCTCTATAAAGCCAAGCGAGGAGTTGATATTCATGGCAGGAATATTCAGGGCGCCATCTTTAAAGCTCAGCTTGTCCCGCAGCGTGTCGAAACGCACCATATTCAGGTTCTTGTCCGAAAAATAAGAGGACATCGCCTTGATAGGAGTGAAATTGACCAGCATGCCATCGTAAATGGCTATATCCATCTCGGCCTGGCAATGATCCATCAGCGGGGTCAGGTCGGGATGAACCTGTATATAGCTCTCGATCTCGCCGCTGAGCCGGCCTTTTATATTCTTGTTGATGACATAATCCTGTCCCAGGTAATCCAGCTTCAACATCATCTTTTCGATGTTCACATCCTGAACATGGATCCTGCTGCGCAGATAGATCTTATCCGGATCGCTCCCGTTGAAATGAGCGCGCGCGGCCAGTTTCCCTTCCGCAATCTCCATCATCAGCGTATCCATATAGAGCTGCTGATTGGTCTGCATCCGGATATTGGTATGGAAATTTTTCATCCAGAGCCGTTTGTATTTGATCTTGCCGATATCGACCGCCGCATTGAAATTGATAAAGGGTATCTGGAAGATATTGAAAGAGCTGTCATGAGCCGAGGTCTTTGCTACAGCGCCGTTGGCAGGTATCTCGGACATGTCCGGCGCAGGCTCCTCCCCGGTGAGACGATAGCTGGTCAGCTGATCCACGTCCAGCAGCCGGGAAGAGAACTGCAGGTAATTCTCCTTTTTCATCCGGATGGTGTCCTTACCCGTATACAGCCGCATGCTGATATTAAAATCGCTGTTGCCAACCTTCCCTGTCAGCGTGTCGATCTTTATATAGTTGTCGATACCCAGCTTCACGTTGCCGTTGACGCTGTCCAGTTTGAAAGCATGGTTCTTAAGCTCGCCGGAAATATTCTCGACCTTGATATTGGCAAATCTGAATATGGAGTCGTATTTCAGGTCGATCATTGAACGAAGCCAGATATTGGAGCCTACCTCTTCCTGGTAATCCTTCGGGATGAGCTGCCGGCTCTTGCGTCCCAGCAGATCACGCATGGCCAGGTGCTGTGATTTCAGATCAAATGCTATCTGTGTCCGCCCCCGCATTACTTTGTCGAACCAAAGCGCATAGTTGGTTACCCTGGCGCCGAAGCGGATATCGCTGCTGTCGATCCTGCCGGCAAAGTTCTTAAGACGCAGAATGGTATCCTCGATGGACAGTGCCGCGCCAAAATCATGAAAGGCGTGTGGATAGCGCTTAAAGGAAGCACAAAGATTTTGTATGGTGAATTTCCCTTTGGGCAGGGGCTTGGGATGCCGCAGCTCGCCCACAGAGGTCTCCAGCAACAGGCCGACGTTGAAGCCATAGATCTCTTCTCTTGCTTTCCTGTTCCTGGTCGTGTCCGCATTCAGCAGCTCACGCAGGATGATCTTGTCACTATGGGCATTAAGAGCTACCTGTACGGGTTTCTCCTGGTGATGGAACAGCGCAGGAAGGTCGCTGATCGAGGCATCCATCCGGAAGTCCGAATGGCCTACCTTAAAGGTCAGTGAATCCATTTTTACGCGACCGTCCTTCATCGCTGCGTGCAGGTCCAGGTGTTCCACATTGTAAGGATAATTCGGTATCCGGAAACTAAGGTTCCGCACCGTGAGCTCGCTCTGAATACCCTGGGTCAGCTTATCCATGTTTTGTTCCGGCAGGCTGAGGTCCACCAGCTCCTTAAAATCCATTTTCAGGCTGATATGCCCCGTGATACGTTGCAAGTCCCTGATGCCAAGAAAATCTCCGATAAATGACAGCTCCAGCTCCGAATTCACACGCATGGACACCTTCGGGTCCGTAAAATCACGCAAAACGAAATTGCCTGAAAAGATGCCTTCACCCGGCCTCGCAGACATATTCAGCATACGCAGCTCCGAGGTCTTCAGACCGCGTCCCGCACCATTCGTATAAAATCCTTTAAAGGACAGCGAGTCCAGCTTCTTGTTGGCCTTTGTATTGTGCAGCCAGGCATTGGTGCAGGTGAAGGAGAGCTCGATCAGCGGCTGTTCCCCGCCTTTTAATTTGCCTTTTACCTTGCCGTCGAAGGCAAGGTGACCGTCGTATTTAAAATGTTTCAATTCTCGGACGACCTCCGGCGGAGCAAAGGAGAACAATTGACCAAAGTCCGGCTTGTCGCCCGTGACATGGATATCGACCGCGAGATCATGTAAAAGATCCGCTGTTCCCGTGATGTTGAAAACAGCGTCTTCGAGCCTTAGCTTGCCTTCCGAAAGCTTTAGTAATTGGGTGGGCTTTTCATAGGCCAGTTTTATATCCGCCACCAGGTGTTTGTGCCGGAACAGGGTCGAGTCGCCCGGATGGGTGTAGTCGACCTCCATCCCTCCCTGCAGGTCCGCTATCAGATGTGCGCTGTCATCCTCCAGGGATGAGCGTATCTTGTCGATGTGCGAGACGATGTGCTGCCCGCTGTGCTTGTCCACAAAAGAGATGGTCATGTTCCTGAGGACGATCTTCTTTATAGCCAGGTCCAGCGGTGTAGAATTGGAGGAGGCGGTGTGCGTGGTATCCGCGGCCATCTTGCTGGCCTCTACGATATTCAATTGACCCGTGCTGTCCTGTACGAGGTCCAGGCGCCCGTTCTTCAGGGCGATGACCTTTACATGATATTGCTGTTTCAGGATATCCGATAGGCTGAACCCCGTGTACATGCGCTCCGCCTCATAGATAGGCTTATCCGAAGCGATCTTCGATGGATAGAATTTGACATCCTTCAATCCGATGGATATATATGGGAAATTTTGGAAGGCGGATATCTCGCTTCCTCCTATTGCCAGCCTGCCGGGCAGCTGCTTGTTCAGCTCGCCCACGGCCATGGTGACCAGACGCTGCTGCTGATTGTAAAGAATGGCTACGGCAGCCACCACCAGCACGATAAGAATGAGAATGGGAAAAAGAACACATCGGAGAAGTATCTTGCGGATCCTACGTTTCATCGGTGTCTTTGTCATAGAATATTTCGCCTCGTTCTTTAACGAACCCGCGTTCTGTATAGTATGTCCGGGCCCCCTGGGATCCGGGTTAATTCTGGTCCGGATTATAGTCGAAACTCGGTATTTCCCGTATCAGTTGTTCAAGATTTTCCAGGGACCTTTGCCAGGCAGCCTTTATTTTACTCTTTTTTGTCAGGCTGAACAGGAGAGGACCTAAAATGGTTTTTTTTATGTATATGTCAACGGTAAGCTTTGTCTTCTCCGGACCCTGTTTGATAAGGGTAAAATAAGTGGCATTTTGTTTATCCTCATCCGTTTCGCTGAACTCGAGCCAGTCGGCGCCATAAGAATAGCTGCTGGTATATACGATCTCCTGGCCATCCTCCAGCACCACACGGCTCCGGGTTCCCACCCGGGGGAGGAAATGGTGCACTTCGTCCACGGAACTCACTCCTTCCTGCCACCGGGGCCGGAAACTATGATCCCCCACGGCATGGAACAACGTGATCATGTCCGTGGCATATTCTCTCGTGAAAGAAAGCACTTTTATTTTATCGGCAAGTTCCAGCAGCGGGGTAGGGTCGAGCTTTATCTCGTTCTTCAGCTGACTGAGCTGGGTATAATGAAAGGGTATCTCGCCCGTCTCGGTTTGCTTGCTGCTGCTGTCCCATTTCATCCATTGGGTAAGGTCGGCGGGCGGCTGGTCCTGTGTCAGGCTTTTGGTGACCAGCCAATATTCATGAAGGGTGATATCATTTTTCAGCAATTGATGTGCGACGATGATATCCTTCCCGATGAGCTTGGAAAAGTTCTTTACATTATACCCCGTGAACTCGCCATAATGCGTGATCACTTTCAGGGTCAGGTCTATCGAGGATGTGCATGCCTTACATTGGCAGAAACGGGTATGGGCATAGACGATAAGCTGTTTGTGGAACTCGCAGAACATACGCTCCACCTGTTTGTACAGCACCGCCAGACCGGGTATATCCCCGAACTTGTAGAAAAGTATCGCGTCCCCCTCGATCTCCGAGATCTCGAGCCCGATATGATTGGTATTGATCAGCGTTTCCAGCAATTCCTGGATGATCAGCCGGCTGTGCTCGATATCCGTCTGGTGGACAAACTTTGTAAAGCCACTTATATCGGGAATAAAAAGCAGCCCCCGGTTGCTCATTTTTTCTTTTAAAGTTAGTACTTTCCCACTTATGAAGGTTGTCATTGCACCGGATAAGTTTAAAGGAAGTCTTACCAGTTTTGAAGCTTGCAGCGCCATTGCGTCGGGCATAAAAACCATCGATCCCACTGCCGAAACGTTCGAATTCCCCATGGCCGATGGAGGGGATGGATTTGCCGCCGTGATGAAACATTACCTGCACACGACCACCCTGCTTTGTCCCACGGAAGACCCGTTGGGCAAGCCTCTCGGCGACATCTCCTTCGAATTGAAGGACGGGACCGCCATCATCGAGCTGGCTTCGGCCAGCGGCCTCGTGCTGCTGGAGGAAAAAGAAAGAGATCCTTTAAAGACATCCACATATGGGACAGGGCTTATGATACAGGCCGCAATACATGCCGGCGCCAAAGAGATCATGTTGGGTCTCGGCGGCAGCGCCACCAATGATGCAGGTACGGGTATATTGGCGGCATTGGGTTTTCAATTTAAAGATGAGGCCGGCCAGCCCGTCAGGGCGTCCGGAGGGAATCTCTTGCATATCCACTCGATCATCCCACCAAAAGCCTTGCCCGATATAAAGTTTACCATTGCCTGTGATGTGCAGAATGTGCTATATGGAGAAGAAGGCGCCGCCTATGTATATGCTCCGCAGAAAGGGGCGACCCCGGAAGGTGTCGCATTGCTGGACCAGGGATTAAGACAATTCGCAGGATTGCTGAAAAAAGATGTGGCCAGTATCTCCGGCACTGGCGCCGCGGGTGGCATAGCCGCTGGGCTGATGGGTTTCTTCGATGTGCGTCTGGAAAAAGGTGTGCAGCTGGTAATAGACAGCTCGGGTATTATGGACAAGCTTCAGCACGCCGATATGGTCATCACGGGTGAAGGGAAAATAGACCGGCAGACGGAATATGGCAAGGTGGTCAGCGAAATTGCCCTTGCCGCCGCACGTCATCATGTCCCTGTCATGGCATTTTGCGGGGTCAGCGAAGTGGACGACGGCGCCCCGCTCCATCTGAATGCTATCCGCGCAATAGCCCCACAAGACATGCCACGAAAAGAAGCCCTGGCAAAAGCAAAGGTTCTTTTGAAAAGCTCGGCAGCCGATTATTTCAATGGCAGGATCACCCCCTGACAATGTCGTGTTCTACACCTCTCGAAGCGACATACGGTGTGTAAATTGCATGGTATGATCATTCACCAAAAAAACCTTTGTTATGGCTACTGTTCAAAAGATCACACCCATGTTTTGGTTCGACAATCAGGCAGAAGAAGCTGCCCGGTATTATACTTCCATCTTCCCCAATTCCAGCATCGGCAGGACGAGCCATTATGGGAAAGAAGGGTTCGAAGTTCATCATATGCCCGCCGGGACAGTCATGGCCGTTGAATTCCAGCTCGATGGTCAAAATTTTTCCGCATTGAATGGAGGCCCGTTGTTCAAATTCAACGAATCGATTTCATTTGTCGTGAATTGCGAGAACCAGGAGGAACTGGACTATTATTGGGACAAGCTGACAGCAGGTGGGGACAAAAATTCCCAGGTGTGTGGCTGGTTAAAGGACAAATTCGGCGTGTCCTGGCAAGTCGTACCTACCATATTACCCAGCCTGCTTCAAGGCAAAGATGCAGCCGGATCGCAACGCGTCATGGCCGCTGTGATGAAGATGAAAAAACTCGATATTAATGCGTTGCAGGAAGCATACAATGGCAAGGTTTTGGCGTAACTTGGGGCATGTTGAAACCTGGACTAATCTCCCTGCTGCTCATTGCGTATGCTTCTTTGTACGCCAACAAAACCCCTGACCCATTCCAGCCCGGAAAGATCATCACCGTCACCTGCCGGGCGGACGCTGCCCAATCGTATGCTTTATATATTCCACTAAAAGGTAATAAAGAGGCGCTGCCTGTTATTTATTGTTTCGATCCGCATGGGGATGGCGCCCTGCCTCTCAAAAAATACAGGGCGCTGGCGGAAACATATGGCTTTCTGCTGGCCGGCAGCAACAATTCAAAGAATGGCAATGACTGGCCCACTACGGAAAATATCTGGCGCAATCTATCGGAGGATACAAGAGGCAGGTTAAAGATCAACGGCAGCCGGGTCTATACCTGTGGCTTTTCCGGAGGGGCCAAGGTGGCCAGCTATATAGCGCTGCAGCACCCCGGCATCGCAGGTGTCATCGCGGGTGGCGCCGGACTGCCTGACGGTACGACGGCAGGTAATTTCAATTTCAGCTTCACCGCCATAGGAGGTGAGGGAGATATGAACCTTACCGACCTGGTAGCCATCGATGCCGGGCTCGACAGGACCCGTACCCGTCATCGTATCATCATCTTCGATGGCAAGCACGAATGGGCTCCCGAGAGTACGATGAATATCGCCTTTATGGGGTTGCAGCTGGATGCGATACGGGGAGGACTTGTCCCAAAGGACAACGCATTTATCGACCGTAGTGTCGCCAAAAGCAAGGCACGAGTGGATATGCATACTAAGACCGGTGCGCTGCTAAAGGCAGGACAGGAATGCAGGCTTGCCTTAAGTCTGTTCGACGGGCTCACGACAGAGACCGGCTGGTTCCAGCAAAAGGCCGCCGCCCTTGACAGCAACCCGCAATACCAGCAACAGCGCCAGGCCCAGCAGGCGCTGCTGGAAAAGGAACAGATCAGCAAGTCATTGCTCATGCAGCATTTTGAGGACAGCGACAATAGCTATTGGACCACCGCCATCAGCAAGCTGAAGACAAATGCGGCTGCAAAGACCGCCGAGGGCGCTATGAACCAGCGTCTGCTGGCCTATCTTTCGCTGGCATTCTATTCGCTGAGCAATCACCTGATCAATAGTAACGAGAACGATGCCGCGCGGCATTTTGTCGAATTGTATAAAATGGCCGACCCCGCCAACAGCGAGGCGTGGTACTTCTCCGCCATACTGCATGCCAGAGCGCATGATACGCAAGCCACGGAGAGCGATCTGCTAAAAGCAGTGGAGAACGGCTTTAGGGACAAACCCCGGCTGTTGAAACAACCCGAGTTTAAGAATCAATCGAAACCTATCGATTTTTATAAGATCGAGAGTCGGATGCAGACGCCCTGATCGGGATCTTGCAAAAAAATTTACAGATGGACAAAATGCCAAGGAAATTCAAGACCGTAGACGAGTATCTGTCTACCTTCCCGGAATCCACCCGGAGTAAATTACAGGACTTGCGGGACGTCATCAGAAAGGCGGCGCCTGGAGCCGAAGAGGTCATCAGCTATAACATGCCGGCTATAAAACAGCACGGTGTGCTGGTCTACTATGCTGGATACAAGGGACATATCGGATTTTACCCCACCGGGTCGGGGATCGTGGCGTTCAAAAAGGAGCTATCCGCTTATGAAGGATCAAAAGGGGCCGTGAGGTTCCCGCTCGATGGGGCGATCCCGGCGGGGCTGATCAGCAGGATCGTAAAATTCAGGATAAAGGAAGACCAGGAAAGGGCATGGCTAAGGGCGGTAAAAAAGAAATAGTACCTTCCGGGTCTAAAACTAAACCTATGCTTGGTATCACCCCCTTCGGCATGGTCCATACCGTCATCAGCATTGTCGCTGTAGCCACCGGTCTTATCTCCCTCATCCGTCACGGCGCCATTTCATTTAACAACGGGATGGGGAAGACCTATGTCTATACCACCATTCTCACCTGTGTCACCGGGTTCTTTATTTTCCACCACGGTGGTTTTGGCAAACCCCATATACTGGGGATCATCACCCTCATCGTCCTGGGCATCGCACTGGTGGCCGGGGAAAAGATCAGACTGTTTGGCCGCGCGTCACCTTATGTCGAGGTCGTGAGCTACACGATGACCTTCTTTTTCCATCTCATACCCGCTATCACCGAGACAACGACAAGACTTCCGGAAGGGGCGCCGCTGGCTTCCGGTCCCGATGATCCCCTTATCCAAAAGGCTGTAGGCATCTGCTTTGTGCTATTCCTCGCCGGCGCTACTTGGCAGGTGATCAGGGTAAGGAACAAGCTCAAGGCCCGCCTTATTGTATAAGCGCATCCGGATGGGATGGGGCATCGTAATGCGGAGCGCTGGGATGAAAATCGCCGCTGCAATCCACTCCCTGTAGCAGCAGATCATATTGTGGATAGAACTCCTTATAGGTACAGGGGACGGTAAGACTATTGTTGAGTATCAGCTGAAAGGTCTCTTTTTCGGGGTCCTTGCCGCTCATCGTGATGTCGTCGAACACTACGCGCAAACTGGATTTGTCCGTAACAGGGATCGTTTGGATGTACCGGTTGTTGTCGTAGTTATTCAAAGCCACTGTCAGCTTGCCGTCGCTGACCCTTTTTTTCAGACAGTCTGTTATGGGAATGTGGACGACGACCCTGTTGCTGACATAGTCCCTGTCGATAAGGCCCAAAGTCCGATTGATGCCCCAACCCTGTATGATGTCCTTAAAAAGGAATAAAAGACATAATACCGCAAAAGAGCTGACCCCGGCATTCCTGAAATAGCTTCTTATTTTGGGATCGCTGATGACCCTCATCGCTAACAGCTCGTTTAGGAACTTGTTCGGTCCGACGGATTTGGCGGCATTGTCGAGGGATCGCACCGGTGTATCCCAATCTTTATCCTGATTTTTCAGATAGATCACCGTCGCCAGATCCGGGACCGCCTGTTTGTCCCAGATAGCAAGGAATTTTTTGGCATCCTGCTCGTGCTGCTTGTTCTTGCGGGTGTCGCTGGCATACAGCACAAAACTTTGCATATAAGACAGCAGCAGCATTTCTTTATAAGCATCGCTGTCGGCAGAAATGAGCTCGTCGGACTCCTTTAGCAATTCCAGTAACTTCCCCCGGGCGACGATCTCCGAATGGATATATAGTCCTCCCAGCAGCCGGACGCGTATGTCCTGCGGGATCGTTTTGCCATTCAGCCAGCCGATACGGACTATTTTGAGAAGATTGGTATAATTGAGCTTATGCAGCGCATTCGATGCCGTCAGCACGGCCGCTCCCACGGAAAGGATCACCTCCCATTTTATCGTGGGATATACGGCAATGGCGCATACCCATTGGAACAGGTCATCGTCCCCCAGGTATTCCCGCAACACATCCATATCCTCCAGATGAAGATACTTGCTTTCATACCCATCCTGGTGGACAGGCAGCTGAGCCCCTCCATCCTCCACCTCCTGGCTGAGATATTTCGCCAGGTGGATACAGTTCTCCATATCTGCCGATACCATCCGGATATTCTCTGAGAGAATATATTCATGGTCCTCCCAATCCGATGAAGACACCGGGGTAAGCATGACCTTGTTGTCCCATTGTGCCAGCTCCGCCTCTATGTCGCCGAAGAGCCCGCCATCCCCGTCCATAAAAGAATAGCCATCGCTGATGATGATCAGCCTGGCGGGATAGTGGCGTTCCCTCAGTCCATAAAAGCTCACCGCTTTGTCGCTGCCTTCGGAGAAGAAGCCCATCATGTCGTCAAAGAAATAATAGTTCATATTGACGGCATCGCCGATAAGCGTTTGCGTAAGCCAGCGAAAGAGATGACAATGAAGTGTGTTTTTTCTGTCGATCAGCACGAGGTATTCCGGAGCCCTTTCAATATCCGTATACGCCGGCAGCAACAGACCATAGTTGCTTACACAGCTATGAATGGTCTTTTTTATATCCAGCCGGAAGGCCCCTGTCGGGACGGGAAGCGCCAGGGCGACCGACAATCTTGTAAGGACAGGCTGCTTTTGAATAAGATGGTCCTTGGGACGAAAAGGGAGATCCACAGGTGCATCGTCGCCACGACGGGTATCCAGGTCCACCTCCGGCAGAAATTTGGATTTCCGCTGGGGGAAGAAGGAGGTGGACACCCCAAGACAGGCCAGCCCCAGCACGACCAGCCAGGCAAAGGCGGTGGAATGGACAGCGTTTTGCTTCCCGATGGGCTGCCCCGAAGGGATCACCTTGCTTTTCAGCTCGCCGCTGTCCGAACGAGTCTTTAGTGTTTTGGCCACGAATACGGGGCCGTGACTTTCCGTTACGGCATCGCCGGGACTGAACTCAACGCTGTCGGGTTTGGCAACAGTCACGACTGGCTCTTTGTGACGGTGCAGGAATAGCATCGTCAGTTTGATCCCTCCCCCTGTCAGCAAAAGAAAGCATACCCAAAAGAGAAAATTCCTGAATAGCTTGCGAACCGACCACGGCTCCTTGTAATAAGCAGGCTGCTGTGTCATCCTCCTCCGTACAGGGGCGGGGGGACTCAGATAAAATCTATCGTATATGCCATAGAACCTTTCCTGTTCCTCTTTATTGCGACACACGATGGGCGCTAAGTAATATTTAAACCCCGCCACATCGCTACCGCCAAATTTATCCCAGACGGCTGTAAATTCAATGGAGTCATGAAGGCTCACGAAAAAGCCTGCCCTTTTCAGCTCACGCAGAAAGTCTTCGAAAATGATATTGGGTGAGGTACTCATTGATGCGCAAGCAGCCTGTTGAGATCGTCCTTGTTCTTTATCAATATGGGTAAATATTTCGGCAACGCATCGCTTTTTAACAGCCTGTTGTCTTCCGCGAAAAATTCATGATGCAGCAGGTTGTCGTTTTGCAGGACCCTTATCCAGTCGATGAACTCCGAAGTGGAAGGCTTTTTGATGATATTGGGATAGTGGTGCAGCTGAAAGAAATCATTCACTCTTTTTTCGATATTGGTGTAGTCGTTTTCTGATATATCCAACCTTTTGATGATGATCTCGAACAGCCTTTCCCGTGAGGGGAAGTCGATGTGGTAGTAGATGCATCTTCTCAAAAAGGCATCGGGCAGATTCTTCTCGAAATTGCTGGTAAGTATGATAATGATCTTTTGTTTTTGCTGTTCGTCCGTGACCTTTATGCGTGTATTGAGCTCTTTGATCTCGAACTCATAGTTCTCTATCTCATTCAAAAGGTCATTGGGGAAGTCCCTCGGAGCCTTGTCGATCTCGTCGATGAGCACTACGCTGCCTTTTCTCTCCATGGTCACATTGCTCCTGTCCAGGATACGGGAGCTCAGGGGCAGGTCGTTCCTTCCAATGGCATTGGCAATGGCCAGTCCCAGCGCTTTCAGCTGGATAAAGTCCTCTGTGGTCTTGCCGCCGCCCCCCGGCTGGTCCGTATGGATCTCCCGGAAATGGGCGATGGCGTCATAGCTGTAAAAAAGGTCCTGGGCCGTGCTGGACGTCTTCGTATTATAGATATAGGGGGTGTTGAAAAAACCTTCCGCTCCGGACAGCTGATCGGCCACCCAGAATGCAAACTGGGTCTTCCCCGTCCCCGGCTCCCCCGTGAGCAATAAAGGTCTTTTTAACACATAAGCCACTTCGAGGGCATTCAGCAACCCCGGAGAAGGGATATAGTTGGAAGGGCTGTTATCCAGCTTTATATTTTTGAGATTTATCATGATATCAAAATAGTAGATTAACTTCAGCCAACCAAGCTCATGAAAAAAAATTATCTTTTCCTTTTACTATGGCTCTTCTGCGCATGCGCCTGTCATGCCCAGGACAATGTGATCAGCTTTTCCGACCCTCGTATCCATTATATGGGAAGGATCGTTACGAGGGACAACTCCGCCGAGCTGTCCTGGACCGCAACCACCGTCACTATCTCGTTCGACGGCACGGGTATCCAGGCCCTTTTGAGGGACGAACGAGGAGATAATTACTATAACATCGTTGTAGATGGCAAGCTGACGATGATCCTGCATCCGGACAAGGACAAAAGACTGTATACCCTTGCCTCCGGATTGCCCCCCGGTGTGCACAGCCTGGAGCTTTTCCGACGGACTGAATGGGCCATGGGCAAGACCTGGCTTTATGGACTATTGCCCGACGCACATACGACACTGTTACCTGCTCCGCCTGCCCCGACAAGAAAGATCGAGTTTTACGGCAACTCCATTACCTGCGGCTATGCCGTAGAGGACAGTTCCGGAAAGGATAGGGGGACCGCCCCATACGAGAATGCCTACGTGGCCTATGCGTCCATTACCGCCCGGCATTTCAACGCGGACTACCATTGTGTCACGAAGAGCGGTATCGGGATATTGATCAGCTGGTTCCCGCTGATAATGCCGGAAATGTGGGACAGGGCCGATGCCACCGACTCGCTGTCCAAATGGGATTTTACGCAATGGACACCCGATGTGGTCGTGATCAATTTATTTCAGAATGACGCCTGGCTGACCAACATGCCCGACCATGAACAGTTCAAGGCCCGATTTGGAAAGACCGCTCCGGACACAAACACCATCGTCCGGGCCTATAGAAAATTTGTACAGGGGGTGCGGGAAAAATATCCCCGGGCGTCCATTATCTGTATGCTGGGAAATATGGATGCCAGCAAGGCCGGCGCTCCATGGCCGGGCTATATACAAAAGGCCGTCGGCTTACTGGGCGATAAAAATATATATACCCTGATCGTGCCGTTCAAAGGGACCCCCGGACATCCCAATATCGCTGAGCAAAAAGTACTGGCGGACACCCTGACCAGCTTTATCGACAAACACATCGATTGGTGACGATCATTCCATGATCATGATGGATGCCATGGATTCGATGCCTGCCCAAAGATTGAACAGCCGGATATTCTCGTTCTCCGCGTGCTGATTATTGTCATGGTTGGCCACCGGTACCGTGACGGTAGGGGCTTGCAGATATTTCTCAAACAGGTACAAAGGAAGAGAACCTCCCAATGTCGGCTGTAGCACCAGGGGCTCGGATATAGTACCCTGTACGGCTTTCCTTATTTTTTGAATGACAGGAAGGTCCATCGGGGTTCGCTGTGCATTATAGGAGCCGCCCGGAATGGTCACCTTTGCGATCCGGCTATATTGCAGCCGCTCGGCATCTGTCGGGTCATGATCGAGCACGGTATAGCCTTTTGCCCGGATGTGATCGATGACCTTTTGTTGCTGACGCTGCCAGTCATTACCAAGCACCAGCCGGAGGTCCAGCACGGCCTCGGCAAATGTCGGTATTTGGTTGGAAGCCTGGCTGCCTACATTGCCGCTATACATACCGTTTATATTCAGCGAGGGAAGATTGATGGCCTCGGAGAGGGATAAACCTTTGATCTCCGTTTCGACAAAACCCAGCTCTTTTTTCATCTGTTCGTCCACGTCCGGCACTTCATGCAAGGCCTTGCTCTCCATGGCGGACAATGGTTGTACATCGTCATAAAAACCCTTGATCGTCACCCGCCCCGAATCATCTTTCATCGAGGCCAGCAACTTTACCAGCATCATGGCTGGGTTGTTGGCCCAGTTGCCGTAGTGACCGCTATGAAGAGGTCGCTTAGGTCCGTAAACGGTCAGGTCGATATGTGTGTCGCCTCTCACACCCAAAACAATCTGTTTTCTTCCGGATTGATGGACAGGCCCATCACAAATGATCCAGCAGTCGGTGTGCAGGAGACTGGCATTCGCCTCGAATATATCACCCAGATGCACCGACCCGGCCTCTTCCTCCCCTTCAAACAGGAATTTAATATTGGAGCCAGGTTTTATACCATTGACCATGAGCGCTTGATACGCGTTAAGAATGGATATTACCCCCGCCTTGTCATCCGAGGCGGCGCGACCATAGATCCTCCATTCGGGGTCATAAGGTCCGGACGCAGGAAAAGGAATAGGCTTGCCATGATCCAGCAGCGATCTGTCGTAGAGAACAGGGACGAAGGGCGAAAGTCCTGCCGCCCATTGAGCAGGGTTGACAGGCTGCCCGTCATAGTGCGCATAAAAGCCGATGGTCCGGGTGGCGCCGGGCACAATTATCTCTCCATATACAGCGGGCGGATACCCGTTCTTCCCCTTCAGCAATTGGATATTTCCGATGTTCCTGTCCCGCATCATCTGAACGATAAAGGCGGCATTCTTTTGAATGTTGACGCTGTCCGCGGCTATATTGGGGATGGATAAAAAAGATACGAACTCCCTGATGATAGGTTGCTCCTGCTGTTGCCGCCAGTTCCTTACACGGAGGATCCCGGGATTTTGACAAAAGGCGGGCAATGCTATGCCAAGACATAGAATAACAAGGGCGGGGCGCATCACAGCAGGAGTATCTTTATATTCCTCCACTGGCTGGACCCGGGATGCTGCTGAAGAGCTATCTTACCTTTGGCGACCTTGGCAAAGTCGCTAAAGGATTTGTTCTTGAACTTGCTGTTGGCGACCATATTATTCCACTCGTCGCTGCCTATCTGTCCGTCGTAGGTCTTTATCCCATTGAGCCAGAAACTAAGATGCCCTTTGTTCTGGATCAGCCTCACCTCGTTCCATTCGCCGACGGGTTTTGGCTTGGAGACGGTGGAGTCGCCCGCCATGTCATAGAGGCACCCTGCTAAATGGTTTTGCTTCTTATTATCAGAGGCATCGATATTATCCAAAACCTGCATTTCAGGACCCGTAAGATAGGTTGCGCCGTATTTGGGATCTTCTTGCACGTCAAAGATGATCCCGCTGTTGCCCCCTTTGGAGATCTTCCATTCCAGGCGAAGCTCATAATTCTCGTAGCTGTCATTTGTCACGATGTCCCCACCTCCGGCGGCAGGCTGGGAAGGGTCGAATATCAGCGCGTCATTCTGTACCTGCCATTTGGCGCCGACCGTATCCCGCAGATAGGTATGCCACCCTTTTGTCGTATGACCGTCGAACAGTAGTTTCCATCCTTCTTTCCTTTCTTTTTTGGTCAGGGTATTGGGCTGTTGCGTCCTACCGATAAAACCTGCCAGGACCATCGCTGTAAAGAGCAGCGTTCTTTTCATTTCTTAAAAATTTGAGGTTCCGTAAAGATTTCGGCCCCCAAGTTAGGAGAATTGGGTCAACTTCCGCGAGGATTGTTTTATTTGGACTTTTTTGCATCTTCCATAAACTTCGCCAGGCCGATGTCGGTCAATGGGTGTTTCAGAAGCCCTAATATTGCTTCGAGAGGACAGGTGCATACATGAGCGCCCAATCCTGCGCATTGGATAATATGGTTGGAATTCCGGATGGAGGCCGCCAGTATCTGGGTGGTGTAATGTTGAACGGAATAGATATTGGCTATTTGCGAGATGAGCTCGAGCCCATCCCATCCCGTGTCATCGATCCGGCCTATAAAGGGAGAAACATAGACCGCGCCCGCCTTGGCCGCCAGGATCGCCTGACCGGCCGAGAACACAAGGGTGGTATTGACCCTTATCCCTTTGTCCGTGAGCCATTTGATGGCCTTTACACCGTCCTTTATCATGGGGATCTTCACTACGATATTGGGATGGATGGCCGCCAGTTTCTGGCCTTCTTCGATCATGCTCTGAAAATCCACCGTGGTGACTTCCGCGCTGATGTCACCGTCTACCATTTCGCAGATCTTTCTGTAATGCCCCACAACTGCCTTTTCACCTTTTACGCCTACCTTGGCCATGAGGGTGGGGTTGGTGGTTACGCCATTCAACAGCCCCATCTCATTCACCTCTTTTATTTCGTCGAGGTTGGCCGTGTCGATAAAGAGTTTCATTCATGTAGTTTAAGGCAGTGCTTCAAAAACTGTTCCCTGGGAGTTGGGGTAAGGGTCCGGATTTTGCATAGCAGCTTTTAAAATATGCAGATCCATCTGACAGAAGAAAAATCTACGCTATTCATAACGCTCTATGCCAAAGCGCTGGACTATCGATCCGGCCATTCCATCCTGCATGACCGGGCGGCGGATAATATACTCAGAAGCCTCGACATAGACCCTTCCAAATACAAGGGGTATGGTCATGAGATCATCGTGGTCCGTGCCAGACAGCTCGATAGATGGACAACGGAGTTCCTTCGTAAAAATGACAATGCCGTCGTCCTGAACCTGGGTTGTGGGCTGGATACAAGATATGTACGCATACAGCCTGCGCCTTCCGTCGATTGGTACGACCTGGACTACCCGGAAGTGATCGAACTGCGTAAGGAGTTCTATTCCATCCAGCCGGGGTATCATATGCTTGCTTCTTCGGTGACAGCGCCGGACTGGATCAACGATCTGCCCCGGCACCGGCCTGTTATGATCATTGCGGAAGGGTTATTCGAATATCTCGAGGAGGGCGCCGTAAAAGCATTATTTCACCGGCTGACCGAGCATTTTCTGCATGGCTGTATCGTGTTCGATGTGATGAGCGCTTTTGCTATCAGGGCCGGTGCGTCCAGGCTAAAAGAAGATTTCAATGCCGTTCATAAATGGGCGGTGGATAGTCTTTCTGAGGTCGATCGGCTGAACCTCGGTATGCAAAGGATCGAGGCATTTTCCCCGTTTTCTTTTTCGAGCACGTACGGGCTTCCTTTCGGTCGGCGCGCTTTATTTGGGGCCCTGGCATTGGCGCCAAAATTTAGGAATATGCTGCGGGTATTGTATTACCGGTTTTGAAGTAGCCAGGCAACGGCCGGAGGAAAAATGCCGTTCTACACTTTCCATCAAACTCACCATGAAAAACATATTCATATTTTTTGCATTTGCTACAGCATTTGCGGCATGTAACAAGAACCAGGGGAATATGCCTTCTCCGGGAGGCAATAAGATCACCGGCAAATGGACGATCCTCTCCGTCACCGTCATTCCACATGATTCCACCGGCAAGCTAATGAACGACAGCGCCGTCTATACAGAGCCCAACTATTATTATTTTCAGTTCAACAATGATCTCACCTGGCTGGAGAATCTGACCCCGGACCTCAGCCCCGCCGGTGAGAGCGGCACCTACTCACTAAAAGACGACACGGGCTTTACGCTGGTCAATAAGAATTTACCCTCACAGCCCGAAGAATGTAAGATACTCTCCCTGACAAATACATCGTTTGAATTCAGCCATCAGCACCCCACCTTGTACAACGGAGTAACACCGGGGTTCCTGGAGTATATTTTTAGGATGAAGAGGTGATGGTTTGCCTGCTCTTTTGCAGTTACTTTGCTATCCATGACATATGGAATTATCACTACAGGCTCCCGGGGAGATGTTCAGCCTTTTGTTGCCCTGGCGCTGGCTATGATGGAAAAGGGCCATGATGTCACCCTTGTAGCATCTGAAAATTTCAGGGACTTTGCAGAAGGTTTTGGAGTCCGATTTATGCCCGTCACCGGCAACAGCGAACAGATCATCAATTCACCTGGCGCATTGAAACTCCTGGAAGGGGGCAGTGTATTTAAATTTTTTTATCATCTGCAAAAGGCGACCGCCCAGTCGGCCGACCAGTCCAATCGGGACATACTGGAAGCATGCCAACATTTTGATTTTTTGATCACAAGCGTCCTGCCACTCCCCGTGGTCTATTCCATAGCAGAGAAATATCATAAGAAATGCGCGGCCGTCTTCTTGAGCCTGCCGCCCATACCGACGAGGGAGTTCCCTTTCCAGGCTGTCGGGACAAAAGGGCATCCCTGGTTCAACAAGCTGTCGTACCGGCTGCTGGGGCTGGGATACATCATGATCCGCAAACAGATCGATAAGTTCAGAAATGAGATAGGTCTGCCACCTGCCAATGTGATGAAAGCCGCCCTTCACAGTGGCATGCTGGCCATCACCGCACTGAGCCCGCAGCTCATCCCACAGCCGGGGGACTGGCCGTCCAATGCGCATATCACTGGCTTTTTCTATCTTCCTCCATCGGCACGACAGAAGCAAAAGGAGCTCCCCGAAGGGCTGGAGGACTGGCTGGCAAAAGGCGACAAACCCGTATATATCGGCTTCGGTAGCATCCCTATACCCAATCAGTCCCGGCTATACCAGGCATTGGAAGGGCTCCTCACCAAAAAAAGGGTAGTACTGGGCGCCGGCTGGTCCATACTGCATGAGCTCCCCGCACACCCCAACCTGTTTGTAACAAAGTATATCGACCACGACTGGCTGATGCCCCGCTGCTGTGCGGTGGTAATACACGGCGGCATCGGGACCATTGCAGCGGCCATGCGTAGCGGTACGCCCATTATAGTGGTGTCTGTGCTGGCCGACCAGCCTGTCAATGGGGTGATGATCGGGGAGAAAGGGCTGGGCTGTCACCTACCTTTTAAAAAACTTTCATCCGACAGCCTGTTGCAAGCCGTTCAGACCGTGCAAGACCCGTTGATAGTGGCAAACTGCAAGGCTGTAGCAGCGCGCATTAAGGCGGAAGATGGGGTAGGGAGGGCGGTCGAGCTGATCGAAACTGCCTTCTTGTCCTGGAGTACTGTCAAATTTGGCAGCAAATAAAACCGGGATGGCTTTTGTTTGTAGATCAGTAAAAAATAATTGTATGAAGGTCGAAAAAGCAATTTTAGCCGGAGGCTGTTTTTGGGGCGTCGAAGAGCTTATACGCAATGTACCTGGTGTTATTTCTACCGTGGTAGGGTACACAGGTGGAGATGTTCCCAATGCGACGTATCGGAATCACGGGACACACGCAGAGGGTATCGAGATCGGGTTCGATGCGGATAGGCTTTCCTATCGTCAATTGTTGGAATTCTTTTTTCAGATACATGACCCGACCACACGCAACAGGCAAGGCAATGACATTGGAGCATCTTATCGCTCGGCAATTTTTTATCTGAACGAAGGACAGAAAGAGACCGCCCGGACGCTGATCGCAGAAATGACGGCATCGGGTGTATGGCCCGGCCCGATTGTCACGGAAGTCGTGCCTGCGGGGGACTTTTGGAATGCAGAAGAGGAACACCAGGATTACTTGCAAAAACACCCCTACGGCTATACCTGTCATTATGTGCGCCCTGAATGGACATTGGAAAAGGCCAGTCGTTCTTGATCACCCTGGAATTGCCTTGCAACTTAACGCATTGCCCGTTTACTGCTCCTTCCGTCCTTCCAGGAAAGGTTTCAGCAAGTCGATAGGGACGGGAAAAATAGTTGTGGAGTTCTTCTCCGTCGCGATCTCACGCAAGGTTTGAAGATACCGCAGGGTAAGGGCGCTAGGCTGTTCGCTCAGCACTTTTGCCGCATCGGCCAGACGTTGCGATGCCTGGAATTCGCCTTCGGCGGCAATCACTTTACTTCGGCGTTCGCGTTCGGCTTCCGCCTGCTTGGCCATCGCCCGTTGCATTTCCTGGGGCAGGTCGATCTGCTTTACTTCTACATTGGATACTTTTATCCCCCACGGTTCGGTATGCGCATCGATGATCTGTTGCAACCGCTGGTTGATCTTCTCCCGCTGGGAGAGCAGGTCGTCGAGATCGGACTGTCCCAGTACACTGCGGAGCGTGGTCTGTGAAAGCTGGGAAGTGGCAGTGAGATAGTTCTCTACTTCCACGATGGATTTTTGCGGCTGGATCACCCGGAAGTAGACAACGGCGTTTACCTTGATGGAAACATTATCCTGCGTGATGACGTCCTGGGGGGGGACGTCCAATACCAATGTGCGCAAACTGACTTTTACCATCTTGTCGATGATGGGGATCAGAATGACCAGCCCGGGCCCGCGGACATTCATCAGGCGGCCCAGCCGGAAAACTACGCCTCTTTCGTACTCACGCAGGATGCGGATGGCGTTCGCCAGTACTATCAGGGCAAAGACGATAATGACGATACTTATGACGGGAACTTGTTCCATAAACAAATTATCAGTTACATTGTTATTGACCGGACCCGTAGGGTGAGGTTGTCCAGACCTACCACCTCCACTTTCTCTCCTTTCGTGATATCACCTTCCATCGTGGTCGCCCGCCAGATCTCTCCACGCACCTGGACGGTTCCCGCCGGAGCCAGCGTTTCGAGCGTGATGCCAGTGGCGCCTATTATCCCCTCCGCACCGGTGACAGGCTTCAGGCGCTGTGCTTTCAACCCCATAGCAATTACTCCCAGGAAAAAAAAGGCAGACAAGGCAACGGAAGCAAAGATGACAGCCCGGGATATCCGTACGAATTCAAGGGTCGAGCTCGTGTGGATCAGCATCAGCGATCCCATCAAAAGCGAAACAGCGCCGCCTATGCCTAACAACCCATGGCTTACTATCTTTATTTCCAACAGGAAAAGGATAATGCCGAAAACGATGAGCGAAAGCCCCGCGTAATTCACCGGCAGCATATGAAAAGAATAAAAGGCCAGCACCAGGGAGATCACGCCTACGATGCCCGGGAAGATCGAACCCGGATTGTATAGCTCAAACAATAATCCGTATATCCCTAACATCATCAGAATATAGGCAACGGTAGGGTCGCTGATAATGTTCAGTATCTTTTCGACAAACCCCATCTCCAGAAAAATGAGAGGAGCGCCCCGGGTATGTAATGTCCGGTCCCCACTCTCCAATTCAATGCGTCTGCCGTCTATCTTTTGCAGCAGATCGTCCCTGTTACGGGCTATCAGATCGATCACTTTCGTCGTCAACGCCTCGTTCTCGGACACCGACACACTATTACGTACAGCGGTCTCGGCCCATTGGATATCGCGATGCCGCTTTGCCGCAATGCTCCGGATAAAGGCTGCTGCATCATTCGTTATTTTTTCATTCATGATCGAATCCGGCTGTTCCTGCCCGCCGACAGGATGAGCTGCCCCCAGGTTGGTCCCCGGCGCCATGGCTGCGATGTCCGCGGATAGTGTAATAAAAACCCCGGCCGAACCCGCCTGCGCCCCGGCAGGAGATACAAATACCACTACCGGCACAGGACTGGCAAGCAGGTCACCCACGATGACTCGGGTAGATTTCAATAACCCTCCGGGTGTATTCAATTCGATCAGAAGGCATTCGGCCCTTTCGCTACGGGCCTTTTCAATACCTCGGTGGATATAGTCCGCCACTACGGGGTTGATGGTACCGTTGATCCTTAAGGCAATTATAGGCTGTGCGAGCGACGCCAGCGGCAGGAAGCAACATAGGGAGGAAAATATCAGCCTGCGGTTCATGTAGTACCTCCTTGGGCTCCGTAAGAGAATGGGGCCTTCTGTAAGTTACTGAATTTTGCTATAACTGGAAAAAGGCAGGCTGCTGCCAGCGTCAGCCATATTTTTTCTGCCCCGGATCAGGGCTTGCCTTTATTTTTTTGATTATATATATTTATGCTATAAACCCAATAAACCCCGCCGGCCATGCAAAAGATATTTCTGTTTTTGGTGATAATATCCGCCTCGAAATTCTCTTTTGGACAACAATACCACCCTCAGAGCAAACAGGAAATTTTCGCTGCTTGTATGCGTTTTATGGATGCATTTAAAGCCAGTAAATATGAAAATGCTTTCCGGAATTTAAGATCATATTCGGCCATAGAAGACTACAAGATCGATACATTAGTAAAGAAAGTAAAGGAACAAATGACCAGTATTAATTCTTACTACGGTAAGGCTTTGTCATACGAAGAAATATCGGAAAAAGACGTTAAAAATTCATTGATCAGACTGGTCTATTTAGTTAAGTACGAAAAGTACTTTCTAAAACTCGTCTTTATTTTATATAACAATGGCAGCTACTGGACGATTAGCAATTTTAAATATACGGAGGATATCGCAGACCTGTTTTAATTTCGCGCTGAAAATAATAAAAAGCCTGGCGTGTACGTGTGATCGTGCGATTTTAGGCGCAATAGCCGTTGCATGCATAAAAGCCTATTTCCTGATCTACCAGACATTCCTTAATTTGCAGACTTGGAGTTACTTATTCAAACAATCCGGAAGTACATCCCTTTTTCATCGGCGGACGAAATGGTAGCACAGCGACTGTTTTATCAAAAAAAATATAAAAAGGGAGACCACTTGCTCGCCGAGGGCGAAATATGTCGCAACATCTTCTTTATAGAATCCGGCCTGGTACGATACTACATAAATAAGGACGGCGAGGAGCAAACCAATTATTTCAATAAGGAAGGCGAATTCGTATGCGTCTATACGAGCTTCTTACCACAGGGGCCTTCCACGATCAATATCCAGGCATTGGAAGACTGTTCGGTATGGATGATCACTTTCGAAGGCATACAGCAGTTCTATAAGGAAGTTAAGTTCGGGGAACGATTTGGCCGTTTGGCCATTGAAACCGTTTTTGTGAGTGCCATTGCCCAGATAGCATCCTTTTACACCGATGCTCCCGAAGTGCGTTACCAGAAGTTTTTGCTTGATTATCCCGCTATCGTTCAGCGAATCCCCCAATACTATATCGCTTCGTATGTAGGGGTTAAGCCACAATCCTTAAGCCGCATTCGAAAGCGTCTTTCCAGCAGCAAATAATTAACCTGGGTGCATGAAAAAGACCTGGAGCTTGCGGAATTTTGTGTTGTCAAAAAACGACAACAATCATGAACTCTCTTCGACTACTACAACTTTTGCTGGTTTTCCATCTCGCAGGTCTTACCCTTATGGCTGGAACGACGGCCGTAAGCTTCGTCTCCTTTAAAAGGCTTGCGAAGTCTATGACCGGAAACATAGACGAAGTCAGTCATGACTTTAAAATGGTGTCGGGTTTATCCGGCCTCCTGATTTTGGGCGGAATACTATTAGTCTCCTCCGGCGTGGGTCTCCTTCTTCTCACCCACGCCTACGGTCAGCTGTGGTTTCAGGTCAAAATGGGAGTAGTTGCAACGTTACCCTTGAATGGCTTCCTGTTCGGTGCCCGACAGGAGCAAAAAATAAAGCAGATCCTTAGTGCGCCGGATGGCCAAATCCACCGACAACTCCGGCAACCCATCGCCAACCTGCGTACCTTTTATGCCATTCAGCTTTTTTTGTTCCTGACGGTCGTCATATTGGCGGTAACCAGGCTTGGCTGATCCTCATGCGCATAAGTTCCCCCGGTATCTCCGTCAGCGTCACAAACTTTGTGCCGGGCAATATTGGTCAATGAAATATGATCTTGTCCTAAAGTCAACCTTGATCCTTACGTTATCAACGGCCGGCCTTCCTTGATCATCTCGCGCTTGATGCCTTCGACCACGTCGTCGAGAAAGAATTTTATTTTATTGGGATCCACGGGTTCGAGCTTGCCGCCACAACCGGATGCGATGATCTGCTCATTGTGATCAATCATTTCATGCCTCCTCCTTAGCGCCTGGATACCTGCGAACTGGACGACGTTGATGATGTTCCCACCCGTGAGCTCATACTTTCGGACCTGGTTGGGTATATCATTATAGTCGGCGTCGTCGGGGAACGATTTTTCCCAGATCTCTTTCCGTTCGTCCTCTGCAGGGATCGAGAAGCGGACGATGTCATTAAAGCGACGGATGAACGCCTCGTCGATATTGGTCTTCATATTTGTCGCCAGGATCACCAGTCCGTTGAAGTCCTCTATCCGCTGCAATAGGTAAGACACTTCCTGGTTGGCGTATTTGTCATGGGCGTCGCGTACGCTTGTCCGTTTCCCGAATATGGCGTCTGCCTCGTCGAAGAAAAGGATCCAGTCCTTGTCTTCGGCCCGGGCGAATAGGAGTTCGAGATTCTTTTCCGTCTCGCCGATGAATTTCGAGACTACCATGGAGAGATCGATCTTGTATACATCTTTGCCGGTCTCGTTTCCCAGCACGTTTGCCGTCAACGTCTTACCCGTGCCCGGCGGACCGTAGAAAAGGACCCGGTAGCCCTGACGGAGGCGCTTTTTCATGCCCCAGGTATCCATCAGTTCGGGGTTGTATTCGAGCCATTCTTTCAGGTTCTTATAGTGCCGTTTGACCTCTTTGTTCATCATGATGTCATCGGAAGTAAGTTCCGTGGTGATCTTCTTTGCCGGGAAGGAGGTGCTGAAATGGGGTGGGGCGGCCGATCCGAAGAGGAAGAGGTCGATATAATCGAGGGCCACGATGATCTTACCGCTCATCACCGGTTCGCCTTGGGGAAGTTCTTCGAGCCAAAGGACCTTCTTTTCCGCGAGGAATTGGTTGGACCAGAACAGCTTTTCTACTTCGGCGCGGCGCCGCCAGTCGTCGCCGGCCAATAGAAAGACGGCTGTCTGGCCGGTGGGAAGGAACCCCCGGAAGTTCTTGCCGCGGACGCCGCCTATTTCGGGGAAGTCGCCGGAGGCGTTAATTTTTTCCTGGATGGTTCGATCGAAGAGTTCCGGGACGGCATGCGGTGCCAGGGCTACGAGCAGTAATGTCGCGATGTCCTCATTCTTATCCAATTTATGATCGATGAGAAATTTCTTTAGCGGCAGATACCAATCTTTGACCGGCCGGAATGGCGGTCTTCCGGCTGTACCGAGACGGTAGGCGATGAGGTCGCTGAGATACTGGAACTCCGGTGATAGGTTCGCATGTCCCTGGTTGTTATATTCCGTTGAGGTCTCCATATAATGTTGTTTTATAACTTGTCATTACAACTGGCGTCGCAGGTCTTGCGGCAATCGGAACCCTCCTCCGGGAATTTATCTGCGCAACAAGCCCTGCATCCATCCTCATCGTCCGAGTCCGTCAGGCAGTTGTTGGTACAATCCTGCTGGGGCTGCTGGTTTGGCGGCAGAAGGGTGATCTCCTCGCCGGAAGGGTGGACCCATAGATCGCCATAGGCATTTCGAAATCCGTGTTCATACATATATTTCGGCGTAAAACCGAATCCTTTTAGCACGCCCGGCGGGCCGAGTTTAGGGGTTTTGGTCCCCTGGGCATATAAAAGGAACTCACTGGTATAAGGAGGGCCGTACATAAGGATCATATTGTACTTTATCTTGTCCTGGTCCGATTGCCCCAGGGTCTGCCATTTCCGGAGGGCAAGAACGGGGCGTTGAGCCATCTGTCGCAAGACCGCATCGTTCGCCTGATCCGTAGATGGGTCGGCGTCCCGTTGTAGCTTCGGCTTATCGGACTGCTGGATAACATGGGTCAATTCGTGGGCAAGCAGGAACTTTCCCGCGTGGCTGTCCGGATCGAACTTTCCTTCATTGAAATAAATATCCTCGCCATGGGTAAATGCCTGCGCGTGGAGCTCTTTGTTCAGGTCCGCGGACTCGTTGTTATCGTGAATGTGGACGGTGCTGAAATCGACACCGAAGGAGGAGTTCATTTCGCGAAGGGTTTTCGCCGGGAGGGGCTTTCCTTTGCCACTGGAACCTTCGATCTTCGAACTGGCGGCCGGGCTGGCGGATGTCCCGGTGGATTCGGGTTTTTTCTGGATATCCCGGTCCCGGCGCATTCTGGCGTCATTGGTGCCCAGTTTTTCGTCTTCCTCCGGAGTTGCCAGCCGCTGGATGGCGGTGATCTCCCGGCGTTGCACCTTATTTTTTTCCTTGTCAGGTTCGTTCACGACGCTACGGGCCACCGCGTCGGCTTCTTGTTCGTGCTTGTCGCCGGGGGCATTTACCTCCAGTTTCGCTTGAAAAAATCCACCGCGGGTTCCGGGCAAACGGTGCTCCCGCCGGCTGGAGAAAAAGGGTTTTTCCTTCGTCTCCTCCGGTGATGACGGATTTCTTTTACGATACACCCTGGCTCTGTAAGACATGGCTTGTGTTTTTAATGTTTACTATACGGCGGCTTGAGCTGCGGTGACTGCTTCCAATCTGGTGAGTAATTCGGCGGCGAGGGCCGCATAATCGTCGGCTCCATGGGAATGCGGATCGTAGTGGAAAATATCGGTTCCTTCCTGTTGCGCCTTGGCCAGTTGGATGCTGCTCCGGATACGCGTTTGGAACATCTTTTCGCCAAACTCCTGTTCGAGCAACTGGAAGATCTCGCGATTCATGATCTTGCGTTGATCGTATCGGGTCAATACGAAGCCAAGAATCTCCAGCTTGCGGTTGAGTTTGTGGACGGCGTTGAAATGATGCATAAAGCTACGCAATCCTTTCAAGGGCAGGAACTCGGCCTGCAAGGGCATGAGAATGAAATCGCTGGCAACGAGGGCGTTGACGGTGAGCATGCCAATCGCCGGCGGGCAGTCGATCAGGATGAAGTCATATTTACCGGCGAGCTTATCCAGCATCCAGGTGAAGACCTGTTCCCGGCCGTATACGCTTACCAGTTCGAGTTCGGCGCCAGCGAGCTCGATGGAGGAGGGGATCAGGGGTAGGCCGGACTTTGTCGGGATGATCACGCGTTGAAGATCGCCTCCCTGGCCCTTTATCTCGCGGGTCAGTTCGGTGAAGAGGTTGTTTTCGGGTTCGTCCCGCACACCCAGGGCTTCCGACAGGCTTGCCTGTGGGTCGGCATCGAACAAGAGTACATTTTTTCCCTGACGTTGGAGCGCGGCGGCGAGATTAAGGGTAGTGGTGGTCTTGCCGGAGCCTCCTTTTTGGATGGCGATAGAAATGATGGGCATGGGCTTATGCTTTATTAGTATCTTACTCTTTTGCCTTGTTCTTTGTGAAATGCCACAAATCCATTTGTGTATTTGGTTCCATCTTGGAGATGTCCGACTCCTGTACTTTCTTACCCGCATTTTCTTTTGCATCAATGAGATCCTGAATATAAATCCCGAAATTTATGTGCGCATAATACTCGAGATAGGCATCCAAGCCCCCCGGAGAGAATTGCTGGGTTCCGGGAATGGTCGACGCAAGCCTTCCCGGTATGGTCGGAGACGCCGAACCAGATCGGTCGTTTTGATCGACAAAATATAAGAATGGACCTCCTGGCCGAACATTGACAAGGAGTACAACACTGTGAAAGCTATCCATAATACCCAGGCCGAATGCATGCCATCCCTCTTTTCCTTTAGTATTAGTATCCACAAGGCTCCAAACACTGTCCTTCAAGGTATCAGGATATCCCTCAGCGGTGTATTTTACGTCTTTTTTCCCTCCATCCAGTTTCAGATCCACTTCCTGCTTTTTCTTCTTAAATTTTGCTGTACCCGCCTTCTCAGCAAATTTTGCCTTTTCCAGTCCCGTCATCGCATCCTTCATAGTATTTTGCGCTGCACATTCCTTGTCAACCAGTTTTTTTATTCTTTTTTGCTCGTTGTCAGGCAAATGTTTGTACAAATTTGCTATAGAAATATTCCGTACCGTCCCGATACATTCATGACGGCCGGCCGCTCCCTTTGCCAGGAGAGCATTTGCATGGGCTTCGTCAACAAGGTCTCTGATATTCGCAGCCAGGAACGACTCCCCGCTAGTATCCTTCTCTTTTGCCCGCCCGGTCTTTATTGCCTGATATCGCTGCTTATTTGCTTCGTCAAACCAGGAGGATATCCCGCTATTTATTTCCGATTCCTTTATAAACCGATTCACATAGACCACTTCCGACTGTTCGATAACGTCAAGGATCAGCGACTGATCGCCCACCGGAAGCTTGTCGGTCAACAGTTCTCTGATCACATTCATCTTCGCTTCATAAGTAAGTATTGCGGCCGGCTCCCCGGCTTTCCAACGCCGGATGGCTTCTCTGGCGAATTTTTTCCCATCTTCCGTGCCCTGTACCTGCTTTTTGCTGTCATTTATCTTCTTTGTATAGTCGAATACCTCCTCGTCTGTTTTGGCCGGCGATGTCAGATCGTCCTTCTGCACGGACAGGTTGGTTTTCGAGGTGTTGAAGAAAGGGGCATTGCCTCTATCAGACCCAAAGAAATGTCCCCGTTCCTTTTTCTGGACCGAGCCCCTGCTATTGTTCGATAAAAACCGGAATACGAACATCTTTTACATATTATTTGTCAAATCTGAACCGATCCTGTATCTCATACAGATTGAAGTGGTCATAAACTTTTGCCATCTTTTCCATTTGATCGATGTTGTCTGCCCGAAAATTCTCCTTTTGCACGATCAGGATGTACCCGCCGTTCTTTTGTTTTTCCACAACCTCGCATGGAGCGGTTTTCACTTTTTCCTCCCCCAGGTTCTCGACCTGGAATTCGTTCCAATAATTGAACCAGTAGATCGCCTCCGGAATCGAGAGTCTGTCGAATTTTTCGGGAGTGATCAATTTGGAAATTCGTGCTATAATGTCCGCCGGGATATGAGCGGCCAATTCAGGCGTCGGGATATGCTCCCAGAGTTCCCTGGGCAGCTGAGCCTTCATATTCTCCGCCGTAAATCCGGATACGATCAATTCCTCCAACTGGTTGTCGTGGATATAGGCGCAATAAGCTTCATAGCTGTTGATGGTAGCAATAAAGAATTCCTTTAATTCGACAAATGAAAAATACCCGTCCGGCTTCAACAATGGCTTATCCACTATAAAAGAGAATTCGATCGCGTCTTCGTTGTAAAAGCCATAGGGATCCTCTCTCGGCCCAAAGGCAAACAAGGCGTGATCTTTATCCGTTGTCAGTATAAAGGCAGGGCCTTCGCTGCCGTATTGCTTTTCCATTTGATCCCATGCCTGCAAAATGTCCCTGTTGGAGGAGTAGGTGGAATACTGTTGACCGTCAAAAATGTACTTTATCCTGGTTTTGTTGCTGAACGTATTACAGGCATCCACCACTTTCAGGAGGCGTTTCTTATTCAGCGGGTCCTTTGCCCTTAACTCAACCAATGTTCTTGTGATCAATGTCATAATCTTATTTAAATTTAGGGCCTATGCAGCACGGGCGGGAAACCATGCCAGCGGGTGTCGAGGAAGTTTGCCGCTCCGCGGTCCTGCATGTACCACGTATAGAGATAACCACATCCAAGGGCAATTAACCCGCATCTAATCCTTTGCTCCTCCAGCTTGAGCATGTACAATCGAAATTTGGAAGGATTCGTTTTCCCCAAATAAGGGAGGTATCGATAGCCGGTTTTCCCTTCGATCAGAAGCCTCGTTCCAGGCAATTTTGCATCAAAGTTACAAGTGGCACCTATGGCACCTTTCTTTTTGGAATAAGTTGCCTTCACTTTGTAATCCATTGTCTGGCCGGTCGTACGGGTCACATAGCTATCGTGAAAAGGGTTAAATCCCAATCTCGGGACATGTTTTTCTTCGCAATTGGGTTTGATCGCCTTGACTTTGCAAACGATGGATCCGGGCTTGCACATCCGTCTGAAAAGGTTGAATAGTTCCTTTATCTTATCGATCACCCTTCTTGCCAATCGCGCAACTACCTTCAACAATGGGGTGAGGAATTTGATGATCTTGGAAATAATATTTCTTATAAAACTAAACACTTCTCCAAGCCGCTTGATGATCTGGAATATGGCTTTCCCGATTCTTGCCAGCATCGCGCCGATCTCCCGAAGGGCGACTTTCACTACATTCACAGCGGCCTCACCACCGCCCGTGAAATACGTGAGTAACCCTTCGAACAGCAATTTGCCCCCAATACGCCCTGCGATGGTGCCAAGCGATTCCGAGGGAAGGGCCGCATACCGGATCAATGAATCGGCCATGGTATCACCCAGTTTCTCCGCTTGACCCGCGGCAGCCTCGTATATATTCTTTACCATTTCGACGATCTTAGATGGGTTTTTTATCAGATCGGTCAACTCTTTATATGCATTTGCGATCGCATCTCCGATGGATGCAAAGAATAGTTGAATATTGATCATGAGCAACTGGATCTCATAGGGAACCTTTTTGATGAAATCCCCGATAGTTCTGAAGAAATTAATGATCTTGGGCACGATACATACAACATCGATGACCATTTGCACAATGCTTAACACTCCATCCAGGAAGAAACCTATCAGGAGTCCTTTTAAAAGGCCCAAGGTGAAGTCCGAGTCGCCCCCGACCACTATCTTACCGAATTTTTCGAACAGCCGTACTTTTTGGACATCGTCCATCTTGCGCAGCCTTTTGAAGAAACCGGTCATCGCGGCGCTGATCAATCCGGTGCCGACACCGACATAGGGGCCAATCAGCTTACCCCAGTAAGCGCCGGCGATGATCTTGTCAATTGCAACATTGATGGCCTTCACCTTTATCCACAATGGCAATTGGCGCCAGATGAGATAGGCCCCCTGCCCCAGCAAATTCATGATCGCTGATGGACCGGAAGAAATATCACTTGAAACGAAACTTATCAGCTCTTTGAAAAAGCTGTCCTGGTCTTCTTCCAGGGTGGTATTCGAGGACGGCTCGGGGAATTCCGGGGCGATAGTGGGGCATTTATCGTCCGCCTTTCCTGCAGCGGGTGTACCTTCCGGAATGGTGACCGTGGAGTCGCCACCCTTTGGATCTGCCTGATCACCACCTTCATCCGATTTCAGGTCCTTATCGTTCGGGCCGGTATCCCCACCAGCGGCATCAGAGCCTCCTTCTTCACCGCTATCTGTTTCGGGTGAATTGCCGCCGGGATCATTTTCGTCCTCATCCTTGTCCTCATCCTTGTCCTCATCAGGAGCTTTGATCCCCCCCAGACTATCATTGTCTATATCTTTTTGCGTCTCGTCCTCGATTGTCTTGGGATCGAGATTATCCGGGATAGCATCGGGCGCCGGCGGATTATCCCTCTGCCCTTCCGTATTGACCCTGTTGACCCTGTTCTGCACTCCGGCGCTGCCCTGTTGGATCACGTGTGTCAATTCATGGGCAAGGAGATGCTTTCCCTGCGGGCTCCCCGTGTCATATTTGCCCTGGCTAAAATAAATATCACTCCCGTGGGTGAATGCCTGAGCATGAAGCTGATCGCTCACCCGGGAGGCCGAAGAATCGTTATGAATCCTTACTTTACTGAAATCGGCGCCCATGGTCGACTCCATGGTGGTTTGAAAATGAGCAGGAAGGGATGAGCCATTCCCTTTCGACGCGGACAGGTAGCTTTCCACATCCGAAGAGGGTTCCGCGGCTGTTCCAGGCGCAGATTTCTTCTGTAATTGCTCCTCTTTTTCGCATGCAGCGCATTTGTGCTGAACCATTTTTTCATTGCTTTCAAAAATGGGCTTGGTCTGGATATCTTCTTTTTCCTCTGCCTTTTGCAATTTCTCTTCCTGTTCGCAGGCGGCGCACTTCTTTTGAACAAATCTGCTGATAGTCGAGGCCAAGGGGCTAGCTTGCACAAGATTTCCATTTTCGGATGACGATCCGGGATTGGCCAACCGGTGCACTACTTTATCGGCAGTGGCATCCGCCTCTTTTTCGTATGGGTCGTTTGGTTGGCCGACCGATAACTTTGCTTGTATTGCCGATCCCTGGTGACCGCTGAAGAAGGAACTTTCCGCAGCCGTGGAGTTAAAAAAGGCGGGTCCGGACAAGGCATGACCACCTTCCTTGGAAAAGAAGGGAGAGCTGGCCTTTGTGGCCGAAGTAGCAGGTTTTGATTCGGCGGTCTTCATTTCATTTTGTCTCTCGTTTCGTTCAATCAAATTTGCTCCTGGATCAGGCAGCCAAAGCAATCCGCGTTCGTAAATCTATCGCCATCGCTCATGGCGAGGGTTTCCGTCGTTTCAAGACAATCCAGCGTATAATATGTGTCTCCCGGCGCGTAAATGTATCTATGGGCGCCCTCATGAACTATGGTTCCTATTCGCTGAGCCCGGGTCATATTGTGAAATTGAGGCTGACAAACATGAATATGTCCGATCCCGGTAATCATAACAGCCGCCCTGGTATATGCCAGGACGCCTGCCGGGCAAAAGAACCCATACGCCAGGCTTCCCGGGTTTTCACATTCGATGCCTACACTTTCAAGACTATGCCTGATGATGAGCAACCTAAGGGCGATGGAGGCCCTTGAATTGGTTCCAAAGAACTTTCTGTAGGATGCGTCTACCCGGGCATTAGAGCCTGGACTCATAATGGCATTGGCAACGTCGAGCAATTTTCTCCTTGCTTCGTCGATCGCATCGCGAATTTCAGCTTCGTATGCGGTCGAGCAATCCTGAATGGAATAGTGATTTGGCAAAGGAGGTTGGGGTTGGGGAGACGGATTGGGCGGTGGTGGAGGGGGATGCGGCGGTGGAACAGGACTTGAAGAAGAAATAAGCACCGTCCTGTTCGGTGACAGGTCGGTTGCGGAAAAGCGATTTGTTTCGCCATGTGCCTCGAGCGTAATAAAGCTCTGCGGAATTCCACTTTCACCATTCGAGGGGTGTAACATCTCACTCCTTACATTCAAAACTCTTTGCCTGGAAAGATTGAAATTATAGTCATCGGCGCCCTCGGTACTTGCATATCCATCCAGATTTACTGTTGTATTTGCTCCTCTTGCGCGCCAATCTCTGATGTATTGCCGTATCTGTTGCAGCGCCAACTCCGACAATGCCGGGGAATTGTGCGCAAACTGGATCTTTCTTTCACCCATAGGTAAGGGTGTTCCAGGAGGGGGCGTTGTTCCGGGCATGGGTTGCCGCCTTAGCAGTTGATCGTTGTTGGGGTCCGGCTTGGTCTGCATTTCTCCTTTTTCACATTCTGCACATTTTGTCTGAACGGGATGCGTTCCCGAATTGAAAAAAGTCCCCTGCCGACCTGAAGGCAGACCATTCCCGGTCTTGTCAAAAAAATAGGGGCTTGCCTTTCTGGCAATTTGTGCATGACCGGTATGTATCTTTTGTTTTGTCAAGACGTTTTCTTATTTGTTGTTTATCTCCATTCCACCCTGAAGATATCCTTCATCCAGGGCAGCAAGATCATACTCAAATTCCACGGCAGATAATCCAGCAACATATCATAGGACATCCGCTCCACTTGCAGGTACCAACTGCCGTTCTTTTGACTCAGTTTTCCGGGGCGCTGTAAGAAGCCTTCCCGCAAAGCGGTGTGTGACGAGTTCTTTAATATTTCCCAGCGCTGGATGGCGGCTGTAAGGAGATCGTCTGCCTCGGCGATCTCTTCATTGGTTAGTTGGATATCGGGGTTTACCGGTTGTTCTATTGGATAGGCGCATAATACCTTTGGCATCACCAGTTCGGCCTCCTCGGCCTGTTGCAGTCCGGTAACGAGGTAGTGTAGCCCGTAGAGGGCTCGTTCGCGGTATTGGGGCGTCTTGAATTGTTTGTTCTCGAGCCAGCCGAGGCGATCGAAGAGGGTGGTGAGGAAGGGATGCAGCAGGACGATCCCGGCGTTGACGACGAATATCCCTTCTTCGGTGAGTACGGGGTCGGGTGGCTTGAGGGCGGAGGGCGGAAGATCGCTTTCGCGGTCTTTGGGCTGGTTTGGGGGGTGGATGGACCCCGGTTTTGGTTGTTTATTACTCCCTATTGGTCCGTTATCAGTACCCGATCGGTCCTTTTTTGGCCTGCTTTCTTTTTCCAGCTTGTCTACCTCGCGTTGTGCGAGTTTTTGTTGTTCTTCCCTTGCCTGTTTCTCTGCTTTGGCGGCTTTTTGCACCCATTCGCCGGTGACCGGCAGCTTTACCCGGATGCGTCTGGGGATGGAGAGGTCTGCTAATTGACCTTTGAGGATGGCCGGGAGCAACTGTGGCAGCAGGCCGCTGGTGCGGCGTTCTTCTGCGATCAAAGCGGCCTGACGAAGGGCCTCCATCCAAAGAGTACGACGTAGTTCTGGTTCGCCGGGGCCGGCCTCTTTGCGGCGTGACGCGATGTATTGCAGGATTATTATTCCTTCGTCGACCGCTGCGGGTAATGCTTCTTGCTTGCCGGCCAGGATCACTTCGACCAGCTGTAATAGAAAGGATGCCGGGTGGAGGGCGACGATGCGGGCGAGGACCCGGGGTTCGGCCAGCAGTAGCCTGCGCAGTTGGTGTACCCGACCAAAATCGATGGCCAGGGTTTCCAGGACGGCGATATCATCATCCGCCATTTTTCCCGTCGCGTTCCAGGGTCGATAGCCTCGTTCCATGTAGTAAACCCATTGATCGAAGACGTTGGTCTGCGGGGCGTTGATCGTAACCTTTGTGTCGTGACGGCCGCTCCGCAGGAGCCTTGTCAGCACTTCTTCCAATTTGGCCGGTAGGGTGGCCGTCCAGTTCTCCTGGCGAATGTTCTTTTCGAGGAAGATACCCAGATCGACCTCAAGCCGGTCGATCGTTACCACTTCGTCGCCGCCGCCCAGGGAATCGAAGGCCTTCTCGAGCATGGGCACAACCGCACTCCAATAATGCCGGCTCACCATTTCCTGGATGTGAAATCCATCCAGGGAGGCGTCGATGGTGAGGGAGATGAGTTGTTTTTTGACGATGTGCGGCATGTGGTTATCCGGTTATTATCTTTTTTATTTTTTTGAGGTTGATGCCGGGTTCAAGACGGCCGATGAGTCCGGGGTCCCATCCCCGGTACAGTTCTTCCGTATCGATCCGGTTCTCTTTCATCCAGTCGAAGGTGGGTTTTGCGGCGACGATGTTGTCGATGTTCTTTGCGTTGAAGACGTACCTGTCGAGATATTGCCAGGCGATGGCGTCGGTGAGCCGGGTCTTATCTTTTTTTACGAGGCCTTTGACCTTTGACTTCAGGATCTTTTTGACGAGGGTGTCGAATTCTTCCGGCGTGGGCGCGGGCTTCTTGAGGAAGGTAAGGGCGTCTTGTATTATCGGGTTGTCCGAGTGCGGAGTGTTGTACTCGGTGAGCGTGGTGTTGTAGGCGGTTGCCCGCTGACGGTAGTGGCCGATCTTTTCCTTTTCGGGGATCGCGGTGTGCGGAGCCGGGGGGGGCGGCGCTGGGGCAGCGGGCGGAACTGGCTTCAGGCGCTTGATAGGAGCCAATGCTTCACAGATGGCGAAGTCATAGGCATCCACCTTGCCCCATCCATAGATATCCTGGATATTCTCGAACACCGACTTGTGGCAACCGTCGTCCTGCGGCTGGCAGGGCAGCTCGGGCACCTCATCGCATGAACAGGGCTGACAATCGGTGCATTCTTCCGGCAGCGAATATTTCTTCTTGAAAAGGAATCCAAGGAAGTCGCAGTCCGAATATGTCGTGCTGGAGAGCTTTTCCGCGAGCCATTCATTCCATTGTTTGAAATAGGCCTCGAAACAACAGAACTCCCTTGGATTTAACCAGAGGATGCGCAACAAGACATGCGCGGGGGCTTCGCGCTGCAACATTTTTTCGATGATCGCCCGGTTGGTATCGGTCCGGAAACGGGCCGGCCAGGCGGGTAGGGCCACGGTGGCAATAAAAGAATAAGGATCGTTACCCGGAACGAATATGATCGGTTTGTCTTCGTTGACGCCACAGGGATCTTTTTCGCCACCCGGGATCCACTTGAGCGTACAATTATTCTCCTGGCCTGTGGGTTGCGGGCGATTGGGACATTTGTCATCCATCTTGGGGCAAGGGCGAAGCAGGATATGCTCCACGAGGTGCAGTCCTTCGCTGTTGATCAACCGTCGTGCCCGTTCCACGGCCTCACAGGCCATCTGGCTGCTGGTGTAATATTGCGGGGTGAACGCCACGATCTCATTGCTGCAATAATTCTTCTCATACAGCGCCAGCCGTTTGCCGGCGCCATACATTGCCAACTGGTTGCCGGCCGGATCGTTCGGGTCTTGCTTCTGCAGGGGTTGGCATAACCAGCGCACCTTGTCATAGATGGAGCGGAGCTGTTGATTAAACTCTTGCGCTTCCTTCAGAGAGAGCTGGGGGTAGAGTCCAATGCCATAGTCCTGGCAATTGCAGGTGGACACCGGTTTGTAATTCTTTATATCGGTCAACAACTGCAGGGAGATGAGATAGAAGAGGAACGCATCGCAGCAGGTGTCGAAACAACAATCGCTTTTCCAGGCGAGGTAGCAGCCGACATTGCAGCCGTCCGTGCAGGGTTCGCCGCCGGTGGTTGTACCGATATCGTCGCCGCAGTTGCTAAGCCCGGGGAGCCGGATGGATACAAAATATTTTCTTTGCCCGGACTGACCACAGGCATCGTCGACAACCCGGACCGGGATCCAACAGGCGAGTTTCCGCAACCGTGTCTTCCATTCTTCGAGCTTCATCGCGGGGTCCTTTGGCCGGGCCAGTGGGCAAACCATCGAGACATCGCCTTTTTTTACGGTGACATTTAGCTGATAGGTGCCCTTTTTTTGCGACTCGACAAAATTCTTGTCGTCGTTCACGGCATCGGCCAGCAGCACCAGCGCCTCGCAGAGCGTGACATAGCAACGGTCGCGTTCCCGCAGCCGGATGGTGGCTAACGGCGTTCTTGCCGCATCGTTATCGAGAAGGACCAATTCATCGGGGTTAGGGTGGTCCAGGAGATCGAAAAAGTTGAAGGTGGACGCCTGGAAGAGCGCCTGTAGCGCGGCGTCGCGGCGGGCGGGTGTTTCGTAGCTGCAGGGATGGACCAACCCGGCATTGGCGCAGGCGACGAAGAATCCATAATAACAGGGCGGCGGCGCCTGGAAGTTGTGGAAGCCGCCCGGCGATTGGGCCACGCAGATGAATTTACCTACCCCCTCAGGTCCCCAGGCCGAGACCTGATCGGGAAAGCCATGGGCACTGAGAGCCAGGGTTTCGCGGATGAAGATGATGAAGCATTTCTCAACGGGATCCCATTCGAGGCAATAATTTCCGGCATACCGGAGCATCACGAGAAAGAAGCGGTAGTCCCGCATGACCTCTTCCGGAGTGGTGTAAATGAGATTGCTTTGCCAGTCCGCGGTAAAGGTTTTGGCCGTCTCATCTGTTGTCCCCAGCAAAAACCGGTATTTGTGCTTCTTCAGATACCAGATAGGGTAGCTTGCCGCCAGCATGGCCAGTTCTTTGTCCACCTCATAGCCGCCAAATTCCGCGGAGGTTTCAGCGGGAACGTAGACGATGGTCTTGATGACCCCGCAGGAACTTAGGTCGTGCACCAGCAATTCCAAGAGGCTGATGTACTTCACGGGGCCGTATTGCGTGACGTCCCGCGCATGTTTGAGGATGTCGAGGTAGTTCGCCTGGAACGCGTCGCGCGCCGCTGCTTCGGTGGGATAGCCGAGGCAGCTTTCGAACAATACCAGGTCCTTACCGAGGCAGTCTCCCTGGGTGTATTGCCGGTTAGTACAGATGACGCGATAATGATACCATTTTGTCCTCGAGCCTTCGTCTTTCCGGATGCAGATGATGTTGCCGCCGGTGGCGATATCTACGGGATCATACCCTGCCAGGCCGCGTGTGACGAGTTCGTCGCGTTTTGCCTCACCCAGTGCGGCGGTGGTCAGCGTCTTGAAAAGCGGATACCCAGCCAGCCGCCTGTCCTTGTCCACCAGTTTGTAAATATAATTCTCGCCGGGGTTGACGATGTTCCTTTTCAGCAGGGCTTCGAGATCGTCATCGGTGGTCTTGTTCACCTGCTGGTGTAATTGCTGGCTGAAGGCGAGCAATTGCTCTGCCTTGGCCGGGTCGGCGGATGGGTCGGTTGGTTTTGGGACGAGGCTGATCTTCCCATTGGGTGTTTTCAGGGTCAGCGTTGGCTGGCCGGCCGAGTTCTGGAAGGAGATGTCGTCAAAATGCGCGTAGAAGGCCTTTGCCGCATCGATCGCTGTCTGTTCGGTCTTGTATTCACCCTGACTGACATACGTAATAGCATCGCCGGCCAGGTCTTCCGCGCGATAGTTGAACTCCCACTCATAGGGGATGGGATCGGTTACGGCGAGCGTATAGATATGGTTTGACACGGCGCCAAGTAGCTCCTTCTTTTTTTGCAGGGCATCTGCTTCCATGGCCAGCGATTGTCCGAAAAGGATAGCGATGTTCTTTCCACCATCGGTGAGGAAGAGCTCGAAGAGCCCGGTTTGTTTGTTCTGATCGATAGTATAGTTCGCATCCACCGGCAACAATTCCAGTAGGCGACGGAATGCCTTCTTCGCCTGTTTTACGTCTTCAAATTCCTCCAGGGAATTGAACTGGATATTGTCCACAGCACTCAGGGCGGAGAAGGTGGTCTTTTCGCCGGCGATATGGATCACCCCGGTGGATCTGAAATCCAGCACCCGGTCGTCGAGGAAAAGATAGGGGAGGGTTGTTTTTTGTATGGGGAGGAGGCGATCGAGCTTGAGGCCGGAATGGCTATTTAAGGGTTGCAGCGAACTAGCCGGCTTTTCCGCCGCCTTTTCGGCGAAGACCTTTGCCATGTCCGGGTCCTTGTAGGGGTCCCGCGCTTCGGCCACGACTTTTCCTGCATGGTCGGACAGTTGCACTTTCCGGATGTGTTGGTTGATGAAAACGTCGGCCGGCAAGATGGGCTGGAACCGGAAGATATTGTCGAGTTTTTGACCAAAGGCCTTTGCGTCGGCCTCGTTATCGAAAAGCCGGGTATATCCATATTTATTATTGCTCTTGTCCCGGATGAAGACCTCCCATTTGCCGGCATAGTCCACCGGGGCATTCTCAAAACAAGGGGCGGAGAGTTGGCTATAAACAGACTTCAGGGAATCCAGGGCCTCCTTTTTTGTCGCGGTCTTGTTGCGTACGGTGAACGCCTCGTTGAAAAAATAGACAGACAGTTGATAGAGGATGGTTGCCGGCTCGACCACGAAATTGCAGAGGTAGTGCTTTTGCCAGTTCTCGATACCGGCCAGCGCCTTGAAGCGTTTTTCGAAGCCGGAGATGTTATAGTTGTTCCAGTTGTTCTTGTGATAGTCATAGGCCTTCCCGCGATTGCCGCTGAGATCGGGGTAGTGTTGCAGGTACTGTTGTTCTGCCTTTATTTGTCTTATTGCCAGCTGATCAGGCGTGAAGAAGGGGGCGCTGAGCATGGCATAGTCCGTAAAGCGTTCAGCAAACCGTGCCAGGAGGTGGTCGAGGAATTGCTGCCGCCTTGTGGTGTACAGCCGTTGGTCCTCGACGATCATCTGGAGATAACCCGCGTACTCGTCGAGATTCAACTCGATGGTGAAGGAGAAGAAGTCGGTCTTGTTCTCACAACAGGTGTCTGCAAATCGCCGGAAGTTCTGATCCACCGTGGCGACGAATTGGATGGAAGATGCAGCATTGGCGGCAGCCGCCTGGCTGCCATACAGGCGTTTGCTGATGATGGCGATGTCGGGCGAGGAGGTAAGGAAATAGAAGAAATAGCAATCATTGGAGTTCGACGCGACGATGGGTGTGTAGTTCCCGTACTGAAGGTCGATCTGCAGCTGCTTTACGGCCTCGTCCCGGTCGGTACCAAAGCAAAAGCCATAGGGCGGGAATTCGACCGAGCAGTCGCAGTCCCTATCGAGGTTTATACTTGAGAGTTTGTTGCCGTCGATGACCGCCTGTAACTTCTTTCTTTCGATGGGGAAGGCGAGGATGGTGCCTTCGCTGCCCAGGAGGTTGTCGTCGCCAGGATTGCTGCGGAAGCGAAGCAGTCGTTCGTATTGGGGGACATTGGTGAGCTGGCCGGAAAAATAGGTATGGGCCTCGTCCTTTTTGGCCGGCTGCAGGGAAAATAGGGCCCGGATATTTTTCAACTGCATCAGGTAATTGGCCAGCAGCTGGTCGAAGAACAGCAGGAATCCCTGCAATTGCAGCGCCTGTGCCTTTCGTTCGACCGGCGCGTCCGCGCTGAGTGTGCCTTCGCCGATGCCGTATACCCGGGGAAAGTCGTTCTGGATGGAATAGTAGTCGGCGAGGTCGCTGCGGTAGACGCCGTTTGGATATTCGGGATCGAGGAAGTCGGAGGGCTCCTTATACAGGGCTTTGCCTATTTTGGAAAGCTTTAATTGTACGAAGGACTCGAAGGCGGCGAGATCTACCTGGATCGGAAGGCCCTTGCGCACAAAGGCGAAGCCCGAGCATTTCATTGAAAATTCGGGGATATAATTTGTGGGAAGGACCAACTTCCAGTCGCTGCGGGTCGTCTTCCCGTCGCAGCAGGTCATCCATTCGAGATTGCGGACGTTGCGGATGCCCGGGACATCGAACAGCAGGTGATATACATCGGAAAGATGCAGTTCCTTTCTCAGCTGGATCGCTTCGAACTCCGCGGTGTCAACGAAACCATGACTTTCGCGGATGTTATAGGGCCGTCCGGCGAAGATCTCGTCGATGGTCCGGCCTTTGTCCAGCAATTGTTGCAGGGAATAGAATACCGGGGAGGGGGAGAACCAGTTTGTCAATGTCTCTACGATGGAGAAATATACCGTTTCCGCATCTGCATCGTCTTCCAGTTCGATCTGGGCGCAGACCCCGATGTCGAGGCTGCAGAGAGTCGTGATGTCGCCGAAGTCCTCGCAGAGATTGCGGTGCGCCATGAGCGACTTCTTGATCTTCTGGATCGTCTTGTCGATGAGGGGCTGCTTCCCTTTGGTCTTTTCGTCCAACTGGACATATACGTGATAGAGGCCGTTGAGGGGGCCGTCGTCGACGACCAGCCAGGCATTTTTGACATAGGGGATGTCCACCAGCATTTTTCGGTAGTCGGTGATGGTGACGGGGTTGCCGGTGAGGATCTGGACCGGCTTGAGGAAATTGTCGTCTTTTGTGAAGTGGGTGGTTGTGGCGGCCGGTGCGGTGGCGAAGAGGTCTTCCACCGGCAGGTTGGTGCGGTAGCCGAGGTCTATCACGGCATAGATCAGCGACTCGAGGATGGTGATACCCGGATCGTGTACATTGTAGTCCGTCCAGATCTTTCCCGTCAGGGTTCCCAGGTAGGCAATCGCATCCCCGCGCAGCTTATCAAAATCGAGATAAGGCGGGAAGCCAGACTGGGTCTTGCTGATCGTCTTATTTTGTTGGTCATCCGCCATAAAGGTTGTTCGTTGGCTTTTTATCCTCTATACATTTCCTGGCTATCGGCACCGGTTCATGGTCACAGGGTTTCAAATAGTTTTGGTCGTCGCATGGGCTGAAGGGGCCCCAATCCGGACAACCCGGCGTCTCGATGCAAACGTCGATATCTCCCGCCACTAGAATGGACCTTGGCGTGCCGGGACAAATGCGGGCATCTTCCGTCAGCGCCGTCGGGGTCCTGCCCATTCTTAATTCCGTGATGAAGTCGACATAGCCGCTGGTCTCCAGCAGGCGAATGATATCGCTGCGGTACACGCACTGGCCGAAGGTGAGCTTGTCGTATTTCCCGATGGCCCAGGGCGCCAGCAATTCGCGGACGTCCTGCTTCAATTTTTCGGTATAATACCCGGCATCCTTGCCTTTCACTAACATCACTTTTATGGAGAAATGGATCTTTTCATACCGGGGGTTCACCGACCGGAACCGGACGAATGGCGAGATGCGTTTACGGATGTAGGCATCTATATCCTCCAGCATACTTACCGGCACTTTTGGTTCGAAGGAGTTGCCGGCCTTCAACTTCGTCAGGTCGGGGATCAGGGCCAGGATGACGAATCCCGGGGCGTAGGGATAGTCGTTGGTGTATTCGTTGGCGTTGAGTTGCAGGCTGTGGTTGATGCATTTTGCCTTGAAGAGTTTTGGAAAGGCCTGCAGCGCGAGGCGCTCATAGTCGAACGCCTGGATCGCCCGGCCCTTGTGGCGCAAGGTCTCGCTGACCCGGACATAGAACATCTTCTCCGCCTCGGGAAGAGCGCCGTCGAATGAGTCGAAGGGCTGGCTGACCGTCTTTACAGAGGCGTCGGCCTCGAACAATTTTGAAATGCTTCCGGCCAGCAGCGGTTTGGCCAGCCTTAGCTTGTCGTTGACGGCGTCGTTGGTAAAGACGGCCAGCATGGCCTGGGCCATAATTGCGGTGGTCTCGCTCACTGCCTTGCTATGCTGGGGGATGGTGGCCTTTATCCAATGCAATTTCTTCGGCATCACCGTATTGTCATTGGTCATCGTTTCGGGCAGGGCATATTTGACGATGCCGGAGCTGGTCAGGTTCTTTGTAGCGTCGTCCAGCACTTCGAAGCCGGTTCGCAGCGGCTGCCACTCGTTGTTGGTGAGATAGTGCCAGTGGACGGGTTCCTTTGGCTGCTCGGAGTCGGCGGTAGCCTCGGCCAACTGGAACAGGATGTTCAGATTGGAACCGGGGACGAGGTTCTCGAGACCGATGAAGAGGGTGCCTTCATCGCAGAAGGTGGGGAGGAGGGTAGGTTGGAGGGCGATCTCTTCTGCTTTGTAGGTGCCGTCATAGGGGTAGAGGTGGATGAGATTGAGGTCGGTGAGGGAGGCGGTGGCGGTGTAGTCGATGGAGATGCCTTGTATGATGGGGGTCCAGGGTTCGTTGGGAATGATGGCCTGGAAATTTTTTGTGTTGTTGATCACGGTATCGATGTCCTTGATCGTATCCTTCAAGGAGGTCGCATTTTTCATAAGAGCCCGCCGTATTAATGGCGGCGGTGGGTTAAGAATGTCTCTAATTTTGTCGGCCTTGCCAAAAGGAATCGGGTTGCCGTAGTCTGCCGCGCTGACACCTGTATTGACTTTGATGCCAGTCGCACCGTTAATATCTCCCTCGACTGTCGTCGCGATCGAAAGAGATTTTGCCACGTTATCTCGGATTTTGGTCGCGCTGAAAAAGATCAGGTTCCCATTCGCATCATAATAGACCGCGTCGTCCACCAGTTTTATCGGAACGCCACTTGGATCAAGAACCGTCAAGGCCGCGGCGGCATTCATCTGACGGGCGAGAACATAAGCATAATCCTTGTGAAGAAAATCCTGGTTTTGCAGGTTAATCCGCAAAAACCCCTTTCGGGAGCCCGATTCCAATCGGACAAAAGGCAGCGTATCAACTTCGAATTTCCGGGTCAGCGAAGTGAACTGTTGGTTACTTATGTGGATACTTTGATCGAAAGGATTGAGCGGCATGCACGGTGAGGCGGTTTGGGGCTGGTCGGGGAAAAGCAACCTGTTTTGGTCATTCGTGGTTATGTTTGTTACAGTGACATCTGCTGGAGGGGCAGCGGTCGGATCTTCCGCATGCCATTTCCCATCGTCGAGCACTGCCAGATTGATCTGAAAGTCCTTCTTATCGAGTCCGTAGATATATTTTGTCGGGTCGGCAGTATCGTGCTTTGCAATGTAAGCTTTGTAATGATCCCTGAAATCTGCCGGTTTGTCCTTCCAGTTGAAGTTGATATATACATCATTCCATTTTTTGCAAAAGACCTCTTTACTGCCGACATAGAAATTCGGCCCGCGTAAGACCGAGCCGCAGTAATTTTTTGTCGGATCGTCTATCAATGAATTCAATTTATCCTGTTCTGCAGCCGACAAGACAGTAGGAACCGGATTTTGAAATGTCTGTTTCAGGAAGTTATCCCTTGCAGCCATGGATACACGGATCTTATTCCCATTTGCCGGCGACAAAAGTGCCGACAGCGCATTTGCGCCCGCCGCGCTTATAGCATTTGGGTTTGACGATGCATCTGCAATGAATGCCGGTGTTATACAAAAAGAAGGACTGATCACGTTGAAATCCTGGATATCCGGCCTTGCGCCGAACGGATATACCGGCCCATTCACATCCATCACACTTTCATCATTCTGCACAACAAACTTCTTCAGTCCGCAGACCTTTACAGTAATCCCTGTAGGAAAGGAGGTCGTCGTGAACATGTCGGTATCCGTCTTGTCGATGACCTTGACGTTCCGCAGAAAATAGTAAAAGGAAAACAGCCGCTTATGCGGGTCGGGCGCTATTTGCAAGCAACAGGCCGATTTTTTCGGTACCGGGAAACCGCGCTTGACCTTGATTTTGTCGTCGAGCTCTATTTTCACGACGGGAAGGGTCGTGTTGTAATCCTCTTTCAGTTTGTCCTTGTCGAAGAAAGTCACTGCGCCCTTTGTCGGATCGAGAATTGCCTTGAACTTGATGGCGAATGTTTTTTTCCCGGCCGCGCCCACGACGAGCGGCGTAAATCGCAGGCGTTTGATCCGGGTAGGAGTGATCCATTCTTTTTCTCCGCTGAACAGAACTTTCAGCACATGGCGCGCGGGGAACAGGGCGTCGATGACCGCTTTTTCCGCGAGTTCAGGGTACAAGGGGTTACTGAAGTTGTGGTAGTAGCGGGTCCACCAGTCACTCCAGCGGACCGCATCCTCCAGGCGATATGTACTCTCCGGATTGTTGCAGACCATTTTCTTCTGTTCCAGCAGGAAACTGAGCAACAGGTCGGCGGTGGCGTCGCTAATGCCCTTTTTTATCGCCTGCTGGATAAGATCCTCGCTGATATAGACATAGGATTGGCGGAAGGCTTTACGGACACGCTTGAAGATGGCTTGTGTCGAGAACAAGGTTGGATACTCGTTCGGGTCGGTGCCGGAATCACATAGCAACTCGGTCTTCACCGTCGGATCTTCCAACTGGCACGCGATGGTCACATTCACCGTCCTTCTTCCCTCATTCAGCAACAACACCGGCGATGCGAGTATAAAGCCAAGCCTCGCATTGGGGTAAGGTTTATAGGTCCGGGTGCCGGGTATGATATATTTGCTTTCCTTGTTGCCCACCGTATAGAAATTCTTGACATCCGTCTGAAAATCCTTGTCGATGCCGTCGGCCATGGTTGCCACCGGCGCCATGTACACACCTTCCATCACCGCAATTTCGTCGCCGGGGTGAGCCGCATCGGGGATGTCGAAATTGTTCAGGAAGAGCGTCCGGGTGTCCTTTACCTGCGCCTGATTGGCTACCATCTCGTTGTCGAGACCGAACAGGATCTCCTGTTTATTGTCGTCCTTCCCATCCTTGACCTTGATGCCTTTCTTGATCAGATAGGTCTTCAGCGCCTTCTGGATCTCGAAGATGATATGCGCCTTGTCGGGGACAGCCCCGGCAGGCTTGAATTGCAGGATGCTGCTATAGAAGAAATCCAGGTGTTTGCGGGTATAGCGGTTGAGGTCATTCTGCAATTGCTGGAAGACCCCAAGGAATGCGAACAGGAGGCCCAAATGGGGTGGGTGGAGTTTCTGTAGTTCCGCCTTGAGCGGGAGCAGGCTTTGCTGGAGGTTTTTTTGGGCTTCGGTCGCCAGGGCCCGGGTGGCGCCCATAAAGGCGGGGAGCAGCGAACTGAACTCATGGGCGAGATTGATGATCTGCCGGTACCGGCTGGTGGTACCCTTACTGAATTCAGTATCTGCGGCGATGAGGGTATTGGGGGTCATGCCCCAGACGGGATTGTTCTGTAGCGGGGTGATATCGATGGGTTTCATGCCAAAGGTCTGCGCCGCCGCATTGGCATACGAGATGAACAGCCGAACGGGTTGTTGGAGGGTATTGCGGATGACGTTCTCCATCGTATCCGTGAGGGGTAGATCGCTGTCCTTTATGGAGAGATGCCAGGTATTGATGATATTGATGAAGCGGTAGTATAGAAAGTAGGCATTCAGCTGGAGGCCGGTCGTGGAGGGTCTGCGCTGGAAAAGGGCGTTATAGCCTTCGTAGTTGGTGCGGATCGCGTCGGTGTCATAGGAGATGATGGCCGCGATGTTGAACGGAGCACTCTTGCGGAAGAAGGGCTGCCAGTCGTCCAGGTTCATCTGGAGGTCGTAGTAGTTGATCTGACGCGAGAGCTGGACGAAGAAGTTGAGGAGATCGGCCAGGGTACGGGCGTCTATCTTGGGCGCATTGTCGAGCAATTCGTCCATGATCCGTTGCGACTGGCTGGTGCCCGGGTCGTTCTGGAAGGGGTGTATGAGGCATTCACAATCAAACATGGCCCGATGCTTCGTTGATATAATAATCGTATACGTAATTGAACCGGGAATTCGTGCCGGGGATGGTGTATACCACCGTGATCGTGAACCGGCCTTCGATCAGGTCGGTACTGTCATCGGCCGTGACGTCCACAGATTCGGCGACGATCCGCGGCTCGTAGTACAGGATCGAATTCTCGACATGATGCTTGATGATGCCGATGACCCCGGTGCTGAGCGATTCGAACATATAGTCGTTGAGATCGCACCCATAGTTGGGTTGCATCACCCGTTCGCCGAGGCTGGTGGAGAGCAGGATGTTCAGGCTCTCTTTTATGTCCTCGAGGTCGCTCACCAGTTCCACCGTGCCCGTCCGGTTGTCGAAGGCCGGTGGGAAGGCCCACCCGGTGCCGAGAAATGAATTGAATGTCGTATTCATATAATAATTTTTATCCGCCTATTTGAACGGTTGGAAATCCGCCGACGATGACGCCGCCATGGGCCGTCAGATCACCCTGTCTGGCGGCAGGCCGGCTGCCGATGAGGACCGTAAACGATCCTTTTACGATGGCATCGGGCGGACCTGCACAAACACAGAGATCTCCCACCACCGCGGCAGGAAGGCCGCCGATGAGGACGGTCGGCACGCCCGGCCCGGTAACGGGGCCGCCCACATGCGGATTGGGAGTGGCAAGCGGGCAGGTGTGCATATCGGTCAATCTGGCTGCTGACGGCATAGAGGTTGTTTTTATTCTTTAATTTATCTTTACTGGAAGCCCGGTGATCTCGGTCGGGCCCTGGGCCGCCAGTTTGGCGATGGCCCCCGAGATGCTGACGTCGGCATCGGCTTTCACGGAGAGCGAGGGGGCGCTGATGGATAGCGACGCGCCCGCGCTGAGGGTGAGCACCGCACCTGCCTTTATATCGATGTTCAGTTGGCTTTCCACACTGATCCCGGAGGCCCCCATGGTTATCTTATTCTGGTTTTGGTCGATGATCTCGATCTTCGTGCCGCTCTCATCCAGCTTGATCGAGTTGCCCGCCGGGGTGTCGATGGTGATCGTCTTCGTATCGTCGTTGAAGCTGATGTGCATCTTGCTTCGCGTGGTAAAGCCTTTTTCGTTATTGGCATCCTGGGCCGTAATGGGCGCCGGCTTTTTGCTGCTGTTGAGCATGCCGAGGACCACGGCATCGCGGGGGTCGTCATTGATGAATCCGACGATGACCTCGTCGCCGATCTCGGGCCGGAAGAAAGCGCCGCGATCATCACCGGCGTCGAGACTGGCCACGCGCGTCCAGATACCCTGTGCATCGTTGTCGATCACCGGGATCTTTACCTGGATACGATGCTGGCCGTCGGGGTCGTCCTGGAGTTTGACGCAGACACCGATCTGCAACCCGTGGATGGAACCTACGAGGCCGGCTGATGGCGGATCGATGATGTTCCGGTAGACATAGGAATACAGTTCGGGATCGAGGCCGAACTGGATATGGGTCTCCCAGGTCCCGCCACCGACCTCCTGGCGGACTCCGGTCACATAGGCCTTCCCGTTAAAACGATCGCCAACCCCACTAACCAATAAAGTATCACCCGGCTTTATCCCGGCAAAGCCAATGCATTTGGCCCGCCCCCTTATCTTCGAGAGCCGGCTCCGCGTGATGACCCCGTCCGCCCAATCCTGGAGTTCCTGCTCCAGCTTGTGGCCACTGTGATGGACCTCATAATTGTCAGGGCTGACCGCATCGGCGATATCGCTGCCTGAAAGATTCCCTGCTTCGGCGAAGGAGGTGCTGGAGGAGTCGGCATTGAACAACTGCTGATTGCTATAGTCCCAGGACCTTGCCTTTACGTTCTTTAACTGGTTGCGGGCATCCATCTCCGACTCGAACTCGAGGATCGAAGACCCGTAGTTGACCTGGAGGACCTGGTTGCCGATGACGGGTTTTGCGACCTTTACCGTCCCGTCGTCCGCGAGCACCAGCATGCCGTTGGCCTGGGCGCGTAACAAGAGGAAGTCCCAATCGGAAATATGATGCTGGACCAGCTCTTTGTGTTTCAACTTTGTCGTTTCCGGATCGGATGTCAGCTTGTACTTCTCCACCAGTTCGTCAAACACCTGGTTGTCTTTTACATCCTCGAAGTAATGACTGTGCCTGCCTACCGTCATCTTTACACATTCGTCATGGCATTCGATGGTCAACTGGCTATGGCCGTCGGGCCTTACTTTTACTGCGTGCCGGATGATGATGCCTTTGAAGGCCTGCGTATTCTTCGAGTCCCGACCGATGTTGATCTGTACCTTGTTGCCGGGGATGAAATCGGGTTTGTCGCTGATCTGAAAGGCACTTAGGGAGGCGTCGCCATCGCGGAAGACGATCTTCGCCACAGGTATCCGGTTCACCTCCTTTGTTATCGCCAGTGACAATAGCTGGTAGGTGGAATCGATCTCCTTCCCATTGACGAGAATGTTGTAGGTGGAGACGTCGTATTTCGCATCATTGGGTATCAATAGTTCTCCCATCAGGTATCCGTTTTATTTATCGGTGGAAAGATCAGCCCGAGGCCGGGTTTTAGTCGACGGATACTGGTAAGATCGTTTGCCTTTGCCACCTGTAGCACATAGGTGGTGGTGTCATAGATCGTGAAGGTCAGATAGTCAAGCCGGTCGCCCGCTTGCGAGGTGCGCTGGTGGGTCAGGTCGGCAGAGCTCATCCGCGCGGCTGCCGCTGTCGCCACGGGCGTCTCGTATCGCACAAAGGTGGCGCTGATCTTCGCCCGCAAAGGATTCCCATTCGGCAGGAAAAGGGAATAGCTGATATCCATGTGCGAAAGCACGCAGGGGAAGCGTACTTCCGAGCCCCAGCGGATGATCAGGAACCGGGGCCGGTGGATCTTGCCCTCATATTTGTAGACGCAGTCGGTGAAGGCCTTGATCTGTTTGGTGACCTCCATGTTCTTGTACTGCTCGACATACCCTTCCATGGTCTTGGTACCGTCGAGGATGAAATCTATCTTCAATTCCTCGGGCGCCGTCGACTTGTATTTTGGGTCCGTACCCGGCCGGCCGTGTGCACGGCTCATCTCCAGTTCGATATGACTGGTCTTTGTGAACGTTTCCGGATTGATAGGGGTTATGAACATGAGATTCTTGTCCTCCTTCTGAAAGTCATTCTTGTCGAAGGAGTGGATCGTCATTTTCGACAGGGGCCCCGATTTGCTATCGGCCATCTTTTTCTTTTATGATCTCCAATATTTTTTCCACACAGGTGTTGATCAGCTGCTCGCTGGGTGAAACATCATTGTTGCCCCCGCTCGTCGCACCCGATGTTTGCGGTGTAGCGCTTCCTGCATCGGGGACAATGGTGGCCTTGATCACCAGTTCGCGTATCTCGAGTCTCATACTTTATGGATTTTCAAATACCAGCCGATTGTAATTCAATTCCAGCGTTTCGATCAGGACGTTTCCCTGTTCGGCATTCAGCTCGCCAACCTTCCAACTTCGTGGCCAGACATTGTTAATGGTCCAAACCATCAGCGGCTTGTGCTCTTCATTCAGCAGCTTGATGGTGACGGATGGGATGGGGATCACATCCTCGTCGTCGAAAGCCTTCTTGAGCCAGTCAGTGATGCCTGAGCGGCCGGGGTTGAGCAAGCCTCTTTTGAGGGTCAGCGGGCCGTATTTCCTTCTTACGGGCACCACATGCTCGAACCGGTTCTCGCCGCCTTCCTTGATGGGCTCGGTATCCAGCGTGGAGTCGAGACCGCTTACCGACTGGAACATCACATCGATGGCCTTGCCGAACATGCTGAACTCCACCATGAAGTGGAAGTTGACCGTCTGATATATCTGATCCGCCATTTCTTGTCGATCTTATGGTTTTGCTTCCACGATGGTCAGGCCTTCATGCACCAGCGTCATGGTCTCGATGGCCACTTCGTTGCCGTCGGCCTTGAGGTCCGTCGACTGGATCTTCGAGGGCCAGGCGCGGGTGAGTGCCCAGGTGATGACCGGCTTGTGCTCTTCGTCCAGCAATTTGATGTTGACATCGCGTCTGAACTTTTCCTTTCCCTCCTGGAACATGAAGGTCTTGCGCCAGAGCTCGAAATATTCGAAGTCGCCGAGGAAGGTGCCCCTCTTTAGTGTGATGTCGGTATACTTTGTCATGCCGGGTTGTTTTGTCTTGTGATAGACGGGGCTGCTGCCTTCCCGGTATTCGATGGGCGTGGTCTCGAAGTCGAGGCCGCTGACCTCGGTGAATCCGATGCGGGTGCCACCCCATTCCAACTGAAAATGGAATTTCGGGAGCGGGTAATTCTTTTTCGGATCGTCTGCCATGAGTATGGTTTTTATTTGTTATTATAATTTATTTGCACCGGTTCTACTATTTGCACCGGTCTTTCGGATTGACGGCCTTACTGGCGGCGTCGAGACTGTTCTTGCAGGCCAGCAGCCCTTCCCGCCTTGTCTTCCAGGTGTTGAGCGTCGGTGTAAGGCTGTTGATCTCGTTGGTGTCCGCTACGACCAGGCCCTGCACCGTGTTCCGGTATGAATTGGTACAGATGGGGAAATCGAAGGTGGGCCAATCGCATTCGCAAGGGTTGGGTTGTTTGGCCGGCCCGTCACAGCCGGTGTCGCAGGCGAAGCAGGCGTACCATTGGCAGATGATGGTTTTGAACCCATAGTAGTAGACGCCTGGGGTGGTAGGCTGGGTGCAAGGAGTTGGGTTTTGATTGCAGGGATCGTACGCTGGATTGTCCTTGCATTTGCAGTCCTTTGTGGAAATGCCATTGGTGATCAGGTTGGCGTACGCGACGGCGTCGACGATATTCTTTATAATGGGGTCCCGCAAGGCCGTTACGGCGTCCAACTTGGTCTTGTAGTCTGCATAGTATTTCAGGATGCCCTGACCCTTGTTCAGGCAGGGGTCGTTGTTATTGCTGATGCAATTGTCGATCCGGTTACAGACTGTCTTAAGTTCGTCCAACTGCATGAAGATATCGATGATCATACAATAGAGGATCTCGACGGCGTTGACGGCCTCACAGGAGTTGTACCAGATGCGATCGGACTGGACGGCCACCAGTTTGAGTTGGTCGCAGACGGTCCGGGCGAGGGCCTCCAGGTTGTCCAGCTCGGTGACCCAGCCTTTATACCGGTCGCGGCGGGTCGTGAGGAAGTCCACTTGTTTCTGCAGTTGATCGGTCGTCTCGACGGCGAGATTGTAAGACGTGGTTATGTCCTTCAATTCATCCGTCCAGGTGTCGTAGCAACAGTCGTCGCAAGGGCAGTCTCCGTTGGGATTCGACTTGCAACAATTCTTGATCACGTCATCGTCCCAATTGGAGACGATATCGGTGTAGTTATCTTTATTATCTATTGTAAACATTTGATTTTGATTTAATGGTTTGGACTGTCAACATCCGGTAGGCGGTGGAGTGGTTGGCGGCTGGGGTACCGGGATCGGATCGTTGCAGCAGAAGGTCTTCTGCACGTCCTTGCAGATTTGGCAGACGCAATTCTCGTAGTATTTGAGCCGCGGCGGACAGTCGTCGTTGCAGTTGCCGGAATTGTTTTGCGTATTTTGGTTTTGTGGTTTGTTTTGATTGCTGGTCGGTTGTGGGCTGCAAAGCGCATCGCAATCCGGGCAACAGAGGAACCTCGTGGCATCCTTGTATCCTTCGAACTGGGCCCGTTGCCAGTTGCGATCCAGGTAGGCCTGGGTCCGGGATTTTACAGAGATTACCAGTTCGTCCTGCGCCTTGTCTACCTCGCCCTTGCGGGTCTTCATTGTGGAGTTGACCTGGCTTTCGAATGCTGCCGCCTTTGTGGCGAGATCCTTTTGCAGGTTGTCGAAGGCATCGACATTGGAGAACAACTGGATGCCCACCACATCGGAGGCTACTTTGAAGATGGAGTCGGCGTCCGGGGGCAACTGTTTTTTGGCCACGCAGATCAGCTTGCCGAGATCCGCGCCCGTTGTCTTACAGGCGTCGGGCACTGTGCCGGGATCGCCGCAGTTATCCTTGGTGGTCCCCGTCAGCGCTTTGCGTTGGGACTGGTTACACGAGTCATCGTAGGCCCGGTCCAGCGCGCAGGCGGCATCCTGGAGATCGCTAAATTTTGCTTTGAGGTCTTTTACCTGTTTGGCGATGGTTGTAAGTGCGGTGTTGAGCGACTTGTTCCAGTCCTTTAACTTGGCGATGTTGGCTTTCAACGCGTCGTTGGCTGTGAGGATCTCGGAGCCTGTGCAGATATCGAAGTCGCGGTACCGGCGATAGTTGTCTTCGACCCGCATAAAGATATCCTTTTTCTTTGCGGCCAGATCGGTCTCACCTTTGTACTTCGCCTCCTGTTTGGATACTGCGCCTTTTGTGTCGTACAACAGGACGCAGTAGGTATCTCTAACGGCATTGATGCTCTTCTGCGTGGGGTTGTCCTTTTCCTCGCAGTCGCCGCAGCCGCATCCGCCTGGTTTTGTATTGGGTTTCCCCTGATTTGGTGTTGTGTACATTTTATCCTGATTTTGGGGTTGATCAATTATGATTCAGCCAGCATCTTGTGCATGAAGCGGAGGATGATGAACTCCGCCGGCCGGACAACGGCCATACCGATCTCTACGATCATCCGGCCTTCCCAGATGTCGACCTCGGTCATCGTCTCGTTGAGCCCGACATGCACGAAGAAGGCTTCCTTTGTCGATGAACCCATGAGGGCTCCTTTCTTCCATTGTTCGGTGAGGTAGTTGGCGATCATCGATTTTACCCGTGTCCAGGTGTTCTCGTCGTTGGGCTCGAAAACGAATTGCTCGGTAGCATTCTTCACGGACTCTTCCACCATGATGAAGAATCGCCGGACCGGGATGTAGCGCCATTCGTTGTCGTTGCCTGCGAGGGTCCTGGCTCCCCAGACGATGGCCGGCCCGCGGCCTTCGAAACTGCGGATGACATTCACCGACTTGCCGAAATTGGTGTCGACGTTCAGTCCGTCCTGTTCCTGGTTATTGATGAGGATCTCAGGGCGGATCGCGTTCACGATGTTCACGTTCGCCGGCGCCTTCCATACCCCGCGGGCATTGTCCACCTGGGCATAGATGCCGACCATCGCGGAGGATGCGGGTAGGAGCATCTGGATGTTGGTGACGGCGTTCTTCGCCTGGAAATATTGGGCGTTATTGGCGCTTTTCAGGGCGTCCAGAGTTTCGGCGGCGCCCCCGGTGATCTTGACAACGGCATCGTTGTCACGGGTCTGGTCGCCGGCGACTTTGTAATTGAAGTTGACCCCGGTGTAAAGGCGGGGGAAGTATACCGCGGCATACTTGAGGTCCGAGGGCTCGACAGGGCTAAGCGTGTTTCGCATATCAATGACATCTTGTAACCAATTATCCCCGTTCGCAACGGAATGATAGATATCCAGTACCGTAAAGCGATCCTGCAGGTCCACGCATTGCTGAATCGCGCGGGCGTAGAGAGTATAATATTCCGTCATCGAGGACAGGTTGATCGCATCCGGGAAGACCAGCAGCGTCACTTCATTGATTTTGGCGATGTCATTTAGTCCGTCCTGGAGCGGCTGGGATATGATCACGCCGCCCGAGTCCGTGTAGTTGCCGATGGAATTTATCCAGCAAGGACCGCCACCGTTGGCAAAGAACATCTGCAATGAATAGTGCATCAGAAATTTTGAACGGGTGGTCTCATCGACGAACCCGTTGACATCCACCCGGGAGCCAGAAGTGGAGAACACGACGGACAGGCCAGCAGTCTCCGGCGAGGGATAACCGTACAGCCGTTCGTATTCCAGCAACGACTCGATGCGTCTTGGGACATTCAGCAGGTCGTCAGGTTGCTGCCATTGCGCTTTTTCGGTATAGCCGATAAAGGCCGGGATGGCCGTTTCGACTGAAGCGATGGAGGGAGGGAGATGAGGTATCTCTTCTATGTATATCCCCGGATGTCTGTACTCGGCCATATGATTTTGTTTTTATGTTGTGTTTAATTAATCATTATTATAGGACGATCGGGAACAGGTCGGATTGGGGTACCCGGATATCAAAGCAAATGCGGTTGCCCTTGTCTTTGACCGTGGTATAGTTCACGGGGTTGGGAAGGTATTTGGTCTGCGTGCCGGTGTTATCGGTCAACAGCAGGTAGAGCTTGGAAATGGTCCTGGGCTTCAGCGTTTGTAGGAAGGGGTTATTGGGGTTGGCATAGAGATAGGCAGTCAGATCGGGCGCAAGGGTGAGCTGTTTGCCGCGGTCGTTGAAATACCTGAAATAGCCGAACCGGCTGCCGATCGGCATCTCGAAGGTAGGCGCGTTGATCAGGGTATTATCCGGTTGCCGTCTGGTGAACAAGCGCCCATCGCTGTCGAGGAGATTGAATTGGGTGTTCTTTGCCTTTGTCTGGATCATTATCACGGCCCAGGTGCCGGGGTTATAGAGCTCCTTGCTAAATAGCAGGGTCCGGGCGAACCGGTAGCCATTGTCGCCGGTCACCTGCAACTGGTAGGTATAGTCGATCAGGGACCCGGTGATCCCCAGCGCTAAGGGATGGGGGACATTGGCAGAAAAGTCCAGCGGGACCGGGTTAAGCGGCGAGGTGCCGTTTGCTGCGGTGATCGTTCTTATTTCGTTCCCCTTGCTGTCCTTTAATGCGAAAGTGGCTGTAGTCACATTGGCCGTCGTCGGGATCGTATAGGTGAATTGTAGTGGGACGAGCATCCGGTCAGACTCGTTTGCAAACGAGGTTCCCGTTACGGGGTTCCACTGTTCGGCGCCGTTATTGTCCGTATAGAAGCTCCGGATCGATGTGCCGTAGGTGGCCATTTCGCCCTGTTCATAGGGGAATAGCGGATCGAGCGGGGGGATTGGATTGGTGATAAAGGGCCAGACTTTGTCACCCACGATATTCTCGTTGGTAAAGAAATAGTTAGATGGGAAGGGCGTGCTGATGCGTGAATTGGTCAACTGGTCGATGAGGTTGGTCTTTTTTGCGATGCTGATGCATGCGCAAAGATCGTCCGGCAGGTCGGTGACCGGGGTGTAGACGATGGTCTTGTCGTCCAGTTGTGATTGATTCACTTTGACCATGATCTTAAACCCCGAATAAGCGGGGATGAGTTTGAGCAGGCAAGCGTCGTGGAGACTTTTGAAGGTGTCGGAGAAAGAGATGAGCAATTCTTTTTCGATGGAATCGACATCGTTGGAATAGGCATCCAACAGGAATTGCATGCGCTTTGGCTGGTCGGTCTCGCCGAAAAGCGTGTGCCCGTTGACGTCCGTGATGAAATACTCGTGCGTCAACCTGACCTCTAACAGTGGTTTGTAGAGTACTTTCATAGTTAGCGTAATGAAGCTATTTCCTATTAATATATGTATCCACTTCTTCGATGAGCAGGGCTTCGCGGACGATTGCCCGTTCGGTCAGCGCGATCAATCGCAGTTTGTACATCACAAAGGGCGCCTGGCGTCCGCCGAGCGAACCCCATAAGTGATTGATCTGTTCGAAGGTGAGTGTATACATCTCCATTGTAAATCTCAGCTCCGCGCCGTCATTGTCGGATACATCGGCAGCAGATGCGGATACGGATGAGGAATTGGAAAAGGAGTTCTTGCTTTGCAGGAATTGGATGACAAAGGAAAGTCTTCTCAGGGCAAGCCTGTAGCCATCGCCCGAGTAGTTACAGGTGAAAAGCACGTATAGATTGAGGAATACCGGTGGATTGCGGTAGATCGCGGTGTTGGTGAAAGGTCTTTTTACTGCTGGTTGATTTTTGAGGGCGCTTTCTTCTTCCACATTTACCAGTGAGATCACGATGTTATCGGGAAGCGTGGTACCGGCCGATGTCTCGAACAACCCGATGTTGTCGAGGATCACCGTGGCGGAATCTCTTGTGGCAAGATAATTCGCCAGTTCATTTTTGAGCAATAAAAGGGCTCTATCAATCATGCCGATAATTGACTTGGTAAGGAATGGACAAACACAACTTATCAGGCCTGAAGCCAGGCGCGGCTAAGTCTAGTAGTTAGAAATACTAAGGGTTAACGGCTTCAGATACTTCAGGCAGCCAGTCTAAAAAAACGCTGATACTAATCAGTCCGAATTGTGGAAGGCAGATTCCAAGGTCGGATAACACGAAGAGAGATCAATATAAAGATAATCGCAATTTGTTTTTCCCGCCAGCGTAATTCTACGTTTTCTAAATATACGAGCGAAAAAGTTTTCCACATTTCTGATTTCCCATCATGATAATCCTGGTGAGGTGATTTATCCAGCATAACTAATCGCTGCATTTATATTAATGAATATTCTTCTGTAAAAAACGAGTGTTTTTCCCGTTTTTCATCTGTCAGTAATTCACTAAATCACCGAATTTATTTTTTCGCAGAGAAGGAGTGAATATCGAAAGGCTTTTTTCAACCGCATGACCGTTAGGCAATTCTTACCGCAGTTCTCCTTACCGTACTTCGGCAAAAAATATTTATATCTGTTCTGCGTGAACACCTCCGGGATCTACCATCCTTTGATGGCGCCGCCTTTAAAAGCGGAGTCGGCAACAGCTTCCACTTCCGGGGATTCATATGCTTTTGCAAATTGCTGCAAAATTTCATTATCCTTATCTTCCGTACGGCAGACGATGATATTGACGTAGGGGGATTTCCCGTCCTCGACGAATAGACCGTCACGCTTTGCGACCAGACCGGCAGGACCTGCAAATGTGTTGTTGATAGCCGCGACCGCTACCTTTTGATCGTCGAGGGCGCGGGGAAGCTGAGGAGCTTCCAGTTCCAGGATGTTAAGGTGCCGGGGATTATCGATGATATCGTTCAACGTTGGCAGCAGGCCCACGCCTTCCTTTAACTTCAGGAGCCCGGCAGTCTGTAGCAACAGGAGAGCCCTTCCTGAATTGGTGGGATCGTTGGGAATGATCACCGTACTGCCATCGGCCAGTTCAGCGACTGACCTGATCTTTTTGGAATACCCCGCAAGTGGATAGACGAAAGTATTGCCCAGGACCGAAAATTGGTATCCCCGCTGTTTGGCCTGTACCTCGAGGAAAGGGCGGTTTTGAAATACATTGATGTCGATGTCTTTTTGCCGCAGCGATTCATTGGGCATTACATAATCATTGAATGCTACGAGCTCGACCTCGATCCCGAATTTTTCTTTGGCCACTTTTTGGGCGGCTTGCGCCATGGAATATTCCGGTCCTGACTCGACACCTACCCGGATGTGGTGAGGATCGTTATGGGTGTTGCTGTGACACCCGGAGAGAAGCATAAGGGCGGAGAGTATAGGGATGTTGATCCTGTGCATGTCGATGGTGTTTATTTTCTATGATCTACTTTACGGGAAATAAGATGCCCCATCCATTGTATGAGGAATACCAGGGCTACCAGCAAAATCAGTACAGTATTCATTACGACGATATCATAGCCAACATATCCGTACTGATAGCCGATCTGTCCCAGACCGCCGGCGCCAACGGCGCCTCCCATGGCAGAATATCCCACCAGAGAGATGAGCGTTATGGACGCTGCGTTCACCAGCGAAGGCAAAGCTTCAGGGAGCAGGACCTTCCGAATGATCTGTAGCGGTGTTGCGCCCATGGCCCTTGCGGCTTCGATCAATCCATGGGGGACTTCGAGCAGGCTGTTCTCCACCATCCTGCCGACAAAGGGAGCAGCGCCGATGCTCAAGGGGACCAGTGCGGCAAAAACGCCTATAGATGTACCCACTACGAGGCGGGTGAATGGGATCATCCAGACAATAAGGATGATGAAGGGGATGCTTCTGAAGATATTAACAAATATGCCGACCAGGCGATAAATAAGCTTATTCTCCAATACTTCTCCCGGTCGGGTCATAAACAGGGTTACGCCCAGGGGTAAGCCTATCAGAAAGCTGAAGAAGCCGGAAGCGAAGGTCATCAATATGGTCTCTCCAAGGCCGCTCATCAGCATCCGGATCATCGATTCAGACATGAACGCCTCCTTTTTGTGTAACATCATAGTGAAGGGAAGAGGCGATCAGTCTTTTTGTTGCCAGGTTTCTCGGATTAGAGAAAACCTCATTTACCTTTCCTTCCTCTATCAGCCTGCCGTCGGCGATGACCGCTACCTTGTCGCAGATGGCTCTTACGACATTCATTTCATGGGTGATCAGCAGGATGGTAATGCCGAAATCCCTGTTGATATCTTTCAGGAGCGAAAGGATGGAAACCGTGGTCTCCGGGTCCAGGGCGCTTGTGGCCTCATCACAGAGAAGGACATCGGGTTTACTGGCGAGCGTGCGGGCGATGGCGACCTTTTGTTTTTGTCCACCGGAAAGGCTGACCGGATAGTCTGTTGACTTTTCGTTCAGGCCTACCCATTCCAGCAACTCGCGGACCCGGCGATCGATTTGCTGCCTGGGTATATTATCCAACTCGAGAGGAAGGGCGATATTTTCATATACAGTTCTGGAGGAGAGGAGGTTGAAATGCTGGAAGATCATCCCGATATTCCTTCTGGCCAGCGCAAGCTGCCTGGCCGGTAGGCTGCCGAGGTCCTGTTCATTGACGATGACCTGTCCATTTGTCGGCGTTTCCAGCAGGTTGATGCAGCGGATCAGGGTGCTTTTGCCTGCGCCCGAGGAGCCGATGACGCCATATATTTCTCCCTTGCCGACCCGAAGTGCTATGTCGGAGAGCGCTTTGACGGCCGCCCCCTTCTTATAATATACCTTACTGACATTTCTAAGCTCTATCATGCTGCGCCGGCATTTTTATTGGGTTTGCAAATATAGGCAAATATTGAAAGTCTACAAATTGTATAGACTAATGAAATTTTGACGATATTTAGGCAAAATATCCTTACCATGGAGAGGGCCTCTATTGACACAGGGCTTAGCAGACGGGCCAGAGCCGGGATATTGCTTGGATTGACGCTAATAGTGATATCACTGCTGTATATGCTCGATCCTGTAGAGCAAGCCGCTGCGTATCATAATTTTGCCGACAAAAGAACCTGGTGGGGCATCCCCAATACCTTGAATGTGCTGAGCAACCTGGCTTTTCTTTTCACAGGATCTTACGGTCTGATCATGGTGGCCAGAACTGCCAACCAGGGCTCCATCTCAATTATATATGCAACTCTTTTTTCCGGCGTGATCGCCACCGGCCTTGGGTCCGCCTGGTATCATTATAGTCCGGATAGTGATACGCTGCTATGGGACAGGCTGCCCATGACCATCATTTTCATGTCCCTGCTTGCCGCCACCATTACTGATTTCATCGGAAGCCGCAAGCCGGTGCTCCTGTTAGCCCTGTTGGTCAGCCTGGGCATCGGCAGTGTTTTCTGGTGGCATTTCACCGGGCAGCAGGGCAGGGGGGACCTTCGCCCATACATTCTGGTGCAGTATTACCCGATCGTTCTGATACCACTTATAATATGGCTTTACCCCAGGACCGGCTACAAGGCCGGTATCCGTCAGCTGCTGCTGGTGGTGTTATGGTATATCATCGCCAAAGTGCTGGATGCCGGCGACCATGCTGTATATGGGGCTTTGCATGTCGTCAGCGGGCATACCTTAAAGCACCTGGCAGCGGCCATGTCGACCTGGTATTTCGTCAGCCTTTTCCGGGAAAGGGGTTTGGTTTAAATTAATAGTCTACAAAATTGGTAGACTAAATAAAAATATATATTATTGTTGTGTAAAAAGCTAAACTCTCTTGAAACGAATATGGCTTATATCAGTCCTTTTTATCGGTCTCTCGGCCCATGCAGGTATTGTTCTACATAAATCCGACTCGTTGTTGCCTGTCCGCAACGGATACCATGCCGAAGAAGCAACGTTTTCAGAACTGACGGATGCCGAGGCTGATTTTTCCAGGACGCGGGATGCTCGGAAGGCCATTAGGAGATTATATCGGATCGTGAAGCTTCGTCGCCCTGTAGCCGATGGTAAGGGACGGTACCGGCTATTTGCCGGTCTTGCCCGATTATCTTCCCGACTGAAACTTTACCCGCTGGCGATGAGGTTTTACCGTAAAGCTATATTGGAACAATATAGGACCACTGCCTGGTATGATGCGCCTGTATATCGGGAGATTTTATCCGGTGATGGCAGTGCTGCTGCAGATACGGATAGTTGCCTATTGGGGGATCTTCCGGATTCATCTCTCCCCGATAGCAATGCTGTCAGTATGCCCGGCACCTGGGTCTCCACACCCATTCAGGTCTCTCAGTTGCTTGCAGCCTTCGATGACGGAAAGGCCGCAACGGAATTTGCGATGATTGTCCATGTGAAACAACCAATACCTGGCAGGCGGAAAGCATTTGCGCATATCAACAATGTAGGGCATACATTTGTCACCCTCATCAAGTACAATACCGACCACAGCGTCGTTGCCCGGTCGTTTGGGTTTTATCCACATAAAAAGGGCTTTTTGTCGGGTACCCCTTTGCACGCAAAGGCTCCATCGGATTTTAAAGATGATGCCGCCCACGAATGGGATGAGTCGGTGGGAAAGTTCATTTCCGCCGAACGGTTCCGCCGTATTTTGGATTTGCTGGCGCGGTACGATCATATGGTCTACGATCTCAACCATAATAATTGCACCGACTTCGGTTTGCAGGCTGCTGCCCTCGGGGGGATCAGGATATTGGAGACCAGCGGCCGCTGGCCGCTTGGCAGAGGTAATAATCCCGCCAATGCAGGGCAGAGTGTTCTGGAAGGGAAGGTGGAAAATATAGATCCCGGGTATACGGATAGTCTTTTTTTGAGCTATAACGTGATAATGACGTCGGCAAAGCGCTGCATCTCTTCTAACTGAGGACTGCATTGCAGTAGGAAAAAGTCGACACCGGCTTTTTCAAACTCGCCGATCCTGTCTTCTACCTGTGCAGGCGTACCAACCAATCCGGAACGCAGGCCACGGTTGGATACTGAATAATCTTCCAGCGACACCTTTTGTTCCAGCTGCGTACCTGCCAGCCATTGCTGGTAATTATGGTATCCGGGGCTGCCGGCTTGTACATTGGTGATACGCTCCAATTCCTTGTTTACCTCTGGAGTGCTGTTCCGGACAATGCTGAAAGCAGCCACGCCATATTTCATCGGCGGCAATTCCTTTCGTTCCCTTCTCTCCCTGATATCCCTGATGCGCCTTTCGATGGTGGCCGGTTCGTCACCATGCATGACATATCCATCACAGGTGGACGCTATAAGTTCCTTAGCAGCCTCTGACTCATTCGGCCGTACGGGCATACCGGTCATCATGCTGCTCGAATCCTACGCCGTATTTGGTAGCCTCATCCCGCCACCACGAGGATACGACATTAAGTGACAGGCGACCTCCGCTGATATGATCGATATTTGCCGCCTGTTTTGCCAGCAGCGCCGGATTGTGAAATGTCGGGCGCACCGCCACCATCAGCTCCTGTTTATGCGTCACCGCAGCCAGGGCCGCCGCAGTGGACCATGCGTCCAGTGAAGGTGCCTGCTCTCCCTTGATATCGTTGAGGTTCAGCTCCGCAACTGAAGCTGAAGCCCCTTTGAAGTCTCATAGGTAAAAGCCTTGTATCCGTTGACGACAGGGATCTTATGATCTTCAAGATATCTCAGATAGTTTAATGTATAGAAAATGCCTTGTGTTCCTTCCCTGAGATAGGCGGAAGGGCTCATGCGGTTGAAGAAAAGCGAATAGTCGGGAGCCGGCGCTTCAATGGCGAATTGATGAGCCGCGGGGTTCAGACATACATATGGCAATCCACGTTGCTCCAGCTCCGCAAACAGGGGCTTGAACCAGTCGGGATGCTCGTGATAAATGGCGATGGGTGACATGCAGTGAATATTTAGGTGGTAAAAGTAATTTATTTTTTGGCTGATGAATGAATAGCGCTAGATTTGTCTACAAAGGTAGTAGACTATATGCCTGATTGCGTTATCATCAGCACACTTTCCTGACCTCGTTGCTTCAGGCATACATTACTCATTAAGGTCGCACACAGTCACATGAGAAAAAAGAGACCGTTCTTCTATGGAGCGGCCTCTATCCGTGTTATTAACAATTTACAAATATGCTTATACTAAGACATCTACGCTCCGCTGTCCTTTTGACAGCCATCTCCCTCATTTCCCTGCATGCGTCCGCACAGTCCCCGCAATCTTTCACTATCGAAAGCTATTATCGTGTAAAATGGGGTTATGCCGAGGAATTTATCCAGCTTTGGAAAACCAATCATTATCCCCTGTTGAAAAAAGCTCAGGAAAAAGGCGATATCATCAGCATCAAAGCCGAAACACCCCGCTTTCACAGCGGCGAGGAAACGCGCTGGGACTTCCGGGTGACCGTCGTTTTCAAAGATGTAAACAAAGCTTTCGACGAAAACCTGGTCGCCCCTTACAAAAAACAGCTTTTCCCGGATCTGGATGCCCTGAACAAGTCGGAACAGCATCGATTTGAGCTGCTCCTGGCTCACTGGGATGTGGAGACTGCCCAACAGCCCCTTTGATCGCATCATCGCGTACAATAAAATAGATTTTTTTATGTTAATATAGTCTACTAATTTAGTGGACTAGTTAAATATAAATTATGGGCATGAAAGAGGCATCTGGGCAGTTTACTTTTGAGAACGTGTTGACGAGGGAGCAGTTGCATTATTTTGACCGGCATGGTATCATCCAGTTCAAAGCGTTTGTGGACAAGGGGGCTGTTGCGGGATTTCTTCGGGAGATCGGGGAGGTCGAAAATTATTTTTTAAATAAAGGCATCTCCAAGGTCAACGGTATCCCCTTGAAATTTGGACGGGATGTGGACGGTTCCCCGCTCATCCAGCGGATCGCTTTTGCCTCTCAGTATAGTTCCGTATTGAAAGAGTTCCTGCTGGATCCTCGTCTGGCAGCGTTGACGGCACTTCTGGGAAAATATGAGGGACGTGTAGGAGAGAACGAAAAAGACGGCCTGGTCGTCAACCACTATGTAAACACGCCCGTCAGCGCATTCCGGCAGCTGGGGTGGCATACGGACAGTCCCAGGGATCTTTTCCTGGGCAGGCGTATCCTGCCTATGTTGAATGTAGGATTGCACCTGGACGATTGTCCATATGCCAATGGTGGTCTCCGGGTATTACCCGGCACACACAAGCAAAGCTTTTTCAGACTCCTTTTCAGAAAAAAATATTTCATCGATAATAATCCTGACAAGCGGGAAGTGGGTTTCGACATCGAGGCCGGAGACCTCACCGTACACGACGGCCGTCTCTGGCACAGGGTACAGGCTTCTCCGTTGCAGGACGAGGCCAGCAGAAGAAGAGTGATGTACATTCCCATCATCACAGGCGCCTATCAGCCCAAGACACCCGATAGCCGTACACCCTTCTATCACCGGCTGGGTCAGTTGAGCCTCAATCCATCCGGTGCAAGGACCTCCCTGTCTGCCTTGCTTGCCAGGAACGATTATAAATAAAGAAACCTTATAAAAATGAGTAAATATATCACAAGGGTGCAATTAAAGAACGCAGCTGAAGAAGACTACAAAAAATTAGATGTTGAAATGGAAAAGGGGCTGTTCGTCAAGGTAGCGCAGCCGCTTCGCAAGGTATCCCTGGACGGGATGCAGGAGTACAATTACCGGGGTATGACCAGCTTGCAGGCTGTCGTAACCGCAGCCTATACTGCTGCCAGCAGGACAGGGAAGCAATATTCTCTCACCGTAATGAAGGAAAAACGTGTACCGGCTTAGTCTATATCTCCTTTTTTTCTGCATGGCTGTCACGGTGGGGGCCATAGCGCAACCCACCCGAACGATCAGCGGCCTCATTACGTCGGCAGAAGATGGAGCTATCCTGGAAGGCGTGCGTGTGCAGGTCAAGGGGGCGGGTATGATCTCCGGCAGCCAGCAGGACGGGGCGTATTATATACCAGTTACAGATGCTGACACCGTGCTGGTATTTAGCCGGGATGACTTGCTTACGCAGGAAGTCAGGCTGACGAATAGCACCGATCTAAGTGTTCAGATGCACAAAGCCGGCTCGATCCAGACGTCACCTTTTTCGCCGTTCGGCAGCTGGCGGGCTGTTTTCACCCTAAGACAAGGCATCGAGGTTCCCGTCATTTTTGATATACATAAGGATAGCAGCGGTATCGCACAAGCATACTTTCACAATGCCGAAGAAAGGTTCGAAGCAGGGCGCGTCCAACAGTCGGGCGATTCTCTCTTCATTTTTCTTGACCAGTTTGATAATGAGCTGGCTTTTCATATCGAAGGTTCTATCCTCTCCGGCGTTCTCCGCCGCCAGGACGGATCGGGAGCCACCATACCCGTTAAAGCGCTTGCCGGAGTCGGTTACAGGTTCAAAGACACCGGCCTGCCACCCGCTGGAGATATTACGGGTACTTATGACATCTCATTTACGGGGGGGGACGGCAAGGAGGAAAAGGCGGTCGGCATCTTCAAACAGGAAGGGAATCAATTGCGAGGTACCTTTTTAAGGGTCACAGGCGACGCCCGTTACCTCGAAGGGATAGTGGAAGGAGATCATTTCTCCCTTTCTTCCTTTATCGGAGCAGCGCCTGTCTTTATCAACGGTACCTTCGGCATCGACCACCGGCTGATCGGTGCATCCGTCGGACCGAGAGGCGGACAAAACTTTTCAGGTGTTCGCAATGACCAGGCGGCTTTACCGGACCCCTATAAGCTGACTTATCTCAAAGACGGCTACACTTCCTTTGATCTCTCCTTCCCCGACGTAGATGGCCATCCGGTATCTCTGCATGACAAAAAATACAAGGGAAAAGTGGTGATCGTCACCATCGGCGGGACCTGGTGCCCCAATTGTGTGGATGAGACGGCTTTTCTTGCACCCTGGTACAAAGCCAACCATGCGCGTGGTGTGGAGATCATCGCCTTGCAATACGAGCGCAAGACCGATACGGCCTATGTCAGAAAAGTATTGACACGGCTCAGGCAAAAATATGATATCCGATATGACCAGGTCTTTGGAGGGTTGGCGGACAAGCAGGTAGTAGCGAGTTCCTTGCCCTCCTTGAATACGTTCCTTGCCTTTCCGACCACTATTCTCATCGATAAAAAGGGTAGGGTGGCGCGTATTCACACCGGGTACACCGGTCCGGCCACCGGAAAATATTATGAGCAGTTTGTAAGAGAGTTCAATGCTGAGATTGATGAATTATTGTCCCCAAAAAGACTGCAATGATCAAGTCAAACGATATTTCCTGTCCCGTCAGCTTTATCATGGTGAACGAAAATCGTGTGCGGATAACCGCAATTTTCGTTTTTTTTGCCAGCTTGTCCTATTTGCTGGCGCCTGGTTGGATTATTCCGGCGGTCCTGGCAATCGATTTTTTCCTGCGGGGGGCTGGCAAAGGGAAATATAGCCTTTTGAACCTGCTCAGCGGATGGACCGTGCGACTGCTGGCCTTAGGGAACAAGCCGATCGACCAGGCGCCCAAACGATTTGCGGCCCGCATCGGCCTTGCGCTGAGCTGCGCACTGTTTGTCGCCGATGTTTGTCAACTGCCGAAAACGCCATTTGTCATTGCCTCAGTCATCGCATTATTTTCCTTTCTTGAGTCCGCGCTTGGATTTTGTGCAGGGTGTCATGTTTATTCGCTGATGAAAAAAATATTCCCTGCAACGGATCTCAAATAAATCCTTTAACTTGTAACAAATCCACTTTTTTTATGGCCGAAGAGACAAGAAAGCAAACCGCCCTTGGTGACGTAGCCGCCAGACAGCTCGCTATCGCTACACGCACGGTGCCACAGATGATAACCATCACACCGCGCTGGCTAACCCACCTTCTTAGCTGGATACCCGTGGAATCGGGCGTCTACCGACTCAACAAAGTGAAAGATGCCAGCCAGGTGGAGGTAGATTGCTCCGGCCGTGACGAAAGGGTGCTTCCGCAGACTTATGTCGACTATGTCGAAAATCCCCGGGAATATAATCTTAGTGCGGTGAACACCGTACTAGATGTACATACGCGCGTCTCCGATCTTTACAGTAAACCTTATAATCAGATCAGCGAGCAGCTTCGCCTCATCATCGAGACGATCAAAGAACGTCAGGAAAGTGAGCTGATCAACAACCGTGAATACGGTCTTCTGCATAGCGTGGCGCCCGCCCAACGGATCAATACCCGGACGGGGCCGCCGACGCCCGACGATCTCGACGAGCTGATCACCAGGGTCTGGAAGGAACCGGGCTTCTTTCTTTTGCATCCCGCGGCGATTGCCGCTTTTGGCAGGGAATGTACGCGTCGCGGTGTACCTCCGCCCACCGTTTCTCTTTTTGGCGCTCAATTCCTGACATGGCGTGGGCTGCCGTTGATCCCCTCGGATAAAGTACCGGTGGAAAATGGGAAGTCGAAGATACTGTTGTTGCGCACCGGCGAAAGCCGGCAAGGTGTCGTGGGCTTGTATCAACCCGGCCTGCCGGGCGAGCAGTCACCCGGTCTTTCTGTTCGTTTCATGGGCATCAACCACCAGGCTATTGCCTCCTACCTGGTCTCGCTGTATTGTTCGCTGGCTGTCCTGGTCGATGATGCGCTTGCCGTGCTCGACGAGGTGGCCATCGACAGGTATCACGAATATAAATGGCCGTCATGAGCAATGAATTTCCAGAAAGCTCCGCCAACTTAACCGGCGGTCTTGAGCAATTTATACAAATCCCCGGCTTGGGCGATATGGCGGGCTTTCCCGACGAGAACATCATCCGTGAACTGGCCAATCAATTCTTTCAATCGCCTCCCGTACCTTCGCCGACACAATCTGCCATTGGAGCCGTACCTTCTTCCGTTGGCGGTGCCGGCATCTCTCCTTCGGCCGTCAACCAGGGGAACAGCGTCGATCTCAACGATCCTCAGACAAGTCTTCCCGATCCGCATTTTGCAGGCACAGGACACGTGCCCTCTTCGGTGGCCGGCAGTGGCGCCTCTCCTTCGGCGGCTGCCTATAGGGGGCCGCGGCAGCGCGAGCAGACTGCGGGATGGGAGCCCGGCTTCTATTTCATCGACGAGCAGAACCCTTTCCGGAAAAGCCGCGAGTCGCAGGCTGTCCATGGCGCCCTCCCTGCACCTCCCTTCGACGTCAACCAGGTACGCCGTGACTTTCCCATACTTCATCAGCATGTCAACGGCCATCCCCTTGTCTGGCTCGATAACGCGGCGACAACACAAAAGCCGCATGCGGTGATCCAACGTATTGCGCAATATTATCAGCAGGACAATTCCAATATACATCGCGCCGCTCATGAATTGGCAGCCCGTTCTACCGATGCCTATGAAGGCGCCCGGGAAAAAGTGCAACGATTTCTCAATGCTGCCAGTCCCAACGAGATCGTTTTTGTTCGTGGCGCCACCGAAGCCATCAATCTCGTCGCGAAATCCTGGGGCCAGCAGTTCCTTCGGCCAGGGGATGAGATCATCGTCTCCCACCTGGAGCACCACGCCAATATCGTTCCGTGGCAGCAATTGGCGGCAATGAAGGATTTGAAATTAAAAGTCATTCCCGTCGACGACGACGGCCAGTTGCAGCTCGACGAATATTCCAGGTTGCTGACCAGCCGGACGAAACTGGTGTCCTTCACGCAAGTGTCCAATGCCCTGGGGACGATAACACCCGCTAGAAAGATCGTGGAAATGGCCCATGCCGCCGGGGCCAAAGCCCTGGTCGACGGAGCCCAGGCTGTTTCCCACATGCCTGTCGATGTGCGGGGGCTCGACGCCGATTGGTATGTCTTCTCCGGGCATAAGGTGTTTGGCCCAACCGGGATTGGCGTACTATATGGAAAAGAAGATCTGCTCAACGCTACCGATCCCTGGCAGGGTGGAGGCAACATGATCAAGGATGTCACCTTCGAGCATACCCTCTATCAGCCTGCGCCCGCAAGATTCGAAGCCGGTACCGGCAATATCGCCGATGCCATCGGTTTGGGGGCCGCCATTGACTACGTAACGGCCATTGGGATGCAAAATATCTCGCTGTATGAGCATTATCTGCTGCAATATGCCACGCGGCTGCTGAAAGACATTCCCGGCCTTCGCCTTATCGGTACAGCTCCGGACAAGGCCGGTGTGCTCTCATTCGTGCTTGATGGATATAGAACGGAAGAGGTGGGCGCTGCCCTGAATGCCAATGGTATTGCTGTTCGGTCCGGCCATCATTGTGCTCAGCCGATCCTTCGCCGCTTTGGCCAGGAATCTACTGTCCGGCCTTCACTCGCACTGTATAATACCTGCGCCGATATCGACGCGCTCATCGCAGTGCTGCACCGGCTGCCGGTGCGGCGATGAAGCGCTGAATTATCCTGACGTCTGATGCTATGTTATCTCGACTTCGTCTGCTGCCGGTCTTGATCGGGGTATTATGGTGCGGGACCTTTTTCCGCAGGCACCCTCCACCTATGCACAGGAAATGGAATCCTGGCGTCAAACAAGGATACGCAATCTGAAAGCAACGAATACGAAGCAGTGTCGACACTTGCTGATCACAGCGTTGCTTATCCAACCCACACCGGCTCGGACAGATTCGCATCTGGAGACCGAAGTCGTCAGCGGTGACATAAGTTTCGGCAACGGCTGGCAGCGTACAAATCCAGCCTATGGGATCCCCGGATATTTGCTGTTGCCTAACGCCATCGGGCGAGTTGCCATCAGAGATCGTAGAAAAAAAATAGAAGGTGCTTTAGCAAGCTAAAACACCCTCTTATAGTGAAAATTCAGGGGTACTGGCTATTTATCCCACCAAACAGTTCCCAATTGAGAGTCGGGATTGCCGCTAACGGTGTATTTGCTGGCGGCTGCATTGGTATTGCTCCCATTGAGACTATATTCAGTACTGCTATAGGATAGTCGTCTGGGAATGGCCGTCTGCCCGGGAGCTGGTGTCAGGACGGGATACCCGGTGCGGCGCCAGTCGGCGAAGCCAAGGTTCCCATTGGGAAAATGGGCGATCCACTCCTGGATATTGATCCGCTTTAATATTTCGGTCGCAGACTGACCCGCTAGCGTCACAGACGCCTGGGCGATATAAGCATTATAATCTGCCGCATTGTACACATTCCACAGCTTCCAGCTCTCCAATATCCCATTTTGATAATTACTATTTACATCGTCGTTCGTCCATCCCAGTTCCGCGGCCTCGGCCCGCGCAAGGAACACTTCACCGGCAGTGATGATATTGATCGGGCTCGTGGCAGTAAGTGTTGATTGCGCAAGGATCCTGGCCCAATTGACATTGGCATTGGAAAAAGCCACTGCATCGTTACGCGTCAAGCCATAGGGGAAGCCAACGGGTGAGCTCCCATAGGAGTTGATGCGGTCATCATTGCTAGAGGTCAGCAGATCAGTCAACGTTTTCGATACCGCATAATCCACTCTGGGTGACGCACCATAATAGAAGTTATACACAGGGTTCAGGAACGTCCCCCCGGGATAGGCAAGAGTATAGTTCTCACCTGTGCCAAGCACACCCCCGTCGGCGCTCAATGCGGCATTGAATTCCAGCTTTCCCGTGGCAGGGTCCGTCTTGCTGAGACGCAAAGCAGCCAGGGCATGGATAGAATTAGCGAATTTTTTCCATTTGGTAGTATTGCCGCTAAAAAGGATATCCCCTTTTACCGTAACGCCATTATCGAACTGCGCCACGGATTGGCTGAGCTCCTTAAATATATCGGTATAGATGCTCTGCTGTGTATCGTAGGCGACAATGCCATTGTCACCCTTTAACGCTCCCTTGTATGGGATATCTCCATAGGCGTCCGTTAAAAAAAGGAAAATATATGCTTTCAATATCCGGGCAATAGCGATCTGGTTATTGTTCGATCCATTGATAGCCGCAGTGACTGCGGTGGTAGTGCCGGAATTATAGTTGATAATGGTTTGGAGGTCGTACAACGCACCCGCATAATATGTCGTCCAGTCCGGCGAATTTTTTGCGTACCTGGAAATATCCGTATACTGTGTCTCTGAAAAATATTGCGCATACAACCCCTCGGAAGTGACAACGCCCCCGGCATCCCATGTATAGCCACCAATCCCCGATAGCACATTGGTGAGGAGCGCGGAAGTCACCGGCTGAGTGGTATTGCCCGGGTTCTGGTTGATATTTCCGAAATCATTGATCTTGCTGCACGCTGCTGAAAGTAAAATGCCCGCCGATAACAATGCATACAGTGCTTTATCGATAATTATTCTCATTGCTTTGGTTTTGAATTAAAAACTGAATTTTACGTTGAATCCGAATGAACGCACCGAAGGCAGCTGTCCGTCCTCTCCCTGCACTCCGGATATCTCCGAAGGATCATAGTTTTTGGCGTCGCTATAGATCAACCATGGGTTTCTTGCCACGACAGATACAGTAGCAGCTTTGATCTTGTCCTTCAAAAGCCCCCAATTTTTTACAGGCAATACATAACCAAGACTTACCTCACGCAGCTTGACATATGACAGCTTATGCACATATGGAGCGGCGATCTTTCCGTAATAGAATTGTTGGAAATAGGTAGCGGCATCTACATAGGTATCTACAGGCGTCTTGCCATCTGCGGAACTCACACCCACAACATGCACACCGCCCCCGGCAGACACGGCATCTCTGACATTCTTTCCTTTGTTGTTGACGGCCGCGGTGTAGTCCAGGTCCCCGGAAAAAGCACCCCAGCTCTCGGAAAGGGAAAAGAACCGGCCGCCAAACTGATATCCGATACTTGCATTGAATATGAAGTTCTTGTAGGTCAACAAGCTTTGCAGGCCGCCCGTGATCTTGGGCACCACAGATCCCCAGTTATAGTTTCCGTCACCGGTGACATAGAGGCCGGTATTGGGATCGACAAGAGGCTGTCCGGAGCTGTTCTTCGTGAGGCCGCCGCCCCTCAGCTGTCCCCAATCCTTATCCAGCACCTGGAAAGCCCTGGCATAACGCGTGCCGGAAGAGCCTGCCGCAAGCAAAAGACTCGATTGGCCTTCGATGATCCGTGTCACGGGGTTCTTTATCAGATACCCGAACGTCTTGGTAAGGGTCCAGTTCAGGTCCTTGCCTGATATCAGTTTGGCATCGACCGCCAGTTCAATCCCCTGGCGCGACACGGTAGCCGCGTTGATCGATTTTCCTGTAAACCCGCTCACCGGGTCGACAGCAATCTGTACCGGCTGGTTTTTCGCCGTTTCATTGTAATAGGTAATATTGAACCCAAGCCGGTTTTTGATCAGTCGAAGCTCCAATCCGGCCTCATAGGACACGATAAGAGAGCCTTTCAGGTTGGGATCGGGCACGTTATCGGGTACGGTCAACAGCGTATTGCCATTCCACTGATTGGCGTTAAGGGTATACGCGATATTGTTTTGATAGATATCCAGGCTGATAGGCTTCTTACCCCAGCTGGCGAAAACCTTCCCGAATGACAGCCACGGGGCAATGTTCCCGGTAAACTCGCTGGCAATGAACGAAACGCCCGCCGAGGGATACACCAGTGAATTGCTGCCCGCCGGAAGAGTAGATGACCAGTCTTTTCTCAGAGAGAACGATGCACTCAAAAATTTCCTAAACTCGATATCGCCGGAGCCAAAAACTGAATTGACGGCCTGATCTCCCCGGTAATTTGCCACATTGGGCTGAGCTTTGGAGTTGTTGATGGCATAATAGTTCGGGATGATCAAGCCATTCACGGTATTGGCGCCGTTGAACCGCTCGCTCACCTGGTAGACATTGCCCCCGGCCAGCAGGTTTACATCAAAATCCCTCAGGACCGACTTGGTATAGGTAGCCAGCAGCTCATAGTTGGTCTCTGAATGAAAGAACTGGCCGGTGACATACGCAGCAAGTCCGCGGCTGGTTTGTGAAGCGCTGGACTGCAGTAGCGAGGTGCTGATATTTTCGATATTAGCCCCCAGCAGGTCCTTTCTTAATGTCGCTTTTAGTTTTAAGCCTGGTGCGATATCCGCAGAAAGGTACACATTGCCATATACGCGATTGCGCGTGGTATGAGCGATCTTGTTACCGAAATAGGAGTAGAAATTATACCAGTAGTTGCCGGTAAAAAAACTGTTGGGGTTGGATGCGGAATAGCCATCCGGATTGTGGTACCAATTCCACGAAGCCAGGGTGCCGGTGGGAGTACGCAGGTTACGAAGCTCTTTCAGTATCTTGATATCAAGATCACGATGCCCCCATTGCGTGAAATTGCCGCTCGACTGGTTAGCATAACTGTCATCGAATTCGCCATCGATGATCTGGCTGGTGTAATTGACATTGAATCCGGCAGAAAAAATGGGGTTTAAAGTGAAGCTGGTACTGGAGCTCAGCGTATTCCTAAGGGAGCTTGTACCCGGGATAATGCCTCGCACAGACTGATTGGTATAGGAGATACGGGTAGCAAAATTGTCGCCTGAACGGGCTAAGCTGACGCTGGTATTGTTTGTTACACCGGTGTAGAAAAAATTGCGGGCATTGTTCGGCTGGGCCACCAATTTGGAGGTGGTGCCTGTGTACTTGGTACCTGGCACCCAGGAGTACCAGGGAACATATTCCTGGCCATCCATCTCCGGTCCCCAACTGGAGTCGTCGGTGAAATCATGGAAAAATTTTCCATCCAATGCCTTCCACTCCACCGGATCCCCCGTTTTATAATGGTACTGTATAAGCTGACCCACCGCGCCGCCTGCATAACGGTTCTGCAGTTTTGGGAGTCGGTATACTTTGTCGATCGTAGTGCCCTGGCTCACATCGAAACTGTTGGTGCCCGGCTTGGATTTTTTAGTCGTCACAATGATAGCCCCGCCCTTTGCCCTGTCCCCAAATAGCGCGGTCGCATTGGCGCCCTTTAGAACAGTCACGGACTCGACGATGTCAGGGTCTATGTCATAGGCTCCGCCAAAGGAAAGGCTGGTGGTCGAACGTGCAAACGCCAGTCCATTAATGGTTACATCATTCACAATGGTGCCATCCACAACATACAATGGCGCAAGGTCGCCGCTCAGGGAAAGCCCTCCCCTGATACGTGGCGCCGTCTGACTGTTCAGCTTTGCCCCCGATTGCGATCGGAACTGAACACCGGCGATCTTTCCGGACAGCGCGTCCGCGAGGTTGATCTGGGGCGTAATATTCAGGTTCTCAGAACTGATCACCTGGGAGCTGAAGGCGGTATTCCGCTGCGATCGCCTGATACCAAATGCCCCCGTAACCACTACCTCTGATAAATTAGTAGCATCCCTGGAAAGCTGCACTTGTATATTGCCGCCGTCTGCGACGGTTTCTCTGGGTGAAAAGCCAAGCGCGCTGATCTGGAGAATGGACTTATCGGGCACCCTGATCGTAAAATCCCCATTCGCATCCGCCACCGTGGCTGCATTGCCGCTCTTCAGCTTCACGCTTGCAAATGGAACGGGACTGCCCTTCTCATCGAGCACCTTGCCCGATATACTACGCGATTGAGCCAGGACCGTGACAAACCACGGTAATAATAATAACAGAATAGAGTAGGTCTTTTTTCTCATTGACTTTTAAAATTTAGTTAGTTGTATAAAATACACGCACAATGGAGCCAAATGGCGACAAAGGCGCATTAAAACAGCAGGTACTGCCGGGAACCCCATAACTGGCAAGTGGTAAAGCAATATAAATAGCAAGACCTTGGCGCCCAAAAAACAGCGCCGACGAGTAAGTGATATGTGTTGACAGTGACGTTCAAATAGGAGGAAGGGTAATAGGGGTACGCGATATTATGATCCAAAATTATGTCAACTCTATTACTCTACCAAATTAGTAGACTAATAATTTTAAATATTATCCCTATTCAATGATGATGCCGATGTTATAAAAAAGTTTACCGGCTGGTTTGAACGGAAGGTCGGCTGTTCATCTTATAGCTGTCTTTGATCGCTACAACAGGGCAATCTGAAATAATTTACTTTATTTCGCTCATTCGCCAACTTCATTTGTCAGTACTGGTATGTCCGATAAAAATTTCATTGGACACTGTAATCATTCGAAATTTATTTCCGGGCTGATGTCTTTTATAAGCATTATAGGACAATGCCGCAGGCCATAAATTCCTGTCCCAATAGTATACTTCCGGTCTTTGACCTTTAAAAGCCTGGTGCCGGTCAAATCCTGCATGCACATAACAGTTATTAAATTCATCGATATAGTACAAATGTTGATGAGAAAAGAAGTGACGGTGGCTCTCAGGTATATCTGACGGATTCAGGGCCGTCTTATAACCACTGCCGGTTTGAAGAATCATATCTTCCTTACCGAGGAGTCGTAAATAAGACCTGGCGGTTGCAGCCCCGCCCTGTCTCCATTGATCGGGATGATATGCTGTTTGTATAAATTGATTCAACCATTCATTATGATTGCCTTTTATGGCTATCAGATTACGTATTGTCAACAACTCTTCGACACATTCATATACCTCGTTCCAACCGTCCGCTATATCTCCCAATTGTATCAACGTATCTCTATCGAATGGGGATCTTTCAAGGCATTGCCGCAAGGACTTGTATCCACCATGTATGTCCCCCATCACAAATGTTCTCGTAACATTATCTATTCACCATATTTTAAAAGAAATTCCGGATTTATTACTTTGAATGTCACACGGCCGTTGTTGAAGTTTTCATTGGACAACAGCAAATCGATTGTCTCCGTTAACGGACGGATCACAATCCCTTCAGCCCATGTATCTGGCCGTAAAGCACTCCGGATCATCGACATCTGCACAATCGAGTCTATGTCATCAGCGAGATGATAATCAGCCGTCAGAATAGGAACCATCGGCAATTCCAGCTGCTGGCATATTTTTATGAATCGATCCAATGAAAGATATTCGAAACGATCGATGTCAAAGATATTGAAGAAACGAACGGTTTGCCCCTTTATTCGCAATTTATTGCCCTGTATACCTTCTCCGATAAGTTCACCTTGAAGAGCGTAATTACCATTCAATCTCATCAGCTTATTCTCAATATCCATCTGCCTGGCAACCTTCCAAAAACTATTCGTATCATCTTCCAACAATTCCATGTTGCGGCTGCAAACGCCAAATTCATGATTATTTACATAAAAGGTCGCGGAGCTTCCATCCAATTTCTCTGAGATATAACATCTCTCACCTTTATACTTACTTAGCAGCTGCTGTAACACCTGAACCCTGGTTTCATCAGTCTTAGGAATAAAAGAAGGAAACCGGCCTTTCATAATACCGCTTAAACAGGCAGGAACCGGCGGTTCATATTTCGTAATTCCCAGGATGTCTGTGCAGTCGATATTTTCCTCCAATGCAACTCCGTCCGGTAGGATGGAAAGCGGAAAGCAAATACCTTGCGATATCTGTCCACGCAGCCTTATCGTTTTAATTCTCATCCCCCGGGATTTAAGGAACTCAAATTCGGGTCGGTCAGGCATCAAACTATCGATTTCGCAGTAAACGCATAAATCACCTGCCTTGAATTCATCCTTCTTCACAACCAGCTGCCAGCCCAATACTGTTGCTTTCTCGATGGCATCGGCGCCTTCAATTGCTTCCAATGATTTGATCATTTGGATACTTGCTAATTTTCTCATACATCATGATTTTAAGAGGTCGCCGATAGTCAATACGATCCAATCATGCTATAGAATCGCATGTAGTAAAATATTAATTGAAGATCGTGAAGACCAGCAAGCTCCCCGATAGCTTGTCACGTGATGAGAATTTCCGCTGCCTCATATCTGTTAGCAACAGAGTGAGCAGAAGAAGAAATGAATTCCCGATGTAGCAAGGAAGTGTGTAGCAAAGCTAAGTAAAATGAATTATTCACAAAATTGTTCTTTGGGATCGATATTCGAGGATTTGCCAAGCGGCGGTGAAAAGCAAATATTAGCCAATAAATCAAAAAAGTGGTAATTATTGAAAATCCTATTTACCTCTACTTTGTCAGATTCGTAAATAGAATAGATTTTCAAGGGAACGCTTGCGGAACGGCTGTTTTCGCAGAATCAGCCGGATTAATCTTTCAATAGGGTTTTCATTGATAATGGATTTAAGCCGGATGAGCCTAAGAATATCTCCTGCTGATAGTCTGAGTCGGTTATGTTTTTTTTGCCGCAGCTTTTCGGTATTGATGAAGAGCTGAGTCAGCGTACATAAAGCCATGTGTCGCGTCCATCCCTCTTCGCTTCTGGTTTGGTATTCATTCAGGCCCAGTTCCATCTTTGCTTTCCGTAGCGCCTGCTCAATAAAATAGCGCTTACATTGCCGGTAAGCCAGCGTGCGGGTACGGATATATTTGGGCGCATGGCAGAGACTGTATTTGATTGTTCCATCCGGGTCCTTTCGAATCAGCAGGATCAGTTTTAGTTTTTTGCCCGTCAATGGGTTGAGAATATAGACATCCTTTCGATGGAACCTGGCTTTCAGTTTCCCCTTGCTTTGGTGACGGACCTGGATGGTCTGCCAGTCGCCTCTGCCCAGCGAGCGGCTATACACTCTAATGGAGATCGGCTCCTCTGTTGGTCGGGCATGGATGGGTTTTCTTCCTGGCATTCCCTTCCTCTTCGGTACTCGCATTTGAAAAGGCTTTAACCATACCTGATGGGCGTCTGGCACATCGGCAATAAATTCCTGCCCCATCTTTACTAGACTGCCTAACAACGCAGTCTCCCGGCCATAGAAGGCATCGAACCCTATCCACTGAACAGCGATCTTCAACTCCTGGATGACATGATGGATAATCGACCGGACATGATCTATTTTACTAACGGCCTGATCTGGGTAATACAATTTTGCCTGCACCAGGTTGACCATTGAGCCCGCACTCAATGCTCCAAATACTCCCCCTGACAGTTATCCACTTTGCCTGCGTCAACAGGTGATGTAATTGCTGGTCATTGACTTCTTCTAATTCCAATGCCATTGACTGACAATTGCGCCTCCGCGTTGTCATCAGTCCCCTGGCATAGACCTGCGCTGTCCGGGCAACACTGCGAGTGGCCGACCGAAAGTAGTCCTCGTATCCCTTAAAAAAAGAACTGAACCGGCTCCTATGAGTGAAACATCCTGTATCTTCGACTCATAGATAACTTTTTGTTGTTTTAAATAGCCCCAGCTTTTTCCATGAGAGGGGGCTATTTTTTTGCTCGAACGCAATTTACGCGCATTCCTTCCTCCACATCACTTTCAGCCGAATTTTATTCTCTACTTTTAATGTGACAATGTAGAGTTACGCTAAAAGCATTTTCATTTTGCTGGTTGCAAATCGTTACAGGAATGCCTGTGTGGCTTCATTCGATTGAAGCCTCTTTGATTTTTGTGTGCAAGGCTTGAATTCTCTAATGTGCCTACCCAATAGGTTTCAAACCAGGCAAGTCCTGATAGTAAGAGCGTTAAGATTATCAACAATGCTAGGCAAAATAAAAAAGCCTTCAAATACAGATGTTTGAAGGCTTTTGTGACCCGTCAGGACTGCTGAATGTTGTTGATTTCCAATTATTTAAGCGTTTTGTCGATCTCAAACCGCAAAAAGCAGCCATTATTACCTCTTTTTATGTGGGTGAATTTGACTTTACGAAGACAGGGTATTGATTTATTTCATCTAATTCTACCTTATCTCAATTTTGATGTAATTACCGGGAAATATTTTTTTAAATTTGTACAAATGACGCATTTATGTCGATAGCCTTAAATGATGCACAATTGGAAATATTGAAATTGTTCCGGCACAACCAGTCTGCCGAAGATTTGAAAGAATTGAAGTCCCTGCTAATCACCTATTTGTCCGACAAAGTATCCAGGGAGGCGGATAAGGCATTCGATGAAAGGGGATATTCTGCTTCCATCTTCGAAAAATGGAAATCGGAGCACTTTCGTAAATCCTCCCATCCATGACATTCGTATTGGACTGCAATATTCTTGTGGTCTGTCTCACTTCAAGATCTCCCTATCACTATATATACCGCGCTCTTATCGAAGGCAAATTCGATCTATTGATCTCAACCGAGATCTTGTTGGAATATGAGGAAGTCATTCAGCAGAAGTATGGGGACAAGACCGCATTTGCCTTTATTTCTTTGTTGGAGGAACTGCCTAATGTTCACGTGGTCACTCCCTATTACAGGTGGCTGCTCATTGATGCCGATCCGGATGACAATAAATATTGTGATTGTGCAATCGCAGGTAAGGCTATGTATATAGTCACTGAGGATAAGCATTTCAATACGTTGAAAGCACTATCCTTTCCTAAGCTGAAAACGATCAATATCGATGAGTTTTTTAATTTGATTCAATAGCGCCTTTATTCAAATTGCAAGGAGATAACTTTCCGATATTTACAAAAAGTGGTATGAATACTTCTGCAAGTAATAGGTTTGATGCGATCGAAAGGGTTTGGATAAATATGCATCATTTGAGTCTCAGTTGAGTGCTTTGCTTGATATTATTGAAGCAAAGATTGATTTGTTCCGCCCGCTTTGTGAAAAATATTATTGTGAATTTGCCTGTGGCGTGTTTATTCGATATGATAATGACGAAAGTACTCCATCCTTACATTTGGATGCTCGGTACACCCGGCTGGTTAGGGAATTGAATATTGAGTTTGACATCGATTTATATTGTTTTTCCAATAGTGAGGATTGAGATTGTCAAATCTATCAGTCTTTTGGCAGTTTAATCGGCGCCAAAGTCGTGTCTCCCAATTTGCTTGCAATAAATTCCAACAAAGTATATTCTTCAATCGATGTGGGCGCAACTGGGGTATATCTTGAGTATGGTCCATGAAGACCGCAACAATCCATGCCATTTACAACTTGGGGATGGTAAGCTTCAACTATAACTTTTGTCATTGAGTCGTTTGCTTTGTCAAGTTTGACTATATAATTTGAAATGAATTCTAATGGATGGTCTTTTGAAAAATAGTACTTTGAGAACCATAATTGCCCGAGAGTCCCTAAAAAAATATCATTTTTAGTATTAGGCATTGAGAAGTATTCTTTGCTAAATAAGGTGTCTTTGCTGGTTTCTGCTTTGAAGACGCAGGGGAAGTTTCGGTCTTTCAAAAGTGCATCAATAAATATTTCGCTTAAAATGGAGTCCTTTATTTGGTTTTCTATTGTGAATAATGAAATAATAGTGTCCTTGAGTTTGTCAGGTCTAAATTTAAACGTATGCTCAGGGGTATTCTTTTCGGGAAATGCTCTTGCTTGAATGGGCTCCTGATATTGAGCCCAACAGGTCATTAAATCAAATAGAAAGAATGCACCAGTTAGATAATAGCGAAGTATTTTCATTTGTCGTTCAATAGATGGCGATAGAAATTTATGCCAATATTAGCAAAAGCGAAAAAAAGGATACAAATTCGGTTCATGGGGAACAAATAAGGCTTGTAAGTCAAATATTTACAAGGCCAGGAAAATGCGTGGGATGGGCGTGCTCCGAACCGATAGCTTTCGTACACTGCCTAAATGCCACTCAGTTTTTGAAAGATCGATTCTCTTTGAAAATTAGGATAGAGAGAGACAAGACATCTCCCTCCTCTTCTCCCATATCTCCTGCATCTTCTTCCCGGCTTCCTCCGGCGTGATCCGTATATATTTATAAAAATCCTTCAGGCTTTTATGACCGCTGATCTTCATGATCAGCTCCGACGGCGTACCTGCCAGGAACTCATTCGTGCAGAAGGAGCGGCGGCATGTGTGAGAAGTGATCCAGGCATATTTGGGTTTTGTAACAACAATATCCTGGTTGCCCTTCTTATAGGATGCTTTAATGGGAATATTGATGCCTGCCAGCTGGCCTATTTTCTTAATATGCCTATTCAACTCCTCGTTTGTCGTTTTTGGGATCTTATTTTTAAAGCGATTTACGATAATGTCATAAGCTGTGGAACGCAAGGGGATAACGACCCAATGATCAGACTTCCCCTGCTTTTTATAAAGCATCCCGTTGCGGATGTCCTCCGGGCGGATACTGCTGTAGTCGGAGAACCGTAACCCAGTCAGGCATCCCAGGACGAACATATTGCGGAAACGATCCAGATGGGGATCTGCGGACAAGTCAACTTTGCATATGGCATCAATTTCTGTGGAGGTTAGGTAAATAGCATCCGTTTCTTCGTCGAGTATCTTGAAATCCGTCAGATCGATGGGGGCAATGATTTTACGCCTTACCCTGTCCCGGACAAAAATGCGGAGCTGCTTGATGCTGGTGCCGATTGAGTTCCTTTTAAGCCCACGAATGGAAATATTTCGACGCATATGGGTATGATCATAGGTCAGGTAATTCACAAAGGATTCATAGAAATTGAAGTCCAGACCGGAAAACTCTATCTTTTGCCTTTGGAACCGCTGGAAGGCGATGAGACGGTTTTTCATCACCTTGTAGGTCCGGATCATCCCAGGACTCACCTTTCTGGATTTAGCTTTGATATAGTCGTCCAGCTGGTAAAAGAAATCTTGGTTGACTCCGGGTTTGCCGTCAGCAGGTTTCGCAACAGCACCCGCCTTTTCCGATAGATCGGATCTGCCAGCAGATGGATTCCAGGTTTTTTTCAGAACAGGAATGGGATCGGGGACTTCCTCTTTCAGGGCAGCGTTGACAATATCCTCTGCTGCCCGTATCATTTTCTGCAGCTGTGCGTTCAGCTGTTCGGCCTGGCCGAATTCGGGCGGCAATTCCGGCGAAATACGTGATAGCCTTTTGTTCCAATAGCGGGGTGGGAGAGAGAGGTCGGTAGGCAGCAGCGTGCGCCTGTCGGAAGAGTAGCAATACTGGATGCAAATGACGGCAGTGCCATCCTTTCTGAGCCTGCGGTCGATGACCGGTTTAATAGGTAAAAACATAATTTTGTCGATTTTTGTCGATCTAAATAATGTTCACCCAAATAAAGGTACGAAGAAGAATTCCCAGGCCCCTGTTACAAAATACTGAAAATCAACCCTTCCAAAGTAAGAAGAAGTAAAATGAAAAAAGGATTACTTCGTGTAATCCTTCTTGTTAGTGACCCCGTCAGGATTACCAGAGCCGCCTGCAAGCGGCCTCCGCAGATCCTCTCGCATTGGCCTAACCCAAAGCCTCCCGGTCCGCATTCGCCTCCCGCGGCTTTTTTGCCGCTCCACGTTTGCGAGCAAGCTCGCACGCTGCGCAACAAAAAAGCCGGCCAGACTTCGTCTGGTCGGCTTTGTGACCCTGTTCGGATTTTTCTCCAACCATATTCATCAAGACCTGAAGTCTTTTTTTACCCTTAAATCATTGATGATTAAATCATAACAGGTTTTTGTTTGCCGTTTGAAAACAGCTGCTTCCATTTTGGGGGAGGTCACTTTTAATTCACAGAGAGTTTTTTTCGTAATAGCCACAAGATTGCATTACAGTATGGCTTGAATTTTGAATTCTCGTCTTTCTCACTATATCCTTGGATCATTCTCGTAATGAAAGCCCTATTGTAGTTAGCTTTCTTTATAGCAAGGGCAGCGCCTAAAAGTGCAGCCCTTCGATTTGATATCAAAACAGAATTATTGAGGTTTAAAATCTCCACAACATCCCTATAGTAATTTGGTGGGTAAGATATTTTTCCATTAGAAAAATACCCAATAATTTGTTCGCAGTTATTTCTTGCATCAGTAGGATTTATGACAATTTCTTCGTCCTCCTTTCTGGTATCACAATGCTTATCTGAGCAAAAATTGCCGGTACAGGCGGCAAAAAGGTTAGCGTAATTCATTATCAAATCGGCATACCTTCTCGGCTTAAAATGTTCAACTTTCATTCTCTCTGAATTTATTTGACTCATGCAGTAGCAGCACAAATATCCTTGCTCTTGCAATAGCGATGCCTTTAATTCGGGTATTGCCTGAAATTCCACCCCGGGGGTTCTCTTATAATCTCTCCATGCCTGCGGCTCTTCTTGTTTTATAATAAATTTCATTTTCTATTCACCTTTGAAAAATATTAACATAGTTTCAGCTCTTGTCAATTCCGGATCGTCTTGATACTTCCTTTTTAACTCGTCCAGCAAACTTAATGCAGAATCATAATTTGCTGAATCAATTAATTCAAATAAGTGATCAAATTGTTCCTGGACTTCAGGAACTCGCTCATTTCCTCCCATAATAGCCGAGAGATTAAAACCATATTCACGACCATAATAGCCTGCCTCCATAAAAGTGGCCTTGCCATCTTTCATTTTGAACAGATTCCCTTCTTTCAAATTGGAAAGCATGATAGTGGAATGAGAAGCAATTAAAAATTGCGGCTGATCATCTCCTAGCTCAATATAATCGAATACACCTTTGAGAAAAGTTGCCTGCCATTGGGGATGTAGATAGGTGTCTGGCTCGTCAAGCAACAGCAATGTGTTTCGTTCTATCAATAGCTCGTTGATGGCCTTAATGGTAATTAATTGTTGCTCTCCTTCACTGAGATCATTGTGAGAAATGGCAATCGTATTCTTATTCATGAATAACTGAATATCGCCCAACATATCTGAGGCATGAAGCATATGCAGCATGTAAAAAAGCTTTTTTTCTTCGCCATAGAACTCTCTTAAGCCATACCAATCTTTCAAATGGAAATTATACAATATGTCATCAGAATCTGCATAGCCGTATGTTTCATTATAAGAAAATCTTTTAATAACATCTAAAAAGCCTCTCAATAACCCTTCTGCTCCCCAAAATTTCTCAGGTCCTTCACCAGATTTCCATTGTCGCCGTTTAATGATTAAAGAAAGTGGGATGTCTTCGGGTATCTGAATACCTAAATCATCAAGAAAAAATTGATTAATCCTTTCGTTGTACTCAAATGAATATAGAGAGGCAAGTAAAATATCAAAGTGATGTTTCTGTATATAGAGCATGGGTAAAATTCCAACTCTTGAATAAAGATCATCAGCTGAAGTGTTGATATCAGTTTCGGATTTTACTCTCAAAAGTCTTTCCTTATAAAGATCTTCATGTTCCTTACATAGAAGTTGCATTGTTTCAAACCAGCCGGAATAGTATACTAATATATTTACTGGCAACAAACCTTCAATCCCATGACGTTCGATAAGCTCTTTAGTTGAATAGGTATAATTGCCTGTTGAAAGTGACCAGAATTGGTTATTATCTCTTTGACCTTTTAAATTTACATCTAAGTAATCTGTTGCAAATTCGCTAACGGTACTTGATTCAGAAATGATCTTTTCAAGACGTAGTTCATAAATAATCTCAAATTCAAATGGGGGAGTTTCGTTCTTTTTCTCTACGAAATTTAAGTGGGCACATCTGAAGATCCAAGCAATCGCTTCGAATAAAGTAGACTTGCCAGAACCATTTTCACCAATGAATAAAGTGATGGGTTTATTAATAGTAATTTTAAAATCTTTTAATGATTTATAGTCCTTTATATATAAATATTTTATTTTCATATTTATCCATTTAAAGTTAACGATATCGATAGTAATTATGACCCACAATGAACGGTCGAAAACTGTTGCAGCTCTTCTCTGATGAGCTCTTGCAGACTGTGTACAAACAAACGAATATAGCGATCACTGTACTTTTATGCCATGGTCTAAAAAAATTTGTGATTCAAAATAAGCTGTTGCCTCAATAAACAATTCTTCTGCTCTTTTCTCAAAGAGCTTCTTTTTCCTCAACAGTTCATTTATTTCATTTGCTATCTTCTGTTGAATTGAAATAGGAGGGGTGATAACTGGAAATTCGAGAAATTCGTTACTATTAATACTTTCAACAGTTACGCCGACTTTTGAGGCTCTTTCCAGTACTGCCTTTTGAAAAACGGATAAATAATACAATAAATAATAACTATCAATTTCTGCATTAGGTACTAAGGCTTTAAGGTCCTGATTGATGCAGGCTTCTATTTTTGTAAGTGCTACAGGAAAGCTATGCTTTAATATTCCACTTCGAAAAACACAAAGAAGTGTTCCTTTGGGGTAAACCTTTAATCTTGATTTTTTTAACCCGGTTTCAGTAATTTTATCCTCTGAACGTTCAATAAATAATTCTTTCATGTCCTTCGGAGAAATCCAATTAATACTTCCATTCCAAAAATCCTTCCTTGATTTAGAAGGAGTAGCGCCCCCCTCAAATCGATTAATCAGTTCTTTTATTCTTCTACTTGGATAATTAGAATTCTTAAAATTATAAGTTGAATCTCTATTCAAAAAACTTATAGACCATCGCTCAAGATTTTTATACCGGATAATCCTGAAACGTTGTTTTGCTTCCCTTTGATTTGTCTTTTCGACTCCCAATCTTGAACAAACTAAACGCTCAATATCGGAATCAATATTAGAGGCATTCTTTACTAATTCATTTCCTTTTTTGATTTTACTATTAAAGTCATCAACCAAAAGACCCTGATTAAGAATCGATGGAACCGGAATTTTAAAACTAAGAAATGCTTTTTCATCTACCCGTTGTCTTCCAGTCGTACCTGAACTAGCACGCTGGCACAACTCGGCAAAATGTTTGGTGCCAGTAATCAATACAAAGAATTCGGGCACAACTATGTTAGTATTGATATTGTAACTCAAAAAATCCTGGGTAGTAATTGCTCCATCTAGTTCGGGCGGGACAATACCAAATGCTCCATTGCGTGCATCTATCTTACTCATAATAAACTGGCCGGCAGATACTCGAAATTGATTTTTAGTGCCAATGTCTTTACCCAGAATAAATTCATCGCCACGCTGCACTACACCCTTGCCATACAGCTTGATGGTCACCTGCTTATAAGCTTTTGAATCATTCAAGACTTCTTTTTCCCTGTTACGTATTAGTAGTGAGCCTATTGGCATAAGAGAATAACTATCCTTATACTGCAATTGATTTCTCAGAATAAATGAAGCACTCCAATTAGAAAGATCTTTGAACCGTGCCTCGTGTATATATTTGTATCCAACTTTAGCCTGCATAGGTGTTGTAAAAAATTTCTGGTTCACTAACAATCATTCCCTCAATTAGGGTTGACCGGAACATATTCCCTTCTTCATCTATTGGATATGTGACTTCCTTTTTTGTTTTCTGCCATAAACCAGTTGATTCACGATAGGCTCTAAACTCTTTAGCTACATCCTCTAGCTCATTTTCACAAGGCGCGCCAGTGCTGCTGATTCCTGCTTTTTCTACTTCAATCACCGGTATTGAATAGTCTAATTTTTCCTTCACTGAAACCTTTATTTCAATACTTATTAGATCGCCAAGTTCACGCAGGGCCTCTTTATACTTTGCATTTAGGTTTTTTAATTCTGTAGCATTTTTATTTGCTTTCAATCTTGTTTGCTGCATTTCGAAATCTTTCTTTAGCTTTTCCACCTTAGGTTTGTGTTTGTGCTTAACCTCCTTGGTCACCAGCTTTATTGTTTCCTCATAATGAATAGCTTCTTCCTCCGTAAATTTTTTTAAGAAGAGTAAGCTAGGCTTCACAGTAGCACCGGAAGCAATGAATACATCCTGTGGGATTGAAGTTATGTTTATTATTTTAGCTTTCCCTTCAATGAAGTCGCGAATTTTTTGAAGAGCACTGTTGTTAAGTACGCCTTCGGGCAGCACAATTCCTAATCGCCCCCCTGGTTTAAGTAAATTCAAACAGCGTTCCATAAAAAGAACTTCTGTTAGACCAGTCCAAGCTCCCACTTCAAAAATTTCAAGAAGGGATTTGCCACGACTTTTTCCGTGACCATTATCGTAAGTTACCCAATCCTGAAGCTGTTTTACGACTTTTGTCCGGTACTCAGAACCATAGCGACTAGTATAGTAGGAGACCTTATCCTCTGAAGGTATGTCAGACGAAGTGACTTTTAAACTTGAATTTACCCTGGAACCAAATGGAGGATTCGTAAGTATTACATCAAAACGGCCATCAAATATTCCATTGACATTTAATAGTCCATCATGATGATGCACACCACCGTGGCCGTCACCATGCATGATCATATTCATTTTCGCTGTACGTGCCATGCGCGGATTGGCATCCGTACCAAAGATGCAATCGTAAGAAAGTGTTTTGAGACGACTTTTGGGATTGTTTATATCTAACTCAAAATTTAGCTTTGCAAAAAGGTTATCTACTTTTTGAGCAATTTGTTCTTGTTTTTTTTCTGTAAGCCTGTCATATTCACTATTAAAATACTGCTCTTTGATTTTCTCTTTTTGTTTTTGAACATCCTTTTCAATATTATCCCTTACATATTCAAAAGCCTTTATCAGAAAACCACCGCTACCACAACATGGGTCACAGATGATCTCCCCCTCGGCAGGATCTAGAACATCGACCATGTAATCTACAATGGTACGAGGTGTAAAGAATTGCCCTAACTCACCCCTAAAGGTTCTACCAAGGAACTCTTCAAAGGCTATACCTTTGACATCGTCAGACGTATCGGAAAGATTATATTTTTCTAATTCCTTAACAATTTGCAGGAAACTGGTTTCCCTTATTTTAATACTATCATTAGGGTCAAAAATTTCGTCTTGTGCAAAAACCCTTTTTGTTTGATCAAAGAAATATTGATAAAATGGTTTGCTAACGCCTCCCGTAGTTTCTTTATAAGCATCCCTTAGAATTTTGAATTTTTCCTCAGAGAAAAGAGCCTTCGTTTTTGCTTGCTCCCGTTCATAGCGTATTTTCATGAACAAGATTTTACTGATTTCATCGAAGGCGGCTTCTGGAGAAAGCTTATCGTTATTCCGGATGATGTTATGACACTTGAAAAGCAATTTGCTAAACTCATCCCGAGTGAATGCCTTTGTTTTAGTAAGCAGCTCGTCAATTTTCTTTTTATCAAATAGCTCCTTCGCGTTTGGAATTTCAATGACTTCCTCTAGATTCTTAGGCATCTTTCCTTTGATAACCCTGAAAAACTTTGTATCTTTTAGATTGGTGGTTATAAAAAAATCCGCACCGGCCCACGAAGCATAGTTATACCCTTGATAATAATCTTCTTCCCGGATGGAGATTTGCTCTGCTTTACATTCCACTACAATAACAGGGCTTGCATCAGAACTCCGTTCTTCCTTTGATTTCCAGATAACAATATCCGCTCTAGCTTTTCCTTGCCCGCGTTTTGAATTGTTTACCTTTACTTCCTGAGCCATTTGATCCAAGGAATAACCGTAGCGGTTTACCAAGTGAACGATATATTCTTGTCGTACTTCTTCTTCAGGAGTGCAGATAAGGTCTTTACCCAATAGGGGAGCAAAAATCTTGCTTCCATTCTTTTTTATTTCAAGTGCCATAATTCGCGAGTTATATTCCTTTAGTCCTTCAGTTTTTTCAAAGCTAGTTTGATTGCTTCAGCCGCTTGCGGCGAATCACCCATTTCCTGTAAGATTTTATCGCTGAGGTAAACGGTTAACAGGTGATCCTTGTCAATTTTGTAAAAATCGGCAAACTGCTCTATCTGTTTTTGTGTAGGAAGTCTTTCCCCTTTTTCATATTTGCTCACTATAGAAGGGTCTAAACCTAATGCTGCCCCTACTTCTCTAAGGAGAAGTTGTTTGTTTTCCCTTGACTTACTTAGAATGCCTGCTACCGTCTCCAATTGGTCAGAATTTAGCTGGACAAATAATGACCAAATATAAGTAAATAAGTTTAAAAGATTAAAGGTAGGATAAACGGGAAGGGAATAGAAGAATTTTATCAATATACATATATCCACTTGATAGTCTAGATCGATAAACCTAATCTGATCTTGTCCAGTTCTGTCCGTAGCTGGTCAATCAGTTGGTCTCTTTTGACAATCTCATCTTTAAAATAGGAGATGATCTCCTTTACCGGCTCCCCCAGCTGGTGTGTTTTCTGATCCGGATCCGCGTATAATAAAGCTTTCTCATTAAACCTCTCAATAGCTTCAACAGAAACGCCCAAAACTTTAGCGACCGCTTCCAGCTTAGAGGACGACACGTTCATCTTTCCCTCCAATTTGGATATATTCTGCTGCGAGATGCCCATTTTTTGGGCAAAGACCTCTTGTTTCATGCCTTGCAATAGCCGGATGGCCCGGATGTTTCGCCCGATATGTACTTCGCTCATAGGTAAGGGTGTTTAAAGGTTATAAGTAGGGATGTAGCCTACACCTTTTGTAGATGTAATTTACAAATGTAAAACATTGATAATCAATAAAATAATTTTATATCTTGCATTCATTACAACAGAGGCTTCTATAAGCCTCCGGTAAACATTATTTTTGACGTTCTTCATGACCTGAAGAACCTCACTATAAGTCTCACATCGAAAACCGCGAATTTTCAGCAGATGAGATGGTAGTGACAGCCCGCTCTATACCATATAGGGTGGGCCCCTATCAGCTTATCATCTGCGGGCCCTCGCGGTGCCTCGATGTGGTAAGACGGGGCCCGCCCTTTATGTTTCCTTCCTTCTCCCCCCGCTTACATTGGACTTCCATTGTTTAACACTCAATGTAAATGTCCATGCTGGTATCTACACTGCCACTATGGGGCTGTGTATTGCCCCTGTGTTACCTGTTATGTTCGACGAAGCATCGCCGGTGGGTGCGATCGGTGTCAATCCGTACCCCTTTCTTATTATCTACGGGTCGTACCCTTACTTGTCCCAAAAAGAAGGAACGGTATCCCTCCTTCATCGAAAGGAGCAACCGGCAGTACCGGGCAAACCGATCAAAAGCCTTGTCCGCCCTCATCGGTAAGAATTTTCGAACCCTGCGCGGCCATCGGCGACTCTCTCTTGAACACGTAGCAGGATGTACAGGAATCCCTGCAGACGTGCTGCGCCAGCTCGAATCCGGCACCCTGGAAATTACCCCCAGCTTGCTGGTGATCATTTGCGATTATTTCGGTGTGGTGATCGACTGCATGGTCTACCAGGATTTGTCCATCGAACAATAGAATAGATATGAAGAGGACTACTCCGGTCTTCAGAAAGGTGACCGTATTTGAATTATCACAATCCGCTAAAGACGTTGTCATCTTCACCTTGGTACGGCTAGAAGGCGATTTTCTGGACCAGTTGGGATTTACCCGGCAGGCCCCGATTACCATTTATCAGGAAGGTCACAAGCTGATCCTGCTGCGGGAAGCAGTTGATGAAAACAATAAAGATTGCCGGGAAACCTGAACCCTATGTAAAAGCAGGAGAAGGAAACATCCGTGCAAGGGAGTACCGGCATCTTTCATGTGTCCAAATTATTAATACAGTACAATTATGAAAAAAGATTTTATAGCATTCCTCCAGGAGAATCTTAGATACCTGGGATTTGGCGAATCCGCATCCGGCACTGAAAAATTGGAGCAGGAAATGGAAAAAGGGCAGAAAGAATTTCAGCTAACGACCGAAGCCCATTTTGATGAATGGAGCAAGATGGAAGCCACGCTTTATTTTCGCAAATCGGAGAATGATCAAAAATATTTCTTTATTCGGTATGACGCTTCATTGCAGTATCCTGACAACTCGGAGCACAACAAGCTGCAAACTTTTTATATCCACAACGGAGCAGGTGTCACGTTTAAAGAGGCGTACAACCTCTTAGAAGGTCGAGCAGTATATAAGCACCTTACTGATTCGGATGAAATGAAATACCATGCCTGGATACAACTGAATTTTATGGAAATAATGCCTAACAATAATTACAAGATTCGCCAATTCAGGGAAGGGCATGGCTATGATCTGGAAAGGGTTCTGTATGATTACCCTATAAAAGAGTTAGAAGACGATGACCTGAGAGCGAACCTTATCCGAAGTCTCCAAAAGGGCAATCTCCACCTGGTCACTTTCGCAAAGGAGCGGAAGAAGGAGAAAATGTATATCGCCGCTTGCCCGCAATCCAAGACAATTGTGATTTGTTCTACGCCATTTTTGATGCACCATGAAGGAAAAATCTACCGATAATGCAAAAATGCTGGCCCAACAAAAGAGACGGGCCAATCGCCTCAATTCCATCAAAAACGGTATCGAGGGCGGGACGATCAAAGAGTTCGAGCAAATGTTTGCGATCATCACGGAGACGAGAATGTCGATGGAGATGGGTATATCCTTTGCGGCCTTTCGTAAGAAATGGCAAGATCCCACCGATTTTACGGTCAAAGAAATAATGCGCTTTGCTGCTTTATTTGGCGTGAAATATAACACCATGTCTGACTTCCTCATACACAAAGTAAAAGCGAAGTCCAAAAGCAGTGTATTCCGAGACTAATGAATCCAACATTTATTCGATTTTAAATTTTCACAACAGTAAAAAGTAAAGTATGCGTTCTGAAGAAAAGCAATCTCAACAGGTGGTGATCCTTGATAAAGAAGGGAAGCAAATAACACCCAATCGGGAAAAAAAAGTAAATAGGAACACTAGCCCACTCAAAACGAGCACAAAACTTTCCAACCGTGGACGAATAGCCGTCATCGTGGTTGAGATCGATGTATTCTTTATTGAGTAAGACCACGGCCTTTCAGAATAATCCGTACCCTTCTTTGTCTCCTTTAATGATACCCGGGTGCCCGTAATTGGACAACGGGTATTATTTTTTATCTGAATGTTCCCTCCCGCTGGCAATAGTAGTCATTGTTATCCGGCTGCTGTTTGAAAAGCTCGCCATTGATCCCGAATGATTTCCAATCATTCCGCAAACCCTCCCTAATCTTTCCCTATACCTACCTACAGACACCTTGCCCATGGTATTCTGAGGGAGGAGAAAAAAGTAAAAATAATGTTATTTATATTTGTATTTTAAAATAACATTTTTATATTTACGGTATGGATACCCTAAAAAAAGCCAAAAAAATAACCGTCAAATTCTTCCTTAACCAACTGTTGGAGCCCGCTACCAATGATAAGGGAAAAGAGGCTTATCCCTTGTATATCCAGGTGACCTATAACCGGAAGAATATGCAGTTAAAGAGTAAGTATGCCGAGTATTACTACGATTTAAAGGAAGTGAAACCAGGGCTAATGGAATTTGAAGAAAGAATATTGCAAAAAATTGTTACCCACGAGAAAAGCGAGACGAAAGGAGAATACGATCTGAAAGGGTTGAAGCGTAAATATGAAGTCTATTCCTTGTCAATCCATGAGGCCGTCGAGGATTATCTAAAACCCAAATTGCGGCTGGCCATTCTGAAAACGAATGACGAGCTGACCGGCGTGCTCAATTTCACTGCTCCGCAGGCAACAACCGCCCTACTTCATAAAGGTGCGCGGCGATTGTTTCCCGACTTTGACCGTTATCTGGGAGCAAAACTCCAGACTGAGTTAGCTGCTTATGAGCAATACCGGCAATTGTATAAAGAGCCCTTTTTCACGTATACGTTTCCTGCGATCATTGATTGGGTGGACGGTAGCTATCGCGGGGAATTATACAAGAAATTAAACGCTGTATACAAAAATAATCCCGGCGCTATCAAAGGGATAGTAGCATTGATCGAACATGCAGTAACAGAAAAACTGCGGCAATTAGGCGAGTAATTTTTTTGCCTCATATGTTCTTATGAAATGTAAAAGAAAATAACTATTGTATATGACATCCATGTTTTTTATTTAATCATTCTAAATTTTAATTCGTATGAAAACGAAAATTTATGTCCAGGAATTGATCATTCCCTCGGACGCAATGCCAGAAGTGGCAACAATTCTTGTAAACAATGAGCTGACGAATGAGATCATTGGCTCCGACGAAGAAAACGAAACCATTACCTTGGAAGTGCAGTATGAAAAAGAAGAAAGAGATGCTTTCCAGGAGATTCTGGACGTTGTGGAATCCTACGAGGATGCAGAAGAAGAGGAGGGAGACGATGAGGAGGAAGAAGAGGAGTAGCCACTAATCCGCCTTTTTAGATATTCCAGGTAACGAGCCGATTCTTGCCTGGAATATCCTTTTTGCTTGCCGGTTAAGAATCGCTAAAATCTCTCTTTCGTATTGATAATCAATTTTGTATATTGTAATCGCAGCCTGTGAAATCCAAAATCCGAACCCTACCCAAATGGCATTCAGTTCCGCAAGGCGACGAAGAAACTGCCAATGAAAGGCTGTCCGTTGCCCAATGCCGGGAAATATTGCAGGAGGAGGGTAAGGAGCTGACCGATGCCCGAATTATCGAGATCAGGGATTATTTATACAGGTTGGCCGCCATTACCTGGGAGGAATATGAATTCCGGCAACAAGAAAAAGCCAAAGTAATCACCTTACAACAACATAAACTATCCGCCGATGAAAAAAGCGATCATTTACGTACGGGTTAGCACCGACGAACAAAGTGAAAAAGGCTATAGCCTGCAACACCAGGAAGACCGCCTGCGGCTGTATTGCCAACACCAACATATTGAGATCATAGGATTTTACAAGGAAGATCATTCCGCTAAAACATTTGAAAGGCCGGCGTTTAAAGAACTGCTGGCCTTTTTAAAAAAGCACCGGAACGCAGCCGATCTTTTGCTGTTCCTGAAATGGGATCGGTTCAGCCGCAATGCCGGTGACGCCTATTTTATGATCAATAAATTGAATAGAATGGGGGTAGAACCGCAGGCCATCGAGCAGCCGCTAGACCTGAATATCCCGGAGAATAAGATCATGCTGGCCTTTTACTTGGCGGCTCCGGAGGTGGAGAATGACCGGCGCTCGCTTAATACCATTGCCGGTATGCGCCGGGCCATGAAGGATGGGCGATATGTCACCGTCGCACCGAAAGGATATAAGAATACCCGGAATGAGGTGAACAAACCCATTATTGTTCCTGGTAAGGACGCACCACTGGTAAAATGGGTATTCGAGGAAGTGGCCAACGGCGTACTCTCTGTAAAGGATGTTTGGCGAATGGCTAAAAGAAAGGGATTAGACGTAGGACGCAGCAATATCTGGTACATGTTACGCAACCCAATCTATTGCGGCAAGATATTCCTGCCCGCTTATAAGGACGAGAGAGCTATGCTGGTGTCTGGACTGCATGAGCCTATTATCAGCGAAGATCTTTTCTATGAAGTCCAGGATGCGCTGGACGGCAGAAAGAGAAAGACGGCAGCCAAATACACTGCAAAAGAAGAACTACCGTTGCGGGGTTTTCTAAAATGTCCTCGTTGCGGTAGGAACTTAACAGGCAGTGCTGCTAAGGGCAATGGAGGTATCTATTTTTATTACCACTGCCAGCTTGGTTGCAAAGAACGGGTGAAGGCGGAAGATGCAAATAACCGCTTTGTAAAGAGGTTAGGAAGGGCAATCGGCAAGGAAAAGTATATTACCCTTTTCGAAAAGATAGCGGAGCATACCTACGTTAAGAATTCTCACCAGCAAAGCAATGCTGCAGAGATCATTCAGGGGGAGATCGAAAAGCATCGCCTAAGGATTGCTAATGCCCAACAATTGATGCTGGATGGTGAGCTGAGTGTCGCAGACTACCGGGAGATCAAAGCCAGGTATGAGCCGGAAATAGAGCAATTGGAACGTAAACAGAAAGGCATAGCCAAGATAGACGCTAATCTCCTGGAATATGTCAACGAAACAGCGGACCTTCTCCGTCATCTTCCCAATTACTATAAAACCGCCACGCTGCCAGTCAAACAAAAGCTAGTTGGTTCGATATGCTCCGGAAAATTGGTTTTTCAGGATGGGGATTATCAAACCATGGAGTTTAACGACATCATTCAGGGGATATGCAGGCTGGGCGAGTATTTCGACGAGCTGGAAAAAAGACAGGCTTCCGATTTTGGAAGCCTGTCCGAAGAGGTGACCCCGTCAGGATTCAAACCTGAAACCTTTTGATCCGTAGGCATGCTGAAGTCTTAACATGGTCGAAGGTAATTGAAGCTAATTTTGCTTAATAGGTTGGTTATCAAAGGTTAAATACTTTTTCTTGAACTTAGCTTTTCCGGCCTCAAGGTCGTTTAAGCTCCGTCTGTTTGCAGCTTTTATGCAGAAAAAACGGGAAAGCTCACAAGTAAAAGTGTTCAAGATGCCAGTCACCACCAAGATCTACTTCGACACCCGGAATGAAATTAGAAAAAAAACTAATGATTACCCCTACAAGCTCCAGGTGTATTGTCCCGATCCCAAGGGAACCAAATTCTTCCAGACCATTTACGGCGCCACGGTTGAGGAAGACCAGAAACTTTCCGCTTCCCGGCTCAGCGAGAAATTACAGTTGTTAAAAACTACCCTCCAGGACATCGAAGACAAAGCAGCTGAAGCCGCCAGGAAGCTCAACCCTTTTTCCTTTGACGACTTCGTCCGGGACTTCATTAAAGACAACCCGCATTTTGACCAGGCTCGGATCAAGGTCAAGCCGCAGGTAACAGACGAGAAAGATTTTGACTTTACTGAGTATTACGATGACTTTCCAATTCTCAAGGAAATCTTCGACCCAACGACCATTGGCTATGCCTATCAGCTTATCATTAGAAAAAAAATTGTCTGGGGCAAGATTCCCACTGCTTACCTGTACCAGTCAAGTTTTGTTTCCCTGCGAGCCTACGGTGGAAATGTTCGATTTCAGGTTATTACAGATACTTATCTGAAATTTTACACCGAATGGATGAAAAAGGGAGGCGGCGGTCGCAAAAAAGAAAATACAAAAACGACCATCGGCATGTACCTCCGGAATTTGCGCCATGTCTTTAACTATGCTGCAACTGAGCTTAAGATCATCAATAAGGAAAAATGTTATCCCTTTGGCCGCGGCAAGTACAGGATTCCTTCCAGCAGGAATGTCAAGAAGGCATTTGAACCCGGTATTATCAGCGAGCTCTATGCCTACCAATGCGACACGGAAAAGCCTTGGTTAAAAAAAGCGAAAGCCTTCTGGTTCTTTATTTACTTCGGCAACGGCATGAACCCGCTGGATATATGCAACTTGAAGTATAGGGACATCAAGGATGGCCTGATTATCTTTGAACGTGCCAAGACGGAAGAAACACTAGCCGAAGATCCCCCAGTGATCACCGTCGTGATTAACGAAGACATTCAAGCTACCATTGACGAATACGGTAACAAAGACAGAAGCTCCGAAAACTACATTTTTCCATTCTTTGAACCTGGCATGTCTCCATTGCAACAATATAAGGCAAGACAAAACTTTATCGGATTCATTAACCAGTGGATGTCTGAGATCTTCAAAGACCTGGGATATGAGAAAGTAAAGGCCGGTGCATATGAGGCAAGGCATTCTGCCGCCACAGCCCAAATCCTGGGAGGCGCTAGCCTGTTGGAAGTACAGGAGATGCTTGGGCAGATTGACCCCCGGACTACGAAACGATATATTGACAGCCTTCCTATAACGATCAAAAGGGCCGGAGCAGCGCGGGTGGAAGCTTTTAAGAAGAGCCTTGAGAACCATAAACCCGCCTGACCTCAGCTCCCGACAATAATTTACAAGCAGGGCCACTTCACAGGTGGCCCTAATTTTTTGCCCTTTTACCTTCTTAATCCAGGTTAACGAAATTTTTCCCAACACCTTATCCCTACTGAAAGCCGCCCTTCCTGCCGCCTGATCTTTACGTTATTCCTCAACGGGACCCGCTGCCCCTTGAGACAATTTTTTAAAGATCAACCTATGCCTACCCTTTATGTACCCTCCGAAGATGATATCCGGCGATGGATCAAACAGGCCGTCGAAGAATACCTTAATGATGCGCTCGTCAAGAACATCCCTTCCCGGCCGGCAGGCGAGGAGCAGCTTCTTTGCCGCAAAGAGATTGCCGGCCTTCTTGGGATATCTCTTGTTACCCTCCACGACTGGATGAACCGGGGCCTCCCTTGTCACAAACAGCGCGGTCGGGTATATTTCATCCGTTCCGAAGTAATGGACTATGTCAAGGCCAACCATCGGGGGACTTTTCACCGACGCCAAGCCGCATAGTCGACAAATTCGATAACTTTATAGTCCTGGTTTACCCCTAAAGATTCCCCTAGCCTAATCCCTGGGAGCCAAGAGGCTTCCTATCTTATTCAATGAAAATATTAATGAATATGAAACATCAACCTATCCTTTTTGTTGCAGGTATTGTCTCATTTCTACTTGGTCTCATCATCCGTTATTACACCGGCCGTCGCCGTTTCAACCGACGCACCCCGTTCGGCCTTCAACAATACCGGTCGTATAATGAAGCCTTGGCTACACGGTCGGGCGAAGGGTGCGCCAGGGTCATCGGCACCCTGCTGGCGCTGGCGGGCCTGGTTCTGATCTTTGTTGGGCTGGCTTAAAAAATGCCATATAGCAGCTCCTCTTTTGTCCTTTTTTAATGTCTCAGTTTGATGATTTCAGACAAATGCATGAGTTCAATGTTTCTATCATTTTGCCGTTCTCTTTCCGGGTTCATCAGTTCACTTTTAGAACCCTCCGTTGTTGAATTCTCGCCGCATCAGCACAGATCGGATACTCTTGTGGTCGGCGAGCTTTTGACTGATACGTCTATGATGTGAAGAAGCGCCTAAGGAATCGCGAGTTTCTGACCCCGGAACCATCACTTTCCCAACGAGGCTAGTTGCCGGCAGGTCCATAGTGGAATACACGATATTCAGGTCCACTTGGATCCCTTCCAATGAATCGGGCAATTGAACCGCATAAACTACACCAGGAGATGTCATTACTTCGTCCGCCATTTTAAACAACGGCTCTATAGTAGAAACAGCAGCACTTATCTCGATTGGGACCTTGGCGCTGCCTCGGTCATCCAGGCAGCGGGCAATAATTTGTTGGGCTGACCTGATTTGACCGAGAATCTGACCTCCTTTGAGTGCTCCCGTAGCGTACAAAGCAGCTTGCCCACTAAGCGGGCTGAAACTGAGTCGGATGCCCACAGAGATATTGTTCAGGTATTGTTCGATAATTGCGGCCACATTCATTTGAAGCGCTCCAGAAGGAGGATCGTAAGAACAGACCTCCGAGTGACGAAGTAATGCGACAAGTTGCCGGCCCAAAGCGGGATCAAAGGGGCAATGACCTCGAGTAAATCCATTTTTTTCAATTTGTCCAGAGTAATAGGACGATGTGCCATGATATACTATTAAGCTGTTGTCCCAAATAGATGCTGGAAAAACTTCCAGAACGGTTCGATCGAAATTGAACGGAAATTCAATCATTTTGCACTATTTGATAGTAAGAGGGGGTGGTGAGTTTTTGAAAATCAACTTTCGTCTCTTTTTAATGCCTGATCGATTTGTCCAGGCCTCCAATTTTCTCCTCAGTTGGATACTCATCACATAATCCATGCCTCGAATATCGAAGTAAATTCCTTGGAAGTGGGCCAAGACAATGATTTCTAAAAAAATATCATTCAATAGAGCGATTTGTTGTTGGGCGTCTTTTTGTTTGATGGCTGATGGGCTAGAAATCCGGCCTTTGATATCCATTTTCCCGCGAATTCGGCTAAGACCGACATAGACCGCCCGTTGTTTTTTTGCTTCCAAGGCTTTCGTTTCTAATGACTGAATATATTTGGCCGAAAAACGAAACCGTTCTCGAGCCAGCGCCGCCAACTGTTTCCAAGGGTGGTCATAAAGCCGTTCCAGGTATTTCATTTCGAACGCATAATCGCGTTTATTTCCGTGCGTTGTGGTGTTCCAAATAAAGTCATCCAGCGCCTTCGCCTTTCCGAATTCTTCCAAGGCTAAAACTGATAGCTGAAAGGCAGAAGGGAAGGATCCATTTTTGAAAAGAACTATGGAGTCGAGGTGTAACCGGACGGCATTTTCTAAAGAGAGAACTGCTATCTTTTCGAGTTTCTTTAATGATATCTTAACGGGAGCTCCCATAGTAGGCTATTGGGTTTTGTCGGTTTTAATGGTAATGGCCTGGAGGATATTGGCAAGGATAGCGCCTCTCTTTCTGGAAGACGAAATGGCTTGCGCATCTATGCAATTGATACTTTTCAACTCTTGTATATTACTCCAATATTCCTGCGCCTTTGCTTTCGGCCGGATCTGGTAGTCTTTTACCTCGAACATGTACCTGTCTAGGTAAACGGGGACGAAAACCTCGTCCCAACTCGCCGCCTGTTTGCTTCTTCCTTCTGATAACTCAAACTGACAAGCGCTGCTTCGCAAAGAATTTTGTGACGCCAAAAAGATGATCTTATTTCGCTTCTTAATTTCACTTGCCATCAAATGCTCCAAATACTGACCACCTGGCGCATCTTCTTCCCACAAAAAGCAGGAAATTTTATTCCTTTTCAAATAGTCATAGACAAATTTAGCGGCATCTTTATCTTTGAAACTGTAGGAAATGAACACGCTATGAAACGAGGGTAGGATTTTATAATCGCCGGCGATGTCGAACAGTCGATCGTCAGAAACCTTGAAGTATTTTTTCAGATAATCTCGGTCAAGTGTCAGGGCCTTTTTTAAGGTGGCAAGATCGAATTTGGCCGGCAAATAAGCCGATTTTTCCGCTTCAAATCGTTTGGATGTCTTAAAGGTGGACTTAGAAATAGCGCAATCGATCAAAGTGGCGTCCCACAGTTCGCAATCCTTAAACAGCGAATGCGTTAGATCGGAATTTTGAAAATGTGTATAATTGAAAGAGCAGTTGTCAAAAGACATGCTGATGCCGGTTCGGCTGAACTCGCTCGGATGATTGTGGGCGACAGTCGCGAATTGACAAAATGCGAAATCACAGTCATCAAAGTACACATCTATGATAGGATACATCCCGGCCAATCGGACATTCTCAAACGACGTCTTCCTGAATATGATGTTTTGCAGGTCGCCCTCGTCGAAATTGACGTGTCGGATGTTGCACTCCTCAAAAGTGTTCCCTTTCCAGTTCATCACTGTGTGGCTGAAATTGACATTATTAATGAAGCACTTAATGAACGTGCAGTTTTCAAACCCAAGAAAAAATCCGGAGATATCCCGGAGCTCGCATTCCGAAAAAGTGCACCCGTTGAAGTATCCCCCGGCTGTTTTAGAAAAGCTCAGCCGTTTCTTTTCATAAACTTGGTTGCTGATCTCAACCTTCTCAAGTTTGGATAGTATGTCTGTGACTTTCATTCCTTTATAGGTGTTTCGGGTAAAATGTAATTCATTTTTCCGTATTGTGGCACAGTAAAATCACCCTTTTTTACCGGCGAGGATTCCACTGCCCGTTGTCGTCAAAATTATGGGATCGTTCCCAGCCTGCATGGTTCCAGACGGTATCGAAGAAAGGCTTCAATAGCCTTGGAACATCTGTTCTCGATGAGTAAATGACCAGGTCATCGGAGACCAACCGATCGGTTAAAAGGGGGGTGTTTCGTTGAAAGGCATTGCGATTCCCGGGCCAGTTAAGCCAATGGTCTCTACAGTTCAGTAAGGCAACCTGAGCGGAGACGGGGAAGGCGATACCTAATTTGTCATAGTGGTTAAGGTAGCCGGTGAGACAGTCGACCAGCACTTTCTCATAGTTGTAGGATTCGCTGACGGGTAAGGTGTTTTGCCCGGCAAAAGAACAGCAGACGCCGCTGCTAACCGTCTCAAGGATGCCATTTTTTCGGATCTGCAGATAGGCGTCCCGCCGCGAATGGTCGTAGCCCGACGAGGATAGTAATCCGTCTCCGGTGAACGAAAAAGAGTGGCCTCCGCCGCCCATTGGCGGCAAGAGCTTATTCTCCTGTCGCGTTATGTCAAAGCCTGGTTGCTGGCCAAAGGCTCCGCTCGGGATGAGAATAAGCGCGACTAACCCATAAGGATGCATTGGTACCGGAGAGTTTCGCTGCGCAATTTGGTTAAACCTCTCGGTGAAAAACTGGCTAATATGGTTTTTTCTTTCAAGGCTAGCTTTGAACGCCTCGGTAATTTGAGATTGGTTCAATTGATATTTCCCGGCATTTCCTCGTGCATAATATTTACTGGTTCCTGCGAAGCTAACCTGATGCGGCTTTTCCATACCCTCGTACACCCGAATGAGAACGATGAACCGACCCGGACTAATTTCGAATTGCCGGACAGCAACTTCAATACGTTCTTCAATTCCATTGCGGATCAGCTCTTCAACGGCAAGCGAAGTTTTATCCGGATCACTGACCGGAATGCCGGGAGCAGCACTCGCTTTGCCGCCGATCTCCTCGACACCATAAATTACGTCTCCGCCTGAGGCATTGGCGAAGGATGAGACGTCTGCCAAGAATTCCTTCCTGTCGCTCTTGGTATCAATGAGAAGCGTCGACTTGAATTCCAAATTATAGCGTTCACAAGCGTTCCCAACTAGCGCATGAAGATCACTGAGAACAATATCGTTTATGTGTTTCCCGATCATTTGAGTAAGATAAGACTTTTTCGACGGTATATCGCCAGCCCTGGAACAGGAACCAGCCTCCCCGGCCGCGGCCTCGTATCGAACAGAGATGCGGAACTGGCCCTTTTTATTTTTTCTTTCTCGATGCCATAATCAGTTCAAAAGCGTTATTTATTTCCGCACTTGCTTTGGTTTTAGCTTCGTTGTCCTTTTCATTTTGATTTTTATCAGGATGAACCTCCTTAATCAATTTATTCCTGGCAGCCTTAATTTCCTCATCTGAATTTTCAGGTATTACTCTTAGCAGCTTATATGCTTTTGAGAGATCATCCTCGTAAACCAACAGGTTTCTAATTTTTGAATAATTGTTGTCATTAATTTCCAATATTTCCTTAAAGAAGGAAAACATTCTCAAGCCGGTTGAGGCGCTGATGGAATCGAAAAATGTTTGAAATCCTAATGCGGCGTTATTTGACAAAACTCCTGTCAAAATCCCGGCAACAGCTCCAAATATTGCCATAATTCCATCAACACGAGAATCCATCTGACTAGGATCCATAGTACCTGGGTGATAGGCAACTAGGGTTCCTTTTTTGAATAAGTAATACCCAGGATAAATTGTAGTTGCTCTTGGTAAACCTAGATTTGGAATCCAAACATTAAGAAACTCCTGGATTTTAGGGCTCTTGTAATCCAGTTTTGAGAGGTCAACTGTTCCAGTGTTGAGGAGAACCCCATACTTTTGAGTGAGCTGGTAATTCAAAGATTTATTGAATCCTAAAGCTACGCCGTACTGTGCATTAAGTACGCATATTCTATGTGATATAATAAAAGCGGCCAGGTTAGCCACAGTTACCTCTTTTCCTTTGGCAGTCATAAGTTTTGATTTCGAGTGTTTAATCCAAAATCTCACCAAATTGATTTAAAGGGAATAATACGCCCTTTTTTCAGAAAAGAAATGCAAAGCCAAACTCTAAAAGGCCAAAATGTCATTTACCGGGACCGACTAGAGCAATCAATTCTGGCACTGGCGCCCAGTATATCGCATGCTGGCTCCCAACTCAAAATTCCCGCTTCGCCTGAAATTCTTCCCCCACATCCCCTCCATACTGAAATCTCGCCTTTCTGCCGTCCGATCTTTGCCTAAGAAAAACCCGCTATACCTCCATTTACCTCCAGCCCATCCCTTCTCTTCACCCCCAAATCCAGCGCCCCCTGCCAGGCGCGTCTCGCCGGGAGCCCGTAAAGGGCTCCCTTTTTGTGTGCCAGGCATGTTCATTAGCTCTAGGGTGGAAGTCCCGAACGAGCGAGGTAGTACGAATCGTTAGCCCAAGGCAAGGGTGTCCATCGCGAGGTGGAATCTGAAGGAAGCCGGCGGCAAACTCCCGACCTTACGAACAGAAACTGCTTAGAAGGCAGACACAGCGAGGCGATGCTGCAAAAGAAGCAAAAGCCCTAAACTACCCGGAAGCTGTGGAAGTAAAAGCAGAAGGTACATGGGAGGAAAGCGAATGAGCTTACCCTGGGAGGTCTGCCAACGATTATTCGTTAAGGAGCAGAAGTCAGCCGAAGCCGTAGTAGGAAAGAAACGAGCCATCTCCCGAAGTAAAGGATAAAGATGGAAGTCTCACAGACAAACCGAAGGGCCGAATGTAGAATGGCGAAGAAATTAAGCAGTCTGTAGCAAGGCAGCAACAACCGAACCACTTTAGAGAACTCCCGGATTGAGTGGAAAGCCGGAAGCAGCCACCATTCGGGAGGAGTTGAGCTAAGCTATGCGACTGGTAAGGACAACGCCCGGTGTAAACGTTTTTTTTAGTAGTAGTATGCTGGAAGAAATACTCGATTACCGGAACATCACCAGAGCCTTGAAGCAGGTAAAAAGCAACAAGGGAGCCGGAGGTGTGGATGGTATGCAAACCGACGAGCTCCAGGAATGGGTGGAAACCAACTGGATAGAATGGAAACAAAGTATTTTGGAAGGCAGCTACCGTCCCCAAGCGGTACGGAAGGTAGAAATAGCCAAGCCGGAAGGCGGGACAAGGTCGTTAGGAATCCCCACGGTGGTGGATCGGTTACTCAGCCAGGCGATAAGTCAATGGCTGAGCCCACAGTATGAGCCGGGATTTTCGGAAAACAGTTATGGGTTCAGAGAGGGCCGCAACGCACATCAGGCCGTGGAGCAAGTGAAGAAATATCTGGAGGAAGGGAAGATATGGATAGTAGAGATGGATCTGGATAAATTTTTCGACCGGGTGAACCATGACAAACTGATGGGAATGCTGGCAAAGCGGATTGGCGACAAGCGAACGCTAAAGCTGATCCGAGGCTATCTGAACAGCGGGATCATGGAAGGGGGTTTGGTAAGCCCGTCGATGGAGGGCACCCCCCAGGGAAGTCCGCTGTCCCCCCTCCTGAGCAACATTGTGCTGGATGAAATGGACAAGGAACTGGAAGCCAGAGGCCACAGCTTCGTGCGCTATGCGGATGATGTAAGCGTCTATGTAAAGAGTGAGAAAGCCTCCCAACGGGTATTGGAAAGTACCACGGAATACATAGAAAAGAAGCTGAAGCTAAAGGTAAACCGGGAGAAGACGCGAGTCAGTCAACCAGAACAGAGCACGCTACTGGGATTTTCATTTTACCGGGGCAAAGATAAATGGGAAATAAAGATAGCTCCCAAATCGCTGCGCCGGATAAAGGAGAAGATAAGGGCGAAAACGCAACGTAAGGACCCTTCGAATGCCCAAGAGAAGATAAAGAAACTGGAGACCATGATAGAAGGCTGGGTGAATTACTTCCGGATCGCCCGGGTCGGCGGGATCATGCGAAACCTGGATGAAATGACCAGGACGAGGCTACGAATGGGGATATGGAAGCAATGGAAAACCCCCAAAACACGGGTGAAGAATCTGTCAAAATTAGGGGTAGGAAAGCACCAGGCCCATCGGTGGGGAAACAGCAGCCTGAGCTATTGCCGGATAGCCCATAGCAAAATAATGTGCGTGACGGTCAATAACGAGCGACTCCAACGGCTAGGCTACGTGGGATTTTATAACTACTATCACTGGAAAACGGGATACCAGGGGAAACTATTCTAACAAAACGCCGTATACGGGCCCGTACGTACGGTGTTGTGAGGGGACAGGTAGCCAATTAATGACTACCTTCCCACTCGATTAGTCACCTCACCTAGATAGGATACTCTTGATTCTCTGCCGCCCTGCAAGAAAATGGTATGTTCTCAAACCAGGATGGCGAACCGAAAAATCTTCCTCAACACCGTCTCCATACTGAAAAACCGCTTCCGCGGCGTCCGACATTTGCCTTGAAGAAAATGATCGTCCCTATGCCGGACCCCACTGGTCACCTGATAGAAGAGTTCGCGAAGCTTGGCTTCGACTTTCACGACCTGGCGCCGAGCCTGCTGGAAATCCAACCGGCCCTTTCGGTATATCAGACGAAAGTATTCGACAGCCGTACAAGTCGCCCGACAGACTATTTTCATTTTGCGTTCGAGCTATGGCGGAAAACGCCGGATGATCCACTGAAGATAACCTGTCTATCGGTTGGTCTCATAGGGCGCGGCCATCATTCTAAAGAAGATCTGCTGGCAACAGGGTACTACCACATCGATCAGGGTGGTATTCCATCCAAGGAGACTGTACTGACCGAGGTACTCAATACGCACAAACGCATCGAGGCCAGGCAAAAATTTAACATGGGCGGCAGTCCATCTCCATCCCTTGAGCCAAAGCAAAACCTTGGAAGAAGGAGGAAACGGTAACCCGCCCGCCATAAACTATCAACTCCCAATAAATGATCGAGAAAACGATTTTCAACAGGCGAATGCCACCGACCATCCAAGATGTCAAAATCTATTTCAGTCAGAAAGGCATCTCTGAACCAGAGGCTGAGATATTTTTCCTCTTTCAGGAAAAACGACAATGGGCTACCCGGAAGGGGCGCTCCTTACTAGAATGGAAGCGCACTGCCCGGCGATGGATTGCCGCGATACTCCTAGACCAATCTTTATTCTATGACTAGACGGCCCGCCACAGAACATTTAAAAAAAATGCATCATATGAAATCACAAGACCATCGCCAAAAACAAGGCCAGGATACGGGGCCAGTCCCTTCGGACAGCCAGCCACCTTTGCATCTATTAAATGATCCTGGGCTGGACAGAGAATTCAGCCAACTTGGGTTTGACCTTAAAAGCATCGATCTTACTCACATCGGGTCAGCCGGTCCCTTTGATGTACTTACCCATCATTACCCTCTTGGTAAGGAAGAAGAGCCCGTTTATCTCCTCGAATGCAGGTTCCTCATTGGCCGCGCCGATAGACTCGGTGACGTAATGGATCCCGATGAGGAGGAAAATCCCGACCTGCGAATCATCGCCATCCAGGCCGCCTGCATAAATGCTCTTAACGTTACCGATAACGCCCCGAGATTTGTTTTTGAAAAGACCTACGCCATTGGGAACGGTTCCCTTCCAAATAGAACCTCCATAATGGCTGACATCCTTCAAGGCCAACAATCAAACATGCGGCAACTCGGAAACATCCTAAAATTCTTTCTCGCGCTGAAAAGAGCAGAGTTTTAACATCTCACCAAACACGGAACTCATGTACTACATCTGCAAATTTCGAACGAATTGGTCCATTTTCGACGATACCGGCCAATCTGACCAAACCCTTGAATCTGGCGACATTGACAAGATCAAGAAATATTTTGCCGCACTTCTCGAAGAGTCTAAGATTCTGACAGGCCTACAAATTTCAGCCATACCGCCGAATAAACGGCTCCCTGTGGTCGAACCGCAGGAATTCCTCATCTCCAAAATTTTCAGCAAGTGGGTGATCTTCGACGGGAGCACCCAGACGGACCGCTGGCTCGATATCGCAGAGATCGCATGGCTAAAAAAACTCGTACCTGAACTTCTCAACCAGGGTGGGTACACACACCACCTCTTGGCCACCACGATTCAACCTACGAAGCTCCTCCAGCTTTCCCTAGGAGAAAGACCGGCTCACCCGAATAAAGCTCTTCCAAAAGCTACTTAGAACCAAGACACTTGCGGGGCGACACACTTCCGTTGACAAAACTCAATAAGCACCCGGCGCCTCCAACGTCCACCTACTAAGGCTATCACCTTCAATTCTGCCTACCATGTCCAATTACAATGAATACCTCCATAACGACTTCAATCGACTCGGATTCCCAAACTACATCAAAATGCTCGATACCGAGCTCCAACTGAAAAGTACCAGCTTTCTTTTCACCAGGGAAAATCTGCCAGGCGCCCCGTTTTTTGGAAAATATGATGCTGAATTCCGGTTTGCGCTCGCTCATCCATCTGAGGACAGCGGCAAGCGACCCTTTATCGCGATGATCCAATCCAGCCTGTTCGACGCCGCCGTTCAAGACCGGCATGAGGCAATGGTGCACAGCCAATTTTATTACTGGCCTGTGCCCAATCGCCAGGCACTCACAGCCGACATACTCCAGTTTTTCGAAGATCATCTCCGCCATAACCTTTCCGTTTCCGATCGGATGAATACTGCCGATCGCCTCCTTCAGCAGGAAGCCCTCTCCGCCCACGTCAAAAAGCGATGCTGACCGCCTTCTGGTGTGGCATCTTAAACCCTCATTCGACATAAACCCCTTCCTTGCCGCCCGCCAAGGCGGAAGCTACGCGCGGAGCGCAGCAAGTCTTTCATGGGGAGGGCGCGCCTTATCGCGCCCGGCAAGATGTAGTAAAGTATACCTATAAATATTTCAATTGACTCATGCTCAAGCCCACACCATAATATATAGTACTTATGAAGACCCAAAGAAAACGCCGGCCTAAAATCCTAACCCATGTACTTACCACCAAAGTCAGCGACTCCACTTACAGCAAGCTCAAGCATCTCTTGGATCAGAATCCACAAAACGATATGAGCCGCCTTGTTCGTGCCATCCTCAACAATCAGACCGTCCGGGTCTTCACCCGAGATATTACCCTCGACAATCTCATGGAGGAGCTCACTCGGCTCCGCACTGAGATAAAACACATCGGTGTCAATATCAACCAGATCACCAGAAAATTCAATACTTACCCCGAGCCGCAGCGCAAAGCCTTCTATGCCAAGATGGCCTTTCAGGAATATCTCGCCATCGAACCCAGGATTAACCGGCTTATTGACATCATCACCCCACTCGCCCAAAAATGGTTGCAAGAATAAATATGCGAAAGTCCATCCAAAAAGCCCTCAATTACAATGAGGCCAAAGTCCGTGCGGGGGTGGGGGACCTTCTACTCGCCTCCGGCTTTGGCTGCGACATCGCCGACCTCACCTTCCACGAAAAACTCCGCCGCTTCGAACTCCTCAACCAGCGGAACGAATGGGTACAGAAAAATACACTCCATATCTCCCTCAACTTTCCTCCGGGAGAAGACCTGCCGCCAGAGACGTTACAACGGCTCGCCTTTGACTATATGGACCGTATTGGCTTCGGCGAGCAGCCCTTCCTGGTATACCAACACCAAGACGCGAAACACCCCCATATCCATGTTGTCACCACCTGCATTCGACCTGACGGCACATCCATCGACCTTCATAACATCGGGAAAGAACTTTCCGAGCCGGCCAGGGAAGCCTTAGAAATAGAGTATGGTCTAACCCGCGCCCGAGGTCGTGAAAACCATCTCGAGAATGCAGAAGCTCGCGATCTAGCAGCCAAGGTCCAAGAAGTCACCACCAGCTACAAATTTACTTCCCTGGATGAACTCAACGTCATCCTGGCCCAGTTTGGAATGACCGCCTGGCCCGGCGCCCCAGGCAGCGCTATCCGAAGCAACCGCGGACTTATATACAGCCGGATAGACGCCGATGGTAACCGCATAGGTACCCCAATCAAATCCAGCGACTTGGTCACGCGGCCGACACTTGCATGGCTCGAGAAGCGCTTCGAACTCAACAAAGTGAAGAAACTTGCAATCCGTGACCGAGTAGTCCCGACCCTAACTTCTGCACTCGCCGGTATTCCTGACAACCCCATCGCCATCCTCCGCCGGTTACAGCAGCGCCGGATCAACTTGCAACCCTTCTGGGATCACACCGGCAACCCGGCATCCATTCACGTAATCGATAAGCGCAACAAGGTTGTCTTCACCGCGCAAGAACTCGGTTTCGAGCTCAATACCCTACTCAGCCGATTAGGACTTCTCACCGGTCCAGAGGCAGAATCACAAGATGCCGCTCTCAAGTCCGCTACTTCGAAGGAAAAGGCTTCCCAACAAGCAAAAGACTCCCGCGGCCATAAAGCTGTCAGCGCGCCCTCAAGGACCGCCATTGCCGCCCAAGTCGCCTTTGTCCTCCTCTCCAGCCAGACTGGGGTGCCCGAGCAAGCCGGCGATGAACATCCCAAAAAGAAAAAACGCAAGAAAAGATCTCTCTGAGCCGGATTTCACCTCATTTCCTCACCAACCCACTCCCCATGCAAAGCGGCGACAACCTGCAGGCCCTCCGAAAAAACCTGGACTTCATCCGATCCGGCAGTATCCTGATCCTTCTTATCCACTACTATTCTGCCTGCTATCCCGCTTGGCAGAAGTGGAACCTGACCGCATCCATCGTCGACCAGGTCATCGGCAGCCTTTGCCGCGGCGTATTCTTCATGTCCGGCATTGATCGACCTAAGCTGGCATCTTTATTCCTGCTGGCCATTTCCCTTCTGGGCGAAAAAGGGAAGAAGGACGAAAAACTCACCATCGCTCCCGTACTCTATTACATCTTCGCCGGGTTGCTGCTTTTCTTCCTATCATCCCTGTTTCTGCGGCTATCTATGCCTGAGACCAAACTCGCCATCCTCTACATTTCCATCACTTCGCTCGGCTGGCTCTCTATGCTTTCCGGAGGAGCAAGGCTTTCCCGGCTGCTGCGCCTCAAGTTTAGCAAAGATGTTTTCAACGAACTCAATGAAACCTTTCCACAGGAAGAGCGCCTCCTTGAAAACGAATACTCCATCAACCTTCCGGCCCAATATAAACTCAAAAACAAAATCCGTAAATCCTACATCAACGTTATATCCCCCCTCCGGGCGCTCCTTGTCTTAGGGACGCCCGGATCCCGATGGGGGTTAGAAAAAATCCGGAAAATCCTTTTATGTGATTCGACATGTGATCACGCAACATATTCAGAAAGGCTTCACCTTCTTCCTATACGACTTCAAATTCCCCGACCTCACGCTGATCGCCTACAACACCGCCCTGAAAAACCGCGACAAGTACCCAGTGCCGCCGAAACTCTATGTGATAAATTTCGACGATCTCTCTCGGTCCCACCGCTGCAACCTTCTCATGCCCGAGACGATGCTCGACATCACGGACGCGACGGAATCCAGCCGAACAATCATGCTCGCGCTGAACAAACAATGGATACAAAAAACTGGCGACTTCTTCGTCGAATCGCCCATCAACTTTATCACAGCCATCTTCTGGTATCTGAAAATGTTCAAAGACGGCATTTACTGCACCCTTCCACATGCTATCGAGCTGGCCCAAATTGCTTACGACGAGCTCTTTCCGATCATGAGCCTCGAGCCTTCCTGCGAGCTCCTCCTGAACCCCTTTATTTCTGCCTATGTTGGCGGAGCGCGAGAGCAACTCGAAGGGCAGATAGCCAGCGCCAAAATTGGCCTAGCTCGCCTGGCATCCCCATCATTGTACTATATTCTTAGCGGGAACGACTTCACCTTAGACGTCAACGACCCGGCCGCCCCTAAGATCGTATGCGTTGGTAATAACCCTTCAAAGACGCAGATATATGGCGCAGTGATTTCGCTCTGCACCGAGCGGATGTTGAAGTTAGTGAACCGAAAGGGGCGACTCAAGTCCTCGCTGGTATTCGATGAATTCCCAACCATCTTTGTCAACAATATCGACAGCCTCATTGCGACGGCAAGAAGTAACAAAGTGGCCACTACTCTCGGCGTACAGGATTTCAGCCAGCTCCGCAAAGATTATGGGAAAGAGCAGGCTGAGGTGATAATGAACGTATGCGGTAATATCATCTCCGGCCAGGTGCTCGGCGAAACGGCTAAATCTATCAGCGACCGCATAGGCCGGATCATGCAGGAAAGAGAATCTGTGTCGATCAATTCGAATGATACCTCTCTCAGCAAATCCACCCAGCTGGAGGCCGCGATTCCTGCTTCCCGCATCGCCAGCCTTTCCAGCGGTGAATTCGTCGGAGCCGTTGCCGATGATCCCAAACAGAAGATCAAATTAAAGGCCTTTCATTGCGAGATTCTCAATGACTTTGAGGCGATCCGACAGGAAGAGGCCGCCTATGAAGAACTACCAGTGATTCGTCATATCACCCCTGAGGTGGTACAACAAAATTACTTCCGCATTAAGGCCGATATCCGCTCACTGGTCGACAGCGAGATGAAAAAGATAAAAAATAGTGACCAATACCGCCACCTGCTGGAAAAGAAGAAGCCAAATTCAAAAGGCCCGACTAGCCTATAAACCCAATTTCATCACTTTAAATCCCAAATTATGGCACAAGAAAACAACCAGCCTGCTACCCCACAAGCTGAATTACCCAGGCTTGAGGGCTGGCCTTTAGAAAACTTTTCTTACATTATCGATTCGCTGAAAGGTTTCAAGCTCGGAGAAGCATTCAATAATGAGATCTATGACGCAATCAGGAAAGGGCTTCCCAACTTCGAGGTTTCCCGTGATTTCAATGTTCCTCAATTTGAAGCTATGCGGGACGTAAACATGTCGGTTCCCAAGGAACCAGTCAGGTATAACCTTCGGTTCGAGCAAATTGATACGGAACGAGGGAAGATGCACGTCCTCGGTCAAATCGATGCGAGCTTGCTCAAGGACGGCAAGCCGGACGTATCAGCGACATTCCGGGTTTTTCAAAAGACTGGCTTTACAGCCCACCAGATGAGAAATCTCCTTCACGATCGTACAGTGGCTCATACCAGACGATCGATGAGGACGGGGAAGCCTTATCTGGCCTACACCAGGTTAAACCTCAACGCGCCGAAAGATGAGTATGGCAATAGCCAGCTTGACAGCGTCCCGGCTTTTCGACAAGATTATGATGCTGCCAAGTTGCTCGGTAAAGTACTTCCCAACAATTACACCCAACAGGATAAGGACGACATCGGCAGACGGCTCAATAATGGAGACATTGTGCCCATTGCTAAACGAGGCGCTGGCGGCAACCTGGAGGTATCTCACCTTTATGCTGCTCCGCATGAGGATGCGCTGATGATGATTGACAAGAACGGCGAACTAAAGAAAATTACCGCCCCAGCAATGGAAGTAATTCGAAACGACCAAACCCAAGGCCAGAAAACTCAACAAGGCCAAGGTGAAATTCCCGATAAAAAGGAAGACCTTGGCAAAGGGGCAGGTGTTGCTCAAAGCATGGCTGAATCAGAAGACAAGCCCAATGGCACACGCCAACGTCGCCGGGCTTAATTACTTCCAAGCCTGGCCCTAACAAGGCCCTTACCCGTTTTATCCTACCCTAGCCGGCTGCCTTTTCAGGTTGCCGGTTTTTATGTGGGCACTACCTAGTATCAAGATCATCTTTCATTCTGAGACATATTAGGATTGTAGCCGAGTACATCTGGGGGTATGGGTAGCAAGTAGTCGGGGCTGTTGGGCGCGAGGGTGTATGTAAAACTATTGAGGAGAGAAAAGTTTCCCACATTTTGAAAACTGGAAAAGAATCTCAAGTTAAAGCCGCATCCTCTGTATTCTCACCGCATTCAAAATTGCGAGAAGGGCTACTCCGACATCGGCGATCACAGCTTCCCACAATGTAGCTACCCCACCGGCGCCCAACACTAAGACGATACCTTTTACTACCATAGCCATCGTAATGTTCTGCCAAACGATGCCTCGTGTAATTTTTCCCGTTCTGATCGCCGTAACTATCTTAGAGGGCTGGTCATTCTGGATGACAATATCTGCCGTCTCAATGGTAGCATCGCTCCCCAGACCTCCCATCGCAATGCCTGCGTCCGCCAGCGCTACGACTGGTGCGTCATTTACTCCATCACCCACAAATGCTATGCGCCGTCCTTCATCTTTGAGCTGCTGAACTCTTTGCACTTTTCCATCGGGCAGCAGGTCGCCATACGCCTCGTCCAGATCCAGCTTTCTGGCTGCTTCATCTACCACCGACTGTTTGTCCCCCGAGAGCATCACTGTTCTAATACCAAGGCCGTGCATATCCCGTATCGCCTTAGCCGCATCTTCCTTGATCTCGTCGGCAATGGTGATGTACCCTACATACTGTTTATCTATTGCTATAATGACAATTGTATCTACTGTCTTCGCTACTTCCGGCGGAAAAGAAATATTATATTCTTTCAGTAGTTTCATATTCCCGGCTAATACGGTTTTTCCGTCCACAGTTCCTTTCAATCCATGCCCGGGTATCTCTTCAATGTTCTCTGCATTCACGATGCCGGACTGACCCTTGGCATATTCCGTCACCGCCTTGGCCACCGGGTGGGTAGAGTTTTTTTCCATCCCAGCTGCCAACCTTATCAGTTCTTCTTTATTGCCATTGGCCGCTATTACCTCCTGCACCTTAAATACCCCTTTTGTAAGGGTGCCTGTCTTATCCATGACCACTGTATCCACCTTTGTCATCACATCCATGAAATTTCCCCCCTTGAATAAGATGCCATTTCTGGACGCCAGTCCAATCCCACCAAAATATCCCAGGGGAATAGAGACGACCAATGCACAAGGGCAGCTGATGACCAAGAAGACCAGGGCTCTGTAAAACCATGTCGAAAAGGAATAATGATCTACCCAAAAATAGGGTAGAAAGCAAACTCCAACGGCCAGCAAAAACACTACGGGCGTATATATTTTTGCAAACCGGGAAATAAACAGCTGTGTCTGCGACTTCCTGGCCGTTGCGTCCTGCACCATCTCCAGAATCCTGCTTAGTTTACTGTCTTTAAACAATGCCGTTACTTTCACATCCACTACCGATTGTCCATTGATCATACCGGCCAATACCGCGTCTCCTTTGTATTTGGTATCCGGCCTGCTTTCTCCTGTCAATGCAGCCGTATTGAAAGATGCCTTTTCCGACAATAGTTCACCATCCAGCCCCACCTTTTCCCCCGATTTCACCTGTATTGTTTCCCCCGTTTGCACATCGGCGGCTTTCACCAGCTGGGCATTCCCTGACCGTATTACCGTCACCCGGTCAGGTCGGACATCCAACAACGCCCTGATGCTCTTTTTCGTTTTATCTACTGCCGAATCCTGGAACCATTCCCCGATGCAATAAAATACCATCACGGCCACCCCCTCACTATAGGAACCAATATAAAAAGCTCCCAATGTCGCGACCGTCATCAATACGAACTCATTAAAGAAATCGCCTCTTTTTGCCTTCCGCCAGGCCATATATGCCACCCGCCAGCCTGCCAATAGAAAAGCTACTGCATGTATCGCAAAATTGATAGGTTTTGGTGGTTCGTAGTTGAATCCAAACCGCAATACCATCATACTTACCAGGATCAGGAGTCCCAACAGCAGATCCCAGTGTTGTTTCCAGCCGGTGTCCTCTTCGGTAGTCTCCATATCGTCCTCTTGTACTTCGGAGGAGCCCAGTGTGTCGGCCTGATCGGGTTCATGAATAGGCTTTCTCTCGGGCCTGATTTCTTTTTCATCAATGTTATCCATAGAAACAGCATTAATAGATATAAAATGATATAATACCTGTAATGATCAAAGTAATGCCGGTAATGATGCCGGCACTATGCTCTAGTTTATGCCAGTTCAGTTTTAGTAACCCCTTGTAGGCCAGGCGGACCCAGGCGACCATGCCTGCAACCGATACAACACAATACATGACAGCCAGGAAACCGATCAGCCACCAACCATGGCTGCCGGCCATTAGAAAGAAGGCTTCAATTTCCATACAGGGGGAAAGGAACATAGCAATTACCAACGCCATTATAACTTTGTTCTTCGATCTATTGGGGTCAATATACTGATGCAAGTGAAAATGCCTATGCCGGTAGTGTTGGTACACAAAATAAACGCCTATAACAATAAGCGTAACGGGCGCAAATAAGTGGAAATATCCTTCCCAACGCGCATGCATTTTTACACCTGCTACACCCAGCAGGAGCCCTATGAGCACAGTACTGAGAGCGTGAGCAGAACCGCTCAGAAATGTCACACGGGTTATCTCCTGAAGTGACCAGCTTTCCTTTCGACCAATGGCCAGTACCGGCAGCCAATGGTTGGGAATCATGGCATGCAATACACTGATTAAAAGGCTTCCAAAAATGATCTGCTCCATATACCGTTATTTATTCGTCATCCTCTCCTTTTGCCTTTTCTTTGGACAGCAAATAAAATGCGCCCTTCTTTACGATCCTTGCACTCGTCGGAAGTTCCTCCAACGGGGTAATCTGCACATATCCCAATTCCGATTCTCCCGTCACTACTTCTGTCTTTTTGAATGCAATTGCTTTGTCAGATTTTTCCTCCTCCACTACAAAAATATAGTCTTTCCCTTCCGACCGGACAAGGGCTTCTACGGGCACTGCCTTTGTCTGCTGGTTCCCAACATCAATGAGGGCAGTCACATACATGCCAGGGATCAGCCGATAAGTATTTGCACCTTTGATAATCGCATGCACAATAATCCCTTTACTTTCATCCTCGAATGATTTATTGATGCCATATATCTCGCCCTGGATTTGCTGGTTGTTCTGATTCGTCAGGATGAAATTGACCTTTTGCCCCACCTTTACTTTAAAAAGGTCTTTTTCATACACCACCAGGTCACAATGGATCTTTGAATTATCTATGATCTCCATAAGGGGCTTCCCGGCCTCCGCATAGGTTCCCGTATTAATAGTAATGTGCCCTATAGTCCCTGCGATAGGCGCCGTTACCGTTACCCGGCTAACAATAGCGCCATCCGCTACGCGAGCGGGATCAATTCCCAATTGCTGCAACTGTTTTTCCAATGCCAGTATCTTCGCCTTCTCTGCATTATAGTTTGCCTGTACCTGTTGTAAGTTCTTTCCCGTTCCCGCTCCTGCGCCGCTGAGTTCATTTTGCCTGGTTAATTCCTGTGTAGTGTAAGCAAATTGACTTTTACTCGTCAGGTAATCTTGTTGCAGCTTAATGAATTCGGTGTTCTCCAAAACCGCCAACTCTTGTCCTTTCTTCACGGTCTGCCCTTCCAGTACGTTAATGGTGCGGATAATGCCGCCCATCAGTACGTTCACATCCGCTTTATTCTGGGGAGGAACCGCCAGTTGCCCGCTTGCCTTTACTACCGCATACAGGTTCTTTTCCTCGATGGGTCCCATTTCAATATCGACCGCTTTTAGCTGTTCCTGTGTCAATAAAATCGCACCCTCACGCCGGTCCTTCTTTGTGCTATCTGTCTTTTCAGTGACTACTGTTTCGTCGCCTTTTTTATCCTTGCAACTATAGAATCCTATAGCCAAAAGGCAACACAGATATAGGGCTATCCCGATAAATTTGAATGTCATAAACTATTTTTTCTTTTGCTGATTATTTATTCCCTCTCAGATATTCAAGGTTAACGACGGCTGCATTGTATTCATTCACTGCAGCCAGGTAATTCAATTTACTATCTGTTGCCATTGTGATGTTCTGTATATATTCAATGTAGCCAATCTCTCCCTTGCTGAAAGCAAATTGCGCTACCCGCATTTGTTCTTCCCCCAACGCCAGACCGGATGTACTGTAATATTCCACCGTTTGCCTGAACTTCTTATACTCCTGATAAACCTTGTTCCAGGCCGTGTTCAACTGCTGCCGGGTTGTTGCCAGCTGCGCCACCGCTATGGACTCGCCTATTTTCTCCGCATTGATCCTGGATTTGTAAGCCCCGGCAAACAGGGGCAGGGAAAGCCCCACTTCAAAGCCCGCGATCCGGGTGCCGGGGAAATAACCGCGGTTGATCTTGGCCGGGTCGAAACCTCCGATCACCAGTTGGTGATTATATCCCAGCGTGACCTCGGGCCACATTTTGGCCTTTTCCAACCGTACTTTGGCACCTGCCACCTGTACCGACTGGCGGTAGTAATCCATGACCGGCCCAGTTTCCAGGGCGGTAGTATCCGCCTGTTCCCGGAAGGAAAGTGGAACCAATTTCCCCTCGATGGACAATGGCTGTGAACTGTTGATTAACTGCTGCATGGTTACCTCATAAATCCTCATATCCGCAACCGCTTCATTTTTCTTTAACAGGATCTCCCGGTACTTATTCTGCGCCGTCAATTTTTCCAGGTTGGAGGTCTCACCGGTAGTTTGACGGATGGCCGCCTTTTTAGAAAAGTCACTATAGATGCTATCCAGGAAATCCAATACTTTCAGCTTTTGCACTCCATACAGGTAATTGTAATAGGCGATCCTTACTTCTTTTATGATCTCTGCTTCCGTCATTGTCTTAGCTCTTTCCCGCAGGGAAGTTTGTTGCCGGTAAACATTTTTTTGATTGCTGTAAAAGCCAGGCATCGCAAAGTTCTGAGTCACACCAATAGAATTGTCGATATTGCCTCCGCTGGTGGGGTCCTGGGTCAAACGTACATTGGTCTTTCCCGGGTCAAAGGATGATCTTTGCAGCGCCCTGCTTTGCCCGATCTCCAGATCGGCCGTTTTTAGCTGCAAATTATTCCGCAATGCCAGATCGATGTATTGCTGCAACTCAGTGGGCTGTGTTTGGGCTTTCAAGGGCCCGCTACCCAATAAGGACAATCCGGCAACCAGCAATAAAACAGCCACAATCGGTTTTGCTTTCATTGAAGTCGATTTTTCTTTTCCTGAGAATAGTATATAGAGACAGGGCAAGACAAACAATGTCAATAGGGTCGCCGTTATCAGGCCTCCGATCACTACTGTAGCCAATGGTTTTTGGACCTCCGCCCCCGCGCTGTTAGACAATGCCATCGGCAGGAAACCCAGAGACGCTACGGATGCTGTCATGATCACCGGACGTAACCTAACCTCCGTACCTTTCAAAACCCGATGATAGATGTCTGTCAATCCTTCCTGCTTGAGCTGGTTAAAATAGCCGATCAACACGAGCCCATTCAGAACAGCTACTCCGAACAGCGCAATAAAGCCTACGCCTGCGGAGATGCTGAAGGGCATACCCCGGATCAATAAGGCGAAAACTCCTCCAATGGCGGATAGTGGAACAGCTGTAAAAATGAGGAGCGTTTGCTTGAACGACCGGAAGGTGACGTATAGCAGGATCAGGATCAGCAATAGCGCCGCGGGCAACGCTATCGCCAGCCGTTGTTTGGCCTGTTTCAAATTCTCGAATTGGCCGCCATAGGTGGTATAATATCCGGCGGGCAGTTTCAGCTCTTTATCCAATAGTTGTTGTATCTCCAAAACCGTGCTTTCTACGTCCCGGTCCCGGACATTGAACCCGACATAGATTCTCCGTTTGCCATCTTCCCGGGAGATCTGGGCGGGGGCGTCTTTGAATTCGATGGTCGCCACCTGGTTCAAGGGCACCCTGTTACCGGAATGCAAAGGGATATACAGGTTTTCAATGTTGACGATATTTTCCCGCAGGCCCCGCTGCAGGCGGACGACCATATCAAAACGCTTTTCTCCTTCAAAGACTACTCCGGCCACATTACCGGCAAAGGCTGTCCGGAGAATGGTATTAACGTCGCTGATGTTCAACCCATACTGCGCCATCTTGTCCCGATTGTATGATACAGTAATTTGGGGCAACCCTGATACCTTTTCTATAAAAGGCTCACTCACTCCCTTTACTTTCGACACCAGCCTGGCTACTCTGTCTGCCTGCTGGGCCAATATATCCAGGTCTTCACCATAGATCTTAATCGCCACATCCTGACGTATACCTGTCATCAGCTCATTGAACCGCATCTGCATCGGCTGGGTGATCTCCACATTGATGCCGGGAATGGCTGACAACGCCTGTTCCATCTTTTCGATCATTTCCTCTTTGGAGTCTGCGCTTGTCCATTTTTCTTTGGGCTGCATGGCGACCATCATGTCTCCCCTTTCGAGGGGCATGGGGTCCGTGGGGATCTCTGCGCTACCAATACGTGTGACAACTTGTTTTACTTCCGGGAATCGGGCTTTGAGTATTCTTTCCGCCTTGCTAAAGGTTTCCACCACCTGACTGAGGGAGGTGCCTTGCATCATGGCGACTTCTACTGTCAGATCGCCTTCTTCGAGTGTGGGAATGAATTCGCCGCCCAGGCGATTGAAGACGACGAGGCTGACCAGGAACAGGGCCAATGCCAGCGAGACGACGGCCACTTTGTATCGTAATGCGCTTTTTAAGACCGGCTCATACATTCGATGCAGAAAGCTTGTTATCTTATCGGAAATTGTTTTTCTATGCGTCGTCTTCTTACTCAGCACCAGGGCGCTCATCATGGGCACGTAGGTGAGCGATAGGATAAACGCCCCAAGTATGGCGAATGCGACCGTTTCTGCCATCGGCCGGAACATTTTTCCTTCGATGCCTACTAGGGCGAACAGGGGCAGATACACGATGAGAATAATGATCTCCCCAAATGCAGCGCTGTTCCTTATTTTGGATGCCGCGCCATTGACTTCCGAATTCATTTGGCTTTGAGTCAATTTTGGAACGCCAGGGAACAGGTTACTTTCAGTGAGCCGGAAAATGATCGCCTCTACGATGATTACCGCCCCGTCCACGATCAATCCGAAATCAATTGCTCCCAGGCTCATCAGATTACCGGAGACGCCAAAGGCTTGCATCATTCCAAAAGCAAACAGCATGGACAGGGGGATAACGGAGGCGACGAGCAGGCCCGCCCGAAGATTGCCTAATAGGAGCACGAGGACGATGATTACAATGGCAGCGCCTTCAAGCAAGTTTCTTTTCACGGTGCTAATAGCCCGGTTCACAAGTTCTGTCCGGTCGATGAACGGCTCGATGACTACACCCTCGGGCAAGGACTTCTGTATCTGTTTCATCCGCTGCTTCACGTTGGCGATGACCTTACTGAAATTTTCTCCCTTTAGCATCAGCGCCACGCCTGCCACAACTTCTCCTTCGCCGTTGCGGGTGACTGCTCCATACCGGTTGGCACTGCCAAAGCGAACGCTGGCGATATCCCGGATCAATAGGGGAATGCCATTTACATTTTTCACGACTATTTTTTCAATATCACCTAATGTTTTTACCTGGCCCAATCCACGGATAAAATAGGTGTTATTCCGTTGTTCTATGTACGATCCACCTGTATTTTCATTATTCTTTTCCAGGGCTGCATATATTTCAGGGATAGTGATATTCTGTGCGTTCAGCTTTTCGTTGTCCAGGGCGATCTCATATTGCTTTACATAGCCGCCCCAGCCGCTTACCTCAGCCAGTCCTTCCGTCCCCGCCAGTTGAGTGCGAACTACCCAATCCTGGATTGTCCGCAAGTCCATGGCTGTATATTTATCCTCGAAACCTTTTTTAGTGTGGATAACGTATTGGTAGATCTCCCCCAGGCCCGTTGTAATAGGAGCCAGCGAGATCTGCCCCAGTTCTTTGGGAATATTAGTCTCTGCCTCCTGCAAACGCTCATTCACCTGCTGCCGGGCCCAGTACACGTTCGCATTATCCTTGAAAACAATGGTGATCACAGAAATTCCCGAGCGTGATATAGACCGTTTCTCCGTTACATCCGGAATATTGGCCAGAGCCAGTTCAATAGGCGCCGTAATATACTGCTCTACTTCCTGTGCCCCCAGGGTAGGAGCCTGTGTTATAACCTGTACCTGGTTATTGGTAATATCCGGAACGGCATCTATGGGTAGCCTGGACAGGGAGAAGACTCCCCAAATCACCAGAAGCAATGTACATACCCCAATGGCCAGTTTGTTCCTTATGGAGAATTGAATGATTTTATCGAACATAATAAATTAGTGTTTTGCAACAAGCCGGTAGTATTGAATGATCATCGCCGCAATAGCCAACAGCATAAGTATACTGCCCAGGATTATCATTATAACCCTTATTACCTGCATCCACTTTGGCTTAACAGGCCTCTTTGTTTTGCTATCAACAGGTCTTTTGCGGGCCGATGACGTTGATTTCGCCATGACCTGGAATTATTGGAAATGATAAAATGAAATGAATAGTGCTCAAAAGCACCGGAAATGGTTAAGCTACCAATTGGGGCGGTTGCCAGATAGGAAGAGCAATTTCCCGGATATCGGAGAGATAAAATTCACTATACCCAACACGCATCTGGGGTGCTGATACAATGGAGGGAACAGAATGGAAATTCAAGGTAAATCCTGCGCAGCAGACGCATTGACAGAAGGGAGAGCACGCATCATTTTGAGGGGTTCCCGGACAATTGTGTGCCTTGGTGATCTCAGCTTTCACACTATTATGCATGACAAATGCATCGTTGCAAGGCATACAACTCTGCATAAGGACGATCAATGCCATAATAAAAGCGAAGCCTTTCATGTAGTAAAGATAACCAAGGTTTAGGAAATATCGTGCAAATTAGGATGCAAAATTGGCAATGACGTTGCAAATGGCCCATTCGTCAATCCCGGACTCTATCGGTATGTATAACCGCCTGTTCACCTGTGCAAGATCGTTTTCGAATGCTGGTTTATTTTCATGGTCTTGATGCTGTTTGACCACAAATTTTTTTAATTTCTCATTTATTGGAGCGATCACCAGATATCCATCTGGATAGGAAAACGACTGGATCAAAAAGACATGGAATTACCTAAATGTGCGGGATAACAAAGACGGGAGACGGATTTGGATAGCGCATACAGCAAACCACGAGCAACTAAACTAATTAGTAGGAGATTGTGCAAGAGCATGGAACAGGGAAAGAAGGGAGGAGATATTTAAGTATTTGCTTAAATAATAAAATAGTTATATTATTGTGAAAAGATTGGATCATATGGCAAATAACAATCTATGCATTCGGGAGCAAGCAAACCCTGTCCAGATAGAGAAATGTAGGGAATTGCTGGCGGTGGGACAGGGCGCATTTGGGCAGCTATCGGGCATTCTGGCTTTGGCAGGAAATGGAGTGCGGTTAAAGATTCTTTATCTGTTGGAGGAAGAAGGGGAGCTGTGCCCTTGTGATCTATCCGATATTCTGGATATGAGTATTCCCGCAGTGTCTCAGCATTTGCGGAAATTGAAAGATGGCAATATCATTCATTTTCGTAAGGCGGGCCAGACGATCTTCTATTTTTTGAAACCGGAGCATTTGAAAATGTTACGGTCGTTCTTTAAATATATCAAAGAGCTAAACGAAAAAATTGAATTGGTATGAATAATGGAAAGTCTTCTGGCAGATGGCCGTTGTTGGGACTATTGACATCCGCCGGGGCATCGCTTTGCTGTATTGTGCCGGTGCTGGCCCTGGTGTCTGGCGTGTCGGGGGCCGCTTCGTCTTTGTCCTGGCTGGATGCCTGGCGGCCATATTTGATCGGGTTGTCGGTGGTGTTTTTAGGATTGGCCTGGTATCACCAGTTGAGACCGGGAAAGGCGGAAGCCGATTGTGGATGTGAAACGGAAAAACGTTCCTTCTGGCAGGGTAGGCGGTTTTTGGCGATAGAGACGGTGCTGGCCGGTTTGTTGATGACTTTTCCGATTTATGCGCACGTCTTTTACCACAACGGCGGGAATGGGATTAGCGCCGGCTCTGTTCAGGATCACCGGGTAGAGGTTGCCCTGCGTATTAAGGGTATGGGTTGCGCGGATTGTGAAGGACCGATCAACAATAAACTGGCCGGAGTAAAGGGGGTACTTGCCTATAATACCTCTTTTCTTACGGGATCGAGTCGGGTTACGTTCGACAGTACACAAACGAGTGTCGCACGGATTGTGTCAGCGATAGAAGAGACGGGATATAAAGTGAAGGACTACATGGTAGGAGCGCAGAAAATTTCAAGAGTTGACACGGCAAAGGTATCGATCTATAAGGTGGGACTCATCTGCAACGCGGACCCGTCTATTGGATGCGGGAGTCGATCCAAACCGGTACTGCTGGCATTGGAGAAAAACCCGGCTGTCAAGGAAGCCTGGTTGAACCGCCAGGGAACGATGATCGCTGTAGTCTGGAGAGATAAGGATGAAGCGGAGAACATAGCAGAACCTGTGTTGCCGGAGAACAACGTACCTTTCGTGCGATTGAGCGATGGAGAGGCGACACCCTATCGTGCGGAGCTGGGCCGGGAGAATCTTTGGTACCGGGGAGCGGGGGTTGATGCCCTAAGCAGGGAGGAAGCCGCTACTATAGCAGAATCGGTTGTGCGACATGCCCTGGAAAGCAAGCTAATCACGCAGACAGAAGCAGGGCGGATAAGGTCGGAAGTAGAAGCGTATTTTCGGGGAGAATTGGTAAAGTTGAGAACTGCTACGGAGTTGAACGAGGACAGTCAGGGAAAGTTTAGACAGGATCTCTATAGCATCGGTGAAAAATCCATCGGGAAGGAGAGAACGATGGAGGCAATGCGTCTTTATCAGGAGCATTGCCGTAAACAATGTCCGGGAGACAGCACCTACGCTGTTCCCGGAACCGCGAAGGATTGTTGTAAAAAAGATAAAATTCTATGAGTACAGGGACAGCTATTTTGGAATCGGTGATCACCTGCCCCGTCTGCGGGCATAAGAAACAAGAGACCATGCCGGTGGACGCTTGTCAATTTTTTTATGAATGCGAAGCCTGTCATACCCGGCTGAAGCCAAAGGTGGGCGATTGTTGCGTATTTTGCAGTTATGGGACGGTGAAATGTCCACCCGTACAACAGGGCACTTGTTGTTGCTAGGCATCAGTCAATTTTCCTTCAATGACGTTATCCAGTCGGAGAAGGTGCCGATGAGGGCGTAGCTATTGGGTTTAAGGCTGCGTGGGACGATGCCGCTTTCATCTAATTCCGAGGTTCTATGGGCACATAAAACCTCCTATCCGGTTCTGTATATGGGATTACAGTCGGGTCTTCAGAAAACGATTCAAAGCTAGGAGCATCGCATATTTTATAGCCGCTGGCAGGTAACCATTGCTGTAAAAATTGGTGGGCCGCACTAATCCTATCCAGGGGGTCGCCCTTTATAAGAAACGTAGCGTACTTTCCAGGTTTTATTTTTGTTTGTTCGAGACTGGATGGGATCTTTTTTTGAAGATCGATGGAGATAAACACCTTATAAGCATTTGTCTGGTGCGGCCGGACTATCCCTAACATCCTGGATTGGGCATCGTAGAGATCATGGCTCCGGGCTATTTGTAATAAACGACAAAACATGTACTGAATCTGTGCCGGATCGTTAGCAGGTACAATAAGGTGGATACCCTGTAAGGGGCTGATTGTTTTTGTCTCTACGATCAATGGTTTTTCTGCCGCTGAAAAATGAGACGTAAAAATTGGCTGAGGTCCGTGTCTTTTTTGGATATAGAGCGTCATTCTCTCCTTTGAGGATAGCTCTCGGATGATAAGAGGAGACAAGCCAAAGTAGTTACTGATGGCTCTCGTAAAGATCGCAGGTGACGAATATCCGCACTCGATGGATATTTCTTTTATTGATTTGTTAGGATGTATGATCATCTGGTGTAATGCTGTTTCCAGCCGGAGGTTGATCATATATTGTTTAGGAGAAACGCCGATGGCTTCTTTGAATAACTTATGAAAATGAAATGGCGAATAATTGGCGACCCTGGATAAAGTCGTTAACGATAAATTGCTGCCTAAGTTGTGGAGCATATATCCGATGGCTGCGTCGATCCTTTTTGTTACCTCTTGCTGGTATCTATTAGTGTCCGCCACGGGCAAATGTTTATACGAAGATACTTTATTGATGGGATGGTCCGTGGATATGCATACCGCCACCTGTCAAGTGGAGGATGATAAAGACGGATACCAGCAGGATCAGCCCCATGAGAAGGTATTTCCAGGCATTATTACCGGGTATGACCTTAATCTTGCCCCAAGGCTTGATAACAGAGACCATGGTTAGGGCGACAAGCAGGACCAAGGCGGCACCTGCCTCCCCAAAAACCTGGATACGAAGTTGCTGGAACACGTCTTTATGAATAATATTAGCCGCGGCGGCCGTTGTAAGTTGCCTGATGTATTTCATATGGACCAATAATAGGCCGGTACCAAGGACCGTCAATAAAAGTTTTATGGAGACCCAATAATACCTGAACAGCCCCCAGGGAGTGCCAAGGGATTGTATGATCCCGCTGACCAGAGCGCCTATGCTCAGCGGCACGATGACATACCAACCGATGGGCCACATTGCAATATAAAATGATGCAACTTGCTGGTTATCATTACTCTTTAACGCCATAGCAGCGAGAGTCAGGAATGCAGCAACGGAACCCAGCCAGCCGATGGAACAAACGAGGTGTAGAATAAGCATATATTTGCGGGAGGCAGGACTCAATTGTAACGGCATACATTGAATTTATTTCTTAGTCAAAGGTGTCAAAAGGGATTATAAAGGACTTGACAAATATTGGGATGCGCTTTGCAAATCTTGCTATTTTCCTGAGAGCATAGTGCGGCCAGTTCGGAGAGGTATCGGTATTTTTATAGCATTCTTAATATTTACAAATGAAAAAACTACTATATACCATAATAATAGGATTGTTGCTGTCAGGCTGGAACAACAGACCCGTTGCTACCTCCAACGTTATTGGAAAAGGAGATCAGCCGCAGATCAGCAAGGATAATCAGGGGCGGATAAGAATCGTCTTTGGAAACAAGGACAGTATTTTTTGCGCAGTTTCAACAGATCAGGGCTTCACTTTTTCAAAGCCTGTGCTGGTGGCACAGGTAGCGGGCATGCACCTGGGAATGTCCCGGGGGCCACAAATTGCAAGCTCTGCCAACTATTCGGTTATCACAGCCATGGATAAATCCGGAAACATCCATTGGTTCCGGTATAGCCATTCCTCCCAGGTATGGAAGGATATGGGATATATAAATGATGTGAAAGGATCCTCGCCGGAGGGGCTTATGAGCGTTGCAGCGGATGGGGCGGATAACTTTTATGCCGTCTGGCTGGATATTCGGACAGGCAAACAAAATCAAATATATTTTTCCTCTATTTCCGGAGCTGCTACTGGATGGTCAAAAAATGAAATGGTCTACCAATCCCCGGACGGACATGTCTGCGAATGCTGTAAACCCAGTATTTCAGCAGAGGGATCGGAAGTGGCTATCATGTTCCGTAATTGGCTGAACGGCTCAAGAGACCTTTATCTGCTGCAATCTTCGAATAAAGGCAAATCGTTCAAGCCCGCTCAAAAACTAGGTACAGGGACCTGGAAATTGAACGGCTGTCCCATGGACGGGGGAGGAGTAGCCATCGATCCGTCAGGCGAGATACATACTGTCTGGCAAAGAGAAGGATTTGTCTATTACTGCAAACCGGGTCAAACCGAAATTCCGCTGGACAAAGGCCGGACCTGCAGCATTGACGGCTTGGCCGGAAATACGGTAATAACCATGGAAAAAAAAGATACATTGGAAGCAATGAAATTATCTCGAAAAATGGTCATACCTATTGGCATTGGGAGCGCTGTAAAACCTCTGATGCTGCCCGGCAACAAAATGCTCTTTGTCTGGGAGCAGGACGGTTTGATCAAATACAAGCGGGTCTAATGCTTATTTTACTTTTAATAGTTTGGCATTGATGGCTACCACGATGGTGCTGGCGCTCATTAAAATCGCCCCCATTGCCGGGCTTAGCATGAACGTCGGGTACAATACGCCTGCCGCCAAAGGGATAGCAACTACGTTATATCCCACTGCCCACAACAGATTCTGGATCATTTTCCGATAGGTCGCCCTGCCGAAAGAAATCATTTTCACTACGTCTTTCGGGTCGCTGTTCACCAGTATGATATCGGCAGTTTCCGCCGCCACGTCTGTTCCGGAACCGATGGCAATGCCTACATCCGCCTGAGCGAGCGCCGGGGCATCATTCACACCATCACCGGTCATGGCAACGATCTCCCCTTTGTCCTGAAACTCTTTTACCTTACTCTGCTTTTCATGCGGCAGCACATTTGCCAGATAACCATCCATGTTCAGCTTTTTTGCGACGGCTGCAGCCACTTTTTCATTGTCACCCGTGAGAAGAAATGACTTTATATTCATGGCTTTTAAGTCCGCGATGGCCTGCGGAGCTGTTTCCCGAATGCTGTCTGCAAGGGTGATGATGCCGGCCGGTTCCTTTTCTATCAATACAAAATTCACCGTATCCACCGACTGGTCAATTTCCGCAGGTATGGCAGGCATCTCTATGTTTTCCTGCTTAAAATAATTGGGGCCGGCTGCTACGACATGCTTGCCATTTACTATACCTGTAACTCCCACGCCCTGTATATAATTGAAATCCGTGGATCTCCACAATTCCAGGTTCTTTTCCTTCAGCTTGCGCATTACGCCGTGTGCAATGTGATGCTCGGAGTTCTGTTGAATAGCCGCAGCATACCGGAGAATGTCATCGGCGGTGAACTGCCCGTTCAAGGGGATCACCTTTTGCACTTCGTGGGAGCCTTTGGTCAGCGTGCCCGTCTTGTCGAAAATGATGGTGGTAAGCTTCCTGGCGTTCTCAAAGGCAGTACGGTTACGGATTAGCAGCCCATGCATGGCCGACAGGGTGGTAGATATGGCCACTACCAGCGGGATAGCGACCCCCAGCGCATGCGGACAGGATGTGACCATGACGGTCACCATCCGCTCCAGGGCAAAAGACAACTCATGACCCCGGCCTAACCATGTGACGAAAGTAAGAACTCCCACACTGATGGAGACAATGGTTAACCACATGGCTACCTTGCCGGCCAGGTTCTGTGTTTTGGACTTGGCTCCCTGGGCTGACTGTACCATATTGATCACTTTATTGAGATAGCTGTCGTTGCCGGCTCCGGTGACCTCCACCTTCAAAACACCATCGCCATTTATAGCGCCTCCGATCACTTTCGCGCCTTTCTCTTTCCTAACAGGAACGCTCTCTCCCGTCAGCATGCTTTCATTGACATAAGAGCTACCTTCCTGTATCAGGCCATCCGCAGGGACCTTTTCACCTGGCTTTACAACAATTATGTCATTGTTCTGTAGCTCCTGTAATGGGACATCCTTTATTTCGCCATTTTGTTCCACATGCACCACAGCCGGCAGCAACGCCACCAGCGATTCCAGCGCACGGGAAGCGGCCATCTGCGACTTCATTTCCAGCCAGTGGCCCAGCAGCATAATGTCGATCAGGGTGGCCAGCTCCCAAAAGAAATCCATCCCCTTTAACCCGAATACAACTGCTACACTGTACACATAGGCGGTAGTGATAGCTACGGCTACGAGTGTCATCATGCCGGGGTTACGGCTTTTCAACTCTCTTACTATGCCCACCAGGAAGGGCCATCCGCCATAGACATAAATAAAACTGCTAAGTGCAAGCAGGATATATTCGTCACCGCTAAAAGCCAGCCTGAATCCTAACCACTGCTGGATCATGTGTGAAAGCAGCAGGATAGGAACGGTTATGATCAGACACAGCCAGAAGCGCTTTAAAAAGTCTTCCGTATGATGACCGGCATGTTCATTATGGCCGCCATGTACATCCTCCTGTTTTTGACGGGAATGTTCATGCATTTGCATAGCAGCATGGTCGTGACCGGTGTGTTGATGGGGATGCTGATTTTCCATTGTACGCCGTTTTGTTGTAAGAGATTAATAGACTAATGTTATCCCTGCCCCCAGGCCCATATCGCTGTCAAAATGGGTGGATAATGAGAAATATTTAGTAAGAATATACCGAAAACCAGCCATATATTCCTTATCGGTATTGACCATCATATTGAACCGTAAACGGCTTGTGACAGGTATGTCTTCTCTGCTTAATTGAAAGCGGAATTTCCCATTACCGTCCACTCTTGCATCGGCCACGAACAACATTGGCAGAGTGTAAGCGATACCTGCTGTTACAGTTTTACGATCGAGTTTGTCGCTTTTTTGACCAAACCAGTTTTTTTCTTCATTGCCAAAAATATTTTTAGGGCCACCTTCTGTTTTGTAGTGATAATCAAAGCCAATATAAGGATACCACCATTGCATCCGACCCAAATAACGACCGATCGTGGTTTCACTTTCATAACCATGCATATCATGCAAACCCAAATGCCAGAGTGTACTGGCTTTCCAGCGGGTTTGCGCAAACATTGCCTCGCCATCGCTCCCATTGCTTTCCAATTCCGCCCTTGCCATAAAATGAGGCATCCTGTCATCCCAATACAATTTCCGTTGCGCCAGATTGGGATTGGGTATGTCAGGGTTGGGCAGGTTGTTGTCATACCTGAATATCCTTCCCATGCCACTCATCATATGGTATAGAATATGGCAATGGAAGAACCAGTCGCCCCCCGGTTCGGTGGCCGCGAACTCTATGGTATCCAATTCCATCGGCATCATGTCGATGATGTTCTTCATAGGAGCATACTCGCCCTGCCCGTTCAGTAGCCTGAAGTCATGGCCGTGCAGGTGCATGGGGTGCCGCATCATGCTATTGTTGTATAGTATAAGCCGTACATTCTCTCCTTTTTTAATAAGGATCCTGTCACTCTCAGAAACCACTTTATTATCCAGGCTCCAGACATAGCGGTTCATATTCCCGGTGAGTGTAAAATGTAGTTCTCTCAACGGCCCGGGAGGCAGGGTGGTTTTCTTCGGATCGCGCAACATCGTATAGTTCAGCGTTACGATGTTGGATGGCGCTGAGGTCATATTCATACCCTCCATGTTATGCATGTCATGCCCTTGCATTGTATCCTTTTTCTCTTCCTTTTGGGGCTGTTCCTCTCCGGTGATCTCCGGATACATGACGGTGTTCATATCCATTATCTGGTTTTGCATTTTCATACCGTCCATTTGCACCAGGTTCCCTTTCATATCCATCATGTCGTTCATCATCTTCATGCCGGCAAAATATTTGAGCCTGGGCAACTTTTTGGCAGGCACTCTATCCCCGCTGCCGAGCCAAAGGGAAGCCGATTTAGTACGGTCTTCTGGTGTTACGAGGAACTCGTAGCTCTTATTCTCAGGGATGGTCACTACAACATCGTATGTTTCAGACACGGCTATTATCAACCGGTCTACCTCCACGGGCTCAACATCATTTCCATCCGTAGCGACTACAGTTATTTTGCCTCCCGAATAGGTCAGCCAAAAATAGTCGGAAGCCCCGCCATTGGCGATGCGCAGTCTTACCTTGTCGCCGGCCTTGAACTGAGGCTGTTCATACTGGTTTTTCCCGTTGATCAAAAACTTATCATAAAATACGTCACTCACATCCATAGCGGTCATTCGTTTCCATTCGTTGGTTGCCTTGGTTTTAAAGTGGCCGGTCCGTATGGCCTCCGCATAGCTCTGGGTGCTCCCCTTTTCTATGGCAAACCAATCGGTCGCGGCATGCAGGCTGCGTTGCACCTCTCCGGGTCTCATGTTCGTCCATTCGCTCAACACAACAGGGATCGTAGGGATATCCCATTCTTTTCGTTTGTTCATGATAAAAGCCCCGTACATACCTATTTGCTCCTGCAAGCCCGAATGACTATGATACCAATGAGTGCCATGCTGGACAATAGGGAATTTGTATAAGTACGTTGTGTGGGGTTTTATAGGCATCTGGGTAAGATTGGGCACACCGTCCATCCTGTTGGGAAGGAATAAACCATGCCAGTGCAGGGCCGTTTCTTCATCCAGGTCGTTATGAACATAGATCTCCGCCGTATCCCCTTCGGTAAAGGTAAGCGTGGGCATAGGGATCTGCCCGTTCACGGCAATGGCGCGTTTGGGCTTGCCGCCAAAATCAACTATTGTGTCGGCAACATACAGGTCGTAGCGAACGGTATGAGGCGGAGTAGCGGCGGCAATGGTGTTTACCGGCCCCAGGCTCGCCTTTGCATTTCTTATATTTTCCATGAGTGCATCGTTGTCCCCCATGTCCATTCCATCCATTTTGGCGCTGTCCATGTTGGCCATCTTTGCGGCACTGTCCTTCATAGGCATTGGCATAGTGTCTTTACTCATGTCCATGGGCATCGAGGCGGCCGTATCTTTCGGCATCTGCATCCCCTCCTGCCTGGAAGGCGCCGCCGGTTTTTTTACTTTTTTGGCCACCAGCTTCATGCCGCATTTAGGGCAGTTGCCCGGCTTGTTCATTTGCACTTCCGGGTGCATGACACAGGTGTATATCACTGGCTGCTTTTGCTTGTCAGTCCCCTGCTGGGACCACGCAAATGTGCCCGTGAAGACCAATAAAACCGCTATAATAATATTTTTCATTCTCGTATTTTAATTTTTTGGTGCAAGACTGTCCCTTGTTTTTCGTGCCCAATCCATAACCAGCTCTTTTTCGTCTTGCGAAAGCCTTGCCCCTTTGTGTATCAGTGTGTAAGAAGACAATGGCATGGCCCCATCCTTAATGCTGTTCTCGATGGACTTCAATTTGCTTGCCTGCCTTCTTCCGGAATAAGACCCAAATTCGCTGAAGTTCAACTCCCCCTTTCCTTCTTTAATATGACGGGCCAGCATCCACCCCACCGGCTGTATATTCACATACCAGGGATAATTGGTGTTGTTGCTATGACAATCATAACAGGCAGTCCTCAGAATAGACTCCACATTTTGAGGAATGGCACAGATCTTTGAAATATCGGTAGGTAATACCTGCCCGTTCTTATTACGGGCAGGTTGTATGAATTGAATGGCGATGAATAAGATCAGTACTGTCAACAGTATTTTTTTTATCCGGCTCATGCTTCATGATTTATTTCAGCTCTTCCTTTACCGTACCACAGGTTGGCATTTTTTTGCCCAAATATGGGTTTTTTATACCCTTCAGTTCGCTGAGCCAGATTGCGCCTTTCCCGTCATTATACATGGGGCAGGAGTCCTTGTACAAAGGTTGTCCTGCGCCAAATGTTTTTACCAGCTCATACATATCCTTGCTCAACATATCGAAATGCTCCCGCTGGTGAGGGACATTAGCAGCATTCTTCCCGATATGTTCGGCGTGTTCCCGGGCATCATCCTGTACATCTGCGTAGGTCTTCTTTTGCGCGGGGGTCAACGCGGATGTATCGATCTTTTGAAAGGCATCTACCATTGTATTCCCTGCTGTTGCTGCATCGTTCCCGTTGTCGTTAGCCAGTGCATTTTTCAATTGCAGATAGCCTCCGAGAATGTCTTTCACGGGAGTTGCTGTTCCCGCTGTTGACGCAGCTTCCTTTTTAGTTGGGGTGCTGTCGCCGGCCGTTTGGGAAGGATTGTTGTTGCCGTTGTTACAGGCAGCAAAAATAGTTGTGCCAATGGTTGCTATTAAAAGAAGGTATTTCATTGTTTTAATTTTAAGAATGAGAAATCGATCGAAAGCATGTTATTTTATCGTATCGCTGATCTTACCGCAGGTAAGCATCTGGCTGCCAAAATAGGGGTTTTTGATAGCTGTTTCACTGCTCAGCCAGTATGCCTTTTTCATCGGGCAATAATCCTGGTAGACAGGTTTGTCAGATAGTTTTACAGCTTTGGCCAGTTTGTAAAAGTTACTTGAAAACGATTGAAAATGTTCCCGTTGATGACTTATTTCTTTCGTTTCGGCAATATGCTTTGCGTCAAAAGCCAATTTTTCCTGTAAAGGCATAAACGCGTTCATATCCGCTGCTGACAAAGATTTCATATCAATGGCGTTGATGGCTTTGACAAATTCGCCGGCCTGGGCTGCAGCGGTATTGGCGTCACTGGCTATCAGCGCGTTCTTGATATTATAGTACAAGCTAAGCAAGGATGTCAAAGGTGATTCATGAGCGGTTACAGCATCACCGGCTTTTGCAGAAAAAGAAATGGAAGCAAATAAGGCTGCTGAGAGAATGAGCGTTTTCATTTTAAATAGATTTGAGTTTTTACAATAATGGGGATGACATATAACGTTATGCCCGGTAGGACACGCCGTATAAAGTATAAACAGGCTGGTTTTGCCCGTTTAGGGGCAAAAAATCAAATCTGGAAGGACTGAATGGACACACGTATCCCCCGGGAGCCCGGCACATAAGGTCGGAGCACCTGCAATGACTGTCCGTGGCCATGAGTAAATGAAGATATATAAGACTGATATAAGAAATGAAGATGCACCAATATCACAGGCAATTCAATGCCTGCATTGATAGTGTTTGCAAGCAATTTATCTGATTGGGAGAATTTAACTACGTGATCGTTACAGCAATTATTGTCTTCATCTGCCTTTTTAGCTTTCGAGGCTTCATGATCATGATGATGTGTGGCTCCTTCATGATGATGACCTATGGTAGGAGATATAGCTTCTTCCTCGTGGTGATGTTTGGTATTGAATCCCATATTCAGGCCAGCGGCACATGCAAACCCTACGACTGTATTTAAAGAAAATACTGCCAATAGGAAGACCGCTTTTATTCGTATGGAGGTGTTTGATGTCATTGCTTCTTACAAGTATCCATAGAAAATACCATAATCGACACAAAAATAAGCACTTCGACTAAAATCGCTGTTATATAATTTTGAAAAAATCTTATATATTTTTTGTAACGCACGCCCAAAGGCTAATTGCAAATCATTGTTTTTCAATTTTATAGCAGCTTTTACTATCGTTGCAGGGTTGAATATTTTATCGAAAAATTCAAGCCATAACTTATCATACGGATATCACCAAATCCCGCTCCCTTTAGCGGCAGTTTACAATAGGGTTCCCATTCCAAAGATATCCTATGATTGACAGCTGTTTCAAATCCCACCATCATATTGAAGCTTGCAAAGGGTAGAAAGGCTTTATTCCTATATCCATCTGTATATCCAGTGGTGGGTGGAGTTTCAGTGCAACCCGTCTCTTTTCGCTGGTAAGACAACGTTTGAAAGTAATAGTCGCATTTTTCTCTTTCGACCAGGTAGGACGATAGACCGGCGCTCACAGAGAGTGATTTTTGTCGCGTCAAATGAAGATTGTATTGCAAATTCACAGGAATTTCGATCAAATCCATGCTTCCCTCCACGGCTTTCAGCCGGGTACCGGGCCAACCACTCGGCCAGGATCCGAGCGGCAGTTTGAAATCCTTGCCATTAGCCTCATAACTTTTATGAACCCAAAATAAGCCTGTAGTTACGGACCATTGCCGGGTTATGGCATAGTTGACCTTCATGCCAAGAAAAATTCCTGGTTTACGCTGTGCATAGGATTTTACCGATGTAAAGTCTGGTCCCATGGATAAGCCTAGCTGAATGGCGCCTCCTTCAGATTTAGCTGTCTTATTTCCGACACGCCCCTTACCATTTTTCTGTGGATATACAGTATTTCGGGCAAGCGCTCTTAAGGAGGAATCGTTTACGACCGGCCTGGTTCTCCCTGTTTCCGAACTTCGACTTACCGGAATATAAGTATGGGACTTCGCCCTGGATATAGTTTGACGCATACTCCCGCTTAACATAGAATAAGATCCTTCCATTGGGGAACTATCACGTCTGGTATGCAAAAAAGCATCTATGACAGTGATGGATGCATCTCTTAAAGGGCCTTTACCACTATATTTCTTGAAGTCAGGATTTTCTTTAAATGTAGATTTGGTGCTATTGGTTGTAATTTTTGTTGCAGAATCTATTGGAATCGTTGAAGATGGATAGCTTTTTATAACTGTCCGCGGAGGCCCGGAGGCAATATTATTATTAGCAACGGAATTGTTGGTTTTGCCCTGATCGCCGGAATTAGAGCGGATAGGAGCGATGAAATAGTATAAGAGACCCGTCAATAAGGCAATACTGCCCACACTATACGTCAAGATCCTTCGAATAGCACGTGAACGCTCTATTCGCCTTCTCCGGAGGTCTTCGTCCAGTTGAATTTTTATTTTCTCCCAATCACCTCTTGGAAATTTTGGGCCATATTTCTCGGCTGCTTCACGAGCTAGTCTGTCCAATTCCTTATCAGAAAGCTTTGGCATATGCCTGACGCATGTTTTTATAGGTTAACAACAGGACATAGAAATTTTATTTTTTGTGTCCTGCCCTTCAATCTATAAAAAGTACGCAAATTATTTGTTAAAGGTTGTTTGCCCGGGTATAAATTGATTTTGATCCACTTCAAACAGCTTTTGCAATCTTTTGCATAATATGATGGCTATCACCGAACTTGCACAGGGACTCGCAATGCTGCTGCAGGTCCGAGAACAGGATGTATCTGATGGGAACGTTATTTTTCCGGATGGCAGGGCGAGACAATTGCAATACCACATCTCTTTCCCGGGCATCCGGAACTATGAGGTAAAGCACTTCATCCCCGTCAGCAATTGTAAAGCTCAGGTCGGTCAGGCGAAGAATGCCTGAATATATACTGGTACTTTTCTCTACCTCGAAGGCAGCTACCACGTTGTTGGTACCTTTTTGGAACCATAGAACATCGATAAGCTGGATCGTATTCAACGTCTCACGGTCACAACTCATAGTAGGAAAGGAAGACAGGCTCATAAAGGAGAAACTTTGCCCGTGGCAGATTTTTGAACGGTCGTTGGCGGCAGGGATAACATCATAGCCCAGGGCATTTCCGATCTTCAGCAGGTGGTATTGCATATTGGTATGCAAACTCTCCTGCTCTTTTTCATCCTGGACTTCTCTATGCCGCCTTTCTATGGCTTTTTCCAGCTTTTTTCTTTCGTCATCGTTTAAATATTCATCTGTCCCTAAAATCAATTTTTGGGTACCTATCTCGAAAAGCAATCCGGCAACGGCCCCCAGATCAGTTGATAATTCTGCTCGATGCCGGCTGTTGGCATCTATCAGCACTTCCCTGAGCTTTAAATATTCGCTCCAACTGCCGAGCTTCTTTTTGTCCTTGAACAGAAAATTGAAGCCGTTGATGATGGCCGTATTGAAAGGCGGGACAATGGTCGGATGCAGAAAGTAAAGGATACTGGCTACTGCAGGACCAAGACCTTTGATCTTTATGCTGTCCAGGCGAATGATCTCTTTTATGATCTGCTCTTCCGCCTTTGCATTCAGGCAATTTTCCAGGAACTGGCCGAATGCCTGCTTATTGGCTTCATGTTCGTAAATATCCGGGATACGCAGCTTGGGTTTCCAGTAAAAGGGATGGGCTGCGCCCTCGAATACCTGCTTTTGTTCAGTAATACTGGCCAGCACAAATTCCAGCGAGGAGCCTTTAAAGTCGTTGGGGAACCGTTTGCATTTGATATCCTCGATCACCTGCATTACACCCCGGCGGATGGAACGGAATGCTTTCAACCGTTCCTCATTGTTGATGAACCAGGTGTTATAGACAGATTCTTTGTCTTGTTTGTATTGTTGAATGATAGCTGAAAGATGCTCGCTCATTTAAACATCGCCGGTAGGTTTTAGCCTGAACAGCACATCAAAATAGGATATTTTTAGTATATAGCAATCCTACATTTTCATCCCCGACATGGGATTGGCACCCTGCTTGAAGATGTATTCACTATTAATAAGGTAGGCCCCGTTGATCACCACGATATCGCCCTCGCTAAGCCCCGATCTTATCTCGATCCGGTCACCGGTCTCCATTCCAACCTCTACCATCCGGCTGGCAAAGGTCTTGTCGCTGGTACGGACCCATACGGTGGCCCCCTTGCCATCTCGGATCACCGCGTCGATCGGCAAAGAGAACATGCTGTGTGTCCGGTTGGTCAGGAACACATAAGCGGGCATACCCGGCTTTAAGCGGCCATCCGGATTGGGAACGCCTACCCTCGCCAGGTTGATCCGGGTGTCAGGGTTGATCTCGGGGTTCACAAAGCCGATCCTGCCGGCTATACGCTTTCCGGGCAGATCAGGCACCTGGACTTCGACCGTTGCATTCCAGTCTATTTGTGACAGTTGGGAAGAGTACACCTGCGCTTCCGCCCATAAGGAGGAAAGATCCGCCAGCCTCATGAGGGTGTTTCCTTCCATGGCATAGTCACCTTCCTTGAGCTCTAACTGGGTGACGTACCCGCTTTGGTTGCTGTAGAAGGTGGTGAGCGGACCGGTTTGTCGTGTTTTCATCAACTCTGCTAGCTGGCTTTCGCTCATGCCCCATAGCAGGAGCTTATATTTGGCGCTTTCTATCAGCCGGTCGAAGTCGATGATGGAATTATCCAGCGTATTTTTCCGTTCCACCGCCGCTATCAGTTCCTGCTTGGCATTGTTCAGATCCTCACTATAGAGGTCGTAAAGCTTGTCTCCCTTCCTTACATAGTCTCCCAGGTTCTTGAAATACAACTTATCTATCCGTCCCATGACCCTGATGCTCACAGAGGTGGTCTTCATCTGGTCGGTATTCAACGTGGCGGTCAGTACGATCTTGTTGCCGACCATACTGCTCCTGATGGTGTCGGTCTGTATATTACCCAATTGGATCTGCTGCTCGCTGAGCTTTATTTCACCTGCACTCTGGTTGTTTGTTTTGCTGGGAGTTGACATGTCCATGCCCTTCATATCGTCCATGCTGTCGGTCATCGTCATTCCTTTCATGCTGTCTGCCTTCATCCGGGCGTTTTTGTCCATTGGCAGGCTGTCAGTTGCATGGGCGGCAGGATGCCGGTCGTTATTACAGGAGAAAAGGAATAAACCGAGAATGATCCAGTTCGTTCTCATAAACTTCATTTTACTTTTATAAAACTTTCGCTATCCATGAGGTACTGTGCATTTTGCGCTACAGTATCCGTTTCCGCCAGGCCGTTCAGGATTTGTGTTTTGCTGTTGTACGTGTACCCTGTGGCAACAATATGCGGCATGAAGCCTCCATTGTATTTGACGAAGACGACCTTATCCAGGCCCAGCGAAACGATGGCATCTTTTGGCAACCATGCGCCTGTCATCTGGTCGGGATAAATGGTGGCCTTCGCCTGGCTGCCGATGAGCAACTGACCCCTGGAATTATCGAAATACACTCTTACCGTCAATGTTTTTTGCTCCTTGCGAAAGAAGGGCTCGATAAAATCGACCTTACCGGAAACAGGGTTGTCGGGAGCCGTTTCAGCGTTTAAGATAACCCTGTTCCCTTTTTTTATTAGCCCTTGATCGTCGCCGTAGATATTCAATACCGCCCAGGCCTTGGCCGGATCGTATACATAAAGGACGGTCTGCCCTTTTTGGATATACATTCCTTCTTTCAAGGGAAGTTCTTCCGTTAGCACAGCGATATCTCTCATTCCTCCCCGGACAGGTTCGGCACCATTCTTCATTCCGCCGGCCTCATGAATATGGCCGCTGTATCTGCTGTATACGGATACGGTCAGGGAAGGCTTTCCTGTGGTGATCACCTGTTGCAGCTGTTCTCTGCCCATGCCAAGCAGCAAGAGTTTTTCCTTTGCTGCATTGATCAGGCCGGCGTTGGAAGCATCGTTCTTTAAAAGGAACAAAAGATTTTGTTGGGCAGTAAGCAATTCGGGGCTATAAATGTCCATGACCTTCTGGCCTGTGCTCACTTTTTGAAAACGGTACCGCACATATAATTTTTCAATGCGGCCTGATATCCTTGCAGAAATAGTCCCTACCTGCCGGGTATCATAGGTGACAAAGCCCAGTCCTTCCACTTGTATCTTTTCGGCGCCGTGTTCGAGAGTAGTGACCGGCAGGGTGGAGATAACAAAACCATTGGTCGGTCTCAGCAAGACGCCCAGGTCGATGCCTTCTATCTTTTTATTCTCCGCCGATTTTTTTATCAGGTCCATGCCACAGATGGGACATTTCCCCGGCCTGTCCCGTATGATCTCGGGATGCATGGAGCAGGTGTATACCTCCGGGACCTCTTTCCCATCGGCGGGAGAGTCCATATGCGCTGGGATTTTGCCCATTTCCATCGACTGATGCGCCGGGCCGCTGCCGGATCGCTTTTCTTTACAGGAGCCCAATGTCATAAAAGCCACTGTTATAAGCAAGATGAGAAACTGTGGTCTTCGTCGATCGTTATATTTTTGTATTGTAAACATAATCTTTTCCATTTACCTAATTTCAAGTATTCTTTCCAGTTCCACCTGCATCCGCAGCAGTTCTAGCAATTGGTCCAGGTAGGTCAGCTGCGTCATATTCAAGGTTTCCCAGGCATCCAGTAGCATGAACAGTTCTTCCGTGTTCTGCTCATATCCCAGCTGCATGGTTTGATAATTCTTTTCCAGCGCCGGAATGATGTTGTCTTCGAATAATTTGACCTGCCCTTTTTTTGTCGCGATATCCGCCTGCATACCATGAGCCATTCCCGACGCCTCGTTTATCGTCATTTGCTTCTGTTGACCAAGCGATTCCGCCTTCCACTTCAGGCTTTCAGCATTGGCCTTGTACATCTTCGACGACCATCTGGCCAGGGGCAGCCGTACCATGCCCATTAAGGTGAATTGCATGGGCAGGCCGCCAAATCCGAACATGTGCTCATAACGGATGCCGAATTCCGGTTTCAATTTGGTCAGCTCGACTTTACGCTGCAACTGCGTGAGTTGTATAGCCCGGTCTATGGCCTTTATATCGCTACGGGCATCGGAAAGCAGGGAGCTATCGGCAACCAGGGCGCTGTAATCCCTGATCGTATAGGTCGTGTCTATATCGAATTCCTGCGACTTCTCTCTGTTCATCAGGGTGTTCAATGCGATCCGTTTTTGCTTTATCTCATTTTCCAGCATACGTCGCATATTTGCCAGGTTGCCTAACGCAGCCTTGGCTTTATAGTAGGCACTTAGTTTATCCTGTCCATTCTTATACCGTATCTCGGCATTTTGGATCATGAATTCCAGGAGCCGTTCGTCCCGGTCGATAACAGTTATTTTTTCCCGGATGATGATCCATTCATAATAGCTCCTTTTTGCTGCCGCATACAGTTCATTAAGGGAGGCCTTCTTTTGTTCTTTGGCGACAGATGACATGGCACCCATGTAGGCCGCGTTGGCATCCAGTGTTTTCCGGTTGGGAATTACCTGCTGGGCAGAGATCGTATATTGTCCCATTCCGCTCGTCCCGTCGGCTCCTTTCCGCCATAAGGCCGTATTATATGGCGCCATCCAAAAGCCTGTTCCCAGCTCCGGTGCCATCCAGCTTCTCGCCCCCTTTGCGGCCTCATCCATCGAGCGGATGTCATTATCATACATTTTCCCGACGGGATTGGCTTTTTGGATCTCCTTCAAAATGCTATCCAGGCTTTGCCGCTGTGCAACGGCAGGCATAAGGCTTGTAAAGATGATGATCAATGCTAATATCCACTTCATAGTATTAATGTTTTGCCTCCAGTACTTCGATCTTTCCTTTTTTTCGTAGTTCATGCTCCTTGGTGATCAGGAAAGTCAGCGGTGTCACCAACAGGATATAAGTGGAGGAGGTCAATACACCTCCCACCATGGGGAGTACGATGGGGATCATCACATCGCTGCCTACCCCTGTGCTCCATAAAATGGGTACTAATCCGAAAAGAGAAACACTTACGGTCATCAGCTTTGGACGCAATCGTTTGGCCGCGCCTGCTATCACGTATTCCTTCAGGTCCTGCTTTGTGATGGTAGCGCTGGAATTGCCCTTGGCCGCTACCAGCTGCTGCATGGCATCGTTCAGGTAGATGACCATCACGATATTGGTCTCGACCGCCAGGCCGAAGAGCGCAATAAAACCTACCGACACGGCAACGGAGAGGTTCACCCCCCAGAAATAGACCATGAACGCTCCGCCGATGAGGGCAAAGGGAATCGAGATCAGGCTGATCAGGGCCTCTTTAGCGGAATGAAAGGCGAAGTACATGCTCAGGAAGATGATCAGCAGCACCACGGGCAGGATCATTTTCAGGGTCTTTTCGCTGCGGATGAGGTTCTCATACTGACCGCTCCATTCCAGGAAATAGCCTTTGGACATGGTGGATAACATTTTGTCCAGCTTTTTCTTGGCCGCCTCCACCGTGCTGGCCAGGTCACGATCCCTGACATTGAACAGTACCGTTCCCCTGAGCATGGCATTTTCGGAGTTGATCATCGGCGGTCCGTCGCTCAGACGAACGTCTGCAACGGCTTCCAGGGGAATGGGTCCGTAGCTCCTGGTTTGTACCTGCAGCCGCCGTAAGGCATCCAGGTTGTTACGGAAATCCTGCCCGAACCGGGCATTCACGGAAAAGCGCCGCCGGCCCTCGACAGTAGTGGTCAGTCTCATGCCACCCAGGGCGCCTTCCACCACGGCGTTCACATCGTCGATGCTAAGCCCATACCGGCTGATCTCTTCCCGCTTAACAATGATATCTACATATTTTCCGCCGGTGATCGGTTCTACATAGAGATCCTTTACGCCTGGAACGCCTTCCAGCTCCTTTTTAAGCATTTGGGCGAAAGCATAGATCGTGTCGAGGTTCTGACCATACACTTTCAGTCCTACATCGGTGCGGATACCTGTTGACAGCATGTTGATCCGGTTGATGATGGGCTGGGTCCAGGCATTGGTGATCCCGGGCATCTGCAATTTATCATTCAGCTCCTTGATGATGCTGTCTTTCGTCCAGCCTGCGCGCCATGCTTTCTGCGGTTTTAACAAGACGATGGTCTCTATCATGCTCACAGGCGAATTGTCAGTGGGGGTATAGGCCCTGCCGGCCTTGCCCAGCACATTTTCTACCTCGGGTACGGACCTGATGATCTTGTCCTGTATCTGCAGAAGGTTCTTGACCTCGGAATTGGAAATATCCGGAAGCGCCACCGGCATGAACAAGAGGGAACCTTCATCCAGGGGCGGCATAAACTCTGATCCCAACCGGGTGACCATCACCACGCCGATGGCCAGCGCAACGATATTGATGCCGATAGTCGTCTTGCGCCATTTGAGACAGAGGCGGATCAGCGGCTCGTAAACCCTTTCCAGCACCCGGTTCACCGGGTTGGCTGTATCCGGTAGGAATCGCCCCTTCATAAAAAAAGAAATCAGCACCGGCGCGAGGGTTACGACCAGGATGGCATCGACCATCATGATAAAAGATTTCGTCCAGGCCAGCGGGCCGAAAAGCTTTCCTTCCTGGCCGGTGAGTAAAAACACTGGCAAAAAGGATGCAATGATGATCACCGTCGAAAAAAATACTCCCCTGGACACCTGTTTGGAGGCCTTTTCTATAATGGCCAGCCGGACATCTTCGGGTACGTTCCGATAGCTTTTTTGGAGTTTCATATTTCAGCTTTTTTTGTTTCGGGGTCCGGCTTATTCTGCCATTCCGATAAGTTTCGATACGAGTTTTCCGACATGATAATGCCATTGTCCACCACGACCCCGATGGCCAGGGCAATACCAGTCAGTGACATGAGGTTGGATGATAGCCCGAATGAATCCAGCAGGATGAAGCTGATCGCGATGGTGATGGGCAGCTGGATGATAATGCTCAGCGCACTGCGCCAGTGAAAGAGAAAGATGATGACGATGATACACACGGTAATGATCTCCTCTTTCAATTTCCCCTTGATGGTTTGCAACGCCGCCTCGATGAGGGTGCTCCGGTCATAAGCCGCCTTAAAGGTCACACCTGCCGGCAAACCCTTTTGGAGATCGGCCATCTTTTGTTTCACCGCTTTGATCACTTTGTCCGCATTCTCTCCATAACGCATGACGACGATGCCTCCCACCACTTCTCCCTCACCGTTCTGGTCCACAATACCCAGGCGAAGATCGCCGCCCATTTGCACGTAAGCGACATCCTTTACCCTCACCGGGATCCCATTGTAAACGCCCAGGGAGATATCTTCCAGGTCTTCTTTTTTCTTAACATAACCCAGCCCCCGGATGATATATCCCATATCGCTCATTTCGAATTTTCTTCCCCCCACGTCATTGTTATTGGCTTTAACTTTGTTCATGATGTCCATCAGCGATACGTTATAGTATTGCAGCTTCACCGGGTCCACCACCAACTGGTATTGCTTTTCAAAACCGCCGAATGAAGCTACCTCTGCCACACCAGGTACGGTCTGTAAGGCGAATTTTATATACCAGTCCTGCAGGGCCCGCTGTTCGCCCAGGTCTATTCCTTTTGCATCAAGGGTGTACCAGAAGATATGACCGACACCTGTACCGTCCGGTCCCAAGGAAGGGGTAATTCCCTGAGGCAGCAAACGCTGCGCGTAATTGAGCCGTTCCAGCACTCTTGTTCGGGCCCAATAGATGTCCACAGCATCCTCGAATATTACATACACAAAGCTCATCCCAAACATCGATGTGCCGCGGATGCGTTTTATTTTGGGAATCCCCTGGAGGTTGGACACCAGGGGATAGGTGATCTGGTCCTCTATGAGCTGCGGGCTTCGGCCCATCCACTCGGTGAAAACGATCACCTGGTTCTCGGAAAGGTCGGGGATGGCGTCGATGGGATTTCGTTGGATGGAGAACCAGCCCCACACGAACAGACCTGCGGCTAATAAAAGCACTATATACCGATTGCGAAGCGAGAATTCAATTAATCTTTCAACCATGGCTCTTTTATTGTCGATTGTTAAATAGAATTACTGATCAGAAAGGCCGCGGCAAAGGCCAATATGGAATATAACTCTGGAAATACGGCCAGTATCATTGTCTTGCCGAATACATCATTACCTGAAGCAATCTCGGCGATGCCATTTGCACAGATCTGCCCCTGCCGGATTGCAGCATAGGTTGCCACTACGAAAATGGCTCCCGCTCCAAAGACAGCAGATGCAGCCTCGGGCGAGATTGTCACGGTGAGGAGTTTTTTTGAATAGAAGATGAAAAAGGCTGCAAAACCGAATAATCCATGTGTGCCCGAGAGCGCGCTGAGCAGCATGTAGTTCCCAAAGGCATCCGGCTTTTTCTTCAAGGCGCCGATGGTCGCGTTGGCGCCGATGGATACCCCGATGGCGCTGCCGATGCCCGGGAGGATGATCATCAGTGCGAGCCCTATATACGCTATCAATAGATTTGACATAATGTTTATAGTTTTTAGTTTGAAATAGTTGAAAAAGGTTTATAGGGATTGCCACCGCCGGTGAACCCTGCATTCTTGTAAAATTCGACAAAGGTGAGGCGCATGGTATGCACGAACGCGCCCAATGAGGCCACGAAAAGATTCAATGAGTGCCCGAAGACCAGGATAATGAGGAAAAGAATAGGGCCGATAAAGGCTGTCTTTTCAATTTGTCCTGCGATATTATTGATTACTAAAGCCAGGATCGCACTAGACACACCAAGCGCAAACAGCCGGATATAGGACAACAGGTCGCCCATCAGCCCGGTGATGCCGAATAACTCCCAGATGCCAGTACCGATGCCTTTGAAGAATCCGGCGTCGGGGTCGGCAAAGAAAATGATCAGCCCCAAACCAATATAAATATCGATATGGGAATACAGTGGCCACACTTTGAAATAGAACATATTCACCAGGTGAAGGATGATCATGATCCATCCCACTTGCGGAAGGCCATACCTGAACCCGAACTTAACCATCTTATTGATCCCTTGCAGCATCATGCCGAAAAGTATCTGCACGAACCCAATGGCAATGGCGAGCGTAAATATCTGTTGGTCCTTTAGGAAATATCCCTTTAAAAAGGATAGCCCGGGAATGTCTGCCAGGGATACGCCGAAAAAGTTCCCGGTAATGAATCCAAAGAAAAATGTAATAACACCCAACAGCTGAACCAGGGTAAGATAGGACCGCTTAACCCTGGGTTTCCCTACTATCTTGACAATGGTGGCGCCGGCAAACAGCAGGATGCCATATCCCGAATCGTTCATGCCAAATCCGAAGAAAAGAGCAAAGAAGGGAGCAAAGAAGATGGTAAGGTCAAGGTCTTTATAGGACGGAAGGGAGAATAGTTCAGCTATCGGCTCAAAAAGACGGTTGAACCAATTATTCCTGATCAATATAGGAGGATCGTCCGAAAACCGGGCCCGTTTTTGGAGATAGGCAATTTTTTTACTGTCGAGAAATCCGGCAAATACCTTCCGTTGCGCCCTTGGAACGAATCCTTCCAGCACCCTTACTTTCCCCTCGCATGCGACCTCTGTATTTATCATAATGCGGTATAATTCCTCCTTCGCGGTGAGCGTCAAATGTTCTTTTTGCAGCGAAGACAAATAAGAGGAAGCCAGCTGTTCGACGATATCACTGGTATTTTTATCGGGGTCCTCTTCTGATCTTTCCTTTGCCTGTTTTATTTCCGTGAGCATTTCAGAAACAGGTTTTTCTTCCTTCGACGACACAGCCTGGTCTTCGGGCCGGTGGGACATGAGAAATGTGATCGCCTCCTCAATTTCCGTTATCATCTGTCTGAGCTGAATTTGCTCGGTATCATTCCCATTCTTTCTCTCAGCCACATGGAAGGTCCCGATCTGTCCAAGATCCTGCAGGAAGGACTCATATTCCCGATGGAAAATGAGCAGGGAAAATTTGGTCATGGGGACAATCATATATTCTATTTTATAGTGACATTAGTTTATTCTTCATGATCTTTTGTATCGCCTTGCCCAGCGCCTCTTCATCGTCCAGGTACTTCGTTATCCTGGCAATCGCATCTGAATATCCCGGCACCTGTACTTTTTCATAAAGATTTACTTTTTGCGTTGTCTTTTTCCTGGTTTTTTCCAGCAGATCTGCTGTCTCAGAGAGGATGCGCTGTTCGATGGCAAGACAGGCCAATTCCCTGAGCATCCACATCCCATCCGGGATCCAGGAAGGCATGGTAAACCAGCAGACGGGCTGCTGATCGAATTCAACGTTTTCCAGCTTCGGCACTCTTACCCCGGCAATATTCTTCGTGCTTGTTCTGACATTTCCGACAGCGAGCGCATACAGGGGAAACTCCTGCCATAATATATCCATGTGCATATATCCCTCCATCTTAGCCTTCAGCTTTTGTTCCAACTCGGCCTTGGTCTTTTTCGCTTTTTCTGCCTCCGACCTGAGAACAGCCTCCTTAAACTTCAGCACAGGCAAGGCGTCCACCCTGATCTTCAGTTGCTGCTGCATCTGCTTTAGTGAGATCTTGTTATATTGAAATCGAATGGCCATTTAATTCTCGCTTTTTTTTGCCTTGCCCCAATATTTATCTATGAGTTGCTTTCGAATGCCGAGCTCTTCCATTTGAAAATGCTGTTTGAACAATGCCCAGGTGATGTCCAGCATCCGGGTGATGTCGATATTTATGTCTATTGCTAATAATTGCCCGGCATATTCTTTCGCGAACCGGATGGTGCGCCGGTCGTAATCGCTTAGCTCAAATCCATTCTCGAGTTTGGTTTTGGCTTTGGCGGCGTCCGCATATAGCCGGATAGCGGCATTCATCACTTGCGGATGGTCCTCCCTCGTTTGTTTACCTATAACCAGCTGCTTTAACCTGGACAGGCTCCGGAAAGGGTCGATAATCACCTTGCCGATCTCCGGGTCCCTTTTTAAGAATAACTGACCTTCCGTGATATACCCGGTATTGTCAGGTATGGAGTGAGTAATATCTCCTTCCGAAAGGGTAGTTATAGAAATGATGGTAATGGAGCCGCCGGACGGCAACTGCACCGACTTCTCGTATATTTTAGCCAGGTCGCTGTACAGGGATCCCGGCATGCTGTCTTTGGAGGGTATCTGGTCCATCCGGTTGGCTACAATGCTCAATGCGTCGCAGTATAGGGTCATATCGGTGAGCAGCACCAGGACTTTCTCATTCTTTTCCACCGCGAAATACTCTGCTGCTGTTAGCGCCATATCGGGGATCAACAGTCGTTCTACCGCCGGGTCGTTGGTAGTATTGATAAAACCCAAGGTCTTTTCCGGTCTGTCTGTGTCTGTAAACAATGCTTTGAAATAGAGGTAATCATCGTTGGAAAGACCGATCCCTCCCAGAATGATCCGGTCGGCATTCGACCTGAGCGCCACGATCGCTATCACGGCATTGTAAGGCTGGTCGGCGTCGGCAAAAAAAGGAATCTTTTGTCCTGCCAGCAGGGTATTGTTCAGGTCGATGCCTGCAATGCCCGTTTCTATCAAGCTGTAAGGCTGCTGGCGTTTAACAGGGTTTACCGAACGACCTCCAATGGCGACCCGCCTTCCCTGCGGAACGTATTTCCCGTCGATAGGTTCTCCATACGCGTTGAAGAATCTCCCTCCCAGGTCGTCGCTTAGCGCGAGGGTAGGGGCATGACCCAAAAATATCACTTCCGCATCGGTCCTGATCCCTTCCGTGCCCCCGAATACCTGCAGGGTCACCTCCCGGCCGCTGATCTTTATCACCTGCGCCGATTTACCGTCCACCAGCGCCATTTCCTCATAACCCACATTTACGGCTTCCAGCGTACAGGTTGCCTTGGTCAGACGAGTTACCCTGGTATGGACTTTCCTAAACGACAGATCTTTCATGGCTTTGTTTTTTTGTGTTTACCATTTCATCCAACTGCCGGTCGAACTGGCCGAACGCATCCGATAGGTAGGGTGAATAGTTGATCTGCTTCCATATATTGATGATGGATCTGAAAAATACGCTTACCTCTTCGTAGGCCGAAAACTCAAACACCGCTTCACAGATGCCGGCTATCTTCTGCTGCATATAGCGCAAGCGTTCCAGTGACGTGAAACTATCCTCCGGATCAAAAGCATCCTGCTGCAGGAGTGCAAAATCGATCAGCTCCGACTTCCAGAACCGTTCATGATACCCCACCGGCACATTGTCGTCGCCCAGGATATTCATCTGGTCCATGGCCTCCCGGCCCTGTAACAGCCGGTCGCGCATCCTCGCTACTTCTGCGTTCCAACCAGGTGCGATGACCTGTTCCAGCCAAGATGTCAATTCCGGGTAATCAAGGAATTTCGAATAGCTTTCAATAGGATCTACCGCGGGATATCGCTTACTGTCGGCTCTTGCCTGTGACAAGGCGTAAAAACTATGGGTTGCCTTCTTCGTGGCTTCGGTCACAGGCTCCTTCAGATTCCCTCCCGCCGGCGATACGGTGCCCAGCAGGGTGATGCTTCCGAAAGCACCGGACGACAGTTTCACCTTCCCTGCCCGGGCATAAAAATTCGAAATGACAGAGGACAGGTCCATTGGGAATGCATCAGGTCCCGGGAGCTCTTCCATTCTATTGGACATTTCTCTCAATGCCTGCGCCCACCGGGAGGTAGAATCCGCCAGCACCAGGACCTTCAATCCCATGGCCCGGTAATACTCGGCGATGGTAATGCCCGTGTATACCGACGCCTGTCGGGAAGCCACAGGCATATTCGATGTGTTGGCGATGATCACCGTTCTGTCCATGAGCTTGCCTCCCTTCTGCGGGTCATCCAGTTGGGGAAACTCTACAAAGATCTCGACCACCTCGTTGGCCCTCTCTCCACAGGCCACCATGACCACGATGTCAACCTTTGCCTGCCGGGCAATGGCGTGTTGCAGCACTGTTTTTCCACTGCCGAAGGGGCCGGGAATAAATCCTGTGCCTCCTTCAGCCAGAGGATTCAGCATATCCATAGTCCGGATGCCCGTTTCCAGTAGCTGATCAGGGCGTATCCTTTCCATGTATCCTTTCAAAGGCCTGATCACCGGCCATTTCTGTATCATGGTAACTTTTAGCTCTTCTCCATTCCCTCCTTCCAGCAGAGCAATGGTATCCGTCACCCTATACCTTCCAGCTCCGGCAAGATGTTTTACGCGAAATCCTTCTTTCAGCGTAAAAGGGGCCATGATCTTATGCGGGATATTCTTTTCCTTCACTTCGCCCAGCCAACTCCCGGGGCCGGCGGGATCGCCCACCTTTGCCAGGGGAATGAAGTCCCATTCGCCATCCATATCCAATGCGTCTGCAGCATATCCCGGTAGCAGAAAGACTTCGTTTATCTTGTCCAGGTCATTTTGTAACCCATCGTATTTTTTCGAGAGAATGCCGGGACCCAGCGCGACTTCCAGGAGGTGGCCCAGAAAGATCACTTCATCATCCACTTTCAATCCTCTGGTATTCTCGTACACCTGCACAAATACCTCATCTCCCGTTATCTTTATTACCTCAGCCTTCAGGAACACCTCTCCCAGGCGGATATGGCACATTTCATTTTGTGCCACCGCGCAATCCGCGGCCACGATAACGAGGTTGGAAACGATGGCCTTTATTTTCCCGGTTCTCATGGCTTTTCGATTGTTTGATTATAGAGTTCCTGCTTCCCTGTCAGCGACTGGAGAATAAACGGCAGATCTCTCATCTCATGTTTTTTATGCAGGGTCACCCACCTTTCGACGATCATCAATTGAATGACAAAACATAATATTCTCTCAATGGTGAAATAATGGAAGAAGGTCATTTCTTCGACCTTCTTCCACCTGAGCAGATCGATCTTTCGTTCACGTTCCATTAAATTGTCCTTTTCGAGGAGCTTGGCTGCCTCACCAGCGAAGTCCAGCGCGGGTTCTGTGCCGAAATCGGCGATCCCATCGCCTTTGAAAAGTGATGACATTTCATTTACTTCGATAATAAATGCTTTACCTGGAAGTTGTCTTTTCCTATTCCCCAGGACCAGCAGCAGGTTCTTAAGGTTCACCTCGAAGTCTATCCATTGGTCCAGGAATGCATTCCTCATACGCTTGCCTTCAGCGAAATAACTTTCGATAAGCCTGCTTTCCCACTCGGCTGCTGTAAAGCGGTCTTTTTCTTCATTAAATGCTTCGATAAAACTCGTCATATAGTCCGGCAGCGAAAGACTTCCTTTTATTCCTTTTTCCAGCTCCTGCAAAGAATAATATCCTTCGTAATGGATGGTCTTTTTGTGGAGCAGCATGTCGATAAGATTCCGGTTATCCCGAGCATAATACAACCAACGTACCAGGTCAAGATCGACAGGAGATAGCTTACCGTCCAGCCCGGTCAGAAAGTCTCTGGTGGTGACCGGAAGTTGCGTATCCGTTATAGCCAGGTCCGGCAACCCGGCAATCAGGTAAAAGTATTGGTTAGTCTTCATGATCGTCTTGTTTTATTCCATAGATCCAATCCACCGTCTTCTTGCGTAGATAACTTTTAAAAAACGCCTCGAAATCCTCGTCGCAAAAGCTTACATAGTAATGCTCCTTTTTCATGTTGATCTTAAAGCCGCTGTTTATTTTTTTGTCAACGATAATTTCTATTTCCCCTGTCCATTCTTTTTTTATTCGTTGCTCAAAGAACCCTCTCAGCTGCCGGCCTTCTTCCGGACTGACCAGGAGGTCAAGGTCCAGCCTGGCATCGGCGGGGTCCCAACGCTGTAATACGATTGAGATCATTTTTTGCAGGAACTCGCCGTCGCTGATAGCCTCGCCAAGCCCCTGCGTTACAATTTTAGTGCTTAACGTTTCGCCCAATTCATTCTTGATGTTGCTGAGCACTTGTTTGGCGGCGGTCTTCAATTCACTGTCCAGGCTGTTCCGCTTGTGTTCCATTTCCTTTAGGGCTTCCGCTTCCATGGCCTGTATCCGGCGTTTGGCTTCTTCCATCAGCCCCGATGCCGCCTGCTGTGCGTCTGAGATGATCTGCTGCGCCTGGCCGTTGGCCCTCTCGATCCCTTCGTTGTAGACTTTGTCTATAAGGGATTGCACGTCGGGGTTAAGATAGTCGCTCATAAACATGGTTTAATTTCGGTCGAAAGATAGGACGTTGTACAAACCCGCCACACAAGCGCCGGTCAGCCATCCGAGAATGAATACTCCGGTGAGACCGAGGGACCGTGCAGCCGATGAGCATCCAGAGCATATGTTTTTTCATAACAAAGCGTTTATACGTTTTTTAAAATGACGAATTGCATAGGGTTTAAATACAGCCTGACATACCGCAATTTGCTCCCGTCCTTTTCCTGTTGCAACACTTCTACACAACTGTCATATCCAAACAGGTTTTTCATGGACGAGCTCTTCTTATTGATTCGATAATCTATTTCCACATACTCGACCTTGGCATCACTGATGGAGGAATTATACACTACCAGGACCTCTTCATTGAAAAGTATCCTTGAAAACGCCAATATGCATTTAGCGCATACCGGCAAATGAAAGGAGAGACCGTCTTCCGACGTCCTTCTCATATACATCCTTCCGAACTTAAGGATAGGGCTCGAATTCCTGAGACGTGCCATAGTCGCAATGGATTGGTAAATGGCTGATCGCCCATTCAAAAGGTTGGAATTGACATCAGCCATGTTAAACATGCTTTCCCTGACAAACCAGTCTCCGCTGCCGCGTCCTTCCAGGCCCTGTTCCGTCCCATAATAGATGCAGGGGGTTCCCAGCGCACAAAGCAAAAAGCCAATGCCTGCGATAATTTGAGAGGGAGTGGCATCGTATCCAAACCGGGCTTTAAGATCTTTCCCCACCTGGTCATGGTTGTCGATAAAGGTCACCAGGTACTCTCCATATTCACCTCTGTTGAGTGCATTATGCTGTAGAGCCGCATAGCGCTCGATCAGCTTTTCAGGGGAAGATAGTCCCTTGATCACCCCTTCCAATATATGGTACAAGGGGAAATCCAGTACGGAGTTGAGTCCATAGTAAAGGTTCTTGTCGTCTATGGTTATGGCCGTCTTGGGGCCGATGTAGCGGTTGTATGTTTCCTCCGCTCCCAGCAGCTCACCGAACAGGAAAAAATTCCTCTTCCCAAGGGAATAGGCATATTCCCGAATATAAGAGCAAAAGCGGCTGATTGACTCTTCTCGCATGTGCTTGACGGCGTCTACCCTGAAGCCGTCGATATCCGTTTCTCGTATCCAGTAACAATGCAAGGTGATAAGAAGGTCCTGTACATACAGCGCTTCCCTGGAATCATCGTTCCGGTAGGTCTTCAGCTGAAAAAAATCTCCCTCCCGTACTTCGGGCATTGCCTCGAAATCCCTTATCTGTCCTTTTCGGTTGTATAGGTCGGGATTGCGCAATTCCGTTGGAACAGGCTTATCGGCATACCGCCAGCTTTCCAGGGGGAATTGCATGCCATTGTAGTAATAGTATTCCATGTTCCCCGGGTAGCTCCAGTTGTTGCCGGAATGATGGAGCACTATGTCCAGAAAGACCCGCATATCCAGGTCATGAGCTATTTCCACCAACTCTTCCAGGTCTGCCTTAGTGCCCCATCTTTTGTCGATCTCCAGGTAGTTTTCAATGGCGTAGCCGTGATAGGATTCCGGATTATTCCCGAATATCGGGCTCAGCCAGATGGAAGTACAACCCAGGTTCCGAATATATTCGATATGGTTGATAATTCCTCTAAGGGTGCCGCCACAGCTTTGTTGCAACTGGTGGGGGTTTCCGAATCCCGGATGGCGCTCTGTAAAATCCATTGGGTGCCGGTTGGCGGAGTCATGGAACCTGTCTACCAGGACAAAGTAAATGAACTCTTCCCGCCATTCACGGTGACAGCCGCGCCAGTATTTCTTTCCCTTCTTGGGCGACAGGTCGATATCATGAATTGATCTCATATTTATCTCTTCAGGATGAGTTGATTAAACCCAACGGTTATTTTGTTTTCACCAGGCCGGGTAAGAATGCCAAACTCTTTCAGATCGATCACAAATTCAGCACTGAGATTGCAAGTTGCACTGCCAACCGGGAAATGCTCCAATGTTGAAGTGAAGCTGAAAGGCCTGATCGAACCGTTGATTGCCAGCGTTCCATTTGTAAGGAACCTGCGTTGGGGATGCGAATGTGTTTCTATATGATTTATATTCATCTTCCCGTCAAAATATGCTTCGTTTCCTACCTGTTGCTGCAATCGGGCATTCAATGAATCATTGTTCGTCGACATTGTAGGGATACCCAATCGCATATGGATCTCAGACCGGTCATCGTTTACCTGCACACGCAGGAGGTAGCTCACCGCAGTCACACTTTTCTCTTGATACCTTCCACGCACTGTTATTCTCCCGAATCGTGTGGAATATATCTGTGCCGATGATGCTATCCCCGCGCACAGAAACCATATGATCAATAAGCCTTTCATTTCAAATGATTGAACATTTTCATTTACTCACCCTGTTGCATAAATGCCGAGATCTTTTTGTATTCTTCGTCCGTCAGCATGGCCCGTTGTCGCATGTGCATGTTGATCACACTCCACTCGGGATCCGTAAAGGCGGAACTAGGTGGGGTATTGTGACAGCGCTGGCAGTTCTCACTCCATAGCTGACTGCCGCTTTTGTCGGTCACCTTGGTAGAAACACAGCTTTCGACTATGACGGCTGCTATCGTTAAAGCCGCTATTGACATGATCATTGTATTTCGTTTCATATACTTATGTTTTGCTGTACAAAAATTAGAAACCTATTGCCACCTGCACAAAAAATGCGTTGTTATCCTGCTGTGATTGCCAGGCCGCCTTTACGACAGTACGCCAGTTGAACCAGTAGTCTACCCCATAGGTATATTGTTTTATTTTTCCGGGCCCGTTGAGATTATCCGCCGGGTTCAGACCCGCATACCGGAATACCAGCTCTGTTTTCTTCAAAAACTTACTTTGGGACATATTCGGCCTGTAAGCAGCCTGGGCAAACACGGAGTTACGCTTATTGTCGAAGCTGTAAGTGGTATTTCCCGTAGGATCGGCAGGATCCGCATAGGTTGCCTTGTCAATATACTCAAAGTTCCATTGGGCCTTTACGTCAAACATGCCTTTGATAAAAGCCAGCTGTTCGACATACGTGAGGTCCAGCGCGTATTGTTGTGCCCCGGTATTCTTATAGGTGGTGGTTTTATCTCCCACTTTCCCGTTCCGGAACGATCCCCCGATCTCCAGGGATGAATTGGACAACGGTAAAAAGCCGATGCGTCCACCAACTGTCTTCTTGTTATTGCTGGCATCGATATTACCATAGGTCAGCGTGCCCTGTTTGGAGGGATCTGCTACATCCGTAATCAGTTGCGCGTTATTGGCCAGGTAAAAGCTATAGTTCATCTTTGCCGAACCCAAAGGAATTCCACCTCTAAGGTCGACGCCTATTTCCGCCGTTGGCCCTATTCCCCAGTCATCCTCTCCTGTGCCAACGGGTGTGGTGGGCAGCTTGTTGATCCATCCGGCATGCAGCCTGTCCTGAAAAATCCCCCATGGCGCAAGAAATTTTCCGGCGCGGACGGTTAGGTATTTATTTACAATGAAGGAGGCATCTGCATATCCAAGCTCGATATGTGTTTCACCGCCCTCCAGCTCCATTTCCAATTCGGCTTCTACCAGGATCCTTTGATGTGGCTGCCACAATAAAATGGGATCGAATATAAGGTTGGTGAATGAGGTTTCGTTTTTGCTGAATTTGGCGGCGAGGCCGGTATAGCCCACCAGAGCGAATTTACTGCCGCCACCAACCTGGGACCTCACGCTGCTTTTCACCAGACTGTCGATATATTCCTGGGTAAACTGTTGAGCCCGTGTTGTGCAAAAGACCATCAGTAGCAGTCCCGGCAGTAGTATTGATCTTTTTTTCATAAAATCCGTTTGTGCTGTTTATTTTAAGGTTCTTATAAAGACCACTGTCTGCCATGCCTGGTTTTCCGTTAATTTCTTCTTAAAGGAAGGCATTGGCTTCCGGCCTTCTTCTATTTTCCAGAACAAAGCGCCATCACTTTGTCCCTGTGTAGCCGCTGTTGAAAAGTTTCCCGCAGGGATATCCAGGGTCGCAGCTGAAGGACCATCACCCTTTCCCTTTTTTCCGTGGCAGGACTGGCATTCTTTGACATAGACTTCCTTGCCGGCAGCTATCGTAGCGGCATCCGATGCAAGCGGATTCTTTTTGGCATCCGCAGATGCAGGCGCCTTCCAGGGTGTTTGTTGGTAGGTTACAAAGGATGATATGCCAAGGAATAAAGCAATTATCACGGTAGCCAGGAAGAAGCTTGAATAAAACGGAGGTTGGCCAATTGTTTTCATTTTGTTTTGCTTATTGGTTAATAAATATTTTTTTTGAAGCGCTGGCTTTAATTCGATAGACCAGATAGAGGGCGTAGGCAAATGAACCCCACACCATGGCTACAACGAGCCAGAAAACAAGTTGAAGCCAAAGCGGCGGGGTAGAACTGATCAGACCGGCTTTTACCGGTGTATGTGCTGGGAAGGACAGTTTTGTTTTAATTGTCGCCCGGAAAATAGTATCATTGATAACGGCATTGTCCTCCACTTTTGCCAGGGCGATCAAATTCCCCAGCGTATCGCCGGCCGGAATGCTAAGCGGGAATTCGGCGGTAATGACTCCAGTGGTATCGGTAGTGCCGTTGCCAACCTTCATGACCCCGAACGTCCGCTGGACATAGAAGGTGATCTCGACTCCTTTCAATGGCGCCTTTGTCGCCAGGTCATTGACTTGCGCTGTCACCGTATGCATGGTATCGTTGGCGCCCAACTGCAGGGTAATCAGTCCATCTTTTTTCTCCTGGGCCATCGCGCTGATCCCTGCCGTTAATAATGCGATCAATAAGTTCTTCTTATTTGCCATGACCTTGTATGATTTGAATGTTGGACAAATGTTCTACACCGACTGCCTGCTCCCCGCTTTTTTCTACTCCCTCTATGACTTCCCACATGGTGATCACCGGGAATGGCTTGAACAGAAGGATAATGAGCAATACGAAGCCTGCCAGCGAGGAAGCCGTGATCATCCATTCTATCAGCGTGGGATTGTAGGACGCAAAGCCCGGCTGCGCATGCTGGATCGGCACAAAAGGATGCAGCATGTTGGGCACCACGATCAGGTAGCGATTGATGAGGGCGCCCAGCAACACCATTACAGCTACCGATACAACACCTTTGATCGACTCCCTGATCCGCTTGAAGGACAGCAGGACGATGGGCAGGAGCAGGCCTGCCACCTGGGTGAACCAGAACAGGAGGGACTGTCTGCCGGTGAACAGGTCTTGGAGGAGATATCGTTCATCCTTGGCCATTTTATAGGCAGGCACACCATATTTGTTGACATTCAGGTATAGGTAAAATGCTGTCAGGGCCAGCAAACAGGCCGCCAGTCTGCTGAAATGCGTAGGCGTTAGGTAGTGCTCCAGGTGATATCCGTGACGCAAAATGGCAATGATCAGGATCATAATGGCGCATCCGGCCATCAGTGCTCCGAAAACAAAATAGGGCCCCATGATGCTGGTATTCCAGCCTGACCGGAGGGTCATGGCGATCAGCCAGGCGCTGACGGTATGTACGGATACGGCTACGGGAAGGATCACCACCGACATCAGCCACATAGCTTTTTTCAATAGCCTGCGCTGCGTGGGATTTCCTTCCCAGCCCATAGCGAGCCGACGATAAACCTTTTTTCGCCAGACAGGAATATCCGTCAGCTTGTCCCGCATGATCGCCACATCGGGGATCAGGGGCAGGTAGAAGAAGATGACGCTTCCAAAGAAGTAAGTGCCGATAGCCAGGACATCCCAGAGGATGGGAGATTGTATCCGGCCATGGGTGATCAAAAAATACAGCCGTTCGGGGCGGCCCATATCCAGCACGGGCATAAAGCCTGCAAAAAGTATGGCAGACAAGGTGACCGCTTCGGCAATGCGGATCAGGGGATAACGCCATTTGGCGCCCGAGAACCGCAATATCGAGGAGATCAACGCCCCGATCAGGCTCACCCCTACGAAGAAGAAAAGGAGCGAGATGTATAATCCCCAGGAGACATAGTCCCGCATTGCTGTCACTCCTAATCCTTTTCGTAATTGAATGATCCAGGCCACTGTCCCTCCTATACATACCAGGGCAAGAAATATTACCCAGAATGTTTCCTGCCGGTAGCGGCGCCCGACCGTGCTCAGGAGCTCGAGCTCGACGCGGTCTTTTATATCCTGGCTTAGCTTTTCCATACAGTCATTTTTTATTTTTCAGCTTCTTTTTTTTCAATCTTCATGTCTTTGGTGGAATAGGTACGGTTCACCGGCGGCAGATAGTATACCCTTGGCTCGGTGCCCAGCTCTTCCATGAATCGGTAAGCTGCGCCATCTTCCAACAGCTGAGACAGTTTGGTCGTCGTACCGTCGAAACAGGTGACGGCATCCTCATTGGCATCCCCGAACCAGATGGCATTCATGGGGCAGTTCGTCACACAGGCCGGCAATTTGCCTTCTCTGGCCATATGCGGACAGAAATCACATTTCTCGACACACCCTTTTTTGCTTTGGAAAACATGTTCGGCGGCTGGTGTTTGCTCTATAAAATCCGGTTTGACGGGCTCCGTCCAGTTGAACAGCCGGACGGAGTACGGACAGGCGGCCATGCAGAACCGGCACCCGATGCAACGGTCTGTGTCGATCCCTACGATCCCGTCTTCCCTTTTGAAAGTGGCATCCACCGGGCAGACCTTTGTGCAGGGCGGGTTATCACAGTGAAAACAGGGCTTAGGAAAATAATAGGGGGCCTCCTTGGGCGAATCCTGCATCTCAAGCACCTCGATCCATTCCTTATTGGATGGCAGGTAGTGCATTTTATTGCAGGCCTTGGTACATTTTCCGCAACCATCACATTTGGAAAGGTCGATCACCATTACAAACTTCTTGCCGGGGATGCCTCTTCTTACATCTTCATCTGAAATATGCGGTTTGAAATCGGCTACCTGCGACCGGGCGACTGAAACCATCTTACCGTCATGCGTCATCACATGCACCAATTCATCATTCTTTGTAGTTGGTGGGTTGCAGGATGCAAAAGCATCGATAAGGGCGCCTCCTGCGAGCCCGGTGGTTAGGGCGGCAATGGAATTCTTAAGGAAATTTCTCCGGGAGCCATCGCCGTTGCAAGTGCAGTTATTTCCGCAAGCCATAAAGTTGGATTTGAAGATTTAAACTTATTTATTGACAGAGAGAATATGATTTATCTTATACATCTTATGGAAACTATCATAGGCCGCCAAGTCCTTATCCTCTTTAAAGGTGGCATCTATGGCATCATGAAATTTGTGATTGCCCGGGAAGGCCGTTTTTAGGGTTTCCTTGGTCAGTACCTGCGGGGCTGACGCTATGTCCTTGGTGAAATAATACTGGGAGACATATTTAATGCTGCCTTTAGTGGAGCCTGTAGGGCTTTGGTATACGTATAAGATCAATCCATCCCCCTTGCTAAGTATCCTGTAAACCTTGTTTTCGACAAACCTGTAATCAACACCTTTTGTGTCCCTATAGCCATACGTATCGGCCTTCTTAAGGGTATAAGCTGTCCCTTCATGTTTGACCTTTATTTCCGATTCGTTGAACAGCAAATTGTCTTTGATCTTGTGTTTTTCTGTCTTATAATTGATGGCATAGGACAATTTTCCCTGTTGAAAGTCTGCTGCCGTCTTGTAGATCCCGCTACTGTCTTTTTGAGCTGAAGCATTGAAAGAAAGAATGGAAAAAAACGATACTGCCAGGAATAAATTCTGTTTCATTTTTTTAATTTTTAAATATGTTGTAAGAGTATGTCAAGGAGTTCAATCATGTATTAGACTGCCATGACAGCACAAATAATGCTATGTGGAATGGAATGCACGTCTTCAACAAATGTGAAGTCGTAACAAGGAAATACCGGGAGAAGGATTATATTCTGAAAACCTGATGGAGTATGTACAGGTCGGCGAAGGAGGCGTATTTAACTCTGTGCTGGTGAGGGTCCGGATCGGGTTGGCCCTGAAATCCAAGGGGTAGAAGGGGACTTATGTAGTCCGGGAAAAAGACTGGCGCCTCGATCCAATGCTGTATGCTGATCGTCGTTTCTGCTGCCTGTATTTTATGATTATCCGTTTTGCAAAAGGTAACTACGTTCTTGCAACATCCGGGCGGCATGCTGCCCGGCGGGCAATCACAGTGGGCATGACCCAGACCGACAATCGTAACATCTGCAAAGCCCCCTCCGCAAAAATGAATATCTATACCCACCCCCAACGCCGTGTTCAGGTAAATGAAGATAAAGAATATAGAGATCAGTTTTTTCATGTCGCTGTGGACTTTGAATCGTGTTTTAAAGGTAATCCTGCCAGAAAATCTTGTTTATGATCTGGATCAGGCTATAATCTGATTTTTCTCAGGCCGGAGATTTATGACTCGAATCAAGGCCGGCATTGACGGTGATCATGGTCACCGTTGATATCCTGTAATAATTTTGACAGGCACACTATTCTGAAATACTAAATTCTTTACTATGCACAACCATTCGATAAGAGTTTTCCCTGGTCACCCTTTACATTCCGTCATTGACCGAAATCCTGGCATGCAGGTGGACAAAAATGAAGAGAAAAAGGAAGGGTCCTCTCTGTCCGACGAAGAGATCATCATAAGGCTGAATATTATTGCCGGCAGACATCCATTTTGCAGGTATAGGAAAGTAAAAAGCCATGATCCTCTATAATGACATGCCGGACCTGCCGGGTCTGGATTCACTCGAGATGCTTGCATTGGATGTGCGCTGGTGCTGGAATCATGCCGCCGATGAACTGTGGCGTCAGTTGAATCCTGAACTATGGGATCTTACCCATAATCCGTGGGTTGTTTTGCAGACCATTTCCCGTGATCAATTTAAGCGTTGCCTGGCGGATTCCGATTTCCGTCAGATGATGGATAAGATCATCCAATCAGAGAAAGAGGCCGCATCGGGGTCTGCATGGTTTCAACAGCAGTACCCGGATACACCTCTTACATGCGTCGCCTACTTCAGCATGGAGTTCATGCTGAGTGAAGCCCTGCCGATCTATGTAGGGGGATTGGGGAACGTAGCGGGAGATCAATTGAAAACGGCCAGCGACCTGGGCGTGCCGGTGATCGGCGTAGGTCTGCTTTATCAACAAGGCTATTTTCGTCAGGAGATCGACAGAGATGGGCGCCAACAGGCGCTATTCCCTTACAATGACCCCGGACAATTGCCTATAAAGCCTCTTCGACGTGACGACGGTGAATGGTTGCGGTTAAAAATATCATTATCGGGTGACGTGGTATGGCTTCGTACCTGGGAGGTGCGGATAGGGAGGACAAAGCTTTATTTGCTGGACAGTAACGATCCGGCCAATGCACCGGTCCACCGTGGAATTACGGGAGAAATGTATAGTGGCGGTCCCGAAATGCGGATCAAACAGGAGCTGATACTAGGCATCGGAGGATGGCGGTTGCTTGAGGCAATTGGCATCGATCCGGAAGTTTGCCACCTGAATGAAGGCCACGCGGCATTCCTCGTGCTGGAACGCGCCCGCAGCTATATGAAAAAGACAGGGCATCTCTTTGAAGTGGCCCTGGCAACTACCCGCGCCGGCAACCTGTTCACTACCCATACGGCGGTCGCGGCGGGCTTCGACTATTTCAACCCCTCGCTGATCGGGCAATTCCTTGGAATATATGCAAAGGACGAGCTGGGAGTATCTTTACACGATCTTCTGGCGCTTGGTCGCCGGGATGCCGATGACTCGGCCGAGTATTTCAATATGGCGTACCTCGCTATCAGAGGCAGCATGGCGGTGAATGGGGTCAGCCGGCTGCACGGAAAGGTGAGCAAGACGCTCTTTCAGTCGCTGTTTCCCCGATGGCCGGAACATGAAGTCCCTGTCGGATACGTCACTAACGGTGTGCACATGCCCAGTTGGGATTCCAAATATGCGGATCAACTTTGGACGGAGACTTGCGGCAAAGGTCGTTGGGTAGGCGATACAGAAAAGCTCTGCCATCATATGTGCTGTCTTTCGGATGAAAGCATCTGGCAGATGCGCTCCGACGCCCGCAAAGAGCTTATCAAACATATCCGAGGGAGGGTGGCGAGACAATTAACCTCTAGCGAAGGGTCGCCGGCATCCGAAGGGTTTGCAAAGAAGCTCTTCGATCACGCAACACTAACACTTGGCTTTGCACGCAGATTTGCCACGTATAAACGTCCCAATCTATTGTTGCAGGACCCGGGACGGTTGATCAAAATATTAACAAATACAGACCAGCCTGTCCAGCTGCTGATCGCCGGGAAAGCCTCCCCAGCGGACCGGGAAGGTCAAGCCCTTATCCGGGACTGGGTGCAATTCATCAATAACCACAATTTGCACGGGCACATCGCTTTTTTGAGTGATTATGACATGCTGCTGGCGGAACAGCTTGTACAAGGAGTGGACGTTTGGATCAATTCACCCCGACGACCATGGGAAGCCTGCGGCACCAGCGGCATGAAAGTCCTGGTGAATGGTGGGCTCAATATATCCGAACTGGATGGCTGGTGGGCGGAAGCGTATGATCCATCAGTTGGATGGGCCCTGGGGGACGGGCTCGACCACGGGAATGATAGCAGCCGGGATGCGGTGGAAGCTCAATCTCTCTATGATTTGCTGGAGCAGGAAGTGATCCCTTCCTTTTATGCCCGTGATGACAAAGGCATCCCTGTTTCCTGGGTTGCGAAGATTCGGGAGAGCATGTCAAGGCTGACAGTTCAGTACTCGGCCAACCGGGCAGTAAGGGAATACGTGGAGAGATACTATCTGCCCGCGGCCCGCGCATACCATGAGCGGACGGCTGGCAACGGAACTGGGGCTGTGCAAATTGTGGACCGGCTTCATGAGTTGGAACATAAATGGACCGGTATACGCATTGAAGCGCCTGCCGTCCAATCAGACGATAGGATTCACCATTTTACTGCGGCGGTATTTCTAAATGGGCTCGACCCTAACACAGTGTCGGTGGAGCTGTATGCGGACGGGGTGGATGGCGCTGGTGCTCTGCGGGAAAAAATGCTGGCTGACGATCCGCAGGGAATGCCGGCACAGCTTTTTATATACCGCGCAAGTGTTCCCGCGTCACGACCGGCATCCGACTTTACGGTGCGGGTGATACCAGGGTACGGGGATATACGGGTTCCTCTGGAATCGAACCGAATACTTTGGCAGCGGTAAGTCTTAAAAAAAATGTTATGCCTGGCACAACGAATATTCTCACTATTAACAGCGGATCATCCAGCATCAAGTTTGCGCTGTATGCTGCAGGTGAACCGCCTGCGCGATTGATCCGGGGGAAGATCGACCGCATCGGTCTGGATGATCCCACCCTGACGTGGACGAATAGTAGGACAGGCGACCGGCAAACTTACCCGGCAAAGGCATCCGATATAAGAGAGGCAGCGTTTTTTCTGGCAGACTGGGTTGCGGAACAAAAGGGATTCGACCAGGTAAGGGCCATCGGCCACCGGATAGTGTATGGTCCCGGCCATAGCCACGCAGTCTTTATAGACGAGGCCCTTATGAACGAATTGCATCGCAACAGCGTATTTGATCCCGACCATCTTCCTGGTGAAATTGAGCTCATAGAGATATTTCGGAAGCGGTACCCTCAGCTGCCACAGGCGGCCTGCTTCGACACTTCCTTTCACGCAGACATGCCGAGGGTGGCGCAGTTGCTGCCGATACCCCGTCGCTATGACCGTGAAGGAGTCCGGCGCTATGGTTTTCATGGTCTGTCCTGTGCTTATATCCTGGAAGAGCTCACCCGTATTGCAGGAGCAGAAACGGCGAACGGGCGCATATTATTGGCCCATTTGGGCAATGGGGCCAGTATCACAGCAATAAAGAATGGAAGGAGCATAGATACGAGCATGGGTTTTACACCGGCAGGCGGTATTATAATGGGTACCCGTCCCGGGGATGTGGACCCCTGCATCGTAGGGCATATCATTAGCAGGGATCACCTGTCAACCGGTCAATTGAATGACCTGGTGAATCATCAATGTGGTTTGCTGGGCGTATCCGAAATAAGCCCGGACATGCATGACCTGCTGGAGAAAGAAGGATCGGACATCAGGGCCGTCGAGGCGATCAGCCTGTTTTGTTACCAGGTGAAAAAATGGATTGGGGCCTTCTCTGCTGTTTTGGGCGGAGTGGGCACCCTGGTATTCACAGGAGGTATCGGGGAGAATGCAGCGGCCATCCGATGGAGGATCTGCCAGGGACTGGAATTTCTGGGTATCAAGGTGGATGAGAAGAGAAATGCCGAAAATGCTTCCCTGATCAGCACCACCGGGAGTTCCGTTACAATTTATGTCCTTCCCACCGACGAGGAAAAAATGATTGCCACGATGGTATTCCGGCTCTTGGTCGCACCAGATAAAAAATATTAGTAACAATAAAACTGATTTTATGGCAACGCAAACGCTTACAGATCCAGCTCGACAGTTATCGGAGAGCTTATTGCGGAAAATGGATGCCTACTGGCGGGCCGCTAATTACCTTTCCGTCGGGCAGATATATCTTCATGCTAATCCCCTGCTACGGGAACCCCTTAAACCGGAACATATTAAGAACACTTTGCTGGGGCATTGGGGTACCACGCCGGGCCAGAACTTCGTTTATGTGCACCTGAACCGGATCATCCGGCAATATGATCTCAATATGATCTACATCTCAGGGCCGGGGCATGGTGGACCTGCCTTAGTGGCAAATACGTATCTTGAAGGAACGTACACGGAGGTATACCCGGAGATAAGCCTGGACGAGGCCGGATTGAAAAAGCTTTTTACGCAATTCTCCTTTCCGGGCGGTATACCCAGCCATGTTTCCCCTGAATGCCCTGGATCCATACATGAAGGCGGGGAACTGGGATATTCCCTTTCCCATGCGTTCGGCGCTGCCTTTGACAATCCGGACCTGGTCGTTGCCTGCGTGGTGGGAGACGGGGAGGCTGAAACAGGGCCGCTGGCTACCGCATGGCACTCGAACAAATTTCTCAATCCCGCAACAGATGGCGCAGTGCTGCCCATCCTGCACCTCAACGGCTATAAGATCGCGAATCCCACCATCCTGGCCAGGATCACCCCAAAAGAGCTGGAGCAGCTGTTCAAAGGATATGGATGGACTCCCTATTTCGTGGAGGGACAAGAGCCGGAAGCTATGCATCAGGCAATGGCTGTCACCCTGGACAAGGTGATGGTCCAAATTAAAGGAATACAGCAAGACGCACGTCTTCATGGCAATACCACCCGCCCGTTATGGCCGATGATCATCCTTACAACGCCCAAAGGGTGGACGGGTCCGAAAGAAGTGGATGGTACAGCGGTAGAAGGAACCTTCCGTGCACACCAGGTGCCCCTGTCCGACCCAGCCCATAACGCCGGGCATCTCCGGCAACTGGAATCCTGGTTGAAAAGTTACCGGCCCGAAGAGCTGTTTGATGGCAATGGCCGTCTTCGCCGGGAACTGGCCGATCTTGCCCCGGAAGGTGAGCGGCGGATGGGCGCCAATCCGCATGCCAACGGGGGTATTTTATTACGGGACCTCAAAATGCCGGATTTTACGGACCATGCCGTCGCAGTGCCCGCCCCCGGCGCCGTCCAGGCAGCCGATACACTCGTATTAGGCGCTTTTCTCCGGGATATTATCAGGCTTAATGAGGATCAACGAAACTTCAGGATCTTCGGTCCCGACGAGACACTTTCCAATCGTCTGGACGCAGTATTCCAGGTTACCAGCCGTCAATGGGAAGGCGGGGTCTTACCAAACGATCAATTCCTTAGCCCCGCGGGGAGGATCATGGAAATGCTCAGTGAGCACCAATGTGAAGGCTGGCTGGAAGGTTATTTACTTACCGGTAGACATGGACTGTTCAACAGTTATGAAGCCTTTATTCATATCGTGGATTCCATGTTCAACCAGCACGCAAAATGGCTAAAGGTCACTTCCGGCCTTTCCTGGCGCAGAAAGATCGCTTCGCTCAACTATCTCCTGGCGTCGCATGTATGGCGGCAGGACCATAATGGCTTTACTCATCAGGACCCGGGCTTCCTGGACCACGTGGTCAACAAAAAAGCCGGCGTCGTACGGGTCTACCTGCCGCCTGATGCCAACTGCCTGCTGTCTGTGATGGATCATTGTCTCCGCAGCCGGCACTACGTGAATGTGATCGTAGCCGGGAAACATCCTGCACCCCAATGGCTTACTATGGAGCAGGCGGTTATCCACTGCAGCAAGGGAGTTGGCATTTGGACCTGGGCCAGTAATGACCAGCGGGAGGAGCCTGATGTGGTAATGGCTTGTGCTGGTGACGTGCCCAGCCTGGAAACGCTCGCTGCCGTCTCTATCCTCCGAAAGGAATTGCCGGAGCTAAAGATCAGGGTCGTCAATGTGGTGGATTTGATGAAGCTGCAGCCGGAAAGCGAGCATCCGCATGGATTAAGTGATACGGATTTCGATATGCTGTTCACAAAGGACAAGCCTGTTATTTTCGCCTTTCATGGCTATCCCTGGTTGATCCATCGTCTTACTTACAGACGGACGAATCATAAGAATATGCATGTAAGGGGATATAAGGAGGAAGGTACTATCACTACGGCTTTCGATATGACAGTGCTGAACGATATGGACCGGTTTCACCTGGTGCAGGATGTGATCGACCGTTTGCCTCACATTGGAACGAAGGGAACCTACCTGAAGCAGACCATGCAGGATAAATTGATCGAACACAAACGGTACATATGCAGCAACGGTGTCGATATGCCGGAGGTCCGGGATTGGAAATGGGGGAAATAGGCCTGTATCTTTAGGCATGTCGGATCAATGCAGCCGGGCAGGATTTATGCTACTTTTTTAATGCCTCCAATTTGGCTTTCATTTGCTGAATCTCGGCCTCCTGGCTGGTAATGATTTGATTTGCCAGCGCTCTGATCTCCGGGTCCTTTAATGACGCTTTTTTCACCATCAATACGGCCGCAGCATGGTGCGGTATCATGGAACGTAAAAATGGTTTGTCCGTGACGCCTGCCTGCTGCCTAATACAGACGTAAAAAAAAAATCCTCCGATCAATCCGGCGATGATCAATCCCGTATTCAACTTTTTATTCCCATACATGCCGCCCATGATAATAAGTTCAATAAGCAGCATAGGCATGGTCATCAGCCCCGCCATGTAGAATTGATTAACGTTTGGTACAACATTGGAGAATTTATCGACCATCGCGTACATGAGAATATACATGAATATAAAGGAGGTCACTATCATCAATAGCAGCTTTTTATAGGGCATACCATTTTTATACATAATATGTTTTTCTTTTTGTGCTTGGATGTTCATACTAAGGTTGTTTATAATTAAAAAACATTCTGGTGAAGTTGACAGCTATACAACGCCACTAACCCAACTTGTTCCTAGACGTGCTGGGCCATATTGGCGCATACTTCTGCGCATTTTCGGCAAGTTTCTGCACACTGTCTGCAATGCTCCATCCTGGTATATTTTTCACATTCTTCAGCGCACCGATTGCAAATGTCTTCACAAAGATGGCAAAGTTGCGCGGACATTTCGCCGTCCAGGCTCATTACCTGCGCAGCTGTATTGCAAATAGCCGCACATTCGAGATCAAGCTGAATACACCGTGTCATCATTTTTACATCTTCTTCATGGAGACAGGCTGAAGCGCATTGATTACAGACGGTCGCGCATTCGCGGCATGCTTCGATACATTCCTGATACTGTTGATGTGACATAATAGTCGTTTTTATTAGTTAAGAAATAGCTACTACATATTTTCCATCTTCATCTTGTGCATCTTCATCAGGGAAGGATAGAATCTGAGGTAAACCTCTCCGGCCAGCGGGTTTTTGCCATATAAACTACTCAGTTGCTTATCCGGGTGATACCAGGACAATTGCCCGCCACCCATTACCCGTACATTGCCGGAGTGAATAAGGTCGTAACCGGCGCCAATGGTAGTGGCGTTGACGGGAAACTGAACATTGTTCCCATAGGTATTGGGCTCAAGGTTTAGCTCTTCTACGGATTTTTGTACCCATTCATAGCGAAAATAGGCCAGGAAACTTTTCAGGCGGAGCGATGCTTCCAGCTGAGCATCGTTTGATCCATCCAGATCCTTTTGTTTATTCAGACCCCAGACGGCAGTGGCGTTGAAAAAGTGTTCCTCCCTGAAAGCACAGGAATACATGGCGGAGGCGGTGGTCCGGTGAATATTTTCGTCAGGCTTTAGCGCTTCAGGGCTTTTTATGTATCCATGGGATATCTGGAGTGCCCAGTTTTTAGTAGGATTTAAGGAAAGGCGGCTGCTCCAGGAGTTAAACAATGGCTTGTCAAAATTATACCTGTCCTCATCAGGCTCCTGGCCGGTAAACGAGGATGCTTCCAATTTAAAAAGGCCGTACCGGAACCCGATGGTGGCTACCCCAAATGTAATATGGGTAGCATCCGTCCAGTGATGCCCCAACGGCGCATCGGGATTATCCATCCCGGAGGGTCGGTGGACATAGGTCACTGGCCCGAGGGCCGGTTCCCCAGGATAGCCGAAGTAAACGAAGAAGTCGGACTTCGGAGAAAAAGAATAGGAGTAGCTTACCGATAGCTCTGAGAACAGGTCATGTGGATGCTGCCGGTCGACCAAAGGTTTTCCTTTCCAGGATTCTCCTGTCTGGAATAGAAGGGGATACCCACTTCCGCCGGCAATAGCTGCATCAAGAGAGAACATGGTGTTAAAGTGAAAAAGACCTTTGCTGCCAACCTTGGTTTGTCCCATAAACATCAACATGTTGGGGGCATCCCATTTCTCACCTCCTCTCGTGCCTGCCTTGCCAAGGTCCTGGTGGTTATACCGGAGGAATATATTCCCATGGACCATGTACATCCATTTCTTAGAATGGAGCATATAAGCATACATGGGAGCGTCATCCGGTAACCAACTGGTGCCTGAACCATTCCGGGACATGGGCAGGTTCAGAGAAAAAGCATTAGTCATGGGCACATCCATCGGCATATCCATGTCCATACCCTTGTTCATTGGGTGGCTGGTATCCATAGATATACCGGAACTATCGCTTCCAGCCGGCATACGATGTTGGTGCTGGTGCTGGGCGAAGCCGGGAACCCAAAACACTGCCAATAAGGCGAGTAAAATTGCGTATCTGGACATAGTGTTAGATTTAAGGTTTACGTTTATTAGCGATTAACCAACTGGCAAGCTCATTGATCTCCATTGTTTGCGATTTGACCATACTCTTAGCCATATCTAATAGATCGGGGTAATGTCCATGATGAAGATAGGCGGAAGCATTATCTGTCGCACTTTGGTGATGCACAATCATCAGCGTTGCAAAATCGTTATCGATATCTCCTGTTATCAATTGGATGTCGGCCGTCGTGTCCATTTTTCCCATGTTGGCTTTCTGTTCCATGGTAAATTCAGGGTCGCTGTTATCAACGCTGAGACCCGCCAGTATGCGGGAAAGATCTTGTATCTCTTTTTGCTGCTCTTCAATCGTTTTTTGAGCAATCCGTTTTAAGGAGTCGTTTTTTCCTTGTTGAATCTCCAGGTTGGCCATGCTGATCGCGCCCTGGTGGTGCATGCGCATCATGGCTGCAAAATCGATATCGGGGTCATTGGTCATTTTCGTGGTATCCATTCTGCTCATCATAACATGTACGCTGTCCATCATACGATTGTTGTCATGTGCCTGCAGCTTGATGCCGCTATCTTTAGAGCATGAAGCAATGGAAATAAGCAGGCATATGCTTACTGCCAAATAAAAAGGTGATTTCATATTGTTAATTTGGGAGAGTAAATAATGGTGTATAGGCTCCTGAGGAACTTATAGAAAAAACTTGGCAGTGCCATTTGGCCTGCCGGCGATCAAACCCGGAAATTCAATAATGTTAAATAGCGGGGAAGCGCTGGAGGGGCATGAAAAGAATAGGTTTCTCCCAACCTTTTATCAATTTTTTGGTCGCTGTAAATAATCCAGGTCGCACTAGTCGGTAAAGCATAGAGACTGGGAGAGAAATCACATATAATTGGAGAAATATGCTTATCGCCTGATTTTAAGCTTAGCTGGATGTCCTTACAACAGGCTTTTGAGTCCTTTTTGGCATCCATCCCGCAGCCGGCGCAAATTTTTTGCGGTCCGGTAGATGAAATTTCGACTAACCTGCCCATGCAAAAATGACAATCAAAACTTGCCTGTATAGTAGACAGCGAATAAAGGAGAAACAATATTATGGACATGACTCTTTTCATGGACTGGCATAACAACAAAACATGCAGAAAATTCTATGCCATGCAGTTATTGCCAGGTTCGGGGTAAAGGAATCATCAAAGCAGATACCCTATAATAGTAAAATGGGTAGTGTTTTCCACCATAACCTTACATTTTCATATTGTCCATATCCATCCCTTCCATAGGTGATGACCCTTTCCGAAAAATATATTCGCTTTCCAGCAAATAAGCGCCCGTGACCACTACTACATCCCCTGGCTGCAATCCCGACCTGATCTCGATAAGACCATTCCCCTCCATTCCCGTCTCGACCATCCTGCTTTTGAAGGTGTTTTGCGTCGTCTCCACCCAAACTACCGACATCTTACCGTTCCTAAGCACGGCATCGATGGGAAGAGAGAGCGCTTTCTGCTGAGGGTTTTTGATCGTAACATAGGCAGGCATGCCTGGTTTTAGCTGATGATCTTTATTGGAAAGTGTGACCCGGATCAGGTTGATGCGGGTGTTCGGATCGATCTCAGGATTTACAAAATCGATGACTCCTTCCATGGGTTGTTTTTCCGGGAAGTCAGGGAATTGCACCAGTGCCTTGCCTGTTTGCCTGAGCTGTGTCAGTTGGGAACTGTACACCTGCGCTTCCACCCATAGGGTAGAAAGATCTGCAAGGCGTAGTATGGCACCGCCTTCCATCACATAGTCGCCTTCTTTTACTGTCAGTTCAGTAATGGTACCTCCCACCGGGCTGTAAAAACTTGTTGTCACGCCGGCTTTACCGTTTTTCACCAGCTCATTCACCTGGGCATCGCTGATTCCCCATAATAGTAGCTTGTTCCTGGCTGCCTCGATCAATGGATTGTAATCTATGATGGAATTGCCGAGCGTTCTTTGCTTTTGTATAAGAAGGAGATATTCCTGTTTGGCATTGTTCAATTCTTCACTGTAGATGTCGAATAATTTAGCCCCTTGGGGGATGTATTCGCCGATATTCTTAAAATAGAGGTGATCGATCCGGCCACCGATGCGAGCGCTGACTGCATTCGTTTTGGACTGGTCTGTATTGAGGGTCGCTGTCAGCACCAGCTGACTTCCTGTGTATCCCGGATGGATTGTATCAGTAGAGATATTTCCAAGCCGCATTTGTTCGGGGCTGAGTTTTAGCTCATCGTTTTTCTGTTGCTGGCTTTTGTGGACGGCTGTTAGCTCCATATGACAAATGGGGCATTTCCCTGGCTTGGACTCCACTACCTGCGGGTCCATGCTGCAGGTGTAATAAATATCCGGGTCCGATTTTGCCGTTTGCTCTTTTTTTAGCTTGCAGGAGGAAAGCAGGAGCAGCAGTCCCACTGCCATGAAGATCGTAGGAAGTTGAAGCCTGTTCATTATTGTTGTTTTATTTTGATAAAACTTTCGCTGTCCATTAGGAATTGGGCGTCGGCCGCCACGCTGTCTTGTTCATCCAAGCCGCCCGTTACCTGGATAAGACTATCGGTCAGCAAGCTCGTTCGGACGGCCTGCACTGCAAAGCCTCCTTCAGCCTTCTTTAAAACAACATGACTCAAGCCAAGGTTCAACACCGCTGACCGGGGAAGCCAGGCTGCACTGGGGCTATTGCTCCGGACGATGGCCCTTACCTGGCTGCCAATAGGTATTTTCCGGGTGGCATTATTAAAAAAGATCCTTACCGTAAGCGTCTTATTATTATCCCTGAAAAACGGCTCTACAAAATTGATGCGGGCGTCAAAGGAATCATTAGTGGTCTCCGGAATGATCGTCACCGGCATGCCCTGCTTAATAAACGGCACGTCATCCGGAAAAATATTAAGGATGATCCAACTGTTATCCGTATTGAATAGTTGGAATATCGTTTGCCCTTTTGTGACATACATACCTTCCTTAACAGGCAATTCTTCGGTGCCTTTCGATACATCCATGCGTTGTGCTCCGTTGTCCGGCGCTTCGCCCATACCTCCGGCGGCATGAATATGTCCGCTATAGTCACTATATACTGATACTGTATACGAAGATTTTCTTGTCTGCATCACTTGTTCCATCTGCTGTACGGTCATGCCAAGCAACAGCAATTTTTCCCTGGCTGCGTTTAGCAGGGGAGCGTTGTCGGGATCATGGCGGAGAAGGAATAAAAGGTCCTGCTGGGCGGTGACCAGTTCCGGGCTGTAGATATCCATGATCTTCGCGCCCTGGTGCACATGCTGGAAGCGGTATTTTACATATAGCCTTTCGATCCTTCCGGAAACCCGCGCGGAAATAGTATGTACCTGCCGGGTGTCATAATCCACGCTGCCCAACACTTCTTTATTAACGGTTTGCACGCCTGTTTGCAGGGTAGTCACCGGTATACTGGAAATTACATAGGAGTTGGTAGGTTTTAGCAAGGTGCCAGGATCGGCCGTTTCTGTGCCTGCCTCCGCTGCTGTATACTCCTTTTTTACCAGGGTCATACCGCAAATGGGGCAATTGCCGGGTTGGTGGGCGATCACCTGTGGATGCATAGGACAGGTGTAAATGACTTCCTGGGCAGCAGGGGCTGGCTGTTTGGCCGCAGGGACCTTTTCTTTACAGCCGATAAGGAGCAAAGTTGAGGCGAAAAAGCCTGTGATCAACCATATATACAGTTTGTTCATACTTATGTCAATTTTGTTGCAGCACTTTATCCATTTCTACCTGCATGTTCAATAGCTCCTGCAACTGGCCCAGGTATTCCAGCTGCGTCATATTCAGGGTTTCCCAGGCATCCAGCAACTCAAACAGCTCGCCTGTATTCTGTTCGTAGCTCAATTGCATGGTCTGGTAATTTTTCTGCAACGCAGGGATGATCTTTTCCTCGTACAGGGATACCTGTTTCTTTTTATTGTCCAGACCAGCGAGAATGCCCGAGATCTGTCCTGTGGCTTCGTTCAACACCAGCTGTTTTTGTTCTTTGAGTGATTCGGCTTTCCAGGTCAGGCTTTCGATATTTGCTTTATAGCTTTTGGACGACCAGGCCGCGATGGGCAGCTTGACCATTGCCATCAAACTGTATTGCATGGGCAGTCCTCCAAATCCGAACATATGATCGTAGCGGATACCGAACTGGGGCTTTAGTTTAGATTGTTCCAGGTTTTGTTGCAGGTAAGTGAGCTGAATATTTTTGTCAATGGCTTTCAGATCGCTGCGGGCCTGGACAAGATAGGAACTGTCGGCCGGCTGATAGTCCCTGATCGTGTAAATAGTATCGATCCCGAATGTCATGTCTTTGCTTCTGTTCATTAAAGTATTCAGCATGATCTGTTGTTGCCGTATCTCGTTTTGCAGCATGATGCGCTGGTTTTCGATGCCCGCCAGCGCAGCCTTGGCCTTGTAGTAGGCATTGAGCTTACCCAGGTTGTTCTTGTACCTGATCTCTGTGCTTTGGATCATGAAATTGAGCAGGCGCTCGTCCTCATCCAGCACCCGGATTTTTTTTTCTGTGATCAGCCAGGTGTAATAACTTTTTTTTGCGGCGGCATAGAGCCCGTTAAGATTCGCCTGCTTGCTTTCCCTGCTGACGGCGGATGCGGCCTGCATATACCGGGCGTTAGCTTCCTGCTCTTTTTTATTGGGAAGCATCTGCTGGGCGGAGATCATATATTGTCCCATACCCGGGGTGCCGTCGGCCATCTTTTTCCATAAGGAAGGATTGTAAGGTGTCATCCAGAAGCCAGTGCTCAGCTCAGGCGGCATCCAGCTTTTGGCCCCTTTGGCCGCCTCATCCATAGAGCGAATGTCAGCATCATACATTTTTAGTGAAGGATGGTTAGACTGAACAGCCGATAAAATATCATCCAGCTTCATCACCGGCTGTGCCTGTCCCTCCCGTAGGGATAATATAGAAATAATCAGTGTAATGAGTAGTTTGTTCATCGTATTAATGTTTTACTTCCAGCACATCGATCTTTCCGTGCTTTCTCAATTCATATTCCTTGCTCATTAAGAAAATGATGGGAGTGACCAGTAAGATATGGATGGAGGAGGTGAATACCCCGCCGATCATGGGCAGTACAATCGGCTTCATGACATCGCTGCCCACGCCCGAACTCCATAATATGGGTATCAATCCGAACAAGGCTACGCAGACAGTCATCAATTTAGGACGCAGCCTTTTGGCGGCCCCCGCAACCACGTATTCCCGCAGATCTGCTGGGGTAATGCTCTCCCTGGAATTGCCTTTTGCCGTCACCAACTGCTGCATGGCATCGTTCAGGTAGATCACCATGACAATCCCTGTTTCTACAGCCAGCCCGAAAAGAGCAATAAAGCCCACGGCGACTGCCACCGACAGGTTGACTCCCCAGAAATAGACCATATAGGCCCCGCCGATCAGGGCAAAGGGAATGGTGATGAGGCTCAACAAGGCTTCCCGGGCGGAATGGAAGGCGAAATACATGGAAATAAAGATCACTGCCAGCACAACCGGCAATATCATCTTCAACGTCTTCTCGCCGCGGATCAGGTTCTCGTATTGTCCGCTCCATTCCAGGAAGTAACCTTTGGGCAGGCGGGTCAGCATTTTATTCAGCCTGTCCTGTGACTCTTGTACGGTACCGGCCAGGTCCCGGTCGCGTACATTGAACAGAACGGTGCCCCTCAATAAGGCGTTCTCCGAATTGATCATGGGTGGCCCTTCCGTCAACTGCACATCCGCTACGGCGCTTAAAGGGATGGGGCCGAATGGCATAGTCTGGACGGACAACCGCTTCAGCGCTTCTATATCGTCCCTGAAGTCCTGGGCGTAGCGGGCGTTGACAGAAAAACGACGGCGACCTTCCACAGTGGTTGTCAGCTTCATACCGCCCAAAGCGCTTTCGATGACGGCATTTACGTCATCGATGCTGAGTCCGTACCGGGCGATCTCGTCCCTTTTGATGGCTATGTCAATATATTTCCCTCCCGTAATAGGTTCTACATACAGGTCTTTCACGCCTGCGATGCCTTGTAATTCCGTCTTTACCTTTTGCGCAAAGGCAGAGATGGTATCCAGGTTCTGCCCGTATACTTTTACTCCCACGTCCGTGCGGATACCGGTAGACAGCATATTGATCCGATTGATGATGGGCTGGGTCCAGCCGTTGGTGACGCCGGGTATCTGCAATTTATTATTCAGCTCATTGATAATGTCTTCTTTGGTGAGGCCGGCACGCCACTGCGCTTTTGGTTTCAGCAGGATGATCGTTTCTACCATGCTGATGGGAGAATTATCCGTGGCAGTGTTTGCCCGGCCCGCCTTGCCCAGAACGTTCATTACCTCCGGAACCGATTTGATGATCTTATCCTGCACCTGCAGGATCCTTTTGACCTCGGAGTTGGAAACATCGGGTAATGTCACCGGCATAAAGAGGATGGAACCTTCGTCCAGGGGCGGCATAAATTCTCTTCCCAGGCTTAAGATCAGGGGTATACTGATGATCAAAGCAATGATATTAATGCCGATGGTCGTTTTCCGCCACTTGATACAGAGCCTGATCAACGGCTCATACATTCTTTCCAATACGCGGTTCACCGGATTGGCCTGCTCTCCCCTAAAACGTCCGGTCATAAAGAAGGAGATGAGCACGGGCGCCAACGTCACCACTAGGAAGGCGTCCACCAGCATGATAAAGGTCTTGGTATAAGCCAGCGGATGGAACAGCTTGCCTTCTTGTCCCGTCAGCAGGAACACCGGTAGAAAAGAAGTAATGATGATAATGGTAGAGAAAAAGACACCTCGCGACACCTGTTTACAGGACCTTTCGATGATCGCCAGTCTTTCGGCCCGTGGAATGCGGTAATAATTACGCATGTTGATTATTTATTCGGTGAATGCTTTGCCTGCCATTCGGCTAAATTCCGGTAGGAGTTTTCCGCCATGATAATGCCGTTATCCACGATCACACCGATAGCCAGGGCGATACCTGTCAGGGACATGATATTAGAGGATAAACCAAAGGCATTTAGCAGGATAAAGCTGATGGCAATGGTGATAGGGATTTGTATGATGATGCTCATGGCGCTGCGCCAGTGGAATAAGAAGAGGATGACGATAAGCGATACGGCCAGCATTTCCTCTCCCAGCTTGCCCTTGATATTGGCGATGGCTGCTTCGATCAGGCTGCTGCGGTCATATGCGATCTTGAAATGGACGCCTTCCGGCAGTCCTTTTTCCACATCCTTCATCTTTTCTTTCACCATTGTGATCACTTTGTCGGCGTTCTCGCCATAACGCATGACGACAATGCCCCCTACTACCTCACCTTGTCCATTTTGATCGAAGATGCCGAGCCGCAGGTCGCCTCCCAGTTGCACCGTGCCAACATCTTTTACCCGGACAGGAATGCCTTTATAATTGGCCAGGGCGATGCTTTCCAGATCTCCCTTGTTTTTAACATAGCCCAAACCTCGTATGATATAGGCCATATCGCTCATTTCGAATTTCCTGCCTCCTACGTCATTGTTGTTAGCCTTGATCTTGTTCATTACATCCATCAGGGAAATGTTGTAGAATTGCAATTTGATGGGATCGACCACTAACTGGTATTGTTTCTCGAATCCACCAAAGGACGCTACCTCGGCAACGCCGGGAACGGTCTGTAATCCGAACTTGATATACCAGTCCTGCAACGCCCGTTGTTCCCCCAGGTCTACGCCCGGTGCATCCAGGGTATACCATAGCACATGTCCGACGCCTGTACCATCCGGACCCAGGGTAGGGGTGATACCTTGCGGCAATAGCCGCTGGGCATAGTTCAATCGTTCCAGCACCCGCGTGCGGGCCCAGTAGATGTCGGCGTTGTCGTCGAATATGATGTAGATGAAACTCATCCCAAACATGGAGGTCCCCCGGATATTTTTCACTTTTGGAATTCCTTGCAGGTTAGATACTAACGGAAAGGTCACCTGGTCTTCCATGATCTGCGGGCTTCGTCCCATCCATTCCGTGAATACGATAACCTGGTTCTCCGACAGATCAGGTATAGCATCGATGGGATTTTGCTGGACAGCAAAGACGCCCCAGGCAAACAGGCCCAGTGCTGTTACCAACACCAGGTACCTGTTGCGTAGGGATAGTTCGATTAATTTCGGAACCATTCTTATTACATTTTCATTTTATCATGGTTCATCGGCTCCTTCTTAACCAGGTCCATACCACACTTCGGGCATTTGCCCGGCTTGTCGCTCCTGACTTCCGAATGCATGGAACAGGTGTAATACGGTTTATCCGCATGGGCCTTTTTGGCAACGAGCGTCATACCGCATTTGGGACATTTGCCTGGCTTGTCCTTGATTATATCCGGGTGCATGGGGCAGGTGTACACGGTCCTTGTTGAGTCCATCTTTCCCATTGGCATCGTGTCTTTGGCTTTTTGGGCAAAAGTGGCGAGAGTACCTGTCAGAAAGAGGATGAGAATGAGGAGTTTTTTCATTTTTTGATGATTTTGCTATTGGTGAGTATTTGATTATGATTTTCTTGGATAATGACAGCAGTCAGGTAGGGCATTGTACACGACATCGCTTGCCTTTACCTTTTCGGTATCATGACCGTCAGCGGCCACCAGCTCCTGTATTTTATCGGTATTGATCTTTGTCCTGGAATACTTAACCAACAACGTTTTCGAATCTATATCCCAGTTGACATAGGAAATGCCCGAAGTAGTCTTTAGGGCGCTCTCGATCCGGTGTTTACACATATCGCAAACACCATTTACTTTGATAGCCTTTGTGGCCATAAAAGGCCCGTCTAATTTATAATTCTGTGCTTTTGTAGTGGAAGTGATGGCGAAAACAAAAGCAATGACGAAAAATGCTTTAATCGTTTTCATACATTTTAATTTATTGGTTAACAATACTGTTACACAACGTTTAGAATAACTTTTCTATGAAAGAGATAAGATGCTTGTAGTAAGAAGATGTACAAAGCACCGATAGCCCAACAGAATGTCAGGCTGTGAGCGGAAAGAAGTAAATCAAATACGGAAATTGCAATTGCGGAGGAACACAGGGACTTTATCAGGCTCGGGGGGAGCATTGGTCGTAGGATAGCCGGCTATGTAAGCAGCAACATATATATCAGCTTGAATAACCGGCTGAACAATTACTGCTTGAGATGCAAGATGGAGAAAGTTATAGGCTGATTCGGAGGCTTTTTGATCTTTGTCCAGCTTCACTACGGCCTGCTTGTCTTTGCAACAGCCATCCTTCATGGCCATGCAGTGGCCGTCTTTGGCATTTTTGGGCATTCCACAGTGACCACAATTCTGGCTGTCCTCGTTTGCCAGGCTCCAGGAAAAAAGCTTGTCCATGCAGTAGTGCAGATGCACTGTTGCCCCCATCGAAGTGGATAGGTAAATGACGGCTAATATGGTGGCAAAGGCCTTTTTCATTGAAAATGCTACCCAAAAGTATAATTATTTTTTATTTGATCAAATTCCACTTTGTTAATTCTGCTATTTCTGATCATCAGAGACCAGTGGACGGCCCAACTTCGATAATTTAACTCTTCCATCAACCATTTCATTTCCATGCTAAACCAATGAAAAACCCATACGATTTTGCCAGAGTACCGATGCAGGAATATAGGGCGCGGTCACCCTTGAAGGGTAGGACCCGGGCTACTTTGTTACCATAATAAGGTGAGCGGTTGGTAGCTGCTTACCCGGAATGGTTGCCAACGCGTAAAAAATGTAGGGGTGCTTTATTGTCAAGCGCGTCTAAAGGAACAAAAGAGGAAATTTTGAATGGTTTGAAAGGGCGTCTGGTGGTTTTCGGTAAGGAGTACCGGGGAACTGGAGGCGCTGCTGGGTAGCGATGCAAATGCAAAAGGTTTTTCATCGTCGACCGAAGCCTTCTAATAAGGTTTTGGTCTTTTTATATTCTTAACGGCGGGTTTTCATGTGCGCTATTGTTGCTGGAACCGCCTATTTCTTTTTTTTCGGTTTTTCGGGTTCTTTATACCTCAAAACCTCGCATAAATTCACATCTAAAACAGAAGCTATTGCTATAAGTGTTAATATCGTTGCGTTGGATTGACCCTTTTCAATAGCGAGTATCTGAGTGTATTTAACTTGTGATACTGCAGCCAGGTCGCGCAGGCTGATACCTTGTTTACCCAATGATCTTTTCTTGCCTTCGGGACCCATGTAATTCATCCGAGCTTCATGGAATTTCTGGCCGATTTCCTGTAATTTTTCCGCACTTTTTATACTGTCGAGCATAGTATTTAGAAACGCGGAAGGTGCTCCTATTTCTAGAAATTTTTTGTTCCATTTCTTGGGAACAAAAAATTAATTCTTTATATTTGTTATAGAAGTTCAATATAAAAACTGAAAAAAAACATGGAATTCAATACAGACAAGCATTTTGCCTTAAGACCCTCCCCGGATTAGGAGAGGATTTTTGGTAAAAGTTAATTAAAAAACTGTCGGCAATTCGCCAATAAGCCTGTAACAGAAAAGGTCGAAAATTTTCAAGACACGGGTAAGTTAGGCAAATTGCCCACCTAAAAAGGTGGGCTTTGCTTGCTTATGTGTCTTAGGGCTTCGACCTCCCTCTGTTACTAAGCAATGTCGGGGCCCATCTTTTTTGTGCCGCCTCTCATACTGAGGGAATGTTGCTCTATTGGCTAACCTGCTACAGTGGTTTCACTAAATGCAAATGCCAACGTTCCAATCTTTCAGTATGATAACTTATCCTCCAAGAGAAACAGAATTTGATCTGGAGTTTCTTCGTGACTTTGCTGATGGGAATGAAGCGGGCCTCTCCCGACTATACACGCTTTATCATTCACCCTTAATTAAATGCGGGCTGCGAATAGTCCAGGATTACTTCGCAGTTGAAAATTTCGTCCAGGACGCTTTTCTAAAAGCCTGGACCTTACGTCACAGGTTAAACAGTTACATGCATGCCTATCGATTTATGCGCATGAATGTAAAATGGGATTGCTACGACTTCTATAAGAGGCCTGAATACCGTCTTGTGGTATATTCTGAGTATGAGCCCTATCCCGATGCTGAGAATTACCCACAGGCCGAGCAGAAAGACGATGTCTGTAAAGACGAAGAAATGCTTCAATCCATTTATAAGATCATCCCATACTTACCACCCGATCGCCAAACCATTTTGAAACTTTACTTTAAATATGGGTTCAGTTATAAGCAGATTGCTAAACGCTACGGGTCGAATATTCAGAACATAACAAAAGAAATTTACGAAAGCTTGGACTATTTAAAGAAAGTGATTCACGCCAAAAAAAAAATATGTGTGTCACCGACTGCCACTTCGCATTGGAAAGGCGCTGAAGAATGCCTTTCTGGCGAAATGCTTGAGATTTTTAAACTCAGATTTGAAGGCAAGCTCCCATTTGAAGTAATTGCTAATAAAATGAACCTTTCCCAGGCAGACGTGCAGCAGCAATATGTTATTGCACATAGAAAACTTAATCAGTTAAAAGCAAACCGCCGGCAATGAACGAAAAACCGATTATATTAACCAGAAAAGTACAACTGGTTATCAATAGTGACGACAAAGTAGTCGTAAGTGAAGCATTCAAGACGCTGCATCAATGGCGATATATTTGTTTTAGAGCCGCCAATTATATTTTCACTCACTTGTTTATACAACACCAATTAAAAGAGTTGTTCTATTTACGGGATGACGTGAAAGTGAAACTAGCCGATAGTGCCAAGGATCCAAATGGTATCCTTACTACTTCACAGCTAAATACTACTTATAGAATGCTGAGTGCGCGATTCAAAGGAGATATACCTATGCATATTATAGCAACGCTGAGTATGACATTGGCAAAGCATTTTAACAATGAAAAGCAAGATTATTTAAAAGGGGAAAAGTCCGTCCGAAATTATAAACGAAATATACCTATCCCGTTCGGAATTAAGGATATCGCACATTTGCAGCCTATCAAGGATGGAAGGGAATACAGTTTTGAATTATTCAAAATCCCTTTTCGGACCTATCTTGGCAGGGATCAATTTTACAAACGCCCTTTATTTGAAAAGCTACTGAAAGGGGATATGATCCTGCACACTAGCTCTATCCAAATCGATAAGAACAAAATTTACTTGCTGGCAGCCTTTGAGATAGAAAAGGAAATTAACGATCTTGATATCAGCATCGTTGCTGAAGCACATTTGTCGATTGACTACCCTATAATTTTGCACATTGGCAAAATGCGCCACACCATCGGTAGCAAGGAAGAGTTTTTACACCGTCGATTAGCTATACAGGCGGCTAGAACCCGGGCTCAGAAGGCAGCTTCTTTTAATCGAGGCCAACATGGCCGCCGAAGGAAACTAAAACCATTGGAAGAATTTCGGGAGAAGGAAAGGAACTATGTTGAGCATAGACTTCATCTGTATAGCAGACGATTGGTTGACCTGTGTGTTCAGCATAGAGCCGGTTCGCTGATACTTGTAGGGCAAACGGAGAAGGAGGCCGCCGCCGCAGAAGATGAACTGGTTTTGCGCAATTGGAGTTACTACTCTCTAAAACAGAAGATTGAGTATAAGGCTAATAAGGCAGGTGTTATGCTTATAACAGAATAGTACTTGATGAGGCTGCTTGTACAGCCGTAAGGTGAGAAAAGCAGATACTCACTAAATACCCGCAGGGTATATACAATCGAAGAGACATGGCTTTTAAGAAAATTATTCATAATATAATGAGGCTGCTTGTAAAGCCGTAAGGTGAGATTGAAAGATATTCACTAAATATCCGACAGGATATATACAATTGCAGAGTAAGGCCTTTTATTAATAGCAAGTTTGTTATATAAATGAGGCTGCTTGTACAGCCATAAGGTGAGATTAACAATACTCACTAAATACCAAGCTGAGTATATACAATCGCAACGCCATAGCATTTAATAAATAGTCAGTTCGTTGGATAAATGAGGCTGCTTGTACAGCCGTAAGGTGAGATTAACAAGTACTCACTAAATATCCACCAGGATATCTACAATCGTAGGGCCATCGCTTTTTGACAAAAGGAGTCTTAATACATTTATGAGGCTGCTTGTATCAGCCGTAAAGTGAGGTTGACAAGGCACTCACTAAATACCGTTCGGGTATATACAATGGCCCACTTATGTCTTTGTAGACGGACTACTAACATTGAAAATATTGAGGCTGCTTGTACAGCCGCAAGGTGAAGCTTATTTGGCACTCACCAAATATCCCAACAGATATATACAAAGGCCCCTATCAGCTTTTTGGGGCGATATATTAACAATGGGTATATACAACGTGGTCTTTTTGCTTTTTTGGGGTGATTCGATCGGTGCCACGGCTCCAGGAATAGGGGATCGATCGTAGCTGCGATTATTGTGAGCGCCGGCGTCCATATTTTCGTTTTTTCGATCTTTTTAACCTCCATTTCAATGTTTTTATAACAGCGTGCTGTTTTTTCAGCGTTTCTTTCACTAGCCCGAGTTCTTCCCACATATTTTTGGTAGGCTCGACTTTGATATTGTCATCGACAAGGGTCATGTCCTGCTCGATTTGAAATACCGGTACTCCCTTTTCAAGTTTCGTGATGACGCTACTCGCCGTCCCATAAAAATCTACCAGGTCCTTGGTCGTAATGGGTTCGATTCCGTTCAACTTCTTGCTCAGGTTCCCTTTATCCCGTCCCATCCATCGGGCCAGTTGCGCAGCACAAAATGCGTTGAGGAAAAGCTGAAGGTCCAAGGTAAATTGCTCAAACTCCGGTTTTCTGACATTCCGACCGGGACGGATATTCAATTTCGACATTCGTAAGGATTATGAAGAAACCGGAGCAGTTCCTGGTAGGCTACTACTTTTGTCTCCTTTTTTTCTTCTTAGTGAAATTTGTACTTCTTTTAATTTTCGATCGTTCTCGTTTGTACAGGTTCTCTTGCCAGTCCTCCGATACTACCACGACCGCAGTAAATCGGTGGTATAGATTCAGGATCTGCGCCTGACCGAGCTCGTATTCATATTTCTCTTTATTAGCAGTTACTGCATGCGCCAAGAGCCAGAGAATGGATTTCGTCGACCCGGTAGTTATTTCTTTGAAGAAATCCTGGTAAAACGACGTAGGTAATGGGCTGGCATCACGTTCCATGTCTTTTTTATAGTAACTGTCGTAGTACTGCTGCAGCAGTTCGTCTAACGCGTTGTCACTATGGTCGCTGATCATTGCAGCCGCTGTCGTATAAACGGCGTCGATGAGTTGGACGAATTCAGTTTGCAGATGGCTGACAGCATTGATCTCATTTTGACGGGACGGGTCGATCTCCGCCACCGCGATGCAGCACCATTTGTGGAAATGTTCCTTTAGATAGCTAGGGGTTACATCTCTGAAAATTAGCATTGCACCGATGTCGGGACCGTCTGTCGGAAAATATATGGGGAGGAAATGTTCCGTAATCATGTTGATTGGAGATTATCTATTGTATTTTTTAATCATCTTCTTCCAATCGTGTCCGGTGATGACAATTGCAGAGTAGCGCTCAAATAAGTCTAAGATACTCGACTGGTCAAGATGATATTCGTGCTTGGTGCTATGCACAGCGGCCAACTCCATCAGCACCCAAAGTAAAGACTTCATAGACCTAAAGGATATTTCTCGAAAGAACGCTTCGCAGAAAACCGGCGGTTGCACGATATCCTCTTTTTTCTCGGTTTTTTTATAGTAATTCTCGATATAGTGGTGAACGGATTTCCGCATGTCTTCGTCCGTGATGTCCTCTCTGAAAACCGTGGCGATGAAATAAACAGCATCGACCAGCCCAAGAAATTCGGTTTTGACCAGATGGATGGCATGAATCTCAGCCTGTCGGGATCGGTCGATTTCCGAAAGTCCGATTTCACACCATTGCAGAAAATTCACTTTTAAGTAGATCGGACTAACGTCCTGGAACACGAGCATTGGGCCGATCTCAGGCTCGTGGACAGGGTGGTTAACGAAGTGGAACGTTTCAGTTATCATAATTACACAAGGATAATTTAATTGGTTGGAAAATCTTTTGGTGCTTGCTTTACAATTCGAAAGTGACACTCGTAAAGGCGTAGGATTCTGTTACTCGAATTTTTACCTTGACATTACCATAATCGTAGTCAACGTACGTTTTGTAAGTCTCTTCGCGAACTTTAGATCCCTTTTTTGATTTTGGTTTTTGAGTGCTCTTTGCTTGAGAGCCATTTTTCCAATGCAAGCCATATTGATCATATGCCTTTCGTTTCTTGGGATCGCTAAGCACTTCATTCGCCTCGGTGAGTTCTTGGAATTTTATATTGGCGTCCTTGTCATTCGGATTAAGATCAGGGTGATATTTACGCGCAAGTTTGCGGTACGCAGCCTTAATCTGGTCGGAGGTTGCGTCAGCAGCGACGCCCAATATTTTATAATAGTTTTTGTTCATATAATATTTTATTGTTGGACTTGAGAAATTGTACCACGGCAGTCTCACTTTTTAGGAGACTTTTGTCTCTACGTTACTCCTTCTTGGCAGATGCTAGTAGAAAAGAGGCCTCCAACAGAATCATAAGGTTCTTTTCAAACAATAAATAATCCGCTCTCTTTTGAGGATCGGAAAAAGGGGGTCGGTCCGTGGTCAGGCAAATCTCTTGTATATCTTCTCTTATTTGCCTAATCTCACTTAGACGGTAATCTGCAAAGAATTCCTTGACTACCATTAAGGGATACTCTCTTTCAGCTTTAGAGAGTAAAACGGGTTCATTAAAAAACTCGGGATGATTGGCAAATTCGGACATACCTGCTGATTGAAGATGTACAATTCCTACCATCCTAAGATGGTAGTGACCGAAAGGCATAAGTGGGACCAACCAGAATGTAGTAACGGATGGGGAAGGGCCGAGCCAGACGTATTAAGCCGGATATTAGTCAACCTGCCAATTTATTAATCAGCTCAATTTTATTGGATACGTCCACCTTTTCAAAAATATTCTGAACATGTTTTGTGACAGTTCTCTCGGCTATGAAGAGCTTGTCGCCGATCTCTTTATATTTATATCCTTCACATATTAACTTAGCAACGGCCTTCTCCCTCGGCGTTAATTGATATACCTGGCAGTTCTCTTCAAAATTATCCGTGCCATTCGTTGTTTTGCCTGGGGAATGGCCGTTCATATAAGACAAATGATCAATTGCCTTCGATAGTAGAGCTTTTCTTTGCTTTTCTGATAGATTTATAATCGAATCTACTTGCTGCATTAGCTCCTGAATAGAGAACGGCTTCGGCATAAATCCTATAGCGCCTAACTTCAGCCCTTGCAACTTTTCAGTCGCAGTAGCTTTGGCTGACAGAAATAGAAAAGGTATATGCGCCAAATTTGGATCTTCGGAAATAATCTTTGCAAGATTGAAACCATCGAGTTTATCCATCATGATGTCCGAAATGATCAGGTCGAATGAGGAGCCTGGAACTCTTATAATATGTAAGGCATCATTTCCATTCAAGGCAACCGTCACATTATATTTGTCCGAAAGCTTCCTTTGAAGATAATTGACCATCGAAATATTATCTTCAACAACTAAAAGCGTTTTCTTTCGTTCATCGTGCACGATCTCTTTTAAATTCAATTTTTCGGTTCCAATATCCCTTATCTTTCCTCCCTGAAATGAAACTGCTGATTGTTTGTCTTTGATAGAAAAACGATGATTGCGGAAGGATACCGTGATTAGCGTTCCCCGTTCCCTTTTAGGGTCGCTGTTTAAAGAAATTTCACCGTTTAATTCTTGCACGATCTTTTTTACAATGGGCAAGCCGAGCCCCATCCCTTGACTACTGGCTTTGGTAGTGTTTAGCTGAAAATACGGCTCGAAAACTTTTTTGTGCATTTCCGGCGGTATGCCGATTCCCAAATCTTTTATTGATAACCTGACTTTGTTACCATCGTTTTGTAGCAAGACTTCAACTGATCCACCATTTGCAGAGAATTTTATAGCATTTTCCACTAAATTTATAACGATCCGACTTATGGCCGCCGGATCAGCTTTTATTAGAATGTCTCCCTGTACACTTGAATGAAGGGTAATCCCTATTTTTTGACAATAGGCGCCAAAAAGGGCGAGGCTGTCATTTGTTACCTCACTGAAGTTCGTAACCTGGTTGTGATTAAACAGGGACATGCCTCGATTTAACCTTTCCAGGTCGAATATATTGGAAATATCAGTTGTAATCTTCCAAAGACTTCTTTTCACAATCGATAATTCATATGCATTTCCGTTCTTCGCAATATATTCCTCCAGATAGTTGTCTATTAAAGTTAAAGGTGTCTTTGTTTCATGTGCAAGATTTACGAGCGTGTTGGTCCTTTGTTCTGAAATTTTGATTAGATCATGAGTTCTTCTGTCTACTTCTTCCTGGAGAGTTGAGTTCCAGTTCATCAGTTGTGTTTCGGACTGAATTAACCGCTGATGCTCCTTCCGAAAGAGCGAGATATGGTTTTTTAAGTGCAGCGATAAAAGTAGCAAAAACCCAGTGTTCGTAACAGATGCTTCGACCACCTGGCCGAGATCAAAATAAACTATAGCCGGGAGTCCAACCCAAGGAGTCAAACTTAGTAGCAGGCCTATCAGCTCTTCTTTCGACTCTCCCGTTGAAAAATTACCTGAATACTTAAATTTAAGCGCTCTAACGAGAGAAATTATTACCCATATGGCATATAGAACTGGCAGTATCAAAAGATTTTGCGCTACGGATAGTCTCCTGGATACTCCATAGGCCATGACAAAAAGCAGATAAGGAAGGATCAGGCAAATATAAACTCCTCGGAACGCATGGAATTTCATCTTCTTCAGACCGAATCCTTTATATACGTAGTATGGGAAATAGGAAGGAGTGATAAAGCCTGTACCGTAAGCAATTATTTCTTGAATGAAGACAGACCCCGGCAAATTCGGATCCGGAAGTAAGCCTCCCGAGACATTATAGGTGAGCAGCAGAAAGATTAGCCAAAGATCTAATACGGCTGTTTTGTCGTCTGGGCGGGCAAATTTATATATTAGAAGACAGAAGAAAATTACTGTTTCCACGCATGCGAATGCAAATGTTACAATGTGCATTTGGGTTCCGGGTAGCAACATAACGACACGTTTACTTTTCTCTCTTTAAACAAAATAACTTATAGCCGAAATCCAGTTCATTATGTACTTTAAACCCAAACTTCTTGTACCAGGGCAGATTTCGTAAGGTGGAAGTTTCAAGGTATAAAGGGCGTTGCATGGCATCGCTTTGGGCGATCACCTCAGTTAAGAGAGAACTGCCTATCCCCTTATTTTGAACCTCTGGGCGAACGCCGATAAACCATAGGTAATACATCGGGCCTCCCGGATGTAGGGCCTTTATTCTTGCCTCCCTGTCCATTGCTCTTCTCAGGTTAGGCACACCGATGCATGTCAGCGCAAGCTTTACATCCAGGAGAACGGACCTCAGACTGTTTTTTTTCTTGTCAGGTAAAACGGCCAATGCGCAGGCATTCTTGTCATCGGAAAGGAATACCTCTCCAAATAAATTGCAGTAGTCGAAAGAATATTCCATGAGCCTGGATATTCTCTTCTTCCTTGAACGGCCTTGATTAATTACATAGTTGACACTCTTGTTATCGTCGAAGGAGTTGGATAGAATCTCCACGACCAGGCGTTTGTCTTCATATTGTGCTCTTATCATAACACAGGATTAAAGGTTTCACGGATCGTAATTGCCGAAATCGGTACGATCAATAATTGAGCGCCTTAGCCAGGGAGGATAATCAGAGGATATTGTGCCGCTGAATGATCGGCCAATTTAATTTACTTACTTTATGGCACTTCATAAAGAAGATAACCAGCCGATAACAGATTTTTGCAAATTATTCACATTACTAATTTCCCAAAGGCTAATCAAACAGCCAGGGTGATTTCACGTGCAGGTATAGGGTCATTGAACCTTAATAAGTGGCAGCTCTTATTATGCCTTAGATATTGTTGCTTATGCTGAGTCGGGCAATTTCGTAAGCTTGTCCTGCCATTTTACCGGACTGAAACTTTTACGGATAGGGCGAGTATCCGGTAGCCCAAACATTACTCATTTTTACGTACATAAATACTACAATTTCCGTATTGTTCTGGGTCTTAATTTGTTGTAAATTTAATAGGATACCTCTCAATCCTTCGACCGTGGTTTAAAGTTTCTCTTAAAGTCTGACATGGACCTAATGCCTTTAATCCGCACCTTGCACATGGGCAAACGGTATTTGACAATAGCCGCAAAAACACATGCCATGCAAGAGGTATTTCAGCAACTACAGGCCAAAATGGAATTGAGCCTGGAGGAAACAAACCTTATTCCTGATCCGGTCGAACGCTATGGCCGGTGCATAAAGCTCGTAAGCAAATCGATTGATGAGATTAAAGGGCTATTCTCGTCATACACTTTCCAAACTTTAGAAGAAGAAATCCATTATTTTAAGGACATATGCCCCGTCTTTTACAGTAGACATTTTTATCTCACCAAGGTTTATGATATCGAACTATTAAAGCGCTCGGCAGGGAAGAAGAACCTTCGATGGAAGTTTGATCATGATCTTAGGGAAATCGAGCTATTTTTCACCCAAAATCAGGGTTTGTGCAAGTATTTTTATGGAAGCCTAACCTATTTGGACGAACAGCTCTTTACCCGACGTAACGGCCATCAGGGCTTAATTGAAGACCTTTCGCCAGTCATCGACCCGAACTTTACTTTGGCTACCTATAAGGTTTCGTGGATTATGGCTAACCAAAAGTACCGGTCCTATCTCCAAAAGGAACTTCACCGACTTGACCACGCGGACGAGAACATACAGGAAAACAAAACGCGCAAGGATGTCATCAGCCTCGGAGTTTCTAAGTCTTATCTTGCTGAGGAAATTGTAGCATTGCAATTAGCAGAGCTTATTTACGTCAATGGACAGCCAGCATCTCTGGCATGGCTTACGGAGCAGGCGGAACTTCTATTACATACCGACCTCAAGGATTTCAAGAGTCTGGATTATGCCAATCGGAACCGAAAGAAGGAAATGACACCATTGCTCAGCAGTATGATCAAGAAATATATCGACCGTGCGAATCGTCTTAATAAATAGGGAATGGACGCTCTTCGTCGGACTGATCTCGCCAAAAATATTCTAAAACAATACTCTTCAAATTCAGGCTTTTGCCAACAATTTCGTTCAACGGCAAACTTCAAGGTTAATAAAATCGCTTTTCATTGACGCCATTTTTGTTTCGTGAACTAAAATTCCGAAACTATGGCCAACCCTGCATCCACGGGGCCTGCCTACTGGACCGAGCTCCGCAATGATCTTTCCGAAGGCCTCTCTACCACTGTAAAGGACGGTCTCCAACCCATCCATCTGGCCCAGAAGGGGATGCACCTGTCCGAGGTGGCGCATACCAAGCTTAAAGAATCTCTACAGCATTACTCCTTCTCCCATTTACCCGAACAGATTACCTTTTATAAGGAGGTACAACCCTTCTTCGTCAGCCGGATGATCTTCTTTAACCGTGTCTTTCGCTTAGAAACCGGCCGGCCTCCCGGAGATCCGGCAAGCGTACAAAGCTATCTGCAAAAGGAATGGCAATATATTCGAGACTTCCATGCCGAACATTACTTTCTTTGCCGCTATATCCGTGCCGGGGAGACCTGGCTGGATGAAAAGCTCTTCATCCCGAACTCTGAAAATTTGGTTGCCCCCCTTGATTGGGACCTGCACGATTCTCTCCTTCACAATGCGTCATGGACCGTCGCACGGCTGCTCTCGCTCGATCTTATGCAGGACTACCTCCTTCGAGCTGAGGAGGAACTTACCAATCCGCGCGATCCCAAACAGCGAAATATTGCCAAACTTACCTGGACCGATTCCAAGTCCGCCCTGATAGAGCTCGCTTACGCCATCCAGTCTGCAGGCTCACTCAATGATCGGAAAGCCAGCCTGCGCGAGATCATTGAAGGCTTAGAAGCTGCATTTCACATCGACCTGGGTCATTATCCAAGGGTCTTCCAGGAGATATTGTCCAGAAAGACGGGTTACACCAATTACATTGACCGCCTGCGCGAGAAGCTCTTGCTACGCATCAAACTGATCGAAGAAAAATATGATCCCAAATAACCTACGCATCCAGGGATATTTTTCAAAACTATTTTCCCCAACACCGGCTCCATACTGAAAACCCGCCTTTTTACGACCCCATCTTTGCTTCAGAACATCAGTCAACTCACCACCCAAAACAGAAATCTCATGTTCCCCCATCTTCCACCCCCGCTACTTCCCACCACAGCTTCCCTCCTCGTGGTGCTTCTACCCGTGATCGCTTTTTTACTGTTTGCGTTCATTAACTACCGCAAACGTCTTTCCGCAGTTCTCCAGCATGGATCGACTCAAGTACAGATGAAGGCTTCCTCCAAAACTGCCGAGCCCTTTTTTCCCGCGCTGATCGACAAGCCTGCCCAGTCTAGTCACCAGCCATCCGTCCAGGTTGCTATCGAGGACTATGCGGACGATGACATTATGATCATGGCCGACGAGGACGAAAGCTTCCTACTCAAATCCGCCGAGAATGTCGTCGAACAGATCCAGTCCGTTGTGGACGAGGTTGCGGCCGGCCCGTCCCCATACCCAGCGAACCCCGAGGAAGTTTTCACTAAAATTCGCGCCATAGTTTCCCAGTACCGCATATTCGAAAATACCGAGTACTACGACGCCATTAACAACTTCGTAGCGGTAACCGTCCAACGCGACTGCGATCTCACCCTCACACCCGATGACCTCAAGGGGCTTTGGTTGCTCGAAGCGGCATAGCCCTTACCTACCGATCTCCCAGTAGTTCCCTTCCTCTCACGCTCTCTTCTCTCAATTCCCCGCCCCCTGTCGGGCCGGGCCAGGGCATGCATGTCCCACAGAATCCGCTCACCCTCATAATCAGCTTCTATGTCTCCCCGTACCCCCCACAACAAAAGAAAGGTATCTCTTTCCCATTCCCGAATCCTCACTCTTGTAACATTCCTTTTTCTGACCGGTCGCAGTTATGGCCAATTGGCAGGAAATGGCAACAGCGGCATCACCACCGCCGCCAACACCGTCAATGGTTATTTCAATATCGCCTGCACCCTCCTTTATGCCATCGGCGGCATCGTGGGTCTGATCGGCGCTGTGAAGGTCTTTAATGCCTGGAATAGTGGCGACCCCAACACCAATAAACTCGCCGCCGCCTGGTTCGGCTCCTGTGTCTTTCTGGTCGTAGTCGCCACTGTTCTCAAATCATTCTTTGGCGTCGGCGCCTGATGCCATGAAATCCCTGCCAACCATCGACATCGCTAGTACCGATTTCCTTGTAGATCTCCGGCGGATGGAGCTCAGGGAGGTGGCTAATCCAGCCAACAAGATCACCTTCTACGACTTACGGGACAACGGCGATCACCTCGTGCTGCTATACGATACTGAAACCCGCAACGCTTACAGAGGGCCGGGCAGGGATCTAACGGAAACAGGCAAGATAAAGATTATCCGACTTCCGCCGCTCGATCAGCTCGATTCCTTCACCTATACGCTGTTGCAAAGCAGGCAGGACAGCCGCCTCAATCAGCTTCAACGGGCTGCCCGGCTCTTCGAATCTTCTCCCGAAAGTTGCCCCGCTCAACGAAAGAAAACCAAATGATATGGCCACCGTTTATCCCATCAACCGCGGCGTTAATCGCAGCCTGGAGTTCAAGGGAATCAAAGCGCAATACGTCATTTACCTCGCCCTCGGCCTCGTTCTCCTGCTACTCCTCTTTGCTGTTTTTCATATTGTTCACTTCAATCTCTATGTCAGCATGGCCATCATCCTGCCTGCCGGAGGCGCGCTCGTGCTCGCCGTCAAACGGCTAAGCGACCGCTATGGTGAACATGGGTTGATCAAACACAGCGCCGCCCGCCGCCTTCCCGCCTCCGTCCAGTCTCGCTCCCGGAAGATATTTCTCCAGCTCAAACCCTCCACCAGTGAAAAAGCATAAAACACTTGAAAAGCTCCTGCCTATCTTCAAGGTTGAAAAGGACTGCATCCTTTCCCGCTTGGGCGATATTACCATCGCTTACGAGCTCACGCTGCCGGAAATATTCACCCTATCCACCGATGATTTCGAGGCTCTCCACCAGGCCTGGCTCAAGGCCATCCGCATACTCCCGAATCATACCGTGCTGCACAAGCAGGACTGGTTCATGGAAAGCCGCTACCGGGCCGACTTTTCCAACCCAGAACAATCCTTTTTAGGCCGCAGCAGCGAACGGTTCTTTCACGAACGGCCTTACCTCGACCATCACTGCTACCTTTTCCTCTGCCAGAAGCCCGAAGGGCGCCGTCCATCGAGTTCCCTTCTTTCGACGCTGATCCGGCCGACCCTGGTGCCGGCCTCCGCTCAGGACACCAAGCGCTGGGACCTCTTTCTCGACAAAGCCGGCCAGTTCGCTCGCATCCTGCAGGAGTCCGGCTATATTCAACTACGAAGGATGACTGGCGACGAACTCGCGAGCACCGCCGATCGGCCCGGGCTACTGGAACGGTATTGCTATCTCCTGCATCCCCAAGATGCCCCCGTTATCCGCGACCTCGAGCTATTACCCGACCTCCGAATCGGCGATCTGCATTGCCAACTGTTCAGCCTCGCCGATGTCGAGGATCTTCCCCCGCTGTGCGGCCCCCGCGTGAACTACGACAAATACAGCACCGATCGCACCAAATTTAGCGTCAGTTTTGCCGCACCGCTTGGCCAGCTACTGTCCTGTAACCACCTGTACAACCAGTATATTTTCATCGAGGATGCCCGAGAAACCTTCAAAAAAATGGAGGCACGCCGACTCCGACTCCAATCCTTATCCGCCTATTCGAGGGAGAATGCTATCAGCCGCGATGCCACCAATGATTTCCTTAACGAAGCCATCGGTCACCAGCGTCTCCCTGTCAAGGCCCATTTTAATGTGCTCACATGGTCCGATGATCCTGTACAGGCCAAAGAAATGAAAAACATCCTCTCTGCGTCCCTTGCCCAGATGGATGCGCATACCCGACAGGAAACCGTCAGCGCGCCTCAGCTCTTTTGGGCTGGGATGCCTGGCAACGCTGCCGACCTGCCCATGCACGAGACCTTTGATACTTTTGCTGAGCAAGCCGCCTGTTTCCTCAATATCGAGACCAACTATCGCAGCTCCATTTCTCCGGTAGGCCTCCGTCTCGGGGAACGACTCAATGGCAGGCCCTTGCACGTCGATATTTCCGACGAGCCTATGGCCAGGGGCATCTGCACCAACCGGAACAAATTTATCCTCGGGCCCAGCGGGAGCGGCAAGAGCTTCTTCACCAATTTGTTCGTCCGCAGCTACGTTGAACAGGGCGCCCATGCCGTCATAATTGACGTTGGCCACAGCTATCGCGGACTCTGCGAATTACTTGAAGGCTATTACTTCACTTACTCGGAAGCCGATCCCATCCGCTTTAACCCTTTCTTCCTCGGCGAAGAGCAACTTGATACAGAAAAGAAAGAATCGATCAAAACGCTTCTCCTGGCACTCTGGAAAAAGGATGATGAAACGTTCAGCCGCTCTGAATACGTGTCTCTCTCCAACGCGCTCCAGGCATATTTTGATTACCTGAAACAACACCCAGACATTTTCCCATGCTTTGATAGCTTTTATGAGTACCTCCGGGATCAGTTCCTTGTCACCCTTCGGCATTCCGGCATCAAAGACAAAGACTTCGATATCGACAATTTTCTCTATGTCCTTAAACCTTACTATGCCGGCGGCGAGTATGATTATCTGCTCAACGCCCGGGAGAACCTTAACCTGCTTGACCAGCCTATGGTGGTTATAGAAATTGACGCGATCAAAGACCATCCGATTTTATTTCCGGTCACGACGATCATCACGATGCAGCTGTTCATTGACAAAATGAGGAAACTAAAAGGCGTACGAAAGATCATACTGATTGAGGAGGCTTGGAAGGCCATTATGCGCCAGGGTATGGCCGAATATGTAAAATATCTTTTCAAGACAGTCCGGAAATTCTACGGCGAAGCTATCGTCGTGACGCAGGAAGTTGAAGATATTATCTCCAGTCCGATCGTCAAGCAAGCTATCATCAACAATAGCGACTGTAAAATCCTGCTCGATCAATCTAAATACCAAAATAAATTTGATCAAATACAGGAAATGCTTGGTCTTACGGAGAAGGAGAAATCGCTAGTACTTTCTGTAAATAAATCCAACGATCCGAAACGAAAATATAAAGAGGTGTTTATTTCCCTCGGAGGCATGCTCAGCAAGGTCTACCGGACTGAAGTCTCGCTGGAAGAGTACCTCGCTTACACCACTGAAGAAAAGGAAAAGATGCACGTCCAGGCTTATTCTAAGAAATACGGCAGCATGCGTCGAGGCATTGCAATGCTAGCTCGCGATATGCGTGCGGCCTCATAGATCAGTCCTTTTTTCTTACCCAACTACACCTCCATACTGAAGGCCCACTTCTCTGGCGACCGATCTTTGCTTCAGATGACAACCAAAAAATTTACCATGAAACGGATCATTCTTATTTCGATTTTCCCCCTCCTGTTACTGTCCTGCGACCATCAGTGCAAACGTACGGCACCCCGTAACCTTCAGTTGGCGACGGCCTTTTTTGTGTCTGGCATCTACACAAACTTTGAGAAATCCAGTTATTGCCGCACTTAGGACACACTCGTAGTCACTAAAGACCGCCGTCAGATCAACGTCTATCGCATCACCCGGCTGACTTCATTCCAGCGCAACCTGGAAAATGATTTCGACCCGATCGAACGGGACAGCTCCTCATGGACCGGCTCCTATGACCCGGCCAAAGCCGTCATGCACGTGCTGGACGAAGGACAGCCCTTAATTTTCCAGCCGTCAACCAATACCACTTACCTCGACAACCACGTCTTTACCAAGATTGAATAACTCCAAACGTACCCCATGAAACGTATCCGAGTCATATTAGTCGTCTCGATGCTGGTGATTCTCTCATTCATACCATCTACTAGCAATGCTCAGTTTGGCGATATTCTTGCCGCTACAATCGAAGCAATAGACGTAGGCGTCCAAAAAGCTCAAAATGCGGTTATTGACTTACAGAATGCCGAAAAACAGATCGAAAACGAGCTTTCCCAAACCCAGCTAGCGCAGATTGCCGATTGGACCCAGCAACAGAAAGACCTTTATTCCAATTACTTCACAGAACTGTGGAAAGTGAAGAGCGTGATCACTAACTTCCGGAAAATCACTTCGATCATAGCCAATCAGGCGCAGCTTGTATCCGAATACAAGACTGCATATGCTCAAGTACGGCGAGATCCTCATTTCACCCCCAACGAAGTAAACTATATCTACAGTGTACTTACCGGCATCGTCAACGAAAGCATCCAAAACATTGACCAGATAACCAAGCTGCTTGAGTCTTTCACAGTCCAAATGTCCGATGCCGATCGAATGCGGCTCATCCAGCATGCTTCAGACAACATACAGCGTGAAATCGGCAATTTACGCGCATTCAACAATCAAAATGCTGCCCTGAGTCTCCAGCGAGCAACCGACCAGAACGACCTAAATGCAATTAAGCAGCTCTACGGTCTGCCCTAAAAAAATTCCCTATGAGCCTCTTTGCAGACATACTTGACGTGCATACCGACTGGCTTACACGAAAAGGCTTTGACCAGCAAGGGCTCGGGCTCACCGGCACCAATGAGGACTTGCTGAACAGGCTGGAAGACGCCTTGTTCAACACTGTATGCGACAAGAAGAATTTCTGGGCAAGAAAGCCCTTGGATATCAACTTGAAGATTACCGGTCACTTAGGTCATCATAAACAAGAGCTGGTGAATTTCCACTTCCATTACGTTTACTACCCGAAACGCCCAAAACTGAACTTGCTTTCCCTTCAGGCGGAGTGGAAGGGAATAACCGATACCTGGTTAATTACCGGCGATCGCCAGCATCTCTTGCCCAGCTCCGAGCATGCCTACCAACAGCTTTACTACAAAGCTAACATGCGCCAAATCAACACTGCTATCCACATCAGTCCGCAGATCGCAGAATTCAGACCCCGCTTGCATTGAGTTTCCCATGAGCCTGTTCTCTATAGTCCCTAAAATCGCCGCCCACTATGTCCTCCCAGATCATACCCACTCATCGAAGCCGGATCATCGCCATCCTTGCCTTTGTTTTAGTCCTGGCCGCCCGGCCCGCTCGGGCCCAGATGGACCGGGATGAAATGCTCGCACAGATTGCCAAACTCCAGCTCTTCATTTCCCAGACTGAAAAGGGCTACCAACTTGTCCGCCAGGGACTAACTACGATTGGCGACATCAAACAAGGAGATTTCAGCCTCCACCAGTTGTTCTTCACCTCGCTGCAGGTGGTCAGTCCTGAGATTCGAAGCTATCTCAAAATTGCCGATATCCTTACCATGCAAGCCAGCATGCTCTCCGCCTACCATGCCGGCTACGAACAGGTTAAAGCTGCTAATCTATTCAGCGCTGCCGATATCAGCTATATCAACTCACTGTACCAAGGCATTCTCGGAAAAAACAATGAAGATATCTTGGAACTCACCGGCATCCTTACGGACGGCAACTGGCAGATGAACGACGCCCAGCGGCTTAGCCGCATTAGCCACCTCTATGAAAGCGTCAATTCCCAATATCAGTCCCTCCTGCGATTTAACGATCACCTTCAGCTGCTAACCTTGCAAAAGAAACAAAACTTACAGGACCTGCAAAATATCGCTCAACTCATCCACCCATGAAAAAGCTTCTTTTCCTGCCACTTCTTTTTTTGCTCATCACTGTCCCTTCGCACCGCGCCTGCTGCCAGGCCGCTCAACTCGAACAACTAGCTCTCGATATTGAAAAGCTTGCCCAATTCAAAAGCATCCTGTCCGATATGAAGAAGGGCTACCAGATCCTCACTAATGGATACAATACCGTCCGGAGCCTTGCTCAAGGGAGCTTTAACCTTCATCAAGTCTTCCTTAACGGCCTACTTACAGTTAGTCCCACCGTTAAAAACTATGTCAGGATCGCAGACATCATCAGCACTCAGGCTGCTATCGTTTCTGAATACAAGCAGGCTGTTACCCAGTACAAGAGTTCGGGAATGCTCAATCCGTCCGAGCTCAATTACATCGCCGGCGTCTATGGCAACCTTTTCGATCACTCGATGGACAATCTTGACGTGTTGGTGAGTATCCTGACTGACGGCCAGCTGCGAATGAGCGATGCTGAACGTCTCTCATCTATCGACGCCATTGACGCTGACATGCATAGCCAGCTCACCTTCCAACGCAGCTTCTTGGGCCGAGCCGGGGTGCTTGTAGCCCAACGCCAGCAAGCCATGCAGGAATCTCAGCATCTCCAAAGCCTTTATTCCACTCCCAACGACTAAAGCCATGAAAAAGCTTCTTTCCTTTTTATCCGCCCTATTCCTTGCCTTCTTTTTACCTATGGTTACACGGGCACAGACCGCAGCAGGGGGCATCCTCCAAATGCATGTCGTCCTCGCGAACGTGCGTCAGCAGATGATGCCCCTGGTTGCCAACATGATCACCGTATCCCAGGCCATCGCCGGCTTCGGCACCATCTTCTATATCGGATTTCGTGTATGGAAACACATCGCCCGGGCCGAAGCCATCGACTTCTTTCCTTTGCTGAGACCCTTCGTGCTCGTCCTACTCATCGGCTTCTTCCAACCGGTCGTGCTCGGTACCCTGGAGGGCATCCTCCAGCCTACCGTTACCGAAACGGCCAAAATGGTCGATAACCAAAATGCCGCCGTCATGAACCTCATCAGCTTGCAAGCTCGGATGATCAACGGGGATACTACTCAACAGTTCGTTCTAAATCCTTACGATTTTGGCAGCGTGCGCGGTTCGGACCAATACACTAATCCTTCCGGTACGACTTCTGGGAGTTCGGATAGCGGAGGGTTTTGGTCGAGCATCGGAAGCGGGCTAAAATTTATGATGAGTGGTCTGTACAACAGCCTGAAAGTGATTTTCCAGTTCTTTCTATCCCTTATCCTGCAGATATTATATTATGCGGCGTCACTTTGCATCGATACCATCCGCACGTTCCATTTGATTGTGCTTGCTATCCTTGGACCGCTTGCCTTTGGATTCAGCTGTTATGATGGCCTTCAAAATTCCCTTGTTCACTGGCTGGCCCGCTACATTAATATATACCTGTGGCTACCTATCGCCAACATTTTCGGGGTGATTTTGGGTAAGATCCAGGAAAACATGCTTCAGATCGACCTCGCCAACGGAACATCACATTTCGTCCAGACCGAGATTACCTACCTCATCTTTCTGGTAATAGGCATAGTTGGATATTTCACCGTCCCGGGAATAGCAAATTACATCATCCACACGCACGGTCCTAATCCGCTCGCTCAAAAGGTCTCCAGCCTCGCCCAGACGGCGGTATCCGTAGCTGCTACAGCTGCCACCGGAGTTCCCGTTGGTGGAGCCGGGGGTGGGGGAGGCACGAGTCCTACCGCGGCCACGGGCTACCAAGATAGCCAGGGCGCAGCCAAAGGTGAACCCAATTCCTACGCCCGCAAACAGATCGAAGGCTAAATCATTCACCCGACACGCTTACACCCTATGTTCCAACAACTAAAAAACATTGACACCGCTTTTCGGCATGTCCGCCTATTCTCTCTGCTCTTCATTATCGGCGCCGTGGCCATCTGCTGCTACACCATCTACCGAACCTCCACCGCCTTGGAGCGCAACCGGCATGAAATTTATCTCCTGGTTAACGGCAAGCTTATCAATGCTATCGCCATCGATCGGAAAGACTCGCTTTCTGTCGAGATCAGGGACCACGTAAAAATGTTCCATTTCTACTTCTACTCCCTGGAGCCCGACGAACAGATCATCAAGCGCCACCTCACAGCTGCTCTTTACCTTGCGGATAATAATGCCAAGCAAGAGTACGATAATCTCACGGAAACCGGCTACTACTCCAATATTATCAGCGGCAACATCAGCCAGCAGGTACTCGATCCCGACAGCGTCCTGGTTAACACCAGCCAACCGCCCTATTATTTTCGGTATTACGGCAAACTCAGGATCGTCCGAGAAACTAGTATTCTCACACGCTCGCTTATTACCGAAGGTGCCATCAGGGTGCTGAGCGCTGTCAGCGACAAAAATCCCCACGGTTTTCTCATTGAGAACTGGAAAGTACTCGAGAACAAAGACCTCTCGGTCGAATTGCGAAACAATCATTAATCCCAATCTATGCGCCTGTTTCACCGAAAACGAAAATCCGTTCCGCCTCCGGCACGACCGAACGAGCTGGCACTCGCGCTTAACCGCTGGATCGATGCCAACAAACGCCGCCTGGCCGATGCGCTCAGCCGCCGCGAGCAGCGAATGACTCTCCAACAAAAAAAATGGGCTCTTGCTCTTTTTTGCGGCCTTGGCGCCGGTCTCTTCCTTTTTGACCTCTGTCGCGGCTTGTCCCACCAGTCGACCAGCTATCGGCACACTGAGTACATCCATATGCCAGCCGAACTCCCGCCTCCCGTCCCGCGAGTGCAGAAGCATCCTCCTTCACCTGGAGACAGCACCTGCCGGATTTCTCCTTCTGATTCCACTCATTGAAAATTCAACACATGCAACCACAAGACAATAAACAATCGAAAAAAAAACGCCTCCTGGCGGCCCTCATCATCTTTGGACTCCCCGCTCTGGTCATCCTAGGTGTCGTCTTCAGCCTCTACCATCCCCACGCTGCCACAGAAGCTTCCATGGGCAAAAAAGACGCGTTCAATCCCCGCATGCCGGCGCCCAATCTAAAAGAACGCGAAAAAAACAAGCTCGAAGTTTACCTCGACGCGGAAAAAGATTCCGTTCGCCGTCAACAATTGCTCCACAGTGACCCCTACGCGAAAAACTCCAGTTCTACCACCTCTCTGATTGATTCCCCTGGCAAGAAAGCAGGTGTCGCCGGGCAGCCCGCTTGGCCGGCCGCCGTCTCTCCCGTCGATAGCATCGAACGGAAGGTGAACGAGCACCTCGCCCGGCTCTACAATGTCCTCCATAATGCCGCTCCCGCTGCTGGAGAGGAAGGAGCATATATTGCTCCCGCATCCGGCCAGTCGGCTCTGAGCTCACCATGTTCCACGTCCGCCTCACCCCTCGACCGGTCAGTTGATCGGCTTCAGCAGCTCCAGAACCGTCTTCAGCAGCAGGATACGGCTCCAAACCCCCAGTTCCAACAGATGAATACCCTGCTGGATAAGGTCCTCGCGATCCAGCATCCCGATCGCATTAAAACCGCCTCCGACAGCGCAGGATCCAATAGAAATAGGCGAAGTGCCTATCTGGTCACCGCGCAGGACCCTGAGATGGGTAAGCCAGATAGTGCTCCTCTTTCTACCAGTGACATCACCGTCTACGGCGCAACCGCTAACGCTTTCTACGGGTTGTCTGATGATTCAGACAGCACCATGGCTGCTTCGCAAGTTATCCGTGCGGTGGTACATGCCGCCCAAACTGTCCAGACCGGTTCGGTGGTCAAGCTCCGCCTCCTTCAAGATATTTTCATAAAGGGTGTCCGCGTACCCGCCAACTCCTTCATCTTTGGCCCCTGCGCCATCAGCAACGAACGCGTCGCCATACATCTCTCCCAGGTTCAATTCGACGGCCAGGTCTATCCGATCGACATGCGGGTCCTCGATGGGGTCGATGCACTCGAAGGACTCTATGTCCCGGGGGCCATTAGCCGGGACGTCTTAAAGGAAGGAGCCGGGCAAAGCGTCAGTAGCCTTGGCCTCACCTCTTTCGATCCCTCACTGGGCGCACAGGCCGCTGCCGCAGGGATTGAAACAGCCAGGAATTTAATCGGCCGCAAGATCCGCCTGATCACTGCCACGCTCAAGGCAGGGACCCTCGCTATCCTCCAACCGACCCAGTCTCACCCATGATCCCCATTATCTAATCCCCCAACGTACTATTCATGAAAACGCTCATTTCCGCCATCTTCCTCTTCACTCTCGCTCTGACAGCCCATTTGCCCGCGCGTAGTCAGTCTTTGCCTCTCCCGCCGTCCACGCTGATCCTCCATTACCGGCTATTCTTAACCTACAATTCGACCACTGTTCTGGTTTTTCCCGCCCCTGTCCGACCTGTCGATCGGGGCGACTGCGACGTTCTGGCTCAACGCCAGGTGGGGGTAGAAAACGTTCTAAAGCTGAAGGCTGGCCGTCGCAATTTCTCGCCAACCAATCTGCACGTCTTCACTGCTGACGGAAGGGTCTATGCCTTTGATCTCTATTATACTGACACTCTGGCCTCTACCTACAACCTCACCCGGGTGGACCCTGCTACAACACCAGCCGGCCCGGAGATTGTGCTTGCCGGTCAAGCGCTAAATTCAGATCAGCTTAGTATCTGCGTGGCCCTTGTTCGGCGGCAGTCCCCCGAATTTTCAATCCGCAGCCATCACTATGGGATGCGGCTGCAGCTTCAGAACATTGACATGGCCGGCCCCATGCTATTCTTTCGATTCACCGTCTCCAATAAGTCTAATCTGGATTACACCCCAGACTTCCTAAGGCTCTATCTCAGCGACCAAGCCAGAGCAAAACGAACTTCTCGCCAGGACCAGGAGCTTAGCCCGCTATATGCAGACACCCTGGTAACGATCTCTGGTAAAAACAGCCGCATGTTCATTGTCGGGCTTCCCCGCATAACAATCCCTGATCGGAAGGAGTTCCGCGTCGAACTCTACGAGAAAAATGGAGGACGAGCTCTCGCTCTCCGAATCCGTAACCGCCAGCTCCTACACGCCTTACGCCTGGCTATCCCTACCTCTCCTTCATCCAATGCCAACCAATAATCAACCTTTCGACCGCGTCCTTGACGCCCTTCTCATGCAGGCAGAGCAAGAGGCTACCCAACGCACCCGAAACCCAACGCTGCGCCGGGACGACCCCTATTTGCTTGGCCTCCGCCAAGCTCAATACGAATCTATCCTTGACGGGTATAGGAATCGGAAAGACCTAACTCAGGAAGAAAAGCGAGGCCTTATCTATGTCCGCACCCAGGTCCGTAACTTAAATGCCCGCTTGCACCCAAATCTGCTCAACCGGATTCGCTACCTGCGCCCTGTCAACTGGATATTCAATTGGATACGTGGGCGCGCTGCCCTGGTAGATGGATACAACAGCCAACTGCAGGATCAGGACCGGCGAACGGTACAGGAACAAAACGTCCAGCGACTGAGCGAGGAAATGAAAAAGGCAGGCTTCAAGGTAAGCCTGGAGGGGCCGTTGAAAAGGGCTATTGCCCAGGACCGACCCTATTTCAATCTCCCATACGCTGCTTCTGATGATGCCAAGACCGACTATGTCTTACATTTCAAGAAACTCCCTGGTACTGATGCCTATTATCTTGATAATTTCGATGCTGCCACGAAGCCCACGCCACAAGAAGTTCTCAGAGGCAATCCCATCGTCAGGCAAAACTTTTCCCTCATTGATGACTACGCGCTATCCGCCCATGAGGCCGCCGCTGTTATCCGTCAAATACCCGTCTTCAGGAACATCGACGGCCAAGAAAAATGGCTTATTACGGACGCCCTGGGCGAACGGAGATGGGTTGACTTCGACTTACAAGCCGCTCTCAAAAAATATCCTATAAAAGACCTACGGGACCCGGCTCGGATGCAAGCTCTGGTCACTGCCCTTCATAGTGGCAGCTCACGGGACATCACATTCCATAAGAATAGCCAGACCCACGAGCTCCGTGTACAGGTAGACTCATGGGCTGAAGGGTTGCTCTTCAAGGACAAGAATGGGAACCTCGTCGATGCCGACCGGATTTTCCAGTCCAACTCCAATGTTCAAAAGGTTCTCTCCATGGCCCACGAAGAGGCCGTCGTACGAGAACTTCATCCCAGAAGATTTTAATATCATCATCCATGCCCTCACTACCGTATAAAACCCTCGCCGATCATGAAACCCTCCTCGCCGAAAAAGGCTGGCTCAATCCGGAGATGGGTGGCACGCGCGTAGGAGATTGGCTCAAGGAGTTCCGTGAAAAATTCGAAGAATGCCGTATTGACGCCCTCACCACCGGGAGAAGAAAGGAATTCACTTTGCCCGCAACAGGCATTTTCAACGATGGGCTCGATAAAGTTGCCTTCACCCTCCGCTACCGTTATGACCCCCGCGTTGAAGCTCTTGCCTTGATCACTATTCAGACAAAACTTGGCCGCACCCCCTGGACCTACTTCCTCAATGGCCGCAGGGAGCCACCCACACCCACTGAGGCCTATGAAAAACTCCTAGGACGCGAAGGCCCTCTCCGCAATGAGATTGTTCTTAACCGTGTCCAGCGCGAGCATGATCAGCTAAACGATCCGTTCCGCGATCCCCACCTCGACATGAATCATCCGGATTTCCAGCAAACGAATGACCTCCATAAGGATGAGGAATTTCGCGAATATCCGCCTAATGATCTTACTACCTTCTTCAACCGGCCATCCCGTCATCACTAATTCGGGACGCACTGCGTCCCGAATTTTCTTTACTACCAAATCGATTCATTATCATGCAATTATCACCGACCCTTCTCCATGAGATCAAATCCATCTGGCTTTCTGCCCGCCATAGGGCCTACTCCCAAGTGAACCGCACCCTCATCGATGCCTATTGGCAGATCGGCCAGCGAATCGTGCTGGAAGAGCAGAAAGGAGAGGACCGCGCCAGGTATGGTGCCTTCCTGCTCCGCGAACTGGCTCAACGGCTCTCCCAGGAACTTGGCAAGGGCCTGGACGAGCGTGATCTGCGGCAAATGCGGCAGTTCTATCTCTGCTTCACCAACCGCGATGTACTCCGCCCAGAGCTCAGTTGGACCCATTATCGCCTGCTTCTCAGGGTCGAGGATCCTGCTGCACGCGCGTATTATGCCAAAGAGGCCGCCGAACAAGGGTGGGGGACCCGTCAACTCGAACGGAATATTCAGACAGGTTATTTTACCAGGTTGGTCTCTACCCGCTCGGCTCTTCCGTCATCCCCGGAACAAGCTGCTGACGAAAACCCCGAGAACCGATTATCTCCTGCCGACTTTGTGAAAGATCCGTTTGTCATGGAGTTCCTCGGTACCTCCTTGCCTTCCAGCTTCACCGAAACCGACCTGGAGACCGCGCTCCTTGCCGAACTGCAGCGCTTCCTTCTCGAATTATTATGCTAAGCTTTGCATAACATTTCTTATGCCTACGGATTTATTATGTAAAGCGACAAAATATTAGCTCTTGGTACAGAGTCAATTGTGACAAAAATAATACCTATTGCTTTACATAATAAACAGCATTAGAACTGTCTATTACTGCTCAGTCTTATAGTGCGGGACTAACAGCAACAATTACCCTGCTGCACCGGCGGACATTTCACCGTTCCATAACTGCAGTATACACAGCAGTCCCCGGCTTTAGGCTTGAGCCGCTCGTGACAGTTTTCACATTCATAGAAATACTGGCACGCGTCTGTAGGCATCGTTTCTTCTTTTTGATGCCCACAGACCGGGCAAGTAATTACAGATATCAAGTTTATCGTTGTATTTGCCATACCCATACTTATTTTTTGTGACAACAATCTCCCTGCTTATCACAACAAGGATCTGTATTCAATTTCTTACCCTCGTTTTGTTCATACAGCGCATAGATCGCTACGGCCTTTGCACTGTCCATGTGCTTCTCCAGAATACCGAGGGTCGCCTCCTTCCATTCCTGTTGGGTCGCAGCACTCCGCAGCTCACCACAGCTACGCACCTTTACCAAATCTTTTCTAAAGTAAGCCGTTATGTCCCCTTTTATTCCGTCACTTTCCTGGTTCGTTAGCAGCCCTGTCGTCAGAGCGGGTTTTACCACATCCCCTGCAATTACCCCGGCTTCCTCCCTGCTCAATTCGTCGATCTCCATCCCCTTATACCATTTCCCGGCAAGCCCGAGGCTTTCATTTAAGGCCCTGATCTTTGTCGTATCCTCCACCAGCGCAGCCTGAATAGCATATTTAGCCAATAAGGGCCGTACAATCCCTTCCTGTTCAGCCGTATCCGCTATACCGTTCCATTCAATCGCAATATGTGTCCCCGGCCTGTCCAGCCAGATCGCCTTTATTTCCTTTACGTGCTGCGCGGCTATAAATAGGGGCTTCGTCATACTGCCACAGCCAATATCGGGCGCGGCAAAGCATACCAACGGGACTGAATAAAACGTAATCGCCCCCTTAGACTTCGCGTTGACGTCATTGCATCCCGGCAATGAGATTACAGAACTTGTCATTATCGTAAGCATAAAGAATGTGAACAATAGTTGTTTCATATCTTATCGTATTACGTGGTAACCTGTTCCCTGCTCGACAGCTGTCCCTAGTTCCGCCAGGGATATTTTTGTAGGGTCAAAACGAACGACTGCCTCACCTTTCGCATAGGAGGTATGTACATCCTGCACCCCCTTTCTTTGCAACAACGCGCGGTTCACCAAACCTTCGCAGTCGGCACACCCCATTCCCTGGATACGGATTACTGTTTGCTGTACATTCGGCGCGTTGACAACCACAGGCCGCGATACCTTCCCTTCAAAAATACCAGCGTAATAGGGGAAAGTGGAGAGTAGCACCGAAACTATAGCGACCACCCAAAGAAAGGTCTTTGATTGCAATACATTCTTTTTTTCCTCACAACCACATTGATCTTTCCGCTGAGGCTTGTAGGCTCTGTAAAAGGCAAAACCTAAAATCAATATTGTTGCACCCAACAAATACGGCCGGAGGGGGGCCGCCCAGCTAAAGGCAGAAACGGCGCCTCCTGTACCCCCTATTATTGCCAATACGGGTACAATGCAGCAAAGGGACGACGTAAGGGCTAGCAAAAGCCCTGAACCTAGCAGCAATCTATTGTTCTTTCCGTCACTCATACCATTTCTGTTTTTGTATTCAGTTGATTGATAATTTTGAAGAAAGGACGCAATAACTTAAGGTGTTCTCCTTTCAGGGAATAGAAAATGGTCTGTCCCGCTTTCCGCGATTCAACAATATTCCCGTCCTTCATCTTACGTAAATGCTGAGAAACAGCGGGTATACTCATGCGCAAAATATCGCTAAGGTCACACGGGCAAAGCTCCTTTTCTTCTTCCAACAGGTAAAGGATCTTAAGTCGCACATCGTTTCCCGCCAACGATAAAATACCGGATAGCTGTGTAAACGACTTTTCATTTGCTGCGACCTTTTCCCGGCAAACTTTTATCTGTATGGGGTTTGCCTGCTCCCGGATACAAACACTATTTCCTACCATAATTAACCTTTGAAGACGAAGATAATAATTATTTTCATATTTAAGCAAATGCTTAAATACTATTTTAACGATTGTCAAGATATTGTTAAAACGATTTCAAGAAGTCCATTAGTTTTCCATTTCCTTGCCATACTGGCTTGATCTTGGTATCCGGCGCCACTTTGGAATATGCTTTTTCTATTGCTTCGCGCTTCAGTTTGGAGTCAGCCCTGGCGTATATCTCCGTCGTCTGTATGTTTTCGTGTCCTAAGATGTCTCTTATGTAGACAAGGTTTACTCCTGCTTGCAGCAGATGCATAGCGCGGCTGTGACGAAGGCTATGACAACTTATATTTTCGGGTATTAACGTCGGATCAGCAGTCCTTGCCATTTTCACATAAGTACCAAGGATGTTCAAGATGCCTGCCCGCGTCAGTTTTTCTCCCCAACAGTTTGAAAATAGGGGATGTTGCATGTTTTCAGGTAGTAGCAAACCGTTTTCAGTCATATAGGTTCTTAAAATCGTCAGTTGTTCCTCAAGTACAGGAACTACTCTGGCTTTATTTCCCTTGCCGGTAATAATAATTGTGTACGGTTTATTAAGGCGTACGCATTGCGGGCTGATATTAATTATCTCCGACACTCTGGCGCCTGTATCATACATGAAAGACAGCAAGGCGAGATTTCTCCGTCCTCTGGCTTTGGTTATGTCGGGCTGCTGTAACAACAGCCTTATGCCTTCTACAGTTAAATAATTCATTGCGGGCTTAGGGGCCTTTTTATTTCCTATCGACATTATCTTTTGATATTCATAAATATTGTCCGGGTTTTGATACTGCACATATTTAAAGAAAGAATGTATTGCGGCCAGGCGGAGATTGCGCGTTGATACACTACATTTTCTTTCCTTCTCAAGCCAGTCAAGAAAAGAGACCGTACAAGTCTTTGTAATATCAACCATGCTTAATTTTTCGGCTTTTATCCCGTTGGATTCCATGTACGTCAGATATGCTATAAATGTATCTCTATATGAGCAGATTGTGTTTGCACTCGCTCCCCGCTCATGCGGCAAGTATCTGGTCAGGTAGTCAGTCAAGTATTTAGAAAAGTCAGTGGGTTTCATGATTGTAATAATTTTGGAAAAACGTCAAAACAAATGAGGTCTATTTTTCTTATCAACTCAGGGTACATGTCCGCAGTTAACCGGACGTAACTATTAGTGGCTTTCAGAGATTGATGACCGAGGTAAGGTGACAAAACAGGAAGGGAGCAATAAAGATCCATACCAGCTTCGGCCATCCTGGCTAAGGAGTGAACGGCAAAGGTGTGACGCAAATCATGCACTCGAACCCGATCCTTAGGGATATTTGCCAATTTTAGCACCTTGCAGAATCTACGATAAATACAATCGCGGTCACAAAAATCCCCTTTGAGCGTTACGAAGAAAGGTGTTTCTCCAGATGTATGTATTGGCAGCTTATTTCTATAGGAGAGATATTCCTGGAGAACTGCGGACAATGAATCAGAAAAGGGGATCAGTCTGTCCGTGCCGTTCTTGGTATCTCTCAAAGTAAAGTAATTGTCTCGCAGGCTTACATCCCGGTTAACTAAAGCAAGAGCTTCGCTTATACGTATACCGGTTCCGTAAAGCGTTCGGATCAATGAAGGCATAATAAAAACCGTAGATCTCAAATCATTATTTCCGCTTTCCATTCTGTCACATGCAGAAAAGACTTCTTCTATCTCCTTCCTTGAGAATATATATGGAATAAAACTGTTCTTAACAGGCGGCAACTGTGGTATGTAAGAACGGATCCCCTTTTTGCAAAGGAAGGATGACAGTGATTGCAGGATAAAGCATCTTTTATAATGGTAACTATTCGATTCATTACCCCGTTTTCGACACCATTCATCAGCCAACTCCTTGGTTATGCCTGCTGTAGTTTCGTTTCTTTCCATAGTAAATCTGTCCAAGATGGAGAGGACAAATTCTCCGCCAGAATATTTAAAACCTAAGCTTCTCTTCAGGTCAACTAATTCCTTCATGTGCGGAGCATAGATACCGTAAAAGAGCTTATTCATAAAAATACCCTCCTTTTTGATTGTAGAACTCTTGACTGGTAAATGGAACATCGAGGGCGCACTTTCTTAACGCCTGAAAGTCAACCCTGATATAATACCTGGTGGATTCGGTATTCTCGTGTCCAAGTACTTCGCTTATGACCGGAAGCTTAACATTATCTTCCAATAGTAACGAAGCCAGCGTATGCCGCAAGGCATGTGAACCGCGGTGTTTATTCGAAGTATCTATTCTTGCCTGTGCAAAGGCTTTTTTCGCAATTTGAGTTACGACGGATTGATTAATTCCAGTAAAAGGGCTCCTGGCGATAAGGAAAACATATTTCAAATCAGATTCCGGTCGTCCGTAGCGGATATATTCAATAATTGCATTGCCTATTTCTGGAAGAAGCGGAAGCTCCAATTCCTTGCCTGTTTTATATTGGGTTAAATGTAGAGTACTATTTTCCCATGATACATTTTCAAACTTCAGGGCGGCAATATCGGAAGCCCTTAGGCCAAGCATCGCGGCTAACAAAAGAATGCAATAGTCGCGTTTTCCTACGGGTGTGCTCCTGTCCACCGAGGACAGGATTTTCTTTATTTCTTCCGCACTGTAAGTTGATGGAAGTTTTCCCTGTTTTTTGTAATTATATCGGGGAATAAACGCAGCCAGATCAGTATCAATAAGCTTATGCTGATATAAATGACGGAAAAATTGTCGTAGAATATACGTAGATATGCTTGCGACTGATCTATACTTAATACCGATAACACTTAAATATTTGATGATGTGTGATTCATTGACAGCTTTGATTGAAGTCACTTTTTTCGAGTCCAGAAAACTCAAAAAGCGACAAAGAAGGAGTTCCTGATTATATACAGTATGGTGAGCAAGCCGTTCCGATTTTCTGTACGATATATATTGTGCCATCAGCTTTCCTATTTCACCGTCGAAGATGACCGGTGCTTTTCTAGGAATAATTTGACCTGTAAGCAGGAAGTGCTTCAATAGCCTTATGGAAGATATCAACTTCTTGTCGCCGTTACCCAGCGAACTCAAATCTTTGGCGCCATAAACGCTAAGTAAAAAATTATCGCAGACATCTGGAGTTAGGTGCCGCAAATTGTGGGTTTCCATGAATCGCTTTAAGCGATTCCATTTCCAAGAGAAACTTTCCAATGTCCCATCGGTTCGAAGAAGATCTTCTTTCAAGACCTTCAATATCGAAGACGTGACAGATTCAAATGTTTTTGCATTGTCTCCCATAAATGGCTATTTGAGTTATGGCAACATTACCACAACCCAAATAACAAATTATGTAAAGCAATGGAGGCGATTTTATTTCAACTTGTTCATTATCAATAAGTAGCATTCCGGGCTTTACATAATAAATTCGTAGCCATAAGAACTCGGCAAAGGATTCGCTTTTGTTGGCCGCCAGGTTCCCATTCGTACTGAGACAAAGATATACTACATCGATTTGGTTTTTTACAACATTATCCTTAAGGCATACTGCATTTTGGAGCTCAAGGCCGGCCCTCTAACGCATCAGGACATAGGCCAGCTTGATATGTATGTTCGAGTCTTCGAAGACCTGAAGAAGATTCCCGGTGATAACCCCACTATCGGCATCATCCTTTGTACCGACAAGGATGAGACCCTCGTCAAATACAGCGTACTTGAAGAAAACCGTCAGCTTTTCGCTTCCCGATACCGCCTGGTCCTTCCATCTGAAGACGAGCTCAGCCGCCAGATCGAAATAGAAAAGGAACTGCTCCATCGGGCCAGAGATTATTAATTAATACGTGCCATTTTCCAACCATTCACTGTAATTCCGCATACATTCCAGTTGTAGAGCCACCAGATCGGTGGCTTTTGTTTTATAGTTGGCTCAAGCATGAGGTAATAGGTAGAGAATTTCAAACAGAACGAGATGCGCATACGCAAAAAATAAAACTAATGCAACGTGAAAAACACGGTATTTTTTTGGGAGGGAATTAACATTGGGTGTCTGGCGGAGTCCAATTTGTCAGTTATATCAGGGAAACAATACCTCTGCAAATCAAACAAGTAGTAATTTCGCCAGACTTAATTACATTGTAATCTTTTATAATTCATGAGCAGCGGGTCGGCCTCCCAGGCAGGTTTTTACTATCAAAATAACGTCGCAGCGTTGTTCCTTCTCGAGCTGCTCGAATTGGGAAATACGTTGACTTATGCTAATCTTGAAAATCCGGACCTGGGAAAGCACATTGACGATATAATCCTAAACTATCAGGACGAGATTACCTATTATCAAGTAAAATGGACCGAGGATGAGAAAAAAGCCTTTACGATCCAGAACTTGCTTGCGACAGGAGATGATGGCGCTGATGGTAAAGGGGAGGCAGCGGCGACTACTAAATCTCTTTGGAGAAAGCTGGCCGATGGCTTTCGGTCAATACCTGCAGGACCAAAACCAGCCAAGATCGTTCTATATTCGACCAGAATTGAGGGTACCCGAGGAAGGCCCTCGGAAGGAATCGACAAAAGCCTAAAAGAGTTAATTGATTTTCAAAGTGATTGGATAGCTCGTGGAAGTACGGGTCCTTTGCCTTTAAGTTCCATGCCGACGTATTCTGAATTTCAGCCTATCTTAAAAAGGCTTCAGGACGAATCGGAATTATCGGATACTGAATTTGAACAATTTTTCGGCAAACTGGAGTTTAAACTTGGGCGGCCGAACCTGGCCCATACACGGCAACAGCTCGAATTCAGGGCAACCCGGCTTGGGCTCGAAAGCACTCAGGTGAATGCGCTGCTGGACCTAGTTGTACAATGGAGTACGAAAAAAATCCAAATTGACCGAGGCATCTTGCTTTCAGGGTTAGGAATCAATGACCGATTTATTGATAGGCTCTCTCATATTTTCAAAGTAGAGGAGCCCTTTTATGTTGAAAATCGGGCGCTAGTCGAACAATTGAAAACCGCCCTTGAAAATGTGACCAGCGGATATATCTTTCTGGAGGGTGTTCCGGGTGCCGGGAAATCGACCGCACTTACGCAATATGGCAAATCCAATAAGGATGTGCAGTTTACCTACTACTGCTATCTTCCTGGTGATGCGGCGATGGCAAATTTGCGGCTTCGGGGAGGTTATTTTGCCAAGTCGCTGTGTATTAGCATAGAAAAGAATTTTCCAGAGCTGAATCTGCCAGAAAGGTATTCTGATAATTATAGTGAAAAGCTCGCGCGTTACTTCGAGAAGCTGAGCCAGCTTGACCGGCAACTTGTCTTTATCATCGATGGTTTGGATCACGTCCATCGCGCCTTGGATTCAACACAGGACCCCCTTACACACCAACTGTTGAAGGAATGCCCGGACAATGTCGTGTTTATCGTAAGTGCTCAGTACATCCACGCCCTTCCTGCATCTATCCAGGCTCAGATCCAGGCAGAGCCCCACCGGCATATACGATTAGGCCGATTTGGAAAAGAGGAGGTGGCAGAATACACCGAAAAGAAAGGTCTTGGTACTGGAACTGAACTGGTTAAGGCCTTATGGCAAAAATCCGAGGGTATTCCCTTGTATTTGTATTATATAGTATCGTCTCTTGACGATATACCCTCAGGAGAACAGATACGTATCATTGAGCAATTGCCGGCACTTGTGGAAGGGAAGATCAATACCTATCATGAGCAAATCTTTCTATCCATCGGTGAAAACTTGGTCGCGCAGTGGGTGCTGATGACTTTAGCTGTCCGGAAAGAATATTCTTCGGTGCAAATACTACGGACTATACTGGAAAGAGCGGTCATCAGGACGCAACCAGGAGAAATTGAACAAATCCTTAAAAAATATAAACACCTATTAAAAGAGAGAAACGGCAATACCTATACTCTGTTTCACAACAGTTTTCGTGAATTCATTTTGCGTAAGCAGGAAGCTTTGCTGCTGGCATTGCGAGAAGCTACAATCAGTTATTATCATCAGGACATCTATAGCGATGAAGCGTTTAACAATTATTTCTCGTTGCTATTCGATGCGCGACGCTTTGCGGAAATAATTGCTGCTACTACCGATGAATGGGTACAAAGCGCCTGGAATCGCTACAAACCGATTGGCGAGATTACCATCAACCTGGATATTGCATGGCTGGCATGCGTGGAGATTGATGATATAGATTCCTTTGTCCGGATAGCCTTTTTAAAGAAGCAGCTCCATCTTGTCAATCATTACCTGGAGAATTCTTATACTGACACGACCTTTTTCTTTGATGGCGGACTATATGCCGAATCGCTGAGGACCATTTGGGACGGTGAAATTCCATTGGCGGGCAATATCGATTATTTTAATTTCTATTGCCTTCGTTATCGGCAGCAAACCGGGAATTTGGTTCCCAAGGCTATTGCAGGTCAGTTTTTTAAAAAGTTCCTATTAGAGGCGCCGCGAGAACCGGAATATCCACATCAAGAAATCCATCATAATTTCGGTAGGTACCTAAAGGCAAAGGCTTTATACGCTGTTCCAGAAGAGTTCATCAATGATATCGTGGACGTTTGGGATTGGTTAGAAATGGAGGATTTATATTCTCTTTTTCCCTTCCTAGTTCATCAATACCGGCTCGATCTGCTGATTGAACTATTCGACAGAGCGCAGGATAGCGGTCTTAAAAATGTCGCTGCAGCTTGGATCATGGTCGGCTTTGAAATGGCAAGGAGCCGCGAAGGCGATCCATATGCAGGTAGGTTTTCGTTCGATTTACTGCCGGATGATCAAAAGGTAGATTTTGCCTGGGAGGTCATCAATTCGGCGCCAGGATTAATTCCGGTGATCAACCAACGAAGTATTCCATCCGATCCTTTTTTAAATGCGAATATTCTTGAAGATCGGCTTGGACATTCCATGGTCCAGGAATTTAGAAATCTGCCGCGATTCCTTCAGGTCTATTACTATTTCTTTCCCGACCAGGCTGCTGTCTATGATGTCAGGGCCACTAGCCTGCCTCACTATCCGCGCGATCTTTATTTGGCGATCAGCAGGTGTGCAAGATTGTGGTCTGAAAAAAAGAGAGCGATTCCAATTGCCAATATTTCAGGAGAGGTCAGGCAAATCATTAATGCTCTTTTGATTCCCAAACACCTGGCTGAGCAACTGAATAGGAATCACGGTGTGGCCAGTTTTATCAAATTTGAGCTCTTCCGGGTATTCGAATTGGCGATTCCTATTCTTGAAGAAATATGTACGACTCCGGAACTTATCTTGGCGGTGCAGCACTTTTTGAATAATCATCTTCGCAGCGGTTATCCAGACTATAAGATAAACCTGGCATTCGTCGAGGCGATTGCAAAGCGTCCGGGCATGGAGCAATCTATAAACGACCTGCTTACCGCGGCGGAGGAAATGGCGCGTGCGGAAACGAACACGGATTCGCTGTTATCTGCCCTCAACGATATCGCTTCAGCCCATGGCAGGCTGCGAAGGATGGAGGATTACAACCGACTATTCCGGGAACTGCCGATTGTTGCGTGTGGTGTATCTTATCGGAAAGACTATCAGTTTGCCGACGTCTACTCGGCGCTGAAAAGGACAGATACGGCCGACAGGGCCTTGATGCTTCGTCGAATTGCCGACAATTATCGTTTATTATTTACAATAAAAGATGCTGGGGACGGTCGGATGTTTCATATTTGTCTTTCTGAACTAATTGCGGTGACAGCCAGGTGGTTCCCAGGTCTTTCCTTTGAGATTTTAACAAGGGACGACAAATATATTGGCAGAGACGAGGCATTATTGATCGTCATTACATCAATTGTACGCCGTTGCGAGGTGGACGAGCTTCCGTTCGTGTGGGCCCTGGTGCAAACGACCGATAAATGGGATGGCTTTAAAAGTAGCAGCGATCATGAATTGTCCAGAATTTATGAGGCTTTTTTCAAAAGGATTGCGACCGATGCCGATAATAAATTTATAAATGACTGCTACGAAGAAGTTTCGTATCTCTTTAGCATAGAATATGGGATGCCGGGTAAAATTCAGGCGATCAATCATATACTCGAAGCGTCCGGCCGGGAATTCTCTTTCCTGGTCAGACATCAAGACCCGGTCAGACCGAATCAGCCGGAATCCCCCGCACCTGCTGGTGTTCCAAACAAAACAGACGTATCAGCCAAGGACATACCTCGTCGGACAGATGCTGCCGATGAAGAAATGGCCAATTTGTCCGAGAAATCGCCTGGTGAAGTGGAATCGTATTTAGATCAATTACGGCTGAAGCGGAGGCTGAGAAATCTTCATTTCGAGTGGCGAAAGCTTTACGGTATGGTCATTGACCATTTTCGGGACCGGTTTGAAGCTCTGAGCCCCACAGAACAATCGCTTTTTGTACAAGCGGGGGCTACTCTCAAGCGGCAACTGATCGTTTCGCTCAAAGAAATCACAACACAAGGTACTATAAGCAGATTTCGTATAGTTGAGGTATTTGCCAGGGCATTAGGGGAATCCAGGTTGTTTATTTCGAGAGGCTTACCTGACTTTTTAACAGAAGATGACAATGATGTAATATCAAAAATGATCAATCAGGTAGCCGGAAATGTAATTTTTGAACATCGGCAGGGGCGATATGAGACAGAAGGCCGCATCCTTTTTGCTCTGATCGATACCATTAGTATTGAACGTGTCGAAAACCTGGCTGTCCTGGGAGGTCGATATTTGGGGGACAATTTGGGGGTTGAAGTGTACCTAAAGATAGCCCGGCGCCTTATTCCATATAATCGTGATCGAGCCAGGGAATACCTCAAAAAGGCTTTTGAGGCATCCTTCCAGGTTGGATATGGTGAGGATAAGTGGTATGATGAGCTTATACCGTTTGCTTATGAATGTATGCCTGACGAGGCAAATCATTGGTTTTTGAAAGGCTTTTACTATTGGCATGTCGATAGGGCCTATGATATACCCTATTATGTTTACAAGCAGATTGTTCCGTTTGCTGATCGCTTCCGAAATCCTCGATTTTTTGAAGGTCTTTACAGCTGGAATTACAATTTTAATGAGAAACTTGCAGCGGGACTCCCGCCCTCAGATGTTAATACAGAGTTCATTACGAGTTACGTGTCGTCCGCCGGTCTACAACAAGCGATCTTTAAATACCTGATCGGGCTTTTCGAATATCCATTGGTGGGTATTCGGCAACTGGCGTTGGGTGCCCTGGTACGCCTATATCCACATATTACTGTACAAATAACGGCCTTTGCGGAAAACGATTTGCAAAACAAGGAAGCAAATACAATCGAGCATTTCATTGTCATGCTGCAGAGCGTTGTGCACAACGGGATGGATATTCATCCTATTTTAAGACACCTTGTACCATTGTTCTCCATTGAACATTTTAATATTCGTCAAAGTCTTTCAGAATTGATTGAAACGCTTCATACCCAGGGAGGGCAGGTTCCCATGGATATCGTGGACCTGGCCATCCGGGCCAACAGGGTGCCACTTGTCGAGGTGCCTACAATCATAAAGCCTCCACGTGCTTTTGAATCGTTTGTGCTGAGCAACTACCAGGAAGTGGTGATAGAGGAACTGAATGACGTTGAAGCGCCTCCTTTTAATGATGACCTCTACACGGAACTTGAAGCGGATGGTTTCAATATTGCCAGTTTGCGAAAGGAGGAAATAGAGACACATCGGCGGATAAACAAGCCGTCGGGAAACGAGCCATTTGAGATCAATGGGCCGCTTTTTAAGGCGGTTCAGGCAGGCATCAACAGGGTTTTTTCAAAGCGAATTGCTCAAAGAGTTTATTCAGAGGAAGAAATATATTGGTTAAAATATTTGTTTCGTCTTTATGATCCTTCTTCCATCAATCGTCAATTGACTCCGGTTCCTGAATTTGTAAACTGGTCAGGAAAGGATCCCGATCCTGCGTCTTTCGTGGCGTTTGCTGACCTAGACGAACGAATCGACGAATTTTTAAGGAGAGCTCCGGGACGTCTTACTGTATTTGAGAAAGGCGAGGTCAGGACGAATTCGAGAAGTGGATTGTTTACAAACTATGTGGACGTATCCGTTATATTTGTTGAGAAAGGTGAAGATTTGGGTTCTTTGCTAACCTATCTTGAGGGTCATATCGGATATATCCGTAGGGAAAAACTGTATGAACCGGAGCTTGCGACAATTTTTGGGGATGTATCGGCAGGGCAAAAAAGACACCATCTTTTCTACCCCTTCATTGTAGCGTCGGATTCGGATTTTCGGGGAAGGCAAGGGGGGACTGAAGCGATGGTAATTCCTGCGATTGGCGATCTGGTTGGTGGCAATCCCAGATTGCAACAATGGGTTGGTCCATTCGATGAATTACGCCGTCAAATGCGGCCATCATCTAGAGGATGTACGCTGATGATCGACCTAAGTGCAGTGAAGGCGTATGCCGATCATCTGAAAGCGGACCCCTATTTATGTGTTCACATAAATAGGGCAGTTGACAAGTCCTGGGTTTCGGAATCAGACATGGCTTGGTATCCCGCTGTTAAGCTGAGGGCTTTGGATTTAAAATAAAAGTAGTTGGTATAAGAGTTTCATGTTTTCCATTCCCGAAAGACGCCAAAGTTTACATTCCACTAATTGAGCTGGAATTCGCAAAGCACCTTCGGCCATTGATAGGTGGCCATAAGTAGATTAGAATTCTGTCAGTAGATGCCTGGGCACGAATCTTCCGTTTTCCCACTGATTATGCCAACGTAGAATTATACATCCCTCGCTGCCGGCGTCGATTCGCCGTGCTAATTTTTCCACCAAATTTATCTCCTGTCCACCAGAACAATCAAATTAAGCTATTCTAGTTAGTACTTAAAACCTACGAACTGAGAAACCACTTCTCATCCGAAAGTATTAAACAACTCCTGGAATACAAGCTAGTGTAAAAGGCAAGCCGATCATCACGAACGGCGAAAAAGCGCCACAAAAATACACCCCACCCCCTTCCCCCTTTTCCTAAAACGGGTTGGTGCGTGCGTTGGGCTTCGCGCCCTGCTTGGGCTTTTGTGCTCGTTTTGGGCTTTGTACGCCACAGCATGTAGGAAGGGGGAAGGGGCCCCCGGGGTGTGTGGCGCTTTTGTTTTTCGCCGTTCGTAATGATGACGGCAATAATTATTATAAAATAAAATATACTATTATGAAGATCGAAAGCCCCATGTTCTTCAAAGCAAGAAAGGATAAAGATTTATCCGCATTTCTAGTTATAAGGCGAATTGAGAAGGATACCGATACTGAGCCGAGAACCTACATCCGGCTTTGTATCGACCAGCGATCGAAATACACCGATGACCGAAATAGTATATTTATTGAGGCTGATACGATGATCGACCTGGTCAACTTTTCCACCAGAAGTGCCGACGGCGCCCGGCATCCCATTAATACCGTATGTTTCTACGAATCTGTCTATGGTTATGAAAACCATATAAGAACATTTTTATACGCCATAAGAAAGGAATCGGACGTTGGCTTCAAAGTACTTGCCTTTAATAACTCCGATTTTGACCGCGACAATAACCTTGTCTCTCATCAGCTCTATGGTATCATCGACAATAAGCACTACCTGCTTTCCCATTACAAGGGGCTCGATAACCTTGCTAGTCCGGTAAGATAATCCACCTTCTTTCTTAGTATGATGATATGCAGCAATTTAATTGTTGCTGCGGGCGACCTATGTCCCCAACGGATCCGCCTACAATGTTTCATTAAAATATCTTTTATATGATCTACTTCAAACACTGCACAACCTTGGATGAGGTTAAAGCGACTTATCGCGATCTGGCCATGAAAAACCATCCGGATCGCGGCGGTGATACCGAAACAATGCAAGCCATCAACCGCGAATATGCCTACGCCTGCGCCTACATCCTCAAGGCTGCCAATATGGAAAAAGAAAAGTTGGAGGAGGAAATGAACCTTTCCCAAAAGTACCGGGAAGTAATCGAAAAGATCATCCACCTGCCGGGTATTGACATTGAGCTCTGCGGTCATTGGATATGGGTGTCCGGCGATACTCGGCCTGTTAAAGAAACGCTTAAGGCCGCAGGACTCCAATTCGCTTCCAAAAAAATTAAGTGGTACTACAGGCCTGAAGAATTCAGGATTACTCGCGGCGGCAACAAAACCATGGAACAAATTCGCGAAAAGTATGGTTCTCAGGCCATCCGAACGACTCGCAACCGGGCATTGGAGGATTGACCTTTCTTGTCGCACACCTTTCAACGCACCTCTTTAATTATTCACCATCGGCAAGCTCTATTATGACGGGATAGGGCCTCTATTAAATTTTTTTGCTATGACTGTTAGTTTAGATCATTTACGTGCTTTGGCCAGACAAGCCTTCTATGGTACTTCATCCTCACCAGAGCGTATGGGAGAGTCCACCATCAAAGAATTCACAGCAGAGCTAAATGATGACCTTCTGCAAATTGAAAACGCGGCACCGCCAGATATGCCTGTTGATGAACTCGAAGCTATCAATATCCGGTATATCCATAAGTACACGTCGCTGTTAAGGGCATGGCTATCCAGCCATTCGAATGTCGTCAGTTGGTTTATCGCCGGGCCATCCAATTTCCCAGCCGCCAGGATGCAAAAGCGTTCCAATTGGGCGGATAATCATTATAACAATTTTAGATCCTGGCGAAGTAAGGCTCTAAAAGCCATTATTAAGGGACTAAAACCTAAAACGAGTGACCTGGAGCGTGTCCGGCTCAATCTTCAGCAGCGGATGCGATACCAACGGATCATGGTCGCAGCCAACAAACTGATCCGAAAAAACGGCGAGAACCTCAATGAGCAATTAGGCGACCTGGGATTTACAAAAACACAGATTAATCAACTCTTAACGCCAGACTGGGCAAAACGAACTGGATTCAAGCCCTATCAGCTAAGTAATAACAATGCCCAAATCCGGAGGCTCAGTGGCCGATTAAAAGAGCTGGAGGAAAAGCAGTTGAAGGCTGACACTGTAGGAAATATCACTGAAGAGATCAACGGACGCCAATTGGTTCAGAACTATGAGCTCGACCGCATTCAGATTATTTTTCCGGCCAAGCCACCCGCCGATACCTGTAAGGCTCTGCGGCACGAAGGCTTCGTGTGGTCACCTTCGAACAAAGCATGGCAACGGAAGCTTACCCCCCAGGCTATTCGTATTGCTCGTGAGTTCCTTCAGCAACATTAGTCCATCAATATAGCGAGTTGCATTTTTTACTAATCATAAAACACAATTTGTATGACAAAAAAGAAAAAGAGCACAGTGTCTTTGACCGAAGCGTCACCATCTGAAACAACAGTTCCTGACTCGTTAGATCAACTTCTGGCTATTATGCTACCAAAGATTCCGGAAACACAGTTGGTCTCGCTCCACCTCATCGACCTTGATCCAAAAAACCGCAAACATTTCAAGGAACGCGGTTTAGCAGAACTTGCTGAGAACATTAAACTCAACGGTGTGCTACAGGACATTCTCTTGCAGCCAAAGCCGGACGGCCGGTTTAAAATGATCGCTGGAGAACGTCGGTATAGGGCTTCTGGAATGGCGGGGTTGAAAGATATACCTGCCAAGATATGTGATGTGCCGGACGCCGAGGCAAGACGACTTCGATTTGCGGAAAATGCTTTCCGCGAGAATCTGCACCCTATGGAGGAAGCCGAGCTTGTGTCTGAAATGCTCGTTGACTACGGTACTGTAGAGGAAGTCGCTGCGAGGATCGGAAAGACAAAGGGATATGTTTATGGTAGAATGCGACTTAACGACCTGATCGATCCCATTCAGGAAATGTTTTTAGAAGATATTTTTACCATTCAGCAGGCTCTTGATATTGCTATCTTGTCTGCCGAATCCCAGCAGGACTTTTTTAGTGAGTACTGTTGCAATTGGAAGGAAGAAGAAGACTTTACCTTGTATCACCTGGAAGATACGCTCGATCAGTACAGATACAGTCTGGAAAATGCCCCCTTTGACACCACAGATCCCGCGCTGCTTGAAGGGGTAGTGGCCTGTACTGCTTGTCCGCATAACTCTGCCGTTGTCCTGAGTTTTTTTCCGGAATCTGAGCCTAATAGCACTTGCTTGAAAACCGAATGCTTCAACCGCAAATGCAACGCGAACTTCATTTTAAAGCTTCGCACTGCCTATGAGGAGACAAAACCCCAGGCATTGGTGTTTTACGGCCAACCGACACGGGTAATGGAACTCCGGTTAGAGAGTTTGCCAGATGCTGCAAAACTACCCCGCTTCAGCTATTACTCTGTAAAGACTTGTGCGGAGCCCGTAAAGCCTATTGTTACAGATTTTCCGAAATTCTGGGAGGGGCAAACGGAGCCCAGCACCGATGAAGAAGCCTATGCGGCGGCTTTAGAGTCCTATGAAGCCAAAATCGCAGCCTTTCAGGCGGATGTGCTTGAAGGGAAAATACTTACCGGCCTTTTGGTACGGGAAAGCGAAATTGCTCCCATTATCTTCCATAAAGAAGTCCCCACTGTTCAATCGGTATATAGTAGATCAGTTCCAACCGCTGCTGTTGTTACCAATAAAGCCATGGTCGAGGCCGTAAAAGATGGCTCGGCAACTGCTGAAATGATCGACAACCATGAGGAGACCTGCAAACGGCGGGAATCCCGTAACCAGGAGCTCGACCGGGAGAAGGTGTTTGCCAAAATTCACGACTTGTTTAAACAAATGATGAAGACTGGTAAGGATGCAAAGCCCGCCGGTCCGGCAGATGTGGCTACAGCGCACTTTTTCATCTATTCTCAACTTTATGGAGAGCAGCAGACGACGGTACTAAAGAAACTATTTCCGAAGAAAAAGGTCAGTGAACTCAAATTCAACGCTATTTACCAAAAATTCGCTACCATGGATCCAGAACTCGTCGCGTGGATGGTGCGGCAGGCCATTTTACGCCACAATATGGCGGCGAATCCCGGGGATCTTACCTCCGAATTCTTATATCAGGTGGCGGCAGGGGCAGGTATTGACGTATCTAGTATTGAAAAGGGTCAGGTAACCATTGCCAAGAAGCGGCAAAAGAATCTCAAAAAGAAGCTGGCCGGTCTTCATAGCCTAAAGAATAGACTCGCAGCTTAATTTTTCTCTTTCAGCAAATCACCGATACGGTTTTTTTTTACATTTTGTCTCTCCTTCCGCGTGAAATTGGAGATAGTAGCCTGTACTCATTAACCAAAAGGGCTTGTCCGAAAGGGCAGGCCCTTTTATTTTCCAACCATTCAATTTTTTTAAGCAATGAATACCGTCACTGAAGTCCTCCAAGCCTGTACCATACAAGGCAATTCCATAAAGCTTCCTCCTATCCAGCTTGACCGAAACCTCTATCTGGAGGTTAAGACCACACTAGAAAAAATCGGAGGCAAATGGAAAGGAGGGAAAACCGCCGCTTTCATTTTCCGCGAGGATCCGACAGAGCCTTTTCGCGACATTGCTAATGGCAAGAAACGAAATATTAAAAAGGAGCTCCAATTTTTCGAGACTCCGCCTGAGTTGGCGGATCGTCTTGCTGAGCTGGCATGCATTTCTGGCCCTGATCTCTCCATCCTTGAACCCAGTGCGGGTCAGGGAGCAATCATACACGCGCTGTTGAGAAAGGAGCCCCGTCTGAATGTTCGTTGCTATGAGCTTCATCCCGCTTTTCAAGCTATACTGCAAAGCATAGAATCGGTGGATGTTATGGGGGCCGACTTTCTGACCAGCAATTCTTCCCTGCTTTACGACCGGATAGTCGCCAATCCTCCCTTTTCTAAAAATCAGGACATCGACCATATCACCGCCATGTATGCTCGGTTAAAACCGGGTGGACGGCTTGTTTCCATTGCTTCGATGCACTGCCAATTTGCAGATGGAACAAAGGAGAAGCGGTTCAGAAGTTGGGTTTCCAGCCTGGATTCCCAGGTCATCGAATTAGAAGACAAAACATTCCGCTCTAGTGGAACCAGCGCTTCCGCAATAGTGATCGTGATCGACAAATAACCCGATCCTCATCCAGCCCATTCATTAGCCAACATGGGGCACCTGCATCAGGTTGCCCCTATTTTTTTACCCATCAATGTATACAACTATGTTACCTACACTTCGCATATCGGCAGATGTAGCATTGCCCGACAACCACCAATGGCAATTCCGCTTTGAGGTAAAAAGCGAAACCTCCGACAGAGTCTATATCATCTCCCAAAATAAAAAGCGCCGGTTTTGGGCGTGCAGCTGCCCCGGTTGGAAACGACACCGAAAATGTAAGCACCTGATCGCTCTTGACCTGCCTTGTCACGAGCAACCTATGGAAGTAAACCTTCAAAAAGCCTGACTATGCCAAAAAAGAGAGGGTTCCTGGATGGGTACAAGACCTACGATACGTCCGATGGATTTGGGAGTGCAGACCAGTGGCGAGAGGCGTTCCATCAACGCATGTCCAAAGATGAGGCCGCAGCGATCCTTGAACGTCACAACATGACGGCACACGAGATTTTAGGTGTAAGCCCCAATGCCACCAAAGCGGAAATAAGATCCGCTTTCAGACGGTTAATTCAACAGTGGCATCCGGACAAGAACCTTGATCGCCAGGAAGAAGCTACGCAAATGAGCTTAAAAGTCATCGCCGCCTACGAATCCCTGAGATAGGAGGCTCCGTCGACAATTGTTAATTACAAAAAATGATTTTATGAAACCAATCGATCCAATTGCGCCGAACGAAGAGATGTTAAACCACCCCGATGCGCTGTTTCGGTATGAAGTGCCCGTTGAGTGGACTATGACCGGCACCGTTTGCATCATTGCAGTATCCGTAGAAGAGGCCCTGGCAGCCACCATGAAATCCACGCTGCCCCGGGGGACTTACCGAAGCGGTTCCTTTACTGTCATCAGCCAGGTTATTCATGCGGAACTTGTAAAAGACAAAAACGGCCATCCTATCCGCTTGGAAGAAGCCGTGCATGTGCCTGACCCTACTGATTCCGACCTTCATCAACACGGTTTCGATGGACACGTTACAGGCACCCATTACCAATATGTCACGGTTGTTGATCAGGAAGGTAATGCCTTCGATATCGAACCGGAGCGCCTGGAGATCTCGGTTGACTAACCTTGAACCGATTTCTGCTGGCGTTTAGACGGCTTTCACCCTTAAATAATATGGTATGTCCAACTTATCACAGGCAGCCCTGGGGTACAAATCCTTAGGACTATCCGTCGTGCCCGTACTGGCGACAAAAAGACCGCCGGGTTACTGGCGAAAATATCAGCAATATTTTATGTCTGACCGCAAAATCATCCATGTATTCGATCAACCAGACATATTTGGCGTTGCTATCGTCTGCGGAAAGATAAGCGGAGATTATGAGGGCCTGGATGCTGATTGTAAATATGATCTTTCCGGAACTCTCATGAAGCGGTTTTGTGCCGCTATTAGGGCGGGTGCTCCAGGTCTGCTCCGGCGCCTCGTAATAGCCTCTACCAGGAACGGCGGATATCATATTTACTACCGATGTCTGGATGTAGGTCGAAACCTGATCCTCGCTCAGCGTCCCAGCACCCCGGAGGAGCTGATCTTTCACCCCAACAGACTGGCCAGGACTCTCCTGGAAACCCGATCAAACGGTGGTATTATTATCGTTCCTCCCACTAATGGTTACCAGTTTATCCGCAATGATCTTCGAAGTATACCGACAATTGACCCGACCGAAAGGCAGTTGCTTATTCAAGCTGCCCGTTCTTTTAATGAATATCAACCAGATCCGCCGCCGGCACCTCCAAGGTCTTTGATAAAAGAAGAGTCCCCTGAAGATGACCCATTTCTTGCCTACGATCAAACTGACGAGGTAATCGATTGCTTGCAACGGCACGGCTGGATACTGGTACGACGGGTTGGCCCTCGAACCTACTTTCGGCGTCCGGGTGATACGGATAAGGATACCTCCGGAGATTTCCACCACGAACTGAGGCTATTCAAAGTTTTCACAACGAACTCAATGTTCGAGGCTGACAAGGGATACAGCCCACATCGCGTATACGCCTTTTTAGAATGCAACAAAGATTTCAATTTGGCTGCAAAGAGACTTCTTGCCTTGGGTCATGGCAAAGCATACAAGGATAGGCGCTAACCCACTTTCTTTTCATCATCCTACCGTTCGTCAGGATTCTCCAATTCAAAAAATGTTTTATGCAAAATCTTTCCATCCATCCGGACGGAGCGGCCCCGTTACGTGGTCCTCCCAAGTGAATAGTAGTCTAAAGCCGGATGAAAATTCTTTACCACAATATTAAATACTCATTATGATTACCTATTCAGATTCCTTTTTAGATTTCCTTAGTCGGTCTAAAAGTAAGATTGCCCGGTTACTATACAGAGCGAAATATCTTGACTATCCTTCATACCGACTGATGCTGACCACCGACGAGGTCAACTATCTCTCTCTTCGAGCAGATGGAAATATCAGCTACTTACCGGCAGACCGACAGTTAAAATACAATGAAGATGGTCAATGGTCCAGACAGGGGAGGCAGGATGGAAAACCTGCCAAGGTTATCCGGAAATTATTTACAAAAAAGGCGTTGAGGTTTTTCAAAGATTCTGATTTTGAAGGTTTTGCCAATTCGTATAAGGCAAAATTTTCCGATAATCTCTCCTTCCAAATTAGGGCATACAGTGATATTCCATTGATATATGATATGGAAATAGCACCTGGTGGTGGTAGCTTGAATAACAGCTGCATGAACGGGAATGGTGACTATTTAGATATCTATAAGTATTGCAAGAACCTTCGTATCCTCATATTGCTAAACGGAGAAGGAGCACTTTGTGGTCGAGCCCTTGTTTGGTATTTAGAAGACAACATCACCTTGATGGACAGAATTTATGTCGTCAGCGATTTTATGTACGACCTATTTATCGCTTATGCCGTCGACAGCGGCTGGTGGCATAAAAAAGACTACCGTTCACAAGACGATAAAGACGTTTTTATTAACGAGAAGGGTGAGGAAGTAATAAGGCATTTTGTTGTAAGGACCGATACTGCCTTTAGCTCTTATCCATACATCGATACGTTTACCTACGGCGACAACGGAAGCTTAAAAAACTACGAGGGTGGAAGATTTACTTATGCGAATTCTGATGGTACGAGGATGGGGGAATATTGGGATGAAATAGACGATTGCTCGTTAGACGAAGAGGATGCGGTGCTCATCACCCATGGCATTCATAGCGGGGATTGGACCCATTTCGATAACACAGCTAATATAGGTGGCCAGGTTTGGTGGAATCGTGATTCGGGAATTTCTGAGGTTAATGGGTGCTTTTATCGCGTCGAAGATACCGTTTGGTCCGACTACGACACTGTAACCCACCTGAAATCTGATTGCATCTGGAGCGACGTGCACGATTCTTATATTTTGAAATGTGACTCCGTATTGCTTGATGGAGAGATCTATCATAAGGATGCTCTCAACGACTTGCAACGGGCTTAAAAAGATTTTACCATGAACCTGCATAAATTAATTGAAATATTACAAGTTCAAACCGTCTCATACGAACAATTCAGGATGTTTGCAAAAATCATCCGCGAGGTAAAGTCGATCAGGGACTGTAACTTTTATACGCACAAAGGGAATATTTATGTCACTAAAGGGCAGGCTGATGGCTACCCCTGCCTGGTCGCACATATGGATACTGTTCACGACATTGTCGAGGACCTGACAGCAGTTCCGATTGGTGGAAATATCATCGGGATTAATCAGGCTACAATGATGCAGACTGGAATTGGCGGAGACGACAAAGTAGGGGTGTTTATGGCACTCGAGTGTTTACGATTAATTGATCCTATCAAAGTCGCTTTTTTCAGAGACGAAGAAACCGGATGTGAAGGCAGCTATGAAGCCGACATGACCTTTTTTGAAAATTGCAATTTTGTCTTGCAATGTGACAGGCAAGGGAATGAAGATTTTGTTGTTGACGCCTCTGGAATCGAGCTATCGAGTTCCAAATTTCAGTTTCAGATTGGCCCACTGCTTGATGTCTTCAACTATCAAATGGTAAGCGGTCTGATGACCGACGTAATGGCTCTAAAGGATCTTGGTCTATCCTGCTCTGCAGCAAATGTAAGTTGCGGCTATTTTAACCCCCACACTGCTCACGAGTTTGTCAATATTGACAGCGTGGAGCACTGTTTCAATTTGGTTGTCTCAATTATTGATCAGATGGGAAACATCAAATTCCCGCACATACTTAAGGAAACTGGATATTGGCGGAATTCTGCCCAAAATCAATGGCATGCAAAATCGCTGTACTGCATGGACTGCTGGGCGGAGGAACCTACAGCAAACGGGTATTGCCAATCCTGCAATGAGTATTATTCTTCTATGACGGGTTGCCGTTAAGACCATGCCCGTTTTTTCCTAATCATTTAACCAATTTATATGTCTGTTCAAGATAGCAGCAAGCAATTGCCACAGTGCTTTATTTTTCATGAAGATCCCGGTCACGCATGGCTCGAAGTGCCTTTGCATGCATTGGATTTGCTTGGCATCTCAAAAAACATAACATCATTCTCTTATAAGTCGAGAGGAAAGGCATACCTGGAAGAAGACGTTGATGCCATAACTTTTATAAAGGCATGGCTACTGAGCCAAAGCCGACCAGAGGATGACTTCTCCTATTTTAAAGCGAGATGCATAACGGCTTACGAACGTCATAGTTTCATTCGAAGTTTACCTGGTTACGCCATCCAGTAGATCGAAACTCACCTACTTCACCTGCGCACGACAATAAGTATATGAAAAATTCTCAAAGTTCTCAAGATGAACAAATATTGCCTTATATCCGGGATGGAACGTTTCCCATCATCGTAGCTTTTTCCGGAGGAAAGGATAGTATTGCTATGGTATTATACCTACTGGAGCAAGGCATTGACAGGCGCCGCATTCATCTTCATCACCATGACGTTGACGGGGGAGGCCCGAATCTATTCGATTGGCCGTGTACGAAGTCCTATTGCAAAGCTTTTGCGGATGCCATGGGGCTTTCATTGTTTTTCTCTTACCGAGAAGGCGGCATTTACCGCGAAATATTCCGCAACAGAGAGCCGCGCCAAGATATTCTCTATCAACGGGAGCCTGCCGGCCGGTTTTTTCGGGTTCCTTCCGATAAGACCGCTATAAACACCCGGTTGAAGTTTCCTGCAGTCTCTTCTAATCTTCTGACCAGGTGGTGCAGTTCTACTGTTAAGATTGACGTTCTACATAGCGTAGTCGCCCATCATCCCCTGTATCAACATTGCCTGATGGTGCTTACCGGTGAACGAAGGGAAGAGAGCCCCGCCCGCAGCAAGTATTTGGATGTTGAGCTGTATAAAGCTAATACAAAGACGCGAAAGGCGATCCACTGGCGTCCGATCCTAGAATGGCCTGAATCTGCCGTTTGGGAAATCATTTCCCAGTGGCATATCCAACCACATCCTGCTTATATGCTGGGCTGGAACCGATGTAGCTGTCAGATGTGCATATTTAGTGACCCGGACCTTTGGGCAACCATTGCTGCTATCGATCCAAGAAAGATCAGAAAACTGGCAGCCACAGAGCAGCAGCTAAATTTTACCCTGTATTCCCAAAGAAACATTATAGATACCGTGACTGCTGGTACGCCATTGACGGATCTCGACCAATTTTGGGTGGATCAAGCATTAGACTACTTTAATGCGCCGATCATTCTTTCCAATTGGCAGCTGCCGAAAGGGGCTTTTAGAAAGGAAGTTGCCGGCGCCCTGTAAACCTCACTTTTCATTCGGCAAGTCTGTTTTGTGAGACACTCCCTTGCTTATTATGGCAGATACTACGTCACTTTCCGGACAACTGAATTCTTTTGCCAAAACAGTATATCTTGCCGGTATCGGCCTGGTGTAGTTCTCTGGGACTAGGGTTGCAGGGATATCAATATTACCTGCATATTTTTCAACGTATCAGTTTTTCTGAATTTACATGTTTGAGCGAAAGCATTTTCACTCTTGACATTGGAATTACATCAACAATACTATCTTTTTCATGATATATGTAAATATAGTTTTTTGTACTCCCAATGTAATAAGTGGAGCTATCGGATCTAATTTTTATGTTATTTTCCAATTCAATAATCGTTCCGACAAAGAGTTTTCTTTGTTTTAATGTTGTTCCCTCCCTGTAACCTCTATAATAGACAACTCCGATAGCGATAATACCGAAAATAAAAATATTGGTCCAAATCCTGATTGAAAAACTGCTATTAAAATGATTATGTTTTCTTTCAATCTCATTTAAGAAAATCAAAAATAATAGGAAGGCCACAGTTACCACATATGACATCCAAACATCACTCCATTTGTAAGAATTATCGAAGAATTTTGATAGTATATTGAATATCGTCAGGTTTATAAAAGCTCCAAAAAGGCTTGGTAAATAAAAAAGGATGTATCGCCCTGACCGTTTGAAAGGATTTACTTCGGATAGTATTTGCTCCCTTTCAGCCTTTCGTTCGTCACTCTCTTTATTAGACCATAAAAAAGTGTTCAAAAACATTGAAAAAAGGACGAAAATCAGAACGATTATGGTATCAAGAAACGAGGTTAATATCTCGCCAAATTCTAAATACGGTCCAACATTGAATTCAAATACGGAGTAGAAAGCAAACAGCTTTGAGACACCCAATAAGACGAGGAATGCGCCCGAAAAAGGTAATAGCTGAAGGAATGTAAGTTTTTCAGGCTTGGGCATAGTCGTTAGGTGTAAATATAACAATATTTCTTTGGCTGAATAAGTGCAGATGGGAAGAAAGTTATAGCGGGGCGTGGGGTGTCGGAACGAATTATCTATGATTTGGCGCGGTCCTGCATGAGCAAGCTGACGTTGGCTGATGCAGACTAAGTCGGAATTGCGGCAGATGAAGGGCTCGAGCTGTCGACCTTTTGCTTGTAAGAAGAGTATTAGGTAATGGGGAATTTCGATCAGACATTTAAGCAGGGCATAATCGCCTGGAGGCCCGATTCGAAAAGTACTAAATGGTTAACAGAAAATTCTTAACTTAACTGAATCAAAATCGCTCTAATCTTTCCCAGCGGTTTTGGTTGCAGCAAATATGCAGAAACGAAAAGTTCACCGTTTCACTGATCCAAAAAATATCATCAAAAAAGATCGGCAGGAGACGGCAGAAAAAGCAAAAGGGACCAATCTTTTTTACAAGACCAATCCCTTTTAACTCTTTGATAATCAGTGACTCTGTCAGGATTCAAACCTGAAACCTTCTGATCCGTAGTCAGATGCTCTATTCAGTTGAGCTACAGAGCCAAGATGAAAAAAAACTACTCAAAAAAGAACTTCAACCCTTTTGATCCGTAGTCAAATGCTCTATTCAGTTGAGCTACGGGGCCTTATCCCTGCGATCAGCTCGCTAAGGGGTTGCAAATATAGAACAAAATCCTGACTGGAAAAAATCCTATTCATATATCTTCATAGCCGTCCTTTCCACCACACCCTTCGGCAGCAGCCAGGCCATAAAAGCCCCCAATTTATTCAACACACCCGTAATGACCTCCGCCTTGCCCGCCAGCATGGCCTTCACCGCCATCGACGCCACCACCTCCGGCGTCATATTGAATTTCTCCGCCGCCTTCATACCCTTCTCTCCCAATTGGGCCCTGTTAGGGAAGTCCGTATCCGTCGCACCTGGACTGACGGCCGTCACCGATATGGTGGATCCCCGAAGCTCCTGGTGTAATCCCCTGCTAAAGGACAATACAAAGGCTTTGGTGGCCGCATAGAGGCTCAGAAGGGGCACGGCTTGATAGGCAGCGGAGCTGGCGATATTGAGGATATGGGCCCGTGACTGCTTATGCAGGTCCGGGAGGAAGATCCGCACCATCCTCACCAGGGTATCCATATTCAGATGCATCATATTGAGATGCTCTTCGACCGAATATTTTTCAAAAGAGCCGCTGAGGCCATAGCCCGCATTATTCACCAGGGCCTTGACCGTATACCCGCGCGCCCTGCACCAATCATACACCTCCTGGGCGGCGTCTGGCAACGAAAGGTCGATGGCCAGCCAATCGGCCTTTACCTTATACCGGGCGACGATCTCTCCGGCCGCCTGCTGGAGCTTGCCCTCCGAACGAGCTATCAGCAGTACATTGAATCCTCTGCGGGCCAGCTCTTCGGTGATAGCCCGGCCAATACCTTTACTGGCGCCTGTGATGATTGCATATTCCATATTCAGCTAAGTTTGGGACCAAAAAAATAGGCCAACAAAGGTTGGCCATTTTTAGGAGTATTTATAATTTCTTTATTAGTTCTGCACTTTCGAGGCAAAGCGGTGATAGAAAGGAGTCTTGCTCTTCTCATCCTTGGGCATGTATTTGCCCGTAATGATCGGAACATACATAACCCGGCGGCGGCTGGCTTCTCCATAAAGAGGAGATTGCTGTGCACGGTGCCAGATCCGTCCGTCATGTACCGTAAGATCGCCTGCATTCAGGTCGAACCCGATCTCGCGGCGGTCGGGATTATTATCGATAAAATATTTCTTGCCAAACAACAGGCGGAGGATGCCTTGCTTATGTGTACCCGGCAATACCCGTAACCCGCCGTTCTCGAATGGGGTGTCATCCAGGTGGATGCCTACATTCAGCATGGGCATGATCTTCTGGCCCAGGAACAGGTCCCGGGGGCTATCCGTATGCCATCCCATCTGGGTGAAAGAGCTCTCCGGCATCCTGACATAATGGTTCAGGATCAGGCCGTCCTTCTCGTTCTCGCTGATACGCCCCTCATAGGGAGCCAGCAGCCCGATAAGCGCTTTGATCCGCGGGTCCTGCAGTAATTCATGCAGGGGATTGCTGTACAGGGAAAGGAAACACATCCGCTGGATCATCTTATTGCCATTCTGATCCTTCCCGAATTTCAGCGGAATACCATTGATCTTCTCGCGGCCTTCTTCCAGCCATTGCTTCTCGATCCGGTTGAGCTCAGAAATGAATAATTGAACAGTCTCCGATTTAAGAAAATTCCTAAATATGATAACTCCATATTTATCGAAAAAGTTAAATTGCTCTGCTGTCAGCTTATCTCCTAGTGTAAAATCGGGGCATTCAAATTTTTTCATAATGCTAGCTTTTATTTAAGAAAGGGAAGGGTCATCCTTTCCTCTTCAGTAGCCTTTAATTATTTAGATGAATTTAATTTTAACAAATTGTGAAATCTTCATTAATCTCCAAATGTAAGAAAATTAGATTTTTCCGTGTTAATTTGCCTGTTTTTTATCGAATATCGTAAATAAACACATTAATATACACTTTGTTGCGCCGTTATTTCAGGAAAACACCGTATATCGTAGGGCTCTGCTTACATTTTTTACTATCTTTTGACCTTCAGGCGCAAAAGGACAGTACAGGAGTCATACCCGTCGAGCAGCTTCCTGACCATATCAAGCTCCCCGATCACATCAAGCTGCCTGTCAAAGTTCCTGTCAAGCTGCCTGGTAAACAGCCTGCCGTTCAGAGCCCCGCAAATTTACGTCATATTCTCGTTCTGCCAATCATCGCCCGCAGTATTGAGACGGGCTGGTCCTTTGGGCTTGTCAGCGCCGGCACCTTTCATCTCAAAGCCCACGACAGCGCTACGCGAACATCAAACGCCCAGGCCGTGGCTCTGTATACGACCCGCAGTCAGTTTGTAGCGGCACTAAATGGTTCCATTTATTTCCCGGGTGAACGATTTATACTCAATGAGCAATTTTCATACAGCTCATTCCCTGATAATTTCTGGGGATTAGGAAAGTCAGCCCCCGATAGCAACAAAGAGTCCTATAAATTTAAGCAGTATTATGTTTACTTACACCCTCAGCGACGAATTGGCAGTAATCTTTTTTTAGGGGTCGTATTTGAACATCAGCGTGTCTTCCAGGTAGAATACGAAAAGGGCAAACTTTTCGATCTGGAAAATATCGTCGGCCGAAATGGGTATCATATCTCCGGCCTGGGGCTCAGCTTTACATTTGACACACGCAACAATGCTTTTTCGCCAAGCAAAGGCACCATGATGCAATTCTGGTTCGATCATTTTATGCCCATCATTGGGTCTGATTATCAATATACTAGCTATGTTGTTGATATCCGGCGTTTCCTCAGGATCTACAAGGATCAGATCCTGGCCCTCCAGGCCTATGGGATGTTCACCGCCGGGGATGTCCCGCTGCGCAGTCTGGCTTACCTGGGAGGCGCCAATAGCATGAGAGGCTACTATGCCGGCCGGTACAGGGACAAGAACCAGGGCGTCCTGCAGGCGGAATATCGTGTGCCCATCATCGGACGTATTGGCGTGGTCGGCTTTGCGGGCTTCGGGAATATAGGGCCCGAGCTGAAAGACATAAATTTTGATGATCTTAAATACTCCTACGGGGGAGGGGTGAGGATTGCCCTGAACAAGGCGGAAAAGCTGAACCTGCGCCTGGATTATGGACTAGGGCAACATTCCCAAGGCTTCTATCTCCAGCTGGGGGAGGCGTTCTAAGGTCGCCGGCTGCCAAGGGCGCCAGCCTGGTCCAGAGACCCAACAGGAGGCCGTACAACCGTCCTTCGTGCCGTCCAGAATGCGATCCAGGCAAATAATATCGCCCCCACCACATCCAGGGTATAATGTACATGCTGCACCAGCAGCAGACTCCCCACGATCACGGTAGTGATCAATGCAAGCTTCTTATCGGCCTTCCCCGGCAGGCAAAGGAAAATAAGGAACACGCTGGACGTATGCCCCGAAAAGAAAAGATCTTTTGTGACAAACTTCTCCCCGTAAAAGAAATTACTGATGGGGTCGACCAATCCTACCAATCCAACAGGAGGATCCAGCGGGATCAGCGTGATCGTCAGGGTGCGCAGGACCGACAACAGCCAGTACGCCCACAAAAAAGTGACGAATATATAAGGATTCTGCGCGGCGCGAAGAACTCCCAGCAGCGAAATGGCCCATATAAAAACAAATATTGCCAGGGATACATCATGGGGATGTAGCCATTCTAACAATGGGTCATGCAGAAGAATTCCGTTCCTTTTTTCGATGGTCTGGAAAAAAAAGGGGAACAGCGACAAGGTCACGACAACCAGGACAAGTCCTATGATCACTCTCCTCCGATACCAGGCCGATTGCCAGGCATCCTGCCATTCCTCTCTCAATTCAGCCAGTATGGTTGTTGGCATATATCAGATAGAGAAACAACAAAAATACAATAAAAGCTTAGTAATGCCACCTTACAAAGGCTTCCATCGCTGCATATTTCGTCAGACCAAGCTGTGCATATAGATTGGCAGTATTGGCATTCCTGTCTTCCGCGCGTTGCCAGAATTCACGGCTATCGCTACCCTGGAAGGGCACCATGTCCTTTTGCGACTGATGAATAAAGATGCCAAAGCGTTTCTTCAACACCTGGTCGGGACTCATGGGGATGGCCATCTCGATCTCGCTGATGTCCCATTCCTGCCAGGCGCCTTTATACAGCCATATCCAGCAGTCCTTGAGCCAGGCGTCGCCTGCGGCCTTGAGCCGGCGGAAGGATTCGAATATGATATCCAGACATACTTTGTGCGTACCATGCGGGTCAGCCAGATCGCCTGCGCAATACACCTGGTGAGGTTGCAGCTTACGGAGCAATTCCATGGTCAGCTTTACATCCTCTTCACCCATCGGCTTTTTCTCGATGGTGCCGGTCTCGTAGAAAGGAAGGTTCATGAAATGGATGCCCTCATCTTTTATGCCGACATATCTGCAGGTAGCCCTGGCCTCGCAACGACGGATCAGACCTTTGATCTGACGGATCTCCGGTGTGTCGATCTCGCTGGCTTTTTTGTTTTGCAGGAATTCCCTTGCTTCCTGCAATATCTGGGAGGATTTTTTACTATCTATACCGGACAGCTCCTCAAAACCTACGGCAAAATCCAAAAATCGGGTAACGAACTCGTCCGTCACCGCAATATTCCCGGATGTTTGATAGGCTACATGCACATCGTTCCCCTGATCATGGAGCCGCATAAAAGTGCCGCCCATGGAGATGATATCGTCATCGGGATGGGGAGAAAAGATAAGCGAGCGTTTGGGATATGGCTTGGACCGCTCGGGACGGTTGGGGTTGCTGACATCGGGTCTGCCGGCGGGCCAGCCGGTGATGCTATCCCTCAGCTGGTAGAATACCTGCAGATTGATCTCATAGGCATCGCCTTTTTCCACCAGCAGCTCGCTTAGACCATTGTCGTTGTAGTCGCTGTTGGTAAGGCTGAGCACCGGTTTCCCTAATTTGAGGGCCATATTTACCACCGCCTTGCGGGTGACGGCGGATGTCCATTCCGTCTCGCCCGTGAGCCAGGGAGATTTGAACCTCGTCAGCTCGGAAGCCGCTACTTCATCCAGCACGAATGTACAATCGTTGTGCTGCTGCAGCAGGCTGGCAGGTATCTGCTCGGTGACATGTCCTTCGACGGCCTTTTGGATCACGGGCGCTTTCAGCTGACCCCAGCCCATGAGAACGATCTTTTTGGCGCTGAGGATAGTGGCGATACCCGTGGTGATGGCCAGACGGGGGACCTTGGAGATATTCTGAAAATCGTGTGAATTGGCGATACGTGTAGAGTTGTCCAGCGGCACCAGACGGGTACGCGAGAAGATGCTGGAACCCGGCTCGTTGAATCCGATATGGCCATTGTTCCCAATGCCCAGGATCTGCAGATCGATGCCGCCTGCCTCTTCGATCAGCTTTTCATATTCTATGCAATGTTTTTTGATGTCTTCCTTCTTCCATTCCCCATTCGGGATATGACAGTTCTTGGGGTCGATGTCCACTTTGCTGAACAACTGCTCTTTCATGAATCGGTTGTAGCTCTGCAGGGCGTCGTTGTCGATGGGGTAATATTCATCGAGGTTGAACGTGATCACATTCTTAAAGCTCAAACCTTCTTCCCGGTGAAGTCTTATCAGCTCTGCATACAGGGATTTGGGAGAGGAGCCTGTCGCCAGACCTAAGACCGTCTTTTCGCCCCTGGCCTCTTTTTCGCGGATCAGGGTCGCGATCTCTTTTCCAATATAACGGGAACCTTCGCCTAATGTACTGAAAATTTTTACGGGGATTTTTTCGAATGAGTCTACCATGCTCATAGATTCAGAATGTTTTGATTAAAAAGCTGCGCGAAGTTAGCTCCTATTTCCCAAATATGAGAAATTTGAAGCAACCGTTTGCACCCTTTTGTCGGCAGGAAGTGTCCAGCGAGGAGAAATTGTAATGCCGGTAGCGAGTAGAAATAGTAAAAATAATTCCAATGGACCCGCCAGCATATTTTTAAGCGACTTGATCGCCTGGTAAAGGAGATTGCGGGCCACCTGGTAATTGATGTTCATGATCTCGCTGACCTCTTCGTAACTGAGGTTCTGATAAAACTTGAGGTAGATGATCTCCTTCTGCCGATGAGACAGCCTGCCCAGGGCTTCGATGACCATTTGTTTCTTTACCTGGTTTTCCTGCTGGCTGATCAAAAAGTTCTCGTGGCTGAGCTCGAAGGGAAGATCCCCGTTGTCGTAGATGGGAAGTATTTTACCACTTTTGCGGAATGCCTTCAATAGCTTGTATTTGAGGCTCTTAAGCAGGTAAGCCTTTACGGAGTACACCGGCGCCTGGGATTTCGCCTGCCATAATTCCACAAAAAGCTCCTGTATACAGTCCTCCAGCAGCTCTGTGTCCGTGGTAAATTTATTGCCAAATTTGTACAGCGTATTATAATGCTCCCGGAAGAGGGCAGCAAAAGCCTCCTTATCTCCTTTACGGAAAGATTCCCAAAGCTTTATGTTCTGGTCAGCCGTGCTCAAACAAGAGGTGGTTCTGTGGATGAAAGTCGTAAAATAATCGATTCTAACAAATGGTAACAAAGATTTTTCATGGATGGAAGAAAAAAAGGGGTAAAAAACTTCCCCAAAGCCTACCTTTACAAGGTTATGCAACCCTAAACCAAAGCCAAAGAAGACCAGACCTTAGACTAGTCGCACTTATGTTAGACAATTATCGCGAGCCGGAGGATTTACTGTCAGCACCTTCTTTTCTTTCCTGGTACCATAAGACAGGGGGAAATGACGAGCAAATTTGGGAAGAGTGGATAAAGGACCGTCCCGACCGAAAATTACTCGTTCAAAAAGCTCTGTCCCTGCTCGAAGCCACCCGGCTTCAGGAAAAAGAGCCTCCTCCGGAACAACTACAACACGCCGAGGTTGCACTATGGGCAAAGATCGCATCCCTGGACGACGTTGCTACATCCAATGTAGGTAATATCTCCCGTAAAATATCAATCAATCGTTTGCGCTGGATTGCCGCTGCATCCCTCCTTGTGGTCGTGGCAGCAGGGGTCCTTATCGCAAAATATGTTTATAGTCCGCGCCCCGAAGTAAGGACCCCATTCGGACAGCTCGCTCAACGGCAATTGCCCGACGGGACGGAAGTGACCATGAATGCCAATAGCAGCCTCCGTTATGGCAGTAACTGGAACGATAAGGAAGATCGCGAGGTCTGGGTAGATGGCGAGGCGTTTTTTCATGTAAAGAGAACACAGTCGAACAGCCGGTTCATCGTACATACCGAACATTTCCAGATCATCGTCACCGGGACCCAGTTCAATGTGTCCAACCGGCACGGTCAGGATAATGTGCTGCTCCAGGAAGGTAGCGTGACCCTTCGGACAAAGGACGGGAAGACCATAACGATGCAGCCGGGAGACTTTGTGACCTATGATTCGACAACAGAAAAGAAAGCAGGCTGCTCGAAGATGGTGCTGGCCTGGAAAGACCAGATGATGATACTGGATCATACCCCTATCAGCCAGGTGGCGACCATGATAACCGACCTGTATGGAACACATGTCCGGCTGGAAGGAGATTCCACCATGCCGGTGACGAGTATGATATCGAACAACGACCTGAATAGACTGGTGAAGTCGCTGGAACTGACAGGAGATTTCGATATAGTCCGTGACTCCCTGGACAATGAGATTACCATCAGGGCGCATGGCCAAAAGAACTAGAACGATTATTTTTGCTTGACCATCCAAAACTGCTTCATGAGAAAATCAAGCATATATGCTTATTTTTTGCTTGTGTTTTTTTCCCTGAACGCAACTACCAGCGTATTGCCACAATCGGTGGATACCGCCATTCAACGCAAACCCTTACTGGAAGTACTCATAGATCTCAATAAGTCCAAAGGCGTATATTTTCTTTTCTCCCAACAGCCATTAGGAAAGGTGCTGGTCGATCCACCCATTCTGACCACGAATATGCCGGTTGAAAAGATACTCAACCAGGTATTGAAAAATACGGGGCTGTATTTCAAAAAAGTGGATGACAGGACCTTTGTCATTCTCAGCCGAAGGCTGCCGGATAAGAACAATGCGGGCGACCCGCCTCCCGGCGTTACAAGCCCGCCGGACGAGATCCCCATGGTGGACTCGGCCATACTGGCCAACAACAATATCAGGGGGCGCGTAATAGCGTCGGATGGAAAGACCCTGCCGGGTGTCAGTGTTTCCATCAAGCATACACATAAAGGCACGGTCACCGACCTGGAAGGTCTCTTCGAGATCCATGCCGTCAAAGGGGACACATTGCTGTTCTCATTCGTCGGCTACAAGCTTCGTCAGCTGCCCGCCGGCGAGGCCGGCAGGGGATGGGTGATATTGACGCCTTCCGACCAGCCGCTGACCGAAGTGCTGGTGACCGCCCTGGGTATAAAGCGGCAGGAGCGATCTCTTGGGTTCTCCGCTACGGAAGTGGACGGCTCGCGGCTGGCGATGTCCCGGGAACCCAACCTCGGCAATGCGCTGGTAGGACAGGTAGCAGGCCTGAGCGTGGCCGTCAATGCAACAGGTCCCTATGGTAGCAGCAGGGTACTCATCCGGGGCAACGCGTCTCTCAGCGGCAACAACCAGCCGTTGTATGTCATCGACGGCGTTCCATATGATAATACATCACAGGGCTACTCAGGCACATATGGCGGACCCGACTTAGGGGACGGTCTTTCCAATATCAACACCGACGATATAGAATCCGTGCTCGTATTGAAAGGAGTGGCGGCATCCGCATTGTATGGATACCGCGGTGGCAACGGCGCCATCCTTATCACGACCAAGTCGGGCTCAAAGACCCGGGGCATCGGGATCCAGGTCAATAACAATTTTACGGCTAACACTATCGTAGATGAACGGGACTATCAATACGAATACGGCCAGGGTGTCTCGGGTGTGAAACCTACGAACAGGCAACTGGCAGAAGTAGCGCCATACTTTAGCTGGGGCGCCAAACTGGACGGCTCCAGGGCGGTCAATTTCCTGGGTGACACAGTGCCTTACCTGCCCATAAAGAACAACTTCAGACATTTCTTTCAGACAGGGCTTACCAACCAGAGTTCGGTAGCATTGACCGGCGCCAATAACAAGGGCCATTTCCGGCTCGGGCTCTCGAACCTGCTGCTCAACACCATCATTCCCAATTCCACCATGCGTCAGCAGGGAATAAACTTCAACTCCACCTATTCGGTCACCAGCCGGCTGCAGATGGAGCTGACCGCCGACTACGTCTTCGAGCATGTCAACAACCGGGCTTCCATCTCGGACAATGCCGGCAATATCATCGCTCCGCTGCTATACCTGCCCACCTCCTTCGACGTCAGATGGCTGAAGAACAGGACCAATCCTGACGGTACCGAGCGACTGGCCGGAACCATCGACAATTTTTTTGAGAACCCGTATTACATCGCATACGAGTACATCAACAAGACAGATCGCAACCGTATCACGGGCGGTCTGACGCTTAAATACAACCTGCTGGACTGGCTTTATCTCCAGGGTCAGGTATCCCGCGACGGCTATATATTCAATGTGACCAATATCGTTCCTTCCGGTGTGGAGTATACGCGCAGCGATGGCATACATGGCGGGAACCTCACGCAATACGAGGTCAACTATCATGAGATGAACAGCAGCTTTATGATCGGCATGCATAAGGGATCGCCCACCGACTGGAATTTCTCCGCCAATATAGGGGGCAATCAGCAGGATAATGTGGTCGACGTCAGCGGCGTCGGCGCCGTACCTTATTCGTCCAATCGGGCTGCCGGACCTTTTCTTGTCGCCGGCAACTACAATTCCAGCAACATCGTTACCAAACCCTATAGCTCTTTTTACCGGCATTACAGGGTGAACTCGCTCTATGGCAGTGCGGATCTGGCCTATAAGAACTACCTTTTCTTCAACCTGACGGCGCGGAACGACTGGTTCTCCACACTCAATATCAATACGGACCATTATCTCTATCCATCCTTCTCCGGCAGCTTTGTCTTTTCAGAAGCCTTGCGTCTCCCCGCATGGATCAGCCTGGGAAAGTTCAGAGCGTCCTATGCCGCCTCATCCAACGGGACCGAGCCATACCAGAACGTTCTGACGTATGGACTGGCCAGCTATACCATCAGCGGGCAACCATTGGCGTATATTGCTACCAGCGATCTCGTTCCGCTCATTCCAAATGCCTCACTGCGGCCTGTGAGCATCGCCGAAAAAGAGCTGGGATTGATCATGCAGTTCCTGCACGGCCGGCTTGGATTCGACCTCACCTATTATAATAAGGAGACGACCAACGACATCGTGCGAATCACGGTGAGCCCGACCTCCGGCTATTTCGAATTGATCAGGAATATAGGAAAGATACGCAACAGGGGCATTGAGCTGCTGGTCACCGGCGCTCCGGTCAAGACCAGGGCTTTTTCCTGGAACATGTCGTTCAACGTGGCCGTCAATAACAATAAAGTCCTCGATATCGGAGGCGCGCAAAGCATCGTGATCAATGGCGCCTATCCCCGATGGGGCAGCGAGGTCAGCATCAGCAATGTAGTAGGGCTGCCTTATGGGCAGATCATGGGGTATGCTTACAAACGGGATGGGAATGGCAATATCATTTACAGCGACGGAATATCCAACTCTACACCCGCGGGCGAGCCGGAACAGACGGGCGTGGTCCCATTGGGCTCTACCGTTTACAAGCAGACGGGTGGCTTCACCAATGAATGGCATTACAGGAACCTGTCCCTTTCCGTATTGATGGATTTTAAATATGGCGCGAAATTGTATTCCGGTACGAACCTCCTGCTATATCAATACGGACTGCAGAAGAAGACGCTGGAAGGAAGGGTAGGAGGGTATGTAGGGAAAGGCGTGACGGCAGACGGAAAGCCGAATACGATAGCAGTTCCTGCGCAACAATACTTCCAGGACATCGCGGCCAGAGGCACCGACCACATCGCAGAAGAATTCGTGTATGACGCCAGCTTTGTCAAGCTGCGGTCAGTGGTGCTGACATATAACTTCCCTGCCTCTTTGCTGAAGAAAAGCTTTGTCAAAGGCGCCGCTTTTTCGCTCGTGGGACGCAACCTGGCGACATTGGTAAAGCATACGCCGAATATAGATCCCGAATCCAGCATCAATAACACAAATGGGCAGGGGCTGGAATTATCCGGCTATCCGCCTGTACGGAGCTGGGGATTCAATTTAAACCTGAAATTCTGATTATGTCCGGAAGAGTTTATACAGCCATCCTGTCAATGAGCCTCTGGGCCCTCACCGGCGCCTGTAAAAAGGATTTCATTGAGATAAATACTGATCCCGGCGTGATCACAGGCGAACAGATCAACTACAACTATCTTTTTACCAGCGCACAGCTGCTGACATCCGGCAACACCGATGGCTATGGCTATGAGGATTGGCGTAACAACCTGATCTACTCCGGCTGTATGATCCAGCACCTTTCCTCCACCATATCCTACTGGGTTGGCGACAAATACCTGTACGATGCGGGGTATAACTCCGCGTACTGGGATAAGAATTATCCCAACAGTATTGCGGACATCGTGGAGGTATTGCATGATGTGAAAACCGACACGACCCAGTACAATTTCTACCAGATATGCAGGATATTTAAAGCCTTTATGTTCCAGCGGATGACGGATATGTATGGGGACTGCCCTTATTCACAGGCCGGTCTTGGTTATATTGCCGGAACCATTTTACCACAGTACGATCTTCAAAAGGACATCTATGCCGACCTCCTGAATGAGCTGAGGGATGCAGCCGAAAAGCTGGATCTTTCGAAGGCCAATACGGTAGGACCCGCGGATCTGTTGTATAAGGGAGACCCGCTGGCCTGGAAGAAGTTCGCTTATTCCGAAATGGTCCGAGTCGCCATGCATTTGAGCAAGGTGAGTCCCGACACCGCGCAGAAATGGGTACAGATAGCGGTCAAGGGAGGGGTAATGGGTAGCAACACCGACAATGCGATCCTGCATCATGAGAATATCACCGGCACTCCGGATGTCAATGGTTCGGGGCTGGTGCTGCTGGGCAACGACCCCGGCGCTTATCGTTTGAGTAATACTTTTGTCAGCTTCCTGCGCAATAATAACGACCCCCGTCTCCCGTTCTTGGCAACGGTATGCGCCGACCCGATGCAGCCGGCTGATAAAGGGGACACGAGTTCCGCCCGTCAGTTGGGAATGCCCAATGGGTACGATCCTCCCAATAGCGGGGGCGCACATGACCTGGCCAATGCTTCCAATTGGACGGGCAGCCAGAATAACTATTCCGTGGTCAACCGGTATACCTTTTCCCGCCTGGACGCCCCCACATTCTTTCTCACAAAGGGGGAGACCGAGCTCCTTTTGGCCGAGGCCGCCTGGAGAGGGTGGATAAGCGGCGATCCTGCCCTTCATTATCAGGCAGGGGTAAAGGCGGCCATGCAGCAACTGGGTAGCCAGGCTGGAGCAGGGCCCTCCGATGTACAGACCGATGCCTGGCTGGCCAGCCATCCCTTTGACCCTGCAAAAGCCCTACAGCAGGTGAACGAACAATATTGGGTGGCGGGCTTTATGGATGAAAATGAATGCTTTGCCAACTGGCGGCGGAGTGGGTACCCCCTCCTTACCCCTGTCAGCTACCCCGGGAATGTCACCGGCGGGACCATCCCCCGCCGATTCACCTACCCCCAAAGCGAGGCTTCTACCAATACCACCCATTACAATAGCGCCGTCTCCCGTCTGACCAACGGAGATAGGATGACCTCCCGGGTCTGGTGGGATAAATAATTCGAAGCTCCGGCCCGTTTTGGGCCCTCGATTGTTAAAAAAAGTTAATAAACGGGCATTACAGGACGTCCTCCGGGAGCACAGAAAATAGAGGAAACTATATTTTGTATGTCGAAAAGCATCCCGGGGACGGAAGATCTTTTATGCGACGAGACCTTTCTCTCCTGGTATTTTAGGACGGATGTCCGGTCCATTAGGCAATGGGAGCAATGGATCGAGGACCATCCGGGCAGCAGTCATCGTATACAGCAGGCAGTAGATTTTCTATCCTCACTAACCTTAAAGGAAGAATCATTCACCCGGGAACAGGTCTCCCGGAGTGAAAGGATCCTGCTGGAAAAGATACGCAAGGCAGCAGCCAAAGGTCGTATTGCACCTTTCTCGTCCCCTCGCAGATGGGGATGGATCGCTGCGGCCTCTATTGTCATCCTGGCAGTGGGGGTGGCGGGCATTTATTATACCACCCAACGGCGGGCTGAATGGCATACCGCCTATGGTGAAGTGAAAGACAACAGCCTCCCGGACGGGAGCGAGGTGATGGTAAATGCTAACAGCAGCGTTCGGTATTCTTCCGGATGGACGGACGGGACGGATAGGGAAGTATGGCTTTCAGGAGAAGCTTTTTTTCATGTCCGGAAGACGCCGCTAAAGAGCCGCTTTATCGTACACACCCGGGATTTAGATATCATTGTCACCGGCACCAAATTCAACGTCATCTGCCGGGACGAAAAGGCCAACGTGCTGTTGAAGGAAGGGAGCGTGCTGCTGCATACAGCCGGTGGAGAGGATCTGCAAATGAAGCCCGGCGACTTTGTAGAATACGATCGCCAGCGCCTGGCAAAAAGAGTGGTAAGGATGGATAGCGTCACCGCCTGGAAAGAACATAGTCTGTTCTTCAACAACACTTCGTTAAAAGAGGTGGCGGCGATCATAAAGGAACAATACGGCGTCACCGTGCGGCTGGAAGGAGATACCATCGAACGCAAGACGGTCGGCGGCGTTATGGCCAATGATAACCTCGACGTTCTGTTAAAGGCCCTGGAACTTACGACGGAATGCAAGATAATTAGACGTGACGGCGAGATCCGCATCATTCAAAACTAAGCATGAAAGAAAAAGAGCGGAGTTGATCTCCGCTCTTTTTTTATTTAACGATCTTGAATGTCACCGCATGTTGCCCCACCACTTTATTCTGCAACGTCGTCGGAATAGTGATCCTCAGCTTTCTTCCATCCTGCTTCCACTTCAATTTATCCTTATATCCCAGCAACGTGATACGGCTGATATGCACCGGCTTTAATCCGTCGATAGCTACTTCAGCGGGCAGTGTTACCGCATCCCCTGTATAAAAGGCATAGATATTGGCGTCATCCTTTGACTGGGTGAGATAGATATTGTCACCCGACGCATAAGGGCGGCAGGGTTTACTGTCATAGATACCTTCCGAATTGATCTTCATCCAGGCTCCTATCTCCTGCAGCCGGCTGTAAGCCGTATCATCCCACTCGCCATCCGGGGAAGGACCTACGTTCAGCAGGAGATTGCCGCCACGGGATACGATCTTTACCAACAGACTTATAAGCTGGCCGGCGGATTTATAATGATCGTTCGGCACATAGCTCCAGGAATTACCCATGGTGATACAGGATTCCCAAGGGTCCTCCATAGGGTGGGTAGGCACCTGTTGCTCTGGAGTAGTGTAATTTTCAAACTCTCCTGGTACGCTACGGTCCACTACAAGAAGTCCCGGCTGATGTGATCTTGCCATACCTGCTATACGGGCCATATCGATGTCCTGGTCATACGTGATGCTTCGCTGCCAGTCGACGCCGGGGTCTATCGTATTCAGGGGCCTTACCCAGCCACCATCCAGCCAGAGAAGGTCCATCCGGCCATATCCGGTCATCAGCTCCTCTATCTGTTTGTAAGTATAGTCCTTAAAGCCCTGCCAGCGGTCAGGATGCTTGGCCGGGTCATAATTCACGTTCCTGTCCTTAGGAGGAAAATAAGGCCACCAGTACTGATCCGAATTCCAGTCGGGCTTGGAAAAATAAGCTCCGGTCATAAAACCCTCTTTCCGGAAGGCGTCGAATATTTCCCTGGCGACATTGGCGCGAGGATTGGAGGAAAAAGGCGTCTTCGGCGAAGTGATCTTATAATCCGTTTGTTTCGTGTCGAACATACAGAACCCGTCATGGTGTTTGGTCGTAAAGACCACGTACTTCATACCCGCTGCTTTGGCTGCGGCAGCCCATTTGGCCGGATCGAAACGCGTGGGATTAAAGGTCGTCTGCAGGTTCTTATAGGCCGTGAGATAATCGAAGTAATTGCCGCTGTGAGGACCTCTTCTCACGGTCCAGCCTTCGTCTTCGGGACAGATGCTCCAGCTTTCTACGATACCCCATTGGCTATAAGTGCCCCAGTGCATCAGCAGACCGAACTTACTATCCTGCCATTGCGCCAATTTCTGACGCACCAGCGTGTCCGCCGGCGGCATATAGGCCCGGTAGTAATTGGCATGCCAGAGTTGATAGCGTACATATTGTGTTTGCAGCCTGCGTTCAAAGTCGGGCCAGCTGCGTTGCTCCTTGGGACTCCACAACACTTCGCTAAGGGCGCTGAGCCGGGGGAATATCATGTATTCGATCTTCCGGGGATTGGTGATATACTCCGTCCAGAGATTGGCTTGTGCGCCCTTGATATGTTTGGCCTCGTCTTCGGTGAGCCCTTTTGGCACAGGCTCATACTGATACACCTTGTTGACAGGTAAATAGCCGCCGATGGTGAGCGAGTCGTCGTTCTGCAGCTGGGCATGGTCAAAATAAACATATTCTCCCGGCGTCATGACAACATCGTGATTTTGTTTGGCCGCTTCGATGCCACCCTGTTCGCCTCTCCAGCTCATGACGGAAGCATTCGGCGCCAATCCGCCTTCCAGTATCTCGTCCCAGCCAATGATCTGTTTGCCTTTGGAGTTGATATATTTTTCGATGCGTTGTACAAAATAGCTCTGAAGCCCTTCCTCATTCTTTAACCCATTTTCCTTTATACGACGCTGACATTTGGGACAGGCTTTCCAGCTGTCCTTTGGACATTCGTCGCCTCCGATGTGAATGTATTTGCCGGGGAAGAGAGGGAGCACCTCATCCAGCACATCCTCCAGGAACTGGAAGACGCTGTCATTGCCGCCGCAGTATACATCCCTGAATACGCCCCATGTCTGCTGAACATGATAAGGACCGCCTGTGCAGCCGAGCCAGGGATAAGCCGTCAGTGCAGCCGAGCTATGACCTGGAAGTTCTATTTCCGGTAGGATAGTAATATATCTGTCCGCCGCATATTTTACCACTTCCTTTATCTGCTCCTGTGTATAGAAGCCGCCATGCGGGGTGCTGTCATTACCCGTGCCGGGATGATGCCCGATGATAGTCCCGCTGCGCCAGGCGCCGACCTCTGTCAGACGTGGATATTTTTTGATCTCGATGCGCCAGCCCTGGTCCTCGGTGAGATGCCAGTGGAAATAATTCATCTTGTGAAGGGCGATGTAGTCGATGTATTTTTTCACGAACTCCACGGGGAAAAAATGACGCCCTACGTCCAGCATCAGTCCGCGGTAGGCAAATCTGGGGTAGTCTTCGATAGACACCGCGGGTATCTTGTAGCCCTCATTGTGAGAGGTCCGTACGGCAGGGCCTGTGCCCAGCATGACATAAGGTTTCAGCGGCAACAGCTGTATCAACGTCTGGATACCATAAAAGACGCCGACATGTGTGTCCCCACGGATGACGATAGATGCAGGGGCTACTTTTAATGTATAACGCCCTTCCGGCCCGGGCACGATGCCAGGGTTCCTGTCAGGATGGTTATACAGGCGGATATAGCCGGAAGCCGGCTGCTGGTCTTCACGGACCACACGCAGGCGAAACCCGTATATCTCCTGGAGATAATCGTTAAAAAAATTGATAGGAGGACTATCCGTACTGTCGGCAACCAATACCACATGGGGGTCCATCGTAAAGGACCCCGACTGGATCTGGGCGCTTACAGGCTTCGGAATGATGGATAGTTCGGGCTCTTGAGCAATAGCTGACAGGCCCGCGCATAAAAAGGCTAGGAATAGTACAGGTCTGAGAATTTGCATGTGCGAATGTAAGAACTTACATCCATTCAGCCTCAAACCGGTGAAAATCCTGTTTTATCTCAATATATATCCTTCGGAAAGTATTCATGCGCCCTTCCAGGTCCTCATTGGAAGATTCCCAGTTGGATTCCTCATTCATCTGGCGCAGCGCATGAAAGATATTTTCTTGTTTGTAACGTGAATCGGGAAGATCGTGACGGAGTTTGTCGATGACTTCCTTTTGGCAAATGAAGAGATTTTGAAAGTGTTCTACCTCGGCTAAAAGATCTTTGGGGAGACGTTTGGTGGAGAGCTGCTCTAAATGTTGTTCAAAGTAACGGATCTCTTGTTTGATGGAGGAGAGCTCATGTTTCCATGATTGCAACTCCTCCCGAAACTGTTCGATGGAGATAGTTGATTCCATGTGCGATGATTTAGATGAGCAATATAAATGCCAGAGAGCTCATCCAAGTTAGCGAATGCAAGGGAATACAACAAAAAAAAGTTCTTCACTCCTTATTGACTTATCACGGGCAGCGTGATCCCTGAAAGATGCGTGGCATCATGGTACATGCGGATGGTAGCCTTTCGGAAGTCAGCCGCGGAGCACGTAGGTATATTGACAAAAGTTTGAGGGTTCAGATCCACCAGGGGGAACCAGCTGCTTTGCACCTGGACCATGACCCGATGCCCTTGTTTAAAAGTATGGGCGATCTCGTTCAGGTCATACGCCACTTCCGCTATTTTCCCCGGGACCAATGGCTCCGGCTTTGTAAAGCTATTGCGGAACTTGCACCGGAACACTTCGGCCCTTACCAGCCGCTGATAGCCGTCCGGCAGCACGTCTATGAGCTTTACTACCAGGTCCGCATCCGTGCCCGTAGAGGACAAAAAGATATCTGCTCGTAGTCTTCCAGTGACAGTGAGGTCTCTTTTCAGCGTGTCTGTCTGATAGGTCAGCACATCCGGTCGCTGGGCGGCCCATCGCTGGTCGGCTACCATATATTGATTATCCCTTCCTCCACGTACCCCGTCGATATAAGGCACCGGATGAGCCGGATCGCTGACATATTCGTCGTAGGCCGGATTGCCGGCGGCAGCCTTGCCAGGCGCCCTCGCGGTCGCCGCCTCCCCCTCCGTGGAAAGTCTTCCCTCCGCCCGGAGATAAAATTTCACAGGATGGGCCGCCGCAGGCGGCCACCTGTCATAATGCCGCCATTGATTGGAGCCGGTCTCAAAGACAGTGGCTTCACTAAGTCCTGGATCGACCGAATCCTTGAGATAGTGATTGAAAAAGCCGGTCTCCAGCTGGTGGTAATAGTCATTGACATTCTGTCCGAAATCCAGGACCCCAAAGCGCGGCCAGTTGCCGGCGCCCCATCCTCCATGGGTCCAGGGCCCCATGATCAGGTGATTGTCGTTGTGCGGGGTTTGCTTTTCTATGGCTTCATAGGTGCGCAGAGCGCCGAACATATCTTCCGCATCGAACCACCCGCCTACGACAAGCACCGCCGGCCGGATATGCTGAAGATGCGTCCGGATATTTCTTGCCTGCCAGTAAGCGTCATAGGTGGGATGCCCCAGGTACTCATTCCATATCTTTCCCTTGTTGTTAAAATATTCGGGATTGTTCGTGTTTCTGATAGGTCCCAGGTCCAGGAAGAACTGGTAGGCATCCCGTATGTCGGCATTAAAGATATTATGGCCATAGTCCTTTACCGGCGCGGGCCGCTCGATATCAAAGAAATTGTCGAAGTCGAAATTATCCAGCAGGAAGAAAGCTCCATTGTGATTGGCGTCGTCCCCGATGAACTCATCCGTTACGGGAGCCTGCGGCGAAACGGCCTTAATGGCAGGATGCGCATCCGGCAACGAGGCGGAGGCATAAAAACCAGGATAGGAGATCCCCCAGATACCGACCCGGCCATTGTTACCCTGGATATTTTTCAGCAGCCAGTCGACGGTATCCCAGGTGTCCGAGCTTTCATCCGTCTGGCCATCGCCGGGCTTTTTACCTTCTTTATGAGGCGTCATTTCCTGGAAGCTGCCTTCACTCATATAGCGCCCCCTCACGTCCTGGTAGACAAAAATGAACGGCTCACGGGACAGGGCTGCATTGGGACCAAGATTGCCCCGGTAGGAACTGTCGCCATACGGACCGGCACTATACGGTGTCCTTTCCATGAGAAAGGGGTAGGGACCATGAGCCGGGTCTTTCGGAATATAGATGGAGGTGAACAAACGCACCCCATCACGCATGGGGATGTATACTTCCCGCTTGGTATAGTTGTCTTTTACAAAATTCTGGGCCCTGCATGTCAGGTCGCCTGCTATCAGCAGGAATAAAAAGATAAGGTTTCGCATATAAGGTCATTTACAGAACGGGGCCAGAGCCCCTTGGTCATTTTATCACCGGCAGGACCAGCTGCGACGGATATTCGCCGTCATGGTACAGACGGATGGTCTCTTTTTGGAAATCGCTGTCGTCACAGGTATAGATATTGACGAATTTCTGAGGGTTACGATCCACTAGGGGGAACCAGCTGCTTTGTACCTGGACCATGATCCGGTGCCCTTTTTTAAAGACATGGGCCACATCCGGAATGGAGAAACGCACTGTTTCTATTTTGCCTGGCTTAAAAGGTACGGGTTTTTCAAAACTTTCGCGAAATCTTCCCCGCATTACTTCTCCACGTACCAGCATCTGATAGCCACCCATTGGATAGGATCTGGGTAGTTCACGGCGAGCCCTGGGAGCCTCGTCGCCATAGGTAAAATCATCCGGGAAAACATCGATCAGCTTTACGACAAAATCCGCGTCCTCGCCACTGAGACTGACCTTGAGGTTGGCTGTCACCGGTCCCCCGAGGGTCAGGTCTTCGGTAAGCACCGGGGTCTGGTAGCTGAGGACATCCGTACGGCGGGAGGCAAAACGCTGGTCGTCCGTCATATATTCCCGGGTACGGTCGAAATGTACGTCCTCCGTATAGGGGACAGGATGGGCGGGGTCGCTGATATATTCATCATAGCCCGCCTGGCCGGCCGACGCTTGCACCGCGCCCGAACCCGAAGGTTTTTCCCAGGACAACCCTCCGCCGGCTTGCAGGTACAGGGACTGCTCTTTTTCTTCCTCCGGCGGCCACCGGGCGAATTTCTTCCATTGGTTCTCGCCCGTGAAAAAGATGGTGGCGACGGCTGTCTGCGGATCGGCGCCTTTCCCCTTCAGGTAGTAATTGAAAAAGGGGATCTCGATATTGTTCTGATACCAGAAGGCCGTATTGGACCCGAACTGTATATTGCCCAGGTGGGTGCCGTCATTGGAAGCCCACTCGCCATGATACCAGGGGCCCATGACCAAATGGCTATTGGTCGCAGGGCTTTGCGCTCTGATGGCTTTGAAGAGGTTCCAGGCGCCAAAACAATCTTCAGCATCAAAAAGCCCACCGACTACCAACATCGCCGGTTTGATATTATACATGGCTACCCGGGCGTTACGAGCCTGCCACCAGGCATCCCGGTTGGGGTGCGCGTACAAATCCTTCCAGAATGCAATGCTGTCCCCTGTCAGCTTCATGATATTTTTCAGGGCGCCCGTTTTAAGATACCACTGGTAATTGTCCTGTGAATGAGCATCGAACCCCGAAGGCCCCACCGTCGTAGGCTGTGGCCGCGGCTTGCCAAAGGAAGAATAAAAGTCCCATGCATCCATCTGGAAGAAAGCGCCGTTGTGATGGAAGTCGTCACCCATGAACCAGTCCGTGACCGGGGCCTGCGGACTGACAGCCTTGAGCGCCGGGTGACCGCTGGCGGCCGCCATGGCCGCATAAAATCCGGGATAGCTCCCGCCAGACACGCCTACATTCCCATTGTTGTACGGGATATTCTTTATCATCCAGTCGATGGCGTCATAGGTATCGCTGGCTTCATCCACCTCCGTACCGGTCTTGTTCTTGTTGAATGGACGTACATCCACGAACTGGCCTTCGCTCATCCAGCGTCCCCTTACATCCTGCGTGACGACGATATATCCTTCCCGGAGATAGTAACGGATATAGCGCTCGGCAAAATTTCTCCATTTTTCTTCACCATATGGCGCACAGGAATACGGAGTGCGTTGCAAAAGGATAGGATGACGCTCCGTCGTGTCCTTTGGAATATAAAAGGAAGTGAAAAGCTTCACTCCATCGCGCATGGGAATATAACGCTCCATCTTATAGTAGTTGTCGCGGATCCATGCGCTGTCCTGACTATTACCCTGGCTGTACGTCCACTGACAGAGGACGAGAAAAAGAAATAAAAAAGTAATTTTTCTCATGTTAACTGTTAGATTTACACCTTCAAAGTAACAAACTTTTTTATGGCAAGTCGGAGGAAATTCATCTATTCATCCTTATTTGGCGGATTGGGCACGCTGTTGGGCAAAAAAGTGATCGCTGGGGTGTCTTATCCCACAGTAACGGGTAACCCCATCGTCATTTCCACCTGGGATGCGGGACTGGCCGCCAATGCAGGCGCCTGGAAGATATTGGGCAGCAATGGCAGGGCGCTGGATGCCGTCGAGGCGGGTGTAAGGGTCACCGAGGACTCCATTAATTGCTGTGTAGGATTGGGCGCCAACCCCGACCGGGATGGTATCGTTACCCTGGACGCCTGTATCATGGATGAGCACGGCAATTGCGGCAGCGTAGGCGCCCTGGAACGGATCAAGCATCCCATTTCCGTCGCCAGAAGGGTCATGGAAAAGACCCCGCATGTCATGCTGGTGGGACAGGGCGCGCAACAGTTTGCCGTATCAGAAGGATTTCCTCTGGAAGAACAAAAGCTTTCCGACGATGCAAAAAAGGCGTATGAGCAATGGTTGAAGAAGTCCGAGTACAAGCCCATCATCAATATCGAGAACACGAAGTCCGGTGGTCATGGACCCTCTGCGCCGGTGCATCTGCCCAACGGGGAGCTGAACCACGACACCATCGGCATGGTCGCCATGGATGCCGCCGGCAATCTCAGCGGCAGCTGTACTACCAGCGGCATGGGTTTCAAGATGCGTGGCAGGCTGGGAGATTCGCCCATCATCGGCGCCGGACTTTATGTCGACAATGAGGTAGGCGCCTGCACAGCGACAGGACAGGGGGAAGATGTCATACGTATTTGCGGCTCTCATACGGTAGTGGAACTGATGCGTCAGGGTATGAGCCCCGGGCAGGCCTGCAAGACGGCCGTGGAAAGAATCATTAAGATAAAAGGGGACAAGGCGGGAGAGATACAGGTGGCGTTCCTGGCCCTGAACAAAAAAGGAGAGGTGGGCTCCTTCGCCATCCAGAAAGGGTTCAGCTACGCACTGAAGAGTAATAAGGAAGAGAAAATGTATAACGCCAAAAGTTATTATCAATAACCTATCGCATGCCGTTCAAGCTGGAAATATGCTCTTTTGACCTGCTGTCAGCGTTGATAGCACAGGAGGCCGGCGCCCAACGCATAGAGCTTTGTGCAGGACCCGCGGAGGGCGGCACCACGCCCGGCCCCGGTCTGATCCGGGTGGCCCGCGAAAAGATTCACATCGATGTATATCCCATCATCCGTCCCCGAGGTGGCGACTTCCTTTATACGGATGAAGAGTTTGATATCATGATGAAGGAGGTGGCTTATTGCAAACAGGTGGGATGTAATGGGGTCGTCATCGGGTTGCTAAATGCAGATGGCACCATCGATAAAAGCAGGACCGCCCGCCTGGTGGATCTGGCCTATCCTTTAGGCGTGACCTTTCACCGGGCATTCGACTGGGCCGTCAATCCTTTCGAAGCAATGGAAGATATCATAAGTGTAGGTTGCGAGCGCATACTTACATCTGGTCAGCACCCCACCGCCCCGGAAGGAGCAGACCTGATCAACGAGCTGGTGAGACAGGCCGATGATCGTATCATTATCATGCCCGGTTCGGGTGTTCGTGCAGACAATATTATAGCCCTCGCAGAAAAGACCGATGCTTCCGAATTTCACACCTCCGCGCGGACAAAGGCTCCCAGCCAGATGGAGTTTGTCAATACATCCATGAAGGACGATATGTCTGCCGTCAGGGCCGACAGGGAAGAGATCGTGAAAATAATAAGGCTGCTGACAGAGCGCCAGCAGCCTCAAAGCTGATCTGTAAGAAGTATCTCTTAATCTATCTTGGTTATCTTAAGCATATTCGTAGGCAAATGCTTATCGATAGGCAGGCTGCCTGTGTTCACCACGACATCACCCGTCTTGATAAAGCCTCGCTCTTTCAATATGGCATGCTGGTCCTGTATGATATCGTCGATACCTTCCTCTTCCGCATAGTGAAAAGCGCGTACTCCCCAGCTGAGGCTCAGCTGATTGATAAGGCTTTTTTCCTTGGAGAAAACATAGAGAGGCGACTTGGGACGATAACTGGACATTATAAAGGCGGTGTAACCGCTCTGTGTCATCCCGATCAGCGCATCTGCATTGGCATCTTTTGCCAGCTTGCAGGCATTGTAACAAATGGCATCGCTGAGGAAGGAAGGAGAGTGGGGCTGAGGCGCCAGGTCCTCTTCCCTGTTGTAATTGTATTCCGTCCTTTCTACTTCCAGAATGATCTTGCGCATCGTCTCTACCACCAGGGCCGGGTGCTGACCCGTCGCCGTTTCGGCGCTGAGCATCACCGCATCCGTGCCTTCCAGCACGGCATTGGCCACATCCGTGATCTCGCTGCGGTTGGGCTTTACACGGTCGATCATACTTTCCATCATTTGGGTGGCAACGATCACAGGTTTCGCACGGTGGATACATTTGCGAATGATCTCCCGCTGGGCCATCGGCACTTTTTCAACGGGCAGCTCTACGCCGAGATCGCCCCTGGCCACCATTACCCCGTCGGATTCCAAAATAATATTACGCAGGTCGTCCAGGGCAGAAGGCATTTCTATCTTGGCGATGACCTTGGACAGGCTCTTCTTTTCCGCCAGCCTGCGTTTGAGGTCTACGATATCCTCTACCTTACGTACAAAGGACAACGCCACCCAGTCGCATTGCTGCTGAATAATGAACTCCAGGTCCGTAATGTCCTTTTCCGTCATGGCAGGGAGGGAGATCTTTGTATCGGGCAGGTTGACGCCTTTTTTGGGGAGAAGCCTGCCGCCATACGTAACAGCCACTTTCACATCTCCATCGGGAGATATGCTGACCACTACCACTTCCAGCTTGCCGTCGTCGATCAGTATCTTATTGCCTACTTCCACGTCATGATGAAGGTTGGGGTAGGAGATATAGATCTTTTCCTTTGTACCGATGACTTTTTCACGGGAGGTGAAGGTCAGGATATCGCCCGGAACAATATCGATACCGCCATCCTTGATATCGCCCACCCGTAATTTAGGACCCTGAAGGTCCGCGAGGATCGAGATATTATAAGGTTCGGTGAGATTGATATTCCGGATATGCTCGATGATCTTTGCCTTGTCTTCGTGGGTGCCGTGAGAGAAGTTCAGCCGGAAAACATTCACGCCCGCCTTGACGAGCTCAAGCAATTTTTCATAAGTGTCACATGCTGGGCCTACCGTAGCGACGATCTTTGTCTTGTGAAAGGTATGCTGAAGGCCTGCCTGCTTATCCATACCCTCGTACAGGTATTTCGATAAATTCTTTGACATTGACGGTGTGATTTATAATTTTTTTTAGGAAGCTAGGATTTTTACAATCTTCAGCCAGTCTTCGCTGATCCTTTGTTTGGCTTTTACCGCCTTTTCGAGAGGAGTATAGTGCATCCTGTTGTTGACGATACCCACCATCACGTTGTGACGGCCTTCCATCAGGCATTCGACGGCAGAATACCCCATGCGGCTGGCGATCAGACGATCCATACAGCTGGGCGCGCCCCCTCTTTGTATATGTCCCAGTACGCAAACCCGGGTGTCGGCTGCGGGCAGACGTTCCTTAATGACTTTCGCTACCTCTTCGGCGCCGCCGAAATTATCCCCCTCCGCGACCACGATAAGGTTTACCAGCTTCTTACGGCGTTCCTTTTCCAGGAGCCCGCTTACCAGCTCTTCGATGTCCGTCTTGCGCTCCGGGATGAGGATATTCTCCGCCCCCGTGGCGATGCCGCTGTGGAGTGCGATATAACCCGCATCTCTTCCCATCACCTCGATGATAAACAGACGGTCGTGCGCGTCTGCAGTATCACGTATCTTATCGATGGCTTCTACGGCAGTATTGACGGCTGTATCGAACCCAATGGTGAAGTCCGTACCCGCAATGTCCTTGTCGATCGTGCCCGGCAGGCCGATACAGGGGATATCAAATTCGGTGCTTAGCTTATGGGCGCCCCGGAAGGAACCATCTCCACCGATGACGACCAGGCCATTGACACCTAAGTTCTTCAAATTGTTATAGGCCTTCTTACGGCCTTCGTGCTCAAAGAAATCCTTGCAGCGTGCAGTCTTCAGGATCGTGCCGCCTCTTTGTATGATATTCGCTACGCTGCGGGAATGCATGGGGACAATATCATTCTCGATCATTCCTGCGTAGCCACGCATGATACCAAATACTTCCAGTCCATTATAAATACCGGTACGAACAACGGCACGGATGGCTGCATTCATCCCCGGGGCATCGCCGCCAGAGGTGAGCACACCAATTTTTGTGACTTTGCTTTCCATCTACGATTTGCTTCTATTGAATTTTAAAAAACCTTTAATTAATGGCAAGATTTATTGAAAAATTTCTACCTTAACTCTAAAGAAGTCTCAAAAATAAGCATTTGGATTGATACAACAACAACTAAAGGAAATGATGTTGTATTAATTACATAAAACCTTCATTGAAAAAAACAGTTATGGAATTTGGGAAGGTGCAACATCCGGAGCAGATTAATTTTCAACTCCCTCCGGATGACCCGATGACGGATGAAGTATTGAAAGGATCAGGGACAGGTTCAAAGGGCGATCTGCGGATTCATGTCGGCGCCACCCGCTGGAGGATCAAAGAATGGGTGGGCACTGTCTACCCCAAAAAGACAAAAGAGAAAGATTTTTTATCACAATATGTACGACAGTTCAATACCATCGAGCTGAATGCCATGTGGTACAACCTGCAGCCAAAGGATGTGATCGAAAAATGGGCAGCCCTGGCGGACAGGGATTTTCGATACTGTCCTAAATTCTCCAACACCATCAGTCATGAGCTGCAGCTGAGCAATGCTGAAAGAGACACCGATCTTTTTATCGATCATATGCGGCATTTTGGAGAGACCCTCGGTACTTCTTTTTTACAATTGTCCGATGGCTTTGGTCCCGACAGGGCTGCCCTGCTGCACAACTACCTCCGGCGTCTCCCCCGTGATTTTCGCACCTGTGTGGAGCTGAGACAGGAGAGCTGGTTTGCCCGCACCGGTCATCCGGCAACCTGGGATATCTTCCGGGAAAAAGGCATCGGCACCGTTATCACCGATGCATCGGGTAGAAGAGATGTGATACATATGCGGCTGACGGCGCCCGTGGCTTTCATCCGCTGGGTATCCAACAGCGGGCATCCCACCGATCATCCCCGTATCGATGCCTGGGCCGGGAGGATCGGCGATTGGGTAAAAAGAGGCTTACGTGAAGTTTATTTTTTTGTGCACAGCGGCGACGAGACCTATACACCCTCCCTGATCGCATATGTCATCGAACAGTTGAACAAAACCTGCGGTACAAGCCTGAAGCCGCCGAAGATGCACCAGCAGGATGAGACAAAACCATTAACGCTGTTTTAACGCCAGCTCCGGCAAATGCACTTCCGCCATCATACAGCGGGCGCTGCCGCCGCCATTGGTCTCTATCGTCGTCAGGGGCGCATGAATGATCCGATTGTAGGACCGTAATCTTTCTATTTGATCTTTATCGAGTGACTGATAGGCCTGTGTGGACATGACCAGCAGCTTTTCGTCATGCGCATTATGCACCTGCAGCATATTGCCGGCAAAATGATCCATCTGATCCAGCGAGATGGGGATGATCTCCTTACCCGTGCTCCGGATGGTGGCCTCCACATGCTCCCGCTGAAAAGACTCCGGCAGACTGTCTAAACATATGACCACATACCTGTCCGCCACACACATCATTACATTGGTGTGATAGATACGCCTGTTGGACCTGTCCACCGCCAGAAAGACTTCCGGCTGATATCCCATCTTTATACAAAAATCTTCCAGCACCTGTCTGTCCGTCCGGGGTGAAAGACAGGCATAGGCAATGCGATGATCCCTGTCCAGTACCATGCTCCCTGTTCCTTCCAGGAACAGGGAATCTTTCTCATACGGGCTGAGGTCGATCGTAGCATCTACCCGAAACCGCTTTTCTACCTGTTGCAATACACCCCGCTTGCGCTCCAGCCGCCGGTTGACAGCATACATGGGATAAAGACATACGATACCTTCCTGGTGAAAGGATACCCAGTTATTGGGAAAGATGCTGTCCGGCGTATAAGGTTCCGGGGTATCATCCACTACCGTCACCTCCACTCCATTGTCGCGAAGCGTCTTTACAAACCCTTCGAACTCCGCCAGGGCTTTCCCCTGGGTGCTGTCGTCGCTGGCGGATGACTGAAAGGCATTGTTCACGGCTGTCTCGGCATTGAAGCTGAAATTGACAGGCCGTATCATCAGTATATGGGATGTAGTTTGCATAGTCAAATGTCTTCTCTGTGTAATGGCATGCTCATACAATGAAAGCCGCCGCGTGCCCTGGACAGCTCGGCAGACGGCATTAGGATCAAGGTGTTTTCCAGATCGTCCGGGTTGGTGACGCCGCTCTCCAGGGCAGTGACGAGCTCATGGGCGTGTATCACGTTAAAGCCATTGGCCCGGAACGCCTCCACCGTCTTGTCATTTCTGTCATAACCCAGCACAACCCCTTCTTTCAGGGCCAGCAGGTTGCAGGAATCCGTCCACTGCTCACGTGCATCAAAAGGGAATTCGTTATTACCCGAGTAAAGGAAGCGAACCTTTTCCGTACACTCCAGATCATTTTTACTGATGTCGGTGAGCAGGTCCTCCAGATTGTCGAAGTATTCCGGGTTGCCCGGGTCTTTTTTCCGGAACTGGATGATCTTCATCTTGTCTTCCTTCTTGTTGTTCTCCAGTATCCATTGCACCGTATCCTCGTCTTCGTGCTTCACCGCCTTGCGTGAGAAATTACCCAGCAGTATCCATACATTCCGCTTGATCTGGGTGAAGATCGTGTCGATGTGCATATAGTCCCGTTTCTTGGGGATCTTTATGATGGTGATCTTTTTGACGAGGTTCTTTTCAAAAAGCAGCTTGATCGCCTGGTGTGCGGCTTCCAGTGAAGTGCGCTCACTAACGCCTATGAGTACGTGGTCCTTGCTGACCACCATTACATCGCCCCCTTCCAGCGTAACTTTCTTGTCGTCGCCCTCGCGGGGGAGAAGGAAATGATGATGCGTATCCGCCAGCTCGATGATCTTATCCTGGTATTCCTGAAAGAGAGGATGGTTGAAAAAAATGTATTTAGCCAGCAGGGCTTCCCGGGTGCGCGCTTTTTTGGCTGGCTTGTTCAACAATACATGGTTATTGATGACGATGCCGATGTCGCGGGTGAAGATGAAGTTGGGGATGGGGGCAAAGAGCATGATATCATCCGTCATCGTGCCGCTGATAAAGGTCTTGGCCAGGTCCACAGGCGACAGCTGCTGCAAGTCCTTTTGTGTGTCGTAGGAGCAGCCTTCGATGGCGCAGACCGATGCTACCAGCTTCAGCTTTATCTCATGGTCCATCAGGATGTCGGCCAGCAGCCACTGCAGCTCCACTACCTTGTCGCTGCGGAAAAACTCGTCATTGCCGGGTTTGTAAAAAGCCCGTCTGTTGCGCTCATCGTCTACTTCCGTCAGCCGGCCCCTGATCTTTTCAGGGTCCAGGAAATAAAGCAGGATCTTGGTATAATAGTCGTATTCCTTTCGACGGATAGTATCCAGATGGACTATGTCCTCGAACAGCCAGTCCTGGGCCTTTGAGGGGACTACCTTACCCAGCCCGCTGTCGGGGCTATGCACCAGGAGCCGTCGTAGTCTCCCGATCTCGGACGATACGGATACTTGTACTTTAGGGTAATGATGTTTAGGCATAAGAGTAAATGCTTAGCTTTGGGAAGAGGCTTTATACCGATAAAGGTACGTATTTGCGTTAACCCCGCGCCGTCTTTTGTCGAACTGGTATTTTAAATGTAGGTTTGGGAAAATAAAAACCAGGAATGACAAGAATCACCGAAGACGAGATTGACGCCGTCAATCACCGGATCCAACATATGGACGAAGACCAGATCGGAAAGATATGGGATGAGTTCGCAAAGGAGCAGCCTGCCCTGGTGGGGTATGTACTGGGTGAGAGCAGGGAGCTGAAGGTGGCGGATGCCCGCGAAGATGTGGCCTATATCTTAACCATTATATTATTATCTTTTCGCGAGCTGCAGCAAAATATTCCTGCCGTGACGGAGGAGGAGTTTGAAAGATCGTTCAACGCCGAATTTGAGGAAATGGAAGAGGTGTTCCACGATGGGTTCGATGAGACTGACGCGATGGCCATCATGGATTCTTTTTGCCAGCCCGAGCTATTACAATTCGTCGCCGCCATTATCTACAACGAGGGGGATGAGGATATCAGCAATTTTACGGAAGAAGAAGCAGGCCTGTTCATCGTCATCTTCAAGACTGTGATCGCTCTTTTGCATGATAAGACGGGAAGACAACCTCGCATTATGGACCCCCGGTAAGGCCAAACTGCCTTTTTGTCCAAAAAAACTACCAACTGTTAGTTTGCTAAACAACTTTCTTTTATTTTTGGGGATAAAAGCCCCCATAGTATGCATTTTCAGCTATCGGAAGAACATTTGATGATACAAAAGGCCGCCAGGGATTTTGCCCGTACCGAATGCCTCCCCGGGGTCATCGACAGGGATGAACATCAACGCTTCCCAAAGGAGCAGGTCTATAAGCTGGCCGAACTCGGGTTTATGGGTATGATGGTGAGTCCTCAGTACGGTGGGGCCGGGATGGATACGATGAGCTATGTCCTGGCGATGGAAGAGATCAGCAAGATAGACGCCAGCACCAGCGTATGCATGAGCGTTAATAACAGCCTCGTATGCTGGGGACTTGAAAAATATGGTACTGAAGAACAAAAACAGGAGTACCTGGTGCCGCTGGCCAACGGCCGCAAGGATGGACAGCTTTATATCGGGGCTTTTTTATTGAGCGAACCCGAAGCAGGCAGCGACGCTACGTCACAGCGGACCATCGCAGAAGATAAAGGGGATTATTATTTGCTCAACGGGACCAAGAACTGGATCACCAATGGCAGCTCTGCCTCCGTCTATCTCGTAATGGCGCAGACCGATGTCTCCAAGGGTAGTCATGGCATCAATGCTTTTATCGTGGAAAAGAACTCTCCCGGCGTCACCGTCGGCGCCAAGGAAAATAAATTGGGTATCCGGGGCAGTGACACGCACAGCATTCAGTTCATGGACGTGAAAGTGCCCAAGCGCAACAGGATAGGGGCGGATGGTTTCGGGTTTACGTTCGCCATGAAGACGCTGGCTGGAGGCCGCATCGGTATTGCGTCCCAGGCTTTGGGCATTGCCAGCGGCGCATACGAGCTCGCCGTGAACTATTCCAAGGAGAGAAAGGCCTTTGGCAAGGAGATCATGCATCACCAGGCCATCCAGTTCAAGCTGGCGGATATGGCTACCCGCATCGAGGCGGCCCGTCTGCTTTGTCTTCGTGCTGCATGGGAAAAGGACAATAACCTGGACTATGGTCTCAGCTCTTCCATGGCAAAAGTTTATGCTTCCGAGACGGCCATGTGGACTGCCACCGAGGCCGTACAGGTACATGGCGGGTATGGGTATGTAAAAGAATATCACGTGGAGAGGCTGATGCGGGATGCAAAGATCACACAGATATATGAAGGGACCAGCGAAGTGCAGCGCATTGTCATCGGCCGTACCATCCTAAAATAAGGTACCTTTGTCCCATGATGGATAGGGATGATCTACAGGCCGTTTATAAGAACATTCGGACCGAGCTGGGCCCTGGCGTAAAGCTGGTGGCCGTTTCCAAGACGAAGCCCGTGGAGGCTATCAGGGAGCTGTATGGGCTGGGGCAGCGGGATTTCGGGGAGAACTACGTGCAGGAGCTGGTGGACAAGCAGCCGCAGCTGCCTGACGACATACATTGGCATTTCATAGGACATCTTCAGTCCAATAAAGTAAAATACATTGCTTCTTTTGTGCATTTGATCCATGGGGTGGACAGCTTGCGTCTGTTACAGGAAATAGAGAAACAGGCGGCCCGCCATCACCGATGCATCGGCTGTCTTTTACAGGTGCATATCGCCAGGGAGGAGACAAAGTTCGGATTGGATGCCGCCGAGCTGGATGAGCTGATGCGTACTGTCCGTAATGAGCCACATGCGTTCAAGCATATTCGTCTCCGTGGATTGATGGGAATGGCATCCTTTACCGATGACGAAGCAAAGGTCCGGGAGGAGTTCAAGGGGTTAAAGACCCTTTTCGACACCTATTTCGGACAGGCGGAAGCATCTCCCGATCAGCATTTTTACCTGTCCATGGGGATGAGCGGGGACTATAAGATCGCCATCCGGGAAGGCAGCAGCATGGTGAGGATCGGCAGCCTGCTATTCGGGCGAAGGGGCGACTAAGTCGACCCGTCCGAAGGCCTCAATCATTAACGGGTTGCGTGAATGGGGCTATTTTTTCGGAAGGCCAATTCACGCATTTTTTATCGTAAATTCGCAGGATGAACGAGATCAAAAAAGAAGAAGAAAAATCCCTTAATTTCCTGGAAGAAATTGTCGAGGAAGACCTGGAGGCGGGTAGGACCAGGACCGTCCTGACACGATTCCCGCCGGAGCCCAACGGCTATCTGCACATCGGTCACAGCAAATCCATCTGTCTCAATTTCGGACTTGCCCAGAAATATGGGGGTAAGACCAATCTTCGCTTTGATGATACCAATCCCGTGACAGAGGACACCGAATATGTGGAAAGCATCAAAGAAGACATCAAATGGCTCGGGTATGAATGGGCCAATGAGTTTTACGCCTCTGACTATTTTGAACAATTATACCAGTTTGCCATCACCCTTATCAAAAAAGGGCTGGCCTATGTAGACGATAGCACCAGCGAGCAGATAGCACAGCAGAAAGGCACCCCCACAGAGCCCGGAAAGGAAAGCCCTTATCGCAACCGCAGCGTGGAGGAGAACCTGCAGCTGTTCAATGATATGCGGGAAGGCAAATATAAGGACGGGGAAAAAGTGCTCCGTGCCAGGGTCGACATGAGCTCGCCGAATATGCACATGCGGGACCCCATCCTGTATAGGATCAAACATGCCCATCATCATCGCACGGGCGACAGCTGGGTGATCTATCCTATGTACGATTTTGCACACGGACAAAGCGACTCCATCGAGCATATCACCCATTCAATCTGTACGCTGGAGTTCGTTCCTCACCGTCCCTTGTACGATTGGCTCATCAAGCAGCTGGAGATATTCCCTTCCCATCAATATGAGTTTGCCCGTTTGAACCTCAGCTATACCGTGATGAGCAAAAGGAAACTGCTCCAGCTGGTGAATGAGAAGCATGTGACAGCTTGGGATGATCCCCGAATGCCTACCATCTCCGGACTTAGGCGCAGGGGGTACACCCCCGAGAGCATTCGTATGTTCGCCGAGAAGATCGGGGTGCAGAAGCGCGATAACCTCATCGAAGTGGGGCTGTTGGAATTCTGTATCAGGGAGCATCTGAATAAGATCGCTCAACGCCGGATGGTGGTATTTGATCCCGTGAAGGTCGTGCTGACGAACTATCCGGAAGGGGAGGAGATATTGAAGAGCGAGGACAATCCGGAGGATCCTGATACGACCTATAGAGATATCCCCTTTAGCCGGGAATTATACATAGAGCGGGAAGACTTCATGGAAAATCCGCCCAAGAAATTCTTCCGTCTGAGCCCCGGACAAAAAGTACGTCTAAAGAGCGCTTATATCATCCAATGCGATGAAGTGATCAAGGACGAGGCCGGGAATATCCAGGAGCTGCATTGCTCTTATCTGCCCGGCACCAAGAGCGGCGGAGAGCATGCCAATATGAAGGTACAGGCCACCATTCACTGGGTCAGCATTCCTCATGCCATCACGGCGGAGGTAAGGCTGTACGACAGACTGTTCAGGGTAGAGAACCCCGCCAGCGAAGAAGGGGACTTTAAGGACTATATCAACCCCGATTCGCTGCAGGTGCTGCCCACCGTCTATGCCGAGCCGGCGCTGAAGACGGCTAAATTCGATGAGCGATATCAGTTCCTGCGTAAGGGCTATTTTACCCTTGACAAGGACAGTTCCGAAGAGAAAATGATATTCAATCGCACCGTCACCTTACGGGACAACTGGGCGAAAGAACAAAAGAAAGCATAAGCAAAAAAAGAGCGCGTTAGCGCTCTTTTTTTTATTGTTGTCTTCGCATCGGCCGGTTATCCTCCATCCACTGCTGATATTTCTTATAAAGATCATCTCCCAGCGCCGCCTGTATCCTTTTATTACGCTCTTCGTTTAATGGTTGAATTTTTGCTTGCTTGTCCTCTCTGCTGAGGGATTGGTCCATAAAGATATCCCGCATTTTGGGCTGGAATTCCTTTTGAATGGCTGTCAATGAATCCACCTGCACAGAAGTGAGCTTCAGATCTTCCGTCATTTTTTTCATCATGGCTTCCTGGCGCTGGCGCATCGCGGCAGTATCCCCTCGCTGTGCATAGGTCGAGGAAAAGGACAACAGGCCGATGGCCACGGCGATAGGAGCGATCATTCTTTTAAGGTTCATGATTACCAGAGTTTTGTTATAGACTATAGACCACAAATTTGTACCAAATAAAAGGACCCCCGTCCTGTTTTATGCAAGCGGCAATCGGCCCGGAACCCGGTCGGCGAACGATTGGTTTTTTGGCGTGAATAACCCGCAGTTTTGGTATCAATTTTGCGTCAAAAGCCCATCCCCCCGGAATGTCCCCACCGTAGGAACAAGTTTATCATATTTTTATAAATAATTGTATATCAACATGAAAGGAAGTTTACTTAAAATTTTCCAACATGCATTTATTGACCATCACTTTTTATGAATTTGGGCAATTCCTGCGCATCCTGCTTTGGATATTCCTGCCATTGTTCGTTATCGTATTGCTGATTACTACCTATATACACCACCGGAGGAAGACCCGGGAAGCCGGTATTATCGTGGAAAATGAAGGACTGTTACTGGCGGTGGGATTCCCCGATGGGACGGGCACGACCTCGGTGACCCCGGAACGGGCCGGCTTCGCCGGCCAACCGGCGGGAGGCTCATTGTCGGGGACCGAAGGCCCCGACGGGGAAGGAGCGTGTCGAAGCAGCTCCGACGAAGACCTACAGCCGGATGGGGACAATCTCTATAAGGGGCTGTTGTGGATGAAACAAAAGTTCGAGAACTACCGGGAACAGGCGGACCAGCGGATCGGGACGCTAAAAGAACAGCTCGAGCAACGGACTATTGTTGCACAGCAATTGAAAGAGGAGCTGGCGCAGGCAAAAGAGAGGATCGCCGAGCTGACGGGCAAGTTGGAAAGCAATATGAGCCTGCTGATGAACATACATAAAGAGCTGGATAGATCGCTGAATGTAGAAAAGGCGCCGGCTCCTGCAACGCCCGAAGCCGCCAGTGGCGGCCTGAGCTCGGAAGAATAAGGGGTAGGGGCTATTCATTTTCCAGTCGGACAACGATGGGTTGTTTCTTATAAGAATTGACCTTGCGTCCATTTTGGATCGCCGGCGTCCATTGACCGCTTTTTTTGATGACACGCACAGCCTCAGCCTGCAGCGCATCCGGTCCGCTGATGGCCTTTACATCGCTGACATTTCCTTCCTTGTCGACAATGAACTGGACGATGACCGTGCCGCTGACTTCATCGGGTACCCTGAAATTTCTGAGTAAGAACCTTTTCCATGACTCCAGCCCACCGGGATAGGTAGATTCTATCTCTACCGACCTGTAGATGGTCTCGTCCTCTTCCTTTTTGGGCGCCTCGATCACATTCTGGACCCCAGTCCCGGAAGAAGGGGCTTCGACAATATCTCCGGAGAGCTCACCGCCATGCGTGTCAGTACCGATCTTTACCTGGTCCGTTGCATCATTCGGCGGCGGCACATCCTCGGGTTTCACCTGCTGGTCCGGCATGATGCGAATAGTAGTAGACTTGATCGTAGCCAGCTGCGGCTGGGGTTTGGGAACAGGAGGGGGCGGTATGATGGGTGGCTCGTGTACCGTGCCTGCCAGCACGACAGTGTCATCGATGACCAGCGTGTGCGTATTCGACGACCGCGACCCTCCCGCCAATGTATAACCGCCAATGAGCAGCAGACAGATGGAAGCCATTGCTGTCAGCGCTTTGGTAAGCCTTCTGTTGTAGGTCTTGCGCAGATCATAGGCGCCATAATCCTTGTTGCGGCCCTCGAATAGTATGTCGAGTATGTCCGCCCGTGAAATGTCCTGGATTTGCATAATGAAGTGTTTGCAAATAAGACAGCCCGGAACGGCGATTCCACAGGCGCCCCATGAATATATTTCTTTATGGAAAAAATTGCTTACTGCATCTGAGAAGTATATTATTTGTATTCTCCAAAAACTTCCCGCAACGTGTCGGCGATCTCGCCCAGCGTGCAGAAGTTCTCGACCGCCTCGACGACGACGGGCATGATATTTTCTCCCGACGCCGCCTTGTCATTGAGGTCCTGGAGGATGGAGTCGCAACGGGCCGGGTCCCTTCTCTTACGCAGGGCGGCCAGCTTCTCCACCTGTATCTGCCGGATGGAATCGTCTACTCTGAATACAGGTATGGAGCCCGTATCTTCCACCTGGAATTTATTTACACCCACGATGATCTTTTCTCCCGTCTCGATCTGTCGCTGGTATTCGTAGGCGCTTCGGGCGATCTCTTCCTGGATAAAGCCCTGCTCGATAGCGCTGACGCTGCCGCCCAGGACGTCTATCTGTCTCATCAGCTTCCAGGCTTCCTCCTCTACCGCATGTGTCAGCGACTCTACAAAGTAGCTGCCCGCCAGCGGATCGGCCGTATCGGGCGCACCGGATTCATAGGCCACGATTTGCTGCGTTCGAAGCGCGATCCTGGCCGCCTCTTCCGTAGGCAGACTGAGGGCTTCGTCATATCCATTGGTATGCAGGGACTGTGTTCCCCCCAGCACCGCCGCCAGTGTCTGCACCGTCACCCGGCTGATATTGTTCATAGGCTGCTGCGCCGTCAGCGTGCTGCCGCCTGTCTGGGTATGGAAGCGTAGCTTCATGGCCCCCGGGTCCGTAGCGCCCAGCTCTTTCATGATGGTGGCCCACATTTTCCGGGCAGCTCTGAATTTGGCCACCTCCTCAAAAAGATTATTATGTGCATTGAAAAAGAAGGAAAGTCTTTTGCCAAACACGTTTATATCGAGCCCTTTTGCCATGGCCGCCTGCACATAGGCTTTCCCATTGCTGAGGGTAAAAGCGATCTCCTGTACGGCCGTACTTCCCGCCTCACGGATATGATAGCCCGAGATGGAAATGGTGTTCCATTTGGGAAGCTCATGACTGCACCATTCGAAGATGTCCGTGATGATACGCATGCTGGGCTTGGGGGGATAGATATAGGTTCCCCTGGCCGCATATTCCTTTAGTATATCGTTTTGAATAGTGCCCGTGATCTTTTTCAGATCGGCCCCCTGCTGTTTGGCCAGCGCCGTGTAGAATGCCAGCAGGATATAGCCCGTAGCGTTGATGGTCATGGAAGTGGAGACATCTTCCAGCCGGATGCCTTTGAACAGCGTCTGCATGTCCTCTATCGAGTCGATGGCCACGCCCGTCTTGCCTACCTCTCCTTCGGCCAGCGGGTGATCACTATCATACCCGATCTGTGTGGGCAGGTCAAACGCCACGCTCAGCCCCATGACACCCTGGCTCAATAAGTAATGGTAGCGTTCATTGCTTTCTTCCGCCGTGCTGAATCCTGCATATTGACGCATGGTCCAGAGCTTGCCGCGGTACATATCAGTTTGTACTCCGCGGGTATAAGGGAATTCACCTGGCGCCGGGCTGTCAGGCACGACAAGATCAGCTTTAGTATACACTTCCTTTACTTCGATACCGCTGTCTGTATGTAGTTTTTTTCCAGGCATAGTCAATTGCTGTAAGTAACACTAATATTAATGATCTCTTTCCCAAAAATGGTAAATATATCTCCAGGAACATTTATTGTTTCACCATACTCAGCATGAAAAGAGCTGGAAGTGATGATCTTTGATCCCTCGAGATCTTTTGAAACTTGCTGCGCTTTTCGCAGGTCCCGTCGAAAAGCGCCTTTGAGCGAAATATACGCCAGTTCATTGGAATTGTCTGCCAATTCGTAACTTTTCAGCAGACCTGTATAAAGAATGGTGGTTTCCTTTGTCTCGACCAATGCTAGCATATATACAAGGAAAGATAAAAGCTCATGCTGAAATACACCGTTTGATCCAATGCTTTACTGACATTCCTGCTGATAATGTCATGTATGATCTGCACACCTTCATTTTTTCTCGTCATCGGTAAAAAAATACCTATTCTAAAGAAAAAAGCAGGCAATAAAAAAAGAATAATAAGGAGTGCGCTGAGAGCTAAATTCATAAGATGGTTATAAGAGGTAGCTAAAGATACTTGTTATCTTTTATCCTCTGTAACCTGATTTTTGGAAGGAGTGGTAGCAGTGTAGGGTCAATTACAGTATACCCCATCTTTTCATATGTACTAAAGGTACAAATTTTTATCAGGACAAATTACGTTCTTTCCCCCTGACCCACAACGTAGTAACCTTACATGACCTTCTTCGCCTCGTAGCTCAATGCATCCGACACGATGTTCTGCAAAGAGGCTTTCGGATTTTGCACCAACAGGTCCAGGAGATGTTTATTCAGATCGAACCCAGTGGCTTCGGGTGGTAGGAAAGAAGATATTTGGTTGATAATGAGTAGATTCTGCTCCTTATAATTGCGTACCGCATCCCAGGCTTCCGCCGATACATAGATCTGCTGCGTGATATTGTGTTCGAACTCCTGCCGGATGGTATGAATGAGCAGGCTTTGCATTTCCCGGGCGCTAAGTTCCGGCTGCGCCACGCGCTGGATAAGATTCGGTAATGCTATCCGGTCGACAAGCAATATCAGCCGCTCGTAAGCCTGCAGCTGCAGCTGCCGCGTAGCTCCATCCTCTTTCGTATTTACCGCTCCCGGTTGCTGGGCCTGTTTGAGCTCTCTGCGTTGCTTGAGGAATAAATAGACCAACGCGCCTGCCACCAGCGTGGCAAAAGCAATGGCAATGATCAGTAAGTTCGAATCCATTCAGCGAATTTTATGATGGCTAATGCCTCACCGCGTCCAGCGGTTCAAGGTGAGCAAAAATAACGAAAGGGCAAAGCATATTATGCGCAAGTGGGCTTAAAACCTTAAAAATAAATCCAATGCCCTTTTAATCCATCCTCTTTATTCCACTCCAGCGTCGGCGTGGGCGTCTTGATCGTGCGATTCAGCTTAAGAAGCGTAACCTCCAGCGGCGACAGGCCACTTGTACGATAAAGGTCCGTATCGAACGTAAAATAGAACTGACGGTAACGTTTAAACTCCGGTATCGGCTGGCCATTGATCTCTGTAGGATTCTTTACGCCACCGATCATGCCTTCCGCCCCGTAGCCCGCCGACAGGTTCAGCCAGCTGGGGAAACCGCTGCTGGCCGGGAGAAAACTGCCGATATTCACCGACAGCCAATAGGTCTGTCCATTGTAATCCTTTAGCATCCGTTGCGGCAGATTACGACCCAGCTCACCCGGTGCATAATGGGCAAACAGCGTATGATGGTAGGAGTATTTAAGACTGATACGTTGCTGCCCCCACATGAGCTGCTGGCCTTCGAACAGCATACAGCCCGCCAGGTTGGCCAGCATATCCCCCTTGGAAAAGCCCCATTTCACGGAATGACCGTCCATGATCTCCACCATGGTGAGGAATCCCAGGGCCGTCAGGGTTCCCGACAACGCGGCCACGCCGGGTTTCACGCCTCCCCACCGCAGCAGATCGCTTTGGATCGCGGCGATATTATAGGCCGTCGTCGCATGACCCATCTTGTCCATATTGAGCCACTCGTTGTTGTCGTTGAAGAAATGGAACTTGCTGCGGGGAAACTTTTTATACCAGAGATAATTCAGCCCGATCGTAACCACCGTACCGATCGCGGCTTCGGCAATGACCACCCCATTCACCCTGCCGGGATTGTAGTTGGGAGACGGTGAAAAGAAATCCTGCGCCTGGAGACGGGTTGGCCCCGACAGGAGCAGTGCCCACACCAGGACATTGCATACGAGGACATTAGAGATCCATCTTTTTTGTGCAATAAAAGGCAACCGCGGGGCCGGAAAGCTTTTCATGAATAAATGGTAAATATACATTAGAATCGTTTAACGCTCGCGGGGGCTGTCAGAAAATGAATAATTTTGCACTATCCTACGCTGCAACCTACGAAGATGAAGATAAAACATCAAGGGGCTTATGAAAATTTTAGTGATCGAAGACGAACCCAAGGTTGCCGACTTTATAAAAAAAGGACTGGAAGAACAATCATACCATGTAGCTTTAGCCTATGACGGCCTTCTCGGCGAAAAGCTGGCCTTGCATAATGAGTATGATCTTGTCATCCTGGACCTGATCCTTCCCGGGATCAACGGTTTGGAGGTATGCCGTCATATCCGTCAACACAGAGCCGATGTGCCGATTCTTATGTTGACTGCGCTGGGCGCTACCAAAGACAAAGTAGCCGGCCTGGAAGCAGGAGCGGACGATTACCTGGTAAAACCCTTTCATTTTGAAGAGCTGGTTGCCAGGGTAAAAGCGCTGGCGCGAAGGAGATTGCTCATTTCTCCCGGAATTATTTACCGGGTTGCCGACCTGGAAGTAGATGCCTACAGACGGACGGCGCAGCGGGCCGGGAAGGAGATCGTACTCACCGCCAAAGAATTTTCCCTGCTGGAATTCCTGTGCATTAACAAGAACAGGGTGCTTTCCCGGGCCTATATCGCCGAGTCGGTGTGGGGAAGCAATTATGACAAGGGCACCAACCTCATCGATGTTTATATCAATTATCTCCGGTCGAAAATTGACAAAGGGTCCGACACCCCCCTCATTCACACCGTCATCGGTATGGGTTATGTATTGAAGGAAAAGGAAACATGTTAATGCCCGGTTAAACAAGGCCGCGGCCATTCGGGTGCGATTTGCTTCGAATAGTCTGATCGATAATATCTTATAGATAGAGATTAAGAAGGCTTAATTATCTTCAAACGCCGCTTTAATCTCCGGCTAATTTATGCCTAATGCCCCCCTTCTATTTTCGTGTCTCATTCAAGTAAATAGATCCGAGCATGTTCATTTTGCGAAGCGTAAGTATTGTTTTTTTTATTTTGTTTAGCTTTTATACCACCCGGGCACAACGATTTAATACCGACACATTAAGACTGGACCTGCCGACGTCTGAGAAGACGTTTTTGGACAGCAATCTGCAGATCCTGGCCCAGAGATTCAATGTAGATGCCACCAGGGCATTGATCATCCAGGCCCGGCTCTGGCCGAACCCCAACATCAATATTTCACAGGGGGCCTATAATACGCAAACACACAAATGGTTCCAGATCGCCGACCCCAACGATGCGGAGCAGTCGGTCCAGTTGAGCCAGCTGATCCTGCTGGCCGGCAAGATCAAAAAGCAGACGAGGATCGCGGAAACCAATTTCCACCTGGCGGAATATGGCCTGTACGACCTGCTGCGAACCCTCAAGCTGGCCTTACGCAGCACTTTTTTTAACATTTATTACCTGCAGCAGACAGCAAAAGTCTATGACGAGGAAATATCTTCCCTAAAGACCATCGTTGCAGCTTTTGAACAGCAGGTCGGCAGCGGATACGTTGCCGAGGCCGACGTAGTCCGTGTCCAGGCGCAGCTGTATTCCTTACAGAGCGAATACCAGACCCTTGTCGACAATATCAACGACCAGGAGAGCCAGATGAGGTTGCTATTGCAGGCCCCTCCCACCGTATACATATTGCCGTTGGTGGATACGGCTGCGCTCGATGCCGCTGACCCGCACCGGTACGATCTCCAGACTTTGGTGGATTCCGCGTATAATCATCGGACAGACCTGATGATTGCCAGGGGAAACCTGCTCCTGAGCCGGCAAAACTATTCCCTGCAGCGGGCCCTGGCGGTTCCGGACCTCACCGTCGGCACCGGCTTTGACAGACACGGCAGCTATATCCCCAATTTCAACTCCCTGAGTCTCGGCATCGACATCCCGATATTCAATCGCAACCAGGGAAATATCAAGTCCGCCCGTATCAACATCGACATGAACAGGACCCAGCTTCAGTTGACCCAAAAGACATTGGAAGAACAGGTGATGAGGGGACTGCAAAAAGCCATCGATGCTGACAAACTATATAGACAGATCAATCCCGCCTTTGCCGCACATTTTGACAAACTGGCCGCGGCCATGTTGGATAACTACAAGTTGCGGCTGGTACGATTGCTCGACTTCCTGACCTTTTATGATTCCTATAAGCAGAATGTCGTGCAGTTGAATACGATATTGTTCAATAAGGTGAACGCGCTGGAGAACATCAATTTTCTCACTGGCGCCGATTTTTTCAATTACTAATCTAAACGCTGATGCAAAATAAGCTTGTAATACCCATTCTTTCGTTTGTCACCGCTGCCTGCACGATGATGCAGGCCTGTAACGCCCCGGCAGAAAAAAATAAGGAAACCAAGACATCGTATATTATCCCGGACTCTTTGCTGAAAAGGCTGGTGATCGACACCGTGAAACAGGGTGAACAGATCAATTCCATCACGCTCACCGGACAAGTCGATTTCGACCAGGATCGACAGGTGAATATATTTTCATTGGTCAGCGGCAATGTCCAGGATATAAAGATCCAGCTGGGCGATTACGTCACGAAAGGACATGAGCTGGCCATCGTAAAAAGCAGCGAGATGGCGGGGTACACCAATAATCTTGTCGCCGCACAGACCAATCTTACGGCTGCCAGGAAGCAGCTGGACGCCACGCAGGCCCTTTACAAGAGCGGGCTTGCCTCTATCCTGGACGTCACCAACGCCCAGGCTAATTATGATCAGGCTGTCGCACAGCTGGAAATGGTCAGAAGGATTTTGAGGATCAACGGCAACGACACTTCCGGGAATTATATTATCAAGGCCCCCATCGACGGGTTCATCGTGCAGAAGTACGCCACCAATTTCCAGGCCATACGCCCGGATAACAGCAATCCTGTTTTCACCATATCAGACCTGAAGGACGTATGGGTTTGGGGGAATGTATATGAAGCCAATATAGATAAGATACACACCGGGGATCAGGTGGACGTCACTACGCTATCGTATCCCGGACGGGTGTTTAAAGGAAGAGTGGACAAGATCATGCATGTTTTGGATCCCAATAGCAAGGTCACGAAGGTGAGGGTCGTTATAGACAACCCCGACTATGCGTTGAGGCCACAGATGTTCGCCAGCGTGACAGCCACCAACACCGGACATAAGCAGGCGGTCTATATACCTCTCAGCGCATTGATATTCGATCACAGCCAATACTATGTGCTCGTGTACCATGGCGCCGGGCGGGCCGATATCACGCCTATTAAAAAAATGGGGTCCATCGGCGATAAAGTATATGTGGAAGAAGGCGTCAAGCCAGGCGACCTGCTGATAGCGTCTGACGCGTTACCCATCTATGATCAGTTGAACAATTAAGTATTATCTCTCAAATCTAATCAATGACCAAATTCCTCAAAGGCGTCATCGGGTTCTCGCTAAAAAACAAATATTTTATTTTATTCATAACCTCTTTGCTTATTGTCACCGGGGTTATCACCTTCATAGATATGCCTATCGAGGCATTTCCCGATGTTACGAACACCGAGATAGATGTTATTACCCAATGGCCGGGCCGCAGCGCGGAGGAAGTGGAAAAATTCGTGACCATTCCCATCGAGATCGCCATGAACCCGGTGCAGCGGAAAATAAGCCTCCGGAGCACCAGCATATTCGGCCTGTCCTTTATAAAGATCATTTTTGAGGATGACGTCAAAGACCCCCAGGCCAGACAGCAGGTGATGAACCTCCTGCCCAATGCAACCCTGCCTCCCAATATTCAGCCCGCTGTACAGCCCCCCGTAGGCCCTACCGGCGAAGTTTTCCGGTACACCTTGAGGAGCACTTTCCGGGATGTAAGGGAGCTGAAGACCATGCAGGACTGGGTGATCGATCGTCAGTTGCGCAGCGTATCAGGGATAGGCGATATCAATAGCTTCGGGGGGAAGACGAAGACCTATGAGATAAAGGTCGATCCCGGCAAGCTGACCAATCTTGGACTAACACCATTGGATGTATTCACCGCTGTCCAGGGCACCAACATCAATGTGGGCGGGGACATGATCTTCCAGAACAATCAGGCCTTTGTCGTAAGGGGCATCGGCCTGCTGAACGACATCGAGGAGATAAAGAACATCATTATCGAGAATAATAACGGTGTGCCGCTGCTCGTAAAAGACGTCGCCACGGTCGAAATATCCAATGTCCCCCGGCTGGGATGGGTCACCCGCAGCGACAGGTTCTCCGGGAAGGATGGAAAAAAAGAGATCTCAAAGGAAGATGATGTCGTAGAGGCCATCATCGTCATGCGAAAGGGGGAGAATCCTTCCGAAGTAGTAAAGAAGATCGAGGATAAGATCGATTATCTCAACAATCATGTACTTCCCGCGGATACGAAGATCGTGCCTTATTACGATCGGGCCGACCTCATCGAATATGCTACCCATACGGTACTGCACAATCTCGTGGAAGGTGTCTTGCTCGTCATTGTCCTGATATCATTATTCCTTTTCGACTGGCGGGCTACGGTTGTCGTTGCGGTCATTATACCGATATCCCTTTTATTTGCCTTCATATGTCTGCACCTGATGGGGATGAGCGCCAACCTCCTTTCCCTGGGCGCCGTGGACTTCGGGATCATCCTGGATGGAACCATCGTGATGGTGGAAGGCATCTTTGTAATACTCGACCACAAGGCCCGGGAGGTGGGGATGGAGCGGTTTAATAAAATGAGTAAGCTGGGACTTATCCGGAAAAGCGCCGCAGACATTGGGAAGAGACCCTTCTATCTGAATGTCATTATCATCACAGCCCTGCTGCCCATCTTCGCTTTTCAGAAGGTGGAGGGGAAGATGTTCTCTCCCCTGGCGTATACGTTAAGCTTTGCCCTGCTGGGTTCTCTTATCACGACCCTCACCCTGGTGCCGGTGATGATCAGCCTGCTGATGCGCAAGAATGTCCGGGAAAAACATAATCCTATCGTACACCATATGATGGCCTTCATGCTGAGGGGTTTTATATGGACCTATAAGCGTAAGAAGACAGTGGTCGTCGTGGCGCTGATCGCGATGGTGGCCGGGCTTTATTCCTTCAAATACCTGGGTGCTGAATTCCTGCCCCAGCTGAATGAAGGCAGCATCTGGCTGCGCGTCCAGAACAACTACAGTACAGGTCTGACAAAGTCAGTGGAAGTGTCTAAACAGGTTAGGGACATCATCATGGGCTTTCCGCAGGTGCAATATTGCGTGTCACAGACGGGGAGGCCGGACGATGGCACGGATGTGACGGGATATTACAACAATGAGTTCGACGTCCTCATGTTCCCTCAATCCGAATGGGACCCCAAAATAACCAAGGAGGAGTTGATCGACCGGATGGGTAAAGCGCTATCCGTAATCCCAGGCGCGAACCTGAACTTTTCACAGCCCATTATGGACAATGTGGAAGAGGCCGTGTCGGGTGTAAAAGGCAGCATTTGTCTGAAGGTGTTCGGGGATTCTATTCCATATATGGAGGACAAGCTCACCGAATATTATAATGTCCTGAAGGATATCAGAGGTATCGAGGACTTGGGTATCATCCATAATACCGGACAGCCGGAACTGGATATTAACCTGGATCAGCAGAAGATGGCTTTATATGGGGTAGCCACCGCCCAGGCCAATGCGGTCATCAGTATGGCCATCGGCGGTCTGGGACCCGGAGGTGTGCCTGCCAGTCAACTGTATGAAGGGATCAAAATATTCGATATACGCGTCAGGCTGCCCGAAGAGTTCCGGCAGACACCTGAACAGATAGGCGAGCTGCTGGTACCTACGATGAGCGGTTCCAAAGTGCCCATAAAGGAGATCGCTACGATCACCCAGCGGACGGGAGCCAGCCTGATCTTCAGGGATGACAACAAGCGCTACGCTGCGCTGAAGTTTTCCGTCCGAGGCAGGGACATGGGCAGCGCGATCGCCGAGGCGCAGCAAAAGGTAGACGAAAAAGTACATTTGAAAAGGGGGTACAGCATGGCCTTCCAGGGAGACTTTGAGAACTTGAAAAGAGCCCAGAAACGACTGGCGCAGGTAGTGCCTATCAGCCTTATCCTGATATTTATCCTGCTGCTCTCCATGTTCGGGAATTTCAAGGACGCCCTGCTGGTATTCGCCAATGTCCCGTTTGCCGTCGTCGGCGGCATACTGGCCCTGCATATTACCAACACCGATTTCAGCATCTCCGCGGGTATTGGGTTTATCGCTCTTTTTGGCATATGTATCCAGGACGGGATCATACTCATCACCCGGTTTAAGGAAAACCTGGCCACCATCCGGGGAGAGGACTCCCTGTATAACTCCATCAAGCTGGGCGTGAATACCCGAATACGACCAGTGATGATGACGGCCCTGATGGCAGCCATCGGTCTTTTACCCGCAGCCCTTTCATTCGGCATCGGCTCTGAAAGTTCCAGGCCGTTGGCCCGGGTGGTCATCGGAGGCATACTCAGCGCCATGCTCTTTTCTCTATGGGTTTTTCCGCTGATCTTCGGATGGGCTTATCGTAACTTCCATAAGAACAGGTAGTTCTGGGTAGGGGCCGTGGCACAGTTATGGTATATATTACTATAATGATACTTGTGTTGCGAACCTAAAAAGTGCGATATGAAAAAGATCATTTTCTGTCTGTTGCCTTTATTGGCCACCGGCGGAGGTGCGCTGCTCGCACAGGACAACAGGAATATTGCTCCTGCCCTTGTTCAGCAGTGCTTCCATAAAAATTATCCCAATGCCATGGCAGTAACATGGGAAAAATTGGGAAGTGAGTGGTGGAATGGTACTTCCAGGAGTAATGGTCAGACGATGAGCAAGTCCTGCGATATAGAAGGCCAGGGAACTATAGTGGCAATTCCTGTTAGGGAAACCTATATTCCGGCAGATGTGGTAGCCTCCCTGAGTGATAAGTATGGCGCTGAATTATATAATATTACTTGTATAAAGGGCATGGACGGCAACGACCATTATGTGGTGAGACTTCTACAGAATGGTCAGGTAAGGTCAGAACAGGTAGCTGCCAGATAAGGTCGATCCGGCAGCCTGGCTAGGGTCAATCATCCTCCTCCTTGAAGGCTGGATCATTTTTCAGCCCCAGCGCCTTTAAACCTTTTCCATGGGCCCCGAAATACTCTTTTGGAAAAGGCCTGTCGCCATATAGGGTAGACCAAACATATCGACTGAATAATAACGCGTCCTTATCGATAAGATCGGGCCTGGAGAAATCCATTCGCTGCGTGAGGGGAGCCAGCCGGGCGGTCGTTTTATTTTTAATCGCTGCCTTGGGAGGATTCATCTCATTGATGGCGACGGAGGGTGTCAGCGTTGTATAAACCGTAGAGACAGGGGTTTCCTGGAAACATTCCGTCATCAATGGAGCGATGGCCACCAGCTGATTCATGGGCCTTACGCCAAATATCTGGCAAATGGTATGCAGTACGGACGATTGGTTGTAAAAAGTACTGATGATCGTATCCCGCCTTACATAAGGACCGGCCAACAAACAAAAACTCCGGTGTCCGTCCACATGGTCTGTGCCGCCTTGAGGATCGTCTTCATTCACGAATACGACCATATCTTTCCAAAAAGAGCTTTTTGACAGCGCTTCGATCACTCTTCCGGTGGCCAGATCATTATCCGCCACATATGCCCGGGGGGTGGGAGTATGCTCGTTATATCCACTCGTGTGGTCATTTGGCAAATATATGATCGTGAATTGCGGCAGGCTCCCCGCTGCTTCATATTCCTGAAGGGCCTTGATAAATACGTCGGCCCTGATCTGATCCGGGATATCTAAATTCCATCCGGGGTAACGCATATCGCTGTATTTTTTCAGCGTTCCAATATTGTATACGCATTTGTACCCCGCAGAGTCATTATTGTTTTTCCAGGAATTATACAGATCCGTCCAGTTCTTCCCTTTCGTTATTTCAGCAAGGTCCGTCTCTCCAAAATTCCTGAATGAAATGCCCTTCCGCAGCAGATGATCCCAGATAAAGCCGCAACCCGCATAACACAAAGGGTCCGTGCCAAAATCATAGGCGCAATGCCCCATGGAGAAATCCTTTTCATGATAGGGGGTAGTGATCCCCTGGATCTCCCATTGGTGCCCGTCGCTCGAGTTGACCCCATTGCAATAATAGTTGTCCAGCAGTACATATTGTTTGGCGAGATCATGCGTGTTCGGCGTGATTGGTTTTGAAAATTCAACCAGGTTGGGGTCGCAATTCCCCTTTCCAAAGTCCCCCAGCACCTGGTCGAACTTCTTATTTTCCCTGATTATATACACCACATGCTTTATGGACGATGGTTCCCCGGGATTGTCAGGGATAGGCTTGGGCCTGACGTTCAAATTGGCTTCGGTCTGTGCCCGAAGGATCTCACTGAAATGAAACCCATTCTTTGCCGCTGCCGTATACCCGTCCAGTTCAGCCTTATTACCGGGCAGCGCAACTTTTTGCACTTGCCCTTTCACGCCAGTGACATTCCCTATAAATAAATTATTCCCTTGCGTACACACTGCGCCCGGAAATCCGCCCGCAGCAATAAAACCATAAGGACCCGCCTGAGGACGATAGGGATCGATCAGCGCAATGGAGTTATTACCGGCATTGGCAGCAAAAAGTATTTTCCCGTCAGCGCTGAACGCCAGCCCCGTGGTCAGGCTCCCATATGGCAGGGATGGATCCGGCTTGGTATTGATCGTTCGGGAAACCTTGAAGGTTCTTACATCTATAACACTGATGCCATCCCCACTGTCGTCGGTGACACAAAGTGATTTGCCGTCAGGAGATAAGATCATCGATTCCGGGTGGATGCGGGTCGGGATCTCCGCTATCTTTTTTCTCGACCCGATATCGATCACGGTGACGGAGCCACGCAATGCCACCGATTGTTCATCTACCGCAACATCTGTCCCCGCTGACTTCTCCGTTCTGTCCCCTTTCCCGGGATGAGGGCCGCCGAAATTGCTTACAAAGGCAAGTTTCCCGTCTTTACTGATGGTCACAGCATATGGGCAAACACCTACAGGGATGGTCGTCAATATTTTGCCTTGTAAAAGGTCGACCAACGCCACCCGGTTTGCCACCGCCAGGGCGACCAGGGCGATATGGTTACTTACCCCGATGCCCAGGGGATTTGTTTTTTTATGATCTATCGACAGATCGATCTTCTTTGTTAGCGTAAAGGCGCCGGATTGGCTGATATTTCCTATGTATAGGACCTTTTCCAATCCGGTGAAATAAACCGTGGAGTCATTACTATCTACCGACAGCCCATTCATCGAGCCCGTCTCCTTCTTGTCAGGGTACTCGAAATGATTGATCTCTTTAAAATTGGTTGCGTCGATAATGGACAGCCGCCTGTCGGTCTTTGCAACGAGTAAATTCTTTTGGCGCACGAATTCCAGGTTCAAGACCCTTGTTCCCCTGGGCAGATCGAGGCTTTGCCCCGCCGGATCCAGCAATTGGCCGTTCACCAGCAGTTTATCTCCCGCCCGAAGCCGGTTCCAGGAAGAAAAGCCGGATATGCCGGAATCTACCTTGTTGAATACTTCCTGGGCGTGTACACACGGCCCGGACACAAAAAGACACAATAAACTGCCTGGAACGAGAAACTTTATACCTTTCATAGAAGGGTAAAGTTATGGCTACGGGCGTAATCTCAAAATGAATATTTTTTTAATTATTGTTTCGCATTCTCCTCTCCCTGGTGCTTGGTATCCACCTTTCGATAGGACCAGAAGAACACCAGCGGGAAGATCAGGAGCGAAAAGATAGTAGCGCATATCAACCCCCCGATAACCACCCTGGCCAGCGGTCTGGAACTTTCAGAACCAATGCCCGTAGAGATGGCCGCCGGCAATAGTCCGATGGTAGCCATCAGCGCCGTCATCAATACAGGACGGATCAGATCGTTGACCCCGATCTTGATGGAAGTATACAACGGACTTTCGGTCCCTTTGATCCTTTCCAGATTATGTTTAAAGGCTGAGATCAGCAATACTCCTTCCAGGATACAGATGCCGAACAGCGCGATAAATCCGATACCCGCAGATATGGAAAAATTTGTTCCTGTGATCATAAGGGCAAAGACGCCTCCCACCACCGCACAGGGCACGTTGAGGAATACCAGACCCGCATCCTTCAGGTTGCCGAACATGACGAATAGCAGCAGGAATATCAGCAGCAGGCTGATAGGCACCACCTGGGTCAGGCGTTTCGATGCACGCTGCTGGTTCTCGAAATCACCCTGCCAAACCATCGTATAGCCTTTTCTCAGTTTTACCGCTTCATCCACCTTTTCCTGTGCCTCGGCAATGGTGCTGCCCATATCCCTTCCCCGTACGGAGAACTTGACGGCGGAATAGCGCTCATTGTCATCCCGGAAGATAAGACAGGGCCCGGTCTTCTGGCTGATCCGGGCAATCTCCCGGATAGGCACTTTGGAGCCGGATTGCGTGGGCACCAGCAGATTGCCGATATCTTCCTCCGTCGCACGGGAGTTCTCGGGGAATCTGATACGGATATCGAATTTCCGGACGCCCTCATACAGCTGTGTCACCGCCTTGCCGCCGATGGCCATTTCGATGACCGCATTGGCGTCGGCCGCAGATACCCCATAGATGGCCATCCTGCTTTGATTCAGGTCGATGTCCAGCTCGGGCTGACCGATGTTCTTGATAACCCCCAGGTCTTCGATACCCCGGATATTCTTCAATATCTCATATACTTTGTTGGACTGCCCCTCCATATAGTTGAGGGAATCCCCAAAGATCTTTACACAAATAGAACCTTTTACCCCCGACACGGCTTCTTCCACATTGTCCATGATGGGCTGCGAAAAGTTCAGGTCGGCGCCCGGCACCACGGACAAGGCCTGACGCATCTGCTCGATGAGCTCGTCCTTGGTTATCTCCGGCTTCCACTCCTCCTGCGGATATAACTGTACTCCGAACTCGTTGTTGTAAAAGCCCGCCACGTCCGTTCCATCATCCGGTCGACCCGTCTGTGACATCACTCTTTTCACCTGTGGGAATCGCACCATGATGGCCCGCATTTGTTGCGCCCTGACGACCGATGTGTCCAGGGAGATGCTATAGGGAAGGGTAGCGCGCACCCAGATAGACCCTTCGTTTAGCTCCGGCAGGAACTCCGATCCAAGGAACTTGAAGGAATAAAGACCTATCGCGATCACAACCGTGGCTACGAGGATGGAAGCCTTCTTATGCCGGAAAACAAACCGGAACCCGCCCATGACCCTCGCCTGCAGGAAATGCGTAAAAGGATTGTGTTTTTCCCGGACATTTTTTCGAAGCAGTACATTTACCAGTACAGGTACCAGGGTCAATGTAAAGATCAGGGCTCCCAGCAAGGCAAATCCAAGCGTATAGGCCAGAGGAGAGAACAGTTTTCCTTCGACCTTCTGGAAGGAGAAAATAGGGAGGAGCGCCGTGATGATGATCAGCTTGGTAAAGAAGATCGCTTTTCCCAGCTCCGCGCCTTTCCTCCGTATCATCCCCATTTTGGACAGGCGGTTGAACCGGTCCATACCGATCTCTTTGGCTTTATGATCCAATAGCACGAACAGTCCTTCCACCATCACCACCGCGCCGTCGATGATGATCCCAAAGTCGATAGCGCCCAGGGACAACAGGTTCGCGGACATACCCATCAGGTGCAGACAGATAAAGGCGAACAGCAGCGAAAGGGGAATAATGATTGACACGATCAGCGTCGTCCGCCAGTTGAACATGAACAGGGATACGATCAGTGTCACCAGCAATATACCCTCTATCAGGTTGTGCAATACCGTATGGGTGGCATAATGGATAAGGTCCTCCCGGTTGTAGAAAGGAACGATACGTGTGTCCGGCGGCAGCACCCTGTCATTCAGCTTTTTGATCTTTGCCTTCAGCCCCTTGATCACTTCATCCGGATTTTCTCCCTTTCGCATCAGCACGATGCCTTCCACCGCATCCGGGTTGTTCCGTAATATCCGGGTGCCCGTACTGTCATTGGCATCCGTCCGGCCAACTTCTCCCAGACGGGGAAGATTGGATATCTCCACATCCGCGATGTCCTTGACCAGGATAGGAATACCGTTGATGTTCTCGACGATGATATTTTTGATCTCGTTGATGTCGTTCAGGATACCGATGCCCCTTACCACATAGGCCTGGGAATTCTTATTGATGACATCCCCGCCGATATTGATATTGTTCTTGCTCACCGCATTGGATATATCCAGCGGCGTGATGCCCATGTCGGCCAGCTTTTGGGGATTGGCCCGGATCTCATAGGTCTTTACCATACCGCCAAAGCTGACGATGTCCGCGATGCCCGGCACCGAACGAAGCTCGCGATCCACTACCCAGTCCTGCATCGTCTTTAGCTCCCGTGGGTCCCGGAAACTGCTCTCGAGGGTATAGCGATATACTTCTCCCGTGGGACCTGTGGGCGGCTGTACCTGCGGGTTGACATTATCCGGGAGCTCGGCGTTAGGCAATAAATTGTTGACCTGCAGACGGGCATAACTGTCCGTGACCTCGTCCTCGAAAATGAGCTTTACGACAGAGAGGCCAAAGATGCTGGTGCTCCGGAGGCTCGTCTTTTTCTGCACCGGGTTCAGCGTGATCTCGATGGGAATGGTAACGAATTTTTCTACTTCTTCCGCGCTTCGCCCCGGCCATTGGGTAATGATGGTGATCTCCGTATTGGTGACGTCCGGAAAGGCCTCGATAGGCATCTTTTGAAAGGTGAAGAACCCATAGACGGCCAGCAGCGCAGTGGCGAAGAAGATGAAATATTTATTTTTAAGTGAAAAGGCGAGAATTCCTTTTAAAACTTTATTCATTGGTCGTCATTTAGGAGTGGTCGGGAGTATTGGCAGGAGTGGTCGGGAGGTCGGGGGTACTAACTGTTCAGTTCCTGATAGATCAACAAGGCCTGCGATCCGATGACTTTCTCGCCTTCGGAAAGACCGCCCGATATATATGTCTTATCGCCTATCGTACTCTCCACCTGTACAGGACGTATCTTGATATCGGAAGGGCTCTTATACACCAGCACATAATACTGGCTGTTGTCGAAGATCAGCGCCGTGCTGGGGATGGAGAGCATCCGCTTGTTCTCTGTATTGTTCAGCATCACATTGGCAAACATCTCCGGTTTGAGCAGGTAATCCGGATTGGGCAATACGATACGTACTTTCATGACCTTGTTGGTCGGGTCCAGCACATTCATGATCTTGTCCACCTTGCCTCTGAATATCCTGCCGGGGTAGGAGAGTGTCGTCACATTGACGCTGTCGCCGGATTTTATCAATGCGATGCTGGATTCGTATACATTGGCGATGATCCAGACATTTTTCAGATCGGAGATGGTGAACAGATTGTTGCTGTTGTCGGTACGGATAGCCATATTGTTGGTGGCCTGCTTTTCCACGACAAAGCCGCTGATGGGGGTCTTGACCTGGTATTGGCCATTGAGACTGCCTCCATTGAGCTGCAGCACCTGCTGCGCTTTTCTAAGGGCCGCCTCAGCCTGATCATAAGCGGCCTGCGCGGCAATGGAATCCCTCACCGAGGCAAGACCGCTCTTTAACATATCCTTTGTCGCATCCAGGCTCTTTTTGGTGACCGCTATATTGGTCTGAGCGGTGACCAGATCATTGCTATAGCCCGCCATTTCCGAGCTGCGGATCAGCGCCAGGGTCTGCCCCTGCTGTACATAGTCACCCAGCATGACCCTGATATCTGAGATATTGCCGCTGACCAGGGGGTAGATCTTGGCTACATTGTCATCGTTGAAAGTTACTTTGCCGGTGAGGGTAATGGAGTTCATCACCCGGGATGAGGTGACGCTGTCGATACGGATCGTCTTTGCAATGCTGTCGGGCAGCACGAATGAGTTTTTCCCGGCGGCGGGACTTTCCGCGCTGCCGCCTTTACAGCCGGGTAATGCAAAAAACAATATGGCAGAGGAAGCTATCATGCAATGGACCGCATATTGTTTAAAAGTATGGTTCATCTGAACGTTTTTTAAATGGAAATGTAATAGATCAGTTAAAGAAGTTGGTGCCAGTGTAATAATTGATATCCTCGAAAGCGCTGACCCTGTTTAACTGGATAGAATTCAGCTGCAGCGTATTCTGCTTGTACGAATCGTAAAAGTCCAGGAAATCCAGGAGGCTGATATTCCGTTTCTGATAATTCGTCACCACTTCATGCAGCAGTCTTTGGAAGTCTCCCTGGAACTTCGGGTCGATGGTACGGTAAAGCTTGTCCTGGGCAAAAGCTTTTTGCAGTGACGCCGATACATTCTCTTCTACCGTGGCCTGCGTGCTCTTCTGTGAGGCGAGCGCGCTGGCTATCTGGACTTTGGCAGACTTGATATTGCCCTGGTTGCGATTGAAGAAGGGCAGGTCGATGGAGGCGCCGATGCCCACATAGTTGTTCAGGAAGCTGCCCGCCTCGTCGTATCCCACCGAAAGGCTCAGGTCGGGCACGGCGAGGGCCTTCTGATAGTCATAATTCAGCCGGCTGATATTCGTATTGGTTCGCGCGATCTGCAGGTCCGTGCGATTGCGGTAGGCCGAATCCATCAACGTAGTCATTGGGAATTGCGTGGGGTCCAGCTTATCCAGCACCATGGAGTCAGTGGCAGGGTTGATAAATACGGAGGGTTTTGCCTGCAATATCAGCCGCAGCTCGCTTTGAACCGCGTTGATCTGGACGAGGAGGTCGCTGTATTCGCTCTGGAAGCTGTATAGCTGGGCGCGTATGCGGATCACTTCTTTTTCGGCAATATACCCTTTCCCTGCCTGTTCGTTAAATGCATGGACGATTTGCTGGAGGGCTCGTATCTCTTCGTCATATACTTTAGCCGACTGCTGCAGGTAGTAAATTTGGAAGAAATCCGTCCGCAAAGTATACTTCAGGGTGCGCATCAGGTCGAAGAACTGGTATTCCGTGAGCTGCGCACCCGCCTGCGCCAGCTTCACCTGTTTGTTGCGCTTGCCGGCCAGCAATATCAGCTGCGAAAGGCCCGCGGTGGTCTCGTCATTGACACCCAATGGGAAGAATTGCTTCAATGTGCCGGAGTAGAGCGTATGACCGATAGAAAAATTGGGATTGGGCCACAGCCTGGCCTGGATGATCAGGGCCTTACTGGCGTCAATGTTGTACCTGGCCGCCAATAATTGATAGTTGCTGTCCAAAAACATTTTTTCAGCCTCGGGCAAGGTCAGGCGTAAGGAATCCTGACGGGGTTGGGCTTCTACGAGTAGATTAATAAAAAAAGAACCTAAGATCAGTACGATCCATTTTTTCTGCATAGGTTATAGTTAGCGTTAATGAGTGCGCAAACTTATTTTATTTTAATGTTAATCAGGGGTTAAGTACTCATTTATCCAGCGACAGAATGGCATATATATGTAAAATGCAACATATATGCCATCCAGGGACTGAGCGGGGGCAAACATAACGCTTATTAAGCCCCGGGTTGCCTAAATAAAATGTTAAGTTATTGTGTTTTAGCGAGAATCACCTATGCCTGTGGAGTATTGAAACGGAAGCCTACGCCATGGATTGTCTCGAGGTTCACATCCGGATCGGCCTTGAAGTATTTTCTCAGTTTGGTAATGAACACGTCCATGCTTCTACCCAGGAAGTAATCATCCTTGCCCCAGACATTCAACAAAACCTCTTCTCTCTTCAGGATACGATTGGAGTGTTCGCAGAGGAATTTAAGTAGATCGGCCTCCTTTTGAGTAAGATTGAATATTTCTTTGTCGATGGTGAGCTTGAGGTCAGTGTAGGAGAACTGGAGGTTGCCTATGTTGAAGGATACGGATTTATCCGAGTGCATTCTCCGGGTCCTGCGGAGGAACACCTCCATACGCATCAGCAGCTCCTGGATGCTAAAGGGTTTGGTGATATAGTCGTCGGCGCCGCTCTGGAATCCCTTGATCTTATCTTCTTCCATGGACTTTGCCGTGATAAAAAGGATGGGTACCATGTCGCTCTGCTGCCGGATCTTTTTGGCAACGGCAAATCCGTCCTTGTTGGGCATCATGACATCCAGCAGGCAAATGCCAAATTCATTCTTATCGAACTTATCGATAGCCGACTGTCCATCCGGGCAAAGCACTACGTCATAGCCCGCATCGATGAGGTTGTCCTTTATTACATATCCGAGTGAAAGATCGTCTTCAGCCAGCAGCACTTTTACTTTAGGGGGTTGTTGCATAATTTCTTAGTTGAGAGGAATAAATAATCGGAACTCTGTACCGATGCCGGGGAGACTGTTGACACGGATCTTTCCATTATGGGCGTCGATGATCCTTTTGACGAAATTTAGTCCCAGGCCGAATCCTTTTACATTGTGGATATCACCAGTAGGTACGCGATAAAACTTCTTAAAGATGCTTTTCAAGTATTTTTTTTCAATGCCTACGCCATTATCTTTCACGGAAATAAAGAATTCATCCTCCGCACTGCCCGTTTCCACGACGATCCGGGGTTCGGCGGAATATTTCAGGGCGTTTTCCAGCAAATTGACCACCGCCAGCTCCAGGTGGGCCTTATCCGCATGTAGCTCCCCCCTGCTGTCTTCCATCTTCAGCTCGATCTTCGCCCTTTTTTCTTCTATCAGCGGTTGCACCTTGCTAAGGGCCTGCTCGATCAGCTGGTTGGCGTCGATATGTTCCTTTTTTATAGGCAGGTTCTTGGACTCTGAAGAAGCTGCCTTCAAAAGCCGTTCCACCTGGTTCTGTAGATGTTCCGTCTGATTTTTTATAATCGTGACATAACGCTCGAGCCTATCCGGCTGGTGGAGGATATTATCCTGGGCAAGTACGCCGGAAGCTATCTTCATAACGGCCAGCGGGGTCTTGAACTCGTGCGTAAAGTTGTTGACAAAATCCTTTTGTATTTCCGCCAGGAACTTCTGACGATAGAAGTAGAAAAGGCTGATTGCCAGCCCGATCAGGGCGATGAAGAGGATCGCGCTGCTGACGATCCAAAAGTCCATCTGCTCCAGAATATACTCGTGACGATGGGGGAAATAAAGCAGGATATAGTCGGAACGATCCGCCGTCACCGGCATGTCCTTTAAAGCGATCTTGGAGGCTGCATACCGCGAGGCGGGGGAGGGGAGGAACTCCTCGTATACGAATTTTTTCTCGGTATTGCTGTAGGCGCCCAACTTACAGTCCGTTAGGACGCCAAAGAGCGCAAATTCCTGCTGGAGATAGAAGGACAGGGAGTCCTTTTGAGGGATGGTATCCGCCTTGACAAGAAAATAGTTATTGCCCGGGTTCTTGATCAGCTCCTGCAGGCTGGTCCCGGGAGCATCGTTCATTTTCAAGTCCTCGAAGAGACCTCGTACGCTCTTTACTACGCTAATGTTGAACTGGCGCTGTTCCAAAGAATAGACCATATTCAGCCAGTAAAGCTGGACCGTTATGATGATGGCCGCCAGCAGGGTGGCGGACAGGACGATCCATTTTAATGTAGATGAACGCATGGATGCAAAATTGCTATGCTTTGTTCTTACTAATTTAGGAAAATGGTTAAGTACTAGTTAAGAATGGAGAAAATATTTCGCATCTTTCTAATATACAATCAATTGTTAATACGTGGTTAAAGAAGAGGAACCCTGTCCAGGGGGGATTGATTTTTTTTGGCGGCGCTGTTGCATTTAAATAAATTCACATAGAAATCGTTCAGATCAAGGCGAACCACGGGTTCGCCGGCGGAAGGCCCATCATAAACCGTGCTCCGGGGATGGGTACATTTCGGATTAAACCAGACCCGGAGCACACTAAAACTCCTTAAAAATGAAAAAGCTTTTTCTAGTTGCAAGCTTATTAATGGCACTCACCGGCATGACTTTCGCCCAGACTACTCCCGCAAAGGCAAAACCCGAAAAGGCTACCAAGCCTGCGACCACTGCCACCACCAAGGCCCCCGCTGCAGCCGCTGGTCCGACAAAAAAGGACGGTACGCCCGACATGCGTTATAAGGCTAACAAGGACGCCGCCGCCGCCAAGCCCGTTCATCTGAAGAAGGATGGTACGGCCGACAAGCGGTTCAAGGAGAACAAGGACACCAAGTCTCCTAAGAAGAGCTAATCCGCTTCTTACCACAAAAACAAATCAAACATGAAGAAATTCTTTTTATCCGCCCTGGTCCTCGTGGCTATGACAGGGGTGACGATGGCCCAGACACATAAATCCGCCCATCACAAAAAAGTCGTCCATCGCCATCACCATCACACGCATCATACAGTGCATCACAAAAGAACACACTAAAATAAAAAGGCCGATCATTCGATCGGCCTTTTTTCTATCTGGCTTTTATCTTTAAGCTTTGACTTTGGCTTTTTCCGCCACCGGCGCCTGATCTTTACCCAGGGGTTTGCCTTTGGCAAAATCCACCAGGAAGGGGGCTGCTACGAAGATAGAGGAGTAAGTACCGGTGACCACACCAATAAGCATCGCAAATGCGAAACCACGTGTCACTTCACCGCCCACCAAGAAGAGGATCAGGATGGTGAGGAATACCGTCAGCGAGGTCATGACCGTACGGCTTAGTGTCTCGTTGATGGCTTTATTGATGATGGTCGCATTGCTGGCGCCCTTCAGGAGACGGCTGTCCTCACGGATACGGTCGAATACGATGACCGTGTCATTCATCGAGAAACCAACCACCGTCAACACCGCCGCGATAAAGTGCTGGTCTATTTCCAATGGGAAAGGCACCACCTCATGGAGGAACGAGAATACCGCTAAAGTAACAAATACGTCGTGCAGCAGGGAGATGATCGTACCCAGTGAATAACGCCAGTCGCGGAATCGGATAAAGATATAAATGAAGATGATGATGATGGCAAAGACCACGGCCTTGATGGCGCCCGTCTTCAGATCATCGGAGATGGTCGGCAGCACCTTCTTGCTCCCCCCTACAAATTTGTTGACGAAATCGCTGTGGGTAGTGCCCTGGGGCAGCAAGGGCGTCAGACCGCTGTACAATTTATTCAGTACGACTGAGTCTACGGAATTGCTTGCGTCCTGGATCAGGTAGTCCGTGGTGATCTCCAACTGGTCGTTGGTCGCATAAGTCTTGATCTCCAGGGATGCATCGGGCATTACTTTCTTCAATGCGTCACGAGCCTCGGTGGAATTCACCGGCTTGTGGAAGTCGATGACATAGCTGCGGCCGCCTCTGAACTCGACGCCTTCCTTGAAGCCATGGAAGAAGGAGCTCACCCCCAATATCAGCACCACGACCGAGATGACATAAGCCACTTTCCGGTATTCGATGAATTTAAACGAGGCATGTTTGAAGATGCGGCGGGAGAGGGGCGTGAAATATTTAAAGTGACGGTTCTTATTGGTATAGAAGTCCGTTACCAGTCTGGATACCAGGATACCGCAGAAGAGGGACAGGATGATACCCAGGATCTGCGTGGTAGCAAAACCTAACACCGGGCCCAATCCGAAATAGAAAAGGATCAGGGCCGTGAGCAGGGTAGTGACGTGAGCATCCAACACCGGCGCCAGCGATCTTTTGTAACCGTCACTGACAGCCAGCGGGTAGCTCTTACCCCTGGTAAGTTCTTCCTTGATACGCTCGAATATGATAACGTTGGTGTCTACCGCCATACCAATGGTAAGGACGAGACCCGCGATACCTGGAGCTGTAAGGGTGGCATGCAGGGCGCTCAGCACACCGATGGTAAAGAGCAGGTTTAATATCAATGCGATATTGGCAACCCAGCCGGCCGTGTTGTAATAGACCAGCATCAGGGTGAAGATCACGAGGAACGAGATGACGAAGGCCATCATACCACCGTGAACAGCTTCCTGGCCAATGGTAGGTCCTACCACCTGCTCCGATACGATCTTGGCAGGGGCATCCAGCTTCCCGGATTTAAGGATGTTGGCAAGGTCCTGGGCATCCTGGACGCTGTGGGAGCTATTACGTCCCATGGTGATCTTGGAGGTGCCGCCTGTGATCGGTTCGTTGACATACGGGGCGGAATATACGATGTCATCGAGTACGATAGCGATGGGCTTGCCGGTGTTCTTGGTCGTCATGTCGGCCCAGGCTTTGGCGCCTTGCTTGTTCATGGTCATATCTACGATGACCTCGCTGGTCATAGGATCGAAATCCTGTCTGGCATCCTCGATGGCGCTACCTTCTACGCGCGCTTTATCCGTACCCGGCAAAGTCTTGATGGCATATAAAAGCACGGCGGAGGCCACCTTGCCGTCGTCGTCCACTTCCGGCTTGCTGTAGACGAATTTCAGGTCCTGGGGGAAGCTATTGCGGACAATGGGATCGTTTAGCCAGCGGTTGACCGTTGCCGTATCTTTCAAGGCTACGGCAGCCAAATAAGGCTCGTAACGGGCCTGTCCCGTTTTGGGGTCCTGCCGTGCCTGCGCAAACTGGATCACCCGTTGGTTTAACAGCGGATGGGCGTTAGGACCGGTAGCAGAATCTTTGTCTGCTGTCGTGTCGCCGGCACCCCTGAGAGAATCCCGGCGCCGGATGGCGACGCTGTCCTCTTTTATGCCATTGAGCTCGTTCGCTAATACCTTATCGGCATTTGTGAAGGAGGTAGCCAGCTCGCTGAGATTGTATACTTCCCAAAACTGAAGGTTGGCGGTGGACTGAAGATATTTACGCACTCTCTCCGGGTCGGTGGCGCCGGCCAGTTCGACGGCAATGACGCCTCTGTTCTGGTCCAGGCTGATGCTGGGCTGGGCAACCCCGAACTGGTCGATACGGGTCTGCAATACCTTAAAGGTCTGCGTCATGGCAGCATTGGCCATGTCATGCAGATAGGAGACAACAGATTCATCCGAAGCATCGAACTTTAGCTTATTACGATTGGCATTGGCGAACAGGGGCGCCAGCTTGCCAGTGGGGTTGATCTCTTTATAGGACTGAGCAAACAGATCCACCAGGTTGCTGGAGCTGGAGACCTTCTTTTGATTGGCAAGATTGAGCGCTTTCAGCAGCTGACCATCACGGGGATTGTTGGACAGGTTCTTGATGAGTCCATCCAGCGCTACATCCAACGTCACACTGATACCGCCCTGGAGGTCGAGACCCAGCAGGAGCTCGCTTTCCTTTGATTTCTGATAAGTAGTGCCCCACCAGGTGATCTTGTTATCCTTCGTGCTGTCTAACAGCTCGCGTTTGCGTTGACTGAACAGCTGATCCAATGTATCCTGGTACAATGCTCTCGCTTCTTTGTCGGCGGGATATTTTTGAGCAGCGCTTACGGGGTAGATCCGGTTGACATAGCTCTTGGCTTTGGCTTCCATCGCAGACTCATGCTTGTTGACAAACCAAGTGAAGGATAATTGGTACAGTGAAATGATGATCAATAAAGCAGCAAAAATACTTACCAGTGCTCTCATTGGAAGTTTCGTTTGTTTTTTAAGAATCGCAAATATAGGTTTTAGTTTGGTTTACGCCGGATGTCTTTTGCGAATTTTAGCCCTAAAACCCTTTGCGGATACTAATTCTGTTAGTAGAATGGCAAAAATGACCTCCCGGAACAACCAAATTATGGAAATTATTTACCGTACAACTGCCGCCTTATGGTTACCTTTGCACCCGCAATTCTGTGTAATATATCTATATAAACTATGCAATTATCATCCATTCTTTCCCGGTTTGCCGAACCGGAAACCTTGAAAATGGCCAAGCTGGGCCGCGAATTAAGAGCGAAAGGCATCGACGTTATTGACCTGAGTCTGGGAGAGCCCGATTTTGACACTCCCACGCATATAAAGGATGCCGCGAAGAAGGCCATCGATGATAACTGGAGCCATTATACACCCGTATCGGGCTATCTGGACCTGCGGGAGGCCATTTGCACCAAGTTCAAAAGAGATAACAACCTGGATTACAAGCCCGAGAACATAGTCGTCAGCACAGGCGCCAAGCAGTCCCTGGCCAATGTCATCCTTGCCCTGGTGGATGAAGGGGATGAGGTGATCATACCCACCCCTTACTGGGTGACCTATTCCGAGCTGGTGAAGATCGCCCGTGGCAAGGTCGTGGAAGTACATACTCCTTCGGACAGCTTTAAGATCACTCCCGCTCAATTAGAGGCTTCCATCACCCCCAAGACCAAAGCATTCCTCTTCTCCTCTCCCTGTAACCCCTCCGGGGCCGTATACAGCAAGGCCGAGCTGGAAGCGCTGGCCGCCGTCTTCCGCAAATACCCCAACATAGTCATCCTTTCCGATGAGATCTATGAATACATCAATTTCAGCGGCAAGCACGAAAGTATTGCCCAGTTCAGCGATCTGAAGGACCGTATCGTGATCATCAACGGTCTTAGCAAGGGTTTTGCCATGACAGGATGGCGTTTGGGTTATACCGCCTCCAACGTGGAAATAGCAAAGGCCTGCGAAAAGCTGCAGGGACAATTCACCAGCGGGACCAATTCCATCGCCCAAAAATCTGCTGTCGTAGCCCTGACCGCCGATCTTACGCCCAGCATGGATATGGTAAAGGAATTTACCAACCGCAGGAAGAAGACCCTCGAGCTCGTAAAAGCTGTTCCAGGGCTGAAATGTTTTGAGCCGCAGGGAGCATTCTATATCTTCCCGGATGTATCCGCCTATTATGGCAAGTCCGATGGGACCACGACCATAAAGAATTCAGCCGACTTCAGCATGTACCTGCTGAATACCGCCCACGTCTCCTCCGTAATGGGAGATGCTTTTGGCGAGCCTGCCTGCGTACGATTCTCTTTTGCCAATAGCATGGGGAATATCGAGAAAGCATGGGCCAGGATCAAGGACGCGCTGGCAAAGCTGAAATAAATTGAAATAGATTATAACGCCGCTGCTGCCCGTTGCAGCAGCTGTTCGTGAAGGGACAGCACCTGAGGTATCACCGGGTGCTGTTCGTCGTTATAGATCACGGCATCACACAGTTTCATTTTGATGTCCTCATCGATCTGGTTCTTCATGCGCTGAAGGACCTCTTCCCGGGTGAGCTTGTCGCGTTGGAGGACGCGATACATTCGAAGGGTGGGGGGCGCAAACACTCCAATGACAAAGTCGAGGTGTCTCACCGAGTCGCTCTCAAAGATCAGGGCCGCCTCGCGGATGGCATAGGGGGCACGGCCTGCTTGCTGCTCCATCCACTGTTCCCCCGCGGCGATGGTGGCGGGGTGGACCAGGGAATTCAGTAAGGCAAGCTTTTCGGTGTCGGTGAACACCTGGGCCGCCAGGTAGGAGCGATTGAGCTGCCGGCCTGTGTAAGCTTCGGCCCCGAAATGATGGATGATCTGCTGCCGGAGCACCGGGTCTTCGGTCATGACCCTTTTTGCCTCCCTGTCAGCATAGGCCACCGGGATACCCAGCACCTCGAAGACACCTGCTACGGTGCTTTTACCCGACCCGATGCCGCCTGTTAGACCGACCCTTAACATACTTTATAATATAAAAGCCCCGCGGGAGCGGGGCTGTCGTTTATTTTTTGTCAGCTGTTGCTGCGGTCTTGTTCAGAGCTTGTGTCCATTCTATGGAAATGGCGCTTTTCTCGATCTTCAGATAGCTGCCGGGGCTGGTCTCGATCAGAAGGGTCGAATCGTCATTTACCTTATTCACCGTGCCATGGATACCAGCGATGGTCACGATCTTGTCACCTTTCTGCAGTTCCTCCTGGAATTTCTTGGCCAGCTTGGCTTTCTTTTGTTGCGGGCGTATCATAAAGAAGTAGAACACCAGGATCATACCCCCTAATAAGAACAGGGTATAGCTGTTGCCTTGTCCTGCTCCCGGAGCTCCTTGTAATAAAACCACTAATTGAGTCATTGTGTATGGATGTTTGTTTGAATAATCGGATCCTATGAAGCTTTTTTCTCTACCTCTACGACAAATTGCAGAGGATGGGGCGCGTCTTTCATGTTGGCGAAGACATTAAGCGTCTTGTGATTGATGCCGACATGGTTCAGGCTATTGAAGGTGGCTTTGATCTGGCCTTCTGCGCCGGGGGGAATAGGTTCCCTGGGCTGCTCCGCCACCGTGCAGCCACAGCTGGGCTGTACCCTTTCGATGACCAACGGTTTGCTCCCCGCATTGCGAAATCGGAAAGACACTTCCAACTGCTGTCCCTCCTGTATCTTGCCGAAATCCCTCGTGGAATCCAGCCATTCCACCGTTGTGAACTGTGCGGAGTCTCTGGTAGTGGAGGTCGTGGCAGCTGTTGCAGCCTTCTTGTCATTGCTCTGACAGCTGATGATCAGGATCGCGACTAATACGGCGCTGGCAATTCGACGCATGGGTAATTTTTTTGCAAACCTAAGGGTTTGCCTTGAAATTGATCTTATGCATTTTTTCGTCCCTTACAAGATCCTTATGGATATTGTCCAGGATACCATTGACAAACTGACCGCTTTGTGGGGTACTGTACTCCTTGGCCAGATCGATGTATTCATTGATGGTGACCTTGGGGGGGATCGTTTCGAAATAAAGGAATTCGGAAACCCCCATTTGCATCAGGATCATATCCAGGGTAGCGATCCGCTCGGGGTCCCAGTTCTTCAGCTTGGGTTTGATAAGGTCCATCAGCACGTCCTTTTTATCCATCACCGTCTGAAGCAGTCCCTTGGCGAACTCCCATTTGTCCTTGCTGATGATCTCCTGGAAATTGAGCGACTGGGGTTTATTGATATAGCCCATTACCAGCTGGCAGACCATTTCACCGTCATCGTCCCAGTTGGTGAACAGCTCTTCGACATGGTTTTCGAAAAGTGCGTTTGGCAGCATCAGACCTGTGAAAATAAATTCCAAAATAGCTTTTTCGGTCTTTTTTTCCCTTCCCGCCTCGCTGATATATTGTTTGTATTCCTCCGTTGTTACCAGTTCCTGGTAAAGACGCTTGATCAGCTCGTTATTATCCTGCAAATGTGGCTTATCCACACCCATCGCCTTTTGCCAGCTCGCGTCCTCCAGTATCTTCCAAAGGTATTCGTTGCCTGCCAGCTTTATATTGACATTGAGGTCCTGTTCGTTGGGGATGTATTTGGATGACCTGATCCGGCTGTCCGTCTCGGCATACCGGGCCACTTCCGTGACGAAATAGATAAGATAGATAAGTAACTGCCTGGTCTGGTCAAAATGCTTTTGTAAAATCCGTACGTGTTCGCCCGGTTTGACGGTCTGCTCCTGTGCTTCCAGGGTATATAAGGTCTGCATCACTTTTACCCTGATATTTCTTCTGCTGATCATTATAATAAGAACTTTGTTAGCGGCTGCAAATATACGGATTTACCGGGCTCGGGGAGAAATTGATAAAACCCCAAATCCATTGACGCTTATCTATTCCGTTGAGTCCCAGGTGGTCCAAAAGTAGCCTTTTTGACAGTTATTTATAAAACCCCGCCAGGAAGCGGGGTTTTTTGTTATGAAAAAATGACATATTCTGTAAAAATGGCCTTGCTTGAGGGTTTGGTATAAAATTCGCCTAACTTCGCCGTCCGAACTTTTCATTCGGAAATCTTTCAAATAAAACCAATAAAATAAGACGACTATGGGCAAAAAGTTAAACGTTACCCCGCTTGCTGATAGGGTAATAGTGAAGCCAGCTCCCGCTGAAGAAAAAACTGCCGGTGGCATTATCATTCCAGACACGGCCAAAGAAAAGCCGCAGCGCGGTACTGTTGTAGCCGCAGGTCCTGGTAAAAAAGACGAGCCAGTGACTGTAAAGATCGGTGACACCGTCCTGTATGGCAAATATGCCGGTACGGAGATCCAGATCGAAGGCGACGATTTCCTTATCATGAGGGAGTCCGATATTCTTGCTATCGTTTAATTCATTATATCATTATTCTTAAACATCCCTCTCGGCAACGGGAGATCAATTAAAATAATTATGGCAAAACAACTTTTCTTCGATATCGAAGCCCGCAACAAAATGAAGAAGGGCGTTGATACCCTGGCAAATGCTGTTAAGGTTACTTTAGGTCCCAAAGGACGTAACGTAGTGTTGGAAAAGAAATTCGGCGCTCCTTCCGTAACGAAGGATGGCGTCACCGTAGCGAAAGAAATAGAACTGGAAGACCCCATCGAGAATATGGGCGCCCAGATGGTAAAGGAAGTAGCTTCCAAGACCGCAGACATTGCCGGTGACGGAACCACTACCGCTACCGTACTGGCTCAGTCCATCATTAGCGAAGGTCTGAAGAACGTAGCAGCAGGCGCCAATCCCATGGACCTGAAGCGCGGTATCGACAAGGCTGTAGAAAAAGTAGTCGCTAATCTCAACAGCCAGTCCCAGACCATCGGCAACGACAAGAACAAGATCGAGCAGGTAGCTGCTATCTCCGCCAATAACGACAACGCCATCGGAAAGCTCATCGCACAGGCCTTTGGCAAAGTGGGCAAGGAAGGTGTTATCACTGTAGAAGAAGCTAAAGGCACCGACACTACCGTTGACGTAGTAGAAGGTATGCAATTCGACAGAGGATATCTCTCCGCCTATTTCGTTACCAACAGCGAAAAGATGGAAGCCGAGCTGCAGAATCCCTATATTCTTATCTATGACAAAAAGATCTCCGCTATGAAGGATATCCTTCATATTCTGGAGAAAGTAGCCCAGAGCGGCCGTCCTCTGCTGATCATCGCAGAAGACCTGGAAGGCGAAGCACTGGCTACCCTCGTAGTAAACAAGCTGCGCGGTACGATCAAGGTGGCTGCTGTAAAGGCTCCGGGCTTTGGCGACCGTCGTAAGGAAATGCTCCAGGATATCGCTATCCTTACCAAGGGCATCGTTATCAGCGAGGAACAGGGTTACAAGCTGGAAGGCGCCGACCTGAGCTATCTGGGTACCGCTGCCAGCGTAACCATCGATAAAGACAACACGACTGTCGTAGGCGGCAAAGGCAAAAAGGAAGACATCCTTGCACGTGTCAACCAGATCAAGGCTCAGATCGAGACTACTACTTCCGATTACGATAAAGAGAAATTACAGGAACGTCTGGCCAAACTCGCCGGCGGTGTTGCAGTTCTCTATGTAGGTGCAGCCACCGAAGTTGAAATGAAGGAAAAGAAGGACCGTGTAGACGACGCCCTGCATGCTACCCGCGCTGCAGTTGAAGAAGGTATCGTACCCGGTGGCGGTGTAGCTTACATCCGTGCCATCGAGTCCCTGGAAAAGCTGAAAGGCGGCAACGAGGATGAGACCACTGGTATCGCTATCGTAAAACGCGCTATCGAAGAACCCCTGCGCCAGATCGTGGCTAACAGCGGCATCGAAGGCAGCATCGTAGTACAGAAAGTGAAAGAAGGTAAAGCCGACTTTGGCTTCAACGCCCGCACCGAAGTATTCGAAAACCTGCTGAAGGCTGGTGTTATCGACCCCACCAAGGTAACCCGCATCGCACTGGAAAATGCAGCTTCTATCGCTGGTATGGTGTTGACCACCGAGTGTGTCATCGCCGACAAGCCCAAGAAAGAAGAAGGTCATGCACATCCGGGCGGCGCTCCTGGTATGGGTGGAATGGATTATTAATCAATCCTTTTCAGTATATGAAAGGCCCGGCATCCGCCGGGCCTTTTTGTTATCCGCCAGCCGATCTGTGATCGGCTTTGTTACGTATATATTTTATGCCCCTGGCGAAGAAAATAGCGTTGATCATTGGCGGCTGTATCCTTTTTGGAGGTAGAAAGGCCCCGATGCAGGACCCCCTGACCTATCTGGCCCTGGGAGACAGCTATACCATCGGGCAATCCGTCAGCGAGGATGATCGATATCCGACGCAGGTGGTGCGCAGGCTCAGGAGCGATGGCTTCTATTACACCGCGCCTGACATTATTGCGGCTACAGGATGGACAACGGGTGACTTGTTAAATGCCATGCCTGACAGCACTCTCGATCGCCCTCCAAACGGGCCAAAGGACAGACATTATCATGTCGTCAGCCTGCTCATCGGCGTGAACGATCAATACAGGGCTTACACCCAGTCGGAATACCGTACCCAGTTTACAGAGCTCTTACAGCGGTCCATACATCTGGCCGGTGACAATCCTTCCCACGTCATCGTCCTGTCCATTCCCGACTATTCCGTAACTCCTTTTGTCCAAGGCCGCGACAGGGCTTATATCGCCGCCCAGATCGACAGCTTCAATGTCATCAATAAGGAAGTTGCCATAAGTTACCATACGGCCTGGCTGGACATTACGGGTGAGAGCCGCAAGGCTGCATATGATCCTTCGCTCATAGCCAGCGACAGCCTGCATTTTTCCGGTAAGGAATATGCTATCTGGGCGGAAATGATGGAGCCCGTCATGAGGGCTGTACGCTAGAACTTGAACCCCACTGTCAGAAGCAAGGTTCCGCTAAGCTGTTTCAGCGAAGACACTACATTGTTCTTATCCGATAAAAGATAGGGGAAGTTGACGTCCCTGGAAATGCAGGCGACAAAGGCCAGGTCCACAAACATGCCCGCATCGCGCCAGCCGCCGCCGGTGGTTAAAAAGAGCTTGTCTGCCTTCAGCTCTTTACTGTCCTGGTAAGGGTTGGTATAATAGGCAGCGCCGAGACGTGCAAACCAGGTGTCGAACTTCATCTCGCTCCCCAGCCTCAATCCTAAATAATTCTTATATATACTTTTGATGGACGAGTTCACCGCATTGTAATAGCTGTCCGATCCGTCCGAACCATCCGTATTCGCCGGCTTGAAATGCGAGCTTTTGGTGGTTACGTATTCCACATCCGCCGTAATAAATCCTTTTTGTGACTTTATGTCTTGTTCACCTCCGCCGAAAAGATAGCTGCCGCTGGCGATAAATCTCCAGGGAGTATAGAGATTGTAATTGACAGTATTGGCTGGTCCGTAGGTGGCATCGAGCTGGTCCGAGGTCACCTGTTGCGGGACAGAGTAGGCTTCCAGGTTAGTGTTCATGGAGCTATGGATCTTATCCGAGACCCCGATGACGCTGGGAGTATGGATGGCAAGACCCAGCCTTACCGCATTGGTAGGAGCAAAGATCAATCCCAGCTTGGCATTGAGACCAAAGCCCTTGGAAGTATATTTCTCCGTATAAGTATAAGATTGGAAATCGTTGTTCGTATTGCCGGAGGCATCGACCTCGCGGTAGGTCTGCTCCCGCGTATAGCTTAGGATCGGGATACCGATGCCACCCCCGATAAACCATTTGCCTGCGATGCCTGTAGCAAGGTTCAGCGCTATCTCCGTAATACCGCCCCTGGTGCGCAGATCATTCTGCTGCTTCAGCAGTCCTGCTTTCTGTGGCTGGGCGATCACCTGGAGCTGTCCATTGACCGTGGCCGTGTCGATGAGATAGGTATAGAGCGCTTCACGGGTACCGTACGAGTACAATCCCGGCGTCCCAATGGCCTTGTCGATATTCGGTTCGCTGCCATACGCGAATTCTTCCGCATATTGTTCGGCCCCCGAGCTGTAGCTATTGAGCCCCTCGTAGGATATGTGCTGGTTGAAATTGGCTGTCCGGTTGACAGCAATGGAAAAAACGCTGTTATTGCCATTGTATCCGGTATGACCCGTGACAAACCCACTGACCCCCAGGTTGAAATGGGAGGCCGTATAACCGCTGTTGTTCGTGTTGAGATAACTGGCCTTGTTCTGCAGCAGCTGCCATCCCGGGCTCAGTACGATCTCCCGGGTCCTGTAAAACCCCAGACCCGCCGGGTTGACAAAATTGGAGGATATTTCGCCGCCAAGGGAACCCATGGCGCCGCCGATGGCCTGTTCGCGGGCTGTTCCACTGGGCGTCGTCCAGGAAACTCTAAGAGCATCTTCCGGCAATTGGGCAGTCAGTCGATGGCATACCAATATACCTATGAAAACAATAAGTCTTTTCATAATGATCATGAAATGGAGTAGGAAATAATACCGGGATTAGTGCCTCACGGGCCTGGCGCCACCACCACCTCCTCCACCACCGCCGGAAGGAGGGGGAGAGTAGCTTCTTACGGGCTGGCTGCTAAAGCTTCCGGAATTGGAGCTGGGTCTTGTCGAGTAGCTCGAATTCACATTGGGCGAGGAAGATGAAGGCCTGTAGTAGCCGTTATTCCCATTGCTGTAGCCGTTGACATACCTGTTGCCCGTTCCGCGGGACTGCAATTCACGGGAATATGCCGTGGGGGCGGGGCGATATGTCTGGTTGTTGCTATTGGTGACCCTTGTAGCCAGGCCGTTGCGATAGCTTGTACCATTGAACGCGCGCAGGTGAGTATAAACGTTGTTGTTATAAGTAGATCCTTTCACTACGATGACGCCTCCGCCATAATAAGGATTGTAGAAATAAGGATTATACCAGCTGTTCCACATAAAATAGCTGTTCCAGGCAAAATAGGGATCTCCGAATCCGAGTCCCAATCCATAGTAGGACCCATAGAGCGGATAACCATAGCCATATCCCATGGAATAGTAGGGGCTTATAGCTGCGGGGGCATAGTAGGAATCGTAAGCGTTGTAATCGTCGAAATAGGACCAGCGGGCTTCGTCCTGGGCTTTCATCCGGACATAATTGTCGCTGGGGGCCGTGCTGTAGTATTCTCCATTGGATCCCGTGCGGGAATTGCGGGGGCTGTAGTATCCGGCATCTTCATCGGATGCAGCGGCGGCAACAGTTTTGGATCCGGGGGAATAATAGACATCGTCCGGTGTTTGTGCTGCCTTCCGTGAAGAAGAGCAACTGCTCATCAGGATAAGACCAACGGCCAGGAAGGGAAGTATGTGTCTCATGGCGAAAGCATTTAGTGTTTTTCGGATGAAGTTGCTACCTTCGCGCAACTTAACATCGTGTTAAAGTAAAGTTACGATAAATAATCAGCGTTAATAACGAATTGTGATGGATAATTGTTAAAACCTGATTAATAATAGCAGTTTATGAGCAAAGAAATTACAAGCCGGGCAGCGAATTATTCAGAGTGGTACAATGACTTGATCGTCAAGGGCAACCTGGCGGACCATTCCGGGGTCAAGGGTTGCATGGTAATAAAGCCTTATGGGTTTGCCCTTTGGGAGAATATGCGCGATCAGCTGGACAGGATGTTCAAGGATACGGGGCATGTGAACGCCTATTTTCCGCTGTTCATTCCCAAGAGCTTTCTCAGCAAGGAGGCCGCGCATGTGGAAGGCTTTGCCAAAGAATGTGCCGTGGTGACGCACTACCGGCTCAAGAACGATCCCAATGGGGGAGGGGTGATCGTAGACCCCGAGGCCAAACTGGAAGAAGAGCTTATCGTTCGTCCCACCAGCGAGACCATTATCTGGAATACCTATAAAGGCTGGATCCGCAGCTACCGGGACCTGCCATTGCTGATCAACCAGTGGGCCAATGTCGTAAGATGGGAAATGAGGACCCGGCTCTTCCTCCGCACCGCGGAATTCCTCTGGCAGGAAGGGCATACCGCCCATGCTACCGCCGAGGAGGCGATAGCTGAAGCTCAACAAATGCTGGAAGTCTATGCCACTTTTGCCGAGGAATATATGGCCGTACCCGTTATCCGGGGCATCAAGACGGAGAGCGAAAGGTTTGCCGGCGCCGTCGACACCTATTGCATTGAGGCGCTGATGCAGGATGGAAAGGCGCTCCAGGCAGGGACTTCCCACTTCTTAGGTCAGAATTTTGCCAAAGCCTTCGACGTAAAGTTCTCCGATAAGGATAACAAGCTGGACTATGTATGGGCTACCAGCTGGGGTGTAAGTACCCGTCTCATCGGGGGGCTGGTCATGGCGCACAGTGATGATGAGGGGCTGATATTGCCCCCCCGTATTGCACCACTGCAGGCCGTCATCGTCCCCATCTATAAAGGCGAAGAGAAAAAGGATCAGCTGGATGCCAAAGGGAAGGAGCTGATGGCGCAGCTCAAGGCTGCCGGCGTCCGTGTCAAATACGACGATAACGATAATGCACGTCCGGGCTGGAAGTTCGCGGAATATGAAATGAAGGGGGTGCCCGTACGGATCGCCATGGGGCTTCGCGACCTGGAGAACCAGGTTGTCGAGATCGCGCGCCGCGATACAAGGGAAAAGACGTCCGTTCCCATGGAAGGGCTTGCTGCCTATGTTGCAAATTTATTGGAGACTATCCAAAAAGCCATGTACGATAAGGCCCTGGCCTTCCGGAGCGAGCGTATTACCCGGGTCGATACCTGGGACGAATTTGAAAAAGTGCTGAATGGGAAAGGGGGATTCATATCGGCCCATTGGGATGGCACAGCTGCTACGGAAGAGGCTATCAAGGACAAGACCAAGGCAACCATCCGTTGTATCCCGTTGAACAACCCTGCCGAAGAAGGGAAATGTATTTTGACGGGGAAGCCGAGCAAGCAGCGGGTGCTTTTTGCAATAGCTTATTAGACAGGATTTTATACAAAGGTTGCCCTATTGCATTGGGAAATACGTGAAGATCGTTATGTATCGCCGGCCATTTTTTTTACTTTCGGCCAACTGTTAATAAAACAATATTCCAATGGAAACAAATGCAACCTCCAGCCTTTTCGAACTTCAGGTCGATCATGAGTCGACTGCCTATCTCAAAGAAGCAGCCCGTTGGGCCAAATTCCTGGCCATAGTGGGATTTATTTTCTGTGGGCTTTTTGCGATATTTGGTCTCTTCGCAGGCTCGCTGATTGGCCGCATGTATTCTTCGGTAGGCGTAGGTCAGTCAGGTGCTATGGGCGGCGCATTCTTCTCCATCGTATATATCCTCATAGCCCTGCTATACTTTTTCCCTTGTCTCTACACATTCAATTTTGCCAAAAAAATGCAGGTGGCGTTGGCTTCCAATGACCAGGCACAGCTGAATCAATCTTTCAGGAACCTGAAGGCATGCTATCGCTTTTTAGGCATATTGATGGTCATCTGTCTTAGCCTTTGGGGGCTTGGAATTATTTTCGCTATCATCGGCGCGGCATTCCGCTAACCGGGTCGATCACTGCGTAGCGTAGTAATTGTAATCCTTCAGCAGCGTTTCGAGAAATTCCAGCGAATCCTGATCACTGGAGATATTCAGTTTTGCTTTTATCCTTTCTCCGATGCGCATGGAAAGATCATAATCGCTTTTTTTCCGCACGGTGCCGATAATGCTTTTCAGGGTATTGATGTCCTTGTCGGTGAGCTGCATTACCTGGGGGAACCGGGGCTGGTAATTGCTTTCCAGCTCCGTGAATACGGTATCTTCCCAGGAAGTATGCGTTTTGGTATCGATGACGATGGTGCCGGCGACCAGGTCCCCGATGCGTTGGGTAAGAGGTGTAGCCAGCACGCAGACAAGGCCTGAAAAGAGGAAGATCGCAAACCACCAGTCCAGCGCTCCAAACTGGATAAAACCCAGAAGCCAAATGGGAAAATCAGCCAGCCGGAACGCCCACCGCATGAGGTACTGGCTAAGGGAAGGCTGTCCTCCATCGGTGGTGATCACCTTTATCCCCAGGGCCTTTTTCCCCACGCTCTGACCGTTAAGGGTTATCTCGCAGATCAGGTGATAGAACAGGGGAGGCAGGCCTAATAATACCATGGCCCATTGCTCGTCATCATCCCAGTTCAGGGCATCCACCATCTTGCGAAGGAAATAATAATAGCCGATAAAGATAGTAAGGTCGATCAGCCAGGCAAACATCCGCTTGTGAAAGGGGGTGATGGCAAATTCCACCTCTATATTGAAGCCGGTGTCTAATTTTACGATGGGCATACGGTGACTTCGGGATGGTAAAGAATAATTACTATATTGTATCCGTAAATATAAAGCTAAATCTTCCTACGTGCGAGAAGGACTTTTTATTAAAAAAAATATTGATAAGTGGAAAGGGTATCAATATGAGCCGACCTCCGATCCTGATGAAATGGCAGGACAGTTCACCGAGCTGGTGAACGATCTGGGCTATGCCAAGACATTTTACCCGCACAGCAAGGTGACGCAATATCTGAATGGACTGGCATCCCGTATCTACCTGGGGATATACCGTAACAAAAAAGAACAGGTATCCCGCATCCTTAATTTCTGGAAGGTGGAATTACCCCTTGTGATCAGACGGCATCACCGGGAGATATTGTATGCTTTTCTGATCTTTTTATTATTTGTCATTTTTGGGGCCTTTTCCACCGCCCACGATCAGACCTTTGTCAGGGGTGTATTGGGGGATCGGTATATGGATACCACGGAGGACAATATTGCCAAAGGCGATCCGTTTGGCATCTACAAATCGGGGTCCCAGGTCAATATGTTTGTCCAGATCGCGGCAAATAATATTGAAGTATCCTTTATGGTATTTATATGCGGGTTCATCGTGTCCATCGGCAGCGTCTGGCAGCTGTTCCTGAATGGCGTCATGTTAGGTGTTTTTCAATATTATTTCTTTTCAAAAGGATTGGGATGGCAATCCGTACTTGTCATCTGGATACATGGCACGCTGGAAATATCTTCCATTATCATAGCAGGAGCCGCGGGTTTTGTGCTGGGCAACAGCATTCTTTTCCCGGGTACGCACAAGCGATTATACTCACTGAAGCGGGGAGCAAAGGATGGTATAAAAATGATGATCGGGCTGATACCCATGTTCATCGTAGCTGCTTTTTTAGAAGGGTTTGTCACACGATATTCCGGTATGCCTATATGGCTTAGCATATCCATCCTGGCGGCTTCACTGACCTTTGTTATCTGGTACTTTATCATCTATCCACGCCGCCTAAGCTTAAAACTCTCCACAAACTAAACCCATGGGTTCCCGCCTGTACTTCCTGACCTTGACCTTACTGCTGATCGGGCTGCAAAGCCCGGCGCAGCGCCATGGGCGCCGGCATGAACAACGTGTCAGACATGCCAGCCGTCTGCCAGATTCCGTAAGTACTTCCGATGAGGAGATCAAGCCTTTTTCAGCCGACGATGTCAGTTCTTCCGGAAATAGTTCTTCCAGTAATAGCTCTTCCGGGCCCGCCAAGGTGGATTCCACCCAGAGCTCTGTACAGAACGTACCGGAAAATACAACCACCAACGTCGACACGGCGGCCAGCGAGACACCGGAACCTCTTGTCCTGCGTAGCATTCCCGACACGGCCATCCGCAATTGGAAGAACAGCCGCGATTTTGCCTATGCCAATGATCCCTCTTTATGGAAGAAGAAGCCGGAAGAGGGAGAGAGCCTGCTGCAACGGATCTTCAATAGCGATATTTTTCGCTGGCTTATCTATATACTTTTAGGCAGCATATTGCTTTATGCCCTGTACAAGATCATTTCGGAGAACAATCTTCGTTTTTTCTACCGGAAACCGGCCCGCCTCAAAGAGACCCCGCTGGAGGAGGCCGAACTGCCTGAAGAGGACCTGGATCAGTTGTTGAAGAAGGCAGTGGAAGGGAAAGAATACCGTATGGCTACCCGGTATCTTTATCTAAAGACCCTGCGGCATCTGGATCGGCTGGAATTGATCCGGTGGCATAGTCAGTCTACGGATGAGGAATACGTGCGGCAAATGGACACAAGACCACAGGGGGAACGCTTTCGCTGGCTTACCTCCGCCTATGAGCGGGTGTGGTATGGCAAGTTCCCGTTGGATGAGCACCAGTTTTCCCGGCTGTCACAATATTTTCAGGATTTTCATAATGCTGCCCGCCATCCCCAACATTCATGAACCTTATTAACGATATCTTCAGGGGGCTGAGAAGTCTGCGCGGCTGGACAGTGGCATCCATTCTTATCACATTGATGTCCTGTAACGATCAGGGCAGCACACCGAGCCAACGGGTGACGCTCTGGCGTAAAGATAAATTGCCTTATGGCACTTATATAGCTTATGAAAGCCTTCCCTATCTGTTCCCCAACGCCGAGATATCCGTCAATCGGAAGGATATAGCATCCCTGTCGCAAAAAGAGGGGAAGAAAGCGCTGATCTTCATCGGATATATTGCCGGGACCGATCCATCAGATATCAACGCGCTGCTGAACTTTGTAGGAGAAGGGAACCACGTTCTCATATCCGCATTTTCTTTCGGGGATACGCTGCTACGGGCATTGAATGTCAGAATGGGTAGAGACACTATAGGATATCCCAACAAAGACAGTCTGCGGCTCAGCGTATACCAGCCTGTCACGAATGATTCATTGTCCTATGCCTATCCCGGCTTTGCGTTTGACGGATGGGTCGACTCACTGGATAGCAAATATGCAACCGTGCTGGGCAGGGATGAAAAAGGACGCCCCGACCTGATCAAGTTCAGCTATAAGGGAGGAGGATCGATACTCCTGCATTTTGCTCCCATGGCGTTCACCAATTATTTCCTGCTTCATAAGAATAACAAGGCATACTATGACAATGTCCTTTCCTATATTCCGGAAAGCGTCAACGAGGTCATATGGGATGAGTCCTTCCGATACAACAGGCGAAAGAATTTTTCGACCCTGAATTATATGATGAGCCAGCGTTCGTTTGCCTGGGCCCTATCACTGCTATTGCTGTTGTTACTCCTTCTCTATCTGTTCGAATCCAAACGCAGGCAGAGGATAGTGCCCATTATAGCGCCCCTGCGCAATACGTCGCTGGACTTCGTGACGACCATCGGCCGGCTGTATTATCAGCGAAGGGATAACCAAAACCTGGCTGCCAAGATGGCGACCCACTTTCAGGACTATATCCGGACAAAATATAATATCCCTGTTCATCTTTCCGACCCGGCATTTGTCGAGCGTCTCTCTTACAGGACGGGCATCCATAAGGATTTCCTGCAAACGCTGGCGGGAGATATCCTTTATATGCAGCAAGGTGAGAGCGTAACGGATAGAGAACTGCTGGACTTGAACCAAAAATTGGACGAATTTTATAAACAAGCATAAAAATGGAAGAGAATCTTTTCGAACAACGGACCGACCTGAGCGCATTGCAACAGGCTGTCGGAGAGCTGCGGGCGGAGATAGGCAAAGTGATCGTAGGGCAGGAGCAAATGATCGAATTGTTGCTGGCAGGCATCCTGGCAGACGGACATATATTGATAGAAGGAGTACCTGGGGTGGCCAAGACGCTTACGGCAAAGTTGCTGAGCAGGGTCATTTCCGTAAACTTTTCACGTATACAGTTTACGCCCGACCTCATGCCCAGCGATGTCATCGGAACCTCCATCTTCAATCCCCGGGAAAATTCGTTCCAGTTCAAGCCGGGCCCCATTTTCAGCAATATCGTGCTCATCGATGAGATCAACAGGGCTCCTGCCAAGACCCAGTCGGCCCTTTTCGAGGTCATGCAGGAGAAGCAGATCACGGTGGACGGGCAGACATTTGTAATGCCGCCTCCTTTTATGGTCGTGGCTACACAAAACCCCATCGAACAGGAGGGGACCTATCACCTTCCGGAAGCGCAGCTGGACAGGTTTCTGTTCAAGATCAACGTGGGATATCCGACCCTGGAGCAGGAGTTCCGTATCGTATATGATCATCACCTCGCCGGGACGGAACAACGTATAGATCATGTACAGCCTGTGCTATCGGCCCATCGTATAGATGAACTACGCAAGCAGGTACATGCGTTGGTAGTGGAAGAAAAACTGATACAGTTCATCACCTCCATCGTAGCCGCTACACGTAACCACAAATCGATATACCTGGGCGCGTCGCCACGCGCCAGCATCGGGATACTCAATGGGTCAAAGGCCCTGGCAGCCATGCGGGGACGTGACTTTGTCATACCGGACGATATTGTGTATATAGTGCCTGCTGTCCTCCGTCACCGGCTGGTACTCACTCCCGAAAAAGAAATGGAAGGTGCGTCCACGGATGACGTTATTGGAGAAATCATTCAATCTATTGAAATACCACGGTAAATGCTCCGGCGATTCTACAAATCTCTCTTTATTTCCCGTCGTTGGTACTGGCTGTTCGTGTCAGTGATCCTTCTTTTTATCCTGTCCTTTGGCATCAGTCTTTTATTTACGATCGCCCAGCTGTTGCTGCTCTTTGTGGTGGTGACGAGTATGCTGGATTACCTGATCCTCTTCACCCGGAAGGATCCCGTCCTTGTTCAGCGGGAACTATCCGACAGGTTCAGCAATGGAGATCAGAACCCCGTGAAGCTTGTAGTGATCAATCAATATCCTTTCCGCATCCGTTACCGTATCATCGATGAGCTCCCGGATCAGTTCCAGCGAAGGGACTTTCGTTTGGATGGCGAGCTCCGGCCGGGTGAAACAACAGAGCTGTTCTATGAGCTGAGACCGACTGAGCGCGGCGAATATATCTTTCATGACATCAATGTATTTATCAAGAGCCCTTTTGGACTGGTGGTCAGGCGTAAGATACTACCGTCGAAAAAGATGGTAAAGGTCCTGCCTTCCTACCTTGCCCTCCGGCAATTCGAGCTGCTGGCAGCATCGCACAACCTGGCGGAGAGCGGAAGTAAAAGGGTGCGCAGACAAGGTCAGAGCCTGGAGTTCGAACAAATAAAGGAATATGTGATAGGGGACGATATCCGCAATATCAACTGGAAGGCGACAGCCCGTAAAGGCGGCCAGTTGATGGTGAACAACTACACCGATGAGAAAAGCCAGCAGGTCTATTGTGTTGTCGACAAGGGACGTGTTATGAAAATGCCTTTTGACGGCATGAGTCTGTTGGATTATGCCATCAATGCCACGCTGATCCTCTCCCGGGTGGCGCTTATCAAACAGGACAAGGCAGGGATAGTGACGTTCGGGGATCAGATAGGGACATATCTTCCTGCCGGTCGCCGCGCAATGCAAATGACGAATATCCTTGAAATATTATATAACCAGCAGACCCGGTTTCACGAGACGGACTATGAAAAGCTGCATGCCCTGGTCCGTACTCGCATCACCCAACGAAGCCTTATCGTGCTGTTCACGAATTTCGAGTCCCTCTCCGGCCTGAAAAGAGAACTGCCCTCCATCCGCGCCATCGCCAGGAATCACCTGCTGCTGGTGGTATTCTTTGAAAACACCGGCTTGAAGCAGATACAGACCTCGGGTACTGAGGATATTGAAGGCCTTTATATAAAGACCATCGCCGAAAAGTTCGCGTATGAAAAAAGACTTATCGTCAAAGAGCTGAACCAGCATGGCATTTTGACCATCCTCACCGCGCCGGAGAACCTTACCGTGCAGACAGTGAACAAATACCTGGAAATAAAGGCCCGGCAGGCCATTTGATGGTCCTGGTCGGCGCAATTGGCTATCTTTGCGCCGATGCAACAGAATCATATGGACAACAACCCTTTTGCCGGGGGGCAGGCTTTATTGATCGACAAGCCGCTGGACTGGACCTCTTTCGATGTAGTGCGGAAAATAAGAGGCATGGTAAAGATAAAAAAGGTAGGGCATGCCGGCACACTGGACCCTTTGGCCACCGGACTGCTTATCGTCTGCACAGGAAAATATACCAAGAGGATCAATGAGTACATGGCGCAGGAAAAAGAGTATACTGGCACGATCACTCTGGGCGCCACTACGCCTACATTCGACCTCGAAAGTGAACCGGAAAATTTTAAGGACATATCTTTTGTCACGCCTGAATTGCTGCAGCAGGCTGTTAGCCGGCTCACCGGCCCCATCGAGCAGGTACCGCCTATTCATTCAGCTATCAAAAAGGATGGTAAAAGAGTATACGAGTTGGCAAGAAAGGGTAAGGAAGTGAAACTGGACCCACGTCCCGTAATGATCCATGTATTCGAGATCACGAGCTTTAACTTACCCGTAGTGCAATTCCGGGTGGTGTGTTCCACGGGCACCTATATTCGCAGTCTTGCCAATGATCTGGGGGCTATCCTGGGCTGTGGCGGGCATCTCAGCAGTCTCTGCCGGACCCGTATCGGGGATTTCAGGCTGGAACAGGCGATGAATATGGAGCAGGCGGGAAAATATATCCGGGACAGCCTGGGATCCGCATAGGAGACCGTTGTCCGTCAGAATGGATAGTTGATACCCAATTGGAACTGACCGTCGCTAAGCCGCATTTTGTAGAACCATTTATCCGCATTTTCCAGGCGCTGGGGATCTCTCAATTTATAGGCCCAGTCAAACCGGATCAGGAAATAGTCGAAGTCCAGCCGGAGACCCGTGCCTGCGTCCACCGCAAATTCCTTAAAAAATCGGTTGAGCTGGAAGTCGCTGCCCACATCCCTTTTTGGGTTGGCCGTGTCCGTAAGGTGACGGTTCCATATATTGCCCGCATCCGCGTATAACGCGCTTTTGAGCTTGACGCCGAATATCGTCCCCAGCGGGAATCTGTATTCGATGTTGCCTTCCAGCTGGATATCCCCGAACCTGTCTAAATGTTTGGGCTGTGTGGTATAAAAAGTGGAGGAGCCCAATCCCAATTGCCGGATCTGCCAGCCCCGCATGCTATTGGGACCGCCGGCAAAAAATGCCTTGTAAAAGGGCAGCGTCTCCTCACTACCGCTGCCAGCCTTGCCATAGGCAATCCCTGCTCCTGCAAAGGCCCGCATGGCCAGCTCCGTGCGTTTGAAATCTATGTGATGACTGTATTCCACCTCGCCTTTGACAAAGCGCCAAAGGTCTCCTTTATCCAGCTCCTGTATGAGCCCGAGCACCGCCCCACTTTCCTCTGCGCTGATACGGAGGAAGTTGGTATGGATACCTTTTTTCCTCACCGAGCTATAGACGAACTGCATCCCCACGACAAGGCCGCTGCGGAAGGCCAGGTTCAGGGAGGGGAAACTGTCCAGGTACTTTTGAAAGCTGTCCGTCTTGAACAGCTTGGTATATTCGACATTGATCAGGTTGAAGAGATAGGACCGATTGCCCTTTGTCCATTGGTAGCCCCAGGATGTATTGATGGATTGTGCGGTAAAGAATTCTCGTCTATCCGTATAGGAAGCGTTTACGTTGAGCACGGAACGAAGGCTGTCCAATCTGCCTTCTTTGCGGACCAGCAGCCGCTTGACGAACTCCGGCGCTATCAGCCGGGGAACGGAGATGGTATGGGCGATACTGGCCTGGGTGGTCTGTATAAAGTTATCGCCCAATTCTACCCCTGCCCGCAGATTGGTGGTAGAGAGCACCGACTGGCGAAAGGTATTCCGGTTCTGCAGGGCGAAGTTGACGCCGATCCCAAAGAGATCTCCGACCGTGATGATATCCGCCGTATTGCGGCTGGCTTCCAGCCCCACCTGCAGATGTTGTTTCTTGTTGGGATAAAGACGCACCGCGGCATCCAGCAGGGAATCCGAACTGGTGGAAGGAGTAAAATTGACGGCTGCCTGCTGCCAGGCGCTCATCTGGCTGAAGCGGTTGAAGGTCCTGTCGGCATTGGACTGCTTGTACATGCGCCCCGGCCGCAGGTATACATTGTTAGCGATAAAAGAAGGCTTGAACCTGTCCGTACGGGAAATGATGGTAAGACCCCGGGCCGTGGTGGTATCGACGCTGCTGAGGGTAGCCGTATCTTCCAGTATTTGCAGGTCCGGATATACCGTGACATTCCCGATGTAATACTGACGGGTATGACCAGAGTCCTTGGGAGGGCGCTGCTCCATCACGACATTGATCGTGGGTTTCTCTCTCTTTCTCCGGAGCTTTTCCAGCAGGGCCGCCTGTTCGAAGGGGTCCAGTGTCGGATCGATGAGGGCGGCTACTACCGTATCTATAACAGCAACAAGGTCATCCTTGGTGAATTTGTAATATCCATTCTCGTGAAAAAGAGTGACCAGTCTGTCCCGCTCGTCCGAGATCAGCCTGTTCGAATAGGGCTCTCCTTTTTTGAGCAGGGATTGCCCTTTCGTCTGAAGGGCCAGCGCCTGCAGGGCAGGAGTATGCAGGTCAAAGCCAATGGAATCGAGGTGCATTTGCTTGCCCGGCCATACCCTGAAATCGATGCTCACCCGGTATTGATCCTTGATATGATTCTTTTTATGGACCGTATCTATGCGTACCGTATCCTTTATCGTCGTTGTATAATATCCCAAAGCGTTCAGCAGGACCACCATATAGCTGATGCTGCGACGCATATTGCTCGAATCGTAGGCTGGGGGATTGACGACCTTGGTATAAATACCGGCGATCGAGCTCTCCTGTGTACGCAGGCTGTCGTCCAGCTGATTTGACAGACGCAGCGCCAGGTCCTTTTTTTCACTACGGGGTATATCCCCTTCTACTTTTATATTTGTGTGATAAACAAAGGGCTTTCCGAACTGGTAGCCGGTCACATGATGGAATCCGGAGCAGGAGTACAGGAAAATGGACGCCGGGAATGCAATCAATAGGTAAAGGAGAGAAACACTAACTTGCCGGCGGTATCCCATAAAGAAATTAAACAAACCCGATAGGGGTCAACTTTTGTATATAAACGAAAAGCAATGCTTGCAAAATCGCAGGTCAAATATATTCAAAGTTTAGGCCAGAAAAAATTTCGTGATCAGGAGGGGGTATTTGTCGTAGAAGGACCCAAGATGGTGAAGGAGCTGTTGGCCGCGTCCAACCTGGACTTGGTGACCCTGGTCGGGGTTGCTTCTTTCCAGGAGGCCGGTATCCCTTTTACAGAGGTAAAGGAAAGCGAGCTTCAGCGGGTATCCTTCCTGTCGACCCCCAACCAGGTGCTGGCCGTATTCAGGAAACCCGTCTTTGAAGATCCGCGGTTTGAGGACAGCGTCAGCCTCGTGCTGGATGGTATCCAGGACCCCGGCAATCTCGGCACCATTGTCCGGATCGCGGACTGGTTTGGCATCCGCAGACTGGTATGTACTCCCGACAGCGCCGATGTCTTCAACCCCAAGGCCACCCAGTCCACCATGGGCAGCATCAGCCGTGTGCAGGTATTATATGAAGATCCCATAGGATGGATGGACCGGTATCCGGACCTGCCGGTTTATACTGCCGTGCTGGAAGGGAAAAGCATTTATGAACAGCCCGCCGTCCGGAAAGGGTGGATCGTCATCGGGAATGAATCCAGGGGTATCAGGGGAGAGTTGCTGCAGCGGGCTACCCATCCTATAACCATACCCAGGATCGGGCAGGCCGAATCGTTGAATGCGGCTGTCGCCACCGGGATCATCCTGTCGCACCTGGTAGGACGGTAGTAGTAGCTCACAACTGACAATTGCAGGTCAACGGAATTGAATGGCCCTGGCCGGCTGCATCTTCCGGACGACAATCGTAGGGATCATCAGTATGAGGAAGCTGATGAGAAAGGTCCCTCCATTCACTACTACAAAATGCCACCACTCCAGCCTGCCGATCGCCTTGGAGATAAAATAAGCTTCTTCGGGCATCGTAATAAAACCGTATTTATCCTGCAGCCAATAGATCAGCAGCGCGAAGGCGTTGCCGATGGCCATTCCAAAGAGCGTGATGATCGCGCCCTGGTAGAGGAATATTCTTTGTACCGAGGCGGTAGGGGCGCCGATGGCTTTCAGGATACCGATCATACGGGTACGTTCCAGCACCAGGATGATCAGACAGGTGACGAGGTTCAGCGTGGCGATGACCGTCATGATGATCAGCACGATGAGGATCGTGACGTCCTGCAGGTTCAGCCAGTCGAAGATGTTGGGGGTAATATCCATAAGGGTACGGCTGCTCCAGGCGACAGGCAACTCGTCATACAGGCGGGAGTTCACCGTATCCGCCATTCGATAGTCCTTGATAAAGACCTCATACCCGCTGATCTGATCCGGGGCCCAGTTATTCAATCGCTGGATCAGTTTCAGGTCTCCGATAGCCACCAGCTTGTCGAAATCCTCGATGCCTATCTTAAAGATACCCGCCACTGTCAGCTGTCTTACCCGTGGCGAGCCCTGGGGCTGGATAAAATAGATCAGGACCTTATCGCCGACCTTTAGCCTCAGCTGGTCGGCCATATAAGAGGAGATATTGATCTCGTTGCTGTAGCTGCTGTCGGGCCAGTGTATCCAGCGTCCGCTCTTCAGGAAGCCATCCATATTACTGAAATCATAGCCCTTTTGCACCCCCTTGAGCAATATCCCCTGGATGCCTTCGCTGCTGCGGAGGACGGCATTTTTGATGGCGTAAGCTCCTACGCTTTTTACATCCTTGTCGGCATGCAGGATGCGCAATACCGTATCATTTTCCGCCACAGGCAGCTCTTCAGCAATGGCTGCCCGGTTGGGCGCGGCATATTGTACGCGGATATGGCCCCAGAGACTAAATACCTTTTGGCCCACCGTATATTGAAAACCCTTTGTAAAGGCGAAGGTCAGCAACATAGCCGCTATGCTAATGGCAGTAGCCGTTATCGCCAGCCGGATAATGAATCGGGAAAATGATCGTTCCCGGTTGAAAGCCACACGCCGGGCGATAAATGCTGCTACGTTCATAGTTTGATAGCCAAAACTATAAAAGTTTTTGCTACATTGTCAAGCAATTCTTTCCCATGAAGTACCTATCGTTGTTTTTTGCCTGCAGCATGACGGTCCTGCTGACCGCCGCCCAGACGCCGGATTCCGTCTATGCTCCGAATATCCGGACGCCGCAGCTGTACAAGGCCGGCAATCAGCTCGGCTATCCCGTTCTCCACCTGAATGGCAATGATCAGCTGGAGCTTCATTTTGACGATGTGGATGGAGACGTAAAGAATTATTATTATACCTATCAGTTGTGCAATGCCGACTGGACCCCCGCCGTTGTCAGTGAGTTCGACTATATCCGGGGCTTCTCACAGGTGAGGGTCTCCAGCTACCAGGTATCCTCTGTGGCGTTGACGCATTACACCCATTACCAGGCCGTCCTGCCTGACCCGAGCTGTCTGCCCATTCACTCGGGCAATTATCTTGTCAAGGTCTTTCTCGATGCGGACACTTCCAAGCTCGTCTTTACCCGTCGCATGCTCGTGGCGGACAGGAAGATCACGATCGGAGCCGAGATCCTGCAGCCCTACGATCCTAACATTGCGCATACGCATCAGCGCCTTGTCTTTAAAGCAAATGCCACTGCGCTGAATCCTAACAATGCACTGGACCAGATCAAGGTCGTGATACTGCAAAATCGTCGATGGGACAATGCCATCCGGGATATCAAACCCACTTTTTATGTGAACAACAATCTGGACTACAACAGTGCTGATGGCATCGTATTTCCTGGCGGCAGCGAGTGGCGGTGGCTGGATCTGCAAAGCTTCCGGTATCAGAGCGACAGGGTGCAGAACGTGATCTACGGCAAGACGTCCACGGAAGTATTCCTGCGACCGGACGGCGACAGGAGCCGTCAGCCTTATTTATTCTATAAGGATTATAATGGGTTTTATTTTATACAGACCACTGAAAGCATCAACCCTTATTTTCAAACGGACTATGCCACCGTGCATTTCAATTTCACACCGCCGGATCATTCTCCCTGGCCTGATAAGGACATATATTTGCTGGCTAAATTTACAGGCGGTGGGCTCAACGACAGCACCCGGATGGTATTCAATGGGGAGAAGGGGAGGTATGAGCTGTCCTTCCAGATGAAGCAGGGGTACTACAGTTATGCGTATGTCACTGTCGACAGGGCGGACCCTGACCGTAAACCCTCTTTTGAATTCACCGAGGGCAATCACATCGAGACGGAAAATGAATACACGATACTCATGTATTACAGGGCGCTGGGAGCAAGGGCCGACGAATTGGTGGGAAGCGCGACCGTGAGCAGCCTCAATGTTTTCCGATGACCTATGCGGACCAAGGGTCCGCAGGCCCATCATTAGACGTGCAACGGGGATGGGATATTTTTTGGTGTAAACCATACCCGTTGCAATAAAAATTAGAAAAAATTTAAGCGGGTGTTAGCTGTTTATCTGTATCTTTGTGCCCGGCAAGTCTTATACGACCAGCTCCCGCTGAACCCCCCCAGGGCCGGAAGGCAGCAAGGGTAAGTGGTCGCAGCGGTGCGATGTAAGTAACTTGCCTTTTTTTATTTAGTGGACCTGGGGTCCGCAGGCCAATACTCCCGTAAAAGATAAATTTAAAAACCATGAAATTTTTCATTGATACCGCCGACCTGGCACAAATCAAAGAAGCAAACGATCTAGGCATTTTAGATGGGGTAACTACCAATCCTTCCCTGATGGCGAAAGTGGGTATCAAGGGCGAAGCCGCTGTTACCAATCATTACAAGACCATCGCAGAGCTGGTAGACGGAGATGTAAGCGCTGAAGTGGTATCTACTGAATTCAAGGACATCATCGAAGAAGGAAAGAAACTGGCCGCCATCCATCCGAACATCGTAGTAAAAGTGCCCATGATCAAGGATGGCATCAAGGCGCTGAAATGGTTTTCCGACAATGGTATCAAGACCAACTGTACGCTGGTATTTTCTGCAGGGCAGGCGATCCTGGCCGCCAAGGCAGGAGCCAGCTATGTATCTCCTTTTATCGGTCGCATCGACGATAGCAGCTGGGACGGCGTAGAGCTTATCGCACAGATCGCTCAGATATATGCCGTACAGGGTTTTGAGACGGAGATCCTGGCAGCCAGCATACGCAGTGCTTTGCATATTGTAAAGTGCGCCGAGGCGGGAGCCGATGTGTGTACTTCTCCGCTGGAGTCGATCCTGGGTCTTTTGAAACATCCGTTGACGGACATCGGGCTGGCTAAGTTCCTGGCCGATGCAAAGGCGTTCAAATAATCAAATGGTGGGCCGCAAGCCCGCTGTCAAATATTAAGCTGTCTTATACTGCAGGCTATAGGTGTCCCCCGGGGTGCTTATAGCCTGTAACGTTATATCCCTGCCAAGCCCCACTACTTCTCCGATAATAATAATAGACGGATGTGTCAGCTGATATTCCACCGCCATAGTGGGGAGCTGCTCCACGGTGCCCCGTGCTATTTTTTCTTCCGGCATCGAGGCGTAGTGGATGATGGCGGCTGGTGTCGAGCCCACGCCTTCTTCTCCATAAATAGCGGCTATTTCCTTCAGTTTCTTCATACCCATATAGATCACGATCGTGGCCTTGCTTTTCATGGCGAGCCTCAGGTCATTGGATAGTTCCCCATCTTTCTTCGTACCCGTAATAACCCAGATGCTTTCGCTGAGATGACGATGTGTCAGCGGGATGGCCGAAAGCCCTGCCGCTTGCATGCTGCTGATACCGGGGATATAGGATACCGCAATGCCCTGCTGACGGGCAAATATCACTTCTTCAAAGCCCCGTCCAAAGATAAAGGGGTCGCCGCCCTTGAGACGGACGACCTTGCCTGCCGTAAAGGCTTTTTCCTTTATCAGGGCGTGAATAGTCTCCTGGGGGGTATATTCTCCATAAGGGAGCTTGCCTACATATATCTTTTCGCAGGATGGAGAGGCCCAGTCCAATAGTGCGGTATTGCACAGGTTGTCATACAGGATGACAGATGCCTCCTGAAGAATCCTGCATGCTTTGAGCGTGATCAGCTCCGGATCGCCCGGTCCGGCGCCTATCAATATCAGTTCGGGACGGATATTTGGAGAAATTACATGCATATAATATATTTATATACGAAACTATTACACAATTTAACCAAAAAAATCAGGTTAATTAATATATTTTATGATATAAATAATATTTATAACGAAAAAATTCCGTATACTTGTATAAGTATACTATATGTGAATATATATAATATATAGTACTAACTGCTAACGTTTGCCTTCCATTCATGCCGGGCCTGTGCCCGGTCGCCTTAGTGAACCTTTGGTTCGTCGTCCAACGGATAGATAGTAGATCTAAAAAAATTGACTATGAGCGCCTCCAACAAACCCATAGTGGTTGTCATCGGTAATGGTATGGTCGGTCACAAGTTCTGCGAGAGACTGATGGCTGCAACCTCCTCCTTCCGGATCATCGTTTTTGGCGAAGAGCCCAGGCCGGCTTACGACCGTGTGCACCTGAGCGAGTATTTCAATGGCAAGTCAGCCCATGACCTGAGTCTTTCCATGGCCGGCTGGTTCGATGAGCAGGATGTGGAACTGCATATAGGCGATCCGGTTAGAGAGATCGATCGGACCGCCAAACTGGTGCATTCGAGAAAGGGCATTGTCCAGTCGTATGATATGCTGGTGCTCGCCACTGGTTCCGGCGCCTTTGTGCCCGATATCAGCGGTATCGAAAAGAAAGGTGTGTTTGTCTATCGTACCATCGAAGACCTGGACCTTATCAGGGAATATGCAAAAGGTGCGCATAATGCAGCTGTTATGGGAGGGGGCTTATTGGGGCTGGAAGCCGCCAAGGCCCTGCTCGATCTGGGCATTTCCAATCCTTATGTCATTGAATTTGCCAGCCGCCTGATGCCCCGGCAGATCGACAGCGCCGGCAGCCATATCCTGGAGACGAGGCTTAAGAAATTAGGACTGCAGATACTCCTGAATAAGTCCACGCTGGCCGTAGAAGGGGGAGAAAGCATCCGCACGCTGCGTTTTGCCGACGACACGAGCCTGGACCTGGACATGCTGGTCATTTCTGCAGGTATACGACCTCGTGATGAGCTGGCAAGGCTGGCCGGGCTGCAGGTGGGCACTCGCGGTGGTATCCTCGTCAACGAGAAGATGCAAACAAGCGATCCGCACATATACGCCATCGGCGAATGTGCGCTGGCCTGCGGCATGATCTATGGCCTGGTGGCACCGGGATACGAGATGGCCGATGTCGTGGTCTCACAGCTGACGGAAGGGAATAAGTCCTTTACGGGATTTGATATGAGCACCAAGCTAAAGCTCATCGGTGTGGATGTAGCCAGCTTTGGGGACGCTTTTGTCAGCGAGCCGGATAGCCGTACCATCGTATTCGAGGACAGGCACAAGGGCATTTACAAACGGATCAACATTACGAGTGATGGGACACGTCTGCTGGGAGGTATCCTTATCGGAGACGCCGCAGCATATAATATATTATTACAGACCGTCAATAACCGGCTGCCGCTGCCTCCGGACCCGGAAGACCTGGTCCTTGGCAGCCGGGGCGGCGCCGCTGCCGGCGCCGGTGTGATGGACCTTCCCGACGAGGCGCTGATCTGTTCCTGCGAGTCCGTCACAAAGGCCGCTATCTGTACGGCCGTGATGGAGAAAGGCGTCGAGTCCGTAGAGGGAATGAAGAAGTGTACCAAGGCAGGGACGGGCTGTGGCGGCTGTGTTCCATTGGTAAAAGACCTGATTGCCGGTACGCTGAAGGCAAATGGACGCTATGTCCGCAATGTCATATGCGAGCATTTCGATCAGTCACGCCAGGAGCTGCTGGATCTTATAAAGCTCCATGATGTAAGGACCTATGATGAGGCGCTGGGCCGCTGGGGGAAAGGCGATGGATGCGAAGTCTGCAAACCCGCAGTCGCCAGTATCCTGGCCAGCTGCTGGAATGACAATATACAAAAGCAGCCTGTTATACAGGACAGCAACGATAGATTTCTCGCCAATATTCAAAAAGGGGGCACCTATTCCGTAGTGCCTCGCATACCTGGCGGGGAGATCACGCCGGAGAAGCTTATCGTATTGGGCAAGGTGGCTAAAAAATACAACCTGTATACAAAGATCACGGGTGGACAGCGTATCGATCTGTTTGGCGCGCATGTAGGCGACCTGCCGGATATATGGGAAGAGCTGATCGACGCGGGTTTCGAGAGCGGACATGCCTACGGCAAGGCCCTTCGTACGGTGAAAAGCTGTGTCGGCAGCACCTGGTGCCGGTTTGGCCTGCACGACAGCGTTTCTTTTGCCATCGAGGTAGAGGAAAGATACCGGGGCATTCGTGCTCCGCATAAGATAAAAGGCGGCGTCAGCGGCTGTATCCGGGAATGCGCCGAGGCGCAGAGCAAGGATTTTGGCATCATTGCAACCGAGAAGGGGTGGAACCTTTATGTATGCGGCAATGGCGGATCAAAACCACAGCATGCGCAGCTGCTGGCCACCGACATCGATAGCGCCACCGTGATACGATACCTCGACCGCTTTCTCATGTTCTACATCCAGACAGCCGACCCGCTGACCCGTACCGCTACCTGGCTGAACAAGATGGATGGCGGCATGTCCTATCTGAAAAATGTGGTGGTCGAAGACAGCCTGGGTATGGCTACACAATGGGAGGCGGAGATGCAGACGCTGGTGAACAGCTATAAGTGCGAATGGAAGGAGGTGGTGGAAGATCCCGCGCTGCGTCAGCGGTTCGTCCACTTTGTAAATGCACCCCGGAAAAAAGACCCCAGCGTATCGTTCGACAACATGCGCGGGCAGATAAAAGCCAAGGAATGGTAACTACATCTCTTATGGGATAAAAACAGTAACAAAAGCTTATGGAGACAAATACGACATCTTACAATAATCCCGGAGCTATAGCCGGGAGCACCCCTAACGGAAGCGCACCCAAATGGAGATTTGCCTGCCAGGTGGAAGATATCCCGTCCGATGGAGGCGCCTGTGTCAGCCTGAACGAGGAGCAGATCGCGATCTTTAATTTCTCCCGGCGCGGACAGTGGTATGCTACGGAGAACCGTTGCCCCCACAAACAGCAGATGGCGCTGTCCCGGGGAATGACAGGCAGTCTGGGGGAGCAATGCGAGCCAAAGGTGGCCTGCCCCTTTCATAAAAAGACCTTTTCGCTGGTGACAGGAGAATGCCTTACGGGGGAGGATTATAAGATCAGGACCTATCCGGTGAAGATAAAGGACGGGAAGATATATATAGGTATGTAGAAAAAACTACAGGAAAAGTTTAAAGAAAATACTGCTCTCTACTGTCGAAATTTGCCCTCTTCAATCGACAGAAATGGAATGGGAGAAGTACGACCAATTCCGGGTCTCCAGGGATTCACTTGAATTTATTTTTGAAAGTGTCGGTCCCAAAGGGATTATCACTATGATTGTTCAGTTCAAGCCAACCGATGATCCGGAAATATACAACCTGGCATTTGGGAATGTTCTCCCGGATGGCAAAATGGATGATCATACCAGGAATGGCAATAAAGACAGGAATAAAATAATGGCTACCGTAGCTGATATGGTCTACGAATTCACCGCAAAATATCCAGACAAGTACGTATTCTTTAAAGGGAGCACCCCGGGGCGTACACGGCTGTATCGGATGGCGCTTAGCCTGAATTTTTCGCTTTTGAGCATTGATTTTGAAATATATGGTGTCGTGCCCGAAGAAGATAGTTATGGCATGGAGCCATTCAGGAAGAACGAGGAATACTATGGATTTGTAGTTAAAAGAAAAAGAGTTAATTTCATATTATGAAGAACAGGAAAAAATTAAAAGGGGCCGAAGCCTTTGGTGTTCGAGTGATTGTAGATAAGTCCTTGGACAAATATTCAAAGATGAACTTGTTCCCTGAAAAATTGGAGGAAGCCAATAAGGTTGTATCCAAATTGAGGCGGAAAATATAAATGCGCGACATCTCTCACAAACAGATCACGCTCCGCACCGCAGACGCTATGGGTGTTATCTTCTGCTCACCCGTTACCATCGAGCTTATCCGCAATGACCAGCTGCCAAAAGGCAACCTTTTCGACGTGGCTCGCGCTGCTGCTTTTCTGGGAGCCAAGAGCACTCCGCAGCTATTACCCCACTGTCATCCAGTGACCATCGATGGTATGGACCTTCAATTTGAATTTCTCGACAAAGACATGCACGGACACTTACTAGGCGCCGAAGTATTCGGCCGTAGCGGTATCCTCATAAAAGGCCAGGCCCGCTCCATCGGCAGGACGGGCATCGAAATGGAGATCTTGATGGGCATATCCGTTGCCGCCCTCGAAATATACGATATGCTCAAGCCCGTAGACAAGCAGCTCGAGATAGGACATATTCGTCTGCTGGAAAAAAGGGGTGGGAAGAGCGATAGGGAAAGATATTTCGCCACACCTCCCTCCTGTGCCGTGCTGGTATGTTCGGACTCGACGGCCCAGGGAAAAAGAGAGGACAATAGCGGGAAGATCATTTGCGAAATGCTGGAGACGGTGCACGCCCAGGTAAAATATTACGACATCGTCCCCGACGACAAACAAGCTATCCAGGACAAGATACGGGAATGGGTAGCCGAAGATATTCAATTCATCTTTACCACAGGAGGAACAGGTCTTGGCCCCCGTGACAATACTGTCGGCGCGGTGCGGGAGATGCTCGAACGGGATGCCGACGGCATCGTGGAAGCCATGCGAGCCTATGGCCAGATGCGTACGCCCATGGCCATGATGAGCAGGGCCGTGGCAGGCTCCATCGCGGAAACCCTTATCGTTACCCTCCCCGGCAGCAGCGCCGGCGCCAGAGAGTCTTTGGAAGCAATCCTGCCTGCCGTATTTCACGCGCGCAAGATGATGAAAGGAGGGGGGCACTAAACCATTTTCCTGGCGCCAGGAAAATGCTATGATTAATTTTTGAAAATATTTTTTTCTTCCATAGTAGTACCTTTGAAGGCATCGAGTATTGGTTTGCCAGAGATCTTCAGGAACTTTTAGGGTACACAAAATGGGAGAACTTTATCAAGGTAGTTGATAAGGCGAAAATGGCATGCAAGAATGCCCGACAGGAGATCCTTGACCATTTTCTTGACGTCAGGAAAATGGTCGACCTGGGCTCTGGAGCAAAGAGGGAAATTGAGGATGTGATGCTAACAAGATACGCCTGCTATCTTATCGCTCAAAATGGAGACCCGCGGAAAGATGAGGTTGCTTTTGCAATGAGCTATTTCGCTGTACAAACAAGAAAGCAGGAACTGTTGGAACAGCGACTAATGGAATGGGAGCGGTTGCAGGCAAGAGAGAAATTAACCACTTCTGAAGGAAACTAAGAAATTGAAAAAGAAATAAGCAAAATGAATCCATGATCAGCTATCTGGAGGCCCAAAAAATACTCACACACAGAGCCCGCTCGTTCGGGACAGAGACGATTCCCCTTGAACAGTCCTATGGCCGTATACTCACGGGCGTAGTACGGGCGGACAGAGATTATCCCCCCTTCGACAGGGCTACCATGGATGGCTATGCGCTACAGTCAGGTGACTTTCAGCAGGGCATCCGTGAGTTCAATATCATAAAGACCATTTTCGCGGGAGATATCATCTCCCTGCGACTAGCAGCCGGAGAATGCTACAAGATCATGACCGGCGCGCCCGTACCTGCGGGCGCTGACATGGTCGTACGCAAAGAGGATACGATAGAAGAGGGGAGTGTCGTCCACATACAAACAGAGATGACAAGGCCATACTTCAACATCGCCCGTCAGGGCGAAGACCTCCGATCCGGTGACATCGTCATCGACAGTCCCTGTATCGCCGAACCTGCGATCATCGGACTCCTTGCCTCGCTGGGCCAAAAGGATGTCACAGTGGCCAGACTACCCAGGGTCGCCCTTATCACCACCGGAAACGAAGTGGTGTCCGTCGAGACACAGCCAGGACCCGCCCAGATACGGAACAGCAATCGTTGGCTGCTACAGGCTTTTTTGAAGAAATGGCAGATCGAACCCTGGTTGTATCAGCATGCCCCCGATGACAGGGCTCTGCTAAAGACCGCGATAGAAAAAGCGCTATCCGCCGATATCGTCATCCTTTGCGGCGGGGTCTCTGCCGGCGACGCGGATCATGTCCCGGAAATGCTCGCAGCGGCGGGCGTTACCCCCCTGTTCCATAAACTGGCCATCAAGCCCGGAAAACCCGTTTGGTGTGGCGTCGGACCCGGCGATACGATGGTATTTGCGCTCCCCGGCAATCCCTTTTCCTGTCTGGTAGGATTTATATTGCTGATCCAGCCCTATCTGCAGGCCTGCTTTGGGCTTCCGGAAGAAGCTCCCCTAAGCCTCCCCCTGGGGACGGCTAAAAAGAAATTTACGCCACTGGATGAATTTTTCCCTGTCCGTTTGCATGGCTCCCCCGCGAGATTATTACCCGTGTCGCTCAACGGGTCCGGGGACATCCGGCTGGGGATGCAAGCGAATGCCCTGGCCCTGCACCCCGCAGGCATGCCGGAACTGGAAAAAGAGACCAATATCAACTATTTCCCATTATGATCCGGCTTCCATCTCGCGCGTGAGCTCTTTCAATTTGTCCAGATCCAATAAGGCAATGTTTTTCCCCTCCGTCTGTATGGACCGCTCCTCTGTGAACTCATTGATGATGCGAAAGACCGTCTCGTAAGTGGTACCCGCATAGGAAGCAAGGTCCTGACGGCTCAGCGATACATCGATAAAACCACCCTCCGTCGTTCCAAACTTCTCCTGTAAGGCCAGCAGCGCCTGCGCAATACGCCCCTTCACCTGCATATGGGCCAGGTTGCGCATTTTTCGCTCCGACTCCTGTAACTCATCCGCAAAGAAGAGGAGCAGTTGATAGATGAACTCATAATTCACTTTTAAAGTAGCCTGAAAGAAATCCAGGTCGATAAAACAGACATTGACAGGCTCGATGGCCGTAGCAGAGATGGGATAAAATACGTTGTGCCCCAACCCCCGGTGGCCTAAAATATCTCCCTTTTGGGCAAATCGTATGATCAGCTCTTTTTCCGATCCCCATTTTTTATGCACTTTTACTTTCCCGCTATAGACAAAATAGATGCCTTTTACCTCATCTCCTTCCTGGAAGAGCATCTCTCCCTTTTTATAGTGAAAACTTTTCCGGTGGGCTGCCACCGCCGGTATCCATTCGGGTAAACATCGTTTGCAGAGAAAGCAGCTTTTCAGGTCACAGATATGATTAATTTTCTTCATGTTCAAGACTTTGTGTGATTCACCGGTATAAAAATAGGGTAAAACCCCTCAAACATAAATATTATTAAAATAAATATATATTTAAATCTCGGTAAAAGAGCTAAAATAGGGTGCAAATACCTTATTTTTATGATGTACGTAATGTTTCAACGGAATTAATTTAATTGGATGCTCTTGGATTATTAAATGTAATTTATTTTAATGTGTTTGCGTCCTACTTCTTTCCTTAACTAAACTATTACGTAGTCACCCGTCTACGATAGCCTTCCCCGTCTGCGATTTGCCTGCTATAATGAAATCACCGGTTCTGCCTTCCGGTATTAAGGCTAATGTTTGTCCTTCGGACGAGCCCCTTCAAGGGGCTCAAAGAATGGCCCCGGAAGAGTAACAGTCTATCCGAGGCCTGAAGGATAAAATGAGTGCTCATTTTAAACCAAAACAAATTTATGATGAAAAAGAGAGATTTCATCGTGGCATCTGTCAGCTTGTTGGTCCTGGGACGGCCATTCTGCGGACAAGCCCAATTTTCTCTGACGGGACAGCTTCGCACCCGCACAGAGCTCAGGGATGGCTACGGTACCCTGGAGATTAAAGGTAACACACCTGCCTTTCTCACCTCCCAACGCGCCCGGCTCAATTTTAATTATCATTCTTCACGAGTGATATTCCAGACCTCTTTGCAGGATGTAAGGGTCTGGGGAGCAGACGCCTCCACTATCAACAATGCCGATGGCAATCGCCTTAGCCTGCACGAGGCATGGGCCGACATCATCCTGGCCAATGCAAAGGACAGCACCCTGCCCGGGAACGCTGTCGAATATTTCAGCGTCAAGATCGGCCGGCAGGAGCTGGTATACGACGATCAACGGCTGTTGGGCAACCTGGACTGGCTACAGCAGGCAAGACGTCATGATGCCGTCGTCTTTAAACTGCTGCACAAAGGCTGGCAGGCTGATCTGGGCGCCGCATTCAATCAAAATTCGGATGCGATAGGATATAACGGTACCTACTATACGCCGGCTAACCTGCCTCCCTATGTTAAGGACAGCAAGGGCAATCTGGCCCCCACGCCCGCAGCGATGATACCCCTCGCCAATACGGCAGGTCTTAGCGCCCGAACGGGTTCGCCGGTGCTGGCCACCGCAGCGGGTACCAATGGCATGAACCAGGATTACAAATCCATGCAATTCCTTTACCTGGCCAAAAAGTTCGGCAGCACACGGATCGCGGGGCTCGCATTCTCCGACGAATTTGCCAAATACAGCCTCGACTCCGTAAAGAACATCGCGGGCGCCGACACAGGATATATATATGGCCGGCGATTCAACCACAGTGGTGTGAACGCACGCTTTACCACAGGCGCCTTATTGTCCAGCCAGCTGGGGCAAAGAAAGGACTGGACCTTACAGGCAGGCTACTATTATCAAATGGGTAAAAGCAAGGATGGCGCGGGCCTGGGCGCCTATACTACCACCCTGTCCCTTGGCTATGCCCGTCAGAACTTTATCTGGACTGCCGGTTGGGACTATGTAAAAGGTGGGTTCGATCCTTTGTACGGTACGCCTCATAAATTCTGGGGATCCATGGATTATTTCTACGCGGCTTCCGGATCACCCGCAGGGGGACTGAATAACCCTTTCCTGAAAGGTAAATATACTTCCTCCGGTGGTCGGTTCTCCGCGGAGCTGGCTTATCATTATTTCGCTTTTGCGGATGATCAGAAGGACAGCAAGGGCAACTTACTATCCAAATACCTGGGCAGCGAAGTGGATGCCACGCTGAACTACGGATTGAACAAGATCACCACCCTGGAGCTGGGAGCCTGCTGGATGGCGGCAACAACCAGCATGGAGTATGCAAAGGGGATCACACCCGGCAGCGCCCGTCTCAATGCCGGCTGGGCCTATTTGCAGATAAATATCCGCCCGGACTTCTTTAGCAAATAAGATATCTACATCTATAAAATCATTTTCATGACCTCCAACAATTCTCCGCTCACTTCCATCCGCCTGTTCTCCCTGGGGAACATACAAATGCGCACCTTTCATATTACCTGGCTGATGTTCTTCGTCTGCTTTTTCGGATGGTTCGGGTTGGCTCCGCTGATGCCTACCATTCGCGCAGACCTGGGATTGACCAAGGCACAAGTGGGCAATACCATTATCGCATCGGTGTCCTCTACGATACTGGCCAGGCTGATCATCGGCAGGCTTTGCGATAAATGGGGACCGCGCAAGACAGCCGTAAGGTTGCTGCTGCTGGGGTCGATCCCCGTATTCCTGGTGGGGCTGGCAAAGGATTATACCAGCTTCCTCCTGTTCCGTCTGGCCATCGGGATCATCGGCGCTTCGTTTGTCATCACGCAGTTCCATACGTCCATGATGTTTGCCTCCAATATCAAGGGCACAGCCAATGCCATTACCGGCGGTTGGGGTAACCTGGGCGGTGGCGTGACCAATATGGTAATGCCATTGATATTTGCCGCTATCGTCGGCTTTGGCTATACCAAACATGAAGCCTGGCGTTATGCGATGATCGTGCCGGGGGTGATGATGCTGGTCATCGCCTTTTTGTACTATCGGTATACAAAGGATACTCCGCAAGGTAACTTTTCTGACATCGGGCGCAGCAGCTCCGCCGGGCGTACGGACTGGTCGGCCCTGGCCGACTGGAGAGTATGGGCATTGATGCTGGCTTATGGCTGTTGCTTTGGCATGGAGATCACGTTCGACAATGTCGCTTCTCTTCATTTCGTGGATTCTTTCAAATTATCCCAAAGCAGCGCAGGCCTCTGGGCCGGCATCTTTGGGTCCATGAACATCTTTGCCCGCGCCCTGGGTGGTATCGTATCCGACAAGGTAGGAGCACGATGGGGGCTTCGGGGGAAAGGGATATTGCTGGCCATGGTGCTCCTGTTGGAAGGAGTGGGGCTTATCGCCTTTGCTGCGGCCGGCTCTTTTGTAATGGCCATTGTCTGTATGCTGTCCTTTGCTCTTTTTCTGAAGATGGCGAATGGCGCCACGTATGGCATAACACCTTTTATAAACGAAAAAAATATAGGCCTCGTCAGTGGCGTGGTTGGCGCAGGAGGGAATTTAGGAGGTATGATCTTCGGGTTCCTGTTCAAATCGGAATCCATCAGCTATGTACAAGCCTTTACCTACATTGGCTTTACCGTTATGATCGTATCCCTGATAGTTCTGGCCACCCGCTTCCGGAAAGAAACTTCGGAAGAAATAGTCCTGGCGGAAACAGCATTTTCATGAGGAAAGCACATTCTTTTTCCACCACCTGTTGTTACTGCGGAGTCGGCTGCGGCGTGACTGTCCATAAGGACAAGAAAGGGAATATCACGGTGCAGGGCGATAAGGACTACCCGGTCAACAAGGGGATGTTGTGCAGCAAGGGTCTCAATCTGCATTATACTGTCAATGACAGGAGCGACAGGCTTCTGTACCCTCACATGCGTTACAACAAACAGATGCCTTTACAGCGGGTGAGCTGGGGGACGGCCATCGACAGGGCCGCCGCCGTATTCAGGGCCCTTGCCAAAAAATATGGGCCGGACGCTGTAGCCTTTTATATTTCCGGTCAATGCCTGACGGAGGAATATTATGTGATCAACAAGCTGATGAAGGGCTTTATAGGCAGCAACAATGTGGATAGCAATTCCCGTCTCTGTATGAGCAGCGCGGTCGCCGCTTATAAAAAGGCCCTGGGTGAAGACAGCGTTCCCCTGAACTACTCGGACATTGAAGAGGCGGATTGCTTTTTTATCACTGGGGCCAACCCCGCCTGGTGTCATCCCATCCTATGGAGAAGAATAGAAGCGCATAAGGCGGCCAATCCCCAGGTAAGGATCATCGTATCCGATCCACGGCAGACGGATACCGCGGCGCTGGCGGACTGCTATCTGCCCATCCGTCCCGGGACGGATATCACCCTGCATCATGCCATCGGCAGGATCCTCATCGAGGAAGGCAATATCGATCCCATTTTTATAAAGGATCATACAGAAGGTTTAGCCGCCTATAAGGAAGCCGCCTTCCGGCACAATATCGAAGAAGCCGCCCGATTGTGCGGCGTATCCGAGGCGGATATACGCCGGGCCGCAGGATATATCGCAGATGCCAAAGGTTTTATCAGCATGTGGACCATGGGGCTGAACCAAAGCGTCAATGGAGTGGATAAGATACTTTCCCTGATCAACCTGCATTTGGCGACGGGGCATATCGGCAAACCAGGATCTGGGCCCTTTTCTCTCACCGGTCAGCCAAATGCCATGGGCGGACGTGAGGTAGGTGGGCTGGCCAACCTGCTACCTGCCCATATGGATCTTGCCAATCCCGCCCATCGCGAAAAATTGCAGCAGTTCTGGAACGGCACGCCCATCTCACCGGAACCTGGGCTTACGGCAACCGAGATATTCGAAGCATTGGAGCAGGGCCGGCTGAAGGCCGTCTGGATCATCGGCACCAACCCTTTGATAAGCCTGCCGGATGTGCGACAGGCAGAGGCTGCCCTTAAAAAAGCAAAGTTCGTCGTGGTGCAGGAGATCAGTAACAAGCCGGAGACATTGGCCTACGCCGACCTGGTGCTGCCTGCAGCGGGTTGGACGGAAAAGGAAGGCACGATGACCAATTCCGAGCGACGGATCAGCTACCTGAATAAGATAGTGGACCCTCCCGGCGAAGCGCTGCCGGATGCAGAGATCATCTGCCGTCTGGCCCGGAAGATGGGATTCCCGGGTTTCGACTTCCCCGACGCGGCAGCTATTTACAAGGAATATGCCCGGCTGACGATGGGCACATCCATCGATATCAGCGATCTGAGTCATGATGTGCTGCGCACCGAACGTTCGGTACAGTGGCCGCGTACGAGCCAGAGCGCTCCCTTCCACGACAGACAGTTCTCCACTCCCTCGGGCCGCGCCCAATTTCACGCCGTATCCGATACACTTTCCAGCGAGATGCCGGATGCGGAATTTCCCCTGATACTAACTACGGGGCGTATACGAGATCAATGGCATACCATGACCAAGACGGGAAAGGTCAATAAGCTAAAGCAGCATATCGCGCAGGCCCTTCTGGAAATACACCCCGAGGATGCCCGTCACCTGGGTATTGCCGATAACGATGTGGTGCTGATAAGCTCCCGGCGGGGTGAGGCAAGAGTAAAGGCCCGGTATTCCTTCTCCATCCGGAAAGGAGTGGTATTTATGCCCATGCACTGGGGAAAGATATTGGGGAATGATCTCAACAGGGTCAATAATCTTACCAACCGCCTGGTTGACCCCGTATCAAAGGAGCCTGATTTTAAATTTTCCGCCGTACGTGTCGTTAAATACAGAAAGCCGAAGGAAAGGATCGTCATTGTCGGGGCCGGCGCGGGCGCTTTTGGATTCGTGCAGTCCTATCGCGCACTGAACAAGGAGGATGAGATCGTTATTTTTAGCAAAGAAAATTTTCCTTTTTACAACCGGGTACAACTGCCGGACTATATCAGCGGCACACAGGATTGGCAGCAGCTGATCAAGATGACGGATGACGAAGAGCCGATGTACAATATCCGGCTGCACAAAGGTGTCAGCATCGAGACGATCAACAGGGAGGAGAAATATGTGGTGGATTCGAGAGGTGTGACGACCTATTATGACAAGCTGCTGCTGGCCACGGGCAGCAGGGCCGCCGTTCCAAAGAACGTTCCTTCCCTGGAAGGTATTTTTACCATGCGCAGCCGGATGGACGCAGACAGGTTCAAACAGCAGCTCCCCGCCGGCGGACATGTGGTGATTGTGGGAGGTGGATTATTGGGACTGGAAATGGCGGCTTCACTAAGAGAAATGGGGATACGGGTCACCATTATCCATCGCAGCTCCCGATTTCTTGACAGGCAATTGGACGTATTGGCCAGCCAGCTGCTGCATGAAGAGATCATCGACCAGGGCTGCGATGTATACTATTCCGATGAAGTACAGCTGTTCTATGGACATCCCAGGCTGACGGGTATCCGTCTCAAGAGCGGGCGGATGATCGATTGCGATGCGCTGATATTCGCCATCGGCACCGTGCCCAATACCGAGCTGGCTGTTGCGGCGGGACTCCATTGCCAGCGGGGCGTCATCGTCAATGAGTACCTGCAGACCAGCGATCCCAACATCTACGCGGTAGGGGAGATTGCTGAGTTCAACGGCATGCTGTATGGCTTTACCGCGGCGGCGGAACAGCAGGCCGGAGTTTTTGCAAGCTATCTCAATGGAGACATCAGCAACTATTACAAGGGCACCGTCCCGATGAGCATCATCAAGATCCATGGGTTCGATCTTTGCTGTCTCGGTATACCCGACAGACCCAATGACCACGAATATGAAGAGATCGTCTTTATCGATCTTGCCCACCGCTATTACAAGAAATGTATCGTCCACCAGGACAGGCTGGTGGGAGCCATCCTTATCGGGGACAAGGACGAGTTCCTGGAATTCAGGGAGCTCATCTCCGGCAGGATTGAGCTGAACGAGCGGCGCCTTCAGTTGCTGCGCAGCGGGAAAAAGGCAGAACCCGCGCTGGGCAAACTCGTTTGCAGCTGTAACAATGTGGGCAGCGGCAACCTCGAGAACAAGATAGCAAATGGATGTACAGAACTGGCGCAGCTGTGCGCTGCCACGGGGGCAGGCACCGGTTGCGGCTCCTGCCGGCCCGAGGTAAAAAAGATATTGGAAAAAAAATTACAGGAGGCCACCGTAGGTGTTCCGTAAGAACTATACCGTCAAGATCAATCTTCCCGGTGGCATTGTCGCCGCAGGGGAGCTGTATGCCATTGTAGAGGCGGCCGAACGGGCAAAAGTGACCTATATGCAGCTGGGCACGCGTCAGCAGCTGTTCTGCAAGGTGACGGATAAATACGGTCCTGCCTTTCTAAGGGAGCTGCAGGAGGCCGGTGTTTCCTTCGAAGCCAACGAGGACAGACATCCGAATATCGTCAGCTCCTATGTTACGGAAGGGATCTTTACCACGCAAAGCTGGGTCAGCGAGGGACTCTACAAGGATATCCTTTCCGCCTTCGACTTCAATCCCCGGCTGAAGATCAACCTGGTGGAAAAAAGCCAGTCCTTCGTACCTTTCTTTACAGGGAATATCAACTTTATCAGCTCCGATATCGGTAATTATTGGTATCTCTATATACGTCTGCCCCAGACGACACATATCCATCCCTGGAAGGACCTCATCTGTTCGGAGGATATACCGCGCATCAGCAGGATCATCGAAGAGCTGATACTACGGGGGACGGTGGCTTCGGCGGATGAATTGTATCCTGCTGTTCTTTCCCACGGACCTTTTGTCACGCAGCCGGTAAAAGAGGAGCTGCAATGGCCTGTTTTCGACCTTCCTTATTACGAAGGGTTCAATCAATGGAAGAATAAGATATGGCTGGGCATTTATCGCAGAGAGGAGCTGTTCCCCGTCCCTTTTCTAAAGGACATCTGTCTTATATGCCTGGAAACACGTATCGGTCAGCTGTATACAACGCCATGGAAATCCCTGATCATTAAAGGCATCGAGGAAGAGCATCGGGCGATGTGGGGATATGTGATGGGGAAATACCGTATCAATCTCCGGCATGCGGGTAATGAGCTGAACTGGCAGGTGGAAGATATGAATGAAGAGGGGCTGCGGCTGAAGCGATACCTCGTTCGCCAGCTTGATCTGGAGGATGTTCGCACGGCGGGGCTGTGCTTTGCCATCAAGACCCGGCCGAAATCAGGTCTTTCGGGCTCTGTCATTATTCGCAAACAGACAGCAGGGCGTATGGATCAACGGAAACTGCTGGACAGGTACGATATTTTGCATACGCCAGATTTCAACGCAAACTCAAAGGAGTATATTCTCTATCGCAAGGGCCTGGAAAAGGAAACCCTGTCGGTCTACCTCGTCTCGCTATGCAAATCCTTTTACGAGCAACAGAGCAAGCGAGAGCCTGCTCCTCTCCGCAGATCGTTTGGCGGCATCGAGACCTCACCGGGGCATGATAAAACGGTGACTGTATTCCAATGCCGGCATTGTCTTACGTTATATGATGAGCAATATGGCGATCCCGATGCGGGAGAGCCTGCCGGTCGCCCCTTTGAACAGACGTCCGCCGACTACGCCTGTCCAGTCTGCGGCAGCGACAAAGAGGATTTCAGACCCGTCGAAAAAACTACCCTCACCGGAGCCGCTTGAGCACTTTATGGGCCGACTATCGTAACTTTGAGTGTATGTCCGTAATACAGGATCAATATGGAAGAACCTTCAGGACCTTACGGGTAAGCTTGCTCAACCATTGCAACCTGGGATGCGTATATTGTGTGGCAGGGGACAGCGAAGTAAAGGCCGCCAATACAATGCATTCCTCCCTGCCGGTGCCTGAGCTGCTGGCCATTATCCGCCGTTTGCATGAACAGCTGGGATTGTCCACCATCCGTCTGACGGGAGGGGAACCTCTTTTGTTCCAGGGCCTGACAGAACTGATCAGCGGTGTACGTGAAATGGGCATATCGTCCATCAAGCTGACGACGAATGGATTTTTGCTGGAGCGGCTGGCCATGCCCATGAAGCAGGCCGGTATGCGTTCCATCAACGTATCACTGGATGCTGTCGATGAGGATGTTTTCTATCAGATGAGCAGACGCCATGCCGTGGATCGGGTCATCCGGGGCATCGACAAGGCATTGGAGGCGGGGCTGGAGGTGAAGATCAATAGCGTCGTGATGAGGGGGATCAATGAAGGGCAGATCATTCCCTTGCTGGAATTTGCTTTTTCCCGCCATTGTCGTATCCGTCTGCTGGAAGTGATGGCCATGGGGCATTTGCACGACCAGGCCGGCAGATACCTCTTTTCTCAGGAAGAAATGCTGGCTGTGATAGCCGGCCGCTATTCATTCAAGCCGCTTGGCCGGGCCGGATCGGCTACGGCAAGCTACTGGCAGACGGATGATGGGCATCAGTTTGGCGTCATTGCCAACGAGACAGCGCCTTTTTGCGGCGATTGCGACAGGCTGAGGCTGGACAGCAGCGGTCATATCTATGGTTGTCTCAGCAGCAATCACCCCATCCTGCTGGATAAAGAGGAGGACGAGGGAATATGGACGAAAAAACTGCAGCAGGCACTTTTACAAAAGCAGACACTGCGATTCACAGGCAGTGATCTGAGCATGCTGCATATAGGAGGATAATTAGTATGAAGATCCACGTTTATGCCACACTGAAAGATTATTTCTCGTCGGAGTTCGAGCTGAATGCCGTCGCCCGCAATACGGACGAGCTAAAGCTTCGCCTGCTGGAGATCAATGACGGGGCCAAGAGTATATTGGACAACTGCCGCTTTGCCATAGAAGAAGGGTTTATCGATCACGATCATAAATTAAAAGAAAATGATACGGTCATCATCATCCCTCCTTCCAGTGGAGGTTAATGCATCCCTATCGGAGACCCTACAGGTCATCTCCGCAGAACCGCTGGATGTGGTGGCGTTGTTGAGCCAGGCGCATCATCCGGGAGCCGGCGCCGTCGTCCTCTTCAGCGGCGAAGTACGCGACAGCAACAAGGGTAGGGAAGTGGCTTGTCTGGAATATGAAGCCTATGCTCCGCTGGCCGTAAAAATGATCCATGAGATACTGGCAGAGGCCAGGAAGAAATGGGGATTGAGATTGGCCATTGCCCAACACCGGATTGGACGTCTGTCCATCGGCGAGTCGGCAGTGGTAGTGATCACTGCCTCTGCCCATCGCAGGGAGGCTTATGAAGCCAACCAGCATATCATACACCGGATCAAGCATGAGGTTCCCATCTGGAAATGTGAATATTTCACCGACGGTGGACATCAGTGGGGAAATAACTGCAACTGTTGAACATGGCAGCGCTCATGGGTGTCATATTATGTGGAGGCGAGAGCCGTCGTATGGGGTGGGACAAAGGGCTTCTGCTAAAAGATGACGCACCGTGGGTAAAACATATGGCGGATAAACTGGCAGCTTATGGGATCCCCGTAGTCTTCTCTGTGAATACGTCACAGATAGATGCGTATACTGCCGCATTGCCCGGCGCCCGGCTGGTAGCAGACAGCGCGGCTGCCGATGGTCCCCTCAAAGGTCTTCTCAGCATACATGAACAATTTCCCGATAAGGACCTGCTGCTGCTGGCCTGTGATATGCTGGACATGGATGCCGTCACGCTGCAGCGGCTGATCGATGCCTGGCGCGAGGGAGGGTACGAGCTTTATTCCTATTGTGAAGGGACGTTCTTCGAGCCTTTATGTGGTATCTATACAGCGGCCGGCCTGGCCGGGAAGCAGGTGGCCCCGAGCCTGCAAAACCTCCTCCGGCAGGGCAAAACAAAAAGCCTCGTCATGGTGAATAACGAGGCTTTTCGGAATTATAATACATTGTGATGGACCCGTGGTCCGTCTGAGTTATTTCAGCTTGTTCTGCAGATTCTGGTCGATGGCGTCCAGGAATTCTTCCGTATACAGGAAGTGCTTTCCATGCTCCACCTTGTTCCCATGCACACAGATAGCCAGATCCTTTGTCATCTTGCCGCTTTCCACCGTCTCGATACACACTGCTTCCAGGGCATTTGCAAAGTCGATTAGCTCCTGGTTGCCATCCAGCTTGCCGCGGAAGGCCAGACCTCTGGTCCAGGCGAAGATAGAAGCGATGGGATTGGTAGAAGTGGGCTTGCCGGCCTGGTGATCCCTATAGTGACGGGTGACCGTACCATGGGCAGCTTCGGCCTCCATGATCTTACCATCGGGAGTGATCAGCACCGAGGTCATCAACCCCAGCGAGCCGAAACCCTGTGCAACGGAGTCGCTCTGTACGTCCCCGTCATAGTTCTTACAGGCCCAGACAAAGTTCCCGTTCCATTTCAGGGCGCTGGCTACCATGTCATCGATGAGACGATGCTCATACACGATGCCCGCTTCCTTGAAGGCTTGTGCAAATTCCTTCTCATAGATGTCCTGGAAGATGTCCTTAAAGCGACCGTCGTATTTCTTCAGGATGGTGTTCTTGGTGGAAAGATAGAGGGGCCACTTTTTGCTCAGCGCCATGTTAAAGCAGCTGCGGGCAAATCCCTTGATCGACTCGTCCGTATTGTACATGGACAATGCAACGCCATCGCCTTTGAAATTGAATACTTCGAATGTCTGGGGAGCGCTGCCATCCTCCGGCGTAAAGGTCATGGTGAGCTTGCCCTTGCCTTTGATAACGGTGTCGGTCGCACGGTACTGGTCGCCAAATGCATGACGGCCTACGATAATGGGAGCCGTCCAGTTGGTCACCAGCCGGGGTACGTTCTTCATGACGATGGGCTCACGGAAGACCGTTCCGTCCAGTATATTCCGGATGGTGCCGTTGGGGCTCTTCCACATCTGCTTCAGGCTGAATTCCTTTACACGGGCCTCGTCCGGTGTGATCGTGGCGCACTTGATACCCACGCCGTATTGCTTGATGGCATTGGCTGCATCGATGGTGACCTGATCGTTGGTCTGGTCACGGTATTCTACACCCAGGTCATAATATTTGATATCTACATCCAGGTAGGGTAAGATCAATTTGTCTTTGATGAATTTCCAAATAATCCGGGTCATTTCATCCCCATCTAATTCCACCACAGGGTTTGCAACTTTGATTTTCTTGGCCATATTTACTACTTTTTAGATAAACACCAATTTAAGGAGAGCAAACCTACAAGAATTGAGGCAATTTGGCAGGTTTTTTTTTATGTTTGTATCCCAACTGCTTTGGAATGTTAGAATCCCTAAAAAAGTATATATCCGGCTTCGCGTCGCTGACCAACGAAGAGTTTGCACTGCTGGCAAGTAAGCTGGTGATCCGGAGCTTTGATAAAAAGGAGCTGTTGATCAAGGCAGGAGAAGTAGAAAACTATCTCAATTTCGTTGTAAAGGGACTGGCGCGCAAATACTTTTACGAGGGACGGACCGAGATCATCACGCAGATAGCAAGAGAAGGAGAGGTTGTAAACTCCGCCGCCTCTTTTTTATCCGGGTCCCCTTCTCCCTACCTGGTGGAGACGTTGGAGCCGTCGACCTTTCTTTCCATTACCCGGCAGCAGTTGGAAGAGCTTTATAAGGACAGCCCTGGTATAGAACGACTGGGGCGGATCGTTATTACCGATATGTTCCTGCAGAAGGAACAGTGGGAGCACGAGTGTCTCAGGCTGGACACCCGGGAAAGATTCCTTCGTTTTGTAGAGAATAATCCGGATCTGATGCAAAGGGTCCCGCAGAAATACCTGGCTTCGTACCTGAATATGAAGCCGGAGACCTTCAGTCGCCTGAAACATTTGTTACAACGACCGCGGACCGCCACCCGGTAGAACGAGCCGGAGGCTCGTTGTCCGAAGGCCTCAAACATTGAATCTTTCCGGAAAACGGGTTACATTTCCGAGATGACCGTTTTCCGGACATAAACGACTACACATGGGCAAACAAAAGTCCTCTTATAAGACCGCCCTGGATGGATTACACCACTATCTTTCCAGGTACCTTCCTATTTCCAAGTCGGAATTCCAGCATTTTTTGCCTTATATCGAGATCAGGGAATACGATAAAAAAGTAAAGGTGACAAAAGAGGGCGAGGTCGAACGTTATTTCAATATCATCGCCCGTGGGCTGGTGCGCAAGTATATACCGCTAAAAAAAGGGGAACAGACCATTCAGCTGGCAGTGGAAGGGCACATGATCAGCTCCGAGCTCTCCTTTTTTTATCGTACGCCTTCTGCCAGTGTCGTAGAGACCATCGAGCCCACCATCCTTCTATCCATCAGCTATGACAGTCTGGAGCAGCTGTATAGCCTGCATCCCAAATTCGAGCGGCTGGGCCGGCTCATCGTAACGGACCTCTTTGTCAAAAAAGACCATCGTTTTTTCGATCAGCTGCGGAAGAACACCCGGGAACGTTTTATGGATTATATCAAGACCCACTCGCATATGTTGCAGCGGGTACCCCAAAAATACATCGCCAGCTATCTCAATATCAAACCCGAGACCTTTAGCCGGCTGAAGCACCTGATGCGGCCTACCAAGAAAAGCTAGAGATTGTCCAAAGATCATAAGGTGTCCGTCAGAGATTGACGATCAACACCGGGATCTTTAGTGCATGTCGTACCGCGTCTACCGTTTCGCCATAGATAAAGTCCTGCAGGCCGCGGTGACCGTGAGATCCTATGACCAGCATGTCTGCTTTTTGCTCTTTGGCGATGCGGGCGATCTCCCGGCTGCGATACCGGAATCCAAGCGCGGTTCGGCTATGATAGCCTTTTTTTACCAGCGCCTCCTTGTACAGGTCCAGCCTCTCCTGGTCCCTTCGTGTCTCGAAGTCGTCACTTTCCTTGCCTAACATATGGGCGGAAGCGCTCTCGACCACATGGATCAGCAGATAATTGCATTCCTTCCCACCCTGGGCCATAGCATAAGCCAGCAGTTTTTCATCATGGGCGCTGAAGTCAAGGGCAACGGCGATGTTCCGGAATGCCGGCGGAGTCCAGTCTGCCAGGGGACCTGATTGGGGATGGAGTAGGGCGGTAGCTCTTCGGGGCTTCCGGGTGAGCCAGGGATGGAGAACAATATAGCCCAGGAGCAGCAAGGCCCCGGCACCTCCAATGATGATACCCGTCTTGGCGAGAAAATATCCTGTCTGACCGAAGAGGGGGCTGGCTTCTTCCACCACCAGCTTTATGTTGAGGTATATCAGCAGACCGGCGACCGCCCAGGATAGTGTTCTTATAAGAGGGCTGGCGACAAAATCTCCCATGGTGGTCCTGTCGCTGACGAAATGTATGAGGGGAATGATGGCAAAACCCAATTGCACGCTCAAAATGACCTGGCTGAGCACCAGCAGGTTGTCCACGGCGCCTTCTCCCATCAGCAGGATAACTATGACAGCGGGTACGATGGCCAGCAGACGGGTCAGCAACCGTCTCAACCAGGGATTGATACGGAGCTGTAGATAGCCTTCCATGACGATCTGCCCAGCCAGGGTGCCCGTGATCGTGGAGCTTTGACCGGCGGCGATCAACGCGATGGCAAATAGCTTGGGCGCCAGGTCTGTACCCAGCATCGGCAGCAGCCGGTGAGCTTCTTTGATGGAGGCAACATCCGTCCGTCCGGTCTTGAAAAAAACTGTGGCAGCCAGCACAAGTATGGCCGCGTTTACAAAAAAGGCGAGGTTAAGGGCGATGGCGCTATCTAAAAAGTTGATCTTTAATGCCTTTCGAATATGCTTGGCTCCCGGCTGTATCTTACGCGTCTGTACCAGTGCCGAGTGGAGGTAAAGATTGTGCGGCATCACGGTAGCGCCAATGATGCCAATAGCGATATAAAGGGCCTCTTTACCTTGCAGGACGGGGACGAGACCCGTGGCGACCTCTTTCAGGTCGGGCCGTGCCAGCAGGATCTCGATAAAAAAGGAAAGACCTACTATCCCGATGAGCCCGATGATGAACGCTTCCATCCGCCGCATACCCAATTGCTGCAGGAAGAGGAGGAGAAAAGTGTCCAGCACTGTGATACATACGCCATATATCAAGGGGAGGCCTGTCAACAGCTGTATACCGATGGCCATGCCCAACACTTCAGCCAGGTCACAGGCGGCAATGGCTATCTCTGCCAGTATATACAGTGCGATGTTGACATGGGCAGGGTACACCTCCCGATTGGCCTGGGCCAGGTCCCTGCCCCGGACGATGCCCAAACGGGCTGCCAGGTTTTGGAGAAGGATGGCCATACCATTGCTCATCAGCAGGACCCAGATAAGGGAATAGCCGAACTTACTGCCTCCTGCCAGGTCGGTGGCCCAGTTGCCGGGGTCCATATACCCAACGCTAACCAGGTAGGCTGGACCAAAAAAGACAAAGAGCTGCTTCCACCATGGCCCTCTGGCCGTAGTATCTATGCTGCCGTGCACTTCACTTAGACTGACATCCTTTTGAATTCTATTCATCATCTTTTACCAGAACATTTTTTGCCACCTGGGCGCTAAGCATCACCGGAGGCCGGTTGCGGATCTTTACTTCCAGGGAATTGTCGAAGGGGAATTTCTTTCGTACCTCCAGGCGAGTTCCGAGTCTTATGTTTTTATGCTGCAGCAGTTCCAGCATCTCCGTCGTCTGGCTGGCAATGGCGGAAACCTGTACGACCTTGTTCAACGGCAGCTCCGACAGACTGATCTGCCGTCTCTGCAGAAATCGACCCTGGCTATCGGGAATAGGGTCCCCATGCGGATCCGTATCCGGGAATCCCAAAAAGGCATCCAGACGGTCGACCAGTTTCTTGCTGCTGATATGTTCCAGCTCCTCCGCTATCTCATGTACCTCATCCCAGCCAAACTGTAATTTTTTTACCAGGAAGAACTCCCAAAGCCGGTGCTTGCGGATCACCTGGATAGCAGCCTTTTTCCCTTCGTTGTTCAGCCGGAATCCCTTATACCGCTGGTATATCAGCAGCTTCTGCTCTTTCAGCTTTTTCAGCATGTCCGTCACCGAGGCCGGGCGGGTCTGTAAAGCCGCGGCCAGGGCATTGGTCGTAACGATGCCTTGCTCGTGCTGCAGGTGAAAAATGGCCTTCAAATGGTTTTCTTTGCTGGCTGAAAATTTCATATTTAACGTTATCTAAAATAAAATTTAGACAAATCTAAAATTAAAAATTCATAAATAACAGGAAAAATACTGCCTAATTGGCACGAATGTTTATTTTTAACACTGGTAGCCGGGACCGCTGAAAGCAGTCCCGCACTTTCAATAGACCCATTGTATGAACAAATTCCTGTTGCTGACTTTATTGACAGGCCTGTTTTTTTCCTGTAAGAACAAACCGACCTCCCTTGCAGGAGAAGATGTTAAGGTAGACGTACACGACTTTATCGAATATTTTCAACCTATCAAGCTGCCTTACCAGGTGACGGACACCATTCTGCGCCGTAAAGAGCAGGATGCTTCCCTCATCAGCTTTAAAGTATTTACGCAACTGGTGCCGGATTCGGTGCTGACAAAACTTTTTGGGAAAGAGCTGAGGCCAAAGCTACACGCCATCGGCAGGGTGACAGTACCCAAGGGTGAATCTTATCTTTTTGTCAAGGCAGCCACCGCGTCCCGGAAGGCGTTGTATATTGTATGTTTCAACCGCGCCAATAAATTTGCCGCCGCCCGACCTATCCTATACTCCGACAATGAGTCCGGGATCACCGGCGTTGCTGTTATGGACGCCAAATATACGCTTACCCTCACCCATCAGCGACGGGCCTCCGACGGGCAGATGTATTTTAAGAAAGATGCTTATATTTTTAACGAGGACAATGGGTTCATGCTGATATTGACGGAATCCAACGAGGCAAAGAACAGGGTGCCGCCTATTTACAACCCCATCGACACCTTCCCGCGCAAACATAAGTTTACGGGAGATTATGCCCAGGACAAACGCAACATCATTTCCTTCCGTGACGGAAGGGACCCCTCCCGTATCCTTTTCTTTGTACATTTTGAAAAGGACGAAGGGACCTGTAAAGGAGAGCTAAAAGGGGAGGCAAAGTTCATATCGGCCAGCACGGCTCGCTTCCGGGGCAGCGGGGACCACTGTACGGTGGATTTTACCTTTGGTACCGCAGGCGTCACGATGAAGGAATTGGAAGGCTGCGGTAATCACCGGGACATTAAATGTTTTTTTGAAGGTTATTTCGAGCGACGCGCAGCGCCCAGGGCCAAGGGAAAGAAGAAGAGCTGACCCCCGTGCCCGAATGCTCCTGCCGGACAATTGAATTCCCGATAATCCGTTATATTGTGCCTCAATTGGGCGTCGAGGAAAAATAACCCAATTGAGGCAAATGTTTAATGATGGGAACTTCGGCGGAGCTGCTTCGACACGCTCCTTCTCGTTCGTGACCTTCGTTGGACTCGGTCACAGGCAACGAACGTGAAGTTCGTATTGCGTACCAGATACATGATAAATACAATTTGGAAGTGCTATGAGTAGTTTTAGAAATTTTACAGTTCCTTACACAGTAGAAGATCGTTATTCAAAAAAAGTGGCTTATTTCTCGATGGAATTTGCCGTCCACCAACCCCTCAAGATTTACAGCGGCGGCTTGGGTTTCCTGGCCGGCTCCCATCTTCGCAGCGCCTACGAGCTGCGGCAGAATATGATCAACATCGGCATCTTGTGGAAATACGGTTATTATGACCAGGCGCGCAACCAGGATCAGACGCTGCTGGTCACCTGGATGGAAAAACAGTCCAGCTTTCTGGAGGACACCGGTATAAAATTCCAGGTCAATATACATGAACATCCTGTTTGGGTGAAGGTCTTTTATCTCAACCCCGAGACCTTCAAAAGCGCGCCGTTATTCCTGTTGAGCACGGATCTTCCGGAAAATGATTACGTATCACAGACCATTACCCACCGTTTGTACGATGCCAATGTGGCGACAAAAGTAGCCCAGTTCATTCTGCTGGGTGTGGGCGGCGCCAAGCTCGTGGACGAGCTGGGCTTCAATCCGGACCTCTATCATTTCAACGAGGCGCATGGTATCAGCGCGGCCTTCTATCTCTACCAGAAATACAACCAGGATATAGCAGAGGTAAGAAAGAAGCTGGTATTCACCACGCACACTCCGGAAGAGGCAGGTAATGAAAAGCATGATATCTATCTCTGTCATAAAATGAGCTATTTCTGCGGCCTTAGCATCGAAGAAGTGCGCAAGCTGACGGGTATAGAGGACGACGCATTCAATCACTCGCTGGTGGCCCTGCGCTTTGCTCATCTTGCCAATGGCGTATCCAGGCTGCATGGAGATGTATCAAGGGCCATGTGGAGCAAGTACAGCAATATCTGCCCCATCATTTCCATCACCAATGCCCAGAACTGGCGCTATTGGGCGGATAAGGAGCTGTACCGCAAGATGGAAGAGGGTAACGATTACTGGTGGGACGATCGCAAGAAATATATGAAGAAGAGGGCATTCGAGATCGTCGCCGACCAGACGGGAAAGATATTCGATCCAAATATTTTCACTATTGTCTGGGCACGTCGTTTTGCCGGATATAAAAGAGCGGGCTTCCTTACCCGGAACATGGATAAATTCAACCAGCTTATCAACGATACCAAACATCCGGTGCAGATCATCTGGGCGGGCAAGCCTTACCCCATGGACTATCCGGCGATAAATGAATTCAATCATCTCGTACATCTGAGCAAGGGGTATAAAAATGTAGCGGTGGTCGTAGGGTATGAACTGAGTCTTTCCAAACGGCTCAAGCAGGCTGCGGACTGCTGGCTGAACAATCCCCGTGTACCCCGCGAGGCGTCCGGCACCAGCGGCATGACGGCTGCCATGAACGGGGCTGTGAATTTCTCTACAGATGATGGCTGGATACCTGAATTTGTCAACCATGGGAATAACGGCTTTGTGGTGCCCAAAGGTGATTATGCCAATATGCATGTCGAACAGCAAGACGATTATGACTTCGACAAGCTGTACGAGATCCTGCAGAAAGAGATACTTCCATTGTACTATGAAAAATATGATACCTGGCGTCAGATTGCCAAGAACGGTATGCGGGATGTGCGCTACCAGTTCGATGCAGGCAGGATGGCCCATGAGTATTACGAGCTGCTGTACAAATAGCACACCATACAGAACGGGCCGGGAGGCCCGTTTTTTTGACATTTAAACCCGTAGACTTTCTTAAACCTGGAATAAAATGGAAACACCTATCCTCAAGTGGGGTCTGATCATCCTGATCCCCTTGCTTTGCCTGCTCCTATACAAGCTCATCCTCCGTGTGTTTTTTGGAGTGATCATTGTACCGGAAGACAAAATTGGCCTTGTCAAAAAGAAGTTTGTGCTGGTGGGAAAACAATCCCTGCCGGAAGGACGTATCATCGCCACCAATGGCGAAGCCGGCTTTCAGGCGCAGACCCTGGCTCCCGGGGTCTATTTCTGGAAATGGTACTGGCAGTACCAGATCACCTTTCAGGACTTTACCGTCGTGCCTACGGGTAAGATCGGCCTGGTGCTGGCACGTGATGGCGTAGAGCTGGAGACGGGCGCGATCCTGGGACGGAAAGTGCCCTGTGACTCTTTCCAGGATGCCGAGGCCTTTTTAAAGAATGGAGGTCGCAAAGGCCGTCAGACGGCCATCATTACACCGGGGTCTTTCCGTATCAATACCTTTTTGTTCGATGTGGAGATAACGGATATGGTCAGTGTCCCGGACAATGCAGTAGGTATCGTGACGACACTGGAAGGGCGGCCGCTGGATGAAGGGCAGATTGCCGGTAAGATCATCGGCGATCATAATAAATTTCAGGATGTCGATCTTTTCCTGAACAATGGGGGATACAAAGGGCTGCAGGAGCAGGTGATACTGGCCGGCGCTTATTTTCTCAACCCCTGGTTTGTCAAGGTGGAAATGGTGAAAATGACGGAAATACCCATCGGGTATGTCGGCGTGGTGATATCCTATGTGGGCAATGAGGGAGTAGACCTCAGCGGTACGGAATTCAAACATGGGAATATCGTGGCTAAGGGTTCCAAAGGCGTATGGGCCGAACCGCTGGGGCCTGGCAAATATCCTGTCAACATTTATATCCTGAAGGTGGAGCTGGTGCCGACGACCAACCTGGTATTGAACTGGGCCAGCGCACGCAGTGAAGCGCACCAGCTGGATAAGAACCTGTCCACCATCACCGTTCGCAGTAAGGATGGCTTCCCCTTCAACCTGGACGTGGCTCAGATCATCCATATCCCTACCAACGAAGCGCCCAAAGTGATCGCCCGGTTTGGGAACATGGTCAACCTCGTGAGCCAGGTGCTGGAACCCACCATCGGAAATTATTTCCGCAATTCGGCGCAGGACAGCGATGTGATCGCTTTCTTAGGCTCCAGAAAGGAAAGACAGGAGTCTGCCAAGGCGCATATCGGCAAAGTGCTGGAACAATACAATGTATTTGGCGTGGACACGCTGATAGGCGATATCGTGCCACCGGAGAGTCTTATGAAGACCCTCACCGACCGCAAGCTGGCGGAGGAGCAGAAGGTCACGTATGAGACACAGCGAAAGGCGCAGGAAACAAGACAGAGTTTGGAAAAGGAAACGGCTATTGCCGAAATACAAAAGGATATCGTCAAGGCCGATCAGGGTGTGGTCATTGCGGAACGCATCGCGGATGCATCTGTGAAGAAGGCCACAGGGGATGCCAACAGCGTGCGTCTTCAGGCCAATGCAGAAGCCGACAGGCTTAAGCTGCTGGCCAGCGGCGAGGCGGAAAAAACAAGACTGCTGGCAAAGGCCGAGGCGGAGAAAATAGAGTGGCTCGCCAAGGCGGATGCGGAAAAGATATCGCTCACGGGTAATGCCGAGGCGGAAAAGACCCTTGCCATCGGTAAATCCTCGGCAGAGTCCTATAAGCTGGCCGTCGAAGCCATGGGCGGTGACAACTTTACCCAGCTCAAGGTGATGGAAGCAATCGGCGCGCAGCATATCCGGATCATGCCGGACGTGCTCATCGGCGGGGGAGAAGGGGGTAGCCCTATCAACGGATTGCTGGGACTTCAATTATTGGAGCAGCTGCGTAAAAAGGCAAAGGAGGAATAGCTTAACAAATCATTTTTATGTAATGCGGCGGATGCCTGCATCTGGTGAAAAAACGAAACCATATGCATCGTGTATCCGCCTTTTTATTGCTCCTGAGCATAGCTTTCCATCCGGCATCTGCCACGGAGGAAAAGAATATCGTCCCTTCCGTCCTTCGGTCCGCCATGGTCTACCGCACCGGCGCAGAACTGGTACATACAGCCACCGCCACTCTTCCACAGGGCAGCAGCGAGCTCATTATCGGGGACATTAGCAATGCCGTAGATCTGAATAACCTACGTGTCAGCTGCACCAACGATGTGACGGTAATGTCCGTGACCTTTTCCACTGAATACCTAAAACCGGAGACGGTGAGCCCCTTTGTCAAAAAGCTACAGGACTCTGTGGAATTCATCCGAAAGGAATTGGCCCGGCTGGATGTGCTCACTCGTAGCGACAATGAGCTGCTCGAATTGCTGGCAGCCAACAAAAGCATTGGTGGAAAGGATGGCCTCTCCGTTGCCGAACTTACAAAAATGGTGGATTATTATAAGCAAAAGACAGTGGAGCTGCGTACAGAGCTCAATACATACAGCGAAAGGAGCGATAAATGGAAACAGCTCATCGGCCGACTGGAAAATCAGATAAAAGAAGAGGAAAAGAAGAACAGTAAGACCAGTGGCCGTCTGATCCTTCAATTGATGAGCCCTACGGAGGGGGCTGCGAATTTTACCATTTCTTATCTCACGACAGCCGCTTCCTGGTATCCTTTCTACGATCTGAAAGTAAACAAGGTCAATGATCCCCTTCAGATACTCTATAAGGCCAGGCTACAGCAGACCACCGGGCTGGACTGGAAAAAGGTCAAATTGAGTCTTTCCACTTCACTGCCCAACCAGGGTGGCAACGCTCCTGTTCTAAAAGCATGGTTCCTGCAATTCGTTGAGCCGGCCATGCGTACGGTGACAGGATATTATCAGCAGAATTTCAAATCCTCCGGCTTTGCTGGCAATAACTCAGTTGCCAATGCGCTGACGGGACAAGTGTCGGGATTGTCGTTGAGCGAGGTGGCGGTATCGCCGGTCAAAATACGCGGTACTGCTACGATTGGCAATCAGCAGCCTCTCTATATCCTCAATGGTGTCCCCGCAAGCGCCGAGGAAGTTAGTAAAATAGACCCTAACGCCATTGCCAGCATGAATGTTCTGAAAGACGCAGACGCCACAACCCTTTATGGGGCAAGGGCCGCGGCAGGAGCTGTCATCGTTACAACAAAGAATGAAATGAACGACTACGTCTCTGTCAATGACAATCAAATGGATGTCACGTTCGATATCGACATGCCTTATGATGTGCCGGCCAATGGTAAAGAACAGGATGTCGTGCTCAGGGATATCAAAGCGCCCTGTTCTTACGAGTATTATTCGGCGCCCCGCATAGATAAGGAAGCTTATCTTCTGGGTAATGTTCCTGGCTGGGAAGCCCTCCACCTTTTGCCCGGCGAAGCAAATATTATTGTAGAAGGAACCAATATCGGTAAATCCTTTATCGATCCCAATTCCACGCTGGACACGTTGAGTCTTACATTAGGCCGCGATAAACGAATAGTCGTCAAAAAGGAAAAAATAGCTGATTACAGCAGTGTAAAATTCCTTGGCAGCAACAAAAAACAGGTGTTTACCTATGAGATCACCGTGCGCAACAATAGAAAGGAAAAAGTACAGATGTTGTTAAAGGATCAGCATCCTATCAGCACGGATAAGGAGATAGAGGAAGAACTGCTGGAAAGCAGCGACGCAGCCGTAAACAAGGACACCGGCGTACTCACCTGGAGATTAGAGCTGAATCCTGGCGAAACGAGAAAATACCGGGTCAGCTACAGCGTGAAATATCCCAAGGACAGGAATATAAATATCAATTAAAGAAAAGGGCCGGTTTTGCCGGCCCTTTTATCATTATTTCACGATATCCAAAAGCTCCACTTCAAATATCAATGTCGAGCCGGGTGCGATCAATGGACCGGCCTGCTGATCTCCATAAGCCAGGTTGGAAGGTATAAAAAGCTTCCATTTGCTGCCAACAGACATCAATTGCAAGGCCTCCGTCCAGCCGGGGATCACGCCGTTGACGGCCAGTTCGATGGGCTGCCCCCTGTCTACGGAGCTGTCAAATACACGACCGTCGATGAGCGTGCCATGATAGTGAACCTTTACCTTGTCGGTAGGACCAGGCTTGGGACCAGTACCTTCCTTCATCACCGTATATTGAAGACCGCTGGGCAGCGTGACCACACCAGGCTTGTTCTTATTGGCGGCAAGGAAATCCTCCCCGATCTTTTTGTTACCGGCGGATTTTTCTGCCTGGGCTTTGTGCATGAAATTGACCATGCAGCTATTGGCCTGTTGATCGTCCATCAACAGCTTCCCATTGCTCTTTACGTCATTGATGGCTTTTACCAGTAGGGCGGTATTGATATTCGTGAGGTTCGACTGTTTGTAGAAATTGGCGACGCTGAGGCCAATGGCATAGCTCACGGAATCCAGCTCAGTCTTTAGCGTGGTAGTGGTGGTCTTTGCGGCAGTGGCATGTGTAGTATGGGTAGGTGTAGTAGTTTTCTTTACCTGAGCTGCCAAAGGCAATGCTGCGGAAAAGGAGATCATGGATACAACTAACTGCTTACTTACGATCATATTTGTTTTTTTAGGATTTGCCCGGAGCGAACCAAAGGTTCGCTGTCCGAAGGACAGACATTAGATAATTCCGGAAAACAGGTTATATTTTTCACGAGCCTGTTTTCCGGATAATTTGAGCCGCAAAATACGGGATTGTCCGGACATTTATCAGGAACCGCTTCCCGCACCTTTATCCCCCTGGAAACAGCCTGGTTTTTAATTCCCGGACCAGGTCGGCCTTCTCCCTGTCGCCTGACGCATCCAGCACATGGGCATAGGATACAAGCTCCCCCGACGAGCCGACCAGCGGTCTTAATTTCTCCGTCAGCTGTGGCAGCTGCCGCCTTATCTTCTTTATCTTCTCCTGATGGAATAGGGTCGCCAGCAGCGCCTCGCCAGGGTATTTAGGCGTATAGGGTTCTCCCGAGACGATGGACAAAAGATCCTTTTCCAATGAGGTTACCGGAGATTCTACGACCCGGCCCAGCTCACGCCCATGATCCAGCACGATAAAGTCCGGTACGCGAAATATGTCGCGCCCCCTTTCTTCATGCCCCGGGCTCTGTTTGTACTGATCTGCCGAGGCAGCCACCGTTATCAGTTGTATAGAGCTGGTATCAATTCTACAACAATCCAGTACTTTAAAAAAACGCGGTACTTCTCTTCTGCTGTCCCCGCACCAGGTGCCCATAAATACCATCACCTGTTTGCCCGCCAGCTCCGGCCGGAGCCGGCTGGCCGTGGCCGAATCTACCACGTAAGAATCATAGTTCTTATTGTACCAGTCCCCAAAAGGGGCTTGTTCCAGTCTTTTGCGCGAGGCTTTTCCTAAAAGTTGGATATTCCCGTTTGCATCGGTTATTTCCATACTGACAGAAGCCGAGGTTTGCGGGGCCAATGTATGATGACAGGACAGCGAGATCATGACATAGCATGACAAGACTATATATGACAAAAATGGACCACAGGTCCATTGGCCGCAAGGCCCATCATAAACTGTTTTCTGTCGGAGGATATCTTTCTGGAATTCCGGAGACAGAAAAGCAATGCTCTTCATAATTAATGAGGTTTTAATTGTGTGAAATCAAATAAACAAGGGAAGGAAGACGTTACCCCGGGGTGGTTGAAAGATGGGAGTGATGGATCCGGCAGCGATCGTGGATACCCCGGAAAATTTGCCCGGTAGGAGCAGACTGACAGGATCACTGGGAGAAGGAAGGGCAAAAGCCATAAAGACCTCATCGGGTCTGAACTTATAGGCGGAGCTTTCCGTGTTATGCTGTTTATCACCTGAAGTGGCTTCCGGAGATTGTTTTTGACAGTCGCAGGCAACTTGCTGGATGGAGGAAAGAAGCGTGATCGGACAGCGCTGATAATTCAATAACCTGCTGTATTGAAATAACAACCAGGATAAGATCAGCAGTATGGAAAAGGTCTTTTTCAAGCATACTAATATAACATTACTTTAGCAGTTTGTTGAATTATTTTTACAAGCAAAGAAAATATCCATTATGAAGAAAATTATTGCTGTTGTATTGTTCTCACTTTGTTCTTTTCTTATGGTCGGTACGGCTAGTGCACAAGGTTTGCTCAGCGGCGCCAAGAATGCACTGAGCAAGGTCAAAGGTGGAAAGAGCGGCTCACTCAGCTCGGACGAGATCGTGGCCGGATTGAAGGAAGCCTTGTCAAAAGGGGCTGAGAAGAGCGCCGATAAGCTTTCGGCCGTGGATGGCTTTTTTAAGGATGCCGCCGTGAAGATCCTGCTTCCTCCCGAAGCCGCCAAGGTAGAAAAGACATTACGCAGCGCCGGATTCGGCAAGCAGGTGGACGATGCCATTCTCAGCCTCAACCGTGCTGCCGAGGATGCTGCCAAATCCGCCGCACCCATCTTCTTAAATGCCATCAAGGGCATGAGCGTACAGGACGGCTTGGGTATCCTGAAAGGAGCGGATACCGCAGCTACATCCTATCTGCGCAAATCCACCACCTCGCCCCTGACGGAGGCGTTCAGGCCGGTGATCGATTCTTCTCTCCAAAAAACAGGCGCTACCAAATACTGGAAAGTAGTGTTCGAGACATACAACAAACTCCCTGTGACCGCATTTGGAGGACAAAAAGTAAATCCTGACCTGTCCTCTTATGCTACAGGCAAGACCATCGATGGGGTCTTTTATTATGTAGCACAGGAAGAAAAAAATATTCGACAGAATCCTGCCGCACAGGTCACCGACCTGCTGAAAAAGGTATTCGGCGGAAAGTAAGGATAGTGTAACTTTGTCGGGCCCTCCGCATAGTTGCGGGGGGCTTTGTATATGGAAAAACTACCCATGTTCCGCAACAGGCTGACGAAGGTCTTTCGTCATGTTTCCAAACTGGCCGGACGGCAATCCGTCAGCTGCTATCGCGTCTATGATCATGACCTGCCTGAATTCCCCTTTTGTATCGAGCTGTATGGAGATAAAGTGTATTTAGCAGAATATCGTCGTCGTCATGGCATGACGGAAGAGGAGCATGAGGCGTGGCTGGAATCCTGTCTGCCGGTGATCAGTGAGGTATTGGGTATGCCGGATGATGCCATTTATTGGCGGCAGCGTCAGCGCAAGGCGGGCAGACAGGGGCAATATGAAAAGCTGGCCAGCGAGCAGGAGTTCTTTGTGGTGCAGGAAGCAGGGCTTTCTTTCAAGGTCAACCTGATAGATTATCTTGACACCGGTCTCTTTTTGGATCACCGCATCACCCGGGGTATGGTCCGCTCCGAATCAAAAGACAAAAAAGTGCTGAATCTTTTTTGTTACACGGGATCTTTCTCCGTCTATGCCGCGGCGGGGGGAGCCACACAGGTGGACTCCGTGGACCTCTCCAAGACCTATCTCCAGTGGGCGGAGGATAACATGAAGCTGAATCATTCGCTTGCGGACAAGACTACCTGTAATTTTATACATGCCGATGTCAAGCAATGGCTGGACGAGGCGCCTGCAGGGTACTATGACCTTGTGATCATGGACCCGCCCACCTTCAGCAACAGCAAAAGGATGAAGGATTTTCTGGATATACAACGCGACCATGCGGAGCTGCTGAACAAGACCCTGCACGCCATGCGGCCGGGCGGCATCCTGTATTTCAGCACCAATTTCAGGAAATTCCAGCTGGAGACGGAGAAGATAACCGCCGCTTCCATAAAGGACATTACCAATGCCACCACTCCCTTCGACTTCCAGGGTAAGCTGTTCCGCTGGTGCTATAAGATCATCAAATAGCGGGTGATCAGTTCAGGGGAATATCCCTTTTCAGCATGCTGTCCCTGTTAGCCATTTCCCAGGCCGTATAAAAGACCAGGCGGGCCCTTTTTGCCATCAGCTCGTAGTTGATCTTATCCGGTGTGTCCGAGGGGCGATGATAATCCTTATGGATCCCATCGAAATAAAAGATGATGGGCACTCCCTTGCGTGCGAAATTATAATGATCGCTGCGGTAGTAGATCCTTTCCGGATCGGAGGGATCATTGAACTTATAGTCCAGCTCCAGCCTGGTATGTTGGGCGTTTTGGGATTCGCTGATAGGCTTGAGGTCGGAGCTTATCTTGTCATCGCCGACAACGTATACATAATTGGTCGAATCGCCTTTCTTCCGGTTGGGATCGATGCGTCCGATCATATCTATATTCAGGTCCACCGTCGTCTGTTCGAGAGGGTAGGCAGGATGTTCGGAATAGTATTCAGAGCCCCAGAGCCCTTTTTCTTCCCCGGAATTGGCCAGGAAAAGGATGCTGCGCCGGGGGCCTTTTCCTTCCTCCCTGGCTTTTGCAAAGGCCTTGGCCAGCTGCAAAACGCTTACCGTGCCCGAACCATCGTCGTCTGCACCATAATAGATGATGCTGTCCCTTTTGCCCAGGTGATCATAATGCGCAGATATGACGACATATTGATCTTTCAGGTCGGTGCCTTCCAACAGACCCAGCACGTCGCTGCTTTGCCCCATGGTGATCGCCTTGCCGAACTCCAGGACCACATCCGCAGCATACGACCTGGCCGCGATGCCGCCGGATTTGGCGGCAATATAATCGTCGCCCATAATGGCGCCCGCGATCTTTTCCGAAACATAGAATGTATTGGGAAGGATGGTCTTTTTAAAGCCGTCCGGATAGACGGAACCTTTGCCCTGATATGTCCTTTGCGGGAACCCCGCCTGGATGATGAGCAGGGCTGCAGCGCCATTTCTCTGTGCTGCCTCCTGTTTGATCAGGGAACCTCTTCTGCCGGAGGGAGGGCGGCTGCCAGCCGGCAAGCCATTCAGCACCATTACGATCTTCCCACGCACGTCCAGTCCTTTGTAGTCGTCCCGGGTGGAATCGGCGATACCATAACCCGCAAATACCACCTCTCCTCCATACATGGTGGCGGTATGGTTGATACCACTGATGACGGAAAGGTCGTCATACAGGCGGAATACCTGTCCATTCACCTGGACGGCCGCTTTTATCAATGAATCCTGAAATAAGGGGTAATATAGCTGAAAGCTCGTCTTATTGCCCGGCAGCAGACCAAGGCTGCGGAACTGCTCTTCGATGTAGGCAGCCGCCTTTCTTTGCCCTTCGGTGCCTGTCTCGCGGCCTTCGAATTCCTTGCTGGCTACCCGGAACAGGTGTGTCCGCAGATCCCCGGGTGTAATGACATCCGCATAGGCATCGGGGGCGGGCCTTTCCTGGGCATGGACCAGGCTGGTAAGAAGGAGAACCGGCAACAGGAACAAAAGACGTGACATAAGGGTTTTTGGTGCCAAATATAATGGATAAAATCTTTCCGGGGCTCCTCCCGGAGAAGTGGTCAACTCTCCGCCTCGCTGAGTTCCAGCCAGCGTAGCTCCTTTTCGTCCAGCTGCTGTTCGATCTCGCCTATACGTATGGAAAGTCTTTGCAATTCGTCGAAAGCTGTGGCGCCGCTGTTTAGTTTTTCGGTGACCTGTTTTTTCTCTTCTGTCAGTTGGGTGATCTCCTTGTCGAGACCTTCCAGCTCTCTTTTTTCTTTGTAGGACAATCTTCTTTTTTCGGTAGCCGGGGCAGATGCTGCGGGAGCTGTCTGTTGAGCAGTGGGCTTGACATCGGGCGTGGCCGTATCCTCTTCTTCGCGCTGCGCCATGCGGTATTGCGTATAGTTTCCGGGGAAATCCCTGACGACACCATTGCCTTCCAGCACCAGCAGGTGATCTACCAGCCTGTCCATAAAATACCGGTCGTGGGAGACGATGAGCAGGCAACCCTGGTATTCGCTCAGGAAATTCTCCAGCACTCCCAGTGTGGGCAGGTCCAGATCATTAGTAGGTTCGTCCAGCACCAGGAAGTTGGGGTTGCGGAAAAGGATGGACAGAAGGTGGAGCCTTCTTTTTTCTCCGCCACTGAGCTTGGAGATATACGTATACTGCTGCTCGGGGGGAAAGAGGAAGAGGTTGAGGAACTGGGATGCACTGAGGGAGCCTCCTGCTGCCAGGGGAAAGACCTCGGCTATGTTCTTTACATATTCAATTACCCGCTGATCTTCTTTTATGACCAGTCCCTGTTGGGAGTAGTTGCCGAAGATCACCGTCTCCCCGACATTGACCTTCCCGCTGTCGGGTTGTTCGATGCCCTGGAGGATATTAATGAAGGTGGATTTGCCTACTCCATTTTTTCCGACGACACCCAGTCTTTCGCCTCTTTTGAAAGTATAGTCAAACCCTTTAAGTATTACCTTATCATCAAAGCTCTTATAAACCTTTTTCAGTTCGACCACTTTTCCACCCAGTCTGTTCATCTTTACCTGCAGCTCCACCTGCTGGTCTTCTATCCGTTGTTTGGCCTTTGCCTCTACCGCATAGAAATTATCCTGTCTGCTCTTGCTCTTTGTCGTTCTGGCCTTGGGCTGTTTGCGCATCCACTCGAGCTCCTTACGATAGGTGTTGCGGGCTTTCTCGATGCTGGATGTCTCGTTCTCCAGACGGGCTGCTTTTTTCTCCAGGTAATTTTCGTAATCGCCTTTGTAGGTATATAGATTGCTGCCATCCATTTCCCATATCTCATTGCACACCGCGTCCAGGAAATACCGGTCGTGCGTCACCAGAAGAAGGGTAACCTTTTCCTGATTCAGATAATGTTCCAGCCATTCCACCATTTCTACATCCAGGTGGTTGGTAGGTTCATCCATGATGAGGAGCACATGCTTATGTTCGAAGCCGATGTCGATAAGGGTCTTGGCAAGAGCTACCCGTTTGCGCTGCCCACCGGAGAGGGTGCCCGTGATCTGCTGCAGGTGGTGGATGTTCAGCTTGCCTAAGATTTGTTTGACCTTGGCATCGAAATCCCAGGCGCCCAGCTCATCCATTTTTACAATGGCGGCCGTCAGCTTGTCGATATCTTCCTCTTCGCTGACCTTTTCGTATTCCCGGATGGCATTGATGACGGGATGGCTGTGATGAAAGATATTGTCCAGGATGGACCTGTCCTCCATGAACACAGGTTCCTGTTCGAACAATGCCACGGTGACATCTTTATGTATCCAGACAGTGCCGCTATCGGCCGTTTCGGTAGACGCTAATATCTTAAGTAAGGTGGATTTGCCGCTGCCATTCCTGGCTACCAGCGCGATCTTATCTCCTTCTTCTATATGAAAGCTAATGCCCCCGAAAAGGGGTTTTACGCCGTACGATTTGCTCAGACCTTCGACAGAAACATAATGCATCCCGCAAAGATAAGCTATCCCTTGACGAACTCCAATCCCAGATGGATACGGACTTCGTCGCTGACGACAAGACTGCCTGTTTCTGTTACGGCATGGAATTGCAGGCCATATTCTTTACGGTTGATCTTGCCGCTGACCGTGATACCCGCACGGGTATTGCCCCAGGGATCCTTTATTACACCTCCGAACTCTGCATCCAGCTTCACCTGTTTGGTGACATCCCGGATAGTAAGGTCGCCATATACCTCATAAGAGCCATCGTTATCCACATTCTCATATTTGGTGGCGGTGAACCTGATCTGCGGATATTTGGAGCTTTCAAAGAAATCCGAAGCCTGCAAATGGCCATCACGCTGTTCATTCCCGGTGGTAATGGAATTTACGTCGATGGTGAAGCTTACTTTGGCCGTCATAAAATCTTCGTCCTCCGTCTGGAGGTCGGCGTCAAACTTCGTGAACTTGCCGCTGACAGTGGAGATCATCATATGCCTGACCTTGAATTCGACTTCAGAGTGCGAGGGATCGAGTATCCATTTGGTTGTAGCCATATTTTAATGTTTAAACACTAAATTAAGGAAAAAAAATAAACCCTGTCCGGTAAAGGCCGGACAGGGTAGGTTAAATAATTATAAACCGAAGGAGTACGCTACACGCAATCCGAGGAAGTTGGCAGCCGTGCCGCCATCATAAAAAGAAGCCGTGCCTTCCCAGCGGAAGCCTACGTCAAGATAGTTCTTCGGGGCCAACGGGATCAGCGCGCCAATCTGGGGGGCATATACAAATGCGGTGGACTTGTTGGCCTGCAGGTCGCTCTTGTTAGCCAGGAAAGAGACACCGGCCTCACCCTGTACATAGAAGATATTTCCCACAGGGAAATATTTCAGACCTGCCTTGACAGGTATTAGCTGCATATTGTGACCACCCAGCTTTTTAAATTCGTCCTTGATGAAGAAATTGTTGTACCCTGCGTTGACGGTAACATACAGGCTCTGCACGATGGGGATATCGGCCTGTATAGACCCGCCGATGTTCCAGTTATAAACGTCGGAGAGATTTCCCACCGGAACGCCCACCTCAGGGCCTACACTTAATCTGAACTCCTGTTTGGGGGCTGAGGATTTCGGAGCATCCTGCGCCTTTGTCTTGCCTGCGTACGCTAAAAAACCTAATAATGCCAATGCGGCTACACCTACCTTGTGTTTCGTTTTCATTTTTCTATTGTTTTATGGTTCGAAATGCTTATCTGTTCCTATCTGTTATTCGTCGTCTGTCAGTCTTGCACTCAATCAACAACTGTTGGGTGAGTGTACAATAGATAACGGGCCTGGTTAAAAAAAGTTCAATCCCTGATAAAAGAAAGTTTTGTATCCCTGTATTTTGGTGCCTTCAACTGCTCCCTGACATGAGAAAAGGTCTCAAAGGGGCCTTTGACGGAGAACATATTGATCAGCCAGGCGGGTGTTCCGGCGCCGGGATCGATCGTGATGCGATAGTCTATTTTTATAAAACCATTGTTTGCCTGCGTGACAGTCCATACCTCATCGGACAATGGTACACGGACCAAGCCTTCCTTGACAGGTATATAGTTGGGTAATTCTTCAGCGTGAATGGTCATTACCTTAGTATTTGGATCTTGGGCGACAACCAGATGGATCGCCAGGTCCCGGTTACTTGCCGGCCAGGGTGAATGGATCTCTGAATAGAAATACAGCTCCGAAGGGCCGATCGTCTTTAAAATGGAGGTTTGTTTGGTATTGAAGCTCCAGTTGGGATAGTTCCCGATGTCCAGCACCAGCGCTGCCACGGAAGAAAGGCTGGCCTGCAATGTCATTTCGACACGCAGCTCGTTGTAGTTGGTATGTTCGCTGCTCCTGCTGTATACCTTTATACCATTTTCATCCTTTTTCAGGTTCCATTCCTGCTGGGCCCGGAGCGATAACAGCTGAAGGGTACAGGCTATCGTGAATAATAAGTTTTTTTGCCGCATAGGTTAGGTTTACCATGCAAAATACAAAGAAATATTTCCGACATCATGGCAATAAAGACCTTTCATCATTGCCGAAGAAGTGCTCTGCATAAAAGAAATACTAAAATTTCCCGATGATACCACGGCCCCATAATTCAATGAATAGACCCATCTTTCCAGTCCGTGATAGGGAAGAGGCGGTCTGTCACCCTTATGACCCGTTTTGAGATTCGGGTTGCCCGTGAACATCCCTCCTTCCAGCAAGGCATTCGTAAAAATGAGCTGCGCTTCGGGCTTCAGCATAAAATATGCCTGCCATTTTTTTATATGCCTGCTCTTTACAGAGCTTCCCGGACTGCTGTACTGGGTCATATAGCCGTGAAAATAAGGGGTCATTTTCCCTATCCGGATCAAAGGATAGAAAGCTATCCCATTTAACATCGTACCAAGAAAGACCTGGCTGCCTCCGATGATCTCCAGCGCCTGTCCCACGGATGCCAGTTCCTTTTCTCCCGTCATATTGATATTGATCAGCAGGTCGTTTTTAAACTGATGGGGCCACCCCATGGGTTTATAGTAGTGGATAAGCTTGTGTACAAACGCTTGTGTCTCTGCTGCCAGCGATGCCGGACCTATGACACCCGCGACCAGTTCCGTCTGCCAGTCGAATTTTTTGACAGGATTATAGGAATACAATGTGTGGGTGGCGATCAAAGCCCCCGAATAGGGATAATCATTCGGCTGATAGTCTGATCGGGTGATATCATCCGGCGTAAACATCAATTGCATGAACCCCCATCCATATGTATTGATACTGCCCGTGCCGGCTGTGGGTAAAAACCTGTCTATGCCGCGAGAGGGATGTTTCTTTGTGTAGAACAGATCGATCCGGGTGCCATTGGTATAGGCATCATCCGTGCCCACGCCAAAGGCATTGATAAAATCATTGTCCTCATAAATGCGGAGCAGGAGGTTTGGCGCGTCTTCCTGTGCAAAAAGCGTCTCACCTGCGTCGCAGGCTATCACCATAAAGATGATCGTCCAACGTAAAAAATGTTTCATAGCCCATGCTGTTTGATTCTTTGATTGATTGCTGCATCGAAAAAGCCTTTCTGTTGTATATTAAATGTCTGTCCTCCAGACGACCCCATCCCGGGGCTCCTGAAAAATATTCGGGCAAACGAGTATGACCCGTTTGCCCGTTAGTAACAATGATGACCTTCTTTTGGTTTAAATATTTTCAGAACGAGCCGGAGGCTCGTTGTCCGGACATTATTTCCCTTTTTCCGGGGTATCCGCTGGTTGCTGCACCGCAAAATGATAGCTGCCGGAGCCAAGGTCTACCATGAGATACCCCCTGCCGACACCGGCGATCTTTATTTCCTTTACATTACCCAGCAGCCGTCCGCCTTCCGTTACCACTCCGCCTTCGGGCGCCGGGATATATACCGTAGAGCTCGTATTGGGAGGAATGACGACATCCAGCAGAAGGGAATCCTTTTCCTTTTTCCAGCGGGAGGACAGCTCGCCATAACCCGTTTCCAGTTTGGCCTCGGCTTCCGTCAGTCCTCCACCGGGGTGGGGATAGATCCTGCTGTGCTTATACCCGGGTTCATCTTCGTATGTATCGAGACCGGCTACGACGCGATACATCCAGTCCCCGATGGCGCCATAGGAATAGTGATTGAAAGAGTTCATACCTGGCGTTTGAAAGCTGCTGTCGGGCCTGATACCATCCCATCTTTCCCAGATAGTAGTGGCGCCCATCTTTACGGGGTACAGCCAGGAAGGGTAGTTCTCCTGCAACAACAGCCGGTAGGAGATATCTGTATAACCCCATTTGCTCAGCACATGACAGAGATAGGGAGTACCAAGGAATCCTGTAGTCAGGTGATACCCATAATCCTTGACATTGTCTGCCAGCCGCCTGGCAGCCTGTGTCTGTAAAGAATCCGGCAGCATGTCGAACTCGAGTGCCAGCACATAGGCTGTTTGCGTACCGGAGACAAGTCTTCCGTTCGGGGTCATGTATTCCCGCACAAATGCCGCCTTGATCCTTTTCAGCAGCTGTTCATAGGCGGCAGCTTCCTCTGTACGGCCCAGCACCCTGGCCGCGTTGATGAGCAGCTGTGTGCTATGTGCATAAAAGCATTGCGCGATGAGATATTTATCCGTGACGGCGCTCCTTCCATCGTTGTCGTCAAAAGGCCGGTAGAATAGCCAGTCCCCAAAATGAAAACCCGTATTCCACAGGTCGTCCTTGCTTTGCCCCCGCATGTACTCCACCCAGGCCTTCATACTTGGGTATTGCTCTTCCAGCACTCTTCTGTCCCCATAGGCAAGGTACATATTCCAGGGAATGATCGTCCCTACATCGGCCCAGCCTGCACTGGCGCCATTGCCCAGCACATTGGGGATGACAAAGGGCACGGCCCCTTTGGGCGATTGATCCGCCGCCACGTCCTTTAACCACTTGGTAAAGAAATTGTCCACTCCCATATTAAAGGCGGCCGTGCGGGAAAAGACCTGCGCATCACCGGTCCAGCCCAGCCGCTCGTCCCGCTGCGGACAGTCGGTAGGCACATCCAGGAAATTACCCCGCTGCCCCCATTGGATATTATGCTGCAGTTGATTGATCAAAGGATTGGAACAACGGAAGCTCCCTGTCCGGGGCATATCCGAATATAAGGCTACAGCTTGCAGATCATCTTTGCTCAGCACACCAGGATATCCTTCGATGCGGATATAGCGGAAGCCATGAAACGTAAAGTGGGGTTCGAAGACCTCGTCGCCATTTCCTTTGAGAATGAATGTATCGCTGGCCTTGGCGCTACGCAGGTTGTCCGTATAAAAATTTCCTGTCTTATCCAATACCTCCGCATGAGAGATGATGATGCGGTCGCCCGCTTTACCCCTTGCCTTGAGTGATACCCAGCCAACGAGGTTCTGCCCGAAGTCGACCAACTGCTCGCCCGCAGGACTGGAAAAGAGGCGCTGGGGATGAAAGACCTCCTGTTTTTTCACCGGCTGATTGTAAGTGGCGATAAGGTTGGTCATGGGGAACTCCTCGATCTTCACCCCACTCCATCCCTTGTCGTCATAGCCAGGCTGTGCCCATCCCGCTTTTTCCTCACGGGCATCGATGGTCTCGCCGTTGTAGATCTCAGCGCTTCTTACTTCACCCGTGGAGGATTTCCAGCTTCCGTCCGAAACGATAGTGGCCGTGCTGCCATCCTTATACCGGATGACCAGCTGCAGCAGCAGCGAGATATCCTTGCCATAGAAATCCTTTTGTCCGGAGAACCCTATAAACCCTCTGTACCAGCCGTTGGCAAGCGTCACGCCCAGCGCATTCTGCCCGCTGCGCAGGAGCTCCGTGACGTCATAGACCTGGTATTGCAGCCGCTTGTTGTAAGAGGTCCAACCGGGTGTCAGAAAGCCATCCCCGATGCGGCGGCCATTGAGCTGTGCCTCATATAATCCATGGGCCGTGATATAGACAGTGGCTGACTGTACCGACTTGTCCGTCGTAAATTCTTTTCTGAACAAAGGGCTGGGGAGGGAGGGGAGCTCTTCAAACCCCGGCGTGATCCATTTTGCCGTCCAGTCGGCAGGTGAGAGTAGGGCCGTCTGCCACCAGGCCGGTGCGCTCCAGCCCGATGCGCGTCCTTTATTATCCCATATGCGTACGCGCCAGAAATAACGTTTACCCGACTCGAGCGGCTTGCCTGCATATGCCACCCATAATGATCCATCGGAATTGATCTTGCCGGAGCTCCATACCGTTTCCTTCCCATTGCCGGTCACCTGCAGCTCATAAGCCGTCTGACGGATACCTCTGTCCGGCGCCGTCATCTGCCAGCTGAACCGTGGCGCGCGAATATCCAGCCCGAGAGGATTGTTAAGGCCTTCAGTAAGGAGATGTCCAACTTTTAATTGTCCGATGGATAAAAAACAGCACAGCAGCGCTGCAAAGGTGCAAGCAATTTTGTTCATGATCAGTTGATTATTGATCTGACAAATATATGTTTTGGACTGTTATGAACTGTCCTGCTCCGAAGGATTAAAGAATAGTGAGGTTTTTCGATCGATAGGCTTGCAGCTCCGGACTGTCCGGGGACTGCTCCGTGATCAGGTAATGTATCTCGTCGATGTCGGCGATCTTCATTTGCATGGAGGAATTCAGCTTTTCGGAGATGGCCAGGATCGCTACTTTCTCTGCCGCCTTGATCATCGCTTTTTTCACCTGTATGGTCTCCCAATCCGAATCGGTGAGCCCGTTGCTATAATCGATGGCATTCGTACCAAGGATGCAAAGATCAGCCTTGATACCCGCCAGGTATTCGAATACCTCGCCACTCACCGTCATTTGACTGTAGGCGGAGATCTGGCCCCCGATCATGATCGTCTTGATCATGGGCTTGTCCAGTAATTCCACCGCCGTAAGCACATTTACCGTGATAAAAGTAGCCCGAAGCCGGCCGGGTATATGCTTGATGAACTCCCGTATAGTGGTACCCCCTCCAATGAGGACGATCATATCATCCTTTAACAGCTCCACCGCTTTTTCCGCAATGATGCCCTTGTTGGATTGAGCATAGGTCTCCGAATCATGCCCGATGTGATAGGCTGCCGACATCACCCCTCCCTTGATACGGATGACATGCCCCTCTTCCGCCAATTCGTTGACATCGCGCCGGATCGTATCCTCGCTGACATCGATGAGATTGACCAGGTCGTTGAACATAAGCCGGGTATGTATATTCACCTGCTTGAGGATCAGCGCCTTGCGCTCTTTCTTCGGTAGGGATACGCCTACGGGACCATTTGCTTTGATCTTTGTCATGCTGGCTCTTACACCGGGTATGGTTTTCGTCGAAAAATAACCCATCCCCGGTGTATGGCTAAAGATGGGCCTTCGGCCAGCGGACCATCGGCCCGCTTTGTACAAAAGCCCCATAAAAATTTGCAGTATTTGCAAGATATACTCCTTATATGAGCTTTCGACATACAATGTTACGGGTTTTAGACAAGAATTTTAAATTTTGAAGGGAAGAAGTAGTGGATAATATAGTATAGTTTGAAATTTTACTGCAAAATATTTGCAGAAATTTTTTCAATTCCGGAGAAAATTGATAAATTCACCCAGAATTTTGCAAATTAGTCGCAATTATTCAGCGCCCGTTTGCCGAACATTCACTAACTAAAACAACTGCACATGAAAAGATTCCACCCCACAGCCGTGGGCAGCCTGCTGATTTGCTGCTTATTGGCCCTCTCTGTCAGTCAGGCTCAGACTCCGAGGGCTATTCGCGTCAGGGGCGTCGTCAGAGGTCAATCTGACGGTCAGCCAGTCAATGGCGCTACGATCACCCTCCTCTCGGACAAAAAGATCGCTACCTCTACAGATGTCACCGGGAGCTTTGCACTGGATATTCCTGCCGCCGATGTAAGGGATAATGTCACATTGGAAATAACCTCTATAGGGTTTGAAAGAAAGCAGATGGTCCTTCAGCCCGGCCAGACCCAGGTCACTGTCGTCCTCGAGACCAGCAAGGCCAGCCTGAATGAAGTAGTGGTCACGGCATTGGGCATTAGCCGCCAGCGAAAATCCCTCGGTTATTCCGTTACGGAGGTGAAAGGATCGGAGTTCACGCAGGCCCGTGAGAATAATATTGCGAATGCCCTTTCAGGTAAAGTGGCAGGCGTCAATGCCGCAGGTCTTTCTACGGGTCCGGGCGGCAGCAGCCGCGTCACCATCCGTGGCAATGGTGGTTTCGGTGACAATCAGCCGCTGTATGTGGTCAACGGGATGCCCATCGACAACTCCGTGCCCGGGGGCGCACCTACTGTCAACGGCATCACTTTCAACGTAGACCGTGGTGACGGCATTGCAGGTATCAACCCGGACGATATCGAATCCATCAGCGTCCTGAAAGGAGGAACGGCCTCCGCGTTGTACGGCTCCCGCGCCAGCAACGGGGTCATCCTGATCACCACGAAAAAAGGCCGCGCACAGAAGGGCGTCGGCGTCGAGTATAATGCAACCGGTACGCTGGAAAATATCGCGGTGATCCCGGATTTCCAATATGAATACGGGCAGGGCAATGGTGGTGTAAAGCCGACGGACCAGGGGGCTGCCGTGGCTTCCGGACGCCGGTCGTGGGGAGCGAAGATCAACGGCTCGACGGACTATGTTGGTATAGATGGGAAAACCCATCCTTATACGGCGAAGAAGAACAACCTGCAGAACTATTACCAGACGGGCAGCAATATCACCAATACCATCTCCTTGTCCGGAGGTAATGAAAACACCACCTATCGATTCAGCGCATCCGATCTCAACAGCAAAGGTATCCTTCCGAGGACGACCTACGACCGGAAGACCTTCAATCTTGCCGTCACCAGCCATCTTACCGACAAGCTTTCGGTGGATGCCCTGGCCCAATACAACCTGGAAGTAGCCCACCAGCGAACTGGCGCGGGCGATGCATTAGGCAATCCCAACTGGACGCCGCTTGAAATAGCCAATACGGCTGATGTTCGCTGGCTCAAGCCGGGCTATGATTCGACGGGTAAGGAAATCGCGTGGAACGATGCTCCTATCGCCAGTAACGGGTATTTTGTACAGAATAAATTCCAGGAGAACGACACGAAGAACCATTTTCTCGGCCAGGCGTCCATTGCCTACAAATTGCTGCCGAACCTGGTTTTCAAGGGTACAGTGAGCCGGGATTTTTACAACTATAATTACAGCAATGTCATGCCTACCGGCACCCTGTATGTGCTCACGGGCCAATATGAAGCGGTAAAGTCCGATGTATCGGAGACGAATTCCCAGTTCACGACCACCTATAATACTCACATCCGTGAAAATTTCGGAATTTCCATCATGGGTGGTCTCAACAGCCGCAAGTTCCGTAATGAACAGCTGACCCTTTCCGGAAGCAATTTTACCATTCCTTATTTTTACTCTTATTCCAACCTGGCGACTTCCACCACAACGCCATATACCTCTCATCTGACGACGAATTCAGCCTTCGGGTCGGTGGACCTGGATTATAAAAGCCTTTTCTTCCTTAGCTTCACCGGCCGAAAGGACTGGTTCTCTACGCTGAGCCCGAAGCATTACGGTGTTTTTTATCCCAGCATCGGCGGTAGCTTTATCCTGTCGGACGCGGTGAACCTCCCTGCCTTTTTCAACCTGGCGAAGATCAGGGGCTCCTGGGCGCAGGTGGGCGGCGGAGCGCCGGACCCTTATGTCATCAATCTTACTTATAGCATCGTTCCCAGCTCGGGCCAGCCTTTGCAGAACGTGACACCAGGCGCAGGTTCCGGTACGAACATCATCTCCAATCCGGACCTCAAACCTTTCACTTCCACGACTTATGAGGCAGGCTTCGAGCTCGGCATGCTGCAGAACCGCCTCGGATTGGATGTTACGTATTATAATCGTAAGACTACTAACGAGATCGTGCAGACGGCAATCTCAACGACCTCCGGGTACAGCGGGGCTTATCTCAATGTGGGTGAGCTGAACAATAAAGGGATCGAAGCATTGGTAACCGGTACGCCTGTCAAAAGAGGGGATTTTAGCTGGAATGTCAGCTATAATATAGCATATAATCAGAATAAGGTGGTGCAGCTGGCGCCGGGGCTGAACTCCATCCAGATCGCCTCCAGTGTCAATGGTTATACGACGCTGCAGCACATCATCGGTATGCCTTTCGGAGAGCTCGTGGGCACCAGCATGCTGAAAGATGCCAGCGGCGACACTGTCTTCAATGCCACCAGCGGCCTGCCGGTAATTGCTCCCACGCATCCGCTGGGTAACAGCGTCGCGCCCTGGACCATGGGCCTGACCAATGAATTCCACTATAAGCGCTTTGGCTTCAGCTTCCTGCTGGACGGCAAGTTCGGAAATAAGATATTCTCCATTTTTGAAGTTTATGCCACCCGTCTGGGCAAGCTGAAATCAACGTTGAAAGGGCGGGAGAATGGCCTGACCGTAAGTGGCGTGGACCAGTCGGGTAATAAATACAGCAGGACAGTGACCGTGCCCAACCTCCGGATCTATTACGACAATTATAAGACTTATTCGGACCTGTTCGTGCATGACGGCAGCTTTATCAAGCTGCGCCAGGTGGTCGCCAGTTATAGTCTGCCGGTGAGCAAATGGCATCTCGGCAGGCTCCAGTCGGCCAATATCGCCTTTGTCGCGCGCAACCTGTTCATCCTGTACAGGGAGACGAAGAACTTCGATCCGGAACAAAGCTTTACCAACAGCAATGCACAAGGTTTTGAATCCATCGGCCTGCCCAGGACAAGATCATATGGGATCAACCTGTCGCTGAAATTTTAAATGAACACATAAACAGCAATGAATATGAAATTATATATAAGCGCAATCCTCGGTGTAAGTATTCTGAGCGCCTGTACCAAGAACTTTGTTGCAGAGAATACCAACCCCGATGCCGTCTCCACTCCAACACCCGAGTATGTTTTTACCAAAGCATTGTATGACGGTATGGGCAATGCCTCGGGTACCTATGGCGGCAGCACGATGTATCTTCTGCAGGGCGCCATGCAATATACTACCAGCTATAACGATGTGGCAGGTTTCGGCTCCAAGTATGTGGCTGCCCAGACGCAGCAGACTAACGCCTCCTTCAATGCTGCCTATCCCGATGAGATCAACGAGCTGGGCATCGTGATCAAGGCTGTAAAGAGCAATCCTGCGAAGATCAACCTGCTGGCCGCCGCCCGGATCTGGCGGGTCTTCTGTTTTTCACGCATCACAGACCTGTATGGGGATGTACCTTATTTCCAGGCGGGACTTGGTTACGACTCTTCCGTATACAAGCCTGCCTACGACCCTCAGCAATCCATTTATATGAACATGCTTTCCGAACTGGATGCCGCAGCGCAAAGCTTCGATCCTTCGAAAACTACTTTCGGCGCTGCCGACCTGATCTATGGGGGTAATATCGCACAGTGGAAGAAATTTACTTATTCCCTTATGCTGCGCCTTGCCATGCGGCTGACAAAGGTAGATATCGCCTCTGCGCAGACCTGGGCGACCAAGGCCATTGCAGGAGGTGTCATTACTGCGGATGCCGATATCGCCAAAATGCCGTACCTCTCGTCCGGCCAGGTGATCAACCAGAACCCTATGGCCTATTCGCTTTGGAACAGCGACTATATTGCCCAGGACGGTGTCTCCAATGCGGAAGGCGGTAAATACCAGGACGTATGGATCAATTATCTGAAGTCCACTAACGACCCCCGGCTGCCGATCATTTCCATCGTATACAACAATGGGGTGGCTGATACTTCCGTGGGCATCCAGCAAGGTATGCCCGCCAATATCCAGTACAACAAACCCGCTAACTTCGGCACCTACTCGGAACCCAATCCCAAGACCGTCCTTCAGCTCGGCTCCAGCCAGCTGGTATTCTCCGCCGCCGAATCCTATTTCCTGCTGACGGAGGCGGCTTTGCGTGGCTGGTACAACGGTTCTACAGCCGATGCTCTTTATACGCTGGGTGTACAGGCTGCCCTGCGCAACTGGTCGATCATTGCGGGAGCTGCAGGCACCATCAATTCCGCCGCTATCAATAATTATGTGGCGGCCAATACGCTAAATCTCGCCGGGACTTTCGACCAGCAGATGCAGCAGATATATACCCAGTTCTGGGTGAGCATCTTTCCGAATGCCACGGAAGCCTACAGCAGCTACCGCCGCACGGGTTACCCGGCGCTGGTGGGCAACAACTATCCGGGCAATGCCACAGGCGGCAAGATATTCAGGAGATGTCTGTATCCTGCATCGGAACAGACCCTCAATGCAGATGCATATAAGGCAGCTGTTGCCCGGCAGGGCGCCGACGACCTGATGACCCATATATGGTGGGACAAGCAGTAAAAGAATGGCTTTTTTATTTTCTCATAAAGCAAGCTGAGTTTTGGAAAGGGGGCAGCTCTCTGCCCTCTTTATTCTGTCGTCGTCCATGTCTGCCCAGGTCAATTAATCACTACAATGTACATTATATGAAGATCAACAATGCTGAAGAGCAATTCGTACGCCTCGACCTTAGCTTACCTCCGGCCCCAAGTCCCGTAGGGGTTTACAAACCTTACCTGATAGAAGGGAAATATCTGTATCTGTCCGGGCACGGTCCGGTGCAAAATGACAGATCGCTTATCATCGGGCGCATCGGGAAGGAACTGGATATGGAGCAGGGCAAGCTGGCGGCAAGACAGGTGGGACTGACCATGCTGTCCACTATCCGTACACATATCGGAGACCTTGGCAAAATAAAAAGAGTGCTGAAGATATTTGGTATGGTAAATTGTACTCCCGAATTTGAACGGCATCCTTATGTGATCAATGGCTGCAGCGAGCTTTTTGCGGCCGTCTGGGGTGAAGAAAATGGGGTAGGGGTCCGCAGCGCGGTAGGATTTGGTTCTCTGCCGGACAATATTCCTGTCGAAATTGAAGCTATATTTGAATTGCAATAAAACAAATCAAAAATGCTTCAGACTGCCTCTCCCGGAGCGCCCCGGCTGGCTGCCTTCGGTGAGTTTATGCTAAGACTCCATAGCATGGAAGGAAGACGATTCCTGCAAGCCGGGTCCTATCAGCCTTACTATGCAGGCGCCGAGGCGAATACCTGTGTGTTGCTGTCCCGGCTGGGTATCCCTGTTCGTTATATCACCCGGCTGCCGGACAACGACATAGCCCAGGCAGGTGTTCAACAGCTGAGCGGGCAGGGGGTCGATACTTCCCATATTGTCTATGGTGGCGATAAGATGGGGGTTTATTTTACGGAGCAAGGCAATGGTATCCGCTCCACCCGGGTTATCTATGATCGGGATGGGTCTTCCTATGCGCGTCTTCAGCCCGGGATCATTGATTGGAAGAAAAGCCTGGCCGGCGTCCCTTATTTCCATTGGTCGGGCATATCGGCGGCCGTATCCTCCGGCGCGGCGGATGTCTGCGAGGAGGCTTTGTCTGTAGCGCGGCAAGAGGGGATAACGATATCTACAGATTTCAACTACCGGACCACGCTCTGGAAATATGGAAAGCATCCCCGCGAGGTAATGCCCGGTCTTATGAAATACACCAGGGTGGCCGTGGCGGACCTGGATTCGGCGGCTGTCTATTTCGGCGTACAGACCGACGCAGCAGCCAGTCTGGAGGAGCGGTTCATCCAATGCAGCAAGGCCTTGCGGGAACGATTGCCGCACCTGGAAGTGCTGGCCATGAGCTTTCGCAAAACGCAGGGTATACAGCATATCTATTCGGGCGCCCTTCTGTACAAAGGAGAATATTATTTTTCTCCCCGGCTTGAGCTTCCTTTCGTCACCGACCAGATAGGCAGTGGGGACGCTTTTACAGGAGGGATGCTCTATGGACTGATGACAGATGCGATGCCACAGCAGATCATCGATCTTGCTACCGCCTGCGGCGCCGTCAAGCAGAGCATACCAGGGGACTGGGCGCTGATAAGTAAAGGAGAATTGGATCAATTTATTCAAAACGGTGTCACCGGCCGTATCATCCGGTGAAAAAAAGCTTTTCGGTTTTATGTTTATCATCGACGCGCACCTGGATCTTAGCATGAATGCTATGGAATGGAACAGGGATCTGAGACTGCCTGTACAGGCGATCCGGGATAGGGAAAAAGGTCTTATGGACAAGCCCGACAGGGGCAAAGGCACGGTATCATTGCCGGCGTTACGTCAGGGTAATATCGGGCTGGTAGTGGCTACACAGATAGCCCGGTATGTGAGCCCGGACAATCCCCTGCCTGGCTGGCATTCTCCCTGGCAGGCCTGGGCTCAGACCCAGGGACAACTGGCCTGGTACAAGGCCATGGAAGAGGCCGGGGAAATGACAATGATAAAGGACCTTGCCTCGCTGGACAAACACGTCGCTCTCTGGCAGAGCTGGTCAGACCCATCCGCAGTGAGACCCATCGGGTACATCCTCAGCCTGGAAGGAGCGGACTCCATCATCACCCCAGACTACCTGGAAGATGCCTATGAATATGGTCTCCGGGCTGTAGGACCCGCACACTATGGTCCCGGCAGATATGCCAATGGTACGGATGCCACCGGCGGCCTGCGTGAAGAAGGAAAAGAGCTGCTGCGTGTGATGGAAAGAAAGAATATCATTTTGGACGCTACCCATCTCTGTGATGATGCTTTCTGGGATGCCATGGAGCTATTCAACGGCACTGTATGGGCAAGTCACAACAACTGCCGGGCGCTGGTGGACCACAATCGTCAGTTCAGCGATGAGATGATCAGGGCCCTGATAGAAAAAGGAGCCGTCATCGGCGGTGCGCTGGATGCGTGGATGATGGTGCCTGGCTGGGTAAGAGGCTCATCCACCCCGGAGGGAATGGGATGCAACCTGGAAAAAATGATCGATCACCTGGATCATATCTGCCAGCTGGCCGGCAATACGCAACATGTGGGAATTGGAACAGACCTGGACGGAGCTTTTGGAAAAGAGCAGACCCCGTATGACCTGGAGACCATTGCCGACCTTGTCAATATCCCCGCACTGCTGTCAAAAAGAGGGTATAGCGCCGCGGATATCGAGAATATTATGCACGGCAACTGGCTCCGCCTGCTGCGCAGAGCTTGGGCTACTTCCTGATCATTTTCAAACACACGGGCGCGGGGATGCTTAGCTGCTGGCCCGTCGCTTTCAACAGACCCGTTGCCGGATCTATACGAAATATGACTACATTGTCGCTGCGCTGGTTGGCTACCAGGAGCCAGTGCCCTGTAGGATCTATCATGAAATTACGGGGCGTCTTGCCCTGCGTGGATTCAAATCCTTTTATGGTCAATTTGCCCGTGGTGGTATCTATGGAATAAATAGCGAGGCTATTGGCGTCACCCCGATTGCTGGCGTAAAGGAATTTTCCTTTGGGCGCTACGTGAATGTCGGCGCTGCCGATATCCCCCTTGAACCCTTCGGGCAGCGAGCTGATATGTTGCAGCTGTTGCAGCTTGCCGTCGGCATAGTGGAAGGCATCCACGGCGCCACCCATTTCCGTCATCAGGTAAACATAGGGCTTGCCTGGATAAAAGCTGATATGACGGGGTCCGGAACCGGGTTCCGCCTGCTGGACAGAATCCCTGGGCGTCGTCAGCGGCTCTGTTGCGGCGGCCGCATTAAACCGGTAGATCGACAGCTTATCCAGCCCCAGATCGGCTGCGATAAGATATTTTCCGTCCGGGGTAAAGGTCACGGAATGAACATGCGGCTTTTCCTGTCTTTGTTTATTGGGTCCTGATCCCGTGTGCTGGATCAGCTGTGTCAGCGCTCCAAGGGTGCCGTCCATATGAATGGGCAGAGCCGACAGATTGCCGCCACTGTAATTGGCTACCATTGCCCATTTACGATGGGCGTCCACGGAAATATAGCAGGGATCGTCCCCTCCGCTGGCCTCCTTGTTGAGGAATGTAAGCTGACCGCTGCCCTTGTCGAAGGCAAAGGCGCTGATCGCTCCAGGCTCCTTTCCATCCGTCTCGTTGACGGCGTACAGGAATTTTTCTCCCGGCGCCACCGCCAGATAGGAAGGGTTCTCCGTAGCAACGGTGCTGACCAGCTTTGCTTCACCGCTGGCGGCATTGAATTGGTACACATAGATGCCTTTGCTGGCATTCCCTTTGGTATAAGTGCCTACGAACAGGTAGAAGTTTTGGGAAAATCCGGACAGCGAGCATAAGGCTGCAAGCAGAAGAAGGATGGTAGTGCGCATGAAACAAATATAATGAAAAAGATGAGGTTCGGAATTTACGGAGCCCATGTATTATTTACGATATGTCCATTGGTGTATTTTTACGAGCCGTGAAAGTTATTTATAATGGTGTAAGGGTTTGCTACTATCACTAAATAAGATAATCACAAATGATAATAGATTGGTCATATGAAAAATTTGTTTTCTCTTCTCCATAGTGGAAATTTGTGTTCTATGAATGAATGATTGATCCAATACCGCTATGTTAAACCAAACAAGTAAGGCTCAAAGTTCATTACCTCTGAAAAACCAAAAATGTCCAATGTCCTGTCCTGTTTAGGGCTCTCACTGTAAGAAACGTCCTTCTTATGGTAAATTAACTTGGAGGCCGTCTCATCAAAATGAGACGGCTTTTTATTTTCAGCCCTTCGGCCTACCTTCGCGCCCTATGTCAACGATCAATGAAATAATGATAACACCGGATCAGATAGACCAGCTTATCCGGCTCCGGCGCAGTACTTTTCCCGACCAGTTTGAAAAAGGCAGGCAAATAGAGGAGGTCACGATCTGGCGATTGCTGGAGAATGCCAACTGGGCGCCCAATCACAAGCGCACCGAGCCCTGGCGGTTCACCGTATTCACCGGAGAAGGATTAAAGAGATTTGCCGCCTTCCAGGCCAGGCGTTACAAGGAGACAGCCGGGGAGAAATTCCGGCAGGATAAATATGACAAGCTGCTGGAGAACCCTGAAAGGGCTTCTCATATCATCGCCATCATCCTCAGGCGGAGCACCACTGTCGACATACCGGAAATGGAGGAGATCGCGGCCGTAGCCTGTGCAGTAGAGAATATCTGGTTATCCATTACCGCCTATGGTCTTGGCGGGTACTGGAGCACGGGCGGACCTACCTTTGATCCCGCAGCGAGAGAATTCTTTGGACTTGATGACGGTGACAGGCTGATGGGATTCTTTTATCTCGGACATATTCGTGTCCCCTCTGTAGCAGGGTCGCGACGTCCTATACAGGAGAAGACTACCTGGGTGAAAGAATAAGTGTAGGCCCCATAATTCATAAATTAAGTAACTTTCCTACTCAAATAACAATTCTATTATCATGCGAAAGCTCTATTTTCTTCCTGCAGCACTTCTCCTGGTATTGGCTGCGTGTAACAACGCCGGCGACCAGGCCGCTTCAGCCGACTCTGCCAAAAAGGCTGGTAAGGATTCGATGGCCATGAACCACAATATGTCCGACAGCGGCGCGAAAGTGACCCCCGTGCCGGAAATTCCGGCAGGAGCAAAGGTTTATTTTAAGAACCTGAAGGACGGTGAGACCGTAAAATCTCCTCTTAAGGTAGAATTTGGCGTGGATGGAATGACGGTGGATTCTGTAAGCAAAAAAATAATCGCAACGGGCTCCGGCCATCACCATCTCCTGGTCGATGCAGAGGACTCTATCCCTTCCGGTACGGTTGTCCCCAAAGATTCCACCCACCTGCATTTTGGCAATGCCCAGACAAGCACCGAGCTCAAACTAACGCCCGGCGAGCACAAGCTGACCCTGCAATTTGCCGACGGCATCCATCGCAGCTATGGCAGCAAGCTGGCTACCACTATCAAGGTCAAGGTAAAATAAACGAACTTCCTATCTTTAGCCCACCTTCCTCCGGGAGGTGGGCTTTTTTTTAAGAAGGACAACCTAAGCAACGGAAAAGCCGTAGAGATTGTCAAGTGGAGAGATGATGGGGGAATTTTGTATTAAAAAAAATAAACATGAGTAAGAGCAAGTTAATGAGCAATTTTTTTAAGGTCTTTGGGGCAGCAGTGACAGCAGTATTTCTTTCCAGCTGTCTGAAAACGGGTACGAATAATGCGGCGACCAATAACTCTAATATAAGTTTTGTTACTTTGATGAATATGGCGCCTTATTCCTCTGCCACTGAGGTATATTTCAATGGTGATAAAAAGACGCCTGCCATTCCTCCCGGATCCTTTTCGACCAATTACGGGCAGGTGACCCCCGGCAGCTACGACATCAAGTTCAAAGTTGCCAGCTCCGACAGCGTTCTTTCCGAATTGCCCGCCAGCTATTACGATTCCCTGGGGTTTTATACGCTGATCCTCTATAATCCTTCCGCCAGTTCTGCGGTAAATTCCATAAAGGTCGTCGATGATTTTAGCAGCTTGTCCATGACAGGGGCAAACTACCGGTTTTTCAACCTTTGTCCGGACTATCCCATGGTAGACCTGTATATGAATGCAACGAAGGTCCAGCCCGGACGCACTACAGGGGACAACGCCAACAGCTCTTATTTCAATACCTTTGCTCCCGTTACGGCCGGCGGCTATGCTATACAGGCAAAAAAGGCGGGGACGGACTCGGTGATAGCCACTATTTCCAGCGTAGGATTACAAATGGGTAATGCCTACACTATATTCCTGCAGGGCAGTACACATAATACGAACAATCCGGTGACATTGTCCATATTACAAGCAGCTTATTAGATCAACCCATAAAAAAAACCGCCGGATGGCGGTTTTTTTTGCAACTTTTTTTATTTAAGCTAGCTCGTATGAGCTTGTCGGTTCGCAGGTGCAGATCAGGTTGCGATCGCCATGCGTGTTATTGACGCGCCCGACACTGGGCCAGAACTTGTTGTCTTTTAAATATGCCAGGGGGAAAGCAGCCTGTGTACGGCTATAAGCGTGATTCCACTGGTCGGCGCAGATGACATGCTGTGTATGCGGCGCATTTTTCAGGGCATTGTCCACCTTGTCGGCCTTGCCTTCCTTGATCAGGACGATCTCTTCATGGATGCTGATCAGCGCATCGCAAAAACGGTCCAGCTCACCCTTATCTTCGCTCTCCGTCGGCTCGATCATGATGGTGCCAGGCACGGGGAAGCTGAGAGTGGGAGCGTGGAAACCATAGTCCATCAGGCGCTTGGCCACATCCTCCGCTTCGATGCCGGCGCTGGCCTTGAAGGGACGCAGGTCGACGATGAATTCATGGGCGCAGGTGCCACCCGTGCCGCTGTACAATATCGAAAAGAAATTTTCCAGCCGGGCCTTCATATAATTGGCGTTGAGAATGGCGTATTTGGTGCTGCGGGTAAGCCCCTCGGCTCCCAGCAGCTTGATATAAGCATAACTGATGAGCAGGATGCTGGCCGAACCATAAGGAGCTGCCGACACAGCATGCATTTTCGTTCCGACACCGTTATGTGAGGCGTTGTCCTTCGAAACATGGCCTGGCAAATAAGGCTTCAGCTTCTCATTGACGCATATGGGACCCACGCCGGGACCGCCGCCGCCATGCGGGATGGCAAAAGTCTTATGCAGATTGAGGTGACATACATCTGCCCCAATAAAGCCGGGACTTGTAAGTCCTACCTGCGCGTTCATATTCGCTCCATCCATATAGACCAGTCCGCCGTTGTCATGGATGGCCTGGCAGATGTCCTTTATACTTTCTTCAAAAACCCCGTGTGTGGAAGGGTAGGTCACCATAAGACCGGCCAGCTTTTCCTTGTATTGTACCGCCTTGGCCTTTAGGTCTGCTACATCGATATGACCTTCATCATCGCTTTTTACGACAACCACCTTCATACCCGCCATAACGGCGCTGGCAGGGTTGGTGCCATGGGCGGATATGGGGATCAACATGATATCCCGGTGGGCCTCTTTATGAGCAGCATGATAGGCGCGTATAGCCAGCAGGCCCGCATATTCCCCCTGCGCGCCGCTGTTGGGCTGGAGGGAAGTGGCGGCAAAGCCTGTGATCTCGCTCAATGCCTTCTCCAGCTCGGTAATGATCTGCCGATAACCCTGCCATTGATCGGCGGGGGCCAACGGATGCAGACCACCGAACTCAGGCCAGCTCACGGGAATAAGCTCCGTGGCAGCGTTCAGCTTCATCGTACAGGAACCCAAAGAGATCATGGAAGTATTCAGCGAAAGGTCCTTATTCTCCAGGCTTTTCATATAACGCATCATCTCCGACTCGCTATGATGTGTATTGAAGACAGGGTGTGTGAGGAATTCAGACACACGGGTGAGAGAAGAAGGAATATTGTCCAGTGTATCGTCCTCCACTTCGAAGGTGGCTGTGACCAGGTGGCTGCCGGCTGCTTCATGGAAGACACCTAAGATATTGAGCACATCCTGTTGCGTCGTTGTTTCATCAAGCGTGATGCCGATGTAGGCATCATCGTAATACCGGAAATTCATCCCTCTGGCTTCAGCCAGACCCCGGATGGCTGCCGTATCGGATGATTTGATCTTCACCGTGTCGAAATAGGAGGAATTGAGGTTGCTGTAACCCAGTTCGCCCAGCTCATTTGACAGTGTTCTTGCCAGCAGGCTGGTGCGCTTCGCGATATTGGTAAGACCCGCGCCACCGTGATATACGGCATACATGGCCGACATATTGGCCAGCAGGGCCTGAGCGGTACAGATGTTGGAAGTAGCTTTTTCCCGCTTGATATGCTGTTCACGGGTCTGCAATGCCATGCGCAGCGCGCGGTTGCCTTGTGCATCGATGCTTACGCCGATGATGCGTCCCGGAATGCTCCGTTTGAATTCGTCTTTAGCAGCGAAGAATGCGGCGTGAGGACCTCCGAATCCCATCGGCACACCCAGACGCTGAGAATTGCCAATGGCTGCATCTGCGCCCAGTTCGCCGGGAGGCGTCAGCAGGGTCAGCGCCAGCAGATCGGTAGCCATCACTATATATGCGTTTGCTGCATGCACCTGTTGTATGAATTGCTTATAATCCTGCACAGCTCCATCGCTGGCAGGGTATTGTACAATAGCTCCAAAATAGGAACCGTCGATAGCGGCCTTACGATAATCGCCTTCCACCAGCTGGATCCCTAACGGGAGGCTGCGGGTCAGCAAAATATCTTTTGTTTGAGAGAATATGTTCGAATCGACAAAGAATTTGGGAGTGGTGATATGCTCATGATCTTTATTCTTCAGGTTGAAGAACATGGTCATGGCTTCCGCTGCGGCAGTACCTTCGTCCAGCAGGGAAGCATTTGCCAGCGGGAGGGCCGTCAGGTCGGCTACCATGGTCTGGAAATTCAACAGGCTTTCCAGGCGACCCTGCGCGATCTCCGCCTGATAAGGGGTATACTGGGTATACCAGCCCGGGTTCTCAAAAAGACAACGCAAAATGACGCTGGGCACGATGGTGTCATAATAACCCTGCCCGATATAGGATTTGAAGACCTTGTTCCGGGCAGCTACCTGCTTAAGCTCTGTCAAATACTGATATTCGCTGATAGGACCGGGCAGGGAAAGACCTTCTTTGTCACGGATCGAGGCGGGAATGGTTTTGCCGATAAGCTCGTCCAGGGAGCCCACACCGATGGTCCTCAGCATCTGCGCGGCTTCTTCTTCATTGGGGCCGATATGACGACTTATGAACTCACTAGCCTGTTTTTCAAATAGATTCATACAAGTATTGGGGGGTTGACCGATTAAAAAACCTTTAAAAAAGATGTGCAAAGTTACGGCCCTTACGGGAGAAAACAGCGGATTTGGGCCTGGCCGGCCTATCTGGTGGATAAATGGTGATTATCTGGGGGTTACGCATCTTTGGAACGACCCATGGTCGTTCCCAGACATTCGAAACTGAAAAAGGTCGCCCCGTATGTTGAAACGAACGGGAGGCCGACCTTTTTCTTTAAAAACCCCTAAACCCTAAAACTTAATGCTAAAACTTATTGCTGTGAGTAAGCATGAACTAAATGCTAACGTAAAATTAATCCGGAAAGATGGTAAGCTGTGTTGGTAACAATTAAAACTAAATTAAAAAAGACTCCTGCTGTTGCGGTTTCCTGTCAGTACCAGCTTCGGTTTCCCGCATTTGATCGCTGGTTTGTCTGCTGCCGTCATGACTCCATCCCGGAGGGCCAAACAAATAATACCATTTCTCTTTCCAGCCGATGTCCTTACGGGAAAGATCTTTGCCGATGCTATTCCATTCGTGAAAGATGATATTGACCGGGTCCGTTTTTTCGGGCTGTTTGGTGAGCCCGTATTTAACGGGTTGGTATTCTTCTTCAGGCAGCTCAGGCTGGTAGGTCCCGAAAAGCTGATCCCATATGATAAGGAACATCCCCATGTTCTTATCCAGGTAGCGAGGATTGGAAGCATGATGTACCCTGTGATGGGAAGGCGTTACCAATATATATTCAAGCCAGCCCATTTTACCTATCAGCTCGGTATGTACAAAGATCCCCCAAATTTGGGTCAGGGAATACATGAAGATGATATCGAGGGGCTTAAAGCCCAGGTAAGCCAACGGAATGAAATAGACAAAACGATACAAAGGCTGAAAGACAGAGCTTCGGAAGCCCACCGTAAAATTCATGTGCTCGGAGGAATGGTGTGTGACATGGACTGCCCAAAAAAGACGTATCTCATGATCCCACCGGTGCAGCCAGTAATAGAGAAAATCTTCCGCCAACAGCAAGAGGAACCAATAAGAGAAGACACTGGTGATGGATATCCAGTGATGCCGGTAGCATACATCCAGGACTATCAGATAGGTAGCCCGGAACAGGAGATCGATACCTCCATTTAGCAGCATCAGGTAAAGGTTGGTAAATGTATCCTTCCAGGTATAAGTTTTGAGCCGCTGGGCGCCACCCTTGCGCCCGTGGTGCGAATGTCCGCGATGTCCGTAGTTGGTCAACAACACTTCCACACCGATGATTATGAGATACAATGGGGTAGAGACCAGCAATAATATTTGTTCTTTCAGGTTTTCCACAATGATAAAAGTAAACGAAAAATCAGAAATTTGTAGTATATAGTTGTTAAACAACTACTATTGGACTCATATATGAGCGATTTGTTACATAATTGGGAAAAAAAGTCCGCGGCTCGTCAGAAAGACTACCGGCGTCTGCTTCAACGTGCCGATAAGAATAAGATATTGCCCCTGCTACCGGAATTGCATGAAGAAGCATTCCAAAAAATAGACTGTCTGCAATGCGCCAATTGCTGCAAAAGCTATTCACCCCGGTTCAAGACCCCCGATATCAAACGCATTGCCCGGCATTTGCGCATGAAGGAGAGCGAGTTTATCGATACCTATCTGCGCTTGGACGAAGACGGGGATTATGTGGTAAAGACGACCCCCTGCCCTTTTCTCGGACAGGATAATTATTGCAGCATTTACGAGGTGCGCCCTTCTGATTGCGAGCGATTCCCTTATACGGATGAGGATGTATTGATAAAAAGACCCGCTATCACCCAGAAGAACTCCACGTTCTGTCCCATCGTCTATTTTGTCCTGGAAAGGCTGAGCGCCGCATTGCCGGGATAGCCAATCGATATTTCCAGGGTAGGAGGTTAATATTCCATCTTCCGGAGGTTAGGCGCCTTGAACCAGGTGAACACAACTACCCCGATGGTCATACAGCCGCCAAAGACGACGGAAGGCACGACTCCCAGCAGACGGGCCATTACACCACTCTCAAACTGCCCCAGCTCGTTGCTTGAATTGATGAACATGGAATTGACGGACGATACCCGCCCCCGCATGGCATCCGGTGTCTTCAGCTGTAGGATAGTGCCCCGCACCACTACGCTAACACCATCCAGCATCCCGCTGACCAGCAGGGCCAGGTAGGAGAGCAGGTACCAGCGGGAAAGGCCGAATACGATGATACAGACCCCGAAGCCGGCCACTGCATACATCAGGGTCAGCCCCTGTCTGCGCCGGAGGGGACGCAATGTCATGGAGAGGATGGTGCAGATAGACCCCACGTCGCTGGCGGCATTCAGCCAGCCGAAGCCGATCGGCCCGATCTTCAGAATGTCCCTCGCATAGACAGGGATCATGGCCACAGCGCCGCCAAAGAGAACTGCAAAGAGGTCCAGCGCCATTGCGCCCAGCACCTCCCGGGTCCTGTAGACAAAGCGAAGCCCGTCCAGTATACTGTCCCATGTCTTCTTCTCTGAATTCACCACCATTACCTTTTTTGGCGCAATGGCGGAAAGAAAATACAGCGCGATGCATACATAAAGTCCCACCGCCATAAAAGAATATAGATAAGTAGTATGCGCGATGAGAAGACCGCCCGTGGCGTGGCCCAGCACCGACGCAAAGAGAAAGGCGCTGGTATTGAGCGTGACCGCCGGTGGCAGTTGTTCCCGCGGTACTATCTGTGCGACGATGGCATTCAGCGTAGGCCCTGCAAAAGCCCGGATCACACCCGTGATAAAGATGATCGTATAGGTCAGCCATTGCAGCCAGTGCGTGCCCAGACTGTTTATAATGGAGCCGATCGACAACGTTATAAGGCCCGCCACACAAACCAGATAACAGCAGGTGGTGGTCAGCAGGAGCCTCCGTTTGTCACTCTTGTCGATGACATGTCCGGCATAAAGGGCCAGGCAAAAGGCAGGAAGGAATTCGCTGAGACCGATGAGGCCGATGGCGAAAGCATTGTGCGTGATCTCATAAATGCGCCATCCTACGATGGTCGTCACCATGCGCAAGGCCATGACATAGAAAAATCGGGCTATGATAAAACTCCTGTATTCCGGTATCTTTAATATATCAAGCGCTGTCTGTCTGTTGTCCTGATTCATCCGTATATCATGGGAGCGTAAAATAATGTTGTCCTTCGTCCAGGTCTTTGTCCAATGCATCCAGTACCACCTGCAGGTGTTTGCTGTTGCTCAGGAAGTCTGCGTTGCTTACATCTATGAAGATAGTTTTTATATTGTGCTGACGGATATAATTCGTATAGGCCTCCTGGATATTGAACAGGTATTCATCGGGAATGCCCTGTTCATAGGGACGATTCCTTTTCCTTATATTCCGTTGCAGCCGGCTCACAGGAGCGTGCAGGTAAATAAGGATATCCGGTTTTACCAACTGCGTATGGATGATCTCGAACAGTTTCTGATAAAGCCGGAATTCCTCTTCAGGCAGATTGACCTTGGCGAAGAGGAGACACTTGGTAAAAAGATAATCCGATATGGTAACACTCTGGAACAGGTCGCTGGTATGGATCAGCTCTTTCAGCTGCTTGTACCGCTCCGCCATAAAGAATAGCTCCAGGGGGAAGGCGTACTGGCCGGGGTTCTCATAGAACTTGGGGAGAAAGGGATTGTCCGCAAATTGTTCCAGGATCAGACGCGCATTGAAATGTTTGGCCAGCATATGGGCCAGTGTCGTCTTGCCGGAACCGATATTGCCTTCAATCGTAATAAAATGATAGTTCATCCTTATATCAGAGTTTTTTAACTTCCAGTAGATCCGGGCATTCGGCAAGCAATCTGTGTATGGTCTTATGCAGGACAGGGTGTATATAGCCGGGTGCGATCTCGTCCAGCGGCGTGAGCGCAAAGCGCCGGCGGGCAACTTCCGGGTGAGGAATGGTCAGCCAGGGCAGCTGGATGACGTCCTCGTTGAAAAAAAGGATATCGATGTCGATGGTCCTGGAACCATACCGCTCTGTACGCACCCGCCCCAGCTCTTCTTCTGTCGCAAGCAGGCGTTTCATCAGCGCAGGGGCATCCAGGGGGGTCTCCAGGGCCAGGGCCTGGTTCAGAAAGGCCGCCTGATCGGTCTTGCCCCAGGCTGCCGTCTCATATATGGACGACGCTTGCAGCAGCCTGCTGCCAGGGTACTGGATTCGCCGGGTAGTTTCCTGCAAATAAGCTGACCGGTCTCCTTCATTGCCACCTATCAATAAATAGGCTATGTTCATAGATTCCTTACTTTCGGGGGCCCAAATATCTTTAATTTTAAAACTCGGACACAACAAACTTATACATGGGAGGCTTTTTTAAATCGTTTTTAGCGGCTTTGCTGGCGTTGGTCATTTTTACCGTATTAATGGTCTTTGTCCTGGCTGGCTGGCTTGGCAGTCTTGTATCCTCGAAAAAACCGGATATAGATGCAAAATCCGTTCTTGTTATAGACCTTACACAGTCCATCCGTGAGCAGATGCAGGATAACCCCCTGTCGGGTCTGAGCTCGGAAGATCAGTATGACGTTCCAGGTCTTTATGACCTGGTAAGACTGGTCCGGCACGCCAAAGCGGATTCGGCTATCAAAGGCATCTATCTGAAGTGCGGGGAAGACCCCAATGGCTTTGCCACCAATGAAGAAATTCGCAATGCACTTATAGACTTCAAAAAGACAGGTAAGTTTATCTATGCCTATGGGGAAATCATTCCACAAAAAGCATATTATGTAGCCAATGTTGCGAATAGGATATATTGTAATCCCAAAGGTTCCATCGACTGGCGGGGTTTTTCCGTGGAAATGACCTTTTTAAAGGGCACCCTGCAAAAGCTGGACATCCAGCCTCAGATATTTTATGCGGGCAAGTTCAAGAGCGCTACCGAACCCCTGCGGGAAGATAAGATGACGGATGCCAACCGTCTGCAGCTCACCGCGCTGCTGAATGACTTTTACGACCGTCTGTTGTATTCTACCGCAAAAGAACGCGACCTGGATACAACCCAGCTGCGTCGGTGTGTCAACGAACACCTGGTCCAGCGTCCGGAGGATGCCGTCGCCTATAAGCTGATCGATGGTCTCCGGTACGACGATGAGGTGAAGGATGAGCTCCGGCGGAAATTGCAGGTAGACAAGCACGATATGATCAATTTTGTCCCCATCGGCAAATATGCCAGGGCGGTGGATTATAAGGTGACGGGCAAGGACAGGATCAGCCTTATCTATGCGGAAGGAGATATAGTGGACGGGAAAGGGGAGAAAAGCGAGATAGGCTCCGACACGTATCGCTGGCTTATCCGCAAAGCCCGCTTTGACAAGAATATCAAGGCCATCGTCATACGTGTCAATTCCGGCGGCGGCAGCTCGCTGGCCAGCGAAAATATATGGAGGGAGGTGAGCCTGGCAAGAAAGGAGGGCAAGCCCGTCGTGATCAGCTTTGGAGATGTGGCCGCCTCAGGAGCCTATTATTTTTCCTGCCATGCCGACAGCGTATTTGCCATGCCAGGGACCATCACCGGCTCCATTGGGGTATTCATCGTAGTCCCCAATCTCAAGAATTTCTTTAACAACAAGCTGGGGGTCACTTTTGACGGGGTCAAGACGGCGCCCGAAGCCGATCCACTGACGATCACCAAGCCATTGACGCCTTTTCAGCGGCAGCGTCTGCAGAATGATGTAGACAGCACCTATCTCGATTTCAAGACCCGTGTGGCGGATGGCCGTCACCGTACCATCGAATATGTGGACAGCATAGGACAGGGGAGGGTATGGAGTGGCGCCAGGGCGCTTGGGCTGGGGTTGGTAGACCGTATCGGTACGCTGCAGGACGCCATCGACTGCGCTGCCCGTATGGCCAAAACCAGCGACTACAGCCTGCGCGAGTATCCCGAACCAAAAAGTCTTTTGGATCAGCTGCTGGGCGGATACAAGCACTCGATGAGCTCCAAGGCCATGCAAGAACAGCTGGGAGAGGATGGTTACAAGACCTGGTCCATTATAAAAAAGGCGAAGTCTATGGTAGGCGTCAGCCAGGCAAAACTTCCATTTGATCTTACGATCGAATAATCGCGGCCTGCGGGTTGCACAAATTTCCCGACCTTCGCGCTATGGCAGAAAAATATAACCAGCTGAGAGCAATGCTGGCCATTACCAAGGGGAGTTTAAAGTCCATCTTCAGGAACCCCGCCAGTGTCGCCTTTAGTTTCGGCTTCCCTCTTGTATTCATTTTGGTTTTTGGGTTTATTAATGGAGGTGGGCCTGTGGTCAATGTGGCATTGGCTAACAGGGCGGATACTTCCAATAAGCTGATACAGGGACTCCTGTCCACAAAGATCGTGCAGCTGTCAAAAGATAAAGATTCTCTATCCATTCACCGGGACCTGGAAAAAGGCAGGATCGGGGCCGTGCTTTCCATCGACTCGGGAGTATCCGCGATGGGTTTTAAACAATATCATTTGCATTTATTGACCTCCTCGGCCAGCGGGGATAAATATCCCATCGTAAAGATGGCTTTGTCGCAGGTGATCCAGCAGGCAGAGCAGGAAAATATCCCCCCTCAATACCGGCCCATCAGCGTTGACGAGCTGCCGATGATCACCGGCAGGAAATATGCCATGATCGACTTTATCCTGCCCGGCATGCTGGGCTTTTCTCTTTTGAGCGCGGCCGTCTTTGGCGTGGCCTTTCTCTTTTTCAGCCTTCGTCAGCAGCTGGTGCTGAAGCGGTTTTATGCTACGCCTATCAGTAAGAAATATATTATATTAGGAGAAGGCCTGGCCAGGGTGCTTTTCCAGCTGATCACGGCTGTCGTCATCATCGTCATCGGGAAGTATGCCTTTCATTTCACCCTTGTGCATGGATGGATCACTTTCATAGAGATGCTGATCCTTAGCCTGTTCGGGCTGATCGTGTTCATGGGTTTTGGGTTTATCATCAGCAGCACAGCCAGGAGCGAAAGCACCATCCCACCGTTCGCCAACCTGTTCACTCTCCCGCAGTTCCTGCTGGGAGGCACTTTTTTTTCGACAGAAGCTTTCCCCGCCTGGCTTCAGAAAATATGCGAGGTATTGCCCCTCAAACAGCTCAATGACGCCATGCGTAATATTGCCTTCGAAGGCGCTCATCTCACCGATTGCGGCAAACAGCTGGGTATACTGGCTCTCTGGGGCATTGCCGTATATGCCGTTGCTATAAGAGTATTTAAATGGGAATAATATGCGCATCATAAAGTTTCTTTTTATCAGCGTCCTGGTGCTTTTTGGAGTATTGACAGCTCTTTCTCTCCTTTTTCCGTCCCGGCTGCGCATGTCCCGCGCCATTAACGTGGCCGCCCGCAGGGAGAAGATCGATGCCGCCATCGGCGATCTTCATCAATGGGAGCATTGGAACAGGTTCATCGCGGCAACCCCTCTGACAAATCGGTCGTTCTCTACGCCGTCCACCGGCGTGGGGGCTTTTTTGCATTCGGATCAGCTCAGGCTGACCGTTATGGGGGCTACCCCGGATTCCATAGCGCTGGACTGGATTTTGTCGAACGGTAAGCATTTTGAGGGGGGATTTAATATATTGCAGAACGGGGGGGATAGCATTACGGTACAATCCTGGTTCGATTTTCATTTCCGGTGGTACCCCTGGGAAAAATTAGGGATACTCGTATATGACAGGAATTTCGGCCCCGTGATGGAAGGATCCTTATCTGATCTGAAACAATATCTTGAGAAGTCGCCTTAACTTTTTAAAAAATAAAACCTATGCAAGTAAGAACCGCTCTTCTGGCTTTGTTTGCCTTTCTTTTCGCTGCTACCGCTTCCTATGCGCAGCCCACTCATCCGAACAGTCCGCATGACACTGTAAAGACAAAGAACATTACGATCACCTACGGCCGTCCGTCTAAAAAAGGCCGGGACATCTATGGTGCGCTGGTGCCATACGGAAAGGTGTACCGCCTGGGCGCCGACGAGAACACCACGATCACTTTTGACAAGGACGCCACTTTTGGCGGCAAGCCCATCAAGGCCGGGACCTATGCCATGTTTGCCATCCCTACCGAAACCAAATGGACCATTATTCTCAACAGCAATCACAAGCAATGGGGCGCCTACGACTACGAGAAGAACAAGGACAAGGATGTTCTGCAGGTGGATGTGCCCGTGACCAAGCTTAGCAACACTGTCGAGCAGTTTACCATCAAGCCTACCCCCACCGAGATCGGCATCGAATGGGACAAGACCAGGGCTGTCATCCCCGTAAAGAGCTAACGACTGGCAGTTTTGCCCTCAATGTATTGGACCAGGAATGTATATACCTGGTCCATTTCTTTTTCGGTAATGCAATAAGGAGGCATAATATATACGGTATTGCCCAATGGCCGCAGATAGATGCCCTTTTCCAGGGCTCTTTGGGTCAGGTCCAGCCCTGCGGGGTTGATATAGCCGTCCTCACCCACGCTGATCTCGAAGGCAATGACGGTACCCAGTACACGCACATGGCGGACGATGGGGTATTGCCTCAATTTGCCGGCAAAGGCTGAGTGCTGTTCATTGATACGCCGGAGACGTCTGTCACAGCCCTCCTCCTGCAGCAGGTCCAGGCTGGCCAGCGCGGCCGTGCAGGCCAGGGGATTGGCGGTAAAGGAATGCCCGTGAAAAAGGGTCTTCCGTCTGTCGTCGCTGAGAAAGGCGTCGAAGACCTTTTCCGTGGCCGCTGTGACGCCCATAGCCATGGTGCCGCCCGTGAGGCCTTTGCTGAGACAAATGATGTCTGCCCGCTGCCGGAGATAGTCACCCGCAAATAATTTCCCCGTACGTCCAAAGCCCGTCATCACCTCATCGGCGATACACAGGATGCCCTGCTCTTTGGCGGCCTCCAGCAGCTGATCCAGCGCGGCAGCTTCATACATGCACATACCGCCAGCCCCCTGTAACAGGGGTTCGTAGATAAAACAGGCTATCTCCTGGCCCTGATCGCGCAAAAGGTCCCGCAGCCGGTCAATATTCTCAGATGAAGGCGCCTCGATAAAAAGAGGTTCGAACAGATACTCCTGGAATGCCGCAGTGAATACGCTGCGTTCGCTGATGCTCATCGATCCGAAAGTGTCCCCATGATAGGAATTATGGAGGGCCAATATCTTTTTTCGGCCGGTGCGGCCATCATCCTCGAGGCCCGTTTTCTGGACATTCTTCCAGTATTGGATAGCCATTTTGATAGCAACTTCCACCGCAGTGGACCCGTTGTCGGAATAGAATACCCGGGAGAATGTTCCCGGCAACAACGGCAGCAGCCTTTCCGCCAGCAGTACTGCCGGCTCGTGGGTAAAGCCTGTGAAGATGACATGCTCCAGCCGGAGGGCCTGTTCATATATCTTTTGGGCTATATATGGGTTCCCATGCCCGTGGATGCTTACCCACCAGCTGCTGATGGCGTCTATATAGGTATTACCTTTGTCATCCCACAGAAGGGCGTCCCGGCCTTTTACCACAGGGATCGGCGGTAACTTGTTCTTGTGCTGGGTATAAGGGTGCCAGATCACCTGATGGTCGCGATCCGTCAATGATCGCATTAATGGTAGCTGATTCATGAGGGGGCAAATTTAATGTGCGGGAATTGGTCTTCGGGAAAAATTTAGCCCAATTCCCGCAAACCGCTAATGTCTGTCCTTCGGACGAACCCCTTTCAGGGGTTCCTGAAGATGCAACGGTTCGTGCAAATTAATTGTCAATAATTTCAGGGAACGCGTTTTACGGATATTAACCAAAGAAGGAATGGATTATCACCAGCTGGTAAAAGACTGTTTGAGGGGGGATACGGCTGCTCAAAGACGGCTGTATGAGCATTTTGCGGGGACAATGCTGGGGGTATGCTATCGCTATACTAAATCCATGGTTGATGCAGAAGATGTTCTGCAAGAGGGGTTTATAATGGTGTTTAAGAATTTGCATCAATTCAGTTTTTCCGGTGAGCTGGGCGGGTGGGTAAGAAGGATCATGGTCAATACCGCGATCAATTACCTGAAAAAGAACAGCCGTTATCAGACCGAGCTTCTTTTTACAGATGGAGTACTTCATCCGGTCTCTGATGACGACCCGGAAATAACAATGAGCACAAAGGAACTGGCGGAATTGATCCGTCAATTACCGCCAGGATATCAGGCCATATTCAACTTGCACGCCGTAGAAGGATACAGCCATGTGGAGATAGGGAAGATCCTGGGTATTAATGAAGGCACTTCCCGCAGCCAGTATGCAAGGGCAAGGGCCTTGCTGATAAGCTGGATAAAAAAACTATCGGCCGTAACCAAAAATGAAACGTATGCACGACCCTAAATTCGAGAATGAAGTACAGAAAAAGCTGGAAGAGCTGTCATTCAGTCCTTCAGAAGCTGTCTGGACCAGAGTGGAGCGGGCCGTCAACGAAAAAAGGAGACGCCGTCTGCCTCTTTTCTGGTTTTTTCTTTTGCCGTCGTTAGGGCTGGCAGGAGCCGGAATGATCTACTTTTCAAAACACCGGACCACCCCGGCAGTTCAGGTGGTTCAGCATGCTCCGGCGCCTGTGTCCGCACCGGCATCTTCAATGCCTGATAATAAGGCTGCGGCATCAACCCAGACGCCATCAGTCGCCCGGACTGCGCCCGGAGAAAAAACCAGGAAAGAGATCCCGACATCAAATACGCACGTACCAGCGAATAAACCCACGCTGACAGATGACCCGGCGCGGCCGCAAGACAAGACTCCCACCATCGCAGGAACTTATATGACTTCCTCATCCGATCCGGTGGCCCGCCAGAATATGATTTCTTCATCCGATCCGCTGACCCGCCCGGATGTAGCCCGCCAAGACATGGCATCCCCCAGAACCCCGGCGCATGCCGGATTACCAGACCTGCGATCCTTCGATCACCAGTTTGCCGCTCCTGCAGCATCCCGTCTTGCCAGCTCTTCCACAACGGCAGCCGCCAGGACTCCCATTAACCTTAAACCCAAATACATTTGGGAGGTAGGCTTTGCAGGCGGGATAGGGGCATCGTCGCTAAATTCTTCCTTATTCCGGCAGCCGACCGTGGCGGCTTCCGACGTGCAGGCGATGGCGGCCCCCATGCCCGTCAACGCGGCTTACAAAGCGCCGGTCTCCGGAGTACAACCCGATATTTCCTATTGGGCAGGCATCATCGCGCAAAGACCTTTTTCAAAATCCCTGACCCTTTCGCTGGGGCTGAACCTGCACTATTATTCCACCAGGCAGCAGATAGGCGATGCAGTATATAATGACCCTTCTTCCCTCTATCGGGCCTCAACCTTGTTCTCTTCCCAGCAATCGCCAGGTACAGCGCCAAACTCCGGTGTCTATCCCTATTATTCCGTAGGGAGCATGGATGTTTTTGTCAACCGTTATTATTTCCTGGAGATGCCGGCATCCGTCCTCTGGAAGGTTAATCATAGCCGTAACCTGCCTCTCTTCTGGGAGAATGGATTGTCTTTATCCTACCTGGTAAGTTCCAACTCCATATACTACAACGCAAAATCAGGGGTCTTTTATAAGGATCAGGGAAACATGGCCAATAAGACACAGCTCAACCTGTCCACTGCCTTACTGGTAGGGCTGCCCATCAAAAATATGCGGCTCCAGGCAGGCCCCCAGATCCAGTACGGTCTTACCAGCCTGCAACGTCAAAGCACCATCGGACAGCATCTGTTCTATGGGGGTATCCGCATCGTGCTGATCCCGGGAAAAGCGAAAAAATAATCAGTCCTGATCCGGACTTATGAACCGTAGGTTACGCCGTATACCGGCCCAACGGGCCCTTTTCAATGGAGAATGACGAAATATTTCCTTAAAGCTTTCTTCCGTCAGCTCTTCCCATTCGGCCGTCTTGAAATGAAGGATAGCAGGGATGGGAGAAAAAGCAGTTTCTGTGGTAGGTTTCGAGAACCTGTTCCAGGGACATACGTCCTGACAGGTATCACATCCAAAAAGCCAGTTCTGGAACTTCCCCTTCATGTTCTCGGGGATCAGCAGGTCTTTCAGCTCGATGGTAAAATAAGAGATACACTGACTGCCGTCCACCACCTTGTCTTCCGAAATGGCATTCGTAGGGCAGGCGTCGATGCATTTCCGGCAGGTGCCGCAATAATCCCCCGCAAAGGCGACGTCGTATTCAAGCTCGAGGTCTACAATAAGCGTGGCAATAAAGAAAAAAGACCCTGCCTGCTTGTGAAGAAGATTACCATTCTTTCCCACCCAGCCTAATCCGCTGCGCACCGCCCAACTCCTCTCCAGTACCGGCGCGCTATCTACAAATCCCCGTCCTTCTATCTCTCCGATAGAAGTGCGCATACGCTGAAGCAGCAGGTTCAGCTTGCCACGGATCACCTCATGATAATCTTTGCCGTAAGCGTACTTGGATATCCGGGGGGAAGAGTCTCCGGATGATCCCGGCAATGCCTCCCTTCCGGGAAAATAATTCAGCAGCAGCGTAATGACCGATCTGGCCCCCGGCACCAGCTTGCAGGGATCGACCCGAAGGTCGAAGTGGTTGGCCATATAATGCATAGACCCGTGCATACCCTTGTTCAGCCAACGTTCCAGCCGCCTGGCATCCTCATCCAGCGGTTCGGCCCTGGCAATACCGCAATAGTCGAATCCCAGCTCACGGGTTGCCTCTTTTATCCATTTCGTATGATTATTTTTTGTCAAGTGTATTATTTAAATCCTCCGGGAGTACCCGAAGTTGGGTAATTTTTATATTTTACAATGGTTATATCTATGTTTTAACCCTTATATGATGAAACCCCCAAGGCCGATTGTACTGATCGTAAGTATCTTATTTCTATCTCTCTTGCAAAGGTATTGCGTCGCTCAGGACAAATCAAAACTTCAGTTCGTCAAGCCTAATCCGGGTGATTTCAAGACCCCTGCGGGGCCCATCATCGATACCAGCGTCGGCGCCGTGATCCTTTCCGACTATGGGGCTACACATTTCGTGGGTAATAAAAATGGATGGTTCTCCTATGTCTATCAATTGCATACACGTATCCAGATATTGAATAAGAAGGCGTTTGACCTGGCCAAGGTGGAGGTAACTCTTTATACAAAGGATAATGATCCCGAGACAGTGGACAATATTGCCGCCGCTACCTATAACCTGGATAATGGGGTAGTGTCGGAGGTCCGCCTGGATAAAAAAGACATTTTTGAGGACAGAAAGGACAAGAACCACATCGAAAAAAAGTTTACGCTACCTGCCGTACGGGAAGGTTCGATTATCGAATATACGTATACGATGACCTCTCCCTACAATTACAATCTCCCTTCATGGGAGTTCCAATCCTCCGAATATCCCTGTCTGAACAGCGAATACGAGGTCGAGATCCCCCAGGCATTGTTTTATGTGGTAGTCAGACAGGGCGTTCATCCATTCGATATAGACAAAGGCAGCGAAGGGCATGCATCTTACAGTCTGACGGAAAAAGAAAACGTTGGCGGCATTATCAGCGGTGAAAAGACCTTTTTTGTGAATGCCAACACGACCAAGCACCGATGGGTCATGAAAAATATTCCTCCTTTAAAGGAAGAGGGCTACCTCTCCACACCAAGGAACTATCTCGACCGGATATCTTTCCAGCTTTCGAAAACGTATGATGGCAGCGACTATCATGATCACACGAACACATGGGCAAAGGCCACCGAGGAGTTACTTAAGCGGGAAGACTTTGGAGAGCCGTTGACCGATGACAAAGATTGGTTGAACGCTCTGTTGGCCAAGATCACGGCAGGCGTCAGTGAACCGCTGGGACAGGCCAAGGCCATTTATTATTATACAGAGGAGCATTTCACCTGTACGGATCATTACTATGCCCGTATCAAGACCGATCTTCATGATGTACTCAAAAAGAACAGCGGTACCGTTGGAGATATCAATCTGCTGCTGGCTGCCATGCTCCGGCAGAAGGGATTCCAGGCCGACCCTGTCCTCCTTAGCACGCGTGAATATGGATTCAATCTCGCCAAGTATCCTATTTTGGACAGACTGAACTATGTGATAGTAAGATTATCTCTTGGCGGTGTTGTGTATTATCTCGATGCCGCACATCCTGAGTTAGGATTCGGTCAGCTGGCCGGGAACTGTTATAACGGACACGCGCGGGTCATCAGTGACAAGGATTCAGGATCCGTCTATTTCGAAGCTGATTCCCTCCATGAAAAAAGAACGACCATGGTCTTTTTGATCAATGGAGCGGGTGGGCTCGAAGGCACCTATCAGGCCGTGCTGGGACCCGTTGAATCATACAATGTTCGCCGGCGGGTGAGCGACATTGGAGAAAAGGAATATTTCAAAAAGATACAAACCTCTTATGGGGAAGATCTCGAGCTCGGGCAAACGAACCTGGATTCGCTGGACAAAAAAGAGGACCCCATTACCGTCCGCTATTCCTTTGCACTAAAACAGGCTTCCGGTGCTTCCATGCTGTATTTCAACCCATTCTTCGGAGATATCCAGCGGGAGAACCCTTTTAAGGCAGCCGACAGGAAATACCCCGTGGAAATGCCGTATACCACGGATAATCTCTATCTGCTGAACCTTGAGATACCTGAGGGTTATGACGTCGAGGAACTGCCTAAATCCGCACGGGTGGCGCTTAACGGCGACGAGGGGTCCTTTGAATATCTCATTGCCAGACAGGATAATATGATACAGCTGAGATGCAGGATAAAGCTTAATAAAGCCAATTTTCCCGCGGATGATTATGCCAGCCTGCGTGATTTCTATGCTTTTGTCGTCAAGAAGCAGAGTGAGCAGATCATCCTCAAAAAGAAGTAGACCCTGGCCAGGCGGAACACAGGTCCGGTGGCCGATCGATAAACCATAAATCAAACTCCATGACCGCGCAAAGAACTACTACCTTGATGCTATGCCTATTATTGAGCGCTTTTCTCCATGCCCAGGACAAGCCACCTGTCAAATTCGGAAAAATATCCCCCGCGGATTTTGACGTCAAGGCCCCTTCCTATGATACGGCGGCTGAGGCCGTAGTCGTCGCCGACATCGCCAGCTCGGAATTCGTAGGAAATGTAAAAGGCTGGTTTACCCTGGAGTTCAAACATTTCAAACGGATAAAAATCCTGAACAAGAAGGGCTTCGACGCCGCCACCATAGAGATACCGCTGTTCGGGACTAATTCTTACGGTCAGAGACTGGAGGGGCTTAAGGCGTATACTTACAATCTCGAGAACGGAAAAGTGGTAGAGACCAAACTGGATGATAAATCCATTTTCGTCGACAAGGTTAACAAATATTTGTCGCAGAAGAAATTTACTTTCCCGGCGTTGAAGGAAGGCTCCATCATCGAATATACCTATACGCTGGAGTCCGATTTTTTCAACAACCTGCGTCCATGGGCATTCCAGGGCATCTATCCCTGTATGTACAGCGAGTACAACGTGAGCATCCCCAATTTTTTTCAATACGTCACGCTTACCCAGGGTTTTCTGCCCTTTAAGAGGAGCGCTCCTTCCTCCAGGAGTGTGACTTTCCATCTGACCATCCCCGGCGGCGCGGACAGGGATGAGACGCGTAACATCACTGACGAGGTTGTCGAAACAAAATATACGATGAAGGACATCCCATCTTTTAAGGCAGAACGATATACCACCTCCGCCAGCAATTATATTTCGAAGATAGAGTTCCAGCTGGCCCGTTACTCGTTCCCTAACTCGATGCCGAAGGACAAGATGGGCAACTGGTTTTCCTTGTGTCAGGGGTTGATGAAAGACGAGGATTTTGGCGCCGACCTCAACAGCAACAATGGTTGGATGGACGACGAAATAAAGAACCTTGCAAGAGGGGCTGCTTCGCCGCTGGACCAGGCAAAAAAGATCTATGCCTATGTAAGGGACAATTTTACCTGTACCTCGCATGGCGCTCTGTATACTTCCAATCCGATCAAGACAGTGTTTAAGAACAGGAATGGAAATGAGGCCGATCTAAACCTCCTGCTCGTAGCGATGCTGAAACACGACCATCTGAATGCCGATCCGGTGATACTCAGCACCCGTTCAAATGGGTTCACCAATGAAATATATCCGCTGATAAGCAGGTTCAATTATGTGGTCGTCAAATTGGACATCGACTCTTCCACCTATTACCTGGATGCCAGTCAGCCGTGGGAAGGGTTTGGCCATCTGCCTCAATATTGTTACAACGGCCATGCTCGTGTCGTCAATCCGGATAGCCCCCAACCCGTATATTTCGAAGCCGACTCGCTTCGGGAAAAAAGCATGACCACCGTATTCTTTTCAAATGAGGCTGGCAAAGGATTGCTCAGCGGCAGGGTGGTATCCACGAAAAGTTATATCGAATCATCCGACATAAGGGAAAAAGTACGTGACAAGGGGGAGAAGGAGTTTTTCAAAGGAGTTCAAACGGCCTATCCGGCAGAATGGGAGATATCCAATTCTTCCATCGACTCGCTGAAGATGATAGATGATCCCGTAACTGTCAATTATGATGTAAAGCTGAAGAGCGACGGGGAGGATATAGTGTATTTCAATCCCATGATGTCGGACGGTTATAAGGAAAACCCATTCAAGGCGGCCGAGCGTGTTTACCCCGTGGAAATGCCCTGTGGGTTTGACGAGACCTTTGTGCTCAATATGGAGATCCCTGACGGATATGTGGTAGACGAGCTCCCCAAATCCACAAAAGTGACCTTCAACGAGGACGAAGGTTTTTTCGAATACCTGATCGCCAAGGATGATAATGGTATCCAGTTCCGAAGCCGTATCCAGTTGAAAAAGGCTAATTTCAAGCCGGAAGACTATGGTACACTGCGGGACTTTTTTGCCTTTGTCGTAAAGAAGCAAAGCGAGCAGATCGTGTTTAAAAAGAAAAAATAAATCCTATGCGTATCCTGATCGTAATTCTAACTCTTACAATCCCTGGCTGTCTTTTTGCACAATCTTACAATGCCCTGTTGATCCCCGACAGCCTGAAAAAGGATGCCCGGGCTGTTGTGCGGGAGGATGAGCACATTCTGGAGATCAAATCCCCTTCGAAGGTCATCCTGAAGGAGCACCGTTTCTATACCATTCTGAATGAAGATGGGGATTATCTTGGGGACTTCGCTACATTTTATGATAAGCACACCTCCATCAATTCTGTCACCATGACCCTGTACGATGCGACGGGTAAAGAGCTGAAGCATGTCAAGAAAAAGGATATGGAGGACAAAAGCGCCGTCAGCGAGATCAGCCTGATGGACGACTCCCGATACAAAGAATACAATTTTTATTATAAGCTTTATCCTTATACGGTAGGTTATGAAGAAGAGGATGAGATATCCGGCATCCAGGGATTTCACGGCTGGCAGCCTCTGGCGTCTACCAAGGTGTCCACCCAGCACAGTAAATATGTGATCATTGCCCCCAAGGATTACGTAGTTCGCTACAAGGCGGTGAACTGCAATTACGAACCCGTTATCACCATATCAGGGGATAAAAAGATCTATACCTGGGAAGTATCCAATCTGCCGGCACGTACGCTGGAATCTCATGGCCCCAGATGGAATGAAGTAATGCCGCACGTATTGATGGCGCCTTCAGACTTTGAAGTGGAAGGGTACAAGGGTAATATGTCTACCTGGGAGGACTATGGCAAATTCATCAACCAGCTGCGGCAGGGCCGGGATGCACTTCCTGAAGACATTAAAAGGAAAGTGCATGAACTGACCGACAATCTTAAAGATCCCCGGGAAAAAGTGTATGCCCTATACGATTTCCTGCAAAAGAATACCCACTACATAAGCATTCAGCTTGGTATTGGCGGCTGGCAGCCCTTCCCCGCGGATTATGTTGCTACAAAAAGATATGGGGACTGCAAGGCATTGTCCAATTACATGATCGCATTGTTGAGAGAAGCTGGGATTACTGGCAAGTATGTGGAAATATTCGCGGGGGAGGAAGCTCCAAAACTGATAGAGGATTTCCCCTGTTCGCAAGGCAACCATGTGATTTCCTGTGTGCCGATGGGAAAGGATACTATCTGGCTGGAATGTACAAACCAGACCAAGTCGCCCGGATATATGGGGTCCTTCACAGGCGACCGTAAGGCGCTCCTCATCGATGAAACAGGCGCTCACGTAGTAAGCACGCCCTCTTATACAGCCCGGGATAATACTGCCGTCCGTGTGGTCAATGCCAGCATCAATGGTGAAGGGAATCTGGATGCCGAGGTGTCGACTATTTATCGTGGGATACCCCAAGAGGGACCTCACGGTCTTATGTATGGTGCTTCCGACGAACAGCGGGAAAAATATTTGAATAGTCTTTTCCATTTACCGACCTACAAAGTGGAGAAAAGTCATTATGATGAAGAGAAAGGCGCCCTTCCTGCCGTAAAGGAATATCTGCACGTGGTTTCTCCCAACTATGCCAATATCACAGGGAAGAGACTGTTCATCAATCCCAACCTTTTCAACAGGAGCAACTATCGCCTGCCAAAGGATTCAACCCGGCAGTACGATTATATAGATGACGAGGCTTTCCGGAACATCGACAGCATTACCATCAATATTCCAGCCGGCTATCAGCCCGAGGCCGTTCCCCAGGACACACATATCGACAGCAAGTTCGGGAAGTTCACGGCTTCTGTAAAGGTCATGCCGGATAAGATACTATTCTACCGCAGCTGGGAAGAGTCGATGGCGCGCTTCCCTCCATCGGACTATGAGGGTCTCGTTAAATTCTATGAGCAGCTGTACAAGGCCGATCACAACAGGATAGTGCTGGTAAAAAAAGAATGATCATTTGCAACCGCCCCCGATGGCCTGATCCAGCAGGTTCTTCAGGCTTTGGTACAGGGATTTCTTTTCTTCCGCAGGCTTGTCGATAATAAGGATGGCCGCATAGCCCTTGCATTTATCGAGGAAGGGTGTCGTGCCTTCCAGATTGGGACAGGCCAGTGCGTTGGAGACACCCGCCCCGCTGGACTCCGTAATATAACAACCAAGCCCATAATGCGTGCCCTGCAGGCCCTTGGGGATGTATTTGACAGGTATCTCGCCGAACTGTGACGCTTCTATTTCGGCTACTGACTTTTCGCTGAGGATCCTTTTTCCTTCGAACACCCCATTATTCAGCAGCATGGAGAGGAAGGTGATATAATCTATGGCGCTGGATTTGGCTCCTGCGGCAGGGTTGATGGCGCCGCCTTCGTCATTGACAAAAGTAGTGCTGCGCATTTTCAGCGGCCGGGCGATACGCTCCATGATCAGCCGATCGAAGCTTTTCTTGGTGATCACTTCCAGCACCCGGGCGGCAATATTGGGACCTACATAGCTGTAGTGGAATTCCTTACCCGGATTGTTCACAATATCCCTTTTCGAAGCGTATTCATTTACCTGATCTTCCAGTGTTTCAAACTTATTCTTTCCTTCGGCCCGGATGCCCGTGGTATTGGTGAGACAGTTCCTCAGCGTAATATATCCCTTGGAATACTTGGAGAAGATAGGAAGATACTGACTTACCTTGTCGTCCAATGACAACTTCCCCTCGTCTACAAAGGTCATTACCAGGGCGGCCGTCAGCCAGTTGCCGGAGGCGGTAATGGGCGCCTGCGTCTTGGGCGTAAAATCTGCATTACCCTGCTTCTGGTAAATAATTTTCCCATCTTTCCAGACCAGGGCGGCGAAATTATTCCCCAATTCCTTTTGATTTTGTTTAAGTAATTGATCTACTGCACTAAAATCGGTTTGGGCCGAGGCAGGCCGACAGAATAGCAGGAAGGTAAAAATGAAGCTGAATTGTAGACAGGTCAAACTAACTTTGCATGACATAGTTGCCGGGTTAAGCTTTTGGATTAGATTTTGTCCCACAAGTTTACTGTAATTTTTAAGGATAAAGCAATTATATATGAACTTGAATAATTTTACCATCAAGGCACAGGAAGCGATCTCCCGATCCCAACAACTGGCTTTTGACAGGGCAAACCCCGTCATCGAAACGGAACATTTGCTCAAATCGTTGCTGAGCGAAGAAGATTCTTTGGTAGAATTTCTGTTGAAAAAGAATAATGTGAACGTGGGCTTCGTAGAGTCGAAGCTCGACGAGAGCATTGGGAAACTGCCGAAGACTGCCGCTGGCGGCGAGCCCGCTCAGACTATCAGTCGTGACATGAATAATGTCATGTTAAGGGCATCGTCGGACCTGAAGCAATTTGGGGACGAATTTGTCAGCGTCGAACATATCCTGCTGGCCCTCGTACAGGGTAATGATAACACGGCTAAGCTATTGAAGGATGCCGGGCTGACGGAAAAGGGGTTGATAGCAGCCATCAAGGACCTTCGGAAAGGCTCTACCGTGTCTTCCCAGACACAGGAGACCTCCTTCAATGCCTTGAATAAATATGCAAAAAATTTGAATGAGCTGGCCCGTCAGGGAAAGCTCGATCCCGTGATAGGACGTGATGAGGAGATACGCAGGACACTGCATATCCTCTCCCGTCGCAGTAAGAATAATCCCATACTCGTGGGCGAGCCCGGCGTAGGTAAGACAGCCATTGCAGAAGGACTGGCCCATCGTATCGTCAACGGGGACGTCCCCGAGAACCTGCGGTCCAAAGTGATCTATGCGCTGGATATGGGACAGCTGATCGCAGGCGCCAAATACAAGGGAGAGTTCGAAGAACGTCTGAAGAGCGTCGTGAAAGAAGTCAGCGGCAGTGATGGAGAGATCATTCTCTTCATCGATGAGATACACACGCTGGTCGGCGCGGGTGGGGGAGAAGGGGCTATGGATGCCGCTAATATCCTCAAGCCGGCCCTGGCACGCGGGGAGCTTCGCGCCATCGGAGCTACTACCCTGAATGAATACCAGAAGTTTTTTGAAAAGGACAAGGCATTGGAACGCCGCTTTCAGAAAGTATTGATCGACGAACCCAATGTGGAAGACGCCATCTCCATCCTCAGGGGACTGAAGGACAGATATGAGACCCATCACCACGTACGTATAAAGGACGAGGCCATCATCGCAGCGGTAGAGCTCTCTCACCGCTATATAACGGACAGGTTCCTGCCCGACAAGGCCATCGACCTGATAGATGAGAGCGCCGCCAAGCTGAGGCTGGAAATGAACTCCATGCCCGAAGAGCTGGACAGACTGGAAAGACAGATACGTCAGCTGGAAATAGAACGTGAGGCGATCAAACGGGAAAATGACAAGGACAAGCTGAAAGAGCTGAGCGCTGAGATAGGTAACCTCACCGTCGAAAGAGATACGCTGAAGGCAAAGTGGAAACAGGAAAAGGAACTCGTGGAAAAAGTGCAGAATGCCAAAGCCGAGATAGAGAACCTCAAGCTCGCAGCAGAGCGTGCGGAAAGAGAAGGACAATATGGATTGGTAGCAGAGATACGTTATGGCAAGGTCAAGGAGCAGGAAAAGATCATCGATGACTATTCCCGCCAGCTGGCAGCTATCAGTACGCATTCCCGTCTTATGAAAGAAGAAGTGGATGCGGAAGACATCGCCGAAGCCGTTGCGAAAGCCACCGGAATACCCGTGGCCAAAATGATGCAAAGCGAAAAACAAAAACTATTGCACCTGGAAGATGAGCTGCACCGGCGGGTAGTGGGCCAGGACGAGGCGATCACAGCCGTGGCGGATGCTATACGCAGGAGCAGGGCTGGTCTGCAGGACCCCAAGCGCCCCATTGGATCGTTTATTTTTTTAGGGACCACCGGTGTAGGCAAGACGGAATTAGCCAAGGCGCTGGCAGAATACCTTTTCGATGACGAAGGGATGATGACCCGCATCGATATGAGCGAATACCAGGAAAAACATACGGTGAGCAGGCTTGTAGGAGCGCCTCCCGGATATGTAGGCTACGATGAAGGCGGTCAGCTGACAGAAGCCGTACGCCGCAAACCTTATAGCGTTGTTCTGCTGGATGAGATCGAGAAGGCCCATCCCGATGTTTTCAATATCCTGTTGCAGGTATTGGATGACGGAAGGCTTACGGATAACAAGGGCAGGGTCGTGAATTTCAAGAATACCATCATTATCATGACCAGCAATATGGGTAGCCAGATCATCCAGGCCAATTTCGAGGATGTGACGGAAAAGAACAGAGAGGATGTAATGGATAAGACCAGGCTGGAAGTAATGGACCTGTTGAAGCAAACCATCCGGCCGGAATTCCTCAACCGTATAGACGAAGTGATTCTCTTCCAGCCGTTGTTGAAGAGCGAGATCAAAGGCATCATTCGTATACAGCTGGAAAGCCTTCGCAAGATGGTGGCAAAGAATGGCATCGACCTTCAGTTCAGTGACTATGCGCTGGATTACCTGGCCGAAAACGGTTTTGACCCTCAGTTCGGAGCCCGGCCCCTGAAAAGGCTTATCCAGAAAGAGATTATTAATCAGTTGAGTAAGAAGATATTAGCTGGGGATGTGGATAAGAATCACCCCGTATTGGTAGATGTATTTGATGGAGTGGTCGTATTCCGAAATGAGACGCATCAGACCCACGCGATTTAACACAAAAAACCCCGGATGACCCGGGGTTTTTTTATATATTGCGTATAAGGCTGAACCAAACAGATTAGGAATTGTTAAATAGATGATTATGGCACTAAAAGCAAAAGAAGTGGAGATCATCCCTACCAGGGATATCTTCGTAGGAGATGTTAAAGCTCCCGTAACACTAACAGAATACGGTGATTATGAAAGCGAAGCGTGCGCAAAGGTGAATGAGGTGGTAGATAAGCTGTTGAAGAGATACCATGGCCAGATGCGCTTCAATTTCCGTCATTTCCCCCTCACAAAGATCCATCAACATGCGATGAAGGCGGCGGAAGCCTCTCTCGGTGCGGCGCAAGAGGGGAAATTCTGGGAAATGCATAATACGCTGTTTGCCCATCGGCGACGCCTGGGCGCTATCAGCCTTCGCGAATATGCCAAGGATGTAGGCGTCAATAACAAGAAGTTTTTGGAGAACCTGATGGACTGTACCTATGGATGGTCGGTACGTAGCGATTTGCTCGAAGGATTGGATAAAGGGGTAAGGGATGTACCCGCCTTCTTTATCAACGGGGAGCTTTTCACGGGGCGACCGACGTATGAAAACCTTTGTAAAGGCATAGAAGCCGCCCTCAGCCAGGGAAAGAAAAAGAAAAAACCAACAACCGTCAAGGCGTAACCCTATTACATAAATGTTCGGCCCGGCCCCTCTACGAGGGGCCTTTTTTATTATCTTAAGGGCATGAAAAACGTCTTCCTTTTCACCCTTCTTCTGGTAAGCGCCTATTGTAGCGCCCAGAACAACATCCTTTATGGCAATGACGTCATCCGGCCGGAACATACACTCCAGATAGCAATGAACATACCACGCAGCTATTGCTGGATATTGCCTAACTCCGGTCATAGCACGCCGATAGTCTATAGCGAACTGTTCGATACAACCATCGACGACTTTTTTACAAAACCTTACCGGGAGATAAAAGGGGAGGGAAGATTCAATTGATATGATCCAGTTTACCACAACGATATCGCAATTTGCCGAGCAGGGCGAAAAGACAGGATGGACCTATATCGTCATTACGGCCGCTCAGGCGGGGAAATTGATGCCGGGTAATAAAAAGTCTTTCAGGGTAAAAGGCAAGCTCGATGAACACCCTATAAAAAAAGTGGCCTTATTGCCAATGGGTGATGGAGAGTTTATCATGCCATTGAATGCCACCATCAGAAAGGCCATCCGTAAAAGAAAAGGGGATAAGCTAAAAGTACAGCTGGAAGTGGACAAGGCAAAGATCGAACCCCCATCGGACCTGATGGAATGCCTCGCGGACGAGCCCAGCGCGCTGATTTATTTCAAACAGCTGCCTATGTCGCATCAGAATTATTTTGGCAATTGGGTACGCAGCGCCAAGGCGGAAGCTACCCGTGCGTCGAGGATCGCCCGTGTGGTGACCGCCATGGTAAAGAAGCAGACCTATGCAGAAATGATCCGCTCGGCCCGGCAGGACCGTCTTGACCTATTGGGATGATTTTTTCATTTTGAAAGGGAGTCTTTTCATTTTGGAGTGGTTTCCGGCCGGTCCCTTTTTCATAGTAAATATTTTTATTATCTACATATTTCCCTGTCAGGACGGATTCCAGCGCGTATCTTTCCCTCTTAACAAACATAGGTATATTATTTGACATGTTTGGCATGCCCTTAGGCAATATTATGGACATAAGCCACTCAAAAAAGATCACCACAGCAGGACTGCTCATTACATTAGGTATTATTTATGGGGACATCGGCACTTCACCCCTTTACACTTTCCAGACCATACTCAACGAAGGCGGACAAGTTTCCAGGGAGCTGGTATTTGGCGCCATTTCCTGCGTTTTCTGGACCCTCACCCTGCAAACGACATTCAAGTACGTATGGATCACGCTCCAGGCGGATAATAAAGGAGAAGGAGGTGTATTCTCACTCTTTGCATTGGTCAGGCGCTATGGAAAGAAGCTGGTATATCCCGCCATCATCGGAGCAGGCACCTTGTTGGCCGACGGTATCATCACGCCCCCCATCTCCGTTACTTCCGCCATCGAAGGGCTGGGTTCGGTGAAAGGACTGGAACATGTCATCGTACCGGGCAATAATCTCGTAGTGGAGCTCGTACTGGTGATACTTCTGCTTTTATTCGTATTCCAGCGTTTTGGCACGAAGGTCGTGGGCGGCAGCTTTGGGCCCATCATGTTCGTTTGGTTCGGCATGCTGTCCGTGCTGGGGCTGCGCCAGATCATACACTATCCGGTGGTGTTAGAGGCCTTAAGTCCTCATTATGGGCTGGAACTGCTGACCCGTCATCCCAAGGGGTTCTGGCTGCTGGGCGCCGTATTCCTTTGTACGACTGGGGCGGAAGCCCTGTATTCCGACCTGGGACATTGCGGCAGAAGGAATATACAGGTGAGCTGGCTTTTTGTAAAGACAGCCCTCGTATTGAATTACCTCGGACAGGGCGCCTGGGTGCTGATGCAGCAGAAGTCCGATCTGGGCGGCGTCAATCCCTTTTTTGCCATTGTGCCGCATTGGTTCCTCGTTCCCAGCGTCTTTATCGCCATGTCGGCTTCCATCATCGCCAGCCAGGCCCTTATCAGCGGTAGTTTTACGCTGATCAATGAAGCCATCAGCCTCAATTTCTGGCCAAAGGTCACCGTGAAATTCCCTACCGACATCCGCGGTCAGATATATATACCCAGCATCAACTGGATATTATGCACGGGCTGTTTCCTGGTAGTGCTCTATTTCAGAACATCCGAGGCCATGACCGCCGCATACGGTTTTTCCATCACCATAGCCATGCTGATGACGACGATATTGATGTATCATTTCCTGCGGTATGTCAAGCATTACTCGCTCTGGGCCGTCGTTCCCATCCTCGTCGTGTTTGTCGTGGTGGAATCCTCTTTTTTTGTGGCGAATGCCGTCAAGATCGTCAAAAGACTTTTCTTCCTTGTCTTCGAGGTAGGGTTGATATTCACCATGTATATCTGGTATAATGCCCGGAAGATAAACAACCGGTTCCTGAACTTTATCGACCTCCAGGAGCATATACCCCTCCTGGAAAGTCTTAGCCAGGACGAGTCTGTCCCCAAATTCTCCTCGCATCTTATTTATCTTACCAAGGCCAACAGGCCTACCCACATCGAAGAGAAGATACTCTATTCCATATTCAGCCACAATCCCAAGCGGGCGGATATATACTGGTTCGTACACATCGAACGCACCGATGAACCCTATACGATGGAGTATGGTGTGGAAGAGCTGAGCGATAAGGTGATAAGAGTAGAGTTCCGTCTGGGCTTCCGGGTACAGCAGCGGGTAAGTCTTATGTTCCGCAAGGTGGTCGCCGAAATGATCTGCAACAGGGAACTGGATATCGCCCATCGTTTTCCCTCCCTGAAAAAGCACAATATCGCAGAGGATTTCAGGTATGTGATACTGGAGAAGTTCCTCTCCTACGATAACGAGTTCTCGGTCCGGGAAGGGTTCATCCTCAATACCTACTTTGCCATGAAGCGCCTGGCGCTGGATGAGGAAAAAGCTTTTGGGCTCGACACCAGCGAGACGGTAGTAGAAAAGCTGCCATTACTCGTGGCGCCGGCTACAAAGATCAACCTGCAGAGAGCATACTATCGTGTACACCACACTGCCTAGCGGACAGCAGCAGCAATTTCGTTAATGTAATTACGGAAACGTTCCCCGTCTATCTTATCTTCATATACGCATTGGCTGTCTCTTTTACACCCTCTGCGTAGGATACTGGCTGAAATCCATATGCCCTTTCGAATTTCGAAGAGTCGAACAAGTAATCATATTCATATTGATACAGCATTTCATACAACTCGGCAGTGGTCTTGTCGAATAGCCCTCCCATACGGACCATCCATTTGGGAAGCACCATGCTGAGGGGCGATTTGCCCAGGACCGACGCCGCCACGTCGATATATTCAGCGCCCGTCATGGGAGATGAAGCAGTGGGGAGATGCCAGGCCTGGTTCCAGGAACTTTCGTCATTACCCAGGAGGAACAGACCCCTGATAGCATCTTCCGTATAGGTAAAAGAGTGCCGGGCATGCGTGTTGACCAGCCATTGAGCTTTCTGACCCTTGTAAAGGCGCTGGAATACCAAAATATTGAACACACTCGTCCTGTCGGCCCCGGGACCGTAGAAATCTGCCGCGCGGGCGATGCTCGCAGTGATATTCCCCTTGCGTACCTCGCTCATCAGCTGCGTAGCGATACGGGCGCGTAGATCGCCTTTACGGCTGCAAGGGTCATAGGGCGTTTCTTCTGTCATAGGACCTTTCACCAATCCGTACATATAGACATTGTCGAAAAAGAGAAGCCTGGCCTTTGTCTGCCGGCAGGCCGAGATGAGGTTGTTCATGATGACGGGCCAGCTCTGCCGCCAGATGGAATACTGATATTTAAGCCCTATGCAGCAATAGACGACGGAAGAACCTTTGATGGCTTCCAGGGTCTGGCCTTCATCCGTGATATCGGCTGCCAGGGTAATGGCTCCCGGATGAGGAGAAGGGTGACGGGATACGATACGGACCGGTATTTGATGCCGGATGAGCTCACGGGTAAGTCCATCGGCGATCACTCCTCCGGCTCCCAGAACAGTGTGAATTGACATAGTGGTGGTATTGAAGATTAAAATTAATTAAAAATTGATTAAACGTTTGTTTAATTTAAACGTTTGTTTAACTTTGTGCACTTTAAGCCACCCGAAGCGGTTCGTCCAAATGACATGAATTTGGTGAATAAATCCATCAGTGGTCGAGTGCTTCCATAATTTGTCGCGATTTTTGCCGTCCGAAATCCTTCTGGCCCCTGGCCGTCCCTCCCGGGCGGGCTATTTTTTGGGAAGGTGACCGACCAGAAAGGTACTGTTTGTAAAGAAGATCAATAAATCTATAGTCTCTATATTATGAGAAAAATATTATATGCATTATTCATCAGCAGTGGATTGATCGTTTTATTTCCGGAGGCCCACGCCCAAAAAACTCCCGATACGGTATTACAACAGGCAACGTTGCCACAGGTAGTGGATTTTGCGCTGAAACATTATCCCCTTATACAGCAGGCGCTGCTGGATGAGCAGATCACCGACAGACAGATCCGCAGCAAGCTGGCCGACTGGCTCCCCCAGCTGAACCTCAACGCCAATTATCAGAATACCTTTCATCTGCAGACTTTTTATACCAGCAGCGGAGCACTTCCCAGCGGAGCCTATAACACATCCCTTATCAATCTCGGGCTTACCCAGAACATCTTTAACAGGGATGTCTTGCTGGCCAGCAGGACAAAGAATGATGCCCTGAAGCTCTCTCGGCAGTATACCGCCACGGATAAGATCAACCTGGTGGTAAATGTCAGCAAGGCCTTCTACGATGTGCTGCTGACACAAAGGGCCATCCAGGTGCTGGATATCGATATCGCGCGTCTGGATAGGAATCTCAAGGATACGTATAATCAATACCAGGGCGGGATCGTGGACAAGACGGATTATAAACGGGCTACTATTTCCCTGAACAATTCCAGGGCGCAGCGCAAGGCCAATGAAGAGGCTTTAAAGGCCAAGTACACGGCCCTGGAAGCATTGATGGGCTATACTTCAAAGGACAGTATCCACCTGGTATACGACAGCGTCCAGATGGAAGCCGATATCTATATCGACACAACGGCTACTGTGGACTATAACAAGCGGATAGAATACCAGTCGCTGCTGACACAAAAGAAATTGCAGCAGGCAGACCTGAAATATGAAAAATGGAGCTATATACCTTCCTTATCGGCATTTGGCGCATATAACCTTTATTATTTCAATGATCAGTTCTCCAAACTGTACAAACAGGATTTTCCGAACTCCTATGCGGGCATCCAGCTTACGGTTCCTATTTTTCAGGGCACAAAAAGAACGCAGAATATCAAGGTCGCCGAGCTGCAGGTGACCCGCATGGACTGGGACATCGTCAACCTGCAGAACTACATCAGCACGGAATACGCGCAGGCCCTGGCTACCTACAAAAGCAATCTTTACAACTATTATACATTGAAGGATAACCTGGCGCTGGCGCGGGATGTGTACAATACCATCGATCTTCAGTACCGCAGCGGCATCAAGGCCTATCTCGAGAAGATCACGGCTGAGACGGACCTTCGTACCGCAGAGTCCAATTTCTCCAACGCACTGTACGAGGTGTTGAGCAGCAAGCTGGATGTACAAAAGGCTTTAGGCACTATCAAATATTAATCAAGCAAAAAATCACTGTAATTATATGGAAAATATTACTCGTTGGACAGGACTAATGATCATCGTATCCGGATTAATGGCTTGCGGTAATGATAAGCCCGCGGGTCCTGCGACGCCTCCGCCCGCTGCGGTAGGAGTGTACACGGCAGCCACAGGCGACGCGACCTATTATGATGAGTATCCTGCGACGGTAGCAGCATTAAATCAGGTGGATATCAAGCCGCAGGTGTCGGGTAATATCACCCATATCTTTTTTCAGGACGGACAACATGTGCGTAAGGGCGAACCTTTGTACGAGATAGACCAGCAGCAGTACAAGGCGCAATACGAGGCAGCTGTTGCCAATCTGAATGTTGCCAAAGCCAACCTGGCCAAATCGCAGCAGGATGCCGACCGGTATACCGACCTTTCGCAAAAGGATGCCATTGCCAGGCAGACCCTGGATCATGCGCTGGCCGATCTGGAAGCCAACAAACGCCAGGTAGAGGCAGCACAGGCGAACGTCTCCAGCGTGCAGACCAGTCTGAAATATTCTATGATCTATGCGCCTTTTGACGGTACCATCGGTATTTCCCAGGTGAAGCTTGGGACCGCCGTCTACCCGCAGACCTTGCTGAACACCGTCTCATCCGACAACCCGCTGGCCGTAGACGTGGCATTGGACGAAAAAAAGATACCCCGATTTTCCGCATTGCTGCAGCAGAAGCCCGCGGCTAATGATTCGACCTTTACATTCGTACAGCCGGATGGCTCTGTTTATCCTTTCCCCGGTCGTATCCTGCTTTTAGATCGTGCCGTGGATCCCACGACAGGTACGATCAAGGCGCGTCTTACCTTTCCCAATCCAAAGAACGCACTTCGCCCCGGTGTCACCGGCAACGTAAGGGTAGAGAACAAAGGCGCTATTGGCAGCATCCTCATTCCTTTCAAGTCAGTGATCGAGCAGATGGGGGAAAATTTCGTATTTATAGTTGGCGACAGCAGCAAGGTGTCACAACGCAAGGTCCAGCTGGGCGCCCGTGTAGGGGATAAGATCGTGGCCCGGGATGGGGTACAGGCGGGGGAGAAGGTAGTGACCGAAGGCGTTCAGAAGATCAGGGACGGGGTCAAAGTACAGGTAGGAACACCGGGAGCTAAACCACCGGCACAGGCAGGCGCACCACAAGGCAAATAATCATCAACAGACAACAGACTAAGACTATGATTGCAGATACTTTTATCAAACGGCCGGTAACGGCTATCGTTATATCACTGGTTATTTTGATCGTAGGGGTGCTGGCCATCTTCAATCTGCCGGTGAGCCAGTATCCGGATATCACACCGGCTACCGTGCAGGTGACGAGCAACTTTACAGGCGCAGATGCCCAGACAGTGGAGCAGACGGTGACCACGCCCATCGAGACACAGATCAACGGTGTGCCGGGCATGACCTATATGCAGAGCAATAGCACCAACAACGGACAGTCCACCATTACCGTCACCCTGGACGTCGGTACCAATGTGGATATTGCCGCCCTGGATATTCAGAACAGGGTAGGTATCGCTACTCCGCCGCTGCCAGCCGTAGTAAAGAACCTGGGGATCATCACCCGCAAAAGAAATCCCAGCATCCTTATGCTGGTGGCGATGTATTCACCCAATGGATCACACGGCGTTCCTTTCCTGGATAACTATACTAATATATTCGTTCGGGATGCCTTGCTTCGGGTCAAGGGAGTGGGTGACGTCTTCACCCGCGCCGATGATTTCAGCATGCGTATCTGGCTGAAGACGGATAAAATGGCGCAATTAGGACTGACGGCGCAGGATGTTACCAACGCTATCCAGGAGCAGAACCTGCAGATCGCCGCCGGCTCGGTAGGCGTGCCACCCCAGGAACCGACTTCCTCTTTTGAATACACCGTATTCACCAACAGCCGGTTGAGCTCGGAAAAAGAGTTCGGAGACATCGTCATCCGCGGCAATACACAGAATGGGTCCATCGTCTATCTGAAAGATGTTGCACGCATACAACTGGGCAAGTTCAGCTATGCCAGCAACTCCTTTGTAGACCACAAAAGGGCCAGCTATCTGCTGGTATACCAGGCTCCCGGCAGCAATGCCCTTGCAACGGCAGAAGGCGTATACAAGGCCATGGACGCCCTTAAAAAATACTTCCCGGCCGGTGTAGATTATGTAGTTCCCTTCGAATCCGTCAGCGTTGTACAGGTATCCATCAGCGAAGTGGTGGACACCTTGCTGGAAGCGCTTGGACTGGTGGTGCTGGTGGTATTCCTCTTCCTGCAAAGCTGGAGGGCCACCCTTATTCCCGTACTGGCCATCCCCGTGTCGATCATCGGGACATTTATTTTGTTCATCCCATTGGGCTTTACTATCAATACCCTGACCATGTTCGGCTTTGTACTGGCCATCGGTATCGTGGTGGATGACGCCATCGTAGTGGTGGAGGCCGTACAGCATTATATGGATGAAGAAAAGCTTTCGGCGAAGGAAGCTACGCAGCGGGCGATGGCCGATATCTCCGGACCGGTAGTAGCTATTGCCCTCATCCTGGCGGCCGTGTTCGTGCCCGTTGGCTTCATCCCCGGCATCACCGGACGGCTGTACCAGCAGTTTGCCATCACCATCGCCATTTCCGTGCTGCTGTCCGCCTTTGTGGCCCTGTCGCTGACTCCGGCACTTTGCACGCTGCTGTTGAAGCCCATGCACCTGACAAAAGAGTCACGCGGTCTGAACAAATTCTTCTATCATTTCAATACCTGGTTCCACCGGGTGTCGATCCGCTATACCAACAATGTCCGGGGATGGATCAAGCGTGCCCCCCTGGCCCTTGTCCTGCTGGCCTGTATCGTCGTCGGCGCTTTGTTCCTCTTTAAGAAAAAACCCACCGCCTTTATACCTACCGAGGATGAAGGACGTGTGTATGTCACCTACGAGATCCCCGAAGCGGCGTCTACCAGCCGGAGCTTAAAGGTCCTGGACAGCATGATGAAGGTCATCGACAGTATCCCCGGTGTGGCGCACTATGCCGCGCTGGGCGGTCTGAACGTAGTGACCTTTGCCACCAAGTCCAACAGCGGTACCATCTTTTGCCAGCTGAAGCCCTGGAGCCAGCGCGAGGACAAAGCCTTGCAGCTGGACGGCATCATGACCGAGATGCGCAAACGATTTGCTGTCTTCAAAGAGGCCAATGTGGTGGTGATCTCCCCCCCCGCCATCCCTGGCCTGGGACAGACAGGCGGCTTCACCTTCGAGTTGGAGCAACGGCAAAGCAATGACGACCTGCCGACATTCGAACGAGTGGTCCGCAGCTTTGTGGCAGAGGTGAACAAGCGTCCCGAGATCGGGCAGGCATTCAGCTTCTTCACCGCGCATACCCCCAGCTACGCCGTGACAGTGGACAGGGACAAGTGTAAAAAATTAGGCGTATCTCTTGCAGACGTATACACGACTTTACAAATGTACCTGGGCAGCAGCTATATCAATGATTTTACCATCTATGGCCGTAACTTCCACGTCGTGGCGCAGGCCGATACCTTATACAGAAACGATATATCCGACATCGGGGGGTATTATGTTCGCAACAATAGCCAGCAGATGATCCCGCTGAGCACCGTGGTCAATTATAAGATGACGGAGAGCGCTCCCCTGATATCCCACTTCAATATCTTCCGCACGGCCGAGATCAATGGAGGCGCCAAGCCCGGCTATAGCAGCGGCCAGGCCATTAAGGCCCTGCAGGAAGTGGCGGCACAGGTTCTACCGGAGGGGTATGGCTATGAGTTTGCCGGATTGAGCAAGCAGGAGATCGAGTCGGGCTCCAGCACCGTCTATATCTTTTCCCTGTCCGTGCTATTCGTATTCCTCTTCCTCTCGGCGCTGTACGAGAGCTGGTCTGTGCCATTCTCCGTATTGCTGGCAGTGCCCATCGGTATATTCGGCGCTATCCTGACATTGACCTTTGTGCCTCGCCTGACCAATAACGTATATGCACAGATCGGGTTGATCACCCTCATCGGTCTGGCGGCCAAGAATGCCATCCTGATCGTGGAATTTGCCAAGGAAAGGGTGGATAGAGGAGTACAGCTTACAACGGCTACACTACAGGCGGTACAGCTGCGTCTGCGCCCCATCCTCATGACCTCATTGGCCTTTATCCTGGGGGTAATGCCCCTGGTAATCGCCACCGGAGCGGGCGCCGTCGCCCGTAATACCATCGGGTTCACCGTACTCGGGGGGATGCTTGCCGCGACCGGGTTGGCTATCTTTATCGTACCCGTGCTTTTCGTGGTGATCACACGAGCGGCCTATGGTAAAAAGAAATTGGAAGAGCTGCGAAGGCAAAGGCCAAGTTTGGCTGAATAAGAAAAAAGGGCTGCTAACGCGGCCCTTTTTTATGTAATGGCGGGCATGACGGAATCATTGACTTAAATGAACCGTTATGCCCGTTAAAAAGATTGCCTTCGACCCCCGTTATTTCCAGCTTTGCTTCCAGCTTGTATTCATGTCTTATGGACTTTTATGGCTGGGATGGACAGCAGAGTGGGACCATTACTTTTTTAGCATTGCAGGAGCGTTGATCTTTAACTACCTGGCGGAAGGGGTCCGTCAGAAGAAGTGGCCTGGCCTTGCAGCCTGGCGTTCCTGGGGATTGAGCGCGCTTGTCAGCGCCATGAGCCTTTGCCTGCTGCTAAAAACAGGACATTGGTATACCAGCCTGCTGGCTGCGGGACTGACAGTGACTTCCAAATACATCATCCGTATCAGGGGCAAGCATATTTTCAACCCTTCCGCTTTTGGCATCGTAGCGACGCTCCTCCTTTCAAAGGATGCCTGGTTGTCCCCGGGTCAATGGGGCAGCGACATCGTATTATTCTTCTTTACCATCGTTGTGGGGACCATCGTCGTGACCAGGGTCCAGAAGCTGGATACCAGCCTTGCCTTCCTGCTGACCTTTTTCTTTCTCACCTGGTGGCGGCAGGTCTATGCGCTGGGATGGCCCATGGATCACTTCCTTTATTCCATTACGACAGGCAGCCTGCTCATATTCGCCTTTTTTATGATCAGCGATCCCCGCACTTCACCCGATCATCCGGCTGGGAGAGTCCTTTGGGCATCACTCATTGCCGTGATATCCTTCTACCTTGCCGCATACGAATGGAAGTACAATACATCGATATGGGTAATGGTGGCGGTGGCGCCGCTTGTTCCCGTCCTGGACAGGATATTCAAGGCCAGACCATTCAAATGGTCGTCCGACCCCCTTCCTTTGCTTCCCGCATCCGGGCGGGAGGATCGTCGGACCTCTCCGCGGGAGGATATGCGTGGCAGGATGAGAAGGGCTGCCGCCGTGGTGATCCTGGTCACCATGATCAGCCATGATGCCGCCGCATTCTGCGGGTTCTATGTCAGCAAGGCCGACGGTACGTTGAAGAACAAGACCTCCCAGGTCATCATCGTACACGACGGGGAGAGGAATACCATCACCATGTACAACGATTTCAAGGGCGATCTGAAAGATTTTGCCATGGTGGTGCCCGTACCGGTGGTCCTGGGTAAAAAGGATATAAAAGTGGTGGACCAAAAGATATTTCAGACCCTGAATGACTATAGCCAGCCGCGGCTGGTGGAGTATTATGATAACGACCCCTGTAACCCCATACTGTACGAGCTGCAGGGAAGAGTGGCCGGAGTTCAGATGAACGATGTCGTCGTCACCGGATACGGCACGGTAAAGAAAAAGGACCTTGGCGTGAAAATAGAAGCCAAGTACCTGGTCGGTGAATACGATATCCTTATCCTCAGCGCCAAAGAATCCCAGGGGCTGAAGACCTGGCTTATCGGGAATGGGTATAAGATCCCGGAAGGGGCAGAAGAGGTGCTGGATCCCTATATCAAAAGCAACCTGAAATTCTTTGTGGTGAAAGTGAACGAGGAGGAAAAGAAAAAGCTGCCGGGTAATTTCCTGCGCCCGATACAGATCTCTTTCGAGAGCCCCCGGTTCATGCTGCCCATCCGGTTGGGTATGGCCAATTCGGATGGAGACCAGGATATGATCGTATATGCGTTCAGCAAAAAGGGCAGGATCGAATGCGCCAACTATCGCACCGTCTCCCTGCCCACCGGAAAGAATATTCCCCTGTTCGTGCAGAATAACTTCTCGAATTTCTATTCCAACCTTTTTCAGCATCAGTGGAAGATGGAGGGCAAGTCCGTGGCGATGCTGGAGTATGCCTGGGATGTCAGTCCCAAAAGCTATCTGAAATGCGATCCCTGTGTCGCCGTTGCCCCCTCCCGTCAGGACCTGGTGCAGGCCGGGGTATGGTGGGTAGGTGGCCAGCAGGAAGATGAGGAGGACCTGTCGGAAAATGTTCATTTCACCCGCCTTCATTTTCGGTACAATCGGAAGGCCTTCCCACAGGACCTGCTCTTCCAGGAGACGGCCAATACGGAAAACTTCCAGGCGCGGTATATCATTACCCATCCGGCCACCGGGGACCTGAACTGCCCGGCGGGGAAGAAATACCTTGATGAACTAAAAGAGCGGCGAAAGGATGAGCTGGAAATGCTGACCCATCTCACGGGTAAAGGAGCGGCCGACTGGGACCTGACCCGGGCCGAAGAGGGGAGCCCCCTCCCTTCAGAGGACTCCTATGCCGCCGCCGCCATGACCCTAAAAGAGGGAGGGTGGAACGCCCATTCCTATATGCTTTTTGGAGCAGCAGCACTACTAATTTCTTTGGCTTTCAGACCGCAAAAAGCCGCAAAACGTTCTAAAAGAGCAGACTAACTTGATTAGCAGGATAAATAATTGTTTAATTTGTTGATATAAAGTTCATTATATTTGTTTACCGCCAATTTATATTATTGCATCCGCCGGACTTGAAAACACATCCTGATCCTATTATTCTACTTTACTTAAACAAAGTGTAGTTAAATAATAAATAAATGACTTTAATATCTGATTTACAATATTTTCCAAGTATTATATACTATAAAACTTCAAATAGATCATCGAATATATTATTTGAACAATATGATTTCTATCAGAAAATGAGTTTTCGCAACCGATGTCAGATCACCGGGTCCCAGGGGCGTGTGGATCTGAGCATTCCCCTGGAAAAAGGGCGTGATCAAAAGACGCTGATGAAGGATGTGAAGATTGCGGGAACCTATCGCTGGCAGGACCAGCATTGGAAGACCTTGCTTGCCTGCTATAGTCGGAGCCCCTGGTTCGAGTTCTACCGGGATGAGCTGGACCAGCTTTATCGCCAGTCTTATAATTTTCTGTTGGATTGGAACCTGGCCTGTTTTGAATGGACATGCCGGGTTCTTTCCTTGTCAGCCCCGGTGTCACTGACAGATGCCTACCGGCCAGCATATGAAGAGAAGGTGGACTGGAGAGGAAAGCTCCTCCCCAAAAATATAACGGACACCACCCGGTGGCCCCCCGTAGTCTATCGCCAGGTTTTCGAAGAGATCACGGGATTTATTCCCAATCTTTCTATCCTGGATCTTTTGTTCTGCGAAGGGCAGCGGGCAAAAGCTTTACTTGGGCAGATCGCCTGAAGGTCGTAAATTTCAGTTTTGATGAGGACCTTTTCAATAACTGTCTTTTTGCTTATGGGAACGCTGTTGCGCGCACAACAGAAGCCCGAATACACGCAATATATCCTCAACAACTATATCCTCAATCCCGCCCTTACGGGCATCGAGAACTACACCGACGTAAAGATCAGTCACCGCCACCAGTGGGTAGGGGTCCAGGATGCACCCATTACCACCTATCTGACCATTCATGGCCCCATCGGGAAAAAGGACGACAGGGAGAATATTACCTCTTTTCACAAGCCGGGCTTTAACCCCCGAGGTAAGGATTATTGGGATGACTATTCTTCGGCCAAGCCACATCATGGCATCGGTCTGCAGGTGCTGGACGACAGGACAGGCCCCCTTAGCAGATTTTCAGCCTATCTTACCTATGCCTATCATCTGGGTATCACCACCCGTACAAGCCTGGCATTGGGATTTGGCGCGGGCATCAGCCAGCTGGGTCTTGACAGGAGCAAGCTGTTCTTTGATGTGCCGGTGGATCCTGTTGTCTATAGCAGCGGCCAGCTGAACAAGATCAAACCCGACTTCAACGCGGGTGTCTGGCTCTATTCAGCCGACTATTTTGTAGGAGTTTCCGCACAGCAGATCATACCCGAGAAAATAGCGTTTACCGACAGGGTAGCCCCCAATCCCGGCAAACTGGTTCCGCACTTTTTTGGGCAGGCAGGATATCGCATCCTTCTGGACGAGGACTATAACCTGATACCCTCCGTGATGGTAAAATACGTAGACCCGCTGCCGGTGCAGATAGACTTCAATACCAAACTGCAATACCAGGACCTGTTATGGGTAGGAGCCAGCATGCGGACCTATGATGGTTTTGCGGCCATGGTGGGTCTCAACGTATCCAATACTTTCAACATCGGGTATTCTTATGACCTCACGACTTCCCGGCTGAACACCATAAGCAAGGGGACCCATGAGATAGTTATAGGATTCCTTATCGGTAATAAATACGGGGACTGGTGTCCTAAGAATGTGTGGTAGGCGTAAATTAAATTCTCAGAACGGGCCGGAGGCTCGTTGTCCGAAGGACCATCATTAGATCTTTCCGGAAAACGGGCTAAATTTCCTGGGAGGCACGTTTTCCGGACATTTAGATCACGACGATAACTCGTTTTTTACCAACCTTTTCGAGTTTTTTCTGGAGCTGCTGCTGCTTTTCAAGATATTGTTGTTGCAGCTTCAACTGCTCGAGGATGATCTGCTGCTTTTGTTTCAGATCGGGTATGTCCTTTGAGCTGGATTGCTGCAATACCTTCAGCTGCCAGTGCAATTCCTTCTGCATTTTGAGGATGGCTTCTTCCACCTGACGGGAGGCTACCTGCTGCATATAGACATATTGTGCGCCGGGGAGCGTGCTGTCTTGTATGCACTGGAAAGAGAAGCTGGAGTTAGGAACATAGGGCGCCGGAGCCTGGAGTGGGCATCCCTCGCCCGATGGTTTAGCAGGAACGACATCCACTTTTGGACTGACAGTGGTCGCATGGGCTACGATGGAATAGTCCCGCTGCTGCACCGAGGAAGCATAGCCAACCAAGGCTCCATCGTCCTCGTCTACAAAGGGAGCGTCGGTCTGGATAATATCCTGATCGCCGTCATCATAAACATCCTCGCTACCCTTGCGGGAATGCACCGGCTTTTTATGAGAGGTTTTGGTGACAGCCTGATGATCCTTGTCCGGCATATTGATGGTAACAATTGTCAGGGTCGCCGACTCCCCGAGCGCCGGGACATCCTTAGACGGGGTGGATACTGTCCGTACCGGGCTTTCCACCTTATCCCGGATAATGCTAAATGTCGGATGGGATAGCGCCACGCCCGCGATGAAAAGGGTAAAGCACAAAAATATCAACGGGCGGCCTTTTAACGGCTCGGGGGCTGTATTGAGCTTTAATATCCTTTTGACCCTTTGCAGCAGCAGCCCGTCATTGCTGCCAGTGGCAGCCAGCGCCAGACGGGGATTACCCTGCACGCTCCTGGCGAGGGTCATCAATGCGGAAACATAGACATGCGGGTCATAGCGGAATTGAAGCACCAGGTCGTCACAGCGATGTTCCCTTTCTTTTTGAATGCTCCGGATCAGCAGCCGTGAAAAAGGATTAAAAAAGAAGAGCGCTTCCAGGGCGGCTATCCACAGATGGAGCAGATAGTCCTGTTTGCGGATATGCGCCAGTTCATGAAGGACCAGCGCTTCCACCTGCTGCGTGCTGAGATTGCATACCGTAGCAAGGGGGATGAGGATGACAGGTTTTAGGGAACCCAGCGTCACAGGTCCTTCCACCAGCCGGGACAAAAAGATCTTTACTTCTTTTTTTATACCCATCCTCCTGGCCATCTGTTCGGTAAATACCCGCAGCTCCGGAGTGGACCGGGAGAGACCTGTACGGGTCAGCTTCTTTGAATAGAAATATTGTCTGCCATAACGGGCAAAGAGAAAGAGTAATGTCAGCAGATAAAGCGTCGAGCAGTAGGGGAGGCCATCGTTGATCAGCTGACGCCCTGTTTGAAAGAAAGAGCTAACCCAATGCGCCTGGGGGAATAACGCCTGACTCCATCTATAGGTAGATGCCGCCAGGTCGGCATATAAAAAGGCATTGAAAAAGGTTATGATCGTCCAGACGACGCCGGAACCCAGCAACAGTATGGCAAGACCATGTCTCGCGCCCGCGGACGAACGTCTGAAGATATGCGTGAAAATAACATACACCAGCCACAAAAAGGCCATTTGCCACAAGCTATTCAATAATGACCATCCCAGCGCTTTTAATACAGCGGATTGGGCGAGCAGGTGCATGCTTACTGATTTTTCAGGTTGTTTAATAAACGTTGGATCTCTTCCAACTCTTCCGGAGATGCTTTGTGATTGCCCAACGCCTGTAGTACAAGCTCGGTGGATGAGCCGCCAAACAATGTGTCGATCATCTTGCCCAACAAATGCTTTTGTGTTTTCTCTTTGCTGACGGCCGCCTGATAGATATGGGTCTTGAAAGAGTCATCTCTTTTAACCAGTCCTTTCTCATGCATGATCTGCATCAGCTTGAGTGTAGTGGTATAGCCTGCATCCTTATATTTTACCAACTCTTCATGGACTTCCCGTACGCTGGCCAGGTCTTTATCCCAAAGAACCCGCAGGATTTCCAGCTCGCTTTCCGTTGGTTTGATATACCTCGTCATCGACATAACAGATTATTTGAAATACAATTTACGATAAATTTCGTAAATGAATGTTAAAAAAAAGAAAAGGTCCGGACCAGGGGCGGTGGGCAATATCGCTGCGGGCGGCCGTGGGCAATATTACAGGGTCCGGCTGTGGGTTATTGGTTGTTCAGGATGCTGCCGGTTGTGCTCCTCGATGAGCTGTTGCGTGGTTCGGGTGCTACCGTCATGGCTCCAGCCGGGAGGCTTGATAAAATAAAGTAAGGCGTTCTTTAACGACCCCGAATGAACGGCCTTTTTGATCAGTTCCCCCCAGGTCTTGAGGGCCACGATAAATGGATTAAAAGTCCCGATGTCCCGGGTGAGGCCATATTCCGGTCGGCCCTGTTCAGGAGTAAAGGTCCCGAATATACGGTCCCAGATGATCAATACGCCTCCATGGTTCCTGTCCAGGTAGGGCAGGTCGATCCCATGATGCACCCGGTGGTGGGAGGGAGTATTGAGGACGAATTCCAGTGGAGCGGGCAGACGGTTGATGGTCTCTGTATGTATCCAGAACTGATAGATCAGGCTGATGGATTGCATCATGAGCACGATGATGGGATGAAACCCCACGATGGGCATCCAGCACCAGAAAAGAAAGGCTCCTGTCAGATTGCCTGTCCAGGTCTGCCGCAGGGCGGCTGCAAGATTATAGCGACGGGAGGAGTGATGCACCACATGGGATGCCCAGAACCAGTTGATGTGATGGCTGGCCCGGTGAAACCAGTAGTAGGAGAAGTCGTCTGCGAAAAAAGCCAGCACCCAATGCCACCAGCGGCTTCCATCCAGGGTAAACAGCCGCCAACGGTACAGCAAGGTAAAAAGTCCGAAGATGAGGGCTTTTGTGATAAGGCCGGTAGCTACATTACCCAATCCCAGCGCGAGACTGCTGAAGGTATCCTTTGTTTCGTAGAGATGCCGCCCCTCCCGGTAGGAGAACCATGCTTCCAGGCTGAGCAAGATGACAAAGCCTGGTATGGCGTAATAGAGAATATTAGGAGGCATGACGGCAAGCTTTGGTACAAAATAAGAAAAAACAATAATAATCGGACCTGATGGTCCGATTAGATATTACGACTTATTATTGCCTGCCTGACGGCAGGCGGGCTTTTTTTTTGCCGGAAGGCAAAAAAAAAGCCCCCATGTAGAAACATCGGGACTTTTGGTATTTGGATCTGATTAGTGTCGTTAATTGAGGACTCAAAGATATATATCCTTCCGAATAATCCAATTATTTTTTTGTTAATGCACGAATCTCTTTTTGCACAGGAACCTTTACAGTGTCCCTCGTATGGAAGATGGACGCCAGGGTCGGGGCGATGACCAGGGATACGATGGACATCAGTTTGATGAGGATGTTCATCGACGGACCGGAAGTATCCTTGAACGGATCACCCACGGTGTCGCCTGTTACGGAAGCTTTATGAGGATCGGATTTTTTATAATGTATCTCGCCGTTGATCTCGACGCCTTTTTCAAAGGACTTTTTGGCATTGTCCCAAGCGCCGCCGGCGTTGTTCTGGAATATACCCATCAATACGCCACTGACAGTCGCGCCGGCCAGGAAACCACCCAGGGCTTCCGGTCCCAAAAGGAACCCGATGATCAGCGGGGAGAGAATGGCAATGGCGCCGGGCAACACCATCTTCTTGATGGAAGCCTGTGTGGAGATAGCCACGCATTTATCGTATTCCGGCTTGCCTGTCCCTTCCATGATACCGGGAATGGTGCGGAACTGACGGCGAACTTCCTCTACCATCGCCATGGCAGCTTGTCCCACCGCCTGTATGGCCAGTGAAGAAAAGATAAAGGGGATCATACCGCCTACGAAGAGGCTGGCCAGCACTTTTGCTTTATAGATGTCGATACCCTGGATCCCGGCCACTCCCACAAAGGCGGCAAAAAGAGCCAGTGCGGTCAGGGCCGCCGAAGCGATGGCAAATCCCTTACCCGTGGCAGCTGTAGTATTACCTACTGCGTCCAGTATGTCTGTCTTTTCACGTACTTCCTTCGGCAGTTCGCTCATTTCGGCGATACCACCTGCATTGTCGGCGATGGGACCGAATGCGTCGATGGCCAGCTGCATAGCAGTAGTAGCCATCATACCGGCCGCTGCGATAGCAACGCCATAAAGACCTGCACATTCGAAGGAGCCCCAGATGCCACCAGCCAGGATCAATATCGGCAGGAAGGTGGATTGCATACCTACCGCCAGACCACCGATGACATTGGTGGCATGACCCGTGCCGGACTGACGGATGATGCTCAATACAGGGCCTTTACCCATGGCCGTATAATATTCGGTGATGATGCTCATCAGGGTGCCTACCAGCAGACCTACGCCAATGGCTCCGAGGACACCCCATTTGGTGAACTCAGTGCCACGCAGCACCATCGTTTCGGGCAATACAAAATAAACCAGCGCCACGCAGGCCAGGGCCGTCAGGATGATAGACCCCCAGTTGCCCATGTTCAGGGCTTTCTGTACGCTGGATGTGTTCAGGTCGGCTGCATCGCTGATGCGCACGAACAAGGTACCTACAATGGAGAAAAGGATACCGATGCCTGCGATCAGCATGGGGAGCAGGATGGGGGCGAGGCCTCCGAACTGATCCTCCGACTGTGTCTCACGACCCAGTACCATGGTCGCCAATACCGTGGCTACATAAGAACCGAAGAGGTCGGCGCCCATTCCGGCTACGTCCCCTACGTTGTCACCTACGTTGTCGGCAATGGTAGCAGGGTTGCGGGGATCATCCTCTGGGATGCCTGCTTCCACCTTACCTACCAGGTCAGCGCCTACGTCAGCCGCCTTTGTATAAATACCGCCACCTACACGGGCGAACAATGCTATGGATTCGGCGCCCAGCGAGAAGCCTGTCAATACTTCGATGGTCCTGATCATTTCTTGAGAATCCACCGCTGCCTCGCGGGCAAAGATCATTTTGAAAATGATGAACAAACCACCCAGACCCAGCACCGCCAGGCCCGCTACACCCAGACCCATAACAGATCCGCCGGTGAAAGAGACCTTCAATGCCTTGCTAAGGCTGGTACGGGCAGCCTGCGCCGTACGCACATTGGCCCTGGTTGCGCTGCGCATGCCGATGTAACCAGCGGTCGCGCTCAGCACCGCGCCAAGAACAAAGGATATTGCAATAGCCCAGTGAGAGTCGGGGTTGCTGAAACCCATTATGGCCAGCAGGATCGCGGCCAGAACTACAAAATAGGAGAGTATCTTCCATTCCGCCTTGAGAAAGGCCATGGCGCCTTCAGCGATAAATCGGCTGATCTCCTGCATCCGGTCGCTACCGGCATCCTGCTTGGAGACCCAGGAAAATTTGATAAATGTGTAAAGAAGACCGATGGCGCCCATCACGGGAACCAGATAAATCAATTTGTCCATAATAAATTTGGTTCTGTATTGAACAAGGACGGCAAAAATAGGGGGAAAAGTTGAAAATATACTATATAAGTCGGTAGGAATGACGTAAAAAGAAAAATCCCTCTGCTTCAGTTCAGAAGGATCTTTCAGAAACCTTGAAATTTGAAAAAAGAGAAGAACAATCTTTATTACGTGCTAATATGGCCTTGCGTTTGCAGGAAAAAGGTTGTTCTGCTGGTTTAGGGTTTAGGGGTTGGTGGTTCAGGGGGTACACTAAGGATAACGAAACTTATGCCATTTAGTAAATGATTGATTATCAAATGTAAGTGGTTGATCTTTCCGCTGGAATTTTCCCAATTTTGGAATTTTTCTCCCGGAATGGATAAACCAACTGATCTGCCGGATAGGTTATTATTATAGTTTAAAGCAACGCCGGACGGCTTGCCGTCGTCATGTAGGTTAACTTCCGCGGGAATGGTGTCAAAAAAACTGCTTATAGTCTTATTAAGTGTCATCGGGGGAATGTCGGCTCATGCCCAATGTACGATCAAAGGGCAGACCCCTGCTACCGCCTTTCCGGTGTGCGGCAGCGCCACGTTCACGCAGGCCAGCGTTCCTATTTGCACCAATGGAACTGTTCCCGTGCCTTGCACTTATGCCAGCGGAGGTTATGAGGATGTCAACCCGTACTGGTATAAATTCACCTGTTATGCTTCCGGTACGCTGGGGCTTACCATTACGCCCAAGGATCTGAATGATGACTATGACTGGCAGGTATTCGATATTACAGGTCATGATCCGTCTGATGTCTATACCGATGCGAGCCTGTTTGTAGGTTGCAACTGGAGCGGCAGACACGGCGTCACAGGTACTTCTTCCAGCGCTGCGAACCTGGTGGAATGCGGGTCCGACAACACCCATAATCCTCCCATTTTCAGCAAGCCTCCCAATATCATAAAAGGGCATCAATACCTGCTCATGATCAGCCATTTTTCCGGCAGCGGCCAGAGTGGATATGATCTTGTTTTTAAAGGGGGGACGGCAGTGATCACCGATACGGTAGTACCCAGGTTGAAAAGCGTCAGGGCTATTTGCAATGGCAGTGAGATACAGGTAGTATTCAACAAAAAGATGCAGTGCAAGAGCCTTGCCGCCGATGGCAGCGATTTTGCCATCAGCCCGGCTGTAGCCAAGGTCTCCGGGGCTTATTCAACCAGTTGCAATACGGGTTTTGACATGGATACCGTGACCCTGACGCTGAACAGCGGTCTGGCGCCTGGCGTCTATACGCTCTCCGTACAGACCGGCACGGATGGGAACACCGTGCTGGATAATTGTGGCCAGGAATTGCAGGCGGGGACGTCCTTACCGATGCAGGTAGTGCCGGTGGTGCCAACTCCGATGGATAGTCTTTCACCTGTCGGATGTGCCCCGGATGTGCTGGAACTGGTGTTTAAGAAAAGGATATTGTGCAGCTCCATTGCTGGCAACGGCAGTGATTTTGTCATCAGCGGAGCGAATCCTGTTACGGTAACATCTGCCAATGGGGTTTGCGATGCCACCGGGGAATCCTATACGATCCGTGTACATTTGTCGGCTCCTATTCAGATAGCGGGCAATTACCAGATCATGCTGGTAAAGGGCAACGATGGCAATACGATCATCGATGAATGCGGAATGGAGACCCCTGCGGGCGAGACCCTTTCCTTTGCTACAAAAGATACGGTTTCAGCAGATTTCCAGAGCCAGGTACACCTGGGCTGTAAATATGATACCATCGACCTTTTCTATCCAGATAAGAATGGGGTCAATCAATGGACATGGATCTTCGACGGCACGGATACCGGCCACGTGCAAAATCCCGAGCATCTTTATTCCGTATTTGGCGATAAGACCGTACAACTCATCGTCACCAACGGCGTCTGTAGCGATACGCTTTCGAAGGTCTTCTCGCTGGACAATGCCATCAATGCGGCTTTCGAGGCGCCCAATATGCTTTGCCCAAAGGATGCCGCCACTTTCAGGAATCTATCGACCGGGCATATCAGCTCCTGGCGCTGGGACTTTGGCGATGGGACGACCAGTACGGATTCCCTTCCTGCAGATCATTTATTTCCCTCTATTGGCGCCGAAAAGAAATACAATGTCACCCTCACTGTATACAATACGCTGGGATGTTTGTCCAGGACCTACCAGCAGATAGATGTGCTGAAGTCCTGCTATATCGCTGTTCCTTCCGCCTTTACTCCCAATGGCGATGGCCTGAACGACTATCTCTATCCGCTGAATGCCCTCAAGGCGGACAATCTGGAGTTCAAGGTCTACAACCGATGGGGACAGCTCGTATTCAGTACCAGCAACTGGCTGTCAAAATGGGATGGAACGATAGGAGGGCGTCCGGCGCCTGCCGACACCTATGTATGGATGCTCCGTTATGTAGACAGGGATACAGGGAAAACCGTTTTCCAGAAGGGGACTTCATTATTGATACGCTAAAAGCAAAAAATCCTCCCACATGCGTGGAAGGATTTTTTGTAGAAGTAACCTGTAAGCCTGAAAAAACTAAAAACCTTTTTAAACTTATTGATGGCCGTCAAATTTGTTTTAAGGTCGATATCTTGAAGAACTTGTTTAGGATCAATTACGATATAAGAATTACGAATTGGATGCCAAAAAGTAAGTGTTTTATAATCATTATTTTATAAAATGGGAGCTCTTTTTATCGTTCCATTATCGGGAAAAAAATTCCTGCGCAAGGAAAAGAGGGGGGAATACACAATTTTATGACGACGATATACGTTTAAGACTACAATCCAATATTCTTTAAAAACTAATGCTGATTCCCTATGACCCCTGATATACGCAACAACCAGGATCATTTGGCAGAAGAGTTTCGCCAATCGGAAAATTATCTGTTACAGGAAAGCAGGATCGCGCTCCTGAAAATACAAAGCTGGCAGTTTGCCATGCGGACCCCGGAAGTAGGCCTGCACTATCAACAGGAAGCTGCAGCGATGGTGAAACAATCCCTTCTTAGTTTTGTCCCCAATAGTTTTGTGCTCAATGAAGAAGGATTTTACTACAAACCTCTTGACAATTGATCGGACCAGTGGTCCGCTTTTCAACTATTTTATCGTGTGCGTGAGATGAGCGGACTGGCGTTTTCGCTATCGCCGAGATCAAGCTCCTTCGCTACGTCCGTTCGACGGCCGAACAAAAAGCCCGCTCAGTAGCTATTTGCTGCTGAGCCGGCAGCCGACTAGCTGCCCGGCAAGATCATGAGAAGCTGACACATTCCTTCAGTTCCTTCTCCGTATAGGCTAATCCATATTGTTTGAGGACATCATCCGGAACCCCATTCCATTGGTTGGGAACATTACCCATATAGCCAAGGTCCTTAACACCCATCTGTGAGGTAAAGAACCCGGTGGATACCAGGTTGCGCATGAGGTTGAAGAAGCTCACTCCCTGGGCCATTTCAGGCTTCGCCTTTTCGGGCCAGGCTATTTCATCCACCATTTCTATTTGCTGCTGCCGGGAGCAATCCTTAAAAGACTTGCTATATCGGTTGAGACATTGTACATCCAGCCAGCGGAGCCCTCCCCGCATGGGGATCTTATGCTCGGGCTTATCCTTTACGATGAATTCGATGAATTCCGGCACTTTGGCGTCCGATGCACTTCCACTATGCTCATCCTTTGGGATAATGATATCTCCCAGGATAGTGATCGTGGCCATTTCATCCGGTGTGAAATAGGTCTTGGCCACTACCTCTTTATAATGCTCGTCCTCTTCCTTCATCCGGTTGGTCTCCGGAGAGGCGGCAGCGTCAGCGGATTTGGAAGCTTCTTCTTTTTTTTCTTCTCCGGGATTGCAGGCTTCAACCAGCACTCCCGTGGATACTGTCCCTACGATGAGGGCTTTAATGGATTTTCTTCTGTCCATACTAAATGTTGCGTTTTTTCATTTCGTCCACAATGTATTCGCTGGTGCGCATCGACAATGCCAGTATCGTCCAGGTGATATTTTTATCGGCCTGCGATACAAAAGGACCACCGTCCACACAGAACAGGTTCTTGCATTCATGGGACTGGCTCCATTTGTTCAGCGGCGAGTGTTTGGGATCATTACCCATACGGACCGTTCCAGCTTCATGGATGATATTGCCCGGTGCATGAAGACCATAGTTGTTCTCCGGACCATCATCACCTCCCCAGGTGATCACGGCGCCCATGGCATGAAGGATCTCCTTGAATGTCTCCTTCATGTGTTTAGCCTGTTTGATCTCGTATTCCGAATGGCTGGTATTGAACTGCAATACAGGAATGCCGTATTTGTCCACTACCTCCGGATCGATCTTACAATAATTGTTATAGTTGGCGACGGCTTCGCCGCGACCGGCCATACCCACATGCGCGCCGAACAGGCGACGGTAATCATCTTTTAACGAGGCGCCATAACCACCGGCCGGCTTGGCCTTGCCCATGATCTCGGCCTTGCCATTGATCTTTTCGATGCCCCAGGAAAAGCCGTACAAGGGCATGCCAAAACCGCCGCCGTATTCGATGTGATAGCCGCGGGGGAAGTCCAGCTTTTTATTATCCAGCCACCAGGGCGTATAAACGTGCATGCCGCCCGTGCCGTCTTCGTTGTAGCGTTTGCGATCCAGGAGATGGGGGATGATCCCGCCCATATCGGCGCCCGTGGAGTCATGCAGGTATCTTCCTACCACACCGCTGCCATTGGCCAGGCCGTTGGGATAGCGTGCGGATTTGGAGTTCAGCAGCAGACGTGCGCTCTCGCAGGCGCTGGCCGCCAGTATCACTGTTCTCCCGGTGACCTGGTATTCCTGCATATCGTCCTTACTGACATAAGACACACCGGTGGCAAGACCTTCCTTATTGGTCAGCACCTCGCGCGCCATGGCATTTGTCACCAGGTCGATATTGCCCGTCTTCAAAGCCGGGATCACCAGACAACTGGAAGCAGAGAAGTCGCCATATACCTTACAGCTGCGACCGCATTGAGCACAGAAAAAACATTGCCCTCTTTCCTTGTTGATCTGTTTGGTAAGGATGGACAGACGGGAAGGTATCACAGGAATGCCGATGCCGGTTGCCGCCTTCTTGATCATCAGCTCATGCAGCCGGGGTTTGGGTGGAGGCAGGAAGAATCCATCCGGGTCGTTTTCCAGCCCTTCATTGGTGCCGAATACACCCAGCAGCTGGTCTATCTTATCGTAATAAGGTTTTACATCTTCGTAACCGATTGGCCAGTCATCGCCAAGGCCATCGATGCTCTTCCGTTTGAAATCCTTGGGACCAAACCGTAGCGAGATACGTCCCCAGTGATTGGTCCGTCCTCCCAGCATACGCGCTCTCCACCATTCCCAGTTAGTGGTCCCTTTGGCGCCCGACTGCGTATAAGGTTCTCCATCGACCTCCCAGCCCCAATAGCAACCATCGAAGTCGCCAAAAGGCCTGAATTTGGTATCGGCGCCTCTCCGGGGCGACTCCCACGGATTTTTCAATTGATTGGAATCTTTTTTAGGGTCGAACATCGGGCCTGCTTCCAACAGACATACTTTCAGACCAGCATTGGCCAGTACATAGGCAGCCATTCCGCCACCGGCGCCAGACCCTACAATAACTGCATCGTAATTTTTTGGCTGTTTCTTTATCTGGAGATCTCCCATAAATTATGCAACTCAAATAAGTGTGTGTATAAAAGGTAAATATAGCCCTTTAGCAAAACAGGAAGCAAATAAATTTTATTTCCTTTCCTGCGCGCTCTGATCGCGGATGGCCTTGAATTCAGAGCCTGCTTTCCACTGTGGCCAGGCATCGCTGAAGGCCAGTTTCTTTCCAATGAGATAAACCAGCCCTATGTCCTGTATCCCCCCGGTGAGGTCCCATGTTTTCGGATCGTATTCGTCACTGGGCTGATGATAGTGAAGCTCCGTATATTCATCGTGCTTTTTCTTACCGAACTCTTTTCCTTTTGTCACATCGTCCACTCCGCCGTCGGCTGTCAGCGAAGGCACACCTCCTCTTGCAAAGCTGAAATGATCGCTTCTGAAATAATGTCCTGCCTCCGGATGATCTTCCGGCGCCACATAACGCCCCTTGGCCTTTGCCTCATCGGCCAGATAGTCCTCCAACTCGGATTGGCCCTTGCCGCTGTAGGTGATATCCTTGGTGGGGCCATAGGTATTTACGACATCGATATTCAGATTGGCAACAGTGGTTGCCAGGGGATAGACAGGATGCTGTGCATAATAGGCTGAGCCCAGCAGACCCTGCTCTTCCGCCGTCACCGCCAGAAATATAATGGTACGCTCAGGTTTTTCTGGCAGACTTTTGAAAGCACGGGCGATCTCCAGAAGGGCTGCCGTACCGCTGGCATTGTCTGCTGCACCATTATAGATCGAGTCGCCTTTTGCATCGGGGCTGCCGATACCCAGGTGATCCCAGTGGGCAGAGAAAATGATATAATCATTGGGTCTTTTGGCGCCTGTGATCTTTGCGATGACGTTATGGGATTTATTATACACTTCCTTCACCTTCAATCCTGCGGAAAGCTTTATATCCAGGGGCTGTGCCTTGAACCCTTTGTGTTTGGCGGCTGTGAGCAGGCTGGTATCCTTACCCGCTGAAGCCAGCAGCTTTTTGCCTGTCTCCTCCGTGATCCATCCCTGCAGAGCCAGTTGATACTGGGAGCTGCCTCTTGTGTCCAGATGCAGCTTTACTCCTCCATTGGAGCTTTGTACAACCTGGAAAGGGTAACTTGCTGCGCCCGTGTTATGGATGATGAGACAGGCTGCCGCGCCCTGACGGGCGGCTTCTTCGTATTTATAGGTCCAGCGGCCATAATAGGTCATGGTATGCCCCTTGAAGAGGGTAGAATCGTAATATCCCGGATCGTTGACCATGACGAGCACTGTCTTGCCTTTTACATCGAGCCCTGCATAATCATTCCAGCCGTATTCGGGGGCGACGACGCCAAAGCCGGCAAAGACCACCTCATTCTTATCGATGTGGGCGACTGAGTCCGGCCGCTCTGTCCAGATGACAAAATCATTCATGTTCTTCAGATCGAATGCGTTTTTTGGAGATTGGACCTTCATCGTGGGAGTTCCGGCAGGGCTGATCTCCACCAGGGGAACATCCTGCGTATAACCGTTACCGTTGCCTGGTTCCAGCCCCAGAGCGGCAAAGGACTTTGTAAGATAATCTACTGTCCTGTCCTCACCCGTCGTAAAAGGGCGACGGCCCTGGAAGCTGTCGGAAGCCAATATCCGAATGTGGGCGATCAAACTATCTTTATTGAGGACAGAGAGACCTTCTTCACCGCCACCTGTGGCAGAGGCGCCTCCCGGCTGCCCACAACCAACAGTCCCTGCGATCAAGCTGATGAAAACACCTGTACGAAGAATTGAGCTGGTCATAGTTGTATTTTATGATTATTACGGCTAAAATACAACTTCCAATTATAAAACGAACCAGCGACGGGATTCATCGGGCCTGCAGCCAGTCGATGGCGGCGTTTTTTACGGGATCGTCCTCTGCAGGGCCCATGGCGGCAGGACTTATGATCCTGTCGGGTAAAATGCGCCCTTCACATATCCTGCCGGTGTGATCTGCTTCTTTACATACCGTGAGCACCAGCATGGAATGATCCGAAAGAGAATAGGTGGCATTGGCTGTCGTAAGACCTGCGGTAGGCTCGCCCAGCAGATAAGCCTGCTCCCTTCCCCTGAACGCCAGCGCAACGATCTCTCCCGCACTCACCGTCCTTCGACCCGTGAGCACTACGATGGACTTTATCTCGTGTTGGATTCGGTAGCCTTCTTTACTCACCCGGCAAAGGACATGCCTGCCTTGAGAGGCTGCGCCATTTCGATACGTGATGGGTATCCGCTCGTCGCCATTGACAAAGTATCCACAGACGCCGTCACCCATCAAAGGACCGATGCCGGCCAGCATGGGCCAGCAGTTGCCTCCTGTATTTTTTCTCAGATCGATGATCCAGCGGGAGACGTCCTTGCTATCCAGTCTCGCGATCAGCTCCTGCAGACTGTCGGCAATACGCATGCAGATATTGGAGTCCGTTGTACTGACCCAGGGCACGGTGAGATAAGCGATGCTGTCACTCAGCCATTCCCCCCGGATGTCCCCAACCAGTTCCGACAAGGGTGGGAGAGGAGCCAGGCTGGGGTCGTAATTGTACTGGCCGGCCTTTTTGGGAGGCATGATAAAGCTATGCTGCTCATCCAACTGTTTAAAACACCAGGAGATGATGTCGTATACATCGTCACAGTTATTGGAAGTTTTTAATCGCTCTTTGGCTTCGTTGGTGAGTTTGTCCCATTGTACCCCGTCCTTGCGATAATAGTTCTTTTTCATAAACCCAAGGGCTTCATCCAATACCCCGTCGGCTTTTATCTGGCAGGGCTGCGCGTATAAGATGGAAGAACAAAATAAGGCGGGTAAAAGGAGTAAAAGAGTAGGACGCATAGGCTGTTGGTTGTACGTCATCAATTGATTTACTTTAACGACAGGCGGACCCGTGATCCGCTCTGAGAAGTTAAAGATTAAAAAACTCCTCTTTTCCATAAACTAAAATATTCACACCGTTTTAACGCCCTTTGGCAAGCTTATGGCCTTTCTTTTAGCAGGGCATTGTTATTGTATTTGATACCCTATAAATAATTCTAATATGAAAAAACATATAATTATGGTCGGGATCGCTCTTTTTACGGCTGTCCTGCCACCCCTTTTGCAAAAAGCTCACGCTCAGGTCAGCGTCAGCTTTCAGGTCTTTTATGATCAGCTAAGTCCGTTCGGCACCTGGGTCAGCTATCCGGACTATGGTTATGTATGGGTACCGGCTGCGGGCGCGGGTTTTCGGCCTTATGGCAGTCGTGGCCATTGGGTATATACGGATTACGGCTGGACATGGGTATCCGGCTATAGCTGGGGCTGGGCCACTTTCCACTATGGCAACTGGTTCTATGACGACGCGTATGGATGGATATGGGTGCCTGGATACGATTGGGCTCCTGCCTGGGTTACCTGGGGCGAATACGGCGGAAACTATTGCTGGGCGCCGGTCGGGCCTCGTGTAGACATCGGCGTTGCATTCAGCACCTATCGCCCGCCGGCACGTTATTGGGTTTCCTGCCCCAGAGAGCATATTACCAGCGTCAATGTCAGCAATTACTATGTGCACAATACTACAGTCGTCAATAATATCACCGTTATCAACAATGTTGGTCGGGGGAATGGACATGCCTATGTCAGAGGGCCGCAACCGGCCAATGTGGAAAGATTTACCCATGCTACCGTCCGCCCTATGGCGATACATCCGGCGGAAAGACCGGGAACTCCTACGGTGCAAAATGGACAATTAGCTATCTACCGGCCCACGGTCCAGCATAACAATGCTGCGCGTCCGGCCCAGGTCCGTGATCTGCACGAGATGAGACCTATGCACCAGCAGCCGGCTTCGCAGGGCCAGGCACAAGCACATCCGACGCCGCAGCGGGAGCATTCGACTCCACAACAGCCCCGACCGGCGCCACAACAGCATCCACAGCAACGTCCTCAGCAATATCAGATGCAGCGCCCTCAGCAGCCGCGTCCAATGCCGCGTCCGGTGCAGCCTCAACATCAAAACCCGCCGCCGCATCAAAATCCGCCCCATGATCCAAATGAGCATCATCGTTAGCATATGTCAAAGGCCATCCGCAAGGGTGGCCTTACTCTTCCTCCCACTCTTCGTCCTGATTATCTTCCTCCACGTCTTCGCTTACATCCTCCTCTTCCATGGTACGCGCAAATTCTGCAAACCATCCGTCCTTTTCTATCAGTTCTGCCGGGCTGCCTTCTTCCAATACAGCACCTTCCGACAGCACGATCACGTGGTCGGCATCCCGGACCATGGTATATTTGTGCGCGATCACCAGCACCGTGCTGTTTTTCCTCAAGGCATCTATCGTATCTATTATCTTTCCTTCCGTAGCATAGTCGAGATTGGCAGTCGCCTCGTCCAGGATCAATATACGAGGCCTGGCCACCAGTACCCTGGCTATCTGGATACGTTGCTTTTCTCCCATGGATAACCCCATACCTCCTTCCCCGACCATCGTTTGCAATCCTTCCGGCAGCCGCTGCAAGGCTCCTTCAAGACCTGCGGCCAGGGCAGCCTGATAGACTTCCTCATCTGTGGCATCCGGACGCTTGTACCGGATATTGTAAGCCAGGGTGCCTTTGAATACCGATCCGTCGGCGGATACCATCCCGATCTGTCCCCGAACGCTGGCGGCGTCCATATCCCGAATGTCCTGATCGTCGATGCATATCCTGCCCGCTGATGGCTCATAGAGCTTCAACAGCAGATCGACTGTCGTCGTCTTGCCGGCTCCCGATCCGCCTACGAGGGCTGTGACCTTCCCTGGAGCCAGGACAAAAGATATCCCTTTCAACACCTCTCTGTCGGAAGTATAGCTGAAATGCACAGACTCGAACTTTACCACGGCTTGCCGAATCACAAGATCCCGTCCCGTCCGTCGTTCAACCCCATTATCCAGCAGACGGAAGGCCCTGGCGATGCTGGCTACATTCTGCTGCAATTCCACCCACAGGCTTGCCAGCGAATCGATAGGGCCATAGAGTCTGTCGAGATAGGCCACGAACATGACAACATCCCCTGGCGTCAGCTTGTTCTCCAGGGTGAGATAGCCCCCATAGCCAAATACCAGCGCGGTGGAAATATGCGAAAGCATGGTCTCCCAAAAGACATATTTATTGGCCAGACGGGTACGCTGGATATAATCCTGGTACGCCCGCCCGGAAATAGTCTGGAGCTGGCTGATCTCCCGCTGCTCGGCTCCCGACAGCTTTATGGTCTTGATACCCGTGAGCCCGTCCTGGATACGCGAGGAGACATCTTCCCAACGTGAGTAGTAGCTTGACAGTCCCGTCTCCAGTTTCCGGGCGCTGCGCCATGCGATCAGGATATAGAATGGTATCGTGATCAAGGCTACGGAGGTAAGGGCTACATTCTCCCAGAACATGATCGCCAGGATGCCGGTGAGACTGATCAGCTCGGGAAGTATCTGTTGTGAGAATCCATTGACGATGCCCGTTACCTCCTCCGACTGATCGATCTGTTTGGCTATGGCAGCGCTGCTTCGCCTGGTGAAAAAATATAGGGGAAGATTGAGTACATGCGCAAACGTGCTTTGAATAAAACGCTGCTCGATCAGGCAGGACAGACGGGTATTGGTATTTTCTCCCAGTCGCCATAGGAGGGTGCCGATGAGATTGATGATAAAAAGCCAGAAGACCGCCCATAATAAGGTCTGCAAGGCCTGACTGGGCGAGCGGCTTGCTACGTGGCCCTTTTGATGCTGCTCGGGACCATGGACGGCCGGCGGTCTGACCCCCGGAGTTTCCTGCTGGATCATCTGACGGATGCTGTCCTCTTCCCCGGGTTCAAGACCAAGATCCTTCTGTGCATTTTCCCTGGCCTGACGGACAAAGAGGCCGGCCACGTCATTGATGGCTTCCCTATAGATCAGCGGCTCTACAAGGCTGGCGCCCGTGCTCAGCAATCCCAAAAAGACTACCCACAAAAACTTTCTGCGGTAGGGGATGATCAGTCTGAAAATATTCTTCCAGACATCCTTTTTAAAACTTTTTTCACTGCTCATCTCGGGCACAAGATCGGATAAAAAATGTGCAGGAATTGGGCTCTATAGAAAAAATAGCCCAATTCCCGCAAACCGCTAATGTCTGAGGCCTTCGTCGGACCTGCTTCGTCACGGTCCTCCTCGGTCGGGACCTCCGGTCCTGGACGAGACCCTTCCAGGGTCTCAAATTTTATTTGGCCCCGGCTCTAAAAAAAATTACATTCGAAGCCCAACGAATCAAACTGTCCATCGTATGAATCAGTCACGCAGAACCTTTCTAAAGAACTGCGCTCTCGCAGCCGCTGCCGCCAGTTTCCTGCCCGAGGTGAATTTGGCCGCCCCCACCCGTAAAAAGATACTCGGTATACAGCTGTATAGCGTAAGGGATGATATGAAAGCCGACCCTGCCGGTACGCTTCAGAAGCTGGCTGCCATGGGATATAAATATGTCGAGCATGCCAATTATGTCGATAGAAAATTCTACGGATATGGTGCAAAGGAATTTAAAAGCCTGCTGAATGGCATGGGGTTAAAAATGCTTAGCGGTCATACGGTGATGGCCCCGGCTCATTGGGACGAGTCGAAAAAGGATTTCACCGACTCGTGGAAATACACGGTGGAAGATGCTGCCATCGTCGGTCAGCAATATGTCATCAGCCCCTGGCTGGATGCCAGTCTTCGTAAGACCTATGACGACCTGCTCCATTATATGGATGTTTTTAACAAATGCGGCGAGCTGTGTAAGAAGTCCGGTATGAAGTTCGGCTACCACAACCACGACTTTGAATTCTCTACTGTGCTCGACAACAAGAAAGTATTCGACATCATCCTGCAGAATACGGACCCCGAACTGGTAGCCCAGCAGCTGGATATGGGGAATCTTTATAACGGCGGCGCCATCGCTATCGCCATCGTTATGCAATACCCGGGTAGGTTCGAGCTGATGCATGTAAAGGACGAAATAAAGGCTGCCAGCGGTAACGAAAAATATGAGAGTACTATCCTTGGACAAGGTATAGTGGGGACCAAAGAGGTATGCGACCTGGGCAGAAAGTCCGGCGGCACGCATCACTATATCATCGAGCAGGAGTCTTATCAGGGCAAGACTCCTCTGGACTGCGCCAAAGAAGACCTGGCCATCATGAAGAAATGGGGCTACTGATTGGTGTTCACGTAAGAAAATACCGCTTTTTTATCACCTACCATCACATCGAAATCTCCTGGCTCCGTCACCGTCTTTAGCCGGGCGTTGACAAAAGCAAGGTCTTCCTTCCGCAGAACGAACTTCACTGTCTGTGATTCTCCCGCCTTGAGGAATATCTTTGTGAATGCCCGCAGACGGCGCATGCTGGGGGTAATGCTGGCATAATGCTGGTGCGTATACAGCTCCACCGTATGGCTGCCGTCCCGGCTGCCCGTGTTCTTTACCGTCACGCTCACCGTCAGCGCTGCCCCTCCTTTCAACCGAGCGCTGCTGAGCTGCAGATCACTGTATTCCCAATTGGTATAGCTCAATCCAAAGCCAAACGGAAAAAGAGGTTTATATCCATCCATCGTCAGATTTTCATTGAATATTTCCCGCACCTCCTCCGTGGGCTTCCGGTCATAGAGCACCATTTCACCCATGCTGCGGGGGTAGCTGAAGGGCAGGATGCCGTCGGGGTTATAGTCTCCCAGCAATACGTCGCTGATGGCTTCCGCCGTCCGGCGTCCACTCCAGTAGGCCATCAGGATGCCTTTCATCAATGGTGCGATGGAGGTGATCAGACGAGGTCTTCCCTCTGTCAGGACAAGGATCACAGGTTTGCCGGTGGCGGCTGCCGCCCTTGCCAGCGCCATCTGATCTTCCGGCATCGCCAGGTCTCCGATATTGCCCGGGCTTTCTGCATAGGCATTTTCTCCCAGACAGAGGAGGATGACATCCGCACCCGCCGCGGCTGCTTTTAGCGCCATTGTATCATAATTATCCCTGCTGTCCCAGCCGGGAACAGAAGTGGTCCTTACATTGGAGGCCCCCAGTTTATCCTGCAAAGCCTGCAGGATGGTCTTGCTGTCCTTTGGATACCAGCGCTCGTCCTTTCCCTGCCATGTATAGCTCCAGCAGCCATTCAGTGCACTGATGCTCTGTGCGCCGGGACCCGCTACAAGGACATGTGTATTGCGTGCCAGGGGCAGGATGCCGTCCTGATTTTGCAAAAGAGTCATGGCCTCCCTGGCGGCCTGCAATGCCAGTGTCTGGTATTCGGGACGGCCAAAGTTCTGTACGGCGGCATCTTCCGGGTAGGGTTGATCGAAAAGCCCCAATTTATATTTCAATTCCAATATGCGCGCGACGGCCTCGTCTATACGGCTTAAAGGCACTTCCCCTTTTTGCACCGCCTCTTTCAGCAGGTCGTAGAAGGAAAGGTCATTGGGCACCATGCTCATATCGACACCTGCATTCACGGCCATTACCACTGCTGCGCGGGGCGTTGCCGCCACGTTGTGACGGGTATGCAGCCGGATGATATCCTCCCAGTCGGAGACCGCTATCCCCTGGAAGCCCAGTTCCTTGCGCAGTACGTCTGTAAGCAGATATTTGCTGGCGTGAACAGGTGTTCCGTTGATCTCGCCGGAATTGATCATGATAGTAGAAGCCCCGGCTTTTACTGCTGCCTGGAATTGAGGGAGATAATACTCCCGCAGTTCTATGTCTGGCATGTAGATGGGCGTACGATCCTTGCCGGTGCGGCTGGCGGAATAGCCGAGATAATGTTTCATACAGCTGGCTACTGCCGTGGGATTGCGCAGGCCATCCTCTTCGTATGCTTTTATGACGGCGGCGCCCATAGTCTTTCCGATGTATACATCTTCTCCATATGTTTCCGGGAACCTCGACCACAAGGGCTGACGTCCGCAATCCAGCACGGGTGCAAAATTCCAGCGGACACCCGAAGCGCGCAGCTCACGGGCCGCCACTTTTGTCACTGCCACGGCCAGCTCCTTATCGCGCGTAGCCGCCATGCCGATGTTTTGGGGGAAGAGGGTTGCATCCAATGTATAGGTCTGGCCATGGATGCCATCCAGGCCATATATAACGGGTATCCTCAGTCGTGTCTTTTTCGCTTCGTCCTGTATCTGGCGAATAACGGTACGCCATTGGTCCACTGTCAGTGCGTGATTGGTGACATTCAGTATGGATCCGATGTAGTGGCCTGTAACGACCCGGGACAGCGCGGCGGGGTCCAGCTCTCCATCCTGTGGCTTGGATACGACCCCCAGGGTCACCTGGGTCATCTGCCCGATCTTCTCATCCAGGGTCATCTGTCGGACCAGGTTCACTGCTTTTTGGTGATCGGGATTAACGGACTGGGCGATGGAAGGGAGGGCGAATAATATCCCGGTAATGGGGAGAAGGAGTCTTTTCATAATCGTAAAAAGCTAAAATTAAGGAGAAGGGCCCTGCCATCTGTGTGAGTTTTTGATAATTTATGGTATTTATTTATCTACAGGCCTTTCAACTCTCTCTCATAATCATACTGAAGGTCTTCATGCAGGGTGGCTATCACGGACCGGACCTTTTTTAGCTGTGTCTGATAGAGATTCGTAAGAACGGGATGCTTGTCGATAGGAATACCGGACTGACGGACACGGCGTAAGAAGTAAGTCAGCAGCTCGACTTCCGCCTGCGGAGAGCTTGCATACCGGATCTGCCGGGTAGTTACGCGAAGCACTTTTCGCAGGCTTTTTTTTGTCAGGTACAGATTGGGTTTTGGCAGCTCCTCAAAGCCAAGGTCTATCTCCTTTTTTACGTTGGCAATGTATTCCGACAGATCGGATGCTTCGAACAGCAGATAAGTAAGCAGCTCTTTATTATCTTTTTTGAATTTGGCCAGACGTAGACATATCTCAACCAGTTTGGAGGCGGGGAGGGAAGATAACTCCTGTTTGATCTCGTGGACGGTGGCTGCTTTCATGGTTCCAAAAATATAGGATCACGCCGGAAAAATACACTAACAATCGTTAGTATTTTAGTATATTTACACCTCCAAACACACATCATGAATAAAGAAGTTGTCATCGTATCTGCTGTCCGAACTCCCATCGGCGCTTTTGGCGGCGCCCTCAAGGATCTTTCCGCCACCCGCCTGGGCGCCACTGCTATTAAAGGAGCGCTTGATCGGGCGGGTATTAAGGCCGAACAGGTTCAGGAAGTATTCATGGGATGCGTCTTGCAGGCCAATCTGGGACAGGCGCCTGCCAGGCAGGCCGCAAAAGGGGCCGGGTTGCCGAATGAGGTCATTTGCACCACGGTCAATAAGGTATGCGCCAGCGGTATGAAATCCATTGCCCTGGGCGCGCAGTCCATTTTGCTGGGGGATGCAGAGATCATTGTAGCAGGAGGTATGGAAAGCATGAGTAATATACCTTTCTATGTGGATAGCATGCGATGGGGAAATAAATATGGTGATACAAAGCTCATCGACGGCCTTGCAAAAGATGGGTTGACGGATGCCTATGACGGAAAAGCCATGGGTAATGCGGCGGAGCTTTGCGCATCCACCTGTGGCGTCTCCCGGGAAGATCAGGATGCTTTTGCGATAGCAAGCTATCAACGTTCGCAGGCCGCCTGGACTGCCGGAAAGTTCAACGATGAGGTCATCCCCGTGGAGATCCCGCAACGCAAGGGTGATCCTGTGCTCTTTGCGAAAGATGAAGAACCCTTCAATGTGAAGTTCGACAAGATAAGGGAGTTGAAACCTTCTTTTCAAAAGGATGGCACGGTGACGGCTGCAAATGCTTCTACGCTGAACGACGGAGCTGCGGCGCTGGTACTGATGAGCGCTGATAAGGCTGCATCCCTGGGGTTAAAACCGCTGGCCCGCATTCTCTCCTTTGCCGATGCGGAGCAGGCTCCTGAATGGTTTACTACTACACCTGCTATCGCGGGACCCAAAGCCGTTGCCAAGGCGGGGCTGAAGATGGAGGACATCGAATATTGGGAGCTGAACGAAGCGTTTGCTGTAGTGGGCATCGAGAACACGCGACGAATGAAGCTGGATCCTGCACGTGTGAATGTCAATGGCGGCGCCGTATCGCTCGGACATCCGCTGGGCGCCAGCGGAGCGCGTATCATCACGACACTGGTGCATATCCTGCGACAAAACAAAGCCAGATATGGTGCGGCCGGTATCTGTAATGGGGGAGGGGGCGCTTCTGCGATGGTGATCGAAAGCCTTTAAGTGTTTAATTTATTATTGATCTTGTCTATTTCATCCTGCATCCGCTGTAGAGCGTGCAGGACATAAGAGAGGCTTGTATCCTCCTCTCTGACCATAGTCTCTTCCTTCTTTTCGAAATTATAGCCACCCTCTTTTTCTGCCTTCCAGTTGGTTTGCGACAGGTCTATCTTTAGCATTACATCCACGGGGGTATCAAAATAATTGCTAAGAACGAGCAGCTCGTCCAGGCTTGGTTCGCTGACCCCATTCTCCCAATTGCCGATAGTGGTCTGCCCCTTTCCCATTATCTGGGCAAGCCCTACCTGGGTTTCATCGAATTGCTTTCGCAAGTGCCGGATATTTTTTCCTAAAAAATGCATGGCTCAAAATTGTTTACCAAATTAGTTAGTAATATTAGTATATTTGGTATGTGATTGCTGGATTTAGATGTTTTGCCCTAAATATAAGCCAAAAAATTGATTATTGCCATGAAAACTGACCTCGATCATCTGTCGCCCTTTCATCGAAGGCAATTACAGATCCTGATCCCTGTGATAGTGAAGGCCGTCCGCCCGGAGAAGATCATCCTTTACGGCGTATATGGTATGGATGCTTCCTTACCCACGGGATATGATCTGCTGGTGGTTACTCCCCGGGGGGAACGCCGCTATGATCACGAGATACAGGACATCATCGAGAACAAGTGCCGGATACGTGCCACCGTCACGGTGTTGGTACACGATATCGACCATGTGAACCTGCGTCTGTCGGAGGGACAATATTTTTTTTCCCTGCTGGGCCATGAGGGAGTTCTCTTATATGATGCAGGGAATGTTCCGCTGGCTCCTGCAACTGCCCCCGATCTTATCGGGATACGTCTGACCGCTCAAAAGGATTTTGACAGATGGAGTCACCAGGCTCGTGTTTTTTTCGACAGCGCTGTTTTTAACCAGCAAAAAAAGGAATACAGATTGGCCGTCTTTCTCCTGCACCAGGCGGCGGAACAAATTTATCAGGCTATTCTGCTGGCTTTTATGGGATATAAGCCCTGTACCCATAATCTGGACAAGCTCAGGCGTTATACGCATCGTTTTTCCATTGAGCTGGCGCTGCTCTTTCCTCGCGATGCAGCCGGCGAGGACCGCCTCTTCAAGCTCCTGTTGGCAAGCTATGTGGATGCCCGTTACAAGGAGGACTATCAGATCACCGAACATGAATTACAGGAGCTGATCCAGCGCATAGAGAGGCTTTTGTCCATAGCCTGGCGTATATGTCACAATCGCTTTATCAGCCTGGAAAAAATGGCGGCGATCCTTAAGAGAGAGTAGCAGGCTGGAAGAAATGTTTTATCGTTTGGCCAGGTCGGCAATGGTCTTTTTTTCCAGTATCTTCAGATTGGCGTCACGTACCTGGGACATGACAATGTGAAGACCGCAATGATTCTGGTCGCAGTTCTTACATCGTTCGTAAAAATAAAGACTGACACAGGGTAGGAGGGAGATAGGTCCATCCAACAGCCGCATGACCTGCGCCAGTGGGACATCCTTAGGGTTTTTGGCGAAGAAATAACCGCCGCCTTTGCCCTTTTTACTTTCCAGTATACCGGCATTTTTCAGCTCCAGCAGAATATTCTCCAGAAATTTTAAAGGTATTTTCTTTTTCTTGGCGATCTCAGCGATCAGCACGGGTTCGTCCTTGGCCTTTTCTGCCAGGTACATCAGCGCCTGGAAAGCATATTGTGTCTTCTTGGATAGCATTTTTTATTCGTGTTTTGTAGTAGTCTAAAATCCAAGCACGTCCTTCATCTGAAACACCCCCTTTTTATCCCGGATATACTCTGCGGCCAGGACAGCGCCGGTGGCAAACCCCTTCCGATTGTGCGCCGTATGAATGATTTCTATGTCATCGATGTCCGAATGATACCTGACCAGATGTGTTCCGGGCGCCGGGTCTATCCTCTCGCTCAGGATTGTCAATTCTTCTAAGTTATCACTATTATGATTCACCCATCTTTTTTTCCGGTGTATTTTTTCCAGTATCTGACCAGCCAGCGAGATGGCCGTACCACTGGGGGCATCCTTCTTTTCGGTGTGATGGATCTCCGTTATCTGTACATTATAACCGTCATGGGGGGCCATTAGTTCAGCCAGCCGCTTGTTGACCTCAAAAAAGATATTGACGCCTACGCTGAAATTGCTGGCATATAGCAACGTCTTGCCTTCTTTAAGGCAATATTGTTTTACCTCTTCGTATCTGTCCAGCCAGCCTGTAGAGCCCGACACCACGGGTACACCAGCCTGCATGCATAAGAGGATATTTCCATAGGCGCTCTCCGGACCGGTGAATTCGATGGCCACGTCTGCCTGCCGTATATTCTCTACAGTGTTGTCTTCCAGATTGTCTATAGATGTCTTTAAGACGATGCTATGACCTCTTTGCAATGCTATCTCCTCGATGGCCCTGCCCATTTTACCATATCCGATTAACGCGATCTTCATTGTATTGAAAAAATTTTGCCAAACCTACATTTTTTTGCTGGAACCGCCATCATGGCAGTGAGATCCGCTTGTATCTTGGTTTGTGAAGGTCGAAGACAAGACTGACACCAGCAGGACTCGAACCATACGACAAAAGCGCGTTCCGATTGCCGGAACCCTGCTCAATGTGCATGCTCAGGTCAGGGCTGATATCGAAGTTCATCAAATGCGCATCCACGGTGGCATCCACGATCTGAAGCCCCCAGAAGAGGAGGAAAAAGATGACGGAATAGTCTTGGTCCTTCCTGAACTCATTGCGGTAGCTTCGGAGAGAGCTTTCACCGCCTGGGGTCAGAAAAGTCTTTAGCTTGGGATCGACCTTGTTTATGCTGTCTGTGTTTTGAGTACCGCTGAGGACCACCGCAAGGGCATACTGGCATTTCTTATACCAATCCCTGTTGTAGAAATAGGTATAGGCCGGTATACCCACCGCCGCATAGACCAACGGCAGCTTCCAGTACTTATGGTTGTATATCTGACCCAGACCGGGACAAAAAGCGGAATACAGCGTAGCCTTGTGAGGGTCGTGTTTAGGCCGCCCGGTAGAGTCCCTCTCTATGCGATGAGCGGTCTTTGCTTTTTTGCTGTTCCCGCCTCTTAAGGAATCTGCTTTTGGCGGCAGGGTATCCAAGTCCCCCAACACTACCTTACCTTTGATATAGGGCGGTAACGTGTCTTTTTTCACCTGGCCATGACAGATGTTTTGCAGCCATAACAGGAAACAGACCGTAAGAAAATGTCCAACCGTCTTCATGCGTGGAGTGTGCTTAAATTCCAGTCACTGTCAATTGACGGCGATCCCCAATTGATCCAGCAATTTGTTCAATTCCTGGAGAGAGTAATACTCGATGGAGATACTGCCTTCCCCTTTTTTGTTGTGATTGAGTTTTACCCGGGTGCTGAAATGTGACGCTAAGTTATCTTCAATTCTCTTGAAAGCCTCTGGTAACGTGGGTTTTACCGAATTTTTAACAGCGGGGTTCCCCTCTTTATACAGCCGGCGTACCAGCTCTTCGGTTTGTCTTACGGAAAGGCCTTTGTTCTTTATCTCGTTAAAAAGATATAATTGTTTGTCAATTGTATCTACATTGATGAGCGCGCGGGCGTGTCCCATAGACAGCTGATTGCTGCGTACGGCTACCTGTATGTCGGGGGGGAGCTTTAGCAGACGGATATAATTGGCGACCGTGCTCCGCTCTTTTCCCATCCTTTCGGCTACCTGTTCCTGTGTGTAGTTCAGCTCTTCCATCATCCGCTTGTAGCTAAGGGCTATTTCCATTGCGTTGAGATCCTCACGCTGAAGGTTCTCCAGCAATGCCAGCTCCAGCAGCTGCTGGTCATCGGCCTGGCGTACATAGGCAGGAATATCCTTTAACACAGCGATCTTGGCGGCGCGGAAGCGGCGTTCACCCGAGATGAGACGGTATTTACCGGAAGGCAGCTTTGATACGGTGATAGGCTGGATGATATCGTGCAGCTTTATGGAATGGGCCAGTTCCTGCAGCGCCTGCTCATCAAAGTCGTGACGGGGCTGACGGGGATTGGTCTCTATCTGATCCAGCGGGATACGCAGCATGTTCGTCACTGCCTCGACAACGGAGGACTTCAATTCACCCGAAGTGGTCTTCAGGTCTGCATCAATACTTTGTAACAGCGATCGGATGCCCTTGCCCAGAGCATCCCCTTTTTTATTTGGGGTGGTCATAATTGTATTTTATTCTAAGATCCTCTCCTCTTGCTTGAGCTTTGTCATATTATTCTTCTGCAGGATCTCCTTTGCCAGGTTGAGATAATTGACGGAGCCCTTGCTGAAAGCGTCATACAGGATCACGGGCTTGCCTACGCTGGGAGCCTCGCTGATCTTCGTATTACGGTGGATGATGGTATTAAAAACGATTTCGTCAAAATGTTTGCGTACTTCGCTGACAACCTGGTTGCACAGACGCAGCCGGCCGTCATACATGGTCATCAGGATGCCTTCGATGGCCAGGTCCGGATTGAGCCTGCTCTGAACGATCTTGATGGTATTGAGCAGCTTGCCAAGCCCTTCCAATGCAAAGAATTCCGTCTGCACCGGTACGATGACCGAGTCGGATGCCGTCAGGGCATTCACCGTGATCAGACCCAGCGAGGGGCTGCAGTCGATGATGATAAAATCATAGTTCTCTCGTACCGGCTCCAGGATGCCTTTCAGGACCAGCTCGCGGTTAGGGTAATTGATCATCTCTATCTCTGCGCCTACAAGGTCGATGTGAGAGGGTACGACATCCAGGTGGGGTATCTCTGACTTCAGGATAACGTCCCTGACAGGGACATTGTTAACCATACAGTCATAGAGGCTTTGCGTAACATTATGCAGGTCAAATCCCACCCCCGTGGTGCTGTTGGCCTGTGGGTCGGCATCTACCAATAAGGTCTTGAATTCCAGCACGGCAAAGCTGGCTGCCAGGTTAATAGCCGAAGTAGTCTTACCAACGCCGCCCTTTTGATTTGCGACTCCGATTGTTCTTGCCATAGTGATAATGTAACTTTACCCCTTTTGAAGGGGAAGCACGAAAATACATTTTATCCCAGAACTTTCCTTTTTCTTTACTGTTGATGACGCAGAATATGTACACCATAATATCCGGAACCAACCGGCCTAATAGCAAAACCTTAAAAGTTGCCAAGGTATATCAGCGAATTTTACTTCAAAAAGGGGTGGAAGCCAATTTGTTATCTCTTGAAGGTCTGAATGTGCTGGAGAGGAATCCTGCGTATGAAGCCATCGAGGCAGATATACTTATCCCTACCGAACGGTTTATCTTTATCTCCCCGGAATACAACGGCAGCATCCCTGGCGTTCTGAAGGCCCTGTTCGATATTTCCGACATCGAAAAATGCTGGTGGGGCAAACATGCCCTCCTCACCGGCGTATCCACGGGCAGGGCCGGCAATCTCCGGGGCATGGAGCACCTCACAGGAATCCTGCATTACCTAAAAATGAAGGTACATCATAATAAATTACCCATCTCCGTGGTCAATACCCTGCTGAATGCGGAAGGGGGGATCACGGATGCCCGGACCCTGGAGGCCATTAACCTGCAACTGGATGAATTTCTAAAAACATAATCGGGAACCGCTGCAAGCGGTTCGACCAGGACCATGGGTCCCGACCGAGGAGGAGCGTGACAAAGCAGCTCCGACGAAGGTCTCAAGACTTAAATTAAAACGGAGCTTCAAATGCATAACAAGAGATTTCTGGCCGTCGTCATCATATTGTTTTTGTTACTGGATCTTTACATATTTCAGGCGTTAAAGACCATAAGCCAGGGTGCATCCGCAAGAGGAAGGGCTATTTTGTTCAGCAGCTACTGGGCCGTATCCATCCTTATCATCGGCATTTTTGCCCTGCTGCCTTTTCTTTGGGATCCGGAATACCGCCGAGTCAGGACCTATATATTCGCTACTGTCCTGGGGCTTTTTTTTGCCAAGCTGCTTGCCTGTGTCTTTTTCCTCCTGGACGATATCCGCCGCCTGGTGCAGTGGGCTTCCGGCAAGCTGTTCTTTCCCAATACGGAGGGGGATACCATTTCCGAGGATGGAATAACACGCAGCATCTTCCTCAGCTGGCTGGGACTTGGTGCTGGCGGAGCTCTTTTTTCCACCCTCGTCTATGGCTATAGTAACAAATATAACTACAAGGTACGGCGTGTACCTCTGGCATTCGACAACCTTCCTCCTGCATTCAAAGGGATGAAAATCATACAACTATCTGATATTCATTCCGGTAGCTTGTCGAATTCACAGGCTGTGGCCCATGGCATCGACCGGGTGCTGGCGGAAAAGCCTGACCTCATCCTTTTTACGGGCGATCTGGTCAATGATATCTCCACCGAAGTGGACCCCTATATCGAGATATTCAGCCGGCTGAAAGCTCCGATGGGCGTATTTTCCACACTGGGGAACCATGATTACGGGGATTATATCTGGTGGGAGACCCCTGAAAAGAAAAAAGCCAATCTGCAGCGTTTGCAACAGCTGCAGGCTGATATGGGCTGGCGTTTGCTGATGAACGAGCATGTGGTTCTGGAAAAGGGCGGCCAGCAGATAGCTCTTATCGGTATCGAGAACTGGAGCGCCAAGGCCCGGTTTCCCAAGCACGGCCGGCTGGACGAAGCATATGCAGGTACGGAGAAATACCCATTCAAGATACTCATGAGCCATGATCCCAGTCATTGGGACGCCCAGGTGCGGCCTCATTATCCCGACATCGATCTGGCCCTGGCGGGGCATACGCACGGGATGCAGTTTGGCGTGGAGATCCCCGGTCTGAAATGGAGCCCTGTACAATATGTCTACAAACAATGGGCTGGTCTTTATGAACAAGGACGTCAAAAATTATATGTGAACCGGGGCTTTGGATTTATCGGCTACCCCGGGAGAGTAGGCATCCTGCCGGAGATCACCGTTATCGAGCTTGTTTAATACCGCATCTTACCTCGCGGGAGCATATATCGGTGATATATACACGAAGAATATATTGACAATCTTTGCCAAAAGACCCTAAATTTGCGGGCCGGCAACGTTTTAGGGCTTCCCTACGTAGCTATTAACGACCCGGGAGTTCCTGGAAGGAACTCGTCCGAAGGACAGACATTAGCGAATTGCGTTAATTGGGCTACTTTTTTGTGAAGACCAATTAACGACCCATTAAACATATTTTAACAAAGCTATAAGGTATTGACCACTATTTTTAACACGAATTAAAAAACAGCACCAACAATGAATCCGAGAATGAAATTCGTCCTCATTTCCTTCGTACTGTTAACAACTGCTACTGCATCCTCTTATGCTCAAAAACTTCATCTTGGCGTAGTCGCCGGGACCAATATGTATAAGGTCACGGGCCGCAGCTTCGACGAAAAATTCAAGCCCGCCTTTAGCGCAGGCGTATATGGAGAATATACCATCAACAGGATGATGGCCATTCAGCCCGAGCTGACATGGAACCAGATCAGGACTACGACAGACCAGGATTTCAGTCAAATATATCCCGGATTAGGCGTCAGTGGCGCGGACGTATACCTTAATTATATTTCTCTTCCTGTTATGTTTGCTTTTAAACCTGCGCCTGAATTATCCATCCTATTAGGGCCACAGTACAGTTATCTTGTCAATCAAACGTCAGGATTGCTGACAAATGGAAAGGATGCTTTTAAAAAGAGCGATCTGTCATTGGTATTCGGAGGTCAGCTCAATTTAGGCAAGGTAAAGGTCGGCGCGCGGTATTCGATAGGGCTTTCGGAGATCAATGCATTGCAAAGCGACCCGTGGAAATATCATGGATTCCATTTCTACGTGGGCTATCGGCTGAAATAGCGTCTGTGGACAATTTTCCTCTTAAAATACGTGGCATATAAGTTGAAACACTACTCTCAAACCAGTCAATCATCTAAAACCACTCAACATGAAGAGCAAGTCAATTGTCCTTTCGCTGTTATTGCTAACCTTTACTGTGATCCAATCCCGTGCCCAGGGAGTTCATTTAGGAGTAAAAGGAGGCGCTAATATATTCAAGATCGATGGTCAGGGTTATGACCAGGGATTTCAGTTCGGATATAATGCGGGTGCTTTTGCCGAGATCAATTTTACGGACAAATGGGGCATACAGCCGGAGCTGTTATGGAACCAGACCAACTATCGTACAGGCACTCAGTTCAGCTCCATTTATCCACACGGCATCGACGATATAAAAGGCAAGCTGAACTATCTCAGCCTTCCTATTCTACTTAGCTATCGTCCTGTGAAATTAATAAGCATTCAGGCCGGGCCCCAGTTCGGGATCCTCCTCAACCAGGACCAAAGCCTGGTCCAGAATAGTCAGAATGCTTTTAAAAAGGGCGATATTTCCCTGGTAGGCGGCGTGCAGCTGAACCTCGCCAGCGTGGTGGTCGGCGGTCGTTATGTAATCGGTCTCAACAACATCAATGACGTCACGAACGACAATAGCTGGAAGAACCAGGGATTTCAGGTATATGCCGGTTTCCGCTTTTTTTAACGAAAGAAGACATTTTGTCAATAGTTGGGCCGGAATGGCCCAATTTTTTTTCAGGCGGCTAATTATCAGATTTTTGAGGATTGACGGCCTGTTCGGCCAAACTGAGGATATTTCCCAGACGCTTATTATGGCCCTTCGGGCGCCAGGCCCGTGGTCTGGCCTGAAAGTTGAAACCAGTATATTCATTTGTAAAACAGTAGGAATTTTCCCTTACAGATGCTATTTTGTCATTGATATGAAAGAACAGAGCTTATTTATGCGTGCCGACGATGATATGGATTTTATGCCGATCATACCCTTGAATGAAAGTGATAACGAAAATCTTCATGATATCGAGATCCCCAAAGAGCTACCCGTACTCCCTTTACGTAATACTGTACTCTTCCCCGGTGTAGTCCTGCCCATCACTGTAGGAAGAGATAAAAGCATCAAGGCGGTGAACGATGCTTATAAGGCTGACAGGCTTATTGGGGTACTGGCACAAAAAGACAGCAACATCGAAGACCCTTCCGTCTCCGATCTGGAGGATGTAGGTACGGTAGCGCGCATTATCAAAATGATCAAGATGCCGGACGGCGGCACTACCGTCATTCTACAGGGCAAACGGCGTTTTAAGGTAGGGGCCGTCACAGCAGAAGACCCTTATTTCAAGGCGCAGGTGGTCTTGCTTCAAGAGGAGGAGGCGCCAAAAGAACAGGACTTCGAGGCCTATGTGAGCAATATCAAGGACCTGGCTGCGCAGATCATTCAGCTATCTCCCAATATACCTTCAGAGGCTTCCATCATTTTGAAGAACATCGAAAACCCATCCTTCCTCATTCATTTTATTTCCAGTAACCTCAATACTGAGCTGCATGAAAAACAACAGCTGCTGGAGATACATCATATCAAGTCCCGGGCAGATCTGCTGATGCAGCTGCTGCAAAGGGAGCTTCAATTCGCCGAGCTGAAGAACAAGCTTACCAACAAGACCAAGACCGAACTGGACAAGCAGCAGCGGGAATACTTCCTGCAACAGCAGCTCAAGAGCATCAAGGATGAGCTGGGCGGCGATACCAATGAACGTGAGGTAAAGGAAATGCAGAAAAAGGCGGAGAGTAAAAAATGGCCTGCTTCCGCAAGAGACATGTTCAAAAAAGGCATCGAACGCTTGGAGCGTATGCATCCCAGCACACCTGATTATTCCGTAGTTTACAACCATCTCGATCTTATGCTGGAGCTGCCCTGGCAGGATTATACGGACGACTCCTATGATCTGAAGAAGGCAAAGAAGATACTCGACAAGGATCATTATGGCATGGATAAGGTAAAAGAAAGGATCCTGGAATACCTCGCTGTGCTGAAGCTGAAAGGCGATATGAAGAGCCCCATACTTTGTTTTGTGGGCCCTCCCGGTATAGGCAAAACTTCTTTGGGAAGAAGCATTGCATCTGCCATCGGTAGGAAATATGTCCGGATCAGCCTGGGTGGACTGCATGATGAAAGCGAGATCCGTGGACATCGTAAGACCTATATTGGCGCCATGCCCGGCAGGATACTCCAGTCGTTGCGCAAGATCAAGTCTTCCAACCCGGTCATGATCCTCGATGAGATAGATAAGGTAGGCACAGATTTCAGGGGCGACCCTTCTTCCGCCCTCCTGGAGGTTTTAGACCCCGAGCAGAACCACACTTTCTATGACAACTACCTGGAGCTGGAGTATGATCTGAGCAAGGTGCTCTTCGTCGCGACGGCCAACGACCTGGCCGCTATACAGCCGGCCCTTCGGGATAGACTGGAAATCATAGACTTAAGTGGGTATGCTATCGAGGAAAAAGTGGAGATCGCCCGGCAGCACCTCGTCCCCAAACAAAAGGAGGCGCATGGTGTCGACAAGCTGAACTTTTCTATTACCAACAATATCCTCGGCAAGATTATCCAGGATTATACCCGGGAGAGCGGCGTGCGGGAGCTGGACAGACAACTGGCCTCCATCATGCGCTACCAGGCAAAGGAGTATGCCATGAAGGGCAAGGTGAAGGCAAAGCTTACACCCACCGATATTGAAAAGGTACTCGGCAAGCCGCGCTACAGCAATGATCTTTATAAGGTAGCCAATATGCCGGGTGTAGCCGTAGGGCTTGCCTGGACGTACGTCGGCGGGGACATACTGTTCGTGGAGACCAGTCTTAGTGAGGGCAAAGGGGACCTGAAATTGACCGGCAATCTGGGCAACGTCATGAAGGAGAGTGCTGTCACAGCTCTGACCTATCTCCAGTCCAATGCCCGCAAGTACGATATAGACCCGGATCTTTTTTCAAAAAAGACCATCCATATCCATGTGCCCGAAGGCGCCGTGCCAAAGGACGGACCCAGCGCGGGTATCACCATGATGAGCTCCATTGCCAGCGCCATCACTGGCAAAAAGGTCAAACCCTATCTGGCTATGACGGGAGAGATAACGCTGAGAGGTCAGGTGCTACCCGTAGGCGGCATCAAGGAAAAAGTGCTGGCCGCCAAGAGGGCCGGACTGAGGGAGATCATTCTTTGCTGGCAAAATGAAAAGGATATACAGGAGATAGACTCCAGCTTTATCAAGGGATTGAAATTCTCATTTGTTAAAAATATGCAACAAGTGCTGGAATTGGCGCTTGCGTGACGTCCGACCGGCGGAAAAAACGAACCATTCCCTCTCAACACGTGTTAATAAGGTAGATCTGTCGCGATACGTTACAGACAGATCAAATTATTTTCATGTTGGTTGTTTTAAGGGTTAAAAAGAAATCCCTCATGTCCATGAGGGATTTTTGTTAGCTTGGCTTTCATATGAAACTGATTGCCGTCCTCATTCTTTCTCTGGCTATTGGTCCCGTTGCGGCACAAACCCTGGGAGGCAATACGGTCTTCAGTTTCCTGGATCTTCCCACTACACCCCAGCTGACGGCTCTGGGAGGCATCAATAATTCGGTGATCACCGGTGATGCCGGCCTTTCCTTTACCAACCCTGCATTGATAAGAGCTTCGATGCATGGACAGATCGATGCCTCTTTCAGCACGCTGTATGGTGGCGTACGTAATTACAATTGCTGGGCAGCAGTGCATAGTACGCGCTGGCAGACAAATTTTGCTGCCGGGGTCAATTATCTCGACTATGGCAATATCACGCAGACGGATGCCGCCGGGAATATCCTTGGCGATCTTCGCCCCAATGACTATGTGGCACAGATAGCCGCCAGCCGTCAATATGAAAAGAAATGGTTTTATGGTGTCGCATTGAAATTTATTCATTCTACTTATGGATATTACCGTAGTTCCGGCGCTGCTTTGGATATAGGGATCAATTATTATGACAGCACGCGGCTTTTTCAGGCGGGACTCACGCTCCGGAATATGGGTGTTCAATTCCATCCTTATCCGGGCACTACGCGCGGCGATCTGCCTTTCGACCTGTCGCTGGGTCTCACCAAACGGCTGGCCAAAGCTCCCATTCAATTTTCCTTTACTGCCCATCATCTCCAGCAATTCAACATCCGCTATGATGACACCGTCTTTAACAATTACAATGGCTTCGATCAGAGTAATAAAAGCTCCTCTTTCACGGTGGATAAGCTCTTCCGGCATTTTATACTGGCAGCCCAGGTTTTTCCCGAGGATAGGGTGGAGATCACCGTTGCCTATAATTATCTCCGGAGGAAAGAGCTCAACATCGGGGAGGCCGGCAATGGTTTCACTGGATTTTCATTCGGGCTGGGCGTTTTGTTGAAGAAATTAGAGCTTAGATATGCGCGAGGCTTCTACACAAATACTGCAGGCTACAATCAGTTTGGGCTTAATCTAAGGTTAAATGATTAGATATACCTAAGTAGTCATGATTGGGGGGCAGGGAAACTGGGTAATCGTGTATGGGTTTACGCCCGATTTGCGTCTTTTTTACTGCATTAACAGTAATTTTGAGCTGGTAGAAATAACTTTCATGGTCAGGATAATTATCGTTGATGATCATTTTCATGTCCGCGAGGCCTGGAGCTGGGTGCTGAATCAAGTACCCAGGATCAATGTTATCGCTCAATGTTCCAATGGGCGTGAAGCTATCGAGACAACCAAAAAATTACAGCCGGATGTGATCCTTATGGATATCAATATGGAGCCCATGAATGGTATCGAAGCTACACGCGCCATCCGGGAATTTGCTCCTGACATCAAGATTATCGCGGTCTCCGTGCAGGCAGAAAGGTCTTATGTAAATGAAATGCTTCGTAATGGAGCCAACGGTTATGTCACCAAGAATTCATCCAGCACTGAAATGATCACAGCCATCGATGAGGTCCTGGCCGGAAAAACTTATCTGTGTGAGGAAATAGGACACCTGCGCGCCGTCAATGGACCTATACCGCCATCTCTTTCTCATCTTTGAAGGCCTCTCTCGGCTTCAACCCCAGCAGCTCGAACATAAGGTTGTCTTCTTCAAAAGAGGGGTTCGGTGTTGTCAGCAATTTATCGCCGGCAAAGATCGAATTTGCGCCCGCCATAAAGCAAAGCGCCTGCTCTGCCTGGCTCATTTCCGCCCTTCCTGCGCTGAGCCGGACCATCGTACGCGGCATCAGGATACGGGCCGTAGCGATCATTCGTATCATATCCCAGCTGTCCACCTTTGGATTGTTCTCCAGGGGTGTTCCCTTTACCCTTACCAGCGCATTGATAGGAACGCTTTCAGGATGCTCAGCCATGTTCGACAGCGTATGCAGCATCTTGATACGGTCGGCATGGGTCTCCCCCAGGCCAATGATGCCGCCGCAACATACCGTTACCCCTGCCTTGCGAACATTGTCCAGCGTGTTTAGCCTGTCGTTATAAGTCCGGGTGGAGATGATCTCGTTATAGTATTCGGAAGAAGTATCCAAATTATGATTATAGGCATACAGCCCGGCATCTGCGAGCTTTTTGGCCTGCTCTTCGTTCAACATGCCCAGCGTACAGCAGACTTCCATCCCCATCTCATTGACGCCTTTTACCATATCAAGCACCCTGTCGAAGTCCTTGTTGTCGCGTACTTCTCTCCAGGCGGCGCCCATGCAAAACCGTGTAGAGCCTGCCGACTTGGCCTTAGCCGCATATTCCAGCACCTCTTCCTTTTTCATCAGGGCCTGTACATCGACACCCGTGTTGTACCGTGCGGCCTGGGGACAATAGGCGCAATCCTCCGGACAGCCTCCCGTCTTGATCGACAGCAGCGTACAGACCTGTACTTCCCCTGTTTCATTATGCTCACGGTGCACCTTGGCGGCCCGGTAGATCAGGTCCAGCAGGGGGGTATTATATATATCCTGAATTTCTTCTATTGTCCAGTCGTTTCTTGTCATAAAATGGATTTTCCTAAAAGGGCAAAAATAGATAAAATTAAAAGACAGGGGTTAATTTTTATTCCCTTCCGTGCCGGGTCCGTCGCGCAGGTAGATCAGCGAATCCTTAAGCAGGGGAAGCTCCTGTTTGAATAGCTTATTGAAAACCACCCTGAATTCGTTGACGCAGCTGATGCTGTCAGGCAGAAGATGGTAATCCCCATCCGGATAGTAAACAGCATTCTGGTTATTAAAGAACGCTCGTTCGTTATGACCTGAAAAAGGAAGGTATCTGTAGCCATGGTCGGAGAGGAATATGATCACTGCACTGGTATTATCTTTGATCGTAGTTATCAGCCGTTGCGCCTGTACGTTGGTATAAGGAATATAGTTAAGATAACCTGTCAGGTCTGTCCGGCCTTCCGTCTTGAGAACATCCGCCATGTTCTTTGGATGCAAAAGGCTATCGAAGAGAAAAGGGAAATGAGGCATGAACACATGCATATAGACAAAGCGCGGCCCGGGAGCTGATCTTTTGCTTTCTTCCAATGTCCTTTCTATGGCTACGCTGTCTGACCTATAGGTCATTGTCGCCTCGTTCTCAGCGATGACCCGGCTGTCCGTGAAGCGTTTGGTAAACCACCACCCAATATCCCGCATCAGATAATGGAACAGGGTCCGATGGGTGATCAACTGTGTCTTCACCGGTATAAATGGTTGATCCAGCGAGGCGGGGTGACCGGGAAGGTCGAAGGATGAATTGTTGACGATGGCATATCCCTGTTCTTCCAGGAAGTGGATCACCGCCGCGGATCTGTGTGGATCCAGCGCATCGATATAATCATCGGCGCTGAGGCGCTGAGGGTCCTTCAAATTTTCGAGATAATCCATATTGAAAATGGAAGCCATGGAAAAGGGGGTGAAAAAATAGTTGCTGCGGCTGTCCTGTAGAATATGGAAATTGTTTTGTAGAAGGAAGGAGTCGAAGCGACTGTTGTCATAATGATAAACGTCCCGTAAAGTCCTGGTAGACGTATATTCATCAAAAAGCAGCAGATAAATATCAGGCGTTGCACAGCTGTCGCATCTCCGGAATATGTCATTGGGCCGGGAACTGATAACTTTTGCTGCATTGTTACGGGAAAGCTTATGAAAAGCCAGGGTGGATCCGTCCACGACGATATAGATCAGCAACAGATAATTCAGGAACTTTGTGATGCGGGCGACAGGGGGCTTCTTTTTGAGCCAGAGGAAAAGGCCGGCTGCCATGATCGCAAATAATGGCAGAGATATGATGTAGTGGGATAAAAAGATACCATGTCTCCGGACAAAGTCATGAAAGACCCCAAAAAAGAAATAGAAGGACATAATAAAAAATGTCATCAGGGCTGACCTGGCATTGTCGCGTAAAAAAATCCGGAAGATGAGAAAACATACCAGAGTAGCCGCCCAATAGATCCCGAGCAAAGGAAGACAGTCAGCTGGATTTACATAGCGAAAATTCTCCACATAGCCGTGGGTCACGAAAAAGAAAGGAAGCAGCCAGATAAAAAAAGGGGCTTTCATTTTACTTTTTTTTCATTAGGTATAGTATCCTTTCTGTATTGGGCACCCGGGTCTTTTTTTCGATGGAAAAATAGGACAGGAAGTATTGTTCGAAGCTGTGCGTGTCATAGGGCAGATGATAGCTGCTCTTGTTCCGTATGAGCTCCTGTGCTTTTGGATCCTCCAGTGGCACGAACTCAATAATAAGCAGGCTGGTGGTCAGCTCTGACATATACCCGGCCATATCGTTCAGCGGTATATTTCCGCTCAGTACCAGGTGATGTATGACGGCCAGGGCAACGACCAGCTCCGCGCGGGCCCTATCATGAAAGGATGCTCTTTCTCTGTTACGGAATCCGATGGCGGGGGAGGGGTGCAGGATCTCGATACAGAGGGGAAGGATATTCGGGATATTCTTTTCCCGGGCCATGCGATACAGGCGATCGATACAGATGGTATCCGCATCGATGGCAAGAACGGAGACATCCTTCCTTTCGGAAAGTATCTGCGAGAAGTAACCGTCATTGGCGCCAATATCCAGCGTTGTACGAAAGGAGAGGCCATCCAGGTAGTCCCGGAACAATTTTCTTTTTTCGCGCAGATAATCCTGACTGAGAATGGCCTTCTGATAATAGTCGTTCCAGACAGAATGGGAAGCGGAGTTTGTATGCAAGCCCCTGATAACGCTTTCAAGGTGCTGAACGATATTCAACAGCTTCTGCCGGCTGAATGCCGCCTTTCTTTCTTTGCTGCCGGCCTTTATGCTGTTCTGCAAATGTACATGCAGCAGCGTGCCGAAGTTCAACCGGGTCCTCCAGGGAAGCAGCCGGGCCGTCAGGCCGGCGGATATCCCATCCGGATAGGCCATTTGTATCTTTCTTTGTTCAATACCACAATAGTGCTCCAGGTACAGGGGAAATAAAAAGCATTCGCAAAACTGCCGGTAGGCTATCCAGGGCAAGGTGGGATCGTATTTTTCAAAGGACAGCGTATCTATGAAAACGGGTTTCCCTTGTATGAACTGTATATTGAATGGAGTGGCATCCTTCAGGATCATATCGTGTAGGATGGATATATTCAGTACTTCCAAAGTATGCAGCGCAGCATCCTTTAGCTGTTCGAAACTCCACTCATAAGAATAGGAGATCGTACCGAGCTGGGCAGGTAGGATAGTCTTATACGCCTCGGCGGCATTGGCAGGAAGGAGCGAATGGTTCGGCAACTCCTGGTGTGCGATGAGCAATCCTTTTTCGACGAGTTTGCCGTACAGCCCGGAATCCATCAGCAATGAATAGTCGGCCGCATAGGATTGGTTTATCTGTCTATAATAAATGCCTTCGACCTGGAATACGAAACCCGCTGGATCTCGATAGGACGACGGGTGGCGGACGGGCTCAGACATTTTTATTGTCATTTTGCTGAGATGGCGGTTTTTTCCTCGTAAAGAGCGACCGGAATTTCCACCACAGGTTCTTGAAAAAGAAGGCAGCCCCCAGCACTGCGGCAATGATCATTTGTATAAGATAGCTGCCACTGCCCGGGTCGATGTATAATAAAAACTTCCCGATCATAGATACCGGAGATTGGTTTGCGGCGTTAAGGTCAGCAAAGTCTCGTACATCAGCCGGATGGTCTGTTCGATGTCCTTTTTATGCAGCATCTCCACCGTCGTATGCATATAGCGCAGGGGGATGGAGATCAGCACCGAGGGGCACCCGTCATTGGCATAGGCAAAGGAATCTGTGTCTGTGCCGGTGCTCCTGGATACGGCCCGCATTTGTACAGGGATATTCTTTTTCTCCGCCACATCCTGTACCAAAGACAGCAGCTTGTTGTGTACAGCAGGTCCAAATGCCAGCGACGGGCCTTTACCACAGGTAACGTCTCCTTCGATGATCTTATTGATCATGGGGGTTGCCGTATCATGCGTAACATCCGTTATGATAGCCACATCCGGCTTGATCCGGCGGGCGATCATCTCTGCACCCCGCAGACCCACTTCTTCTTGTACGGCATTCACCACGTACAGTGCAAAGGGCAGCTTCTTTTTGTTCTCGTGCAGCAGGCGCGCCACTTCGGCGATCATAAAGCCTCCGACCCGGTTGTCAAACGCCCGGCCTATGAGGTAATCGTATGCCAATTCATCATAGCCGGCCTGGTAGGTGACCACGGCCCCGATGTGCACACCCAGGTCTTCCACCTCTTTCTTGTTCCTGGCGCCACAATCCAGGAAAAGGTTGTCCACTTTGGGGGACGGCTCCTTGGCGTCCGGATTGCCCAGTCGGGTATGGATAGCCGGCCATCCAAATACAGCCGGAACCTTTCCCTTCTTACCATGGATGAAGACCCGCTGCGCGGGAGCGATCTGGTGATCTACCCCTCCATTACGCTTGAGGTATAAAAGACCTTCGGGAGTTATATAGTTGACAAACCAGCTGATCTCATCGGCATGCGCCTCGATGACCACTTTGAAGTTTGCCTTGGGATTGATCACTCCTACGGCCGTGCCATAAGGGTCTGTAAAATGACTGTCAATATACGGTTTGAGATAATTTAGCCACAGCTGCTGCCCGCTGCTTTCAAAACCAACGGGTGATGGGTTATCGATATAGCTCTTTAGAAAATTCAGCGATTTGGTAGTTAATATGGAAGCGGACTTTGCCTCGGTCTTCGTGCTTTTTGCCATTTATATAGATTTTTGGTACTACCGCCTGACGACGGGAGGTCCAAATTTACTTAAATTCGGAAGATCAGCATCAGCAGTCCTGAAAACATCATCAGCCCATCCAGGACGAAGTAATATAAATAGTCGGAAAAGTCTTTTTTGACCCTGTTATACAGCACCGCCATCAGTATACCCGGTATTAGCAATAACAATATATAAAAGCCCGGGTAGTGAAAAAAAGCCAGCCCCAGGGTGCTTAAACCAAACACCGCCAGCGAGGCGATGAATAGCCTGTCGATGCCTTTTTCATTCAGCAGGGTAATAAGGCTTCGGATCCCATCCTTCCGGTCGTCCTCCCGGTCGCGGTAGTCGAAGGGTATACAGATAGCATAAATGAGGAAGAACCTGCTAATGACAAAGAGAATGGGGCCTCCGCTCCATTCTGCCCCCGCTATGATAAGAGGCAGCGCCGTTGTTACATAGGTCCATACAATGGCCAGAAAAATGGTCTTACCTACCGCGATGTCACGCAGCCGCCGGAAAATGGGCTGGGGGAGCTTGGGTGCAGAATAGAGGAAGGTGACAAAGACGCCAAAACAGAGGGCGATCATGTGCGAGAGCAAGTAAAAAAAGTAAACCACCGATCCTACCAGTCCCACCAGGTAAAGAATAAAATGGAGTATCTTATGCCGCTGCGTCCACATCGCTCTGCGGGAAGGATTTACGGAATAGGGAGTGAGGTACCAATGAAAATTATAGCTGCAGATGGTAGAGAAGAATACGAAACCTACCAGTCTTTCGGAGGGCGGAGCTCCCAGCAGCAATTCACTCGTCTGCCATACCATCAGAACGGCACACAGGGCAATATAAAGACTGCTAAATATGAAAAAGTCGAATATTTTTCTTAGCAAAGCACTGAAATTTCTTTAAAGGCTGATCGAAACGATCTTAGGCGAAGTTATGGTATCGCTGGAAATACCGTTGGCATCGATCACAGCAAATTTAAAGATCAGCGTGTCGTTGATATGGTCGTCAAAATGAAGATAGCCTTGGTAGGGTTGTGTAAATTCAAGCTCTCCCTTGTCGACACTGCTGTAGGTGGGCAACTGCGCAACAATGGTGTCGCCCCCGATGGTGTTGATAGGTGGTATCTGGTTGACCCGGGTGCGGATGACTACCAGCCAGCCGCCCGAGAGATTGTTGCCATTGGTGAACTTCAGATCGACATCCAGGTCCTGGTCGGGTTGAATGGGATTGTTGATGGATGCAATGCTGACCTTGGGTTTACTGCCGCCACCGCTCTTACTGCAAGACCCTCCGGCAATGACCATCGTTATCAATATTCCGGGTATCAGAAAGGATGAAAGCTTCATGCTGTGGATATATTTACAAACCTACCTAATTTTGTTGAAAAGGGCTAACCTAATATGGTTTTTTACAATTTGTTGGCTGATATATTCAATGCTCGTCCTGAAACCTTTTCCGGCCTGACATTGGACGTCTTTAGATTCCAGTATGATCATAATCCCCTCTATCGTTCCTATACCGACACATTGGGTATACGGCCAGGCGACGTGCGCACCCTGACCGGGATCCCTTTTCTGCCGGTGAGCTTTTTCAAGACCCACGCCGTTCACACCACGGAGTTCACTCCCCAGGCCGTGTTTGAGAGCAGCGGTACCACCGGTACGGGAGGCAGCCGTCACGATGTAAAAGACCTGCAACTGTACAGAACGAGCTTTACCAAGGGATTCGAACTCTTCTATGGTCCTATACGAGATTTTTGTGTCATAGGGTTGCTTCCAGCCTACCTGGAAAGGACGGGATCCAGCCTCGTAGTAATGGTCAATGACATGATCGGGCTCAGTAATCATCCCAACAGCGGGTTCTATCTGTATGAACACGAGAAGCTCTATGATCTGCTGCAGGACCTGGAAGCAAAGGGGCAGAAGACCCTGCTTATTGGGGTAACTTTTGCCCTATTGGACTTTGCGGAGAAATATTCCCTGCGGCTGGAGCATACCGTCGTTATGGAGACGGGTGGAATGAAAGGCCGCCGGAAGGAAATTACCCGTCCCGAGCTGCATGCATTCCTGAAGGACAGGCTGGGTGTAAAGGCGGTACATGCCGAATATGGGATGACCGAGCTGCTTTCACAGGCTTATTCCTCGGGGGAAGGGCTATTCGAATGTCCGCCCTGGATGCGGGTATTGGCGAGAAAAGAGGACGATCCCCTCGATATCAGCCATAGCGGGGAAGGACTTCTTAATATTATAGATCTGGCTAATATATACTCCTGCAGCTTTGTGGCGGTGGATGATATTGGATTTATTCGTCCCAATGGCGCCTTCGAGGTGTCGGGGCGTATGGATAACAGTGATATCCGGGGATGCAGCCTGATGGTGCTGTAGACGGGTCGGCGTCTAGGTTTGGAGCGAATGGATCACCGTTATGACGGCTTTCCACAATGTATTGCAGCTGGTAAGCATTACCAGCGAACCCACGGCAATAAACATGGCCTTGATCGGCAGCTTGCCCACCAGCCGGGCGGCGACAGGCGCGGCGATGATGCCACCCAGGATCAGGCCGGCTACGTCCCTCAGCGGGATATGGCGCAGCAGTATAAAGAAAGTAATGGAGCTGGCCAGCACGACAAAGAATTCCGCCAGACATACGGACCCGATGACATAGCGGGGGTTTTTCCGCTTGGAGATCAGCGTACTGGTGACCAGCGTCCCCCAGCCGCCACCGGCAAAGGCGTCCATGAACCCGCCGGCGGAAGCCAGCCAGCCGGCCCGCCTGACCTTGTCTTTCGGGTTCTTTTTCATAAATGCTTTCTGCAGAATATAATACCCTAAGTAGATCGTATAGATGGAGAGGGGGATACGTACATAGGAAGCATATTTCTGCCCAAAATAAGCCAGGGTGGCTCCGATGATGGCGCCGATGCAGCCCGGGATCACCAGCACCTGGAACAGCTTTTTATTGATGTTGCCAAACCGGTGATGGCTATATCCCGACACGCCGCTGGAAAATACCCTGGCCGAATGCACCCGGCTGCTGACGATGGCAGGGCTAACGCCCATGGCCAGTAGAAAAGTAGTGGAGATCGTCCCATAGCCAAGTCCCATGGAGCCGTCCACCATTTGCGCTATAAAACCAGTCAGCAGCATCAGCGTGAAGCCATTTATCTCATCCCTTGGAAGCGTCTTGACATAGCCTGTTATATCACGGAGAGGCACCATCGAAAGGATGGCATGTCCCAGTATCATGAACAGGAAGGCAAAGAGACACCATTTTACTACCTGCATCCACTTGCCGGGGCCTGGTCTGTGCAGTATCTCAGGCTTATCCGGAACGGTCTGTTTTGCCACCAGCACCTTTGTCAGATCATTCAACTGCCGTACTTTTTCGCTAAAATCCCCGTTCAGCCGCTGCCGGATGGTCTGCATATTTTCCAGTACATCGTCCATTTCGTCGGGTATCATGCTGCCGATCTCTTCCTTCAGCCGCTTGGCAATGGTAGGGGATTTGCCATTGGTGGAAATGGCGATCTTGAGATGGCCTTTTCGCACCACCGAGCTGAGATAGAAGTCGCACAGCTCCGGCTTGTCCGCTACATTTACCAGTAGCCCTGCTCTTCGGGTATCTTCTTTTATCCTCGTGGCGGCAGGGATATCATTCACTGCTACGATGACGATATCGACTCCTTCCAGGTCGCTGCTTTCGTACGGCTTTTCGACTACGGTGATATGATCGTGGAGGGCTGCTTCGGCCGCCAGGTCTTCAGAGATGACCTTTCCGACGATCCTGATCCTGGTGGCGGGGGCATTGGAAAGTACGGCATGCAGCTTCTCAAGAGCTACTTTTCCCCCTCCGACGATGAGAAGGGATAGTTGCTCCAACTTTAAAAAGACAGGAAATAGCCGGTTGTGGTCGTTCAGCTCCATTATAGTCCCCCAAATTTATAGAATAATGATGACTGTTCATAGTTTATTTCAATAAGCCGTCGATAGTGATGGCGGCATAATACAAACCTCCGATCGTGGGACCTCCGGCATATTGCAAATAGCGATGATCGAGGATATTCGATCCGCCCAGTTTGATCGTGGACATCAGCCTAGGCAGACGGAAACTCACCTGGGCATCCACCGTGCTGAACGCGGAGATATTACCCGTCACCAGCGGGCTCTCCCACAGGAAACTGTTCTGCCATCTCCAAACGACGTTGAACCCGATGTTTTTTACGATCTCCCTGTTGCCAAACGAAATGTTTCCCGTCCAGTCGGGTGTGTTGAAGCCGGTGACAAAGACATCATTCGTCTGATTGGACCTCATTTTATTGTAATTCAGCGCACCGCCTAATGTAAATTTCTTATAGAAATTGTAGGTGACGGCAAGGGCGGACCCGTAGTTATGATAGGTGTTCTTGGCATTGGTATATACCCGATAACGATCCTGGGCATTCCTGTTCTTGTCGAGCATGGCAAGCACTGCCGTATCGGAGCCGATGGTGACGCCGCGGGGTACATATACCTGCACCTGCCCTAAAAACCCATTATAGGAGTTGATATAGGCGTCCAGATCGACGATAAGGGTATTGTTCAGCAACACACTTTTGTAGCCCACTTCAAAAGAAGTGATCTGTTCGGGCCTTGAATTGGGAAGGTCGGCGGGTACGAGCAGGTTACGGTTATTCAGGGCTGCCTGGCTGGTGCCGCCCTGTGCGCTGACGGCGGCATTGAAGTTGACAACGGACTGCTGCGTATAGCTGTTCTCAAGATACCCCAGGCCCTTATCGATATAGGGCAGGCTTCCTACTCTCCTGACACGCCCATTGTTCACATAGGAAAGGGCCTCGAAGAGGGCGGGGAAGCGATAGCCGTTCTGGAAGGTGAAGCGGAAATTGTGCCGCTGATTCAGCGTATAGACGGCTGCCAGACGGGGAGTGAATTTGGGATCAAACTCCGGGTTGTAATCATAGCGAAGAGATGCGAACAGTTTTAGCTTTTCTTCGAAGAAGGTTTTTGTCACTTGTGCGAAACCGCCGAATTTCTTATACAATACGTCTTTTCCAAAGCTGCCGTCCTTTTCAGGTTTATTCCGTTGGTCGATGGGACGGGAGAAGTCTACGAAATTATTGCCGTCGGGGATGACCTGGTAGATACGTGCATCGGCGCCTGCGAGCAGATCGAAGATCTTTGTGTATTTCGACAGGTCCCATTGCGCTTCCGTATGGTACATGCGGCTCTTTTGAATAAGGGCTGCGCCGCCGGTGACGGGGGCATCCGGTATGGAGGAGGATTTGATATCCCAGTTATTTATCTTTCGGATGGTGTCGATCAGCCTGTTAAATCTTTCTGTACCGGGTTCGGCCCGGCCTGCGTCCGCCTGCTGACGGGCATAACGGCCTGCGTCGGCAAGATTGCTGGAGTTCAGTGCTCCGCCATGCGATGCGGCATAAGCTTGTAATGCTGCCTTGTATTTGGAGCCCCAGCTGGCGGGTGTGGCGAGATCGGTGGCGCCTCCTGTATACAGGTCCAGGTTGTCAGCCAGGGGCTTTACATTGTAGGAGTTACCAGTGTTCTCAAGCGAAACATAGGCCCGGACGACATAATTGCTGCCTTTCAGCTCGAAGTGGTGGTTCTGGACCACGACATTGTCCAGGCGGATCTTATTTCCCCGCTGGAACACGCCGTCCATGGATCCTATCCGGTAGGAATAGGATAGCTCTACCTTTTCAGAGGGCCGGTAGTGGAGGGCGGCATCGAATTTTATGTTCTTTACCTGGGGTTTTACCAGATCTGTCTCCCAGTAGCCTGTCCGGGCTACCCGTAGGGTTTGATTCGCATTCCCATCGATGGTGAGACCGCTGATGGATACGACATTGCTGCCGGAAAGGACATCGTCCCCGTATTTATTCCACCCGTCAAAGGCCATATTGTTCTCAGGACCATTGAGGGCGGGGAATTTCGGGTTGGCGCTGTTGAGGTTGTTGGGGTTCTGATCCAGTCGCGTATTGCTCCGCCAGTCCGTGCCCTGCATATAGCCGAAATTTACTTTGAATGCCCATCTGTTGTTGATGACCTTGGCATAGCGGATAGCCGATTCAGTGAGAATGGCCGGGTCATGGTCTATCCCATCTACATGGTTTACGCCTGTCTTATGATAGATGCTGAGTCCCTGGCTGGTAAAGGGGCTTTTTGTCAACAGGTTGGCCATGCCATTGATAGCGTTCATCCCATACAACGCGCTGGCGGCTCCGGGAGTGATCTCGACACTGGCGATATCCAGTTCGGTGGGGCCGATGGCGTTGCCCAGCGGTACCCCCAGGGTGGCCGCCTGCATATCTACACCGTCCACCAGCTGCATGAACCGGAAGTTGTTGGGAATATTGAAACCCCGTGTATTGGGAACTTTGAAGGTAAGGCTGGAAGTGGTCATCTGCACTCCCTTCACGTTTTCCAGTGCATCGTAAAAGCTGGGGGAAGGGCTCTCGCGGATGGCCCGTATATCCAGTTTGTTGATGGCGACGGGACTTCTCAGTATGCTTTCCGGCACACGGCTGGCTGTTACCACCAGCTCATTGCCGAGTACTGTCCGGGTAGTCAGCTCGATCTGCAGATTGGAGCCCAGGCTTTTTACCTCGAATTCCTGTTCATGGAAGCCCACGGAGGAAAATACCAGGGTGAAGGGTAGGTTTGACTTGGTACGCAACCGGAAATCTCCCGACTGGTTGGTCACCGTGCCCGTCACGGTGCCTTTTACCTGGACGCTGACGTCGGGTAGGGGTTCATGTTTTTCCTGGTCTGTCACCCTTCCGGATATTTCGATGATGGTATTGGGGTTTTCCTGGGCAAAAACGATGTTGCCCGCGGTGAAAAAGGACAGGAGGATAAGGGGAAGGAGCTTTTTAGCATTACTCATAACAATGGTTCTGTTTGGGTGTTTTAAGATATTTTCGGGTTTTTTAGTCCACCAAAATTATAGACTAATTTTGGTTTAAAAAAGTCTACTTAATTAATAGACTAATTTTTTATAAAAAAACGACCACGGGTCGTTTGCCCGAAGGGTCATCATTAGATCTTAATGTCCGCCGGAGCTACTTTTTTCCACAGCGTAGGCGGACAACAAAAAGCCGCCGGCCAGGGGACGGCAGCAAGGGCTTTATTGCTTATACCAGCGTTGTCTCCAGGCGAAATTCCCGAACTTCTCTCCGGTGGCGCGTTCTTTTTTGTAGAGCCAGAACAGGACGTCCAGCTCCCGCAGAATAGCCGCCTCATCCAGGTTTTCCTTATATATCCTGTTCAGACGCAATCCTTCATGGTCGCCCGCAAGATGCATATTGTAATGCCCCGGGGCTGTACCGACAAATCCGATCTCTGCGGCATAAGGGCGGCCGCAGCCATTAGGGCAGCCGGTCATGCGGGTGATGATATTTTCATTGCTCAGCTCGTGCTTGTCCAGCAGTTCCTCGATCTTGTCGATAAGCACGGGCAGATAACGCTGCGCTTCGGCCAGGGCCAGGGGGCAGGTAGGCAGCGCCACGCAGGCGATGGAATTCTTTCGCAGGGCAGATGCCGCCTCGGTATGCCGGATAATACCATATTTGTTGAGTATCTCCTCGACGGCGGCTTTGTCCTTTTTGTCTATGTCGGCCAGGATGAGGTTTTGGTTCCCCGTGAACCTGAAATTGGCCTTGCCCGTCTGGGCTATCTCCAGCAGCGCCGTCTTCATGGCGACCTTTTCATCATCCAGGACGCGGCCACTCTCGATGAACGGGGTGTAATACCAAAGGCCTTTATGGTTCTGCTGCCAGCCATAATAGTCTATGCGTTCCGTAAAGCTTACGGACCGTGCTTCTTCCAGGGGCGATCCCGTACGTCTCGCCAGTTCCTGCTTATACCACTCAACTCCATATTTATCCACTGTATACTTCAGTCTGGACAGCTTGCGATCGCTGCGGTTGCCATAATCGCGCTGGATGGTCAATATTTCGTAGATGGTTTTCAGGAGACGCTCGTCGCCGGAAGTCACGGGTACAAAGCCGATGGTGGTGGCCAGCCGGGGGTAGGTGTCCGGATTGCCGTGGGTGGCGCCCAGTCCGCCGCCGATGGCGATATTGAATCCTTTTAATTTTTTATTCTCGATGACGGCGATAAGCGCCAGGTCATTGGTGAATACATCGACCTCGTTGTTCGGGGGGATACCGATGCCTACCTTGAACTTCCGGGGAAGATACCTGTCCTGATAAAGAGGATCTTCTTCCGCCGACCTATCGGCCAGCTTTTCCTCGTCCAGCCATATCTCATAGTAAGCGTGGGTCTTTGGTTTCAGCATTTCGCTGATCCTGGCCGCATAGGCATGCACCTGCTCATGTACCTCCGATTGCATAGGATGGGCGGCACAGGTGACATTGCGATTGACGTCGCCGCAGGTGGCTATGGAGTCGAGACCTGCCTGGTTAAAGGCCTGGATGGTAGGCTTTAAATGGGATTTCAACAATCCATGCAGCTGCACTGTCATACGGGTGGTGATCTTGATGGTGCCGGTGGAATGTTCCCCTGCGATGTGATGGAGGGCGATCCATTGCTCGGGTGTAAGGAACCCTCCCGGCAGCCGCAAACGTATCATAAAGGAGAAAAGACGCTCCAGTTTCTTTTCAGCACGTTCTTCTCTTCTGTCACGGTCGTCCTGCTGATACATACCATGAAACTTTATCAGTGCCTGGTCATCTTCTCTGATGGCTCCCGTCACCTCATCCTGCAGGCTTTCTGTCAGTGTACCCCTCAGCCCGTCGCTCTTCTGCTTGATCCGCTCAGTCGACGACAGATTCGTTTGTTTGGGAGGCTCTACTGGTGACAAAGTATTTTGTTTGATCTCGCTCATAAGTTCGTTGGTTTAGTATACATCCTTTACAAATCTGCCTGTTTCTATCAATTCGTTCAGATAGCTTTCTGCCTGTGCCGCATTCTTTTTGCCTTGCTGCTGTATAATGGACAGCAATGCATTTTCGACATCCACGCTCATCGGCTCTTTGGCTCCGCAGATATAGACATAGGCTCCATCTTCCAGCCAATTATATAATTCTTCAGCGTGCCGGTACATCTTGTGCTGCACATAGACCTTTTCTTTCTGATCGCGGGAAAAGGCCGTGTTCATCTTCGTCAGCACACCTGTCTGTATCCAATTCTGTATCTCCGTCTGATAAAGGAAGTCCGTGGTGAAATGCTGGTCTCCGAAGAAGAGCCAGTTCTTTCCGCTGGCGCCCGTAGCATCCCGTTCGGCCAGAAAGCTGCGGAAGGGGGCGATGCCCGTACCGGGGCCGATCATGATCACATCCTTCTCTTCGGTCGGCAGCTTGAACTGCGAATTTCTGTGAACGTAGAAATCCAGGGAGTGATCCGTGCTCAGCTGCGAAAGCGCGTCGGAGCAGAGGCCGTGCTTGGTCTCGCCATTGACGACAAAACTGTCCTTGGTGACGGTGATATGGATCTCTCCGCTATGCGCTTCGGGGGAAGAGGATATGGAATACAGCCGCGGGGCGATCGGCTCCAGGATGCTGACCACTTCCAGGAATTGCGCAGCGTCCTTAACAGGATAGATCTTCAGCAGGTCCAGCAGCCCCATACGGGTTTCGGGAATATCCTGACGAACGATAGCGGCATATTTCTTTACTACCCGTTCAGGGAGGAAGACAACATTTAGTTTCTTTTGGAGCACGTTAGAAACAGACATTTCTTCCTCACGGTAGGTCACTTTATGTGTAGGGACGACGCCTGTCAGGGACAGGATGGCCTCCACAATATCCCTGGGGTTCTCCGGCGTGATCCCGATGGAATCGCCCGGCTGATATTCGGCCTCGGCGGCTATCTCCAGGTGATAGGTCTGTTTACCAGACCCGATGTCGTTGAGGTTGACACTATTGAGGACAGTGCCTGTGTATATTTTCTTTCCCGTGGGTTTGCGGGTAGTCGTCGACGGGGTACTCACGGCAGGTCCAGCAGCGCTAAGCAGCTTTTGCAATATTCCTTCAAACCAGTTGCCCGCCTCGACCTCGTAATCCGTGTCGCATTTCTGCAGGCTGACGATACGCTGTCCGCCTATGCGATGCAGCTGCTGATCAACATCCTCGCCGGCCTTGCAAAAGAGGGGATAGGAAGTATCTCCCAGCGCCAATACCCCAAATTTCAGCTGCCCCAATTGCAGCGGTTCCCGATGGATATGATCATAGAATTTTTTGGCACTGGCGGGTGGCTCACCATCACCCTGCGTGCTGATCACCGTAAAGAAGTACTCTTCCTTTGGCAAGTCTGTAAGACGATATTGCTCCAGACCCACCAGTTTGGCGTTGATCCCTTTCTTCTTGGCCCTGGCGGCAAAATCCGAGGCTAATTTTTTTGAATTGCCCGTTTCCGTGCCATAGGCAATGGTGATCTTGCTCACGGATGGTTTGGTCGTAGCTTCCGTCTCCTGGACGGCCGGCAACACAGCTACGGGTACGGAGGCAACGCCGGTCTGTGCGACTACACCGGCCAGATAGCCACTGAGCCAGATCAGCTCTTCCTTGGTCGCGCCCGCGATCAGTTCCTGCAGGGTCTTCAGTCTCGGTGTTGTCAGCATATCGGTAACTTTTTATTAAATAAGTTATTGGAAGCTACGCTCAACGGCGTAAAGTATTGTTCCTTGTTATCACTGTCCGGCACCCATCCGAAAGAGGCATGCAGGGCCGCCACCTTTCCGACGATGATCAGGGTGGGGGAGGCATAGCTGCTGCCCGCGGCATTGGCCAGATATTCATGGATAGGATAGTGGGTCACCGTCTGATTTGGCGTTGTTGCCTGTTCGATGACGGCTATCCATTTGTCGGCATCTATTTCATTCTGCAACAGCTTTTCCACCAACTGGTCCACACCGCCGGAAGACATATAGAATACCAGCGTATCATTCGTACGTGCCAGGTCCTGTATATATGATTCGTTCAACAAATCTTGCTTGTACCAGGTCAGCATACGTACTGCGGTGGAATATCCTCTGGCTGTCAGGGGTATGCCTGCATAAGCGGCTGCGCCAAGGGCCGCCGTTACGCCGGGTACGAGCTCGTATTCTATGTCGTGGGAAATAAGGGTCTTAAGCTCGTCCAGCACATTGGAGAACACCGATACATCGCCTCCTTTCAGCCGCACTACCAGCTTGCCTTGCTGCGCATATTCCACCAGCAGGTCATTGATGACCGACTGAGGCGTAGACGCCTCGTCATTACATTTCTTACCCACCGGCACAATGAGAACATCCTCACGGGTATATTCCTGCAACGCCTCACGGCTGACCAGCCTGTCTACAATGACCACATCGGCCTTTTGCAGCCAGCGCAATGCCTTTAACGTGAGTAGTTCCGGATCACCCGGTCCAGCGCCTGCTAATATGACTTTTCCTTTTGACATTAGTTCCTTATTGGATCATGCACGCTCCCACTGTTACATAGCTTGTTTCATCGATCAATACTGCTCCGCCACCTGCCCGCAGCTCGCGATAGCTGTCGAAAGGAAGGGGAGAGGCCGTCCGGATGGTGGCTTTTACGATGTCGTTCAGTCCAATGTTGCCGGGTGCAAAATTCTTTTCCAGGGTATTGACGTCCAGCTGATACTCGATCTCTTTTACTACGCTGCGCACCACCCGGCTGCCCAGCTGCAGCAGGTATTTATTGCCTCTGATCAGCGGTTTGGCATCCATCCAGCAGAGCAATACTTCAAGCTCCTGGTCCACACGAGGCTGATGATCATTTTTTACGATGAGGTCTCCCCGGCTGATATCGATGTCGTCTTCCAGCTGCAATACGACGCTCTGGGGAGCAAATGCTTCTTCTACTTCCTTGCCGCCCGTCTCGACAGATTTGATACGGCTTTTAAGCCCTGCCGGCAGCACTGTGACGGCATCTCCTTTACGATATATACCGCTGACGATCTTTCCGGCATATCCCCGGTAGTCGTGCAGTTCCACATCCTCTGTTTGCGGGCGGATGACATATTGGACGGGCAGACGTCCATGGGTGAGGTTTACATCCTTCTCCAGCTCTGTTTGTTCCAGCAGTTCCAGAAGAGTAGGGCCTTCATACCAATCCAGTTTGTCGGACCTTTCTACGATGTTGTCTCCTTTGAGTGCGCTGATGGGCAGATAGACCACGTCTTTTAAGTTCAGCGTCTTTGCGATCTCCGCATAGTCGATGGCGATGTTGTTGTATACATCCTCAGAATAATTCACCAGGTCCATTTTGTTGATCGCGACCACCACGTGAGGGATATTCAACAGGCTGGCGATAATGGAATGCCGGCGTGTCTGTTCGACGACGCCGTTGCGTGCATCGACCAGGATGATGATCAGGTTGGCATTGCTGGCGCCCGTGACCATGTTCCGGGTATATTGAATATGTCCTGGTGCGTCGGCAATGATAAATTTCCTTTTGGGCGTGGAAAAGTATTTATAGGCTACATCGATAGTGATGCCCTGCTCCCGTTCGGCCCGCAAACCATCCGTAAGAAGGGCCAGGTCGATCTCCCCGTCCTCCTTGTTCCTGCTTTGTTTTTCCAAAGCCTCCAGCTGGTCCGCCAGAATGCTTTTGCTGTCATACAATAGCCGGCCAATGAGGGTGCTCTTCCCATCATCTACACTGCCCGCGGTAATAAATCTTAGTAGGTCCATAATAAAATATTTGTGCGAACCCTTGGTCCGCTAGAAGTATCCATTCTTTTTTCTGTCTTCCATGGCCGCCTCGGACACCTTGTCGTCGATGCGAGTCTCGCCGCGCTCGCTGGTGCGTGTAGCGGTGATCTCACGGATAATATCGTCGATGACCGATGCGCCGGATTCTACGGCTGCGGTGCAGGTCATGTCCCCCACCGTGCGGTAACGTACTCTTTTTACTTCTACCTGGTCGGTCGGATCCAGCCGGATGAAAGGGGAGACGGCTACCCATTGCCCTTCATACCCGATGACCTCACGCTCGTGGGAGAAGTATATGGACGGCAACGCTATCTGTTCGCGACGGATATAATTCCAGATATCCAGCTCCGTCCAGTTGCTGATGGGGAAAGCGCGTACGTTCTCGCCTTTCCGGATCTTCCCGTTGTAGATGTTCCACAATTCCGGTCGCTGCCGCTTGGGATCCCATCCGCCAAATTCATCGCGCACAGAAAATATCCGCTCCTTGGCCCTCGCTTTTTCCTCGTCCCTTCTGGCGCCGCCGATGCAGGCGTCAAATCCAAACTCTTCGATGGCATCCAGCAGGGTATAGGTCTGTAGTGCATTACGGCTGGCAAACTTGCCCGTGGGCTCCGTCAGATGACGCGCCTTGATCGTGTCCTCTACTTTACGTACGATCAGCTTTTCACCGATGGTCCGTGCAAGATGATCACGGAAATCCAATGCCTCGGGGAAATTGTGCCCCGTGTCGATATGTACTAACGGAAAAGGGAACTTCCCGGGACGAAAGGCCTTCAACGCCAGGTGCACCAGCGTAATGGAATCCTTTCCACCACTAAAAAGCAGGGCTGGGCGCTCGAACTGGCCTGCTACTTCGCGGAGGATGTGAATGGCCTCCGACTCCAACTGATCCAGGTAATCCAACTGATATTTGCTTGCTGTGCTCATATTACTTTTTTAAGTGTCCACTAGGACGCATGAAGTCCACATTCTTTTTTACTGGCATCTTCCCACCACCATCTTCCCGCACGAAAATCTTCCCCGGACTTTATGGCGCGGGTGCAAGGAGCACACCCAATGCTGACAAAGCCCCGGTCATGAAGAACATTGTACGGTACATCATTCTTATCTATGTATTCTCTCACCTGCAGGGTGGTCCAATGCAGCAGGGGATTGTATTTGATGATCTGATTGCCTTCGTCCCATTCGATCAGCGCATGGTCCTTTCTCTCGGGGGAATGTTCCGCCCGTAGTCCTGTCACCCAGACAGCCTGACCTTTCAATGCCCGTTTCAGGGGCTCTACCTTGCGTATGCGGCAGCATTCCTTGCGATTGTCCACCGACTCGTAAAATGCATTCGGCCCCTTTTCATTGAGGAATTTTTCCAGGAGCGTACGGTCGGGATAGTAAGCTTTGACGCGGGTATGATATTTATCGTTGGTGCTGCTCCATACCGAATATGTCTCGGCGAAGAGTCGTCCTGTATCCAGTGTAAAAAGTGTGATAGGAGTTTCGTTAGATGCAATGGCGTGGGTGATTACCTGGTCTTCGATGCTAAAGCTCGTGGAGAATACAACCTGACCCGGGTAGCGCGCTGCAAGCAACTTCAACACCTGATCCATGTCCAGACCTGCAGTCTGATCCATTAACCCACTAATTTGGTGGGGTATTGTTGTGAGATGTTCTTTTGGCTGTATTGTATTGTCCATAAATCAGGTGGTTAATTTCGAACGAATAGAATGTCTGGAGAGTGGAAGACTAGTATCAACAGCAACAACAACAGGTGTTGTGACGGGAGAGAGACATGTACTTTATGGATGCTGTCGATTTCATACTTGTGTTTAAGTCTACCATTATGATGGACAAAGATATAGTGTAATCGTCAAAGTAAAAAACCTTTTTCATACCTGTCCAAAAACCGGCTGTTGGCTCGGGAAATTACCCCGTTCACCGAATGCTTCTTTCAAAGGGCCGCACTGGCATCTTATTTGGTGAAAGGGTATACAAAATATTGGATATGAAAAAGTTAACCCTGTTCGTCCTTTTGGGCGGAGGCTTCTTCCTGCATTCCGCATCTGCCCAGGTCAAGGTAAATCTCGACGTCAACATCGGCAGCCAGCCCTTATGGGGGCCCACTGGCTATGACCACGCGGAATATTACTATTTACCTGAATATGATGTGTATTATGATGTCCCTTACAAACAATATATCTATTGGAACAATGGCCGCCGGGTCACTGCCGCCACGCTGCCTGCAAGATACCAAGCCGACCTGTATCATACCTATAAGGTGGTACAGAACGAGCCAAGACCCTGAGCCATCACAACGACGATGTAATGAAATATTCCGAATACAGGGGCCGTCATGATCAGGGGCCTATCCGGGACAGCCATGAAGAAAAATACTGGCAGATCAAGGGGCATCCCGACCACGGCAAATGGAAGGGGAATGACCGGGATCACGACAGAGGACATCATTGATAGTAGAGGCCGAAAGGCCTCTTTTTTTTCAGTCCAGGTTTAATTAATTTTTAAGAGCCGGTGGGGGAACCAATGGAAATTACGCATAATTTTATCCACCACCATGCAAAAGCTGTTTCTTTCCCTGCTGTTCGCCGTCTGTACCCTGCCCCTCCCGGCCCGGGGTAACCCACGCTGGCTAAGATATTGCGCCATTTCCCCGGACGGCTCGACCATCGCATTTACCTACAAGGGACAGGTATACACAGTGTCTTCCCGGGGAGGCACGGCCAGGGTGCTGACGAAGGACAGCTCTTATCATTTTATGCCCGTTTGGAGCCATGACGGTAAACATATCGCTTTTGCCGGCAGCCGTTTTGGCAATTTCGACATCTTCATTATTCCTGCCACTGGCGGTGAACCTAAAAGATTGACGGCTCATTCCGCGGATGAATATCCTTATGATTTCACTGCCGATGACAGCAGTGTGCTGTTCGGCGCCGTCCGGCTGGACGCCCCTGCAAGCCGTCAATACCCGTCGGATGCCTTGCAGGAGCTATACAAGGTGCCCCGCAGGGGTGGCAGAGTGGAACAAGTGCTGACTACGTCCGCGGAGGATGCGCACGTCAGCCCTTCAGGCCGCTTGATCGTATATCATGACAGGAAAGGAAGAGAAAACCCCTGGCGGAAACACCAGACATCCGCTATTGCAAGGGACATCTGGCTGTATGATACTGTTACGGGCGTTCACACGAAGATCACATCATTCAATGGTGAAGACAGGGACCCTGTTTTTGCAACAACGGATACATCCATCTATTATCTCAGCGAGGCAGGAGGGAGCTTCAATGTCTATCAGCAGGAGTTACATAGTCCGGCGTCACCCCGGCAGATCACTTTTTTTTCCAAAATACCGGTACGTTTTCTTTCCATCAGCCGCAATGGGACCCTTTGTTTCAGCAACGATGGCGAGATCTGGTGTAAGAATGGGAATGCCGATCCGTACAAGGTGCGTGTAGTCATACCCGCGCATCCGGAGGCAAATGACGAGATGACCCTGCCCGTTGGGAATGTGGAAGAGATGGCAGTCGCGCCGGACGGGAAGACGATCGCCTTTGTTTTTCATGGGGAAGTCTTTATCAGCAATGTCGGGGAAAAAGATATCCGTCGTATCACGGAGACGCCGGGAGTGGAAGCAGGGCTGTCCTTTTCTCCCGATGGCCGGTATCTGACGTACGCCAGTGAGCGGGACGGGAGCTGGAAGATAATTCAGACAGCATTGACCGGGCCGGTAAGGGAGCAGGTGCTCGCCGGTGACAGCCATGAACGTTACCAACCCCGGTATTCACCCGACGGTAAAGAGATTGCTTATATAGAAGACCGCACCGAGCTGAAAGTATATAATATCGCTGCCGGGACAAGTCGAACCATCCTCAAGGACGGGTTGTACAGCCGGAGAGACAACGATCAGCATTTCAGGTGGAGCCCGGATGGGAAATGGCTGCTAGTCCAGTTCAATGAGCCGGGCTCGGGCAACGACGAGATAGGCATTGTCTCTTCCGATGGGCATGGCCGGCTGATTAATCTTACAAACAGCGGTTTCAACGACAGCCAGCCGAAATGGGCAATGGATGGCAGGATGATATGCTGGCTCAGCGACAGGGATGGGCTGCGCAGCTATGCGGGCAGCTCTACCCGGCAATCCGATGTATACGCATTATTATTGACCCCTGATGCCTGGGATATATTCCGGAGACTGGATAGCAGCGCCAGCGCAACGACGGTGGATATAGGCTCCTCCGTGTGGCAGGCCCGCCGTGTAAGGCTTACGCGAACATCGATGCTGCTGGCCGATGCGCTGCTCAGTCCGGACAGCAGAGCATTATACAGTCTTGTCCGGTCTGAAAAAGGGTACGATCTCCTGCAGGCGGATATGCGCGCCCGGACCAGCCAGACACTCGCAACATTTGGCGCGGGAGATGTCTCCATGGAAATGGACGGAGCCGGTGAGAATATTTTTATCTGCGCCGATGGGAAGATCAGCGTTGTCGATCCTGTAACGGGGCAATGCCGGACCGTGAATACCGCCGGTGAAATGACCCTGCGCCGCGCCGCCGAGAGACGGGACATGTTCATGCACATATGGCGTCGTGTTGCCGAGACTTTTTACGCCCCAGGTCTGCATGGGGTAGATTGGGTAGCCTGCAGGTCCATCTATGAAAAGTATTTGGAAGACATCGATAACAATTATGATCTTTCGGAGATGTTGAATGAAATGTTGGGCGAGCTGAATGTAAGTCATACAGGGGTTACCTATCGCCCTGCGGGGAAGGCTAGAGATGTGACGGCCTCGCTGGGTGCTTTTTATGATCCGTCATACCGGGATACGGGATTGCAGATCCGGGAGGTGATGCAGGATGGACCGCTGGACGATGTTTCACTGGGTATTGGTCCCGGAACCATCATCAGGGCCATCGATGGGGCGCCCGTACTGGCTGACAGGGATTTTGCCGGATACCTTAACCATAAGGCAGGAAAAAATACCGAGCTTACCATCCTCAACGACGGCAGGTTAAGAAAGATCATGGTCCGGCCCGTTACTCCAGGGGAGGAAACAGAGCTCCTTTATCAAAGGTGGGTAAGACGCAACCGGGCAGAGACAGACAGCCTGAGTCATGGAATGCTGGGATACGTTCATCTACCCCGGATGAATGATGCTGCATATCGCGCTGTATACGATCAGGTGCTGGGCCGCTATGCCGGACGGAAAGGCATCGTAGTGGATACACGATTCAACAGGGGCGGTGATCTCGCGCCCGAGCTTAGCATGTTCCTTAGCGGCGTCCACGTCCGGGACAATGTTGCAGGCCCTTTGGCGGTGAGCAGCGAGCCTTCTTTCCGGTGGACACAGCCTTCCATTGTCCTGGCGGGGGAATCGAACTACAGCGACGGTAGCTGCTTTGTATATGATTACCAATACCTCCATATGGGCAAGATAGTGGGCATGCCTATACCGGGCAGCTGTACTTTCCAGACGGGCCAGTCCCTGCAGGACAGAACGCTGCAATGGAGCTGTCCTACGCTGGGAGTAAAGGATCTGCGGGGGGAATACCTTGAAGGCCGTCAAACGGAGCCGGATATACGGGTGATGAATGGATTCGGCGAAGATGCCGCGGGATATGACCGGCAGCTGGAGACGGCCATAAAGGTGTTGCTAAAGGACTTACGGTAAAGGGATGAAAACTATGACCGAAGAAGAACAAAACAGAGTGTACTGGCAGGGGTTGAGGGACGGTGACAAGGAGTCCTTTTTCTCGCTGTATAACAATACCTACTTCCATCTTGTGCGCTGGGGGCTCAAGGTCACAGCCAATGACGAGCTGGTAAAGGATTCTGTGACCCAGCTTTTTTTCCAGCTCTGGGACAAGCGGCATAAGCTAAACCCCGTGACCAATGTAAGGGCTTATCTTTTCACTTCATTGAGGAGGATGCTTATCGACCGGCTTGGACATCATTCAAGGATCGATGCGGCCATTACCCATTTGGCGGACGAAGAGGCCCTGAATGAATTGTCTTATGAGGAGATCATCGTACGGGTCCAGCGTGACGAGGAGCTGAAGCGAAAGCTTCATCGGGCCCTGGAGCAGCTGACCCCCCGCCAGATAGAGTTGATACGATTGGTGTTCTTTGAAGGGCTGACCTATGAAGAAGTAGCAGCCCGGACCTCTCAAAGCATCAAGACCGCTTATAATACCATTTACAACGCCATCCAGCTATTGCGTAAACTGTTGAAATGATCCCGGAAACGGGGGCTCCAAAAAAAGTTATTAATTCTTTGGGAAATTTTTCCGGGTTCTCCGTCAGTATATCCAAAGGACCTCTCTGATGGATATAAGTAGCTATACGACAGAAGATCTCGTCTGCGATGAATCATTCCGCAATTATTGCTCCGGCAGCGATAGGGTTGCGGTACAGTTCTGGGAAGCCTGGATACGCGACCATCCGGAGAAGGCCGGAGAGGTCCAAGAGGCACAGCGTCTTGTTTCCATTCTCAATGCCGGGCAGGGTAATGTCCGGGAGCAGCTGGAACAGCTGAAGGATGGCATAACGCGGTATGATCTGCTGAAAACGACAATTGCTGCCGAGCCGGTGAGAAGGAAAATTCGGATCGCTCGTTGGAAATATGCAACAAGTATTGCCGCGGCCGTGCTGGCGGTTGTAGCCGTCGTATGGCTGATGACGCCTGGGAAAAATACAGCACCCGCCCCATCGATGGCCCAGGTCATCCAGTCGGGCAGCGAGCCCCGTAAGACAGTCGTCCTTCCCGATGGCAGCGTCGTCACGCTGCACAGCAATACCAGGCTTACGCTGGCTGACGGTTTTGGCCGTACAGGGCGGGAGATTACCTTGTCGGGCGAAGCTCTTTTCGACATCGCGCGTGACGGTCAGCTTCCCTTTATCGTCCACACTTCCACCGTCGATGTAGAGGTGCTGGGCACGTTGTTCAATCTCAATGCCTATCCCCAAACAGGCTATACCGAGACATCCCTGTTCCGCGGAAAGATAGCCGTGTCGCTAAAGGGACACCCTGAAGAGAAGATGATATTGACCCCCAGTCAAAAGTCGGTGGTCTTCGATCGGGCCGGGAGGGTTGATCGACCTGCTGCCGACAGTGTATTGAAGAGGATCTCTTTGACCGTGGACCCTGTGGATCACAAAGCAAAAGAAATAGCCTGGGTGCGCAATCGTATCAAGATCGAGGACGAGCCGTTGGAAGTGATAGCAGCCCGGCTGCAGGCATGGTATGGCATTCCCATTGTCTTTGCGGACAATGAGGCAAAGAGCTACCGTTATTCCGGCACATTCGAAAGCGAGACAGTAGTGAAGGCGCTGGAAGCATTGCAGCTTTCTTATCCTTTCAATTTCCGGGTGGAGAACGATACGGTTATCATTGGCAAATAATACAAATCAAAACTGCTGTTATGAAGAAAATTCAGGTAAGTCTGTTGCTGCTGCTTATCGCATGCATGGAACTTCATGCCTCCGGGTTCGCGCAGGCGAAGATCAATCTACAACTGAAGGAGACCACCCTCAAACAAGTACTGGATGAGGTGGAGAAACAAACGGACTACCGGTTTGTCTACCACACCGGAACGGTCCCTGAGGGCAGGAAGGTGTCCATTCATGTGATCAATGCCACGCTGGACGAGGTGTTATCCAAAGCTTTTGTCGGCCTTCCCATCACCTATACGGTAAAGGATGATAATCTGGTGATCATTATCCCCAAGGCCATCACACCTCCGGCGGACAGAGTTATCAGGGGGCAGGTCAAGGGGCCTGATAAGAACCCTTTAGCAGGCGTGTCGGTAAAGATCACAGGCTCCGCCGCCGGCACAACCACTGACGCGGACGGAGGATATAGTCTCTCCGTGCCGGAAGGAGCTTCAACGATGGAGTTTTCCATGACGGGGTATATCAGCCAGACGGTGTATATCGGACAGCGCTCTGTCATCGACGTATTGCTGGAGTTATCTGTGAGGAACCTGAATGAGGTTATTGTCACCGGCTATACAGGGTATACGCGTAACCGCTCGGCCTCAGCGGTTACGACCGTGAGTGCCGACAAGATCAATGAAGTGCCTGTCGCGTCGTTCGAACAAGCCTTGCAGGGATATGTGCCGGGACTATCCATATCTTCTGTTTCGGGCCAGCCGGGTACCAGCGCCTCGGTGATCCTTCGGGGTGTGGGAACTATCACGGGCAACAACAATGTGTTGTATGTGATGGATGGTATCCCCATCGAGTCGAATGAGTTCCAGGCCATCAACCCGGCGGATATCGAATCCATAACAGTGCTGAAGGATGCTTCGGCCAAGGCATTATACGGCTCCAGAGGTTCCAACGGCGTCATCGTCATAACATCCAAAAAAGGGAAGAGGGGGAGGGTAATGGTGAACTATTCTTCTCAATATGGTTTGTCCGCACTGACTTCCACCAAATTCCGGATGATGAATACGGCGGAACGTAAGCAGTTCGAAGAAGGCATCGGACAGGAGACAGGTGCGGAGGCCGGACCTTTTTGGATATACTCGAAGTTGAACCCCGACTATGCCACGAAAACTCCGGCTGACAAGGCATTGGCCGACCACATCGTGGACAGCCTGAGCCATGTCAATACCAACTGGAGGGACCTGTTCCTGCGTGATGGAAAATTCATGGAGCAGCAGATCAGCGCCAGCGGTGGTAATGAGAATATCCGGTTTTATTCTTCCCTCAATTATTTCGATCAGCAGGGTATTGCCCGTACCACCGGGCTGAAAAGGTATACGTTAAAAAATAATGTGGATTTCACTGCCGGCCGGCTGACGGCGGGCGTGAACCTGAGCCTGGGCTATTCGGCTTCCAATCTTCTGCAGCAGGAGAATACCAGCAGCGGCGTACGCAACCCGCTTGCTGCCGTTTATTATGCCGAGCCCTATGAATATCCCTATTGGCCGAATGGCAAGCTGGTCACCACAGGCGACGGGGGCGATTATCCCTATCTCGACCAGCGGGAAGGCAGCGACAGCTATGAGCGTATGCTTAACTCCACCAATAATGTGAACCAGCTCAAAACCATTCTCGGCACCAATCTGAGCTATAAGATCACCGATCACCTGACGGCGAAGACGAGACTGGGCATCGATTACAGCAATAGGGAAAGTGAGGCATGGATCAACCCGGACTCTTATGCAGGCTATAGGGTACGGCCCGGACGGCTGGGCAGCCTGTCCGAAGGATTTGTTCGTCATTATTCTCTGATAACCACTTCGGGTCTTACTTACAGCAATACCTTCAATAACGTGCATGATGTGGAGGTCACCGGGCTCTTCGAATTTTTGCGGAATACCTACAAGGCTTTCGGCTATACAGGCTATGGATTGGACGCCCGGCTGCCGCAAACACCTGCGGGCATCGGTGATCCGGGTACCTATACGCCGGTGCTGAGTGGCGCCAAGACACAAAATGCGACGGCCAGCTATATCGCCCTCGCGCGTTATACTTACAACAACAAATATACCCTGAACGGCAGCTTCCGGTATGACGGTTCTTCTACGGTGCCTGTTAAGTCCCGCTGGCATGGTTTCTACTCGGCCGGCTTCAGCTGGGAAGTGAAGAAAGAAGATTTCATGAATGATGTCGCCGTTGTATCCAATCTGCGGTTGAGGGGAAGCTATGGTACTACTGCCAGTCCTTTTGCCAATGACTTTGCCTACGTTACGACGTACAGCCGCACTTCTTATGGCGGGAACCCTGGCATCATTCCTTATACGCCCGGCAATCCCGATTACAACTGGGAATATGCCAAGGAGCTCAATATAGGCTTTGATCTGGGATTACTGAAGACGGGCAGGATCCGTCTGACGGCGGAATTTTATGACCGCCAGACTTATAACCTCTTTTTCCCGAGAATGGTTTCAGCCACGGCGGGCATCATTTCGACAGATGCAGGCGATGCCAATACGATACCGTTGAGTTCGGGCAAAATGCAGAACCGCGGAGTCGAGCTGGATCTGCAGGGTGATGTCATAAAGAACAAGGACCTTACCTGGACATTGGGAGGCAATATGGCCTATAATAAGAACAAGGTCCTGGACCTGGGCGGATACGACGAGTTCCAGTACGGATATACGGGTATTATCCGCGTAGGCCTGCCTTTTGGCGCCCAGTATGCGCCAAAGTGGGCGGGCGTGGACCCCGCTAACGGGAACCCTTTGTATTATGACAGATATGGCAAGATCACTACCAGCTATAATGAAGACACCATGAGCGTGGCAGGTTTCGGGACTTATGTACCGGTGATCACGGGAGGCTTTACGTCCAACCTGTCTTACAAGGGATTTACGTTGAGTGCGCTGTTCAGCTTCAATGCGAAGGTCACCCGCTACAACAACGAGGACTATTACAATGAGAACCCAAGCTTTATTACCAGCAACCAGTCCACCCGGATGCTGTACGATCGATGGAAGAAGCCGGGCGATCATGCCATCCTGCCCCGCATCAGCGCCAAAAGGAATTTCTCGTCCAGGGATTTCCAGAACGCATCCTACCTGCGCCTGAGGAATGTAAAGCTGGGATATGACCTGTCGGGACTGCTAGGTAGCAGGAAATACATACAGGGAGCCCAGGTATATATGCAGGCGCAGAACTTGCTGACCTGGACGAAATGGAGGGGTTTCGATCCGGAGAACGGCAACGAATATGCGAAATTCAGCTACCCTTCGCCGAGGACCTATACCCTGGGATTAAATGTTAACTTTTAATTTGTACGTCATGTCAATAAAAATATATCGTAAGCAATTGACCGCACTATTGGCAGCAGGGATATGCCTGGCTGCCTGCAACAAGCAGATAGATCTGACACCGACGGACAGCATCGATCCTTCGAAGGCCTTCCGGAATGTGGATGACCTGAACCAGGGATTGATCGGGGCTTATGCCAACCTGTCTTATTATTCCAGCATCTATTATACTTCCATCGTGACGGATGAATGCATGCTGCCGTCTGAGAATAGTTCCGGATCGGGGTTCGCTACACATCGCTGGCAATACGACGGCAGTTTTACCCATCCCGGCTGGCCGGATAATTATGTAGCCATCGACAGGGCCAACCGTGTATTGGCGGCTATGGAAAATGTCAAGGCCAAGCCCGGGGGGGAGGGACTTAAGGACCAATACAAAGGCGAGCTCCTGGCATTGCGGGCATACTGTCACTTCGAACTGCTCAGGAATTTTGCGGAAAAGTATGAAGCCGGCGCCATGGGGGTGCCGTATATGATGGCCTCGGATGTAAATGGAAGCCCTGCCAGGCTTAGTTTTGGAGAGACCATGGCAAAGGTCGATGCCGACCTGGCAGCCGCCAAGGCATTGATCCCCGCCAGTTTTGACGACAACACCCGTATCACCCGTATCGCAGTCTCTGCCATGCAGGCGAGGGCTGCTCTTTATGAGAAGAACTGGGATAATGCCATCACCTATGCAACAGAGGCTATCAATGCCCTTCCTCTGGCCACCCGGGCCAACTTCCCCAAGATATGGAAGGATGCCAGCCAAAGCGAGGTTTTCTGGCGATTGAAAAGGGTCACGGGGGATGAAGCCATGGGAGACCTGTATACACAGGCAGGCTACCTGGATAATCCTGGCGGCTCCAAGATCAATTACGCCGCCAGCTTCAAGCTCACGAACCTGTTCGACCAGACTAACGATGTACGTTTCGGCGCTTATATCAACATCGATGCGGGCCGGCAGGCTGCCGGAAAAGTGCCCAATGTAGTGGTGAAATACATGAGCAGCAACCCGTCGAACAGGAACCTGGTGGACGTAAAGCTCTATCGTACGGGAGAAATGTACCTTATCCGGAGCGAGGCTTATGCGCAAAAGAATAACCTGACGGATGCGGCCGCAGACCTCAACGCATTGCGTGCAGCCCGTATCAATGGGTATACGGATGAATCCTTTGCCGACAAGCAAACCCTGCTCGATGCATTGGTGACGGAGCGGTTTAAGGAGCTGGCTTTCGAAGGGCACCGGCATTTCGATCTGAGGAGGAATAATTTGGCGATACAGCGTAACCCCGAAGACGCGGTGAATGCGTTGGGGGCTATGTTGTTAAAGCCGACGGATGCACAATATGCGTTCCCCATACCAAATACTGAATTAAGAGCAAATAAGAGTATGAAACAAAACCCCGGCTATTGATAATGATGAGAACAGTTCTTTTTTGTATGGCCCTGGTATGCAGTGGTCATCTTATGGCACAACGGATCATTCCCGGCCGCGTGGCCTGCATCGGATTCACGGGTGATACGACGGATGTCATAACCCCTACGCGGGGCGGGGTAGCTCTTATCGGCGGCGGCGGAGACGTTCCCGGCGCTTTTAAATGGATGATCGACCGCAGTGGCGGAGGGAATGTAGTTGTCCTGCGGGCCAGCGGCGACTATATGTACAACGAGACTATCAATAGCCTGGGGAAAGTACATTCAATAGAGACCCTGCTCATCGACTCAAGGGAAATGGCTAACAGGCCGGAAGTAGCGCGTGTCATCCGAAATGCGGAAATGCTTTTTATTGTGGGCGGCGATCAGTCCAACTATATGAATTTCTGGAGGAACACGAAGACCAGCGAGGCTATCAACTATCTGCTCAACGTAAAGAAAGTGCCCGTTGGCGGGACAAGCGCCGGATGCGCTGTGTTGACCGGAATGTATTACAGCGGGGAAGGTGGTAGCGCTACTTCAGCCATTTTGGAAAACCCGTATGACAGCATTGTGAAGCTGTACAATAATGATTTCCTGGACCCACCCTATCTGAGAAATGTGCTCAGTGATATGCATTTCCGGGCAAGACATCGTCAGGGAAGACATGTGGCATTTCTCAGCAGGATCATTAAGGACTGGAAGATCTTTCCAAAAGGCATTGCTATGGATGAAAAGACGGCGGTATGTGTCGATGAGAAGGGGAATGCAGTGGTGTTTGGCGCCGGCAACGCTTATTTCCTGCTGCCAGACCCGGCCAGGGCGCCGGAGCGTTGTCTGCCAGGGCAGCCGTTGAACTGGGATGGTAATGGGAAGGCGATCAAGGTATATGAGATACAGGGGGCGGAGGGAGGTAATGGTTTTTTTCCCGTCTCTGACTTTGCTGCGGATAAGGCCGTCGGGGGTAGATGGTGGTGGTGGTCGGTGGAAGATGGGGAGCTGCGGCAGCAACAGGATGAGAAATATGTGATAGTGATCCATGGAGGGGCGGGCACGATCCTGAAAAAAAATATGACCCCGGGAAAGGAAGCCGCATACCGGGCGGGCTTACGCAAAGCGCTGGAGACAGGGTATGCCTTGCTGAAGAAGGGTGGCAGCAGCATCGATGCAGTAGAGGCAACCGTCAAAGTATTGGAGGATGATAGTCTTTTCAACGCCGGCAGAGGTGCTGTCTTTACGCATGACGGCATCAACGAGCTGGATGCCTCGATCATGAATGGAAAGGACCTGTCGGCAGGGGCGGTGGCCGGGGTAAGGAATATCCGAAACCCGATCACTGCGGCAAGGGCTGTAATGGAGAAGTCGGAGCACGTATTGCTTGCCGGCCGTGGAGCGGAGCAGTTTGCAAAAGAGGCGGGCGTCATCCAGACAGACCCATCCTGGTTCCGGACACAGCAGCGGTGGAACGAGCTGCAGGAAGCTTTAAGGGATGATTCCCTCAAGACCGCTGCGGGTCATACATTGTTGCCGGACGGCAGACTGGGTATCATTAACAGGGACTATAAGTTTGGGACAGTGGGCTGTGTGGCGCTGGATAAGAACGGCAACCTCGCGGCGGGAACGTCCACGGGAGGGATGACGGATAAAAAATATGGCCGTGTAGGCGACTCTCCCCTCATCGGAGCCGGTACCTATGCTAATAATAATACGGTGGCTGTCTCCTGTACGGGTTGGGGAGAGTTTTATATCCGCAATGTCGTCGCGCATGACCTGTCGGCGCTGATCGAATACACGGGGATCACTGTGACCGAGGCTGGTGAGCGGGTCATTCAAAAAGTAGGTAAGCTGGGCGGGGATGGGGGGCTGATAGCTTTGGACAAGGATGGTAATATGGCGATGCCCTTCAATACGGAAGGCATGTACAGGGGGAGTGTTACACGTGACGGGAAAATTGAAATATACATCTATAAATAAAAAAGAGGGACTAAGGTCCCTCTTTTTTGATGCTGTTGCCATGATACTGTTTATCCCACTCAGCCATTTGCATCAACAGTTGATAAGTGGAAAGAATATCCTGTGCAAAGCGCGCCTGTCTGTCGGAGAGATTGCCTCCTTTACCTTGTAACATCATATTGGCATTGGCTGCCAGTTCCTCATCCCTCATAATATCGCCCAGCGATTTGTAATATGTCATCTGCTGCTGGAGATCCTTTTTCAGGGATGCCGTCACCTTTGCCGCCAGGGTAAGATCCCCGGACTCATAACAGGCCTGGAGGAACCTGAAAGAGAAATAATCGTGCAGATTGCCCTGATTGCTGGTCATGCCATAAGGGAAATTGGACTCCAGCACATTCTGATCGAAATGTTCCAGCACCTTGCGGGCGGAGTCTTTTTTGCCGGCATCGACAAGACTCATCGCTATTTGCGCATGTGCGAATTTGATGCTGTTGAGGTGTCGCCGGTTTTCCTCGTCATAATAAACACCAGGGGTGCTCGCATTGCCATAGGTGAATTTCTCCATAATGGTCTTGTAGGCCACGTCATTGTCTACATTGCCATTCAACACGGGCACCAGCTGATAAGAGAGCCCCCTGAGTCTTACGTATTTCGATAGCCCCAGATCGCCCAGCTCCTGGGGAGAGGTAAAGCAGATGGGACGATTCCATTTATTGGCCGCGATGATGGCCAATATGGCAAGATCGTTCTTGACCAGGAAATTCCGCTGTTCCGGTATGTCCAGGTGCAGTTCGGACACCACACTGTCCCCTTCATGGACCGTGCCATTTGTACGCACCGTATTCAGATCGACAGGAACGGAGAACTTATGCGTTGGTACCAGGTTGACGGTGTTCCCATTTCCTGCCTGTCTGGTAAATGCAGGCTCATCGCTGCCCGTGACATTCTTCAGCACGGAATAAAGATCGTAGTATTTGCTCTTGTCATAGCCGGGAACATCGTTCACAAAATAGGAGACATTGCGTTTGTCGCCCATGATCTGTTCCGGTGTGAATATGATATCGAACGGCGCGCTCTCATTGACCTTGTAACGCAATTCATTCATATACCAATCTGTACCTAACAGCGTATTCACCATCACACGTACATCAGGGCGTATGCCTTCCACCTCCTGCGCATACCAGAGAGGATAGGTGTCGTTGTCGCCAAAGGAGAACAATATTGCATTGGGCGGGCAGCTCTCCAGATAATCCCGTGCCAGGTCCCTAGCCAGGGTCTTTTTGCTACGGTCGTGGTCATCCCACTCCTGGCTGCCCATAAGCACGGGTACGGCCAGGAAGCAAAGTCCCGCAGCGGCGTAGTTGGCCAGGCCGGCCTTGCCTTTGAATGCAAATTTTTCCAATATTTCCTTTACCCAGATGACGCCCAGTCCGATCCAGAGAGCAAAGACATAGAAGGAGCCGGCATAGGCATAATCCCGTTCGCGTGGTTGTAAGCCTGCCTGGTTGAGATAAAGGACGATGGCAAAGCCGGTGAAGAAGAATAACAATGCCGTGACGATGAAGTCCCTTTTCGCTTTCAAAGCCTGGAATACAAGCCCCGCGATACCCAATATGAAGGGCAGGAGATACATCCTGTTGTAGGACTTGTTGTTCTTATGAATGCTATCCGGCAGCTTGCTTTGATCTCCCAGAAACATGTCGTCGATAAAGGAGATGCCCGTAATGGCATTGCCGTCGCGTACATTCCCGAATCCTTCCAGGTCATTCTGTTTGCCGGAGAAGTTCCACATAAAATAACGGAGGTACATCCATCCCGTCTGATAGCGGACAAAGTATTTGATATTATCGGACATGGTGGGCTGGTCGCCTTCGCTCATGCCAGAGAAGTCACGGTAGGTATCCACTTCATGACGGTCGTTGCTGGGATTCCACATCCGCGGGAAGATATGCGCCGAAGGTGCGGCGCCCCAGTCTTGTACGATGGCCTTGCCCGCCACTTCATAGTTGTTCTTGCCCTTAGCGTAAACATCTGCGCCTTCTATCGTAGGTGCGGGGTCGGTAAAATCCGGGCCATACAGGATGGGCCAGTCGCCGTATTGGTCACGGCTGAGATAGCCGACCAGGCTGACGGGGTTGTCGACATTGTACATATCCACCGATACGTCGGCATTACTGCGGATCAGGGTGGTAAAATAGGTAGAGTAGCCCAACAGCATAAAGGCAAAGCACCAGAGGGCCATTTTGAACTGACGCAGGGCGTGCTGTTTGATTATATAGCCCGCACACCAGGCGATGGCCAGGCCGATCAGCAGCTTGAAAAACTTACCACCACCGCCGCCGGCAGAGTTGATCAGTACGGGGAGCGCGATGATCAGCACAAACAACACCATCCAGAGACGGATCTTGAGGGGAGAGTATTTCTCCTCCTTGAATAAAAGTCCCCAGGTCAGCAGCGCCGCCAGCAGGACGAAGTAAAGTCCAAAGCCGGAGAAGAAAGGCAGGCTCAGGCTGTTGACGAAGAATATATCGAAAGCGCCTGCTCCTTTGATGGTATATTGTATAACGACCACCTGTACCAGCCCCGTGATAACGATGCCTGTCAGGAGGGCAAAGACGATGCCCCAGGTGGTAGGTTTGAATCGCCGGAAATAATAGACCATGACGATGGCCGAGATGGTAAGGAGGTTCAGCAGGTGGACGCCGATGGAGAGGCCCATCATATAGAAAATAAATACGATCCATTTGTCAGCGCCAGGCTGGTCGGCATGGTGCTCCCATTTGAGGATGGCCCAGAATACCAGGGCGGTGAAGAAGGCCGAAGAAGCATACACTTCGCCCTCCACGGCGCTGTACCAGAAAGAGTCGCAGAAGGTATAGGCCAGGGCGCCCACGACACCGGCGCTCATGATGGTGAACAGCTGACGTTTATCGGGTTCAGTAGAAGTATTTTGTTTTTGGACGAGTTTACGGGCGAAATGGGTGATGGTCCAGAACAGGAAGAGGATGGACAGGCCGCTGGCGATGGCGCTCATGAAGTTGACGCCGCGGGCGGCGGTATGCGGATTGTCGCCGAAGAGGATGATGAAGAAGCGGCCCATAAGGACGAAGAGGGGGGCACCGGGGGGGTGGGGGATCTGGAGCTTGTAGCAGCTGGAGATGAATTCACCGCAATCCCAGAAGCTGCCGGTAGGCTCCATGGTCATGACGAAGACAGTACAGGCGATAACTCCCACGATCCAGCCCACGACATTGTTCACTCGATTGAAACTCATAATGTATTTTTTGGCACGGGCAAACCTACATTAATATGTCCAATTCAGTTTATTTCACCAGCAATTTTTTCACCTTCCTGCCGGCTTCGGTATCAATTATGACAAAGTAAACACCTTTGGCAAGCGGGCCCGGAGTGAGCGTAAGGGAATTTCCGGTGGCTGGCATCTGTAGCAATATCCGGCCGGAAGCATCCGCCAGCCCGATGCTGTGGTAAGGGGAAGAGCTGGTGATATGCAGCTCGCCCGAATGGAAAGGGTTGGGATAGACATGAATGATGGGGCCTGGGGCTTCCAGGTCGATGGTGCGGATATAAGAATAATTATAGCGGCCAGTCGAATCAATAATCTTCAGGCGATAGTAGTTGATGCCCTGTAAAAGGCCATTGTCTGCATAGTGATAGGAGTTCACCGTATCGCCATTCAGAGCCGTCACGGAGTCCAGGGGCGAAAAGCTTACGCCGTCGGGGCTTTTCTCGATGACGAACCGGGCCGTATTCACCTCATCGCCGGTGCTCCATTGCAACAGACCCCTTTCTCCTGACAGGGCGGCTGTAAAGGACAGCAGTATGGGACCCTGGGACTGGCCCGTGCCCGGGCTTCCATTGCTGATCCAGAACTCGGAGAATCCATTGACCCGATATTCGGCATAATAGCCGTTGTCATACGGGATGATGCTGACGTCCCGGTGGGGTTGGAAGAAGTGATAGAAGCCGGTGACATTATCGTCCAGCGTGCTATTTTCCTCGGCTGTCACAGGACTGCTGTATTGGGTGACCCCGCCCTGATAGGCGTCGTGCAAATTGGGACAGGCCGGGCAGCCGCTGGCGGCTATCATTGTCTGCATCTCCGTATCTAAAAAATAGTAACGAACGGACACGCTGTCGACAGGCGGTTTCGAAGGTTGGATAACGATATTCCTGTCCAGGTAATATTGTTTGCCGTCATTACGCACCCCGCTGGTATTGATAAAGACCTTCACCTTAACGCTGCCCAGATCCTGGCCGTTGGGTTGCAGGGATACGATCCGCCGGCCGCCCAGATCGAAGTTCACCCAACCATTGCCGTTGACAGGAAGCGTCAATGTCGTGTCGGCATTGCTGTAGATGGCCGCTTTGTCGAAGATGTGGACATCGTCTATCCCCACTCCTTCATAGTTAGTGCCCGGATCGCTGCTCATGACGATGCGGAAACGGACGCTGTTTGCGTTGGTTGGGATATCATAGCTGGAGACATGCCATTTCGTATTGGATAGCTGCCAGGCCTGGCGGGGGGCGTTGTCATACCAGTTGGTCCCTCTGCCTGTCATGCCTAATTTCATCCAATTGGTACCGTCCGTGCTGTATTCCACCCAGTGGAAGTCGCACATGCAGTCATCTTCCGTCCGGAAGATATGACTAAAGGACAGCACGGGATTGGCGAGGCTGCTGAGATCGAAACAAGGCGAGTACAAATAGGACAGCTCATTGTCATGATAATTCCCGGTGAGGTTGGTGACCCAGCATTTGGTCCCGTTGGCGGCTTTGTTGATGATCGTCTTGGCCGGAGTGCCCCATTGCCAGCTGTCATTGATCCCACCCGTATACCAATGCCCGTCATTGCTCTCGAACCCTTCCAGGTATGGGAAGCTGCTGATCATTGGCACGGTCTGGAATTGCAGGGGCGTCAGGCTATCATTCGCCGCATAGGTATCACCGGTGGCGCTGACCCAGGCGCGCAGGGTATAAGACTTGTAGGCGGAAAGGTCTGCTTTTTGTGCGAACGTATAGACCAGGGAGTCGCCTGCGGGAATGGAAGGTATGTGTTCGGTGACACTCACCCCATTGATGGAGTAAGTCACCGGTATGTTGTTGACGGATGCATTGCTGTAGTTTTTTACCAGAATGCTGATCATTTCGGCGTTGGTGAAATTGCAGATATTGGTCAGCACAGGGCTTTTGAGGGAAAGGGCGCTTATATCATTGGAAGCCCGCGTAATAGTTATGTCATCGAATATATAGCCATCGTCCAGATCTCCGTCCGTCACGACGGAGTTGGCAGAAGTATGTCCTTCCTGTCCGAACCTTATCTGGAAGCTGCTGCTTACGGACTGGGCTGGGGAGGCATTCCGGAGAATACCCGTAATATCGATGTTGGGAGAGGGCTGATAGACGCCGATATTCGATGGATTGATGTCCAGTGTATAGATGGGTATCCAGGCTGCCTGGTCATTGCCTCTTATCCAGACGGCATTGCCCGGGAAGGCGGAATCGATGCCCTGGTTGCGGTAATAAAAGTTGAGCCAGATCTGATCGCTGGAAGAATATGCGGAGAGATTGAAAGTAGTGATCAGGCTGTCGGCATTGGTGTTATTGGCATAATGCATTTGATCCAGGATGGCGCTGCGGACACCGGTCCTGGCAAAACCGCTGTTGACAAAAGTACGGGCCCTTCCATTGGAGGTGCTGCGGGTGAAATCACAGCGATCCAGTCCGACGAACCCTTTTACAGGGCTGGTATATTCGGTGTCGGCTGCCGATTCGAACCCTTCCGTGTAGGTGGAGTTCAGCGTGAGTGGATCATTTTGAAGATTTTTAACCACCGTGGTCAGCGTGTCGTTGCTGTTGTGAGGATCTCCGGGGTAAGAGACCCATGTCTGTATAATATAAGCGCCTGCTGTCGAAAGGTCGGCCTTCGTGGAAAAAGCATAACTGTAGACGCTGCCCGAAGAAAGGACGGCGCTGCTGCTTTCCGTCACGACAGGTCCTCCGTTGATCCGATAGGATAGATTGAAAGAGGAGCCAGAGGGTATCGTGCCCAGGTTCTTCAGCTCTATTTGGATGGTCTCGCCGGAGCCCAGCTGCGAAGAGGTGAATTTTCTGCCTGTCAGCGGACCTATAAGGGAGTCCACAGTATAGTCATTATCGAGGGCCGTCAGCGCACAGGCCCCTCCGGAGGGGAGGATCATGCCACCAGTCGAACGTCTGCCGGGGCTGCTTCCATTTACTGCCCTTACGGCCAGCCAGTAGGTGCTGTCTCTGTTCAGATTGCCCAGGAGGAAGCTGGTGGTAGTAGTGGAGGCCACTTTTTGCATGCTATCCCCTTTCAATTGCATGATATCATAGCTTGTCGCGGAGGGGATGGCGCTCCAGTTCAGCTGCGCGTATCCCTGACATGGATTTGTTACTGTAACGACGGGCTGACCAAGTATGGTAAGATCATATTTGCTGACATCGCTGTAGCCCGTTCCGTTGCGGGTGACACGTATGAGTCCCTGGTTTGTTGCGGTGGCGGGTACTGTCCAGCTGTACATCCGCTGGCTGGCAGAGATGCTGCTTGCGATGGTGGACCAACTGCCGCCATGATCGGGACTGTATTCCAGCGAGAAGGTGTTGGGATCGCCTCCATAGGCATTCCACCGGATAATTTCTGTGCTGCCGGGTACCCAGGTCTCACCTCCATATGGATACTCCACGATGACAGAGGGTTGTATCATCTGGTAGGTAAGGACGAATCCCTGCGTTCCGGAAGGAACAGCCTCGCCTTTTACCGTCAGGTTGAAATTTCCTGCCGGAGGATTGTTGATGACGACCTGCTCGATGTTGTTGAGATGATCGGCCCCTTCCACGGCATTATCATTTACATTGGTCACCGCAGGGTTCAATATCAGGGGCTGATGTACGACGGCATCGGGCGAGGTAACGGTGAGGTCCAGGTCATTTACCAGTGTAGTGGTGGCATAGGGTGCGGCCGGCGCGTCCGGCCAGTAAAGCAGGACCTTTAGCTGTTGCAGACCGGCAGGAACACCTGTGAGCGTGTACGTATAGCTGCCGCCACCTGCAATGGTGTTGGTAAGATATTGATTGGTCTCGAGGGCTTCGACCGCAGCGCGGATATTCAATGACCCAAATCCGTACTTGAAATCGGGCCCGGGATTACCCAGATCGGTCGCCGTATTGCAAACCAGGGCTTTCATCAGTGCTGCGGGTGGGGTGGCGCCTCCATGCAGCTGCCTATACCGCTGTACAAGCAAGGCCAGCGAGCCTGTTACTGTCGGTGAAGCCATGCTGGTGCCGGAGATGGTTGAATAAGTATTGTTGGGAAAGGTGGAGGTGATACCGGTGCCTCCGGCCACGATCTCCGGTTTGAGCCGCCCGTCGCCTGTCGGACCGCAGCTACCTGCCGGATTTATAATATAGTTACTGTTGTTCAGGTTACCCACGGTCAGCACATTCTTGGCGCACTGGTAACCTGATTTTATGGTGGCATACTGAATGCTGTAGGGAGTGCAGGTATAGTATCCGTCGTTGCCTGCTGCAAAAACGTGCAGGAGGGTAGGGGTGGAGGTCAATTGGGCATCCAGGTAATAGCTGAGAAAATCATATTCCCCATCCTCGGCGCAGCCCGGATTATATGCTGTATAGGAATTATTGGTCAGCGCCATATTATAATCCCCGACATATACTTCCGCGTTGGCCAGCACATCGCTGAAATATTGAATGATGATGGTGGCGTGCGGCGCCATTCCTCTATAGCGAGGGTCCAGGATACCTCCGCCAGCAACGGTTCCGGAAGTGTGTACGCCGTGATAATTGCTGGTGTAGGGGAAGCGGTCTATTTGTCTGCCGGTGAAGTCCACATGCGTATAGGGGTCGGAATCGTCCCCTATGCCTACCGTCACTCCATCTCCCATCAGATTGCGGTTAGGGTCATTGCTCAATGCATCCACTCCGTGGGCTGCCCGGTTGTTATAGTTCAGGCTCCTGTCCTTCATGGATTGGATCCCAATATAACTGATATAAGGCAGTCCGGCTATGCGCTGCAAGGCAGCCCGTCCGGCGCGAATAAAGAGGACCTTGTCGGGTCTGATCCTGGTGTCCACCAGGGCGGCCCCTGCTGCCACGAGATCCCTGCCCGCCTCATCCCTTGTCATTGTTCCAAGGAAGCTGACGGCAATGAGCTGCCCTTCCTTTTGAGTATAAGCGGCCGGATTGGCGAGCAGTTGGGGAGATATCTTTATATCCGCAGGCACCTGGTAGATCCCGCTGACAGCATACTTTTCCAGACCGGTGAAGGCGGCGCTGTCCGCTGCTTCCGCCCAATAGGCTTTGCCTGGTACATAGTCGAAGAGACGAATGCCTTGAGCCAGGAGATCGGTACGCTCCTTAGTACCCGGCAGACGGTCGAATTGCAGCAGGACATAGTAATGTCCCCTGTATTGGGTCTTTTGCAGGCTGTCACTCCTGAAAACACGTATAACGTTCTTTTCCCGGCTAAGAAGGCCATTCTTGAAGAAAATGGGCTGCGGTCTTTGTTGGGCTGCAACTGGCAGGAAATTAACCAGCAGGAGGGAGAACAGGAAGAGGGAGACAATGGGACGTGCGATATACACAGTTTTGGTTTTCAATGTTCTCGGAAAGGATTTATGATAAGCGAAAGCTTTCTGCTAAAACGCGCGATCCCAAAAAATATTTTTACTGTTGCTGCCCTTAACCAAATTCCCGTTACGCAATCGTTTGCCTACGGAATTTATTGTATTCGAGAGGTTAAAATGTGGTTAAAATGCTTTAGCAAATTGATCACCGACGGGTTCCTCAGCGACACCCTGCGCTATAAGAGCCCCGACCTTTATTGCCAGCGGGGTCTGCCGCTGGGTTCAGTCGGGCCCCATCAACCCGGATGGGTCTACGCCCCCCATCACCTATAAAATGCTGAATCTTCGGGACAGCTTCGGCAAAACTCTCCCGACAGAATGGAATACCCAATATGATATAACCGTCTTTAAGGCGGGGATGGCATTTGATGTCAATGTGGATACTACGATCACCCTTCTCTACCAGAAAAGAGAGACGAGGCATGTTACACCCATGGAGTTTAATAATGTCAGCGGCCAGCTGACCTTTAACAAGGGTTCCCTGAACCTGCCACTGGGGCTTTACGTATTCGACATCCAGGCTACAAATGTGCATGGCACTAAATTTTATCCTTCCCTGGGCCGGATCAATGTGGTTGATCCTACTATTGACGATATGTTCACCCTGGAGGATAAGACCAATAATGCCTTCAGCCTGACCGGGGCTGTGACGCCTATGAAAGCATTAAAGGTGACGCTTACAAAAGTTTCCGGACAAGGGGACCGGCCTACATTTGAGAATTATACGAGATTCCACCCTATACAATACACCGACACAGCCATGATCTGTGATTTTGAAGTGCCGCCTTTTCCGCTGGCACAGTACATCGATGCCAACGGCACCAATTTTTGGTACACTCTCTTTTTTGCCTATATTCATCGAATATTTAATTCCCAATAAAGAATGACCCAATCCCCGGAAGTCCCCGTATTACCATCCTCATCGAGATCTTTGTCCCTGGACATTTTCAGAGGAATGACCGTTTGTTTTATGATCATTGTGAATACTCCAGGCAGCGAGATCTTCACTTTTTCCCCTTTGCGTCATGCGCATTGGAATGGCTGCACGCCCACCGACCTGGTATTCCCCTCCTTCCTCTTTGCCGTAGGCAATGCCATGAGCTTTGCCCGCAAGAAATTTGCCACCATGAGCAATGGGGCCATACTGGGAAAGATATTTAAAAGGACCCTGCTTATTTTCCTGCTGGGCTTTTTACTTTACTGGTTCCCCTTTTTCCAGCCCGAGAATGGCCACTGGCACCTGTCACCCGTCTCTCATACCCGGATATTGGGTGTGCTGCAACGGATAGCCCTCTGCTATTTTTTTGCTTCCATCCTTGTCCAATACCTTTCCACAAGGGCCGTCTTTGTCATTTCGGCAATCCTGCTGATAGGCTATTGGCTGATACTGCTCTGGGCCGGTGTGCCGGGAGCTGACCCGTTTGGTATGACCACCAATGCCGGCTACAGGCTGGATGTATGGGTCATGGGACAGGACCATATGTATCATGGGGAGGGGGTGGCCTTTGACCCCGAAGGCATCCTTAGCACGTTCCCTGCCATTGTCAATGTCATTGCCGGCTATTTCACCGGCGTCTTTGTCCAGCAGAAGGGCAAGAGCTATGAGGGACTTACCAAAATGCTGCTCACGGGCAGCGCGCTGATGGCAGTGGCCGTAGGGTGGGACCTCCTCCTGCCCATCAATAAGAAACTATGGACAAGCTCTTATGTGCTGTATACCGTAGGCATCGATCTTATTTTTCTCGCCTTCCTTATTTATATCATCGAATTCCGGCAGAAGAAAGCCTGGACCTCCTTTTTTAATGTATTTGGAAAGAATCCGCTGTTCATCTACCTGCTGTCGGAATTGCTGGTGACCGTATTGTTCATCATCCCGCACGGCCCTGGTGAAAGCCTCTTCGGATGGATCAACAGCAGCTTTTATCAGAAGATCCTGCCAGGGGCAGTGGGGTCATTGTTCTTTGCTCTGAGCTATATGATGGTATGCTGGCTGGTGGGCAAATTCCTGGATGCAAAAAAGATTTATATCAGGGTTTAACTTAAATTGCGCGTCCAAAAACCGCTACATGTATAAGGCTGTATTCCTGGATATGGACGGGACCCTGTTGAAGTCGGACCATTCCGTCAGTGAGGCGACGAAGGAAAAGATCCAACAACTTACCAGGAGGGACATCCCCGTCATTCTGGTGTCTGCGAGACCGTTTGATGCTATCCTGCCTACTTTCCGTTCCATCGGTATTCCCGATGATCATCCGCTGGTAAGTCTCAACGGCAGCTATATTGTCGAAAAGGGGCAGCCCATCCTGGATGTAAGGATCGACCTGGATATAACGGAAGCCGTGTCGGAAAAAGTAAGGCCTTTCAACGCAACTATTGCCTATTATCTTCAGAAGGAGTGGTTCGCCGAGGCAAAGGACAAATGGACAGATTATGAGCAACGGATCATGGATGTGGCATTGGAAGTGGCGCCTCTTCCCGAACTTGTCAAAGAGTGGGGGCAGCGTGGCATTGCTCCCAATAAGATGATGGTGATGAGCGAAGCCGCCAATATTCAGCGGATACAGCAGTATCTCAGGAGCGCCTACAACGACAAGCTCAATATTTATCCTTCCAAACCCACCTACCTGGAAGTAATGGACCCGCGGGGCTCCAAGTCAAATGCTGTGAGCTGGCTGATCCAACGGATGAACATCGACCGTAAGGAAGTGATCGCCATGGGTGATAATTTCAATGACAGGGAAATGATCGAATTTGCGGGAATGGGCGTAGCGATGGGCAATGCTCCTGATGAGATCAAGGCAGCGGCGGATTATGTGACAGACACCAATAACAATGATGGCGTCCGGCTGGCTTTGGAAAAATTCTTTGGGTGATGACCGGTCAAATGATCTCGTATAGCCTTGCCAAATTGATCAGCTCCACTGTATTAGAGATCTTCAGCTTGTCCAATATGCGGGTCTTGTGTGTGCCCACCGTGGATTTGTGAAGACTGAGCGTGTTGGCAATTTCGGATACCGAGCTCCCTTTCAACATTTGCAGGACAACCTCGAACTCCCGGTCGGAGAGGTCCTCGAAAGGATTGTCCTTTAGCTTCTTTGTAAGTTCACCGGACAATATTTCTGCGAGGTTGTCACTGATATAGCGTTTACCGCTCAGCACTTTTTGAATGGCATATTTGATCTCCGACTCTTTCGAATACTTGTTCAGGTAACCATGCGCACCGATCTTGAGGAAACGTTTTGCGAAAAACACCTCTTGGTTCATGGTAAAGATGATGATCTTTAAAGTAGGATACTCCTTCAACAGGTAAGTAGTGAGGCTGAAGGACTCCGTATGAGGCATATTGATATCCAGTATCAGCAGGTCAAAGCTGGCAGAACGCATTTTTTTTATCACCGTCTCTCCATCCTCGGCTTCATCAATAGTCACATCCCGTATACTACTATTGATCAGGAGCTTTAACCCGGCTCTGACGATGGAATGGTCATCAGCGATTAAGATAGTGTGCATTGTCTCGGTTTGTAATAGGGTTCTCGTACCAAACAAATATAAATGATATAACTTATATTTTAATGGCGCCGAAAGGGTCGGGTTTTATTTTTTTTGCGGCCGGGCCCCTATCCCTACCTTATACTTCCTGACAGCTTCCAGCAGCTTCTTATACTTAGGGATCAATGTATGAAGAAAAAGAATATAGAAGCTGACGGATAGAAAAATAATGATCAGCCATTTATAAACCCCATTTTCAAGAAGCACAGGGGAGGAGCCGCCCCTGGAAAAGTAAAAGACCTTTCCAAAAAGCATCAGGGTGTAAAATCCCGATAGGACGCTTAGTATCCCAAAAGAAAAGATATACTTATCCATGATGGTCTCGATCTTCTGCAGAAAAGGGATCAGCTGCAGCCCCAGCAGGGTTGGGTAGTCTGCAAACAGCAACAGCCTTATATGGAAGTAGACAAAATAAGCCAGCAGGAAAAAGAGGAGCACCTGCTGATCCATATCCGGTCCGCCGTACCTGTAGAGTGCGCGGAGATGGTAGATATTATACAGCAGCAGCAGGCTACCTATAATGATCCGGAAAAGGATCTTATTTTTCAAGTAAAAGGCATCGGACAAGGGGTTTCTCACTACGATCTGTTCCAGGTCGGATGAAAGCACCGGACGCTCTTCCATCGATACCTCGGGGAAACTGTCCCAGGATTCTTGTAGATTTTTTAGCTCCATACGAGTTTTTCCTTTAGGTAAGGGATAAAGTTCTTTTTAACCCCTTCGCTCGGGACAACTTTGGACGGCAGCGGCCCCACAAGGTCTTCGATGCCTATCTCGGACGTGCTCTGGAAACCCAGAAAAAGACGCATTTTCTCATAGTCGGAAATCTGTCCAATACGAGTCCTAAATTGAACCATATTCTTTTGATAGTCAGGAGATTTGAACTGGATGCTCCGGTCTGTATTCGGTTGCATATCCAGACAAATGGAATGCAGGGCGGCCATATTGATACATGCCCTCAGCAAAAGCACCTGCTTACTGTCATTACCTCTCCTAAAGCGGATGCTCTGCGAGGCAGCGGAAATAATGTCGGCAAAAAGTTTTTGGTGCTCCCGGTAATTGTTGGCGAAAAAGCGACAGATGGAATAGACTCTTTTGTGCTGGGATTTTAGAAGGGATCTAAGATCCTGATCAGGACCTTCTTTTTTTAGGGAATTATTCATGTGGTATGGATTTTTTATTGTCATAGGTAAGGGATCACGGAACAAATGCGAGGTAAATATTTGCATAAAATGAGACAATTGATAATTGTCTATGTCCTTTTGCTTACGCAAAGAGACAAGTCGCTTTTGACCAAGAAAAACAAAAAACATTTTTATTTAATACGATATGTATTATAAATATTTAATATCCAAAAAATAGTCCTCATTTTGTAGTTAAAAAACTACCTTCAATTAAATTTTGTACTATACCAGCGCGGGTGGCTTATTAATACCTTGTTGATGCAGAAAAATCAGCTTATATAGATTAGTAGCCTGTATAAGTTCTTTACGTAAGGGCGCATAAATTAATTTAAGTCCATGAGTTATGTATCTCTTGAAAATTCAGAATCTTTTCTGAAGTGTTTTGAGGTGATGGCAGAAGACAAATCCTGTATCGTTACTGATTCGGTGCTTTATTTTTCAGGAAAGTCGGGGAAAGGCTTTATGGCGGTCGCAGGCATCTCCACCGGCGTCGAAGTCCTGGCCATCAACGTATCCAGCCTTACTGAAGATCTGACATTTAGTTTCTTACCTTCCCGCAGCGCTTCCTCATACGTCTTGTGTTTTGATGATATCAGCCTCCCCGGCAAGCTGGAGAGTGATCTTTCACTGACCTATGCAGGGACTCCCGGGGACAGGCATAATTCCTCTGTATCGATCACCGATGCCAGTTATGGCAAGTTGGTAAGCTATCCCAAGGAGAAGACGGTCCGTGCGTTGATCGTAAGAGTCCAGAAATCGAGCATGGGGCATCTTATAGATGATTTCGATGCGGGGGCGATCCAGTCCATACTGCAATCCCATAATAATACTTCTCTCAGCTGGCCCATTACGTTCAAATACCGGCTGCTGCTCAATGATTTTATGGCTGACATCGTTCAGCATCCTTTTCGCGAGCTGTTCACGATAAGGAATGTATCCATCCTGGTAGAATACCTCCTGCAGCAGTTCTTTGTTATGGAACGGCTGACGAAGGATGGGAACTATCTCAGTACACAGGACACGCTCAACCTGTCGAAGGTAGAGCATCATCTTTGTTCGAATTACAAGCAGGAATTTCCGGGTATCGAGAAATTATCCCGCATTTCAGCGATGAGTCCCACCAGCCTCAAGACAAAGTTCAAGAAATACTACGGCGAGACCCTATTCGGATATTACCAGAAAAATAAGCTGGAGCATGCCCGTAAGCTGCTCGATAACAAAGTACCCGTAAAAGTCGTTGCAACGGAGATCGGATACTCCAACCCCAGCCATTTCACCCTGGCCTTTAAAAAGGAGTACGGCTTTTCACCCTGGCATTATCTCAACCCGCATTAAACCCAATAAACCCTTTTTGATGACCTTTATTACTAACCACCCCAACCACCCCCCACCGAGATTCACCGAGAAATTACCAGTAGGACTGCAGATCACCTGCTGGAAGGAATCGGTGGATGAATTGAACTTGTCTATTCCTGCCGCCGGGGAAAATGGCCTGCTGCTGACCTTTATCAATTACAAAGGAGATCTTCATATTGCTTCGGGAGATGGAAAAGATGGACTTTTCCAGGCGAGTCCCGGACTCGGTCTCTTGTCCCTGGCTACACAGCCTCTCCTGCTCCGCAGTACAGACCCCATTCAGCTTGCAGCGGTCACCTTATTTATATCGTCGGACTGGATAGACGTTTTTCTGAAGCGCAACCCCAACTTCCAGAAGATCGATCAGGCCCTGGAAGGAGAGGGCAGCATCATCACCTGCCGCCTGGGACGTAGACAGCTAACCCTTTTTTCCGCTATCGCCGGTCATATCCCGCAGCCGGAGGCAGATACCAGCAGTCTGCTGGAGATCCAGAACCATGCGCTTTGTCTGCTGGAGCATTTTTTCTGCAGCCGCCACCGGAACCTGGCTGGAGTAAATGCTTCCACCGGCATTGACAACGAGGATGACCTGAGCTTGATCCGTGAGGTGGAGTCTTATATCTCGGAGTACTACTGTTCGGATACTTTTACCGTGGATTCTATCCTAAAAAAGACGTATACCAGCTATCACAAGCTGAACTTCCTGTTCAAGTCGATACATGGTATGACCATCTCGGAATACATCCGTAATAAAAGGATCGAGAAATCCAGGGAGATGATCGCCGATAATGTCAAGTCCATTAGCCAAATAGCCTATGAGATTGGCTATTCAAGTATTAGCAATTACATTCTCGCCTTTAAAAAGATCTACAGGATCACACCCGGGAAATATAAAAAACAGATGGACAACCTCGCATAAAACCGGGTCCATTTGTCCTTATGAGGGGGTATTTTTAGCAAAATGAGTAAAGCGGGGCTGTATGGGGGGGTAATTTTATAGGAAACAAATCTGTACTCTATGAGTAAAATCTACATTTCCCTTCGTACCATTGGTACGTTACAGCCGTTAACCAGATATGCTTCCCCCGTTGGTTGGTTTGCCTGCGCGGTAAATTAAAGAATGGAGAAATAGGTTTTTCACAGGCCATTTTCCATTTAAATCTTTTTTTATGCCCGTATCATTCGACCTAACCATGAATGTCGTTACCTTTTTGGTATCGCTTGGACTTGCCGCCTTTGTCGGGTTTCTCCTGCGTAGCAGGCAACTTGCCAAAAAGAACAGGCAGATTTCAGCTTTGGAGAGTGAGGTAGCAGATGTAGGTGCTGAGATACTCGAAGTGCAAAAAGAATACTGCGAGCTCCAGTCAAAGATGAAGGAGACGAAAGACGCGCCTTCACCAGTGGTATCCATCAAGCAGGTAAAAGAAGGTACTGCATGATGAGTATCAGCGAATAACACATTGTCTTATATCGTAAATCCTTTTCGACCTATGAGCACCGGAATTCCAGATATTTGATTTTCTTTATATAAGAATCCCAAGCCTATGTCAGATCCATTATCCTGGAAAGACAAGTCTCTTGCCTTTCTTGCGTTAGCAGTTTTGCTGACGACCGTTGCTAAAGCTAATAAAGCCAGTTTTTATTATTCTTATTCCCGGTGTAGTCATATTTCCGGGATTTATCCGTTATATCTAGGACGGACCGGAGGTTCGTCGTCCAGGACCGAAGGTCCCGAGCGAGGAGGAGCGAGTGCTCGGAGCTCCGACGAAGGCCTACAGACATTAGATCTTTCCGGGGATGGGTTATTTTTCCAGAAACACATCCCCCGGACATTTATTGACAAGGACACCGGATGGCTCAGTCCGGCGGAAGAGCGGATAGCTTCGAAGTATGTCAGGAGGGAGAAGAATAGCAGTCTGAAGATAATGGTTCCTTTCTCCAGGGGTAAATACAGGATCCGTTTTTTCGACCAGCAGGAGCAATTCCTGTTTGAGATAGGGCATATCCAGGATTCCTTGTTGATCGTTGAAAAAGTGAATTTCCTTCACGCAGGTCTTTTTCAGTACAAGCTATTTAAGGATGATGTGCTGGTGGAAAAAAATTCTTTCATCATTAAAACCGACCCTTGAGATGACAAAAAAAAGAACAAATCAACGCTAAAATCCTAATTATCCTAAAATCCAAATTCCATGCGAATCCTGACCAGCCTTGTATACAAGGTGACCCTATCGTCCATGATCCTGACCGCACCCTCCCTAACGGGTAGCAGCAAGGATGGCGCTGAAAAGCCATTGGGGAAAGACCTGATGCTGCCTTATTATTCATCTTCCATTATCAAAAAATTCGTCAACTATACTTCGCTGACTGCTTCTCCCTTGTATTCAGAATCCAGTGTGATTACTCCGCTTGCGGATGTCCGGCGTATCCATGTGGCTGCTTCCGTCAACCTTTCCAAGGTGTCTGTTGCCTCCCATGTAAACGTGATGTCTACTGCAGTAAGCGCCGCTGTAAAAGCCAGCGTTGCCAGCGTTGCAAGGGCCCGCGAGCTAAAGGCGGTGGTCAACCAGGCCGTGCTTCTATACAGCTATATGGACCTTGAGAACGATGGCCTGAATGAACAGGCTTTTGAGTATGCATGGAGAGGCTATCACAATATGCTAAAGAAAGGGCTTATCCGTAAGAAGAGCGTGCTTACCATTTGTGACTTCAGCCAACCATCCTACAGCCCGCGCATGTATGTCATCGATGTTCGTCACAAAAAATTACTGTATCGTACTTATGTAGCGCATGGACAGAATTCCGGCGAAGATTATGCTACTTCTTTTTCCAATGACCCAGACTCCTATAAAAGCAGTCTGGGTTTCTATGTGACCAAAAGGACATATATCGGACGGAATGGGCTATCGCTCCGTATCAGCGGTGTGGACACCGGGTACAATGACAGGGCAGCCAAAAGAAATATTGTCTTACACGGCTCATCCTATGTCAACCCGCAATACATGTCCGATTTTGGCACCATCGGCACCAGCCAGGGGTGCCCGGCTATGCCCACCGGCATCAGCCCAAAGGTCATCCGTGCAGTGAGGAATGGCAGCTGTCTTTTTATCTATCATCCAACACAAGAATATTTGGAAGGATCTGTCGTTATCAATGGTTATTAACCCCTACCCCCTAATGCAACCCGAGGGCTGGTCTTTAGACCGGCCTTTTTTGTTTTCGGCCTGATCAGTTCTGGTTGTTCGCCATGAATTCCCGCTCCGCTGTTGTCCCTTAAAAAGGAACTCATTGTCCTTTTGTTGAGGACGGACCTTCTTTTCGTAAGAGTATTCATCTAATATTGAATAAGTGGTTCAAAAGAATTTACGTCCGTGTATTAGTGATATAAATTAATTTCAACAGCGTAAACCTTCTTATGATCCACGATGGTAAAAAGTGCTATTCGGGAAGCCTTTGTCAACCCCTCAACCCGGCCGATGTATATGAAGTGTTTTGGAAAAAGCGCTTTTTCGAAGAGTGTATAACGATATCTCTGAGGCCTTTGTCCCTTCCCATCGATGAGCCTTTGCTTCGCGAGCTGGCTGTCCTCGAACTGCCGGAGAGAGTAGAAATTGCAGAGACGCTTTTTAAAACAAAAAAGGATGAATTGAGCATGCTGGCCTTATCGGACTTCGGACAGTCCTTTTTGGGAATGGTCGATGGTCAGCCGGCATTTTTGGTCGTTGTCCATCGTATGCAGCAGCATATCCTGGGACATTTCTATTCGGCCCTGCCGGGGGACTATAAGTTGAGCCTGGAGCGTCTGCCTGTCATCAATAGCTGCCCACCCGATGTATATGCATATGCCATATGGCAGAGCTGTACTGACCTTTTTCTGGAGTTTCCGGAAGTGAGGAGGCTGATCACGGCCCTTGATATATTTCGCCCATCCGAGAAACAATATTGCCGGGCTGCCGGCTTTAGACCCCTGACTCGAACAGGTGGGTCAAATCTGGAAGAGCTGTACTGCCGCTGAGCAGGATCTTCACCCTCGTACCCTTCCCTTTCTCGCTCCGTATAAGAAGCGTTCCCCGGATGATTTTCAACAGGTCTTTGATGATAAGATAGCCCAGGCCGTTGCCCTTGCGTCTGTCGACATTGGCGGAAGAAATGATAAAGTGGTCGGCCATGATGTTGTTGATCTGTTCCTGCGTCATACCGACCCCGGTGTCCTCGATAATAAGGGCTATCCCTTCAGGGGCTGGTTCGCTGCTGACCACGATATGTCCCTCGGATGTGAAGTTGATCCCGTTGAGCACAAGATTGTACAATACGATCTTTACGGGTTCGATGAACTGATATAACGACAGATGTTCGTCCACCTGGTTGATCAGACGTATCTGTTTTTGCTTGGCCATGGAATTAAATAGCCCGAACAGCTGACGGACCAGCAAATGAAGATTGAAGTTTTCTTTTACCAGCCTCCTGTCCTCATTCCTGTATTTGATCCAGTTGAGGATATTGGTGGAAAGAAGTTCCAGCTCCTTTGAAGTGTTCATGATCTCTGTAATGGTTTCCCTCTGCAGCTCCTCCGGCAGCTCGCTTTTCTTCTCGATAAGGCTTTTGCCGGCCAGGTGCAGGAACTTCAATGGCGTTACCAGGTCGTGACTGATGATGGATATCAGGCGAGTCTTGATGAGGTCTGTTCTTTCCAGTTCCTCATTCTTTTGTTTCAGTTCTTTTGTCTTGGCAGCGATCTGCAGCTCCAGCCGGTATTGTCTTATCTTGAACTGACGGGTACGCATACGCACGATCGAGGCTATCAGACCCGTAAGGCAGCAGAGACAAAGTATCCATACCCATAGTTGCTGGTACCAGCGCGATTCTATACTAAAGGAAGACTCTGCCATGGCGTAATTGTCCTTTCCAAAGCCATTGATCTTCCTTACCTGCAGCACATAGTCGCCAGGAGGAAGATTGCTGAAGCGCAGGCTGGGGTTATGCTGTATGTCCAACAATTGCCAGTCTTTCAAATAGGGCTCCAATTTATATTGGATGTAAATGTTCTCCTTGTTGACCCAGGCTGGGAAACCCAACGAAAAGGTAAGCTCCCTGGTATTAGATGGCAGATTGGGTCTCAGCAGGGAGGTCATGTTCATCTTTTTACCATCTGCCGTAAAGTCATCGATATAAATGGACCCTTCCGGCAACTGGGTCAGGGGGCGGGTGGGATTCACCCAGATAAGGCCATCCATGGACGGGAAGGACACGGTGGTATCATTCAACATCAGCGCGCAGGGGGTACATCCCCCGTTGAGCTCGGTGATATCCATGCCGTCATTCTTTCCATAATAATGATAATACAGTATGGAATCGCCTTTTTCAAAGGCATTTATCATTTCCGACGGCCTTGCCCTGAACAGTCCCTTATTGCAGCTGATCCAGCAGAACCCCAGTTTGTCGGGTATAAAACAATGCGCATATTGAAGGTAGCCGCTTTTATCTATGGGAATAGGTTTCAGGACCCCGTCCTTCCACATATAAATGCCTTTTCCATGGGTGCCGATAAAGAGATAGCCGTCGTGCTGCCAGAGTGCGCGGACACAGGTGCCGGGGGAACGGAACAGGGTATCCAGGCGAAGGCTGTGCAGGTCGAAGGAGAAGAGTCCATTGCAGCATCCGATGGCCAGCACGCCGGGACTAAGCTCTACCATGGCAAAAGGCACGTTGCTGTTGATATCTCTTTGGGGCCACCGGTAGAGATAGCTGACGTATTCCCGTTCCACCACGCCTATTCCGACCGCATTGGCAAAATAGATGCTGCTGTCTATTCGAATAAAACCATTCGTAATAGAGCCTTTGCCTGAACGGATCATATAGGTCTTCCGGCTGTGATACCTGTAGGACAAAATACTATCATCCCCATAGCTGTACCATAGCGCGCTGTCCCCATCCTTATAAATAAAATTGTTGAAAGGGGTGCGTATGGGGGGCATGCCGGGCGGGGGTGGGGCGCTCCCCAGCATATCGCCATGGCTGGTAAGGATGGCCCCGCGGGGCAAGGCCAGCTGACTATAGGTGGAAGTAACTCCGTCGGAGGAGGGGTGGCTTATTTTTAAGGGGCGTACTTTATTCTTCTGCACTATGATGATCCCTTTGGAGTTTGTCCCCAGGAACAGGATGTCATCCTTTTCGTCGTATTCGGCAAAAGCCAGAAGTGCATCCACAGGCACCACATCGCAGATAAGCCGCCCTGTCAGCTGCCCGCTGACGTAGGACAGCAGCCATGCCTTATGTCCTGCTATCAGGATGGGATGCTTCATGCTGCTGGTCCAGAATAGCTGTCCTTCTTCCTTCAGACCCCATTTTACCGGCTGCCGGGTAAAGTTGTCTGTACTCAATTGATATATCTTTCGTCGGGGGGTAAATACAAAAAGACGATCATTCAGGTAAAAGACCCTGGAGCCGGGTTCCAGAGATGTCATGGGAATGGGTTCCAGCCTGCCGGCCCGATAGTCATAGATGGTATCCTTATGATACAAAATAATACGGTCTTCATTCACAGGGATCATCGTCTCATCCAAAAAGTTGAATCCGAAGTGGGAGGGGGGCTGGTCGGCCGACTGACGGAACATCTTTCCTGATGCAGCAAGTCCGACGAGCTTGAAAGCGGAAGGACGGGCATCCAGCTTCACCTGACCGAGGTATTGCAGACGGTTTTGCATGACAAAAAAGATATTACCCGTCTCGTCAGACGTATAGATCCGGCCCGCCTGATTCTTAAAGAGGAACAGCATCCGCTCGGAAATGATCTCGGGAGTATTGGCTTTAGAAAAGGTAAAGAAATCCATCCCATTGTAGCGGGTGACCCCTGCCTCGGTGGCCACCCAAAGAAAGCGGGTGGTCTCATCCCATTGCAGCCCCTTGACGCCATTGGAGGGCAACCCGTTGTCGGTGGTAAAACGCTCGATCCGGTAGCCGTCCTGGGGCAGCCCGGTCAGGCATTTCCCTAAAAAGAAGAAAATTAAGAGGCTGCGCAATGTCATGCCCCAAGATACGGCTTAATAATTTACGTTATATAAAGTGGCTAATTCGATGAGCTCTTTTAGATTGGCTGTATGTGTCTTTTCGAATATCCGGTTCTTTACCGTCGAGACAGTGTTCATTCTTACATTCAGGGTTTCTGCTATTTCTTTTGTACCCAACCCCTTTAATACATAGTGAAGGATCTCCAGCTCGCGGGGCGCCAGGGCCGAGAAGGGGTTGTTGGGATATCGCTGAGCGGAATGCTCCCGGACGGGCTGCTCATTCTGGAGGAAGCGTTGCAGGAGGCGTATCGTTTCCTCTTCCGGTGTTGTCTTGGGGAGATAATGGTCGATACCGTATTGCTTGAGAGCCTTTCCATATACCTCTGCCGGCTGCATGGAAAATACCATCACCCGCAGCTCAGGATATACCTTGCGAATATTGGGCAGTATCTCCAATGTGCTGCCATCCGACAAAATAATGTCCAGTATCAGATGGGTGTATCTTTTCTTGGCCAATTCCTTCATCAGCTCATTACAGCTTACTACCTCGCTGACGTCTGTGAACCCAAAATGCAATTGCAGGAGCAATTTTAAACCCTTCCGGATCATACTATGGTCGTCCGCCAATAATATCTGTGGTTGCATAATCTGCTTTGAAAAATATCCTGATAAGGGTTTCCCCGTAAAGGAGAAGATCGTACTAAATTCAGTAATAAAAAAGAACAGCTTGTAGAATTAATTCTACTTTTCGTTACCTTAAAGCTATCAATATTTGCTTATCCATATCGACGATCTCTTCAGATCAAGTGTCCTAATGCCAACAACCTGTGTCCTTCAATATCCGGTGCTTCCCCCGAGACCATTACGCACAAGGATACCCGTAATGTTTAGACCAATATCGTAATCATTTAAATTTTTACTATGTCTGGTTTTAGATTAAGACTCAACAGGTTAAGGAATATTCCGTATGCCTCTTCCATCCAGGAGTCCCTGCCATTTGAAAGTAGCTTCGAAGTAGAGTACCGGTTCAGCAATTTGTGGAACTGGGTGGTTGTCCAGCCGATAGTCGTCAATACGATAGTAATATTCCTTGTAAATTTCCCCGACGGCGATGAAGAGCCCATGGCGCTCGTATATAATAAAAAAGACATCTGGTCAGACATCGAAAAAGAATCCACAGGGCTGACAGAAGCTATTGGCGCCGCCATAGAACAATATTATTCTTCGTGTTATTTGCCTTGGTCCAACAGTCAGAAAGATGGTCTGCCCGATGGCAATTGGGACAACCATTTATTAAATTGACCCAATTTAATCCCTTTGTCATGACTGATCAGGAAGGCTCACCCGCGGCATTCAGAGATCTTTTTTTTCGATATTACCCTTTTTTTTATTCTTTTTCCCAATCACTGGTGCATGATAAGGTCTCCGCACAGAACCTGACCATAGAGGCGCTTGCCATCCTGTGGACGAAGCGGACAGATCTGATAGGAGATGTCAATAACAGGGCCTTTTTATATAATGCCATCCGGAACAACGCCCTTGCTTATCTAAAGCATCTGCAACGGATGCCTGAAGCAGGTTCTTACAAGCCGGAAAGATATATGGATCCATCTCTGCCGGAAGATATTTTGCGGGAGATAAGAGATTATGTCGCGAGGGAAATATAGGTCTGCCGGGTGGAGCGTTCTTTCGTGACAAACCACAACGCAAGCAGGACCCCATAGCTACCCCCTCTTTCTATCCATTCGAAGACTTCATGACTCGGATAGAACAATTCGGTGCTCATTTTCCAAATAATGAGCACGAAAAGCAGGGATCGCAATGGCTTGATGAGGATGCTGACAGCAGCTGTGACCTCAAAAAGGCCGACCCATAACGCTACTTTCTCCGGATGGCTAAACCCAAGTCCCGTATATTGATCGATAAGTCCCTTTTTTTCGATGAGGTTGAGCCAGCCATGACCCGTCAGCAGCAGAAAACCCGCTATCCGCAGGCAAATGGCCACCTGGTGCAGATGCCCAGAGTCCTCCGGCCGGATCTTTTTCCACCACCCCTTGCCGCTGCACAGCAGTAGAAAGGCCAGGGGCGCCCCAAAATTACCCGCGCGCTCGATCATTTCCGCAAAAGGCTCACCCGATAATGGCCGCAGAGCGGCTGTTACCAACCCCCAGACCACCAGCCAGCCGGCAATGGCCCGCATGGGGCGGATCAGCATAAGGATACCCAGCAGGATATCCACGACGCCGACCAACGGCATGAGCCGGTAGGCCTGCACTCTCCCGATGCCAAATACGGCAAAATAATGGGTCCATATTTCTTTTGTAATAATGCCGAATGCCCCATGCCCAATGAAGCACATGGCTATGGCAATACGCAGGGTGTAATGAATCTTTTGCTCGGCTCTAAGGGAGGACATAATTTTAAACCCCCTAAAGTTACAAAAAAAGACCCGAAATTCGCTTTATGAAGCCACTGATCGTCCTGCTGTGCAGCTTCCTGATATGCTTTCTGATAATTCGCTGGTCGAATGGCTGGTGGGACTACCGGCTGTCAGCAAGGATCGCTATGGCCGTCATGCTGCTGTTCACAGCCATCGCTCACTTCGTTTTTACTACGGGAATGGCAATGATGCTCCCAGCCTTTGTCCCCTTCAAAAAAGGGATGGTCTATTTTACAGGGGTTGTGGAAGTATTGGCCGCCATCGGCCTTTTACTCGATGCCTGGTTTGCCAACACAGGCCTGCTGCTGATCCTGTTCTTTATGGTGATGCTCCCGGCCAATATATACGCAGCGCTCCACCATATCGACTACGAAAAAGCCACTACCGATGGAAGGGGACCGGCATATCTTTGGTTCAGGGTCCCGCTACAGCTCTTCTTTATTGCCTGGGTCTATTTTCTCATCCTGTACTAACCCTGTACTAACTATCCACAAGCTCCCAGGCGCTCTGATAAGCTCCCTGCTCCTCTGCATACCGGATCAGCCCTGCATAAAAAGGGGATTGGGACAGGGTGGCGCTATCCCCAACGATCACCAGTTTTTTCCGGGCCCTTGTCATGGCCACATTCATCCGACGAATGTCCGACAGGAAGCCAATCTTACTTTCCGGATTGCTTCGGGTCATACCGATGTAGACGATATCTCTTTCCTGTCCCTGAAAGCTGTCGATGGTGTTTACGGATAGCTTATCCCCATATAGCTGCAGAAGAGGGGAATGCAGCAGTTGCTCTTTCAACAGCTCCACCTGCTGCCGGTAGGGAGAGATGACGGCTGTCCGGGGAAGATCTCCCGCAGGGTCCTGGGCCCTCAGCTCATGGGTGAACTGCGTCAGATGTTTAAAGAGAAAAGCAGCCTCTTCAGGATTGCTGGTGCTGACCCCATCCGTTTTTTCTTCAAAGCCGCAGCCAGCCGTGTCCACAAATAGCATCGGTCTGTCTGTTGGGAACAGGCGGTGATCTGCCACCGAAGTGTGCGCCTTCAATCTCTGCTCATAAAATACTGCTGAAGAATAACCCATGATCGTCTCATGCATACGATACTGTTCTTCCAGGAGCACTACTGCCTCAGGATGAAGCGCCACACATTTTTCCAGCAGCGTGACGGCCAGGCCTTTCCGGGCGGCTTCTTCCGACTTGATGGTAGGAGGCAGCTGACAATGATCGCCCGCCAGCACCAGCTTTTGCGCTTTGAGAATGGGTATCCAGCAGGCCGGCTCCAAGGCCTGTCCGGCCTCGTCGATCACTACGGTGTGATAGGACAGGTTGCGCACGGTGTAATGATTCGAGCCTACAAGGGTAGCCGTTATGACCTGTGCTTTGGCCAGCAAGTCGTCCAGGATGTATTGCTCTGTGCGTTCCACCTCCTTCATGATATTTCGCGCCTCATCGAAAAGGGCCTTGCGCTGTTCTCTTTCCGCCCGCCCAAAACTCCGTTTGTATTTATGGGCCATGTCCCGGTAGGCAGCAGCTTGTTTTTTCATCTTCTTTATCTCTTTCATAGCTGCGTGTTCGGCCATCCGGCTGTCCAGGGTCAATGACATCAGCCTTTCGGAGACCCGGGCGGGATTCCCAACGCGTAATACCTGTAGCCCTTCGTCCGACAGCTTTTCGCTCAACAGGTCCACTGCCGTATTGCTGGGCGCTACGGCAAGCACGGGGCCTCCTTCCCGGCTGACGAGGGCCTTGATTGCCTGTACCAAGGTCGTGGTCTTGCCCGTGCCGGGAGGACCATGGACAATGGCCAGCTCGCCTGCTGAAAGGATCTTCTCTACGGCAGCCCGCTGAGACTTATTAAGACGATGGTCTTTACCAGGCTGCTCCATCCACTGGCCCGGGGGCTGGAAGGTGGGAGGCTTTTCTCCCAGTAGTATCTTTGTAAGCCGACCCTCCGGATTCTTTTCATCTACAGTAGACGCCAGTCTGAGGGCGGTGAACATCTCCGTATAGCTATTGTCGTCAAAGAGCAGATCTATCCCCAACTTCCCATCCCTTACCCAATCGGGTAGCTCATCGATACGAAGGGCGATCTTCATTCTGTCACCGCCTTGAAAGGAAACAGTGCCTTCTACCCGGTGTCCGGCAGGATCGTGTTGTGAGAACAGGGCGGCTTCCGCACCAAATCGGAACTGGTGGAGGATATCCTGATGATTGGTACGCTCCAGCTCCAGGGTGAGATAATCTCCACGGCCTATCTCCGTATCTTTTATGACAACAGGATACCAGCAAAGCCCGGCTGCCCGCCTGTCGTTAACGGAAGACCGCTCGGTCAGTTCCCGGTAAGCCTGCCTGTCATCCTCCTGCTCGATCTTCAACAAGTCGGCGAGGTTCTTAAAATAATCCATCCGGCAAATATACTTCGGCTGTAACTTGCCGGCAAAACAAAGCGACCATGTCCGGGAGAAAGAAGATACTGGCGATATCCGGCAGCACCCGCCGTCATTCCACCAATCACAACTTATTAAGGGCTATTGCCGAATTGATGAACGACGTGCTGGATATAACTATTTTTGACTCTATTGCCGACCTGCCTCATTTTGATCCCGACAGGAGCAACGATAATGTGCCCGGGACCGTGACCACCTTTCGGGAAGCTCTTGCCCACGCGGCAGGTGTCATCATATGCACACCAGAATATGCCCATGGAGTACCAGGGACGCTCAAGAATGCACTGGACTGGACCGTCTCTACCGCGGATTTTTCCGGTAAGCCTACCGTACTGATCACCGCCTCGACAGACGGGCGTTTTGGGCACCCGGCCTTGCTGGAGACCCTGCGCGTCATCGAAGCAAAGGATATCGACCAACTGCAATTATTGATCTCATTCGTCCGAACCAAGGTCGATGGTTCCGGCAATATCATCGATGAAAGGACAAGGTCGGAAGTAAAGCAACTGATGAACGACTTTGTCCGTTGTCTTACGTAAATTTGTTCTCTACAAACCAATTGTTATGAAATACGGGATGCTTTTTTTCGCTTTTTGCCTCTTTGCAGGCAAAGCCTTTTCTCAACGCGTTGGAGCGGATATCATACCCACTGCTATTGGTCCGCTGACCATTCAGCCAGTCACACATGCCAGCCTGGTGCTGTCTTTGAGGAAGCTGGTCATTTATGCCGACCCATCCGGGGCCGCAAAATTCAAAGGTTTCCCCGCGCCTGATATGATCCTTATCACCGACATTCATGGAGATCATTTCGACACCAGCACACTTTCCGTTGTTATGACGCCCAATACCCTGCTGGTTGTTCCCCAGGCTGTGGCCGATAAACTGCCCGCCTCCTATGACAAAAACAAGGTGGTTATAATGAAGAATGGGGACCAGATCAAAAAGTTGGGTATCGGCATCACCGCCATACCGATGTACAATCTTCCCGAAAGTCCGACGGCCATGCATACGAAGGGGAGAGGTAATGGTTATGTATTGAACATCGGAGGAAAGAATATCTATCTTTCCGGCGACACCCAGGGTATCCCCGAAATGCGTTCCTTAAAAAGCATCGACGTAGCGTTTGTATGTATGAACCTCCCGTATACGATGGATGTTAAAGAGGCGGCTGATGCCGTGCTGGCATTCAAACCAAAGATCGTATACCCCTATCATTACAGGGGAAAGGGCGGATTGAGCGACGTGAATGCGTTCAAGAGTCTTGTAGACGCGGGAAATAAAGGCATCGAAGTGAGACTGAGGGATTGGTATCCGGCTAATTAATGGAATTTGCTAAATTGATGTCAACTTGACGCAAATCCGGGTATTATATGCGATCTCTCCTGTGGTTCATACTTTTTTTACTGTCTATATCGGGAGCCTCGGCGCATAACTGGTATTTCGACACATCCCTGGAGCGGATGTGCCGGACATGCCCGGCATCCTATTGTCATTACCTCTTATGGACAAGGCAGGGCAGTGATCGATGGGGCAGCGGCTCCGCCGTGACGATGCGGCTTGGTTCTCAACACCTGTCGCCATGTTACTGCCCGTGACCTGCTCGTCGATGGCTTTCAAAAGTCGGGAGTATATATTTACCGGGGGGCATACATACAGCTACTTTATCTCCTTTCGGAACAGAACTGCCAAAGGCGCCGAAGACGGGGGGGCGATCTGGATGGGGGCGTCACTCATTCCGAGATCGCCTTCTGCCTGTCCTATGAAAACGAAGGCAGCGGGTTTGGCCAGGGGCTATTGAGCTTGTTTGCCCCACTTTAGCCGGCAATTTCGTAAATTACATAGTATGAAACCAGCTATTACTGTAAAACGTGTGTATGAAAAGCCCTCTACAAAGGATGGCGTCCGGATATTGGTCGACCGTCTCTGGCCACGGGGGATTAAAAAAGACGAAGTCAGGGCTGCATGGGCAAAGGATCTGGCTCCATCGACAGAGCTTCGAAAATGGTTCAATCACGCCGTGCCCTTATGGACGGATTTTGAAAAACGCTATAAGGCGGAGCTGAAAACGAATACTTCGGTAGACGAATTCATAGAGGAACACCGTCATGACAAGCAAATAACTCTTTTATACGCCGCAAAAGATGAGGAACACAACCATGCGCTGGTTCTAAAGGAGTATCTTGAAAAACATTTCGACTGATCATTTTACCTCAAAGCTGGCTATGCCGCTGCCAGCCGTCCCATCTGCTGCAAGCCCTTCCACCATTATGATATATTTTCCGGGGACATCGGAAGAGTAGAAGCTAAGCGCGCTTTTCGGAGTGGTCTGAATGCTGGGTGACCAGTATAACACATTCCTGTAATCGGGCAGATGGTTCGTCGCATCCTGCTCCGTCTCGTAGGAGGGACTATAAAATTCCCGCTGTAGCTGCAGCCCTTCATAATCGATGACCGTGGCATTGGCATCCAGGGTATAGCCGGCCAGGTCACCCTTATAGCTGACCCAGTTCATGATGCCATCATAGTCCGTGGACCCGAGAAAGAACTTCTGATGCACCGTCTCCAGCTTTCTGATCTTTAGGGGGTCGAGGACCATCAGCTTATTGAGGTCGAAGATGGGTACTCCATCGATGAGCACCAGCGGATCCCTCTCGAAGAACCTGTCCATTTCTGCAAGATCCAATAAGGGTAAGTGGGTGTGATCACGGCCCCTCTTTACCAGCATCATAACCACATATTCCCGCATGACTTCTTCCATGGTGGTAAACCGGGTATAGTTATCCAACAAGTAAGAGAAATCCGGCCGTACATAAAAAGTGCTGGTATCAAAGGCTGGGAATTGAAATTGCTTTAGTCGTATGCCGGCATACCTGTTCAACACCTGCATATCGAAGTTCTTATTCGCTAATACACCGGAATCGCTGCGGGAGAGTGTGAAAGGCGGCAATGGCTGACGGGTATAAGCATCGGCAAAAGGGGAGGCGATATCTATCCTGTACATGCTGTCCATCAGGGGATTGGTCTGTACGATGATCTCCGTTCCGCCATAAAAATCCTTCAGCTCGAATTTTATCTTCCCATTCTCGTCGCCGTAGGCGGAGGCATACTGCGTTCTTGTGCCCGGCACGGCTAAAAAGCCCTGTATATTGGGGTCGACGGCGCCTGTCTGAGTATTGACGATATGGCCCGTGATGATGGCCCCATTGTATTCGGGCGGGAAATCCAGCGTGGGATTGGAATGGTGGATCACATCTTCCCAACGGAATCTCCTCCAGCCCTGGGTTATCATAAGAAGATCGACGGCCTGTTCGTCTTCCGGATGCTCGAAATAATATTCCGGCGACTCGACCTTCCCTTTCAGGTCCGAGGTTAGCAGGAGGTAGTCGAGGATATGATCCGAAGGCGCAGCCTGTAATCCATCCGAACGGAACACCGACATAGAGCAGTCCGCCATGGATGCTTTATCATTTGCACCGGTAGTTGTGACCTCGAGATCTATCTTCTTCCGGGTGGCATAGACATCCTTATCCGTCCTGACACCGATGTGAAGACGATGAACAGGATATTTAAAGATCAGTCTTTCACAGACAGGTTGTTTGGCTGCATTGAAGAGGGTCAGCTGAGAGATGCCGTCCCCTAATTTCGTTTTGTCTACCAGGAAGCTGACTTTCCCATCCTTTAGCAGGCCAGTCTCTGCTATCTTCACCGATCCACGCGTATGAGCTACAAGATAAACTTTCGGTGATCCAGCGGTAGAAATAACATTGACACGTACATGATCATTGTCTTCCTTTGTTACGTTCATGACAACCCCGTCTTTATAGGCGCCAGGCAGTAAGGTATTGATGGCCGTACCATCCGTCAGCCGGATCGTGCTCCTGTAATGATGGCCCGGACGGGGCGTCAGCATAAAGCTGCCTATGCCGAACCTTTCGGGATGAAAACGCACTACCGTGTCCTGATCATCCTCCGTGATCACTCCGGTACAGGCAATGCCACGGCCGTACTGATCTGTTATCCTGAAGGCTACCTTGCTGGTAAGACCCTCTACCAGATTACCCCCTTCCGGCAAAAAAGCGATATTATATTGCAGCGGGCTCTCCTCGGGTGGCATTTCCGCCGACCTGTGCGTATTCACCACCGTGATATTTTTTTCAAAGAACCAGTCCGGTCCTGAATTCTTCATCCAGTTGGTATAGGCCCTCAGCTTATAGTTGCCTGAGTGGAGCGTCAGCGGCAGATATATGGACCCATCCCCATGACCTTTTCTCAGACCCACCTTGGCTTGCAGTACAGGTTTGTTCTCTTTGTCCAGCCATTCCAGGTAAGCCACTTTGCTCAGATCCAGCGGAAGATGAGAGCTGGCATCTACATAATATAATTTGAACCAGCATATCTCTCCTGCCAGATAGTAGGTCTTATCCGTATGAACATACAATTTCTCCTGCAGATGCTGCACCCGGTAGTCGTTAAGGTCTTTCACCAAAGAGCCCGGGGCGCCGTCCTGCCCAAGGGAAGAAAGGGACAGGAACGCTGTCAGTAAAATGGCTCCTATCTTCCTGATCTCACCGGTGGTTCTGGTATGGGTCATCCTAATTTTGTCTTTATCATGAATTGCTTAATTCGGCCAGTAGTCGGGCTTTGTGGTCGTACCTCCCTGCAACCGGCAATCTGCACAGCTGATGACGTTGGACGTCCATCCATCAGGAGGACCGCCTCTGGCATAGTGCTGCTCTAATGGTATATAAGATTGCTGCGCGAAAAATTGTATGAGCGATGCCGAGTCGAGCCCTACAAGGGTATCTTTCAGCGAGCAGGATGTATAATACCGCCAGTCCGGTACCTGGGATCGATAAATGAACAGCCTCTTTTGCTCGAGCGTCCCTGCCGAGACAAAACCGATGACCTGCTCACTCGGATTGGTAAGACAATGTATATTCCCTCTCAGGGCCGAAGGCTGTGCATCGAAGATAGAACCCAGCGACTCGGTATTCTTTTGCATAAGCGTCAAAAAATTATATCCATCCTCTGTCAGGGCATATTGATTAACCAGTATGCTAAAAAGTATTCCCAATGGCTGAGTATTGGCAGGTATCTGGTCCAGTTGCTGCAAATAGATCACATCCTGTGTCAGTTTGGTCGAGTTGCCCAGGAAAAGCTTAGTGGAGGCGGCGTTCTTCCAGCAGGTGTAAATCTGCTCCGAATAAGGCCTGTAAACTACCTCGTTTTGATTTCTCAGATATTTGTACAAGGATTGTTCCGGCGCGGTGTATTGCCATGTTTCATTGTACTGCCATAGATAGTAGTGAGTGGCATTGGCAGGGTCATGTGTATTTACATAGAGTTTGATCCCTTCTGTACCATTGTAGGTCCAGCTGACGCTATCGATCGCAGGCGTCTTCTTATACATGACTGCATCGGACAGGTATTCTTTCCCGTCACTGGTCTTGATCCGAAGACGATATTTCGTAGTGGTGTTGAGTCCCATGGAACTTCTCACGTAGATCCCGTTGCCCTGCTCCGTCAGCGGAAAAACAGAGTTGTCATCTCCCTCCACTTGTACGGACGCCTTGGTTTCGGGGGGAATAACGCCGTTGCCGGACAGATCCACTGTACGGCTCAATGTAAACTGGGTCGGCCCATTGCCCGTGATATAGCCCTCAACTACCAGGTAGCCTGTACCAGTGCTCTTATAAGGGCTGACATATTTCTCCTTGCATCGCCATAGAAAGACGACCAAAAAGAAGAAGAGTAATATGCTTCTGATGATACGTGTCATGTCATTCGTTTAAAAACGTATATTATAGTTCACATAAGGGATGGCGCTGCCGAAGATGGAAAGCTTGTACCCATTGACGGCGCCTCCTTCCGAGACATAATACACCGAATAAGGATTTTTTCTGCCGGTGAGGTTATAAACCCCGATGGTCCAGGAATTATGCGTCAGCTGATGCACTTTATGGTTGCCATCGATGTTCATGGATAAGTCCGTCCGGAAATAATCGGGTATGCGATAAGCGTTCCTGTCGGCATACAGAGTCCTGTATGAGCCGGCATAATAGAAGACACCGATGGGCAGGGTGATGGGACGCCCTGTGCTGTACGTTGCATTCAGCGAAATGCTGAATCGGTGGGTGAACCGGTAGTTGCCCACAAAGGTGACATCGTGCGGCTTATCGTAATTGGCCGGATAATATTCCCCGTGATTGATGATCTCTCCCGCATTGGGGTCGTCCTGGCGGAGCAGGGTACGGGAATAGGTATAGCTGAACCAGCCGTTGAACTTCCCTGTGAGCTTTTTGATCAGGAGCTCTACGCCGTACGCCTTGCCTTGCGTATTGAGCACATCCGTCTCGATGTGATGGTTCAGGATCAGCTGCGCGCCGCTGCTATAATCCAGGAAATTCCTGATCCTTTTGTAATATACTTCTACAGAGGTCTCGATGGTATTGGATTTGAAATTCCTGTAAAGGCCGAGGGAAACCTGGTCCCCGGATTGGGGCTTGATATGTGGATCGCTCAGCTTCCAGATATCTGTTGGGGCCATGGCAGTGGTATTCGACAGGGCATGTATATACTGCTGCTGCGTATTATAGCCCGCCTTGATCGAAAGATTTTCCGTCAGTATATACCGTGCAGACAGCCGGAACTCCGGCTTGCCATAGGTCTTTATATTTGCGCCTGCGCCATAACGGGTGGAGTCGATAAAGGTGCCGGTAGAATAGGGCTGTCCGGGGGCATAGTTGTTCACGACGCTGGGCCCGAGATAATTGTATAGGGAGTAACGGATCCCGCCTTCCACCGACAGGGCGTTGGAGATAGTATACTTATCACTAAGGTATAGGGCGCTTTCCAAAGCCTGTTCGGGTTGCAGCACATCGGGCGCCACAAGGGAAGGCTTGCCCTCCGGCTGATAGGATCCGGGATGCAGCTTATACCGTAAGGTGCTCAGCCCAAATTCAAATGTATGATTGGCGTTGAGAAAATAGTTAAAATGCGCCTTGAAATAAAGCTGGTTGATATCGAAACCAAGGCGGTAGGCATTTACGGGGTTTTCCGTGCTGGAAATATTGTATTGGTACTTGTCATAGCCGCCGGCGACGACGCTGTATATTTTATTGTTGAAGATATGTTTCCATTTCACGGATATATTCCTGTTGCCATATCCATAGGTGGTGTCGTTGTTCAGGTTGAAATGGTCCTGGCTCAGATAGCCCGTGAAATAAAGATTATCCTTCTTACCCATGGCATGGCTGATGTTGAGGTTTAGATCGTAGAAGGAGGCCCGGCTATGTTTGTATTGATCGGGAAGATTGGCCAGTAGCCAGTTGGCATACGTAGTCCTTCCCCCCAGGATAAAAGATGTCTTGTCTTTTACCAGGGGACCTTCTATATTCAGCCGGCTGGTCAGCAGTCCGATGCCTGCCGATCCGGTGATATTCTTTTTATTGCCCTCCCGGCTGCTGATATCCAGGACAGAGGACAGGCGCCCGCCAAACCTCGCGGGGATGCTGCTTTTATACAGCTCTACATCCTTTACTACTTCCGGGTTGAAGGCGGAGAACAGCCCGAAGAAATGCGCTGTATTATAAATGGTGGCATCGTTGAACAATACCAGGTTCTGATCTGCGGAGCCGCCCCGTACATTCAGCCCCGTGCTGGCTTCACCCACCGTCTTTACACCGGGCAGCGTCATGACTACCCGCAGCACATCGGCTTCTCCAAATACGACAGGCACCTGTTTGATCGTCTTGATATCTATTTTCTGCACACCCATTTCCATGCGCCGGATATTGCTTGCTTTTTCTGCCGAGACAGTGACCTTTTTCAGCGTGAGCACCTGTGTCTGCAGATCGATGTTCATCTTGCCGTCGCCATATACCAGGAGCAGTCTCCGGGTATCACGCATACCGATGCTTTGGATATTGAGGATATGACGTCCCCGTGGCAGGGAGATGGAGTAATAGCCATATTGATCCGATGCGACCCCGATCCTGGGTTTATCTATATAAATGGAGGCACCGACCACCGGCTCCCCCGTTTTGGCGTCCCGTACAAATCCCGCCAGGTTGATCACTCCCGGCAGGTCAGCCGTGGATTTATCTCCTATGACATACAATTTATTCTCCAATGTGGCTACCTGTGGTTTGCTGGCTTCTTCCAGGTCGTCGCGCGTAGACACTCCGGTCCTGGCCGTGTCCCGGTTGACGACCGTCCTCTCAAAAAAGTCCGCAGGCAAGCCCTCGTGGACAGGTTCTCCCTTGCTGATGAATATATGTTGTTGCCTGTCTATGAAATAGCTGAGATCCGTACCCGAAAATATTTCACCCAGCACTTTCTCCAGGGGCTGCTGATCTTCTTGTATGCTCAGCCTGGTAGTATCGAGATCCGCCGTGTCGTAATAAAACTGGTGGCCTGACTGCAGTTCCACCTCCTTTAATATCACCGCCATGGATGTATCCTTAAAATGCACGGTGATCAGCGGCTGTCTGTCATTTTGAGCGTGCACCCTGTTTATTGCGAAGAGCAGGCAGGCGATAATGAGTGATCTGTAATATATCGTACGATTCATCGCGGGTTTATTAATGGATTAGGTCTTGGGCGTCATACCATGCTGAAACTTTTGTCAACGTATTTTCCAGGTCCTTGCGTACGCTAAGTTTGTTCTGCCGGATGAATCGGTTAAGCTCTTTACTCCTGTCCTTAAAAGCGTGCGACAAAGTGTTTTTGTTGTGGACGGAGTAATAGGTATCTCCTTTTTTTATATAATACGAAAGGCTGGAATCGATGTATTGTCTGACGCCTGACAGCTGGAGGTCGTCCCTCAAAACTTTTTTATTTTTTTTCAGGAGGCTGATCCGCCCCTTGTAAAGCTGTTCATAAAAGCCATTCCGGGGAGCCGTAGGGTTAAGGCTATCCTTTAGCCGGATGAAGCTATGGTCTTCGATGGTAAAGCCGTCCACCTTGCTGTTGATCAGGTAAAGTTTATAGGCGCCAAAAGGACTGGGTATTACCACCTGGTCTTTTACCATGTCGTATAAGATCGTAAGGTCTTCATAAAAAATGCTGTCGTATAGGGCAGAGCCCTTATGGGCCTTGCCGTCGCCATAGAATGGATGACCCTCCGCCAGCTGAAAGGCATATTCGTGATATCGGTTACCCCGGTATAAAGCCGGCTCGGGTTTTAAATATGCATGATACTGGCTGACTGCATTGTAGTAGGCCCTGTTTTCGACCAGGCTGTCGTCCCGGGAAAATTGGGATTGTGCCCGTATTCCAGCCGGGAGAAGGATGGTAAGGAATAAGGATAAGCAGGAGGTCTGGCTCAATGATGACATGTAGTGAAAATACCGATTCGCGTGTGAACAACAAAAATAATGTTCAACCGCCGGTTTTAATCCCCGTTTAATCTCAGTAGGTCGGCTTCAGGTCCTTGGCTACTTCGATCGTCACCTTCCTGTTCTTTAACTTTTGGTCCTTTATCAGGTGTAGTGTATGGCTCGCTTTTGATTTGCGGATAGCTACAAAGGCGAAGAAATCCTTTACTTCTATGAGCCCGATGTCTTCTTTTTTGAGCTGTCCCTTATGACTGAAGAATCCGACGATATCCACTTTGTTGACCTTGTCCTTTTTGCCCGCGGAAATAGTCAGGGTAGTCCATTTGGGCTTGTCCGGCAAGGTGACCGTCTCTGGTAGCTGGATGGTTTCCGGCTGTTCGTTGATATAAGAGGGGAGGGTTTCCTGGGGTGAGAGGATAAATATGGCTGTTCCGCTGGCATCCATCCGGGCCGTCCTGCCATTGCGATGGATAAATATCTCCTCCGTGGAGGGGAGATGATAATGGACGATATAACGAATATTAGGTACGTCTAATCCCCTGGCTGCAAGGTCGGTAGTAACCAATATGGAGGAGCTGCCGTTCCTGAACCTGGCCAGGGCGCTGTCCCGCTGCGGCTGCTCGAGAGCGCCATGATAGAATACATTGGCGATACCTTTTTCCCTTAGCATGCCGCTGGTACGTTCCACCGCCTCACGATGATTACAGAATACGACGGTGCTTCGGGAGCCTATCCGGCAGAGAAGACGGAACAGCGTTTCTATCTTGTCCTTATCGGCGCTCAATACCTGCTGAAGCAGAAGGCGTTCGGACTTTTCCCCGGACAGGAAGTTCAGTGTCGCAGCGTCCCGCAACCCCACAAAGCCTGGTATCTCCGTGGCTGCCGTTGCCGAGGTCAGCATCCTTTTTTGTATAGAAGGGAGTGAAGTGATGATGAAAGACATTTCGTCCTGGAACCCTAATTCCAGGGACTTGTCGAATTCGTCCAGGACAAGGGTATGTATGTTGTCCGTGTGGATACTCCCTCTGCGGATATGGTCCCCCAGCCGTCCGGGCGTTCCCACGATGAGGGCCGGCGCTTCGATCAGATTGTTCTCCTCCGTCTCGCGTAAATGGCCTCCATAGCAGCAGGTGACCTTAAAGCCAGTGGCCATGGTCTTGAACACCTGTTCTATCTGTAAGGCCAGCTCGCGGGATGGTACGATGACCAGCGCCTGCGTGCCCGACGCCTGCTTGTCCATCATCGACAGCACGGGCAACAGGAATGCCAGGGTCTTCCCCGAGCCTGTATCGGACAGCAGGATCAGGTCCTGATCCTGCCTGATGGCCTCCAAGGTGGCGGATTGCAGCTCATTCAATTCCTCGATACCGAGCCGGACGAGTATTTTCTTTATTGAGGCTGAGTTCAATGACATGGGATAAAAGTAATTAAATGGTCCAATATGGCCCACATAATAGGGTGCGCCGTATTAAAAGAAGGGCTGGCCAGCAGGATCTCAGCTGACTGGATATAGGTTCCTTCCTGTAGCTCATGCAGGCCCTCTTGTACCATCTGTCGCAGCCCGTCTTCATTCACTTCTGCATGAAATTGCAGCCCAAGCACCTTTTTATTCAAGAGGAATGCCTGGTTGTCGTTGGCCTCCGTGAATGCCAGCTCTACCGCTCCTTTTGGGATCTCGAACCTGTCCCCATGCCAGTGAAAAAGGATTGGATCGTTCTTGAACAGTGAATAGAACCATGGCTCGTTCCTGGCCGCTGCGGTCTGTTTGACAGGGAACCAGCCTATTTCCTTTTGTGGTGCGGGCCGGACAACGGCTCCATTGCACACTGCCAGCAATTGGGCGCCCAGGCAGATACCCAGCACGGGCTTGTCCAACTGAAGGAAGTCATGTATAAAGCCCTTTTCCGTTTTTAGCCATGGATAGGTCTCTTCATCGTATACCCCCATGGGCCCCCCCATGATAATGAGCATGTCGACGACATCCGTTGATGGCAGCCGATGGTCGGGGGAATATAATGGAGTAGTGTCCATTTGGTGACCATGGGATCGACACCAGTCGGTGATGGTACCAGGTCCTTCGAAAGGAACGTGCTGGAGGACGTGTATCTTCATTTTGGCTGCAATTTACGTGATTAACAAATGATTTACATCTCAATAGCCCGGGCTACTGGGACCAAATGGACGAATTTATGTCTTTCATGATATGAAACACCTATTTAAAGCCACCTCATGTCTGATTCTTCTGGTATTTGCGCGTAATACAGTCAATGCCCAGCATATGCCGGTAAAAAAGGATAGTGCCACTTCGAAAAAATCTCATTGGGACTTGAGTCTAACCTATTTAAGTGATAACGTTTACCTGGGACGAAGAGATTCCACATCCGTACCCTATATTACTCCTGCTATTGCGTATCATGACAAATCGGGTTTCTTTATCTCCGGGAGTATCTCTTATCTTCCGGGTGCGGATAACAACAGGATCGACGTTGCCACCATAGAGGGCGGCTATAGTTATGCTTCCGACAACCTGAATGTAGAGATTAGCGCCGGTAAAGATTTTTATAGCGATCAGAGTTTTGCGGTCAATTCCGCTATCAGTGGAAGGGTAGCCAGCTATTTCTCCTATGATTTTGGGTTTATTCAACCCTCACTGGAATTGGGCGCCGATTTTTCGGGTAGCGTCGATATCGGGACCGGCTTTGGACTTGAGCATTCTTTTACTGTTATCGAAAACAAATTAGAGATCAACCCTGCGGTCAAGGTCAATGCGGGGATGCAGAATTTCTATAACAATTATTACAAAAGCAAGCGATATAATTCCAGCCGCAGCAAAAATAAAAATTCAGGCAGCACAGTCTCCGGCAGCATTGCAGATGCCTCACGCTTTCAGATCATGGACTACGAGTGCAGCTCGGCGGTGGAATACACATTGCATAAGAATATAAAGATCAACTTTACACCAGTCTTTGCCATCCCGGTGAATGAATCTGTTATTACTCTTTCAACCAAACCATCGACAGGCGGCAGCGGGAGCACAAGTACCTATCGGGAGAATTTAAGTAATATATTTTACTGGTCGGTTGGTGTAAATATCACTCTTTAAGATCTTTACCGGAGTCCATCCTTTATGGCTTTCAAGTATTGTTTATTATTTGACTTCGAAATAACTAGATCCCCGCACTGATTGAATCGCGCAAATGTCTGAATGGCATCGATGATTTTACCGATCATTGGTTTGCTTAGCTTCACCGGCTCGAAGTGGAGATTATGGATGATCAATGTCTTTTGTTTCCTGTCGGCCTTTGAATCCATTCGGGCGACAAAAATGTCTCCGATCAGTAGGGGTAATGAGAAATAGCCATATTTCCGTTTGGGTGCGGGGACAAAGCATTCTATTTGGTAGTCGAAGTCGAAGAAGTCTCTTAAACGATGCCGGAAGACGTTCAATGTGTCGAATGGCGAAAGAATAAATGCGTCGCCGGACAGCTGGATCTTTTTGTTCTTATAGGCGGGAAGCATGTAGAGAGGGGCAGTCTTCAAACCTTCGACAGCTACCTTGCAAATTTCTCCTTCTTCTACCAGCTTTTCCAGCTCCTTTTTTACAAGGTTATTCTTCACATAGCGGGCGCGCCAGGCGATTTCTTTTGCGTAGGCGATACCCAGAGCCTTCAATTCACGCCGGATGATATGTCTTGCAAACTCCTCCGGTGTAGGCATCGTCGTATCGATGTCGTCCGGGACCAGGTTCAATGGCAAGTCATATACTTTCAGGAATTCTTTTGTTCGTGTGGTCATCAGCCTGCCATCCAGGTACAGCCTTTCGAGCGCCACTTTGGACGGTCGCCAATCCCACCAACCTAAGCTTGCTTCCTGTCTATCGTTCTCAAAATCCTTTACCATCAATGGCCCTTCGCGATCGATCCTGTCCAGCACCTTGTTCATGAGATTGATCTCTGGTTGGGTCAGGGGCTTTCGATTGGATAAAAATCCTTGCTTTACGGGCAGCGAGAAACGGAAATTGTGCATGGGGATGAATCCCGAGTCGGAAGTGAAGAATTCGAAGATCCTTCCATCTGCCTGCAGCTCTTCCAGCCATTCCAGCTTATAGTCGGGCACCCGGGCAGCAATAGTATGGTGGTGTGCGCGCTCCACGACATAGTTGGTATCGAGCTGGACAAAACCAAGATGGTCGATGAGCTTGTAGACGGCTTCGCGACCTTTTCCAAACGGTGCTGGTTTAGAGAGCCCTGCCGCATGGAGAATGATCTTTCTGGCTTGTGACTTGGTGAGGGTGGCCTGCTTCATACGAATGAGGGAAGGTAGGAAATAATTAGCTGTTTTTATTTATTTTGCATGGCTTCTACCATCATCATGAAGAAATTAGCTTTTTTAATAGTGAGCCTGCTATCTGGTTATTTCCTTCAGGCGCAGACAAAGATATTCAAAGAGATTGGCGAAGATATAGCCACCCAGATCAAAGCCATTGCCCAGGACAATACCCTGGTCGGCTATCTGGCATTCACCCGGTTGGAAAAAGCCGATGCGGACTCGTTTAACTACAAGTTGACGATCATGGATGAAAATCTCAACGACATCGGCACCGTCAAATTTCGCCAGGGGATCCTCGATCTTCAGAGCGTATCTTTCGAGCAGAATGTATTGTGCTTAGGGTATATCCAAAGCTCGCTGACGAGCGTAAATACCGTCAGGAGCCCGAAGGATTATAAAAAGGTAATGGATGCCGCAAAATCGAGCCATATCCTGTTACAATTTATAAGTTTGGATGGTAAGATCCTCAATAGTTATTATAAGGATGCAGATCTGAGTACAGAAGCGCTTCCCGCCAGGAATCCCTGGTCCGCATCGATGAAATTGGCTGCGCATCTGAAATATGGGATGCAAATAAAGAATGTTCCCAATAGCGGTTTTGCCTTCTTTTATGGCGACGATTTGAAACGGAAACTGCTGGTATTCGATACCAGGGGAGCTTTGACAAATGAACAGGATGCCCCAACGTATGCCGATCACTTTTATCTGCACACTTCTGCTTCGGATATTTATCTCCTGACGAAGCAGGACCGGCCCACTCCGGAGGGCGGTTACAAGCTCTATGTATATTCCGCGAAGGATCTTGTTATCAAGAACAATTTCGATCTCAGGGACAGAGACGATAATTGGCTAAAAGTCCTGTCTTTTGATAATGACCCTGCTACAGGTGACGCATATATAGCCGGGTGTATCATCAACCCCAAGCGGGAGAGGCATTTTATCACGGCAAACGATTATTCCTACATCCCTTACCTGGGCTTATTCACGCTCGATCTGGGAAACCCGAACAAGAAAATGCATGCCAATTGCACCTATTGGTCTGATGCGAACATTCCCGGTATCGCCGAAGATGGCTATTTCACCCAAAAAGGCTTTTATGTAAGATATGCTACGGCATTGAGGGATTTTAATGGCAACACTATTTTTGCCGGCACAGCACTGGTAGGAAAAGGGATCGTGGGAGCTGCCAAATACAAGTTGGCGGATGGGGTTTTCATCCGGCAGGAAGGATCCGGTAAATTGACTTTGGACAATAATATCCCCTGCGATGAAACAAAATATTTCAATGCCGGGAGCATCCTGCCCGAGCTGGACAAGAAAGATTTTTATAAAGTGGTCAACCCGGATACCAAAACCAACTACATGATCATCGACGATGAAGAGAATATCTATATCTACAATGTCAACAATAAAAAGATCGCACGGACCATCCCGCATAAGGACGGCAATGTGAGGGTCAATGTCTATCCTGCCAAGGAAGGGCATATGATGGTATCGGAATACAACCGGAAAGAGAAATATACCCGATTTTCTATCGAAGCTCTTTAATACAATCCCTCAGATCCGGGGGAGAGCTCGTCGAATTTACCTTAATGCGTAACTACCGCAATTGCATTTCCTTGTTCCGTGGACTGAGTGCCTGGAGGCGAGCCCACAAAGGAGACTAGGTTCCCGTTTTTCCAGTATCCGGCATAATTGGCTTGAGAAGCGTATGCGGAACCCGTAACGTAAACATCCTTGCCGACAGTCGTAATGGCATTGGCAGCTCCCTCGCCCAAAGAATTTTCCGTTCCATTCTTCCAATATACTGCATTTCCGTTGTCCACGCCTGAAATATATACGTCCGTACCTGAGATCGCTATGCTATAGCAGGCGGCCAGCTTCGTATAAGGAAGGGCCACTCTTATTCCATTTTTCCAATAGACCGGTGCGCCATTGTCTACCCCGACGACATATACGTCTCCGCCGGATACAGCAATGCCGTATGCATAGGAATAGTGAGAGCCAAGTGTGGTGCGGATGCCGTTTTTCCAGTATGCAGCAGTGTCGTTCCCGATCGTTGCTGCGATATAAACATCACTACCCGAGACAGCTATCGAAACGGCGGTGACCACATTGGAACTGGTGGCTACGATCGTTCTTAGGTCGTTTTTCCAATAAAGAACGCTATTACCGGCGTAATAGCCTCCGCTATTCGTTTGTCCGTATCCGGCCACATAAATATCTGTAGCCGAAGTGGCAATCGCAGTTGCGGCCGCGGTTCCGGAATCCGGATTGGAAAGATATTTTTCCACGCCATTTTTCCAGTACACCGCGGTATCGCCAACGAAACCCGCAACATATACATCTCCGCCCATTATTGCAATTCCCAACGCATTCCCATAATAACCCGGTGCGGCCGTTCCGAGTTCGTTTTCCTTTCCATCCTTCCAATATACTATATTGCCATTGTCGAACCCGGCTATGTAAACAGAAGCATTGCCGCCACCTGTGGTATCGGTACCGTTGGATATTGGAGTGTTTTTCCTGCATCCGTTCAGGGATAAGGCGACGATTGCAGAGACGCAGGTGAACAATAAATATTTCATGGTAATAAAAATAGCTAACGAAAGGCGAAAAGTCAAGTGTCCAGGCGGTGCTTAGGTTTTTGCATTCATCCGCTTAGACGAACAAGTTCGCCACGCTACTGAAATGCAAAACCCCTCAGCTTTGCTGAGGGGTCATCGTGCCCAGAACAGGAATCGAACCTGCACATTGTTGCCAATACCAGATTTTGAGCCCGCTTTGATTCCTTTTCTGCTTTAACCGGGGTTTATCCAGGTTGACTAACTGTTTAAATTTCAACTGATTAAGTTTTTGCGATTATCTTCACTGACACCCTTTTAAGGGCGTTTAGCTGGCTTTTGTTTGCAAATTGTTTGCAAATTTTTGGTGAGAGGGATTTGTGAACCAGAAAAAATTTGATCAGTTATGTCAGTAAGTATTGCCGTGATCCTGGACACCAGGAGGCAAAAAAAAGCAGAAAAGTATCCTCTCAAATTGAGGGTCACTTTTAACCGGGAAGTCGAATATTACCTAACTATTTTTGACCTTTCCTCCGAAGACCATAAGAAGTTGACAGCTCCCCGGATCAGCCAGGAACTTCAACAGATCCGGGACCAATTACAGGAGATAGAAGCCAAAGCCAAGACATTTGCCCGGGAGGCAGACCCTTTCAGCTTTGAAGAGTTCGAAAGGGACTTTATAAAGGATAACAAGCACTTCCGGCAAAGACGGACAAACAAACAACCCTTTGTCGTCACAGGCTATCAATTCGATATCCAGCCTTATGAAAAACGTTTTCCTCTTCTTCGAGAAACCCATCCCGACAAGGACTATATTTCTGTAACCTTTCTCTCTTATATCCGGAGACTACTAGAAGAGGGTAGGATAGGAAGCGCTCTTAACTACCAGGATACCTATAATTCCCTAAAGAAGTTCCGGGGAAATGTCCGGTTTGCGGAAATAACGGTCAGTTATCTGAATCAATATGAGCAATGGATGGTTAATGAACGTAAGCGTTCCAAGACAACGGTGGGCATCAAATTGAGGGCTTTACGGGCAGTATTTAACGAAGCTATAGAGAATGGCACCATCAAACGGGAAAAGTGTTATCCATTTGGACGGCGAAGATACCAACTACCCACGTCCCGGAATGTCAAAAAGGCCCTGGACCTAGCTGAGGTACAGAAAATATATGAGTTTGAGCCCCGCACGGCTGATGAAAGGAAGGCCAAGGACTTTTGGCTTTTCTGCTATTTTGCCAATGGAATGAATCCAAAAGATTTTGCCCATCTCCAGTATAAGAATATCGACGGAGACTATTTGAGCTTTGTTCGAGCCAAGACGGAGCGTACCGGGCGGAGCGATCCTAAGACCATTATTGCGTATATTAACGAGGACATGCGCCGTGTCATTGATACCTACGGGAACAAGGATAGGCGGCCAGACAGCTTTATTTTTCCAATCATTGAGGAAGCGGACAATCCTATGAGACGGTATGATCTTGTGAAGACAGAATTGATCCAGTTCATCAATAAAGAAATGAAGAATATCGCTAAAGAGTTGGGAATTACAAAGAAGGTGACCAATATTGTTTCCCGGCATACCTTTTCTACTGTATTGAAGCGGTCGGGCGTCAGCACTGAGTTTATCCAGGAATCGCTAGGGCATACAGACAAGAAGACCACGGAGAATTACTTGGATAGTTTTGAGAAGGAGGTAAAAAAGGAATTTGCCAAGAAGTTAGCCGACTTTAAGAGTACAATTTCTTGAGGAGTGCCTAATTTATCTCCGTTTCTTCAATTCACCGTTCTCCTATAGCAGTTAACAATTTTCTTAGCTAGTGTCATTTTCCTACCTTCATAGTTTAACTTAGATTACCGGTGGGCAAATATGTTTTTAGTGTCTCAGAGAGATACGCTATTTGGGTAGTACACGCCGAAAAGTGTTATATATGCAAGAAGCTTGTTGAATTTGATCGAATGCAGGTCGATCATGTCATTCCTGAAGCTTTGTTGGATAAACCATTGCAACTAAAACTAGTGCTATCGGAACTTGGTCGACCGAAGGATTTTCGAGTTAATTCATTTGATAACTGGCTCCCTTCATGTCAAAGTTGCAATGCATTTAAAAATAACACTATTTTCGAATCATCTCCGCTGATTCAATTGATTTTGCAACGGGCAGCAGAAAAAAGTGAAGCTGCTAGGCTTTTTGCGGAAACTACCATCACCAAGCAGAGAGTTTCTAAGGCGATCGGGACATTAAAGATGGCACTGGAACAAGATATCTTCAATGAAGAAACGTTGTCGGCAATTGAGCCCTTGATTGACCTGCATTTAACGCACCGGGAAATCACTGCGAGAAATGAGCCCATTGTTCTGGCTCCGCTATTTCAAATTCTCTCCCAGGATAGTCACATTGTCATTGTAAAAGGGCCATATGGCATTGGAGGCAGGCCATCTTCGCCAAGTCCTCATTCAGGGTGGGATTGTCCAAATTGCGGTACTAGCGGTGCATGGAATGGCACGAGATGCGTTATTTGCGGCCATATGGATGATGATTAAATATGAAATCAAAAAGAGGGAATGGATACTGATAATATGACAAGGGATGAACGTTTTGCTGAGATGCAACGGCAAATGAGTGAGACTATTAACGATTTGGAAGGGAAGATTAGGGAGTATGGCTCATTCAACGTGATTGCTAACTCGTTTGCCCGGACACAAATTGAGCAACGGAGAGCCCAATCTGGCCGCGGCCCTGAACCATCGGCAGTCAACACGGAATATCTGGCGCTCATTTGCCTAAAGTTCCCATTCTCTTTGGGGTATCGGGAATTTTCTCAGGCCAGAGAGGTTGCTAAGGATTTATATGAGATCGAGGAAATGGCAACACGGGTGATGCTGCTATATTCTATCCTTCACAAGGAAAAATTTTGGAAAGGGAAAAATCCTGATGAACATTTTGGTTTTGAGCATTTTTCCGAGGCACTGTCGCTGGAGGAGTTGCTTGTTCGGAATGAAACATTTGATGAACACCACTGGGATTTGGTGGAAGGGCTTTATTTGCCTTATGATGAATATTTTAAGGAACAGTTTGGCTTTTCCGTAAAAGAAGCGATTGCTTTGTGCCTAACAATTGCGGACTATTCCGCGGACGTAATTCTTGAAGGTGGAAAGGAAATCCATGCTAGCGTGGATGAGCTTTACGAAGATGCGATTGCCTACAAATACAAGAACAGGGAGCCAAAACTTCCGTATCCGCAGGATTTTCTTGAGTTTTACAAAAAGGCGGACGACGCAGTGATAAAGCGGGAAATACAGCGCTCGATGATGACCTATGAAATGGTTATGTTGGGACATCGGATCAGTTTTACGGTGCAAGATCTGGCGGCCATGGAACCGATAAACGTCGCGACTATAGAAAAGTTTTTGAATCGCCTGTCGATCGGTTTCGGCGGGATTAACCCAGACTTTTCCGCCCCTGAAATAATGCATCCCCTGAAGGATAGGCCGGTGATTCGCCATGAAGGCCGGTACATCTGCCCCTCGCTTTCTTTATTGGACTATTCCCTTGATAGGATATTTGCGGAGACATTGCTGAAGGATTCCAAAAAAAGGGAGAAGTATAAGTCGTGGCGTCACGAGTATCTGATGGCGACCGGTATCGAATGCTTACAAAAAGTGTTGAAAGCCAAAATTTATCATACCAATTTGGTATACGACGGTGGGGAAATGGATGGATATATTGAAATCGACGGTAATGCCTTGTTCATCGAAGGCAAAAGCCACCGGATAACTGACCGTGCAAAAGGGGGATACATTGCCCGACTCGAAACACATGTAGACCAAATTGTCTTGGCTTCGCACTCTCAGGCCCGGAAGGCGTATAAATACCTGTTCGGTAAATCTGCTGCCGAATTTCGGGATAAAAATGGTAAAAAGGTGGTTTTGGACGGCTCTCGGATCAAAAAGGCTTTTTTTGTTTGTCTAACCCTGGAGACAATGCGACCGATAGCGACCAATCTGAAGGTGGGAAGCCCCCTGGGAGAATTTGGACTGGAAACGTTTCCTTGGCTCATATGTCTTTACGATCTGCGGATTGTCTGCGAGCATATGGAAGGTCCCGCTTACCTGCTTCACTACTTGCAAAGGAGAAGCCAATTCTTCACTCATATCAAATTCCGTATTCGGGATGAACTGGATCTGTTGGGATACTATTTGAAGCGTAATTTGCGCTTCGATGATATACCAAAAGAAGAATACGAGGCTAAGAGAGTTATCAATTTGCCGACTATGGCAGACGACTTTAACCGATATTATTTGGCTCTTCAGGATGAGACAAGGCGGTCAGTGAAGAAAATAATACACTACGCTCAGTGGCCTGCAAAGCAGTTGATCCTTATATTGGAGGGCTCAAATCTGCCAAATTCGATCAATGCAGCGATACAAATTCTTGAAATGGGAGAGAAAAACCGTACCGTGCTAGTCAATTCCATTAAAGCCGTTCGGAAAAAATATAAGAAAGATGGACGCGTTCATGACTTCCGGTGTGCGGGCGACAATTGGGAAGGGGTGACTTGGATGTTCTCGTACTGGATCGCGCCAAACACCGAGGAATATCGCCGTTATTTTACGCAATTTGTGCTCGAAAAATATAAGGAGGAACCACATAATCGTTACGTCGCTATTTTCGATTCGGGTAAGGATGGCTACCAAATGCAGGAAATTGTATATTTAACAGCATGAGCTCTTTACACTTTACTATCCTAATTCACCTAATTTTATAAGCCAGTGACCGTACTCCGTGTAACAGGGATTAATCTCTTGAGCTAATTGCAGGCTATTAGTAGGAATAATTAGGCTGAATTGGTTCACCATTACTCACGATTACTGTTCGGTCTGTAAATTTGCCTAGCCAATCTTCCATAGCTTTTGGTTTTGCCTGCATTTCGTTGCCTGCGTTAGTAAAATAGCGCACCGATTTATTTTCAGAGTCTAAACATGCACACCAGACAGTGCCAACTTTGTCCAATACTACTATCGATTCCATTATTGTGTACATTCCTTTCACGCCGGTAGTAATGACAGTAAATCCATCTTCCATCTGACTGTTAATTCGCTGAAAGTTTTGTAGAAATATCGGGAGATACTTCCCTGTCAGTCGTCCAATTTCATTGAGATCTATTTCGTCGAGGTAACCCCATTTAGCAGCTGACTCTGTTGCATGCTTGTAGGTGCCTGAAAAAGTGGTACTTACTCCATGCCAATAAGAGCAATGCGGCCCTTCTTCGATTTCCATATACCAACCGTCACGTTCTAGTCTTCGCCTAAAATGAATTTCACATTCTTTGTCGTCGGTTGTTTGTATTCTTGCATAAGCAGAATTTGGAGTTAGGATCTGGGCTTTTCCAATTACATGTCCAGTTCTTGCCCCATCAAAAATCATCAGTTCGAAGAAAAAAGCATCGGATGAAACTCTGGTTATGTGTAGGTGCCCGCCACGCACTTTTGTTATAGTATCCATATCCCAATTCCCCCACCAGATTACTTTTTTCTCTTTGATGCTTCTTAGGGCGCTATAGTATTGTAGGGCATGATGAAAAGTATCTATTAAACCTTCCTTCAGTTTCTGCTTTTCTTCCGATTTGTGTTCAATAGCTTCGTCAATATAATATTGAAGGACTCGGCGCCCTCTAAGATCAAACGGAAGTAAATCAGGCCCCCCAAACGCTGCATTCTGCACCATGATGATTCTGTCCCAACCCAATATGGACGATGCGTACCCGAGCTCAAATATGACGTTAGGGTTGGGTGTTTGACGACCCTTTGAGTTAGAATTAATAATTGAAACGTCGCACACAAAAACGTCTGACTTGGCGATTTTCCCTGTAATCGATTCAACGATCGATGGGCTTCCTGGTATGCCATAAGTGTCCCGATCAATAACTGCTTCCAAAGAAAAGGCTTCGGTTTTTGAAATATGCCTCGCTGCCTTTTCTAAGGCGTCATGAATAAAAGATCTATTCAGTTTATTTTCTAAATCCGACTGCCAAGAATAAAAAACCACATAATTCATAGATAAAATTTAAATAACAAACATAAGCTTTCTTTACTTTCGAAACGCGGACGGTTTATTTGACTTTCTACAAAAGGTGGTTGGGCTAAGTGAATTCGAATTTTTGGGTCGGACATCCACAGGTTTGAAGATTTATTTTTAATCTTTAACTCATATATCAATATCTCCGATAGAAATTCTTCGTCAAGATCCTCCATTCTCTCGTCGAACGAGAAGCGTCTAATTGAGGTGGTTATATTATGCGCGATTCCGTTTATTTCTTTGGCCATTTGTTAAAGGGATAAGAGTAGATGTTGATGCCTTTTGATTCACTAATTGTCTATGTATTTTGGCTCTCCGAACGATGAAAAATATTTAACCTCGTAATTGGGGATTATTTCAGTGATGTAGATCTTTTCTTCTTTTTCTCAATCTTTAGAACTTCGGATTCTAGGTACATTGCCTTAGTTCGTCCTTTGACCAATTGTGGCTTTATGATTCCATCATTGATGGCTTTCATGAAAGTAGAATTGCTGACCCCGCTCATTTTCAACGCTCCTTCCTTCGTCAAAAGTTGGTCTTGCATCATTTCTTGTTTGATGATGGCACGGAGCTGGGTATAGAACTCTTCGGGGGTGATGCTATGCAGTAAAATGGAGCCAGGAGATACTTTGTCCATGATGATCTATGAATTTTGTTATAATTCGATGACGTTGCAGTCCGCTGTTAACATTTTTTGCATTTTCCCTGTTATTAGCTCTAACGCATGATTGGCATAGTTGAAGTTGTCACACCATTTCTTGCATCGTCTTTTTAGGCTGGGTTCCAGATATTTCTCAAAGTGATACATGAATTTTAGCATTGCATGTGTACCCTTATAAACATCGATATACGCTTCGTATTTGCCTTGGTTAAACTCTGTTTTGAGGTTGGCGAGATCTTGACGAACGAGCTCCGCATCTGGTTTGGGAATGGCGTTGGTGGTGATATTGTTGACATTTGGCGGCATTTGGTATCGCTTGTCTTTGGAGCCTTTCTTTGCCGGGCCTTTTGCTGCAGCTACTTTTTTATCAAATGCCGCTTTGTCGTCTATAAACTCTTTGTATCGTCTGAGATTGATATTATGGGCTTTGACTTCCTGACCCAGGGCTTCGATATCTTTTTTATAATATAGATATTCCCGACCTTTTTTGATGACATGGTTGAAGGCGAATGCTTCCTGAATGAAAGCGCCGGCGCGCCAGGGAGGGCAGGGACCGAGGTACTTCGGCAATTCATTTTCGGTTAGCCAGTCTCCTCTATCGATGGTCATTTTTCTATAGGCTTTGGCAGCATTGGCTATGGCTTCTTCAGAAAATTGTTTTTCTTTAGGCTGATCAGCGGTGCCGACCACTTTGGCAAGGAGTAATCGCAATTCATGCAATTCAGTGAATATTTTTTTATCCATAGGCAGACAGGAGGAAAGGACTAAAATACTGCAAATATTTTCTTTAATACTTATTTAAATATTGGTGTAATTGGATGCGTAGTTCATGTATGACAATGGGGGTTTTGTCCTGTAAAACATTGGTTAACAATATGGGTGGTTCGATAAAAATAGCGTGTCGTTGTATGTGAGTCGATATGATTATCGGGGAGAAGAATTAAATTTGCGACGATATGGAAAAAGCAGTCGCATTCCTGGATTTACTGGCATTCTCGAGCAGGATTCGGGAAAATACACCAGAGGCGCTTATGGCCTTTACGAATTATCGGACGATTTTGCAAACGGCATGGCAGGATAGCCAGCGGCATCCGGTTGAATCATATCCGGAGGTCTTAAGGGAGCTGGTTGCAAGAAGTGGGATTGATTCATTTGAGCATTTTTTGCCCTTTTCTGATTCCATCTTCATTGCTGGTGAAGATCCGAGCATGTTCTTGATGCAGCTGGGGCACTTCGTTTTAAACTGCTTCAGGTTTACGGCGAGGCATTATTTGCAGCCAGAGGACCGTGCAAATCCCACTCAGGTAACTATTCCAGAGATAGGCAGGGGGCCAGACGGACATTTGGTTGCCAAGGAGACGCAAATGCACTATTTTCCTACTTTGTTCAGAGGAGGTATAGCTTGGGGAGAGGCTGTTCCGATCAGCTTGTTTGGAATTGTCCAACGGAACCCAGTCGAGATAGCTAACTTGGCGGGCAAGGCGGTGGTTGAGGCGGTTGGTTTGGAATCAAAAGTTAAGGGACCAAGGATTATTTTTGCCAAGGATTTCTATGAGCGGTTGAACGATGCGGCGAGGGTATATGTAAAGGAGACGGAGATTAAGGGTTACTTTGAGCTGTTATGGCCAGGGTTTCACTATATTTTGAGCAATGGGTCACGCGAGACAAATAGCTTTCGTGACCTTTTCATACCGGCTGTAAATTTATGGAGAGCTCATAATCATACAGCATCTTCTGAACATTATTTTAGGTTTGTGGAATTGGTGGTGATGAGTACCATTAAGGTATTTGAGTCAGCAGGAATGCTTCAGGTTTCTTTGCAAACGATTAGGCAGGCTATAACCACCGCGCAGCTGGGGGATAAAATGCAGGCGCTTTTAAAAGATTACCATAGGAGATAACTGAACACATATTTCGGAATTATTTCAAAATTCCTCAGGGATTCCTTTTAAAAAGGTGAACCGAAGCGTGTTTATTGCAGTCTATTGGAGCTGTGTCAGATTGCTTTTATGGTTTGATTGAGGTATGATTTCATCTTTTCGAGTAAGATTTCATGGGCGTATAGGAAGGTCGGGGACGAGCTAAAAAGGAAATTCAATGGCTTCGTCGCTGTCCGGAATACTTCATAGTTCCTGCCTTCTATGACGCAAGTATAGTCGTTTTTGTTGAACATGTCCCGTGAATTTATGGGACATTCTGTTTCGTGGTAAAAAAAAGTTCTTCTTTCCATTAAGCCATCGAGTGACTTGAGACTGAGTTTATGAAGAAGTGGCTGCCTTTTGATATCTTGTTCCAACAGAATGGTGTATATGGTGATGTCAGCTTCTTTATCAGCGAGCTGATCTGAAAGGAGGGGAAAGTTTCTATTGAGTAAGCCCGTGTAGATTCGTGGGAGGTTTTCAAAAAATGTTTTGACGTTATCAAGCAATATATTACGGTCCCAGGCTTGCCAATCAAGCATGCCTACTCCGACTTCAATCTTATTGGGTATAAACTGCCGAATGACGCTGCTTTGCCCTATGGCATTAAGGTAGTTGCAGTAGTAAGATATGAGATCTATATCAAACATAGTTGACCTCAAAGTCACTTGGAAAGGGGATACATAGCCCTCGTTCAGGCGTTTTTTTATGGCTTGGATTGCTTCACGATTGGAATGCCTGAGCCGATTATTAGTATAAGAGTCGATATCTATGTTTATCTCGGAGGGGGTGTTCTGGAAGTTACCTTTTGTTGACTCTAAGGCAGGAATTACTGATTCAAGCAAGTTTTTAAAATCGCTAAGGTCATATGCTGGAGCGAATGTATCGTACCCCAAATATTTAGTGAAATTGTCGATGAAGGCGACAATATATTCGTTAGCCGCGAAAGTATCATCAATAGGAAATCTATTCTTTTCAATTGTCGAGATGATTTCTTCGCTTAATTGTTCATAGGCGTATTTAAGAGGAAAACTACGAATGGGGTTTTTTTGACTATTTGATACTATTGCTCTAATATCGTGCGTTTGCCACAAGCTAAATAAATCCATACTGGGAAGGTGCTTGAATTGCATTATCAGTGGATCATTTTTGGTGTACGGTATGGGCAACAGCATGTATGAGACTTCCCTGAAAGAATAAGCGCCGATTGCCATGCCAATTTTCCAATAATTTGGATAAAGTACGTTCCGAATGGCCCTAAAATCTCGTTCGAGAAGATTGTTATATATGTCCAGGAAAAGGTGAATTTCTTGAACTATTTGCGCTGGGAGGTTTGCTATTTCGATGTATTTGGCAACCTTTTCGGCCTCCGCTTCTAATTGTTTTATACGGGCCTTTTGCGCCACGGAATTATGCTTGCTTTCTAAAACAATATCGTACAGTGCCTGCCATTCGTCGATATATCGATCGTTGTTTTCGTCGATAATATGTTCGGGAGCAAAATATATGGTTTGGCTTTTTCTGTCCGGTTCGGAAAAAAAGTCGCTTACAGTTTCCATGCCGACATGGTGCCAATATGCAACTTGATTTTTCATATTTACGGCTATCAATATCGGCGGGTTGGCATTAAAATGGCAGGCGGCAACAAATTCCCGCTCAAACGAGAATTTGGGGTTTTCATAATTGCTCTCGGGTAGCGTCTTTAGTTGAACATCTATTTTAGCGGTGGGTGTACCTTCCGGATCTGTCAATTCCAGGTATCCATCGAAATTGGGTGTTTTGTCATTTTCTCTGAGATAAGGCTTGATGCGGCTCTTATTTATCAGCATTTCAAATACGACTCTCGCCGTTAATTCTTTGGTGGAGTTCGTCGAATAGCCTCGGGGTTTTGCATCAGAGGGGAGCTCCCAAGTATTGTCCATTGACGATATTTTGATGAAGGTACGATTTTATTAGCTGGCGTCTTATTGATGCATAGGCGGATGCCTGAAGTCTGTGGATTCATATTTTTTTACCCAGTCTGCAAATTCTACCATAGATAGGATCTTTGTTGATATTTGAAGGTACTTGAAGACCGCAGCCGACTTTTTTCTCGCCCTTTCATCATCCGTCACAAAGATATCGCAATTGCTGGCGTAGAAGCAATGGGTAGCGTCTGCGATTAAATTCATAAAGCCGTGGCGATCAGTTATTTTTTCTTTTGAAAAACCCAGCAAGTCAAGGTTCATGAAAAGGGTAAAGATGATCTTTTCTCGATCATCGGTTTCTTCATATAGTAGGTCTTGTAAGCCTTCTCTCATTCTCTGCCCGAAATCGGTGCCTTCGAGAAGGGTTTGAATCAGGGTAAGGGGATCAGGCAATCCAGCAATTTTTTCTGCTACGTTGGCTTCGAGAATGGCGTGCTGTCGGAGTGGCTTGTAAATGGGAAAACCTTCGTTGATTAGTTCGCCGACAAAGACTGCGAAGTCGCACAGAAGATTGTATACCGATGGTTCGTTCCTCGTCCTTGTTAACTTAATGGGTATTGCTGAAAGGAACCGTTCTACTTTGGGAAAGTCCACATATTTATCCTTGAGTCTTTCATACGCAGAACATCCTTCGATCAGGATCGTATAGTCTAGCTTTTCGTTACCAGGTGCATGAAATTCAGCGTTGAATTCATTGTCCTGGAAAAAGAAAGTTTCAGGGTCTACTTCTTTAACAACAGTTTTATAGTCGCCCATGTATTGGTCAATCGGCTATTATGGGTAATGCTCCCGATAAACCGAAGTTTCTCAATGGCTCGTTGTTGGTCTTTGACATACCCCTTTCGTACGTCCATAAGGTGTGCAGGTGAGTAGAGAGGCCTAACATCGGCGTTTTTTTCAAGGAAGGAGGTGATTAAAGGGGCGTCCAGCTGCCAAGGTTGTTTCGGATAATCTTCTGGATGGTGCAAGAAGGATATGATATTGGTGTCCAGATAGACGGTAATCATGGGGGCAGTTGTTAACGATCTCGAAAATACATCTCGTGTTTCGCTAGTGGTTTTATGTCTCGATAATAGAGTTTCCCGTGGGAGGCAGATAGGAGTTGGATAATGTATTTAGAAAGAGTATCATATACAAGATGTTCGATTGCCCCTGCTCTTTTCCTCCAACCGGGATGTTCATGAGGCAAGTCGAGTTGGGTGCAAACCAAGCTTGGCGATTGTGCAGTTTTTCCGATAATGTTATTAAGTTGGAGAATGTCGTTGAGGTCTGAAAAATCAACATATTCACGCCGACCGCCTTCATGGTTTTTGCCAAGAATAAAAACGAGGCATGCGCCTGGTTGATCTACTTGGATGTTTATAGTGGCTTCGGTACCATTTTTTTTGATATACTTTAGTAGGAGAGGTAAGTTGATTTCCATGTTGGTATATGGTTAGTGGGTTGTAATTACGGTAATTTCCGTTAAACAAGTAAGGATTACGCAACGACCCCATGAATTGGCGGCAAAGCTTTTTCCAGGGATTTAGGCTATCCTAACAGAATATTGAAAGAGCCACCTCCCTGCAATGGTTTTAACCTATGTCGGATTAGTTGGAGCCCTGGAATATGTTTATAGTGCTTATAGTTCATGGTCAGAAGCGGTAGCTGATAATGCAAAGCTGTAGCCGCCACAAAGGTGTCGCCGATGTCCGTGTCGTGGCTAAGGACGTATTTCTGTACAAGAGAACTAAAAATATTAGAGACCTGATAATCTATAGGGAGAACAATATATTGCTTTAGAAAGCGAGTAATCTGCTGTAAATTTTCTTTATTAGTTGCCCCTTGCTGGATTTCTGCAATAGTTATGGCAGATAGCACTATATTAAAAGCTCCGATGTCATTTCTGAGGTAGGACGCAACTGCAGGGTTTTTGCGTAATACTTCGATCATTACGTCCGCATCTACTACTACCATTTTTTCCGCCTTTTTGCAGCTCGGATTTTTTCAATTGAAATATCCTGTCCTTCCCATAATCCATACATGCCATCAATAGCCTTTTCAGGATTCCGACCTGGGTTGTCGTATTTTTTGATCTCCCTCTGCAAAGCCGTTTTGCCTTTCTTTTGCTGGGGTAACTTTATGATGGTAGCCATATTTTTACTAACTTAATACATAAAAATAAACAAAAAAACTGATATATAGTTGTGAATAAAACACTCATCCTATGAAGTGGAAACAGATACTATTTTCAAATATGTTCTGGCGGAACATGCTCGCAGATTTCGGAGGACGGTCGGGATACGATAGGACACCTGGCAATTTTACTCCATATTTTCGTTATAAGATTGGAGTATACGAACCAGATGAATATTTGTACTTTCCTAAAGAGCCATTCCCACTCCGGTATAAGAACGAGATATTTAACAAGCTGTTTGAATATAACGGTTTCGATATCATTAAATACCTTGACTTTCATTTCACTAATTATCAGGACAAGGATGATTTCTTACGTTTTCTACATTACGAGATCTCCGAGCGGTTAAAACTTGGTTCTGGCAAATCCCGGAATTTGAAATTGCAATCCGCATTGGCTTGGGTCACTGAAAAAAAGGCAACTCTCCAACAACTCAGGGAGCGCAAACTAAGTGAAGAGATAAAGAAAGGTGTCCAGGAAATTGTCACATCGGAACCTCATAGCTCTCTGGAAACTGATGCTCTGATTCAGTTGCTTGCCGACAAATTGAGCAGCCATATAGAAAAGATAATGGCCGAAGCGGAGGAAGGTATAAGAGGCCTAACCGGGTCATTTACAACCGGAAATATCCAGGTAAACAACCGGAACCACGAGGAAAAGATAATCCAGGTCCTTATCCTATTGCAGCAGGTGCAGGCTCCTTCCCATATTGCCAAGGCGGAACTGGTTTTTAAAAGGTTCACCGCTGCCGATATTGCCGCTATCTTACACTTGCATTTTGAAGCCTTCCATGATAATAAGCTCAACACTCTCCAACGCAAAGTCGGTGACCAAATGGATAGGATAAAGACAAATAATTTAAAAGTAAAAAGACTAACAGAGGCCCTACAGGACTTCTTTTATTGATCTCCCGAGTAATTCTTAAATACACATCCTTTCCTTTACCCCGTCTAATGGATTATAATCCAACTACCTAAAATACACGGGGTATCCATCATTGCCCGACCTTGCAAAAAGCCAGATCTTGCTTCCATAAAACTAATTTTTATGGACACTTTGTTTATTCCAAATGAGAACGATTTCCGGAGGTGGATTAAGGATGCAGTGAAAGAATGCCTGGAAAATACCCCAGTCAAAAGTGCCCATCCTGATCATCCGCCGGAAGAGCCTCTATTAAATCGTAAAGAGGTCGCCGCCATCTTTCGCATATCCCTTGTCACTTTACACGACTGGATGAATAAAGGCCTTCCTTGTCACAAACAGCGAGGTAGGGTGTACTTTATCCGGTCCGAAGTACTGGAATATGTCAAAAGGAATCACCGCCAGTCTTTCAAGGGTAGCCTGGATAGCTAGGCAATGCAAACTGATATTGTGAATATTTAAAATGTAAGTTATGGCAGATTTTAAAAGAAGAACCCTGCATCTAGCTAGTGGAAAGCAGGTCAAATTATTCGGCAATAGTGTTGCCATCAGTAAATCTTTAGAATTGGGAGAGGGATACGCCCCGAACATTTTGTCGTTGATGGAAGATCAATCAGACAGTAAAACTCCGCCCAGCTTGTCCAATCCACATAAATTAACCGTCGATGAACTCATGGACCTTGCGGACTTCAATATTCAACTATGGATGGATCTAAAGGCAGCTCTCCGCCGGTGTGGGCAGGTTGATCCCCGGATTTTCAGCCAGGATACCCCGAAGAATACCACCGTGGGCACAGAAAAGCCGGAGGGTGTTCCTAAGCGTAAGACTAAAGGGAACGAAGACCCAGAAGTTCAAGGCTGATCGCAACAATAGGAAGTACGGGGTGCATAGCCCCCGGTCTTACACAGGACCCAGGGCGGTAGTTCGCACCCTGTATAGGTCAGGCCGGGACTTCGGAGTTCGTTAGGGCCAGGGCGGTAGTTCGCACCCTGTATAGGTCAGGCCGGGACTTCGGAGTTCGTTAGGGCGAGCGGTGTTGTTGTCGGGCAAAAATGCCCCTCCACCAACGCTCGTCCTATGCTCCCGCTGGTCGCATAGGAAAATGCAAAAACCGTGAACAAGATAAATGTGAGGATATGGACAATGTGCGGGTGAAAGGAAAAAGGGCCGGACGGCCTGCCAAAGACATCAAAAAGGAGATCAAGGTATGTATACGATATTCCCGGCACGATCTCTTTATCGTCCGGGAAAAGGCCGCTAATGCCGGCTTAAAACTATCTGCTTACCTGCGGAAAGTGAGTATGGAGACCAAGGTAATCCCCCGGCTGACAGAGGAAGAAAGGCAATTTGTAAAGCAACTGATCGGCATGGCCAATAATTTAAACCAACTGACCAAGGCCTGCCACCAGGAAGGCTTACTCTCCGCTATGCTGGATTTTGAAAGATACCGCACCGGCATTGATGAACTACTAAAGAAGTTGAGGACATGATCAGCAAGCCGATACCCGCTGAGTCCTTCTACCATACCTGCCGGTATATCTGTCTAAAACCAGGTGCCGAGGTCCTGGTCACGGAGGGCGTCCGGGAACATAATTATAAGGTGATGGCCGAGGATTTTATCCGGCAGCAGCAACTTAGACCCAGCAAGGCCAAGGCTTGTCTGCATGCTATTCTTAGTTTTCATCCCAGCGAAAAGCCTTCCAATGAGCTAATGGTGGAGATAGCCCGGAAGTATTTGGAGCGGTTGGGAATCGTTAATACCCAGTTCGCCGTTGTCAAACATACCGACCGGGCGCATCCCCACCTGCATATTGTCGCCAACATGGTGGACAATAAGGGACAGGCCATTTCTGACAGCTGGATCGGACTCCGGGGGAAAAAGGTGGCCCAGGCGCTTACCCAGGAATATAATCTTGTGCCAGCCATCCGGAAAGACCTGGCACTGACCCATACGGATGCTATGAACGAGCAGGAGGCTATTAAGTACAAGATATATCAGGCTATATCAGAAAATCTCCCGCACTGCAGGACGCTGGAAGACCTGGAAAAGCAACTGACGTCCCAGGGTATCGAGGTTCAATATAAATACAAAGGCCAGACAGAGGAGAAACAGGGCATCAGCTTTAAGACGGGAAATGCGTGTTTTAAAGGCAGCCAGATCGACCGGAAATATTCCCTGGGAGGTCTGCAAAAGACCCTCGAACAGCACCAGCAGGAACAAAGGATGCTCGAAAATAACGAAAGGGCAGATCAAACCTCTGCGCATTTCAAGAAACAAAGAAAGTCCATTCCAAAGTCCACTGAATCGCCGATGCCCCATCATTCATCCCACCAGGATGCTGGCAAGGGCCATGGCTCGAGCCTTATTGACATCCTAATGCGTCCGGAGGAAGACCAGGGTTCCCTGCCGTATGAGCTTTCCCAGGAGGCTGAGGTCAAGAGGAGGCAAAGGAAACAAAAGCGCTCCCGTTGACAAAACCAATTAGTAATTCTAAAGAAATATTATATGAGTGAAGATAAGCAACAGCCTAGCGCCGCCCTGCTGGATACCATGATCGATAAAATGCAAAAACAGGATCAGCGGCTCCAGGCCCATGAAGAGAAATTGAACAAAGTGGAAAATGGGATAAAGATCGTTCCCCAACATTCCAAGGATATAGCGGAGATCCAAAAAGATACCCAGGAAATAGTGTCTATTGGAAGGGCGCAAAATACCATTATGGAACGGTTACAGAAGTTTGCTGCTGCCCTGGAAATTACGGCACATCTGCTCCGTCATCCCGTCCCAAGCAAGTCAGAACACCATCACCACCTGCCTAAGATTGCCTGGCTTACTGCCGGTCTCTTCCTGGCACTGTGTCTTGTTTGCTCAGGGTGGTATATGACAGCTGACCGCCTGGAGCAATACAAGGCCAATGACATTAAGTATCGGAAATTGAAATTGGTCGTAGATTCCACCTCCCGACAGCGGCTATATAGACTGGACAGTATATACCTGGCTGACCCCGACAAGATGGAAAAGTATGTAAAAGAACAGGAACTCTTAAGAGAAAAAAGCCTGGAATTGCATGACCAACTCCAGGCGATTGATAAAAAGATAGGGCAGGACGCAAAAACGGACCAGCCGCCTAAAAAGGCAGGCAACAGGCGGTAAAGCACGCGGCCGCAGCCGAGCAGCGGAGGAATATAGCCCAGCTCCCGGTCCGGCTTTGGCGATTCGAAGGGAGTATATCATTGCCCCTGCCTTGGTCCCTTGGGCATCCATTTATAGATGGATCAGCCGGATACCAGCCTGCATGTGTAGCCCCGCAATAATATACCCCCTTCGAATGTTGTCTTTTCTTTTCACCCGCCAATTTGGCGGCAAATGGGCTATCCCTGCCTATTATGGCTCCCCAAAACTCCTTTTTCACAGGTACGGTAAAGGTCCCCGTCAACTTTCATCCTTTGGTTTGCCGGGATAGGAATAGATGAATTTATTGTTCCGGATCATATCATCCAGGAGATAGGCCAGTTCCAACAAGGCGGTCATTTCATCATAGAACCAGACCAATTCGCCTTTTTGTTGGGGCGTATCGTCTTTCAAATGCGGTGAAGACATGGCCGCTGCAAACATGTCCTTTAACCTAAACCGCATCCGGCACAGCGGCTCCCAATTGGCAATAAAACAGATGAAGTGTATGGGATCTTCCCGCTGATATTCGGTTAAGGTGGCCGGCTCGTTTTCCCAGGGCTCTTCAGCACCATGGCTTAGATTGTTCTTGCTCATAAATATAAGTTTAGTTGATTTTCTTATTTTACGCTCTTCCCTGAACCTTTTTGTAAAGCCCATATAGCTTCTGAATATATCTTTAAACCTTTGGTGGCTGGACAGGCTTCCACGAACATCCTCTCCATTTTATTGGCTTTAACAAAGGTCACAGCGTGAACATTGCCTTTTTGAAGGCTGCATATCAGGTTCATCTTTAGAGTTTCATCCTGCAGCTCCTGGATAGGGTAGGTACTCAAGACCTTTTCCAGATCGTACCCATAATCCTCTCTGAACTGGCGAACCTTGTAATTGGTATCGTCTCGAGTCTTTTCACATAAGGAGAGCTGTATCCAGGTGGAGTATTTTACATCATCGGAATTCCAAAGGGTGGTATACACTGACCTTCCTTGCAGGAGATTAAAGGCTTCTTTGAAGGTCACACCGTTTCCATTTTTGATATGAAATGTCTGCTTTCTAGTCTTTATGGGCTCAATCTCATAAATTAGCAGTGCTTCATATTTAGTGAAGAAATAACAATCCAATTTATCAGACTTTTGGAAAAATAGGGTAGCCCTTATCAAACTCTTCTGATCGAAACCAGCGGCCGTTTTTAATTGAAAAGCCGGCGTACCGTTTTGCATCTCCAACTCTAAAAAATGGGTAGAAGTCACATCCCCAAATCCCAGGTATCTGAGTTTCTCTTGCAGCAAGAGAAGATTTCCGTCATTCATAAAATGGTTTTTAGTTTGTCAAGGGTCTCTGTTATCTCTGTCGCGTTATTCCAATGATTAGCCAACACGAAGGCAGCCTCGAATAGCTTTTGGAAATGTTCGAATTGTAGTAAAAGGTCTAAACGCTCCCCAGGTTCCCCGAAGTCACTGTTATCGCATGTAAGGCAAGTTTCCACCATGCCCCACAAGATTGCCCGGCACTCGCCCAGACGATAATCGCAAGTGAAGGATTTTATATATTCCCTCGCTGTTTGCGGAGAATTATCCTTTAAAAGAAGTATTTGATTGAATATTTCGGATTGTCTAGAAAAGGGTAACATACGCTGTTAGATTTATAGATGAACAATCTTCAAGCGTGTATGCTGTCTCTGTAATTCTTTCTGTTACGAGGTGATTTCTGGGAAGGAAAAAGCCAGGAACTGAGTGGTAATAGCTGATTACCACTGATAAAAGAAAAAGACGTGGGTTAGTCCAAGCCGATACCGACGGGCTGCAACACCCTTGATCCCGGACAAGAACGCCCACGCCTCTTTATCTTCGGCATACTACCAAAGGAGAAACGTGAGCGATTTACTCCATCATCCCGGGATCGTTGAAAGGTTGCAGTTTTCGGTATCCGAGAATAAAGCAAACACGCTTACAATATCTTATGTGTTCGCAAAGCTATAGCTTCACTTATGAAGTATCTAGGAGTTTCATTTTTGGTTTAATTTTTATATTATAAATGTATGTAAATATATATTAAGTATAAAAAATGATTTAAAGTATATCATAATAGACTTGTTATTAGATCAATAGGATTTTTTTTGTTAGTTGCTAATTATTAGCAAATTAGCCACTCACAATGCCAGCTAAAAAAAGAAGGTATAATAAGATCAAATTAGTCCTTTACGATAAGGAAAAGACCAATAAATGGCTCGCTGAACAGTTAGGAGTAAAGAGTGTGACAGTTTCCAAATGGTGCACCAATGATAATCAGCCATCCATTGCGACCCTTTTTAGAATCGCTGAAGTGCTACAAGTGGGTGTCTGCGAATTACTCGTGACAAAATAGCGTATGCATTTATTCTTTCTGGGTAGTACGCCACCTCTAGGACCCAAATATATTTTTCAGACACTTAATCCCAATTTGATATGGAAGACTTGCGGTTAGACAGACCCGTCAGGGATAAAAAGGACGATAATTTCCAGCGATATGAATTTTCCAAACGCGTTGCCAGCATTATTAATAAAACGAGATCATCGAAATCGTTGGTTGTTGGGATCTATGGCAAATGGGGTGAAGGAAAATCTTCAGTCCTAAATTTTATTTCGGAGGAGATAGACAGCAATGCTATAAAGATAGATTTTAACCCCTGGTATTTTCAGGAGGATAAACAACTCATAAAATCATTTTTTGAGAGTATTGCAGGCGCGTTAGGGAAAAAGTTAACTACAAAAAAAGAGGCTATTGCTAAAGCGTTTGAAGATTATGGTGATTCAATCGGAAATATTGCCAACCTCTTTATCCCTTATGGCGTTGGAGCATTATTTGGAATAGGTAAGAAAATAGGATCGAAATTTAAGAATGACAGCCTTGAACATTACAAACGTAGAATTGAAGACTTTATAATTGAAGCTGATTGTAATTTCGTTGTCTTTATTGACGACATTGATAGGTTAAATATAGATGAAATACAATCTGTCTTTAAATTAGTTAAGTTGGTTGGAGATTTCCCACGATTTTCTTACATTCTTGCTTTTGATGATGAACTAGTAGCGTCTTCGCTCGGGCATAAGTTTGGAAATAAAGGAAAGAACGACGGATATGACTTTTTGGAAAAGATAATTCAATTGCCTCTGAACCTGCCTAAGGCCGATCTGTTCGCTTTAAGAAAATATTCTCTTAAGTTGATTGATGAAGCTCTAAATGGATTGCAAGTAGAGCTTACAAAAAAAGAGAGCCAGGAGTTTTTGGGAAAGTATGATTTGGCATTTGTTCCAGGTTTAAAGAGCCCAAGGTTAGCGGTACGATTTGCTAATTCAATCCGGTTTTCAATCCCTTTGGTTTTAGGAGAAGTGAATATTGGTGATTTGATGATTATTGAAGGGATTAAGGTTTTTTATCCGGAATTATATTCATTCATAAGAAATAACTCCTCGATTTTTCTAAACCGGTATGATAACCCGAATTATAGCGTTCGAGCAACTAAAGAAGATGTTAAGAGAGAAGTGGATTCTCAATTGCAGGTTTATGGCAATGAATTAAGTAAGAAGTTAAGAGAAATGCTTTGCGTTTTATTTCCGCAGCTAAATGGGCTTTACAATAATTATTTCTCAGGGCAAGGGATTGTTGATGGTTGGTATAAGCAGATGAAAATTTGCTCAGTTTATTATTTTGATCGATATTTTTCGCTTGTTGTTAAAGATGGGGATATATCTGATGTTTATTTTAGCCAACTATTTAGTGATATTGAGAAGACGACTGCCGATGACTTTTATAAAAAATTGCATAATGAACTCGATAAGTTAAGTATAGATGATTTTATATTTAAATTAAGATTTCTGCTTGATTCCTTCACGGTAGAGGCTGCGAAAACATTGTACTTAAGCCTGTCAATGATTGGAAAGTTGGTGCCAGTTCAACGGGGATTTCAGTTGTACATTCCCAGAGATGAGTTGGCAAAAATAATTAAGGGCTTGGTTTTGAAGCTTGAAAGGAAGAGCCGGGTTGACGAATGCCTCGAGGCCATTAAGGTTTCAGACCCCTTTAATTATAGTTTGTGTTTATACTCCAGGTTTATTGACAAGCATCATGTCTTGCCGGAAGAAATGTTCCTTTCTACAGAAGAAGCAACTCAATTGGGAGTCCTCATGGTTGAAAAATTCAAAAAGATCAATGAAAAAATTCATGTATTTGTTGAATTTTCAGACGAGGATTTGAATTCAGCTTTCACGATTTTTGATTCTCTCGGAAAGAATGAAGAAATTACGGATTTATTGGAACTGGAGTTTGTTCAAAATCCCCAGTTCCCATTAAAACTTATAAAAATTTTTACTCCCACGATATATATATCAGGCAAACCAGACTCATATAAACCAGAATTTTCTTTGGAAGATTATTTTTTTATGAAAAGGTTTATTGATCCTGGCATAGTGTATAAAAAAATTACAAGTGCTTATGGTAAAATACATAGGCAACCCGGAAAGTTCTTTAGTAAAGGGGATGTCTTGTCAGATATGGAATTGATCATGACTTTTCAGAAAATTCATGAAAACAACCAAGAAAATGAATCGGTACAATAAAACCGGAATGGGTAATCTTGATCTTGAAGTGCCTTTCGCTTGCAAAAGCTCTTTTTCTCCTCGGCCAAAAATGTGTTTGCAAATAAGAGATACCATACACTAGCAACCTTCATGATCAATTGAAGCCTAGTCGCCCAGAACATCAGTCGAGCCTGGACATCACGGCCAACATCAGATTTTTAGGCCCCTTGGAATACTTTCCTAGATTAAACGGGATTTGGCAGATGTGTGAATCCTGCGGTTCGGTAATTATTTCAATAGATCAGAAAGTATTCGCTTTAAAGGTTGGGTCGAACCATATTTATGATAGGTTTCTGCCAATAGCATAGGATATCTTTGTTCAGTACATGATATATAATTCTTCGCTTGACCATATAATATGGTATCTATCACGACTCTTACCCAACTAGGTATGATGATTGTCGGTTTGATATGACGGAATAGAACCTTCGTAGGAGTCAAGAGAAAGATCATTGGTGCAGTGTGCAGGGATTCACATTCTTCATTTAGGTATATTACTGGGTTGTCGCTAACCAGTCCCGGAAATCCGGATGGAAAGGTTATAATGGTGGCATAGTCTTGCGCCTTAAGTTTAAAGACTTCAGGGTAGGTTGTTCCAGGCATTTTTACGCGCAGAAATTTGATGAATTGCGGATTATTCAAAATGAGCTCTCTCTCCTTTTCATTGCTCAATCTTTCCCCGGTGGCTTTGTTACGAAGGCTCATTCCAAAGGCTGATAAGTTTTTTGCGTCTGCTATTAATTTTTCTAGGTAAGGGGTTTGGGATGGGTTTCTCCAGTAAAGAATGTTGGTGAAGTACTGAAGATAGGTCCATTCGTGAGGAGTCAATTCATGCGACTTGTCGATGGCGATTTTATCCAGTATGCGACTGATTTCATTATCGTCCTTGGTCAGACTTGTCTCTAAGAAGTAGGATGCATTTTGCTCGTTGTAAACGGTATTGAGATTCGGTTCATAGAAATGGCTATTGGGAGCGAACTTTTTTCCATGCTTTTTAAAAGCTTTTCTTTTCACGTCATAAATGTAAAAGAAGCCATCGTGGAGCGTAAAATGTTTGAGGTAGAAGACCGGCACAAAATGATGTCGCATTTCATTGAATTGGCGAGTTAGCGATTGCCGTGGCTCTTTTTCGTAGACCTTATATAAAGATACTTAACTTTTTCCTGTCTTTCGCTTGGTCTATGTTAAATAGACACATATTCACACCGAGTACGGGGAACGCTACTGTATCGAAGTGCCGAGGTTTTATTGGCACGCGAACTGAATGACTTTTTCCACTTTGGCGGTCATGCTGGGGCCGTTCAACGCGGGCGACGGATCATCTATGCTGTACCCGAGGCTGGTGCATGGTTGATATGCTTCCTTGTCATTTGCTTGATTCGGAAATGAATTTCACCCAAAGTTGCGCATTTCCCCAGTCGATCAAAATAGTGCATACCCGGTTCTTTTTCCTGCACCGACCTGTTTCTGAGCCCCACAGGGGCGACGCCTTTCTGGCCAAATACAGGCCAAACAAGCTAAAAACAGAGTGAGGACACCCAAAACGGCCTCAAAAAATCCGCCGTTTCGCTTGAGATCTGCATTGCTCCACGTTTCCTCATCGATTCGATGCCTTTTGGGCCTACAAAGGATGCATTTTCGAATCGGTTATTTTCTCGTGAGATACGGCTCATCGCAACCTTTGATCGTGCAGGACATAGCTGACAACCGGAAAGTCCGGCTATGTTTTTTTCGGAGCCGTTCCATACCCGATGCGCCACGCTGTTAGCCGACTCGCACCGGTGACAATGGATCTCGGTTTTTATTTGCGGCAGGGATTTCTACCGGCATGGGCTAAAAACCCATCTATCTGCCTGGGCAGACAAAAAACCATTTTAGAGAACAAATAAATGAAATGGCCTTCGATTGCTACTCACACAGCTCGTCTATTTCATTACTCATTTATTTAGCAAAATACGACTTATTGAATTAGATAATCACTGTAGGGCCACCCACTTATGCACTTTATATCCACCAATTATAGACTTCGAAATTAATTTTGTTTTTCTGAAATTAGGCGTATATTTATACAGATATTTATACTTTTTATACAATGCCGATTGATCTGGACGAAAAGGATAAAAGGGCGTATTCTCTCATTCGGAACAAGCTTTTGTATGAAGGCAAGAAACCAACTCTGAGGGAGATAAACGCAGTGACAGGGGGGAGATCGCCAAGGTCTGCGAGTTTGGTTATTGATAGACTAATACGGATGGGGCTTCTGCGGAAAACAGGTAAGACCCTTAAGCTTGCGGAAACCCCGTCGCTAAATACCACCTCAATTTCTACCATAAGTATCCCACTTGTTGGGAGTGTAGCATGTGGATTACCAATCCTTGCCCGGGAAAATATAGAGACATTTATTCCGGTATCAACAGCAATCGCAAAAAAAGGGTCGCAGTATTTTTTGCTTCGAGCGTGTGGAGACTCGATGAATGAAGCCGGAATTAATGATGGCGATATTTTATTAGTTCGTCAGCAGAATTACGCGGACAATGGAAGAAAAGTAGTTGCTCTCATAGACGATGAGGCAACAGTGAAAATTCTTGACAGAAGACAAAACGTGGTGATTCTTAGACCGAAATCCTCAAATTCGAAGCATAAACCGATCATTGTAACGGAGGATTGTCAAATTCAGGGTGAGGTAATTTCTGTTCTACCTAAAGATATATTCTAAGATTTTGAATAGCTGATGAGGAAAATAAGAATTTGAATATTATTAAATCGAGAATCTCTTAACTATAAAAATAAATAAAATGAAAGAGCCAGGATTAGATGATCGCCACCGCGACCAAGATGGTCAAATTCAGCAAAAGCGCGGCGATACCTTAAATAAGAATTTATCAGAGCCAATTCCGCAATTTTCACCTAACGCCCGGTTAGACACGATGCGAGAAGAAACTGGTAAGACTAGTATTGAAGATGTAAGGCGTGCGGCTAGAAATCGCAAATAGCCTTTACAAACCACTTTGCAAGCATGTTTAAAGGAATGGTTTCGACAAGAGCGAATCTATTCCTTTTCAAACAAGGAAGCATGTTCGCTTTTTTGTTTAGTAGCTCTTTCTCACCTCCGCCAAAAATGTGTTTGCAAATTGTTTGCAAATGAAAAAAGGCCGCATACTCGCGACCTTCTTAATCAATTGAAACCTAAGTGCCCAGAACAGGAATCGAACCTGCACATTGTTGCCAATACCAGATTTTGAGTCTGACGCGTCTACCAGTTCCGCCATCTGGGCCTCCATTTTCAGGGGTGCAAACATACGCATTTGCACCATCTTGTCCAAAAACCATTCAAAAAATCTATCTTTATCGCCCTCCGGGGGAACCGAAGGGTACGACGGAGAAAGACCTTTCGAAGTACCCGAGGAACGAAGGGTACGAACGAGGAAAGGGCGTGGCCAAGCAGCCCTGACGAAGTTCTCCGACGAAGGTCTCCCACCGGCCAACAAAATCAATAGTGAATGATCAGGATCGGCTTATTACGCGAAGGAAAGATACCCGCCGACAACAGGGTTGCCCTGACACCGGCACAATGCAAATGGATACAAAAGAACGCCCCGGACATTAGAGTCATCGCCCAGACCTCACCGGATCGCTGTTATTCAGACAAAGAATATCTCTCCGCCGGCGTAGAGATCAAACAGGATCTCTCCGAATGCAACATACTCTTGGGAATAAAGGAAGTCCCCGAAAAAGATCTGCTGGCAGACAAGACCTATCTCTTCTTTTCCCATACCAAGAAACAGCAACCCTACAACCAGCACATGTTCCGAACCATCCTGGAAAAAAGGATCACCCTCATCGATTATGAATGCCTGGAACACGACGACGGGCAACGTATCCTCGGCTTTGGCTTCTTTGCGGGTGTAGTGGGCGCCCACAACGGTATGATGGCCTACGGTCAACGTACCGGCCAGTACAGTCTTGGAAGGGTTCACAAGCAGCAGAGCTTCCGGGAATTGATACATACCTATTTCGGACTAAAGCTCCCCCGTATAAAGGTCGCTGTCACCGGCTCGGGCAGGGTTGCACATGGCGTACTGGAGGTGATGAACCTCATGGGCATCATCGAAGTGGAGCCCGACGAGTTCCTGGAAAGAAAATTCTCCTACCCGGTATTCACCCAGCTGAAGGGCCCGGGTCTTTATGAACATAGGGATAAAGGCAATTACAATAGAGAACATTTCCATGAGCACCCGGAAGAGTATAAATGTAAGTTCCTTCCTTTTACAAAGGCAGCGGACATTCTGATGAACGGCATTTATTGGGACAAGGGCATGCCCCGTCTGTTTGAATGGGAGGACCTGGCCAGGAAAGACTTTTCCATAACGACCATTGCCGACATCACGGATGATAAAGGCGGCTCTGTTCCGTGCAACCTGGGAGACACGTCCATACAGGACCCTATATATGGGGTCGACAGGCAGAGCAGGCAAAAAACGACCCCATACCTGCCGGGGTCGATCGATATCATGGCGGTAGGAAATCTTCCCAATGAGCTGCCCAGGGATGCATCCCGTTATTTTGGCGAACAGCTGATCAAATATGTGCTGGAGGACCTGGTAAGAGGCGGCTCGCCGGTGATAGAACGCGCCACGATGGTCAGCAATGGGCAGCTTACAGAACCTTACCGTTATCTGGAGAACTATGCCGCGGGTCACAGTTTAAGATAATAATCCCGCATGAGCTCCACAAACTCATCTGTATACTGTCCCTGCTCATTCTGGATGCTAAGCTCCGTCTCAGGGATGAAATTTTCTTTATTACGGGAGAAATGAAGCACGGCCCGAAAAAGAGCATGACGGGGTGTCTGTCGCACTAACAACCGCTCGCGCAAATGAAAATACCGGGATCTGGCCAACTCCTCAAAATAATATACCCGGTGATAGGGTAGGAGGATGCCAAAGGATCCCTCAGCCGAAAGATTCTCATCGATGGCTGACAGGAGCTCGGCCAGTGTCAGTTCTTTACTGTGCCGGGCCAGGTTCTTGGAATGGGAATCCGCCGCGAGATCCCCTTCATAAAAAGGAGGATTGGTAATGATAAAATCGAATTTATGCGGAAAATTGAACTGACGTATGTCCCCGGGAAAAACCCTCAGCTCGTCCCTCCATCTGCTCTGTCCGATGTTCTCCTTTAACTGTTTGTAGGCGGAAAGATCCAGCTCGATGCCCTGTATCTCACCCTTATGCTTCTGCGCCAGCATCAGCATAAGAAGCCCGGTACCGCTGCCGATGTCCAATATGGAAGAGTAGGCAGGAGTTTTCTCGGAGAACCATGCCCCCAGTATACAGGCATCCGTACATACCTTCATCGCGCACTGATCCTGGAAGATGGTGAATTGCTTGAATTGAAAATAAGGATTCGGCATCTGATGCTGTTTTACCATTCGGCGCGTGCACTGGCGCTGACAGAGAGGGGCGTCTCTTCTCCTGCCAGGTATTTGTGATAGGCTGTGATAGCGATCATACCCGCATTGTCCGTACAATACTCAAAAGGAGGTATAAAAGTATTCCATCCCTGCTGTTTTCCCAATTCCCTGAATGCTTCCCGCAGACCGCTGTTGGCAGATACGCCGCCGGCGATACAAAGGTCACGTACCCCTGTCTGCTTAGCCGCCTTCTTCAGCTTGTTCAATAGGATAGAGATGATCCTTCCCTGTATCGAGGCGCAGATGTCCGGAAGATTCTTTTGGATAAAGTCCGGATCCTGTCCCGTCTGTTCCTGTAGAAAATAAAGAATGGCCGTCTTCAATCCGCTGAAGCTAAAGTTCAAGCCGGGTATCTGTGGCTCGGGAAAGTTGTATTTCGACGCATTTCCTTCCCGGGCATACTTATCGATGAGCGGACCACCGGGATAAGGAAGGCCCAGCAGTTTGGCCGACTTGTCAAAAGCTTCGCCCGCTGCATCATCCAGGGTCTCACCGATGACCTCCATCTGGAGGGGAGATATGGCGAGAACAATCTGCGTATGCCCTCCGCTGACAGTGAGGCAAAGAAAAGGGAAGGAAGGTTTGGCCTGGGGTATGAGATTTGCCAGTACATGCGCCTGCATATGATGAACAGCCAATAAAGGGATATCCAGAGATAATGCCAGTGATTTGGCGAACTGGGAACCTACCAGCAAAGACCCTATCAGTCCGGGCGACTGGGTAAAAGCAATCGCCGTCAGGGATGTTAGTTCGCATCCGGCCTTTTTGAGGGCCATATCCACCACCGGTACGATATTCTGCAGATGCGCCCTGCTGGCCAGCTCCGGCACCACTCCGCCATACTGTTCATGTACCTTTTGACCCGCAATGACATTGGAAAGTATCTCTCCATCCCGGCAGATAGCGCAGCTCGTCTCATCACAAGAGGACTCGATCGCCAGGATGGTGACGGGCCCTTCTGCCCCCTTCGTTTTGTTCATGCGGCAAAGTTAGTGGAAATCAATGACCCATAAGCCGTCCGGTAGGCCGGAGCGCCTATTTCGACCGGATGGCCACCACCGGATCCATCCGTGCGGCGATGAATGCAGGAATGATACCCGCCAGTACGCCAGTAAACAGGCAGATGCCAACGGCCAGCAGGATAATATTCAAAGGTATAAAGACCTTAAAGGCCAGCATGGAGGAAAATACCAGGGTTAGAATGAATACGGCCAGCAGCCCGATCAATCCACCGATGATACAAAGAAAGGCGGATTCCAGCAGGAACTCCATCATAATGACATTCCGCTTGGCCCCGATGGCCTTTTTAAGTCCTATCTGGCTCGTTCGCTCACGCACTGTCACAAACATGATATTGGCGACGCCAAACATCCCCACGACCAGCGACAGGACGGCAATGGCCCATCCGCCGATATTCATCCCCGAAAAGATGGGCTCCAGCATCCTGCTGAGGCTGTCGATATCGTTCAATGCGAAATTATCTTCTTGGGTAGGGCTCAGCTTGCGTATGGACCGCATACCCCCCTGTAGTTCGTCCTTCAAGGCCTCGATGGATATCTTGTCCCCCGCCTGTACCAGGATTTTTGGCTGGGCATACTCTTCCCTGATCATCTGGCGAAGGAAATTATAGGTCAGCAGGAGACAGTTGTCATAATCCCATCCGCCAATAAGACTTTGCCCCTGTTTCTGTATGAGGCCGATGACGGTGGCCTCGCGGCTGTCCTTTAACTTGACCGTCTTGCCTACAGCTCTTTCGGGGTTGCCAAATAATTTCTCGGCGATGCTATAACCCATTACTACATACGGGCTTCCCCGGTCGAAATCCGCCTGCTGGAAGTAGCGCCCGCTGCCGATGGCTATCCGCTGTATCTTGTCGAAATCCTCCGTATTGCCATAAAAATTAACCCCTGAAAGGGAATTGTCCTCATAATCCACGGTGGATTGCATCTCTATCTCAAAATCCATGTGGGCGGCATCGGGTACCTTTAACCGCAGCAGCTTCATCTCCTCGAACTTTGGTACGGGCCGCTTGATGTACTTCCACCAGGGAAAGTCCGGCCCGCCCTCATATTGCCATTTATCTATATAAATGGTCTTATTCCCAAGGGATTTGATGTCATTATTAACAGCCATCTGCATGCTGCTGATGGTAGAAAGTACGCTGATTATGCAAAAAATACCGAAAGTTATGCCCAATAAGGACAGAAAGGTGCGAAGTTTGTTGGAACGAAACTCCTGCAGGGCCATCTTAAAGCTGGTCCACGCGATTTCCCGGTGCCGGAGCAAAAATCGAAACATAGTCTTTATCCTATGTAAAAACATAATCGAATATACATATAAGGACACAACTGTCAATGACAAAAACCGTTAAGTTTGCATCTTAAAATACCGATTAGTATTACATCTTAAAAAGACCCTTCATGCCCAATATTGAGAATCAAAATTTGAAAGTAACCATCAACACCAAAGGAGCCGAACTGGAGAGTATCTATCATAAGGGCCATCAACTCGAGTACTTGTGGGGTGGGGACCCCAATGTCTGGGGCAAGCATTCCCCCTTGCTTTTCCCCATCGTGGGCACCCTGCGTCAAAATACCTGGAATTATAAGGGGAAGGCCTATACGCTGCCCCGTCACGGGTTTGCCCGCGAGATGGAGTTCGAAATAGAGCAGCAGGCCAAGGATTCCATTACCTTGCTGTTGAAAAGCAATGACGCCACCCGTGCCAAATTCCCCTTTGATTTTGAGCTGCGTGTGATCTATCAACTGGCCCCTAACGGCCTGGCCACTACCTATAGCGTAAAAAACAACTCCAGCGAGGAAATGTTCTTTTCCATCGGAGGCCACCCGGCTTTCCGCGTGCCGCTGGCCGAAAGAACATCCTACACCGATTATTACCTGGAATTCGAGCAGAAAGAGACGGCCCCCCGCTGGCCCATCTCCAAGGAAGGCCTCATTGAAACCTCGCCCCAGCCCATTCTGGACAATACGAATATCCTACCCCTGACCAGGGACCTGTTCTCCAGCGACGCCCTGGTATTCAAGAACCTGTCTTCCACCTCCATCTCCCTGAAGTCCCGCCGGACACGTCATGGCCTGGACTTTGATTTTACGGATTTCCCCTATCTGGGTATCTGGGCGGCAAAGAATGACAAAGCAGATTTTGTGTGTATCGAACCCTGGTGCGGCATCGCCGACAGTGTCGACTCCGACCAGCAAATGACGGATAAAGAAGGTATTGAGGGATTAGCTCCGGGAGAAACATTTGAAAGGATTTGGGCGGTGACGCTGCACTAGAACTCAAAGGCCTGCACTTTTGTGTTCCGCAGTATCTCATGGATACAATGCCGGTGGTCCTGCTCTGTACCCTGGACAACCCATTCTCCCGTGATGATATCGGCGCTGGACTTGGATTGTCTGCTGCGTTTGAATTTCAGATGATGGGTCTTGAACAGCTCCTCAAATCGGTGGAGCGTCTCATTTTCGAAATCACAGACGATCTTGTAGTAACGGATCTGGTTCATCCGGTCGATCCATCCCTCCAGCAGGGCGAATACGACGATGACGACCAATACCAGCAGACAGGCTATAACCGAGATCAGCTTATATCCGGCCCCGATGCCCATGCCCAGCGCTGCCGTCACCCAGATCATGGCTGCCGTAGTGATGCCGCTGATCCTGTTTTGAGAAGATTCACCTTTGAAAATGACTCCTGCACCCACAAATCCAATCCCTACCACCACATTGGACGCTATTCTGTCCGGAGTACTGCTGCCGCCTATCAACTTCGAGAGGATGGTGAAGATCGTCGCACCCAGGCAGATGATGGTCAGGGTCCGAAAGCCGGCGGATTTACTCCTGTACTCTCTTTCTGCGCCGAGCAACCCCCCTACGATCACGGCCAGGAACAGTCTCCAGAAAATCTCTCCTGTCGTTAACATGGTCTTTTATTTTTAAAGTGCGGTTAATGTCGGGTGAAATACCCATCCTTGTATGCAATAAAGTATTCCTTATAATCTTTTTTCACCTGCTCTGCATAGCCGGCTGCATAATCCAATACTCCTTTCTGCCAGGAGTGGTCACTTCCAAAGGCGATCAGCTCATCCGGGATAGCCGCCCCCTGTCGTCCTGCACAGCGCAATTGGGCAGAGGCAGTTAGAAGGGCCATGTCTTCCATCACACATTCGATGTCCTTATACCTGTCCCGCATCAGCATAAAATCTATTTTATCCGCTGTGGGCTGCATCTCTTTTACCACATAGTCGCCTCCCTTGAACTGAGTGGTGCCCAGTAACGCAGGACATACGTTCTGCATCCTCTGCTGGATGGCGACCACCCGTGCCGCCTCGGATGTCCAGGCAGGCTGAGTGATATTCACGTGTCCGCTAATACAGGACGGTGGCGCCTGCTTCATGTCTATCAAAAGGTATTTGGAGGGGTTCTTGATCTGTCTGACGAGAAATACGTAGCGTTTAACGCCGAGGCTACCGGTGCCAGCCACCCGAAATGCGCAGTCCACCACTTCAAAGCGCCGGCGCAGCAAAGGGTCTGTCTGCATCCATTCCTGCATATGAGCCATCAGTTCCTTTCTCAGAACTTTGTCCAATGGGAAGAGCCGGATGCGGTCGATGCGCATAACTATCTTCCCCCCCTTGTCCTCGGTCCGCTGACGGATCAGGTCCTTCTGTCTACGCTCGCAGATCTTCTCCAGGAAAGTCCGTACGATGCCATTGGCTGTCTCCGGCTCAATATAGCGGGGCTTGCCCAATGCCAGCGTGTCGGCATAGATACTCAGGAACATCCCGGCGACCCTGACGGCCTCCTTTTTCTTGATACCCAAAGAATCCAGCCCGATATAAATGCTGGTCACCATCCGCGACACCTCCCAAAGGGCGGGCGCCAGTATGCTCTCGTCGAAATCATTCAAATCGAAATATACCAGGCGGTTGTCTCCTTTGTAGGTCCCAAAGTTTTCCAGATGGAGGTCCCCGCAGATCCAGCTCAAAGGAGACCGGGGAAGGGCATCGCTTGCCTGTAGATCTTCGTAGAACAGATGACAGGTGCCCCTGAGGAAGCGGAAGGCGTTTTCCGCCATCATCTGGTATTTAAGAGCGACATAGTCTGGCAGCCTGTCGCTGTTGAAGTCTTTGATCCTTTGAGGAATACTGGCCACGATGGTTTCTTTTCAGAAAGATAGGTAATATCCGGGAATTCAAAAATGCCCGTATCTTACATTGGTATGCAACACCCAAAGATGAAAGTACCCGGCCTTCTCCTGACCTTACTCTGCTGTTGGGCCATTACCGGCTGCCACCAGCCGCAAGCCCCGGAGTATTATGGATTTCAGGACCTTCGCATCGGCCATGCAGATGGTCAGCAGGCTACCCTTGGCACCACCCTGAAGTTCTACAATCCCAATTCTTTCAGTCTGACATTAAAAGGCGCCGAAATGGACGTATGGTTGAATGGAAGACCTACCGGACACTCTGTGTTGGACACTACTGTCCAGATACCCCAAAAAGACACATTCTATGTGCCGGTGACGATGCAGCTCAATCTCCAGGGTATCCTGGGCAATGCACTTCAGATATTGCTGGAAAAACAGGTGACCGTGACCCTGGATGGAAAAGTGCGTCTCAAAAGAGGCGCTATCCCTTTTAATCGTCCCTTTCATTACGAAGGGAAAGAAGATATCAATGCTCTTTTGCAAGGAGAGTATTGAGCGCTATTTTAATATAACCCACCTGTTCACAGTATTGGAAGAGCCTTCCAACACGATCTTATAGAAGGAAGAAGGGTAGGAGCTTATTCCGAAGGCTGCCGATTGCTGACCCGCAGGTACTTCCGCCAGCAGCTTGTATTCGTCTTTGCCGCCTGTCTTGAAATTGTTGGTGGTGGCCAGCCATATCTTCACGGTACCCTCCTTATCAAACGACTTCCAGCGGATGTCCAGCTTACTATTTTCCACTTTGACAACAGGATTTGCTACGGACAGTTTACCTATCAGGGGCACGCCGTCTATCTCTAACTGATAATCCCTGGGAATTTTGATGTCCAGAAACCGTGCGATAGTGGGCATGATATCCACAATGGCCGGTGTATAATCCCTCCAATAGTGATTCAGGTCTTTAGCATTGGTGACGATCCATGTCGTTCGTTCCCGCTCGGACTGTCCTCCATGTCCCTTGCCGCTGATAGAATCACGGCCATGATCCGTGGTAATGATAATGAGCCAGTCCTCTTTGAACTGTTGTTGACGATATTGCAAGGCGCTCCATATTCTGCCTACCTGCTTGTCCACATATTTTACGGCTTCTTTCTGCTCAGGACTGTCTCCAAACCGGTGGCCCATATCGTCGGTATATTCCAGGTACAGCCAGGTGAGGTCCGGCGCCTGTTCGCGGATACATTTTTCCGCCTCGTCCGTCACTTTTTCATCGATGTTGTGGATATACAGGCTTGCATTGTCATGAGGATAGTTCATCGTGTCCAGTTCGAGACCGTCGGCGTGATAGTCTACTTTTATATTGCCCGTCTGCGGTAGCGACTCGCCTACCAGCTTGGTGCGGTTGTCCAGCCAGGTGGAGAAGACTGCTATTTTTTTACTGCTGTCCGCTTTTTTCACGAGCTGGAAAATGGTGGGATAATGGTAGTTTGGCTCTTTTATATCATTGTCCCATACATTGTGCTTGTTCACCCATGTTCCCGTCAGCAGGCTGTTATATCCGACGGCGGAGATGGTAGGGGTCTGGGAATATCCGCTCCGCTCGCCGCCTACATATGCATGTTTGTATCCCTCTTCCCGGCCTATCTGGCGGGGAAAAGAGACTTTTGCCTTTTCCAATACGTCAGCGGGTATCCCGTCGGCAATGATAAAGACCACTTTTTTCTTCTTCGGTTGTGCAGCCGCGTGCAGCACCAGTAACACCATTGTAATAAGCGTGACGATATTTTTCATATCAGCCGGTTGATGAATTTTGATCAAAAATAAGGACTCCGGCATTATCGGGTCATTAATTTATATTTGCAGGATGAGCACCATCAGGCGGCAAAGCATTATTTCTTCCGGCATTGTTTATTTCGGCTTTGCGCTGGGAGGCCTGAATACGCTACTGTTCACCAAGAACTTTACTCCCGAGCAGTATGGACTGACGGGCATATTCCAGTCCCTTGCCTATATTATGTTCCCGCTGGCAGGCCTGGGCATGCAGGCCTTCATCTATAAGTTCTATCCCTATTATCACGACAACCTGCCTCCCAAGGAGAATGATATGATGACCTGGGCCTTTCTCATCAGTTTTATCGGCTTTCTTATTGTCATATCGGGCGGGTTTTTTTTCAAGGACTTTGTCGTAGACCGTCTCGGCGGTAAATCCCCCGAGCTGGTGAAATATTATTATTGGATATTCCCTTTTGGGGCCGGGCTTACTTTTTATTCATTGATGGAAACTTTTGCCTGGCATTTGAAGAAGGTGGTGCTGACCAGCTTTTTCAAGGAAGTACAGTTCCGCTTTTTCACCTTTGTGCTGATCCTATTGTACATTACAGGGATCCTGAAGAGTTTCGATACGTTCATAAGGGTCTATGCCTTTACCTATTTGCTGCTGGCTCTTTGCCTGTTTACATATCTGATCGTCACCCGGCAACTGCATTTTCCGTTTTACCGCAGCAGGGTATCTAAAAAGTTCTTTAAGAAGATCGTTACATTGGCCGGCTTTGTGTGGAGCGGCCAGATACTTCTCAGTATCTCCACGTATTTTGCCCAGATCATCCTTGCCTTTGTCATCGGGATGCGCGCTGTAGGGATCTATACGCTGGCCCTGTATGTCGGCGGTCTGGTGCAGGCCATCCAGCGTAGTGTTAATGCCGCCACCATCGGCCCGCTGTCCCGCGCCTGGAAGGACAAGGATTATGGCAGGATCAATCGCATTTACCAGCGGTCTTCCATTAATCAGCTGATCTTTTCCTCCGGCATGTTCGTGCTTATCTGGATCAATTTCACGGATGGGGTGCTTACCTTCCATCTGAAGAGCGACTACCTGCTGGCGAAGGCAGCTTTTTTTTACGTTGGGTTGAAGTTTGTCGTAGATATGGGTACGGGAGTGAATACGCAGATCATCGGGGCCTCCACTTTCTGGCGTTTTGATTTCTTCACTGGGGTCATACTTGCGGCCCTCACGCTGCCCGCAAACTATATTCTCGCAATAAAGGAAGGTTATGTCGGTCCGGCCATGGCGGACCTGGCCACTTTTACCCTGTACAATGCTATCCGTTGCCTCTTTCTCTATCGGAAGTTCGGTATGCAGCCTTTCAATCTAAAAACGCTGTATACTTTGTTACTGGCCACGTTTGGGTACTTCGTCTGTCACTTCCTTTTCGACGCCTACCACGGCATTCTCTGGCTGGTGGTGAGGAGCGTCGTATTTATTGGCATTTTTGGCATGGGCACGCTGCTGTTGCGCCTTTCGGACGATATTCTACCGGTGTGGGGGACGATCAAAAAAAGGCTGGGGCTGGCCAAAATTTCATAAATTTGCGGCCCAATGAGCCGATATACCAGCGAAATCAATAAGCGAAAGACATTTGCCATTATTTCCCACCCCGATGCCGGTAAGACGACCCTGACGGAGAAATTCCTCTTGTTCGGCGGCGCCATTCAGACCGCGGGAGCCGTAAAAAGCAACAAGATCAAGAAGCATGCTACCAGCGACTTTATGGAGATAGAAAGACAGCGTGGTATCTCCGTCGCTACGTCCGTCATGAGCTTTGAATACAAAGGCATGCTGGTCAATCTCCTGGATACCCCAGGTCACAAGGACTTTGCGGAGGACACTTATCGCACCCTTACGGCCGTTGACAGCGTTATCCTCGTCATAGACAGCGTCAATGGGGTGGAAGCTCAGACCCGCCGTCTGATGGAAGTATGCCGTATGCGCGACACTCCTGTCATTGTTTTTATCAATAAGATGGACCGGGATGGCAAGAATAGGTTCGACCTCCTTGAAGAGATCGAGAAAGAGCTGAGCATTCAGCTGCATCCTATGACCTGGCCTATCAACAGCGGCAAGGATTTCAAAGGCGTTTATAACCTCTATGATAAAAATCTTGTCCTCTTTACGGCCAATACCAAGGCAGTGGATGAGGATACGGTCCGTATCGATGACCTGGAGAGCTCCTTGCTGGAAGAAAGGCTGGGGGAGAAGGATGCCGCCATCTTACGGGAGGATGTGGAACTGGTGGATGGGGTCCATGGCGAGCTGAATGTGGATGATTATCTGGCAGGAAAGGTTGCTCCCGTCTTTTTTGGCAGCGCTATCAACAACTTCGGCGTACGGGAAATGCTGGACACCTTTATCCGCATTGCTCCGGGCCCCCGTGGCCGTGAGACATCCACGCGTCATCTGGAAGTGGAAGAGGACAGGTTCAGCGGTTTCGTCTTTAAGATCCATGCCAACCTGGACCCCAAGCACAGGGACAGGATCGCCTTTCTGCGGGTATGCAGCGGCAAGTTCGAAAGGAATAAATATTTTCATCATGTCCGGCTGGACAAGGATGTACGGTTCAGTAACCCTTATACTTTCCTGGCACGTGATAAGGATGTCATCGAAGCGGCGTTTCCCGGCGATGTGGTGGGGCTTTTCGATACCGGCAACTTTAAAATAGGAGATACGCTCACAGAAGGAGAGGACTTTTATTTTACCGGAATACCTTCCTTCTCGCCGGAAATTTTTAAAGAGGTAGTGAACAGAGACCCTATGAAGACCAAGCAGTTGGAGAAAGGGCTTCTGCAGCTGACGGATGAAGGAGTAGCCCAACTGTTCACCCAGTATGGCGGTAACAAAAAGATCATTGGCTGTGTCGGAGAGTTGCAGTTCGAAGTGATCCAATACCGTCTGCTGCATGAATATGGAGCTTCCGTTCAATTCAATGCGCTGCCTTTTTATAAGGCTTGCTGGATTACCAGCAACGATCCGAAAAAGCTGGAAGAATTCACGCGATTTAAACATGCCAATATTGCCGAGGACAAGGATGGACACCTCGTCTACCTGGCCCAGAGCGAATGGTTCCTGAATACGGAGCGTACCAACAACCCGGCTATCGAGTTCCATTTTACTTCGGAGATCCACAAATAGCCATTCTATCTTTTGTTCAGGACAGCGTAATGCCTGTATAGTTATGCGGGGTGATCTTCTTAAGCTCTTTTTTCAGTGCCGCGGATATCTTGAGCTTATCTACAAAATTGTGGATGGCCTCTTTGTCGATGCCGCCCTTGCCTCTTGTCAATTCCTTCAACGCCTCATAGGGCTGCGGATAATTCTCCCGCCGCAGGATGGTTTGTATGGCCTCTGCCACTACGGCCCAGTTGCTTTCCAGGTCTTTTTCCAGCTTTGCTCTGTTCAGCACCAGCTTATCCAGCCCTTTTTCGATGCTTCGGAGAGCCAGAATAGTATGAGCAAAGGGCACGCCGATGTTACGCAGTACAGTGGAGTCCGTAAGGTCCCTCTGCAGGCGGGAGATGGGCAGCTTGCCGGCAAAATGATCAAAAAGAGCATTGGCCACGCCCAGGTTGCCTTCCGCATTTTCAAAGTCGATGGGATTGACCTTATGCGGCATGGCTGAAGAACCTATCTCTCCTTTTTTTGTCTTCTGAGAGAAGTAATCCATGGATACATAGGTCCAGACATCCCTGCAGAAGTCGATAAGAATGGTATTGATGCGCTGCATGGCATGGAAGTGGGCAGCCAGGTTGTCATAATGTTCTATCTGTGTAGTATACTGCTGCCGATGAAGCCCCAGGGCGCCTTCTACAAATTCATTAGCCAGCCGGATCCAGTCCTTCTTAGGGAAAGCGACATAATGGGCGTTGAAATTACCCGTAGCCCCTCCGAATTTAGCGGAGAAAGGCACCTGAATAAACAGCTCTACCTGGTTTTCGAGACGCTCGACAAATACCATCAGCTCTTTCCCCAGGCGGGTAGGACTGGCCGCCTGCCCATGAGTCCTTGCCAGCATGGGTACATCCTGCCACTCCCGCGCCAGCACTTCCAGCTGCCTTTTCAGGTTCAGCAGCCCGGGCAGGTATTCAAATTCCACGGCATGCTTCCATAATAAAGGGATGGCCGTATTATTGATGTCCTGTGAGGTAAGGCCAAAATGGATCCATTCCTGAATGCTCTTTGTGTCCGCGGACATCTCCTCCAGCCTGGCCTTGAGGAAGTATTCCACGGCCTTGACATCGTGATTGGTGACCTTTTCTGTCTTCTTGATCCAGGCCGCGTCTTCCTGTTTAAAATTCTCCAGCATTTTTTGGAGCTGCACACGGACAGTATCCGGCATCTTGAAGATCCGGTGTCTGGAAAGAAATTGAAAATATTCCACTTCAACCAGTACCCTATAACGGATGAGGGCATACTCGGAGAAATAATCAGACAGATGTTGCACCTGCCCGCGATAGCGACCGTCGATAGGGGAGATGGCAGTCAATGAATTCAATTCCATGCGGTAAAATTAGCACAAAGCAGCGGGACAGAAAAATGATCATCGCCGGGCAATGGCTGGGGTTGTCCATGGTAGTTGCCGTCCCAAGAAAGCGAAGGGTCCTGTGTCGTAAATACCTGCATCCCCCGGCGGTTGAATATCGAAAACGCCTCCAGTTTCACATCTCCCCATCTTTTTACACCAAAGTAATCGTTATGTCATCTCCGTTGGGGGTAAACGCATTGAACAATCGATATCATGCATTTTGTCGGCCATCACCAGGGGAGCGGCATTGATCTTTACCTGGGAGCCATCTCCGCTCGTATTGTCGATCTCGCCCGGCAGGGTTTGTTATCCGCGTAGAGATAGGGCGGCGGAGGATCGCATTTCAGGGATATTGGATTTATTTGCGTCATTTATAGCCGGCGTGTACTTTTGCAGCCAAAATCTTAGTTAAGAATTGGAAAGAAAAATACGAGTTGGCGCAGTTAGCTACTTAAATACCAAACCGTTGCTCTATGGCATCCAACGTAGTCCCCTTATGAAGGACATCGAGATGGTCATCGACTACCCCGCCAGGATTGCGTCGATGCTGCTGAAAGATGAGATAGACATGGGATTGGTACCGGTGGCTATTATTCCTGCCATGAAGGAGCGTTATATTAATGGCGGTTATTGTATAGGGAGCAATGGGCCGGTGGCTTCCGTATGCCTCTTCAGCGAAACGCCCATCGAGAAGGTAGAAAAGGTGCTTCTGGACTATCAAAGCCGTACATCCGTGCAACTGGCGAAGATACTTTTAAAAGAATACTGGAAGGTAAGTCCGGAACTGATCAATGCCAGCAAAGATTTTAGGGATCAAATACGCGGGAATACTGCCGGGGTGGTCATTGGCGACAGGGCCCTGGAGCAACGCCAACTGTCTCCTTATATTTATGATCTTGGAGAAGCCTGGAAGAATATGACCGGCCTGCCCTTTGTCTTTGCCGCCTGGATCAGTAATAAACCAATTGATCCACAATTCGTTGTGGAATTTGATGCGGCCAACAGACTGGGTATCGAGCAGATTGACGCAGTGGTGGCTGAAAATCCCTATCCCATTTTTTCGCTATATGATTATTTCACGAAATATCTCGATTATCATCTCGATATTGAGAAGCGTAAAGGGTTAGAGCTCTTTCTCCGCTATCTCAATAATCAGACAGCCGGATCCAACTCTCAGGATAAATATCCTCAAAATATTTATTGGCAATAAAGTGCTTTGGTACAATGACGATCTTATCCTCGTTCTTATTTAAATAGGCAGACCACCAGCTGAAGGTGCCATTGGAGTTTATATTGTGTGCACAATTCGACATCAGGAACATGTCCTTCCAGCTGTCCTCTGCAGTATTGATGTTTACAACTGTGACATCATCCCCGGCGAAGTTCTCCTTTACCCAGGCATGATCATTAGTAAAGAAAAAAAAGTGCGGGTTGTTGACTAAGGCCTTCATTTTTTGAATGGCGCATACAAAATAGTTAAGAGTGCAGACAGAGCCGAGCTTTTGGTAGTTGAGGGGATCCAGATAATCTCCCCGCCGCACATGCACTGCTACGCTTGTGCACGTCTTTATTTTATGCAGTATCTCGGAATTGGCCGCCCCGATCCGGGACATATCGAATTGAAATGCCTGGAAGACCTGAGCCTTTACATCCCTGAAATATTTTTCAGAATGCCATCCACCCTCATAGAATTTTATTCCAGGAGATGGCCGCAATAATTCCGACCGGAAGGCGTAATTGTCATTTTCGCTGTAGATGGCAAGACCCATCAAATTGAGCAGACGGATGATAGGTTGAGAGATAAACCGCAGCTTATTAAAGACGACGATAAGATAAATGTAATAAAGTAACTTATTGAAGACTGTGGTTCTTTGCTTTATTCCGAAAACTTTATCCAACTCATAGCCGTTGTGAATTTTTTGAGACTTTCTATTAAATATGAATCTTGCGGAGCCCGAGATTTGTTTCTTATTTAAGAAAAAAGCATATTGAGACATCTGATTCCCCAGGCCATTAAAAACAAGTATCACATCCATAACGTACAAATTTACCGACCTTTCTATAAAAAAGCATCGTGCAGGATGAAAATACTGGTATTTTTAGCGATTTTTGCCGCGCATTGACTTTATTCGAAAACAAACTATCATAATGGGTTTCCCTTTAAAGAATCTGCTAGGAGGAATCAAATACAGAACCAGGAAAATGTTCCATCGCCCTTTTCGTATATTCGATATCGGCTGGCTGGAAGAAAAGCGTTTAAAACATCAGGCTGATACCAGTATAAAGCAGCATTTATATAAAGGGAAGTACAATATCTATTTTAGGGATGCCCCCGAGTTCATGGTTTCAATACAGGAGCTATTCATCGATGAACTTTATAAATTCAAGCCGGAGACGACCCGTCCGAAGATCATCGATTGCGGTTCCTATATCGGGACCAGCATCCTATATTTTAAGACAAATTATCCGCAGGCCATCGTCACAGGTTTTGAGCCGGACGCAACAAATTACTCGCTTTTGAGCCGTAACCTCGAAGGTTGGGGTTTTCAGGATATACAGGTCGTCAACGCAGCTATATGGATAAATAATGATGGTATCACTTTCAATTCGGCAGGCAATATGTCCAGCAAGATCGAGGCAGGAGGGAATGATGCAGCGGATATGAAAAAAGTAAAAACAGTCCGCCTGAATGAGTTGTTGAACGAGCCGGTAGACTTTTTGAAGATCGATATTGAAGGCGCTGAACTGCCTGTATTAAAAGATTGCTCGGACAAATTAAAAAATGTCAAGAATCTTTTTGTCGAATATCACGGGAAGTTTGAAAAGCCGTCCGAGTTGAATGATATCCTGGACATCCTGTTGAAAAACAACTTCAAATACTGCGTTCGGGAAGGGAATGTTAGTCATCCCAGACCCTTTTGGGATAAGGATGAAAAATTCGAGCACGACATGCTGTTAAATATCTTTGCTTTCCGGGACTAGTGAAGGGCCTGTTCCTTTTTTTTATAAAGGATGTCGTAATAGGTGCCGCCGCCTTGACGTTTAGCAAATGAATGGCGAGTATGTTCCTCGAATCCGTACTGCTCCAAAAATGCTTGCAGGTCTTTGACCTGGCAGCAGTCCTTATAGGATTCGAAGTCGGGGACTTCGGATTTGATATAATCGAAGTTCTGCAGGATGGGGGCGGCTCCCTGAAGGATCAACAGTTCCGAACCCTGCGTATCCATCACCAGCATATCATAATTCTTAATATCGATGTTATGTTCTTTTAATAGGGTAGGGAGCGTCTTGCTGTATAAGCCGATCGTCTTTTCGTAGGTGACATCCGGCCAGATTTCCTGATGAAGGTTCATGTCCAGGATGGAGGAGGATGCGCCATTGTTACTGGCGAGGTGGAACTGATATTCTGTATTATCGACGTCGGTTACGAGAGCTTTTATGGCTTTTTGTCTGGAATAGCCCTTGAGATTGGTTTGCAGGGTCTCGAATACATCTGGAATTGGCTCGATCCATATTACGGACAGCCCATGCTTGTCGTACAATTTGATCTCCTGTCCGATGTTTGCACCAACATGAATCACACCTTTAACGTTCTTAAACACCTCATTCGGGTCGCTCCCAAACATAGACCTGGCCTTGCGCAAAATCGATCTCATCGACATATTATAAAAATTTTTATTATTTGATGACCCAAAATACGAAATGCTTTTGTCATTTAATATCAAGGGATCACAAAACTACATGTCCTCATGGGCATTATCCAAATAATTTTCAAACACCTTTACTAACTAGATATCATTGCAAATATATTGGCAATTAGAGGGATAGCTTATTGAAATAAAAATTAGCTTTGCACTGTTTCGGGATACATGCATAACATTTATTATTAATATGAAAGTGGTTATATTTGCCGGCGGCATGGGGACAAGGATCTCAGAAGAAACGGAAACCCGCCCCAAGCCCATGGTTGAAATAGGCGGCAAGCCGATACTGTGGCATATCATGAAGATATACAGTCAGTATGGATTCAACGAATTTGTCATCTGCCTGGGCTATAAAGGATATATGATCAAGGAATACTTTATGCATTATTACTTGCATAATTCCGATATAACTATCGATGTGAACAACAATGGGGTGGAGGTTCACAATACCAATTCTGAATCGTTCAAGGTTACCCTGGTAGAGACAGGTTTTTCCACCAAAACGGCGGGGCGTCTTCAGCAGGTGAAGAAATATGTTGGTGATCAGCCCTTCATGCTCACTTATGGAGATGGGGTAGCCGATATTTCTATCCCCGACCTGGTAAGATTCCACCAGTCGCATGGGAGGATCGCTACGGTGACGGCGGTACAGCCGGAGGCTCGTTTTGGTGGAATGGTCTTTGATGATGACGGCCTCATTGAGCGTTTTAAAGAAAAGCCGAAGGGAGATGGCAAGTGGGTCAATGGCGGCTTTTTTGTTTTGAACCCCGATGTATTCAACTATCTGAAAGGCGATATGATGAATATCATGTGGGAGGACGATCCTATGGAGAATTTGGTAAAAGACAGACAACTGGCCGCCTACAGGCATACAGGCTTTTGGAAGCCCATGGACGCCATGCGGGACAAATTAGAACTGGAGAGCCTTTGGCAGAACGGACAGGCAAAATGGAAAATCTGGTAAATTTTAAGCGATATCATGAAAGTTTTTGTAACCGGGCATAACGGATATATAGGCCCCCATCTGTTGGAGCTATTGAAGAGAGAGGGGCATTTTGTTGCAGCATGTGATCTGGACCTTTTTGAAGCTTGTAAGATCGCTTCAGTCGTTGAGCCAGACATCACTTTGAAAAAAGACTTGCGTTCTTTGACGGTGAAAGAATTGGAAGGTTATGACTGTGTCATGCATCTGGCCGCTATTTCCAATGACCCCATGGGGAATCTTAATCCGGAGATCACCTACAGTATTAACAGGGACGGTTCTATCCGTCTGGCGGAGCTGGCAAAGCAGGCCGGTGTCGGACGGTTCCTTTTTTCCAGTAGCTGTTCCATTTACGGAAAGGGAGAGACGCCGGACCTGGATGAAACGGCTTCATTAAATCCGCTCACGGCTTATGCCATTTCGAAGATCGAGACGGAAAAGGCGCTGACAGCGATGGCTGATGATGGGTTTGCGCCTGTGTTCCTCCGCAATTCCACCGCTTATGGATATTCGCCCATGTTTCGTATCGACCTGGTGGTCAACAATCTGCTGGCATGCGCTTTCAGTAAGGGAGAGATCCGTATCATGAGCGATGGTAAGCCTTGGCGTCCCCTGATCCATTGCCGTGATATAGCACACGCTTTTGTGGCATTGCTGAATGCACCCAGGGAAAAGGTATTTAATAAGGCGATCAATATAGGCGCCAATGAAGAAAATTACCAGGTAAAAGATATTGCGGATAAAGTGCAGCAATTGATGCCTGCCGCCAGGATCGTATTTACTGGCGAGGTCGGGAATGATCCTCGGGATTACCGTGTTAACTTCAATTTGTTGTATAGTCTGCTCCCGGATTTTAGATTGGAGTATTCTCTGGACACAGGTATGGAGCATCTTTACCAGGAGCTCAAGAGGATCCATTTCAGCGCCGCCGATTTCGACGGCGATCGGTTTGTCCGGTTGAAATTATTACAAAAGAACTTATCAAAGATATTATAGCCTTTCATGAAATTCCTTCCTGCTGGTTTGCCCGGCGCCTTTATTGTGGAACCAGAACCTTATGCCGACACGAGGGGCTGGTTTGCCCGGATGTATTGTCGTAAGGAATTTGCATCCATTGGATATGATATGGAGTGGGTGCAAATGAACCAGTCTTATACAAAGCAGGAAGGCTCCATCAGAGGATTGCATTTTCAGCTGCCTCCTTACCAGGAGATCAAGCTGGTGCGTTGTATCGTTGGCCGGGTATGGGATGTGATCGTGGATGTACGGCAGGACTCTCCGGGCTTTTTAAAGTGGGTTGGTTTGGAATTATCCGCTGCCAATAAAAGAGCCCTGTATATACCTGCAGGATTTGCGCATGGATTTCAGACGTTGACGGATGATTGTGAAATGCTCTACTGTCACAGCATGGAATATATTCCCGGGTATGAGAGTGGTATACGGTTTGACGACCCCGCGGTGGGGGTGGATTGGCAATTGCCTATGACCATGATATCTGACAAGGACAAAAGGCTTCCTTTGCTGACCGATCAATTTAAAGGGATTAAAATTTGATATATGCAATGCCGATTTTGTAAGACCGAATTGACAAATGTGTTTATTGATCTGATTAATAGCCCGGCCTCTAATTCTTTCCTTTCGAAGGAGCAATTGAACGAACCGGAAATGTTCTATCCTTTGAAAGTATACACCTGTCATAAATGCTTTTTGGTGCAAATCGATGAATACAAACAGTCAGATGATATTTTTAACAGTGAATATGTTTATTTTTCATCGTATTCGAAGAGCTGGCTGGAACATGCCCGGAAGTATACGGAATCCATGACGGGCCGGTTCCATTTTAATAATACGTCCCAGGTGGTAGAAATTGCTTCCAATGACGGCTACCTGCTGCAATACTTCCATCATTCAGGAATACCGGTGCTGGGTATCGAGCCTACCGCCAATACCGCAAAAGTAGCAATGGGGAAAGGTATTGATACGGTAGTGGATTTCTTTGGCGTGAGGCTGGCCAGGGAACTGGCATCGAGTGGGAAGCAGGCGGATCTCCTGCTGGGGAACAATGTGCTGGCGCATGTACCGGATATCGTCGACTTCGTGGCAGGCATGAAGATCATGCTCAAGCCGGATGGTGTAATTACCATGGAATTCCCTCACCTTATGCAATTGGTGGACAATAGCCAATTCGACACCATTTACCATGAACATTTCTCTTACCTTTCTTTTTATACGGTGAAACAGATCTTCGAGTCCCAGGGGCTGGAGATGTTCGATGTGGAGGAGATATCTACTCATGGTGGTTCGCTCCGTATCTATGCACAGCATAGGGGATATACTGGCCGGCAGGTGGCCCCGGCTGTTGGCGCACTGTTGAAAAAAGAGACGGATAAAGGACTGAATGGACTGGCCTATTACGATCATTTCCAGCAAAAAGCGCTGGCTGTAAAGTTGGATCTTATTGAATTCCTGATAAGCCAGAAAAGGCAGGGCAGGAAGGTGGCCGCATATGGGGCGGCGGCAAAGGGAAATACACTTTTGAACTACTGCGGCATCAAGAATGATCTTATCGAATACGTCGCAGATGCAAACCCTCATAAGCAGGGTAAATGGCTACCTGCAAGTCATATTCCAGTGGTTGCCGAGTCTTTTTTGAAAGAGCACAAGCCGGACTATGTGCTGATCCTTCCCTGGAATCTTAAGGATGAAATATGTCTGCAACTGGACTATATAAAGGAATGGGGCGGGCGTTTCGTCATCCCAATTCCTGATTTGGAGTTGATCTGATCACTTATGAAGAAGATATTGGTTACTGGCGCTACCGGGTTCATAGGAAACCATGTCGTCCGCCGGCTGCTGGCCGATGGTCACCATGTCATTGCCACTTCGGCCAATCCCGAAAGGGCGTACTCGTACGACTGGTTCAAAAAAGTAGAGTATATTCCGCTGGACTTTTCAAGGCTCGACTCTTCAGTGAATTATTATCAATGGTTTGGTCAGCCTGATGTCCTTTTGCATCTGGCATGGGAAGGGTTACCGGACTATCGGAGTCCGCTGCATGAAGATGTCTATTTTCCCCGGCATGCATCCTTCCTTGAGAGCCTCATTAAGGGTGGACTGCAGAATATCAATGTCACGGGTACTTGTCTTGAATATGGATTGCAGGAGGGTTGTCTGCGGGAAGATGTAAAACCCATGCCTATAGTTTCCTATGCCCGGGCGAAGGACAGGCTTAGGGTTTTTCTCGAAGGAATGCAAGCTGAACACGCGTTCATGCTAAAATGGATACGATTATTTTATACTTTCGGAGAAGGGCAAAATCCAAAATCCTTACTTTCACAGTTGGAGAAGGCCTTGTCTGATGGGGAGCAGGTGTTCAATATGAGCGGCGGACAGCAGATAAGAGATTATCTATCAGTTGAACGTCTGGCCGGGTATCTCTGCAAAATAAGCTTTCAGGAAAAGACTACAGGTATCATCAATTGCTGCAGCGGGCAGCCGATCGCGGTAAAGCAGCTGGTTGCCGATTATTTGAAGACACACAATAAAACAATAACACTGAACACCGGCTACTACCCTTATCCAGACTATGAACCCATGTCTTTTTGGGGTGACACAGCCAAACTGAAAGATATCATTGAGCATGCCCAGGTATAGCATCATACTTCCGGTACGCAACGGGGGGGAATATGTAAAGGAATGTATGCAAAGCATTCTCGGACAGACATTGGATGATTTCAATTGCATCGTACTGGACAATGCCAGCACGGACGGGACGGCTGAGTGGATCGAATCCCTAAACGATCCGCGGATTGTGCTGCACAGGTCGTCGCAATCCCTGACCATCGAGGCCAACTGGGCGAGGATCAGACAGGTGACAAAGAACGAATTCATTACGCTCATTGGACATGACGATCTTCTGCACCCTCACTATCTGCAGGAGATGGATGACCTGATAAACCGTCATCCGGCCGCTACCCTCTATCAGACACATTATAGTTATATAGATGGGTATAGCGATCTGGTCCGTCATTGCCTCCCTATGGATGAGGTGCAATATGCGCATGAGTTCCTGGCTTGCCAGATGGCCCGGACCATCGATAGCACAGGCACAGGCTATATGATGCGGGCTGCCGATTATGACAGGCTGGGCGGCATACCGGCGGACTATCCCAATCTCATTTTCGCTGATTTTGCCCTTTGGATGAGTCTGATGCGGGGCGGATACAAGGCTACTGCTGCCCGTGACTGTTTCTCTTACCGGGTACATTTCAGTGTGTCCAAGACTTCCAACGGTGTGGTATACCAGGAAGCCTTCGGCAAATATGTCGGGTATATCCATGCCCTGATGCAGCAGGACCCTGCTATCCAGCAAACCGTGCAGCGTTATGGGAGGGACATGCTTCTGTACTGGTGCGAAAGTCTTTCGCACCGCCTGTTAAAGACACCTATCCGTCAGCGGTCGCTGAAAGTAAAGGACTACATACAACTCTGCGAAGGATATGCCAGGGAGTGGATACCCGGTCAGGATTTCCAACCCATGAAGAAGCTTCGCATACGGGCTGCCCAATGGATCGATGGATCTTTTCTCACGCGGGAATTATTCCGGCTATTCAGACGATTGCTGTAAATTCATGCTGCCTCGGCTATCATATGGCAGTCTTTCATAAATACATACTTTCCCTGGCGTTAATGGCTGTCTTTATCGGCCGTCTGTCCGCACAACAGCACAGCTATGCCCATTATGAAGTACGTGATGGCCTTGCCGGATCCACGGTCTATTGCATGGCGCAGGACAAGGAGGGATTTATCTGGTTTGGCACGGAGACGGGCCTCAGCCGATACGACGGGACGCATTTCCGCAATTTTACCATCCAGGATGGGCTACCCGATAACGAGATACTGAAAATATTTGTGGACTCGAGGAACAGGGTCTGGTTTATCCCTTTTAAGAATACGATCGCCTATTATTGGAAGGGGAAGTTCCATACTCACGACAACGACAGCTCCCTGCGCAAAATACCCGATTCGTCGGAGATGGCGCAGGTGGTGGAAGATCCAGCTGGCAATATCCTTGTTACCAGCCGGAAAGGCGCCGATATGATCGACAGTTCCGGACACGTCACTCATATTACCTCTCCAATGCCATTTCCATACATGTCTTACACGACTTCAGGGATTGACCGTTATGGCCGGCTATGCGTCCTTTATGGTCTCAGCGACAACTATGAGATAGGATATGTGGAAGGAGACAAGGTGGTAAGTATCAAAAAAGTGAATGCAAACGAAATGAATAGCCCTGCCCAGGACTATTTGGGGCCTGATCTTCAGATATGGCAGGTGCCGGACAGCACTTCTTTTTACGATCCGGTTCATAACACTCAATTCAGACTACGCCGGCCAAAAGGATTGATCAGCGTTTCTCGGATCAATACGGACTCGGTGACGATGAATACCACTACCCATTCCTATCTCGTGGACATCCGCCAGAGAAAGGTCACAGATAGTTTTTTACAAGACGAGTCCGTCAGTAGTGCGATCCAGGATGCAGAAGGGAACATCTGGTTCAGTACATTGGGAAAAGGTGTATACAGGATGGGCTCCGGCTACGTGAAAAATTACGCCTTTCGTATCGGGAATAGCAAGGTCGGTATTTATTCGATCGAACGGTTTCATGATTCTCTGTATATAGGAGCGGATAATCATGGCTTATTCAGTATGAACCTTCAGACAGGCGCCCTGAAAGGACCACGCATATATGGGAACCTTACCCGCGGGAGGATTACACATATCCTTGCCATGGATGGTCAGCCGGTGATCCTGGGTACCGATATCGGTGTCATACGGCTTGAAAAGAACCTGCATTTCGATTACCTGGAATCTGTAAAATCCCTGCAGCTGACTGCGGATTCGGAACTGCTGACTGCTGGGCACGTATACGTTCGCGAGCGTGCACTAAGTGACCTGCATGTCCTGGACACCATATGGATGGGCAGGTCTACTTGCGCATTCAAGGCAAGCGATGGCGCCTACTACATCGGCACTCTTAAAGGAGTGTACAGCGTCAGGAAAGGCATGCATCCTACTTTCCTGGGCGCCCGCTGGCCATTGCTTACAAGCCGTATTAACGTCATCCGCCAGGCTCCGGACGGTGTACTCTGGATGGCTACCAACGGTAATGGGTTGATTGGTTACAAAGACGACAGCATCCTGTATCATGTTACCGAGGCGGACGGACTTACCAGCAACCTTTGCCGGACGCTGCTGCTGAAGGATGGAAATATCTGGGCAGGGACAGACAAAGGTCTGAGCAAACTAACTCAGCATGACAGATTCTGGACGGTCATACCCTATACAATATCCGATGGTCTCGCCTCTGACATTATCAATACCGTTTATGTTCAGGGAAATGAGGTCTACGTAGGGACCCCCGAGGGGCTTACATTTTTTGATGAAAGGAATATTTCCAAAACATCGGTCTGTATCCTGCAGATGACAGATATAGCTGTATCCAATCATCGTTGGCCTCAGGATACGACGGGGTTTGTGCTGCCGCATAAGGACAATAATATCAGTTTTAGCTATGTGGGGATATCTTTCAAGTCGGCTGGAAATATCGTCTATTCCTATCGGCTATTGGGATTAGATACCACCTGGCGCACTACCCGGGAGACCTTTATCAGCTATCCCTCCCTGCCTTCCGGCAATTATGAGCTGCAGCTAACGGCTTCCAACAAATTCGGCGTACACAGCCGAATGGCTTCCGTAAAATTCACCATCGAGAAGCTTCTATGGGAGAAAACATGGTTCTGGACGCTGGTATTGCTGTCAGTGGCATTGTGCCTGTATCTTTTGTTCCGGTACAGGCTCCGGCTTATCCGCAGGAAAGAAGCCGAAAAGGCCAATACTGCCACAAGGATGGCCGAGCTGGAGCAAATGGCCTTACGGTCGCAGATGAACCCTCATTTTATTTTCAATTGTCTCAATTCCATTCAACAATATGTTATATACAGAGATGTGCCTGGCGCCAATGAGTTCATCTCCCAATTCTCTCATTTGATACGGACTACCTTAAAGATCTCGACATGTGAATTGATCAGCCTGGAGGAGGAGGTCGACTATATCCGGACCTATATCTCACTCGAAAAAAAACGCTTCGATAATAAATTTAATTACGAAATTGTAGTAGCTCCGGAGGTGGATGTCAAGGAGTGTCATATTCCACCGATGATCCTGCAGCCTTATATCGAGAATGCTGTTCGGCATGGAATAGGATTACGCAAAGACAATAAAGGTATGCTGGAGGTAAGGATGGAATACCGGGAGAAGTACCTGGCGTGCATAATTGAAGACAGCGGGGTCGGCAGGAAAGTGGCGGCGCAGTTCAAGAGCCTGAATGCTATTTTGTATCAGTCCATGGGAATGAGTCTGGTCAGGAGAAGGGTCGAGATGTACAATATGACGAACAAGCGGCCTGCTCAGATATATATTGAAGACCTGGTGGACATTGAAGGTGTGGGGAAGGGAACAAAGGTGAGTATCTTGTTCCCCCTGGAAGTGGTGTTACAAAAATGATCAAATGTCGAGTATGATAAATGCCGTTATCATTGATGATGAGCCGGGGAATATCCGGGTTTTGAAAGAACTATTGCAGGAGTATTGTTGGGATGTAGCAATCCTGGGAGAGGCAGGTCAGGCGGATGATGCCCATAGCCTTATTCAGGAGGTACATCCGGAACTAGTCTTCCTGGATGTCGAGATGCCCTATGGCAATGGCTTCGATCTTCTTGACAAGCTGATGCCCATCGATTTTGAGGTTATTTTCGTGACGGCGTTTAACGACTATACCCTGAAGGCTTTCAGGTATAGCGCGCTCGATTACCTGCTGAAACCGGTGAACCTGAAAGAGCTTAGAATTGCTGTACAGAAAGCAGGAGAAAGGCTGCAGCTCAAGAGATCCAATCTCCAACTGAATAATTTGCTGACCAATATGCGGCAGCCGGTCCCTTCGGCCATAAAGCTGGCTATCCCAGGGGTGGAAAGTATCTCTTTTATCCAGTTTGATGACATCATTCGTATCGAGGCAGATGGTGGATACAGTCGCTTCCATTTGAAAGATGGACAAAAAGTGATGTCTTCGAAAAACATAAAGGAGTATGAGGACATTCTGCCTGTCAGCTTATTCAACCGGGTGCATAATTCGCATATCGTCAACCTGAACTGTATCAAAAAATACCACCGTGGCAGGGGAGGTCACGTAGAGATGGAGGATGGGCAGATGATCGAAGTGGCATCACGGCGTAAAGATAAGTTCCTGGCTTCCATTTCAGGTTAATACTATCTGTCTCTTAGCAGTACTTTGCGGTATTCCCTGCAAAATACCTCGCCACCAAATTTTTGGATGGCGATCTCCACGCTCCTGCGCCCCAGCGCTGATTTCAATGCAGGCTGTTCAATCAGCAAACGAAGTAATTCGATCCCTTCCTCTACAATGGCATCTTCTTCGATGGATTTGATGAGAAGCCCATTTTCCATATGCGTGATATAATCCGGGATGGCGTTTACGGCAGTAGACACAACTACCTTCCCAAAAGCCATCATTTCCATTACCACCATGGGCAATCCTTCGAAGGCTGAGGTAAGAAGCAGGACATCAGATGCCTGCTGGATAGCATGCAGGGATGTTTCATCGGTGACTTTCCCGTAGAATTTGCAAAACGGGAGATCCGCCGGGTTGAGGACATTCTCCACATCTCCAACAAAGGAAAAGTGCGCCGGAAGCTCCAACTTATGCATCCTGGCCGCAATGGCAGCGAAGATGTGCAGTCTTTTCTGTGGCGAACCCCTGCCGATGAATACCACCTCCAACTCGGGATTGGTTACTTCCCGGTATTCGGGGATATAGGTATGGTTCTCGATAAAATGCACCTTCGCATAGAAAGATGTGGGGACATTATTTTCCCGGTATTGCCGGAGGATCGCTTCTTTCAGCTTCAAAGTGCTGCAGATCCGGAGCGATATCCTGTCAATGAAGCCGATGGAATAGCCCAGCCAGGTATCCAGGTGGCAGAGCTCAACACAGGGTATATCTTTTCTGAGGTGTGGGATTACTTTATAAAAAAAGATGCATTCCCCGCCGAAAACTACCGGGTTTTCAGAACGGTTGATCCATGCGGCCAAAACGCCCCTGTAAAAAAAATTGACGAAATGAAAAAGCTTGTTATCTATTTTCCTGTGCAGGTCCAATATCCTCACATCTTTTTGTTGAAAGAGATGGAGGAAACCATTATTTCTGGGCTTTTTGGAGAAGATCACCAGCGGCTTCTTATCGCTGATACAGGCTGCGATATCCGCATTGTTTCTGGGAGCGCCTCCAATATCCGCGGAAGGAAAAAAGAGAAAATGAGAAGTCGGCTGTTTCAAAGGGAAAAGCCGGCCATACAACCAACCCAGCCAGACAAAAGGCGCCATGCCTATCAATTCCAGCTTGAGCTTCGTTCTGCCTTGTCTGTAATTCATTGATCCTCAAAATTTAACCTGCAAATATAACAACAAACATTGAATTAACCTCCTTGCATATCATTCGAAATAAGCCTTATTTTTATGGCCTTATGAAGCGCACCCGGCCGCTAACCTTGTCTGTTTTCTTCCTCTTGTCGTATTCTGCCTTCTCACAGGACAAAGGGCTCAACAAGGTGGATATCGGGAATAAAACATATCCGTCAGCGGGAGTCCGAGCAGGAAGAACTGCACAAAATAGCTGACCAAGAGGAACATTATGTATTTTTATAAAGCTTATGAAAGGACATCCATTCCTGACCTTCTTATTCCTATATCTGTTGCCATTTTCCTCTTTTTCCCAGGAATATAGCTATACCAGGTATGATGTAAAGGACGGGATTGCCGGATCCAATATCTATTGTATCACCCAGGATAAGGATGGTTTTTTATGGATGGGTACCGAGGGCGGCGTCAGCCGTTTTGACGGGAGCCATTTTTCAAATTTTACCCTGGACGACGGATTGCCGGATATAGAGGTGATGCAGATATTCGCAGATTCCAGGGGAAGGATATGGATGGCGCCGTTCAGTAAATCCATTTGTTTTTATTACCAGGGCAGGATACACAACCAGGAAAATGATCGGGTGTTAGGGCAGATGCCCATAAGATCGGGTATTGTCGGTTTTGCGGAAGATATGAATGGCAATATCCTTGTTGCGGAAAAGACAGTGCTGCATTTGTTGAGTGCGGGAGGGCAAATAAAGAATATCGACACCATTGACGGCACTTCCATTGAGACGGCTGCAGTGAGCAGAGGACCGGATGGGAACTTCCTGGTCCAGGATAAAAAGACCGTATTCAGGTTTGTAAATGACAGGTTTACTCACTTTCTTGCTGTCGACATATTGTTCAACTATCCCACCTTTATATCCATTAATTCTCAACTGATCGGCTGGCGCACAGTTCAACCGAAGTACAAGTTCCATTCGATGCGGTTGAACAGGACAATTGAAACTGACGTGGAGCACGATACTGTAAGGCATGTCAGCCTGAGCGCTGTGGGTGACAGCCTTATCTATTGCAACAGTACCCGGGGTACAACAGAGTACAATATTGCTACCGGATCTATCCGGAATTTTCAATTGGGAGGAAGGGTCTCCAGGACTTTTCGGGATGACGAAGGTAATATTTGGTTTACGACCCTGGGACTGGGGCTTTTTCGTCTGAACTCCGAAGCCATCCGGTATATCCCGCTCCGAACAAAAAATGTTGCTCAAAATGAGGTGTTTACGATCCGCAAGATAGATAATGAACTCATGATAGGCGCCACCCAGAGCATGTTATTCCGATTCTCCCTTCCTTCTTTCAGGGATGCCGGTAGCCGGCCCGTGATCAACAATGAAGTAGACGAAATACGCTACATACAAAAGATGAAAGACCAACGGCTTCTTGTCGGGGCCGTCACCAGACTGCTCTACTATCCCTATTCCTCCGCTCAGTCAATGGATGTAGAATTTTCTGTTAAAACAGCCTGCCTGAAAAATGATTCAGAGATCCTGGCAGCCGGCTATCGGGGCGTATATGTTTTCGACACGAAGGACCTTCATGTCAAAGATATTTTGTGGCATGAAAGAGCAACTATTGTCTATTGCTTTAACAACTCAACTTATATCGGTACACTCAATGGGCTTTACGTATCGCAGCAAAGCCGGCCTCCGGAATATTGGGGAGCTTTTGATCCACTTATGAAAGAACGGATCAGCTCGATAGTGGCGGCTCCTGACAGCACCTTGTGGATAGCCACCTATGGCGGAGGCATCATTGGGTGGAAGGATGGGCGACGTGTATCCCTTCTTACCCGCAAACAGGGATTGGTCAGTGATCTGTGCCGGGTGCTTTATTTGCATGATAAAATATTATGGGTTGGCACGGATAAAGGATTGAATAAAGTGGACCTTGGCCAGTCTGGCAATCCGGTGACCACTTATACTGCCAGCGACGGCTTGAGCTCGGATATTATAAACGCTATTTATGCAGACAACTCCATGGTGTATGTCGGCAGTCCTGGCGGGCTCAATTTTTTTAATGCAGACTATGTAGGCAACGCTTCCACCTGCCGCCTAACCCTGCTGGGGGTTATCAACTCTGGCAGGAATAGGCTGGCCGATACTACCTCTCTCAGGCTGCCTTATGCGGACAACAATATCCGTTTTGAATTTGCCGGTATTTCGTATATGTCTGCCGGCAATATCTCTTATCGCTACCGGCTGTTGGGATTGGACAGCACCTGGAAGACCACCAAAGAAACATTTCTTGATTATCCGACCTTGCCATACAAAGAGTATACCCTGCAATTACAGGCTATCAACAAATTTGGGAAGGTCAGCAGAATGCTTTCCATCCAGTTCACGGTAGCTACTCCTTTTTGGAAAACCATTTGGTTCCAGGGAACGACCCTATTGCTTTTTCTTTTATTGACGTGGCTTTTTGTGAGCTTGCGCATGAAGCAGCTCCATCACCGCCAGTCCGAAAAAGAAGAGCTGAGCCGGCGCATGATTGAAATGGAACATATGGCTCTTCAGGCGCAAATGAACCCCCATTTCATTTTCAATTGTCTCAACTCCATTCAGCAATATATTTTTGATCAGGACATGTTCAATGCCAATAAATATATCACCGGCTTTGCCAGACTTATAAGAGCTACATTGCATAATTCATCAAAAACCTTTATTCCTTTGTCGGATGAGGTTAGCTATCTCTCTACGTATCTCTCCCTAGAAAAATTTCGCTTTAAGGAGAAAATGGATTATAATATAGAAGTGGACCCGTCTTTACGGCACCAAGTGGAAGATATACGTATTCCCCCGATGCTGATACAGCCATATGTAGAAAATTGCTTGCGTCATGGGCTTCGGCACAGGGCTGGGAAAGGAGGCTTCATACGGATAAGGATCATTCAGGAAGGGGACAAGCTTGCATTTGTCATAGAAGATAATGGCATTGGAAGGGAACAGTCGGCCCGCTATAAGACCCGGGAACATATCGAATATCAGTCAAAAGGGATGTCACTGACAGCCGACCGGATCCGCCTGATCAATGCCGTGAATAAAGAGAGCATAAGTATAGAGGTCATCGACCTGAAGAATGCACAGGACGAACCCAGCGGTACCCGTGTGATAGTCCGATTTCCAAGATTTGACTTATACCTATAAAAAATACTTTATGATCAAGACCGTATTAGTTGACGACGAAACAGACAGTATCAAGGTGTTGCAAAGATTGCTGAACGCCTATTGTCCGGAAGTGGTCGTTGTGGGCGATGCAGATGGGGTGGAAACAGGGCTGCATGTGATCCAGACCACGAAACCGGATCTTGTGATCCTGGACATTGAAATGACACATGGCAATGCATTTGACCTGTTGAATCAACTGCAGCCAATCGAGTTTCAGGTGATCTTCGTTACGGCTTTTGACAACTATGCTATCCGCGCTTTTAAATACAGTGCAGTAGATTATCTTCTAAAACCTGTGGATATCGATGATCTTCGCGGCGCCGTTGAAAGGGCCACGAGAAAAGTCCAGGGAAGAAGCTTCATCGATCAGATGGAGACCCTTTTGTATAATGTAGAGACATTCCAGCTCACCCAGCAAAAAATGGCGGTACCAACGCTGACAGGACTTGTCTTCATTCCTATAAAAGACATCATACGATTTGAGGCGAAGGGCAGCTATACCAGTATCTTTCTGACCAATACGGAGGAGATCGTCGCCACCCGCAATATAAAAGAATATGAAGACCTTTTGCCTGATGCCATTTTCTGCAGAGTACACAATTCCCATATCATCAACCTGCACAAGATCCAGAAATATCATAAGGGCAGGGGAGGCTATATAATAATGGAAGATGGCAGCAACATCGAGGTTGCCAGCCGACGCAGGGAGGAGTTCCTTCGAAGGTTGCTTAAATAGGCAAAAAGCCTGTCTATCCATGTTTCCGGAACACCAGTACTTATCCGGGAAGGATTCGGATAAAAGCTGTTATTTTTGGCACATGAATGTAAAGAGTTTCCACTACGGAGAAGACACGCTGGACACCGGCAAAGCAATTGCCATGGCCCGGGGCGGCATGGAAGGGGTACTGACACCGGAAGTTCGCGGAAAGGTCCTGGCAAGTCAGCAACATGTTTCGGATATTGTTGAACGTAATACGACCGTATATGGTGTCAATACCGGCTTTGGCATACTTGCCGACACCAGGATCTCCGAAGAAGATACCCGTATACTACAACATAAGATACTTCAAAGCCATAGCGTAGGGGTAGGAGAGGCCATACCTGTACACATCGCCCGGATAATGCTTATCACCAAAGTCCATGCCCTGGCGCAGGGTTTCTCCGGCGTCAGGCTGGAGACCCTGGAACGTATCCTGTGGCATATCCGTGAAGATGTAATTCCCGTAGTGCCTGAAAAAGGGTCCGTAGGCGCATCGGGCGATCTGGCGCCATTGGCGCACCTTTTCCTGCCGCTGATCGGGCTGGGGGAGGTCTTTTATAAAGGGCGCCGCCACCATACAGGAGAGATATTGAGCAAGTTCGGGCTGACCCCTATTCAGCTGGGACCCAAAGAAGGGCTGGCCCTTATCAATGGCACGCAATTCATCCTTTCCTATGCCGTCGATGCCGTTCAGCGCCTGCATTACTGCCTGGAGGCGGCCGATATCATCGGCGCCATGAGCCTGGAAGCGCTTACAGGCACCAAAGCTCCCTTCGATGAAAGACTGCACCGGCTGCGGCCCTTTGCCGGCACCGGACTGGTAGCCCAGCGGCTTAGGCTGCTGCTGCGCAACAGCGCCATCATGCAGAGTCATGTGGATTGCGGAAGAGTGCAGGACCCATATTCCCTGCGATGCATGCCGCAGGTACACGGCGCTACCCGCAATGCCTGGCTGCATCTTCGCCAGCTCACCGAAATAGAACTGAATTCCGTCACGGACAACCCCATTATCCTGGGGGAAAACGATACCATCAGCGGAGGGAATTTCCATGGCCAGCCTCTGGCGCTGCCATTGGATTATGCCTGTTTTGCCGCAGCCGAGATAGGGAATATCTCCGACAGACGCTGTTATCTCCTGCTGGAAGGCAAATGGGGCCTGCCCCTGCTCCTGATGCGCAATGTAGGCCTCAACAGCGGATTCATGATCCCGCAGTATACTACCGCCGCCCTGGTGTCGGAGAACAAGACCCATTGTTTCCCGGCCAGCGCAGACAGCATTCCCACATCCCTTGGACAGGAAGATCATGTAAGCATGGGGAGCATCAGCGGCAGAAAGCTCAACCGCGTATTGGACAACCTGGAATACATTTTGGCTATCGAGCTGATGAGCGCCTGCCAGGCTATTGAATTCCGCCGGCCGTTAAGAAGCAGTGAGATCCTTGAATCCGCCCATGAATATGTTCGTAACTTTGTTGGATTCGCCAGCGAAGACAGGATATTCGCCAGAGACATCGAGCAGATAAAGGCCATTATTCATGATTTCTCTTTTGTAAAAAAAGTGAATGAGGCGGCCGCGGCAATAAACGTGGACCTGAACGGCACATTCGAATCTTTTAAAATTGCATTATGAGCACTATCACCTCCCATCGGTATGATCCTGTTAAATACAAGACCCCTACGGGTACGCAGTTGCAGTGTAAAGGCTGGATACAGGAAGCGGCGCTGCGCATGCTCCTCAATAACCTCGACCCCGCCGTTGCCGAACGCCCTGAGGAGCTTATTGTCTATGGTGGAAGGGGCAAAGCTGCCCGTAATTTCGAGAGTCTTGACCTTATCCTGAAGGCGCTCAGGGATCTGGGCGATGATGAGACCCTGCTGATACAGAGTGGCAAGCCGGTCGGTATCCTGCGAACGCATAAGGACGCTCCCCGTGTCCTCCTCTCCAACTCGCAGCTGGTACCCAAATGGGCGGACTGGCAACATTTTGACGAGCTGGAAAAAAAAGGCCTGATGATGTATGGCCAGATGACGGCCGGCTCCTGGATCTATATCGGCTCCCAGGGAATTGTCCAGGGTACGTATGAGACCTATGCCGCCGCCGCCAACAAACATTTTGGCGGATCGTTGAAAAGTACGCTCAATGTCACCGCCGGATTGGGTGGAATGGGAGGGGCACAGCCTCTTGCCATTACCATGAATGGGGGAGTAGCCCTTATTGCAGAGGTCGAAGAATGGCGCATCGACAAAAGAGTGGAGACAAAATATCTTGACCTCAAGCTCTACGATATAGATGAAGCCATCGACAAAGCCCTGGAGGCTCGTAAAAAAGGGCAGGCTCTTTCGATAGGCGTATTGTGCAACGCTGTACACCTGCTGGAAAGAATGCTTCAGCGGAGTTGCATACCCGATACGCTAACGGATCAGACTTCCGCACACGATCCTCTCATCGGCTATTGGCCGCATGAGATCAGCTATGAGCAGGCAAAGGCCCTTCGGAAGGACCATCCTGATCAGTACATCGATCTTGCCTATCGCTCCATGCGCAGGCATGTCGAATTAATGCTGGAGATGCAGCGACGAGGCGCCGTCACCTTCGATTATGGCAACAACCTTCGCGCCCGGGCTAAAGAACGGGGGCTTGAGAACGCATTTGACTTCCCTGGTTTTGTACCGGCATATATACGCCCACTGTTCTGCGAAGGCAAGGGCCCTTTCCGCTGGGCGGCCCTTAGCGGCGACCCGCAGGATATTGCCGTCACGGATGCAACGATAGCTGCTCTTTTTCCGGAAAATGATTCCCTTCAGCGTTGGCTGCGTCTCGCCAAAGAAAAGATCGCTTTCCAGGGGCTGCCTGCCAGGATCTGTTGGCTGGGACAGGGAGAAAGGGAGCGGGCGGGTGCAGCCTTCAATGAGTTGGTCCGGGAAGGCAAGGTAAAGGCGCCTATCGTCATTGGCCGCGATCATCTCGATACAGGCTCTGTCGCCAGTCCTAACAGGGAGACAGAAGCCATGCTGGATGGTAGCGATGCCGTCGCCGACTGGCCCCTTCTTAATGCCCTTGTCAATACGGCTGGAGGCGCCAGCTGGGTAAGCCTCCATCACGGCGGCGGGGTTGGCATGGGTTATAGCATACATGCCGGAATGGTCATCGTCGCGGATGGTACACCGGAAGCTGCGGCCCGCCTTGCCCGCGTGTTACGCAATGACCCCGGTATGGGTGTCATACGTCATGCGGATGCCGGGTATGATATTGCCTTGGATACGGCCCGAAAACATCAGCTGGACATACTACAGCGTCTGGGGAATTCCTGATATTACTTGCACGCCTATTGTCTGAATCAGCACACCTGTTGGCCAGGGCGACACGAATATGAACTGTAACATCTAAAAGGTAGCTTTCCCGGACGGGTCTTATATCTTTGGTGCGCTAAAATGACTACCTATGTTCTCCAAACCCTCCAAAATCCGCACATTAAGCGCCCTGGCTGCCCTTCAATTAAATGGCTACTGCACCGGAAGCAAGATCGTCACCTATGTATGGACCCAGGTTTCAGGCCCCTACGCCGCAGCCATCTCCGATGCGGGTAACCCTTCTACAATGGTGAAGGGGCTCGTTGAAGGGCGGTATGTATTTCAACTGGTGGTCACAGATGATAAAGGGTTGAGTGGCGTCGATACAACATCGATAGTGGTAAATCCTTCGCCAATCAAGACCCTGACATTACAGCCGGCGCACAATCCAACCGAGTGTACCGTGGGGATAGTTGGCGGTGTCAATCAATCAGGACTGTCGGATAAGAACTTTCCAGCCCTTGCATGGACCTCTAATAGCCAGCTTTTATTACAAGGGGATTGATAAAATATTGCAGCAAAAATGACGTAATGTTGATCGTACGGAGCCCCTGCAAAGAGGCTTTTTGTACACGGCTATTAACCTTATCAACACGCCAGTTGGTTCAATCGACACGCTGGTGAAATCGTGCTATGTTTATAAGATAGGTTTACGTATTTTGCCTGATAAAATCATAACCATGAAGACGCTAATTCCTAAACTATTGATAGTAACTTCCTTATTGTCAATTATTTACCTAAGCTTTTCCTGTCGGAAAAACACTCCAGAACCACCTCCTCCCGTCGATTCGACCCAGGTGGTCGATCTTAAAAAGGGATTATTGCTTTACCTGCCCTTTACGGGCAATTTCGCCGACTCCAGCGGAAATAATAATCCAACGGTAGGTGTTGGAGGCGCGAGCCTTGGAGCTGACCAGAATGGAACCCCTTCCAGCGCATTGGATGGCGGTGGCAACGGGCAAAGGGTCGTGGTGACGAACAACGGTTCAATAAAATTCGACTCAGCGTATACTGTCTCCCTTAATGTAATGCTTCGCAGTTTTCAAAGGAGCTCCTTTTTCGACATGGTAAAGGATGCTACCGGCGATGGATGGGTTTTTGGGGTAGGCACCGATGTGGGTAATACAAATGTCATTAATTTTAATACAGTAGATACCACCGGCAACTGCAGCACCACCGTACAACCTTCCAATTCACAATTGCTGCACTCGAAAACACCCATTCAGCCTTACACATGGTATAATATAGTCAGCGTATTCTATAAGGGCGTTAGTAAAATATATATTAACGGTCAATTGGACGCTTCTCTTACGACTACCAACAATCATGTACCTGTATGTATGTCGTCCAATCTCACTGTCGGCGGTTGGTGGTCCGGTGACCCTACCAGCATCAATGGCAAGCTGGATGAAGTACGTTTGTACAATCGTGCGCTCAATATGAGCGAAATCAGCAAACTTGCGCAAGGTTTTCCCGCACAGGTTTCTTCGACTGTAGCCGACCTCAGGAGGGGACTGATGCTCTATCTGCCTTTCAATGGGAGCCTGGCCGACTCAAGTGGTAACAACAACCCCGTTCAGAAAGTTGGCGGAGGTGGTCTCACCTATGATGAACACGGTTATGCCAACAGCGCTTATAATAGTACCGGGGGGGCGGCGCTCCTTGTCACGAACAATGGTTCCATAAAGTTCGATACGGCATATACTGTCAGCCTCAGCGTCATGATGCGTACTTCCCAGCTTCAAATTTTCATGTCGATGGTGGACTTTGCCACCGGACACAGCCCCATATTCAATCTTGGGACCAATGTCCAGGGAGCCAATAACTTCAAATTTGCTACCAATGATGTGACAGAGGCTTGCGGGACTTGGGGAGACCCGACGGCGCCTCAACAGGTAAGGGACACAACATCCTTTATCCCCCAGGTAGAAAGCTGGTATAACATCGTTTGTATCTACCACAGGGGCACAGGCAGCGTATACGTTAATGGTCAACTGGTAGGTACCAGCACCAGCACCGGTACATTGGCTAAGTTCTGCTCCGATGCGCAGGTCGTCATAGGCGGCTGGTGGTCTGTTGACCCGGAGTCCCTCGATGGAAAGATAGACAATGTACGCATGTACAACCGTGTCCTGATACCCGAAGAGATCGCCATGCTGGCAACACATTATCAGCCTACCTCCAATAGCATTCGTCAGACAATCAGCCATTAACAATTAAACCTACCATGGATTCAACGGGCCCCCTGACAGGGGCCCTTTTATTTTGGTCCCATTTTTGGAATAAGGCCTGCATACTTATGGGCCGTCTTATCATTATATCCAATCGCCTGCCCTTTTCCCTTGACAGGGAAGGGGATAAGCTAAGCATCCGGCAGAGTTCGGGTGGCTTGGTGTCCGCTATTAAAAGCTATTTCGAGAGCAACACGAATAAAGATCAGCTGTCAGAGAAACTGTGGATGGGTGTGGCGGATTTTCCCCAAGAAGATTGGGAACAGGCCGTTGCCTCCCATGCCTTCCGGCAGGATTTTGGCATTATCCCCCTGTACGTAGATAAGGACCTGTATGATAACTACTACAACGGGTTCTCCAATTCGGTGCTTTGGCCTCTTTTTCACTATTTTTCATCGTTGGTGGAATATGAAAGTAGGTTCTTTGATGCCTATGTGCGGGTCAATCAGCAGTTTGCTGATACGCTGGCGCCTCTGCTGCAGCCGGATGATCAGGTATGGATACACGACTACCAGCTGATGCTGCTGCCTCATTTACTGCGTCAGAAAAAGCAGGATGCCACCATCGGGTTCTTTCTCCATATCCCATTTCCTTCCTACGAAATATTCCGCCTGCTGCCGACGGAATGGAAAAAGAGCCTGCTGCAGGGAGTCATGGGGGCCGACCTCATCGGGTTTCACACCTATGATTACGTACAACATTTTCTCCAATCAGTGAAAATGTTGTTAGGCGTGGAAAGCTATTTTCATAACCTGCAATACCAGGACAGACTGGTGCGCATCGACCTCTTTCCCATCGGCATCGACTACAATAAGTTCTATCAGGCCGCCAGCGATCCCGAAGTGCTGGATATGTGCAATAAGATCCGCAACAATCTCGAGGATAAGAAGATCATTTTTTCCGTGGACAGGCTCGACTATACCAAAGGGCTTTCCAGTCGGCTCAATGGCTTCGAGTACTTCCTGGATAGATATCCCGAATGGCGAGAGAAAATGGTCTTTATACTGAACATCGTGCCCTCCCGCAGCAGCATACCTGCCTATCTTGAGAGGAAAAAGATGATCGAAGAAAAGATAGGCACCATCAATGGAAGGTTTTCCACCATCAGCTGGCAGCCTGTTATCTACCGATACAACCACCTTTCATTCAAGGAGCTGATAGCCTTATACCAGGCCGCCGATGTGGCGCTCATCACCCCGTTGCGCGATGGAATGAATTTGGTGGCAAAGGAATACGTAGCCAGCTGCGCCTCCGGAAGAGGGGTTCTGATCCTCAGCGAGCTTGCCGGCGCCGCCAGCGAGCTCAGCGAGGCAATACTCGTCAATCCCACCGATACGGCGGATGTGGCTTCCTCCATCACCCGGGCCCTGGCCATGCCGCTGTACGAACAGCGTAACAGGCTTGCCCTGATGCAAAGAAGGTTGCAGGAGTACGATGTGATAAAATGGGTGAATGATTTTATGGATCAACTGACACAAGTGAAGCAGGAACAGAAAAAACAACAGGTAAAGGTCCTGGATGACAAGGCTCTTACCACCATCCGCCGGCATTATCTCAACGCGAAGAACCGCTGCATCCTCCTGGACTATGACGGTACGCTGGTACCTTTTACACGACTGCCATCCGAAGCCTCGCCGGACAATGCGGTAAGGGATATGCTCTCCCGGCTCACGAGCGATGCAAGGAATCACGTCATCGTCATCAGCGGCCGGGACCTTTCTTCTCTCGATCGCTGGCTGGGCGCTATGCCCCTGACGCTGGTGGCCGAGCACGGAGCCAGCTTTAAAATGCGCAATGGCACCTGGCAGCAGCTTGTATCTGTATCGGACCTTTGGAAGGATGAGATCCGCCGCATCATGCAGCTGTTCGTCATCCGGTGTGCAGGCTCCTTTATCGAGGAAAAGACCAATACCATCGCCTGGCACTATCGCAATACCCAGACGGGGCTTGGATTTTCCAGATCGCGGGAGCTGCTCAACACACTGTCGCAGCTCATCCAGAACACCACTCTACAGGTCATCGATGGTAATAAAGTGGTAGAAGTTCGTATCGCTGGCTTTGATAAAGGAGCCACGGCTCTCAAGATCGTGAATGAGCAGGACCCGGATTTTGTCCTTTGCATTGGCGATGACACTACGGATGAGGATATGTTCAAGGCGCTGGAAGGAGAAGCATATACCATAAAGGTCAACAATGGGGCCTCCGCTGCCCAATATACCATTCTGTCACAGCAGCAGGTGCTGCCTCTCCTGAACAAGCTGATCGCTCCCCTGGCTGAGCCACAGGTTCAACCATTAAATTAGATCATTTATGCGGCCGCACAAGTACAAGATGGGCATCATTGGGAATTGCTCCTACCTGGCATATATCGACGACCGAGCGGATGTCAAATGGATGTGTATGCCCAGATTCGACAGCAGCTTCCTTTTTGGCAGCCTCCTGGATGAAGAAAAAGGAGGCCATTTTTTTATCCGTCCCATGGACGATACTTTTACGTCTGTTCAGTATTATGTTCCCAATACCAATGTCCTTTGCACCGAATTCAAATGCCGCGACGGCCGTTTTGTGGTGAAGGACTGCGCTCCCCGTATGCGCATCCATGAGAGACAGTTCCGTCCCCTGATGCTGGTACGCAAGATAGAGCTGCTGGAAGGCGAGCCGGCCATTTTGATCTCCTGTCAGCCGAGAGGAGATTATGGAAAGGTAGTGCCCGAATCTGTGATCGCAAGTAACCATATCCGATACCTCAACCTGGATCAGCAGGTGCGTCTTACGACCGATGTACCTCTGACCTATATACAAAAGGAACAGTCTTTTGTCCTCGACCAGGACCGTTACCTGGTGCTCACCTATGGTGAGCCTTTGGAAGCCCCCCTAACAGAGACGGCCGATGAATTCCTCCGCAAGACAATAGAAGACTGGCAGAGCTATATAAAGAGCTCCTACCTGCCCGATATCTACCAGGATGAGATCATCCGTAGCGCCCTGGTGCTGAAGCTGCATCAATACGAGGATACGGGCGGCATCATCGCAGCCGGTACTACCAGCCTCCCTGAGTTCCATGACAGCACCCGGAATTGGGACTACCGTTATTGCTGGTTCAGGGATGCACATTATACCCTGCGCGCCTTCAACCAGACCGGTCATTTTGAAGAGCTGGAAAAGTATTTCGATTTCATCTACAATATCATCCATAATGCCACCAACTCCCTTCAGCCATTGTATTCCATTACGGGAGATAAGAAATTGTATGAAACCACCGTTGAGCTGGAAGGCTATCTGGGTAACAAACCCGTACGCATCGGCAACAAGGCATATGTACAGTCGCAGCACGATGTCTACGGGCAGGTGCTGGTAAGCCTTTTGCCGTTGTATTCGGACAAACGGCTCATCTTTAAGAAGAAGAGCAGCTATCGTAAGATCGTGCCCTGGTTGCTGGGGCAGATCGAAAGGACCCTGGCCGAACCCGACTCCGGGCTCTGGGAATTCCGGCAACAGGTCCAGGTACACACGTATACCCTGCTGTTCCACTGGGCCGGCGCCAAGGCCGCCTATAAGATCGGCTCTCTTTTTAACGACCAGGACCTGATGCTCAAGGCCCGCCAGCTGGCTGCCGCCGCCGACAAGCTCATCGATAAGGCCTACGACAATGAACGCAAGCTCTATACACAGGCCATAGGTTCCATCAACCTGGATGCCAGCACACTGAGCATGATCACCATGGACTATCTGCCGCACGATTCGGAAAAGGCCCGGCTGCATATTGCCGCTCTGGAAAAGGAGCTGTTGACAGATAAAGGGCTGTTCTACCGGTACAAACATTACGATGATTTCGGGTTCCCTGAAAGTACCTTTCTCGTATGCGCGTTCTGGTATGTGGATGCCCTTGCCTGTGTCGGAAGGATAGACGACGCCATGCGCAACCTGGACCAGCTCTTGCAGTTCAGCAATCACCTGGGTATTTTCAGCGAGGATGCTACCATCGATGGGTCACAATGGGGCAATTTTCCCCAGACATACAGCCATGTAGGGCTCATCAATGCGGCCTGCAGGATATCCCGCAAGCTGGATAAAGCTGATTTTTTGTGAGGCTGCCGGAATTATCTATCTTGGGTCATGTCTTCTCAATTGATCATTAATTGTAAACTGGCTGGTGTTCATAAGCAGCAGGGGCCCCTGCGCGGCGCCGAATTGGCCGAACTGCCCTGCATAGAGGACGGATGGCTGCTAATAGAGGATGAACACATTGCGGCGCTGGGCGTCATGAAGGATATTCCCACCAGCCTGACGACGCATCCGGCCATCGACGCATCCGGCTGCTGGCTTCTCCCGGCCTGGTGTGACAGCCATACACATCTGGTATATGCCGGGAGCAGAGAGATGGAGTTTGTAGATAAGATCCGCGGTCTCAGCTATGCAGAGATCAACGCCAGGGGTGGAGGCATTCTCAACTCTGCGCGTGTCCTCGGGGAAACATCGGAAGACATCCTGTTCGACCAGGCCTGGAAAAGACTGCATGAGCTCAGTCGTCTTGGGACGGCGTCCATAGAAATAAAGAGCGGATATGGATTAACGGTAGATGGAGAGTTGAAGATGCTGCGCGTCATAAAAAAGCTGAAGCAGCGGTCCCGCCTCACGATAAAGGCGAGTTTTTTGGGAGCGCATACCTATCCTCCGGAATACAGGGACGATCACCGGGGCTATGTAGATCTCATCATACATGAAATGCTGCCCGTGATAGCCCGGGAGCAGCTGGCGGATTACATCGACGTGTTTTGCGAGAAAGGCTTCTTCGATCCTGCCGAGACAGAGACCATTTGCAGGGCCGGTATGGAGTACGGGCTAAGACCAAAGATCCATGCCAATCAGCTGAATCTTTCCGGGGGAGTGCAGGTAGGAGTGAAGCTGGGCGCTTTATCCGTCGACCACCTGGAAATGATGGACGATGCATCCATTGCCGCCTTGAAGGAGTCTGACACCATCGGGACCTTATTGCCTACCGCCGCCTTCTTCCTCCGGATGCCTTTTCAGCCTGCCCGCCGGCTCATCGACGCTGGCTGTGCCATCGCCCTGGCCTCCGATCTCAACCCGGGCTCTTCGCCCAGCGGCAATATGAACCTGGTAGTTGCTATGAGCTGTATCCAGATGCAGATGCTGCCGGAAGAGGCGATCAATGCTGCTACGATCAACGGGGCATATGCTATGGAGCTGGGAGCCGTGACAGGCAGTCTCACCCCGGGGAAAAGGGCCGATCTCATCCTTACCAGACCCATTCCATCGCTGGCTTATTTGCCGTACGCTTTTGGCTCCAACCTCGTGGACCGTGTGATCATCGGGGGAGAGCTTGTTTGACGATACAGCTGCTGCCTTAAAACAGAAACCATTATGCTGGGACGTAAGAAAAAGGGAAAAATAGATTTTATCCGGACCGTATCGGAAAGGAGCACCATTCTTCCTATCACGGATAACGAGCAGGGGCTCGACTTCCTCGTGTCCTTTTTTTCCTCGATCCGACCTTCTTCCTCACCGGACAGACTGCCGGGGAAACAGAATATCCATCGCATCACCTCCGCTTTGCATCAAAGCCCGGTGCTGCTGGGCAATCTGCAGCACGCCATTCTTTCCCAGCTGATACGCACCGATCTTTCCCCCGCCCTGACGGAAAGCGGTATTCCTTTGGCAAGAGGTTTCTGGCAGGAATTTTTTGGCAGACTGCGACATAAGCTGCTGCCACCGCTGCGGAATGAAAATGATTTTCTCTATGTGCTCAACCGGGTGTTTTTTCACAATGATGATTATAAATGGGTGGAGGATATCCCAAGAGAAGACTGGGTGCTTTTCTTCGAGAGCGTTGGCCTCTCCCTGCATGTGGACGACAAAAGGATCCTTTCCCAGCTGCTGTATTCATTAAAGACGCTGAGCTTCCAGGTGGCGCAGTTGGGATTGGAAAAAGAAGTGTTGGATTTTATGCCTGCTGAGCGCAAAGAGGATAACCCCTTTGTTCAACAGAACTATCATGTACACCAGCTGGAATTGAACCCCCAGGCAGCCGCCGAAAAGATAGGGAAGTCCCTTGCGCAATGCCACGAGATACTCGAATACATCCGGGACAATCATACTCAGCGGGGGGCCAGCCTTCATCAGACCTATATATTGATCCTGCTGGGCAACCGGCTGGAACGTATTTCTATTCTCACCGACCTGCTGGACGGAAACCACCAGCTCGACACAGGCAAGTTCGTAGACTTCTTTCGCATGCTGGTCCGTAACGAGAACAGGAAGAACAGTATTCTGGAGTTCATGTCCCAGACCACGGGATACCTGGCTTACCAGATAGCAGAGCACAAGGGCGAAAAAGGAAGCAAATACATCACCTCCACCCCGGCGGAGTATAGGGCTATGCTTTCCAGCGCCATGGGCGGCGGCGCCTGGATATGCCTGGTGGTGCTGGTCAAGAACCTGTTGACAAAAATGCCGATGGCCATCTTCTGGCACGGCTTTGCCTACAGTATTAACTACAGTGTTGGGTTCATATTGATCGAGGAGACGCATACCACCCTTGCCACTAAGCAGCCTGCCTTTACCGCCAGCGCGGTCGCCAGCAGCCTGGACACCCGGCGCAATACCCGGCAACCCAACCTGTACAACCTGGCCGTCACTGTGGCCAAAGTATCCCGCAGCCAGATTGCCTCTTTTATAGGCAACCTGGTCATCGTATTCCCGGGTGTCTTTTTCCTGGCATGGCTATACGACAAATTGTCCGGCGCCCCACTTGCATCCGGGCCCGTTGCCATGCATATGTTGAAAGATCAGCATCCCTGGCAAAGCCTTTCTCTTCTTTATGCCTGTAACACAGGCGTCTTTCTTTTTATCAGCGGCATCATTGCCGGCTATGTACAGAATAAGATCCAGTACGGGCATATTGCCGAAAGGCTGCAGACCCATCCCATTCTGCGAATGACCATGAACAGGGACAAGCTGAAAAAGCTGTCGATGTATGTGGAAAAGCATGCCGGGGCACTGATAGGCAATATTGCCCTGGGCTTTTTCCTGGGTATGGCCGGATTTGTGAGCGAGATATTCGGTATCCATTTCGACATACGCCATATCACCATTTCCGCGGGCAATACGGCATTGGCCGTATATGGCCTTGGCTTTAGCAATGTTCCCCTCGGCTATCTGTTCACTGTGATCATCGGTGTGCTGGGCATTGGGTTCCTGAACTTTCTCGTCAGCTTTTCCCTGGCATTTGTCGTTGCCGTAAAGAGCAGGGGTGTCCGCCTGCGGGATTATCCCGAATTTTTGGGGATACTGGGGCGTTATTTCATCAGCCATCCCCTGGACTTTATCCGTCCGAGAAGAAGGCTGGCGGACAATGACTGACAAAATGCGGTAGTTTCCTTAAATTGCTGCACTATGGGAAATCAAATCATCGAATGCGTTCCAAATTTTAGCGAAGGACAGGACCTCAATATCATCCGGCAGATTACCAGCGTGATCGAAGCTGTGGAAGGAGTACGTCTGCTGAATACGGACCCTGGCAAAGCCACCAACCGCACCGTAGTTACCTTTGTGGGCCACCCCGCAGCCGTTGTCGAAGCAGCCTTCAGGGCCATCAAAAAGGCAGGAGAGCTCATCGACATGGGCCGTCATAAAGGCGAGCATCCACGCATGGGCGCCACTGATGTGTGCCCCCTGATACCCATAGCCGGCATTAGTATGGAAGAGACAGCGGTCTGGGCACAGAAGCTGGCTAAAAGGGTGGGGGATGAGCTGCAGATACCCGTGTATTTATATGAGGAAGCTCAAACCAACAAGCAACGCAGCAATCTTTCCGTCATCCGCGCTGGTGAATATGAAGGTTTCTTTAAAAAGATCCAATTGCCTGAGTGGGCGCCTGATTATGGACCCGCGGTATTTGACGTCCGCAGGGGCGCCACCGTCATTGGCGCCAGGGACTTCCTGGTCGCCTATAATGTAAACCTCAACACCACATCTACCCGTCGCGCCAATTCCGTTGCATTCGATGTCCGCGAAGCCGGACGTGTTCTTCGCGAGGGGGATCCCATCAATGGCAAACCCGTGACCGGTCCGGATGGCAAGCCTGTCAGCGTGCCCGGCCGTCTCAAGGCCGTAAAAGCCATCGGCTGGTATATAGAGGAATATGGCATTGCCCAGATATCCATGAACCTGACCAATATACGTGTGACGCCTGTACATATCGCTTTCGATGAAGTATGCAAGTCGGCGACGGAAAGGGGCCTCCGTGTCACAGGCAGCGAGCTGGTAGGTCTGATCCCTTTACAAGCTATGCTGGACGCGGGTAAATATTTTCTGGGGAAGCAACAGCGTTCCACCGGCGTGTCTGAAAAAGAGCTGATCCGGATAGCCATTCTGTCGATGGGACTTAATGAACTTGCTCCATTCCGGCCGGAGGAACGCATCATTGAATATTTGTTAGCTAACCCCGCCGATCGTGTGTTGGTTGATAAAAGCCTCACCGACTTTGCGGACGAGACGGCCAGCGAAAGCCCCGCTCCGGGAGGCGGTTCTATTTCGGCGTATGTCGGGGCCCTCGGCGCCTCCCTTGCCGCAATGGTTGCCAATCTCTCGTCTCATAAGAAAGGATGGGACCATCGTTGGACGGAGTTTAGCGCCTGGGCGGAAAAAGGACAGCAATATAAAAAGGAGCTGATCGACCTGGTGGATGCGGACACCCGCGCTTTCAATGGGATCATGGCGGCCTTCAGCCTGCCCAAGACTACACCCGAGGAAAAAGCGGCCCGTTCAAAAGCCATACAGGAGGCTACAAAGACCGCCATTGAAGTCCCCTTACGTGTAATGGAAGTGGCCTGCGCAAGCCTGGAACCTATTCATGCCATGGCTGCGACGGGCAATCCGAATTCTGTATCCGATGCCGGTGTGGGAGCGCTCTGTGCCCGAAGCGCCGTACTCGGCGCCTGGCTGAACGTCCGGATCAACGCTTCCGGCTATGAGGACAAGGCCTGGGTGGAAAAAGTGCTTGCCCGTGGAAAAGAACTGGAAAGCAAGACCATTGCCGCCGAGGCAGCCATATTAAAGATCGCAGGCGACAAGATATCATCCTAAAAATCATTTTTATGCAATACCTCAACGTGTACAGCAAACAGGACATCCTTTCCCGGACCCGTATCCGGAAGTTTGAAACCAAGCTGGGCGAACGGGTGTTGGCAGCCTCCGACCCCGGAGCGGTGGCGTCATCCATTGAAAGATCCCCCGCGGAATACGTCCTGGTAGGCATACCCGAAGACATCGGCGCCAGGGCCAATGGTAGCCAGGGAGGCGCATCAACATCGTGGCAGCCTTTTTTGGACAGCTTCCTCAATATCCAAAGCAATGACTTTATCGAGGGTGATAATATCCTTGTGCTTGGACACTTTGATTTTTTGGAGATGCAACGGCTGATCGAGACCAATGCCCATGGACAGGATGAGAAGCAGGAAGCTTATCGTCATGCAGTACATACTATCGACGAGGCCGTAGAAGACCTGGTACGGGTCATCACGGCCCTTGGCAAGATACCCATTGTCATAGGCGGCGGCCATAACAACTCCTATCCGCTGATCAAAGGCTCGGCTAAAGGGCTTCACAAGGCCGGGCTCACACCCCTGGCGCAGATCAACTGTGTCAACCTGGACGCCCATACGGATTTCCGTCCTGCCGAAGGCCGGCACAGCGGCAATGGGTTCCGTTACGCCGAAGAGGACGGCTATCTGCAGAAATATTGTGTCGTCGGCGTACACGAGAACTACCTGCAGCAGAATGTCTGGCTGGACATCGTCAACAACCCCTTTATCGATCTCATCACCTATGAAGATATCTTTATCCTGGAAAAAAGAAATTTTATCCAGGCCGTAGCCCACGCCACCTCCTTTACGGAGGACAGCTACATTGGACTGGAACTGGACCTGGACAGCATCGAAAGCGTGCTCAGCGCAGGCATGACACCTACAGGTCTTACGGCCAGGCATGCCCGTCAGTATGTTACGCTCGCGGCCAGCGACTCGAAGATCGCCTACCTGCATATCTGTGAAGGCGCGGCCACACTGGACGATGGGCGGCATGATCCCATGACGGGCAAGCTTATCAGTTATATAGTCAGCGATTTTATCAAGGCCAGGGAGTAAGGCGCTCCTAAAAAGGTATCCCAATATTCACATACCCCAACACTCTTTTCGATTGATCGCTGTACATGGCGCTCAGCTCCAGCGGCCCCAGCGCGAAATTATATGTGAATGTAAGCGAATAGCCCGAGAGGAAGTCCGGCGTATTGAAGAAGGTCTTGTTATCCGTAATGAAATTATTAAAGAGGATATTGGCCTTGCCGGTGATAAAAGTATTGCTGAACAGCTGATAACGCAGCCCTACCAGCAGCGCAGCCAGGCTGGAAGAATAAAAGGTGCCTTCACGAAGCCCGGAAAAAGTCACCTGGTTATGGAAACTGCTGGTAAGTCCCCCGATGGAGAACTCATTCATGATGTTGTGGGCATAGTTGAAGTTGATACCTACCTGTGCGTGTGTCAGCAATGTATAGCGTTTGGCCAGCGGTGTATACCTGTCCAGGTTGAACAGGACCCGTTCGTAGGGCATGTCCGAAAAGCTGGTGTCGGACCGGGTGGTGTTGGAGGCAAAGTATTGGGCATGGGGGTTCTGCTCGAAAACATAATCCACCTCCGCATCGATCTTGGTCCCTTTTCGCGGATAGATGGGTCTGTCCAGGGTGTTATGACGGATGAAGAAATAGCTGGTCATAAAATTGTTACGTCCCTTGAATTCCAGGCTGGAGGTGATGGACGGATCGTAATGGATCCACTCGAACCGGCTGCCGGCGCCAAGCATCAGACCCCGGCTGGTGAAATAACTGAATTTGCCGTCCAGCCTGAAATAGTACTGATCGTAAAGCCCTTCTTCCTTATAGGCGTTGTTATAGCTGGTGATACGGAACTGATCGAACTGTGTACCCAGCGAAAAGGCAAGCTTTCCACCCCGGCTGAAGTATTGCAGGTGTTCCGCCCGCATCCGAAAGTTCTGCCCGATGTTGAAGGTTACAAGGCTGCGGGAGGTAGGGGTAAAGAAATCATGGGTGGTGAGGTTGATAATAGCGCCGATGCCGCTGAACTGATTGTAGTTGAGCCCTATCTTGGCAAAAGTAAAAGGGTTCTCCTCCACTTCGAAGACCACGCGGTTGCTGTCCCCCCCACGGTATTCCAGCGAATAGGTGATATGGTTATAATAGCGGGTGCCAAATGCTCTACGAACCATCCTGGATAGATTGCTGGTGGTATAATACCGATTGACCTCCAGCCCTGTTGCCTGTATAAAAAACGGCTCTGTCGTCCTTTTCAATCCCTTTACTTCAAAGGAAGAGATCTTTATAGGAGCTTCTACCGGCAGTCTGTTACGGACTATCTCCTGCGGGCCATAAAGGACATCCAGGCTGTCCGCCAGGTGTTTAAAGACAGGATATAGCTCGCGGCCTTTTTTTAGCCCTTCATCCAGTATCTGGTCGGCCTCGCCAAAGCTGCCCATACCGAATTTATCCAGGGGCTGGTGAATATAGATATTACACAGCGGTATCTGCTTTCGGGTATCCTCCGCCTCGCGGAAGAAGGCCACCTGCAACAATACCTGTATGGCGTTTGTCACCTGTTCGGAAGTACGCAGCGAGCCCGATACATTGCTTCCAATGACCAGGTTGGCCCCCATATTCCGCACATCCTGTACGGGAAAATTGCGCACGACCCCGCCATCCACCAATTTCCTGCCATTGTATTCTACTGCCGTAAAAAGAGAGGGGATGGCCATGCTGCTGCGAATGGCCGAAACGATGTCCCCGCTGTCCATCACCAACGGCTCACCCGTGGAAACATCCGTAGCGATGCATTCGAAGGGGATGGAGAATTGGTGAAAGTCCTTGATATGGTATACCGGGCGGAACAATTCGGCAAATTTTAGCCAAAGCTCCTGCCCTTCGATGACGCCGGTGGATATGCGGAACCAGTGATTTACCCAGGGCAGCTCGACATCGTATTTGCCATATTCGTCCTTTTCCTCCATGATCATGCTGCGCATGGTGGATTGATTGGAGAACAGAAGGTCCCAGTCTATGCGTCGGGTGATCTTTTCGATGCTGTCTGCGGAATAGCCGATGGCATAAAGGGCGCCGATGATACTGCCCATGCTGGTGCCTGTGATATAGTCGATCTTCAGCCCGGCAGAGTCGATAGCTTTCAGAATGCCGATGTGCGCGAGCCCTTTAGCCCCGCCACCGCTAAGAGTCAGCCCTATCCTGGGACGCTGCCCTGTCTGTTGGGCATATGCGCTGCCGAGCGACAGCAGCAGGAACAATAAAGAAATAAGGTATCTCGATGGGCTATTCATATCAGCGCCGGTCACTGGTTTTTTTCCAGATCCATGATCTTTTCGAAGGCCTGCTCATACTCCCGGAGAGCTTTGTTCAGTTCATCGCTGGCTTTTTTATAATCCGCCTCGGCCTGTACAAACCTGGTCTTATCAGAATACGTAGCGGGGTCGGCCAGGGATGCTTCCAGCCGAACCTTTTGACCGGTGAGGGTAGCGATCCTTTCTTCCAGCTGCTGAAAGATACGCTGCTGCTTTTGCAGCTCTTTCTTCTGCTCTTTGTTGATGGGGGCAGGAGGGGGCGTCTTTGCCGGCGGCGGCGCCTGAACAGGAGCGGGTGGCGGAGCCACCTGCTCCGCGGCCCTCGTAGCCATTCTTTCTTTCCATTGGACATATTCTTCATAGCCTCCCTTGAATTCCCTGATCCTGCGATCTTCGTCGATCTCCCAGATCTTATTGGCTGTCCTGGAAATAAAATAACGGTCGTGGCTTACCAGCAGGAAGCTCCCCTCGTATTTGTTCAGCGCATCGATGAGCAGCTCGCAGGAGTGCAGGTCCAGGTGGTTGGTAGGTTCATCCAGCAGGAGGAAGTTGGCCTTGCTCACGATGGTCTTCGCCAATGCTACCCGGGCCTTCTCGCCACCGCTGAGCACTTTTATCTTCTTTTCTACATCGTCGCCGCTGAAAAGAAAACAGCCTAGCAAGACCCGTAATTCGAGATCTGTTTTCTGGCTGCCGCAAAGCTGCATCTCCTCCAGAAGGGTATTGTTGACATCCAGGGCTTCCAACTGATGCTGAGCATAAAAGCTTTCGTCCACATTATGGCCCCAGACACGCTCGCCCTGGAAAGGTTCCGTACCGCCGATGATACGCAACAGGGTAGACTTTCCCTTGCCGTTGGCGCCGATGAGCGCGATCTTATCACCCCGGTCGATCTCCGCCGAAGCATCTTCTATGATGGTGAGGTTGCCAAAGCGTTTGGTGGCATGCTTTAGTGTCGCCAGCACTCTACCCGGGGTCTTATCCACCCGGAAATTGATCTTGATATTGGGTCGCTCGATCTCCACGTTTTCGATCCGCTCGACCTTTTCCAGCCTTTTCATGGCGCTTTGCGCAGCTGCCGCCTTGGTGGCCTTGGCGCGAAATCGTTCGATAAACCGCTCCTGCTGACGGATATAGTCTTGCTGATTCTCAAAAGCCCGCTGCTGCAGCTCTACCCGCATGGCCTTCTCCGTCTCATAATACGAGTAATTGCCATTGTAGACATGCAGCTCTTTCTGATACAGCTCCACGATCTTGGTCACCATTCTGTCCAGAAAGTATTTGTCGTGGCTGACGATGACCACCGACCCCTGATAGTGCTGGAGATATTTTTCCAGCCATTCGATGGAAGGAAGGTCCATGTGATTGGTAGGTTCGTCCAAAAGCAGCAGGTCCGGCCGTTGCAGGATCATTTTGGCCAGCAGCACGCGCATCCGCCAGCCGCCGCTGAATTCCCGGAAAGGTCGCTGCAGGTCGGTATTGGCAAAGCCCAGACCCTGTAATATCTCTTCCGTCTTGTGGTGAATGCTGTACCCGTCCAGCGTATCCATCTCATGGAGGGCGTCGGAATATTGATGGAGTAATGCTTCGTCCTCCGTGTTTTGTTCCAGGCGCTTGCCCAGTTCCTCGATCTCCTTTTCCAGCTGAAGCACCCGCTCGAAGGCCGTCATGGCCACCTCCAGTATCGATCCATTCGTATCAAAGCTCAGGAGGTCCTGGTGCAGATAGCCAATGGTGGTGCTTCGGCTTCTCTCCACCGTTCCTTCGGAGGGCGTATAGTCGCCGGCAAATAGCTTCAGCAAGGTCGATTTTCCTGTACCATTGTAGCCGATGAGCCCGATGCGTTCGTTGGGTTGTATATGCCAGGTGGCGTTACGTACGATGGTCCTGGCTCCGAATTCAAAAGTTACGTTCTGTAATCCTGCTAACATGGGTGCAAATGTACTGATTACAGACTGTAACCCCATGCCCCGGCTCGTTTTGGGCTTAGATAATTATGATTATCTTTACGCGTCAGAAAAAAATAACACAGTGAATAGAAAATTGGTTTTGTTGATCGTCGTCCTCGTATTGGCAGGTCTGGTAGGTTGGAAGTTGAACTGGTTCTCGAAAAAAGAGCCCTCAAGGCCGGCGGACCCTGACATGGCCCTGAAGATCAGTAAGAATACCGTCGTTTTTAACAAGGCTTTTGGGGGATTGATGGATGATTACTACGCTCTGCGGGATGCCCTGGTGGATTGGGATACCGTCAAGGCCGATCAGGCGGCTTATGCCCTGGCTCTCAAGGCCGACAGCCTGCCCGTATCTCAGATCAAGGGAGATTCCGATATTGTGAAAACGGCTAAGAGCTTTACTGTCAGTGTCGGCGGCGATGCCAAAGGGATCGTAGGACAAGGGAATATTGAACAAAAGAGAAAAGGTTTTAATACCCTAACCGACGACCTGTATACGCTCGTACGTACCGTACGCTATGATGTCGGGGTCATTTACCACGACCGCTGCCCAATGGCATTCAGCGATTCCATCGAAGGGTTCTGGCTTTCGAATTCTTCGAAGATCATCAATCCTTACCTGGGAAACAAGCATCCGACCTATAAAACAAAGATGCTTGGTTGCGGAGAGGTCGTCGACTCAGTGGATTTCACCAGGAACAAGCAGCAGAAAGATACCGCTGCTCAATCGGGTTTATAGATAAAGCGCACGGCCGCGCTTTTCTGCTCACTGGAAGAAAGGAACGCTTCAATCTTACGGCTTCCGGCTGTCACCATCATCAGGGCTGTGTTGGGAGGGATATCACCCAGGTTGTCCGCATACATCACCAGTTCATACTCCATGCCGGGCAATGCAACAAATTCTACTGACAACGGCCTGTCCGTAAGCATTTTCCGGTACAGGAGCAGTTTCCCGTTGAGGAGCACTGTTACCGTATCGTGGTCTATTTCTCCATTGTCATACAGCTCGATCTTGATTTGCGAGGTGTTGACGGTAATTGTCTTAACCACTTCTGTCGTTCTTGGCTGCAGGTGGAGCTGCTTTTGCAGGGATGCCAGCGTATCGGTTTGTCCTATGTCTACCGGGAAATCCGAGATTGTCACCTTTTTCAGGAATATTTTTCCGGGCGGGCAGGCGAGTCGTTTGTCCTGCATAACGCCTTTCCAGTCTCCTTTTAGCACTTCATCCCCGCCTTCCCTGGAATAGTCGAGGTCATAGGTCTTTATACAGGCGGAGCATTCCAAAGGAATAGCCTGTTGCAAAATATTTTCTTCGATGAGGACCAGCCGGTGGGTCTGCGCGTTATAGCGTCCCGTAAAGCTCATTTTTACAAAATGCTCCTTGTCATAGTAGTCATAGGCCTTGCCCGTGATCTGGTCATTTGCAATGGTGATCTGCAGTTCCAGGAAATAATGAGGATAGCAGCCGCCGGGACCTTGTGTCAGCGTACCTTTCCAGATGCCCGAAACGTCCTCTGCGAAAACAGAACAGGAGGTGAATAAGCAGTATAGTATCAGATATATCCCGCGCATGAAATAGTTACTTCTGGTATCTGAAGGTCACCATGGCATTTTTTTGTTCGGTGGTGGTTATGCGAACATCGTATTCCTTGTCTCCTGCCTTGACGATCATCAGAGAGGTATTGGGAGGTATCTCTCCTTCATTTTCCGCTACCATCACCAGCTCATGATATTCATCTGACTCATCGAGATGCAGGGTGACTACGATGGGGCGGTCCGTCAGCATGGCATGGGAGACGATCAGCTTTTTATCCAGGTATACCGATACCGTATCGTGGTCGATGGCCCCGTCATCATAGATGTTCAGCACCACCTCCCTCGTATTGACCGTGATGGCTTTTGCAAGCACTGTGCTGCGCGACTGCAATACCTTGGGGGTGATAACGGAGAAATGTTTCCCGATATTGGCGGAGGAGTCAGGTGCGGCGGGTCTGGTAGTCTGAGGAATGCTGACTTTTACCAGCGGCGCGGTTTCGGGTTCCTTCGGTCTGGGTTTTACAACCGGCCTGGGTGCGCCTGTGGGTTTGGTCGATGGCTTTACCATAGCAGACCCATTGGATGGACGGTTTGTCGTCCTGCCGGCGGTAGCCGGAGTCCTGGAAGGTTCCGTCGTATGTCTGGCCGAATCATCTTTTGGCTTGATCTTTACTACTTCTGTCGATTCGGGTGGATTGCGGTGCTTAGCCATATCCATCTCCTTTTCCTTTTTTACAAGGAACGGCTCTTTATAAAAGTCGGACTGTGGCACTTTCCGGAGGAATACCGAGCCCCTGCTGCCTCTGGAGGAATCCCGGAGATTCATGCTGCTATAAGTGCCTTCTAAAAATTCTTCTCCGCCGGATCGGGAATATTGGAGAAAGCAGGTCATGATAGCGACATCTCCCCCCTGATTACGTACCTCCAGTAACTTTACTTCCTGGACGATGACCTTACCGGTCTTCGGGTTGACAGCACCCGTAGCCGCGGCTTTCCCATAAAACAGCGTGGAAAGATAGGAATAGGTTATGGCCTCCAGGTTTTTGTCATGCTCCGCGATTTGCACTTCGAACTTATAACGGTCGTCGAAGAACGAATTGCGCATATTCATGTTGTTGTCACGAAAATGCCCCTGCCAGACTCCGGTGAGGTCCTGTGCATGGATAAAGCCTCCCGTTATTATCAAAAAGAGAATAAAAATACACCGCATAGCCGGTTGTTTCACTTTAGCAAGGTAGGTAAATAATTTGGTCCCGGGATCCCACTTGTCAATAAAGCAGAACCAATTGTGGCAATACTTTGTTAAATTTGCACCCTTATGATCAAGATCACTTTTCCCGACGGCGCCGTGCGTGAATATCCCTACGGCAGCACTGCGCTGGATATAGCAAAATCCATCAGCGAAGGATTGGCAAGAAAGGTTTTAGCAGCTAGTGTGAACGGGCAGATATGGGACGCTACCCGCCCTATACCTGCAGACTCTACATTGAAATTACTCACCTGGGACGACAATGAAGGTAAGTCCACTTTTTGGCATTCTTCTGCGCATTTGATGGCGGAGGCGATCGAATCACTTTATCCCGGCGTAAAATTCTGGGTGGGCCCAGCCACGGAAAACCCTCCCGGTTTTTATTACGATATGGACCTGGGCGGAAGACAGATCTCCGACGACGACCTTCGCAAACTGGAGGCAAAGATGGCTGATCTGTCCAAACAGAATTCGGCGTATCAACGTAAGGATATCGGCAAGGCGGAAGCTATAAGCTATTTCACGAACAAGGGTGATGAGTACAAGCTCGATCTGTTGCAGAACCTGAAGGATGGGGAAATAACTTTTTATACACAGGGCCAGTTCACCGATCTCTGCCGCGGACCGCATATCCCTCATACGGGCTTTATCAAGGCCATCAAACTGACCAATATTGCCGGCGCCTATTGGAAGGGGGATGAAAAGAACAAACAGCTGACCCGTATATACGGGGTGACCTTCCCCGCCAAAAAGGAGCTGGATGAATACGAAGCCCTCCAGGAAGAGGCACGGAAAAGGGATCACCGCAAGCTGGGTAAGGAATTAGGCATTTTCACCTATGACGAGATGGTCGGCCCCGGACTACCACTCTGGATGCCCAATGGGGCGGTAGTGATCGAGGAATTGGAAAGATTGGCAAAAGAGACGGAGGAGCGGGCTGGCTATAAGAGGGTAGTGACACCGCATATCGCCAAGGAAGACCTTTATCTCACCAGCGGGCACCTCCCTTATTACCAGGACAGTATGTATCCTCCCATGGAATTGGAGGGGGTGAAGTACTACCTGAAGGCAATGAACTGCCCACATCATCATAAGATATTCGACGCCGAGCAAAAGAGCTATAAGGACCTGCCTTACCGGCTGGCGGAATATGGCACTTGTTACAGGTATGAGCAGAGCGGCGAGCTCTTCGGGCTCATGCGGGTACGGTGTTTGCATATGAATGATGCCCATATTTATTGTACAAAGGAGCAGTTCTATGAGGAGTTCAAGGCGGTGAACGAGATGTACCTGAAGTATTTTAAGATCTTTGGGATCGAGAAATATGTAATGCGTCTCAGCCTGCATGATCCGGCCAAGCTAGGACAGAAATACGTTGATGAGCCAGAACTATGGAAGGAAACAGAAGCCCTGGTAAGAGATGTGCTGGTCCGTACCAATACTCCTTTCAAGGAGGTGGCGGATGAGGCGGCATTCTATGGCCCCAAGATCGACGTTCAGATCTGGAGCACCATCGGACGGGAGTTCACCCTGGCTACCAATCAGGTAGATTTTGCCCAGGGGCGTCGCTTTAAACTGAGCTTTACCAATAAGGACAACCAGCCGGAGACCCCCCTGATCATCCACAGGGCCCCCCTGGGTACGCATGAACGCTTTATTGGCTTCCTGCTGGAGCATTATGCGGGTAAATTCCCTGTATGGCTGGCCCCCCTCCAGGTAAAGATCCTGCCGATAAGCGATAAGTCCATGGAATATGCACAAACTCTTTTGGATTCACTGAAAAATGCGGATATTCGTGCAGAGGTGGACGATCGCAATGAGAAGATCGGGAAAAAGATCCGGGACACTGAGCTGGCGAAGGTGCCTTATATGCTGGTAGTTGGAGAAAAAGAGATGCAGGAAGGGAAAGTCGCCATTAGAAGACAAGGAAAAGGAGACCTCGGCGTTAAAAGTATCGACGAGTTCATCCCTGAGATCAAAAAAGAGATCAAAGAAAGGACTTCCAATCCCTAAGGAAGTCATCAAACAAACGAAAAAAATCGAAGCCTTCAGCATGGGAAGAAGGTTAATTTAAAAATTGTAAATGGCATTTCCACCGAGACCTCCGAGAGGTAATTTTAATCCACGTTTCAGAAAAGAACAACAACAAGAACATCGCACCAATCATATGATCAGAGTACCCCAGGTACGTCTGGTCGGAGACAATATAGAAGTAGGGGTGTATTCTATACAGGAGGCGCTGAAAATGGCGCAGGAGCAGCAGCTCGACCTGGTAGAAATATCTCCCAATGCGGATCCCCCCGTATGTAAGATCATCGATTATAACAAGTTCCTTTACGAGAAGAAGAAGAAGGAAAAGGAAATGAAGGCGAAGAGCAAGGCTTCAGAAGTAAAAGAGATCAGGTTTACCCCCAATACGGATGACCATGATTTCGACTTCAAGGCCAAGCATGCTGAAAAGTTCCTGAAAGAAGGCAATAAGGTAAAGGCATACGTACAGTTCAAGGGACGCGCCATCCAGTTCAAGGAAAGGGGAGAGCTGCTCCTGCTGAAGTTCGCCGAGCGTCTAAATGACGCCGGGGTGCTGGAAGGGATGCCCAAGATGGAAGGCAAGCGTATGCTGGCTATCTGGGCCCCTAAACCCCAGAAAAAGAAAGAAAAAAGCTAGAAATACGGCCCGGATGGCTGAAAATGATAAAAAAATCCGCCTTTTGGGCGGTTTTTTCATTTTTTGACCTACCTTTGCGCTCCGTTTTTAGGTCCAATGACCAGGCGGAACAATAACCCAAACGGCCCCATAAGTGATCCACCGGTGTGGATCCGCCAGCAGGGTATCATGCAAAAAGCATTTAAAATGCCAAAGGTTAAAACCAATTCGAGTGCCAAAAAAAGATTTAAGATCACCGGCACCGGCGAGATCACCTTCCAGCGTTCCTTCAAGCGCCACATCCTGACCAAGAAGTCAAAGAAACGCAAACGCAACCTGAATAAGAAGGGTGTTGTACATCAGGCCAACACTGATTTTGTAAAGCGTTTGTTAAGGTTGAAGTAACCCCATTATTAAAATTTCAAACTAATTAGGATATGCCACGTTCAGTAAACGCCGTTGCTTCCCGGGCACGCAGAAAACGCATCTTAAAAGAAGCGAAAGGTTTCTATGGCAAAAGAAAGAATGTTTACACCGTAGCCAAGAACGTTCTGGAGAAAGGTCTTCAATACCGTTATGTTGGCCGTAAATTAAAGAAAAGAGAATACCGCACGCTGTGGATCGCCCGTATCAATGCGGCCGTTCGTGCAGAAGGGCTTACGTATTCCGCTTTTATCCACAAGCTCTCCCAAAAGGGTATCGGCCTGGACCGCAAGGTGCTCGCTGACCTGGCCATGAATGAGCCTGCAACCTTTTCGAAGCTGGTTGCTTCTGTGAAGTAATACTTAGTCTTACGCACCACAACTATACGCGCCGGCCTCCTAACAGGGGCCGGTTTTTATTTATAAAAAAATTTTCTCTATTGTTTCAAAAAAACTTCACATTTGCATAGTTTTTAAAAGTATAGGTGTCATTTTATTATTATAAATACTTTATAACCTGGACCAGTCAATGAACAATACGTACACCGACCTGGTGACGCAAACCTTCAATTTCCCCCAAGAAGGGTTTGAGGTCAAAGATGCTTACTTGCAATTCAACGGCTTAGATCTGAAATCACTCATTGATAAATACGGAACTCCTATGAAGCTGACCTATCTGCCCAAGATCGGTCAACAGATCCGGAAGGCTAAGAAAATGTTTGCCAATGCCATCAAACGGCATCATTACGAAGGGAAGTATTTCTATTGCTATTGTACCAAGAGCTCTCACTTTTCCTTTATTGTAGAGGAAGCGTTGAACCATGACATCCACCTGGAGACCTCTTATGCATACGACATCGAGATCATCAAGAAATTATATGCCCGCAAGAAGATCACCAAGGAGACCTTCATCATCTGCAACGGCTTCAAGCAAAAGCCATATACCAGCAGGATCGCCTCCCTGCTGAACAGCGGTTTCAAGAACGTGGTCCCTATTCTGGACAATAAGGAAGAGCTACAGCAATACAAGCGGTCGGTAAAAGTGCCTTTCAAGCTGGGTATACGTGTGGCGGCGGAAGAAGAGCCCAATTTCCCTTTTTACACCTCCCGCCTGGGCTTTCGTGCCAGGGACGTGCTGGAATTCTATGTAGACAAAATAGAAGGCAATGAGGACAGGTTCCAGCTGAAGATGCTGCATATCTTCCTGAACAAGGGCATCAAGGACGACATCTATTATTGGAGTGAGCTGAACAAGGTAATAAATCTCTATTGCCAGCTGAAAAAAATCTGTCCCGAGCTGGATTCCATCAATATCGGCGGCGGCTTTCCCATCAAGCATTCATTGGGCTTCGAGTACGACTATCAGTTCATGATCAATGAGATCGTGGGTAATATCAAGAAGGCCTGCAAGCGCAGCAATGTGCCGATGCCCAATATCTTCACCGAATTTGGGAGCTATACCGTGGGAGAGAGCATGGCCCATATCTATAGCGTCATCGGGCAGAAAATGCAGAACGACCGCGAGATTTGGTATATGATCGACTCTTCCTTTATTACCACCTTACCGGACACCTGGGGTATCGGCGAGCGGTTCCTCATGCTGCCCATCAATAAATGGGATGTAGAATATCAGCGTGTGGTATTGGGTGGCATTACCTGCGACAGCCATGACTACTACGACTCGGAAGAGCATATCAATGAGGTCTTTTTGCCTAAGCTCAACAACGGCGAGCCGCTGTATGTAGGGTTCTTCCATACGGGCGCCTACCAGGATCAGATATCTGGTTATGGAGGCATCAAGCACTGCCTGATCCCTTCACCCAAGCACGTCATCGTAGGACATGACAAGAACGGGAAGCTCGTCGACTGGGTATATGCCAAGGAGCAGACAGCCCAAAGCATGTTGAAGATACTGGGATATAAGTAACCATTCTCTTAATATGACCTTAAAATTCCTTTTCGCGATTGCCTGTGTCATGGTGATGGGGACGGTTCACGCCCAGTCAGGACAGGATTCCGTACGTGCGGCCATCAACCTGTTGTTCACCGCCATGAAGAATGCCGATAGTGCCCAGCTGGTGTCGGCTTTTGATGACAGCGCAGTACTGCAGACCATCGTGATGGACAGTAACGGAAAGGTAACAGCGCGCAGCTATCCCGTAACCGAATTTGCACAAGCCATCGGACGGTTGCCAAAAGGGGCTGCCGATGAACAGATACACATCGAGGCGCTGAAAATGGACGGACCGCTTGCCATGGTTTGGGCGCCTTACCATTTTTACTATAATGGCACGTTGCTCCACTGTGGTGTGGATTCTTTCCAGCTGATACGCGTAAACGGGGTCTGGAAGATACTTTACATCGTGGACACCCGTAAAAAAGGGATTTGCGATTAGCGCTTCTTCAGCCGGTATTTCTTATTCACTTTGGGATTGTTGAAGTAGGCATTTAGCTGTTCTTCCGTCATGTTGCTGGTCTCTTCCAGTGGTACGTCGATGAGCTGGACCTGCGTCTGTTTCAGCTCATTCTTCAGGGCGGCGACTTTTTTGGTGATCTCCATGTCCTTTTCTCCCACGAGGGCATTATCCCGCTCAGTGTACTCCAGCCGCTTGATCGAGCTGCGGACAAGCGCTGCCTGGTTTTGCTCGGCCGTCAGGGTAGGGGCCACCGCCTCTTTCACTGGTACAAGCGCTACGCCGACACTGGGCAGGATCGTACCGGTGGTCTTGGCGTCCGGACTGGACATAGAGGAAAAGATCGTACCACCCAGGGCCGTAGTGGCTGTGGACATATCGAATTCCGATCGGGTACTCTTTGTCTTTTTCACCTTCTTATCCAGCTGAAAGAAAGCATATTTCAGGCGGAGCATATACGTATTGATGTTCTTTACAGCCAGTGCATATTCTTCCTTCATGTAGGGATAGTTCAGCGCATCCTTTACATATATACGGATTGTAGCGGTATCCCGCATAAAGATCTTGTTGGTGCCCACAAAATAGAGGATCAGAAGCTTGGTCTTGGAAGAATCCCCCTCTTTTACAAAATCATAGGGCGGGCTCCATGTAAAATCATCGTTACACTCTTTGATAATCGAATTCGTCTTTATAGGTACGCTGGAGTAGAAATTGATGCCCTCGATGGGATAAGTACCCGTCTCGCACTGGACCTTAAAGCTGATCGTATCCCCTTCGTCCATATATAATACGTTGCTCACGGTGGGCTTTACGTGGGAGGGTGTGATCTCGGTGGTAAAAAAGGACAGTGTAAAGGATGTATCTATCCTTTCTTTTGGATTGTTTAGATTCTGTACCCCGATATTGACCTTGTATTCGTAGTCGTATTTGAGCCTGCCGGAGAGAAAGTAAGATTTGTCCGCTTTAAAAGTGAGCAATCCGTTTTCCTTGATCTTCAGACCCACCGGCGCATTCTTCATAAAAAAGAAGTATTTGCTGGGATCGCGGTTGATCTCCAACTGATAGACGAGGGTGGAATCCACATGCAAAGTGAAATAAGGGTTGAGGTTGCGAATACGCAGGGTTGAGTCCTCCCCGATCTTCGCCGTGTCGGTCAAAGCCATGGGGATATGAAAAACTGGGTTCTGTGAAAACACACGATCGGAAAATGCCAAACCTGCTACCACCAAAAGCCAAAACTGAAAAACTTTCACGGTTTTAATCATATTCTTGGATAAAAAGGTGTCGTTGAAGCTCGAAATTAACACAATCAGGCTAAAAAACGTCCAGAAAATAAAGAAAGTCCTTATTAGTCCGCAGCTTTAACGTCCTGTTTAGAGTCGAAAATCGTGCCGGGAGACTGCCATCGGGTATAAAAAATGCCCCGCCAGGACTGGCGGGGCCTAAACCAAAACCAACTGCTTATGAAACGCTTAATTATTTATTGGATCGAGATCTGTTTAGCGCTTTCTTTTTCCTGTTCCTTCTTAGGCAGGTACAGTTTCAGCACGCCATTCTCATATTTGGCCTGGATACCATTGGTATCGATCCTGTCATCCAGGTTGAAGCTGCGTTTAAAGCTCTTGAAAGAGAATTCCTTCCGGATGGTCTTATATTCTTCCGTCTTTGTTTCTTCTTTCTTCTCAAAGGAGATGGTCAGCTGACCCTTGTCTATCGACAGCTGGAAATCTTCTTTGCTGCGACCGGGTGCACTCAATTCCAGGTGATAAGCTTCCTTCGTCTCGTGGATATTCACCGGAGGGAAGGCAAAACCGCCTTCACGACCCCAGCTGAGCGGGAGATCCTGTAAGAATTCGTCTACAAAGCTGGACAGGTTCCTGGCTGGATGATTGTTTACTTTTACGAGTGTCATAGTGAGTTCTTATTTAAGTTTTATCAATTTTGTTTGACGGTAAACAGGGATCAAACCCCATACCATGGGCCAAAAACTCCTTTTTTCGGGAAGAATTGACGGATTTGGGCCAAGGAACCCTAAATCAGGATGACAGAATTGCACTTCAGGGCAATTTTAGGTGACATTTGTTCCGATCGATAGGGGCCTCACAACTTTTTGACTATTTTTATGTTTAATTTTGTGCAGGAATTGAGGCTTCGCCTGCAATCCCCAATCATCTTAAATAACTTAAAAAAATGTATCCAGCAGAGATAGTACAACCGATGAAGGAAGAGCTCACAGATAATGGGTTCGAGGAATTACTGACTTCTTCCGATGTGGAGAATCAATTGAAAAGATCAGGGACTACCCTGGTGATGGTAAACAGTGTATGTGGATGTGCGGCGGGTTTGGCCCGTCCGGGTGTATTGATGGCTGTGGCAAACAGCCCTAAAAAGCCCGATTTCCTTACTACGTCTTTTGCCGGCTTTGACCTCGAGGCGGTGAACAAGATACGCGAGCACTTATTACCTTATCCTCCTTCTTCTCCTTCTATTGCCCTGTTCAAGGATGGCCAGTTGGTCCATATGATCGAGCGTCATCAGATAGAAGGCCGCCCAGCCCAGTTGATAGCCCATAATCTTATCGCGGCATTCAGCGAGTATTGCTAAGAAAATCTTATATTAAGAGGAACCCCGGACGTTTGTTCGGGGTTTTTTTGTTGTTCGAAACTTTGGTGAAGTGTTGTCGGGCCTGCGGCCCGACAGGATTTTGCGTTTAATGATGGGCATCCTGCGGATGCCGCCCTCGCTGTGCTCGGTCTTGCTGTGCTCGGTCTGGGGTCCGGGATGTGGATAACCTGAATTCTCAGGTTTTACCTGTCAAAACCAACAATTTTTGATTTGAAAAATGTCCACAGTTGTGAATAATCTACGAAATGCAGATGGGAGCTTAATTTGAAGCGAAGAATGTTCCCCGTGGAACATATTTGTGGAACGGCAATCCACCATCTTTAGTATTTGTGGAAAATTATTTTTTAAGTCAGTTCGGAATTTTGAGCTAAACTCCTCATCCTCCATTCTTTCCAGATAATATGGTTCTTGTCTCTTTTTAATGTAGGTTTGTGCCGGGCCACCCTCGCCCATCTAATACTTATGTATCCCAACCTATATTTTGCCTTTAAGGATCTGTTCGGTGTATCCTTGCCAGCCTTACGGTTCATTAACAGTTTCGGCTTTTTCGTGGCCCTTTCCTTTATTGCTGCGGCAGTGACCTTGTCAAAAGAGCTGCTCCGGAAGGAAAGAGAAGGCTTATTACAGGGTAAGGATCAGATGGTCGTAATCGGCAAGCCCGCCAGCATCTTTGAGCTCCTCGCTAACTTTATCCTGGGTTTTGTGGTGGCGTACAAGCTGGTAGGGCTCTTTACCCTGGATAGCTCTGTGACAGCCAACCCCCAGGACTATATAAAGTCCACGGCTGGCAATTTCCCTGCCGGGCTCCTACTGGGCCTCATTCTGGCCGGATGGAAATGGTATGAAAAGAACAAACAGAAGCTGCCGCAGCCCCAGGAGAAGAAGATCCGTATCTGGCCTCATGACAGGGTGGGGGATCTCACCATTTATGCCGCCCTCTTTGGGTTCCTTGGCGCCAAGATCTTCAACTCCCTTGAGACCTGGGACGACTTTGTAAAAGACCCACTGGGCTCGCTTTTCTCATTCAGCGGTCTTACTTTTTATGGGGGGCTTATCTGTGCCGCGCTGGCCATCTGGTATTATGCCCGCAAGCATAACATCGGCTTCTGGTATCTCAACGACGCTGCTGCACCGGGTCTTATGCTGGCGTATGCCGTCGGTCGCATCGGCTGCCAGGTAGCGGGTGACGGGGACTGGGGCATTCTCAACAGCGCCTATTACACGACAGGAACTGGTAAGGTCGCCCTGGCCAGTTCAAGTGATTTCCAACGCATTACACAGCAGCATTATACTCAGGTATATAACGAGTTCCATAGCGTGAATCAAATCCCTCATCTGGCTGCAAAGGCTCCCTCCTGGTTGCCGGACTGGCTTTTTGCCTATACCTACCCGCACAATGTGATCAACCAGGGCGTACCCATTCCCGGCTGTACCGAAAGTTCCTACTGCAGCCAGCTGCCTATCCCTGTTTTCCCCACTCCATTTTATGAGACCATCGTTTGTCTGGGACTCTTTTTCCTGCTCTGGTCGCTCCGTAAAAAGCTGAAAGTGCCCGGTACGCTCTTCGCGGTCTACCTGGCAGTCAATGGGATAGAGCGGTTTTTTGTTGAAAAGATCCGGGTCAATACCAAATACGATTTCCTGCCGCTGCACCCAACACAGGCAGAGATCATTTCCTTTCTCCTCGTCCTTGCGGGCGTAATCCTCTTTTTCAAACTAAGATCACATCCGCCGCAAAAAGATCCGCAGACAGGAATGCCTGCTCCGGACTCACGGACTTAAGTCAGGGTCTGGGCTGCCGGCGAGTTGCCTATGGCTCCCTGAAGCCTGCCACCCTTCCTGTAATAACTCCTTTTATCAATACCAGGTTCTGGCCTGTAACCTTGGTCGGGAATCCTCGTCTTATCTCGTAAGATGTCATCTACTCGTCAACAAAAGAACGCTTTACGCCTAAAAATTTTCCCGACCCTTCATCCGCCCGGTATGTTTGCAATGCAAAAAGGGATTACCAGCTATCAATAAAATTCGCCATCTAACACAAAGCAATGTACTATGCAATAAATAGTACCAATCTTTGTACTGTAATTATCAAAAAATAGTACCAAACATGGCAGATCACCTGCCGCTAAAAATAAACATCATGACCAGGATCTTGCTAACTGTATTTTTGACTTCTTTTTCCCTATCACTCTTTGCCCAATCCGGCAGGATCAGCGGTGAGGTAGGAGACCAAGGCCACAAACCCATCGAAGCTGCCACCGTTTCCCTGCTGCAGGGAAAGGATTCCTCCTCTGTCCGGCAGACCGTCAGTGACAAGTCCGGAAAGTTTATCTTTGATAATATAGCAGAAGGGAAATACCTTATAAGTATTACCAGCGTAGGACACAACCCCCGTTTTTCACCCGTATTCGAAATTTCCGCCACCCAACCCAACCTAACACTTCAACCCCTGACCCTGGACGCTTCCTCCAGCAATCTTCAGGAGGTTTCCGTTGTAGGTAAAAAGCCATTTATCGAGCAGAAGGCAGACCGTATGGTCGTCAACGTGGACGCATCTCCTTCCAATGCCGGCTCTACCGCGCTGGATGTTTTGGAAAGAGCTCCCGGCGTCACCCTGGACAAGGACGATAATATCAGCCTGAAAGGCAAGCAGGGTGTGACGGTGATGATCGACAACAAACCCACCTACCTCAATGCTGCCCAGCTGGCCAGCTATCTCAAAAGCCTGCCGGCTTCCGCCATCGACCAGATCGAGCTCATGACCAATCCTTCCGCGAAATATGATGCGGCGGGCAATTCCGGGATCATCAATATCAAGACAAAAAAGAACAAGGCCAAAGGCTTCAATGGCAGCGTCAACCTGACACATACCCAGGGCGTTTACCCTAAGCCCAGCGGCAATATCAACCTGAACTACCGCAATGGGAAAACGAATTTTTTTCTCAATGGCGGATACAGCCGCTGGGAAGGTTTTCAGCACCTGGATATCTCCCGTACCTATCTTGACGCCGGTCCGGGCAAGGTGGTGAACTCCATCTTTACCCAGGGCACGGAGATGCATTTTGTCAATCCCGCCATGAACCTCAAATTCGGCATGGACTATTATCTGTCCAATAAGACTACTTTGGGATTCGTGGTCAGCGGTTTTCAGAACAAGGAGAATAACAACAGCTCCAGCAACATATTTCTGAAAGACCCGCATGGCAATATCGACTCTATGGTCAATTCCCCCAGCACAACCCACAATACCTGGAAGAATGGTTCGGTCAACCTGAACTACCGCCATCAATATGATTCTACGGGAAGGGAGCTGACGGCAGACCTGGACTATGTTCATTATTCTTCCGGCAGCGACCAGTATTTCGATAATATCACTACCTATCCCAACAGCAACAACAGCAGCGAGACCATTCTCACCGGCAATCTGCCCGCCAGGATCAATATCTATACGTTCAAGACGGACTATACACATCCCGTCAGTAAGGACGTAAAAATCGAGGCCGGTCTGAAATCGAGCTATGTCAATACGGACAACACGGCCAACTATTATAATGTCATTCATGGCGCCAGCGAGGTAGACACCACGAAGACCAATCACTTCCTCTATCGTGAGAATATCAACGCCGGCTATCTCAACTTTAACAAGCAATACAAGAAGTGGAGTATTCAGGCCGGTCTGCGGCTGGAGAACACCAACTACTCCGGTCACCAGCTGGGCAATGGCTCCCAGCTCAACAGGGATTCGAGCTTTTCCCGTAGCTATTTCAGCTTGTTCCCCACCGCCTATATCAGCTATGCAGCCAGTGAAAAGAATCAGTTCTCTCTGAACTATGGCCGTCGCATCGATCGTCCGGCATACCAGGACCTGAACCCCTTTCTCTTTTTCCTGGATCAGTATACCTACCAGGCGGGTAACCCTTATCTGCAGCCCCAGTTCTCCCAAAATGTAGAGCTGAGCCATACCTATGCGGGATTTCTTTCCACTACGGTCAATTACAGCTATACAAAGGATTTTTTCTCGCAGACGTTCGAGCAATCAGGCCATGCCACCATTGTTCGAAATGGCAATATCGGCAACCGGAAGAATGCAGGCATCGCGGTCAGCGCACAGCTGCATGTTACCAAATGGTGGATGTCTATCCTGTACAGCAATGTCAACTATACCAAGTTCAACGGATACCTCTATGGCGAGCCCGTCAATGTAGACGCCACCACGCTGCTGCTCAATGTGAACAACCAGTTCACCCTCGGGCATGGATGGAGCGGAGAGCTTTCCGGTTGGTACCGAACTAAAGGTGTTGAAGGGCAATTGATTATATATTCCTTTGGCGAAGCTAACGCCGCCATCTCCAAAAAAATAATGGGTGAAAAAGGCAGCATCAAGCTGGGGGTTCGGGACTTCCTTTATACCATGAAACCCCACGGCTATATCAACTTCCAGCAGACGGAAGCCACCTTCCGGAACTTCCACGACAGCCGTCAGGTCAGTGTTACGTTTGGCTACCGCTTTGGCAAGCCCATCAAAGCCCCGTCCCGCAGAACGGCCGGTGGCGCAGGAGAGGAGCAAAGCCGTGTCAAGACAGGAGGCAACAATTAGTGTCGGAAGACCTATCTTTGCCGCTCAACTTCTAATCATGCCATCCTTTGATATTGTCAGCAAGGTTGACCCGCAGACACTGGACAATGCGGTCAACGTTACAAAGAAAGAGATAACCAACAGATTTGATTTTTCTAACTCCCACGTCGTCATCGATCTGGATAAGAAAGAATCGAAGATCATGCTGGAAGCGGAGAGCGACATGAAGATCAACCAGATCACAGATGTACTGATCAGCCGCAGTATGAAGCAGGGACTGGATCCCCTGGCATTCGACCTCACGAAGGAGGCTTATCCCAGCGGAAAAGTGACAAAGAAGGAAGTTCCCGTGCGCAACGGGCTCAAACAGGAGGATGCCAAAAAAGTGGTCAAGCTTATCAAGGATTCGGGCCTGAAGGTACAGGCTGCGATCATGGACGACCTGGTCCGTGTCACAGCCAAAAAGATCGATGACCTGCAGTCCATCATTCAACTCTGCAAGAGCGCCAACCTGGGGATACCGCTCCAGTATGTCAATATGCGGAGCTAGATACATAGAGAAATTATTTGTTTTACCCATTGATACTCCGTATCTTTGCAAACTCTTAGGTAAAAAATCGTACGGCCAAATCCGTACAACCTTCAAATAGAACTAATTATGAAAAAAGGTATCCATCCGAATAACTATCGGTTCGTTGTTTTCAAGGACATGAGTAATGGCTATTCTTTCCTTAGCCGTAGCGGAGCTGCTTCCAGGGAAACTATCAAGTGGGAAGATGGCAACGAGTATCCCCTGATCAAATTGGAAATTTCCAATACTTCCCATCCCTTCTTCACTGGTAAGAACGTACTGGTGGATACGGCTGGTAGGATCGACAAATTCAAAAAGCGTTACGAAAAGAAAGCCAAATAAGCATTGGTTCTCACATAACCTATTATCCCTTCCTGCAATGGAGGGGTTTTTTTTTAGGTCGAACGGACCTGGTTCATTGTCCCGACTTTATACCGTAGCTTTAATCCATGGATGATTCCCTGTTTCCATTTACGCTCACCCGGCCCATCGCCGACATACGTGTAGGCATCCTGACCATTCGGGAGAAGGAGCAGCGTGGTTCCCGCGGAGTATTGCACTGGATACCCCTTCTCATCCGCCCCTGGCATATCTTCCAGCTCAATGCCGAAGCGCTGGTCGACGATTTTATGCTGCTGACCAGTGGACGTCTTTCACAGCCTATCCCATCTTCCGTACAGGCCATCGCCCCGGAGAACATTTTTATCGAAGAGGGCGCTGTGCTGCAGCACTGTATCCTCAATGCTTCCACGGGACCGATCTACATTGGCGCCCGAACAGAGACCATGGAAGGTTCACTCATTCGCGGCCCCTTTGCTCTTTGTGAAGGTGCAACGGTGAAGCTGGGCACAAAGATATATGGCGCCACTACGATAGGGCCTTATAGTATCGTTGGCGGCGAGATCAAGAACTCGGTAATTTTTGGCTATTCCAACAAAGGGCATGACGGCTATCTGGGAGACTCCGTAATAGGGGAGTGGTGCAACCTGGGCGCCGGCACTTCCAACTCCAATCTGAAGAACAATGCTGCCGAAGTAAAAGCCTGGGATCAAAGCTCCGGCCAATATATTTCCGCGGGCGGCAAATGTGGTTTGCTGATGGGGGATTATTCCCGCAGCGCTATCAACACTTCCTTCAATACAGGTACGGTGGTTGGCGTCTGTTGCAATGTATTCGGAGAGGGGCTTACGCCCAAATATATCCCCAGCTTCAGCTGGGGATATGAGAACAATCCCGGATATCAGATGGAAAAAGCCCTGCGCGACATCGACAGCTGGAAAAGATTTAAAGGGCAGGCACTTACCGATGCCGAAATAAAAAAACTCAGATATATTTACGAAAAATTATAAATCACCCGATCAATGAGAAAGCAAATTGCGGCCGCCAACTGGAAAATGAATCTTACGTATCAACAGGGAGAAGAATTGCTGGATGCTATTTTAAAAGAAAATATCGAGCTGAAGGAGCATCAGCAGGCCGTCTTTGCCGTTCCGTTTCCTTACCTCATCATGGCCCAGACGCGGCTGGGAAATAAGAAGAACTATGCTGCCGCTGCGCAGAACTGCTCGGATCAGCCTGCCGGAGCTTATACGGGTGAAGTATCTGCCGAAATGCTTCGTTCTATCAATATCCGTTATTGCGTGCTGGGGCACAGCGAAAGAAGAGAATATTTCTCCGAACATAATCAATCCCTGGCCGCGAAGACACAGCGTTGTCTGGAACGGGGTATTACCCCCATCTTCTGCTGCGGCGAACCCCTTAGTATCCGCGAGGTAGATGCCCAGGAAAGCTTTGTAGAGGCTCAGCTGAAAGAATCTCTTTTCCATTTCTCCCCTGAAGATATCAGCAAGATCGTCATCGCCTATGAGCCCATCTGGGCCATCGGCACGGGCAAGACAGCCTCCGCCCAACAGGCACAGGAGATGCACGCCTGTATTCGTGGCCTGTTAAAAGCCAAATACGGACAGGTGGCGGACTCCATTCCCATTCTTTACGGTGGCAGCGTCAAGGCCGGCAATGCAGTGGAACTGTTCAGCTGCCCGGACGTAGATGGTGGCCTGGTAGGGGGAGCTTCGCTGGTAGCCGCTGATTTTCTGACAATTATGAGGGCCCTTAAGTAGGGAATATTTTATATCTTTACTGCATGTTGAAAAACCTCGACATCGCAATCAAGAAGGTGCGAAGACTGCCTAGGATCAACCTTTCCAGGCGGATAATGCTGGGGATCCGGAAGTATATTACAGGTTATCCGTATTACATTACTGTTCAGACGGTGAGCGCTTGCAATTTGAAGTGCAAGCATTGCTTTATAAATGATTATCACACGGAGATACATGACGGGGTCATTCGGATAATGAAAATGGAGGAGTTCACTGTTTTTGCAGAAAGGCTGGCTCCCATGATCCGGAACGCCTCCTTCTTCACATTTTCCACATTTGAAGCCATACTTAATAAGTATCTTTTTCAAATGATGGACCTTATCCTGCAGATCAATCCGGATATACGATTCCCTTTCCTTTCCAATTCGATGGAGCTCAGCGAGGAAAAGATCCGTCAGCTGGAAAAGTATCCGGTGTCGGAGGTCAATGTCTCCATGGACGGCTATACCAAAGAGACGGTCGAGAATTTCAAGACAGAAGTAAAGTTCGAAAAGATAGTGGAAACCATTCGCCTGCTCAAGACCTCTTCCCTAAAGGATGTGGTGGCAGTGACCTTTGTGGCCCACCGGGACAATATCCATGAGCTGCCGGACTATGTGGATTTCGTTCATCAGCTGGGTGTGCGCAGGATATATGTCAACAATGTCCTTACGTTTACCCGGAACCTGGCTCCCCTGGCCCTTTATACGCAGGAAGGGAACTCTGTTGCACAAGCGCTTTTCGACGAAGCTGTCCGACGGGCCCGTGGCCATAAGATATCCATTAGCATACCCCGTCTTAAGCCTAAGCAAATGGGTTGTCAGACAGTCGAGACTTTTTATGTGGACATCAAGGGTAATGTGGCTCCATGTGATTTTCTCGGTGTCACCACTCCCTTTACGCTATGGGAAAAGACCACCAGCAATCCCCCCGTTATTTTCGGGAATATCTTAAAGACTGACCCCATGGAGATCTATCGCAGCAGCGAGGCCCGCCAGTTCAGAGAGGCCCATCGCCTTGGCCGCGACCTGCCTGTGCAATGCCGCAATTGTATCGATGCGTACGGGTTGATGTGCAGCAATCGCATTCATCACACGGCGTAATGACGATAGCAAAGATCTTATATAAGAATATGTACTGGAAAGCGCTGCTGGCAGCTCTTTCTTTTTTTACCAATCTCTTTTTGGTCCGCCTGTTCAGGGCCTCCGTTTCCGCCGAGTACTATTCTTTTATATATCTCCTTTCTCTTCTCGCCACCTTTTTTACGTTTGGCCTTGACATCAGCCTCAACTATTTTCTTTCACGCCGGGAGCTATCGTTTACAACAGCAGGCAGGATCGTTGCAGGGGCGACCGTCTTTTCCCTGGCCGTCAGCCTTCCCTTACTTGCGCTGACCTTTCATTTATTCAGCCATCACCATATCACCATGGGAAAATGGCTCCTTTTTTCGGCTTTGCATATATCCGGGACCCTGCTGACCGGCTTGTCAGGAACTATCTTTACTGCATATGGTCGTAGCTGGCAGGCAACCCGGTATACGTTTGCTGTAAATATCCTGGTGGTCGCCCTGATCTTTTTTGCATCCTTGTTCTTTCAGGGCCCCCGGCTGGTGGAGAACCTTTTCATGATCTTATTTTCTTTTTCATTCCTGCAGGGGGCCCTGCTTTTGATACTGGCTGCCATATCCTATGGAGGCAGGCGTGCGGAACCTGTATCCCGGGACGTCCATATCCCTTTCATCCTTCGCTATTCCTTTAAGGCCTTTATCATCAATTTTATATTCTTTTTAGGCGTCCGACTGAACATCTATCTGCTGCCTTACTTTGTCGATGCCGTTGAGCTGGGAAATTATATTCAGGCATACAAACTGGTGGAATACATTGGCCTGGCGGCATCCTTTTTATATTATCCCTTTATGGCATGGGTGGCAGGGGCGCAGGAGGAAGAGAAAAAGGAGAGAGCGCTTTTGTTGCTTATTCGTATCTCGCATACGGGGATGCTTCTTTTTTGCATAGGCATCCTCCTGGGTGGAAAAATGCTTTTTCCACTGATGTATGGCCGCTCGTTCGGGAGCATGTACAGCATAACTCTTTTCTTTATACCGGGCCTTTCCCCTGTTTTTTCATCTACTTTTTTTACGGCTTACTTCTATGGGGTCCACCGGCTGAAGAATAACTTTACCAGCGGTTGTATACAGCTGGGCCTGTCCATAGCGCTGTTTTTCCCGTTGACGGCCGTCCTTGGCGTGTGGGGGGCGGCACTGGCATTCAGCATAGCAAGTCTGGGCTCTATGGCGTATGACTGTATCGTCTTCCGGAAATTGACGCCTTACAGGCTGGCGGATATACTGTTCATCCGAGCCGGCGATTGGAAACATATCAGGATATTTGTACTGCAATTAGTTAAATTTGATTTGAAATAAAGATCCGCATGCATTTTCGCAGATTTTTGAAGACAAGACTGAAAAGTACCCTGAATGGACTCGGGTATGAGATCCGTGCCCTCAACAGGCTGCGTGCGCCGGATGCCGTCGTTTACAATACGGCGGAATACGCCGATCGTTTTTATAGCAACCAGTCACTGGTTGATAAATACCGGAGAGAGAGCGTGACCCAACATTTGCAAAACCTTCGCATACTGCTGGACGAAGAAGATATACGCCTTCATAAAGACATGACCATATTGGATGCCAGCTGTGGCACAGGTGACTGTTTGAAAATGTTGAGGGATGAATACAACTGCCAACATCTCACCGGTACCGAAATTTCCCGGGCAGCGCTGGCTATTACCCGTGAGATATGCCCACATGCCGAATTGCATGAGCTGGATCTGGAAAAACAAAAGCTAGCCGGGGACTTCGATCTCGTCCTCTGCCAGCAGGTGCTCGAACACCTTGTAGAGCCTGAGACAGCACTGCGTAATCTCGTGGCCATGTTACGTCCAGGCGGTATTTTAGTGATCACAGTGCCCGATGGCAGACTCGACGATTTTGCTGGACATATCCATTTTTGGGGCAGCGACAGTCTGCCTATTTTTCTTCGCAGGGAATTACCCGGATGCAATATCCGGACGGGGCATCTGCAGGATGAGGTCTCCTTATTTGCCGTCATCAGAGGTTCGTGACAAAGGCAACAGCGTCAGGTTCAGGATCAGCAGCTCATAAAAAAAGACATCGATGAACAAGAGGTTCATGGTATGGAACAGGATGGGTATCCAGAATAGCCACCGGTCCCATTTCCTGGTAAAGAAACCGATGAGCATACATCCTTGCAATAGGATCATCGTCAGGAATCCCAGATAGGCCACCATCGGATGAGTGATGACCCAGGCATACAGCTCCGTGAGCAGGCTGTCCGGATGCTGGACCATGAACAGGGCCTGGTTGGTCTTGATAAATTCTGCGCCATTGGGGAGGAAGAACAGGCTGTGTTTGATCAAAGCCTTGTGGATAAAGGCGTCTGTAAATATATACAGGTAGAAATAGCGGAACCCTTCCCACATCAGCCTGAATTTCCTTTCTTTTTGTAAGAGGAATGCATAAGGCAGCACCATTACCCCGATGATGGAGGCATTATGATGATGGCTGTAGCTGTTGTAGATCAGCCCATAAAGCGTCCAGCCGATGGCGCAGCACAGGACGGCCCATCTGTAACGGCCAGAGGTGGCCCAGGAGTACGAGGTGAAGAATAATAGCAAAATATCGAAAGCCCAGGCAGGGAATTTATTGTCCGCCAGCAGGCGGGGGACGCCGGTGAGATGATATAACCAGTATGTATAGTCGAAATCAGTCTCATACAGCACAGGCTGCTGCATCTGATGGACCAGCGAATGGGTCAGCAGCCGGTAGACAAAAATAAAGAATGCAAACCCGAATGTCCATCGGGCAGCTCTGTCCCTATTTAGTATGGGGAGACTCCAGCTCATAGAGTATTTTACGGTAATCCGCTACGGGCAAATTTTGTTTGTCATAATGAACGTGCAATTGGTAGATGCCCAGGTGTTGAATATCCCTCTTCACCGAATGCCGGATGTATTGCAGAAGCCAGGGTAAATATTGTCCGTAGTCTTCCTTCGCATTCATCGCATGAGAGCTTAACAGCCTCATGTAGGGATGTTTGCGTACCAATTCACGAATAGCCGGCGCCTTGGGGTCTTCTCCTGCCGGCGCTCCCTGGTAGGGAACGGCCTGGTAAAAAGCTGAAAGGGTGGAGTAGATCATCATTCTGCGGGGTTCATCAAGCGTATGGTGCAGGTCCAGCAGCTCGTTGTCAGCCGTAATGACCAAAAAATCGTCTGCACTCCTTTGCTCCCTACCGGCATACATGCCCATGACCAGGGCCGGGGTGACCTCGCAGCTGCTCTTATGACCATAAAGGACGGCTCCGATAAAGATAATGGCAAGAAAAAAGAGCAATTTATACTCCTGCCAGCATCGCACAAGATATAGTCTTTGGATGTATGAACGCAAGGAAATCATGCTTTTAGCCAGTTGCCTGGGGGATGTGGAATTTGTGTGAAAATAAGGAATTTGCGGCACTAAAATCGTATCTTGCACCCTCATTAAAAAGGGGTATTTACACCGCAATGAAGAACATCCGGAATTTTTGCATCATCGCCCATATTGACCACGGTAAAAGTACCCTGGCAGACCGTTTGCTCGAAATGACCAACACCATATCTGCAAGGGATATGCAGGCACAGGTGCTGGATGATATGGACCTGGAAAGAGAGAAGGGGATCACTATTAAAAGCCACGCCATCCAGATCAATTATGCCCATAAAGGACAGCAATATATACTCAACCTGATCGATACTCCGGGACATGTCGATTTCAGCTATGAAGTCAGCCGGGCGCTGGCTGCTTGTGAAGGCGCCCTTTTGCTGGTGGATGCTACCCAGGGTATCCAGGCCCAAACCATTTCCAATCTTTACCTGGCCATTGGCAACGACCTGGAGATCATCCCTGTCATCAATAAGATCGATATGGATGGCGCCATGGTAGAGGAGGTAAAGGATCAGATCATCGACCTCATCGGCTGCCGGCCGGAGGAGATATTGCTGGCCAGTGCACGCACAGGGCTTGGCGTTCAGGAGATAATCGATGCCATCATCGAAAAGATACCGCCTCCGGAAGGCAATCCCGACGTACCTCTGCAAGCCCTCATCTTTGACAGCGTATTCAATTCTTTCCGGGGTATCATCGTATACTACCGGATACTCAATGGCAGCATCAAAAAAGGCGATATCGTAAAATTTGTCTCGACTGATATCGAATACGAGGCGGATGAGGTGGGGGTGCTGAAACTCACATTGGAACCGAAACAGGAGGTAAAGACGGGGGACGTAGGATACATTATTACGGGTATTAAAAATGCAAAGGAAGTCAAGGTAGGGGACACCATCACCTTGGCAAGCAATCCCAAGCCGGAGATGATCCAGGGTTTCGAGGAAGTAAAGCCGATGGTATTTGCCGGAATATTCCCCGTCAATACGGATGATTTTGAAGAGCTGCGGGATTGCATGGACAAGCTGCAGCTCAATGATGCCAGCCTCACGTATGAGTTGGAGACATCCCAGGCCCTTGGCTTTGGTTTCCGTTGCGGATTCCTTGGCATGCTGCATATGGAGATCATCCAGGAAAGGCTGGAAAGAGAGTTCAACCAGACGGTGATCACTACCGTCCCCAACGTAAGCTTTGTCGCCTATACTACCAAAGGGGAGGAGATAGTGGTGAACAATCCCGCGGAAATGCCCGACCCGGTGCGTATCGAGAGGATCGAAGAGCCATATATCAAGGCGCAGATCATTACCAAACCGGATTATATCGGCAATATCATGACCCTTTGTCTGGGCAAGCGGGGTATACTGCTCAATCAAAGCTACCTGACCACTACTCGCGTCGAGCTCATCTTCGAGATGCCATTGACGGAAATAGTATTCGACTTCTATGATAAGCTGAAAAGCCAGACCCGCGGTTACGCTTCCTTCGACTATCATCCGATAGGCAGGAGAGAAAGCGATATCGTAAAGATGGATATCCTCCTCAACGGGGATAAAGTAGATGCCCTCAGCGCTCTTATCCATCGCAGCCGGAGCACGGACTTTGGAAGAAAGCTCTGTGAAAAGTTAAAGGAGCTTTTGCCCCGTCAGCAATTCCAGATCGCTATCCAGGCCGCCATCGGCGCCAAGGTCATCGCACGGGAGACCATCAGCGCCTTGCGTAAGGACGTTACAGCCAAATGTTATGGCGGTGACATCAGCCGTAAGCGTAAGCTGCTGGAAAAGCAGAAGGAAGGTAAAAAGCGTATGCGCCAGATCGGTAACGTGGAAGTTCCGCAGGAGGCATTCCTGGCCGTCTTGAAATTGGATGACTAAACAACTTATGCAGAAGATATCCTTTCTTTTATTCCTTTTGTTCCTTCCTTTTCTCAATCAGGCCCAGGGAGTAAAGACTATCAGCTTCCGGCAGGAGAAGCTGAAGACCCGGCTGCAGAATTACTATATCGCCGGCGTCAGGGATGACAGACAGGATACTGCCACCATTGGCTCCGTACGGGCCGGTCTTTTCAGTAAAAAGTATGTATCGCTCAATCTGCCCGGCGGAGCTGCCGCGGCTATATCGGATTTCCTGAAGACCAACCTGACACAGGACACCCGCACCAATTCCATCACCCTCCACATTGCGCAGCTCGAGGTTGCCGAAAAGGCGGGAGGGCTAAAGGCAGAATCGGAGGTGCGGATGAATATCGCCTTTTACAATGCCGGTGGAAAGATCGTGGAATACAAAGGGAACAATTCTGTGCAGTCCACCATGGACGCCACCCGGTATATCGAAGAGCTCATCAGACGTGGCCTGGACGATATGTTACAGCAGTTCGATACCTGGGCAGGCCAGCATCAACAACAGCTGAAGGCCAGTAACAGCGGTCCCTCCGTAGACGTACAGGCAGAAATAGCAACCAGTTCCGACGATACGGATAAGATCGCCTGGTCCACCGGAAGGCTTCTGACATTAGATGATTTTAGAGGCAGGCCAGATGACCTAAGCCGTGCCGCTGCCGCGACCAACAGCGGTCTGGATGTGAGGACCAGCCAGCAGACACAGTACAGCCAGACCAGGGTCGTCGTTACCATCCTCCCTTTTTTTGACAAGAGCCGGTCCTGGTGCCGGACCGATAGCCGTAATGCCCGTACCTTACAGCACGAACAGCATCATTTCAATATCACAGCCATAAAAGCCTGTGAATTGGCTGACACGATCCGTAGCTTTACCTTTACGCCCGGTAATTATATCAAAGAGCTGGAACAGCTGTACAGACAGAAGGAGAAAGAGATCCAGCAGCAGCAGGAGCTCTATGATGGGGAGACCAATCATGGACAGATAGTTGCCGCCCAGGCCAAATGGGAACAGATGATCAAGGACATGCTGGGCAAACAGGGCTGCTATAAGTAGGCCCGGAAATTGCATCGAATCATCACGCTAATAGCATAATACTCATGCGCACCCCGCTTCAAAAAGGAGAAAAGATACTTTTGGTCACCTACAGCAGCTGGACCCTGCTGGTCCTCCCTGTCCTTATTGCTCTGGCAGGCTGTGTTGCTTCCTATTTCATAGGCTTTATCGAGCGTTATGGATGGATCGCCGCCGCCCTGGGCATCCTTTATTTCCTGTGGAAATATTATACGTGGAAGGTCAATATCTGGGTAGTGACCAATTATCGCGTTGTCGACGAGTCCGGTCTGCTCAGCCATTATGCCAAAGAAAGTCCCCTGGATAAGATCAACAATGTCTCTTATGATATGACGCCGATGGGCAGGCTTTTCAATTACGGGCATGTAGAGATACAAACGGCTGCCGAAGTAGGAGCAACGGATTATTTCAACGTCAATCATCCCCGCCGCCTGAAGGATACCATCACGGCCGCACAGTCGGAATATAAAACACTCCAGACCTCGGCCCATGCACAGCAGATGGCGGCGGCCATACAGCAGGCTATGCCATACGCCGCCCATCCGGGACCGGCTCAAAATGCTCCTGCCATTGCTGCCGAGCTGGAGAAATTATTTGATCTTAAGCAAAAGGGCGCCTTGTCGGAGGAAGAGTATCTGCGGGCGAAAAACAGATTGTTAGGCCATTGAAGAGACGTCGGACCTGGCGGTCCGGCTTTTACGCGGACTCTGTTTGTCTGTCCTTCGGACGGCTTCGCTGTGCGAAGCCGGGCTCAGCCATTGGGCTTCTTGACCGGTTTCTTGGCCGGGGTAGTAGTCTTCGCCTTTTCGGCGTTCTGAATATTTTTCTCGGATTGTTCCTGCAGTTTCTGCTCGTTGATGGCCCCGTTGTCATCCCTCATCTTCTCATCCATCGGGAACTCACCGTTCTTGAGAATAGTATTGAATATCCGTTTCTCAACATGCACCCACATGCCATCCTGCCACTTGAACCCTTCAAAGTCCCCATCCGGTATATAAGTGTCCTTTCTCTCCGGCTCATCCCCTTCGGGGACCAGGTGATCGAACAACACCATATTGAGTTGTGGGTCATAATTGAACCGGGTGGTGGCATCCTTCTTGTATTCGATGTTATACCTGTATTGGACGGGTTTCCGTATCGAATCGTCCTGGAATGAAAAATAAGGTCCTCCAAAAACGGGCTCCCCGCTGCGTGAAAAGGTCAGCACTTCCATCCATTTTTTATTGCTGCTGCGCGTGAAGTCATCAAACCCCAATAACGTATAATAATTGGTCCCCTGGTAGGACTTCTCGATTATCCGGTAATAGATGGCGCCTATCCAGTTACGGCGGGTCCTTATAGAATCCAGCGGCTTGGCAGTGAACATGGAGACGTCAAAAAGAGGGTAAAGCTTCAGCGATCCATCGGGCTGATTCATCTGAATGGCCCCTTCCTGTAAAAAGAGCAGATCATCTCTTTTATACTGCCAGGTGAGGATCCGGAATGTGCTGTCCGGAGCATATAGCCTGGATATGCCTGCCAGGCTGTCGAATGGGTAATAAAAAGAGTTCTTCATCTTGAGACTCCGCACCAGGGTACGGATGAACTGGCTGTCGGCGCGCAACCGCACAGCCGGATCCCCTGCATTGATCAGCGAGTCCGACAACACCTTCAGGGAGTCCTCTTGTACCTGCAACGACTTCAAAACGCTCCTGCTGATGGAGGTCTGCGCATGCATTTGCTGGAAACCTGCGCCGAAGAGGCAAATAAGCACAATATAGAACACACGGTTGATCATATTAGGATTTTTAACGCTAAAGACATATCCGTATTTCATCACAAGTGCAAAGCTTTTGCAAAATCGTATAAGTTGCTAAAAATCATGTCAATGGAAGGGTGGGGGAGCGTTGGCGCGGGGCTGGTGGTGCTCAGGAACACGGTATACATGCCTGCGTTCTTCCCAAATTCCATATCGCTGATATTGTTTCCTACCATAATGCTCCTTGAGAGATCGATCTCCGGGAGGTCCTGCTGTGCAGCAAACGCCATCCCAGGATTAGGCTTACGGTGGGGATGATCATCTGAAAGGGCGTCGCAATAATATATTGCATCGATCCGTCCTCCTCCCGCCACAACCGCTGCCGTCATCTTTTCGTGTATGTCCGTCAATGCTGCTATGGTCATCAGTCCCTTTCCAACTCCTTTTTGATTCGTCACTACCACGATGCGGGGAAAGATCTTCGACAGTAAAGATAATGCTTCCAATCCCCCCTCATAAAATACAAATTCGCCGTAATGGAAGATATAGCTCTGATCCTTTTCCACGTTGATAACCCCATCCCTGTCAAGAAACAGGGTCCACCGGCTATCGATTTCTCTAAGATCCAGCATACTATGCATGAAAATATTCTTCTTCTACCAGCTGACAAATAATGTGTCCGATGAGCATATGCGCCTCCTGTATCCTGGGTGTGTTGGAGGATGGCACATTCACCAGGTAGTCGCTCAATTCTTTTAATGCGCCGCCGCTTGCACCCGTGAACCCTATTGTTATCATCTCTTTTTCCCGTGCCGTCTCAAAAGCTTGTACGATATTGGCGGAATTGCCCGAAGTAGACAGCCCGATGAGTATATCGCCTTTTTTCCCAATACCCCTGATCAGCCGCGAATAGATCACGTCATAAGTGTAGTCGTTGGCTACCGCCGTAAGATAAGACGTGTTGCAATGCAATGCCTCGGCGGGCAGGGCTTCCCGATTGATATAAAACCTCCCCGAGAACTCGGCCGCCAGGTGCTGCGCATCTGCTGCGCTTCCTCCGTTGCCGCAAAAATAGATATGGTTGCCGTTACGGAACACCGTAACGATGACATCCACGAGCTCCTCGATCAGCAGCAATAGCCGTTCGTCCTTTAGCACTTCAGATTTTACGGACACCGACTCGCTGATACAGTGTTTTATTTTGTCCTTCATAGATAAATTTTAAGTCCGCAACCCTGCGGTTTTATCGCTCAGTGTTATAATACTGTCCACTAGCTTGCTCCATGAATATTTTTCCCTTTCTGTACGAAGATGAGGAATAAAATGGTCGAAGCCTAATTCGAACATACGCAATATCCCGTCCGCCAGGGCTTCGGCTTCCGGCTGTACTACCAACCCCACACGTTCGTGCGGAACCAGGGCGGGCAGCCCTCCCACATCCGTGACGATCATGGGTATTCCGAAATGATAGGCGAGGGGAGTAACTCCGCTCTGAGTGGCATTCCGGTAAGGCTGTACCACCGCATTTGCCGCACAGAGATAGTACTTCACATCCTGGTCGGGAATAAAGTCTGTGCGTAGCAGCAGACTGGGACCGATGCCAAGCCGTTCGATCTGTTCCCGATAGCCCCGCTCGTCCTCATAGAATTCACCTGCCACCAGCAGCTTGATACCTGCCGCCCTGATACGGCTATCCGCCATGGCGTCGAACAGCATGTCGAGCCCTTTGTATTTGCGGATGAATCCGAAGAACAGCAGTATCCTGTCATCGTCCCCGATGGACAGCCCTTTTTGTCGCAGCGCGGCCCTGGCCTCCTGCCGGGTAACAGGCTCTCCAAAGTTGTCGTACAAAGGATGCGGCACCTGCAAGGCAGGTTTCTCCTTTTCAAAAGATCGCAGGTCCTGCATCACCTTTTCGCTCATGGTAATATAGGCGTCACAGCTCTTTAGGAAATACTTTGTAAAGGGGATATCACCCGGCCTCCGCTCATGTGGTATGACATTATCCGTCAAGGCAATGATGCGGGTATGCCTGTTCCTGCGCACTCTCCGCAGGATGGTCCCCAGCGCGGGCCCCATAAACGGCAGCCAGTACCGTACGACGATGATGTCGGGACGGCGGCGTCTCAGCTCTTCGCCTACCAGCCACCAGTTGATGGGATTGATGCTATTGACACGGGAATGGATGTTCAGACCCTCGGGGGCGGGTTCATCCGTATATTGCGAGCTCCCGGGAAACAAAAAGGAAGGGTATTGTAATGAAAAGGAGTAGATCTGACAATCATAGCCTGCCTGTATAAAGGCCTTTGCCAGCCGGTGATTGAACGTAGTAAGCCCTCCTCCTCTGAGGGGGTGTGCAGGGCCCAGGATGATGACGGAGCCGTTCATGGCTGATCCAGCCCCAGTTTTTCTTCGATGAGATAATTGTTCCGTCCCGATGAATTACGGCCTATCAGCTCCGCCACAAAGCCGGTGAGAAAAAGCTGGCTCCCGATGACCATCATGGTCAGCGCAATATAAAAAGCTGGTTTCGTCGTCAATCCAAAAGTAGTATAGTGTGCGAGCTTGTTGGCAATGAGGTATACGGCGAAGAAGAAGCCGATGAGAAAGCATACCACACCCAGGGGACCGAAAAAGTGCATGGGGCGTTTGCCATATTTACCTACAAAGGTGATCGACACCAGGTCTAACAAGCCTTTCAGTCCCCTGCCCAGGCCGCCGAATTTTGTATACCCATATTTCCGGGCCCTGTGTTGCACCACTTTCTCGCCTATACGGCGGAAGCCAGCCCATTTTGCAATGACGGGGATATAGCGATGCATCTCTCCATAAACCTCGATGCCTTTGACGACTTTGAGGCGGTAGGCCTTCAGTCCACAGTTGAAATCATGGAGCGGTATTTTGCTTACGCGCGCCGTGGTCCAGTTAAAGAATTTGGATGGCAGGGTCTTTGAAATGGGGTCATGACGGACTTTTTTCCAGCCGCTGACCAGGTCGAAATTATCTTCCAGGATCATACGCCGAAGCTCGGGTATTTCATCCGGGCTATCCTGCATATCTGCGTCCATAGTGATCACGACCTCTCCGACGGAGGCTTTGAAGCCTTCGTTAAGAGCGGCAGACTTGCCATAATTGCGTTGGAACCGTATGCCCCGAATACAGGGATTGCCTCGTCGTAATTCTTTAATGACCTCCCAGGAATTGTCCGTGCTGCCATCGTCTACGAGAATGATCTCACAGGAAAGGTTATTCTCCTTTACCACGCGGTCGATCCAGCTGCATAGTTCAGGCAGGGATTCGTCTTCGTTGTATACAGGTATGACTATCGATACATCCATGTGGTGCTTTATTATTTAAATGCCGTGTCGTGGAATTCCGGTTTTTTCTTTTTTACAATAGCTGCGATCAGCAGAGAGATCAGGAAACAGAAAATATAGGAAACGCAAAGCCCGGTCAGGATCTTGGGAAGGGCATATTGGTTCTTTCCCCGCTGTTCATCCAGTGTTTTGTCAATGAGGTCCTGGTCCATCTTTATGCTCTGCATGAACTTCTCGGCCTTCTCGAGTGTTGCGCGCTCCACAGCATCCCGGAACCCTTGATCGATGAAGTTCATCAGGATCCAGGAAAAGATACTTTGCAGGAACATGGCGATGACAAAGACGAGAAAGGCGGCTTTCAGAGCCTCTCTGAATTCCAGGTATCCTGCCTGGGCCTTTTTTTCCATTACAGGGGCGACAATGGCGGCGCTGATAAGAACAAGCCAGATAAACCAGCTATATCCTATGAACGCATCAATCCCCCCAAGATACAATATTGTTATAAGGAGGATCAGGGCCAGACCTGCGATCAATCCGCAGGTGACTGCGATAGATATTTTTCCGGATTTCATATTAAAATTATGATTGGTGTGAGAGATCACTCCATACCAGCCTCTCTCCGTTGAGGATACCCAGCGCACGTCCTTTGAGGGTCTGACCAAGGAAAGCCGTGTTCTTCGACTTTGACCGCAGCATACCTTCCTCCACTTTTGTCGTCCCTGCGGGATCGAACAGGCTGAGACAAGCTGCCCCGCCTTCTATGATGGATGGCTGCTCCATCCCAAAGATATTCCTTGGCGAGTAGGATAACAGATCCACTGTCCGTTCGACCCTCAGCTCCGGGATCGCCGTCCGCAGCGCGGCATAGGCTATATCCAGTCCTGTCATTCCGGCCTTGGCATATTCAAACTCTATGGTCTTGCTGTCGTATTCATGGGGCAGGTGATGCGAGGCCACACAATCTATCGTTCCATCCAGGACAGATTGTTTCAGCGCCGTTACCGAAGCCTCGTCCCGCAGGGGGGGGAAGACCTTCAGGTTGGTGTCGTAATTGACAAGGTGGGCATCGGTGAAAAAGAGATGATAAGGTGTCACCGAACAGGTGACAGCAAGACCCCCCTCTTTTGCCCTTCGTATATATTCCAGTCCACGGGGAGAGCTGACTCCTGTGAAGTGCAGACGGGAATCCGTATACCGGGCCAGCTTGATGTCCCGGGCGATGATCAGCTCTTCGGCCATCATGGGTTTGCCGGGCAGGCCGAGCCGGGTGGAGACGATGCCTTCGTTCATCAGCCCATTGGCCCCTACGGTACGGTCGTCCGGCACCTGGATCACCACTCCCGCGAATGCCTTTACATATTGCAGTCCTTTCAGTAACAGACCTGCCGACTGTACAGGGCTGGTACCATCGCTAAAGGCGACGGCGCCGCTGTGACGCATGTCGTACATCTCGGCCAGATCTTTGCCCTCCAATCCCTTTGTCAGGGCTCCGATGGGTCGTATGTTCACGGGGAGCAGGGCCGACCGGCTCCGGATATATTCTACCTGAGACTTGCTGTCGACGACGGGTTTGGTATTGGGTATGACAAAGACATCTGTGAATCCTCCTGCCGCTGCGGCATTGGCTCCAGTCTCGAGGGTCTCCTTATATTCATAGCCGGGATCGCAGAAATGGGAAAATATGTCTACCCAGCCTGGAGAGACATGCAGTCCGGGATGATGGATCACCTTGTCGGCAGTAGCCTGCAAGTGCTGTGCAATGGCCTTTATCCGGCCATTTTCTATGAGTATATCCCGATGCTGTCCGTTGTGAGGCGACAGGCGGTCGATGATAGTAGCCTGCTGAATGAGTATCTTCATTTCCAAAGAATTGCGCGAAGATACGGAATTTGTATACAGGATGATCAGCTGATGAATATCAGGAAGATAAAAATGGCGGAGAGCAGGACAATAAGAAGGTTTTGTTTTATTTCCGGTGTCATATGATCTTGATTGTTAATTTTCAACTCTTTATTTGAGGAACACGGTGAGACAAGCAAGTTCTCTTCTACGGTGTAGATCGATCAGGGAAGTTAATAAGCGGAATAGAGAATTGGTGGTAGGCGGGTTCCGTTGACACCATGAAATTTTCATGCCAGATTTAATACTCAGCGAAAATGCGGTCTTTGTAACACCAGAGCCATTGTTCACCCGGTTGGGCCGAGGTGATGACGGGGTGGTGAGTCTGATGGTTGTGTCTGGTCATATGCCTGTTGGGCGAGTCATCGCAGCATAGGGTAGCGCCGCAGGTCTGGCAGACCCGGAGGTGCACCCATTCGTCGCCCGTCTTTATACATTCTTCACAGACATAGTCTTTCGACTTCTTTAATTTTTCGATGGCCTCTATATGTGAACAGGATGGATCGGTGTGCATATAATAAGTTTTATACTTCTGCAAGGTATTTATGGACAAAGCTGATGGCCATTGACCCTTCGCCGACGGCAGAAGCCACGCGATTCATCGCTCCTGCCCGTACATCTCCTGCCGCAAAAATGCCGGGACAGCTTGTCTCCAACAAATAGGGGTCCCGGTCCTGCTTCCATATTTTGCTAAAATCGGCATAGGTCTTCAGGTCACGGCCCGTCTCCAGGAATCCCTTTTCATCTTTTATGATATCCAGGCCGATCCAGTCTGTATATGGACGGGCCCCGATAAAAATAAAGAGCGCATCCGCCCGGCGTGTCTCCGAAGTCCGTGAATCGACATCCTCGATGGTCAGCTCCTCCAGTCGCCCATTGCCCGAGGCCGCGCTGATCTCTTTCTTTCCCATCACCTGGACATTAGGGCGCGTGGCCAACTGGTCAATGAGATAGGCGGACATCGTGCTGATAAGGTCGCTTTTGCGGATAAGGACATACACATTTTTGGCAAACTTGGAGAGATACATGGCTGCCTGTCCCGCAGAATTACCCCCGCCTACGACATAGACCTCTTTATCCCGGAAGGCCGCGGCTTCGGTCATGGCGGCCCCATAATAAATACCGGCCCCTGTAAAATCCGCCACGCCCCTTGTATCCAGCTTTCGATAATCGACGCCGGTAGTGATCACGATGGAATGGGTGTCGATACATTGATCGTTATCCAAAATTACTTTTTTATATCCGTCCTTCTGCCGGATGTCCTTTACATATCCGGGGCAAAAAAGCTCTGCTCCCAGACGGCTGGCCTGGGTAACGGCCCGCCGGGTAAGCTCCGCGCCGCTGAGTCCTGTGGGAAAGCCTAAATAGTTTTCGATCCTCGAGCTGGTCCCTGCCTGTCCGCCGGGGGAATGACGTTCGACGAGCAGGGTCTTTAGCCCTTCAGAGGCGCCGTATACGGATGCAGCAAGACCTGCCGGACCCGCGCCAATGATCACCACGTCGTACATATTGTTCCTGATAGATGGAGTCAGGCCTATCTTCTCAGCTACCACCGGAATAGACGGCGAAGTAAGAAAGCTGCCATCTTCCAGGAACATTGCGGGAAGATCCTTTGAAAGTATATTATTCAGCTTCATCAGATGCCCGCCTTCCTCGTTGCTTTCCACATCCAGCCATTGATAAGGGACCAGGTTCCCTGAAAGGAATTCTTTTATGTCGTGTGACTTGGGCGAGAATTGATAGCCAAGGACCTTGATCCCTTTAAAGGCCGGCCGGTACGTGCTTTGCCAGTCCTCCAGCAATCCATTGATAACAGGATATAATCTGTCCTCCGGGGGATCCCAGGGTTTCATCAGATAGTAATCCAGCTGAATATCGTTGATGGCCCGGATGGCGGCATCTGTATCGGAGTAGGCTGTTAACAGCACACGTTTGGCGTCCGGAAAGTATTCGATGGCATGTTTGAAAAAATCCACTCCTTCCATTTCCGGCATGCGCTGATCCGAAATGATCAGCGCCACTGTTTCGGATTTATTCTTCAGGTCCAACAGACTATCCAGCGCTTCCCTGGCTGAAGTGGTGCTCAATATCCTGTAATCATTGCGATAATGGCTTCTAAGGTCACGCGCGATAGCGCGTAGGACCTGTGCGTCATCGTCGATGGAAAAAATGATCGGTTGGTTCATAAAATGGGTCTGTTGAGCTGCAATTTAAATTAATAATGCTTCCGGCCGACTGCCGTTTGTCAAGGATAACTAACCGTCTATGAGGAAGCAGACGATGAAGTCCGTCCGCCCTGGCCGGGAGTTGACCTTGACGGAACCACGATGCTGCTGTACGATCCGCATGACTACATCAAGTCCCAATCCCGTGCCCTTTCCAATCTCTTTGGTGGTAAAGAAGGGGTCGAATATCTGTGATTTTATCTCGTCAGGTATACCCGGTCCATCATCTGTGATCGTCACTTCCACAAACTCCCTGTCCCGTCGGGTGTGGATGGTCAGCTGCCCTTTCTTATTTACTTCCATGGCATCCAGGGCATTGTCGATCAGGTTAGTCCATACCTGGTTCAATTCTCCTACCATGGCCTTAACTTTTGGCAGGGTGTCATCGTACTGTTCTGTCACTGTGATATTCCCTTTTTTTATCTTATGCTGAAGGATAACGAGGGTATTGCGGAGACCTTCGTGAATATCCGTATAATCCTTTCCTTTACCCTGATCCATATGGGTAAAGCTTTTGATGGATTTCACGAGGTCTGAGATCCTCTGTGAGGAGTTCTGTATATCCATCACCATTCTTTCCGTCACCAGGTTGGTATTGATCCAGTTAAAGACGGGTGAGAGGTATTTTTCGGGGATATGTTCCTTAAAAGATTCCATGTCCTCGCAGGTAAAGGCATAATCCACAAAGTTCTCCGCTACCTCGTCGCTGTTGATTACATGATGGTCATCCAGCCAGTCCCTTACGGCATCTTCTTTTTCGGTGCGTTGGATAAGCGTCAGTTTGGGTCTTTCGCCTCTGTTCAATATTTCAAACAGCTTCTTTGTTACGATGTCCACTTCTTTTTCTTCCATCCGGATGGCCATGACCTCTTTAAAGGAGGTGGGTTCCAGCTGAAGATGCTGTATTAGCGAGGAAGAGCCTCTTACGATGGCAGCGGCGGGGTTGTTCAGCTCATGTGCGAGGCCCGCTGACAGTTTTCCGAGGGCCATCATTTTTTCATTCTGCTGCTGATAGGCGGTGAAGTTCCGTACCCGGGTAGTCATGATATGCACCAGCGCCTGTGTCAGCTCGAAATGTTTGGCGATCATCTCCCTCGTCTTGTCCATTGGCAGGGTCATGACGCGGGTATTGCCGAGAGCCTGTCCCATTGCCTTGGCTACCAGTCCACGGGAGAAGGGGAGATAGCCGAAGATGGCGTCCTTTTCTATGTAGAGGACGTCCCGCATCTCATTGTTCTGCACGAGATACATCTTTATCCTTCCTTCCAGCAGGACATGCGTGCCTTTCATGGGCTCGCCTGATCGGAAGATAAAATCTCCGTCCGGGATTTCGGTGACAGTGCTGTTTTCGATCATCCACTGCAGCTGTTCTAATGGGACTTCTTTCAAGGCCTCGAGGGAGCCAAGCCATTCTGCGCTGACGTTTTCCATAAAGGCAAATTAAACAAAAAAGGCCAGCTGATGCTGGCCTTTTTGATAGGAAAAAATTGTGTTAGTAGGGGAGGATGAACGTATACGACTTTCCGCCGCCCTGCCATACCAGTTTGAAATAGTAAGAGCCGCCGCTTACGGGGCAGCCAGTCGGATTGCCGGTGGAATCCAGGCCAAAGGTCAGTGTTGTGGTCACTTCGGGACGAATGGTCTCGATGGCGCCACCTGTCAGGCGCCAGTTACAATTCCCATCCACTGTCAGCGGGGTGGTAATGACATTTTCAAACGCATTGCCCCAGCGGTTGACGCCCCATTCGGAGATACTGGTGGTAGTGCCATCTGTATGCGTACCCGTCTGCGTAATCAATATGCTCTGTCCTGAGAGGCTATATACCCTCATACGGGCAACATGCCAGGTACGGGTGGTGCCATTATCAAAAGTGATGGACATATTGTCGCTGGTGACGGTGTGGGTAACGCTGCTGACCTTCCCAAGAGCCAGGTCGATCAGGCTTCCACCGTTGACATTCGTATAGATATGCGTGCCATTGATCGTGATGCTCCTGCCATCCCTGATACGGGTGATCTTCAGGTTTTGGATATTGACGGTGATGACAGCGCCCTTGTTGCGCCAATTTTGACCTGCGGGCCAGGTAACCACGACAGTACCGGTGCGGGTACGGGTAACGGCGCAATTATTCCCATTATACGTGATCGTTAGCACCCGGGTGCTTGAGGTGGTGTCGAGTGTCAATGTGGCGTCACATATCGGGCTCTGTATGCTGTTTCCACCCTGGGCAGCAACACCCTGCTGATAGCCGGGATTGATACTGGCGCCCGTGACCGTGGACTGGCTGCCAAGCGCCACATTTACATCATTTACTACTGCGTCGTTTTCATTTGTGACCTGTGTCTGGTCATCCGACTGCGTTTGAAGATCAGTGCTCGATGTGGTATTATTATTACTGTTATTATCCTTTTTACAAGCATACAAAATGCTCATAAGGGTGACGGCGGCCCCGATGAGATACAACGACCTTGTTTTCATACATTACGATTTTTAGATGGAGGTTTTAGTTTTTTAGTTGATCCCGGTTAGGACGGATTGTATTTTGGAAGGTTTAACGGAACCTTATAATAAGTTATTTTTATTCAATTGTTAACGCCCTATTTAATAGTGGATAATATATTAGCGATATACCAAAACATGCGTTTATACGTTATTGCCGGCAGTGGCCGAGGGCCATGTATCTAAGCCCATTGTATCTTAACCCCTTACCCCTTGATGAGATATTTTTTATTGATGGTATTGGTGTTTGTTTTCGAACAGGCCCGGCCTCAGGATAATTGCAGGAAAAGTTCGCCTCTCTTTCTTTTTGATACACATGAACATCCCCGCCTGTTCACCGACAAACTGGGCAATCATCCTCAATTCCCTTTTCTGCAGCGTGAGAAAGGTGTCACTACTCCCAATCTCGTCATTCATTTTGTCAAGGACCCTGAAAGCCGGAAGCAATATCCCGAGGAGTTCAGGATATTTGATCAATTGCTGAAGGACATTGGCTTTGTCAATGGATATAAAGACCTCCACACGATACATGTAAAGAAGAGCTTTGTACAGGATGGCGCTATTGGCAACCTGGGATTCTATAATAAAGACAAGCCGCAATACAATTATATATATGTGCGTCTGAATCCTGCCGGAGAAGGACGTCGTGGCGTACCTGCCTGGAAGATCACGGGACCATCCGGCTGCTGGTTCTATATCCTGCATACCTGCGGGAATGCCTTCTATCCCAATCGTGCTGAAGATGAAAATGCCTGCTGTAAATTGATACAGGCTGAGACAAGGATCAACCCGCTGGAGATAAAACCCAACGCAACGGATCGCCCTCTGCATATAAAGATCAGTTTCTATCAGGGAAGGATCCTGGCTTTGCGCAAGCGTCATGGTATAGAAGGGCGGGATACATTGTTCACCCTTATTCGCAACATCGATACCGTTACTACTTTTAGGGACAGTCTGGGACGACATACCATTACGGTGTCCTCCATCGATGTCCTAAGCCGTATGCTGGTATGCCGTGACACCGTTATTCAGATGCGTCCCCGCCTGGTCGTCGACAGCTCGAAGGGCAGGATCGACAGCCTACAATATATACTTTCCGATACTGCATATATCACCGAATACGCCAAGAGCAATGTCGGCTGTAACAAGAAATGGGAAATAGCATTGGATGGGGGCATCTCTTACAGCTCCATACCAAGATTTGACAACACGACTACCCACACCCGTACGGATGGCAGCCATCCCGCTGCGGAGCTGGCCATCTCCCGGATATTCAAACCCTGGTTCCAGGCGGGCATCTCTGCCGGCTATATCACACTTTCTTATCAGGATGATGTAGCTTACCCCGGCTCTGCCTCCAATACATACAATACTGTTTATGTCGGTAAGCCCATCATACCCGTCCAGCTTTTTGGAAAGTTCACCATTGGCGGCCCCTTGCGCTGGCAGTCGAATATTTCTTTTTCCGCCGGCTGGTCCATTGTTTCAAAGGACCAGATCGTGAACAGCGGCAATACACTAACGACAAAGCCAGGTGTAAAAGGGGGACCTACGGGCGGCGTCAAAATGAGCATCGCCTACTTCTTTAGCTGCAAGTTCGGTCTGGCAGCCTCCGTCAGCGGACAGTATTTTTCCAACAAGGCCGCTGCCATGGACTATCACCTCATCGCACTCCCGGTGACCCTGGGGATCCGTTACAGGTTCTGATGTTTCAGATCTACGTACCTTTGCCGCATGGAGAACTATATCATTCCCCCGGCTACCAGGATCGGACATGTACATCTCAAGGTCAGCGACCTTCAGCGATCGATGGATTTTTATTGCGGGCTGCTTGGATTCCAGCTTATGGTCCGTTATGGTACAGAAGCTGCCTTTATCTCTGCCGGCGGCTATCACCATCATATAGGGCTTAATACATGGTATAGCAAGGGTCAGCCGCCGGCTCCCGAGAAGGCTCCGGGGCTCTTTCACACTGCCATACTCTATCCCGAAAGAAAAGACCTGGCCATCGCGCTTTTCCGGCTCCTCGATGCAAAATATCCCCTCACCGGCGCCAGCGATCATGGTGTTTCCGAAGCGCTGTACCTGGACGATCCCGATGGCAATGGGGTAGAGCTATACTGGGACAGACCCCGGGACCAGTGGCCAAAGGACGAAGAAGGGAAGCTAACGATGTACACTCACCGCCTGGATATAAAAGGATTGCTGGATGAATTACACAAATAAATAATAAATAGTTACCCCTGCTCGTCATCGTTACGAAATTATTACCTCTCCCTTAACTAATGGTTACATAGCAATTGGATGACACGGACGTTGATCTTCGCGGCCTACATTTGCGGCCTAAAAAGAATTGCTTATGAACCTGCACTTGTCGCTAAAACAAGTTTTTTTCCATTTACTGCTGCTTTGCTGCTGTACGGCCGCCATGGCCCAGTCCAGCGGTTCCAGTATCAGCGGTTTTGTCTATGAGGACAATGACAGCAAACCCCTGGAGGCAGCTACCATCATCGTGAAGAACACGGCCACGGGCTTCACCACCAGCTCTATTTCCAACAAACAGGGCTTTTTTATCTTTCGCGAATTGCCTGTGGGTGCTTACAATATAGAAATATCGGCCGTAGGATTCCAGCCCACCGTATTAAAGGACAATAATCTCAATCTGGGCGATCGCCTGGTACTCCACAAGATCGCTCTCAGCAAAAATGCTACCCAACTGACGGAGGTCGTTGTACGCAGCTCCAGTTTCAATAATAGTGTGGACCGTCTGGGTACCGGCACAGCCGTCAGCAGCCGCGCTCTGCAGAAAATACCCGTAGCCACCCGCAATTACACCGACCTGATGGTATTGTCGCCTCTGGCCAACGGAGCTTCCCTGGCAGGCGCCAAGCCTGGAGGTACAGGCTATATGCTGGATGGCGTGAGCAACCGCCGTGCTCACTTTGCCGGAACCACCGACGCCGCCTTCTCCATCTCTTCGGAGACCATCCGGGAATTTGAGGTTTCCACCAATTCGTATGATGTTACTACCGGTCGCGGCTCGGGTGGTGTGGTAAAAGCTATCACCAAGTCCGGTACCAATACGTTGTCAGGTTCCGCCTGGGGTTACTATGGCGCGAACTCCCTGGCGCAGACCACGGATGTCAATGGCAAGCACCTCACCAGCAAATACGAAGTGGGACAGTTTGGCGCCCTGCTCAGTGGTCCCATTATCAAGGATAAGCTGCATTTCCTCGTCTCCTACGATCAATACACCAATACCATCCCTTTCCGGGCCTATGATTTCGACTATTCAGGTGCTACGCAGCTGGCTGCGGAAAAAGCCCTGAAGATCGCAAAGGACAGTCTTCAGAAGATCGTCGACATCATGCATAACCAGTTCGGGTTCCCAGCCAGCCAGGAATTCGGGACGATCAATATCAAACAGGAGACAAAGAACGCTTTCGTCAAGTTCGACTGGAATATCAATAAAAAGAACCTGCTGACCCTCAAATACAATTATCTTCATTTCGTCGATCCCAACAAGCTGAAAGGCAGCGGTCTGCTTACCACCCAATACACGGGTGTTGAAATAGACAATGCCGTCATGCTGGGTCTCCGTACGGAATTCTCCCCACGTATGGTCAACGAGCTGAAGCTTAATTTCAGCACCTATCGCAAATTCCTGCATTTCCTGAATAACCACGTGCCGGAAGGATTTGTCAATGTTGCTTCCATTCTTTCCGACGGCACCAATGTCAGCACTACCGTTGCCTTTGGCGACCAGAACTGGGTACCTGAAAGGGATGCTTCGGATGTGATACAGATCGTGGATTATTTCCGGTACAAGACAGGTAAGTTCAACTTCACATTTGGTACGGATAATAATATCAACCATATCACCGACAGGCTGTCGCATGACCAGCAGGGACAGTTCTATTACAATTCGATACAGGATATGGCTAATAACAATCCTTATCGTTTCAATCGTAAGATACCTCTCAACGGAGTCAATCCGATGATCAGTGTTCCCCTGATCGAGCTGGGTGTTTTTGCCCAGATGGAAACCAATCTTCGCCCCAATCTTAGCCTTGCCGTCGGTCTTCGCTGGGATGGACAGATCATCGGCAGCGCTCCCACCTACAATGCGCAGCTGCAGCAGGACCTGGGTGTAAACAATCATGTGGTACCTTTCGATGCCAAGAATGTACAGCCCCGTATCAACCTGATCTGGGACGTAAACAACAATGGTCATGACATCGTGAAATGGGGCGCCGGTCTCTTCGCCTCGGAATTGACCACCCAGCCCATCACTTTTGCGCATATCGATAATGGCGTTGACTTCCGGCAGATCAACATCACCAGCAACGTACCCATCCCCGACTGGAGGGGCTACCAAAAGGACTTTGGCCTGGTGCCGGGTGTGGCCTATTACAATTCGCTGCCCACCAAGCAGCCCGCCACGGTACTGGTATTGGACAAGCATTTGAAGAATCCGCTGACCTTCAAGACCAGCCTGAGCTATTACCACTACTTTAACAATTGGTTCCGGATGGGAGCCAACGTATACTTCGACAATACCTGGGATAATTTCTACTTATATGATCTGAACCTGAAACGTACGCCTGGTTTTGTAACGAACGAAGGCCGTGAGGTATATATGGACCCGTCTAACATCAATCCTGCCAGCAAGAACCAGTCGGACATCAAATACTCCCGTATTTCATCCAATTTCAACCAGGTAAGGTATTTCACCAATACCAAGTGGTCCTCCAAATATATTGGCGCTGTAATAGAAGCTGCCGCCCAGATAGGCCGCGACGGTACTTTCTCCATCTCCTATGCCAAAGGCAAAGCTACAGGCGCACCGCCATACGACAACGGCGACCCCCGCAACGCGAACTTTGCCGTCGGAGCATCCTACTGGAACTATTCCGCTTATGGCAAGAACTGGTACAGCGATGGCGATCAGCCTAACAAGATCGTGGCATTGTTCCTCAGCCCCACGTTCTACGGATTCAGCATCAGCTCGTCCTTCCAGGCTTATCAGAATGCCCGTTATTCTGCCTATATCGACAAGGACGTCATCGGAGAAGGCAACGACGGCCAAGACCTGGCCTATATTTATGATCCCAATAACCCGAATACACCGGCCAATATCGTCACTGGTATGAACACCCTGCTGCAGAACACCAGCCCCGAATACCGGAAGTTCCTTCAATCCAATTTTGGTAAGTTCGCCCCTTATCTCGGAGGCCTCATGCCCTGGCGCACACAATGGAACATGAGCGTAGCATACGAACTGAAGGTGTTCAAGACCAACAAGATCAGCTTCCGTTGCGATATTTTCAATGTGCTGAATCTGCTGAATTACAAGTGGGGTGGGTATACCCAGATCATCAATACCAATCCCTATTCGCTGGCAGGTTTCGATCCCACCACAAATTCCTATAAATATACCGTCAATACCAGCGCAGGGCAAAGACAAAAAACAGCGACCTACTACTCCGTCCAATTTGGGGCTCGGTACTCGTTCTAACATCAAGATAAAAAAAGGGGAAGCATTGCTTCCTCTTTTTATTTTAGTGCCCTTATCTTAGTGGCAATATTGCCATTATGAAACGATCTTTCATTCTCTGCTTATGGAGCATACTCGCTGTCATGCCGGCATGGGCGCAAAAGACAGCTCGCCTCTTCTCCCCGGACAAGCGACTTGTCTATGATCTCCGGCTTACCGATAGTTTTCCCGTTTATTCGGTCACCTATAAAGGGATACCGCTTATAGTTTCCAGCTCTCTGTCGTTGTCATTCAAGGATCAACGGGATCTGGGAGCAAAGATGAAGCTTGCCGACGTCGCCATCCGGGAGGGGGTAGAGGATTATTCCCTGCTGACGGGCAAGACCAGCCATGTGCGCGATGGCTATCGCGAAATGATCCTTACGCTGAAAGAAACCATTGCCCCGTTCAGGAGGATAAAGCTGATCGTCCGGGCTTTTGATGATGGTCTGGCCTTTCGCTACGAATTCCCGCAGCAGGAAGGATGGACCTCGCTGCAGCTAACGGGAGAGCATACACGATTCCGGCTGGCGGGCGACCCAAGGATAAAGGCGCTGCTGCTGCCAAATTTTACCAGCAGCCATGAAGGGGAATATACTACCACATCCTGGAACTCCTTGAAAGCGGATACGTTGATGGATATGCCCGCGCTTTTCGAATTCCCCGGACATTATTACATGGCCATCACGGAAGCCGCCTTGCTGGATTATGCCGGCATGTACCTGGAAAAGCATGACCATGATCTGACAGGCAGGCTGTCTCCCTTGCCCGATGGTTCAGGGCTTTGTGTACGGGCGGATCTTCCTCATTACAGCCCCTGGCGGGTGCTGTTGATCAGCGACAGGGTCGGGGCTCTCATCGAGTCCAATATCATCACCGATCTCAGCCCACCCTGCAGGATCGGCGACACTTCGTGGATACGTCCCGGCAAGACCACCTTCCCCTGGTGGAATGGCAATGTAGTGCCCGATACATTGGATGCGCCGGGTAATAATTTTGCCACTGCCCAATATTATATCGACTTCTGCGCGCGTGCGGGACTGCAATATCATTCCGTGGTTGAATACGGCCTTCATGAATGGTATGTCAATGATGGGGCGGGCTTCATGCCGGGACCTCATGCAGACCCTACCCATGCCGTACCTGGTCTCGATATGCAGCAGGTATGCGATTACGCGCATCGGAAAGGGGTAGGTATCCGTGTGTGGGTGCATTGGGCTGCCCTGTATCCTCGTCTCGACTCCGCCTTTGCCCAGTTTGAGAGATGGGGCATTAATGGTATGATGGTAGATTTTATGGATAGGGACGATCAGCAGATGGTCAATATACAAACGGAGATATTGGAGAAAGCAGCACGGCATCATTTGCATATCCAGTTCCATGGAGCATATAAGCCCACCGGCCTTAGTCGCACCTATCCCAATGAGTTCACCAGGGAGGGCACGCTGAACTATGAGGTGAATAAATGGGCCAAGAGGATCACGCCTGATCACGACCTCAATATGCCTTTTACCCGCCTGCTGGCTGGCGCCACCGACTATCACCTGGGAGGCTTTCGCGCCGTCCCCGATTCTCTTTTCCGGGTGCAATATACCCGTCCGCTGATGCTTGGCACCCGTTGTCATATGTTAGGAATGTACGTAGTTCTGGAGAGCGCCCTGGCCATGGTGTGCGATTATCCCGATGCCTACGAAGGCCAGCCCGGCTTCGAATTCATACAGCAAGTACCGACTGTATGGGATGAGACAAAAGTCATAGATGCAGTCGTGGATAAGTACATTATTATCGCCCGAAGAAAGGGGGAGGAGTGGTTCATCGGCGCGATCAATGATCATGAAGCGCGGGAGGTGACCATCCCGTTGAGTTTTTTGGGGCCGCATACCTATACGCTCGTCACCTGGTCGGATGCATACGATGCTCCCGTGAATCCCAATCACCTGGAGACACGGACCCAACAACTGTCCCCTCAATATAATATGACTATTAAGATGGCGCCGGGCGGAGGATTTGCAGCGCATATACACCGTTGAAGAAAGTCCACACTCGCAGGGGAATAAAAATTGCATAATTATATTTATTATAAATGCTTACCTGTAGAGTGATAGAGGTTGTTTGTCCCCATTGTTTAATGCTTAATTAAAAGATTTTCATCGCTATATGTTAATAAATACTTTGAGGGCCCATAGTTTTGGAATGGAATTTGTAATTCTCAAAGCATCCTTTGAAAGATCATATTCGTAATTGTTAAGTGGAAGGGTGGATTTGGAATTTTGGGACATATGTAATAGTTTTGCACTACCTCCTCAAATTTCTAGCGTAGAAAACTACCCCCCGCCGGGACTCCAGCCTACGAATAACCACGCTAAATTCCTTATTAAAAGATCTACGGTTGCCCACCTGGATCCTTTTAAAACGCCGTGTCGATTTCCGATTCTTGCTTACTAGACTCAGATCAGCACTTAAGTATGTAGCTCCCTGATGCGGGATGTTATTGCCATTCACGCAACCACAATGATGGTTGTACGAATGAACGGCTGCTTATTCCCTGAACAGGATTGATTTTCCAGCGTTGCTGGGAGTGGAATGGCTTTGTATGAACTATAACAGATATATGTATTCGAAAATTTGGATGCTTTTTATTTTTTCAGGGTTTTTGTTGACTTCTTGTTACAACAGCAGGAAGGCAGTTTATTTCAATAACATCCAGGATACGACATTAAGTAACACCCTAGCCAGTGTTGAGCCAGTGATACAACCCAATGACCTGCTCAATATCTCGGTAACGAGCCTTAACCCGGAAGCCTCTATGGTCTTCAATACACCCAATATAACGATGCCCGTGACAGCCACATCGTCCGGGACAACACCTTCAACAGGCGGATATGGAACACCACAATTAATGGGCTATCTCGTCAACTCAGATGGCTCGATCAAATTCCCCGTCCTCGGGTCGGTAAAAGCAGCCGGCCTCACCAAACGACAGCTGGAAAACCTTCTTACAGATACACTTACCAACAGGAAATTACTGGTGGACCCCATCGTTACTGCCCGCTTCCTCAACTTCAGGGTCACCGTGCTCGGTGAAGTAGCACGACCTACTACGCTCAATGTCGCCAATGAAAGGATCTCTATCCTGGAAGCCCTGGGTCTCGCGGGAGACCTTACCATCTACGCCAAAAGGGACAACGTGTTGCTGATACGCGAGGAGGGCGATAAGAAGATCATCAAACGCATCGACCTCAATTCCAATGATATCCTACTTTCGCCTTATTACTATTTAAAGACCAACGATATCGTCTATGTAGAGCCGCGTAAAGATAAGATTGCGGCCACCAGCAGAACCCAGCAATTATTACCCATCATATTGAGCGCTGCATCATTAATAGCAGTGGTGACATTGCATTATGTGAAATAATGCGGAATTATGTGAAATAATAAAATGTGAGCTTATGCAGGTATCCAATAAGAACATTTTCGAAGATGAGGAAAGCAGCCTATTCTCCCAGGTACTGTTCAAATACCTGCCTTACTGGCCGCTGTTCTTGTTTCTGCTGCTGTTATCCGGCACAGGAGCTTATTTCTACCTGCATTATGCGGTACCCGAATATGAGACAGCTGCCACCATCCTGGTAAAAGATGAGAAAAAGGGTTTGGATGACAACTCCAATCTCATGGAGCAACTGAACCTTTTTGGCAGTAAGAAACTGGTTGAGAATGAAATTGAAGTCATTCAATCCAGGACCCTTATGCGCGAAGTAGTAAAGAACCTGGATCTTTATGCCCCTGTCACCCAGGAAGGCCGGATCAATTCCAGACCCGCCTATCTTACCTCGCCTGTGATAGTGCAGGTCAGGCAACCTGACTCGCTCATCGAACAAAAAAAGATATATTTTACGTACGACAATGTCACCAAGGAAGTCTCCATACCCGGCGGAAAATATCCTTTAGGCCAGTGGATAAAGAACTACTACGGCGACATCCGCTTCATTGCCAACCCCAATTATGTGGTTCCCGATAAGCCGAGGCCCCTGTTCTTCTCCCTGCGCAGCGTAAGGGCCGTAACGGATGAGCTGCTCATTGATTTGAAGGTCACCCAAGCTACCAAGCTGTCTTCCGTTATCGACCTGAAAATAAAAGATGCCGTTCCTAAAAGAGGGGAGGATATCCTCAACGGCCTCATCAAAGAATATAACAAGGCCGGTATCAACGATAAGAACGCCCTGGCTGCAAATACCCTCCGTTTCATCAACGAAAGGCTGGGACTTGTTGCTTCCGAGCTAGACAGCGTCGAACACGGGATACAGAAATACAAGACCGAAGCAGGTATTGTAGACATCAGCGCCCAGGGACAGCTTTATCTGAACAATGTAGGCGCCAATGATCAGAAGCTCAGCGAGCTCAACGTGCAGCTGGCCGTTCTTGACCAGGTGGAAAGTTATGTACGGTCCAAGGACAACCAGACAGGCATCGTCCCTTCCACCTTTGGCGTAGACGACCCCGTGCTGGAAGACCTGCTTCAGAAGCTATACGACCTGGAGGTGAAATACGAAGGTCTGAGCAAGACCACAGCTGAGAACAATCCCGTGCTGGTGTCCCTGCGTCATGAGATCGAGAAGATCAAACCCAGCATCCTGGAGAATGTGGGAAGCCTCCGTAAGAACCTTACGGCAGGAAGAGGCAACCTGCTCAATACCAGCAACAGCTATGCTAGTATCCTCAGGACCCTCCCCGCCAAAGAACGGAAACTGGTGGAGATCAGCAGACAGCAGGGCATCAAGAACAGCATCTATTCCTTTCTCCTCCAAAAAAGGGAAGAGACAGCCCTCACTTTCAGCTCCGCCATCGCCGACACCCGTATCATAGACTCCGCCGCTACTACGGTAAAACCCGTCAGCCCCAAACCTTTGCTGATCTGGGCGCTCGCCGTCTTGGCTGCTATCGGACTGGGCGCCGGCCTCATAGCTATACGTGAGGGGTTGAACCAGCGTATCGTATTCAGGAGCGAGATAGAGAAGTATACCACAGTACCCGTGGTTGGGGAGATCATGTACCAGCCGGCAGAGGATCATCCCCTGGTCGTATCTCCGGGGCAGCGCACGGTTATTGCAGAACAATTCCGGCAACTGCGGACATCCATGGCCTATATTGGCATCAACTCCAGAAAGAAGAAAATACTCGTCACTTCCACCATCAGCGGAGAGGGTAAAAGCTTTATCGCAGCCAATCTGGCCATGAGCCTTGCCCTGACGGATAAAAAAGTGGTTCTTTTGGAGCTGGACCTGCGCAAGCCAAAGATCAGCCAGCTATTCGACGTCAGCCGGGAAGTAGGCATTACCAATTATTTCATTGGCAATAAAGACGCCGATCACATCATCAAAAGGACAGAGGTCAGCAATAATCTGTTTATTATCCCTTCCGGCGCCATTCCGCCCAATCCATCAGAGCTGATCCTGAATGGCAAGCTGGATGAGCTGCTGCAATATCTCGATACTATTTTTGACTATATCCTCATCGATACGGCTCCCGTGGGCCCTGTGACGGATGCCTATATCCTTTCACCGCTCTGTGATGCAACCCTCTATGTGGTACGCCACAAAGTGACGCCCAAGGGCTACATAAAGATGCTGGATAACAATATAAAGATCCGTGGATTGAAGAACCTTGCCATTGTGTTCAACGGTGTCAGAAACCGTGGCATGGGTGGCATCAATTACGGCTATGGTTATGGCTATGGCAAGGAATATACCTATGGCTATGACGAAGAAAAGAAGAGCAGAAAGAAAGATAAAGTAAGTAAATAACCCCTTAAAACGTCCGGGCGCAAGCCGGATGTCCAGTTTCGCAACAGTTTTGTCTCGTCATTTCTCCTAATGTGACTGGATTGGGCGGAGCCCGCCGTAGAATGAAAGTTGCATTGATTAATCTGTTAACTAAAGACTATGAACCAACCTGCAATGATGGATGCATCCGCTAAGAGCTGGTATGCCGTTCACACGAGGCCCCGCTGGGAAAAAAAGGTAGCCGGCCTGTTAGCGAAGAAGAAGGTAGAGCACTATTGTCCTTTAAATAAGGTCCAACGGCAATGGAGCGACCGGAAGAAGATCATCCTCGAGCCCCTGTTCACCTCCTATGTATTTGTACGCCTCTCTGATGTCGAGCATCTGCCTGTCCTGCAGACGGACGGTGTGCTCAGCTTTGTTTATTGGCTGAAGAGACCCGCAATCATCCGTGATGAAGAAATAGAAGCTATCCGTCGCTTTATGAACGATTATGAATCCGTCAAACTGGAAAAGACCCAGGTCAATGTCAACGACCGCGTCCGGATCATCGGCGGCCCTCTCATGGAAAGAGAAGGCAATATCGTGGAGATTAAGCACAAGACGGTAAAAGTACAGCTGCCCTCACTGGGCTACGTTCTTACGGCCACTATCGAAAAATCAAATGTGGAAATACTTTCGCTATATGGTGAGGCAACTTCCTCAAATGTGATTTGATCCTAATGTGACCTTCTAATGCATATTAATTCACGGAAAATAAATTTAGCCCTGGTCTCTCCGAATAAGAACGCGTATAGTGAGACCTTTATAAGCCTCCACCGGACAGAGATCGACGCCAATATCCATTTTTTATGGCAGGAGGCGCTGCCAGAGATGAGCGAGGAAGGGCCATTCATGCGATACAATTTTTTTGGGAAAGTTTTGCGGAAACTGTCCCGCACGTTCTTTCCTCGCCTGCTCAACCTGCACGAGATTCGCATCGCAGGATATTTGAAAAGGCATCATATCGACGTGATCCTGGCAGAGTTCGGTTTCACCGGTCTGGCCATGGCCAAGCTGTCCCGTAAAACGGGTATTCCCCTGATCGTCCATTTTCATGGTGTGGATGCCTATTCAAAAGAGGTATTGGAGACCTATGACTATAAGCCTCTTTTCCAGACAGCCGAAAAGGTCATCGTAGTATCCCGGCATATGTACCAACAGCTGGTCAGGCTGGGATGTCCCGAGGCCAAGCTGGTGCTGAATCCGTACGGGCCGGCTAATATATTTTTTTCTGTCAACAACAAGTACAGCAGCAGGGATTTCCTGGCCATCGGCCGGTTTGTAGACAAGAAAGCGCCGCAATATACCATCCGTGCTTTTAAACAGGCGACCGAATTTCATCCGGATGCCCGTCTTACCATGGTAGGTGAAGGTCCTCTCCTGGAAGATTGTAAAAGACTGGTAAGAGAGCTGGACATAGAAGAAAAGGTAGGTTTTGCAGGTGTGCTGCAGCCGGAGAAAATAGCGGACCTCGTTTCAGAAAGCCTGGCCTTTGTCCAGCATTCCCGGACAGCGCCCAATGGCGACTCTGAAGGGACTCCCGTTGCCGTGCTTGAAGCTGGTGCTGGCGGACTGCCGGTGATAGCCACCCGGCATGCCGGTATCCCTGACGTAGTGCTGGAAGGCCACACGGGCTTGCTGGTAGAGGAGGGAGACATCGACGGGATGAGCCGGGCCATGATCCGCATGCTCGACGCGCCGGAACTGGCGGGACAAATGGGATCCGCCGCCCGTAGAAGGATCCTGGAAAACTTTACATTGAAAAAACACATCGATAATATTAACAGAGAGATCGAGCTGGCTGTCGCCCGTCGCAAGGATCCGCATGGCGACGGGGGTAAACACAACGGCAACGGAGGCAATGGCAAGGAACCCAGTTTTCGCCGGACCCTTTTTAGCAATATACTGGTGGCCGGCAGCTATACATATCTTTCCCAGGGGATTACCTTCCTGGCATCTACCATTCTGGCCCGTCTGCTCTCTCCGGAAAGCTATGGTGTGGTTGGGCTGATCACGGTCTTTACAGGCTTTATCATGGTCTTTTCGGATGGAGGTCTGTCCTATGCTCTTATTCGCAGCGATTTTGGACGCACTTTTCAACGAGTGCTCACCAACCTTTCCGTATTCCTGGGCTCTATTCTCTTTCTTATTACGGTGCTGGCCGCCTGGCCGATTGCCCATTTTTATCACAACCCAGGGTTGATAGCTCCCATCATCGTGCTCGCCACCACTTTTATCTTTAGAAGCATGGGGCTGGCACAGGGGGCGGTGCTGGCTAAGAACCTGCAATTCGGCTATATAGGAAAAGTCACTTTGGTCAGCAACCTGGCGCAGATACTGCTGTCCATTCCAATGGCTTACTTCGGAGCAGGCTACTGGGCGCTGATCATCCCCCAAATACTCGCTGCCATCATCACGGCTATCCTTTATGAAAAGAAAGTAAGGCTGGGGTTCCGGCTTTTCCCCATGAACTATATCATCGTTGTATTCCGTCATACCAGGAAACTGGTGGGGAGTGTCATAGGTTTCGCCTCTGTCAACTACTGGTCCCGCAACAGCGACAACATGATCGTAGGCAAATGGTATGGAGCCGCCGACCTGGGCATATACAACAGAGCATATTCTCTTTTGATGCTACCGTTGAATCTGGTCACTGGCCTATTCAACAATATCCTCTTTCCCAATCTGAAGAAGCTGCAAAGCCGCAATGGCGACGTTGAGAATGAATATTATTTTGTTCTGAATGTCATTAGCGTTATCACTTTCCCCCTGGTGCTACTTTTCGTCTGTTTCTCAAAAGAGATGGTGCTGCTGCTGTGGGGCAAGAGTTGGACGCATGTAGCCGACCTGCTGCCATATTTTGGGCTGTTGATCTTTACACAGGCGTTAGTATCCACGGCAGGCCACCTGCTGATACTTTATAAAAAAGAAAAGGCTTTTATGCTCTGCGGATGGATAACGGCCCTGTTCCTTATCAGCTTTATTGTATTGGGGGCTACGATCTCGCTGGAAGGCATCGCCCAATTCTACTCTCTTTCATACATCGTCTTTGTCATTTTGTTGAATGTGTTTTATATCTACGTAAAGACGCTGGGGCTCAACGGGAAAAGGGTCTATGCATTCTGGCTGCCAAAAGTCGCTCTCTCCCTGTTGCTTTGGTTCTGTTTGTATTTCCGGTTGGACTATTTCCGGAACGTGATGATGGGGGTCTTTGCGATATATGTATTGATCTCTGCCCGCCCCTTGCTAAAGGCCATCACCGGCAGGCTTGGACAGACAGCGCCCGGCGCCCGCATCCTTCATTCACTTGGGACCCTTAGACTAAAAAAATGAACGATATTTCTGTCATCATTCCTACGTATAAAAGAAAAGACAAGCTGAAAAGGGCTCTTTCCAGCGCCTTGCAGCAAAGTGTGCCTGCCAGGGAGATCATTGTGGTGGACGACAACCGGGATGAGGCCGAAAGCCTGGCCGTAAAAGAATGTATCGCATCCTTTGAGGACCCGCGGCTGGTATGGATACCCAACTTCAGAAAAGCAGGAGGGTGCGGAGCCCGGAACTCAGGTATCACGATGGCAAAAGGAGAATTCATCGCCTTTCTGGATGATGACGATGTCTTTCTCCCGGGAGCTCTGCAGGCTCATGTCGATGCCTTCGATGCCTCCACCGGAATGGTATACGGTAATTGCCAGGTAGTAGATGATCTGTACCATGTAACGGAAACCACCGCCTTTAGAAAAGCGCCCCTGAGCTTTTCCGATCTCATCATGGGGAATTGCCCGCCCTCGTCCTCGGTAGTGATGGCAAGAAAGGCTGCCTTGCTGGAAGCAGGCTTATTCGATGAATCCCTCCCAAGCTTTCAGGACTATGATATGTGGCTAAAGGTCGCCAGGCTGCATACCATCATGGCTCATGAAGGACTGGTCGCTAAATTCATTCAGCATGACGGACAAAGGACGAGCATCAATTTTGACAGACGTCGGGCGGGGCTGGACCTCATCGTGGAGAAGTGGTCCCCGGACATCGTGAAAGTGAGGAGCCTGAAAAGTTTCGTCAATCACTTTATGGCGGGCGCTTATTTCAATTCCGGCGCCGTCGCCCTTTCACTTGGGACCAGGCATAGGGTGAAGGCCGTCCGGTATTTTCTCCGGGCATTGCGGCTAAAATTCTCGTCGCGGCGCTATTGGAAATGGACGGTCTTTAGCCTGCTGGGATTTCAGCTGACCAAAAAGATAAGGAGTATTCATCCCTAAAGATCATTTATGGCTCAACCATTGATCAGCATTATCACTATTTCCTATAACTGTGCGGACGCCATCGAAAAGACCATTCGAAGCGTCCTCTCGCAGCGATACACCGATTTTGAATACATCATCATCGATGGCGGATCCACCGATGGCACCGCGGATATTATCTGCCGCCACAACCCGCACCTGGCTTATTGGGTATCTGAGAAGGACAAGGGTATCAGCGATGCATTCAACAAAGGCATAGCTGCGGCCAAAGGGAAATATATCAACCTCCTGAACGCAGGCGATAGCTTTGCGTCGATACATTCACTGGAAGAGCTGGCGCCTCACCTGACGGCGCCAATCGTCACGTTCCGGTACAAGGAAGAAAATTCCGGTGACTATTCGAGACTGGTGGATGAAAGTGAGATCAATATTGAAAAAAAAGCATTGTTGGGACACCAGGCCACTTTTGTCCACCGGGACGTATATGCAACGATGGGGGGCTACAATGGTAGCTATAAGATCAGGATGGACTTTGACTTTTTTCTCCGCGTATTGCCTCACTATGCGTTGAAGTCGGTGGACCAGGACATCATTCGTTACAATGCGGGTCTTTCCGGCAGCGTAAAGCACCGGCTGCGTTATGAAGTGGAAGGCCTCATCAGCGCATTCCTCAATGGAAAAAAGTCCAATAGCTATGTACTGCGGCTGTTATACCAGCCCCCCTGGAGGGTCGGGGTCTATTCGGTGAAGCGCGTTGCAAAAAAAGTCCTCCGCCGCCGCCCTCCATTACCGGAACAACAGGCACAACCCCAAACAAAGGTCATCGGATGAAAATAGCTTTTGATGGTGTACGACTGGCAAAAAAGCCAATGGGTGTTACCAACATAGGTATCTCCATCATTAATACCTATGCCAGATTGTGCCCACAACATACTTTTTATATACTCACCAATGGCGAACTGCATCCGGAGGTAAGGTCCAAATTACAAATGAGGGACAATATCATTCTTGTCAACAGCCCTCTCCCCGTATTTGGCTCCATCGGCTTTCTATGGTCTATCGTGAAATTTCACCGGCTCCTGAAAAAGATAAAACCAGATGTCCTTATTGCTCCCAATTTTTTTGTCGTGACCTGGTTCCTTCCCAAAAAAATGAAGCTGGTGCTCTATATCCATGACATGGTATATAAACAATACCGCGACACCATGCAGCTTATAACCAGGCTGCAAATGCAGCTTTTTTTCGATGCATCGCTGCGGAGGGCAGCTATTCTTTGGTTCAACTCGGCCTATACGGAACAGCAGTTCATTTATCATTATCCAGACATCGCCCAAGGCACTCTTTTATTTACGGGGGCTGGCATCAACCCGGGATTCCTGCAGCGGATAGCTCAGCCGGCGATAAGAACAAACCCTTTTTATGGAAAGACGGGGCGTCGAAAGGATTATTTGCTTTTTGTCGGCACGGTAGAGCCCCGGAAGAACCTTGCCTTCCTATTGAGACTCTTTAAAACACTGGACCCGGACAAATATCAGCTGGTCATTGCAGGTGACCCGGGCTGGGGAGATATGCGCAAGCACATCGATGAGATACTGGCAGAAAAGGATTATCCATTGGATGCGGTCCATTTCATCGGCTATGTCACTGATGACGAATTGATAGCCTTATACAGGGACGCCCTTCTTTTTATCTCCACGTCCCTGAATGAGGGATTAGGGCTTCCTCAGCTGGAGGCCATGGCCTGTGGTTGTCCTGTCATCGCGCCCCATAATTCGGCCATGATCGAAGTAGTCCAGGGCGCTGGGGTCACCGTGAAAGGGTGGGAGATAGCGGATTGGAAAAAGGCCATCGGGAGCATCACAGCCGACAGACAGCATTATATCAACCAGGGGTACCTGCGTCTAAAAAGCTATCAGTGGGATGACATCATCACCCGGCTGGATAATTACCTGGATGGCGCCCGCAGATATTCATACCAATTGATCACATGCAGCTGACGCTACCATATACAGAAACGATGTCTTTGACAACGCCTGTGATACGCCGCGGCCAATACAGGTATTTCCTGCTGGTAGCCTGTCTGTATTTCTTTTTCAACAGCTTCCTGCTTCCGGACGGACTGTTGTACACCATCCTGTTGAGCCCGGTGTTCCTATACTGGCTGATGTCGAAAAAAGTGCATGTCATGCGGAATATCATTCTCTTCTTTCTCTGCTGGCTGCCCTTTCTGGTCATTCATTATTCCTATGGTATATCGCTGCATGAATATCTGAAGTCATCGGCTCTTTATTTGACGGTATTTGTCTTTTCGATGACCGTATATTACTATTTTAAGCACTATAGCTTCACCTATGAGCCGTTGATGGAGACCGTGCTTAAAATAAATTTCCTTTTTGTGCTTGTCTGTGTCTTTCTGCTGGTGGCCAATCAACGGGACATCGTATGGAGTGTTACAGATATTTCCGAAGGAGTATCCGACTTCCCCAGGCTAAGAATGCTGACCTACGAGCCTTCTTATTACAGTCTGCTGCTGATACCTTCTTTCCTTTTCTATTTTCAATACATATTCTACCGGAACATGACGACTAGAAAATGGGTGTTGCTGGCGACTGTGCTTATTTCTCTGGGTCTTTCCCTGTCCTATGGCGCGATTTTTATATCTATTCTAACCTTAGGACTCTTTGTTTCATACAATCTTTTTTCCAATGTGCGCCGCCGTCATAACAAGCGGTTTGTGTTCTTCCTGAGCGCCGCACTTGTCCTGGGCATCGTATTGATATTTACTCTTTTTGCGGAGTCGGGATTTGTGCTGCGTATCCTGAATATAGTTTCCGGTACAGATTCATCCATTAACAATAGATCCTCCCAGGCATATTTTCTGGCTCTCAGCATTGCCGACCTGAAAAGCACCGTCTTTGGGGTAGGCCCTGGACAATTGAAGCTTTTGGGCGAGAATCTTATCAGCCTTGTATACGCTTTCAGCGACCAGCCGGATTCCGGGCAGATGGCGCGCATACCCTCCTCCATGGCAGAGACGCTTGCTACCTTCGGATGGGTGGGTTTCTCTGGTAAGCTGCTCGTAGAGCTGATCCTTTTCCGCAAGACCAAGGTCAAGACCTCATCCTTCCGTCTGTGCCTGTTCATTTTTATGTTCATATACCAGTTTGTGGGCAGCTTTTCCACCAACATCGTAGAGATATTTTTCTGGACGCTCGCATTTTCCCGTGTATTCCCCGACCAGTATTTCAAGGCCGAAAGCCCATCATTAAACAAAAGTTAAGACGTTGAGCTATAAGACTTCCACCGCCGTGCAACCTGCACCGGGTGCTGTTACTCCAGACCTGCAGCCTGTGATACTACATGCCGTGCCTGCTGCCGTGCCGGCTACTACCCGTAAGGCAAGATTGGAATTCCTGGACTTCCTCCGTTGCATGGCTGCCATGTCCGTGCTGATCCAGCATGCCTGTGAGAAGATGTTCCCTTCCTTTGCTTATTTCACTACCCATTATTTTCAGTTTGGCGTCTTTGGCGTCAGCCTTTTTTTCCTCTGCAGCGGATTCGTCATACCCGTCTCGCTGGAAAAGACACATTCATTGCGGAAGTTCTGGATCAACCGTATATTCCGGCTGTATCCCCTGTATCTGCTCAGCATGGGGGCTGCCTTTGTGCTGATCCTGATCAATGGCAGACAGCTGCCTCCCGTCACCGACATACTGGCCAATCTCACCATGCTGCAAAAGTTCCTGGGTCGTCCGCCCATCCTTCATTTATACTGGACGCTGAGTCTGGAGATGGCGTTTTATATCATGGTCTCTCTCGTATTCCTGGCGGGATGGCTCAAAAAAACTGTCGCATTGGCCATAGCATCGCTGGCGATCAGCATGCTCATCGGAGTGGTGGGAACACAGTTTTTTCATCTTTTCACCAATGGCTGGGGCACTGCCTTTTATTTCGCCACCATGTTCATGGGATTCCTTTATTACCGCCGGCTACAGGGCAAAGTGCCCGCTGCGCTCTTTGCGACTATCGTGCTGGCCGCTATCGGGGTATTATGCCTGATCACCTATTTTAACCTGTATGGTAAGGACAAGCCCGAGGCCATGGGTACGCTCAGTTTCCTGCCTGTCACGACGGGCGTCGCAGGAGCATATCTGTTGTTCAGCCTGAGCTTTGCCTTGCGAAAGATACAGTATCCCGGATTTTTGCTCACATTAGGCGTGATCAGCTATTCCCTGTACCTCGTTCAGGCCGCCGTATTTTCTGTCATACCCGCCTTCCGTCAACCCTGGCTTACAGTGATTGTCTGGCTCGGCGCCATCATACTCGTCTCTTTTTTGACCTATCGCCTGGTGGAAAAACCCTTCATGTCCATTGGGAAGAAGTTACAAGGGCACTCACATCAAAAGCCCTCTTAAATCAACAGTTATGAAAGCTTATTTACTATGCGTCGGACTGTCGCTGCCGTTCCTCCTGGCTGTAAGCATCTGTCAAGGGAGAAGGTCACATTTTCAAACCCGGAACAGGGATATTAACCTTACCCTTGGCGCCTATTATTTCGATGGCTGGGCAGTTGCGAAATCCGGTCATCTTACACCCAAGTTGAGAGACAGCTTCCCGGATCGTAAACCAAAATGGGGGTGGATCACGAGCACGCCCGACGCCATGAAGGAACAGATCGACCTGGCTGCCGATGCCGGACTGGGTTTTTTCTGCTTTGACTGGTATTATCCGGACTACGACCACCAGCATTTTCAGCAGGACCCGTTGAATCATGCGCTGAACCTCTACCTGGAGGCGCCTAATAAAGGGCGTTTGAAATTTTGCCTTATTATCTGCAATCATGCTGGACAGGAGATCGGGCCTTCCGACTGGTCAGCTGTCACCGATGAATGGGTCAGGCTTATGGGACAGCCCGGCTATCTTCAGGTGGCTGGCAAGCCCTACCTGGCATTTTTCGATCTGCGCAGCCTGATCCGTTTGTTCGGATCCAACGATGCCGTACACCAGGCCATGGATGCGTTGAGAAGCAAAGCCAGTCAGGCGGGACAGCCTGGTGTTACCATCGCCGCTTGTGTTTCACCCAATGCCCCGGCTGTACAGGAGGCGAAGGAATGCGGTTTCGACATGGTGACAGGATATAACTATCCTAACCCGGGTTATAAGAATCAGCTCATGCAATATCATGTGGACAGCCTGGCCAGCTTTGGCAAATATGTATGGGATAAGTTCCGTAACACTGCCCTGCCTTATATTCCCGTAGCCACTCTCAACTGGGATCCACGCCCCTGGGCCAATGGGACAAACTGGTACAGCAAAACTACCCGCTTCACCGGCTATAATTCCAATACTGTATACCGGGCCGTAAGAGCTTTGCACGACTGGCTCCTTGACAACCCCAATGAAACCGCCGACCATGTGGCTTTGCTTTATGCCTGGAATGAATATGGAGAAGGGGCATGGCTGACGCCTTCCGAGAATGACACCCTTCACCTTCTCTCCGGTGTGAAGCGGGCGCTCTCTCATCAATAGGAATATCTCTTACCAATACATACTACCATGATGCCCAAAATTTTTGTAGATGGACGTGTATTCGATACAGAATATCAGGGGACAAGGACTTATATCCACAACCTCTATAAGATCATTGATAATATCGGCGATTTCGAAATATTCCTGGCGTCCTGCAATCCGGAAAACGCTGCCGGTTTCTTTCCCGGCAGTCATAACATACGTTTTATACCTTATAACACCGTCTCCAAGCTTCGTCGCGCCCTCTATGAATTGCCGGAGATGATGACACGTTACCGCATCGATGCGGCCCATTATCAATACGTGGCGCCACCCCGTAAGAACTGTCTGCACATTGTTACCATACATGACTTGCTTTTTAAGGATTTTCCAGGAGAATTTAGTCTTGCATACAGGATGACGAAAAGTGCAGCTTTCTATCTTTCCGCCAAAAGCGCCGACCTCATCACCACGGTCTCGGCTTATTCCAAGAAAGCCATCGTACGTCATTTCTCCATACCCGAAAACAATATTCATGTGGTTCCAAATGGAGTATCCAACTTCTACTTCGAGCCCTTCGACAAAGAAAAAGCTGCCCTGGAAGTATGGGAGAAATTTGGCTTTCAACATTACATCCTTTATGTCAGCAGGATCGAACCCCGCAAGAACCAGCTGGACCTGCTAAAAGCTTATCTCGATCTGAAGCTGTATGACCAGGGTAAAAGTCTCGTCTTTGTGGGTAAGACATCCATACCCGTCCCACAGTTGAAAGAGATCATGCAGCCACTGTCCGAAGAGATAAAGCGGAAGATATTTTTCCTGGAGGATATCTCCAACGACGACCTGCGCTTGCTGTATCAGGCAACAGAGCTTTTTGTATATCCATCAAAGGGGGAGGGGTTTGGTATCCCGCCACTGGAAGCCGGAGCCCTGGGCATACCGACCATCTGCTCCAACACGACGGCCATGGAAGATTTTTCCTTCTTCGGGGACAGACATATCCATCCGGATATCACTCAGCTAAAAGCTTCCATCAGCAGGGCGCTGGCGGAGCAACCCTCCAACCTGCGGGAGATCAGCAATACGATACGGAGACGCTATGGCTGGGAGAAAGCTGCCTTTACCATGAATGAGCTCATCTGGAAGAAGGTGGGTAAGCCCCATCCCGTATTCAACACTCCTGGCGTGTCTGTCAAGGCTTCACCGGTGCTCGATTAACGGCCCTCATGATTTACTAAATTATTAAAACAACTGGCAATGAAAATCGCGATTACCGGCACACGGGGTGTGCCTAACTACTACGGCGGATTCGAACAGTTCGCGGAACACCTGTCCGAGTTTCTCGTAAAGGACGGTCATGATGTGACTGTCTACAACTCCCACACCCATCCCTACCAGGCTACGGAATGGAAAGGCGTGAAGATCCGGCATTGTCACGACCCGGAAAATAAGCTTGGGACTATCGGCCAGTTCTTTTATGATCTCAATTGTATCCTGGATTGCCGTAGAAGGCACTATGACATCATCCTGCAATTGGGCTACACCAGTAACTCCATATGGGGTTTCCTGTTGCCAAAAAAATCTGTCATCATCACCAATATGGATGGTATGGAATGGAAGCGATCGAAGTACAGCCCACGTGTTCAGAAATTTCTTCGCTGGGCAGAGAAACTGGCTGTGAAGACCAGCGACTTCCTCATTTCCGACAGCATCGGCATACAGGATTATCTTCTCCAGAAATATGGGGTCCGTTCCCATTACATTCCGTATGGCGCCAGTCTTTTTGAAGAACCTGAGATCGAGGTGCTTGCCCAATACGAGCTGGAGAAATATTCTTATGACATGCTGATCGCCCGGCTGGAACCTGAGAATAATATCGAGGCCATACTCGAAGGGGTGACGACGTCAAATTGTGAACGGACCTTCCTTGTCATAGGCAATCATAATACAGCCTATGGCGCCTATCTCAAAGATAAGTTCGGACTTTCCAATAAGGTCCGTTTCATCGGGAGCATCTATGATATGCGTATCCTCAACAACCTGCGCTATTTCTCCAATATCTATTTTCATGGCCATTCCGTAGGTGGCACCAATCCCTCCCTTCTGGAAGCCATGTCCTCCAATTCTTATATCTGTGCCAACAAGAATATCTTCAACTTTTCCATATTGGGCAACGACGCTACCTACTTCACCAATTCCGCAGAGGTCAGACAAATGGTGGAGTCCATGGAAAAGAACAGTGAAGAAGCGCGTTTTTCAATATTCAATAATCACCGTAAAATACGGACGACTTATTCCTGGGATGATATCAATGGCCAATACATCCGGTGTATGATCGACGCTTACAAGGAAAAGAATTTTGCACAAAAAGGCCTCGATGTCTTCACGCCAAGGACCTCTTTTGGCCGGCTTACGAGAAATGTCCAAAGCCCCGAAGAGCGCGTGCGTCAGTTGGAAGAGGAGAATGCACGCCTGAAGACCATGTATGCAGATCTCAGCCTTATCCATAATACGTATAAAGAAGCTGTTACAAAAAGCATGTCATGATCTTAAGATCAATACATAATAACTGCTATATGAAATTTTACTTAACACTCTTGCTGGGACTTATCGTTATCAGGAGTGCAGCGCAGACAGGCCTGATCAATGGGAGTCTCCAGGTACAGGGGATCGCGGCTACCGCGCACAATACCCCTTTCTGGTTCCGGAGCAACCAGTTCGGCAGCATACCGCTGCCAGGATCCTCCGCCTCCGTCATTGGCGCTATTCATATGGATTACGACACTGCTCATTCCCGCCTCATGGATTGGGGCGCATCGCTCGAGGTACGGGGCGATATGGGAGAAAAAGCCCGGGCCACCCTGATCGAGGGCTATGGTAAACTGAGGGTGAGCATTTTCGAGCTGAAGGCGGGGCGTATAAAAGAGATCATGGGGCTGGTGGATACTACATTGTCTTCCGGCGCCTTTGCTGTTTCTGGCAATGCACTGGGTATTCCAAAGGTAGAGGTGTCCATTCCCGAGTATTTTCAATTGCCGTGGTTTGGGAGACTGTTTGCATTCAAAGGCAACTTTGCGCAGGGCTGGATTGGGGAAGTGCCCGTCCAGTACAAACACCTCGATAGCAACATCCACATCTATGCCTGGTGGCACCAGAAATCTTTCTATGTACGTCTGGGAAAACCATCGTGGAGACTGAAGTTATATGGGGGGATCAACCACCAGGTGTACTGGGGGCAGGAAAACAAGGTCTTTGGCAAAGGCTACAACCTGTCCAACTGGCGGACATACTGGGATGTGGTCACCGTCAGGACCTATAATAATTCCAAGGTGGGTAAACACTTGGGCTCTGCTGATATGGGGCTTACGTATGATTGGGATAATACCCGTCTGTTCCTATATCATCAGTTCTTTATTAGCGAAGGAGCCCTTGCTCATCTGGCCAATCTCAGGGATGGGCTTAGCGGCATCTCTTTGACCAATCTGGCGGATGAACAGCGGCTGTTCCACTGGAGCAAACTTCTTTTCGAATTCTTTTGTTCCAAAAACCAGGCTGGGTACCCCTGGTCCAGGTATACCCCCTCCGGAGACGAGAATTATTATAACAATTATGAATATGCGGAAGGGTGGTCCTATAATGGCCTGGCACTGGGCAACCCTTTTATCAGTACCCGTACGTCTACCCGGACAGGACTTCCGGATGATCCACAGGACTATTTTAATAACAACCGTGTCGTAGCCTTTCACCTGGGTGTACAAGGCGCCGTCGATAAATGGTATTTTACGGTAAAGCTTTCCTACTCCATGAACTACGGCACATTTGGCACCAGCATTTATGGGCATAGCACCGGACGTCTGTATGTCCCTCCCAAATACGGTATCTGGCAGGAAGTATCCCAGCTCTCTTCTTTCCTGGAGGTCAAAAAAGACCTGGGAGGTGGCTATAGCATAGGCTGTCTCGGAGCCCTGGACCAGGGCAAGCTGTTGAACAATTCCGGCGGCGTCATTCTCAAATTGTCAAGGACTTTCCATTAAAGCATACAAAACCATCTATTGCCATGAACAGCCGTTATAGTAACCTATTCAGGTTTTTTTTCGTATGCGTAGACCTTCTAGCGCTCAATGTAGTCTACTTTTTGTTGGTGCTTAGCACCAATAAGATACAGTTAGGCGCCGAGCACCGGTATATGATCTTATTTATCGTAGCCAATATGGTCTGGCTGCTGACGTCCTATTCCACGGCCCTCTATGTCGACAATGCCAGTCTGGACCTCGACAGGTTTGCCCGGCGCACCGTGAAGACCATGATACTTTTTGTAGTCTTTATGATCTTCTTCATCTTTCTCTTTCACTATTCTTATTCCCGCATATTTGTCATGCTGAGCTTTTTTGCCTTCTGCACCGTCCTGTTGCTTACCAGGGGCTTGCTGATGGCGTCGGCCTTTTACAGACAAAAAAACAGCCGATCAGGTAAAAAAGTGGTCATCGTAGGTTATAACAACGTGGCGAAGCGGCTGGCTTATAGCTTTTCAGGACGGGATCATCGTATGTCCGTGGAGGGATTTTTTGAAGATCCCCGCCGTATCCATGAGCTGTCCGATCTCCCCATTATCGGTGACATCGATGAATGTATCAATTATGCCATCAACAATCGTATCAGTGAAATATATTCTACCATTTCCCCCGAGACCAATACATCCATTTACGATATGGCCCAGACGGCGGAGAAATCACTTATCCGGTTCAAATTCGTACCGGACTTTAAATTCTATGTCAATCGCGATACTCATCTTGAGTACTTGGACGAGCTTCCTATCCTTTCCTTACGGCCCGAGCCGCTGGAAGATATGAGCAACAGCATCAAAAAAAGGGTCTTTGACATCATCTTCAGTCTCGTGGTCATCGTCTTTGTTCTCTCCTGGCTGACGCCTATACTGGCAATATTGATCAAGCTCAGCTCCAGGGGACCGGTTTTCTTCGTTCAATGGCGTTCGGGCAAGGACAACAAGCCTTTCCGTTGTATCAAATTCCGCAGTCTGGCTGTCAATGACAATGCCAATGTCCAGCAGGTCACTCGTGGCGACTCCCGGATCACGCCTCTGGGAAAATTCCTTCGCAAGACCAACCTCGATGAGCTGCCGCAGTTCCTGAATGTGCTGGCAGGCTCCATGTCCGTCGTAGGTCCGCGCCCCCATATGCTGCGTCATACCGAAATGTATTCAAAGATATTGGGCCAGTACATGATCCGTCATTTTGTAAAGCCGGGTGTGACGGGATGGGCACAGGTCAATGGTTTCCGCGGCGAGATCAAACGGGAAGATCAGCTGCGGAAGAGGATCGAGCACGATATCTGGTATCTTGAACACTGGAGCTCGTGGCTGGACATCCGTATTATCCTTCTTACGCTGTATGTAACGTTAAAAGGAGATAAGAATGCTTTTTGATCCAGTGCCTGCGGGGCCACGGACAATCGGGGCGAGATACCGCCTCATGCATTTGCGGGCGGTGCTCAGCAAGGACAGTACAGCCGTGCTGACCCTGACGGCTATTTGGGTGTTCGTCGAGCTGCTGATACATCCGGCTGGTGAATTCCCGTTGAATGACGACTGGTCCTATACCCGAAGCCTGCAACAATGGTACGCGATGCACCATTACAACCTCCTTGGCTGGACCTCCATGCCGCTGGCGGCCCACCTTGTCTGGGGTATGGTCTTTTGCAAGATATTTGGGTTTTCATTCACTGTATTGAGATATTCCACGCTGGTGCTGGGATGCATTGGAGGTATAGGAGCCTACTTCCTTTCCAGGGAATTCTCCGAAAACAAAGCCGCCTGTTTTTTTACAGCTTTGATCCTGCTGCTAAATCCCATTTATCTCAACTTGTCCAATACCTTCATGACGGATGTTCCATTCACCTCCTTTCTTATACTTTCAATATTATTCTTTGTCAAGGGGCTTCGTCAGGGCAGACTCACCTACATTATCCAGGGCATTTTCTTTGTCCTGGTCGCAACGATGATCCGGCAGCTGGGGCTGCTGGCAGCAGGTGCTTTCTCCCTTGCGCTGTTGATAAAGGATGGCTTTGCAAAGAGATCATTGTTCCTCTCCGTTCTTGCCACGGGATTGCCTCTTGCCGTCTATTTCCTGTACAATCACTGGTTGGGAACACAGCACATATATCCCGTAAAATATGACGAAGGTTTCCACCGTATACAACACAATCTCTTTGGCGAGGATCACTCTACGTTCAAATATCTGCTCAGACAGGCATTGAATATTTTTGTCTACACTGGCTTTTTCATCTTTCCTCTTATTTTCCGGGCCGGCCGGACAGCTATCTGGAGGAGCCGGAGATCTCCCGCCTTCCTGATCTGTATCGTTGTAATGGCGGGCATCGGGGCCTACTGTCTCGTCCATCGCAATAATATCCCTCTTATGGGCAACGTCATGAATCCCTATGGGATAGGGCCCGTAGATATGCGGGATGTCACCATCCTTCGTCTGGACCATATACCTCCGCTGCCGGCCATCGTTTGGCAAATGCTGTGCCTGGCAGGGATCATTGGCGGCGGTGTCCTCCTCTGGGCAATGATCGATAGCATCCGCAACGTACAAAGGAATGATCGCCCTTTGCTATGGTTCCTGCTCTGTTTTGCCATTGCATACTGTCTTGTCATGCTGGTAGGAGGTGGCTATGACCGCTACCTTATTCCCCTTATACCCGTTTTGTCCGTACTGATGCTGACAGGTCTGCCGGAGCAGGATGAGGACGACCCGGCATCGAAGATGAACAGACAGTTGGGGCGTTGTGCCGCTGTCTTCTTTTTCCTGGTGGGGGCATGGTTCTCTGTCGCCGGTACTACCAACTACCTGTCCTGGAACAAGGCAAGGTGGAACGCTCTCCGCTATCTCACCTATGAGGCAGGTATCCCGCCCACGCGAATAGACGGGGGATTCGAGTTCAACGGCTATTATAATTACAACGACGAGGACATTACCTATCTCAAGGAAAAAGCAGACCCCACCAAAAAAAGCTGGTGGTGGGTACAAGACGACGAATATATGATCACGTTCGGTCCTGTCAAAGGATACGCCATACTAAAGACTTTTCCCTGTCATCATACCTTCTTTCCCTTCTTATCGGAAAATATTTTTGTCCTCAAAAGAATGCCCTGAGCCGGGCAATATTTCCCTCTCTTACTCAAAATTCCCTTTTCGGGAATTTCTCTCTTCTCCAAAGCACTGATTGGTATATAGATACGAATTGGCATATTCATGGCACTAAGGATAATACCCTAAACATCCAAGCTATGAATTACAGTGTCTATCGTTACCTCTGCCTCTTCGCCCTGTTGCTGGCGCAATTTGTTTACCCCCCTCAAAGCAAAGCTCAGTCCTCTGCAAGTGTTCCATTGACCAATTCTCGAATTTTACTTGTATCGGATCTTGTAGGCCAGTATGATCAGGGCAAATGCCAGCGTTATCCCATTGGCAAGATAGACTGGCAGATTGTTCGTGAATACGCCATAAATGAGCCATAATAAGGTGCCGGTAGTAAACAGAGCGTACATCGACAACGAGATGCTTTGCGTATCTTTTGTGCGAATGGTCTTGATAGCCTGCGGCAGAAAGGAGAAGGTCGTACAGGCTGCCGCCAGCAGACCGACAAGAGTAATAAAGCTCATAGCTCAACTAGCACTCCTTCCTTGCTGGCATCTACCCAATGCTGTCCAAAGGCATAAATAACGGCATCATCATCCGAAACGGCCTGCTGCACAAAGAGGTCCAGCTTATCGTTCAGGTCATTGTCATCACCCGGAAGAACTCCATCCAGCGACATGATAGGCATAGAATAATAGTTATACCCGCAAGGTATCGCATCTCCCTGTTAAAAAGAACCGTGAAAATACCGAAATTTCCCCATGGCATGTTATCATTCTATGACCTGCTGTTATAAACATTGGGGTCATGAACTTCCATCCATCTGTCCGGGTGTGCAATCGATTCCCATCCAAACTGCCTGTACAACTCGTGGGCATCCCTGGTCAGCAGTATCCACCGCCTCAATCCCTTCAAGTCAGGGTGGGCCATCACCTGCTCCATCATCCACTTGGATAGCCCTTTCCCGCGATGTTCCGGGATTATAAATACATCTCCCAGGTAACATATGGTAGCAAAGTCCGAAATAATCCTGGCATAACCCACCTGTTTGTCATGGTGGAAAACCCCAAAATTCAACGAATGGTCAATGGCGCGTTGTACTGTCGCCAGAGGAATGTTCTTACACCAGTAAGCTTCCGTCGACAGGAAATGATGGATGAACGCGAAATCCATTTTGGTCTTGTCCGTGGTGATGAGATAATCGCCTTTTGCTGCTGTTACGATCTGCATGACTGCAAGTTCGTTCTTTTGCCGGACAATAACTCCTCCTATTGCTGGATGATCATGGCCGAGATACCCGCATCGATGTACTGACCGCCGCCCAGTTGATGACAGTGAATAGCGATGATATTTTTCCCATTGGCAACGAGCGCCTCTTTTGCCGCGGCGCTGATGGGTATCATGGCATAGCCGCCCGTGGCGCCGGATACGGTTGCCGCTTTTACTCCATTGATGTAAACTTCACAGTCGTCGTCGTGATGCAGAGAAAGGACCAGGTCATCCCGTTTGATCCCGGAAAGATCACCGAGGTGGAACTCCTGCCGCAACCAGATATCCTTCGTATCCCAGACAGTCCTGACGATGGCGCCTGGCGTGCCCTTTGTCCCAAATCCCGCCACACCTGTTTTCCAGGTCGCGTCATTGAAAGAAGTTGCGCTCCAGCCACTGTCCGGGACTGCCAGCGTATATTTCCAGCTGCGGCCATTGTTGACAGAAGCAGGCAGTACTTCCGTCAGGTGAATGCTGCCGTGGATCACCCGCTGATTGGATGCACGTATCTTCTCCACAGGTCCTTTGACGACAGCCCTGTCATAGGTCTCCAGCCCGTTGAGCTCACCTTCCACATCCGAGATCTCGGTGTATACGGCAGCGCTAAGACCATTGTTTGTCTTGAAGGCTGTCAGGTCATTGGCGAACTGATCGTACAGGCTGGTATAATCATCGACATTGTCGATCATCACGTAAGTATCCGCTTCCTTCCACATATGCCCCTTGATCTTGAATCCAATCCCACCATATTCGCCACAGGCCAGCGCCTGGGTATTGCTGTTCGGTGCGGCCGGCGGGGGATAGCTATGTATGTCCAGCAGATCGCCTGCACCAAAATGTCTGCCCCCGCTGGCCTGGTTGATCAGCCGCGAAGGGTCCAGCGTCCGTACCATCTTCACATAGCTGGGTGTGTTATGTTGTCCCTGCTCTTCATTAAAGATCACCCAGGTGACGATACAGGGCGAGTTCCAATGCGTTCTTACCATACGCTCCAACTGGTGGGAAAAGGCTGCCGTGTCCACCGGAGGAGTATGCTCGGTATAGGAATTGGGGGAAGGCATATCCTGCCAGACCAGGATACCCAGCTTGTCGGCCCAATAATACCAGCGATAGGACTCTACTTTTATGTGCTTGCGCACCATATTGAACCCAAGGTCCTTTATCAATACAAGATCGTGCTTAAGTGCTTCATCCGTTGGTGCCGTGTAGCCTCCATCCGGCCAGAAACCCTGGTCCAGCGGGCCCAGCTGGAAGAGGAATTTGTTGTTCAGGAACAGTTTTTTATACCCCCCCTCATCCTCCACCGATATCTTTCGCATCCCAAAATAGCTGGAGACGGCATCCTTCCCTAACGATATTTCCAGTCCATAAAGAAAGGGCTGATCGGGCGACCACAATTTGGCATGGGGCACAGGAATGGAAAGCTCTTTGTTCGCCTGACCCGTGGCGGCGCCTACCAATTTATCGCCGTCCCGGACCTTTACTGTCACAGCATTCGATCCATTGGTCGTCACATACAGCTTCAGCACGCCTTTGTCGATGTCCGGGATCATCCTGATATCATGAATATAGGTCTTGGGAACAGGCTCCAGCCACACCGTCTGCCAGATACCCGTCACCGATGTATACATGATGCCCTGGGGGTTCAATGTTTGCTTGCCACGGGGATATCCTCCGTTATCGGTGGGGTCGAATACGTTGACAGTAATCTCCTGCGGGCCTGATCCTTTGATAAAGGGAGTGATGTCAAAGCTGAAAGGATCATAACCTCCCTCATGCACGCCCAGGCTTTTCCCATTGAGAAAGACCTCCGCCCTGTAGTCCACGGCACCGAAATGCAGTAGAATGGTATTGTTATTCCAATCTTTTGGGATGGTAAACTGCCGGCGGTACCAGCAACGCTCATGATGCTCCTGTACCCCGGATAAAGCGGATTCTACGGGAAAGGGCACCAGTATAGATCCCGACAGGCTGCCGTTCGGAAGCTTTTCCCCTTGTGCGGCCGGCTGGAATTGCCATAGGCCGTTCAGGTTGAGCCAGCGCTGCCGCTGCAGCTGCGGCCGGGGGTATTCGGGTAATACGTTGTCCGGACGGACATCTTTTGCAAAGGGCGTCATCAGCGTTCCTGTCTTTGGCTGCCAGCTTTGTGCATGGGCCAGGACCGGCAGGAGCATCATCGTTAGTACCTTTAATAAAGGACGGTGGTTCATTATCATGGGATTTTAAAGATATGTTGTCGAAAGTCGATGAAAAAAATAATTTAAAAAAGCCTGGATATCAGATTGTAACAAAATGACAAACCATTGAAACAACATGAATGGAATTATCAGCTGACATAGGGTTGTCAGTGGCTGCTTATAGTTTTGTAGCATGAATAGCCAGGACATCATCTACAGAAGACTCATTAATCAGCAGATAGCTGGAGAAAAATTTGCCGAACCTGCCGGCCTCATCCAATGGATGGGCTGTATACGGGCAGAGGATTTTGCCGCCGCCAAATGGGCCATTGGCAATAGGGTAGCGGGCAGTACAGATAAGACCATTGAGCAAGCCTTTAACCAGGGACAAATACTAAGGGCCCACCTGCTACAGCCTGAATGGCATTTTATCTCTCCGACGGACATCCGCTGGATGCTGGCGCTGACTTCGCCCAGGTTGAGATCATTCAACAAGGAGATATACCGTACGTTGGGCATTGACGCCTCCATTCTGAAAAAGAGCAAGCGGATCATAGTCCAGCGTCTGGAGAAAGGCCAGCAGACCCGTATGCAGCTTTGGAATGCGATGAAGGAAGAGCATATCCATACGGATGAACTCCGGATGGGATGGCTGCTGATGGATGCGGAGCTGGATGGACTTATCTGTAGTGGCGGTATGGAAGGGCATCAGTTTACTTATGCCTTGTTGGATCAACGGGCTCCTATGATACGACATGGTGGGAAGGAAGAGCTTTTGGCCGAGCTTGCCCGGCGGTATTTTCTCAGCCGCGGTCCTGCCACTGTCCGTGATTTTGCAGGATGGAGCGGACTGCATATGACGGATATAGGAATAGGCATGGAATTGAACAAACAATGGCTTGCCAGTGAGGTAGTCGACGGGCAGGTGTATTGGTTCGATCCTTCCGGCAGCGCCGTGGATCACCCTTCCTCTTTATTTCTGCTACCGGCGCTGGATGAGTGGTCGATAGCCTATTCGGGTAACAGCTTTTTCAAGCCTATGCTCATCATCGATGGGCAGATATCGGGAACCTGGACAGCTTTGCTGGGAAAAGATACATTGACCATTGACATAGCAACGCCTGTGACGATGGATAGTGTCTTACGGGACGCCATACAGCAGCAGATGGGGAGATACGGAGTTTTTCTCGGTAAGAGGCTGGGAGATGCGACACAGTTTTAACATTAGATTAGATTCCTGTTTTCTATCTTGAGGCATGTCAACCTTTAAAAGACCCCGGCTGATCCCAAAACTGCTATTATGCGCAGCCTTTATCCTGCTCATCGGATTGCTGATCCCTCAGCATCTTTCCATGCCAGTCGAAGGAGCCACCCTGAAAAGCTATGACCAGCATTCCTTTTGGGCCTACCCGTGGGGTAAGTCCGTTACACACAAGGGAGTCGATATTTTTTCAAAAGCTGGCACACCTATCCATCCTGCCACCGGAGGACTGGTATTGTATGCCGGGCAGAATGAGCTGGGAGGGAATGTGGTCTATGTCCTGGGACCAAAATGGAGAATACATTATTATGCGCATATGCGGGATATCGACACCCATATGTTCTCTATTGTCAGTAAAAAGAGCACCATCGGAACCGTGGGAACTACGGGTAATGCCAAAGGCAAACCGCCCCATTTGCACTATACCATAAAGACGGTGATCCCTTATTTCTGGCGGGCTGATAAAAGCATCCAGGGGTGGAAAAAGATATTCTTTCTCGATCCTATTCCTTATTTGGATGAAAGCTTTGTTTCTTAGCTTGTAGTTCACGTAAGAGCAGGGCTTTGTTTCTTTTCTTTGTTCAATACCTTACTGATGATAATTACACTTGCCAGCATACAGGCCGCACCGATCAGGAAATGCATTCCCGGGAAATGAAAAGGCGCCTTGCTGGAGGTAAAATAATAGAAGGTATTGGTCATGACCAATGGTCCGAAAATAGTGCTGAGGCTCATAAGGCTCGTAAGCGAACCCTGTAGCTCGCCTTGCTGGTTGGGCGGTACATGACCCGATATAACGGATTGCAGCGAAGGTCCTGCAATACCCCCCAGGCAATAAGGCACCAGGAAGGCAAACATCATCCACCCCTGCGTGGCAAAGGCAAAAAGCACGAGCCCCATGATATAAAAGGACATCCCCAGATAAATGCTCTTCTCATTGCCCAGCTTTGGGTTGATCACCCGGGTCAATCCTCCCTGTACCACTCCGAATATGACGCCCACCACTGTCAGAGAGATACCCACCATGCCTGGGTCCCACTTAAAACGATACATCGTAAAGAAATTCCAGTTACCCTGTACCGATTGTGCGCCAAAATAGATGAGGAAGAAACTGATAGCCAGTCCTCCGATCTCCGGATGCTCGGTGAGAAATTTCAGAGAGCCGAGAGGGTTAGCCCGACGCCAATCAAATGGCCGGCGATGTTCTTTGTCCAATGATTCGGGAAGTAGAAAGTAGCCGTACAATGCGTTGAGCAAACAAAGCGCCGCCGCGCCATAAAAAGGAGTGCGTATCCCTCCCAAATGGTACAATAATCCACCAATTGCCGGCCCAATCACAAAGCCCAGTCCGAAGGCTGCTCCTATTAATCCAAAATTCTTGGCCCTCGACGTTGCGTCCGTGCTGACATCCGCAATATAGGCCGAGGCTGTGGTAAAGCTGGCGCCTGTTATGCCCGCGATGACGCGGCCTACGAACAGCCATCCATAAGTGGGAGACAATGCCAGAAAAATATAATCTACGCCAAAACCTAATAAGGAAGCCAGGAGGACAGGCCGGCGTCCATATCGATCGCTCAGGTTACCCACAACAGGAGCGAAAACAAATTGCGCGACTGCAAATACCGTCAATAGATAGCCGCCATAGGGGCTGGCCTGGTTGATGGGTATACCTTTCAATTGAGAGATCAATGGAGCCATTACGGGAATGATCAATCCCCATCCCATTACATCGATGAGCAGTGTAACGAATATAAATCCAAGTCCTGCCTTTTTTGTCGTAGCCATATTAACGGTGGTTTCGGCAAACTTATATCGAAATACTTAATATTAGGGGTGGTGAATATGCCATTTTTCAGGGGTGATCACGTCGGATCTGCTGCCGGCTAAAAATTTCTAAAGAAAAAATTGCACAAGTAAATACTTGTATATAATTTTACAAGCACATACTTGTATATTATGAAAGCCAGACGAGATGTATATCAGGCCATTGCAGACCCCACACGGCGTGCCATCATCAATATGATTGCTGGGCAGCCCCATAATATGAAGTCCATTACCGAAAAATTTGATATGAGCCAGCAGGCTATATCCCTGCATGTAAAGATCCTGACGGATTGCGGGTTGATCACTGTCCAGCAGCGTGGAAGGGAGCGGTTTTGCGAGGCTCATTTAGACCGGCTGGGTGAGGTTGCTGCATGGGTGGCACAGTACAAGCAATTTTGGGAGAGCAGAATGGATTCTTTTGAGATGTATGTCGAAAAATTAAAAAAAGAGAGATATGGAAAGCAAAAAAAGTAAAACGCAGGACCGAGAGCTCCTCATTACAAGACAGCTGGATGCTCCCATCGAGCTGGTATGGGAAGCCTGGACAAACCCCAAACATATCGCCAGCTGGTGGGGACCCAATGGCTTTACCACCACTATCACTAAGATGGATCTGCGACCTGGTGGTGAATGGGATCTGGTGATGCATGGTCCTGACGGGACGGATTATATAAATAAGAGCATTTTCAGGGAGGTCATTCTGCATAAAAAGATAGTGTATGAGCATGTCACTGGTCCGAAGTTTATTGCTACCATCAGTTTTGAGCAGCAGGGCGACCAGACATGCACCACCTGGCATATGCTTTTCGAAACAGCCGAAGAGTTTATCAGGACGGTAAAGACCTTCAAGGCGGACGAAGGACTAAAGCAGAATGTGGAAAAGCTCAGCAAATACCTTGCGGGGATGAGGACCAAATAAAATACCATGAAAGCGCTTATCACTTTACTCTTAATAATTTCCTTTATGAACGCTACGACAGCACAGACGGGCCAGTATGCCAATGTCAATGGCCTGCACATGTACTACGAGATCCATGGTACGGGCAGACCTCTGGTCCTGATACACGGAGCTGCTTCTACGATAGAGACGACCTTTGGCAGGCTCCTGCCCGTCTTGTCCAGGTCACACAAGGTTGTTGCCGTTGAACTCCAGGCGCATGGACACAGCGACAATCGCGATGGCAGGCAGATAACGTTTGAGCAGGACGCCGATGATGTGGCCGCTCTTCTGCAACAGCTGCATATCGATAAGGCTGATATATTTGGTTTCAGCAATGGTGGTACCACGGCGCTCCAGGTGGCTATTCGTCACCCCGCCCTGGTGAACAAGCTGATCATTGCCTCCTCGATGTACAAGAGGGCAGGGGTGGCACCTGCTTTCTGGGAAGGGTTTAATCATCCCCGTTTCGAAGATATGCCCGAAGCATATAAGAAGGTGTTCTTATCCATAAACCCGAGCCAGGAGGCGTTGCATACTATGTTCAACCAATGTGTGGGCCGTATGCTGCATTTCACGGATATCCCGGACTCCGTCTTCAGCGGTATACAAGCTCCGGCCCTCATACTTTCGGGAGATAAGGATGTACCTCTGCCGGAACATGCCGTAGAAATGTATCATCGCCTGCCACATGCCAGCCTGGCTATATTTCCGGGAGGACATGGCGCTTATATGGGAGAGCTGGCCACTTCGGAGGAGGCTCGCAACCCACCCGTGGCATTGCCTGTCATCGAAGATTTTCTGAAATAGAGTTATTGTCGATCATTGCCCCTCCTCTTTTCTGGCGGGGCAATATTTTTTCCGGTAATCCACCGGCGACAGCCCTGTACACCGCTTGAACAAGGTCCTGAATGCATTTATATCGTTATATCCGACCTCATATACTATCTCATTGATGGTTTTTCGCCCGTGCTCCAACTGCTTTTTCACCGCCTCGACCTTGACCCTTTGTATATATTCAACGACGGAATTGCCTGTGAGCTTTTTAAATTTTCTTTCAAAGGTCCTTCTTCCCATACCAGCCTTTGAACATATTTCTTCCACGGTGAGCTTTTTTTCGTAGTTGTGTTCGATAAAGTTTTGAGCCTCCAATACATTGTCGTCATTATGGCTCTTTTGCCCCAAAAAAATGACAAACTGGTTTTGGCTCTTTCTGTCGATGTCTATTTCGAACATTTTGGATGCCAGCACGGACATCTCCCTGCCAAGGTGCTTTTCGATGATGTATAGCAGCAGGTTCAGATAAGAATAGGCCCCGCCACAGGTATAGATGCCTTCTTCATCGGTGATGAGATGATCGTCCACCAGCTTTACGTCCGGGTACATCTCCTGGAACTCGTTTTTTGCCGCCCAGTGCACGGCGCAACGCTTCTTGTCAAGCAACCCGGTGGAGGCAAGAAAAAAAGAACCTACGCAGAGGCTGGCGACCTCGGCTCCCTGTTTATAGCGACTGCTTACCCAGCCCCTGAATTTTTCATTCAGCTGCACCGTCTTTGGGAATTGGCCACAGGTGATGGGGATCACGATCATGTCCGTATGGGTGATCTGGTCGATGGTCAGGTCTGTGTGGATGCTGTAAAGCCCCTTGCTTACGGAAGTGTTCTTTTCAGAGCCTGCTATTTCTACCTTATAAAAAGGCGCTTTCCCCTGGTAACGCAAAAAATCGTTGACCCTTGTCAGTATCTGATAACAGCTATCGATGCAATTGATGGTTGCATCTTCCAATGCCAGTATGGTAACGTGCTTCATTGTATAAAGTTACCGGAAAGGGATGACGCATTCAAGAGGTAAGATTGTCGTATTCCCCATGCATCGCCCTGCTTTTCTGTATCTAGCTTTGTTTTACACACTCATAAAAAACACATGCTATGACTAACATTGAGATCATCATCCTCCCGGTGACGGACAAGCAAAAGGCTAAGGAATTTTATATGCAGCTCGGCTTTCAGGTATTGGTGGAGGCGCCTGCCGACCATGGGCATACATGGTTACAAATGGGGCTCCCTGGCCGGACGACTTCCATTGCGCTGATGCACTTCCATGGAGTTATCATCGGGACCGGCGATATAGAAAAGGACATCCGGGAATTAAAGACAAACGGCATAGAAGTAGGAAAAATAGACGAACAACCCTGGGGCAGGTTCGCCTGGATGAAGGACCCGGATGGCAATGGCTTATGCCTTCATCAGAAATAACCCCCTTTATACATACTAATATGTAGAGTTTATAGTTATATAGATGTATTTACTTTTAGGTGAATACACTTATTTTCTATATGTGGCTCGCGGTATTAACGCAGAATACCGTGAACTATGAAACATCTGATCTTAGTAGCAGGGCTGTCGATAGCCTTAGTAAACAATGTATTATCTCAATCGACGCAAACAAGTGGCAATTGGAGCGATCCTACTATCTGGTCCGGCGGGGCAGTACCTGCGGCAAGCGGTACGGTCAACGTGAATAATCCTACTGTCATCGATGGCAATCTCTCACCCACGGGCACATGGACATTCGCCAGCAATGCCACTGATCTGCCGGGAGGAACCGCGTATACTTTCAATCCTAATGCAGGTACGAATGTTATCACTATAAATGCGGGCGATGTTGTCACTTTCGAAGGCGGCACTTCGGGCACGCCTAACGTCTTCAGTAGCGGCACGATCAATATTTATGGGACGTTGATCCTGGGATATACCCAGCTCAATAATAGTGGTAATTTGAATATTACTGTTGAGCCCGGTGGTACGCTCATTATAAATGGCGATCTGACCAATAAGAACAATTCCGGCACCTTTACCGTCAATGGCGCTTTGATTGTCTATGGTAACTTCGCCAATCAAACGGGTAGTGTTACCGTGGGTGGCTCCGGTACTATCAATACCACCGGTACGATAACGACTACAGGAGGCTCCACAGTCTTTGGTTCCACCAACGATTGCAACACCGGCCCTTGTTCCGGCACCACACTGACCTGCAGTTTTACCAATGCGATCACTCCTACGAGCAAGACCATCTGCAGCGGTTCTTCGGCAGGCACGCTGACGTCCACTAATTCAGCGACCTCGCCAACCTATCAATGGCTCAGCAGTACGGACAACGTCACGTATGTCAATGCATCCGGGACCAGTACTAATTCCACCTATGTAACACCCGCACTTACCCAAACTACCTGGTATAAATTAAAGGTCACTTCCAGCGCACCATGCACCAGCACCACTGCGGCGGTTAAAGTCACTGTTCTTTCGTCCGGAGGATGGATGGGAGGTACCAGCAATGATTGGGGAACAGCCAGCAACTGGTGTGGTCTTTCAGTGCCTACCAGCACAACGGATGTTACCATTACAAACGCCTCTGGTATAAGTAACATGCCCACCATCAATGCGGGCACCTCGGCTTCCTGCAGAAACCTTACTATCAGCAGCACCTATCCGGCTACATCAGTGACCGTCGCGGCGAGCGGGACGGCCTCCCTGAACATCTATGGTGATCTGACCAATAACGGCATATTCACCGATGGTTCAACCGCCGCAGCGGCAGGGGTTATAATGCGGGGGAGTGTTACACAAACTATCGCGGGCAGTTCTGCTTCCATATTTAATAACCTGACCATTAATAATAGCTTTGGAGCTTCACCCGGGATCAATATTAGTTCCAACAATTTGACGGTGAATAACAACCTGACCATGACAGCGGGGACCATCAATCTTAACGGGACAACCTTCACCCTGGGCACTTCGGCAACCAATACAGGCACCCTCAACTATACCACCGGCTCGTGGATATATGGAGGTAATATCATGCGGTGGTTCCCAACAGCAGCGGTGGCGCTTGGGGCGAATGCCAGCCTTTTTCCTATCGGTAGCCTCTCGTATTACCGGCCGATGTATTTCGGCAGCGCCGGCCTTTCATCAGGAGGCACCATCAAAGTAAGCCATACAAATGTCAATGGCGCTACCACTGTTTCCTTCCCGGATGGAGCCTCGACCGTGTCTATCCGGACGAACTCCTACTGGACAGTAACAACGGCCAATGGGCTTAGTGGCGCCGGTACTCCTTTCAATGTTCGCACAGAAGCAAAAGGCCTGGGAATGGTCGGTAGCGTAAACGATCTGCGATTGACGCTGGCCGCAGCGGCTGCCCCCGGGACCGCTGGCGTCAACTCGGGCACTATCAGCAATCCACAGGTCAACCGGACCGGGTTTTCTGTCGCCAACCTGGCCAATACCTATTATTGGGGTTCCGTCAACCCTGGCAATACAACACTCCCAATACAGCTGCTTTCATTCTCCGGCCAACAGCAGTCGGAAAAGGTAGTCCTGAACTGGCAAACGGCGATGGACGAAGATGATAGGTTCTTCTCCGTGGAAAGCTCCTCCGATGGTGCAAGCTTTATGGAAATTGGTGAAGTTCCGGTGGCCGGCAGTTCCACATCCGGACATTCTTATAGCTTTTCGGATCAGCGTGCTGCCGACGGAAAAAATTATTATCGATTGAAGATCGTTGGTTTGGATGGAACCTTTACTTACTCCAGGATTATTAGTGTCTATCTCGCGGAAGACAACAAGTTTATTATTTTTCCGAATCCTTCGGATGGGCATTATATCACGGTCCGGGTAGCTTTATCCTCACAGATCCCGAATACCATTGATGTGTTCAATGATCTGGGGATACTGGTAGGGCATGCAAAGGCTACCAGTGCGGTGTTCCCGGTCTTTTTTACACCGAGCCTTTCACCAGGTGTTTATTTTGCAAGGTATTCCTCGCAGGGAAATACTTCGGTGAAAACCTTTGTAGTAAAAAGATAGGGTTGGTTTTGCTATAGCAGATTCTGTCGCGCCGGCTCCATACATAACAGCGGCAACCTTGTTGTCCAATCTTTTATAATATATTTGTAAAACACCATTAGCCTCCTACGGAACCCGAGCGATGCAAGTTGGATTGAAACATACGATATTCATTGTTCTGCTCCTGCTTATTTTGGGATGCAATGGGGGCGGCAGACCTGAAAATTATCAGTCAGCATATTTGAAAAAGACTGGCCAAAAATTTACCATAATTCTAAAAGGCAGGAGATCGTTGCATCCAGCCGGTCCTTTCGATATTGGAAAGACCTATGAGGACAGTTTTCTGTATTTAATTCCAATAGATTCCGGCACAATTAAAGTGGAAGATTTGCCTCACGATAGCTGTTGTTATCCCAGGTTTGGGACAATCAGGATTCAAGGCAATAAACTAGGGATAAATATATATGCGATCAGCAACTCATAAAAAAGCTGGATATGGAAAATGATATTGCAGCATGGATTGTAGATCTAAGACATAACAGGGTAACAGTCGTGACGAATGTATAACGGGCAGAGTGAAACGTCGGTTTGCATTTGATATCGCAGATTTCCCCAACCAGCTTGAGGCTTCTGTTCATCTCCTGGTTGCTGACATAGGAGAATAGGTTTTCCTTAGGCATGTTCCGCGAATTATTGGCTTGAATTTAAATTGATTGAAGTGTTGTAATTCATTTACTTTGAAATAAATGCATTGGTCGTCGCCTTGCTGTTCTTGATTTTCTTCTCCTTGTTTCTAACGTTTGTCTTCTTTGTCAGTAAAGTGGTTGAAAGCGCCAGGTTATACGGCCTATTGAGGGCATCTTGAGTTACCTTAAAACGCTCTGCCAATTTCCGTATCACATCTTTTGACAGCCCCTTTTTATAATGCAGGATTTCGGAGACATAGCCCTTACTCACGCCCAATATTTCAACAAGATCCTTGGGCTTTAGTTTGTGGTCTTCCATAAAGGAATGGAGCAATTGGATAGGATCGAGTTCCTCAAAGGTGTTGTGCTCAGCGTCCCATTTCTCGATGAGGACAGTAAGCAAATCGATTTCGTCCTTCGCGCGGCTATCTTTCGAACCCGAAAACACCAAGTCCTCCAGCTTTTTGCAGTAGTCGTTATACTGGGTTTTGTTCCTAATCACTTTATATTTCAGCTCTGCCATAAGAATATTTTTAGTAGTTACTGATTGTATACTGCAACCGTTCGTTACACAACGCCGTATATTCCGCGTGAGTACCCATCCAGCATATGAACAGATGCACCTGCTTGTCGTCAAAGGCGTATTTACAAATCAGACGATAGGTGTTGCCACCAATGTTAAAAACAACCCGGTTGGAGCTTTTCCCCAGAAGGTCGGTTGCAGCAAACGTGGTCTTCATGTCTGCAGGCTTCTCCCAGTCGGTATATTTAAGTTTCTCCAGAAATTCCGTAAACGATGTCCGGCTTCTGGCATTGTCAATAATATACCGTTCGATCGTCTCTTTCTTTATCAGGTGTATTTTCATGGCAAAGGTAAATGATTTTAATTTAAGTTCTCAAAAAGAGAACTTAAATATGTTAAACTATATCATAAATGGTTCTCTATAAGAGAACTATAAAGGTTTCTACCGTACTAGCGAAATCGCCCAAATTAGCAATATGGGTGTTACGGGAAGGGGAGAATATATTGTTGGTTAAACTAGTTTATTCCCTCTCGTTCATTTGACTTGGAAATGTGGGCGATTTTAAGTATTACGGCCGCCTCGAACAGGCATTCCACATTCTTAAAGAACAATATCAAGTCAGCTCTTTTCCCTCCTTCGTCAAAAGGCGGTGTATCTGTCGTTAAGCAAGTCTCTGAAATCTCAGCCATCCAAGCCCGCAGTTCAGAAAGGCTATAATCTCCAAAAAACCTTTCCAGGAAGGCCGCAGGTTCTTTTTGGTGCTCCTTTGACAAGTATTAACAGTCTTTCAATGAGTGCGGCTAGCCACCTGCGTGCCGAGGAACTTGTCTTAATTGCATTGGCTATTGGTGTCGATCCCGCTGAAATGCAAAGGGAGTTATACGGCAATTTGAAGATTAAGAAATAAATTTAATGGTCTGTTGGTATAGAACGCAACTTGCGTTTTGGCGGACTACTCTTTTCTAAACTCAATAATATTTTTAATGCAATCCATCAACGCTTGTTTTTCTTTAATGTATGTATCATAAAGCATGTCAGGTGCCGACTGTAGAAAGTGCTCAGCAATCGCATCTATTTCGAGGTTTCTGATAAAAAAAAGATCGCGTATTTCTTCTATAAAATTATCTACGGTCTTGCCAAACACCTCGGCTCGTTTTATAGCTTCAGGATCATTATTGATTAATCTCTTTCTTTCTGCAAACGGCAATTCATTGACCAGATAAGCCAGATCGACTGCAACCTTAGATTCCATATCAGGAGCAACTTTGCCGGTTCCATTGCAATAAGCACATCTGCCTGGTCGCCATTTCAGTTCATTGTTAAGCCTTTTAATATCATTCCAATCTACATGGCCTTTGCCTATACACCTTGGACATTGAACTTTAGATACGGTTCCTTTAAATAGCCATTTAAAAAATTTCATATATTAAGGTTGAGCATTTCTGAATTCTTAAAGATTATAAATTCTGGCTTCACATGCAACAGTCTCGCGACACAAATGTTAGAATTCCAGTCTGGGGCTTTTTACTACCTGAATTTCTCCATCAACCCACTCATATCATTACTGATTTTGTGGTCCAGGATTTTCGCATAGTGTTGCGTTGTCCGTATGTTTTTATGACCAAGCATATTGGATACAGTTTCTATCGGTACACCGTTACTAAGGGTAATGGTTGTTGCAAAGGTGTGGCGGGCAATATGGAAAGTAAGCCTTTTATGAATCCCGCATAGGTCGGCAATCTCTTTTAGATATGCGTTCATTTTTTGATTGCTTAGTACAGGAAGGACTTTTTCCACCGTCAATGCCGCTGGTAATTTCGGATCGCCTCAGTTTTTTAACGTCAGCATAGGCCAATCCGGTATAGCAGCTGAATAGGAAAATGTCACGTATATGGTTAAGACGGTCAGTATCAAAGTTCTTTTTGGCTATGGATTGCAATTCCTCAATGGATAAGGCATGCCTTTCTACTTCCTTTTTAGCCATACTGAAACCCATAAACGGGTCCCGAGTCAGCCAGCCATTTTGCAGGCACCTTTTGACGATCTTCCGGAAGTTGGCGAGATACTTCATGCTGGTATTGTGGTCACAATTGCGGACGGACTTTAACCAAAATTCATATTCAGATATGAATTCAAAGTCCAGCCTGCGGATGTCCATATCTGAAACTTTATACTTCCATTGCATAAAGGACCGGGTATGTTTAAAAGAGGTAGTGTACCGTTCCAGGGTGCCTGCGGCATACCCTTTGCGACCAGGGCAGCTACCTGGTCGTTGTGGTGCTGGAATATTTCCAGGAGCATACGTGGTTTATCATGCACATCTTCCCGGCCCAATAGAATGTCCCGGACTGTAATCGCAGTGATCGGCTTGTTGTGCTCGATCAGGCGGCGCTTTATCTCATACATCTTTTCTTGCAAGACATCCAGGTAGGCATTGATGCTCTTTACGGCATCTTCATTCCCCGTCGCTCTTTCTGCATGTTGATTCCACCGGAGTGGATCACATTTTCTTTTGGTCGATAGTTCGGCGGACATTCCATCTACTGTAATGCGCAGGTAAATGGGAACCTCTCCTTTGACAAATCCTGTCGGCTTTTTAAGGTAAAAAAGCAAACCAAAACTCTGTTCAATCATAACCCATTGCTTTCGATGATAAAATTACGTCTTACTAACAGTCTTGTGTAAACTTTTTAGTTCGTAAAACGTTAATTATAAATTGATTACAAAGGTTTCAGTGAGTAAAATGGAGTAAGGTGAAATACTACACGAATCACTCACTGGAATACATCGAAAAAGGAGGGTAAATACAGGTAAGAGTAGAAATAAAAAAGCCAGCAAACATCCGTCGTTGCTGGCTTTCTATCTTTTAGTTAATCTGACTTAACCAATTTCTGCGGAGTGGAGGGGACAAGTTTCGAACATTTTCACCAGAGATTTATTGAAAATCAATGAGTTTGCTAATAGGCAATTCCACTGACAGTCGGAATTAATTATATTATTCCTAAATAACACGTATATTTATGAATATAATTACACGTGTTATGACCACAAAATTAACCCTCACGCTGGATGATAAGGTAATCCGGGAAGCCAAACGCTATGCAAGGGCAAAGGGGCGGAGTGTATCCGAATTGGTAGAAAGCTATTTCAAATCGATCACAGAGCTCAATAGCAATCAATCTGAGGAACTGACATCTTCCGTGAAATCGCTGATGGGTTCCTTTAAGGCTCCGAAGAATTTTGATTATAAGAAGATATTACGGGATGAAAAGCAGCGGAAATATGAGTAAAGCGTTTATCGACACTGACGTGATCCTAGATTTTATGATTGCAAGGGAGCCTTTTGCAATGGATGCCGCCCGAATATTTACTTTGTCCGAAAAAAAGCAAATATCCATATGTACGACCGGGCTGGTCTTCTCGAATGCATATTATGTGCTGCGGAAACTCGGGCCGCATAAGAAAGTAATAGAAAAATTGACCCAGCTGGCGAGACTGGTTGATATCATCGGGTTATCCAAAGCAGCCGTTAATCAAGCACTTGAATCAGAGTTTGGTGATTTTGAAGATGCTTTGCAATATTACGCTGCTTTATCGGGAAATGTGAAGATCATAATTACCAGAAATACCAAAGACTATAAATACAGTGAACTAGCTGTCCTGACACCAGATCAATATTTAAAAAGCAGGAGTTAGAAATATTATCCTTTTAGTAACAAGGCCGCACAAATAGTAAAATGATTAAAATAAGCGCCCTTTTTGCAATCGCCAGTTTATGTTTATTCTTTGCCTCAAATGGGCAGGTGATTTCAGCAGCAACCAGGATCGACGAGAACCTGAGTCTGGTCTTTCCAGGAGAGGTACAGCGAATCGATACTTTGGGTGTTTCGCTGTTCCAAACAGTACAGGATAAAATAACCTACCAGGTAGTAAGGAAAGTCAGGGTTATCGAGACACCAATGAAGTCTGCTTGGAAAGAGGCTATCGATCAGGCCGCAGCAACATACCTGGGTGGGCTCAGATTCAAAAATTTCGAGAAACAGTCGAAGGATACTGTCATTGGATATACAATGGGCAGGTATATCCAAATGGTAGGAATTGACCACGGACAGACGATGCGTCTATTCATTTTTACAACACTCGCAAACACGGACATGTATTCGATCCAGGTTACCAGTTTCAACGACGGGACGATCACCCGCCAATCACTGCAATGGTTCTACTCCCACCTTCAATTCAAAGGGATCAGCTATTAAACCACTCCATCGGTGGCCTTCAGACCGGAGCAAGTTCCGCAACGCTCCGAAAAAACAATGCCCCGCCAATTGGCGGGGACATCGGTTCGAAATTGCGGAGAGAGAGGGATTCGAACCCCCGCAACTTAATTTTATCTTTCGTTTGACTAACAAGACTTTACAGAACCGTCAATTTATAATATGTGCCTTTCCGTTTGAGTTTATTTGAGTTTTTATTTGAGGTTTTCGATGGAGGTAATCCTCCGCTTTCTCACCATTCTTTTTTGGTTTCAAAAGAGGCCCGCACCTGAGTTAGAAAAGTTTCGAAGAAGGCTTCCAGATCTCTTTTAGCTCTCTCAGATTTTAGCTTCCTGTGAGAATTCCAGATTCCCAAGTAACTGCCATCTAATGTGTTGTTCGATACTAGCTCAAGGTATTGCAGATGCCCTGTCGACGTACACGTCAGCTTAAATGAGGGTGCCTGAATCCTTATCTTTTCATCTTTAAATTCAAAATTGATGGTATAGTCGATATTAAAAAGATGCAGGGCATTTCTCCCAATTGCATCTACGGCAAATCCATTTAGCGTAACGGATTCATCCTGGACTTCGCTAATGACATTCTTAGGGTTTACAAACTTCTTTTGGGCATACAGCAAGACTGATTTATATAGGTCGGCCTTTTTCTGTCCAGGAATAGAAATAATTAGATAGTCATTTGAACTGTCAGATGCATCCCTGAAGCCTGAAGGAGTGAGAACAAAGGAGGGCGTTGTTCGAGGCGTGGTCTGCCCAGGGGCCGAAGCTACAAGACAGAAGGTCGATATAAATAACAAAACCTTCATGTTCTTTAATCGGAGGTTTTTAAAAGTCATTTGCATGATAAATTTCATATATAGGTATAAATACCTATTTTTTATATCGCGTATTGCCTGTACTTCCGAATTTATTAATTTGCTCATCCCTTCTACCTCTTCCATGAAAATCACCCACTTCTAGTTTTACTCCTGTTGCACTAATCATCATTGTTTCACCCTTAAACCACACTTCATCGGTATGGATACTCCCTGCCTGACCTGTACTAATCGATGCATTGCGTTTCAGAGACTCGGATCCTTTCATCCTATTTATTGTCGTCATCCCCAGAAGAACCGTTTCTTCCAGCTGTTAGCAGCGCCAGATCGGCCATTATTTTCTCAGAGTCTACTGATAAAGTTTCTATCCCCGCCAATGCCTCGTTTAAATTAGTTTCGATCTTGGCCTGGCTCTCCTGCCGGGCCATATTTTTTTCGATGTTTTTTAAGATTTCGGTCTGTGCAGCAAAAGCCTTTGCTTGATCGCGGTAAGCCTCTGCCATCAATGTGAGGACCTTCTTCAACTCACTATTTCCGACTCCCTCATCATCAGTATCATTTTGTTCTATTCCCTCGTACGCAGCTAACAAATCCTTTCGACTAATTCCAAGGATTGCGCCCAACTCCTGCAACCTCGGCCACTTTGGGATTCTCCTTCCATCCTCATAAAATGCATAGGCTCTTTGAGTTATACCCAATTTGTCGCCCACGTCTTGTTGAGACATTTTCTTTTCTAATCGGGCCCTTTTCAATATTTCAGAAACTTGATTCAAATCAATAAAGTTCTAAACAAGAAATAAATGCTACTAAAAGTTTGGATGTTAGAAGCGTTTGCTACTATATTTGTTTCATAATCGTTACACGAAACGAATATACAAATGAAAGTTAAGCAAAAGATATTGGACGTCATAGATAACCCGATTATTCGGACTTCAATTGCTGGCGAACTGCGTGTTGGCGAACAGACTGTCGCTATTCATATGCGCCGCAATGCTTCCAATGGACGAATGACAAAAATGGATTTTTTACAGGCTATCAGTAGGGTGGCTAGTGTAGGAGTGGATGAGATCTTAGAAGAAGAGGGTGAAACGACCATTGAAGGTATTTAAACCCCCAAAGGGCACAAAGATAGGGGAGTGCCAGATTCCACCCAAATACAACTATTGCATATAACCGATTTTAACTGATGGATAGCAAACAAGAGTTTCGACGTCTCCGCAACGTCCTCCAGAAGGGTCTCCAGCAGCTGGATGTTCTCGAAAAAGCATACGAGGAACGGACAGCGCTGGCCCCTAAAGGAAAGAAGAGAAAGTTTTCCCTGCGGCAGGAGCTGGAGCACAATGCGGAATTGGGGATATGGCGCAAACCCACAGGTCTCATAAAATCTAAACATAAGTAAGATGTACAACGAACTATCTACTGCCGAAACGATCACCCACCACTTTGTGGATGATGCTGTGCCTGCTTACGAGGCAATGGAGAGCTTTCGCCGGCACTTTCCCCTGACGAATCCCCAAGTTTCAAACGACGGTCGATCGATGACCTATCAGGCGACAGCCACCCGGGATTCGCGGTTGTGTACAGCACATGCCATGGAACTGATCGACACCCTTCAGCTGCCACTTCAACCGATCATCCTGGACAACAAGGTCTGGATCCTATATACCGGCAAGTAGGTTAACTGATGAGCCCTCTATGGGCGAAACCGGGCGCGGAATAAAATAGTACCTGCTGAATGCGCTCAGGTCTTAACCAACGAGTAATGAGCAACGACCGCATATACACCGATGTTCCGAACTGTGCCTTCCACAAGATCCTCCGGCAGTATGCCATTGAGATCGGCCGGCCCATTCTGACGATTCAGCAGCAGCGGATCATGCTTATCAATTATTCCTTTTTCGCTATAACCTTAAACTAAAATGAAGAAACTCATGAAAATCGCTCGAATTGGCACCTGGTTCTGTGCCGCCCTTTTTTGCAGCGCGATCTGGGGATGGGTAATTTCCCGGCAGATGAGGTTCGCCTTCTTGGCAGGTGCGGCTGTAGCAGGTGCATGGCTCTTTTCCTATTGTTTTAAACAATTCAAACGCATCGCCAATGGACCCCTTTAAACTCATTTTGAGCATCCTGGTTTTTGTTGCCCTTTACGTTGGGTATCAGTGGGGCAAGACCCGTGATGAGCGTCGCCGAGCCCGTGAGAGGAGGATGTTCTGGGAGCGGGAGGAGGCGAAACTGCCGAAGGCAAATAGAAAATAGAAAATCTTTTGATATAAAACATATCGCAAGGTTACTCGTGACGGTCTTTTGTGGCGTGGCTTTCCTGATGGTCATCAACCTTATGACCGGTTGCCGGAAGGAGCTGCCCGTAGAGTCGCCGGCAACGCCGACGCCGAAGCAGAAATGCAGCTGCCGGCCGATGCCCCAGGTAGATACTACGCATGCATCCACGTTAGACCCAGGAACCTGATTAGCGTCCTTGGACGCTTCTGGGGTTGATTCGCACCCTCTCACCTGGCGGCTGGAGATGGGAAGCGGTCCCCACCTCTTTAATCTGTCCGGGCAGTCTCCCGAAGAGTTCTTTACAATCTTCCGTCTTTGACGGAAAAATCTCAAACAGGGCCGGCTCCATACTGCCGGCCAAATGGGGAAGTAGTTCAGCGGTAGAACAGGCTCGCAACGCCTAGTCGGTGGTTCGAATCCATCCTTCTCCACGCTCTTAGGCGGGATATAAGCAGACCAGCGCAGCGGTGGCGAGGCTGGCATACCGCGGAAGACCACCCCAGCCGATGGCAGGCTGACGATCGGGAAAGACCGGGTGACTCTTAGGAATACCAGCTAAGTGAAAGGGATGCGCGCTATCAGACCCGCGCGGGCAGGGTAGCAACGAAAAGGGTTCGACTCCCGGCATCCCTCAAGTAGAATTATTCTACAGTTTAGGGTTTAGGGGTTATTGGCGGGATGTTTCTACGTCCCGCACCTTTTAATAGTTCTTTGAATCAACATAATTGCGGGTGGCGGAATAAGACGCTAACCAGGTGGGCTAACAGGTAACAGACGACAAAGCGCGACAAGTCCGGAAACTAACCACCATGCAGGTATGAGACAATCCTGCCCCGCAAACATATTTTTTTTGATATGTCAACTGATGCCCTACGACCTGATCCCAGGCAGGGGGCCATTCTCAGGTCCATAATAGGATATTGGATTTTAGCACCCTCCGGCTGGTCTCAGCTGGAGGACCATTTTAAAAAATTTTTTATGAATACTTACAGAGAACGTGTACAGGCTCTTATTGAAACCCTTCAGGCTTGCTATGACGAGGCAGGGGTGTTAAGGGATTACTCAGACGGGGAATCTATGAAAGCGCCTTTTAATAATGCCAGGCGTTTGCTGGTGGACGTGTGGAGTCCTCTCCAATCACTAGATAACCGCCTGCCTGACGATGTAGCTGCAATGAACACGAAGGGCTGCGGTTTGGTCAAGGAATCTAAGTAAACCTGCCGGGAGGAATAGCCCGGTTCTATATATATGCGTGATATTTTCGGCGACGAACGTGACCAACTGGAACGCGACAACTGGGCCGCTGCCTTACAAGGCTGTGGTCCCGGCGATGAAGAAGACGACGAGACGGAAGACGTAGTAGACGAAGCGTAGCATCCAATGGGTTATGAGAAGTAAAAGGGCCGGGTGTTGAGCCCCGGCCCCTTTGTAAAACAATTCAATCACAAACGATATGAGCACAAATGTAATGAATTCGCAAAACAGTATCATGCAGGTTCTCAAAGACACGGCGCCGGCTGCCATTGCAGAGCTGGACTTCGTGCGTGACCGGTATGTCCAGAACTATAACGCCTGCCACCGGGAAAAGGTGGGCGAGTTGATGTATCACCGCAACGTGATCCACTTTAAGCAGATCCTCGCCGGCAGCGACAAGCTGCGGGCATGCGATCCTTTCAGCCTATACGCTGTATTTGCAACAGCTGCTGTCAACGGGTACAGCCTGGATCCGCAGGACGACGAAGTATACATTGTTCCAAGAGACGGTAAGGCGGTCCTCCAGCGTCAGGCAGGAGCCTATGTCCGCAAGCTGAAACGCTCCGGGCAGATCCTCGATGCCAACAAGCCCGTCCTGGTCTATCAGGGGGATACCTACCAGGTGCAGAACGGCAGGGTCATTCTCCATGTCGAGAACTTCCAGAGTGACATAATTGTCGCCGGTTATATCAGGTTCGAGCTGGACAGCACCGGTCGCGACTTATATGCTACCTATCGCAGGTCTGACTGGGAGAGCTGGCGCGAGAAGTCGCAGATGAAGGATGGCCCGAATTGGAACCACCGGGGCGCTGGCCAACCGCAGCCCGAGTTCCTGAAGACAAAGATCACGTTACATGCATGTAAGGCGAAGCATTGGGCTATCGGCACTACTCCTGCCAATGTAGAACAGTTTACCGACATAGAGGTGGATGTCGACGACAGCCAACCGGTGGATCGCGCACATGCCTTACAGGCCCACCCCATCGGGCAGGCGACGCGGCCTTTCCAGACGGCCCAACAGATTCCGAGCACTTCTAATCCACAGGTAGGTCCTTCGCCAGGAGGAGTAGCTGCAGGAGCATCTGCCAACGGCTTCGCACAAGAATCCCAGAGCAGCGGCAAAGGCTCCGTATCATTCGAAGACCCTGAAGTATCATTTTAATCACCCGTTAAATACATGAATTTGGAACCGAACAATACCATGACGCCGGCAGCGCAGACGGAAGACAGAGACGCGATCGTCTTCCAGGAGAGCCTGACCATCTTCCAGGAAGCTCCCGGTATCTTGAAGGCGAACAAACTGTCCGTATCTAATGCCAAGGCCTATGCGCAGCGGCTGTTAGATGAATATACAGCTGGCGGTAACCAGTGGTCCGCCGAACTGGATGACAAGGCAAAGAATTTCCTTATCAAGGTGGGCACGACCGTCAAGTCGATGTATGAGAAGCGTTCGCCCTTCACCCAGCTCGCCACCGCCCTCTCGAAGCAGTTCACCTCACTGGAAGCAGAGCTCGACGTTGCCGCAAAAACTCCCAATGTCTTCAACCAGATCCAGGGATTACGCAATGGGTGGGCGAAATGGCTGATTGAAGAGGCGGAGCGTAAGCGTGTGGAGGCGGAGAAGCTGGCAGCCATCGAGAAAGAGAGGGCTCAGTTGACCGGGTGGATTCTCCAGAAGATCGGGGAACTACTGACCGACTACCTTTTCAAGAAGAAGCAGGCATGGACCAACAACTTCAATTCCATCATCCTGGAGGGATTCGAGCAGAGTGCTATGAATCTAAGAAACGCCCCGGTCGCCTTTGACCGTTCCAAACTCGGTGCTATACTTCGGTATGAGATGCCATACTATCCACTTACGGAGGAGCAGCGCAATACCACCAGGATCAAGGCTCATGACGACTATGATTTCGGCGCCTGGATCGCCCGGCACGACCAGGAGATGGAAGAGCTGAAGCAGAGCCTTATCGACCGGCTGCCGGCGAAGAAGCAAGAACTGGAGGAGGCAGCAGCCCGGGAAAGGGAGCGTCTGGCGGAGGCGGAGCGCCAGCGGATCGCCGAAGAGAAGCGGCAGGAAGAGGACCGAATAGCGCGTGAGGCAGAGCAGGCCAGGCAGGCGGAGATAGCCAAAGCCAATGCAGAGGAAAAAAAGCGTCTGGAGGAAGAAGCTCGCATCGCCCGCGAGGCGGAGCAGGCCAGACAGGCGGAGGCTGAGCGGCAGCGGCAGGAGGAAAAGGCCCGTCTCCAGCAGTTGGAGCAGGAACGCCAGCGCCAAGAACAGGAGCGTCTGCAGCAGGAGAAGGAAGCGGCTGATCGCATCCAGCAGGAGAAGGAAGCGGCTGATCGCAAGAGCCGTGAGGCAGCTGAACTGGCGACTTCCGCAATGACTGCTAAGACCCTGTTTGATCAGGCCGCGTCCGCCTCTATGTTCGAATCGGCGCCGGACGCACGGCAGGGATACGAGATCATTGTCACCAACCCCGCCGGATGGGTGGAGATCTTCCAGTTCTGGTACCAGCGTAAAGGCGTGAAGATGGCGGTCGACAAGATGGGGTCGGTGAAGCTGGATTCAATGAAAACCTTCGCCGAGGCCGCCACAAAGGATACTCCCAAACAGAAGGGCGAGCGGATTGACAGCAAGTTCCTGCGGTACGATCTGGACGTCCGGGCAATCAATAAGAAAGACAAAAAGGAGGGCGAGTAATGGCAAAGATCTCCGATGCGCAATTCGAACTGCCGGCAGACTACTTGACGAAAAATCTCCGCAAGGGAATCAGGGTCACTACCTGCGAACAGATGCTTGAACTGGCAAAGAAAGGAGAGTCCGTATGGGTATCCATCTGGAGAAGTACAAAGCCTTCAGCTTTTATGGTCAAATGGCAAGCCGACATCCTAGTCACATTTCTGCGTAAAAATGAGGTATATACCGTCATAAAGCATGATCATGAGTGAGTTCAAAGACCCCTACTACGGCCGGCCGGAGATCAGCAACAGCGATCTCAGTGAGCTCAAACGGTTCTGGGAGCCGGAGGTCCTGCGCCACGACAAGGAGGCTGCCTACCGGTTCGGTACCCTAATCGACTGCATGATCACCGAGCCGGAGAAGATCAACTTCTTCAAGTTCACCTGCGCGGGCAACCAATACACCCGGGATGAATTCGAGAGGGCGGAGGAGATGAAGAAGGCATTCTATCGGGTTCCCTTCTGCAAGCTCCTGGCCCAGCATTCCGAATTTCAGAAGGTCAGTATCCGCCATGGCTTTATGATCACTTTTGGAGGTGTCAGATTCCGCCTCAATGTCCGATGTAAATGGGACCTCTTCGCCATGCCAAAGCTGGGTCTGAGCGGCGATATCAAGAGCACGACCGCGGAGACGCAGAAGCAGTTCGAAGAGGCCTGCCACTATTTCGAGTATTTCCGGCAACGGGCCTGGTACATGGACATCGAAGACGTGAACAATGACATGCTCATCGGGATCAGCAAGAAGAACTATCGCGTTTTCCAGGTGCCGATCACCCGGGGAGATGCCAGATATAGAGAGGGGAGAGCGCAGTACGAGGATCTATCTTTTAAATACGCCTATATGTTCGGCCACCTCGCGGCTTAACCTATGGCAACAAAAACGGATTAATTATGGCCTATCTGACAAAAGACATTTACAGCCACTGCAATCCGGGCAAACGATACGGATATCAGGGACAAGAAGTCAATGTGATCAGCGATCATGGAGGCATTTTCATTGTTAGACCCTTGGACGGATCCACTGGGTTCCACGTCATGCGCGATGAACTTACCGACATGCCATTTAAAAAAGGGGATTCGCAGCCGGCTTCTGTTGATCAGATTGCAACGGAGCAGAAGCAGGCTGCACCCATCCGCCCGTCGGCGCGGGGCAAGGCCGGTCCCAGCCCGGTTCTTCCATCAAACACAGCACAAGGATCGCTCTTTTGACACAATTACCAATATACCAGTATGACCTATAACCAAAAATTGATCGTCTCAAAACTTTTCGAAGGTTGCACCATAGCGGCAATGGGTCCCGGGCAAATAAGGCTACGGGATCCGCAGGGGGCTCCAGTCCTCAAAATCACCGACCGTACTTTCTACTGGTTGAACCGCAACCTTCTCCGTCAACATAAAGGACTCTTCCTTTTAAACAAAAGCAAAATGCGGCAGTTCCATGGGAACAGTTTCGTGAAAAGGCTATACAAAGGGCTGGCCGCCGTGTCGGGCGCGGAAAATCCGCTTCCTCGGTTAAAACTCAGTAGATCCTCTTCCACCAATATGCCAACCCTCTTCTAACCCATTAAAAATGAGCTACGCCGATTATGGTCTCGACACCGTTTCGAAATCCAAGGATGCTGACGAGAGGGTTCGTTCCTGGTGCTGCCTATGGTGCAACCGGGAAGTTAGGGGCGGGTTTAGTATGTGCTTTTCAAACTGGGTCATCTGTCACTTATGCGTCGCATCTGCCCATGATCCGGCAAATGCAGATCGCTGGATGCAAGCCGATGAATGTTTCATGTGCCGAAGAAAGGCCGTCTCAAGCCTGCGAAACCACTCCAGCTGGGCAACTGATATGTATATCTGCCAAGGTTGCCTGCAGTGGGCCAACGATGTTTTATCACCTAAAAAATCAAATACTTCCATGCTAAAGGATCTCCCGCTCGATGACATCGAGCAGCTAAAGAATTATCGGGACACGGAGCCCGTTACGGAAACCGACCCGGACGTTATCGAACTATCCGAAAATATTAAAAAGTTCGAGGTATTACAGCCTATCCTCGTCCGGCCTAAAAGGGGGCAGGCAGGTAAATACCAGCTGATCTTCGGCCATCGCCGGCATGTTGCTGCGAAGCTTGCCGGCCTGATGGTGATCCCCTGCAATATCAAGGATGTACCGGATGAAGATATCCTGGAGATCCAGGTAACGGAAAACCTGCAGCGCAAGGACTGTCACCCCATGGATGAGGCGATCGCCTTCCGGGCCCTAATGAAGGAAAAGGCATACAGCATTGAAGGTATTGCCAACAGGTTTGCCAAAAAGGGCGATTACGTGGCCCTTCGCCTCAAGCTAAATGATCTCATCCAAGACCTGCAGGCGCGGTTTAAAAAGAACGAAATGCCGCTGTCGCATGCGTTTATCCTTTGCCGTCTCAGACAAGAGGATCAGAAGGAGGTCGCTACTAAAAATTGGGCCATGCGGTCAGTCAGCGATCTTCAACAATACATCAATGGCAATATTATTCGACAGCTATCGTCCGCTCCTTTTAAAAGGGATGATGATACCCTCCATCCGACAGCTGGCCCATGCACGACCTGTAAAAAAAGGTCCGGCTGTAACCAGCTGCTCTTCGCTGACATCAAGGAGGATGATCGCTGTTTCGATAAGGCCTGTTACCAGGTGAAGCTCGATGTATTCTTCCTTCGTCAGCTGAGGGACATAATAGAGACCAAGCCCAACGTTCACTTAGTGCAGGCGGGTTCGGAAAAACTATCGAAAGAGGTCAGCACACTCCTTCGACAAATGAATGTCCCCATTCTGGACAATGGTAAATACCAGCGGTCTGCTGGTTACGGGAAATTTAAGAAGCAGGCAAAGGGTTTTTTCTTGGATGGGCCGCTGAGGGGGAAGGTAGAGACCATCTATGTCCAGGGATCCGAGAAGAAGATCGTCAAGGACGGCAAGCCGGCGCAGCGCACTTTGAAGGAGGTGGAAGCGGAGATTGACGGCATAGAGCAGCGCCAGCAACGTGCCCTTGAGCTGGATGCACAAAAAACCTGGCAGGAAGTATCTGACCTCCTTGAGGATCTTGGCAACATGCCCGATATCCCCTGGGAAAATCCTCTTACCCAAGAGGAGCTCAACGCTTGCGCAGCAGCGCTATTGGAATCGCTGACTTCTTCAGACTATGAGGAGGAGGCTTTTAAGACGGTGGGTATTACAGACTATTTCTTCCTGGATCTGGAGGAGGCAGAGCGCATACCAAAAGTAACCATGCCCCAGCTGCTGCGGTTGCTCAGGCTCTTTATGCTTTCAAAGCTGAATGCTGGGATGTCTGCCATGGTGTCTACTGGTCCATTCATGCTTATGCCGGTCCTGAAATCTCCCAAATATCTCAAGGAAAAGGTCGAGCAGATCGAGGCCGTCCAAAACGAAGAAGTTGCTGGCAGGATCGCCCGGGCGCAGAAGCGCCTGGTCAAACTGCGGGAAGAAAAGAAGGAGCTGGAGGCGAAGGCGCCCCTAAAAAAGAGTCAGCCGAAGAAACGCGGGCATAGCAAAGCCAAGCCGGGAAATGGTCTCGCTCAGCTGCTGGATGACACGGAAGAAGGGGACACGGATGATGATGAATAATTGACCTTTTACGTCAACAAATAGGAGTCCGACGCTAATATCTTAACCTTAAATGCTATATGCCAAAAGCGATCTTAACAAAGAGGAACCAGGCCTTTATTAGGGCGAACTGCCTCACTTTGAGCTGCAGGGAGCTGGCGGACCACATTGGCTGCAGCAGGACTCCCGTTAGCCGATACCTGAAGAAGGAAGGGCTGACACCTCCGCCGGGTGTTATTGAGCAATTTCGTGTCCGCGGTCTCACGGGCAGGACAACGTCGGACTCGAGGACTGACAAGGTCCTCCTGCGGAACTATCTTGCTATCCCCCCGCAGCGACTGGCCGAAATGGTAGGGCGCAGTGAAACCTTTGTAAAAACCCGTCTCCGCCAGCTGGGGCTGGTGATCCCCGCGGAAATTGTTGAAAAGCGTAAGGCGGAGTCCAGGATCCAGGTAGGCCAGCAGCCATTCAATAAGGGGCGCCGGCAGTCCGAATACATGAGTAAGAAGGCTATCGCGAAGACGAAGAAGACGCGGTTTAAAAAAGGCCACCTGCCGAAGAACACCAAAGCGGATGGCGTCATTACCCTCCGTACGGACAATAGGGGAGTCCAATACAAATGGATCCGGGTCTCTCTCGGTATCTGGATTCCCCTTCATCGGCACGTATGGGAGACCACTAATGGCCCCATTCCAAAAGCTAAGAAACTTGTATTCAAGGACGGGGACACGATGAACTGCGCATTATCCAATTTGGAGCTCCTTAGTGCGGGAGATCTCATGAAGCGAAACAGCATCCATAACTATCCGGAGCCGATCGCCAAGGCTGTACAGCTCCGCGGTGCACTGAACCGGCAAATTAATAAACATCTCAAACGACTGAAAAATGAAAAATAAGATCAGTGATCTGCGCGACCATATGTTCGCCCAGCTGGAGAGGCTGGGAGATGAGGACCTGTCTGAGGAGGATCTGAAAAAAGAGATATCCAGGGCCCAGGCAATTTCTGAGGTGGGTAAAGTAATCGTGGAATCCGCCAAGACGGAGGTATTGTATGCCAAGCTAACGGGTAAACGGCGTGACGAGGCTACAAAGTTCCTGGAAGAAGGCGAAGAAAAAAGGCCCTCCATTGTCCGGCCCGCAGCTGCATACAGCAACAAGTCTAACGCGCTGCCTGACTCAGGCGAAGAGTAAGGTCTTCCATTAAGTAACCCATTATTCACAATAAAAGCTACGACAATGAAACTGACGTACTTCTCACAACAGACGCTGCCCAAAGAAGCAGCTGGCAGTAAGAGACTGCCCAAAGTCTCCTTTGCAAAGTCCGGCGTGATCACCTTCAACAAAGAGGCCGTGAAATTGCTTGGCCTGAAGCCTGGAGACAAGGTGACCCTCGCACAGGATCCCGACGAACCGATTAACTGGTATTTCTTTAAGGACCTGCAGCACGGCTTTGACCTTCGGTCAGCCTATAAAAACTTGGGCGTACAATTCAACCACATCGAGCTTACGCGCACGTTCCTGGATGCGATTGGTAAGGAGATCGGTGTCACCCACAAGTTCAAGATCGGAGGGGAGCCTACCATCATGAAGGGCGACAAATCACAAACAAAGTATTGGGGCATCCTGGTCAATTAAGCATGGATATGACGATCAACGAATCAAAGTTAGGCTTTGAAGTTTCCTTCCCATTCGATACCCGGAAGAATGACGCTGTTAGGGAAATACACGGCTCCTGGTGGAATGAAACGAAGAAGTGCTGGGTTGTACCCCGCCGGAAGCAGGGGGAGCTTAAACGCCTGCAGGCCCGGTTTAATAAAGGGCATAAAGACGTCGGGCTGCTCCCATCTCAGGTGGGCTTTGAAGTGGAAGCATGCGTGGCCGATAAGACCCTTCCAAAGCTCAGCATCGAGATCCCGCTGAAGAGAGCTCTCCGGGAATATCAGGCAGATGGGGTGGCCTATGGCATTGAAAAGAAGCGCACCCTCATCGGCGATCAGCAGGGGCTTGGAAAGACGATCCAGGCAATCGCCATGGTTGTCGCCCAGAAGGCCTTTCCCTGCCTGGTGATCTGCAAAAGCTCCCTCGTACTGAACTGGGAAAAGGAGATCAAGGACTGGACGCACGAGAAGCCCATGGTTTTCCGAGACAGTGTAAAACGCAGCTGGCCGGTATTCTTCCAGTCCCATTTCTGCCAGTTTGGTATCGTGTCGTACGACTCCCTTAAAAAGTACTTCGTTACTGGCTTTAAGGAGCCGGGCGAGGACGAGGTATTCATGGTGAAGCACATCATGTACCGTTCGGAGATCAGCCTCTTTAAGTCCGTGATCGTGGATGAAAGCCACTACATCAAAGACGAGAAGGTCCTGCGTACCAAGCTGACCGTAGGCCTTTGCCTGCGCCGGCAGAGTGTGTATCTCTTGTCCGGGACCCCTGTTCTTAATGCTCCGGAAGAGCTGTATCCTCAGCTGGTCGCCCTGGGTATCGCCAATCACTTTGGTTCCAAGGCTAATTTCAAAGCGCTATACGGCAAGAACAATCCCCGGCAGAAGGAGGCACTCCCTTACCTCAACTACCTGCTGCACAGGCATGGTTATTACCGCCGGCTCAAGAGCGAGGTGGCCACCGATATACCGCCGAAGACCCGGCAGGTGATCTTATGTGAGATCGACAATCGGGAGGAGTACGACTTGGCTGAGAAGAACTTCAGGAAGTTTCTTGAAGAGCGGCTGATGATGACCGGGGGGCAGATCGACCGGGCGCTACGTGCGGAGGCCCTGGTACAAATGATGCGTCTGCGGGAGATCTCCGCCCGGGGCAAGCTGAAGGACGCTTATCAGTGGATTGATGATCTCCTTGAGCAGGGCGAGAAGGTGGTCATCTTCGGCCACCATAAGGAGATCACCCGGGCCTTGGCGCAATATCGTCCTGATACTACCGTACGCCTGTGCGGATCCGCTGATAAGGAGACGCTGGACAGGCGCAAGCAAAAGTTCCAGACCGATCCCGCGATCCAGGCCTGTGTATGTTCCCTTCTGGCGGACTCTGAAGGTCATACCCTCACCGCGGCAAGCAACATCGGCCTTCTGGAGTTCCCCTGGCACTTCGGTAAAGCCGAGCAGGCTGAGGATCGCGTACATCGGATCGGCACCGTATACCCCGTCACTGCCTCCTACTTCCTGGGCTCCCGGACCATCGATCGGAAGATTTACAAGCTCATCATGTCCAAGAAAGATATCCATGACCTGGTCACCGGCACCGAGGAGGATGTTGAGAACCGCGTGGTCGATAACCTGATCAATTTATTTAACCAAAAAGATGAGGAGGACGAAGAATGACGCCTGATTATCTTCTGGGGCTGCTCGTCAAGAGCAACCGGGCCTTCCTGAAGGCTCAGCGGGAATATGCAGCCTGCCAAGGCGATCCGAAGCGGGATTTGCTGAAGCAAAGTCATCAGCAGGAAGTCCGCCGGCGCCGGGAGGACCTGGTTCGCCTGTTGGCGGTCATCCAGCGGATATTTCCAGTACCTGACGATTAAAGCCCCTGGCTTTCCGTCCATACTAACCACCCATTAAAAGCTAAATTCTCTCATGGCAGGTCGCAATATCAAAGAAGGACTCGATTATTTTAGGCTCGACGTAAATTATGGAACAGAGGATGCCGTGGAGCTGATAGACAGCGAATTCGGTCCCCCAGGTTTTAGGATCATTACAAAGCTCTTGCAGCGCATCTATGCAAAGAAGGGCTACTATATAGAATGGAATGAAAAGAGACGCATCCTGTTTGCCAGTGCGGTCAAAGAAAAGGCTTCGCTGGTCGACGAGGTAGTCGCCAGGTCTGTTAAATGGGGTCTCTTCAATGAGGCTGTATTTAACAAGTTTGGGATTCTCACGAGCGCGGACATTCAAATTAACTACTTAGATGCTGCGAAGCGGCGCGACAGGGTTGATATCATCCGTGAAATTTCACTCAGTAGCATTGCTGCATACGAAAATGCAAATTATGTCACCATCAATTCAATTTGTGTCAACATAAATGCACAGAGTAGAGTAGAGGAGAGTAAAGAAGAGAATAGTAGAGAAGAGGAAAGGAGTAATGGGGCGCCGCTGGCGCCAAGCGAGCCAAAAAAAAGGAATAAAGTCGAACGAAAGCCCTTTATTGCACCTACCGTCGCTGAAGTCAGGCAGTATTTCCTTTCCACCATCGGCCAGCCAGATCATCCTCGCCACTGGCCAGAGGACAAATGCCGCAACGAAGCCGATACTTTCTTCGATCATTATAAAACAAATGGCTGGGTACAGGGCAGAGGCAAGCCTATCAAGGACTGGCAGGCCGCCGTCCGTAACTGGATCCGGAATGGCATCAAGGGTGTTTTTGAAAAAGCTGGGCCGGCGAAAAAAGACGGTGCTCCTGTGTCGCACTCTCGACCTGCCGAGGCACCACCGGCCCTTAATGAACTGCAGACGGAATTGAACTACCTGTTTGAGCGGTGGACAGAAGATCCTGCCCAGGTCACGGTGATCAGCATCAAAGCCGACCATTACAACCTCCTGAAAAGCGCACACATGATCGCATTCAGCGAAGCAGAGGTCGGGAAGATTCGCGGACTGACGCAATCACACATGCTGCAGCACGGTCTGGAGGGGCCGATCGCAGAAACCCGGCTGATGAAGGCTTACGGGGTAATGGAATTTTTCAAACAACTTAAGGGACAAGAAAAGGAGGCTGTTTTCATACCATGAAAAGATACGAATACTACATAGGTATTGATACGGGCGTGGTGACCGGCTATGCGGAATGGCATAAACCCTCTCGCTCTTTGCTACGGGTTGAGGCAACCATGATCCACCGCGCCATGGAGCGAGTCAAACACCTGAAGGATTCCGGATTCGACTTCTTTGTGCGCCTGGAGGACGCCCGATTGCGGAAGTGGATCCCCCGTATGGAGACTGATTCGCGGGAGCGGGGTCGCCGCGAGGGTGCTGGTAGCGTCAAGCGTGACGCCAGTATCTGGGAAGATTACCTCACCGATCTGGGCATCCCTTTCGAGCTGGTTGCCCCCAAGTATAACAGGACAAAGGTGACGCATGACTATTTTGTCCGCCTCACCCGGTGGAACAAACCCACAAACGAACACGGCAGGGACGCAGCGACGCTCGTCTTCGGCCTTTAAAATCAATTTAATGAGCAAACACGAACCACTTGCCGAGATTAGAATATTCGCCCACCTGCGGGAGTACGGGACGTTTATCGCCCGGCATAAGTCTACAAAGAAGTCTTGTGACTCTCTGGTAGAGAAGGGCAAGGCTATCGCCGGCGACATGCGATTACAGAGGTGGGAGTACCTGTTGCCAGAAGAGTGGAAAAAGTCTGAGAAAAAAGCCCCTTACCTCCGCGCGGTCCAGCCTGATCCTCCCGAGGAGAAGATCAACCGTCCGCCCGCCTTGTACAGCAACCGCTCCCACGAGGAGCTTATTGACTACATTTTAAAAAGTTACTGATGATGGAGCTAACAGCCAGGCAGAAGGACTTTTTGGCGGCCGTCCACGCCCGAGAGAATATCTTTCTTACGGGGAAGGCCGGTACCGGCAAATCCTTCATTGTCCGGCAAGTCATCGATGACCTGAAGGAGGCGGGCCGTAAGGTCGTGGCAGTTGCCCCGACTGGGATCGCCGCCAACAACATTGACGGCCAGACGATCCACTCCATGTTCAGCGTTCCGCCGTTCGGCGTGATGGACTACAAGTGCTGCAATTTCTTAAAGCCCGGCATGCGGGAGGTCCTGCAGAAGGCGGACACTTTCGTGATTGACGAGGTGAGCATGCTGCGCCCGGATCTGCTGGATGCGATGAACTGGACTCTGGCCAAGAACGGGCTCCTGCGCCTCACGGATCGCCAGGTGATCTTCGTAGGTGACCTCAAGCAGCTGCCTCCTATTCTCAATGACAATACCCGCTCCGTCCTCTATCAGACGTATAACGGCCACACGTTCACCTACGCCCAGATCTACGAGCGGCTCAATGTCCGGACGATCGAGCTAGACGAAGTTCGCCGGCAGGATGATCCCGATTTCATCGAGGCCCTGAATGTTATCCGCGATGGCGGCAAGCATCCTTACTTCCGACAATTTGTCCACCATGAGCCCAAAGGAGTCGTTCTGGCGCCGCATAACGCTACGGCACAGGAATACAACGATGCCGGTCTCGAGGCCCAGGAAGGGAAGCTCTTGACCTTTTGTGCTACGATCTCAGGATCTGCCAAGCCCCAGGACTTCACCCTGGAGCAGGAGATCCGGATCAAGCATGGCTGCAAAGTCATGTACCTGGTGAACAGCGAGAACAACCCGCTGCGCAACGGCACCCTTGGTACGTTTGTCGTTCGTGATGACAATTTTTTCATCAAGGTCGGCGGCGTCGACTATGAGATGGAGAAGGTCACCCAGACCAAAAAGGAATATGTCTACAACAAGGAGAGTGATACGCTGGAGCTGGAGGAGCTGGGCAGCATTACACAATACCCGATCAAGCTCGCCTACGCCCTGAGCATCCATAAATCCCAGGGCCTGACCTTCGATGAGGTTACGTTAGATCTCCGGCGCCCCTGCTTCCAAAAAGAGCAATTGTACGTGGCTCTCAGTAGGGTAAGGACGCCAGAAGGTCTAAGGATCATTACTTCCTCTACTTCCTCAGCAAGTGGTAGATCAGGATAAGGATTTCAGCGATCAGCTTCCAATTGGTACTAAAAAACTTTTTCATTTTTAAAAAGGGGTGTTTATAAGGCCCCGTATTCTTAAATATTGAGGTCGAATAGGGAAAATCGATTTTTTACCCGATTCTCATGAAAAATATTTTCAAAATGGCCATCAACATCAAAAACTACACAACCGAGGTCGCGGCCTCTAAGAGCATCGAGGCAATCGAGAGGCTCCTGGTCGAATTCGGCGCTACGAACATCATGAAGGAATACGGCCCAGGCGGTCGGGTGATTCAGATATCCTTTATTATCGTCGTGGAGAACATGAGGCTCCCATTCCGCCTTCCCGCCAAGGTGAAGGAGGTTTACGTCTGGCTTAAAAAGAAGTTCCCCCAGCGCAAGGACGCGACGCTCCTGGAGCAGGCTGAGCGGGTGGTCTGGAAACAGCTATGGGACTGGGTGCATATTACCCTTTCAGGGATCCAGCTGGAGCAGCTGGAGACGCTGGAAGCTCTTTTTCCGTATTTATATGAGATCGAAAAGAATCAGACGTACTACCAGCGGATAAAGCAGACAAAATTCAAGGCCCTATTGCCTGGGTGAGATTATGCTTCGGCTTCTGGCCCCATTACGTACTCGTAAGTATTGTTAAATGTAATCAAGAGAGTTCCAGCTATGACGAATATAACGAAGAGTGACCTCGCTAATGAGCTCCTGGACTTCAATTTCTTTATTCTCCGATATGCCAAAGTAATAACCTTATCGTGGTTATCTGAAATCCAATTCTTCTCCCTAATGAGGAGTTGCTGGATTTGGGAGTCATCTTTTTTGTCGTCGAGGACCTTCAGGTTCTTTGTAGCGGTCCGGTACTGGTCTTCGGCATCTTCGACACTTACATCGCCGATAAGCATCCTGGCAGTAGTAAGATGAAGAGAGTAAATACTTGACAGTTCTTGAGAGGCAGCCACCCGCTGTTTGTCTTTTAGTAGATTAGTATCGCTTGCTTGGACGCTGGTGAAATATGCGAATGTCAGCCGCCAGTCATTATCCACACCGAGTTCCCTTATCCTCATAAATTCAGTCACATTGCTATTCAGTTCATCAATTTCATCCTTGTTATTTTCGACTATGAACGTCTGGGTCCACCAGCTCCCTGCGATCAGTATAGATCCTATAATAATTAGGGATTTCTTCCGAGCGCTGATCTTGAGCCTTCTCTGTAAGGAGGGATGCCTGGGTTGGGGTTGCTGTTTTGCGGATGCAGGTTGATGACGTTGACCCTTCCCGGGGTTGTAGGCTTTAGCCATAGAACAGTGTTTAAGGTTAATGAATTGGGGTTCATGAAAGTATGCAAAAAATTACACCCGTTAAAATCTAAATATGAACTACTTCAGCAAGAACATCACCCATCTGAGAAACAAGAAAAATAGGACCCAGCAAGAGATCGCTGATGCTCTCGGCGTGAAATTGAAACGTTACCAGGCCTGGGAGGAAGGAAGAGCGCTCCCGCGACTGCCGCTGCTCCTTAAGCTGTGTGAACTACACGGTAAATTCGACCTTGCTCAGCTGACCAAGGCCGACCTAACGGTCTCGTAAAGCCTAATCTATTTAGGTTTATTTGCAGCATCATGAAAAGAGAGGTTATTTTACAATAATCTTCTTTTCATGCTCGCTGTACACAGCAATAAAGATCTTGCTCTTTTAGGTCGCCTTCTGCTGGATAGACATCCCCAGGTGGCGCAGGATCTGCTGTCTGACTTTCGCGCATCCACGGTCGATCCCCTTGAAACGGACCTTTCCCTTATTCCCATCTATTTCGCGCAGTTCTGCTATTTGCGTGAGACACCCTCCACTCTTGTTCAGCAGGCAAAGTATAACCGGGACCTGAACCACGCTAAGCGGCTGTTCATTGGTGCCGTGCTGTCTATTTACTTTCCCTCCGCCTTAAAAAGTCCGGATCGCCTTAGCAGAACCCATACCGGGATCATTGACAGGCTCTCCGATGTCTTAAGGATCACCAACGGAAGTGTGAGCAGGCTGGTACATGCAGCCATCTTCAACTACAAGGTGTACGATAGCTTCCGCCTGGAAGTAGTCGACCTCACCGATAAACTGCACTCATATGGCAAAGATTCGAAATCGCAAATTAACTGACCTGCATTTTGACAATGCGAATATCAACAAAGGCACTCCGTTCGGTATGGGGCTACTCGAACGATCCGTACAGGAAGTGGGCCTTGCCCGTAGCGTGGTCACCGACAAGCACGATGTTCTCATTGCTGGCAATAAGACTACCCAAATCGCTGGCCAGCTGGGCGTGGAAAAGGTCGTCGAGGTAGAAACAGACGGTACGGAGCTCATCGTCGTCAAACGGAAGGACCTGGACATCAACAGTCCGATGGGCGCCAAGGCGAAGATCCTGGACAACACCGTATCGCGTCACAACTACGTAGAGGATGCCCAGCTGGTCGCAGCTGTCTGCGAAACTGCTGAGATCATGAACATTCACACGTATGGTTTGGGTGAACGGCCTGACCGCCCCGATGAGGATCCCGAGCCCGAGCGCGTATCTTTTTCGGCCAGCACCAAGGCGGTAATAAAGGTAGAGCTGCCCTCCCGGGATGATCTCGCCGATGCCGAACGCGATATCAACTACTTGATGAAGCAGAAATACCCTGGCGCCACCGTCACGGTGAAAGGGGGTAAGTCATGACACCGGACAAGCCAACAAAGCCGCTCACACTGAGACATCAACGCTTCATCAAATTAATGATAGAAGTGGTTGATTTACAAGGGCAGATTAAAGCCTATCAAAAGTGTTTTCCCAATTGCAAGAAGAGAGCAGCCGCAGAGACAGCGAGTTATAGGTTGCTAAAGAATGTTCAGATTCGGGAAGCGATCGATGCCGGTAAGCGTGAGAAGGAGGAAACGATCCGCGAAGCCAAGCGTCAGGAACGCATCCGACTGGCGCAAGAGCAGGTCGCTCACGAGTTCGAGCTGGATGCGATCCTGTCGTCTATAGCCACCGGTACAAGGACCCGCAAGAAGAAGGCTGCTATCTGGAACCCAGAGAACAAAAAGTTCGAGATTATCGTGATCGAGGAGGAGCCTACGGAGACCGACATCATCTCAGCCGCGGACAAACTTTACAAACGCAAGGGGTCGTATGCGCCCACTACCCTGAAGCATGAAGGCGGCGATGCCTTCCTCCAGTACATGAAAGAGGTGGCTGCACTTAAAAAGGAAGCGAATGTTCAGCAAGGAAGCCCTGCATAAATGGATCGACTACCAGGAGGACTGGAACTACTTCTGTTCAGATTACCTAAAGATTAGGCTGGACCAGGAGCAGCAGGACGCCCTGCACGGGATCCAGCACAACCACAAGACGGCGATTGCTTCCGGAACCAGCCGCGGCAAAGACTACCTGATGGCAGCAGCTGCCATCTGCTTCCTATACCTGACACCTGAATTCGACGATAGGACCGGCAAGCTGATAGGGAATACGAAGGTAATCCTGACGGGCCCCACCCAGCGCCAGGTGGAGAAGATCATCATGCCGGAGATCAGCCGCATTTTCCGCAACAGCATATACCTGCCAGGCGCGCTCACTGGGCAGAACATTCGGACCCCTTTTGAAGAATGGTTCCTGACGGCATTTAAAGCGGATGACAAGAACGTGGAAAGCTGGACGGGCTTCCATGCCGTTAATATGTTCATCGGCGTCACGGAGGCGACAGGCCTGGCACAATTAATTTTCGACTCCATCGAAGGCAACCTGCAGGGCAATAGCCGGCTGGTGCTTGTGTTCAATAGGAATACCAATACCGGGTACGCTGCCAACGCCATGAAGTCACCCGCATTCAAGAAGTTCCGGCTGAATTCCCTCAATGCCCCCAATGTCGTCGCCAAAAAGGTTATCTACCCTGGCCAAGTGGACTATCATTGGATAAACGAAATGGTGAACGAATGGTGTGTGGTTATCGATAAAAAGGATATGAGCGCCTTGGAGGGTGACTTCGAATGGGAAGGCGCCTGCTATCGCCCCAATGATCTGTTCCGCTCCAAGATCCTCGCCCTTGCCCCCCGGATCAGCGAGGGTGTCCTGGTGCCGATGGAGTGGATCGAGTTAGCCAATGCCCGATGGGAGGACTTTAACAGGAAGCGTAAACCGATCGAGAAACCTTTGCGCCTCGGCTCCGACGTGGCCGGCATGGGCAGGGACAATTCCTGTAACTGCTTCCGTTATGGAAATTATGTGCAGAAGTTCGAGCTGAAGGAGAGCGGAGGCACCGCGAACCACATGGAGGTGACAGGCGGCATTGTAAGCGTTATGCGTGCCGGCCTTGACAAATACCACGGAAAATATCCACAGGCCTTTATCGATACGATAGGCGAAGGGGCGGGCTGTTATAGCCGTCTGGTGGAACTACCAGCGGAGAAAAAGGACAATGAGTTCCTGAAGGATCGGGTCCACAGTGCGAAGTTCTCTAATGCTGCGAAAGATGCCACTGGCAATCCCATGAAGGACTTCACCCTTCAATATGAATTCCTCAACATGCGGGCCTGGCTGTATTGGTCAGTCCGTGACTGGTTGGATCCCAACAAAGGATCGGAAGCTATGCTGCCACCCGACGACTACCTTGCGCAGGAGCTGTCGGAAACGATGTGGAAGTTTCGCTCCAACGGTCATATACAGATTGAGGAGAAGGAAGAAATCAAAAAGCGCCTGAAGCGGTCGCCCGATCGGGCGGACAGCCTGGCGCTGACCTTCTGGCCTGTCCCCGACGTGGATCCGCGGCCAGAGAAGCGGATGTCAGCGGCGCAATATTTAGGAGGATTACCTTAAAAATTTATTATATGGCAAAAAAGACTGAACGAAACAAATCCGAGGTGGAAGTCAAATTGCTTACGCCACCACTGCCAGGGAGCAAGCGGCAGCAGTCCAAAGGTCCGACGTGGCCAGAAATGGTGAAAGAGCAGACGGATACGCAGCACCTCAATTCTCCAGTCGGTTTCCAACCTGAACAACCCGCAGAAGCCCCAATGTTACTGACGCTGCCCCCACTTCCTGCACCCACGGAGCTGATCCAGGAGCCCTCCCGTTACTTTATTCATGCGACCATCACCTTTTTTGAGGCGGGTTATCAGGAAATTTCTGTTGCCGGGGTTCGCACGCTGAGCGACGAGGATCTGGATCGTATCGATGAACGCATTCATGGCCTTTTCGAGACGCAGATCAGTGCGGCGCTCAAGAAGTTCAAGGCCAGCTGGATGGGTCTGCCTGACGACTCCGGCCTTTTCATCAACACTATTAACCGGCTGTAAGGCCACAAATACTTTCAACTATGGAAATCGAAGAAATAACCACCCTTCTACCGGATTATAAAAAGCTGATGGATGCGATCGTCAAGCAAACGCCGGAGATCGATCATACCTTGTATGCCAAACAGTACGACAGCGAGCAGCACGAAATTGTCACCCGCCCCGACAAGACGGTGACGACAGATGAGGGCACATCACAGGTGATTGTCACGAAGGTGAGCATCAACGACCAGCAGCGAATCGTCAATTCCGCCGTAGCCTTTCTTTGTGGCAAGCCTATACGACTTTCCGCTAACCCGAAGGAGCAGGTGGAAAAGGATCTTCTGCAGGTCCTACAGAAAACCTGGGACGATAACAAACTGGATTATGCCAACCAGGAGCTGGCAAGGCTGATGATGTCAGAGACGGAGTGTGCTGAGATTTGGTATAGCGTACCCTGCAGTCCGGATTACTGGGCCGGAACGCCAATGGAGGGCGCCAGGGCTCGCTTTCGCATGAAGATCCTCGCCTATTCGAAGGGTGATACCCTTTGCCCGGTATTCAATAAATACGGGGATATGGTGGCTTTTGGCAGAGGGTACAAGTTGAAAGTAGGAGATAAGCTAGAGGAGCACTTCGATATTTACACGGAGGCGAAGACGTACTTGGGCGTGAATCAGGCGAATACCTGGGTGGCCACAGAAGAGGCGGTACCTGCCGGCAAAATAGGAGTGATGTATTATTGGCAGGCCAGGCCCGAATGGTGGCCTTCTCAGCGGGCAATTGATCGCCGGGAGCTCGTCATCAGCAAACACGGTGACAGCAACGATTACTTCGGGAGCCCGATGATCATTGTCAAAGGCAAGATCGTCTCCTTCTCCAAAAAAGGAGAAGACGGGAAAGTGATGGAAATTGAACCCGGCGGGGATGTTTCTTCGCTTGCGTGGCCTCAGGCCCCGGAATCGCTGAAGCTGGAGTATGAAAACCTGAAGTCACTCATTAACGACCAGACCGATACCCCGGACATTGGGTTCGATACCATGAAAGGACTGGGTGCTGTAGCCAGCGGCACGGCTCTGAAGTTCTTCTTCATGAAGCCGCATATGAAGGCTGCCAGGAATGAGCAGACGCATGGCGAGATCGTCCAACGCCGGATCAACTACCTAAAAACTGCTCTTATCAAGCTCAGCCCGAAACTAGAAAAGGCAGCAACCTTGTCTATCAAGCCTCTTTATGAGTATTACCTGCCCAAGAACGACCAGGAGATCGTCACGAACCTGTCAACCGCCACCGGTGGCCAGCCGACCATGAGCCAGGAAACAGCGATAAAGATGAATCCATATGTCCAGGATCCTGAAACTGAACTAGCGAAGATTAAGGACGAGGCCCAGACCTCCGTCTTGAACCAGCCACCTCCCGGAACCAATTAAATCACCCAAAACTCTCCACTATGCTCGCAGCTGACTTCCCCGAACGCAATGCCATCTTGGGCAAACCTGATGGTATGACCGACGAACAGTGCTATGGCCTACCGATCCACCGATACACGAACGAACAAGGCCTGGAATGCGTCCTCAGTAGATGGCGTCCCACCAAGGAAGACCTCGCAGAGATGGTCAGGACTGGTGATATTTGGCATCACTCAATCGGGGCAACCGTGTACCCGTTCTGTCTCCTCGCAGATAATCCTTTCTTGCCAGCCACCGCTCGATACTGGGAGCCAGGCGTCGGATGCAGCTACGAGCAGGCCTGTGAGGCTGCGATCCTGCTGGCTACGGGTGAAGGGATCGCAGTTGACTTTCCTTTCAATGGCGTGATGACACGGGTCTATCCTGACAATCGGGCTCCCATTTCCGCATACGTCGAGCTGTACAAGGCAAAGACAATCGTCAACCATTACACGGACCTCATCAACCACGCCAATGCCAACACTCGACCAGCAGTATGAGGCCCGCCACTTGCGCAACATTGCCAGCTTCAATCGGCGGATCCGCGCGATATACGAAGGTGCCATCAACCAGCTGGTGCTGATCGCAGCTACACTGCCATATAACGGCCAGACAATTGCCCTCACGGATTACCCCGCCTTAAAAAACCGGATCGATAAGGTTATCCAGGACATGCACGCCAGTATCTATTCCACTGTTGTCAACGGAATCGAGACCGGCTGGTCGCTGGCCAACGAAAAGAACGATATCCTTGTCGACCGTCGCCTGGCAGGAAGGAAGCCAACGGAAACAGCAAAGCAGATCCTTTACGACCCTAACGCGGATGGGTTGAAGCAGTTCATCGAGCGGAAGGAGCGGGGGCTGAACCTTTCTCAGCGAGTCTACAACACGCTTGATCTTTTCGGTCCAGAGCTGGAGCGGGGACTGCTACTTGGCATCGCAGATGGGGACAGTGCCTCGACAATGGCCACAGAAATGAAGTCTTTCCTCAAATACCCGGATAAGCTCTTCCGCAGGGTGCGGGATGCAGAAGGCAAGCTCCGGCTATCCAGGCCCGCTCGAAACTTCCACCCTGGCCAGGGAGTATATAGATCCAGCTACAAGAATGCCCTACGGCTGACCGGTACTGAGACAAATATCGCATACCGTAGGTCTGACAGCACCCGGTGGGGACAGCTACCTTTTGTCGTGGGTATTGATATCCATACGTCCGCCAACCATCCGAAGTACGATATGTGCGACGAGTTGAGGGGAGCTTACCCCAAGGACTTCGTCTTTACCGGCTGGCACCCACAATGCATATGCTACCAGACACCAAGGATGCTTACAGATGCAGAGTATAGTAGGTACGAGGACCAGATACTGGGTATAGGTAGTTTCCTTGGTGGTGGTGTCAACCAGATAGAGGAAGTACCGAAGGGATTTACTGATTTTCTGGAGAAGAATGCGAAGCGAATTTCGGGCTGGAAGTCTACTCCCTACTGGATTGCGGATAATTACGCATACACGTCACGCTTTTTTGAAGGGCCGCAAATATAGGTGTATAACTGCTAAAAAAAAATTAGTATTTCCCCTGTCAAATTTGGAATTTTTCTTTGATGAGATAATGAAAAGACGGTATCTTGCACCATAGCTCTTTTACACGAGAAACCCCCAGCTGCTAACTGAGGGCTTAATGACCTTTGGTCAAGGCGATTGATTTCACGCACAAGATAAGGTGCCACGTCCTTCCAACCAAAGATTATTTTCTCACACTGATTATCGAGTAGTTTCCGAAGGATTTGCCGACCGTAAAAATACGGTGCGACAAATCACAAGGATTCTATATATTTGCAACGACATTGCCAAGATTGCAGTACTAGCTGATCCCCTGATTCATGTGGTTAAATTAGTGAAAACAGAAAGGAACTAGCAAGGTACTAAATGAATAAAGCCCGGGTTGCAAACCGGGCTTTTAGTTTGTGTATTATCACAAGCGGGTTAAGAGCAGCGACCTTAAAGTGCTGATCAAAAATCGGTTAGTATGATTTTTTGCGCAATGTCAAAAGCAAAATCTAACCCTGAACCTCCTTGCCGTTGCACAGACGGCATAGTGTATACCCCCTGGATCACCAGGAATGGGAAAAGGGTATACAAGAAGGGAGGAGGCGTATTCGCCTTCCGCTGCACGAGATGCAGCAACAACATCTAAGCTGGTCTGATTCATAGCATTCAGAAAATTCGGACCGCTAAGTCCAATTGATGACCTTCTAAAGGTCATTTCCCCGGCCCTTGTTGCCGGAAGTTCAAACGACCAGGTGGGGCGGAATCCCATCTGGTCTTTTTATTGAACGAAAAACTTTCGCGTTTCGTAAAATGTTTCGAACAAATATGCGGAAAAATTCTCACATTGATAGAAATTTTGGCTGATTTGACCTAAAGTTGACCTGTTGTGAGCATCTTATTTCGAGCAATTGCATTCTAAATTCTAATATAAATAGTTAATTATGAGCAAGATACTTTCTTACGAACTTATTGATACGCCAAGCTTGGGTGAATTGAACCAGTTTGTCCAAAAAAGACTGAATGAAGGTTTGCAGCCTATCGGCAATCCCTCTGCATATTTCATCCCTGACGTAATGGATAAAGATGGAAACATCATCAGGCCTGGGACTACAAGATATGTCCAAGCAATCGGCAAGTATCAAGACTAGCCAGCTTTTGACGATAATATTTCTGTGAACACCCACTGCTCTGCCAGCCAGGTGAACACCACGAAGAATACTTTTCCTCCCAGGTCACCATCCCGGTAAGGTACTTCGCAGATAGAATCTTCCTTCCTGCCGCGCCACGGCAGGTAAGTTCTGCATGCCTCGACGAGCTCCTCCTCGTTAAACGGCCCCTTTCTTACCAGCATAAGTGAAACAATTGAAGATGTTGCAAATATAGCCCGGATGGGTTTGATGCAGCCTTCTAATTTCATGCTTCGAAACATTTTATCACAATCCCGACACGACATGCGCGACAAGATTCTGGCACAACTTATTACCAAATATCCAGGGGTGCCAAAGAAAATTTTGGGGCTGGTGGCCGACAAGTTGGCTACAACAGCAACGGAAGAATCGCAGATCCAGGGGGCTATCGCCGGACTGGACAATCTGCCCATCACTATCACCGAATTTGCTCATATCCTCCAGCAGGATGGCGATGCCAGGGTAACCGAGGCGCTCAAGAAGGCCAAAACCAAGAAAGAGCCCACCGGGGACAATGACACCGATTCTGATGAGGAGCCGGCTAAGGACGGTAATGCTGCCCTCGCTAAACAAATAGCTGATCTAACCAAATTGGTCCAGACCGTTGTCCATAAAGACACACAAAAGACCCTGACAGATCAGCTGCATGCAAAGCTCTCCGAGAAGAAGATCCCTTTACACATGGCCAAAGGCCGTGTTATCGAAAAAGCTGAGGATCTGGACTCGGTTGTAACTGACATCGAGACAAATTTCAACGAGCTGAAACAGGAATTGGCTAACCAAGGATTCACCAGCACGTCAACGCCAACTGGCGGGGGGCCAGCTGAGCAGAAAGGGGGGGCCAAAGCTGTAGACGCCGACATTGAGGGATGGGCGAAAGGCGGAAAGCCGCAGGCAGCGGCGGGAGCAACCACTTAACATCAAAATTTTTTCACTATGATTGGACCTAAGAAAGTCTCAGCCAGTGCACCTATACCTATCTGGCAGCGCGTCCACGAGAACGCGCAGGGAGGCTTTACCCTCGATAAAACCGGCCTGGTCGACGGTCAGCTGATCCCAGGCGGTTCGCCCTTCGGTTACAATGAAGCCACCCGACTCGCCCGGGTGATCAAACAGGCGACGATGGCTCAGGATGCTGGCGCCGCCGACCTTGACTACTATGTCAAAAAAGACCATAATCTTGCTGTTGGCGAAATTTACTCTCCTGCCATCGGGGGGAAGGCATACGCCATCACGGCAATCGACACAAGCGACCCTGCAAAAGATAAGATCTCCTTTGGGACAACCTTGGGGGCGGTTCTTGCGGGCGCCGTTATCTTCCAGTCATCCGCAACCGGTGCCACAGCTGGCGCATTCATTGTTACCCCCCGTGGTCTGCTTTACGCAGATGTCTACGTGGAGACGAACAAAGAGGTGACTATAACCATCCGCGGTACAGTGTATGAGCGCCGCATTCCTGGCACCCATGGATCTATAAAGGCCGCCATTCCCAACATCATTTATTCACAATCTTACTAAAACCCCGAATAAGGAGGAATTACTATGGCAACCATTAAATCTATTTTCGGGGTTTATGCGGAGCGTCTCCAACTGGTCATTGATCGAAGCCTGGATACGTTTGCCCCTGTTAACTTCACCAGCTTTATGGACTGGGGCACACCCTCGCCTAATCTCACTTTCGAGAGTGCGATTGGGAGAAGCCGCATTGAGGCAGCCGCCTCCATCGCCGACAGGAGCTCTCCCGCGCCCCTGCGTAGCCGGCAAGCGCTGGACAAATTGAGCGGGCAGGTACCGGCCATCAAAGAGAAAATTGCGATGGACGAAACCTCTTTCCGCAATTACCTGACTGTCCAGCAAATGCAGGTATCCGATGAGGTGAAGAAAAAGCAGCTCCTGGATCTTCTCTTTGGCGATGTTCAGCTCGTCGGCAATTCGGCCATGAAAAGGCTCGACTTCATGTTCATGCAAGGTCTTTCCACAGGAAAGATCAGCATCTCAGTTACCAACAACCCGGATGCACTGGTAGCATCCTCTGATATCGACCTGCTCCTGAGCGACAGTAACCGGCAAAATTCCAGCGTAACATGGGATGCGGCCGATAAGACCACTACGAAGCCGATAACGGATATCGCTGCTGTCGTGGAAGATGCTGCCAACAGGGGGATTGTCTTCGACAAGATCCTAATGACGCGCGTCACCTGGTTGAACTTCATCAAGTCCAAGGAGGTGATCGACAGCCTGAACGGGTTCCAGCGCGTAGCAAAGGGCACTATCACCCCGACGCTTGCCCAGGTGAATGATTTCCTGGCCAGCAACCTGTATCCCACCATCCAGATCGTCAGCCAGAACAAGATCGGTATTGAGAAGGACGGCAAGATCAATATTCAGCAGCCCTTTATCGATGCGTCGGCTGTGTTCATCCCTGCCGGCAAGCTCGGCGAGATCAAACTGGCCATGGCGATCGAGGAAATGAAGCCCGTACCGCAGCTGTCGTACGCGAAGTACAACAATGCCCTGATCAGCAAGTGGGCGAACAACGATCCCTGGATGGAGTTCACAGCTGTAGAGCTGAACGCCTTCCCGTCGTTCGACGCCATCGATCAGATCTATATCCTGACGGTGAACCATTAAAAGTTCTTTGAGTGACTAAGAAAGAAGCTCTTATAGCCACCTGTCAAGCGTCCGTTCCGGACGGTTCCCTGGAGCTCTCCCTGATCAACCGGGGGCTGACCGGGACGGACGCTTATTCGGCAGCAGATCAGCAAGCCGTCGAGCTATGTGCTATCGATGTGCTGAATGGCCTGCTGTCAACCCCGGATATATCAGAAGGCGGCTATTCAATACGCTTTGACCGTGCAGCTGTCCAAAAGCGGGTGCTCTTCCTGGCCCAGCGTAACAATGTTAGGGCCATCACTGATGCACAGATGCCGAAGGTAAGGGGGGCCAGTCCATGGTAAGGCAGGTTACCATCATTATCACGCCTGACATGGTTGATCTTACCCAAATCAACCTTTCTCAGTTCTCGGGTTACGATATTGATGTGGCCAGGTCCGGGTTTCCCCTGGCTGAAGCTATAGAGTACCAAAATCTTCCTTCCGGTGGATTCAAGCTCATAAACGGCTCCAAGTTCATCCTGAACGAACGGTACACCGTTACTCCGCTACCAAAACAGATCGCGCAGGACCCGACGTCTACCTATCCGATATCCCAGTATCCTCATACGCTGACGCTGACCTCCATCAGTGACTCCGTGCAGGATGGGAACGGGAATTGGATGCAGGGCGCGGTCACCGTGAGCGAACGAGCATGCCGAGCCGAACCATCAAGTAGTGGCCGGTACCTGGTGGGCAGCGATGGTGATAAGATCTACTATGATTTCGTCATCTACATGCCCCTGCCAGCTGGAACGATTGGTGCGGGAACGAAGGCGGAGATAACGAACCAGGATCTGGAATTCCTTGCAAAAGGGACCATTAAACGGTTCAATCGAGGACAGCTAAACGCACGGGCATGGCTTTGAGCATCACACCGAAGTTCACGCGAGAGCAGCTTAGAGAGATTATTAAGACCAGGATGGACAAGATCGAAATGGCCGCTATCTCCCGGCTCCAATTCGTGGGTGAGAAGTTCGTCACGAATGCCCGCAACAACGGAGCCTATAAGGATCGAACGGGCAACCTCCGTAGCTCTGTAGGTTACGTGATCATGAAAGACGGGGTACAGATTGCGGCAAACTGGAAGGTTTTCCCAGCCGTTGACCAAAAGGCGAAGAATGCTGGTATCGGTGTAGAGAAGGGACAGGAGGCAATTGACGAGATCGCCAAAGAGCTGACGGCAAAGTACCCCAAAGGCCTGATCTTAATTGGCGTGGCTGGCATGGACTATGCCGCAGCGGTGGAAGCGGGCAATTACCGGGCTGGTTATGAAGGTGGCACCTATGTAGTGGATGGACCTGGTCGGGACGTGATCACTGCCTCCAGTATTCAGGCAGCCGCCGACCTGAAGAAAGGCTTCGAAGAGTTACAATCCAAAATTGCCCAAATGAAATGAGGACAACACTCGACCTGGTAGACATTATTTGGCAGACACTGACCGGCTCTCCTGTTAGGGATACCATCACGGGCGCCATCTATAAACATATACGTCCTGTGAATAGCAGCAAGGAGGATGTAGTCATCAGCTCCCTCCCAATTGTGAACCTGGATCTATCGCAGGCGGTGGCAATGGTCAATGTCTTTGTGCCGAATAAGACGCAAAACTTAAATGGCGCCCAGGACAATTCTCAGCCGGATGGGGCTCGCCTGAAAACGCTTACGGATCTGGCTATATCAGCACTCAGAGATCAATGGGGAGAGGACTACAATTTCGATGTACAACAATCGGTACTTATCCGGGATGAAATAACCGCGAGCTGGTACTACAACATACGTTTAAATTTTTATTCGCTCACTTAAAAATAATTTCTCATGTCAACGAAATACGGCCTTGGCCTGGTTTCAATCGAATTTGCTGCCGTTGCTGGCGACGGTGGTCCCGGTAATGCCTTTACGGCCCTGGGAAATACTGTAAAGGGCTCTGCCCAGCTCACCACAGCGGATGGTACTACCACTGACTTTAATATCGAGGAGCAGGATGATCCTGTCGAAACGGTGCAGTCTACGAAAGGAAAGACTACCTTGGCCTTCTCCTGCTATGATGTGCAGGGACCCACGCTGGTAAAGTTCTTTGGCGGTACTTACACACCATACGCTGCGGGTCCTCCCGTTGTCCCTGAAAGCTATTCGCCGCCTGCCACCGTTCCAACAATTGAGAAGACGGTCCGGGTGACGGATAAAAAGGGCAACATCCTCACCATCTGTCGGGGGAGCGTAAAGGCGAAATTTAGCTGGTCCTTCACGGGTGACAAACTCGCCCAGGTGGATGTGACCGTGGATATCCTGACGCCTACAAAAGCCAATACGCCGGCCTATACCATTGTGTACCCTCAATAACCATCTAACCTGTTCTATTCACCGGGCCCGTAACAGGGCCCTTTTTGTATAAGTATGAACAATTCCGAAAAAGATCTGCTGCACAACGTTGGGAAAACCCTGCTGCAGGAGCCAGTGATCCTGGAGGTGGGTGTTCATCCACGACATATGGTACACAGAGTGCTGCAAAAATGTATGCTGGCGCCAACAAAACGGTGTCTTCCGATCCGGCCCATCACCCTGGGCAACCTGGTGCGGATCTCCCGCCTGCTGCTCGAAATGGGGGCGCCCACTATCGACAAAGACAATCTGCTGGAGGGTAATTACCAGCTGATAGCCGACAATGGGATGCGGGTGGCCAGGATCATAGCCATTGCGGTGCACAATCAGCGCAGTGAGCCGTCTGACCGCCTGGTGCACTTTATTCGTGATCATTTCACCAGCCGTGAGCTGGCACTGGCGGGCGGCCTGGTACTGAAACAGATGGATCTACAGTCTTTCATGAATACTATCATCTCTGTCAAGAAGATGACGGTGATGAGCCCGAGAGATCAGGGGAGTTCAATAGCCTCTGGGCAACCGTTGGAGGAGTGATCAAGTACTTCCGGTTTACCATGGAGTTCGCCCTCTGGGAGATCAGCCATGCGAACCTGATCATGCTGATGGCCGCCATTCCTAAATACAAGAAGAAGGGGGAAGAGAAGAAGGAGCTGGACGGTCTCGACGAAATGGACGACATCCTTAAAAACATACTGTAATGTCAGTAAATGTCTTAGGCGGAAGCCTCGAATTTGATGCCATATTGACCACGGATGGCCTGGGTGCTGCAATGGCCAGCATTGAAGCGGATCTCTTGAAGATAATTGAAAGGTTTGAAAAGGTGGGCAATGTCGGTACTGCTTCACTTGACGATCTTAAAAAAAGATTTGCGGAGCTGGTGGCGCAGGAAAAGGCCCTCACCGAGGCCTCCGCCAATGCCACCGATCCGGCAAAAGTCAAAGAATACAACGACAAGATCGGGGAGACGATCGCAAAGATGAAAGATCTCTCCTCTGAGCTGAATAAGGTTCAGCAGTCCAGTTCCTCCGTCGTAATTCCCACCCAGCCTGGCGCCGCTATTCCTGTGGTGCCGGTGAATGCAGGGCAGAGGCTGGAAGAGCTGAGGGCAAAAATGGTCGAGCTGGAAAAGGAGGAGATTAGGCTCCAGACCGCTCTTGAGCGTACACTCAACCCGGAGCTGATAAGGCAATATAACGCCGCCATCGATGTGACCATCGCAAAGATGACCGCCCTGGGTAAGGAAATACAGGCAGCCCAGGCAGCATCTCCGTCGGAATCCGTCGCATCTGCGGTATCGCCGACTACTCCTGCAACACCCACACCCACGGAAGATCCTGTCGAGCCGATTAAGAAGCAGATACTGGCGTATCAGCAGCTGCAGAACCTGCGTAATAAGCTCGCGTCCATGGACAAGAACGATCCCCTGTTCAAGGCTACGTTCGACGAGGCTTTACGGCTCCAAGGCAAAATAAATGAGGTTAACAGGTCCTTACAGTTATTCAGTCGCGGAACGGCAGGCTTGCAAGCCTTGACGGGCGCAGTCAGGGGAGTGGTTGGTGGCTTTGAGGTTTGGAATGGCGTTCTGGGTATTACTGCCGATCAGAACGATGAGGTGCAGAAGGCGGTTACCCGGGCGGTGAGCGCCATGAGTGTCCTGAATGGGATCCAAGAGGTCGTCGCACTGTTCGATAAGCAAAACGCCACCAATCTATACCTTACGAATCTTCTCCGAAAGGAGAGCGCTGTGGCGACGGAGCAGCAGGTCGTCGCAGAGGAGGCGCTGGCCGTTGCTGAAGGTGAGCAGGCAGTCGCTGCAGAGGCCGCGACGGTTGCCCAGGTGGAGCTCAATACGGCCATGGAGGCCAATCCTGCCGGTATCCTGCTGCTGGCCCTTACGGGGATCGTCGTCGCATTACAAGCCTTTGCTTCTTCGCAAAAGGATGTGACGGAACAGCAGACAAAAGCCAATGAGGCGGCTGCGGAAGGGGCTGACATTCTCAATAAGCTGGTGGAGCTTCAGCGGGAGGTATACGATGAGCGGGCTCGTGATGCTTCCAATGCCGTCAACCTGGCGCAGGCCCAAGGCAAGTCCGATCAGCAGGTCCTTGACCTTAAACTTAAAGCCCTTGAGGCCCAGAAGCAGGCCAATCTTTTTGCCCTGGCTGGTCTGGGCTACAGCAAAGAAGATCTCGGTATCTTAAAAGCCTCCATTGAAAACGTGCTGGAGCGGCAGCATGCCATCAACGCTGCCCGGGATGCTGACGGAGAATTGACGAAAGAGCAGCAGAAGCAGCTCGACCTCCTGAATGCCCAGCTGAAGAATTACGAGGCGCAATATGGTCCCCTTCTGCGGCTTGTCGATGGCAATAAGCAGCTGACTACCCAGATTGCGGAGAACAGGGCCGAGAGCGACAGGAAAATCAACGAGGCGGGGTTGCGATCGTTCCAAGCAGTGGCTGACACCCAGCTGCAGATCGCCAAAAAGAATACCAAGGAAGAGCTGGACGCCAAGATCGAGGCCATCAGACGACAGGAAGCTGTCCAGCTGAACAATGCCAACCTGACGGCAGCCGAACAGGTGGATATCGCCGCGAAAGCGAACAGGCAGATTGATGACCTAAACAAGGCTTATCAGCAGACCCTTTTAAAAGATTCTGTCGATGCTGCACAGGCTAGGCTGGCCGCCACACAGAAAGGATCGGAGCAGGAGCTGGACGCCCAGATCGCCGTCATTCGGGCGACTGCCCAGGAGCAGCTGGCGGAGGATGGCTTATTGGCCGGTGCGCGGGCGAAGATCCGGGCACAGGAGACGGCCGATATCCAGGAAGTGGAGCGTAAGCGTGCCCTTCTCATCCTGGACAATCAGAAAGAATCCCTTCGGGCTCAGCTGGACCGGGTAGAGCAAGGGTCCCAACAGGAGCTGAACCTGAAATTGCAGCTCCTGGACAACCAGGCAAAGGCGGAGATCGTGTCCGCGCAAGGAAATGCCGAAAAGATCCTGCGGATAAATGCTGACCTGGAGAAGGCACAGGCGGACCTTCGGAGGAAGTATGCCCTGGATGCCTCCCAGGTGGAGGTGGAGACAATTATCTCCGGCATCAATACAAGGTTGGCAGCCGTAGAGAAAGGCTCGGAGGAGGAGCTCACCTTAAAAAGGAAGCTGGTAGACGAGGAGGCCCGTCTGGATATACTTCAGGCGGAACAACGGATCACCAATGAACGTCAGCTATGGGCGAAGATTTTGGAGATTAACGCAGAGGCTAATGCCAGAAAAAAGCATTTAGATGATTCTTATTATGATCACCTTCTAAAAGTGCAGTTTGATGAAATTGAAAAACAGGACAGGATTCTAAAGGCTCAAAACGACGCAGCAATAAATGATCCCCTGTCTACACCTGCACAGATCTATGCCAGCCAAAGATCGAATATTGAAATTGAAATTGCCAAAACGAAAAAGGAGCTCGCAGCGGTTCAGGACAGCATTACCAAGCAACAGGGGAGTGCCAAATTTCTCGATGAGCAGATTACCGCATTAGCTGCAAAGCTGATAGCACTTAAAGGACAAGAGCGCTCGTTAGACAATGGGGAGCAGCTGAGAAAGCAGCAGCAGCTCCAGAAAAATTTTTCCGATTTCGCTGCATCTTTACAAAACCTCGCCGGAGCTGTTCAGGCAGTGGATCAGAACGCTGCCCACGCAATAGATTCAGTTTCCAAATTTGCCGATTTTGCTTCCAAGGCGCTTAGTTCCTTCGCCGGCTTCTCCTCCGGCAATATTGTTGGAGGCGTTACCTCAGCGATAGGGGCCATAAGCGACCTTTTCTCTCTGATCAGCAGCAACAACAGCGGCTTAACCAAAGATCAGATCGCCGAACTTCAGAACCAGGTCATCATAGGTGAGATCGAGGTCACCCGCCAGTATGAACAGCGGCTGCTGGATCAGGCTAAGCTCAACAAGCTCAGGTTGCAGGGCATTGAAGAGGAAACGCGCCTTTTACAGCAGCAGGCGAAAACCACCCAACAACAGTTTGACGATCTCCTTGCAAAGATCCAGCAGGAGCAGGGACAGAAATTGATCAACAACCCGGTGGGTGGCGCCATTGCTGCCCTGATTCCGCAAGTTTTAGCAAACTTCAGTCTCCAGGGCCTCACGTATGATCAGCTCAATGCTCTTTTCCTAAAGGGCGAATTGACCGATAAAGCGAAGGGGCTTTTCGAAGAGCTGCAAAAGCTGAAAGAGGCCGGAGTCGATATCGACCGGCAGCTCGCCGATGCTAAAGACCAGATGGAGCAGATATTTACAGGGACAACGGCTAATGATATCGCTTCATCGATCATTGACGGATTTAAGGCCGGAAAGCGTAGCGTAGCGGATTTTGCCGATGACTTCCATGACCTGATGCTAAATGCCATGCTGTCCGCTCTGGAATCCCAGACCCTGGCACCTGCCCTGCAGGAGTTTTACGATCAATTTGCAGCCTTCAGTCAGACTGATGGCCTATTGACGAGTGACGAGATCGAGCAGCTACAGAAGCAGTATAATGATATCCTGAAGAATGCTGCGGACAAGTTTGATCAGCTGCAGCAGATCGCCGGTGTAAACCTGAGTGGACAGGCATCAGGAGCCAATTCTTTGTCTGGCGCCATCAAGGGCATCACGGCAGACCAAGCGGAGCTGCTGGCTGGGCAGTTCGGGGGATTACGCCTCACGGCTATGGATCAGCTGAACATGGCCACCAGGCAGTTCCAGGTCCTCCAGGACATCCAGCGGGATACGTCTAACCTGCCGGAGATGAAGGACATACTTCGGTACATCAAATTAAATGGAGTCAAAATAACCAGTTAAACTTTTTACCATGGCAGACAGATTAGGGCGCCATTTCCTCGATGGCATGGATTTATGGACCTCTTTCGGCATTTTCGTAGAGTCAGGATCCGATGACTTCCTGAAATTCCCCGACCGCAAGGATAGTATCTCCCACGACTGGCAAGACAGCAATGGGCTGGATGTAGATCTATCCCGCGTATTCTTCCGGGATAGGGATATTACTCTCAAGATGGCCATCGTTGTGGGCAGTGAGGATGAGTTTTGGACGAAAAGAAAAGCCTTCCTGGCCCAGTGGGCCCAGCCGGGGACGCACCGGCTAACTGTGGGAGAATTCCAGCAAACCTTTTACGTGTATTATAAGGGCTGTGGGTCCTTCTCCCGATTCACCAGGATCATGAACACCACGAAGATCATGTGTAAGTTCACGATCATAGTGAGCGAGCCGGCGCCCACGTTCGATAACAACGATGTGTTCATCGTCGATGAGGATGGCAGGTTCCTGGTGTCCTGATCGAGCCTATTACACAGAAACTGCCCCAGAATATTCACATAAAGTTGTAAAAAATATTCCGCAAAAGTTGTAGACCATGGATACCCTCGACATATACCGCGCCGGCAGCCTATTCGTAACCATCAAGCCGGACGACAGTTCCACCCAGACGAAAAAGGTCATGGGCGACAACACCCTACAGCTTACGTTTAAGGACTCCCGTAACATACAGTTCATGGTGAACGACTATTGTACGGTCTTCGGGGAGAAGTACCTGCTGAACAGCAGGCCGGTGGTCAAGAAGGATTCTTCCTACTATTGGGAATATTCCCTCAACATGGATGCGGACAGCCTGGAGCTGTCTAAGGCTCAGTTTCTTTTCCTGGGAGCGGACAATACGCTGAGAGAGTCGGATTTCTCACTGATGGGTACAGCCGATACCTTCATGGATCTACTGATCCAGAATGCCAATAGGGTAGGAGGCAGTTGGATAAAGGGTAATGTCGTCGGTACCGGGTACCACCACATGACATTCTCCGGTCAGAACTGTTACGAGGCGCTGGGCAAGTTGGCCACCGAATTCGATACTGAGTTCTGGATAGACGGTAGGACGGTGCATCTTTTTGACCGGGCCAGGGATACGGGCTATAGCTTCAGGCAGGGGAGAAATAAGGGGCTTTATGATATCACGCGCCTTCCCACGGATAACACCAGTATTGTTACCCGCCTGTATGCCTTTGGAGCAAATAAGAATTTGCCGGCATCTTACCGCAATTCCACACCGCGGCTGCTGATGACCGAAGGCACCTACTACCTGGAGAAAAATGTTGACAAGTATGGCGTTATCGAGGCTACGCAGATCTTCGACGATATTTTCCCGACCCGGACGGGGAAGGTGACCGCTGTGGATGCGGCAAACGTCTTTCATTTCATTGACGCCACGATGGATTTTAACCTCAACGACTACCTGCTGCCGGGCCTCACGGCGAAAGTTACTTTCAACACCGGTCAGCTGGCCGGTTATACGTTCGAGATATCCGCCTATGACAATACCACAAAACAATTCACCATCCTGCAGAACAAGGACGAGACGGCCATTGCGGTCCCTTCTGCTGAGCTTAATCCGGGGATTGGGGATCAATACGTCCTGGTCGATATCACCCTGCCACAGATCTATATCGACGCAGCAGAGGTGGCATTGAAAGCGAAGGCACAAGCAACGCTTGACCTCAATGCTGAACCGCAGGAGACCTATAAGATCACCTTCGACCCAGTATTCCTGAAGAAAAGGAACATTATTCCGGTCATCGGTGACCTGGTGTGGTTGTGGGACGGCGACCTGGACGTCGATCGAAAGATCCGCGTAACCGCGACGACCCGTGGCATCGTCAACGAGTGGGATCTGCAGGTGGATCTCTCCGACAAAGTAAGTCCAGGTATTATTAGCCGGATCACACAAGGGGTGGCCGACAATGCAGATGGAATAGCTGCCGTGAACAATACTCTTCAGAACACGGCCATCCTCAACCGTCGGATCATCGGTGATCTCCGTATCGATCAGGGCACCATCATCCTTTTGACACTTCCCAGCACGGCCTCGATGGTGGGATTCACGGAGGTGGTCGTCGAAAATGCGACAGGCAGAGTATATAAGAAGATTTGATTGCAACATCTCGCATAGTTCCAACTTTAGCGCCAACAAGGGGAATGCATCTTTATAGTTTCGGCCTGTAAATAAAAGCATGGCCGATCTTGTAACAGTGCGCATCCATGATTTCCTGGAGAAATCAACAGACTTCAAGCCTGATGACGAATTCCTGTTATGGGACTCCGACATCGACAAGACCCGTAAGGCCAAATTTTCAAGCCTCAGATCCTTTATACTAAGTGACGGCGGTTCAACGATCGTACCAACCCAGTCAGGCGCCACAGTTATTTACGTGGTGGGGGCCGCAGATGCCGGCGGCAAAGTCGCCAGCATTCCCTCCCTTGCTGGACAGTTTTTCTCCCTCCGCCGGGGTGGCCAACCCATGATACCAGAGACTGATCCGGAAGCAGGTCCGGACGATCCTGGCTATGGTGAGTTTGCCATCCTGGTCGGCGGAGGGTTCAAGCTCAAGGGAGCCGACGATGAGCTATACTTAAAGGAACGCTTTGAACTGACATTGGCTTCTGCGACCGGTGGATCCTCTGGTGGCGGCAGTGGAGGCGGTGGAGCATCCTCCTTTATCAAAGGGGTAAAGCCGATATCCACCAATTTCACCCTTACCGTAGACCATATCAATCTACTCATCCAGATCCGGTTGGGTGCTGTGGCGGCGGCACTGACCCTGCCCGATGTCACCAGTGTGCCGGGTGCCGTTATACCAGTCGAGGCGCTAATCAACAATAACACCAGCTGCAAAATCCTGACGCAAGGCGGTCAATACATCTATTTCCGGAATACCTCCATCAACAATGCATCTACCGTCGGCCTTTACATCCTACCCGGTGAGCAAATCTGGTTCTATGCCGGGGAGGATGGCTGGTATGTGATCAATCCGCAAGGCAACTGGGGCCAAATAGGAAGACCATACGCCGCCTTTGACGTGGGGCTAAATGAAATATCACCTATCGGGCAGATTGTCCCGCGGACCGGCCTTTATGCGCGTCTTTGGGAGTTTGCAAATTCCCTGCCTTACAGCCTGGTCGATGATGCCGTCTGGCAGACAGCCAGTGTTGACTTGGGAGGCGGCAAAATCGTTTCTCGTCCATATCGCGGCTGCTTCTCCCGGGGAACCGCTCCGGACAACTTCAGGCTCCCTGATTTTTCGGAGATGACGATAAAGGGCCTGGCCTCTGGTCCCGACCCTCTCCGCTATTTCAACCATCCAGGTGGGTTTCAAAAAGATATGGTGGGTTCATTCACTGCAGGTATCACCGGGAAAGGCGCCGGCGTGGCAGGAGGTAATGGCGGGACTACGAATGTGGTCGGACTGACTTCTACCGTAGCGGGTCAGGCCAACCCTTCGGTACCTGTAGGTAATCTACAGGTCGATACGGGCAATACAAAGACGACGATCGAAAATCTTGGAATGTTTTGGGTTCTAAAATTATAATATGAAACCTATTCAAAAAATACTTCTCCTTTTGTCCTGCTTTATTGCCGGGAGAGCGGCAGCGCAGGCGCCTCAAAACTGGCCTACCACCAACTATACGCCTACGGCCTATGATAAAACGAAGGCCCTGCGCATACTCGTGATTCCCACAGACACATTGATGCTGAATATTGCGGACAGCGGCGCCATTGCATATAAGAATGGGAACCAGTATGTCTGGACCGGCCACCTGTGGAAATTGAGTAGCGGGGGCGGCGGGTCCGCCGATAGCGGAATTTTAGCTACTAACTTCCGAGTGGATACCGCAAAAGCGGCCATTCGTGCCTCTGTAAAAGACATCAGCGATCAATTGGGAGGTTATTTCCCCTTCCCCGCCGGCACGTCGGCGCAGTACGTGAAGGGTGATGGCAACCTCGCTACTATGGATACTACTGTGATCCCATCGTTTTCTTTCAAAGTCAGGTCTTTGATTCGCCAGATCGATATCACGAATGCCCTTACCTATACGCCTTTGCGGCCCCTGGATACCGCCAACCTGAAGTATCGCATCGATACAATAGGTTCAAAGAGCTTTCGGTTTGCCAACGCGACGGTGGGGACCAAATTGCTGCGGAGTATCGATGACTCCACGGCACAGGTCAAAACCATTCAGCTTACACGGGGAACGGTCACGGACCGGGATAGTACCATCGTCCTGGATATTCCTACGGGGACTTCCAACGTGCCAGCGGTGCAGATGCGCAATGAGAAGAAGGTAAAACTGTCCCTTCCCATTCGATATGAAGGAAACAGTATCACGGCGTCTGCCGGTGCGACAGATACGGTACATGGTTACCCGGCATTATTATATGCACAGTACGGGGTGAGTTACGTCAACACTGCTGTCAGTAATTCCTCCGTCCGCGATGTCATTTCCCGGCAATTCAGCAACGCAGCAGCCACCAAGGTGAGTACGTCTTTGTCGATAATGATGGGTACCAACAACCTGCGCCAGGATCCCCTGGGTACCAAACAACCAGCCGTCCGTGAGGCCCTGCGCGTTATCATCGCCAACCAGTTTGTCGACAGCATCTGGGCGATCAGTAATGCGAAGTTTACGAAGAACGGATCCTGGTCCAATTTCACGGCATCGAACCTGACATCCAAAAGCGTGGCAAAGAGCTTGGGAAACCCCATGAAGAGCTCTACAGCGGGTAATACCCTGACATTCCTATGGACAGATGACAATATGATCATCGGAACGTACGCCTGGCAGGGATACCATAACCTCGGCAGGTTCTCGGTGACTGTCGACGGGATTAATAAGGGAACGTATTCAGGACGGGACCTTTGTTCTGACCATCAGAGCAACATCGGCACGTATGACTACCGTCAGCCTATAGTCTTTATATTCACGGGGCTGGGGGCGGGGACGCACGCTGTTACCATCACGCTACTGGACAACGCGGAGACGGACTTTGATTATGTCGCTAAGTTCATGACTGTGGATAACTGCTCGTCAGCCCTCGTTGCCCATATTACCAAATGTACCCCGGCTGGATATGTGGCCTATGGTGATACCAATTCCAGCGATGCTGTCACCGATACGGCCAATGCCAACATCGATACGGTGGTGAACTATTTCCGCACCCTGGGCTTTCCTGTGGCCACCGTTCCAACAGAAAATTTTCTCAATATTACCACTTCTGGTACGGGCGACGGGCTGCATCCCGGCAACGTGGGCTATGCGCAGCTGGCCAAAGCTTGGGCCTCTGTGATCGATTTCCCGAATAGCGGCGGCGCCTCACAGCTGGCGGCGCTGACCGACGTGGCCATTTCAACGCCACAGGAAAATGATATACTCACCCGAAATGGTACTGGTAAATGGGGGAACACACCGGGGCTGGTGGCCAACCTCTCTGCCCCAGAAGATGGGGACATCCTGGTCCGGGACGCCGGAATCTTTGTTAACAGGCCGGCTCTGATCGCCAACATTACGTCTCCAGCCGATGGAGATTTGCTTATAAAATTGGGTGCTGCCTGGGTAAATAAGCCCAGTGTCAATATCGACCTGACAGGCATAGCTGTCAACGATATCCCCATTTGGAATGGGAGCAAGTTTGTGAAGTATACGCCGACATGGGGCGGAGGCGGTGGAAGTTATACATTCCCCAATAGCGTAAGGCAGGTCGCCGGTGTAGTCGACCTGATCGGTGATAGTTCTTCGCTGGTCGATTACAGAGTCTATGCATCCCAGAATGGTGTCCGCACATGGTATAAGGCTACAAAAATGAGTCTGACGTCTCCAACTGATGGAGACATACTCTTTTATAGAGCTTCCGACACGACGTGGGTGAATCATCCTATCACAGGAGACTTCACCATCAGCACAGCTGGAGTCGGGGCCATAGGGTCTGGAAAAGTAACCAACGGGATGCTGGCCGGTAGCATCGCCGCTTCTAAACTGGTCGGTACCGACATTACCGCAGTAGGCACTATTACAACTGGGACCTGGAATGCGACGGCAATAAGCACAAGCAAGGGCGGAGTGCCTACCGGGGGCACGGCAGGCCAGGTCCTGACGAAGAACACGAGCTCGAACTACGACTACGCATGGGCGCCCCCTTCATCGGGCTTTGCCGATCCTATGACAACCATCGGTGATATTATTATCCGGAATGCCAGCAATGTGACCGCCCGGCTGGCTGGAAACACATCAACGGCCCTCCAGGTCCTGTCCTCCATAGGCTCCGGATCTGCAGCCACTGCTCCAACCTGGAGAGCCATAACTAAGAGTGATCTGAACCTTGGCAACGTCGAAAATACAGCTCTATCCACCTGGCCCGGTTCAGCCAATATTGTCACTGTCGGAACAATTGCTACAGGATCATGGAATGCAACTGCGATTCCCATCTCCAAAGGCGGCACCGGGCTCACCGCTGTATTGAATGGAATGGTGAAAGGCAATGGTATGAACTACAGCGCGGCGACAGCCGGTACGGATTATTATGCGCCAGGCAGCACAGATGTGGCCGTAGGCGACGGTGGGACAGGCATTTCGTCCTATACCCTGGGAGACCTCCTATATGCATCCGGGACGACGGCATTGTCAAAACTGGCCGGCAATACGACCACGACGAAGAAGTTCCTCAATCAGGCGGGTACCGGTTCCGTATCTGCAGCGCCTGCCTGGGCGGCCATCACAGACGCCGATGTGGCCTTTTCGGATGTTACCACCGGCAATGCAAGCACGTCCGCACACGGGTACATGAAAAAGCTGCCTGGAGATGCCACGCTTGTGTATGGAGGAGATGGCAATTTTTCGACCGTCGTTACCTCGAGTACCTATACTCCTACTATTTCCAATCTAACGAACTGTACTGCCAGCGGCAATTTATCCCATTGGCTTAGGATAGGCAATGAAGTAACTGTATGGGGAACAATCAACCCTTTGGCTACATCAATTGGCGAATGTTATCTGGAAATCAGTCTGCCGGTCGCATCCAACCTGACAAACTCACTAGACTGCGTAGGTGGCTCGAATATCGAAAATAATGGGCCTTTTACGGGAGGCGGAATAACTGCAAATAACACGACAGACATGGCACGGCTACACTTTACCGCGCCCAGCACAACATCATCGACCACTCTTAACTACTCTTTTACCTACACAATAAAATAAGGTTCATGAAAAGACATCTTTTAATTATAGCCCTCCTTTTGCCCTGCTTCCTGCAGGCCCAGACCTATGTATTCGGAGTGAATATTGGAAGCACCGGTGGGACAGGACCAACGATTACCCGCACTCCATCCACACTGTCAGGATTTTCCACAACGCTGGGTACTGCAAGCACCGGCCAATCATCGAGCATTTCAGGTACCAACCTCACGGCGGACATTGTTTGTAATGCTACGACGAACTATGAGGTATCCCTTTCCTTGGCCAGCGGATATACTTCGAGCGTAACCTTGACACAGTCCGGCGGTACCGTCTCTCCGACAAACGTCTATTGGCGTTTAAAGTCATCCGCTACTGCGGGGCACCATAATGAAGTTGCCAACCTTACGAGCACAGGTGCGACAACAAAGACAGTCACTCTGGACGGGGACGTTCTCACCACACCGGATACGGTTCGCATTCAGATGGATACAACTGTCGCCTTTGACGTATCGCCTTTCCTTGTACTGAGGGGAGACCCCGGCAAGCATACCATAACTGCATCGCTTTCAGGCACGACCATTTCAGCCACCACAGGTCCGACGTCGAACTGGACGTTCTTCGCCGGCGCGTGTATCGGTCCATCCAATGGCATAACGAACGCCACCATACCGACGGGCTACACAGGTGTCATGCGAGAAGGGTTTGTCCAGGGAGCCACCTATCAGACAACCAATCCACAGATAACGTTGAACGGGCTGCTTCCCAATACCAGCTATACAGTCAAGCTTTCAGGCACGACCCAGTATAACGTCGCTGCCAAAGGGAACTATAACGTTAAGGGTACCACTTTGCAAACCGTTCAGACCCTTGCAAACTACAACGGATCGCCCAACACATCTACCGAGCTGAGTTTCCCTGGTGTGGTGTCGGATTCCAATGGCACTATTGTAATCTATGTTGGTAAAACCAACACAACTGGCGGAACGGACTGCGCCCTCATTTCTTACGCAATCTTCATAAAAGAATAATGAGAAAGTTATTTACCATTCTCGCCCTGCTGCCGCTCTTAGCAGTCGGACAATCAGAGACCCACAACTTCGTCACCTACGACACTGTTATTAATTTCACAACCGGGCCATTTTCTGCCGATCACTGGAATGTTAGAATCTCTCGACCAGCTAAGATGTTTGTAACCAATGATCCGGACACTGCTTCCAGACCTGCCATTATTATGATGCCTGGACAAGGGGAGCAAGGTACATCGGATACCAATAAATTAGTGGCATATGGGCCCCATTACTGGTTAAACCACGGGTGGGACGGCGGGTTGCAATTGGGCAATGGTAAACACTATCCCATTCTTATTACGGCGGCCTATATCAACAATGTCTCTCCCACAGCCCCTCAGTATTACACGTTGCTTACCTACCTGTTAAATACCTATCACATCAAACGTAACGCGGTACATTTTACGGGTCTATCTCAGGGGGCCATGACGACGGGGGAGCTTATCAAATTTGAAATGACGGCAGGGGCTGAAACGGGTATGAAGCTGGTAACTTCCTTTGCTGCTCTGGAGGGTACACCAGGGGCATTGCCTTCTCCATATAACGGGTGGGATAGAGACACTGTTGCGTACAAGGTTTGGGCAAAGAAATATGGCGGCAAGTACTTCTACCTGGAAGGCAGCGGGTCTGACAATTTCCGCGACGGCTGGCACTACTCAGTAGCAATGAATGACACCCTGCCAGGCTGCGCCTATTTTAGTTATGAGAATCTGGGCGGGGGAGCACACTGCTGCTGGAATAGTATGTATGATCCGAACGCAACCAACTGGACCTGCGTAGGCACGTTAGGGCCAAACAATGCGCCCTCGCAGGTGGGGAAAAATACGATGGGTACGTATTTCGCCCAATCCAGCATCTTTCAATGGATGCTACGGCAGGGGGATACCAGTTTAGTAGGTGTCGCAACGCCTTCTCCCCGGGTTGTAAAAAAGGTCGTGGTATCAGAATACAGGACTTGGTATTATTTGTCTGACAGCACGATATGGGGTTATAATAATTCCAGCGCTTATCCGGTGCAGTACGCTCCGCCGTCTGGGCGGAAATGGTGCTTTGTATTTGGTGGCTTTAACATCTTCAATGCACTTGATGATCTGGGTTATGTCTGGCAAACAAAGGCTTTTAATTTCGACATCACCACCAACACCTACAGGGTCGACACAGACACAACTGGAGGGGCATTCAGCGGTAACATTTACGTCGACGGGTACAGCAATGCCATTTTAACAATCCGATCGGATTCATCAATCTGGTATGGCGGGAAAGACGTCTATAGCCTGTTTTATCCTGGCGGCTCAACTGTGACCAGTGTGGGCCAGGTCATGAAGTTCACCCAACTTTCCCCGGCTGGATTGAAATTTAAGAAGGTGGTATGCGGCGGTCCTGGCATCCTGGCTCTGACGACGGACGGTAAGGTATACAAATGGTCGAACGGTGGGAGTAAGACCCCAACCTTATACTCTACACCCAGGCCAGCCATTGATATTTTTATCTCCGCCCTCAACCTACAAGGCTGCATTATTCCCGATGTCTTCGGTTCACAGACAATGGGTTACCCATATGTTTGGGGTGGTACCACCAGCATGTATGGCGGAGGTCCGGCATATTCACAGCCAACTTCAATTAAGGCCCTTTGGAACATCACAGTTCCCATAAAGGAGATCTCGGTGGATTGGAATACCATTCACTATATAGATAGTCTTGGCAGAATGTGGGGTTGCGGCTTTAACTCTTTTGGGGAAGTAGGCAACGGGCAGGAGTTCGTTAATAAATACTATTATCCTGGCTATCCGGGATATGGCTGGTCGCTTATCAATTACGAGAATCCGTCTGGTATACCCGTGCAGATAAAGCCAGGTACGCTGTTTAAGCATATTTGGTCTACCACCTGGTTCGGCCTGTACAAGTATGCGCAGGATCTCAACGACAGTATCTATTCATGGGGGCGCAACAAAGCCTTGGCGCTGGGTAACGGGTATGGAAGTACCAGCGAAACAGATCAGTATCATCCGAATACGCTTGATGTTTTGGTCCCAAAGAGGGTAACACCTCTGACAGCCCGATTTACTACCTATAACTTTACGGCTCCCACTCTCTCGGCTGGGGCGAATAAGACGATAACATCTACCTCAACAACATTGACAGCTACGGGCAATCCTGCCCTTGTAATATCACAGATACGCCCAGCTCCAAACGGTGTAGATACGGTCGGTTATTGGTGGATATCCTATGCCTGGACTAAGGTCAGCGGGCCGAACAATCCGACAATCGTCTCGCCTTCCTCTAAGAGCACGTCTGTCACGGGGATGGTTAATGGCACATATGTCTTCCAGGTCCTGGCTACGGATAACAATACCGGCCAGGATACTTCCCAAGTGCAGGTCATTGTCAACCAGGCAGGCGTACCGCCAACCGTTTATGCCGGCATTAACCAGTCAACGACCCTCCCTAAAGACTCAGCCACGCTTACCGGGACGGCTTCCGGTAATAGCGGCGCCACGATCACGTCCACCAGCTGGAGCCAGGTGAGCGGCCCGAACACCGCCACGATCCGGACACCCAGCTCCTTGTCCACGGTAGTGGCCGGCCTGATCGCCGGTACCTATACCTTCAAGCTGACGGCGACGGATAGCAACAGCCAAACAGCCAACGATACGGTCACGGTCACAGTGTCCCAGCCGCAACCGACCGTTATCGAGGTGCACATACGCAAGGGGACCAATGTCCTCATCATCACCGACAATTGATTTTTTAACCAATACACACTACAAAATGAAAAAAACAAAACTGCTCATCATCGCCCTGCTGGCCACCATGGCCTCCTATGCTCAAGCAAAAAGGGACTCCGCGGAGAAACGCCTTATCCTGAACCTGTCCGAGCTGGAGGTTGCGCAGCTGCAGGCGCAGCTCGACAATGCGAAGTATTTGACCGACAATTCGAACCTGGCCCATCAAAAGGCCAAAGCTATCATGGATATATGCGATGAGCTCCAGGCAAAGATCGAAGCTACGAAGCGACAGCAATGGCCCCTCGACCTTCCGAAAAACAAGGCCGATACCTCCAAAGCAACACCCAAAAAATAAGCAATTACCCATGCCTGAAAGCACTGATATCCAGCAGCTCAAAGAGCAAGTCCGCGACTTAACCGACAAGGTATGCGATGTTCACTATGCGCTTATTGGCAATAGTCTCGCCAAGGATGGCGGCCTCATCCAGCGTGTAATAGACTGCGAGAAAGAAGCAGAGACGCTACACGAAAGGATCGATCGAATCGAGCGTAAGAACATCAAGGCAGAGCTGTACATCAAATGGATATGGGGACTAGGCGGCACAGTGGTAATGGCCATATTCCTGGAAATTCTTCATTACGCATTTAAAAAATAGTCATTATATGGAACTCCTCGACTTCTTCAAAGACAAATTCAACATCGACCTAGTTATTGTCCTGTTGGTACTGGGTGCGGGTTTTTTCCAAAAGAGGTATCTATATACCCCCTGGAATAGGACAAGTAAATCACATGATTCAGCGATCAAGACCTTGGCGCTCTCATCCATTGCAAGCACGATCTATGTGCTTCTCCTGCACTTACAGGATAAGACAGCGCCTATTGCGTGGGTGCAGTCCTTCGTAAGCTACTTCTTCGCTACCAGCTTCTATGAATTGCTGCTACAACCAGTTTTGAAGTGGTGGACCAGGATGGCCGGCAACAAAGATCCTCAATCATAACCCATTCATCATGAAACTACTCATCCCCCTCATTTTCTTACTGGCCAGCTGCGGCGCCTCGCATAAGCTCAAACAAAGTCAGCAGAGGACGGCAGATAGTACGGCAACTGTCAGCCGGGACACGGATCATGTCACCAGGGAGGTGAATCATAGCAGCAATATCGAGGTGCAGGACGTGCATGTAAAGATCAGCTACAAGCCGCTCGATTCGGCAATGGCGGCTTATATCCGGAGCCTGTATACCCAATGGCCGGTTTCCAGTGGCGACAGTGAACAGACATCGTCAGCAGGTAGCATTGCCCGAGAGCAAAATATCGCTGGGAAAGCAAGTCCGGGCACAAAAACAACGACAGCGCCGGCATCAGCAATTACCGACATCGCTCGTGCCGTACAGAAAGCAATCTCCGCTACCAGCCTACCAGGTCAAATCCCTGCGGAAGTCGAGATTGATATTGGGAGAATAAACAGCGGCACAACATTCAACGAGAAGGTGGATAGCACAGCAGGCCACGACGCCGCTCAAACGGATCTACACACGACGGAGGAGTCGAAGAGCAAGGAGGTCGCCCATGAGGGAATGCCTGGTTTGGTCCAGATGAGTCTTTGGCTCCTGCTTATTCTCGCCATCATCGGGATTATTTGCACCTGGTTAAAGAAACCGGTGATCATAAAAAACATTATTAAAAAACTTTTAAATATCTGATTATGAAAATTTTCAAGTCCAGATGGGGCTTGATGCTCATCGTCGCGATTCTTTTCACCGCCTGTGGGCAGCACTATAACACAGAGCCGGATGGGAGGTATCCCGAGCTACGCGGCAAATTTAGGCCGGTCACGGATAGCTTGCTACAATTGGAGCGTGCTGGATACACCCACATTGACCGCACTGTTGATGGCAATCCCCTTATCCAGGATTATTGGCTGCGTTTCGAGGCTACCTGGTGGCAGGCAAAGGAATGGGCTGAGGAGGACCACACATACAAATGGTTCTGGCTACTGGCGTTCCTGGGACCCGCAGCGGGCATAGGTGCGGGTAAAGCGGTAACGATGAAGCGACCCGCTCAATGGTGGATGCCTTTATTGGTATTTATTGTATGGGCGGTCATTTGGGTTGGCGCCTATTGTGTCCTGGATAGTAAACGATGGCGGACCCACCTGGAGGTCAAACAGATCACCTTTGACAGTGTCATGAAAGCAGATCAAACTCCGGCTGTTCTCTGGAAAAATGTCGTACCGTTATGATCTACGTCTTCCAGGCATATTATATCATCTGCACGCTTGTCCTGGCAGGCAAGGACGCTGATAGCTACCAGCTGAAGGATAAGAATGACAATGCGCTGTCTGCCGTGCGCGTAAGACGCTGGCACCGCGATGGTCTGATCCTGGCTGTGCTCTTTTTGTTGCCCTTGCTGAAGATGCAGCCAATATTTAACCTGCAGCCTGCTGCCTGGTGGAAAACTTGTCTTGCCTGCGGATTGATCCGGCTGGTGTTCTTCGATATTCCCTTCAACCATTGGTCTTCCTTGTCCATCTACTACCTGGGTGGGACGGCATGGGTAGACCGGCAGCTCGTAAAGCTCTTCGGCCAGCAGGGGGCCATCAGGAAGACGATCATCTTCTTCCTTATTCTTATTGCTTCTAACCTATTAAATCAGTTTTATGGCAGATTTTGAAATAGCTTATAAAGCCACCATCCGCGTAGAACGAGGATATGCTAATAATCCCAACGACACTGGAGGAGAGACATATGGCGGCGTTTCTCGCAACAACTGGCCACAATGGAGTGGCTGGAAGATCATTGACGAATTGAAAGGCAAGCCCGGCTTTGGGGCTGCACTTCAGGCCAACAAGGACCTCCAGGCTGCAATGAGGGGCTTCTACCAGGTCAACTTCTGGGATGTTCTCAGGCTCAACCAGGTGCAGGACCAGCCGATAGCGAACGAGCTGTTCGACCTTGCTGTTAACTGCAGCTCCAAGATCGCTGCGCTGTTTCTTCAACGCTCTCTCAACGTGCTCAACAAGCAGGGGAAATTCTATCCTGATATTGTTGTCGATGGTGTTGTCGGTGCTGGGACGCTGAATGCCCTGGCTAAGGCAAATCAAAAGGACGTGCTCAAATGTATCGTCGCCCTGCAGGGCGCTCGGTATATAGGAATAGCGGAGAACAGGGCGAGCCAGGAAGAGTTCATGGCCGGCTGGATCCGCAGGGCATTTGGACAATTTTCTTTAACCGCATAGCCTATGATTGCTATTCTTATCCTCGTGGTTGGCATCGGTTTTTACCTCCAGGTGATCCAGGACCGCCGGATATCGACGGGGCCGCGTCAACGCCTCACATTCACCCTTTTTGTTAACTATATAACTTTTGACGGAATGAAAAAACAAGTTTTGAAAAGCCAGTTTGTCGATGACGGCAATGGCAATTTAGTAGTGACTGGAAAGATCAGTCCAGTTAATGCCAAGGGAGCGCCGGTGGACCTGGATACAACAGGAACGCTCAGCTATTCTTCCTCCGACGAAAACGTAGCCATGATCGGGCTTACCAGTTTTAGGACGTTCGCGATCAAATGGGTCGGACCTGGCTCTGTTATACTCACGGGCAACGGCAAATCCCTTTCCGGAAAAGATGTACCAGGTATTCTGCAGCTGGTATTGGTCGATGACTCTAATGCAGGCGGAGGCGATGTCGATACAGAGGCCGTAGATCTCGGCATGCAGCTGGACGTAGCTACTACCGATGTAGCGGAATAATCAGCAAATTTATAGGACCCTGTCCTTGGCAGGGCTCCTTCCTCTTCATCATTTTAATTTTACTTCATGGAAAGACAACCGAAAGTAGGCGAGCCGGTACTTTATTATCCGGCAAAACCAACACCATCGACACCGGATCCTGCCAACCCCTTTGCTAAAAAGGTCGAAAGCCCGGATGCGGATGTAACCACCAATGATAATGCTGAAGGGCCGATTGCAGCTGTGATCACCCGGCAGTGGGGTGGGAGCGACCGTCGGGTAATTCCGATGGTAAACCTTACCGTTTTCCCTGACGGAGCGGCACCCGTCTGCAAATCCAGTGTGCCCCACGAGTCAAACAAATCCGATGGCCAGGCCCACTGGAAGTATCCCGAAGAATAACTTTTTCCGCACAGTCGCGGAGTTTTCTCATAAGCAGTTAGTTTTGGGCCCGGGGTGTGTCTACACCCGGGGCTTTTATTTGAGGGAACAAGCAATATATCTTTCAAATAAAATAGCCAAGACCATGTCCATTATTCGAATGAGGCCGCCACTCACGTACTACGGCGGCAAACAGCGCCTGGCTGGAGAGATCGTCTCCCGGATCCCAGCCGACCACATTTGTTATGGTTCAGTTTTTGCCGGCGGCGCCGCCGAATTTTTCGCGAAAGGGCCGTCCGAGATAGAGATCTTAAACGACACCAACAAAGAGATCATGAATTTTTACCAGATCGTCAAAGCAAAGTTCCTCGACCTGGAGAAGATGATCAATATCAGCCTGCACTCCCGCTCCATGCACCAGGATGCCGCTGTCATCTACAACAATCCTCATCTATTTTCTGATATCAAGCGGGCCTGGGCCGTCTGGATACTGGCCACCCAGAGCTTCTCCAGTATGCTGGATGGAACCTGGGGATATGATAAAAAGAGGAACCAGACAACGAAGAAGGTAGATAGCAAGAAGGTATCATTCACGGAAGAGTATGCCATCCGTCTGCAGAATGTCCAGCTGGAATGTGCGGATGCACTCTATATTATCCAGTCACGGGACACCAAGGATAGTTTTTTTTATTGCGATCCTCCCTACTTTAACTCCGATTGTGGCCATTACGGCGGGTACACCAAGGAAGACTTTGTCCGGCTTCTGCAAACACTGTCCAGGATCAAAGGAAGGTTTCTTCTTTCGAGCTACCCTTCTCAGGAGCTGCAGGAGTACACTCGTGCGAATGGGTGGATGACGGTATCCTTTGAGCAGCCTATTTCGGTAAATAAAGGATCGACGGGGAGAAAGAAAATTGAGGTAATGACCGCAAATTATGCTATATAACATCCCTATGTCCCCGGGCTTTTCCGGGGGCATTTATCCTTGAGGATAGTAATGGTCAACCCACCCTCCCAAAATTTGAATATCGTCTGCCTGCAGATCGCTGTTTGGGTTAAGGTGGCCTATCCATTTGCCATCTCTCTTAGTGATGGTTCCATGATAATAATGGTCAATTAGCACCTGCCAATGGCTTCCATTTGGATGGGGGTCGGTGAGAAACACCTTTAACTTCTCGCCAGCTAGGTTCCCGGTGAATTCAATCTTCCTCATATGCGCCTTCTATATAATATCGCCAGGCGGCGTCCAGAATAGCCTCATATTTGGAGCGTTCTTCATCCGGGATATGCTCGGGACGGAATATCCATAGTGTATATTTCCAAATCGATGGGTAATCCTCGGCTCTTTCATCTTCTGGGATAACCTGCTCATACTTCTTTACTACGCCGACAGGCTCTTTCCAATCGGGACCGCCTTTACCTTCAAGAACAATTCTGATAAGGCATAAGGGGTAATGTAAATGGACGATGAGCGTATTATAGCCATCGACATCAACGGTTGGATCACCGGGATCCAGAAACTTATTTTTAAACCATTCCATAATATTGATTTTTAACACAAAACTAATATAGTTAGCATTAGTAAACTAAATTATTTGGCAAATCTGACCGCAGTTCCTTATTTTTGATGTGAGAAAACCGATTTTATATGGCTACCATTCGAGATACAGCAGGAACTGACCCTCGTTATAAGGACGTAGAATTCTTCTTAAAATCTGGTCGCATAAAGACTTTCCTTGACATCTTTCGGACAATTCCGCGAACAGTGGTAGCCACCGATTTAGGGATGAAAACTGATAGATTCGCAGATGCGCTTAATGATGAGAGTGTATTCTCGCTCTGGCATTACAGGCTGATGGCTAAGTGGATGCAAATTGAAATCGAAGAATTCATGGCCCTTGTCTTTGACCATTATTTAATGATAGAGCTTGGGGGAAAGGTTGATGTAAAAAAATTGACCCTATATGACGCAAAGCATCGAGGTTCGATAGATTATTTTCAACATGAGCCTGGCAAGAAAGATCAGGTTAAGAGATAGGTAGCGCTTGGAATTACTTTAAGGACGGATCCAATTCCTCACAATAGAAACACCCATCCCGGTAAGAAATAAGCAGTCTACTACTTGTCAATAATCGAGCAAGCCGCTCAGGGGGTAAATCGAGTCCAATGTCACCATATCCAATAATTTTCTCGCAGGGTCCATTGAAAGGGGACTCGTATTGAACCTTTGCGCCATAGTGATGAGCGATTTCTTCCATTACCTGGCGGGCAGTCCTATCATGGCAATGGACGAAGGGGCCCCATTTATGCCCAAACATCAGAAGGAAGAGAAGGTATTTCATTTGAGTGTCTTGAAAATGAACCCTCTTAGAAAAGAAGGGGCCCAAACGTTCGTCATCCCTGTTAGGAAGATGACGAGTTTATTGCTTCATGCTAATATACAAAGTTTTTTTAATTACTGTCCTCTATAGTAGTACAAAAATTATGAGCCATTATTTGACCTTTCGCGGATGGATACAGGCAGGGACAAAAAACTCTTACTTCACTTCGGCAAGGTCTTAAAACGGCTGCGCAAGGAGCGGGAGTGGAGTTTAAGGAACCTGGCGGCAGAAGCAGGACTGGAACCGAGCTACATAGATAAGCTGGAAAAGGCCCAATCGAACCCGTCTTTCCTGGCAATAATCCTCCTCGCTGAAGCCTTCGATATCAGCCCCATTGAATTTTTCCCGCCGGACCTTCACCCTCCAAAAGAAAACCCCACCAAAAAAAGGTGAGGTTTCCGCCGTTAGCTATAACGGATGATTGAGAGAACAAGCCTCGTTCATTATTTTTTCCCTCTGAATGGCGCCAGCATTTCGGCAGGATCAACTTCAAGAGCATTGGCAAGGGTTATTATCATGGTAAGCATCGGATTCGCAATACCTTTCTCTATTCGGTGAATGGTGCTATGATCAATGTCGGCTATATGTGCGAGGTCACGAAGGCTCAAACCTTTCGCCATTCGAATTTTTTCCAAGTTTTCGCCAAATTGTTGAATAATTTGCTGGGAATCTGCACCTTCCATTACGGCAAGATGAACGAAACCATAGAAAATTTTGTATGCGTATACGCCTACATGGTATAAATAAATTACTTATCTTCACATCCAAGGATAAGGTTTAAAGGCTAAGGGAACTCTGATTATAGCACTCCTACAGGCGCAGGAGCCAAGGTAAGTGCCAAGAATGCAAAACGTGGAATAAGCCGCTCTCACAGGGGCGGCTTTTTAATCTATCAAAATGGTGGTGGATCCCCTGCAATACTTAATTCTTCGTGAAATGTCGGGTACCATTTCAAAGGCAGAATTGGATGAACTGGAAGCCTTGAAAATGTTATACCCGGGGCTCTCTTCTCAAATTTATAACACGGTAGATCCAATCTATCTTCTCGATAGGCCAGGTGATTCGCAGGCTGTAGAGAAACTGAAGGCGATAATAAAAAAGATACGACAGTTTTGACGCTATATTTGTGATATACTCCTCTTTCCCAAAACCTAATTTTTGGTAAGGTTCTCGTAGCCACCTTTCCAGGTGAGTGGCCCTGGCCGCAACAGGACAGGGCCCTATTTTTCGGCAGCTGGAAGGAAGGAAGGCGAATTCTCGATAATCCTCTTTTTATACACTTCCTTCACAACTTTGGCATATTTCTCTGTCATGTACTTACTGCCATGACCATACAGTTCTCGCAGCTCATCCAGCTCCATGCCGGCAAGGATCTTGTCGTCCCCACCAGTACGCTTCATTGCATACTGGTGTTTGTCGATGCCGAGCTTCTCCTTTATCAAACTCTTCCATAGCTTCGTTACCGTATCACGTTTTATACGGGTCGGGGAGGGGCTAAAGTATTCGGGCCTTGCGGCTCCAATCACGCCACCAGTAGAAGACCCACCTCCTCTATTACCCTTGCCGGAAACAAAGGGGCTCCCGAAAACATAATAGTCCTGGGAATATTCCTCCAGGTTCATTTCACGCAGGAAAGGGAGTAAGTGGTTGTTTATTGGAATGTATCGTATCTTTTTGACCTTCGAGTTTTCTTCTTCCAGGATGGGAATGATTTTGATCTCTGGTTTAGTGAGGTCGATATCGCGGATCTTTAAGGAAAGGATCTCTTTGGGGCGAATGCCGGTGTGATAGAGTACCATCAGGTATACGAAAAATTTGTAGTGATTAATAACGAGAAATTCGTACAGGTCCTTCTTTTCCTTTTCGGTCAGTGGGACATACTTTTCCGTCTCAGCCACCGGCAAGGGCTTTATCTTATGCGCTGGGTTATACTCCAGAACTTCCCATTCGATGAGATACTCGCATAGGGCATGTAGGTATGTGAGATTTTTATTATGAGCAGCATTTGTCCAGACCTGCCTGCCCTTCGGAATATTTTTCGAGGTAAGACAGCAATCCAGCAGGAGCTTGACATGCTGCCGCCGAAAGTCTTTAGCTGTAACATCATGAAGAGACAAGGACCGGGCGGCTCTCTTCAAATCATTCACCGTCGTTCTGTAAGCTCTGATGGTGGCCGAGGATGCCTTATAGCTCTTAAGGGCAAATTCCAGCGCGCCAATGAAAGACAGCTTCTCCAGAGCGGTGACGGCAGATGAAGGTGAAGGGTCATCCGTGAGCCCCCAGGGATTCCAGCCGGTTTCAAGTTTCTTGAGCCAGGTTTTGGCAAGGGCCAAGCCTGCCTTTCGCCTCTCGTCTGTGTCATGATAGTAGTTAATGCCGGAACGAAATTGTTTGGAGATGGTCTGATTTGTGACCGGGTTAGTGATGTCAAAATAGACAAACCAGGGCTTTGTGACGTCGCCTTTATAGTCACAAAGCCTGGGTTCCGTGTACGTTACTGCTGGCATATTCATCGATGTTTAGCAAAAACTCTATTTGAGTTTTTATTTGAGTTTTACATCGACGTCTCCGCAATGCCTTGTCAGTACTGTATTTCAATAAAACTGAGCGGAGAGAGAGGGATTCGAACCCCCGCAACTTAATTTTATCTTTCGTTTGACTAACAAGACTTTACAGAACCGTCAATTTATAATATGTGCCTTTCCGTTTGAGTTTATTTGAGTTTTTATTTGAGGTTTTCGATGGAGGTAATCCTCCGCTTTCTCACCATTCTTTTTTGGTTTCAAAAGAGGCCCGCACCTGAGTTAGAAAAGTTTCGAAGAAGGCTTCCAGATCTCTTTTAGCTCTCTCAGATTTTAGCTTCCTGTGAGAATTCCAGATTCCCAAGTAACTGCCATCTAATGTGTTGTTCGATACTAGCTCAAGGTATTGCAGATGCCCTGTCGACGTACACGTCAGCTTAAATGAGGGTGCCTGAATCCTTATCTTTTCATCTTTAAATTCAAAATTGATGGTATAGTCGATATTAAAAAGATGCAGGGCATTTCTCCCAATTGCATCTACGGCAAATCCATTTAGCGTAACGGATTCATCCTGGACTTCGCTAATGACATTCTTAGGGTTTACAAACTTCTTTTGGGCATACAGCAAGACTGATTTATATAGGTCGGCCTTTTTCTGTCCAGGAATAGAAATAATTAGATAGTCATTTGAACTGTCAGATGCATCCCTGAAGCCTGAAGGAGTGAGAACAAAGGAGGGCGTTGTTCGAGGCGTGGTCTGCCCAGGGGCCGAAGCTACAAGACAGAAGGTCGATATAAATAACAAAACCTTCATGTTCTTTAATCGGAGGTTTTTAAAAGTCATTTGCATGATAAATTTCATATATAGGTATAAATACCTATTTTTTATATCGCGTATTGCCTGTACTTCCGAATTTATTAATTTGCTCATCCCTTCTACCTCTTCCATGAAAATCACCCACTTCTAGTTTTACTCCTGTTGCACTAATCATCATTGTTTCACCCTTAAACCACACTTCATCGGTATGGATACTCCCTGCCTGACCTGTACTAATCGATGCATTGCGTTTCAGAGACTCGGATCCTTTCATCCTATTTATTGTCGTCATCCCCAGAAGAACCGTTTCTTCCAGCTGTTAGCAGCGCCAGATCGGCCATTATTTTCTCAGAGTCTACTGATAAAGTTTCTATCCCCGCCAATGCCTCGTTTAAATTAGTTTCGATCTTGGCCTGGCTCTCCTGCCGGGCCATATTTTTTTCGATGTTTTTTAAGATTTCGGTCTGTGCAGCAAAAGCCTTTGCTTGATCGCGGTAAGCCTCTGCCATCAATGTGAGGACCTTCTTCAACTCACTATTTCCGACTCCCTCATCATCAGTATCATTTTGTTCTATTCCCTCGTACGCAGCTAACAAATCCTTTCGACTAATTCCAAGGATTGCGCCCAACTCCTGCAACCTCGGCCACTTTGGGATTCTCCTTCCATCCTCATAAAATGCATAGGCTCTTTGAGTTATACCCAATTTGTCGCCCACGTCTTGTTGAGACATTTTCTTTTCTAATCGGGCCCTTTTCAATATTTCAGAAACTTGATTCAAATCAATAAAGTTCTAAACAAGAAATAAATGCTACTAAAAGTTTGGATGTTAGAAGCGTTTGCTACTATATTTGTTTCATAATCGTTACACGAAACGAATATACAAATGAAAGTTAAGCAAAAGATATTGGACGTCATAGATAACCCGATTATTCGGACTTCAATTGCTGGCGAACTGCGTGTTGGCGAACAGACTGTCGCTATTCATATGCGCCGCAATGCTTCCAATGGACGAATGACAAAAATGGATTTTTTACAGGCTATCAGTAGGGTGGCTAGTGTAGGAGTGGATGAGATCTTAGAAGAAGAGGGTGAAACGACCATTGAAGGTATTTAAACCCCCAAAGGGCACAAAGATAGGGGAGTGCCAGATTCCACCCAAATACAACTATTGCATATAACCGATTTTAACTGATGGATAGCAAACAAGAGTTTCGACGTCTCCGCAACGTCCTCCAGAAGGGTCTCCAGCAGCTGGATGTTCTCGAAAAAGCATACGAGGAACGGACAGCGCTGGCCCCTAAAGGAAAGAAGAGAAAGTTTTCCCTGCGGCAGGAGCTGGAGCACAATGCGGAATTGGGGATATGGCGCAAACCCACAGGTCTCATAAAATCTAAACATAAGTAAGATGTACAACGAACTATCTACTGCCGAAACGATCACCCACCACTTTGTGGATGATGCTGTGCCTGCTTACGAGGCAATGGAGAGCTTTCGCCGGCACTTTCCCCTGACGAATCCCCAAGTTTCAAACGACGGTCGATCGATGACCTATCAGGCGACAGCCACCCGGGATTCGCGGTTGTGTACAGCACATGCCATGGAACTGATCGACACCCTTCAGCTGCCACTTCAACCGATCATCCTGGACAACAAGGTCTGGATCCTATATACCGGCAAGTAGGTTAACTGATGAGCCCTCTATGGGCGAAACCGGGCGCGGAATAAAATAGTACCTGCTGAATGCGCTCAGGTCTTAACCAACGAGTAATGAGCAACGACCGCATATACACCGATGTTCCGAACTGTGCCTTCCACAAGATCCTCCGGCAGTATGCCATTGAGATCGGCCGGCCCATTCTGACGATTCAGCAGCAGCGGATCATGCTTATCAATTATTCCTTTTTCGCTATAACCTTAAACTAAAATGAAGAAACTCATGAAAATCGCTCGAATTGGCACCTGGTTCTGTGCCGCCCTTTTTTGCAGCGCGATCTGGGGATGGGTAATTTCCCGGCAGATGAGGTTCGCCTTCTTGGCAGGTGCGGCTGTAGCAGGTGCATGGCTCTTTTCCTATTGTTTTAAACAATTCAAACGCATCGCCAATGGACCCCTTTAAACTCATTTTGAGCATCCTGGTTTTTGTTGCCCTTTACGTTGGGTATCAGTGGGGCAAGACCCGTGATGAGCGTCGCCGAGCCCGTGAGAGGAGGATGTTCTGGGAGCGGGAGGAGGCGAAACTGCCGAAGGCAAATAGAAAATAGAAAATCTTTTGATATAAAACATATCGCAAGGTTACTCGTGACGGTCTTTTGTGGCGTGGCTTTCCTGATGGTCATCAACCTTATGACCGGTTGCCGGAAGGAGCTGCCCGTAGAGTCGCCGGCAACGCCGACGCCGAAGCAGAAATGCAGCTGCCGGCCGATGCCCCAGGTAGATACTACGCATGCATCCACGTTAGACCCAGGAACCTGATTAGCGTCCTTGGACGCTTCTGGGGTTGATTCGCACCCTCTCACCTGGCGGCTGGAGATGGGAAGCGGTCCCCACCTCTTTAATCTGTCCGGGCAGTCTCCCGAAGAGTTCTTTACAATCTTCCGTCTTTGACGGAAAAATCTCAAACAGGGCCGGCTCCATACTGCCGGCCAAATGGGGAAGTAGTTCAGCGGTAGAACAGGCTCGCAACGCCTAGTCGGTGGTTCGAATCCATCCTTCTCCACGCTCTTAGGCGGGATATAAGCAGACCAGCGCAGCGGTGGCGAGGCTGGCATACCGCGGAAGACCACCCCAGCCGATGGCAGGCTGACGATCGGGAAAGACCGGGTGACTCTTAGGAATACCAGCTAAGTGAAAGGGATGCGCGCTATCAGACCCGCGCGGGCAGGGTAGCAACGAAAAGGGTTCGACTCCCGGCATCCCTCAAGTAGAATTATTCTACAGTTTAGGGTTTAGGGGTTATTGGCGGGATGTTTCTACGTCCCGCACCTTTTAATAGTTCTTTGAATCAACATAATTGCGGGTGGCGGAATAAGACGCTAACCAGGTGGGCTAACAGGTAACAGACGACAAAGCGCGACAAGTCCGGAAACTAACCACCATGCAGGTATGAGACAATCCTGCCCCGCAAACATATTTTTTTTGATATGTCAACTGATGCCCTACGACCTGATCCCAGGCAGGGGGCCATTCTCAGGTCCATAATAGGATATTGGATTTTAGCACCCTCCGGCTGGTCTCAGCTGGAGGACCATTTTAAAAAATTTTTTATGAATACTTACAGAGAACGTGTACAGGCTCTTATTGAAACCCTTCAGGCTTGCTATGACGAGGCAGGGGTGTTAAGGGATTACTCAGACGGGGAATCTATGAAAGCGCCTTTTAATAATGCCAGGCGTTTGCTGGTGGACGTGTGGAGTCCTCTCCAATCACTAGATAACCGCCTGCCTGACGATGTAGCTGCAATGAACACGAAGGGCTGCGGTTTGGTCAAGGAATCTAAGTAAACCTGCCGGGAGGAATAGCCCGGTTCTATATATATGCGTGATATTTTCGGCGACGAACGTGACCAACTGGAACGCGACAACTGGGCCGCTGCCTTACAAGGCTGTGGTCCCGGCGATGAAGAAGACGACGAGACGGAAGACGTAGTAGACGAAGCGTAGCATCCAATGGGTTATGAGAAGTAAAAGGGCCGGGTGTTGAGCCCCGGCCCCTTTGTAAAACAATTCAATCACAAACGATATGAGCACAAATGTAATGAATTCGCAAAACAGTATCATGCAGGTTCTCAAAGACACGGCGCCGGCTGCCATTGCAGAGCTGGACTTCGTGCGTGACCGGTATGTCCAGAACTATAACGCCTGCCACCGGGAAAAGGTGGGCGAGTTGATGTATCACCGCAACGTGATCCACTTTAAGCAGATCCTCGCCGGCAGCGACAAGCTGCGGGCATGCGATCCTTTCAGCCTATACGCTGTATTTGCAACAGCTGCTGTCAACGGGTACAGCCTGGATCCGCAGGACGACGAAGTATACATTGTTCCAAGAGACGGTAAGGCGGTCCTCCAGCGTCAGGCAGGAGCCTATGTCCGCAAGCTGAAACGCTCCGGGCAGATCCTCGATGCCAACAAGCCCGTCCTGGTCTATCAGGGGGATACCTACCAGGTGCAGAACGGCAGGGTCATTCTCCATGTCGAGAACTTCCAGAGTGACATAATTGTCGCCGGTTATATCAGGTTCGAGCTGGACAGCACCGGTCGCGACTTATATGCTACCTATCGCAGGTCTGACTGGGAGAGCTGGCGCGAGAAGTCGCAGATGAAGGATGGCCCGAATTGGAACCACCGGGGCGCTGGCCAACCGCAGCCCGAGTTCCTGAAGACAAAGATCACGTTACATGCATGTAAGGCGAAGCATTGGGCTATCGGCACTACTCCTGCCAATGTAGAACAGTTTACCGACATAGAGGTGGATGTCGACGACAGCCAACCGGTGGATCGCGCACATGCCTTACAGGCCCACCCCATCGGGCAGGCGACGCGGCCTTTCCAGACGGCCCAACAGATTCCGAGCACTTCTAATCCACAGGTAGGTCCTTCGCCAGGAGGAGTAGCTGCAGGAGCATCTGCCAACGGCTTCGCACAAGAATCCCAGAGCAGCGGCAAAGGCTCCGTATCATTCGAAGACCCTGAAGTATCATTTTAATCACCCGTTAAATACATGAATTTGGAACCGAACAATACCATGACGCCGGCAGCGCAGACGGAAGACAGAGACGCGATCGTCTTCCAGGAGAGCCTGACCATCTTCCAGGAAGCTCCCGGTATCTTGAAGGCGAACAAACTGTCCGTATCTAATGCCAAGGCCTATGCGCAGCGGCTGTTAGATGAATATACAGCTGGCGGTAACCAGTGGTCCGCCGAACTGGATGACAAGGCAAAGAATTTCCTTATCAAGGTGGGCACGACCGTCAAGTCGATGTATGAGAAGCGTTCGCCCTTCACCCAGCTCGCCACCGCCCTCTCGAAGCAGTTCACCTCACTGGAAGCAGAGCTCGACGTTGCCGCAAAAACTCCCAATGTCTTCAACCAGATCCAGGGATTACGCAATGGGTGGGCGAAATGGCTGATTGAAGAGGCGGAGCGTAAGCGTGTGGAGGCGGAGAAGCTGGCAGCCATCGAGAAAGAGAGGGCTCAGTTGACCGGGTGGATTCTCCAGAAGATCGGGGAACTACTGACCGACTACCTTTTCAAGAAGAAGCAGGCATGGACCAACAACTTCAATTCCATCATCCTGGAGGGATTCGAGCAGAGTGCTATGAATCTAAGAAACGCCCCGGTCGCCTTTGACCGTTCCAAACTCGGTGCTATACTTCGGTATGAGATGCCATACTATCCACTTACGGAGGAGCAGCGCAATACCACCAGGATCAAGGCTCATGACGACTATGATTTCGGCGCCTGGATCGCCCGGCACGACCAGGAGATGGAAGAGCTGAAGCAGAGCCTTATCGACCGGCTGCCGGCGAAGAAGCAAGAACTGGAGGAGGCAGCAGCCCGGGAAAGGGAGCGTCTGGCGGAGGCGGAGCGCCAGCGGATCGCCGAAGAGAAGCGGCAGGAAGAGGACCGAATAGCGCGTGAGGCAGAGCAGGCCAGGCAGGCGGAGATAGCCAAAGCCAATGCAGAGGAAAAAAAGCGTCTGGAGGAAGAAGCTCGCATCGCCCGCGAGGCGGAGCAGGCCAGACAGGCGGAGGCTGAGCGGCAGCGGCAGGAGGAAAAGGCCCGTCTCCAGCAGTTGGAGCAGGAACGCCAGCGCCAAGAACAGGAGCGTCTGCAGCAGGAGAAGGAAGCGGCTGATCGCATCCAGCAGGAGAAGGAAGCGGCTGATCGCAAGAGCCGTGAGGCAGCTGAACTGGCGACTTCCGCAATGACTGCTAAGACCCTGTTTGATCAGGCCGCGTCCGCCTCTATGTTCGAATCGGCGCCGGACGCACGGCAGGGATACGAGATCATTGTCACCAACCCCGCCGGATGGGTGGAGATCTTCCAGTTCTGGTACCAGCGTAAAGGCGTGAAGATGGCGGTCGACAAGATGGGGTCGGTGAAGCTGGATTCAATGAAAACCTTCGCCGAGGCCGCCACAAAGGATACTCCCAAACAGAAGGGCGAGCGGATTGACAGCAAGTTCCTGCGGTACGATCTGGACGTCCGGGCAATCAATAAGAAAGACAAAAAGGAGGGCGAGTAATGGCAAAGATCTCCGATGCGCAATTCGAACTGCCGGCAGACTACTTGACGAAAAATCTCCGCAAGGGAATCAGGGTCACTACCTGCGAACAGATGCTTGAACTGGCAAAGAAAGGAGAGTCCGTATGGGTATCCATCTGGAGAAGTACAAAGCCTTCAGCTTTTATGGTCAAATGGCAAGCCGACATCCTAGTCACATTTCTGCGTAAAAATGAGGTATATACCGTCATAAAGCATGATCATGAGTGAGTTCAAAGACCCCTACTACGGCCGGCCGGAGATCAGCAACAGCGATCTCAGTGAGCTCAAACGGTTCTGGGAGCCGGAGGTCCTGCGCCACGACAAGGAGGCTGCCTACCGGTTCGGTACCCTAATCGACTGCATGATCACCGAGCCGGAGAAGATCAACTTCTTCAAGTTCACCTGCGCGGGCAACCAATACACCCGGGATGAATTCGAGAGGGCGGAGGAGATGAAGAAGGCATTCTATCGGGTTCCCTTCTGCAAGCTCCTGGCCCAGCATTCCGAATTTCAGAAGGTCAGTATCCGCCATGGCTTTATGATCACTTTTGGAGGTGTCAGATTCCGCCTCAATGTCCGATGTAAATGGGACCTCTTCGCCATGCCAAAGCTGGGTCTGAGCGGCGATATCAAGAGCACGACCGCGGAGACGCAGAAGCAGTTCGAAGAGGCCTGCCACTATTTCGAGTATTTCCGGCAACGGGCCTGGTACATGGACATCGAAGACGTGAACAATGACATGCTCATCGGGATCAGCAAGAAGAACTATCGCGTTTTCCAGGTGCCGATCACCCGGGGAGATGCCAGATATAGAGAGGGGAGAGCGCAGTACGAGGATCTATCTTTTAAATACGCCTATATGTTCGGCCACCTCGCGGCTTAACCTATGGCAACAAAAACGGATTAATTATGGCCTATCTGACAAAAGACATTTACAGCCACTGCAATCCGGGCAAACGATACGGATATCAGGGACAAGAAGTCAATGTGATCAGCGATCATGGAGGCATTTTCATTGTTAGACCCTTGGACGGATCCACTGGGTTCCACGTCATGCGCGATGAACTTACCGACATGCCATTTAAAAAAGGGGATTCGCAGCCGGCTTCTGTTGATCAGATTGCAACGGAGCAGAAGCAGGCTGCACCCATCCGCCCGTCGGCGCGGGGCAAGGCCGGTCCCAGCCCGGTTCTTCCATCAAACACAGCACAAGGATCGCTCTTTTGACACAATTACCAATATACCAGTATGACCTATAACCAAAAATTGATCGTCTCAAAACTTTTCGAAGGTTGCACCATAGCGGCAATGGGTCCCGGGCAAATAAGGCTACGGGATCCGCAGGGGGCTCCAGTCCTCAAAATCACCGACCGTACTTTCTACTGGTTGAACCGCAACCTTCTCCGTCAACATAAAGGACTCTTCCTTTTAAACAAAAGCAAAATGCGGCAGTTCCATGGGAACAGTTTCGTGAAAAGGCTATACAAAGGGCTGGCCGCCGTGTCGGGCGCGGAAAATCCGCTTCCTCGGTTAAAACTCAGTAGATCCTCTTCCACCAATATGCCAACCCTCTTCTAACCCATTAAAAATGAGCTACGCCGATTATGGTCTCGACACCGTTTCGAAATCCAAGGATGCTGACGAGAGGGTTCGTTCCTGGTGCTGCCTATGGTGCAACCGGGAAGTTAGGGGCGGGTTTAGTATGTGCTTTTCAAACTGGGTCATCTGTCACTTATGCGTCGCATCTGCCCATGATCCGGCAAATGCAGATCGCTGGATGCAAGCCGATGAATGTTTCATGTGCCGAAGAAAGGCCGTCTCAAGCCTGCGAAACCACTCCAGCTGGGCAACTGATATGTATATCTGCCAAGGTTGCCTGCAGTGGGCCAACGATGTTTTATCACCTAAAAAATCAAATACTTCCATGCTAAAGGATCTCCCGCTCGATGACATCGAGCAGCTAAAGAATTATCGGGACACGGAGCCCGTTACGGAAACCGACCCGGACGTTATCGAACTATCCGAAAATATTAAAAAGTTCGAGGTATTACAGCCTATCCTCGTCCGGCCTAAAAGGGGGCAGGCAGGTAAATACCAGCTGATCTTCGGCCATCGCCGGCATGTTGCTGCGAAGCTTGCCGGCCTGATGGTGATCCCCTGCAATATCAAGGATGTACCGGATGAAGATATCCTGGAGATCCAGGTAACGGAAAACCTGCAGCGCAAGGACTGTCACCCCATGGATGAGGCGATCGCCTTCCGGGCCCTAATGAAGGAAAAGGCATACAGCATTGAAGGTATTGCCAACAGGTTTGCCAAAAAGGGCGATTACGTGGCCCTTCGCCTCAAGCTAAATGATCTCATCCAAGACCTGCAGGCGCGGTTTAAAAAGAACGAAATGCCGCTGTCGCATGCGTTTATCCTTTGCCGTCTCAGACAAGAGGATCAGAAGGAGGTCGCTACTAAAAATTGGGCCATGCGGTCAGTCAGCGATCTTCAACAATACATCAATGGCAATATTATTCGACAGCTATCGTCCGCTCCTTTTAAAAGGGATGATGATACCCTCCATCCGACAGCTGGCCCATGCACGACCTGTAAAAAAAGGTCCGGCTGTAACCAGCTGCTCTTCGCTGACATCAAGGAGGATGATCGCTGTTTCGATAAGGCCTGTTACCAGGTGAAGCTCGATGTATTCTTCCTTCGTCAGCTGAGGGACATAATAGAGACCAAGCCCAACGTTCACTTAGTGCAGGCGGGTTCGGAAAAACTATCGAAAGAGGTCAGCACACTCCTTCGACAAATGAATGTCCCCATTCTGGACAATGGTAAATACCAGCGGTCTGCTGGTTACGGGAAATTTAAGAAGCAGGCAAAGGGTTTTTTCTTGGATGGGCCGCTGAGGGGGAAGGTAGAGACCATCTATGTCCAGGGATCCGAGAAGAAGATCGTCAAGGACGGCAAGCCGGCGCAGCGCACTTTGAAGGAGGTGGAAGCGGAGATTGACGGCATAGAGCAGCGCCAGCAACGTGCCCTTGAGCTGGATGCACAAAAAACCTGGCAGGAAGTATCTGACCTCCTTGAGGATCTTGGCAACATGCCCGATATCCCCTGGGAAAATCCTCTTACCCAAGAGGAGCTCAACGCTTGCGCAGCAGCGCTATTGGAATCGCTGACTTCTTCAGACTATGAGGAGGAGGCTTTTAAGACGGTGGGTATTACAGACTATTTCTTCCTGGATCTGGAGGAGGCAGAGCGCATACCAAAAGTAACCATGCCCCAGCTGCTGCGGTTGCTCAGGCTCTTTATGCTTTCAAAGCTGAATGCTGGGATGTCTGCCATGGTGTCTACTGGTCCATTCATGCTTATGCCGGTCCTGAAATCTCCCAAATATCTCAAGGAAAAGGTCGAGCAGATCGAGGCCGTCCAAAACGAAGAAGTTGCTGGCAGGATCGCCCGGGCGCAGAAGCGCCTGGTCAAACTGCGGGAAGAAAAGAAGGAGCTGGAGGCGAAGGCGCCCCTAAAAAAGAGTCAGCCGAAGAAACGCGGGCATAGCAAAGCCAAGCCGGGAAATGGTCTCGCTCAGCTGCTGGATGACACGGAAGAAGGGGACACGGATGATGATGAATAATTGACCTTTTACGTCAACAAATAGGAGTCCGACGCTAATATCTTAACCTTAAATGCTATATGCCAAAAGCGATCTTAACAAAGAGGAACCAGGCCTTTATTAGGGCGAACTGCCTCACTTTGAGCTGCAGGGAGCTGGCGGACCACATTGGCTGCAGCAGGACTCCCGTTAGCCGATACCTGAAGAAGGAAGGGCTGACACCTCCGCCGGGTGTTATTGAGCAATTTCGTGTCCGCGGTCTCACGGGCAGGACAACGTCGGACTCGAGGACTGACAAGGTCCTCCTGCGGAACTATCTTGCTATCCCCCCGCAGCGACTGGCCGAAATGGTAGGGCGCAGTGAAACCTTTGTAAAAACCCGTCTCCGCCAGCTGGGGCTGGTGATCCCCGCGGAAATTGTTGAAAAGCGTAAGGCGGAGTCCAGGATCCAGGTAGGCCAGCAGCCATTCAATAAGGGGCGCCGGCAGTCCGAATACATGAGTAAGAAGGCTATCGCGAAGACGAAGAAGACGCGGTTTAAAAAAGGCCACCTGCCGAAGAACACCAAAGCGGATGGCGTCATTACCCTCCGTACGGACAATAGGGGAGTCCAATACAAATGGATCCGGGTCTCTCTCGGTATCTGGATTCCCCTTCATCGGCACGTATGGGAGACCACTAATGGCCCCATTCCAAAAGCTAAGAAACTTGTATTCAAGGACGGGGACACGATGAACTGCGCATTATCCAATTTGGAGCTCCTTAGTGCGGGAGATCTCATGAAGCGAAACAGCATCCATAACTATCCGGAGCCGATCGCCAAGGCTGTACAGCTCCGCGGTGCACTGAACCGGCAAATTAATAAACATCTCAAACGACTGAAAAATGAAAAATAAGATCAGTGATCTGCGCGACCATATGTTCGCCCAGCTGGAGAGGCTGGGAGATGAGGACCTGTCTGAGGAGGATCTGAAAAAAGAGATATCCAGGGCCCAGGCAATTTCTGAGGTGGGTAAAGTAATCGTGGAATCCGCCAAGACGGAGGTATTGTATGCCAAGCTAACGGGTAAACGGCGTGACGAGGCTACAAAGTTCCTGGAAGAAGGCGAAGAAAAAAGGCCCTCCATTGTCCGGCCCGCAGCTGCATACAGCAACAAGTCTAACGCGCTGCCTGACTCAGGCGAAGAGTAAGGTCTTCCATTAAGTAACCCATTATTCACAATAAAAGCTACGACAATGAAACTGACGTACTTCTCACAACAGACGCTGCCCAAAGAAGCAGCTGGCAGTAAGAGACTGCCCAAAGTCTCCTTTGCAAAGTCCGGCGTGATCACCTTCAACAAAGAGGCCGTGAAATTGCTTGGCCTGAAGCCTGGAGACAAGGTGACCCTCGCACAGGATCCCGACGAACCGATTAACTGGTATTTCTTTAAGGACCTGCAGCACGGCTTTGACCTTCGGTCAGCCTATAAAAACTTGGGCGTACAATTCAACCACATCGAGCTTACGCGCACGTTCCTGGATGCGATTGGTAAGGAGATCGGTGTCACCCACAAGTTCAAGATCGGAGGGGAGCCTACCATCATGAAGGGCGACAAATCACAAACAAAGTATTGGGGCATCCTGGTCAATTAAGCATGGATATGACGATCAACGAATCAAAGTTAGGCTTTGAAGTTTCCTTCCCATTCGATACCCGGAAGAATGACGCTGTTAGGGAAATACACGGCTCCTGGTGGAATGAAACGAAGAAGTGCTGGGTTGTACCCCGCCGGAAGCAGGGGGAGCTTAAACGCCTGCAGGCCCGGTTTAATAAAGGGCATAAAGACGTCGGGCTGCTCCCATCTCAGGTGGGCTTTGAAGTGGAAGCATGCGTGGCCGATAAGACCCTTCCAAAGCTCAGCATCGAGATCCCGCTGAAGAGAGCTCTCCGGGAATATCAGGCAGATGGGGTGGCCTATGGCATTGAAAAGAAGCGCACCCTCATCGGCGATCAGCAGGGGCTTGGAAAGACGATCCAGGCAATCGCCATGGTTGTCGCCCAGAAGGCCTTTCCCTGCCTGGTGATCTGCAAAAGCTCCCTCGTACTGAACTGGGAAAAGGAGATCAAGGACTGGACGCACGAGAAGCCCATGGTTTTCCGAGACAGTGTAAAACGCAGCTGGCCGGTATTCTTCCAGTCCCATTTCTGCCAGTTTGGTATCGTGTCGTACGACTCCCTTAAAAAGTACTTCGTTACTGGCTTTAAGGAGCCGGGCGAGGACGAGGTATTCATGGTGAAGCACATCATGTACCGTTCGGAGATCAGCCTCTTTAAGTCCGTGATCGTGGATGAAAGCCACTACATCAAAGACGAGAAGGTCCTGCGTACCAAGCTGACCGTAGGCCTTTGCCTGCGCCGGCAGAGTGTGTATCTCTTGTCCGGGACCCCTGTTCTTAATGCTCCGGAAGAGCTGTATCCTCAGCTGGTCGCCCTGGGTATCGCCAATCACTTTGGTTCCAAGGCTAATTTCAAAGCGCTATACGGCAAGAACAATCCCCGGCAGAAGGAGGCACTCCCTTACCTCAACTACCTGCTGCACAGGCATGGTTATTACCGCCGGCTCAAGAGCGAGGTGGCCACCGATATACCGCCGAAGACCCGGCAGGTGATCTTATGTGAGATCGACAATCGGGAGGAGTACGACTTGGCTGAGAAGAACTTCAGGAAGTTTCTTGAAGAGCGGCTGATGATGACCGGGGGGCAGATCGACCGGGCGCTACGTGCGGAGGCCCTGGTACAAATGATGCGTCTGCGGGAGATCTCCGCCCGGGGCAAGCTGAAGGACGCTTATCAGTGGATTGATGATCTCCTTGAGCAGGGCGAGAAGGTGGTCATCTTCGGCCACCATAAGGAGATCACCCGGGCCTTGGCGCAATATCGTCCTGATACTACCGTACGCCTGTGCGGATCCGCTGATAAGGAGACGCTGGACAGGCGCAAGCAAAAGTTCCAGACCGATCCCGCGATCCAGGCCTGTGTATGTTCCCTTCTGGCGGACTCTGAAGGTCATACCCTCACCGCGGCAAGCAACATCGGCCTTCTGGAGTTCCCCTGGCACTTCGGTAAAGCCGAGCAGGCTGAGGATCGCGTACATCGGATCGGCACCGTATACCCCGTCACTGCCTCCTACTTCCTGGGCTCCCGGACCATCGATCGGAAGATTTACAAGCTCATCATGTCCAAGAAAGATATCCATGACCTGGTCACCGGCACCGAGGAGGATGTTGAGAACCGCGTGGTCGATAACCTGATCAATTTATTTAACCAAAAAGATGAGGAGGACGAAGAATGACGCCTGATTATCTTCTGGGGCTGCTCGTCAAGAGCAACCGGGCCTTCCTGAAGGCTCAGCGGGAATATGCAGCCTGCCAAGGCGATCCGAAGCGGGATTTGCTGAAGCAAAGTCATCAGCAGGAAGTCCGCCGGCGCCGGGAGGACCTGGTTCGCCTGTTGGCGGTCATCCAGCGGATATTTCCAGTACCTGACGATTAAAGCCCCTGGCTTTCCGTCCATACTAACCACCCATTAAAAGCTAAATTCTCTCATGGCAGGTCGCAATATCAAAGAAGGACTCGATTATTTTAGGCTCGACGTAAATTATGGAACAGAGGATGCCGTGGAGCTGATAGACAGCGAATTCGGTCCCCCAGGTTTTAGGATCATTACAAAGCTCTTGCAGCGCATCTATGCAAAGAAGGGCTACTATATAGAATGGAATGAAAAGAGACGCATCCTGTTTGCCAGTGCGGTCAAAGAAAAGGCTTCGCTGGTCGACGAGGTAGTCGCCAGGTCTGTTAAATGGGGTCTCTTCAATGAGGCTGTATTTAACAAGTTTGGGATTCTCACGAGCGCGGACATTCAAATTAACTACTTAGATGCTGCGAAGCGGCGCGACAGGGTTGATATCATCCGTGAAATTTCACTCAGTAGCATTGCTGCATACGAAAATGCAAATTATGTCACCATCAATTCAATTTGTGTCAACATAAATGCACAGAGTAGAGTAGAGGAGAGTAAAGAAGAGAATAGTAGAGAAGAGGAAAGGAGTAATGGGGCGCCGCTGGCGCCAAGCGAGCCAAAAAAAAGGAATAAAGTCGAACGAAAGCCCTTTATTGCACCTACCGTCGCTGAAGTCAGGCAGTATTTCCTTTCCACCATCGGCCAGCCAGATCATCCTCGCCACTGGCCAGAGGACAAATGCCGCAACGAAGCCGATACTTTCTTCGATCATTATAAAACAAATGGCTGGGTACAGGGCAGAGGCAAGCCTATCAAGGACTGGCAGGCCGCCGTCCGTAACTGGATCCGGAATGGCATCAAGGGTGTTTTTGAAAAAGCTGGGCCGGCGAAAAAAGACGGTGCTCCTGTGTCGCACTCTCGACCTGCCGAGGCACCACCGGCCCTTAATGAACTGCAGACGGAATTGAACTACCTGTTTGAGCGGTGGACAGAAGATCCTGCCCAGGTCACGGTGATCAGCATCAAAGCCGACCATTACAACCTCCTGAAAAGCGCACACATGATCGCATTCAGCGAAGCAGAGGTCGGGAAGATTCGCGGACTGACGCAATCACACATGCTGCAGCACGGTCTGGAGGGGCCGATCGCAGAAACCCGGCTGATGAAGGCTTACGGGGTAATGGAATTTTTCAAACAACTTAAGGGACAAGAAAAGGAGGCTGTTTTCATACCATGAAAAGATACGAATACTACATAGGTATTGATACGGGCGTGGTGACCGGCTATGCGGAATGGCATAAACCCTCTCGCTCTTTGCTACGGGTTGAGGCAACCATGATCCACCGCGCCATGGAGCGAGTCAAACACCTGAAGGATTCCGGATTCGACTTCTTTGTGCGCCTGGAGGACGCCCGATTGCGGAAGTGGATCCCCCGTATGGAGACTGATTCGCGGGAGCGGGGTCGCCGCGAGGGTGCTGGTAGCGTCAAGCGTGACGCCAGTATCTGGGAAGATTACCTCACCGATCTGGGCATCCCTTTCGAGCTGGTTGCCCCCAAGTATAACAGGACAAAGGTGACGCATGACTATTTTGTCCGCCTCACCCGGTGGAACAAACCCACAAACGAACACGGCAGGGACGCAGCGACGCTCGTCTTCGGCCTTTAAAATCAATTTAATGAGCAAACACGAACCACTTGCCGAGATTAGAATATTCGCCCACCTGCGGGAGTACGGGACGTTTATCGCCCGGCATAAGTCTACAAAGAAGTCTTGTGACTCTCTGGTAGAGAAGGGCAAGGCTATCGCCGGCGACATGCGATTACAGAGGTGGGAGTACCTGTTGCCAGAAGAGTGGAAAAAGTCTGAGAAAAAAGCCCCTTACCTCCGCGCGGTCCAGCCTGATCCTCCCGAGGAGAAGATCAACCGTCCGCCCGCCTTGTACAGCAACCGCTCCCACGAGGAGCTTATTGACTACATTTTAAAAAGTTACTGATGATGGAGCTAACAGCCAGGCAGAAGGACTTTTTGGCGGCCGTCCACGCCCGAGAGAATATCTTTCTTACGGGGAAGGCCGGTACCGGCAAATCCTTCATTGTCCGGCAAGTCATCGATGACCTGAAGGAGGCGGGCCGTAAGGTCGTGGCAGTTGCCCCGACTGGGATCGCCGCCAACAACATTGACGGCCAGACGATCCACTCCATGTTCAGCGTTCCGCCGTTCGGCGTGATGGACTACAAGTGCTGCAATTTCTTAAAGCCCGGCATGCGGGAGGTCCTGCAGAAGGCGGACACTTTCGTGATTGACGAGGTGAGCATGCTGCGCCCGGATCTGCTGGATGCGATGAACTGGACTCTGGCCAAGAACGGGCTCCTGCGCCTCACGGATCGCCAGGTGATCTTCGTAGGTGACCTCAAGCAGCTGCCTCCTATTCTCAATGACAATACCCGCTCCGTCCTCTATCAGACGTATAACGGCCACACGTTCACCTACGCCCAGATCTACGAGCGGCTCAATGTCCGGACGATCGAGCTAGACGAAGTTCGCCGGCAGGATGATCCCGATTTCATCGAGGCCCTGAATGTTATCCGCGATGGCGGCAAGCATCCTTACTTCCGACAATTTGTCCACCATGAGCCCAAAGGAGTCGTTCTGGCGCCGCATAACGCTACGGCACAGGAATACAACGATGCCGGTCTCGAGGCCCAGGAAGGGAAGCTCTTGACCTTTTGTGCTACGATCTCAGGATCTGCCAAGCCCCAGGACTTCACCCTGGAGCAGGAGATCCGGATCAAGCATGGCTGCAAAGTCATGTACCTGGTGAACAGCGAGAACAACCCGCTGCGCAACGGCACCCTTGGTACGTTTGTCGTTCGTGATGACAATTTTTTCATCAAGGTCGGCGGCGTCGACTATGAGATGGAGAAGGTCACCCAGACCAAAAAGGAATATGTCTACAACAAGGAGAGTGATACGCTGGAGCTGGAGGAGCTGGGCAGCATTACACAATACCCGATCAAGCTCGCCTACGCCCTGAGCATCCATAAATCCCAGGGCCTGACCTTCGATGAGGTTACGTTAGATCTCCGGCGCCCCTGCTTCCAAAAAGAGCAATTGTACGTGGCTCTCAGTAGGGTAAGGACGCCAGAAGGTCTAAGGATCATTACTTCCTCTACTTCCTCAGCAAGTGGTAGATCAGGATAAGGATTTCAGCGATCAGCTTCCAATTGGTACTAAAAAACTTTTTCATTTTTAAAAAGGGGTGTTTATAAGGCCCCGTATTCTTAAATATTGAGGTCGAATAGGGAAAATCGATTTTTTACCCGATTCTCATGAAAAATATTTTCAAAATGGCCATCAACATCAAAAACTACACAACCGAGGTCGCGGCCTCTAAGAGCATCGAGGCAATCGAGAGGCTCCTGGTCGAATTCGGCGCTACGAACATCATGAAGGAATACGGCCCAGGCGGTCGGGTGATTCAGATATCCTTTATTATCGTCGTGGAGAACATGAGGCTCCCATTCCGCCTTCCCGCCAAGGTGAAGGAGGTTTACGTCTGGCTTAAAAAGAAGTTCCCCCAGCGCAAGGACGCGACGCTCCTGGAGCAGGCTGAGCGGGTGGTCTGGAAACAGCTATGGGACTGGGTGCATATTACCCTTTCAGGGATCCAGCTGGAGCAGCTGGAGACGCTGGAAGCTCTTTTTCCGTATTTATATGAGATCGAAAAGAATCAGACGTACTACCAGCGGATAAAGCAGACAAAATTCAAGGCCCTATTGCCTGGGTGAGATTATGCTTCGGCTTCTGGCCCCATTACGTACTCGTAAGTATTGTTAAATGTAATCAAGAGAGTTCCAGCTATGACGAATATAACGAAGAGTGACCTCGCTAATGAGCTCCTGGACTTCAATTTCTTTATTCTCCGATATGCCAAAGTAATAACCTTATCGTGGTTATCTGAAATCCAATTCTTCTCCCTAATGAGGAGTTGCTGGATTTGGGAGTCATCTTTTTTGTCGTCGAGGACCTTCAGGTTCTTTGTAGCGGTCCGGTACTGGTCTTCGGCATCTTCGACACTTACATCGCCGATAAGCATCCTGGCAGTAGTAAGATGAAGAGAGTAAATACTTGACAGTTCTTGAGAGGCAGCCACCCGCTGTTTGTCTTTTAGTAGATTAGTATCGCTTGCTTGGACGCTGGTGAAATATGCGAATGTCAGCCGCCAGTCATTATCCACACCGAGTTCCCTTATCCTCATAAATTCAGTCACATTGCTATTCAGTTCATCAATTTCATCCTTGTTATTTTCGACTATGAACGTCTGGGTCCACCAGCTCCCTGCGATCAGTATAGATCCTATAATAATTAGGGATTTCTTCCGAGCGCTGATCTTGAGCCTTCTCTGTAAGGAGGGATGCCTGGGTTGGGGTTGCTGTTTTGCGGATGCAGGTTGATGACGTTGACCCTTCCCGGGGTTGTAGGCTTTAGCCATAGAACAGTGTTTAAGGTTAATGAATTGGGGTTCATGAAAGTATGCAAAAAATTACACCCGTTAAAATCTAAATATGAACTACTTCAGCAAGAACATCACCCATCTGAGAAACAAGAAAAATAGGACCCAGCAAGAGATCGCTGATGCTCTCGGCGTGAAATTGAAACGTTACCAGGCCTGGGAGGAAGGAAGAGCGCTCCCGCGACTGCCGCTGCTCCTTAAGCTGTGTGAACTACACGGTAAATTCGACCTTGCTCAGCTGACCAAGGCCGACCTAACGGTCTCGTAAAGCCTAATCTATTTAGGTTTATTTGCAGCATCATGAAAAGAGAGGTTATTTTACAATAATCTTCTTTTCATGCTCGCTGTACACAGCAATAAAGATCTTGCTCTTTTAGGTCGCCTTCTGCTGGATAGACATCCCCAGGTGGCGCAGGATCTGCTGTCTGACTTTCGCGCATCCACGGTCGATCCCCTTGAAACGGACCTTTCCCTTATTCCCATCTATTTCGCGCAGTTCTGCTATTTGCGTGAGACACCCTCCACTCTTGTTCAGCAGGCAAAGTATAACCGGGACCTGAACCACGCTAAGCGGCTGTTCATTGGTGCCGTGCTGTCTATTTACTTTCCCTCCGCCTTAAAAAGTCCGGATCGCCTTAGCAGAACCCATACCGGGATCATTGACAGGCTCTCCGATGTCTTAAGGATCACCAACGGAAGTGTGAGCAGGCTGGTACATGCAGCCATCTTCAACTACAAGGTGTACGATAGCTTCCGCCTGGAAGTAGTCGACCTCACCGATAAACTGCACTCATATGGCAAAGATTCGAAATCGCAAATTAACTGACCTGCATTTTGACAATGCGAATATCAACAAAGGCACTCCGTTCGGTATGGGGCTACTCGAACGATCCGTACAGGAAGTGGGCCTTGCCCGTAGCGTGGTCACCGACAAGCACGATGTTCTCATTGCTGGCAATAAGACTACCCAAATCGCTGGCCAGCTGGGCGTGGAAAAGGTCGTCGAGGTAGAAACAGACGGTACGGAGCTCATCGTCGTCAAACGGAAGGACCTGGACATCAACAGTCCGATGGGCGCCAAGGCGAAGATCCTGGACAACACCGTATCGCGTCACAACTACGTAGAGGATGCCCAGCTGGTCGCAGCTGTCTGCGAAACTGCTGAGATCATGAACATTCACACGTATGGTTTGGGTGAACGGCCTGACCGCCCCGATGAGGATCCCGAGCCCGAGCGCGTATCTTTTTCGGCCAGCACCAAGGCGGTAATAAAGGTAGAGCTGCCCTCCCGGGATGATCTCGCCGATGCCGAACGCGATATCAACTACTTGATGAAGCAGAAATACCCTGGCGCCACCGTCACGGTGAAAGGGGGTAAGTCATGACACCGGACAAGCCAACAAAGCCGCTCACACTGAGACATCAACGCTTCATCAAATTAATGATAGAAGTGGTTGATTTACAAGGGCAGATTAAAGCCTATCAAAAGTGTTTTCCCAATTGCAAGAAGAGAGCAGCCGCAGAGACAGCGAGTTATAGGTTGCTAAAGAATGTTCAGATTCGGGAAGCGATCGATGCCGGTAAGCGTGAGAAGGAGGAAACGATCCGCGAAGCCAAGCGTCAGGAACGCATCCGACTGGCGCAAGAGCAGGTCGCTCACGAGTTCGAGCTGGATGCGATCCTGTCGTCTATAGCCACCGGTACAAGGACCCGCAAGAAGAAGGCTGCTATCTGGAACCCAGAGAACAAAAAGTTCGAGATTATCGTGATCGAGGAGGAGCCTACGGAGACCGACATCATCTCAGCCGCGGACAAACTTTACAAACGCAAGGGGTCGTATGCGCCCACTACCCTGAAGCATGAAGGCGGCGATGCCTTCCTCCAGTACATGAAAGAGGTGGCTGCACTTAAAAAGGAAGCGAATGTTCAGCAAGGAAGCCCTGCATAAATGGATCGACTACCAGGAGGACTGGAACTACTTCTGTTCAGATTACCTAAAGATTAGGCTGGACCAGGAGCAGCAGGACGCCCTGCACGGGATCCAGCACAACCACAAGACGGCGATTGCTTCCGGAACCAGCCGCGGCAAAGACTACCTGATGGCAGCAGCTGCCATCTGCTTCCTATACCTGACACCTGAATTCGACGATAGGACCGGCAAGCTGATAGGGAATACGAAGGTAATCCTGACGGGCCCCACCCAGCGCCAGGTGGAGAAGATCATCATGCCGGAGATCAGCCGCATTTTCCGCAACAGCATATACCTGCCAGGCGCGCTCACTGGGCAGAACATTCGGACCCCTTTTGAAGAATGGTTCCTGACGGCATTTAAAGCGGATGACAAGAACGTGGAAAGCTGGACGGGCTTCCATGCCGTTAATATGTTCATCGGCGTCACGGAGGCGACAGGCCTGGCACAATTAATTTTCGACTCCATCGAAGGCAACCTGCAGGGCAATAGCCGGCTGGTGCTTGTGTTCAATAGGAATACCAATACCGGGTACGCTGCCAACGCCATGAAGTCACCCGCATTCAAGAAGTTCCGGCTGAATTCCCTCAATGCCCCCAATGTCGTCGCCAAAAAGGTTATCTACCCTGGCCAAGTGGACTATCATTGGATAAACGAAATGGTGAACGAATGGTGTGTGGTTATCGATAAAAAGGATATGAGCGCCTTGGAGGGTGACTTCGAATGGGAAGGCGCCTGCTATCGCCCCAATGATCTGTTCCGCTCCAAGATCCTCGCCCTTGCCCCCCGGATCAGCGAGGGTGTCCTGGTGCCGATGGAGTGGATCGAGTTAGCCAATGCCCGATGGGAGGACTTTAACAGGAAGCGTAAACCGATCGAGAAACCTTTGCGCCTCGGCTCCGACGTGGCCGGCATGGGCAGGGACAATTCCTGTAACTGCTTCCGTTATGGAAATTATGTGCAGAAGTTCGAGCTGAAGGAGAGCGGAGGCACCGCGAACCACATGGAGGTGACAGGCGGCATTGTAAGCGTTATGCGTGCCGGCCTTGACAAATACCACGGAAAATATCCACAGGCCTTTATCGATACGATAGGCGAAGGGGCGGGCTGTTATAGCCGTCTGGTGGAACTACCAGCGGAGAAAAAGGACAATGAGTTCCTGAAGGATCGGGTCCACAGTGCGAAGTTCTCTAATGCTGCGAAAGATGCCACTGGCAATCCCATGAAGGACTTCACCCTTCAATATGAATTCCTCAACATGCGGGCCTGGCTGTATTGGTCAGTCCGTGACTGGTTGGATCCCAACAAAGGATCGGAAGCTATGCTGCCACCCGACGACTACCTTGCGCAGGAGCTGTCGGAAACGATGTGGAAGTTTCGCTCCAACGGTCATATACAGATTGAGGAGAAGGAAGAAATCAAAAAGCGCCTGAAGCGGTCGCCCGATCGGGCGGACAGCCTGGCGCTGACCTTCTGGCCTGTCCCCGACGTGGATCCGCGGCCAGAGAAGCGGATGTCAGCGGCGCAATATTTAGGAGGATTACCTTAAAAATTTATTATATGGCAAAAAAGACTGAACGAAACAAATCCGAGGTGGAAGTCAAATTGCTTACGCCACCACTGCCAGGGAGCAAGCGGCAGCAGTCCAAAGGTCCGACGTGGCCAGAAATGGTGAAAGAGCAGACGGATACGCAGCACCTCAATTCTCCAGTCGGTTTCCAACCTGAACAACCCGCAGAAGCCCCAATGTTACTGACGCTGCCCCCACTTCCTGCACCCACGGAGCTGATCCAGGAGCCCTCCCGTTACTTTATTCATGCGACCATCACCTTTTTTGAGGCGGGTTATCAGGAAATTTCTGTTGCCGGGGTTCGCACGCTGAGCGACGAGGATCTGGATCGTATCGATGAACGCATTCATGGCCTTTTCGAGACGCAGATCAGTGCGGCGCTCAAGAAGTTCAAGGCCAGCTGGATGGGTCTGCCTGACGACTCCGGCCTTTTCATCAACACTATTAACCGGCTGTAAGGCCACAAATACTTTCAACTATGGAAATCGAAGAAATAACCACCCTTCTACCGGATTATAAAAAGCTGATGGATGCGATCGTCAAGCAAACGCCGGAGATCGATCATACCTTGTATGCCAAACAGTACGACAGCGAGCAGCACGAAATTGTCACCCGCCCCGACAAGACGGTGACGACAGATGAGGGCACATCACAGGTGATTGTCACGAAGGTGAGCATCAACGACCAGCAGCGAATCGTCAATTCCGCCGTAGCCTTTCTTTGTGGCAAGCCTATACGACTTTCCGCTAACCCGAAGGAGCAGGTGGAAAAGGATCTTCTGCAGGTCCTACAGAAAACCTGGGACGATAACAAACTGGATTATGCCAACCAGGAGCTGGCAAGGCTGATGATGTCAGAGACGGAGTGTGCTGAGATTTGGTATAGCGTACCCTGCAGTCCGGATTACTGGGCCGGAACGCCAATGGAGGGCGCCAGGGCTCGCTTTCGCATGAAGATCCTCGCCTATTCGAAGGGTGATACCCTTTGCCCGGTATTCAATAAATACGGGGATATGGTGGCTTTTGGCAGAGGGTACAAGTTGAAAGTAGGAGATAAGCTAGAGGAGCACTTCGATATTTACACGGAGGCGAAGACGTACTTGGGCGTGAATCAGGCGAATACCTGGGTGGCCACAGAAGAGGCGGTACCTGCCGGCAAAATAGGAGTGATGTATTATTGGCAGGCCAGGCCCGAATGGTGGCCTTCTCAGCGGGCAATTGATCGCCGGGAGCTCGTCATCAGCAAACACGGTGACAGCAACGATTACTTCGGGAGCCCGATGATCATTGTCAAAGGCAAGATCGTCTCCTTCTCCAAAAAAGGAGAAGACGGGAAAGTGATGGAAATTGAACCCGGCGGGGATGTTTCTTCGCTTGCGTGGCCTCAGGCCCCGGAATCGCTGAAGCTGGAGTATGAAAACCTGAAGTCACTCATTAACGACCAGACCGATACCCCGGACATTGGGTTCGATACCATGAAAGGACTGGGTGCTGTAGCCAGCGGCACGGCTCTGAAGTTCTTCTTCATGAAGCCGCATATGAAGGCTGCCAGGAATGAGCAGACGCATGGCGAGATCGTCCAACGCCGGATCAACTACCTAAAAACTGCTCTTATCAAGCTCAGCCCGAAACTAGAAAAGGCAGCAACCTTGTCTATCAAGCCTCTTTATGAGTATTACCTGCCCAAGAACGACCAGGAGATCGTCACGAACCTGTCAACCGCCACCGGTGGCCAGCCGACCATGAGCCAGGAAACAGCGATAAAGATGAATCCATATGTCCAGGATCCTGAAACTGAACTAGCGAAGATTAAGGACGAGGCCCAGACCTCCGTCTTGAACCAGCCACCTCCCGGAACCAATTAAATCACCCAAAACTCTCCACTATGCTCGCAGCTGACTTCCCCGAACGCAATGCCATCTTGGGCAAACCTGATGGTATGACCGACGAACAGTGCTATGGCCTACCGATCCACCGATACACGAACGAACAAGGCCTGGAATGCGTCCTCAGTAGATGGCGTCCCACCAAGGAAGACCTCGCAGAGATGGTCAGGACTGGTGATATTTGGCATCACTCAATCGGGGCAACCGTGTACCCGTTCTGTCTCCTCGCAGATAATCCTTTCTTGCCAGCCACCGCTCGATACTGGGAGCCAGGCGTCGGATGCAGCTACGAGCAGGCCTGTGAGGCTGCGATCCTGCTGGCTACGGGTGAAGGGATCGCAGTTGACTTTCCTTTCAATGGCGTGATGACACGGGTCTATCCTGACAATCGGGCTCCCATTTCCGCATACGTCGAGCTGTACAAGGCAAAGACAATCGTCAACCATTACACGGACCTCATCAACCACGCCAATGCCAACACTCGACCAGCAGTATGAGGCCCGCCACTTGCGCAACATTGCCAGCTTCAATCGGCGGATCCGCGCGATATACGAAGGTGCCATCAACCAGCTGGTGCTGATCGCAGCTACACTGCCATATAACGGCCAGACAATTGCCCTCACGGATTACCCCGCCTTAAAAAACCGGATCGATAAGGTTATCCAGGACATGCACGCCAGTATCTATTCCACTGTTGTCAACGGAATCGAGACCGGCTGGTCGCTGGCCAACGAAAAGAACGATATCCTTGTCGACCGTCGCCTGGCAGGAAGGAAGCCAACGGAAACAGCAAAGCAGATCCTTTACGACCCTAACGCGGATGGGTTGAAGCAGTTCATCGAGCGGAAGGAGCGGGGGCTGAACCTTTCTCAGCGAGTCTACAACACGCTTGATCTTTTCGGTCCAGAGCTGGAGCGGGGACTGCTACTTGGCATCGCAGATGGGGACAGTGCCTCGACAATGGCCACAGAAATGAAGTCTTTCCTCAAATACCCGGATAAGCTCTTCCGCAGGGTGCGGGATGCAGAAGGCAAGCTCCGGCTATCCAGGCCCGCTCGAAACTTCCACCCTGGCCAGGGAGTATATAGATCCAGCTACAAGAATGCCCTACGGCTGACCGGTACTGAGACAAATATCGCATACCGTAGGTCTGACAGCACCCGGTGGGGACAGCTACCTTTTGTCGTGGGTATTGATATCCATACGTCCGCCAACCATCCGAAGTACGATATGTGCGACGAGTTGAGGGGAGCTTACCCCAAGGACTTCGTCTTTACCGGCTGGCACCCACAATGCATATGCTACCAGACACCAAGGATGCTTACAGATGCAGAGTATAGTAGGTACGAGGACCAGATACTGGGTATAGGTAGTTTCCTTGGTGGTGGTGTCAACCAGATAGAGGAAGTACCGAAGGGATTTACTGATTTTCTGGAGAAGAATGCGAAGCGAATTTCGGGCTGGAAGTCTACTCCCTACTGGATTGCGGATAATTACGCATACACGTCACGCTTTTTTGAAGGGCCGCAAATATAGGTGTATAACTGCTAAAAAAAAATTAGTATTTCCCCTGTCAAATTTGGAATTTTTCTTTGATGAGATAATGAAAAGACGGTATCTTGCACCATAGCTCTTTTACACGAGAAACCCCCAGCTGCTAACTGAGGGCTTAATGACCTTTGGTCAAGGCGATTGATTTCACGCACAAGATAAGGTGCCACGTCCTTCCAACCAAAGATTATTTTCTCACACTGATTATCGAGTAGTTTCCGAAGGATTTGCCGACCGTAAAAATACGGTGCGACAAATCACAAGGATTCTATATATTTGCAACGACATTGCCAAGATTGCAGTACTAGCTGATCCCCTGATTCATGTGGTTAAATTAGTGAAAACAGAAAGGAACTAGCAAGGTACTAAATGAATAAAGCCCGGGTTGCAAACCGGGCTTTTAGTTTGTGTATTATCACAAGCGGGTTAAGAGCAGCGACCTTAAAGTGCTGATCAAAAATCGGTTAGTATGATTTTTTGCGCAATGTCAAAAGCAAAATCTAACCCTGAACCTCCTTGCCGTTGCACAGACGGCATAGTGTATACCCCCTGGATCACCAGGAATGGGAAAAGGGTATACAAGAAGGGAGGAGGCGTATTCGCCTTCCGCTGCACGAGATGCAGCAACAACATCTAAGCTGGTCTGATTCATAGCATTCAGAAAATTCGGACCGCTAAGTCCAATTGATGACCTTCTAAAGGTCATTTCCCCGGCCCTTGTTGCCGGAAGTTCAAACGACCAGGTGGGGCGGAATCCCATCTGGTCTTTTTATTGAACGAAAAACTTTCGCGTTTCGTAAAATGTTTCGAACAAATATGCGGAAAAATTCTCACATTGATAGAAATTTTGGCTGATTTGACCTAAAGTTGACCTGTTGTGAGCATCTTATTTCGAGCAATTGCATTCTAAATTCTAATATAAATAGTTAATTATGAGCAAGATACTTTCTTACGAACTTATTGATACGCCAAGCTTGGGTGAATTGAACCAGTTTGTCCAAAAAAGACTGAATGAAGGTTTGCAGCCTATCGGCAATCCCTCTGCATATTTCATCCCTGACGTAATGGATAAAGATGGAAACATCATCAGGCCTGGGACTACAAGATATGTCCAAGCAATCGGCAAGTATCAAGACTAGCCAGCTTTTGACGATAATATTTCTGTGAACACCCACTGCTCTGCCAGCCAGGTGAACACCACGAAGAATACTTTTCCTCCCAGGTCACCATCCCGGTAAGGTACTTCGCAGATAGAATCTTCCTTCCTGCCGCGCCACGGCAGGTAAGTTCTGCATGCCTCGACGAGCTCCTCCTCGTTAAACGGCCCCTTTCTTACCAGCATAAGTGAAACAATTGAAGATGTTGCAAATATAGCCCGGATGGGTTTGATGCAGCCTTCTAATTTCATGCTTCGAAACATTTTATCACAATCCCGACACGACATGCGCGACAAGATTCTGGCACAACTTATTACCAAATATCCAGGGGTGCCAAAGAAAATTTTGGGGCTGGTGGCCGACAAGTTGGCTACAACAGCAACGGAAGAATCGCAGATCCAGGGGGCTATCGCCGGACTGGACAATCTGCCCATCACTATCACCGAATTTGCTCATATCCTCCAGCAGGATGGCGATGCCAGGGTAACCGAGGCGCTCAAGAAGGCCAAAACCAAGAAAGAGCCCACCGGGGACAATGACACCGATTCTGATGAGGAGCCGGCTAAGGACGGTAATGCTGCCCTCGCTAAACAAATAGCTGATCTAACCAAATTGGTCCAGACCGTTGTCCATAAAGACACACAAAAGACCCTGACAGATCAGCTGCATGCAAAGCTCTCCGAGAAGAAGATCCCTTTACACATGGCCAAAGGCCGTGTTATCGAAAAAGCTGAGGATCTGGACTCGGTTGTAACTGACATCGAGACAAATTTCAACGAGCTGAAACAGGAATTGGCTAACCAAGGATTCACCAGCACGTCAACGCCAACTGGCGGGGGGCCAGCTGAGCAGAAAGGGGGGGCCAAAGCTGTAGACGCCGACATTGAGGGATGGGCGAAAGGCGGAAAGCCGCAGGCAGCGGCGGGAGCAACCACTTAACATCAAAATTTTTTCACTATGATTGGACCTAAGAAAGTCTCAGCCAGTGCACCTATACCTATCTGGCAGCGCGTCCACGAGAACGCGCAGGGAGGCTTTACCCTCGATAAAACCGGCCTGGTCGACGGTCAGCTGATCCCAGGCGGTTCGCCCTTCGGTTACAATGAAGCCACCCGACTCGCCCGGGTGATCAAACAGGCGACGATGGCTCAGGATGCTGGCGCCGCCGACCTTGACTACTATGTCAAAAAAGACCATAATCTTGCTGTTGGCGAAATTTACTCTCCTGCCATCGGGGGGAAGGCATACGCCATCACGGCAATCGACACAAGCGACCCTGCAAAAGATAAGATCTCCTTTGGGACAACCTTGGGGGCGGTTCTTGCGGGCGCCGTTATCTTCCAGTCATCCGCAACCGGTGCCACAGCTGGCGCATTCATTGTTACCCCCCGTGGTCTGCTTTACGCAGATGTCTACGTGGAGACGAACAAAGAGGTGACTATAACCATCCGCGGTACAGTGTATGAGCGCCGCATTCCTGGCACCCATGGATCTATAAAGGCCGCCATTCCCAACATCATTTATTCACAATCTTACTAAAACCCCGAATAAGGAGGAATTACTATGGCAACCATTAAATCTATTTTCGGGGTTTATGCGGAGCGTCTCCAACTGGTCATTGATCGAAGCCTGGATACGTTTGCCCCTGTTAACTTCACCAGCTTTATGGACTGGGGCACACCCTCGCCTAATCTCACTTTCGAGAGTGCGATTGGGAGAAGCCGCATTGAGGCAGCCGCCTCCATCGCCGACAGGAGCTCTCCCGCGCCCCTGCGTAGCCGGCAAGCGCTGGACAAATTGAGCGGGCAGGTACCGGCCATCAAAGAGAAAATTGCGATGGACGAAACCTCTTTCCGCAATTACCTGACTGTCCAGCAAATGCAGGTATCCGATGAGGTGAAGAAAAAGCAGCTCCTGGATCTTCTCTTTGGCGATGTTCAGCTCGTCGGCAATTCGGCCATGAAAAGGCTCGACTTCATGTTCATGCAAGGTCTTTCCACAGGAAAGATCAGCATCTCAGTTACCAACAACCCGGATGCACTGGTAGCATCCTCTGATATCGACCTGCTCCTGAGCGACAGTAACCGGCAAAATTCCAGCGTAACATGGGATGCGGCCGATAAGACCACTACGAAGCCGATAACGGATATCGCTGCTGTCGTGGAAGATGCTGCCAACAGGGGGATTGTCTTCGACAAGATCCTAATGACGCGCGTCACCTGGTTGAACTTCATCAAGTCCAAGGAGGTGATCGACAGCCTGAACGGGTTCCAGCGCGTAGCAAAGGGCACTATCACCCCGACGCTTGCCCAGGTGAATGATTTCCTGGCCAGCAACCTGTATCCCACCATCCAGATCGTCAGCCAGAACAAGATCGGTATTGAGAAGGACGGCAAGATCAATATTCAGCAGCCCTTTATCGATGCGTCGGCTGTGTTCATCCCTGCCGGCAAGCTCGGCGAGATCAAACTGGCCATGGCGATCGAGGAAATGAAGCCCGTACCGCAGCTGTCGTACGCGAAGTACAACAATGCCCTGATCAGCAAGTGGGCGAACAACGATCCCTGGATGGAGTTCACAGCTGTAGAGCTGAACGCCTTCCCGTCGTTCGACGCCATCGATCAGATCTATATCCTGACGGTGAACCATTAAAAGTTCTTTGAGTGACTAAGAAAGAAGCTCTTATAGCCACCTGTCAAGCGTCCGTTCCGGACGGTTCCCTGGAGCTCTCCCTGATCAACCGGGGGCTGACCGGGACGGACGCTTATTCGGCAGCAGATCAGCAAGCCGTCGAGCTATGTGCTATCGATGTGCTGAATGGCCTGCTGTCAACCCCGGATATATCAGAAGGCGGCTATTCAATACGCTTTGACCGTGCAGCTGTCCAAAAGCGGGTGCTCTTCCTGGCCCAGCGTAACAATGTTAGGGCCATCACTGATGCACAGATGCCGAAGGTAAGGGGGGCCAGTCCATGGTAAGGCAGGTTACCATCATTATCACGCCTGACATGGTTGATCTTACCCAAATCAACCTTTCTCAGTTCTCGGGTTACGATATTGATGTGGCCAGGTCCGGGTTTCCCCTGGCTGAAGCTATAGAGTACCAAAATCTTCCTTCCGGTGGATTCAAGCTCATAAACGGCTCCAAGTTCATCCTGAACGAACGGTACACCGTTACTCCGCTACCAAAACAGATCGCGCAGGACCCGACGTCTACCTATCCGATATCCCAGTATCCTCATACGCTGACGCTGACCTCCATCAGTGACTCCGTGCAGGATGGGAACGGGAATTGGATGCAGGGCGCGGTCACCGTGAGCGAACGAGCATGCCGAGCCGAACCATCAAGTAGTGGCCGGTACCTGGTGGGCAGCGATGGTGATAAGATCTACTATGATTTCGTCATCTACATGCCCCTGCCAGCTGGAACGATTGGTGCGGGAACGAAGGCGGAGATAACGAACCAGGATCTGGAATTCCTTGCAAAAGGGACCATTAAACGGTTCAATCGAGGACAGCTAAACGCACGGGCATGGCTTTGAGCATCACACCGAAGTTCACGCGAGAGCAGCTTAGAGAGATTATTAAGACCAGGATGGACAAGATCGAAATGGCCGCTATCTCCCGGCTCCAATTCGTGGGTGAGAAGTTCGTCACGAATGCCCGCAACAACGGAGCCTATAAGGATCGAACGGGCAACCTCCGTAGCTCTGTAGGTTACGTGATCATGAAAGACGGGGTACAGATTGCGGCAAACTGGAAGGTTTTCCCAGCCGTTGACCAAAAGGCGAAGAATGCTGGTATCGGTGTAGAGAAGGGACAGGAGGCAATTGACGAGATCGCCAAAGAGCTGACGGCAAAGTACCCCAAAGGCCTGATCTTAATTGGCGTGGCTGGCATGGACTATGCCGCAGCGGTGGAAGCGGGCAATTACCGGGCTGGTTATGAAGGTGGCACCTATGTAGTGGATGGACCTGGTCGGGACGTGATCACTGCCTCCAGTATTCAGGCAGCCGCCGACCTGAAGAAAGGCTTCGAAGAGTTACAATCCAAAATTGCCCAAATGAAATGAGGACAACACTCGACCTGGTAGACATTATTTGGCAGACACTGACCGGCTCTCCTGTTAGGGATACCATCACGGGCGCCATCTATAAACATATACGTCCTGTGAATAGCAGCAAGGAGGATGTAGTCATCAGCTCCCTCCCAATTGTGAACCTGGATCTATCGCAGGCGGTGGCAATGGTCAATGTCTTTGTGCCGAATAAGACGCAAAACTTAAATGGCGCCCAGGACAATTCTCAGCCGGATGGGGCTCGCCTGAAAACGCTTACGGATCTGGCTATATCAGCACTCAGAGATCAATGGGGAGAGGACTACAATTTCGATGTACAACAATCGGTACTTATCCGGGATGAAATAACCGCGAGCTGGTACTACAACATACGTTTAAATTTTTATTCGCTCACTTAAAAATAATTTCTCATGTCAACGAAATACGGCCTTGGCCTGGTTTCAATCGAATTTGCTGCCGTTGCTGGCGACGGTGGTCCCGGTAATGCCTTTACGGCCCTGGGAAATACTGTAAAGGGCTCTGCCCAGCTCACCACAGCGGATGGTACTACCACTGACTTTAATATCGAGGAGCAGGATGATCCTGTCGAAACGGTGCAGTCTACGAAAGGAAAGACTACCTTGGCCTTCTCCTGCTATGATGTGCAGGGACCCACGCTGGTAAAGTTCTTTGGCGGTACTTACACACCATACGCTGCGGGTCCTCCCGTTGTCCCTGAAAGCTATTCGCCGCCTGCCACCGTTCCAACAATTGAGAAGACGGTCCGGGTGACGGATAAAAAGGGCAACATCCTCACCATCTGTCGGGGGAGCGTAAAGGCGAAATTTAGCTGGTCCTTCACGGGTGACAAACTCGCCCAGGTGGATGTGACCGTGGATATCCTGACGCCTACAAAAGCCAATACGCCGGCCTATACCATTGTGTACCCTCAATAACCATCTAACCTGTTCTATTCACCGGGCCCGTAACAGGGCCCTTTTTGTATAAGTATGAACAATTCCGAAAAAGATCTGCTGCACAACGTTGGGAAAACCCTGCTGCAGGAGCCAGTGATCCTGGAGGTGGGTGTTCATCCACGACATATGGTACACAGAGTGCTGCAAAAATGTATGCTGGCGCCAACAAAACGGTGTCTTCCGATCCGGCCCATCACCCTGGGCAACCTGGTGCGGATCTCCCGCCTGCTGCTCGAAATGGGGGCGCCCACTATCGACAAAGACAATCTGCTGGAGGGTAATTACCAGCTGATAGCCGACAATGGGATGCGGGTGGCCAGGATCATAGCCATTGCGGTGCACAATCAGCGCAGTGAGCCGTCTGACCGCCTGGTGCACTTTATTCGTGATCATTTCACCAGCCGTGAGCTGGCACTGGCGGGCGGCCTGGTACTGAAACAGATGGATCTACAGTCTTTCATGAATACTATCATCTCTGTCAAGAAGATGACGGTGATGAGCCCGAGAGATCAGGGGAGTTCAATAGCCTCTGGGCAACCGTTGGAGGAGTGATCAAGTACTTCCGGTTTACCATGGAGTTCGCCCTCTGGGAGATCAGCCATGCGAACCTGATCATGCTGATGGCCGCCATTCCTAAATACAAGAAGAAGGGGGAAGAGAAGAAGGAGCTGGACGGTCTCGACGAAATGGACGACATCCTTAAAAACATACTGTAATGTCAGTAAATGTCTTAGGCGGAAGCCTCGAATTTGATGCCATATTGACCACGGATGGCCTGGGTGCTGCAATGGCCAGCATTGAAGCGGATCTCTTGAAGATAATTGAAAGGTTTGAAAAGGTGGGCAATGTCGGTACTGCTTCACTTGACGATCTTAAAAAAAGATTTGCGGAGCTGGTGGCGCAGGAAAAGGCCCTCACCGAGGCCTCCGCCAATGCCACCGATCCGGCAAAAGTCAAAGAATACAACGACAAGATCGGGGAGACGATCGCAAAGATGAAAGATCTCTCCTCTGAGCTGAATAAGGTTCAGCAGTCCAGTTCCTCCGTCGTAATTCCCACCCAGCCTGGCGCCGCTATTCCTGTGGTGCCGGTGAATGCAGGGCAGAGGCTGGAAGAGCTGAGGGCAAAAATGGTCGAGCTGGAAAAGGAGGAGATTAGGCTCCAGACCGCTCTTGAGCGTACACTCAACCCGGAGCTGATAAGGCAATATAACGCCGCCATCGATGTGACCATCGCAAAGATGACCGCCCTGGGTAAGGAAATACAGGCAGCCCAGGCAGCATCTCCGTCGGAATCCGTCGCATCTGCGGTATCGCCGACTACTCCTGCAACACCCACACCCACGGAAGATCCTGTCGAGCCGATTAAGAAGCAGATACTGGCGTATCAGCAGCTGCAGAACCTGCGTAATAAGCTCGCGTCCATGGACAAGAACGATCCCCTGTTCAAGGCTACGTTCGACGAGGCTTTACGGCTCCAAGGCAAAATAAATGAGGTTAACAGGTCCTTACAGTTATTCAGTCGCGGAACGGCAGGCTTGCAAGCCTTGACGGGCGCAGTCAGGGGAGTGGTTGGTGGCTTTGAGGTTTGGAATGGCGTTCTGGGTATTACTGCCGATCAGAACGATGAGGTGCAGAAGGCGGTTACCCGGGCGGTGAGCGCCATGAGTGTCCTGAATGGGATCCAAGAGGTCGTCGCACTGTTCGATAAGCAAAACGCCACCAATCTATACCTTACGAATCTTCTCCGAAAGGAGAGCGCTGTGGCGACGGAGCAGCAGGTCGTCGCAGAGGAGGCGCTGGCCGTTGCTGAAGGTGAGCAGGCAGTCGCTGCAGAGGCCGCGACGGTTGCCCAGGTGGAGCTCAATACGGCCATGGAGGCCAATCCTGCCGGTATCCTGCTGCTGGCCCTTACGGGGATCGTCGTCGCATTACAAGCCTTTGCTTCTTCGCAAAAGGATGTGACGGAACAGCAGACAAAAGCCAATGAGGCGGCTGCGGAAGGGGCTGACATTCTCAATAAGCTGGTGGAGCTTCAGCGGGAGGTATACGATGAGCGGGCTCGTGATGCTTCCAATGCCGTCAACCTGGCGCAGGCCCAAGGCAAGTCCGATCAGCAGGTCCTTGACCTTAAACTTAAAGCCCTTGAGGCCCAGAAGCAGGCCAATCTTTTTGCCCTGGCTGGTCTGGGCTACAGCAAAGAAGATCTCGGTATCTTAAAAGCCTCCATTGAAAACGTGCTGGAGCGGCAGCATGCCATCAACGCTGCCCGGGATGCTGACGGAGAATTGACGAAAGAGCAGCAGAAGCAGCTCGACCTCCTGAATGCCCAGCTGAAGAATTACGAGGCGCAATATGGTCCCCTTCTGCGGCTTGTCGATGGCAATAAGCAGCTGACTACCCAGATTGCGGAGAACAGGGCCGAGAGCGACAGGAAAATCAACGAGGCGGGGTTGCGATCGTTCCAAGCAGTGGCTGACACCCAGCTGCAGATCGCCAAAAAGAATACCAAGGAAGAGCTGGACGCCAAGATCGAGGCCATCAGACGACAGGAAGCTGTCCAGCTGAACAATGCCAACCTGACGGCAGCCGAACAGGTGGATATCGCCGCGAAAGCGAACAGGCAGATTGATGACCTAAACAAGGCTTATCAGCAGACCCTTTTAAAAGATTCTGTCGATGCTGCACAGGCTAGGCTGGCCGCCACACAGAAAGGATCGGAGCAGGAGCTGGACGCCCAGATCGCCGTCATTCGGGCGACTGCCCAGGAGCAGCTGGCGGAGGATGGCTTATTGGCCGGTGCGCGGGCGAAGATCCGGGCACAGGAGACGGCCGATATCCAGGAAGTGGAGCGTAAGCGTGCCCTTCTCATCCTGGACAATCAGAAAGAATCCCTTCGGGCTCAGCTGGACCGGGTAGAGCAAGGGTCCCAACAGGAGCTGAACCTGAAATTGCAGCTCCTGGACAACCAGGCAAAGGCGGAGATCGTGTCCGCGCAAGGAAATGCCGAAAAGATCCTGCGGATAAATGCTGACCTGGAGAAGGCACAGGCGGACCTTCGGAGGAAGTATGCCCTGGATGCCTCCCAGGTGGAGGTGGAGACAATTATCTCCGGCATCAATACAAGGTTGGCAGCCGTAGAGAAAGGCTCGGAGGAGGAGCTCACCTTAAAAAGGAAGCTGGTAGACGAGGAGGCCCGTCTGGATATACTTCAGGCGGAACAACGGATCACCAATGAACGTCAGCTATGGGCGAAGATTTTGGAGATTAACGCAGAGGCTAATGCCAGAAAAAAGCATTTAGATGATTCTTATTATGATCACCTTCTAAAAGTGCAGTTTGATGAAATTGAAAAACAGGACAGGATTCTAAAGGCTCAAAACGACGCAGCAATAAATGATCCCCTGTCTACACCTGCACAGATCTATGCCAGCCAAAGATCGAATATTGAAATTGAAATTGCCAAAACGAAAAAGGAGCTCGCAGCGGTTCAGGACAGCATTACCAAGCAACAGGGGAGTGCCAAATTTCTCGATGAGCAGATTACCGCATTAGCTGCAAAGCTGATAGCACTTAAAGGACAAGAGCGCTCGTTAGACAATGGGGAGCAGCTGAGAAAGCAGCAGCAGCTCCAGAAAAATTTTTCCGATTTCGCTGCATCTTTACAAAACCTCGCCGGAGCTGTTCAGGCAGTGGATCAGAACGCTGCCCACGCAATAGATTCAGTTTCCAAATTTGCCGATTTTGCTTCCAAGGCGCTTAGTTCCTTCGCCGGCTTCTCCTCCGGCAATATTGTTGGAGGCGTTACCTCAGCGATAGGGGCCATAAGCGACCTTTTCTCTCTGATCAGCAGCAACAACAGCGGCTTAACCAAAGATCAGATCGCCGAACTTCAGAACCAGGTCATCATAGGTGAGATCGAGGTCACCCGCCAGTATGAACAGCGGCTGCTGGATCAGGCTAAGCTCAACAAGCTCAGGTTGCAGGGCATTGAAGAGGAAACGCGCCTTTTACAGCAGCAGGCGAAAACCACCCAACAACAGTTTGACGATCTCCTTGCAAAGATCCAGCAGGAGCAGGGACAGAAATTGATCAACAACCCGGTGGGTGGCGCCATTGCTGCCCTGATTCCGCAAGTTTTAGCAAACTTCAGTCTCCAGGGCCTCACGTATGATCAGCTCAATGCTCTTTTCCTAAAGGGCGAATTGACCGATAAAGCGAAGGGGCTTTTCGAAGAGCTGCAAAAGCTGAAAGAGGCCGGAGTCGATATCGACCGGCAGCTCGCCGATGCTAAAGACCAGATGGAGCAGATATTTACAGGGACAACGGCTAATGATATCGCTTCATCGATCATTGACGGATTTAAGGCCGGAAAGCGTAGCGTAGCGGATTTTGCCGATGACTTCCATGACCTGATGCTAAATGCCATGCTGTCCGCTCTGGAATCCCAGACCCTGGCACCTGCCCTGCAGGAGTTTTACGATCAATTTGCAGCCTTCAGTCAGACTGATGGCCTATTGACGAGTGACGAGATCGAGCAGCTACAGAAGCAGTATAATGATATCCTGAAGAATGCTGCGGACAAGTTTGATCAGCTGCAGCAGATCGCCGGTGTAAACCTGAGTGGACAGGCATCAGGAGCCAATTCTTTGTCTGGCGCCATCAAGGGCATCACGGCAGACCAAGCGGAGCTGCTGGCTGGGCAGTTCGGGGGATTACGCCTCACGGCTATGGATCAGCTGAACATGGCCACCAGGCAGTTCCAGGTCCTCCAGGACATCCAGCGGGATACGTCTAACCTGCCGGAGATGAAGGACATACTTCGGTACATCAAATTAAATGGAGTCAAAATAACCAGTTAAACTTTTTACCATGGCAGACAGATTAGGGCGCCATTTCCTCGATGGCATGGATTTATGGACCTCTTTCGGCATTTTCGTAGAGTCAGGATCCGATGACTTCCTGAAATTCCCCGACCGCAAGGATAGTATCTCCCACGACTGGCAAGACAGCAATGGGCTGGATGTAGATCTATCCCGCGTATTCTTCCGGGATAGGGATATTACTCTCAAGATGGCCATCGTTGTGGGCAGTGAGGATGAGTTTTGGACGAAAAGAAAAGCCTTCCTGGCCCAGTGGGCCCAGCCGGGGACGCACCGGCTAACTGTGGGAGAATTCCAGCAAACCTTTTACGTGTATTATAAGGGCTGTGGGTCCTTCTCCCGATTCACCAGGATCATGAACACCACGAAGATCATGTGTAAGTTCACGATCATAGTGAGCGAGCCGGCGCCCACGTTCGATAACAACGATGTGTTCATCGTCGATGAGGATGGCAGGTTCCTGGTGTCCTGATCGAGCCTATTACACAGAAACTGCCCCAGAATATTCACATAAAGTTGTAAAAAATATTCCGCAAAAGTTGTAGACCATGGATACCCTCGACATATACCGCGCCGGCAGCCTATTCGTAACCATCAAGCCGGACGACAGTTCCACCCAGACGAAAAAGGTCATGGGCGACAACACCCTACAGCTTACGTTTAAGGACTCCCGTAACATACAGTTCATGGTGAACGACTATTGTACGGTCTTCGGGGAGAAGTACCTGCTGAACAGCAGGCCGGTGGTCAAGAAGGATTCTTCCTACTATTGGGAATATTCCCTCAACATGGATGCGGACAGCCTGGAGCTGTCTAAGGCTCAGTTTCTTTTCCTGGGAGCGGACAATACGCTGAGAGAGTCGGATTTCTCACTGATGGGTACAGCCGATACCTTCATGGATCTACTGATCCAGAATGCCAATAGGGTAGGAGGCAGTTGGATAAAGGGTAATGTCGTCGGTACCGGGTACCACCACATGACATTCTCCGGTCAGAACTGTTACGAGGCGCTGGGCAAGTTGGCCACCGAATTCGATACTGAGTTCTGGATAGACGGTAGGACGGTGCATCTTTTTGACCGGGCCAGGGATACGGGCTATAGCTTCAGGCAGGGGAGAAATAAGGGGCTTTATGATATCACGCGCCTTCCCACGGATAACACCAGTATTGTTACCCGCCTGTATGCCTTTGGAGCAAATAAGAATTTGCCGGCATCTTACCGCAATTCCACACCGCGGCTGCTGATGACCGAAGGCACCTACTACCTGGAGAAAAATGTTGACAAGTATGGCGTTATCGAGGCTACGCAGATCTTCGACGATATTTTCCCGACCCGGACGGGGAAGGTGACCGCTGTGGATGCGGCAAACGTCTTTCATTTCATTGACGCCACGATGGATTTTAACCTCAACGACTACCTGCTGCCGGGCCTCACGGCGAAAGTTACTTTCAACACCGGTCAGCTGGCCGGTTATACGTTCGAGATATCCGCCTATGACAATACCACAAAACAATTCACCATCCTGCAGAACAAGGACGAGACGGCCATTGCGGTCCCTTCTGCTGAGCTTAATCCGGGGATTGGGGATCAATACGTCCTGGTCGATATCACCCTGCCACAGATCTATATCGACGCAGCAGAGGTGGCATTGAAAGCGAAGGCACAAGCAACGCTTGACCTCAATGCTGAACCGCAGGAGACCTATAAGATCACCTTCGACCCAGTATTCCTGAAGAAAAGGAACATTATTCCGGTCATCGGTGACCTGGTGTGGTTGTGGGACGGCGACCTGGACGTCGATCGAAAGATCCGCGTAACCGCGACGACCCGTGGCATCGTCAACGAGTGGGATCTGCAGGTGGATCTCTCCGACAAAGTAAGTCCAGGTATTATTAGCCGGATCACACAAGGGGTGGCCGACAATGCAGATGGAATAGCTGCCGTGAACAATACTCTTCAGAACACGGCCATCCTCAACCGTCGGATCATCGGTGATCTCCGTATCGATCAGGGCACCATCATCCTTTTGACACTTCCCAGCACGGCCTCGATGGTGGGATTCACGGAGGTGGTCGTCGAAAATGCGACAGGCAGAGTATATAAGAAGATTTGATTGCAACATCTCGCATAGTTCCAACTTTAGCGCCAACAAGGGGAATGCATCTTTATAGTTTCGGCCTGTAAATAAAAGCATGGCCGATCTTGTAACAGTGCGCATCCATGATTTCCTGGAGAAATCAACAGACTTCAAGCCTGATGACGAATTCCTGTTATGGGACTCCGACATCGACAAGACCCGTAAGGCCAAATTTTCAAGCCTCAGATCCTTTATACTAAGTGACGGCGGTTCAACGATCGTACCAACCCAGTCAGGCGCCACAGTTATTTACGTGGTGGGGGCCGCAGATGCCGGCGGCAAAGTCGCCAGCATTCCCTCCCTTGCTGGACAGTTTTTCTCCCTCCGCCGGGGTGGCCAACCCATGATACCAGAGACTGATCCGGAAGCAGGTCCGGACGATCCTGGCTATGGTGAGTTTGCCATCCTGGTCGGCGGAGGGTTCAAGCTCAAGGGAGCCGACGATGAGCTATACTTAAAGGAACGCTTTGAACTGACATTGGCTTCTGCGACCGGTGGATCCTCTGGTGGCGGCAGTGGAGGCGGTGGAGCATCCTCCTTTATCAAAGGGGTAAAGCCGATATCCACCAATTTCACCCTTACCGTAGACCATATCAATCTACTCATCCAGATCCGGTTGGGTGCTGTGGCGGCGGCACTGACCCTGCCCGATGTCACCAGTGTGCCGGGTGCCGTTATACCAGTCGAGGCGCTAATCAACAATAACACCAGCTGCAAAATCCTGACGCAAGGCGGTCAATACATCTATTTCCGGAATACCTCCATCAACAATGCATCTACCGTCGGCCTTTACATCCTACCCGGTGAGCAAATCTGGTTCTATGCCGGGGAGGATGGCTGGTATGTGATCAATCCGCAAGGCAACTGGGGCCAAATAGGAAGACCATACGCCGCCTTTGACGTGGGGCTAAATGAAATATCACCTATCGGGCAGATTGTCCCGCGGACCGGCCTTTATGCGCGTCTTTGGGAGTTTGCAAATTCCCTGCCTTACAGCCTGGTCGATGATGCCGTCTGGCAGACAGCCAGTGTTGACTTGGGAGGCGGCAAAATCGTTTCTCGTCCATATCGCGGCTGCTTCTCCCGGGGAACCGCTCCGGACAACTTCAGGCTCCCTGATTTTTCGGAGATGACGATAAAGGGCCTGGCCTCTGGTCCCGACCCTCTCCGCTATTTCAACCATCCAGGTGGGTTTCAAAAAGATATGGTGGGTTCATTCACTGCAGGTATCACCGGGAAAGGCGCCGGCGTGGCAGGAGGTAATGGCGGGACTACGAATGTGGTCGGACTGACTTCTACCGTAGCGGGTCAGGCCAACCCTTCGGTACCTGTAGGTAATCTACAGGTCGATACGGGCAATACAAAGACGACGATCGAAAATCTTGGAATGTTTTGGGTTCTAAAATTATAATATGAAACCTATTCAAAAAATACTTCTCCTTTTGTCCTGCTTTATTGCCGGGAGAGCGGCAGCGCAGGCGCCTCAAAACTGGCCTACCACCAACTATACGCCTACGGCCTATGATAAAACGAAGGCCCTGCGCATACTCGTGATTCCCACAGACACATTGATGCTGAATATTGCGGACAGCGGCGCCATTGCATATAAGAATGGGAACCAGTATGTCTGGACCGGCCACCTGTGGAAATTGAGTAGCGGGGGCGGCGGGTCCGCCGATAGCGGAATTTTAGCTACTAACTTCCGAGTGGATACCGCAAAAGCGGCCATTCGTGCCTCTGTAAAAGACATCAGCGATCAATTGGGAGGTTATTTCCCCTTCCCCGCCGGCACGTCGGCGCAGTACGTGAAGGGTGATGGCAACCTCGCTACTATGGATACTACTGTGATCCCATCGTTTTCTTTCAAAGTCAGGTCTTTGATTCGCCAGATCGATATCACGAATGCCCTTACCTATACGCCTTTGCGGCCCCTGGATACCGCCAACCTGAAGTATCGCATCGATACAATAGGTTCAAAGAGCTTTCGGTTTGCCAACGCGACGGTGGGGACCAAATTGCTGCGGAGTATCGATGACTCCACGGCACAGGTCAAAACCATTCAGCTTACACGGGGAACGGTCACGGACCGGGATAGTACCATCGTCCTGGATATTCCTACGGGGACTTCCAACGTGCCAGCGGTGCAGATGCGCAATGAGAAGAAGGTAAAACTGTCCCTTCCCATTCGATATGAAGGAAACAGTATCACGGCGTCTGCCGGTGCGACAGATACGGTACATGGTTACCCGGCATTATTATATGCACAGTACGGGGTGAGTTACGTCAACACTGCTGTCAGTAATTCCTCCGTCCGCGATGTCATTTCCCGGCAATTCAGCAACGCAGCAGCCACCAAGGTGAGTACGTCTTTGTCGATAATGATGGGTACCAACAACCTGCGCCAGGATCCCCTGGGTACCAAACAACCAGCCGTCCGTGAGGCCCTGCGCGTTATCATCGCCAACCAGTTTGTCGACAGCATCTGGGCGATCAGTAATGCGAAGTTTACGAAGAACGGATCCTGGTCCAATTTCACGGCATCGAACCTGACATCCAAAAGCGTGGCAAAGAGCTTGGGAAACCCCATGAAGAGCTCTACAGCGGGTAATACCCTGACATTCCTATGGACAGATGACAATATGATCATCGGAACGTACGCCTGGCAGGGATACCATAACCTCGGCAGGTTCTCGGTGACTGTCGACGGGATTAATAAGGGAACGTATTCAGGACGGGACCTTTGTTCTGACCATCAGAGCAACATCGGCACGTATGACTACCGTCAGCCTATAGTCTTTATATTCACGGGGCTGGGGGCGGGGACGCACGCTGTTACCATCACGCTACTGGACAACGCGGAGACGGACTTTGATTATGTCGCTAAGTTCATGACTGTGGATAACTGCTCGTCAGCCCTCGTTGCCCATATTACCAAATGTACCCCGGCTGGATATGTGGCCTATGGTGATACCAATTCCAGCGATGCTGTCACCGATACGGCCAATGCCAACATCGATACGGTGGTGAACTATTTCCGCACCCTGGGCTTTCCTGTGGCCACCGTTCCAACAGAAAATTTTCTCAATATTACCACTTCTGGTACGGGCGACGGGCTGCATCCCGGCAACGTGGGCTATGCGCAGCTGGCCAAAGCTTGGGCCTCTGTGATCGATTTCCCGAATAGCGGCGGCGCCTCACAGCTGGCGGCGCTGACCGACGTGGCCATTTCAACGCCACAGGAAAATGATATACTCACCCGAAATGGTACTGGTAAATGGGGGAACACACCGGGGCTGGTGGCCAACCTCTCTGCCCCAGAAGATGGGGACATCCTGGTCCGGGACGCCGGAATCTTTGTTAACAGGCCGGCTCTGATCGCCAACATTACGTCTCCAGCCGATGGAGATTTGCTTATAAAATTGGGTGCTGCCTGGGTAAATAAGCCCAGTGTCAATATCGACCTGACAGGCATAGCTGTCAACGATATCCCCATTTGGAATGGGAGCAAGTTTGTGAAGTATACGCCGACATGGGGCGGAGGCGGTGGAAGTTATACATTCCCCAATAGCGTAAGGCAGGTCGCCGGTGTAGTCGACCTGATCGGTGATAGTTCTTCGCTGGTCGATTACAGAGTCTATGCATCCCAGAATGGTGTCCGCACATGGTATAAGGCTACAAAAATGAGTCTGACGTCTCCAACTGATGGAGACATACTCTTTTATAGAGCTTCCGACACGACGTGGGTGAATCATCCTATCACAGGAGACTTCACCATCAGCACAGCTGGAGTCGGGGCCATAGGGTCTGGAAAAGTAACCAACGGGATGCTGGCCGGTAGCATCGCCGCTTCTAAACTGGTCGGTACCGACATTACCGCAGTAGGCACTATTACAACTGGGACCTGGAATGCGACGGCAATAAGCACAAGCAAGGGCGGAGTGCCTACCGGGGGCACGGCAGGCCAGGTCCTGACGAAGAACACGAGCTCGAACTACGACTACGCATGGGCGCCCCCTTCATCGGGCTTTGCCGATCCTATGACAACCATCGGTGATATTATTATCCGGAATGCCAGCAATGTGACCGCCCGGCTGGCTGGAAACACATCAACGGCCCTCCAGGTCCTGTCCTCCATAGGCTCCGGATCTGCAGCCACTGCTCCAACCTGGAGAGCCATAACTAAGAGTGATCTGAACCTTGGCAACGTCGAAAATACAGCTCTATCCACCTGGCCCGGTTCAGCCAATATTGTCACTGTCGGAACAATTGCTACAGGATCATGGAATGCAACTGCGATTCCCATCTCCAAAGGCGGCACCGGGCTCACCGCTGTATTGAATGGAATGGTGAAAGGCAATGGTATGAACTACAGCGCGGCGACAGCCGGTACGGATTATTATGCGCCAGGCAGCACAGATGTGGCCGTAGGCGACGGTGGGACAGGCATTTCGTCCTATACCCTGGGAGACCTCCTATATGCATCCGGGACGACGGCATTGTCAAAACTGGCCGGCAATACGACCACGACGAAGAAGTTCCTCAATCAGGCGGGTACCGGTTCCGTATCTGCAGCGCCTGCCTGGGCGGCCATCACAGACGCCGATGTGGCCTTTTCGGATGTTACCACCGGCAATGCAAGCACGTCCGCACACGGGTACATGAAAAAGCTGCCTGGAGATGCCACGCTTGTGTATGGAGGAGATGGCAATTTTTCGACCGTCGTTACCTCGAGTACCTATACTCCTACTATTTCCAATCTAACGAACTGTACTGCCAGCGGCAATTTATCCCATTGGCTTAGGATAGGCAATGAAGTAACTGTATGGGGAACAATCAACCCTTTGGCTACATCAATTGGCGAATGTTATCTGGAAATCAGTCTGCCGGTCGCATCCAACCTGACAAACTCACTAGACTGCGTAGGTGGCTCGAATATCGAAAATAATGGGCCTTTTACGGGAGGCGGAATAACTGCAAATAACACGACAGACATGGCACGGCTACACTTTACCGCGCCCAGCACAACATCATCGACCACTCTTAACTACTCTTTTACCTACACAATAAAATAAGGTTCATGAAAAGACATCTTTTAATTATAGCCCTCCTTTTGCCCTGCTTCCTGCAGGCCCAGACCTATGTATTCGGAGTGAATATTGGAAGCACCGGTGGGACAGGACCAACGATTACCCGCACTCCATCCACACTGTCAGGATTTTCCACAACGCTGGGTACTGCAAGCACCGGCCAATCATCGAGCATTTCAGGTACCAACCTCACGGCGGACATTGTTTGTAATGCTACGACGAACTATGAGGTATCCCTTTCCTTGGCCAGCGGATATACTTCGAGCGTAACCTTGACACAGTCCGGCGGTACCGTCTCTCCGACAAACGTCTATTGGCGTTTAAAGTCATCCGCTACTGCGGGGCACCATAATGAAGTTGCCAACCTTACGAGCACAGGTGCGACAACAAAGACAGTCACTCTGGACGGGGACGTTCTCACCACACCGGATACGGTTCGCATTCAGATGGATACAACTGTCGCCTTTGACGTATCGCCTTTCCTTGTACTGAGGGGAGACCCCGGCAAGCATACCATAACTGCATCGCTTTCAGGCACGACCATTTCAGCCACCACAGGTCCGACGTCGAACTGGACGTTCTTCGCCGGCGCGTGTATCGGTCCATCCAATGGCATAACGAACGCCACCATACCGACGGGCTACACAGGTGTCATGCGAGAAGGGTTTGTCCAGGGAGCCACCTATCAGACAACCAATCCACAGATAACGTTGAACGGGCTGCTTCCCAATACCAGCTATACAGTCAAGCTTTCAGGCACGACCCAGTATAACGTCGCTGCCAAAGGGAACTATAACGTTAAGGGTACCACTTTGCAAACCGTTCAGACCCTTGCAAACTACAACGGATCGCCCAACACATCTACCGAGCTGAGTTTCCCTGGTGTGGTGTCGGATTCCAATGGCACTATTGTAATCTATGTTGGTAAAACCAACACAACTGGCGGAACGGACTGCGCCCTCATTTCTTACGCAATCTTCATAAAAGAATAATGAGAAAGTTATTTACCATTCTCGCCCTGCTGCCGCTCTTAGCAGTCGGACAATCAGAGACCCACAACTTCGTCACCTACGACACTGTTATTAATTTCACAACCGGGCCATTTTCTGCCGATCACTGGAATGTTAGAATCTCTCGACCAGCTAAGATGTTTGTAACCAATGATCCGGACACTGCTTCCAGACCTGCCATTATTATGATGCCTGGACAAGGGGAGCAAGGTACATCGGATACCAATAAATTAGTGGCATATGGGCCCCATTACTGGTTAAACCACGGGTGGGACGGCGGGTTGCAATTGGGCAATGGTAAACACTATCCCATTCTTATTACGGCGGCCTATATCAACAATGTCTCTCCCACAGCCCCTCAGTATTACACGTTGCTTACCTACCTGTTAAATACCTATCACATCAAACGTAACGCGGTACATTTTACGGGTCTATCTCAGGGGGCCATGACGACGGGGGAGCTTATCAAATTTGAAATGACGGCAGGGGCTGAAACGGGTATGAAGCTGGTAACTTCCTTTGCTGCTCTGGAGGGTACACCAGGGGCATTGCCTTCTCCATATAACGGGTGGGATAGAGACACTGTTGCGTACAAGGTTTGGGCAAAGAAATATGGCGGCAAGTACTTCTACCTGGAAGGCAGCGGGTCTGACAATTTCCGCGACGGCTGGCACTACTCAGTAGCAATGAATGACACCCTGCCAGGCTGCGCCTATTTTAGTTATGAGAATCTGGGCGGGGGAGCACACTGCTGCTGGAATAGTATGTATGATCCGAACGCAACCAACTGGACCTGCGTAGGCACGTTAGGGCCAAACAATGCGCCCTCGCAGGTGGGGAAAAATACGATGGGTACGTATTTCGCCCAATCCAGCATCTTTCAATGGATGCTACGGCAGGGGGATACCAGTTTAGTAGGTGTCGCAACGCCTTCTCCCCGGGTTGTAAAAAAGGTCGTGGTATCAGAATACAGGACTTGGTATTATTTGTCTGACAGCACGATATGGGGTTATAATAATTCCAGCGCTTATCCGGTGCAGTACGCTCCGCCGTCTGGGCGGAAATGGTGCTTTGTATTTGGTGGCTTTAACATCTTCAATGCACTTGATGATCTGGGTTATGTCTGGCAAACAAAGGCTTTTAATTTCGACATCACCACCAACACCTACAGGGTCGACACAGACACAACTGGAGGGGCATTCAGCGGTAACATTTACGTCGACGGGTACAGCAATGCCATTTTAACAATCCGATCGGATTCATCAATCTGGTATGGCGGGAAAGACGTCTATAGCCTGTTTTATCCTGGCGGCTCAACTGTGACCAGTGTGGGCCAGGTCATGAAGTTCACCCAACTTTCCCCGGCTGGATTGAAATTTAAGAAGGTGGTATGCGGCGGTCCTGGCATCCTGGCTCTGACGACGGACGGTAAGGTATACAAATGGTCGAACGGTGGGAGTAAGACCCCAACCTTATACTCTACACCCAGGCCAGCCATTGATATTTTTATCTCCGCCCTCAACCTACAAGGCTGCATTATTCCCGATGTCTTCGGTTCACAGACAATGGGTTACCCATATGTTTGGGGTGGTACCACCAGCATGTATGGCGGAGGTCCGGCATATTCACAGCCAACTTCAATTAAGGCCCTTTGGAACATCACAGTTCCCATAAAGGAGATCTCGGTGGATTGGAATACCATTCACTATATAGATAGTCTTGGCAGAATGTGGGGTTGCGGCTTTAACTCTTTTGGGGAAGTAGGCAACGGGCAGGAGTTCGTTAATAAATACTATTATCCTGGCTATCCGGGATATGGCTGGTCGCTTATCAATTACGAGAATCCGTCTGGTATACCCGTGCAGATAAAGCCAGGTACGCTGTTTAAGCATATTTGGTCTACCACCTGGTTCGGCCTGTACAAGTATGCGCAGGATCTCAACGACAGTATCTATTCATGGGGGCGCAACAAAGCCTTGGCGCTGGGTAACGGGTATGGAAGTACCAGCGAAACAGATCAGTATCATCCGAATACGCTTGATGTTTTGGTCCCAAAGAGGGTAACACCTCTGACAGCCCGATTTACTACCTATAACTTTACGGCTCCCACTCTCTCGGCTGGGGCGAATAAGACGATAACATCTACCTCAACAACATTGACAGCTACGGGCAATCCTGCCCTTGTAATATCACAGATACGCCCAGCTCCAAACGGTGTAGATACGGTCGGTTATTGGTGGATATCCTATGCCTGGACTAAGGTCAGCGGGCCGAACAATCCGACAATCGTCTCGCCTTCCTCTAAGAGCACGTCTGTCACGGGGATGGTTAATGGCACATATGTCTTCCAGGTCCTGGCTACGGATAACAATACCGGCCAGGATACTTCCCAAGTGCAGGTCATTGTCAACCAGGCAGGCGTACCGCCAACCGTTTATGCCGGCATTAACCAGTCAACGACCCTCCCTAAAGACTCAGCCACGCTTACCGGGACGGCTTCCGGTAATAGCGGCGCCACGATCACGTCCACCAGCTGGAGCCAGGTGAGCGGCCCGAACACCGCCACGATCCGGACACCCAGCTCCTTGTCCACGGTAGTGGCCGGCCTGATCGCCGGTACCTATACCTTCAAGCTGACGGCGACGGATAGCAACAGCCAAACAGCCAACGATACGGTCACGGTCACAGTGTCCCAGCCGCAACCGACCGTTATCGAGGTGCACATACGCAAGGGGACCAATGTCCTCATCATCACCGACAATTGATTTTTTAACCAATACACACTACAAAATGAAAAAAACAAAACTGCTCATCATCGCCCTGCTGGCCACCATGGCCTCCTATGCTCAAGCAAAAAGGGACTCCGCGGAGAAACGCCTTATCCTGAACCTGTCCGAGCTGGAGGTTGCGCAGCTGCAGGCGCAGCTCGACAATGCGAAGTATTTGACCGACAATTCGAACCTGGCCCATCAAAAGGCCAAAGCTATCATGGATATATGCGATGAGCTCCAGGCAAAGATCGAAGCTACGAAGCGACAGCAATGGCCCCTCGACCTTCCGAAAAACAAGGCCGATACCTCCAAAGCAACACCCAAAAAATAAGCAATTACCCATGCCTGAAAGCACTGATATCCAGCAGCTCAAAGAGCAAGTCCGCGACTTAACCGACAAGGTATGCGATGTTCACTATGCGCTTATTGGCAATAGTCTCGCCAAGGATGGCGGCCTCATCCAGCGTGTAATAGACTGCGAGAAAGAAGCAGAGACGCTACACGAAAGGATCGATCGAATCGAGCGTAAGAACATCAAGGCAGAGCTGTACATCAAATGGATATGGGGACTAGGCGGCACAGTGGTAATGGCCATATTCCTGGAAATTCTTCATTACGCATTTAAAAAATAGTCATTATATGGAACTCCTCGACTTCTTCAAAGACAAATTCAACATCGACCTAGTTATTGTCCTGTTGGTACTGGGTGCGGGTTTTTTCCAAAAGAGGTATCTATATACCCCCTGGAATAGGACAAGTAAATCACATGATTCAGCGATCAAGACCTTGGCGCTCTCATCCATTGCAAGCACGATCTATGTGCTTCTCCTGCACTTACAGGATAAGACAGCGCCTATTGCGTGGGTGCAGTCCTTCGTAAGCTACTTCTTCGCTACCAGCTTCTATGAATTGCTGCTACAACCAGTTTTGAAGTGGTGGACCAGGATGGCCGGCAACAAAGATCCTCAATCATAACCCATTCATCATGAAACTACTCATCCCCCTCATTTTCTTACTGGCCAGCTGCGGCGCCTCGCATAAGCTCAAACAAAGTCAGCAGAGGACGGCAGATAGTACGGCAACTGTCAGCCGGGACACGGATCATGTCACCAGGGAGGTGAATCATAGCAGCAATATCGAGGTGCAGGACGTGCATGTAAAGATCAGCTACAAGCCGCTCGATTCGGCAATGGCGGCTTATATCCGGAGCCTGTATACCCAATGGCCGGTTTCCAGTGGCGACAGTGAACAGACATCGTCAGCAGGTAGCATTGCCCGAGAGCAAAATATCGCTGGGAAAGCAAGTCCGGGCACAAAAACAACGACAGCGCCGGCATCAGCAATTACCGACATCGCTCGTGCCGTACAGAAAGCAATCTCCGCTACCAGCCTACCAGGTCAAATCCCTGCGGAAGTCGAGATTGATATTGGGAGAATAAACAGCGGCACAACATTCAACGAGAAGGTGGATAGCACAGCAGGCCACGACGCCGCTCAAACGGATCTACACACGACGGAGGAGTCGAAGAGCAAGGAGGTCGCCCATGAGGGAATGCCTGGTTTGGTCCAGATGAGTCTTTGGCTCCTGCTTATTCTCGCCATCATCGGGATTATTTGCACCTGGTTAAAGAAACCGGTGATCATAAAAAACATTATTAAAAAACTTTTAAATATCTGATTATGAAAATTTTCAAGTCCAGATGGGGCTTGATGCTCATCGTCGCGATTCTTTTCACCGCCTGTGGGCAGCACTATAACACAGAGCCGGATGGGAGGTATCCCGAGCTACGCGGCAAATTTAGGCCGGTCACGGATAGCTTGCTACAATTGGAGCGTGCTGGATACACCCACATTGACCGCACTGTTGATGGCAATCCCCTTATCCAGGATTATTGGCTGCGTTTCGAGGCTACCTGGTGGCAGGCAAAGGAATGGGCTGAGGAGGACCACACATACAAATGGTTCTGGCTACTGGCGTTCCTGGGACCCGCAGCGGGCATAGGTGCGGGTAAAGCGGTAACGATGAAGCGACCCGCTCAATGGTGGATGCCTTTATTGGTATTTATTGTATGGGCGGTCATTTGGGTTGGCGCCTATTGTGTCCTGGATAGTAAACGATGGCGGACCCACCTGGAGGTCAAACAGATCACCTTTGACAGTGTCATGAAAGCAGATCAAACTCCGGCTGTTCTCTGGAAAAATGTCGTACCGTTATGATCTACGTCTTCCAGGCATATTATATCATCTGCACGCTTGTCCTGGCAGGCAAGGACGCTGATAGCTACCAGCTGAAGGATAAGAATGACAATGCGCTGTCTGCCGTGCGCGTAAGACGCTGGCACCGCGATGGTCTGATCCTGGCTGTGCTCTTTTTGTTGCCCTTGCTGAAGATGCAGCCAATATTTAACCTGCAGCCTGCTGCCTGGTGGAAAACTTGTCTTGCCTGCGGATTGATCCGGCTGGTGTTCTTCGATATTCCCTTCAACCATTGGTCTTCCTTGTCCATCTACTACCTGGGTGGGACGGCATGGGTAGACCGGCAGCTCGTAAAGCTCTTCGGCCAGCAGGGGGCCATCAGGAAGACGATCATCTTCTTCCTTATTCTTATTGCTTCTAACCTATTAAATCAGTTTTATGGCAGATTTTGAAATAGCTTATAAAGCCACCATCCGCGTAGAACGAGGATATGCTAATAATCCCAACGACACTGGAGGAGAGACATATGGCGGCGTTTCTCGCAACAACTGGCCACAATGGAGTGGCTGGAAGATCATTGACGAATTGAAAGGCAAGCCCGGCTTTGGGGCTGCACTTCAGGCCAACAAGGACCTCCAGGCTGCAATGAGGGGCTTCTACCAGGTCAACTTCTGGGATGTTCTCAGGCTCAACCAGGTGCAGGACCAGCCGATAGCGAACGAGCTGTTCGACCTTGCTGTTAACTGCAGCTCCAAGATCGCTGCGCTGTTTCTTCAACGCTCTCTCAACGTGCTCAACAAGCAGGGGAAATTCTATCCTGATATTGTTGTCGATGGTGTTGTCGGTGCTGGGACGCTGAATGCCCTGGCTAAGGCAAATCAAAAGGACGTGCTCAAATGTATCGTCGCCCTGCAGGGCGCTCGGTATATAGGAATAGCGGAGAACAGGGCGAGCCAGGAAGAGTTCATGGCCGGCTGGATCCGCAGGGCATTTGGACAATTTTCTTTAACCGCATAGCCTATGATTGCTATTCTTATCCTCGTGGTTGGCATCGGTTTTTACCTCCAGGTGATCCAGGACCGCCGGATATCGACGGGGCCGCGTCAACGCCTCACATTCACCCTTTTTGTTAACTATATAACTTTTGACGGAATGAAAAAACAAGTTTTGAAAAGCCAGTTTGTCGATGACGGCAATGGCAATTTAGTAGTGACTGGAAAGATCAGTCCAGTTAATGCCAAGGGAGCGCCGGTGGACCTGGATACAACAGGAACGCTCAGCTATTCTTCCTCCGACGAAAACGTAGCCATGATCGGGCTTACCAGTTTTAGGACGTTCGCGATCAAATGGGTCGGACCTGGCTCTGTTATACTCACGGGCAACGGCAAATCCCTTTCCGGAAAAGATGTACCAGGTATTCTGCAGCTGGTATTGGTCGATGACTCTAATGCAGGCGGAGGCGATGTCGATACAGAGGCCGTAGATCTCGGCATGCAGCTGGACGTAGCTACTACCGATGTAGCGGAATAATCAGCAAATTTATAGGACCCTGTCCTTGGCAGGGCTCCTTCCTCTTCATCATTTTAATTTTACTTCATGGAAAGACAACCGAAAGTAGGCGAGCCGGTACTTTATTATCCGGCAAAACCAACACCATCGACACCGGATCCTGCCAACCCCTTTGCTAAAAAGGTCGAAAGCCCGGATGCGGATGTAACCACCAATGATAATGCTGAAGGGCCGATTGCAGCTGTGATCACCCGGCAGTGGGGTGGGAGCGACCGTCGGGTAATTCCGATGGTAAACCTTACCGTTTTCCCTGACGGAGCGGCACCCGTCTGCAAATCCAGTGTGCCCCACGAGTCAAACAAATCCGATGGCCAGGCCCACTGGAAGTATCCCGAAGAATAACTTTTTCCGCACAGTCGCGGAGTTTTCTCATAAGCAGTTAGTTTTGGGCCCGGGGTGTGTCTACACCCGGGGCTTTTATTTGAGGGAACAAGCAATATATCTTTCAAATAAAATAGCCAAGACCATGTCCATTATTCGAATGAGGCCGCCACTCACGTACTACGGCGGCAAACAGCGCCTGGCTGGAGAGATCGTCTCCCGGATCCCAGCCGACCACATTTGTTATGGTTCAGTTTTTGCCGGCGGCGCCGCCGAATTTTTCGCGAAAGGGCCGTCCGAGATAGAGATCTTAAACGACACCAACAAAGAGATCATGAATTTTTACCAGATCGTCAAAGCAAAGTTCCTCGACCTGGAGAAGATGATCAATATCAGCCTGCACTCCCGCTCCATGCACCAGGATGCCGCTGTCATCTACAACAATCCTCATCTATTTTCTGATATCAAGCGGGCCTGGGCCGTCTGGATACTGGCCACCCAGAGCTTCTCCAGTATGCTGGATGGAACCTGGGGATATGATAAAAAGAGGAACCAGACAACGAAGAAGGTAGATAGCAAGAAGGTATCATTCACGGAAGAGTATGCCATCCGTCTGCAGAATGTCCAGCTGGAATGTGCGGATGCACTCTATATTATCCAGTCACGGGACACCAAGGATAGTTTTTTTTATTGCGATCCTCCCTACTTTAACTCCGATTGTGGCCATTACGGCGGGTACACCAAGGAAGACTTTGTCCGGCTTCTGCAAACACTGTCCAGGATCAAAGGAAGGTTTCTTCTTTCGAGCTACCCTTCTCAGGAGCTGCAGGAGTACACTCGTGCGAATGGGTGGATGACGGTATCCTTTGAGCAGCCTATTTCGGTAAATAAAGGATCGACGGGGAGAAAGAAAATTGAGGTAATGACCGCAAATTATGCTATATAACATCCCTATGTCCCCGGGCTTTTCCGGGGGCATTTATCCTTGAGGATAGTAATGGTCAACCCACCCTCCCAAAATTTGAATATCGTCTGCCTGCAGATCGCTGTTTGGGTTAAGGTGGCCTATCCATTTGCCATCTCTCTTAGTGATGGTTCCATGATAATAATGGTCAATTAGCACCTGCCAATGGCTTCCATTTGGATGGGGGTCGGTGAGAAACACCTTTAACTTCTCGCCAGCTAGGTTCCCGGTGAATTCAATCTTCCTCATATGCGCCTTCTATATAATATCGCCAGGCGGCGTCCAGAATAGCCTCATATTTGGAGCGTTCTTCATCCGGGATATGCTCGGGACGGAATATCCATAGTGTATATTTCCAAATCGATGGGTAATCCTCGGCTCTTTCATCTTCTGGGATAACCTGCTCATACTTCTTTACTACGCCGACAGGCTCTTTCCAATCGGGACCGCCTTTACCTTCAAGAACAATTCTGATAAGGCATAAGGGGTAATGTAAATGGACGATGAGCGTATTATAGCCATCGACATCAACGGTTGGATCACCGGGATCCAGAAACTTATTTTTAAACCATTCCATAATATTGATTTTTAACACAAAACTAATATAGTTAGCATTAGTAAACTAAATTATTTGGCAAATCTGACCGCAGTTCCTTATTTTTGATGTGAGAAAACCGATTTTATATGGCTACCATTCGAGATACAGCAGGAACTGACCCTCGTTATAAGGACGTAGAATTCTTCTTAAAATCTGGTCGCATAAAGACTTTCCTTGACATCTTTCGGACAATTCCGCGAACAGTGGTAGCCACCGATTTAGGGATGAAAACTGATAGATTCGCAGATGCGCTTAATGATGAGAGTGTATTCTCGCTCTGGCATTACAGGCTGATGGCTAAGTGGATGCAAATTGAAATCGAAGAATTCATGGCCCTTGTCTTTGACCATTATTTAATGATAGAGCTTGGGGGAAAGGTTGATGTAAAAAAATTGACCCTATATGACGCAAAGCATCGAGGTTCGATAGATTATTTTCAACATGAGCCTGGCAAGAAAGATCAGGTTAAGAGATAGGTAGCGCTTGGAATTACTTTAAGGACGGATCCAATTCCTCACAATAGAAACACCCATCCCGGTAAGAAATAAGCAGTCTACTACTTGTCAATAATCGAGCAAGCCGCTCAGGGGGTAAATCGAGTCCAATGTCACCATATCCAATAATTTTCTCGCAGGGTCCATTGAAAGGGGACTCGTATTGAACCTTTGCGCCATAGTGATGAGCGATTTCTTCCATTACCTGGCGGGCAGTCCTATCATGGCAATGGACGAAGGGGCCCCATTTATGCCCAAACATCAGAAGGAAGAGAAGGTATTTCATTTGAGTGTCTTGAAAATGAACCCTCTTAGAAAAGAAGGGGCCCAAACGTTCGTCATCCCTGTTAGGAAGATGACGAGTTTATTGCTTCATGCTAATATACAAAGTTTTTTTAATTACTGTCCTCTATAGTAGTACAAAAATTATGAGCCATTATTTGACCTTTCGCGGATGGATACAGGCAGGGACAAAAAACTCTTACTTCACTTCGGCAAGGTCTTAAAACGGCTGCGCAAGGAGCGGGAGTGGAGTTTAAGGAACCTGGCGGCAGAAGCAGGACTGGAACCGAGCTACATAGATAAGCTGGAAAAGGCCCAATCGAACCCGTCTTTCCTGGCAATAATCCTCCTCGCTGAAGCCTTCGATATCAGCCCCATTGAATTTTTCCCGCCGGACCTTCACCCTCCAAAAGAAAACCCCACCAAAAAAAGGTGAGGTTTCCGCCGTTAGCTATAACGGATGATTGAGAGAACAAGCCTCGTTCATTATTTTTTCCCTCTGAATGGCGCCAGCATTTCGGCAGGATCAACTTCAAGAGCATTGGCAAGGGTTATTATCATGGTAAGCATCGGATTCGCAATACCTTTCTCTATTCGGTGAATGGTGCTATGATCAATGTCGGCTATATGTGCGAGGTCACGAAGGCTCAAACCTTTCGCCATTCGAATTTTTTCCAAGTTTTCGCCAAATTGTTGAATAATTTGCTGGGAATCTGCACCTTCCATTACGGCAAGATGAACGAAACCATAGAAAATTTTGTATGCGTATACGCCTACATGGTATAAATAAATTACTTATCTTCACATCCAAGGATAAGGTTTAAAGGCTAAGGGAACTCTGATTATAGCACTCCTACAGGCGCAGGAGCCAAGGTAAGTGCCAAGAATGCAAAACGTGGAATAAGCCGCTCTCACAGGGGCGGCTTTTTAATCTATCAAAATGGTGGTGGATCCCCTGCAATACTTAATTCTTCGTGAAATGTCGGGTACCATTTCAAAGGCAGAATTGGATGAACTGGAAGCCTTGAAAATGTTATACCCGGGGCTCTCTTCTCAAATTTATAACACGGTAGATCCAATCTATCTTCTCGATAGGCCAGGTGATTCGCAGGCTGTAGAGAAACTGAAGGCGATAATAAAAAAGATACGACAGTTTTGACGCTATATTTGTGATATACTCCTCTTTCCCAAAACCTAATTTTTGGTAAGGTTCTCGTAGCCACCTTTCCAGGTGAGTGGCCCTGGCCGCAACAGGACAGGGCCCTATTTTTCGGCAGCTGGAAGGAAGGAAGGCGAATTCTCGATAATCCTCTTTTTATACACTTCCTTCACAACTTTGGCATATTTCTCTGTCATGTACTTACTGCCATGACCATACAGTTCTCGCAGCTCATCCAGCTCCATGCCGGCAAGGATCTTGTCGTCCCCACCAGTACGCTTCATTGCATACTGGTGTTTGTCGATGCCGAGCTTCTCCTTTATCAAACTCTTCCATAGCTTCGTTACCGTATCACGTTTTATACGGGTCGGGGAGGGGCTAAAGTATTCGGGCCTTGCGGCTCCAATCACGCCACCAGTAGAAGACCCACCTCCTCTATTACCCTTGCCGGAAACAAAGGGGCTCCCGAAAACATAATAGTCCTGGGAATATTCCTCCAGGTTCATTTCACGCAGGAAAGGGAGTAAGTGGTTGTTTATTGGAATGTATCGTATCTTTTTGACCTTCGAGTTTTCTTCTTCCAGGATGGGAATGATTTTGATCTCTGGTTTAGTGAGGTCGATATCGCGGATCTTTAAGGAAAGGATCTCTTTGGGGCGAATGCCGGTGTGATAGAGTACCATCAGGTATACGAAAAATTTGTAGTGATTAATAACGAGAAATTCGTACAGGTCCTTCTTTTCCTTTTCGGTCAGTGGGACATACTTTTCCGTCTCAGCCACCGGCAAGGGCTTTATCTTATGCGCTGGGTTATACTCCAGAACTTCCCATTCGATGAGATACTCGCATAGGGCATGTAGGTATGTGAGATTTTTATTATGAGCAGCATTTGTCCAGACCTGCCTGCCCTTCGGAATATTTTTCGAGGTAAGACAGCAATCCAGCAGGAGCTTGACATGCTGCCGCCGAAAGTCTTTAGCTGTAACATCATGAAGAGACAAGGACCGGGCGGCTCTCTTCAAATCATTCACCGTCGTTCTGTAAGCTCTGATGGTGGCCGAGGATGCCTTATAGCTCTTAAGGGCAAATTCCAGCGCGCCAATGAAAGACAGCTTCTCCAGAGCGGTGACGGCAGATGAAGGTGAAGGGTCATCCGTGAGCCCCCAGGGATTCCAGCCGGTTTCAAGTTTCTTGAGCCAGGTTTTGGCAAGGGCCAAGCCTGCCTTTCGCCTCTCGTCTGTGTCATGATAGTAGTTAATGCCGGAACGAAATTGTTTGGAGATGGTCTGATTTGTGACCGGGTTAGTGATGTCAAAATAGACAAACCAGGGCTTTGTGACGTCGCCTTTATAGTCACAAAGCCTGGGTTCCGTGTACGTTACTGCTGGCATATTCATCGATGTTTAGCAAAAACTCTATTTGAGTTTTTATTTGAGTTTTACATCGACGTCTCCGCAATGCCTTGTCAGTACTGTATTTCAATAAAACTGAGCGGAGAGAGAGGGATTCGAACCCCCGGAGGCTTTCACCTCAACGGTTTTCAAGACCGCCGCATTCGACCGCTCTGCCATCTCTCCGGGCGCAAAATAAAGGCTCTGCCGCCATACAGCCAAAAAAATAATAGGATACGTACCTTTGTGGCATTCCCGCTGATCCGACCCCCAAAAAATGAATGTCGACGGATGAAACACCTTAGAGCTGTCAATAAATATTTCTGGAAATACCGTATGCGCTTCTTCTGGGGCCTGGTATTCATCATTCTCTCCAACTATTTCCGCATCCTCACCCCCCAGGTCACCGGATATGTAGTCAATTCCGTTGAAAAAGAACTACGGGACAGCATCGCTTTCAAGACCTCCCGGCTCACCATGCCCTCACAAGGTACCGCAACACAGCCCCAGACGACAGGTAGCCAAGCCCTTCAGGATAAAAAAGACACCGCCAACTACGATATACTCGTGAAGAAATTCATCCGCCGGCTGGATGAGGCCAAACCCTCCTTTGGAACCAAGGTCGCCATCTGCGGCATCACGCTGCTCGTACTGGCCCTGGTAGGCGGCTTCTTCATGTTCCTCATGCGCCAGACCATCATCGTCATGAGCCGTCACATCGAATACGACCAGAAAAAGGAGATCTACGACCACTACCAGCTATTGGACGCTAATTTCTATAAGATACATTCTACCGGCGACCTGATGAGCCGTATGGCTGAGGACGTCAGCCGTGTCCGCATGTTCACAGGCCCCGCCGTCATGTACCTTGTCAACCTCCTTGCTACCATCGCTTTCAGCCTGTTCTTCATGCTGAAAAAAGACCCCCTCCTTAGCTTTTACGTATTGACCCCCCTGCCCATCCTGGCTATTACCATTTATTATGTCAACACCATCATCCACAAAAGGAGCGAACATATCCAGGCCCTCCTGAGCAACCTCACCACCAATGCCCAGGAATCCTACAGCGGCATACGTGTCATCAAATCATTCGTCCAGGAGAATGCCATGCTTCGCTTTTTCACCCACAACAGCGAAGAATACCGCAAAAATGCCGTTGGGCTGGCCAAGGTCGAATCCATCTACTTCCCCTCCATGGGCTTAATGATCGGCCTCAGCACCCTTCTTGCCATCATGATCGGCGGTCTCTATTCCATATATGGCCGTCACAATACGGACCTCGGCACCATCACAGAATTCGTTATTTATATTACCATGCTCACCTTTCCCGTGAGCGCCATCGGCTGGGTGGCCAGCATCATACAAAGAGCCTCCGCCTCCCAAAAGAGACTGAATGAATTCCTGGATACTGTACCCGATATCCGAAACCCGGACACTCCACTGCAACATCACCTACAGGGAAATATCAGCTTCGAGCACATCGACTTTATATATCCCAACACCGGCATCCACGCCCTCAAGGACTTTCACCTGGACATCCGGAAAGGGGAAAAAGTGGTCATCATCGGGAGGACAGGTAGTGGAAAAACCACGGTAGCTCAACTGCTTCTCCGCATGTACGATCCCGGAAAAGGCCGCATTCTCATCGACGGAATTGATATTCGTCAATTTGATCTGCAGGACCTTCGTCGTCAGATCAGCTACACCCCCCAGGATACCTTCCTTTTCAGCGATACTGTCACCGGTAATATCCAGTTCGGCCTGGAAAAGCCCGACGAGGAAAAAGTACGCCGCGCAGCCCATTATGCCGCCGTCGACAAAGAGATAGAAGGTTTTGCCGATAAATACAATACCATGATAGGAGAGAGGGGCGTGACCCTCAGTGGCGGACAAAAACAACGGATATCCATCGCCCGCAGCCTGGTCAAAGACCCTGAGATCGTTGTGTTTGACGATTGTCTCAGTGCCGTAGATGCTAAGACTGAAAAGGAAATACTTGCAAACTTACATCAATATCTTCATCACAAAACAGCCGTCATCATCACCCACCGCATCTTCTCCCTCCTGGATTTCGACAGGATCATCGTCCTGGAAGAAGGCCGAATTGTAGAGACGGGCACCCATCAGGAGCTGCTTGCACTCAATGGCTATTACACCTACTTGTACGAACAACAGCAACGGGAAAAGGAGGAAGCATAGTCCCAACCGCCTTGTCCTGTCTCATAACGGGAAACGAAAGGGGCTTTTCGCCTTGTCTGGTTATACCGCTTCACAAAATGGTCAATATCCCGGCCGATTTTAATGCCCCGCCGTGAAAAGCAGGCTGGTATTGGCCTAAATCGGTGATATAAATTCTTTTACGAATTTTGCCAATTCGAAAACAATACTATATTTGTGTCCGGTACAAATCGTTATTTTCAACTGACAAAAAAACTTTATTGTGGCGTACGACAACAACGAAAAAAGAATGGAAAGCGTTTACAGCAGGCGCATCAGGGCTGGCAAGCGCAGAACGTACTTCTTTGATGTGAGGGCAACACGTAGTAATGACTACTATCTGACTATTACCGAAAGCCGTAAGAAATTCAACGAGGATGGGTACGACAGGCACAAGATCTTCCTGTACAAGGAAGACTTCAACAAGTTCCTGAAAGCGCTCACTGAGGCTGTGGATTACGTGAAGACGGAATTAATGCCAGACTTTGACTTCGACGCCTATAACCACGACACTGTTGCAGAAAGTGAGGGACAGGACGGAGGCAGCAGCATTGCTGATGACATCATTGAAGAAGTTCGCCATACCCCAACAGCCACCCCTAATACCGCAGCGGGTGAAGAAGTGGACAAATGGTAAGTCGTTCACTTTCCTGTATCTTATTATAGCCCCATAACCGGGGCTTTTTTCATGTTATTCCATAAAGGCCGCTGCTGCCCGGGCAATGGAACCCCAGTAAAAATGTTTGAAATACAAAGGAGGGATATCCCCTTTGATCCGGCTGGCTTCCACGACCAGGCGGGCAAATGCGGGCCAATCTCCGTTGTCGCATACCAGCAGCTTGCCATTGCACCATGCAGGGTCGATCCCTACGGCCCCGTTGCGTACCGATACGGCATTCAGGTTGTATCCCAGCGCTTCCACCAGCTTGGTTTTGATACCTCCCCCGTCCATGACAGGGTTCAGGAATACATCTGACGCCAGCAGATAGGGCACAATATCCGGTACAAAGCCGGCGAAAATGACCCTGGGATAGTTTCTATGCATCAGATCCCCGGGGATATCCTTGCCACAAACAAGGATCGTAAATGAGAGATCCGGTATTCTTTCCAGGAGAGGCAGGATGGTCTCCAGGATCGTATGCAGGGCGTCCAGGTTGGGACGGTAGCCAAAAGCGCCGTTAAAACAAAGAACGGTACTGTCGCCAGCGATCCCATACTGTTGTCTGATCAGTTGCCTGGCATCTGCAATAGCTGAAGGGGCCGGCGCCTGGTCGCGCTCAACCCCATAGGTCATGGTAAAACAGCGCCCGGGGTCTAGCGACCAGTGTTCAATGGCATATTGCCTCTCCTCATCCTGGATGAACAGGTTGCGGTCGGCACGTCTGTGCACCCAGCGCTCGTAATACCACAATATCCGCCACCACCATTTGCCAAGGGACTTCCAACGGAGACCTTCGATGTTATGCGAGCGGACGATGAGCTTAATTCCGCAGATCAGCTTTAAGCTCACACCCAGCCAGCCATAATAAGGGTGTTCCAGTATCAGATGGGTGATTTTCTTCGCCCGGATGATCCGGCGAAGCCTGAAAATGTACAGGGGATTGATATACCTCAGGGGTGACGGCCTGAACACGCGCAGCACCTCATACCCATCAGCAGCAGATACGTCGTTGTCAGTAGTGCCAGCGCACACTAGCTGCCAGTGAAGGGATAAATACTTGTAGAATAACGCCACCGCCCTGTGCCCTCCCGTATCCGCGGGCAGCCACCGGTAAGGAACTATGCTGATACACCTGGTCATCTGTCAGGCTTTACGAACCCTTTTCCTCAATTCAACGCCCAATGCCGTTAAAAGCAACAGGTAGCCCAATAAGCTAAACCAATTGGACAACTTATCTCCCAGCCAGTATGAGTGCGGCTCAAAGCGGAATTCAATGGTATGATCTCCTGCTGGTATGGACATGCCCCGCAGAATATAATCCACACGCACATAATCTGCCTTTTTGCCGTCGATGTAGGCATCCCAGCCCTTGTCGTAGTATATCTCGCTAAAGACGGCAAATTGATTGGTCCTGGCGGAGAACTTATAGTCGATGGTGTCGTTACGGTTGTCTATAAGCGATATTTTGGCTGTCGAATCCTCCACCGGCTCGGATTTTACCTGCGGCTTGAACACCTGCTGGATGACGACAGTATCTTTCAGATTGATGCTGTCCAGCGCCTTCATCTCCTCATTGCCATCCTTGACATAATGGATGGATTTTACCAGCCAGCAGGGGCCATTCGCACCGGGATTGATCCTTGCTTCCGGCTGTCCGTTGGCCGGATTGGGTTGAATAAAATACTTGGTATTCAGCATATCGAATACGCCCATATTACCCCTGGATAGCTGATGTTCGATGATATCCTGGTACAAACCCATTTTGGCTGGGCTGTATCCGCCGACGGAATTGTGATGATAAGAAGCGCGGGCACTGTTGTAAGGGTCGCCGGATGCTTCGTCATAAACGCGGAAACCTTTCTCCGGATCAGCCATGATCCGCTGATCCGCTGCTGAAGGTGGCGCGATATTGCTATCGAATTCCGTCTTGTCGACATAGACATCGTCTGTGAGGTACCGTTTGCCTACAGCCAGCAGATCAAAGGAGCTGAGCACCAGCAGACCTCCCAGCAGGATCATTTGCTGTTTGTACTTCCCTTTCAGATAGAGCAAGATCAGCCCCGCCGAGAGAGCTATCAATATAATGGTACGAAGCAGATCGCTGCCATAAAGCGATTGCCTGTCCGCCCGCAAAGCTCCCATCAGGGAACTGGCAAATGAGGCAGCCTGTTGCTGTGCCTGAGGATTGGATTGACCGCCGCCGGCCATCTGCACAAAGCGTTGTTGTGTCGACGCATCCTTCCCTCCTTTGTAACTGGCCGTGAAATAAAACCCAATGGCAACCACCAGCAATCCCGCCGTATAGATCAAGCCCCTTTTGAATTTCTTCCAGATGACTTCCTTGCTGTCCTGGGATTTGAGCAGTTCATCCAACCCCAGCGCACCCAGTAACGGTATGGCAAATTGCGGCATGATCAGTGCGATGGTCGGCGCGCGGAATTTATTATAATAAGGGAGATGATCGAAGAGGAAATTGTTTACGGTGGCAAAATTACTGCCCCACGCGAGTACCGTACCTGTGATGGCTACGCTCACCAGCCACCACTTGCGCCACCCTTTGACATAGACCAGACCCAGCATGAAAAGAAGCCAGCAGACAGCCCCCAGATAAGGAGCTCCCGCGGTATTGGGTTGTTCTCCCCAGTAGGCAAAGTAATTGACTTGCCCCAGGGCATTATCTTCCGGTACGCCAACTTCCGCGAGCTTGTCCACGAATTTGGAATTGCCTGTGATCATCCTGGCATCTGAACCACCGCCTTGCCCGTTGGGGATCAGCAGAGTTATCGTTTCCGGTATGCCATAGCTCCAGTTAAAGGCATATCCCTTGCTCAAGCCGCCTTCACCGATGGTCTCTCCTGTTTTGCTGGCGCCTTTCAATTCTGTCCTTCCGCCCCGCATGGTCTCCTTGGCATATTCCGCTGTTGGCAGGTTGCTGACAGCAATGGTCAAAAACCCGATGGTACAGGAGCATGCAGCGATGACGGCGCCAATAAGAACGTCCTTTTGCTTTTTCTCTTTCCAGCCATCGATAAGATAATATAAGGTGAGAAAGCCAGCGCTGATCACCGTATAATACACTACCTGCAGGTGGTTTGTTCCTACCTGAAAGCAAAAAAAGCAGGTAAGCAGGGCGGCTCCCCATAACCATTTGCGCTGAAAGATCAACAGCAGGCTGGCAATCACACCGGGTGCAAGAGCAAGGGCCTGCATCTTGGTGATATGACCTACGACTATAATGACGGCGTCATAGGTCGAATAAGCATATGCCAGAGCGGCCAACGCCCCCAGCCATGGATTTATGCGTAACACCTGCGTGAGGATATACATGCAAACACAAGCCATAAAAAAGAGACCGATGGGCCCTGGCAATCCCAAGGTCAGCACGCTCATCAGATAGCCCAACAATATAGGACTCCGCTGCTCCAGGGCGATCACATAGGCAGGCATGCCTCCGAACATACTTTCAGTCCATAAAGGATAGTGCCCGTATTTTTCCCTATACTCCACGGATTGCTGCGCCATACCCCGGTACTGTTGCGTATCCTGCTGGTTAACAACCATACCCTGTAAGGCAGGTTTGCAGTAAATGATGGCAACCACTAAAAACAGGACGATGGCTATGATATGCGGCAACGCTTTTTTCAAGAAGGCAGAGTTCATATTATCGGATGAATTATTCCCGGCAAAATAATGGTTTTTTGCCCAGAAATACAGATTTTTGGTCAAATATGGGATTGTTAAGATTCTTTTCGAGGGTCGCTTTTATTTGTAATATCTGCTATCTGCTGACCTCTCTGGCCCGCTATGGACCGCCCATACTTTCGAACAACGACATTCTCTCAACTATTATCGTTCTGGGCTGGATTATGGCCATCATAGTGAATATACTGGTGAATCTCTGGGCGCTGGTCGTATGGTCTTTTAGAAAAGGGGCATTGCAGGTTCCCCGCTGGCTCCTAATCGTTAATTTTATATTTTTACTGGCTCAATTGACCACCATCTTATTTCTCACTCATGATCCACGGAATTCTTAAGGACAAGCCCACCCGTCTGTTTATATTCTTTACCGCCTTTTTTGTTGCCAATGCGCTTATCGCGGAATGCATCGGTGGGAAGATATTCTCCCTGGAGAAGCTCATCGGATTGCAGCCTGCTCATTTTACCTTTTTCGGAGAAAAGAACCTCTCCTTTAACCTTACCTGTGGCGTATTGTTATGGCCGCTGGAATTTGTCATGACGGATGTCGTCAATGAATATTATGGTCCCAAGGCCGTTCGGCGGATATCCTATATTGCCGTCGGACTTATTTCATATGCCTTTCTCATGTTCTACGCAGCCATACATATTCCTCCTGCCGACTTTTGGATAAAGACCAAGACAGACAGCAATATCCCGGATATGCAGGATGCTTTCAACGGAATATTTGGACAGGGGATGTGGATTATTTTAGGATCGCTCACCGCCTTCCTCGTCAGCCAGATCGTAGACGTGACGGTCTTTCACAAGATAAAGAAGCATACGGGAGAGAAATGGGTTTGGTTAAGGGCTACCGGCTCCACTGTCATCTCCCAGCTGGTGGACAGCTTTATAGTCCTTTATATCGCATTTAAGTTAGGTAACAACTGGAGCTGGCAGCAGGTGCTGGCCATTTGCCTGGTGAACTACATCTATAAATTTACGATGGCCATTGTTCTTACACCCCTGATCTATCTGATGGAACGGCGTATCGAAAAGTATTTAGGCCATGAGACGACCCATAAGATGAAACAGGCGGCCATGGGATTGTCCAATGAATAGGAGAGCCGCCTACACTGGCGCTTCCATCACATAGTCATTCATGAAATAATTATTCCCGATGGGGACATCTTCCTCACGGACGACGGCAAATCCCATTTTCTCATAAAACTGACGGGCTTTATTGTACCGGTTGACATTCAGCCGTAAGATACTGCCTCCTTGCTCCCGGACATCGTCAATGATAAAATTCAGGATGGCCCTCCCCATGCCCTTACCCTGTCTGCCGGGGAGTACATACAGCTTATGCAGCTTGAACACCCCGGGCTCTCCCGTGGGACTCCAGGACGCGAAACCGATGGCTTCGTCTTCTTCTTCCACCATGACAAACTGGTGCTTGTCCTCCGTCATTTGCTTACGCAGCGAGGCAGGATTATAAAATAATTTCAGCATGTAATCCAGCTGGATGGAGGAAAGTATTTCCCCATAGGTCACAGGCCAGATCTGTTGTGCCAGAAATCCAATGGTATTGATATCATCCAGGTCCGCAAAACGAAAAGAAAGCGATGGTTCCATAATTTGCCGGGTCAAAGATACGACCTCGGGGCTAATTTACCTCCTGATCATCATCATGTTCCCGGACAGTATGCAGCCGAATGGCTTTCCAGGCCTGCCGGATGGCTATATAAAAGCTGGTGAAGGCGCAAAAAGATAGCATGCCATCCGATACATGTTCAAGTGCGGTCTGGCTTTGCTTTAGAAAAAGGAAGAAGTCAAAGCTCCCGTGCAATAGCACAACGATCAATAACGCCTTCGCCATCAGCCACCGTTTCCGCTCGGGCTGGAACTTCGCCAGCCCAATATTATACCCCATCAGTACGGCAAAGGCGGCATGAGCGGGCACGGAAAGGAACATTCGCGCCACCCCCGTCTCCACTCCAAACTTCCATACATATTCGATGTTCTCTACTGTGGCGAAGCCCATTCCGGTGATCACGGAATAGATCACCCCGTCGAAAGGCTCCTGGAACTGATCCAAAGGATACGCATACCATCGGACTACCAGGTATTTGCTCCCCTCTTCGGTGAGGGCGACAATGACAAAAGCAAACCAGGCAAAGGAAAGGATGGAATGCCTGTAAGGCTCGTCACGTACATCTCCCGTTGCCAGCTGTATAAGAAAAGGAGGTATGGTCGCACACATGCCCAGCAGAAAGGAGATGATCAGCTGCCGTACAGATGTTCCGCCCATCTTCCGGAAGGAATAGATGAACAGGCTGATGGCGATGCCCGGGGCGATGGCTAAGGATAATAATAACAATAGCATCAGTGCGCCTCTGGTGTGGTGAAATAATAAACAGCCCCGTCGTTGAAGTGGTATTCCTTCTCTTTATGCTTGATTTGCCCGATGGCTTCGATGGTTAGCAGGTCTGCATTGGTGGCGTCATCAAACCAGACGATATAAAAATGGTCTTCCTTCATCATATCCTTTACATCCCACGGCAGGTCCTTATGCGGTATAAGGTCCGATACCACTCCCGTGAGGAACCAGATGCCTTCAAAAGCGTTGGAGTAAATGGGAACCCCCGGCTTGTGCAGCTCGGGACTATGCCGTATGAAATCCATTGTTTGGGATCCTGTCCATTGATCTTCCGTATAGCCAGGGATACCGGCATATTTGATGCCCTCCCAATTGAATTTGTATAGGACCAGCTGTCCATATAACATAGACGCAACTGCTCCCAGGCCCAGTACCGCAAGCCCGGTGCGTACGTTTTTACCCGCCCGCTTGAACTGGGGCAATACCCAGCTGCTGCTGCCCCAGAGCCACGATATGAACAGCGGGGACAGGAGGCGGCTGTCCAGGGTCTGGAACCGCGAGATGCTGGCTACTACAAGGATGAAAAGAGCATAGACAATAAAATGGGCGCTGGCTATCTGGTCATAGGAATATTCATCGTGTTGCCGTATCAGCCGATAAAGCCAGGCAGCCAGGCAGACCAGCAGGCAGACGACACCTACCAGGGCCGGGTATTTGTAAGGGTCATCAAAAAAAGGCAGCCAGTCGCAAAAGACATTGCCGAAATGTTTTAAATTTTGGCCCAGGCCGGTGATGGCTTTTTCCCTATAGCCGGTCAATGTGCCGGTGACGTGATGATTGCGGTATACATTCAGTACGATCAGCGAGATGCTGATCGGCCCAAAGGCCAGTATGTGCCACAGCTTCTTTTTCCAGGGCATTGAAAAGTCGGTGAGCATGAGAAAGACGCCCAATCCGATCAGGCTAACGCCGGCATATCGGACGACGCCGGCCACGGCCGCAATGGCCCCCATCAATACCACGCCCTTCCAGTCATGGGCAAGATGATAGCGCCGGGCTGCCAGAAAAAAGAATAGCGTCAGTATAAGGAACAGGGTCTCGGACCACAACATGGAGTATATTTCCAGCAGACAGGGGCTGAGCACGATAATGCTCAGCATGGCCCATTTATACCACCTGGAGGGATAGCTGAACCTTTCCATGATCCACCCGGATAGAAAGATCAGACCCCCGAATAGAAGGCCATTCAATATCGGTGCGAATTGCATGGGTTCCAGCCCTGTCACCAGCATGACCAGGCCGAGAAAAACAGGGTACCCGGCGGGAAAGTCCATCATCGGCATGCCGGTGAAGTCATTGATAACGCCATGATGCCGCATATTGGCGGCCGTGCTCATATATACGATGGAGTCTGGCGACACCCCGATGCCGCTGTGGCGTGTCCAGACATAGATCAACAAAAAACCGGCGATCGCAGCAACCAATGAGTCGATCTCCCGTATAAAAGAATTGGGTCGGCGCATAGATCAAAAATAAGAGTTACTTCCAAACTTATACGTAATTTCAAGCCTACCAAAAGCGACTATTCATGAGATCTCATCGCCTGTTGGCATCCATCTTCGCACTGCTCCTGACGACAGGCCTGTCTGCCCAGCAATTTGGAGGTAATCTGCCTTCCCTCCATTGGCAGCAGATCAATACGGATACAGCACGGATCATCTTTCCCCGTGGCATGGATCAGCAGGCGCAGCAGGTGGCCGCCATCATACATCGCCTTAGCCAGCGTACCCTGCCTACCATTGGCGGTCAACAAAGGAAGGTCAACGTCGTATTCCAAAATCAGACCACTATTTCAAATGGCTATGTACAACTGGCTCCTTTCCGCAGCGAATTTCAGCTCACTCCTGAGCAAAACAGCTTCGAGATGGGCAGCCTTCCCTGGCAAAAAATGCTGGCCATACACGAATACCGTCACGTACAACAGTATAATAATTTTCGCGTAGGCCTTTCCAAAGGCTTTTTTTACCTTTTTGGAGAGGGCGGGCAGGCCCTGGCCAATAGTCTCTCTGTCCCCAACTGGTTCTTTGAAGGCGACGCCGTATACCAGGAGACACTGGTAAGCGACCAGGGGAGAGGACGTCTCCCTTTTTTCTTCAATAGCTACCGCAGCCTCTGGGCCGGCAACAAGCACTACTCCTGGATGAAATTGCGTAACGGCTCCTACCGGGACTATGTTCCGGACCATTATCCGCTGGGGTATATGCTGGTAGCCTATGGTCGCGAACGTTATGGCGATGACTTCTGGAAAAAGGTTACCCGGGATGCCGCCGCGTTCAAAGGGTTGTTCTTTCCTCTCCAGACAGCCATCAAAAGATATGCCTCCGTCCCCTTTTCTCAATTCCGGCAGGATGCGCTGACGCATTTTCAACAAACAGCGCCTTCCCATTCGACAATGGCTGCGGCCGACGAATATGCCCGCGCTCACCGTCATTTTGCAGGAGACAGGCAATTTCCTCAATTCATCGGACAGGACAGCCTCCTCTATCTCAGCAGCAGCTACAGGCGCATACCCGCCTTTGTGATCCGCGACCTGCAGCAGGGTAGGGAACATACCCTCCGCACCCGCGCTATCGCCATCGATAACTATTTCTCCTATGGCAATAATAAGATCGTATATGCCGCCTACGAGACGGACCCGCGCTGGGGATGGAGGGACTATAGCGTCATCCGTGTCATGGATGTGACAACGGGCGAGGACACCCGCCTCACGTCAAAAAGTAAATATTTCGCACCTGGTATCTCGCCCGATGGGCAAAAGATTGTAGCTGTGCAGGTAACCACGGCCGGCCAATGTTCCCTCCATCTGCTGAATGCTGCCACCGGGACGGTGGAGCTCCAGTTGCCCAACACAGACTCGTTATTTTATACCTACCCCACATTCTATGGGAAGGACAAGATCGTCACGGCCGTGCGTAATACCCGGGGCGAAATGACCTTGGCCCTGGTGCATATACCGGACGGCTCCGTTGACAAGCTGCTGCCTTTTAGCTTTCAGGCCATTGCCTTCCCCTCCGTCCATGGCGACACCGTCTGGTTTACAGCTACCCGTCAAAATGAGGATAGGATCTATTGTTTCACCGGTACCCGGCTTTTCCGCGTCCGGCTGCCCCATGGCGAGCCTGCCACGGGCGATTATGCGTTCCATGCTGCCGATGGCCGTTATGCCTGGAGCTCTTTTACAGCCGTTGGCTATCGGACCGATACAACTACCAACAGCCAGCTCAGCCTGGAGCCATTGTCAGCTGATCAGTGGGAGATGCCGTTGGTCAACCAGGGCATCGACGCCCTGGATAGGGGACCCGCCCACCTGTTGGACAATATCGGCAAAGCCAGTTACCCCGTGAACAAATACCCGGCTTCCTTTCATATTTTCAACTTCCATAGCTGGAGGCCTTATATATCGGATCCTGACTATACGTTCTCCCTGGTGAGCGAGAATGTGCTAAATACCCTCCAGTCGGAGCTGTTCTTTGATTATAACAGGAATGAGAAATACAAACAGGTAGGGGTAGACGCTACGTATGGCGCTCTTTTCCCCTGGCTTGACATAGGGGTAAATTATGTGTTCGATCGCAATCTGCTTAGTACATCCGGTAAGATTTACTTCAATGAAGCCAACGCCTATCTCGGATATAGCATCCCGTTGAGCTGGGTGCGGGGACGGAGTATCACTGGCCTGCAGTTCGGCACCGACCTCGTCTATTCCCGGCATATGTTTACGGGCTTATATAAGGACTCCGGGCTGGATTATCATACTACCTACCTGCGTAATTATGTCAGCTTTACGAACCAGATACAACGGGCCAATGCCCAGATCTATCCCCGGCTGGCCCAGACCCTTTACCTGTTATATGATCAGTCCGTATCGACGGGCAGCCATCAGTTCCTGGCCAGCGGATATCTGTACCTGCCTGGCGTCGATCTCACACACAGCCTGCAACTGGGCGCCGCCTGGCAGGGCAGCGATAAGGCTACGGTGGGCACTTTTTCCAATTCCTTTCCCTGGGCCAGGGGATATACTGCCTATAATTTTTACCAGATGTGGCGGGTGACAGCCAACTATCATTTCCCGTTACTATATCCGGACGCAGGCATCGCCAACATGGTCTATTTATTACGTATACGTGCCAACGCTTTTTACGATTATATGAAAGCCAACGCCTTTATCAACAGGAATGGTGACGTTGCCTGGTTCCCCTTCCGGAGCTATGGAATGGAAATGTACTTCGATACCAAATGGTGGAACCAACTGCCCATTAGCTTTGGCATCCGCTACAGCCGCCTGGTGGACGGGGCTCTTGAAAGACTGGGGCCGAATCAATGGGAGTTGATCCTGCCGCTGAATATATTATCGCAGGGATATAGCGCCCGGCATGTAACTCCGGTGAATTAATGCCTTGTCGCGCCTGCGACATCATCCGATATGCGCCAGGCTTTCTTCGATGGTCTTGATCTTGGCAACGGCATCCTCTCTTTTCTTCCGCTCGATGGCTACGACCTCGGGCTTTGCATTTTGGACAAAGCGTTCGTTCCCCAACTTCTTGTCGACGGATTCCAAAAAGCCTCTCAGATAGGTCAGTTCTTTCTGAAGCTCGTCTTTCTGGTGACCGGTATCCATCCCTTTTTCGGTGGCTATATAGAACTTGTCCTTACCTGAGACCACTGTCAGGGCGCCCGGTACCATTTCCTGTGTTAGGACGGCTGTCTTGGCATTCACCTGGCGGACAAGGATAGACCGGACCTCTTCGTAAGATTTCCCCTGGCCGGACTGGATGGAAAGGTCTATCGATTCCTTAGGCTTGATCTGCGCCTTATTACGGGCATCGCGTATGGCGGTAATGGCTTCCTTTAGCAGCGTACCCTGTGCGAGGACAGCCGTATCGGGCTTTTCGATAGTGGCATACGGGCGGACGCAGAGGTCGTCTGTACGTTGCGACAGCAGATGATACACTTCCTCTGTTACAAAAGGCATAAAAGGATGCAGCAGCTGCATCAGCTGTCCGAAAAAGTCGATCGTATGACGATAGACGACAGCATCGATAGGCTGTTCAAAACCTGGTTTTACCCATTCCAGGTACCAGCTGCAGAAATCATCCCATATCAGCGAATACAGTACTTTCAATGCTTCGCTCAGCCGGAACTCCTTATAAAGCTGCTCGATATCGGCCCGGGCCTCCCGCAGACGGTGCTCGAACCATTTGACGGCAAAGCTTGCATCAGATGATAGAGCATTGGCGTCTTTTTGGCGCCCTTCCCAGCCTTTTACCAGCTTGAGCGCATTCCACATCTTGTTATTGAAATTGCGCCCCTGTTCGAGTGAGGACTCGTCGTATAGCAGGTCGTTGCCGGCGGGGGAGGAGATCATGATGCCAAAGCGCAATGCATCCGCTCCGTATTTGTCCATCAGTTCCAGGACATCGGGGGAGTTGCCAAGGCTTTTGCTCATTTTACGCCCCTGTTTATCCCGTACCATACCCGTGAAATAAACATCCCGGAAAGGAATGCGTTTTTCCATGGGTGTATCGTCCTTGTAGAAATACAGTCCTGCCATGATCATACGGGCTACCCAAAAAAAGATGATATCCTGTCCTGTCACCAGTACAGAGGTGGGATAATAGTAGGATATGTCCGGATTGCCGGGGTTAGTGACCCCTTTAAACACTTCTATTGGCCACAACCAGGAGGAGAACCAGGTATCCAGCACATCTTCATCCTGTTTCAGCTCATCGATGGTAAAGGAAGGCGCTTTGAACAGCTTGTAAGCCTCCTCTCTGCTGGCGGCTACCTGGAAGGCGCCGTCGGGAGCATACCATGCAGGGATCTGCTGCCCCCACCATAGTTGACGTGAGATACACCAGTCCTTTACATTCTCCAGCCAGTATTTATAAGTGGCCAAGAACTTGTCCCCAGGATGGATACGGATATGCCCTTCCGTTACTGCCTTAAGGGCAGGTTCGGCGAGGTCTTTCATTTTTACGAACCATTGCGTGGAGATACGGGGTTCAACGACGCAACTCGTCCGCTGGGAGAACCCGATGCGGGTCATATGGGTTTCTTCCTTTACCAGCAGCCCTTCTTGCCGAAGCTTTTCGACGACCGCCTTGCGGGCAGCAAATCGTTCCATTCCGACAAAGACCTCGGCTGCGGCGCTGAGCGTACCGTCGGCGTTCAATGTATCGATGATGGGCAGCCCGTGTTTCAAACCCAGGTTATAGTCATTGATATCGTGCGCCGGGGTTACTTTCAGGGCGCCGGTACCAAAAGCAGGATCCACATATTCGTCAAAGATGACAGGCACGCGGCGGTTGACCAGCGGTATGACGGCGAATTTGCCCGCCAGCCCCAGGTAGCGCTCATCGGTAGGGTTCACACAGACAGCTGTATCCCCCATGATGGTCTCGGGACGTTGTGTTGCGATGACCAGCGGTGTCTTTGTGTCCGTGTCCGGGGTTCCGTCGGCATTGACGATCTTGTATTGGACATAATATAAAGTACCCTGCTCTTCCTTGTACTCTACTTCTTCGTCGCTGAGCGCTGTTCTTGCGAGTGGGTCCCAGTTGATCATACGGGCGCCCCTGTAGATGAGCCCATCTTTGTACAGTTCTATGAAGATATGGATGACAGAGGCATAGTAATCGGGGTCCATGGTGAAAGCCACCCTGTCCCAATCCACACTGCAACCCAGTTTGCGTATCTGTGAGTAGATGATGCCGCCATATTTGTCCTTCCATTCATAAGCATATTTCATGAATTCGGGACGCGTCAGCTGGTTCTTGTCGATGCCCTGATCTTTCAGCATTTTGACGACCCTGGCTTCCGTGGCGATGGAGGCGTGGTCGCTGCCCGGCACCCAGCAGGCGTTATAGCCGCTCATACGGGCCTTTCTTACCAGGATGTCCTGGACGGTCCCATTCAGCACATGCCCCATATGCAGCACCCCTGTTACGTTGGGAGGGGGGATGACGACCGTAAAAGGAGGCCGTTCATCCGGCTGGCTGTTAAAATATCGTTGCTGGAGCCAATGTGCATTCCATTTTTCCTCTGTCTCGGCGGGGATATAGTTCTTACTTAATTCCATGGGGCTGCAAATATAAAAAATTCCCCACGCTAGTGGGGAATTCTATAATCATTGAAAGAATATATATCGACAGACTCAGCGCTTATGCAAACCAATAGAGGTAAGACAAGAACATAACCAAACCAATGAATCCTACGGCTAACAAGATGGTTTTGGCAGTTTCGCTAAGATGGAAAGAAGAAGTGATCTTTTTCATAAAAGTAATTTTTAGGGTGAAACCAAGCTGATTAAAAGGTGGAATTCGTAGGGGATCGGAATTTACGCGGTACGTGATTGGTTTCTCGGAAGATCTTGGCGAAGAAGAATGCCAGTCGGAAAATTTTGGCTCGTGCTACAGTTGTTGTAAGGAGTAGTCGACTATCTATATACAAAGATAGCCTGATTTTCCAGATTCTAAAACTTTTCAAAGGGTTTTTGGGCAATTTTAAGCCAAAATCGACCCATTTTAGGCCCTTTCCCCTCTTAATCAACAAGTTGGGCAAGGATTCTTCCGGTGTACCTATCAGGACATCGTAAATAAATAAGCAAACATCATGATCGTGGAGAAGTACAGCAACGCCGTAATGATCGTCAGCACCATACTCTCCCTTGCATGAATAGTGTGCATTTTTTCCATGTGGACTGGATTTAGGGTTAGTAAATTAATACAAGTTTTCGTGGAGGAGGGATCGATGGGGTAACCGACTTTCTTTTACCTTTATACAACCTCACAATTCAGAGCACAAAAGGTATCCGGAACAATGTACGCGATAGTTGATATAGAAACCACCGGCGGTTATGCTTCGAATAACGCTATAACAGAAGTTGCTATTGTGTTACATGATGGAAACCGGGAGATCAAGCGTTACGAGACCCTGGTCAACCCCGGGATGGTCATCCCCCGTTATGTACAGGCCCTCACTGGCATCAATGATGAAATGGTGGCCAATGCCCCTTATTTCAATGAAATAGCGCCTATTGTACATGAATGGCTGTCCGGAGCCATCTTTGTGGCGCACAATGTCAATTTCGATTATTCCTTTCTCAACCATCAGCTGAAGGCCTGCGGTTTCGATCTGGACGCCAAAAAGCTTTGTACCGTGCGTCTCAGCCGGAAGACTTTCCCCGGAGCCCCCAGCTACAGCCTGGGGAACATTTGCCGTCACCTGGGTATTTCCATACCAAACCGGCATCGTGCCGGTGGTGATGCCGACGCTACCATACTGCTCTTTGAAAAGATACTGAAGGCAGGCGGTCTGGAACATATCCGGGGTATGCTCAAATCCAACAGTAGGGAGCAATATCTCCCCGCCAACCTCCCCGCCGGGCAGTTGAAAGGGCTTCCGGAGACACCTGGGGTATATTATTTCCATGATCAGAAGGGGAAGGTGATCTATGTGGGTAAGGCCAAGAACATACGTCACCGTGTAAGCAGCCATTTTTCCAACAACAAGCCTGGCCGTCAGAAGCAGGAGTTCCTCCGGAATATCTACTCCATCTCTCATGAATCCACTGGCACTGAACTGATGGCTTTCCTCCTGGAATGTATCGAGATCCGCCGTCTCTGGCCTATCTATAATCGCAGCTTAAAACGTTTTCAGCAGACGTATGGGCTCTATATCTTCGAGGACCGTGGCGGCTACATGAGACTGGTATTGGAAAAAAAGAAAAGACAGCTGACGCCGGTATTCACAGTTTCGTTATTATGGGAAGGGCAGAATATTCTCTGGAAGCTGATCCGGCAATACGAGCTCTGTCCCAAGCTGTGTTTTATCGAGAAAGGGGAGGGCCCTTGCCAAGGAATAAAAGAACACTACTGTCACGGAGCTTGTGAGCACAAGGAATCTCCGGCAATGTACAACTTACGGGTGCAGGAGGCTGTCGATGGATTGATAAAAAGCCTTCCCAGCTTTACACTGGTGGATGAGGGCCGTCACCCCGACGAAAAAAGCTGTATCCTGGTGGAACAAGGCCGATTTTACGGTATGGGCTACCTGCCTGCCGATCAGTCCTGGAGCCGGGACAATGGTTCCATAGACGCCGGAGAGCTAAAAGCTTTTCTGACCCCTTATCCTGAGAACGATTACATGCGGGGATTGGTGTATCAGCATGCCGAACAATGGCCGGCCAAGCGGATCAATCTCGGCTCCTCTGTCTGACCTTACACTCCCAGGGCCTGTATACGTTCAATAAATTCAGTTCTGGGTATCATGCGGGCCCCCATGCTTTCCAGGTGTTCCGTGTATACCTGACAGTCGATCAGTTCCACCCCTTCTCTGCGCAGCTGCTCTACATAGCAGATAAAGGCATATTTACTGGCGTTACTTGCCTTACTGAACATGCTTTCCCCAAAAAAGACCCGTCCCAGCCGAACTCCATAAAGACCGCCTACCAGCTCCCCATTGAGCCAGGTTTCCGCACTATGAGCATAACCGTCCCGGTGCAGCCGGCCATAAGCCTCCTTTACCTCATCGGTGATCCAGGTGCCATCCTGACCTCTTCGGGCAATGGTCTTGCAATTGCCGATGACTTCGTCAAAAGCCTTGTTGATAGTAAAGACAAAGCTTTCCCGGCGAATGAGCTGCCGCATGCTTTTGCTCACTTTCAGTTCTTCAGGGAAAAGTACAAATCGGGGGTCGGGACACCACCAGAGAATATGTTTCCCCTCGTACCAGGGAAAAATGCCATTGTGATAGGCGAGTAATAGTCGCTGCATGGAAAGATCCCCGCCTACAGCCAGGAGGCCGTCTGGTTCTGCTAGTGAGACAGGGGGAAAGATCAGCTCCTGGTCTAGTGCAAATAGCATAATAATGGGATCTGGGATCAGGTACCTGCTATCTCTTCGATGGTAGCTCCGATGCCACGCTCCGTGATCGCATCGCATTGAGGTTTTAGCTCGTCATAGGAGCCCCGTTTGACAGCATACTTACCTTTTGTATGTATGATCATCGCACATTGTTCAGCCTGCTCCAAAGAGTGCCCACATACCTCCATCAGGGTCTGTATAACCCATTCAAAGGTATTTACCTCGTCGTTCCAAACGATGAGACTGAATGGATCATCGGGGGTAGTGAGCACATCCGTATCTGCTTCCTCATATTGGATAGGACGCGGGTCGTGCAGCTGATAATGCATGTGACTGTTCATTTGTACAAAGTTACGAAAAACTATCCAGCCTTCTTTTTCAGCAACCCATTCAATAACCCTTTCCCGGCATCCTGTACTTTTTTCTTAGTATCATCCAGACCTCCTGCTTTCGTCCCCGTGGTATCTTTATTGCCAAGCAGTTGGTTCTTCAACGCATCACCGGCGTCTTTCAACGCCTGCTTGCCCACCGACTGGACCGTATCACGCAGCTGTTGTTTGGCGCTGTCCACTTTGGCCTTTACCAGGTCGGTGGCCTGCTGCTTGAGACTTCCTGCCGTGCTGCTGAGAGCGCTCTTCAGGTCCATTTTCAGCACGGGGTTGGTCAGCGTACCGCCGATCTTCACCGGTAGATTCACCTGGTCATCCATCTTTATGGCAACTCCCTGCGATCCGGCTTTGGAGACCAGATCATTCACTGCATTGTTAGCCTGGCCGCCCAGCAGGCTGCGCGGCAGCTTCATGGCCACATCATAGTCCAGCGTCTGATCAAATCCGTGCGAACCGCCTACCTCCATGTCGATGTCCTTTACTTTCACATGGAAGGGGTCCACCACCATTCTTCCGTTCTTGAATGAAAAGGCGGTTTTAATGTCTTTGACGGGTATATCTTTCAATTGATCTAAATGTAATGCTTGCGACAGCTTATCCGTTGGGGCAAAATCCTTCAGCGCCCCATCCACCAGCAGCAGGTTGCCATTCCCGTTAAGAGAGTTCAGATCGGGCTTCATATCCCCTCCCAGTATCCCATCCACCGATAATTTGCTGCTGAACTTGCCCGCGATATATTTGCCGGCAGGCATGAGCTTTTGCACCGTATTAAAGGCATAGAAGGTCTTTTGCACGTCCAGCTTCTGCAGGTCGTAGGACATGGCAAAGACTGGCGTCTTCTTGCTGATCTTCGTGGAATAGGCGCCGTTCAATATCATCACTCCGTCCAGCCCTTCCGCCTTTATATTGTTCAGCTTCACTGTCTCGTCTGCGATCAGCACATCCCCCGATACCTGATGCAGGTCCAGATTGCCATAGTGCAGCTGATCTACTCCTGCATGCAGGGAGAAATGGATATTGTCCGGTATGGCAAAAGCGCTGCTTGGAGCTGTCGTACCTGGCTTTGTAGTTGTTGTGTCTGTCTTGGCAGCAGGCGCTGCGGTCCCGCTGGTCCCCATGAGCTGATCCAGGTCAACCATGTCGGCCTTAACAGTCAGCGAGCCATCCAGCGTCTGATGTTTCAACATATAGGCCAACAAATTATTCAATACGCCACCGGCTTCGAAATGGGTCTTTCCATATCCGCCTTTAAGCTGATTGAGCGTGATGTTCTTTGGGTTAAAGCTCATCAGCAGGTCGTCAATGTTGACAGGAGTTGGGTAGGCCGTGGAAGTATAGGTGAATCCTGTAAGCCCCAGCGTGCCACCCGCCTCGAACTTGTCATACTGTTGTTTTTGAATGGCGGAGAGGTTGCCACGCGTATGCATATCCGCATTCAGCAAGCCGGCCAGACGGGTACCGCCGTCCAGTTTTACGAACTGAACAATTTTAGCCAGGTCCAGCCGGCCTTTTGCGGCTGCATCGATATAGGGGTCGCTGACAGGCGTCTTTAACAGGAGCCGAAAATCGAATGGCGTCTCTTCCATTTCCAGGTGCGCCTGCGGAATATCTACTACAGTATGGTCGGTGACGCCATCGGGATTGTCCGTCTTTACCACCAGATTTATGTTCTTCACAGGACGGGGCAGGTCCGGATATTGAAAGAACCCGTTCTTTACTTCCAGGTCCACATGATAGGCAGGGATGTGTTGGCTGTCGTATCTTCCTTTTATAGATCCCGACAGACTGGCCTGTCCGCTGGTCTTGATGCCTGCAAAATCCTTTGTATACATGGCTGGTATCAGAGACAGGATGCTCTTAAAATCCAGCGAAGGTCCATTGAATTTAATGTCCATATCATAGGTGCTGTCATTCACCAGCTGGAAGAATCCCTCTGTATGCAGCTTCAGGTCATTGATGGACAGGTCATCTACTTTGAATGTGTATTTGTTGACTTTGTTGTCGATATGAAAATCTGCGCCTACATTCGTCCGGCTACGGATCAGATAGGGGATGCCTCCATAGGTGAAGCTGAGCGCGACCGTTTGGGTGCTGGTTTGCAAGGTGAACTCATCCGAGGTAAAATCCCCTTTGCCGGAATGGTTGAGCCCGGAGATCTCACAGCTCATATGACTGCTGTCGTCCTGGTAGCTGATATAGCCATCGGTGATGGAGTATTTTTGAAGGGCCATCTTAAAAGGCTTGGATGCCGACGGCGCTCCCGGACTGGCCGATGCCGTGTCGGGCAAGGTTATGGACCAGTTGGCATGCCCGTTCTTATGCATGATGGCGTGCACCCGCGGTCTGTCCACGGCAATGGAGTGGATTTTCATTTCACTGCCAAAAACACTGAAAAGGTCCAGCGCTACATTGATCCGTTGGGCAGACACCAGCGTGTCCTCGGAGAATTCGTCGAGACCCGTTACCCGGAGACTATCCAGGGCCACCGACAGGCGGGGGAAATTGCGGAACAGGGAAAGGTCCACATCCGAAAAATCGACTTTGGCAGCGATGTGCTTGTTGATCTGATCCTTGACGAGACTGGTGATTTTCCCCTTGAAGAAAAAGGGAAGAGCGATGGCGGCGATGATCAGCACCAACAGCGTGATGCCCGTGATCTTGAGTATTTTTTTTAACATAGTCAGCAGGATATTAGAGTGCGGCTAAAATAGCGGAAAATATTAGATATGCAAAATCGGGCAACCCCGCACAGTGGGATTTAGCGTAATTTTGTGACCTATGACCCCCGAAAGAGAAGAAAGAATATTACAGGTGCTGGATAAAAGACAGGACAGCATCACCGTGGTCCTCGAGAATGTTTTCGACCCGCATAATATCTCGGCCGTCATGCGTACCTGTGATGCGGTGGGCGTACAGGAGATATATGTGCTCAATACCCGTATCCCCCGTCATAAGAAATGGGGGGCTAAGAGCAGCAGTAGCGCCGCCAGCTGGCTCACCATTCACCAGTTCTCGGATGCGGCGGCGTGTTTTGCCCAGCTGCGCAGCAGGTATGATAAGATATATGCCACCCATCTGGACAGCGAGGCCGTCGGCCTTTATGACCTCGATCTGACCCAGCGCGTAGCCCTGGTCTTTGGCAATGAACACTCCGGTGTCAGCGAGGAGATAAGAGCGCTGTCCGATGGTAATTTTATCATCCCCCAGGTCGGTATTATCAAATCCCTGAATATTTCCGTAGCTTGTGCTGTGAGCCTTTACGAAGCCTTCCGCCAGAAGGATACAGCCGGTCATTACACCCAGCGCAGCCTGCCGGAGACACAATATAAGCAATTAGCTAAAGAGTGGAGTAGAGGCATGCTAAAATGAAAGGCCCTATCGTCATACTATCTCTCGCCCTGCTGGCTCTCCGTCCCGCAGCCGACGCACCGGTGGTCCACAAATGGAAGCTCACCGACCTGGAAGCCTATATCTCCAAGGCCGACCATCCTCTTATTGTGAACTTCTGGGCTACTTTCTGCGCTCCCTGCAATAAGGAGATCCCTTATTTCCAAAGCACCGTGGAAAAATATAAACAGCAGGGGGTAGAGCTGATCCTCGTCAGCCTGGACCTGCCCGATTATTACCCGGCCCGTATCGCGAAATTTGCCGGTGAGCATGGATATCGTGCCACCCTCGCCTGGCTCAATGAGACGGATGCCGACTACTTCTGTCCGCGCATCGACAAAAGCTGGACGGGAGGCATACCTTCTTCCTTATTTGTAAACAATAAGACACATTACCATCGGTTCTATGACAGACAACTTACGGATCAGCAGGTAGAGCCCGCTATACGTGAAATGATCAACCCCGGTTGATCGAACATCCCACCGATCTTGTCTCTTTGACCGTGACTTCCCGGCCTTGCATCATTTCCTGGATGGCCTCTTTTAGATGATGGCGTTTCACCCGGCCGGCGTCGCCGGGGCTGTCATCGATGGCGCCATGATACACCAGCTTCCCGCCTTTGTCGAACAGATAGCATTCAGGAGTGCGGCTAGCGCCAAATGCATCGGCCATCACGCTCTTGCTGTCCACGGCGTAGTACCACTGGTACCCCTGGGATTTGGCATAGGACTGCATCTCTTCGAAGGAGTTGCCTCCTTGCCTGTCACCCTCATTGGAATTCAGCAGTACGACCCCTATCTTGCTGGACTGGGCGTAGGAACAGATGTCTTTGGTACGAGATTGATTACGGATGACGTAAGGACAGGTATTGCAGGTGAACATGACCAGCAGACCATTGGCCTGTCTGGCTTCCTGCAGCGTCAGTTCTTTGCCGGTGACATCTTTTACCCGGACGTCAGCTTTGGGAATGGCGGCTCCGATGGGAATGCCCGGAGCGTTGAGAGAAGAGAAGGATAAAAGCCCCAGAGCGGCAAGGGCCAGGCATGCTAATGTCGACTTCATACTTATCGGTTTTACCAAAGTTTACGTAAAAACCACTGAAAAACCTACGGCTTTTCCACAGCCGGGGTAACCATTATATGGCTTCTTTTTTTCCACCCTTCGAAGCTCTTTCGTGAGCAAGGACACGAAGGTGATGGATGCTGACATTTAGCTCATATCCAATTAATAGTATAAGAGAATTAAAATAAATCATGAGCATCAGGATCATCACGGTGCCGATGGAGCCATACACTTTGTTGTAAGTGCTGAAATAGTTTACCCAATAGGAAAAGGCGATGGTAATGATGATCGTCAGCGCCGTGGCAAGAAAGGTACCCGGGGACAGAAGCTTCCATCGTTTGTGCACCGCCGGTCCGTATTTATAGATGAATGCAATGGCGAAATAGAACAATGGGATGACGATCACCCAGCGTACGGTCTTGAAAAGCCAGCGTGCATTGCGACCCTGGATATGCATCCATTTCAGGAGGGAGCGCAGCAGCTCCGCCTGTGTAACGAGTATCGTGACGGAGCCGATGACCATGCATAATACCAGCAATGTCAATTTTATGGCCATCCAACGTGTCTCCAGCGCATTCCGCTTGGTATTGTAGATAAGGGATTTGTTAAAGCTGCGCATGATGCCTATCATGGCATTGGAAGAATAGAAAAGGGCCAGGACAAAGCCAAAGGACAGCAAACCCACCCTGGGCTTGTCGAGAAAGTCTTCCAGGAACTTGCTTACCAGCAGGTAGGTATTTTGGTTAGGCGTTATATCGCGGGTCAGGAATAATAGCTGTCGCTTGATCTGTTGTGCGACGGGGAGGTAGGGGATAAGAGTACAGATAAAGATGGTGGCGGCAGGTATGGCTGTGAGGAAACTGAATGCAATGCTTCGGGCCCTATCGACCAATCCCACTTTTTTTACCTGGCCATTGAAAAAAATTGCTACCTCATATAAGGGGATACCCTCGAATCCGGGAAGGATGATCTTTTTGCTCTTCTTCACTACCCAGCGTACGGGACGGCTGTTGTATATTTTCCTTTCAAGCTTGATCATGTAGGGGTTGCTATAGTGGTTCAATCAATGCTTCTTCTTCTTGATAAGGGAATCCCGGATGGCGATCTGTTCATGCAGGCTCTTTCGATATTCGTTGGCATTGGTCAGATGCTCCTTGAACGTGGATGAAAAGTTGGAATACCCTGAAAAATCGGGTTTGGCTGCAAAGAACAGATAGTCCGTCTTTGGCGCATCCAGTACCGCCTGCAAAGTCTGCTGGCTGGGGGTACAGATAGGTCCGGGAGGCAATCCGGCATGAAGATAGGTATTATAGGGGGATGGGGTCTTTAGTGAGTTGAAATAGACCTGTTTCATTTCAAAGTCCCGCAGGGCATATTTGACGGTGGGGTCTGCTCCCAGCTTCATGCCTTTGGCCATCCTGTTGAGATAGACGCTGGCGATCTTGCCTTTGTCGGACTGCATATTGGTCTCTTCTTCCACAATGGAGGCCAGAATATAGGCTTGTGTAGGAGTGAGCCCTTTTTCTTCGGCCTGCCGGGCCCGTTCGGGTGTCCACCATGCTTTGGAATAAGCCGCCATTTTTTTCAGGACGTTAGAGGGCGTAGTATTCCAGAAAAAAGTAAAAGTATTGGGAAGAATCAGGGTCATAAAAGTATTGGAATCTACTCCAAAAGCAGCCAGCGAGTCGTTGTTCTCTGAAAATTGGATCATTTGGGTAGAATCGCATTCGAGCTTTCTTGCCACCATGCCGGCGAGGCCTTCACGCGTGCGCAGCTTGGCGATGGTGAAATGCACCGGTGTCTGATGACCATTGTGCAACATGCGGATCATGCTGAAAAGGCCCATACCCCTGGGTATCTCGTATTTGCCGGCTTTTACATTTTCCCGGAGGTCCAGCCTTCCAGCCATCCAGTTGAAAAAAGCAGGGCTTTTTATTACCGTGTCCTTTTCCAGTAAGGCCAGCAGCTGTTCATAGTTCATTCCTGTGCGGATGTACAGCTCATATTTGTCACGGTGAAAAGCGGTGGCGGGACCCAGCAGACGCCAGGCAGCAAAACCTAATACCAGGATGAGCACGGCAGCTGTGATAAGGACGATCCTCTTCATAGGTATATTCGATTGGTGCTGTAAGCTATATAAAAAACCCTGCCATTTATAGTGGCAGGGTTGAAAATATTTTAAATCAACCTACTGTTTAACAGGTTGTGCCGGCACTGTAACCTGGCCGCCGCGCTGGCTGGATGCGGAGGCTTTTGGAACAAAAAGAGCGGAAAACAGGCAAAGGAGGCTTACTACGACAGCCAGGATCCATGTCCCTTTTTCCAATACGTCCGTCGTTTGCTTGACACCCATCAGCTGGTTGCTGAATCCGCCTACATTCCCAGCGAGGCCGCCGCCTTTAGGATTCTGTACCAAAATGATAAGGCCTAAGAACACACAGGCCACAATGATCAGTAACACCAGTAAAAAGGTCATATCAGATTATTTTTAATTGTTCGATCTTGGTTGCAAAATACGCACTTTTCTCAGGTTCCAACAAACTTAATTTACGGTACATTTCCGTGGCTTTTTCCCGCATGCCCTGTTTGGCCAGCACCTCTGCCATGGCTTCGGTAATGATCTCCCTGCTTTCGATGGAATGGGCGGCGATGGCTTGTACCTGGCGTTCCGCGGCTATATCGGGGACGATCTCCCTATTCTTCTGAGGCAGCTTGCGCATGACCTTTAGCCAATCCGTAAAGCTCTTTAATTGCTTGCCCAGCTTGTCGCTGGGATTTTCCTCCAGTACCAGGCGAATACCCTGTGAAGCAAAATAATCCACCGTATGAAAGGGCTCGAAAATAGGCGCCGGGGCCTCTTCTTCCGGGGTCGGGGTCTCGGGCGCTGAAACTTCGGGGACAGCTATTTCAACTGGGGGGGGTGTTTCGGGGATACGGGCTGTTTCAGGAGTTACTGCCTCCGGAGTAGCTGTCTCGGGGAAGATCTCCGGGGCTGGTATCTCTTCAGGGACTTTTTCCTCTAATTCCACTTGCTCCAGCGCCAACCCGGCAATGCTTACGGGAGGTTCCGGGGCTTCATGGACAGACGTGATATTCTGGACATCTGCCGTTTCCGACTCCTGGCGTTGCGTCTCCCGCTCATCCTGGATAGCTGCGATGCTCTGTAAAAGCAGGTCCGCGGCCGATGGCCCCACAGGTTGATCCGGCTCGGCAGGGGGTGTCCAGCCCACTTCATCCGGCTCTTCCTCATGCCGGATAGTCGTATCGAGCGTAGCCTCTGTCGTGTCTGTCTCAGGGGCAAACACTTCCGCAGCCGGAAGCTCCGCCTCTCCCGCGGCATTCCATTCTCCTGCTCCCTTCCATTCCGGGACAGGGTGGGGCGCCCCATTCTGCAGCAGCAATTGCAGCCAGAAGGGATTGGTAAAATATAGATTGGTCTTTTGTGCCTCCTGTCCAAAACGATCCGCTGCCTCTGCCTGCAGCTTGCGGGACAGCAGGTATCGGCCTACGCCAAAGGAAGGGTATTCTTCCACCAGCTCTTCCAACTGTTGACGAGGCACTTCTTCCAGCGTATCTACCCGGAACAGATGTCTGATAATATGTTGCGTAGGGAGCGTCATGTACGTTGATTTGCGTTTACCAGTTGGAGAAGAGTTTGTTGAAGATCTCATCCGTCATATTGCTGACGATGGTGGGCAGCAGCTGCTGCTCCGCATCCGTAATGCTGAGACTGGCGGCAAAGTCGAAATTCCTTGTCACATCGGCCTCGAAGTCCGCAGGCGCCACGGTCTTGCCGGTGGGGTCCAGGTGATTTTTAAAAATGATATGCACAGTAACATTCAGCCGGTTGCTCGCCGCCTGCTGGTTTGAGATACCCGAAGTGGTATAGTTATAGTCGGTGATGCTGCCGCTGACATCGTAGTCCGCGCCAGGGTCCTGTATCTGCGACAACTTGGAAGCCTGCTGATTGATCTTCTGGCGCAGCTTGTCATTCAGCTGCGGAGCCAGTTGTGGATTTACCAACCGGGCCCTGTTCTCGATGTACCCGATATGGATGCTCTTTACCTGGGGGGGGATGGAGACATCCTTAAAGGAATATACCTTGCAGGATGACAGCCCCATCGCCATGAACAGGATTAATGCACCAAAGAAATATTTATTCACTGATATCATATTCTTTTAATTTGCGATATAAGGTTCGCTCGCTGATACCCAGATCACTGGCGGCATCCTTTCTCTTGCCTTTGTGCTTTTTCAATGCCTTTACGATCAGTTCCTTTTCCTTGTCCATGATGTTCAGGGACTCTTCCACCTCTTCATGATGATGAATGTCTTCATGGCCATTGTTATGGATCACCACCGGCTGTGCAGCGGTGATCGTGGTTGGCTGAAAGGAAGATTCCGCTGGCTTTAATTCCTTCAGCTCGTTGAGATAGGCAGCATGCTGACCTGAGCTGAGAGAAGGATTCTGTACTACTTCCAGGAACATCTTCTTTAGTTCCGTCACATCCTTCTTCATGTCAAAAAAGAGCTTATACAATATCTCCCTTTCATTGGAGAAGTCGTGGTTGCCGTTGGATATAGGCCCATTACCGGGGACCACCATCGGCAGGCGGTTGCCCATTTCCGGGAGAAAACGCCTGAGCCCGGACACCGTCACCTGCTTATCCTCGGATAGAACGGAGATCTGCTCCGCAATATTCTTCAATTCACGGACATTGCCCGGCCAGGGGTAGTTAATTAACAGATTTTTCGCCTCATCATCCAACTGGACGGGAGCGGTCTTATACCGTTCCGCAAAATCCACTGCAAATTTCCGGAACAGGAGAGGGATATCCTCCGTCCTGTCCCGCAGCGCAGGCACCCGGATTGGTACCGTGCTCAGCCGGTAGTACAGGTCTTCCCGGAACTTTCCTTTCTCGGTCAGCTCCAGCAGATCCTTATTCGTTGCGGCAATTACTCTTACATCCGTCTTTTGGACCTTTGACGAACCCACCCGTATGAACTCACCGGCCTCCAGCACTCTGAGTAACCGGGCCTGTGTTCCTAAAGGCATTTCCCCTATCTCATCCAGAAAAATGGTGCCTCCGTTGACGGTCTCGAAATATCCCTTTCTAAAATCCACTGCGCCGGTGAACGATCCTTTCTCATGACCAAAGAGCTCCGAATCGATGGTGCCCTCGGGGATGGCCCCGCAGTTCACGGCAATGAATGGATTATGCTTTCGTGCTGAAAGGGCATGGATGGCCAATGAAAAAGCCTCTTTACCAACCCCGCTCTCCCCAACTATCAATACGGTAAGATCCGTATTCGCCACCTGTGCAGCCACCTGCAACGCGTAGTTAAGCGCCGGAGAATTACCGATGATACCAAAACGATTTTTAATGCTTTGAATTTCCATGATCTTAGATTACTTTTCCGATCAGTGTTGCTCCCGTACAATCTTCCACCTTCACCTGCGCATAATCTCCTTTTTGCAGGTTTCCTTCTTTCGGGAACACCACCACCTTATTTTGACTATTACGCCCTCGCCAGTCGGCTGCGCTCTTCTTTGAATCTCCTTCGATGAGTACAGTGAATATTTTTCCAATGTCCTGTCGATTGCTCTCCAGCGAGAGACTGTTCTGTAATTTGACTATCTCATCCAGTCTCCTTTTCTTTACATCTTCCGCTACATCATCCGCATAACGCCGTGCTGCCAGTGTTCCGGGGCGTTCGCTATAAAAGAACATATAGCTCATATCATACCTGGCGTGCTGCATCAGCGCCAAGGTCTCCTGATGATCTTCTTCCGTCTCGGTGCAAAAACCCGCGATGATGTCCGAGCTGATGCCGCAATCGGGCAATATCTCCCGGATCCGACCCACTCTTGCGATATACCATTCACGGGTATAGGTCCTGTTCATCAGTTGCAGTATCCGGGTACTACCACTTTGCACGGGCAGGTGGATATATTTGCAGATATTCTCGTACTTCGCCATAATGTAGAGCACCTCATCGGTAATGTCTTTTGGATGAGACGTGGAAAAACGCACCCGCAGCGACGGGGCTATCAATGCCACTTTCTCGAGCAGCCGGGCAAATGTGACGATCTCATCCTTTCCTTCGTCTACATAATAGTAGCTGTCCACATTCTGGCCCAACAAGGTCACCTCCTTATATCCACGCTTAAAAAGATCTTCGCATTCCCTGACAATGGATGCCGCATCCCGGCTCCGTTCACGTCCCCTCGTAAAAGGCACAACACAAAAAGAACACATGTTGTTGCACCCCCGCATAATGCTGACAAAAGCAGTCACCCCATTACTATCCAGGCGTATGGGGGAGATATCCGCATAGGTCTCCTCTCTACTCAGCAGCACATTAACCGCCCGCTGGCCGGATTCCGCCTCTTCGATCAGCCCGGGCAGCGTTCGATAGGCGTCCGGTCCTACGACAATGTCCACCAGCTTCTCCTCTTCCAGGAACTTACCCTTCAGCCGCTCTGCCATACAACCCAACACCCCGATGAGCATGCCGGGCTTATTCTCTTTCACCTGCCGGAACATCTGCAGCCGATGGCGTACCGTTTGCTCCGCTTTTTCCCGAATGCTGCAGGTATTCAGCAACACCAGGTCCGCCTCCTGATAATTCCCGGTGGCGCCAAACCCCTTTTCGTTCAAGATAGACGCAACAATCTCGCTATCAGCAAAGTTCATCTGACATCCATAGCTTTCTATATAAAACTTCTTCCGGTGGGCCCGCAGGTCCTCTACAACGGGGGCATAAGCCTTCCCCTGACGCTCTTCATCATGTATCCTGCTGGAAAGGGTCTCAGACATGAGGTAAAAAAATTTAGGGGACAAAGATACGACAAACAGATTTTATAATGACAAGTTGGCAGCATCACAAGAGCCGTAAGGCGGCTCGTCCAGGACCGAGGGCCCCGACCGAGGAGGAGCGAGTGCTCGGAGCTCCGACGAAGGCCTCAGACTTTAGCGGTTTGCGGGAATTGGGCTATTTTTATCTGGGAAGACCAATTCCCGCACATTATCTTAGCGTAAACTTCCCTGCTAATGCGTTTACGATCAACCGCTTTCCTGACATTCATCAGCCTGCTCTTCCTTTCGAGCCGGAGCTTTTCCCAGCAGCTCACCGAAGGGGCCTGCCTGCAGAAGATCGACAGCATCTTTCGTTCTCAACCCGGATCTTTTGCCCTGGCTTTCAAGGACCTGTCAACTGGCCGGCAGCTTTTTCTCCACGAACATGAGACCTTTCATGCGGCCAGCACCATGAAGACGCCTGTGCTGGTAGAGATATACAGACAGGCAGCGATCCACCGGCTCAGCCTTACAGATTCCATTGTGCTGAAAAATGAATTTATCAGCATTGCCGACAGCAGCGCTTATCAGTTGGATTCGACAGACGATAGCGAGACGGAGCTATATCGTCACGTGGGCGAAAAACGTTCGATCAACGACCTGGTATACCAGATGATCACCGTCAGCAGCAATTTCGCCACCAACCTCCTCATTGCCAGGGTAGGGCAGGCCAACATCGGTGTCACACTCCATAAATTGAGATTGGATGAGCTGCATGTGCTTCGGGGGGTGGAAGACAACAAGGCTTATCAGAAGGGATTGAACAATACTGTCACAGCCGCAGGCTTAGCAGAGCTTTTTGAAAAGATGGCAAAAGGCAGACTGGTAAGCCGTCAGGCATCAAAGGACATGATACGCATCCTTATGGATCAGCATTTCAACGATATCATACCGGCGGGTCTGCCTGCGGGGACGAAAGTAGCCCACAAAACAGGCTGGATCAAAGGTGTACATCACGACTCAGGCATCGTGTTCCTGCCCGATGGAAAGAAGTATGTGCTGGTGCTGCTTTCAAAGGACCTTGCCGACGACAAAGCAGGCGCCAATGCCCTGGCGGCCATCTCTGCAATTATCTACCAATACGAAATAAGCGAGGGGCCGTAGGCCCCTCGTCTTGAAAATTATTTATGTTCGAATAAGTTATCCGCCAGCTGTTGATTGAAGTGCTTGATAGGATCGCCGTTGATATTGTGGTATACCGCGCTGACAAAGATCATCTTGGTAGCGCTCATCACTACCAGTATGGAGAACGCGCACAGTACGAACAATACCACTCCTACGATAGGACTGATAAGCCCCAGCAGGAAGCAGACAAAGGCAGCGCCCAGGAAGAATACGAACTGCACCAGTCCAAAGCTGAAGCTGGCTGACAGACTCTCGCCCCACTTTTCCTTCATCATGCTTGCGCTGCGTTTAAATGCATCCAGCGGACCTAGTTTTTCATAAGCGATGATGGGCACCACAAAGAAGGTGGTCACGCTCCATACCACGCCGATGAGACTGATGACGATCTTTCCTACTTTACCCAGATTGTCCTGCAGCAGTCGTAAAAGAGTTCCCACCGTTGCTGCAAAAGCCGCCCATGCAAAGATAACCCCGATACGGCTCATGCTGAACTGAAGCCCCTTGCGGACCGTCACTTCCTCTCCCATAAAATATAAGTGAGTGCAGTGGACCAGGGCCATATTGAAAAAGACGATGACAAAATAATTTACCAGATAGTACAGAAAGAGTACCAGGTAATTGACTACATTATGCGTGTCCGTACCCTGCAAGTTATCAACATCCCATCCCGCGGCAGCCAGGACGGCCACAATGAATGAGCCGATGACAAGCAACATGGAGATGCCGGATAGGATAGGGAATATGATCAACTGACGGTTTTCCTTCAATACCGTGAAGCTGTTCATAGCCAGATTCCAACCATTGGACAGACGGGTGAAAAAGTTCATATGATATTTGTTTAGGTTAATACAATATAGTATAAATCACCGGCTTTGCAAACCTTCTCCCATTATCTTGACATCCCTAAGGGCTTCCCGCCCATAAAACACTGGAAAATACATCATTTCCGCCTTGGCAGGGTTCAGGTGATAGACGCCTGTCCACCTTGGCATGAGTCGAACAGTGTAAGTATAATGACCCGCCCTGAGCGATGCACAGAAAACAGATACCTTATTCTTAAAGTATTATCTGCATCCGCCCGGACATGCACATCCGCCTACCGTCATACGATGACAGCGACGGATTAACCCAAAAAGAGGTATATTTCCGGCATCATGCGCAAAACAGTCCTGTTATTTATCCTCACTACCATCACCCTGACAGATCTTTGTAACGCCCAGCAGCGGCAGTCCCGGCAAGAAGTCGATTATGTCAATACTATTATCGGTACCCCTTATGCAGGCTTTGCCGAAGGCCTCGAAGGCGGCGGCACCATACCCGCTGTGGGCCTGCCATATGCTATGACGAATTTTCTGCCACAGACAGGCGAAAGCAAGATGGGGAGGACTTCGTATGTATATGAAGACAGGAAGGTCATGGGCTTTCTGGCCTCTCATCAGCCGACGGTCTGGATGGGTGATTATGGATATGTCTCCGTTATGCCCCAGATAGGTGCATTAAAGACCCTGCCCCATGACAGGGCGCTGCCGTTTGAACATGCAGATGAGGTAACAAAGCCTTATTATTATTCTGTTGTGCTGGATGCCGGTGGCCAGCAAAAGATCAAAGCAGAGATTGCCGCAGCCTCGAGGGCCGCCATTTTCCGGTTTACCTTCCCGGCGGCTGAAAGAGCGCACCTGATCATACAAGGCATTAACCTGAACCCCGAATTGGCGGACGAATCGAATGATCTTACAGAAAGGATCAGAAAATTGAAAGGATATGTGAGGGTCGATAAAGAGAAGAATGAGATCACGGGATACAATCCGGACCGGGTGTCCGCGCAGCTGGGACCCGATCTGCCCGCCTTTAAGGGCTATTTTGTTATTCAGTTTGACAAACCCATCTCTTCCTTCGGTACCTGGGACAACAATACTGTAATGTCTGGTTCCACAGAGCAGTACGGGACCAGGATGGGCGCGTATGTCGACTTTGCCACGAAGGCAGGAGAAAAGGTACAGGTTCGTATCTCCACCTCTTTTATCAGCCTGGAGCAAGCCAGGACCAACCTTGAAAAAGAAGTGCCCGGATGGAACTTCGACAGGCTCGTCACATCGACACGCGACATATGGCAACGGGAACTGAGCCATATCAAACTGGAAGGGGTGATGGAAGAGAAAAAGATCATTTTTTATACGGCGATGTTCCACACGATGCAATTTCCGCGCGAACTATCGGAATATGGGAAATATTACAGCGCCTTTGACGACAAGGTACATGAAGGGGTCTCCTATACTGATTATTCCCTTTGGGACACCTACAGGGCTTTGCATCCTCTACTGATCTTCACACAGCCTGACAGGGTCAATGATATGGTCCGATCGTTGCTGCAGATGTACGAACAGGGAGGACGGCTGCCCATGTGGCCCAATCCTGCTGAAACGAACATCATGATCAGCACGCATGCAGATGCGGTGATCGCAGATGCCTATATCAAGGGCTTTAGGGATTACAATGTCGATACAGCGTATGCTGCATTGCTGAAGGACGCCACTGTGCCGCCGGATAATGACACTTTATTGCCGTATGCCGACAGGGATAAATGGACTGGATTTGAAGCAAGGGCCGGACTCACTGCATTTAATACCATAGGATATGTGCCGTTTGGCCGTACGGCAGAGTCCGTATCGCGTACCATCGAATATGCCTCCGACGACTATTCAGTGGCGCGAATGGCGGAGGCGCTAGGCAAGACGAATGACTATCGGCAATTACTGGCCTGGAGCAAAAATTACAGGCATTTGTACGATACTGTTTCCGGGTTCTTTATCCCTAAAAAGGCGGATGGCTCGTTCCTTCAATTCAATCCGAAGGACAAACTGGGCCGACAGGACGGGTTTACAGAAGGGGATCAGTGGACCTATCTTTTTGGCGCCATGCAGGATATCCCGGGCATGATCCGGCTGATGGGAGGTAACGAGCGGTTTGCGGCGCGGCTGGATGAGAACTTTGAAGGCATGCATTATCATCATGACAACGAGCCGGGGCATCATTATATCTATCTGTATGATTATTGCGGACAGCCATGGAAGACGCAGGAGCTGGTGCGGAAACACACCACTTTCAATTACCGCGCCCGGCCCCTCGGCATCAACGGCAACGAGGATTGCGGCCAGATGGCTGCCTGGTATATTTTTGGCGTGATGGGCTTTTATCCGGTGACGCCGGCCTCGGGTGAGTACGCCATCGGCGCTCCTCAGTTCCCGAAACTGACACTGCATTACAAAGTCGATGGCCAGGCCAAAACGCTGACCATTATCGCCAACCATCTTTCAGAACAGAATAAATATGTTCAACAGGTGACGCTCGACGGCCGGAGGATTGAACATCCGCTCATCTCACATGAGGCACTGACGGGCGGCAGCACACTGATATTCACGATGGGACCGAAGCCAAATAAAGAATGGAAATAATGTTTAAACGTCTTTGATTGATGTTTTTTCAGTAAATTGTTACTGCTGCTTGAGAATTTTATCCTTCAACTTTATATACATGAAAAAACACCAACCAAAACTACTCAGAAGAGCCTTTCTGTGTCTACCCATTTTATTCATCGGATTCTGCGCCACTGCACAGGTGACGACCGCAACACTCAATGGTATCGTAATGGGAGAAAAAGATAGCAAACCGCTACCAGGCGCCACCGTACAGGTAGCATTCCCCGACGCAGGTATCCAAAAATCTCTGACGACTAAGACGGATGGAAGTTTTGTCCTGCCCAATCTGAGGGTAGGGGGGCCTTATTTTATTACGGTGAGCTATACGGGCTACGCTCCAAAGACAGACTCCAATATCTACCTGGAACTGGGACAGAGCACCAGCCTGGAATTCCGGCTTATAGAGACCAGCGCCAATCTGGCGGAAGTGGTTGTCACGGGAAGATCTCCCATCTTCGACGATCATCGCACGGGCGCCTCTACCCAGATCAATTCAAGACTGATCCGTCAGCTACCTACCATTTCGAGGTCGGCCGATGACTATACCCGGCTGACACCTTCGGCTTCGCCTACCTACAACGGTATTTCTTTTGCCGGCAGGAATGGTCAGTACAACAACTTCTCGCTGGACGGAGCCGTATTCAACAACCCCTTTGGTCTGGATGCCCCCACGCCCGGCGGGCAGACCAATGCACAGCCCATCTCCCTGGACGCCATCGACCAGATCCAGGTCAATATCGCGCCTTATGATGTTACCCAATCTGGGTTCACCGGCGCGGGCGTCAACACGGTGACGAAGAGCGGCAGCAACAAGACCACCGGTACGGTATATGCGTTCTATCGCAATACAGGCATGACAGGCCATAAAGTGAATGGGACAAAGTTCACCGTTCCTACCCTGAATCATCTGCAGGTGGGTGGTTCGCTGGGAGGCGCCCTGATAAAGAGCAAGCTCTTTTACTTCGTCAATTTCGAGACGGAGCAGCGCAAGGATGAAGAAAGCGCTTATCGTGCGCAGAATGCTTCCAACGTGGGACAGCTCACCACCTCCCGGGTGCTACAGAGCGACCTGGATCAAGTCAGCGCCATTCTCAAAAATACCTATGGTTATGACACAGGTCCTTACCAGGGCTTCAATCTGAAACAGACCAACTACAAATGGCTGGCCAAGCTGGACTGGGTGGTCAGCAGCAAACATAGCGTTTCCTTTACCTACAATGGCCTGGACGCTACCCAGGACAAGCCTGCACACCCCAACGCTATACAGCGGCGCGGACCCGATGCCATTACGTTGCAATACCGGAATTCCGGATATCAGATGGTCAACAAGCTCCATAATTTCGGTCTCGAAGTGAAATCAAATTTTGGGGACAACTATGCCAATAAATTCCGGGCAGTATATACCACTTTCAGAGATCATCGTAATCCATTCTCTGCGCCCTTCCCGGCTCTCACCATCTCCAAATACGGGGTTCCTTATATCATTGCCGGTCACGAGCCTTTCTCCATCAACAACGTGCTTAACCAGGATGCGCTCCAGTTGACGGATAATTTCAATATCATTCTGGCCAAACATACGCTCACTATCGGCGCCAGCTATGAGTCGTTCAAATTCGGCAACTCCTTTAATCTCACCGGTTATGGTTTTGCGGTATTCGGCAGCACGGATATCGACACTTTTTATAAATATGCCCCTGGCGGTAGCCTGAACAGCGATGTCTCCTATGCCAAGAGCCAGGCTGCGGCTGGCAAGTGGACATGGTATTATCTTACGGTAGGACAGCTGGCTGGCTATATCCAGGACGAGTGGAAGATAGTTCCCAATTTCAAACTAACCTATGGCGTGCGCATCGACAAGCCCCTTTACTTTCCTTCCAAGGCCAGCTATCACAGCCCCGATGGCAAGGTCAGCAGCCCCACCGTACTGAATACCGACAACCTGACCCTATTTGATCCTGACGGCCACCCTGTGACCAACGGACCGGGTAAGGACATCGACAATACCCGCATGCCCACGGGCACGCCACTTTTCTCGCCCCGTATGGGCTTCAATTGGGATGTCAGCAACGACAGGACCGTACAGCTGCGGGGCGGGACCGGACTGTTCACGGGCAGGTTCCCATTCGTCTGGCTGGGCAATGCCATCGGCAACCCTTTCTCGTTTTATTATAATGTCACGGCAAAGAACTTCCATTGGCCGCAGATATGGCGATCCAATCTGGGCGTGGATTATCAACTACCCAGCAAAACCATCCTCACTGTCGATATTGCCTATACCAAGGATGTACATGCCATGATGGTCCGGAATTATGGCCTAGGGACTCCCACCGGTCATTTGGGCTCCGGCACGGGTGATACGCGCGATGTATACCAGGCTTCGGATAAAGGCACCACGGCATATGTTTTCACCAATGCCAATACGGGCTATTCTTTTGACATGAGCTTCCAGGTGCAACAGACCTTTGGAAAAGGCTACTTCCTCATGGGCTCTTACAACTACCTGGTGGCGAAAGACGCCAGCTCCATTTCCGCCGAGATCTCGGGAGACGCTTTTGACCGCAACCCTGTGCTGGGCAATGCGAATATAGCCCGTAACACTCCTTCCCTGTATGGCAATACTCATCGGTTTGTGCTGGCGGGTGTCAAGGTCTTCAATTATGGCGGGGGCAAATATGCCACTACTGTTTCCTTCTTCAGCAACTGGACCAGCGGCAACAGGTTCTCCTATGTCTATGCCGGTGATGTGAATAACGATGGTTCCAGCTTCAACGACCTGATATATGTTCCGACACAGGCTGAAGTCGGTAATATGCAGTTCCAGCCCTTTATTGACGCGCAGGGTGTCAACCAGGATGCCAATGCGCAAAAGGCAGCCCTGGAGGCGTTCATCCAGCAGGACAAATACCTGAACGGGCACCGCGGACAGTATACGGGTAAATATGCGGGCGTCACTCCCTGGTTCAGTCAGCTGGATATGCGGGTGCTGCAGGACTTCAGGATAAAGGCGGGCACCAGCATACATACATTCCAGCTCAGCCTGGATATTGTGAATCTTGGCAATCTCATCAGTAGCAAATGGGGCTTACGGAAATATGCCAGCGCCACGGGTTACTACCAGCCGATCCAGTACCTGGGACAGCAGGGTGGGCAGGCGCTTTATATATTCGATCCTTCCCAAAAGTCGACCTTTACCACCAGCCCCGACCTGCCTTCGAGATGGCAGATACAGGCAGGGATAAGGTATATCTTCTAACAAAAATCGCCGGCAGATGCCGGCGATTTTGTTTTGAGCGGAAAACGAGGTTCGAACCCGCGACCTACAGCTTGGGAAGCTGTCGCTCTACCAACTGAGCTATTTCCGCACATATGATACGCTTCGTAAAGCGTGGACGGCAAATTTAAGATTTAATTCCTTCGGGCCTAAAAAATTTTGTTTTCAGCCAGCTGTCTTTCATCGGGATGATCCATTTGTGCATAAGCTCATCCTTTGTCTGCACAGTATTGTTGAAATACAGGCTATCTCCATCGAGGAACCCATTTTCCAGCGCATAAGGCACCTGCGCCATCGGTACCATCTGTACCTTATCCTTTACCAAAAAGGCAAGGTTCAGCCTGTCGAACATCGCCACTCCAAACTGCTGCTCTATTTCTTTGATTAGCCTCACGGAACTGTCCGTACTGCATCCACTGACTCCCGTGGCCGACTCATCCGCCAGCAAAACAACAAACTGACCATAGAACAGGTTGCCATACCCCTTCACCGGCGTCCCATGCGATGCCCATCCCTTTACAAAATCTTCCAGCATTTCCTCTATCGCCAGAGCCTCCGATAGGGTAAAAAGACGGGATGCCTGATATATCCAGACCCTGCTATCGCCAGCAAAATCAGCGGGTAACAATTCAGTATAAGAAGTATTCATACGACAAAGGTACACAATTCAATCCATGGACGCCGCGATCAGCTCGGCAATATCCAGCACCTTCACCGCATCTTCCTTTTCCGCATGTTTTACTCCATCCGTCAACATGGTATTACAAAAGGGGCAGGCTGCTGCAATGATCGCGGCTCCCGTATCCAATGCTTCTCCGCTGCGTTCGAAATTTATCCGTGTGGCGCCTTTTTCCTCTTCCTTGAACATCTGCGCACCCCCGGCCCCGCAACAAAGTCCTTTGCTACGGCAACGCTTCATTTCCACCAGCTCACCATCCAGGGCTTCCAATACCTTTCTCGGGACATCATATATATGGTTGGCCCTTCCCAGGTAACAGCTGTCATGATAGGTGATACGTTTGCCCTTAAAGGGGCCGCCTTCTTTTATAACAATTTTGCCTTCGTCAATCAACTGCTGTAACAGTACGGTATGATGAATGACCTCATAATGTCCTCCCAACTCGGGGTATTCATTCGTGAAAATATTGAAACAGTGTGGACAGGCTGTAACGATCTTTTTTATTCCATAATTATTCAATACCTGTATATTCTGATAGGCCATCATCTGGAAGATGAATTCGTTCCCGGCCCGGCGCGCCGGATCGCCATTACAAAGCTCCTCTTTCCCCAAAATAGCATATTTTATCCCCACCTTATTCAGGATGGTAGCAAAGGCCCGGGTGATCTTTTGTGCCCGCTGGTCATAACTGCCGGAACATCCCACCCAGAACAAAATATCCGGGACTTCTCCTTTTGCCGCCAGTTCAGCCATGGTTGGTACCTGCATAGGACTATTTTTTCATAAATGTAAAGGAACCACTATACAAAACCCAAATTTGGTAACTTTAATCGCTAAAATTTGTTACCATGCCGGGAGACGACAATATGTTAGTGATAAAGAACTATGATCTCTGGTGCCATCTGTCCGAAGATGAGTACAAGGAACTGAAGGTCCAGCACCATGTCATCGATGTACGCAAGGGCGAATACATTTATTTCGAAGCCTATAATCACAACAAAATATATTTTGTCAAGGAAGGTACCATCAAGATCGGGTACATCGATGAAGAAGGCAACGAAAAAGTAAAAGAGATCATACAAAAGGGGGAGCTTTTCGGGCAGTTCAGCCTGGAAAGGAACAATCTCCATGGCGAATTCGCCCAGGCATACAAGCACGATGTAAGCATCTGCGCCTTCACCATCGATGATTTCGAAAAACTGCTGAAGAACAGACCCGATCTGGCCCTCCGGTATAGCAAACAGGTAGGCGCCAAGCTCCGTAATATAGAGAACAGGCTGCTGAATCTCCTGAACAAGGACGTCAAGACCCGCCTGCTCCATTTTCTCTGGCAGCTGGTGGAGCAAAATTTAGGAGAGAACACCGCCGAAGGGTTCTGTATCCCCAACTTCCTGACACATGAAGACATCGCCAGCCTCATCGGCAGCAGCCGCCAGACAGTCACTACCATGATCAATGAGCTGGAGATAGAGGGCATCCTGTCCTACGACAGACAGGAAATATGTTTTCTGGATGTTAAAAAACTACAAAAACGGGTGAGTGTCAATTGAGCGACAGAGGACGGGTATAAGGACATATACCTTTATGCTATCAATACATCGTCATGAATAAGACCCGCATCATTCTTTGGATCTTCCGTATCTTGGCTGCTCTGATCATGCTGCAGACACTCTATTTTAAATTCACCGGTCAGCCGGAATCGGTACACCTGTTCACCACACTGGGTATGGAACCCTGGGGACGCATTGGTATCGGGACAATGGAGCTCATAGCCTCGATCCTTATTCTCTATCCCCGCACCACTCCTTATGGAGCCTTGCTGGGAATGGGGCTGATGTCCGGCGCTATCTTTTTCCATCTCACCAAACTGGGTATCAAATGGGACGGGGACTATACGCTGTTCACCTACGCTGTGATCGTGTTTGTCTCCTGCGCGGTGCTGGTGGTGGCCGGCCGGAAAGAGCTGTTGCAGCGTATCGGCCTTGTCAAAACGTAAAAAACACATATGAAGCATTTCATCGGCGTATGTTTGATCCAACTAATAGGAATAGCTGCCTTTTCTCAACAATACAAGGCCACAGACGAAGGCTCTTCGATAAAATTTACAATAAAGAATTTTGGTTTCGAAACAGGCGGCTCTTTTACGGGGTTGCAGGGCATGATCGGCTTTGACCCGGGAGATGTTAAAAAGGACAGCTTCGACCTCAGCATCGATGCCAATACGGTCAATACGGACAACAATATGCGGGACAACCATCTGCGGGAGGAGGGCTATTTCGATGTCCAGAACTATCCCCGCATCCGTTTCGTATCTACCAGTGTCACAGTGGACAGGAACGCGCATTTCACGGTTACGGGACAGCTGACCATCAAGAATACCACCAGGGAGATATCCATTCCCTTTACCGCCACCCCTAAGAACGGTGGATATATCTTCACCGGAGAGTTCAAGCTCAACAGGAGGGATTTTCAGGTCGGCGGCTCCAGCACGATTTCCAACAGCTTAACCGTGTATTTCAGCGTTTTTGCCCGGAAGTAATAAAAAAATAATATTAGTTTAGAAAAGTAATAGTCTAACCATGGAATTACAACTAGCTGTCCAAAGCATATTTGGTCAGTTGGCAGGATCTCTTTGCCAATTAAAAGCCGGCGAATACTGCAGCCCTTGCAGCTCCCTGTCCGGGCACACCGTCGGACAGCATGTGCGGCATATCATCGAATTGTTCCAGGCCCTGGAGCATGGCTATGACAGGGGGACCGTCAATTACGAGAAGAGAAAAAGAGACAAGGCCATCGAAACAGACAGTGTTCTGGCCTGCCGCCTGCTGCAACAGATAGGGGAGGGCCTGGACCGCCCCGATAAAGACCTCCTGCTGGAAGCAACTTACGACGAACAAGGATCGGCTTCGTTAGTCATTCCTACGAACTACAGGCGGGAGATAGCATACAACCTGGAGCATACCATCCATCACATGGCCCTCATCCGTATCGGCATTCGCGAGCTGGACAGCCTGCTGATACTGCCGGAAGGCTATGGTATCGCTTCATCCACCCTCAACTATCGTCGGGAATGTGCACAGTAACTTATATACCTGTCCGTGACGGTTTTTATCTCACTTCCAGCCGTGATGAAAAACAAAGCCGCCCTACGGCTCTGGCACCCCATATTCATGCCGGTGTGACAGGCGCCCTTCTTTTTCCAAAGGACAGCAGCGCCGGCGGCACCTGGTTTGCCGCCCATGAGAAAGGTTTTGCCGCCGTATTGCTCAACGGAGCCATTCAAAGACATATACCGAAGCCCCCTTATCGCCGCAGCAGAGGACTGATACTGCTGGATTTGATGGATTCTCCGGATGCCTTGCAGGCCTTCTATTCCATCGATCTGGACAATATCGAGCCCTTTTCCATAGTCCTTGTAAAGGATGGAGAATTACAAGTGTGCCGCTGGAATGGAAGTACAAGATACCATCGTCTGCTGGATGCTGCATTGCCGCATATCTGGTCTTCCGTCACCTTGTACTCCCCGGAGGTCATCCGGAAAAGGGAGCTGTGGTTCAGGGACTGGCTGGAGGGTTATCCGCTGCCGGATGCAGGAGCCATTCACCGTTTTCACCAGCATGCCGGCGACGGCGACAAGCATAACGATGTGCTGATGGACAGGGATGGTGAAATGCTTACAGTCAGCATCACCTGCCTGGAATATGGACTGCCCGCTGGTCAGCATGCGACCGCCAGTATACAAATGATCTACCGGGATATCCCCACGGGCAGGACCTATCGCTCATCATTTCTAACTCCTTCCTGTCTATGACCCGAACGCTGGCACGCCATCCTTTTTTTATACGGCTGTTTCATTGGGAGTACTGGAATTTCAGCGCCGTTTATGTTCCCATATACATCGTTTGGATAGGACTTTGTATCCGGGCTCGTTCCTTTTTCTTTTTTGCCGCCTCAAACCCGGCCATAAAGAATGGAGGATTCCTCAACGAGTCGAAAAAGGATATCGCCCCTCTTATTCCTGCCTGCCATCATCCAAGGACCTTCTTTTTCTCCGTGCAGGCCGATCCATGTGAGATCCTGCGACAATTACGGACAGCAGGGCTGGAGCTTCCGCTGATCGGCAAGCCGGACTTAGGCTCGCGGGGCAGGGGTATTAAAAAGCTATGCACATGGGATGCCGTAAAGGATTATGCGAAAAATGCCACTATTGACTTCCATATCCAGGAATTTATCACTCTGCCCAACGAGGTCGGCATCTTTTACTATCGTCTGCCGGGAGAGGCCAGAGGGCATATCTCCGGTGTGGTGCGTAAAGAATTCCTCAGCGTCATTGGCGACGGCAAAAGGACCATCGGCCAGCTGATGCAGCAGAATAAAAGAGCCATACTACAGTACGATATATTGAAGAGAAGAATTGATATGAAGGAAGTGTTGGCCCTGGGAGAGGTAAGAGAGTTGGTGCCGTATGGCAACCATGCCCGGGGCGCAAAGTTTTTAGATGAGGGGTATCGCATCGACGGGGCGCTCACTCTTGTCATCGACGAGTTGTGCCGCCAGATACCCGAGTTTCATTTCGGCAGACTGGATATTCGCTATAGAGATTGGGAAGAGCTGCGGCAGGGACGCAATTTCTATGTCATCGAGGTCAATGGCGCCGGTTCGGAGCCTACCCATATCTACGACCCCGTCCATTCCATTTTCTTTGCATGGAAAGAGATTATCCGTCATTGGGTGATTTTGTGGCGTATCAGCCGGCTCAACCATAAGCGTGGATTTTCTTATCTCAGTACCCGGGAGGGGATACAAATGTTCAAAGAAGATAAAGCCTGGTCGGAAAAACTGGCCGCCATGAGCGAATGAAGAGTCTTGCGACGATATACTGCACCGGAATGCTTATCAGCTTTATAGGCACTCTCCCTCTTGGCACTCTCAACGTGCTGGCTGCCCAGATGGCCGTAAACGAAGGGGTATCTCCAGCCTTGTGGTTCTCCCTGGGCGTCCTGCTGGTGGAAATGTGCTATGTTCGCTTGTCCCTGGTAGCCATGAGCTGGATACGCCGCCGGCAAAAATGGATACGCGTGCTGGAAGGACTTATGGTGATCACCATTTTTTTACTGGCTTTGGGTAGCTTTCAGGCTGCGGCGAATCCCGGCCGCCACAGCGGTGTAGTTATCGGGGCAATCAGCGTGTCGCCCGTCCCCAGATTGCTTACCGGCATCCTGCTCAGCGCTATCAATCCATTGCAGATACCTTTTTGGTTTGGATGGAGTACGCTGCTATTTCAGAAGAAGATATTGCTTTCGCGTAACGATCATTACAATGCTTATATCATGGGCATCGGGCTGGGCACATTTACCGGTCATGCGGTCTTTATTTTTGGCGGGCATTATTTCGTAAAGACCCTTTCCATGCACCAGTCCCTCGTAAATAGTCTCATTGGATTAGTATTCGCCGTCACGGCTCTTGTGCAGCTCACAAAGCTCATTCGGAGGCCCATTTGTCCCGGTCGTCCGGGCTGAATTTCCAGGGAGCGAAGTTATTCTCTACATTCCCGAACATAGTATTCCATTCCTGCGGCGCGTTGCTGTCCTCCATGATGAGGCTACGGCGAAGTTCTACGATGATCTCCAGCGGGCTGATGCTGACGGGACATTCTTCCACGCAGGCATTGCAGGTAGTACAGGCCCTCAACTCTTCGACAGAAATATAATTCAAAAGAGTCTTCCCATCGTCCTGAAATTTTCCATTCTTATCGATATTTCGGCCTACCTCTTCGAGTCTGTCGCGCGTGGACATCATTATTTTTCGTGGTGATAAGACTTTTCCGGTGATGTTGGCTGGACAGGCGGCGCTGCAGCGGCCGCATTCCGTACAGGAATAGGCGTCCAGCAGATTGCGCCAGCTGAGATCAAAGACATCCTTGGCGCCAAAGCGCGCTGGCGGTGCTGTTTCCGTACCCGCGGGCGGAGCCGTCTCCGGCTGCATAGCGTAGAGCACCTCTTTTTGTATGGCGGGCATATTCCGCAGCTTGCCTTCCGGCTCCAACCGGGCATAATAAGCATTGGGAAAAGCCAGCAGGATATGCAGGTGCTTGGAAATGGGGAGATAGTTGAGAAAGGCCAGTATCCCCAGGATATGCAGCCACCAGCAGGTGCGTTCCAGCACTACCAGGCTCCCGTCACTCATCCCGTTGAGCAGGGGATGCAGCCAGCGGGAAAAGGCAAAGTCACCTGTGAGATGCGAGGTATAGTGACCGTATCCCCGGGATTGAAGAAGCGTATCGGCCGCATTCATGGTAAGGAACAAGGTCATCAGCACTATTTCCGTCAGCAGGATATAATTGGCGTCGCTGCGTGGCCAGCCATCCAGATCATGACTGATAAAACGCCGCAGCTTCAGGATATTCCTGCGGCAGAGGAAGATGACACAGACCGTGAACACCCCGATGGCCAGCAGCTCGAAGGCATTGATCAGCCAGCTGTATAGCATCCCCAAAGGACCTGCGAACAGCCTGTGTGTGCCAAATATGCCATCTAAAATGATCTCCAGCACTTCCAGGTTGATGATGATAAATCCGGCATAGATCACAAAATGCATTAGGGCCACCAGAGGATTGCGGAACATCTTTTTCTGGCCAAAGGCGAGTAGCAGGACATTCTTCCAGCGCAGGCCTGGCTGGTCATTGTACGCTTCATCTTTACCTAAAAGTATATTGCGGCGGATACGCCCTGCGTTCCGGCTGAAGAGCCAAATGGCTGACGCCAGGGCCAGGACAAAGACAATCTGGAAAAGCATCGTCATAGGAAATTATTTCTCCGGGTGAAGATAAGTGATTTGGTCTTATTGACTTAATTTGCCCCCCATGAAGAATTATATTCTTACCCAACAGGTGGCCGAAAAAAAGCTGCGGCGTATGGCCTATGAGATCCTGGAGCATAATGCGGGAGAGACCCACCTCATCCTGGCCGGCATCCGGGACAACGGCAGCGCTATTGCCCGCACCATCCAACGCCTCCTGCAGGAGATCACTGACGGCAGACTGACCACCCGGCTTATCTCCATTGCTCTGGATAAAAGGATGCCCCGTGAGGTCATCTTGAGCGAAACCGAACGAACCGGAGGTTCGTTGTCCGAAGGACAGACATTAGCGCCGTTTGATGACCAGGTGGTCATTGTCATAGACGATGTAGCCAGCAGCGGCAAAACCCTCCTTTATGCCATGAAACCCTTTCTGGAAGCCTACCCGCGCAAAATTGAGTGCCTGGTCCTGGTAGGTCGTACCCATAAGGCCTTCCCCGTCCATCCCGACTACATCGGGCTATCCCTTTCCACGACCTTACAGGAGCATATTTACGTGGAAGTGGAGGGCGATGAGGTGAAAGGCGCCTGGCTGGAATAGGCCCGGATTCTTACTAACATTCGTGGAAAAAAGGGTGTTAAAAACCCCTAAAAGCATCAGGTTTTCAGCCTTAAAAGAGGTAAATTTGCCATCCCTTCGGGAGATAGTTTCCCGTATATGTAAATCGCCTAAAATACAGTATGGAAGATAACAGCACGCCATTGGAAACGCAAGACAATAATCGTATAGTCCCGGTGAATATTGAAGAGCAGATGAAGACAGCCTATATCGACTATTCCATGTCGGTGATTGTGGGCCGCGCACTGCCCGATGTCCGCGACGGTATGAAGCCTGTGCATCGCCGTATCCTGCATGGTATGAACGAGCTGGGTAACAACAGCAACAAGCCTTATAAGAAAGCCGCCCGTATCGTGGGAGAGGTGATGGGTAAATACCATCCACATGGAGATGCCTCCATCTTCGATGCAATGGTCCGTATGGCCCAGCCATGGAGCATGCGCTATTTACTGGTCGACGGTCAGGGAAATTTCGGTAACCAGGACGGTGACGGTCCCGCGGCCATGCGGTACATCGAAGCCCGTCTTCAGCGTCTGGCCGAATATATGCTGGAAGACATAGAGAAGGATACCGTGGACTTCCAGCTCAATTTCGATGACTCTCTCAAGGAGCCGACCGTACTGCCCACCCGGATACCACAACTGCTGGTGAATGGCTCCAGCGGTATTGCCGTCGGTATGGCTACCAATATGATGCCGCATAATCTCTCCGAGGTCATCGACGGCTGCGTTGCCTATATCGACAATAAGGATATCACTATCGAAGAGCTGATCAAGCATGTCAAGGCGCCCGACTTCCCGACAGGAGGCATCATCTACGGCATGGAAGGTGTCAAGGCAGCCATGCACTTCGGCAGAGGACGCGTCGTCCTTCGCGGCAAGCTCCATGTTGACACAAAAGCCAGCGGCAGGGAACAGATCATCATCACGGAAGTTCCTTACCAGGTCAACAGGGATGCGCTCTGCGATCGCATCGGCCAGCTGGTGAATGAAAAGATCATTGAAGGCATAGCTCATATCAACAACGAATCCAATAAGCGGGAAGGCACCCGTATCGTCATCGACCTGAAAAGGGACGCTATCGCCAATGTGGTGATCAACCAACTGTACAAACATTCGGAACTACAGACCTCCTATGGTATCAACAACGTAGCGCTGGTGAAAGGGAGACCCAGGACCCTCAATATTCGAGAGATGATCTCCGAATTCGTTGAGTTCCGCATGGACGTCGTCACCCGCCGTACGATATTCGAGCTTAAAGAGGCCGAAAAGAAGGCCCATATCCTGCAGGGCTACCTTATTGCCCTGGATCACCTGGATGAGGTCATTGCTCTGATCCGGGCCTCCTCGACGCCGGAAATAGCAAAAGACAGCCTGATCAACGCCGGCTGGGGGCTGGACGAGATACAGGCCAAAGCTATCCTGGAACTCCGTCTGCAACGCCTCACCGGCATGGAAAGGGAAAAGATCCGCGAGGAATACGACCAGCTGATGCAGCTCATCGCCCATTTGAAAGAGCTGCTGGCCGATGAAGGCAAACGTTTCGAGGTCATCCGCGGGGAGCTGCTGGAAGTAAAAGAAAAATTCGGGGACGAGCGCAAGACGGAGATCACCTATCTGGACGATGAGGTCAGTATCAAAGACCTCATCCGTGAAGAGGATGTGGTCATCACCATTTCCCACATGGGCTATATCAAACGCACTTCCGCCACTGAATACCGCCAGCAACGTCGTGGCGGCCGCGGCGCCATCGGCGGCAAAACCCGGGACGAAGACTTTATCGAACATCTCTTTGTGGCCTCCACTCACCATACCATGCTGTTCTTTACGGAAAAAGGACGCTGCTACTGGCTCAATGTATATGAGATCCCCGAAGGCGACAAGACCAGCAAGGGACGCGCCATCCAAAACCTCATTCAGATACCGCAGGATGATAAGGTGCGGGCCATCCTCGATGTCAAGGACCTGAAGGACGAAGCCTTTGTAAATACCCATTATATCGTGCTTTGCACCAAGCAGGGTATCATCAAAAAAACCTCCCTGGAAGACTTTAGCCGTCGCCGTCAGACGGGCGTCAATGCCATCACCATCGTCGAAGGCGACCATCTCCTGGAAGCCCGTCTCACCGACGGCAACTCCGAGATATTGATGGCCGTCCGCAGCGGCAGGGCCATACGTTTCGAGGAAGATAAGGTAAGACCCACCGGTCGCGGCGCTATAGGCGTGGCAGGCATTGAAGTGGATGATAAGAATGACGAGGTAATTGGCATGATCTGTGTCAATAAAGAAGATAAATCCCGTACAGTTCTGGTCGTCAGTGAAAAAGGGTATGGAAAGAGAACGCCCATCGACGAGTATCGTATCACCAATCGCGGCGGAAAAGGAGTGAAAACCATCAGCGTTACAGATAAAACCGGTAAATTGGTGGGCATTTTGGATGTGACGGAACAAGAAGACCTCATGATCACCTGTAAGAGCGGTCTCACCATCCGGATGCCTGTCAATGGCATCAGCGAGCAGGGTAGGGCTACTCAGGGTGTAAAGCTTATCCGTCTGGACGAAAATGATGAGATCGCCGCCATTACCAAGTTGGACAAGCTGGAGGAAGAAAATGGGAATGGGCACTCCATATCCGATACCGGTAATCCCACACCCGGCCCGGCTGACCAGGAGCCCCAGGGCGACCCCGATCCGGGACTCGATCCGTTGCTTGGTGTAGAACCCTCTGGAAATGAAGATTAAAAACCAACTTCTTAAAATAATAATTATGAACGTGAATAAACGACTTCTGGTCACTGGATTGCTTTCGCTTGCCGGATGGGGCCTGTTCGCACAGAATGTGGATAAGGCTAAAGATCTTCTCAAATCGAATAAAATCCCTGAAGCCAAGGCCGAAATAGACAAGGCGCTTGCCGTCGAAAAAAATCAAAAGAACAGCGAAGCCTGGTATACCAAGCTGAAAATATATAATGCTATTGCCGCCGGCCCGTTGAGCGGACAATATCCCGATGCCCGTGATCAGGCCTTTGAAGCGTTGAAGAAATATACGGAGATTGATGATAAGAAACTGCTGTTTTTACAGATGGATGGCTACAAGCCCGTCAACGAGATCTACCAGGGATATTTCCAGGTAGGCGCCAATGACTACAACGGTGGCAAATATGACTCAGCCCTCATGAATTTCAGCGGCGCCCTTCGCACCAGCTCGTTCATGAATGCCAAAGGCTGGACCAACCTGAAGATCGATACCACGTCCACGCTGTATGCCGGCATCTCCGCCGAAAAGGCCGGTAAGCGCGACTCCGCAGCCGTCTATTATGGCAAGCTGGCTGAAGCCAAGATCGCCAATATCAATGGCTCGAACATGATCGACATCTACAAATGGCTGGTAGACTATTACAATCAGAAAAAAGATGAGGCCAATACCAACAAGTTCATAACCCTGGCCAAGGAGCAATACCCCGAAGATCTTTTCTGGCCCAGCACCGAGCTGGACAATCTCCGCGAAAAAGGTGTCAAGGATTCTCTCTGGGCCAAATACGATGAGATCGTAACCAAGTTCCCCAAGAATCACCTCTTTGCCTTCAACTATGGCCTTGAATTATATCAATATGCATCCGACACATCTTCCGGCAAGCGTCCCGCCAATGCCGACGCCCTCGTTGCCAAGGCGCAGGAGATGTTGAAGAAATGTCTGGAGATACAGCCCGATTATCCCCAGGCTGCCCTGGTATTAGGACAGATATCCTATAATGCCGGTGTCGACCTGCAAGGCCAGACTAAGAAGATCCCCGGCAAGACTCCCGACGATGTAAAGAAACGTGCAGCGCTGCGTGTCGAGGCAGGCAAGAAATTTGACGAGGCCATCCCTTATTTCGAAAAAGTGGATCAGGACCTGGGCTCCAAGGGCAAGCTGAAAATGGAAGAGAAACAGAGTCTCAAGGACGCCTATGACCTGCTGATCACCATTTACGAGCAGAAGAACCTGAAGGATAAAGTAGATTCCTATACGACGAAGTTCAACAACGTGGATAAAGACCACTAAACATAAAAAGGGCCCCGATCGGGGCCCTTTTCAATTACACGACATTTATACCCTGCTGATCGAGATAACGGTAAATAGCGGCCCGTACTTCCGCGGAGGTTAGCGTGTTCTTTGAGATATCATTTCCCCAGAAGAGCACTTTTACCTCCATGGACTTGGAGGTGAGGATATTTACCAGTACTTCCGGCGGGCGGGCGGCAAATACATTCGGATGGCTGCGTACGATCTCTTTTATCGCTTCCGGCTGAATGGACTCCATATGCTCCGGCTTATCGATGGTAAAGGAAAGGCTCATCCGCACATGATTATTGCTCAGGGTCCAGTTGACGATATTGCGGGACAGCACATCTCCATTGGGAATGATCACCTCGGCGCCGTCCTCTGTCAGGAGCGTGCTGCTTCGGATACCTATCTCCTTTACCCTTCCTTTTTTGTCTCCCACTTCTACCGTGTCCCCGATCCTTAGGGGGCGGTCGAAGATGAGGATGATGCCCGAAACGAAATTGTTTACGATACTTTGCAGGCCAAGACCGATGCCGACACCCAGGGCGCCGATGATCACCGTTATCCTGTCGATGGACAGTCCCGAAGCAGCCACCGCCACCAGGAAGCCTACTGTCAGCAGGATCAGCCGGGTGACCAGCAGACGGGATCTTTGCCCGGAGTCATCCAATGCTGCATCGTCTCCCGTGTCGCCAAAAAAGTAGGCGATATATTTCTGAAGAAAATTTGCAACCCAGATGATACCCGCAAAGAGCAGGATGCCTCCTGCCGTAAAGGGCAGGCTGCCTACCTGGCGTGGTGTATTGAAGAACTCCGTCAATGCGTCGTTGATGGCATCGAAAATATTCAGGTTGGAAGTAAATACGATCAGCCACAACAGGATAGCTACTGCGCCGGTGAACCGTCCAACGGACCTTTCTATTTTTTTATAATCGAAATGCTCCGGATATTTTTTACGCACACGACTGGTCTGTATTTGCAGTAGGAATGCCTCCACCACGCTGCGCACAAAGACGCCCAGGCTAACGGTCTGTGCAAAAGAATATACCGCCGTAGCGCCAAATATCTGCGACAGAGTGACCCTTCCCATGAGATTGCAGACCATGGCCAACAGGTTCAGGAATACATACAACCAGGCCGCTGCCTTCATCAGCCGGGGACGGCTGTCCTCCATCTTCCTGCTAAAAAGATATACAAGCCCAAAGGCAACGGAAAACCCGTTCTGAAAGAAATTAGCCCAACGCTGCATGCTGATGGGCAGGCCCAGTACGCGGGTAACGGGCACCAGCAGAAAAAGCAGGATAAAGATGCACCACCCATAGAACGTAGGACGAGAGAACCGTTTCCAGAAAATTATTGTCAGCAGCGCCATGAGAAGGAACTGCGTCGACTCGATATAGATAGCAGGCGCATGAGCATCGAACAAAGGCGCCAGGCTAAGGATGAACACCAGCGTGGCGATCCATGGCCATGTGGTGATATACCGAAACTTGAATTCGTTTAGCGCCGCCAGGCTATTCCTGCGTCTCAGCGCCCTGAAATTGAATACGATCCAAAAGAAGAATACGATCCCTGTCGTCAATAGCCAGAACCTTTTGGTACGGGTGTTGGCAAAATAATACCGGGCCAGCTGCTGTTCTTCGGCCAGACTGCGTTTGAAGTTGTCTCCGGAGAAGTTATTGCGTATCCCCGGTGCACGCGGTTCCCATAGATACCGGCGTTCTTTCCCGAAGGCCCTGGTGCCGATGTCCTTCAAATCCTGATCTACTCTGGATATCAGGTCCTCGATTGTGATGGAATTAGCCGTGGCCTGTGCCTTCAGATCGTTGATCTGGTCGGAATAGAGCCTGATCAGGCTGTCCGCCTGTCTCCATTTGGTTTTCAACTGCTGCAATTGCACCTGGAACGAAGCTTTTAGCGCCGAATCACGAAAAATATGCAGTAGCAGGGTGTCCTTCTTCATTTGCTCCACATCTTTTTTTACTGCATCCATCTTCTTGTCGTATTCATTCAGGAGTTTGCTATACCCATCCGTATTACGGTCGAGCTCATCCAGCAGGGTATTGAACATCTGCAGGTTCCGGATGTTCAGGGACCTGTCGCCCGCAGAAAGCCGCTCGCTCAAAATGGCCAGTGCTGAATCCTCATCGGCCAGATTGGTGTCTATCTCATCCAGTTGGTCAAAGGTTGCCGTTACGGCAGGCACCTGGCTCAGCATGTCATATACTCTTTCCATGCTTGCCATGTAGTCGTCGCGGGTAGCAACTGTACTGTTGGTAAAAAGGGTGGAGTCGAACTTGCGGCGTTCGGGCTTTTCCCGCTCGAAGATCTTTCCCTTTTTACGCTGGGTCTTTAATTCTCCTTTTTGTTGAGATTTGACCGTGTCGGCGGGAGATTTGGGTGCAGCTGCCCTTGTGCTATCCTGGGCGGAGGCAAACCCCATCATCAAAAAAGCCGTAAGTAATAAGAAGAGGCTTTTCATAGTAAAAATTCCATTATGAGATATGCCCCAAAGCTAAGGTTTTTCACAGTATCTAAAGTTCATATAATATATTAGAAACCTTTGCGTTAACAAATGGGAGAAATAGTAGTTAAATCCAATGATTATGACGCGGACAGCTCGACGGAGCCTTTTTTTATCGATCCTCTGCCTGCCGTTGTGCTCTTTTTCCCAGCCCGTCACGATCAAATTCTCCCATCTCAGCACCAATAGCGGCCTGTCCCAAAGCAATGTCACCTGTATCCTCCAGGATAGGGCCGGATTTCTCTGGTTTGGCACCCAGAATGGCCTCAACCGCTGGGATGGCTACCAGTTCATCGTTTACCGTAATGACCCGAAGGATTCCTCCAGCCTGACCAATAATTACATTAGATCGCTCACCGAAGATACCCAGGGCAATATCTGGATAGGCACCTGGGGTGGGGGGATCAACCGCCTGGATCAGAATAAATACAGTTTTTCACGCTTTGTCCATGATCCGCATCGGCCCAACAGTCTTTCCGACAATTTTGTCAACTGTACCACGCTGGACCAGGCCGGTCATCTCTGGATCGGGACAGAAAGCGGCGGCCTCAACAGGATGGACCCAGCCACCGGCAATTGCCGCATCTTCAGGCAGGACGCCACTCAACCTGCCAGCCTTCCTGACAACAATGTCACCGATGTGCTCGAAGACAGGGATCATCAGCTATGGGCGGCTACCTTTCGCGGGGGCATATGCCGGCTAAACACCGCCACTGATAAGTTTACCCGCTATGTCCACGACCCGCGCAATCCCGGCTCGCTCACGTACAACAATGCCCGTTGCCTCTTCCAGGACAGCCATGGACAGATATGGATAGGGACCAGGGGAGGGGGACTTGATTGCTATCAACCTGCTACCAATTCCTTCCGGCATTATAGGAACAATCCCACGGACCCTACTACTCTGCCGCTGGACATCGTTCTATGTCTGTCCGAAGATGCCGGCGGCAATATCTGGATCGGCACGGAGAATGGAGGGCTGAGTATTTTCAATCCCTATACGCAAAGCTTTCGGACTTATGTCAGCGACGATATAGACAACGCCTCTCTGAGCAACAATTCCGTCTATTCCATCTATCGGGACAGACATAACAATATGTGGGTAGGAACATACAGCGGAGGGATCAATCTCAGTAACAGGGACGCTGCACTCATCTCCCATTATCGTCGCAACACTTCCGGCTCTTCGCTGAGCAACAACAATGTCCTTGCCTTTTCGGAGAGCGATCAGGGGCAGATGTGGATAGGCACGGATGGGGGCGGGCTGAACCTCTTCGACCCGGCGACAGGCAGGTTCATCGTTTTCCGTCACCACAACGGTAACTCCATTGCCAGCGATTATATACAAAGCCTCCTCACCGACAGAGGAGGCAATTTATGGATAGGTACCGTTGGCGCCGGGCTCGATGTCATGGACAAACAGCACAAGATCGCCCATGTGTTCAGGAATGATCCGGGAGATTCTACTACGATCAGCGGGAACAATATCGATAACATGGTGATGGACCCGGATGGTGATCTCTGGCTGGCGGTATACGGTACGGGGGTCGATCTGTATCATCCCGGCCGGCCTGGCTTCCGACATTTCACCCATTCCAATGGCCAGCTCAGCAGTGATAGAGTGCGCTGTATGTTAGGCGACTCCAGGAAAAGGCTCTGGTTTGCGACCTATGACAAGGGACTGGACATGCTGGATAAAAAGACCTGGACCTTTCAGCATTTCTCACACAACGACAATCAAAACAGCCTTTCCAGCAATAGCATCAATTGCCTCCTGGAAGATGTTCGGGGCAATATCTGGATCGGTACCAGTGCCGGTCTCGACTGCCTGGATAGTCGTACGGGGAAATTTACCTCCTATTTTATTGAAAATGGCCTTCCTGACAATACGATTATGAGCATTTTGCAAGATAGGAAGGGGAATATATGGGTCAGCACGCTGAAGGGTATTTCCCGCTTCACACCCTCAACCCATGCTTTTAGGAACTTCTCCATTGCCGATGGCCTTCAGGGCGATGAATTCAAAGCGCATTCCTCTATCCGCAGTAACAACGGATCTCTCTATTTTGGCGGCGCCAATGGTTTCAATGTCTTCCTTCCGGACAGCCTGCATGAAAGCCATTTCGATCCTCCGCTGGTCATGACTCGTTTCCAGCTTTTTGCCAAAGATGTGCCCATCGCACGGGACGATAAGGACCCTTCTCCGCTAAAGAGTAATATCACCTTTACTCAGGCAATCACGCTGCCTTATTCCAGTTCCATTATCTCTTTCGAATTTGCCTCCCTGAACTATACCATCGCCCGCAAAAAGCAGTATGCTTACATGCTGGGAGGTTTCGACAAGGGTTGGAATGAGTCCGGAACAAGACATACCGCCACTTATACCAATCTCGACCCGGGAACCTATACCTTTAAGGTCAAGGGATGGGATAGCAGGGGAGCCTGGTCAGACAAGGAATATACCCTGCAGCTGGTGATACGGCCACCCTGGTGGCAGACATGGTGGTTCAGGGTCGCGGCGGTATTGTTCCTTTGCGGCGCCTTGTATTCATTCTACAGGTGGCGTATCTACCGCATGCAAAAGCAAAAGATCATACTGGAGCGGCTGGTGGCTGAGCGTACACTACAGGCCGAGACGGCCAATCGCGCCAAGAGCGCCTTTCTGGCTACCATGAGCCATGAGATCAGAACACCGCTCAATGGTGTCATCGGCATGTCCTCCCTTCTGTTCCAGACTCCCCTGACGGAGGAACAAGAGGAATATGCTACCACTATCCGCAGCTGCGGGGAAAGCCTCATGTCCGTCATCAACGACATCCTGGACTTTTCCAAGATCGAGGCCGGCAGCATGGAGCTGGACCCGCATGATTTCGAGATACATTCTTCGGTGGAAGAGGTACTGGATGTTTTTTCCGACAGGGCCGCCAGGGCGGGTATCGAACTGGTATATGAGATATCTCCCCTGGTGCCGGAATATATCCATGGGGACGACATCCGCCTTAAGCAGATATTGATGAACCTGGTGGGCAATGCCGTGAAGTTTACAGCCCAGGGCGAGGTATACCTTGGCGCCCGTCTGCTGGATCGTCCGGAACAGCAGGGACTGCTGCTGGAATTCGAAGTAAGGGACACCGGCATCGGTATCCCTCCGGATAAGCTGAACAGACTTTTTAAGGCCTTTACACAGGCTGACTCCTCTACTACCCGTAAATATGGTGGCACGGGACTGGGGCTGGCCATCAGCGAAAAGCTCATCCGGATCATGGGAGGTGATATCAAAGTAGAGAGCAGGGAAGGGACCGGCACCACCTTTACATTTTATGTACGGATGGACAAGGGACATGTCATTCACGAAAAAGAAGTACCCGCGCAGGCCTCTGACCTGGAAGGTAGCACCGTGCTGGTAGTGGATGATAATACAACCAATCGTACCATCCTGCAACGTCTTCTCCAGCAATGGAAGATACGTCCGCTGCTGGCTGCCTCTGTCCGGGAAGCGCTGATTATGCTGGATCAGCGCCGGGCGGACCTCGTGATATCCGATCTGCATATGCCGGAAATGGATGGCATTACGCTGGCAAAGACCCTTAGGACAAAAAACAATGACGTGCCTATCTTATTGCTCAGCTCCGTGGGTAACGAGACGAGAAGAAAATACCCCGATCTTTTCCAGGCCGTGCTGAACAAGCCTGTAAAACACCATTTGCTGCTCAAATATATTGCCCGCCTCCTGCAAGGCCATCAAACCTTTTTAGGACAGGAGGAACAGCATCCGCAAAAGCTTTCCGACAGATTTGCCAGAAACTTCCCTCTACGTATACTCATTGCTGAGGACAACCTCGTCAACAGGCAATTGATCGATCATGTGCTTGCCAAGCTGGGCTATGGCCCTGTCATGGTAGAGAATGGCCAGGAGGCCATCGATAAGCTGGGTGAACAGGAGTTCGATATTGTCTTCATGGATGTGCAAATGCCTCTAATGGATGGTCTGGAAGCCACCCGCCTGATACGCAGCCGCGGCGGAGAACAGCCTGTCATTATCGCTCTCACGGCAGATGCACAGGAAGAGGACAGACAGGCATGCCTATCCGCCGGCATGGACGACTATATCAGCAAGCCCCTGCAGCTGGACAGGTTGATGAATATATTGAAGAAATGGTCATTGCGATCACTCCGTTCGTAAACTCTTCACGGGATTCCGCACCGCGGCCCTCAACGTATTCAGGCTCACTACCGCCAGGGTTAGTAACAAAATAACACCACCTACAAGGACAAAGATCCATGGACTGATCGATGTCCGGAAAGTGTATTTGGCCAGCCAGTTGTCCATGGCCCACCAGGTGAGAGGGATGGCAATGACAAAGGCCAGTAGCACCAGCTTGAGAAATTCCTTTGACAGCAATAACAGCAGTTGCGAAACACTGGCTCCCAATACTTTTCGGATGCCTATCTCTTTTATCCGTTTTTCAATGGTGAAGGACGCCAGTCCCGCCAATCCGAGACAACAGATAAAAATGGCAAGTCCCGCGAATATGTCCGTGATCTTGCTGATGAGTTCCTCCGTAAGGAACTTCTTACCGAATTCCTGGTCTGCAAACCTATATTCGAATAGGGTGGAGGGGCTGAATTTTTTTACAACGGGCTCGAGGGCGACGATCGCCTTTTGCGGGGACGCTCCTTTATTCAGCCGGATGCTGATAGTGGCGGTATTAAAAGGCTGGTAATAGATCATCAGCGGATCCACAGGTTTGTATGGGCTCTCCATAACCACATTATCAGTGATGCCAATGACGGTGAACTTGCGAGGGCCATATCTGAGAATATGCCCAACAGGATTGACCAGGTGCATGGCGTCCACTGCCGCCTTGTTCAGCAGCATGGTCCCGGAGTCGGCAGGCGTTCCTGAAAAATCCTTTCCTTCCAGCATTTTTACACCCAGCGTTTTGGCATAATCCTTATCGGCAGCCTGTCCGCAGAAGATGATCTCCGTGCCGGCCGGCTTTTCATCCCAATCCGGCGAAGGGCTTCTCCACCAGATGTCCGTGACGGGGGATAGGGTGCGTGTCACCGAAGCCACCATGCCCGTGTTGATAAATTCCTGTTTCAGGGCATCGTAATTCTTAGCCAGGTCGGGATCCTGCTGTATCATGATCAGGTTGTCGGGATCATAGCCCAGATCCCGGTTCTTGACATATTGTAATTGCCGGTAGACGATAATGGTAGCCGAGATCAGCAGTATAGAGATCACGAACTGCCCTACTACGAGTATACGCCGGGGGAGTATGGCCTTCCTTCCGGCCAGGAAGGTACCTTTCAGCACCTTGACAGGATTGAAGGAAGAGAGATAGAAAGCAGGATAGCTGCCGGCCACAAAGCCGGTAAATAAAATGATGATGACGACACCCACCCAAAAAACAGGATCACCCGGATGGATCGTCATATGCTTGTCCACCATGGTGTTGAAGGCGGGTAGTAAAAGCATCACCAGCAACATGGAAAAGATAAAAGCGATAAAGGTGAGGATGATTGACTCAAAAAGGAATTGCCACCGTAACTGTTTCCTGTCCGAACCCAGGGTCTTCCGGATGCCTACCTCCTTTGCCCGTTGTTCTGAACGGGCCGTGCTCAGGTTCATGAAATTTATGCAGGCTATCAACAGGATGATAATGGCCACGACCGTGAACAGCTGTACATATTCGATCATCCCTCCGACGCTTTTCCCGTCCTTGAAGTCGCTGTAAAGCCTCCATTTCTTCATAGGCCAGGCGAAATATTTGCTGATCTTGTCGTGGTTATGTGAGAACATGACATCATTGGCTTCCTTTTCCAGCGTGGCCTGTGAGCTGCCCGGCGTCACCTGTACAAAGACATTCCATGAAGAGTTACGCCATTCGGCCATTTGCTGTTGCATCTGCGAGTAGTCGAACAGGCATATAAAGTCGAATTTGAAAGTGGAATTATCCGGTGCATCGGCTATAATGGCCGTCACCTTGAAATTCCGGTCATTGTCGAGCTTTAGCGTCTTATTGATGGGGTCTTCCTTTCCAAAGAATGCCTTGGCTGCCGACTGGGTCAGCACGATGGAAGATGGGTCGGTAATGGCTGTTGCCGCATTGCCACGAATGAATTTCCAGGAGAAGACATCAAAGAAATGCTCACTCACCGCGTACCCGTTTTTCTTCAGCTTAGCATCCCCATACTGAATGATATGATCCCCGGGATAGCTCATTTCCACGGCATTTTTGATATTCGAATAGCCTGACTCCAGCGACTTCGCCAGAGGGAATACCATGTTCCTGTCTGTAAAGACATGGTTCTTAAAATCCCGATTGGCTATTATCTGGTAGATATTGTCATAGTTGGTGTGAAATCTGTCGTAGGACACCTCGTCATGCACCCATAAAAAGATAAGAATACTACAGGTCATTCCAATGGTAAGGCCCAGCAGGTTGCTGGCGGCAAAACCTTTGTGACGAAACAGGTTCCGCCAGGCAATCTTAAAATAATTCTTGAGCATGCGGTGTTTTTGGGATTTTCCCGCTAATGAGATGCCGGAATGTTAATTTATTGATAACGACCAAGTTGCGTGGCCTGTTTGAAGCCATGTGTTCGTTATCGATACAATATCTGTCCGGCGGCGTATCTTTTTCTCGACCGTTTGATAGCCGGCATATGCTCATCAGCCCATTTTGAGAGATTGTTGATATGGGGGACCAGGCTGTTGCCGATGTCTGTCAGCTCATATTCCACCCTGGGCGGGATCTCTGGGAAGACCTTTCTCGATATCAATCCATCCGCCTCCAGCGTACGCAGGGTGGTAGTGAGCATTTTCTGGGAGATGTCCCCGATGACCTTATGCAATTCGTTAAACCGGAGCTTGCCGGCGCTGCCCAATACAAGGACGATGAGGATCGACCACTTGTCCCCAAACCTGTCCAATACCTGCCGCACAGGGCATTTCTCGGAAGGGGAAAAATTTTCCAGATTATTTTTCATCTTTTACGGGTTGAATTCCAATATTAGTTTCTTCCAGGTAAGTAGAACACGTCCGCGTGCCTTCTTGTCCAGCGTTCACTCTCCTTTTACCTTTGACTTACCAAAAGTAAGTAATAAAGATGAAAAAGATAATGATTACGGGCGCCACAGGCCCCCTGGGTTCAGCCGTCATAGACAGCCTTCTTAAAAGAACATCACCTAAGCACATCGTTGCGCTGGTCCGCAATGCAGACAAAGCGGCCGGGCTCGCTGCCAGGGGTGTGGAAATAAGGATCGGCGATTACACAGATCATGCCTCTCTTGTCAGCGCCTTCAGGGGCATCGATAAACTGTACTTCGTGTCTGGCAATGATATTGCACACCGCATGCCGCAGCATGAGAATGTGGTGCAGGCAGCCAAAGAAGCAGGTGTGCGGCAGGTGGTATATACCAGTTTCCAGCACAAGGACGAAACAGCAGCGTCTCCCATTGCCCTTGTCGCCAAGTCGCATCTGCGGACCGAGCAGCTTTTGAAAGCCTCCGGGCTTGTCTACACCATTCTTCAGCATGGTATTTATGCGGATATGATCCCGATATTCGCCGGTCCCCATTTGCTGGAGACAAAGACTCTTTATCTGCCTGCCGGTGAGGGCAAGACGGCCTTTGCTGTACGTACCGATCTTGCCGAGGGTGGGGCTAATGTACTGCTCGACACCACCGGACGATACGACAACAAGACGCTGGTATTGACGGGCGCCGAAGCCGTATCCTATCACGACGTGGTCAAAAGCATTTCAAAGGCTACAGGGCTGCCCATCGCTTATCATTCTCCATCGCTGGAAGAATTCAATACAGTCTTGACCGCGGCCGGTGTGCCTGCTGAGATCATAGGCATCGTGGCAGGCTTTGCAACAGCCGCAAAGGTTGGGGAGTTCGACAAGGTCTCGAATGACCTGGAACAGCTGCTTGGACGCAAACCGGTCCCGACCAATGAATTCCTGAAGGCTGTTTATCAGCCGGCTCTTGTTGGATAGGCAGCGGCGCATTACCTTTGGGCCCAATTGTAAAACCCTTTTATGCGACCGGCCTACATCTACCTCGTTTTTATTTCATCCGTTGCCGTATCCTGTGTCTCTACCGGAAAATATAAAGCCTTGCAGCTGCAGGCGCAAAAGAGCGACTCCTTGTATGCATGGTCGCAACAGACGTTGAAGACCTGTCAGGATAAGAACAGCGATCTCAATAAGCAAAAGACGACGCTGCAGAACCAGCTGACCAGCCAGGACCTGGAGCTGAACGCCAGCAAAGAGAATATCACCATGCTGAGGAAGCAGTTGCAGGACCTCTCGACGCTGAGCAGCGCCCAGGCGGAGGGCCTGAAAAAGTCGATGGATAACATTGGCGCCAAGGACAGCTATATACAGGACCTGCGTGCCGCCGTTGCGCATCGTGATTCAGTGAACCTGGTGGCGTTGATGAACCTGAAGGCTTATATGGGAGGCTATGGGGACCAGAACGTTCGGATAAAGGTAGAGAGAGGCATGGTCTCTGTGGACATTGCGGACAGCCTGCTGTTCACTGACAGCAATAGCTATGTGCTTACTACAAAGGCCAGGTCTGTGATAGGCCGGATGGCAAGGGTATTCAATGACGTGCCCGAGGCGGGATTTACCGTCGAGGGGCATGCCGTCCAGTCGGACAGCCTGGCATCCACGCAGGACTCTTTGCCGGATACATGGGACATCAGTGTTAAAAGAGCTGCGGCCATCGTTCGCATGCTCCAGAACGACTATCATATAGCCTCTTCCAGAATGACGGCGGCTGGTCGTACGCAAGAGCTTATGCCTGCCGCGACGGATACCACCGGGGGAATAATAGCCGACCGGCGTACCCGGGTTTTTATCATTCCGGATACGGACAGGATCTTACAGATGCTGGAGCGGAAGTAACAAAAAAACCTATAAGATTTTTAAGTCCTATAGGTTTTCATACAAAAGGCGGTGTTTATTATTCCAATTTGACCAGTTTCAGCGTACGTCTGCCATGTACTTTATCCAGAAGGCTGACAAAGTATATACCGTGAGCATAGTTACTAATATTCAGGCTTACCAGATTTTGGCCTATCGTACTCTTTCCCTCCCGGACTAACAATACTTTGCCGACTGCATCAGAGACTTCAACGGAGTATTGCTCTTCGGCTGCGGCCGTAAATACCAGGGTTGAGACATCCTTTGCAGGATTGGGATATAACAGAATGGCATTCCCTTCAATCGCTGGCCTATCAAAGAGCGCATGTCCCGAATCGGAAGCGGTAAGGCTCGTGATCGCCGCAGCTACACAGTTGATCGAAATGTTTTGTCCGTTGTCGGCGCTGGTAACTACAGGTGAACTGGCTGTTATGCGTATCCGATAGCCCGTACCAAGAGCCTGCGTTTTGGGTATCGTGGCATGGATAGTTACAAGCTGAGCATTGCCAACCGGATTGGCAGTGTCTTTGCCGATAGTTGTAGGGCTGGTGAAGCTGCCGGTGGCGCTACTCAATTGTGCAGTAAACACATTGCCTGCTTTATACGCCCCAAAAGCCTTTGCAGTTACGACAAGGCTGTTGCCCGCACAAATCGAAAGGGTGGAGACCTTAATGCTGTCTAAGTGTAAAGCATAGACATTCACATTCTTTCTACTGGTGTCCGCTCTGCATCCGAATTGGTCGGTCTGAATAACTTTGATCGTCTGCTGGCCGGCAATGTTCCACAGGAGATTGGCGGAATTGGCAGTCTGCGTGATAGTAGCCGCCGGGGCTACCCAGGTCCAGGCACTTCCTGCAACGGCGGGTACGCTATATGGATAGCTAAGGGTAACATTGACGTTGCTGTCCCCGGTAATGGTTTGAATAGCTGGCCTAACATGGATTGCAAGCGAATCGCTGCCTGTAACTCCGGTGACAACCGGATTGGTGCTCGATACCCGTACTCTGTAATTATTCCCAATGGGTAAATTGTCCGGCAGCGGACATATGATAGTAGTGTTGCCGGTGCCGGTATAACTACCGATGACTTTAGGAGCAGTGAAATTTGCATTGGCATCACTTAATTCCACTCTGAAAATATTCCCTGTATTGTAGGTTCCGTCAGCCTGGTAAGAAACCATAAGCGTATCTTTATCACAAATGATTTTTTTGCTAACGCTGTTAACGACAATAGCGGGAGCGGCAATTGCGGAGGAAACTGCAAAATTGAATTTATTGTCTAAGCTCCACGCTCCATTGACGTTTTTCGAACGGATGAATAATATGTGGACTCCCGCGCTTAAACCCGCGATATTGATGGGCAACTTGAAGTTAGGTAGATTGGTCACCGGGTTGATAGCTACCGGTATACCCTTTCCAAAGCCAGGGTCTTTATCAAAATAATATTCTATCTGCGTCAAGTTAAGTATGGGACCAGGACCTGTGGAATCCGCAGGATAGGGCCTGGCAAACAGCCATTTGTTATCCAGGCTCCAGTCGCCTTTGGCATCCTGGGCGCGAATGCCGAGTAGATGTATGCCGTTAGCAAGGCTTGAGGGATTGATATTGATGTTGATATTTGCCAGATTGGTGCCCGGTGTGAAAGCAACGGCAGTGGCTTTCCCATAACCCGGGTCTGTATCTAAATAATATTCTACCCGGCTCAGGTTCGGTGCGGGTCCGGGGCCGGTGCTATCTGAGGGATATGGTCTTGCAAACAACCATTTATTATCCAGGCTCCAGCGGCCATTGGCATCCTGGGCGCGGATGCAAAGTATATGTACGCCGCTGGTAACACTGCCGGGATTGATATTCAAAGCAGCATTGGCGACGCCGGTGCCGGGTGAGAAAGGTATAGCAGTGGCTTTCCCATAACCTGGGTCTGTGTCCAGGTAATATTCTATTTTGTTGAGATTGGGAACGGGTCCCGGGCCAGTGGAGTCGGCGGGGTAAGGCTTGACGAACAACCATTTATTGTCCAGGCTCCAGCCGCCATTGGCATCTCTGGCACGGATGCCGAGGATATGGACTCCGCTGGTGAGACTGCCAGGATTGAGATTTAAGGCGAAATTGGTTAGGCTGGGACCGGGTGGGAATGGGATGGAAGTGGCTTGGCCGTAGCCGGGATCCATATCGATATAATACTCCACCCTGTTGAGGTTGGGCTGTGCACTAAGACTCGATGCCCATATTAACCCCGCCAAACACCAGACCCAGCGTTTTATATTCTGTATCATATAAAAAGGGTTTATGGAAATTAAGGGGTGTTAATTATTGCTGCGAACGCTAAAAGTAATGGTATAGGGGTTGGTACTGGTAACTGTACTTGGCGCCGTCAACAGATAAAAAGAAGGAACGTTCGGTATGCCGCTGAGCTTATAAGGGTTGGTTCCCCCAAAGATACCACAGTCGGTGCCACCCAATCCGGCGTGTATGGCGGGACTGCCGGCTTTAAGTACCCAGCGCCCATCATTGCTGAAAGCACCTTGTGTAGAATAGCCTACAAAAACGTTCGTCGTCATGATGGCGTTGGTGATATTCTGATCGCCATTGGTTGCAGGAATAGCAGAATAATCTTTGTTGCCGATGCTATTCTGATACACGCAATTCAGATCATTCGAGTGGTAAAATAAAAATATATCATTCTTTAACAGAAAGGCGCCATTGCCAAGATCGCAACTGTTGAAAATGTCGTTATTAAATTGTCCGCTTTGTCCGTTTGGCGCCCCCGCGCTGAGACTTAAAGACCCAATGTAACAATTGTTCACACTAAGATTTGACACAATGCCACCGCCCCATTCATAAACCAAATTTGCCAGATTACATTCTGATACCTGCCAGTTACTGGATGTTCGATTGTTGAAATACACATTTCCATTGCAGCGGCTGATGGTTATATTGCTTACGGGATTCCCATAATATGCAAAAATTGATGCTCCATCCAGACCGCTGAATGTGCTGCCTGATGCGGTTGAATCAATATACACCGTTACGGTCATGGCTCCGGTGATATTTTGAAGATTGGGGTTGCTGCCGGCGCCTGTTACAAAATAACCGTATCCTATCACGACGTATTTTTTTGTAAATGTTGCGCTCCAACTTCCCGGGAACAACAGGAGAGTGTCTCCGGCGGTGGCTGAATCATGGGCATTTTGCAGCGTTGAATAATCTGTCCCATGCACGGGTGTTCCAAAATAACCTACCCTGTGGATCTTTGCATAGGCAGTATTAAATGAGAATAGGGAGCATGAGATGACGAGCATGCTGAGTAGAAGGTGCTTTTTCATAATTTTTTTTTTAAGAAGTTAAGATCATTAAACTGTCAATAGACGGCAGGATTGACCAATGATCAGTCGGTAGGTTAATCCACAGGAATAGAATCCTAATCTTGCTGTTGCATAGTCATTGTAGTAAGAAGTACAGGCAGGTAGATTGTCAAGGCCTAATGAAAAAAGGTTTCCACAGAAAAACTGAATTTCAGGCTGTCAATGGGGTGGTACCGAGGTGGGAAACAGATTTCTAAAGGAATGAGAATAATTGATCGCACCGCAAAGATTGCTCTTTTTTTTAAGAAAACCAAATCGCCTAAGGGGGCGCCTTCACCGTTACATATTATTCTTGCTCTCCATATGGAAAATATATCAAGGTTGCTAGAAAGAAAATATGGAAGCAGTGTATTATCTTGCCGTCACGTTAACCTGTGACCATGAAAAAGATAATAACCCTTGTCCTTTCCGCCATCTTGCTTTTGTTTTTTTTCGCCTGCCATAAAGATCATACACCGTCAAAACCAGTCCTTACGATCACCGGCACTGTTGAGGATTGTTCCGGCGCCCTGCTGGATTCCGGATATGTCATCGTCTGGGTCGATAATACAAGTCATCAGGCCTCGCTCAAGAAAGGGCTTTTCACGATCAGCATTCAGCGAAACGATACCACGACAGGCATGGTGAGGATCATTCCTTACGATGCTGCTGTCAAAATGGAAGGCTATCCGGATACTGTGTATGCGGGTGTAGATTCTGTCAACGTAGGAGTATTGCTGGCATGTGATGCACATCATTTTCTTACTATTACTGGGGATGGCTACACCTGTAACCCTATGTACATCGATTCGGGATATGTTACCATTTTAGTTGACGGCGTTACCCATCGGGTAGATATCCACAGAGCTGACCGCGGACATTTTAGCTTTACAGTGGGCCGAAAGGACACGACCGTCACTGACGTCACGATCACTGCTTATGATTTGGTCAACCTGCGGGAGGGGCTCCCCCAGATTTATCATTTTGGTGTCGGCACTTTTGATGCGTCAATGGTTGTTGCCTGCAAAAAGGATCAAGTAATTCAAGCAACCGCCAATGGATATGCATATGGTGGGTTGTCTTCCCCTGGCGATAACATCTCATATTCAGTCAGCGACACGGGATGTTCGATTAGCGGCTCTGTTGGCTGTTGCACGTATGGGCCCAATATTGATATGGACTTACCAGTACTCACTGGCGCCGGGCCCGTGAAAATGAAGCGATTTCGTATGAGCCTCCACAGTGATGGTTTCAGCCGCTATAAAGGATATGACCTGGATTGCAATATTATAGAATTTGGACCGGTAGGAGGTTATATCAAAGGAACGTTTACCGGTATTGTTAATTACGATAGCCAGATTGATAACAACCCGAATATGCCCGTTACTGGCAATTTCACCGTGAAAAGGACCCAATAGATACTTGACCTGTGTGATAACCTATGACCCGTACGCGGGAGCGAAGGGGTTATTTAACATAATGTTAATTATAAGACAAAAAGAAAACCCGGATCTGCCCGGGTCTATGGTCAAAGGTTAGCTAATGCTGTATTATTCAGGGTCTTTTCCGGTAAGCTCAAAACGGACCGTTGAAAAAATACTTCCTGGCTTTGGCTGGACCGTCCATTCAACTACCGCACCGGCATGAGAACCTCTCGGACCAAAAAATGTACGAAAGCTTCCGGCCTGGCGGGTCCTGGAAATCTCATGCAGGATATATCCCAGGTCCTTTCTGCAATCTTCTCCAATCAGACGGCTAAAATGATGCCCGGTCATATCGCGTACAGGGAACAGCTCCGGGTCGGCATCTACCACCTTAAAGGAAAGTATGGTGCCCCTTTTATTCACGACTAAAGAATATCGGGTCATGATGCTGGCGTTTAATATACCAGTATCGACTAATGTGCCATTTTTTAAGAAATTAATTATCAACGCAATGTGATCTATCCAACCTACTATCACTTCTATATTTAGGATTATTGTCCCTAAATGGGAATTTCCCCCTCGTCTATATTAACCGAAATCTCCCAAAAAGCCAGATAAAAGATCATTCAATATTCCGATATTGTCGGAATGATTGTCGTTATTCAATGCAAGGACCGGGTCGGGCTCGTGGCGGCCATATCAGGCATCCTGGCCCGGGAGCAGCTCAATATTGTGTCCCTTCGCGAGCATGTCGATCCCACTGAAAATCGTTTTTTTATACGTATTGAAGTGGATAAAGAAACGTCGAAGGAGCAGCTTCGTGAAAAACTATCTCCGCTCCTTCCCCCGGATGCTGTTATTTCCATCAACCCCCAGCCTGAGAAAAAGATCGTGGTGATGGTGACAAAGGAATATCATTGTCTCTCCGATATCCTCATTCGCAACCATTTTAAAACACTTGGCGCCTCCGTTCAGCATGTCATAGGTAATTATCCTGTGCTGGAAGACATCTGCAGAAGATTTGAGATCCCCTTTTCCTATATTTCTCATGAGCAGATAGAGAAAGACGCTTTTGAGCAACGCATCCTGGACATCCTCCTCCTGCATCAACCCGACTATATTGTCCTGGCCAAGTTCATGCGTATCCTGTCGCCTGCGTTTATCCAGGCATTCCCCGCACGCATCATCAATATCCATCACTCCTTTCTCCCCGCCTTTGTCGGCGCCAATCCATACCGTCAGGCGTTCGAACGGGGTGTCAAGCTCATAGGCGCCACTGCACATTTCGTTACCGACCAGCTGGATGAAGGCCCTATCATCGCACAGCAGATCATACCCGTTAATCATTCCTACACTGCCGCGGATATGATGCGGGCCGGCAAGGAAATAGAAACATCTGTTCTGGCCAAAGCGCTCCGGCTGGTATTCGACGACAGAGTGCTCGTGTATAAAAATAAAACGGTGGTATTCGAGTAACTAATTCCCGGGCATGCCTACTAACGGTATATGCTCGAATTCATACAGCTCGAAAAAGCATACGGCTCACAGCCGATCCTTTCTATCCCTTCCAGTCGCCTGGACCGGGGTGTCTACTGGCTGCAAGGCCCCAACGGTTCGGGAAAAACAACGTTGCTGCGCATCATCGCGGGCATCATTTCCTTCAAAGGCGATATTCGTCTGGAAGGACATAGTCTTCGCCGGGATCCCATCGCCTACCGGCGCGCAGTCAGCTGGGCAGATGCTGAACCCCGGTATCCCGCTTTTCTCACGGGCAACGACCTGCTGTCCTTTTATCTTTCCGTCAGAAAAGCACCCTTTTCACAGGCAGAGCAGCTCATATCGGCCTTCTCCATGGCGGCTTATATCCCGACCCGCATCGGTTCCTGGTCCGACGGGATGATCAAAAAATTGTCTCTGGTGCTCGCCTTTCTTGGCGCCCCCTCCCTCATTGTACTGGATGAGCCGCTTGTTACCCTCGATATCGCCAGTGTACAGCTGCTGTATGAAATGATCCGCTATCATCGCGGGCAGGGCCGCAGCTTTTTATTTACTTCTCACCAGGATATAGTGCTGTCGTCCCTTCCCATAGAAAGAAAAATATTTATCCGGGATCAAACCATCGAAACTTTGGCTGTAGCATGAACCATCCCCGCTCAGTTTTATGGAAAGCGCTGATACGGCAATATTACCGGCAAAATGCAGGCTTTTTTCTTTTCTTTTTCCTGTTCTTTTTTGGGATCATCGCGCCATCCCAGCAGCTGGCTTATCACTATGCTATTATCCTTGGCATTCTCCACACACCTGCTCTATTGATCTTAGTACTTTTTTGCTGGCTGCTGTATGCTATAAAATGCATCCGGTGGATCATGGGTGTCCAGCAAAGCCCTGATCATGTCTTTTTGTACGTATTGCCTCTTATGGGAAGGATAAGAACTTTCTGCCTATTGCTGGAAATACAGATCATCTTCTTCCTTCCCATCATATTCTATGCTACGGCAGTTGTCGCCATAGCCTGTATTCAGGCAGTCTGGTCCGTCGCCCTCGTTATTATTTGCTTTATAGTATGGATTTGCCTGATCAGTGCGGCTCTGTACTGGTACGAGCTATTTTATCCCGGCAGGTTGACCCGCATGCCTCTTCTGTACCGGAAAGCCACGCGAAAGAAACACATGCCCTACTGGTCCTTTTTGCTGCGAGGCCTGGTGACACAGCACAAAGCCCTACTGGCTGGGATCAAACTGTTTGGTTGCGGGATATTGTATCTGCTGCTGAAAATACAAACACCGGACGATTACGATATACGTATGCCCTTTCTGGTTTTTAGTGTGGCGCTGCTCGGACATGGTGCTCTTATATATGAAACACGCAGGTTGGAAGAAGAGAAATTACTTTTCTACCGTAGCATGCCGGTGCCTATATTCAAACGCCTGCTGCAATACGTGATCCTTTACCTCCTGGTATTCCTACCGGAAATAATTACCATCTGCAGGCTAATGCCCGATCATATTCGGATCAAGGATGCGCTTGGATTTGTATCAGCGGGATATAGTACTTTGTTGCTTTTGAACAGCTGTCTGTTCATCATCTCGTTGCAACGCAGCGATTTTATAAAACTAAGTCTTGGGATCTTCGGGATATTGTACTTCGGCGTTCTATCGGATAACCTGATCTTATTTTCAGGGCTTTTTTTACTAACGGCTGGGAGCCTGTTTTTTCGGGGATATTGTCGAAAGTACGGATAGAGGAAGAAAGAACTACTTCATTTTCACGATGGACAAAGAGGCCAGGTCGGTCTTGGTTGAAGGGATGATCACGTTGTCTTTGGAGAACTCTTCTGAATCTTCCATTTTGATGGACTTTTCGCGATTCTTCTGTGATTTGACGGTTACAACAGTTTCCATGCGATCGCGGTGGAGACCCAGGCCCTGGATGGTCACGAAATACTTACCTTCAGGTACGCCTTCGATGACGATACTCCCGTTCCCGCCAACAGAGAACACTTTGTAAATGACACCGGCGCCCGTGTGATTGCAACGGTCGAAAATGATCAGCACGGAATCCTTATGTGCTTCTGCACGAGCCAGGTTGCTGAACTTGAATTGAACGGAACCTGCTTTTACGGCAGCCTTGTCGGCTTTGGCGCTGTGGCCCTTTTCGGCATGCACTGCCAGGCTGAGCAGCAGGCAGGCAAGATAGAGGTAGAGCTGTTTCATAAGGGGATGATTTATAATAAATGTATCCAACCCTTATGCCACTATTCAATAGGTTGAAAGTGAATGAATTGGGCGCGCAGAGCCCCGCCTCCTTTTTCCAATCGTAAGAACATGATTCCCCGTATGGGAAAAATTCCTATTTCTCCAATAACTCCTTGATTACAGCCAGTATAGAGCTCCATCCGCCTGCCTTGACCGCCTCTTCATACCGATCTTTGCCTTTGGCCGCATGCTCATATCCGCCCTGCGCTACCTTCAGCTCAGTCCCGCCTTTCATTTCAGACAATGCATAGGTCACATGCAGATAGTTCTCAGGGATGTCGGGTATCCCCATATTGGGATCGATGACAGAGTATCTCAGCAGCTTGCCTGGGACGATCTCCTCCACAAATCCCTTCACAGGGATGATCTCCTTTCCTTCATGTTGCATCTTCCAGAGAACAGGGCTTCCCACCTTCCAGTCCGAATCGACGGCGCAATTGAACATATATTTTTTTGTCCACTCGGGTTCCGTTAGCGCGGCCCATACCCTGTCCACCGACGCCTTGATCTGTACGGTATTTTCTACTTTCATTACTGTTTCCATATACATGTTTTTTTCTGAGCGCTATTTCAGTATTTCTTCGATACGACGTAGCTCTTCTTCGCTGAACCAGGTATTCCGGAAGCTCTGTAATGAATCTGTTACCTGTTCTGGCTTGCTGACACCGATGAGTACGGAAGTGATCCGTTTGTCCCTCAGTATCCAGGCCAGGGCCATCTGCGCCAGGGTCTGATCCCTTTTTATCGCCATTTCATTCAGCTGTCCTATCTTCTTCAGCACCTCCGGAGTGACCTGCTCCTCTTTCAAAAAGCCATGCGGCTTATGGGCCCGGGAATCCCCGGGTATCCCTTTCAGGTACTTGTTAGTGAGCAGTCCCTGCGCCAGGGGAGAAAATGGGATACAGCCGACGCCTTCCTTTTCCAGCAGCTGAAGCAGCCCGCCTTCCACCCAGCGCTCGAACATGGAATATTTGGGCTGATGAATAAGACAGGGTGTTCCCAGCTTTTTCAATATCGCAAAGGCCCGGGCCGCTTCTTCCGCGCCATAGTTGGATATGCCCACATACAAAGCCTTACCCTGCCTGACAACCAGGTCCAGCGTTGCCATCGTTTCCTCCAGAGGGGTGTCAGGGTCAGGCCGGTGATGATAAAAAATGTCTACATATTCAAGCCCCATTCTCTTCAGGCTCTGGTCCAGGCTGGATACGAGATACTTCTTAGAACCCCAGTCCCCGTAAGGCCCTTCCCACATATAATACCCCGCCTTGGTGGAAATGATCATCTGATCACGGTAGCTATGGAAGTCCTGGCGTAGTATCCGTCCAAAATTCTCTTCAGCCGAGCCAGGCGGCGGCCCGTAATTGTTGGCCAGATCAAAATGTGTTATGCCGGAGTCAAAAGCCAGGTGCAGGATATTGCGGCAGTTCTCTAACACATCCACACCACCAAAGTTATGCCACAGCCCCAGGGATACGACTGGCAGCTTCAGCCCGCTGTTGCCACAACGGCGGTATTCCATGGATTGATAGCGATGAAGGGCGGGAGTGTAAGACATGTGTAAAGGATTGTAGTGCAAAATACTTAACTTTATTTTCTCCAACTGCAGTTATTATGACCCTTTCAATGGAAAAGCTATTGGCAGTGGAACACTCGAAGAAGCAATGCGATCGCATCGTACAATACATCGGTAGCAATAAAGACCACCTGGAAAAAAAGGACTGCACGTTGCCGTTGTTCGTAACACTATCCGCCTCCTACAGGATGTGGAGATACCCAGAAAATACCATGGTCGTGTAATGAGCCGCTGTTTTGAACATATCCCGAAATAGCGTCGGAGCTACGGCTGATCATCGAGGATCAGTGGGAACATGCTACGCCTACCGGTGAACCATCTGCCAAAAAGACGGAGGCGGGCCTGCTCAATCCGGCAAACGCCTTTCCATAGAGCCCCCCAAAATCACATAAGATATCATAGCCCTTCACCGGGTGGATATTCCAGCGGGGATGCGCTACTTCATATTCCCCGCAATGGGCGGGCCCCATTGAAGCATACCCCCAGAAATGTTCGGTAATAAACTCCTCTTTGCTCCCAGGCTCCAGGATGGCAGGGACCGCGACGGCGTCTACGGTCAGGCCGTTCCAATGCTCCCGGTATTTCCATTGATAACCCACCCGCAGTGTCTCCCCTTCCGTATAATCCTCATGCCGCATGGGCAGGGTCCTGTAATGTTCGCGGAACAGCCTGTTAGCTACCCAGGTGATAGTAGGCTTGGGAACGATCTCATTCGGGTCTTCAAATTTAATTGACAACCGTCTTTTTAAGACTATGATAGCCAGGTCAGTAAAGGAGCCTTGTTTTTATGGTCTGCTTTACGGCCTTCAGCAGTTCCAGGGCCTGTTTAGACAGCTTTTTGTCGACATCCAGCACTACATAACCTATTTCCTCATTAGTCTTCAAATACTGACCAAGGACATTGATGTTGTGTTTGGACAGTGTGGTATTGATCTCCGACAGCACCCCCGGTACATTTTTATGGATATGCAGGATACGATGCGTGCCTTCCTGATGTGGCAGGCTCAGCGGCGGTACTGTATGGCTGCCGATGGTCATCCCAGTCTCCAAATATTGGAAAAGCTTATTGCTGACATCCACGCCTATATTTTCCTGGGCTTCTTCTGTCGAGCCGCCGATATGAGGGGTCAGGATCACATTGGGCAGGTGTTGAAGTGGAGTTTGAAATTTGTCCCCATTCTTCTCTGGTTCCCAGGGATATACGTCTACGGCAGCCCCGGAGATCAGACCCTCCTGAATGGCCTTGGCCAGCCCTTCCAGGTCTACGACCTCACCTCTGGCATAGTTCAGCAGGATGCTACCCTTCTTGAACTGCTTGATGACGTTCTTATTGATCATATTCTTGGTCTGCGCTGTCTCAGGCACGTGCAGGGTTATAATATCGGCTTGGCTGACCACTTCTTTAAGGGTCTTCTTAGCCACAGCATTACCCAAGGGCAATTTGGTCACCGTGTCATAGAAGATCACCTTCATACCCATGGCTTCCGCTAAAATGCTCACCTGGGTGCCGATATTTCCATACCCTATGATCCCCAATGTTTTACCTCGCAATTCATAACTCCCTTTAGCTTCTTTTAGCCAAATTCCGTCATGTGCCGCCTTGCTTTTATCAGGTATACGACGGATCAGCATGACAGCCAGACCAATGACCAGTTCGGCGACACTTCGGGTATTGGAGTAGGGTGCGTTGAATACCGTCACGCCATGGTTTTTAGCGGATTTCAGGTCCACCTGGTTGACCCCAATGCAAAAGCAGCCGATGGCCTGCAGCTTCTTGGCAGCCTCCAGCACTTTAGGCGTGATCTGAGACTTTGAACGAATACCCAGAAGATGCACATCTTTCACTTCATTCATCAGCTGCTCTTCTGACAAAGCCCCTCCCAGCTTGCGTACGGAGGCATAGCCTGCATCTTTAAAAAACTTTACAGCAGTATCACTTATGTTTTCTAAGAAAAGTATGTTAATCTTTTCTTTGGGATAACTTGTAGATTTTTTATCTACCATAATTTTGCCCTTCTTTTTACGTTAGTTTTCCGAATTGGAGATGCAAAGTAACACCGGATTATTTTAATTTTGCCGTTTTCTAACCCAAAAATATTATTCTTGTTGAAAGTGATTGGTTATCTAGTAATATCCGCGACCCTGTTGGCATCCTGTGGTCAAGCCGCGCAGCCATCTGCAGTGCCGGCCAAAGACACGCTGGCCCCTGCAAATAGTACTACTCCGGCGATGACAGAAGTGGAACTTCATCATTATTCATCCATTGCTGGTCATTTTTTTGATTCGATCACTTCAGGAAGATTCAATGGGAGTGTCCTTGTTGCTAAAAAGGGTGCCATTTTATACGAGAGATACAAAGGGTTCAAATACCCCGAGAAAAGGAAGGACTCCCTGGATGAACATACGGCCTTTCATCTTGCTTCAGTATCCAAGACATTTACCGCCATGGCCACGTTGAAATTATGGGAGGACGGCAAACTGGATATACACGACCCTGTTGCCAAATACCTGACAGGATTTCCGGACAGCGCCACTACCATTCAGATGCTGTTAAGTCATCGCAGCGGCCTGCGCAACTATGTTCATTTCATGGATCGTAGCGGCTGGGACAAGCATAAGCTTCTTACCAACGCCGACGTGCTGCAATATATCATCGCCCATCCACGCGAGACAAGAGGCAGACCCGCGGGCAAACATTTTGAATATTCCAACACCAACTATGCCCTACTGGCCCTGATCATAGAAAAGGCCTCGGGACTCTCCTACCCCGATTATCTTTCCAGGACCTTCTTCCAGCCGCTGAAGATGCAGGATACCTATGTCTTCACGCTGGCAGATTCGGCTACGGCAATGCAATCCTATTATCAGACGGGCAGGAAGTTCCGTTTTGAGTTCCTGGACTTGGTGTACGGGGATAAGAACATTTTCAGCACCGTCCGCGACCTGTACAAGTGGGATCAGGCTTTGCGTGATGGTCAGCTCTTCAACAAGAACGTACTGGACAGCGCATATGCAGGCTACAGCTTTGAAAAGCCTGGTCAGCGAAACTATGGCCTGGGATGGCGTATGTTGCTGATACCAAACGGCAAAAAGCTTATTTATCACAATGGATGGTGGCATGGCAATCGCACCGTATTTATTCGCATGCTGGATGAAGATGCCACGATCATTGCTCTTTGCAACAATGACTACAAACGGATATATTCCTCCAAGGCACTGGTAGATCTCTTTGGGGACTACCGGCAGGGACGGACGAACTTTGATGAAGAGGACCCAACAGACCCTTCAGGTGCCACGGCTTCGGCCGGAGACGCTGCAGAGGTCGCAAAGCCGGCCCCGCCACCTGTTGTTCATAAGCGTACCGTATCTAAAAGAGCCACGGTCCGCCGCCGGATTCATAAGCATAAGACAGCGACGACAGCCGCCCGCTGATCCTCCCTACGTATATTTCACTCAAATTGAGTAAATTCCGGCATGGAAATCTTGTCTGCCGAACAAATACGCGCCTGGGATCAATTCACCATTGAAAAAGAACCGATAGCTTCTATCGACTTGATGGAACGGGCTGCCGAAAGCTGTTTTGTCTGGCTGGAGCGGCAGGGGTATCTTGACTGCAGCTTCTCCATATACTGCGGTAAAGGCAATAATGGCGGGGACGGCCTGGCGCTGGCCCGTATGCTGTCCATGCAGGACTGCCCTGTCAGTGTGCATATCCTGGAATTCGGTCACATGGGCACGGATGATTTTCAGGCCAATCTGGCCAGGCTTCATGCTACCTCCGTCGAGGTCCGATTCATCCAGGGGCAGGAAAATCTGCAGCCCGTGCCGGAAGGCGATATACTGATAGATGCCCTGCTGGGTACGGGACTGAACCGCCAGCTGGAAGGAGTAACGGAACAGGTGGTGGAGCATATGAACCGGTCCGGGAATGAGATCATTGCGATAGATATCCCCAGCGGACTTTTTGTGGACAGGTCCTCTAAAGGCAACACCGTCATAAAAGCGGCCCATACCCTCAGCTTTCAATGTTACAAGCTGGCATTCCTTGTTCCGGAGAATGAAACAGTCGTTGGCCAGGTGCATATTCTGGATATAGGGCTGCATGAAGATTATTTGAAAAGCGGGACCAGCGAGCATGAATTGGTAAACGAGGAAATGATACGGGCTATTTTCCGGCCCAGACAACAGTTTGCGCATAAGGGTAATTTCGGTCATTCGCTGATAGTGGCCGGCAGCTATGGAAAAATGGGTGCTGCGTTACTGGCTGGTCGCGCCTGTCTGCGTGCGGGGGCGGGGCTGCTCACCTGCCATGTACCCATCTGCGGATACGGAATCCTTCAGACAGCATTGCCCGAGGCGATGATATTGACGGATACCGATGAAAAGATCAACACACAGTTCCAGGGCGATCTGTCCGGATATGCCGTCGTCGGCATCGGACCGGGACTTGGTACAGACAATCGTACCAGGACGCTGTTGGAGATGATCCTCCGAAATTATAAAAAACCTATCGTGATGGATGCCGATGGGCTCAATATGATAGCCTCGAGCCCTTCCCTTCGTTTCCTCCTGCCCCCCTACTCTATTCTTACGCCGCATCCCAAAGAGTTCGAGCGGATGTTTGGCAAGAGCGAAGACGATTTTGCCCGGCTGCGGCTGGCAATTGAAAAGGCCCGGGATCATCAGTGCATCATTGTGCTGAAAGGGCATTATACTTTTATTGCGATGCCCGGGGGAAGGGGATACTTCAATTCCACCGGCAATCCCGGCATGGCCAAGGGAGGAAGCGGGGATGCCCTGACAGGAATACTTACGGCCCTGCTCTCTCAGGGGTATTCGTCCAACGAGGCGGCTTTGTTGGGAGTATATCTGCATGGGCTGGCCGGTGATCTGGCCGCGGAATATATATCCCAGGAGAGCATGCTGCCCTCTGACCTGATCGATCACCTGGGGAAGGCCTTTCTCCATCTGGCCGGCCCAAAAGGGATTTCTATTTTGTAAGATGCCTGAAGGATGCTAAATTTGCCACCCGCTGACAGTCACTGTCTCTTTATGGGCAGGACCGCCGGCGGATCAGGAAACCCGGCCATTGGGCCACAATGATCGTAAGGGGATTATTCTCCGGACGGTCTCACCGGTTTCGGGAAGTAGCGCAGCCCGGTAGCGCATTACGTTCGGGACGTAGGGGTCGCAGGTTCGAATCCTGTCTTCCCGACTTTTTAGATTGATTTTTAAGTGATTAAAAGCTGTTCGGACATATTTCGGACAGCTTTTTGCTTATACATCAACTTTCAAGAACATTGCTACCCATTCTCTATACTTTCTTTTCAGTGTGGCAATATTTTTTAAAATACTTCCTTAGACAGCTTGATGCAAATTCTTGCATTTGCGCATTATCGACGGTAAGGTGTTTAGTCGCATGCTTACCCTCGTGAACTAATTTGGATCTCAAATCATATGATTTGCTAAAAAACTCTTGAGGATTCAGGTTATTAAATGATTCGGGTGATCCACCGAAAAGATCACCAATAAATATTTTACCACTTCGCTTTATTGATTCTTTCTTTAGAAATTCCAATGAGCCAATAACTGAATTCTTTATCTCATCTGGAATTTGAAGGCATTTTATTTCTACCTTCCGCCATTGTGCAGGCGTGAGTAGGCGCTGTCAGCGACAGTTTTCTTCTTAGCACCACTGTAGATTTTTTAGTTAATTTGCTTTTCGCGATCCAATGAGCAAACTTCTTACCGTGAATAAAAGGCAATCAGCCCGTGAAAAAGGGAAACTCCCCGTATATAGGGACCAGCGCCTTAACAACCTGCTGGGTGAAAAATGGCAGGACATCCCCGGGCTGGATGGATACTATCTGGTATCATCGCTGGGACGTATAAAACGACGGGAAAGAGAGGTCGTATATCCGAATGGAAGCTATTACATTCTTCCGGAAAAGGTCATTTTACCACGCAAATCCAAAACGTTCAATAAACACATGCAAGACTATGTTTATGGTCTGCATGCACATCTTACAATCGACGGTAAAAAATACTATCTCCCCATCCGCCGCCTCGTTTACCATTGCTTCGTAAAACCCTTTGCATTGGACGATCTGTCCGTAACCATAGCGGTCAAAAAAGGAGATGGATTGGATATGCGGGCAAATAATCTCCAAATGATCGACACCAGAGCTCGGAACCAGAGAATGTATGACAGGGGACGGATGGTAAGTATATTTCGACTCAACAGCTACCGGCAGCAAGGTGTTTTGGCTTCCTCATCCGTTACCCGTCGTCAGGTGTCGCAATATGACAAAAAAGGTCGGAGGATCAACACCTTTGCCAGTATTTCCGATGCGGCACGGGCCACGGGAATAAACCTTTCCCAGATCGGTAATGTAGCCAATGAATTGGAACCCACCGCTGGAGGTTTCTTCTGGCGATTTGGGAAGGAAAAGACCTTTGATGTAAAAGGATTTCTCGCCAGTCGCAGGCAGAGGTATACAGAAAAAAGGGGGACCAAAGTTACTCAATATGATACCCAAGGCAATCATATTGCTTATTATCTATCCCTACAGCACGCAGGGCGGGCGATCAATGGACATTGGACGAGCATATCGGCTGTTATCCGGGGCAAGCACAAAACTGTGTATGGTTTTCGGTGGAAAAAAGGATATTCGAAGAGAAAAATAAAGCCGCTGCCCACAGACAAGCCAACTGCTTAGAGAACAGTGCTCTACTGTAGATGGGGTTTTCCGCAGATGAGGTAGATACAGTTGTTAAGCTATTCGACACGGTTATTCCCAATACCCGCACGTCTATGAACTCATATAATAATAATTTTGCTTTTCTTGATTTTTCGGTTTACCTTTCATTCATCACTGCACAATATTGACACTACCGCCTTTTAATCCTCCTCTTGTCAATTAACCATTATTAACCTTTTAACCTGTATCTACTCATGCAATTTTCTTCATCGTAGCATTCTTTTGCTATAATCGGACTTTCTTTTCCTTTACTTCTTATTGCATCTTCCATGAAGCATCTATTCCTCTGCCTGTTATGGGCGGAGATATTTACTATTGCCTGCCCGGCACAGGGAAGCATTGACTCATTGCGCTCCTCCATGCCTAGTGACGCCATGCTACGTGACATTGGACAGACTTCGGCCAAGACAGACAAAACGCTTATACAGCGCACGGAAAAATATCTTCGACACCTGTCCAATATAGAAGGTCGGATAAAAAGGCAATGGCAACAGACACATCCGGGTGAACCGGATCGTTTTTCACCCAATGACTACCAACACCGGATACAACAGTTGCATGATACAAATGTGCATATTGCCCCAAGAACCTATGTCAGCCGGCTGGACAGTCTACAGTCCGCTTTGCATTTCCTTCGAACGCAGAAATCGGTGTCCAGCACAGATATGGCCATCCTGTCAGACGCCACTGGCCGGGTGGAGCAACTGCAAAAACACCTGGACATGTCTCAGGATATTTATCAATACATCGGGGAGCGTCGGCAACAGTTGACTCGGCTATTGGCCTCTTATTCCCAGCTACCTGCTGGATTGGCAAAGGATTTTGAACAATTGAAAACCACTGCCTATTACTACCGGCAGGAATTGGAGCAGTATAAAACGCTTATCAACCGTCCCCGGAAGATGGAAGAAAAGGCCCTCGAGCTGTTAAATAAAATCCCCGCTTTCGGTCAATTTATGGCAAAATATTCGATGTTGGCCCAACTCTTCCGATTGCCGGCAGATTACGATAACCCGGGATCACTTTCCGGTTTGCAAACCCGTGCGCAGGTACAGCAGCTACTGCAGCAACAGGCAGGTACGGGTGGCGCTGGTGGCATGGCGGTTCTCCAGGAGCAGGTGGCGGGCGCTCAGGATAAGCTGAGAGCAATGCGGGACAATGTCACCAAATATGGCGCCGGGGGACAGGACATGGATATACCGGGCTTTATACCCGATCAGCAAAAGACAAAAACTTTCCTGCAAAGGCTAACATATGTATTTAACCTGCAGCTGGCGAGGTCTTCTACTTATTTCCCCAATACGGGTAATTTGGGCTTTTCCGTTGGATATAAGATAAAAGATAAAAGCACGGCCGGTGTTGGGTTATCTTATGATCTCGGGCTTGGCTCCGGCTGGGATCATATTCATTTTAGCAGTCAGGGCCTAGGATTAAGAAGTTTTATGGACTGGAGGGTAAAATCCAGCTATTATCTAGCAGGAGGTTTTGAGGAAAATTACCTGATTGCATTTCACAATATCGCACAATTACGTAACTACAGCACATGGCAGGGCAGCGCACTGGTGGGATTGGAGAAGAAGTATCGCATTTCTCAAAAAATGCAAGGAAATATTCAATTGCTATACGACATTTTATACAAGCGTGAACTGCCCCCTGGCCAAATGCTCAAATTCCGCGTCGGGTATTCCTTCTAAGAAATTACAAATTATCATACTATTCAATAGGTTATGAGAAAAAAAGTCTTTTCGTATTTGAATGATGGCAGGCTGCTTTTGTTTTGTGCGGTCGTTATTTTGGCTTCAGGGGACGTTTTCGGGCAGACGACGAAATTATTCTCCATGGGATACCAGTCGGACCCCACCGTCTTCTCCGTGCCTACGCCGCAAGCGGCCTCTCTCGGGAGGTTCGGCAGGGTTCCCGTAGACTTATTCAATGGCTTGTATGATCTGACTATTCCTCTTTATACATTGCCGGTAAAAGGCCATCCTATGGATATCAAGCTAAGCTATCATAGCGGCGGGGTAAAGCCCACGGAAAAAGGAGGAACAGTGGGCGTAGGGTGGTCGCTTATGGCCACGGGGAGCATCACGCGGATACAAAACGGCACGTTGGATGAGCATGTGAACACATTCTACACCGACAGTTTACTGGGCTATTACTGGAATCGCAGCCAGCTCAATATCGCCAATTGGGATAGCGCTAGTTCCCTGAACAACTTTTTGTATGAGCTTGAAGCCGATGCCTATGCCACTGGTACTTATCCTCAGTGGCATGATTGGGCGCCGGATGAATTTCTGTTCAATTTCTTCGGGTATTCGGGCAGCTTCTGGCTGGACAACAACGGCTATTGGCAGATCCGGGAGAACAGCGGTGAAAAGCTGACGATCTCGGTCAATGTGGCCCCCTATACCTATCAATACCCTTCTGCCACCAATTCGGTGACAGTAAAATATTGTTTTCAGAATTTCACTATCACCGATGGCTACGGCAATACATTTATCTTTGGTAGCGATGCTAATTCCATCGAGTTCAACCGGAACAGCCCAGGCGATGTGTGGCCTTCTACGGCCACCTCCTGGTACCTGACCCAGGTGAAGACGGCCAAGGGAGAGAAGGTGACCTTTTCTTACACCCGGCCTACCTATTCGTATTCTATCATCGGATCGATGAATGCCTACATGGCTCAGCTATCCCCTAATATCTACTCAACGTACAGCCTGCAAAACCTTTCGGGTATCATCCATGATCCTGTTTACCTCAGCAACATTACTACTAAGAATGTTTCGATACAATTCAGCTATTCACCATCCAATATCTATTACTATTCTAGCTCTACCACCATGAATGTCTATGGCACACCGTCGGAAGATAATACCGTCAGTGCATATTATTCCAGCCCCAGGGGCGCGACCCTGCCCAGCCAGGAAGTGCAGGTCCAGCCGCCTGTCAATTACAAACTGGACCAGATCTTCATTACCTATGGCAGCTATAATAAACGCTACAATTTTACGTATTATGATTCATCGGTCGCCAATCGACTTTTCCTTAAAACATGCAGTATCGGCCCCCCATCCCGGGCGCTGATCTACCAGTTTTCCTACAACGGCACAAAGTTCTCCAATTATGCTGATGGCAAGCTCGAGGATGGTATCCTGACGACCAAGGTGGACCATTGGGGGTACTACAACGGCAGATTTCCTTTTAAGACCGCCGACCTGCCTGCTACCAATGGGCAGTATAATAACCCTTGGTCCAGTAAGTCCACTGCTGCCTACCCCAGCAATGACTTTATCAGCAACTATTATTCAAGCCGGCAGCCGGTGAGCGACTCCATGAAAGTCGGGTCGCTATCTCAAGTCATTTATCCGACCGGTGGCTATACGAACTTTATTTACGAACCCCATACCTATTCTTCCCAGATCAACCTGGCCAATTATCAAACCACTTCCCTGGGCGCCGACAGCACTGCCGGCGGGCTTCGGATCAAGGAGATTGACTCATATTCGGACCCCAATGCAACTCCTTTTATAAAAAAATACATTTACAAGAATGAGAACGGGTATTCCAGCGGCGTGCTCAATACGGCCGGGATACTGTATAAGGATTCTGTAAACGCCACCGGTCCCAAGGGAACATTGATCCTCAATTATTTTTCCGACAACAATCTTATGCCGCTGCAAAACCCGAATGGCAATCATGTGACCTATTCGCGGGTCATCGAGATCGACTCCGACAGTGGAAGAACGGTATACCGATATGCCAATCATGATAATGGCCACGGGGATATCATGCCGGAGGCGTTCGTGAGCGCAACCATATCAGCCACCTACTACATGCAGCCACTGAGCCGCAATTTCCAACGGGGGAAACTTCTTTCACAAACGGCATATGACAGCAGCAGCAACGTCGTTTCCAGAGACACCATCAACTATTTTAACGATGACTCCCTCACGAACAACCGCGTTGGGGTGAGGGCCTATTGCTTTAAAAGTAAAGACATAAAAATGATGAGCTTTGTTACCAGCGCTGATAATACCTTCCAACAGGCATTTATCTGGGCTCCGAATGTATCTCCTTATGTATATTATAAGCATTTTTATCCCACTGTTCAGAAATCGACCACGTATTTCAAGGGGACCGACTCGTTAAAAACAGTAGAGACCTATCAGTATAATTCCAATAATAATAAGATCAGTCTTGACAGCCTGAAGAATCTGAGCGATGGTTCGGTTAAGATTACCGCTTATAACTACCCTTCGGACTATGGAAGTAATAGCTTTTACAACGGGATGACCAGTCTGAATGTCATTGATCCTGTGATCAAGCAAACGCTCAGCAATCAATCGGGAAAAGTGCTGCAGGTGATCAAAGACAGCCTGATGGCGAATACTATTAATGGGAACAGCTACTATTGGCTGTTTGAGAGGGATGTATACCAGGTTTCAACCGATGTCACCAAGATGAACATTCTGAAATACGATTCCGTCGGCAATCAGGTAGATGCCGTAGGCGCTGACGGCATACCCGTGACCACGATCTGGGATTATGCGGCGATGCACCCTATTGCTTTTGCAAAAAATGCCAACAGCGCTTCCGTGGCCTATACTTCCTTCGAGGCCGACGGCACAGGTCACTGGAAAGTACCCGACACGATACGCAATCTTTCCGGCATGACGGGTATCCAAAGCTATGGGATCACCAGTGCCAAAACCATTACCGATAGCGTGCCTTCAGGAGCGCAGTATATAGTGTCGTACTGGGCGCAAAGCGGTCCGGCCGTCGTCAAAGCCAACGGCACGGTGATTGGGACCAGCCTGACAGGAATGACAAAGAGCGGATGGACCTATTACGAGCATTTGCTTCCCAACACGACGGTAGCCGTCAGCGTGACAGGGGCCTCCAGCAGCACCACCTATATCGATGAGCTGCGGCTGTATCCCTCCACAGCCCAAATGACGACGTACACCTACAGTCCGCTGTGCGGTGTGACTTCCATCACCAGTCCCTCCAACAACATTAATTACTACATATGGGATGATCCCTTGGACCGGCTGCTTCGTATCCAGGACATGGATGGGAACATCGTCAAACAGTACGATTATAACTATCAGCGCTTGGTCTATCCTGCTTACAGCACTGCCCAGAGTGGAACTTTTACCAGGAGTAACTGCGGCACAGGGTACATTGCGGGCACCTATACCTATACGGTTCCCGCAGGGAAGTATAGGTCTTATAGCGGGGTCTCCGATGCCAACCAGCAGGCATTGGCTGAAATCGCCGCCAACGGGCAGCATTATGCCGACAGTCTGGGAACTTGCTACATACAGATAACGATCAATAATATAGGCAGTATCGGCGGGTTTACCGCGGTGTATACCAATCTCAACAATACATCGATTCATTACAGTTTCAGCCTGCCCACCACCAACGGAAACGTAGGATTATTACCGGCCGGTTTGGGAAATTGGAAGCTGGTCATTAGCAAGTCTGGTAATACGACTTCCTATACCTTTGACAGTGGCTGTGGGGTAAACCCGGTGTATGGCACGTCCGCTACCTTCTCGTCGGTGCCGGTGTCGACAACCAATTGTAATACCATCCTTCTTTCAAACAGACCCTTTTAGATTATCAGCCATAAATTCTTATGCATGCGTAATTTGAAACAAATCCTCTTATTTGCCTTGAAGTCGCTCGTGGTATTGCTGGCTTTTACGGCAGGGGTGCCTGGTAAGGCCCAGGCACAGGTAGCATTCCCCAAGGCGTATGACACCGGGTTGGTGGTAAATTATATCCGGAGTTGGGACGCCACTGCACCGGTGACCGACCCCAATGTAATGGTTACATTGTCCATCACCAGCGTCCGATTGACCACCCAATTCTTTGACGGACTGGGCAATCCGCTACAGACAGTTGCCCGGCAGATGAGTCCCTCCAAAAAAGACATGGTGAGCCCTGTTGTATACGACAATATGCAACGGGAACATTACAAATACCTTCCTTTCGTATCCAATGTGCTGACCATCCGCGATACGGTGAACAACGGATACTTTAAAATCAATGCCTTTCAGCAAGACTCGGCTTTCAACAAGGTCCAATTTTCTGGCGAAAACTATTATTACAGTCAGGTAAACAACGAAAAATCGCCCCTGGGCAGGCCAGTGAACACCTATGCGCCAGGCAACAGCTGGGTAGGAGGTGCAAGGGGTATCACCAAGCAATACCTTATTAATGAGCCCACGGACAGCGTCCAGTTATGGACAATCAGCCCAGGTATAGGAAATCTCCCTGTACATGTCGGTGTCTATCAGACAGGGCAATTGTATAAAAATATCGCCGCCGACGAACATAATCATCAGGTGATCGAATATAAGGACAAAGAGGGGCTAGTCGTGCTCAGGCGCGTGCAAGTGACGGGAACGCCAGGTACCGGTCATGTAGGATGGTTAAATACTTATTATGTATATGACACGCTGCAAAATCTCCGTTTTGTGCTACAGCCCCGTCTGGTGGAATTGATCAACCCCTCCTGGTCAGTGAGTCAACCCCAGGCAAATGAGCTGGGCTTCCGTTATGAATATGACACCCGCAAACGTATGATCATCAAAAAAATACCCGGCGCAGGGGAACAATGGATGGTATACGATGCCGATAACCGGCTGGTTATGAGCCAGGATTCCAACCTTCGCGCACAGGGAAAATGGATGGTAATGGAATACGATGCCCTGAACCGTCCATGGCGGACGGGACTGCTGACAGACAGCAACAATAGGGCCTATCACCAGAATTTAGCGCAAAGCAGCACGACGTATCCCAATACGGGCGGCAGCAATTATGATATACAGGCCAGAACTTACTACGACGACTATAGCTGGACCGGCGGCGTTGGCTTAAGCTCCACCATGATCCCGGTGAGCAATACTGGTCTTATCACCAGCTATAACACGTCCCCTTTGTTTGCACAGGCGCTTACGCCCAATTACCAGACCCGTGGATTGGTAACGGGTACGATGACCAAGGTGATTGGCCCCGGCAGTCAATATTTATACAATGTATCCTTCTATGACGACCACAACCGGGTTATTGAAACCCAAGGCATCAATTACACGGGGGGTAAAGACACCATTGTCACGCAATACGACTTTAGCGGAAAGGTGTTGCGGTCATTGGTATTGCACCAGAAGTCCCAACATACAGCACAAAATCATTCGGTGCTAACCAAGCTATCCTATGACTCTGCCGGCAGATTGTTGACCATCCGTAAGAATATCGACAATGCCGGCTCTGATCAGCTGCTTGACAGCTTGCAATACAACGAACTAGGCCAGGTGCAACAGAAGTTACTGGGTAACAAGATCGACAGCCTCGCTGATACCTACAATATTCGCGGCTGGCTGACGGGCATCAATAAGTCCTACGTGGGAGGTGGTACAGCCAATTACTTTGGGTTGGAACTCGCCTATGACCAGACTGCTTCTGTAACAGGCAACAGTTATGTAGCATCGCAATTCAACGGCAATATATCGGGCCTGACCTGGAAGACAAAGGGAGATACGACCAAGCGGAAATATAATTTTACCTATGATACGGCCAACCGGTTGACGGGTGCAGCCTTCAAACAGAATGATGGAACGGGTTGGAGCAACGGCGTAGTAGATTATACCGTCTACGGCTTAGGGTACGATGCCAATGGGAATATCCTGACTATGAATCAGCGTGGTCTAAAGCTCAACAGCTCAGCCGTGATCGATTCGTTAGCCTATAACTATTATACAACTTCGAACCGCCTAAGCCAGGTGAAAGAGCGCACCAATGACACCGCCTCCTTGTTAGGGGATTTTCATTATAAAGGCACACAAGCGGATACAGCCTACCGGTATGATGGCAATGGCAATCTGGTCAAAGACCTCAATAAGGGCATCGATACCATTTACTATAACTATCTGAACCTACCTCAGCAGATACATATGATGGGGAAAGGGAATATCCTTTACACCTATAACGCCGGTGGCAATAAGATCCAGAAAGTGACGATGGATAGCCTGTCCAGGCATTCTACCACCATCCTTTACCTGGGAGGATTTGTTTACCAGCAGATGGACAGCATCAACAACCCCGGCGCTGGTACTGATACGCTGCAATTCCTGTTGCACGAGGAAGGAAGGACGCGATGGGCCTTTCATAAGTTCACTACGGGGGATTCCGCGTACCGCTGGGATTATGACTTCTTTGAAAAAGACCACTTGGGCAATACGCGGGTTATCCTAACCCAGGAAAAGGACACGGCCATCTACGCGGCGACGATGGAAAACAAGTACGCTGTGAAAGAAAACCTGTTGTTTAACAATGTCAGCAGCACACAATACCTGACACCGAATGGGTTCGAGCCCAGCTCCGGCGGCGATACCAGCAACCATTATGTCAGTCGGCTCAATGGCAGTAGTGGTGGCAATCGGATTGGACCCTCCATCGTCCTGAAGGTAATGGCCCAAGACACAGTAACTGCTACCGTCTATGGTTGGTATTCAGGATCAGTTCAACAGCCTCCTAGCCCTGAGCCACCCCTGATCAATGACCTACTGAGTACCCTAACAGGGGATATTATTGGACAGTCGGCAGGGAAACTGGCTGGAGCTACCAGCCCGGTGAACGCCGTTTTGACAGCAGTGATGCCTACTTTTCTCAGCATTAAGGACGCCAATTACAATACATCCAAGCCAAAGGCTTTTTTGAATTGGGTATTATTGGACAATCAATTGAATTATGTGGCGGGAGGTGTTACGCAGATGCCTCTCATTAGTTCTGGCATGAATAAACAGGTGATGCAGACAACCGTAATACCTGTTGTTGCGAGTAAGAGCGGTTATTTGTATATTTATACCAGCAACGAGAGTGCGCAGGATGTGTTTTTTGATAATTTGAATATCCAGTTCAAAGCAGGTCCATTATTGGAAGAAACCCATTACTATCCGTTCGGGTTGACCATGGCGGGCATCAGTGATAAGGCACTGAAGACTCAATATGCACAGAACAAATACAGGTATAACGGGAAGGAAATGCAGAATCAGGAGTTCGCGGATGGTTCGGGGCTGGAAATGTACGACTTCGGAGCAAGGGCATATGATCCGCAAATTGGTAGGTGGCAAAGCGTTGATCCTCTCAGCTACATATCAAGCAGATGGAGTCCCTACAGCTCTACCATGGACAATCCAATTCGTTTCGTAGATCCCGATGGCATGGAGGTAGTGGAGAAAGGGGACACCACGACTTATACCGGATCTGATGCAGTCGAGGCTTTTAAATCCTTGCGACAGAATTTGCTTGACCTGCAAAGCTTCACAAATGATGGTAAAGATCACGATGGTGGTGGGGGGAAGGGTGAAAAAAACAAGGATAACAATCAAGAAAAAGGCGCGGAAGAAATAAAAAAGCATGAAAAGGATCCATTGTTCGGCATGACAGAGGAAGATGCCGAGAAACTTGCGAAAATACTTGGCCCGCTTGAATATGTAGAACTACAATTCGAAACGGCAGCGAAATCTGCCAATGGGTATCTTTCAATCACCACTAAAAAAGGAGTGCTGAAAGTTTTGGTTACTGCAGAGCAATATGAAAATATTGCGAAGGGGCTGTCAAAATTAGGATACTTAACCAATGTATTAGAGTTTGCTATTAACGTAAAACAATTGCAGGATCATACTATCTCAGTAAATCGATTTGCTTACAGAACGACTGGACAAACTGTGAGCATTGCATCGCCGATAGTTGTAGCCGCCATCTATGGTTCCGAGTTTGGACCAGAGGGCACAGCGGTGGGCATAGGGGCAGGCCTATTGTTCAAATTAGGAGAAGCATTGTATGATTCGGCAAGAAGGCCTGCCTACTCGGACACTCCGCCAGGATATGAGAATATTGAGATAAATTGGCAATATGGATTTCACTAAATTTGGCAACTTATCGACCTTATATGCAAGATCAAGTGTATAAAGTAACGTCACAACGGCAAATGGCCTTGTTGAGCTCTTTGCTGTTTATTCATACTATACTAGTATCCTTATACCTCTATTATTACGGATTCGCTGGGAATATCGTTCTTTTGATATCGTACTTTGTGTTCTTTACGTTTGACGGCCTCCCTACCATCATATTGCATCTGCAATATCTTTCTGCAAACCGGTATTCGACCTTGGTCATTCACGGCCAAGACCGGATGCTATCTTATACAAGGCAGGATGAGCATCTTAACTTTTCATTCGATGATATTGAAAAAATAATCTATGTGGCTGGGTTGGGTAATGGGGCTTGGTATTCTTTTAGCGAGTACAGGTATTTTGTGCTGGTTTTAAGGGACGAAAGAAAAATATTGATCAGCAGTCTGATGATGAAATTCGATAAGAAAGACCTTGAGCGAATTTTTGGGATGCCAATGAAGCAATCTAAGCTGCCTCTTTTCCCTTTGATCAGAAAAGAATATCGCTAAAATTGCTGCCAATTTAATAGGTGATATATATCGATTGTATTGCGGCCATTGGGGCTCGGGTCAGCTTCCGTACTGAGACACTACAGCCTTATTGAAAAAAGAACTTTTGTAAGGATTTACTCAGTTCCATATATACCGGATCGTCCAGTTTCAATGAGCTATTGACGTCATAAATGCGCCGTTCAACCGAATCTATTTTTAGGCCCTTGTATGGAGCAAAATGCAACCGGAGAATTTGAGCAATGTCATTTATGTCTATATCCGTGAAAAGTGGATCGCCTCGCTTATTTTTCTTAGTTGGTTTTGCTGCTAAAGATTTAAGACATAGGAAAAGGGTAATTAGCTTATCCTTCATTCCGAGATTAGTCAGTTGAATATTGCCGGTTTCATATTTATCTGCTAGGCTCATTATTTTGGTTTCAGTGCTGTCCAGGATAGAATTCAATTTAGCCTGAAGATCAACGCTGATTCGATCTGCCAGGTGGTCAATTGATAGCTGGGCAGGCGCACCCGTGGAAGATATGGTATTTTGGAGTTCGTTTTTGACGATGACAACAAGGTCCTGTCGGATGAACTGATTATATACCTGTATTTTTTGCCTGTCCTTTAGTTCACTAAGTTCTTCCTCCACCCATTCCAGACTGATTTTTGCAATGGACAGCTTGGATGATTTGCTTCCATTCTTGAAACTGTTGATCCGATGCTGCAACTGTCGCTTTAAGAACAAAAGAAAGTCTTGTTTATCGGCATATAAATCATAGTGTGCTTGGATGTATTTGATGGCATCCTGTGGATTATAGGCCCAGAGCTTAAGGAAGATACTGTTGTAATATAGAATAGCATTCGGCAGCTTAGGGAAATAAAGGAAATAATCATCTTTATAAGGACCTATCTCATAGTGAAAATAAGGGATAAATTGCCCTGGTTTATTGGAATAGTTGTTAAGTTCACCAAAGATCAACCCTCCATTGCGAAGGAACATATTGTTCATTACGAATTTTCTAAACATAGGATCAAGTCTTTTTAAGGCTTTCGAATAGGGCATTTTCGCTGTGGCTCTCGTATTTCATCAGGGTCCGGATATCGGTGTGCTGGGTGAGTTTTTGGATAACGGTGATAGGAACCCCCTTTTCCAGCATAATCGTAACAAATGTCCTCCGGGCCATATGGGAGGACATAAATTCATATTTGGGCTGGCGGATTTGGACCTCTTTCACACCACTGAACCGGATGATTCGGACGGGATGATCGAGTTCAGCAATTTCGCCAATATCTTTCAGATATTCGTTAAATTTTTGATTGGAGATTACGGGTAAGGCATAGTTATATTTTTCCAGGATGGGCAGCGCATTCCGGATAAAGCCGGTGAAAGGGACGATAACCCTCTTCTTTACTTTGATAGAGAGAAAATCCCATTTTGTCCCGTCAAAATCATCCTGACTGAAGCGCATAATGTCCGAAAACCGCTGTCCAGTAAAGCATCCGAAACAAAATAGGTCGCGGACCCTTTCCAGTCGCGGCTGGCTGGACAAATCTTTTGCCATTAGCTGGAAAACCTCCTGCTCTGTCAGCGCCACGATCTCGTTTTTACTTTTTCTCTTGATCTGGGTCTTGATATTGGTAAAAGCGGCTGCATTTTGGTGATAGCCGTTCTCGTAGCTCCATTGCAGGAAGGATTTTAAGGTAGCACAATATTTGGCGATGGTATCATTGAAGAGACCCCGCTTCGGCTCCTCTTCCGAAAGAAAGGGATGTTCCTTGCTGACCAGGAACTTCTCGTACCGGTCAAAGAATGCCTGGTTAAAGCTGCTGAAATTTAGTTGCCTGCCTTCCTTGGCCTGGAGGTCATCGAGGCTTTTGAAGACGGTCTTATATTCCTTTAATGTTCCAGTCGTAAGAACCTGCTGTTTTGTTGTTTCGAACTCTGCCTTGGCTCTTGCCAGTGAATCCCGTTTTACCGGTACATTACCGTTCAACTGGCTATCCAGCAGGCTGCGGATCTCGGCCACGTCAAGAAAATCCCTTTCATCCTTGAGCTTGACATACTGTTTTAGGAGGTTGTTGGCGATAGTATCCAGCTCGTTGTTCAGCTCCAGGCTGCCTTTGAGAGTTGTCTTATATTTCCCTTTATGGAAATCCCATTGTTCGGGCAAAACCTTGATAGTGGTCCTGGCCTTAACCCTTTGCGCACGTTCATAGGTAAAGAATACGTAGAGCGTAGTCTGTTTGGGGTTCAGGATGCTTTTGGGATAATGCTTCTTCAGCCGTTTGTATTCGGCGGTCATTTCCTTCAATTCCTCTTTGGGAACGGATTCCAGGAAAGGTTTGTCGAGGTAAAAATTAACGAATGCCATACTCTGAAGTTAGGAAATTCCGGACAATATTCTCGGACAAATATCGGACAGTTTTCTTGATATACACATGGATAAAAGAAGAATAGGTTTTGCCTTAAATTTTATAAAAACTTAATTATTAAAGTAATATAAATTAAGATTAGGCAAGCTAAGTTGAAAAAATTAATAGGTTCGAATCCTGTCTTCCCGACCAACTTTTGAAACCCGCTCTGGTAGCGGGTTTTATTTTTTACGAACCTCGCAAAATCTTCTCCATCTTCCTGCCCTTTGCCAACTCATCCACCAATTTATCCAAATACCTGACCTTTTGTGTCAGGGGGTCTTTAATTTCCTCCACACGATACCCACAGATCATGCCTGTGATGAGGTTCGCATTGGGGTTTAGCGAAGCATGCTGGAAAAAGGTTTCAAAAGTTACTTTTTCTTTTATGAGCTCCTGCAGTTGCTTGCTGTCGAAACCTGTTAACCACCGTATGACCTGATGTAATTCGTCCTTTGTTCTGCCTTTCTTCTCTACTTTAACGACATACATTGGATAGACCGAGGCGAAGGTCATTTTTGCGATACGAAGGTCTTGTGTAGAGGAATTGGTCATACCACTTATTTTACCCTTAAGTTAATGTTTCTCTCATTCCCCCAACGCCCGCTTTCACAGGCGGCGGACAATGGATTTTAAATTTTAATGCAATTCTTTTATTGATTTTGCAGTTTTTTGCAGGTTTGTACCTACCTTTCACTTGACAATCAGGGAACTTTTTGGCCAAAATTAACAACTTACTAAAAAAAGAGCGGCAGTCTTATATTCTCACCCGCCTAAACCTTCACAATAAGGTATTGAGTGCCAATCTGTGTGAGGATATGGAGGTATCGGAAGACACTGTTCGCAGGGATTTGCAGGAACTTGCGAATGCCGGCAAATTGATAAAAGTGCATGGCGGGGCCTTATCGCTTGCTTTTAGTGAAGTTCATTCCAGGTCCAAAACCATTTATTCCCAGGGGCAGAAAGCGATCATTGCAGAAAAGGCAATTGGTCTGATACAAAAGAATATGTATGTATTGACCAGCGGTGGCACTACTATTCTCGAAATGGCCCGGCACTTACCTCCACAACTCAAAGCCACATTCATTACGGGCAGCATCCCCGCTTTAAATGCTTATGTGGCGCATCCCAATATCAATGTGATCGCCGTGGGGGACCGTCTCAACAAGGAATCAAAAATTACGGTGGGCGCCAGCACCATAGAAAAAATAAAAGAGGTAAATGCTGACCTGTGCCTCCTGGGCACCAATGCCATCGATCTGCAAAGAGGAATGACAGATAACGACTGGGAGGTGGTGGAGATGAAAAAGGCCATGATCGCTGCGTCTGCCAAAACCGCTTGCCTGACCATTGCTGAGAAACTCAACTCTTTTGAAGCCTTGCAAGTGTGCGAATTAAGGCGAATTGACTATTTGATCACGGAATTGGACCCGACAGATAAATTATTGCAACCCTATGTGAAGGCAGGGGTTACAGTCATATAGATTTTTTTAAAAAACCAAAACGCAAAAGTATGAGAAAATGGAAGCTTTTTAGTTTGATCATGTTTGTTATGCTAAACATGATTACAAACGACCTGAAGGCTCAAGGAGTTCCCATTAGCGGAACTGTGCTTTCAGAGGAAGGTACGCCGCTGGCGGGGGTCACGGTTGCCATAATTGGCAAGAACCAGGCGGTTGTTACCGATGACAATGGAAAATTCACCATTAACGTAAAAGCAGGCTCCGTGCTGGAATTTAGCTATGTGGGCTATTCCGCGCGAAAGGAAAAGGCCGCAGCCGGCATGGAAATACACTTATCAAAAGAGGGATCCAGCCAGATGAGCGATGTCGTCGTTACGGCGTTTGGTATAAAAAAGGAACGAAAGGCATTGGGATATGCGGTTTCCGATCTGAATGCGGCGGAACTGATGAAAAATAAAAATACCAATGTGATCAACTCACTGGCAGGTAAAGTACCTGGCGTAAACATTACACAATTCAGCGGTTCGGCAGGTGCGGGCGCTTCCATCACCATTCGGGGCGGCAACTCTACATCTGAGGGAAGGCAAAACCAGCCATTGTTTGTTATTGATGGTATTATATATGATAACTCCACTACGGTCACCGGCAATACAGGTACCGATGGTTTATCCCGCAGCAACACCACTTTCTCCAATCGTGTTATGGATATTAACCCGGAGGATGTTGAAACCATGTCGGTTTTAAAAGGCGCCGCCGCAGCAGCTTTGTATGGTTCGAGGGCGGCTGACGGTGTGGTTATTATCACCACCAAAAAAGGAGCAGAAGGAAAGGTATCCGTGAGTGGTACCAGTAAGATCGCCTCTTCCTCCGCAAATAAGCTGCCTGAGGTGCAAACCGAATTTGGCCCCGGCACCCTCTCCAGTAATGGTGTTTTAAATACTGCTTCGTATAACTCCTGGGGACCGAAAATCCCGGCCGACAGCTCGAAATATGACAATATCGGTAAATTCTTCCAGCACGGTTTAGTATACGATAACAATGTAAACCTGTCTGGTGGAAGCAAGAATGGTACCTTCTTCTTATCCGGATCTAATTTCAAACAGACAGGTATCGTTCCCAACACAGACTATAACAAGACTACTTTCCGTTTTAATGGTGAGCAACGGTATAACCGCCTGACAGTAAGTGCAAATGTGGCTTACTCCATTGCCGATATCGACAGGACTTTAACGACTGCCGGACTTTATGGAAGTGGCGTTGGAAGTATGCAGGCACTGTACACTTTTCCAACAACGTATAATATAAAAAATTATCTAAACCCTGATGGGTCACAATACCGGATATACTCCGGAACACTGCCTTTGGAAGGGGATATAGACAACCCTTACTGGATTATCAATAAGGATAAATTGACATCACAAACCAAACGTATCACCGGGGGCATCAACGCCAGCTACAAGATCACCAACTGGTGGGATGTTAATGCACGTCTGGGCTATGACCAGTATGCCACCAATGACTATACGTATATCGCCCCGGGGTCTGCATTGGCCCCGCTGTACCAGAGTGGGCGTTTGAGCAAGGACCTGTACAACTATAGCTACGTGACTACCACCGTGATGACGAATTTTCATAAAACGTTTGGCGATTTTGATACGCACCTGATGCTGGGAACTACGTCGGAAAACACGAACATCGTAAGCCAGAACCATTGGGGATATAACTTTGTTGTACCCGGCACCATCAGCTTTAATAATATTGCAACCACCAATAAATTTTTTACTGACGGAACAACGAGAAAGCGTTTGGTCGGAGTTTATGGGGAAGCCGGCATTTCTTATAAAAACATTGCCTTTCTTACGGTGACCGAACGTAACGACGCGTCGTCAACTTTGGCGGTACAAAACAACTCTTATTATTATCCTTCTGTAAGCGGGTCATTCGTATTTACGGAGCTGTTGCACGGGAATAACATCCTTTCTTTCGGCAAAGTGAGGGGAAGCTGGGCAAGAGTTGGTAAAGACGGAAACCCTTATGCAACACTTACATATGAAAACCCTTCCATCAGCATTGGCTCTTTCACCGGAGTCGGTAACCAGTACTATGCCGGTAACCCTAACTTAAAACCTGAAATTCAGGACTCCTGGGAAGTAGGCGCAGAGCTTAGATTCATGAAGAACCGTATTGCCTTGGATTATACTTATTATCATAGTCAAACGAATAATCAAATCGGGCAACCACGCTTGGCCCAATCCGGCGGATTTATTTTCAGCACCCTCAATTCCGGCTCGGTAATTAATAAGGGAATGGAAATAGCGCTTAGCGGTAAGCCAATCATAACAAAGGATTTTAGCTGGGATGTGATGCTGAATTATTCTTATAACAAAGGCAGATTGGGAGCTTTCATTCCGGGCGTAGCCTATTTTTACCCAACAGACGCTCAGTTCGGAACAATAAAAGCTGCTTCAATTCCCAACGGAGGCTATTTTCTTGGAATGACAGGTACTCCTTATTACCGTGAACTCGATGCGAAAGGAAATCAAATACCCAACGGGCGCTACCAGGTAGATCCTACAACAGGATTCTATAAAGTCAATACTACCGGCACTGCAGTTGTAGGTAACCGTGAGCCGGATTTCATCGGCGGTTTTAACAACACCGTCCGTTACAAAAACCTTTCTTTATCAGTCCTGTTCGACATTCGCAAAGGTGGAGATATTTTTAATGGTACCGAGTATGCCCTGGTTGCAAATGGTTTAAGTAAGAAAACCTTGCTGAACGATCGCCAGTCGGTAACAGTCACCGGCGTTAACAGCCAGACCGGCGCTGATTTTAACCAAACCTATACTGTAGGTCAGAATTACACCATTGGCAGCACGACATATTCCGGCGCGTATATGATCCAGCAATATTGGCAAAACTACGCGGCCAACTCCAATAACTTTATTACTTCAGTAAACTGGGTGAAGGTAAGGTCGTTGTCATTAACATACGACTTTTCCAGTATACTGAAGGGTTCGAAAATTATCAGAGCCATTTCGGCAACAGCAGTAGGCACCAATTTATTTACATGGACAAATTACAAAGGAATGGATCCTGAAGTAAGTGCTGCGGGAGGCACAGGAGGTTCAGGTTCTCAAGGTATTGATTATCTGGGCGTACCCGCAGTAAGGACGTTCACATTCGGGATAAATGTTTCTTTATAATCATTGAAAAAAAGTAAATCATGAAAAATTTCAAATATATTATTTTGGGCGCCGTGTTAGTGTTGGGTTCCGCCTCTTGTAAAAAGTGGCTGGCTGTAAATGCAGACCCGGATAATCCAAACAACCAAAGCGTACAGGTTCAAAACCGATTGCCCTGGATAGAACATTTTTACCAGTACACGGCAGGCGTTACCAATTATCGTACTTCATGCCAGTCAGGCGTGTATTATACAAATTCTGGCAACCCCAATACATTTAGCACAACCTGGCAATGCACCAACGCCAATTCAACCACCTCCTACCAGACATGGTTTGTAGAAGTATCTTCCAACCTAGTGGATATGTATAACTCCGCCAAGAAAATAGGCGCCTATCATTACATGGCGGCGGCCGACGTGTTCCATGCACTGGGTTATATGGAAATGCTGGATCTGTATGGTGAAATGCCTTATACACAGGCGGGGACCGGCAATCCAAGTCCTAAACCTGATGACGGTAAGACTATTTTTAACGGATGTATGGCAAAATTGAATGAGGCTATCAGTTTGCTCGCTAAAACGCAGGAAACCGGGGCCCCCTCACTTGCAAGCGGTGATTTGTGGAGTGGCGGCGATCTTGGTAAATGGACAAAAATGTGCTGGGGATTAAAGGCCCGTTACATGCTCAAGCTGTCAAAAAAAACAGATCTGTATAATGCGGATTCTATTCTGTACTGCCTGTCACAAGGCCCACAGTCCAATGCCGATAATATAGTAGGACCGGGTTTCAACAACAGTACCGTCACTGATTATTTATATGGTGATCCGGTAGTAACAAACGGCAATTTCGATTATGCAGCGTATGGCAGTTCCGCCCGTATTTCTCAATACTATTACAACCTGCTGACCAATATGCGTGGCGCCGGTGTTATTGATCCCCGCATGAGCAAAATTGTACCTGCTTACATGACCGGTATTCAACTGGATGGCAGTGGTAAAGTAGCGTCTTATACCTGGACCCGTTCAATTGGGGTGGATTCTTATGGTCCCTCAGCCCGGTTGGTGAAAGGGGGTGCTACTTCCATTGTAACGCCTGTGTATGCCGCTGCAAATAAAAATATAAAATACACTATCAATGATGCAACGGATCTTGCCAATTTTATTGCTGACCAGGCTGCGGCAGGGCGTCCTTACACCGTCAATGGAAATACCGTAACGGTGACATACAAAGCAGGCTCCATCTATATAAACAGTACCAATTATGTGTATGCCGGGGATACGGTGTATGTAAACCTGCGCAGCAGCGCTATTGCAACATCCGGTATACCTGCCCAGGGTCAGAATGATGTTAACTGGTATCCTTCAGTGGATGCATTTAATGCGGGCGCCATTGCTTCCACAGGCTCGTTCCAGGTTCGCCCTGTCTCCGACCAGGAGATCCTGACTTACCATGAGATGAACTTCATCAAGGCTGAAGTGTATATGAGAAAGGGGGATGTTGCAAATGCCTATACGGCATATACAGCGGCTATCCAGGCGCATATGGATATGATGCAGGCAAAGCTAACCTCATGGGCGGGTACATATGGTCTCACTAATCCTGATATGACACCCATGAATTCCGGAGACGTGAGCGCTTACATCTCCAGTACAGCAGTTGCACCGGCAGGAAGTCTTACCATGTCGGACATCATGTTGCAGAAATATCTTGCTATGGGTTGCAGTATCGAGAATTGGAACGATATGCGCCGCTTTAACTTCAGTGCCGGCAATGTAGGTAGTTTTGGCGTGGTTTACCCGGGTTACCAGCGCGGACCCTTGTTTACGGGTACAGCTCAGCTAACGGGTGCTGGCCCAACAGATGTTAGATATTGGATGCGTCGCTGGGCATTGCCACCAACCTATGAAATAAATTACAACTCTGTCAATACACTTGCGTTAAACCCCCATGCCACCGACCCGAATATCTGGAGCATGCCTGTTTGGTGGGATTGTGCGACGGATGATGAATATTATGGTTACCTTAAGAAATAGTAAACAGCCTTTTAGAAACCCGCCACCGTGGCGGGTTTCATTTTTGCTTGAATTGACGTAACTTTATCCTTGAGTAATGATTGGTTTATGAATAATAAACTAATAATGTGGATACCTATCGTCGGGGTCTTTGTCAGTCTGGTGAATTTTGATAAAGAGAACGGTATGAGCGTTTTCTGGGCCTATTATCAGGCAGCAATGCTCGTTGTGTTTATTTGGATCATGGCATTTTTACAGTACGGAAAGTGACCCGTTACATCTGACAAACTCTCCTTCGTCCTTAGATCCTGGATCCGTTCAGGAACGGGATCGTCGCGGCTTCAATTAACCCTCCCCTTTTCATCTTCTGCTCCCGTTGAACGGTCCCGGTTAGCCTTTAGATTGTCTTTCCCGAAACTCCTTGAATAGGTCAGATGCACAGCAGGAAAGACAAAGCTGATATCCTGCTTTAATACAAGGTTCAGATCGGGCCTGTCGACATATAGTTTGTATGTCATTGTATTGAGCATGTTGGTATAGGTCAGCCGTAAATTGCCTTTCCCCAGCTTCTTCCGGATGCCCACGTCCAGGGACCCGATGGCCTTGACGGCATATATTCCTAAGAATGTCGGAGACTGATAGAACCCCGTCAGGTCCACCGAATAATCCCTGGGTAGTTTGAATGACTGGGCCATATTGATGTTGACATTCTTCTGATCGATGCGTATCGGGGCCAGATTGTATATCGCATTTGTCTGCGACCATATGCCCGTGACATTGAATACAATATTCCACCAGGGCTTTAGGTTGAACGGCAAGGTCAGCACCGCGGAGACGACCTTATTGTTCTCCAGGTTGGCAGAACTCAGGGTCTCGATATTGGTAATGGAGTCGATAGTAGGATTGAAATTTGCGATCGGCGCTTTTTCATATGAATAGGATATTGAAAGGAGATATTTCTTATAGGAATAGTTGAGCTTTATAGCATCGGTCAGTGAAGGCTGTAACGCGGGATTGCCCGCAAAAAAAGTCGTAGGATCGATGAAAATCGTAAAAGGAGCCATGTCATTAAAGGTTGGCCGGGTGATACGACGGCTGTACGCCAGGCTCAGCTCATTATTGTCGTCGAGCTTTCGGGTGATATAGATACTGGGAAAAAGATTTCCATAGTGCCTGTCGACAATATTTTTTAGAGAATCGGAGCCCAGGTTAGAGTTGGTATATTCGTATCTCAATCCGGCTTTTAACTCTGTCTTGCCATTGGGGTTGGCATTGAAAGAAGCATATGCAGCCTCGATATCTTCCTGCAGCTGGTATTTTGCAGATAGATTGGGATCTGCGAGCCACTCATTCCCTTCCAGCCTGTCGATACGCACGTCATTGCGGAACCTTGAGATGGTGCTCTTCAGCCCGGCCTCCAGGCTTAGTCTTTTTCCAAGTCGCCGGGCATAATCGACGGCATTTACCCAAAAACCAATGGGAGTGATCTTGGAACTTCTCGTCTGCTTCTGGAATAGGAACTGGCCGCTGCTATCAGAGTAGTTGCTGAAGTAGCTGACTGGATTGTCGTCCCTATAATGAAGATAGTCGAAATTATAAGAGAGCTTCTCCCCTTCGGAGAATGTGTGCTGTAAATTCAGGTTCACGCCGTAGTTGGTCCAAAGATTGGTTTCGATGTTCTTGATCTCGATCGCCGTATCCTTATGACCGCTGGTAGAGGTAGACCCGAGGTTAAGGGCATCCATTGACCATTTATTGTTGTACCCGGAAACCAGTACACCGATGACCGACCGGTTGCTCAACTGGTAGTCCAACCCCAGACGGACATTATGGTTACATTGAAATGTATTACGGGCAGTAAAAGTTGCGCTTTCCCAGATCTTTCCACCATTGCTGATCCTGTGATAAAAAGGCCAGTCCATTTCTCTATGTACCCTGGAAAAGCTGTAATCCCCATATAGGTTGATCTTACCCTGTCGATGGTTGAAGTTGATGTTTGCCTGCGGCATCTCGCGGTTGCCGTATCCTATCGTCAGCGAGTAAGAACCGTTAGTCCCATACTGATCGTTGACCTTTAATAAAATATTGATATATCCAGCGTTCCCTTCTGCATCCAGTCCGGCGGGAGGGGTAGTGATCAGCTCGATCTTTTCAATGTTCCCGGCACTCATCCCGGCCAGCATTTGCAATACGGCAGATATGGGCATTCGGTTGATCTTCCCATTTATCATGACAACCACCCCATTCTTGCCGCTAAGGGAGATGGAATTATTCTGTCGGTCAATGATAACACCCGGTGATCGCTCGAGAATGTCCAATATCGTGCTGCCGGCAGTGGTGATATTACCTTCGACATTGACGACCATCCTGTCTATCTTCTGTTCGAACAATGGTTTTTTAGCGGTGACCGTTACTGCAGTCATCTGCTGGCTGGCTTCGGATAGCACCTGCTCTCCCATGTTCTTTTCCTCCCCATCGGTGAACAATAGAATTGGGCTGTACACTTTTTCAAAACCAGATGCAGAAAAAGAAAGGACATAGCTTCCCGACTTTACTTTCAACAGCGAATAAGCTCCCTTTTCATCCGTGATCACTCCTTTTTGTAAGGAGGAATCTGCGGAGTGCAGCAGCAGAACATTCACTCCAGTCAGGGGCTTTTTCGACTTGTCCACTACTACACCGGATATCTGGGCATTTACCTGGTCAGCAAACAAAAACATTCCTATCCCCATGGCAAACAGGCGACAATACATGATTGGGCGTTTATGGTTAGCAAAAATGTTACCTGGGCATTCGGTAAGCGCCAATGTTTCTGTAGTAAGTCACTATTTTATAAGAAGGTAGCCGGACGGGGGGATTAATAAATAGAGTAGGTAGAATAAATCTAAACAAAAAAATGGCTTGCTCCAAATTGATGGTCTTAAAATGCTATCACTACCTTCCCGAACGCCTCTCCCGACTTGAATCTATGAAAAGCCTCCTGTACTTTTTCAATGGGGAAAACGCTGTCCACGACAGGCTTCATATTATTCTTCTCGATGGCGTTGACAAAGTCGGTTAATTCCTGCGCACTCCCCACCGAATACGCCTGCAGCCGGATATAGTTCGTGATCAAAGGGATCAGGTCGATGGTCAGTTTGGTACCCGTCAGCAAGCCGACCAATCCGACAAAGCCATGCTGTTTCACCGAGAGGATGCTTTGTTCAATGGTATCCGTTCCGGCTATATCCAACGTTACATCTACTCCGATGCCGCCGTTCAGACGTTTGACTTCGCTACTCCATTCCGGGAACTCTTTATAATTGATCACCTCATCGGCTCCTAAATCCCGCAGCTTTTGCTCTTTTCCCTTGCTGCCTGTTGTGGCGATCACTTTCAACCCGAACATTTTGGCTATTTGTATGGCGAAAAGGGAGACCCCTCCGCTGCCCTGAACCAAAATAGTTTGTCCGGCCCGGATATTGGCTTGATCGACAAGATATGCCCAGGCTGACAGCCCGGCCACCGATAATGAGGCTGCTTCCTTATCTGTAAGATTAGCGGGTGTGCTAACCAATGTATTTTCTGGTTGTACCGAGTATTCGGCCAAAAGCCCGGGGATATTAAAGCTAGTCCTCCATTGGTCGTTGTAGGGGGTATTCCGCCCTGCTTCCCAGCGGGAAATAAAGGGAATGGTCACACGATCGCCTTTTTTCCAGCGGGTGACCTTATTTCCGACCTTTTCCACTATGCCCACTCCTTCGGAAACAGGAATATGCGGAAGCTGGATGCCAAAAGGTATCCTGTTCTCCACTATGATCAAATCATGGAACTCGAGTGCCGCGGCAGTAGTTCTTACAAGTACCTCATGTTCGTCCATAACAGGCATTGGAATGTCTCTAAAGTGTAGATGCTCGATACCAAACTGCTCTAACTGTATTGCTTTCATAACATAAAAATTGTATCACCAAATGTAATTTCTAAATATCACTCGGTCAGGGGTGATATGGACTTTGTAATGGGGCGATTTAGACATGATGAATTGCTGTACCTTTAACACCCATGGATCAAGAACTTATATGATCTTAACAATAAAGCCTTGTACAAAGGACGACATAGATGACCTGCTCAAAGTGGCGAGGCAATCCTACCTGGAGCATTACACCTATTTATGGCACGACCAGGGAACTGGCTATATGCAGGCCAGCTTCAATACCGGCAAATTGCATGATGAACTATCCAACCCCAATTCGACATTCTTCCTGCTCCATGACGGGCAAAAATTTGTGGGGCTGATCAAGCTGAACATAAATAGTCCGATAGCCGGCTTCCCTGCGGATACCGCGTTGGAGCTTGAACGTATCTATTTTATCAAAGAGGCATCCGGGAAGGGCTTGGGTAAAGAGGCAATTAATTTTGTTTTGAGCTTTGCCAGGCAAAGACAAAAGACTGTAATCTGGCTCAAGGCAATGGATAGCAGTATCGCTGTAGCGTTCTATAAAAAAAGAGGCTTTCAGATCATAAACGAGTTCGATCTCCGGTATCCAAATTTAAAGGAAGAATACAAAAGAATGTATGTGATGTCTTTACAGTTGTCGTGATGACTCCACAACCCGAAATATCACAGCTGGTTGACCACCTCTTCCGTCACGAATCAGGAAGGTTGGTTGCCGTATTGACACGCATCTTTGGGATAGAGAACCTGGAGCTTGCCCAGGATGTCGTCCAGGATGCCTTAGTGGAAGCCATTCAGCATTGGCAATATAAGAGAGTCCCTGATAACCCCTCGGCCTGGCTTTTTCGGGTGGCCAAAAATAAGGCCGTCAACCAAATCAACAGGGACAGGAAGAAAATGCAGTACTCATCCGATGCCATCCATTACCTGCAATCAAAGTGGACGGTCGGCCCGGCATTGGAATATCTCTTTTCGGAAGAAGAGATCCACGACGATGTGCTGAGAATGATCTTTGCCTGTTGTCATCCGGCTATTTCATCTGACTCTCAAATTGCGCTTGCCTTAAGAAGGCTCTGTGGATTCAGCATTCCTGAGATTGCCAGGGCATTCCTCACCACGGATGAAAATATCACGAAAAGGCTGGTAAGAGCGGAATAAGCGATTACTGTTATACACGAGGATACTCTGCATCGTACAACCGGTGTATCGAAATCGTACACCTGTGGAAAAGCCACCGATGTAAGTTGGTGATTGCTACAGGGATAGATGTTGGCACTGATTTAGCTGTTTATCAACAACTTATATCCTCCATATGATCAGGAACTACTTCAAGATCGCCTGGCGCAATATGATGAAGAGCAAGATGTTCTCCTTCATCAACATCCTTGGTTTGACCATCGGCATCACCGTGTGTATGATGATCTTTTTGTTCATCATACATGAGACCAGCGCCGACAATTTTCATACCCGTGGCGCCAGCATCTACCGTGTGATGCGTCATTTCCAGAATGATGGAAAGGACGGAAGTGCGGCGTATTTATCCGGCCCTTATGCCCCTGCCCTGCTGAACGATTTCAAAGGACAGATCGTCAGGGCAGTGCGGGTCAATCCCACCGACGGGCTGGTGGTCATTGGTAACAAGTCATTTCATGAAAAGAAGATCGTCGACGTAGATTCCAATTTCTTTAGCCTCTTTTCTTTTCCGCTGCTGCGAGGCGATACGGCTTCCGTATTGAAAAACGCCTCTTCGGTCGTGCTTACGGAGACCACAGCCAAAAAGTATTTTGGTAACATCGACAATGCGATGGGCAAGGTCATCGAGCTGGATAAGACCCTGCCATTAAAGGTAATGGGTATTGTAAAAGATGTACCTACCAATTCCCATCTTGATTTCGACCTGATCGTTCCGTTGGCGAATTACAAGGACAGGGGATTTATGAATATCTGGATCAACAACGGCTTATATACGTATGTACAGCTCGATCCCAATTCCACGCAGGCGCAGATGGAAAGAGCGTTCCCCGCCTTTATGGAGAAATATATGGGAAGCGATATGCAGAAATTTGGGTTTCATTTTGTCTTGACGCTGACACTGCTAAAGGATGTTTATTTTGAGAAGGCTGCATTTGACGACGTACGGCATGGGGACAGGTCGGTGGTATATGTCTTTCTTTCTATTGCAGCTCTTATCCTGTTGATAGCCTGTATCAATTTTATCAACCTGTCCACTGTTAGGGCTGCGGAGCGGTCAAAAGAAGTGGGACTGCGGAAGGTATTGGGAGCGGTGCGCAATCAGATCGTCGGTCAGTTCATCGGGGAATCTATTTTGATGACTATAATATCCTGTATCCTATCGATAGTGCTACTGTCGATGGTAATGCCTGCTTATAGCCAGGTGCTGGGTTATTCACTGCAGTTGTCTGAGCATATCGGTCAGTTATTGCTGTTCTGCGCTGGGATCATTGTCGTGGTAGGCATACTGGCAGGCAGCTATCCTGCCTTCTTTCTTTCGAATTTTACCCCCTTTGAAGCCCTGAAAGGGAAGCTGCGGCTAGGCAAAGGTGGCGCTGCGTTCAGACAGGGGCTGGTGGTGGTACAGTTCAGCATATCCGTATTCCTGATCATCGGTACCATCCTGATGACAAAACAGATGAACTATATCAAGAACAAACAGCTGGGATATGATAAGGAGCAGACGGTTATGGTGCCTATCGACAACAATGATATATATAACCATCTTAATAGCTTTAAAACAGCCCTGCAGAACAAGACGAGTATCGGCGCTGTCTCCATGATGTCCGGAGAACCGGGCGGTTTTCATGATATGCATATGTTTGACGTGGAAGGCCATCCGGCGAAATGGATCGCCAGGACCGAATTCGCTGATTTTGAATTCGTGCCTACGCTGGGTCTGAAGATCATTGCAGGCAGGAATTTCTCCACCCAATACCGGACTGATACCACAGATGCCGTGCTGATCAACAGGACTGCTGCAGCCAGGTTGGGCTGGACACCCGAACAGGCGATAGGCAAATGGATCAAGAATACGGTGAGGGATAACACAAGGCGTCATATCGTTGGCGTCATCGAGGATTATAATTTTCTTTCACTGAAAGAGGAGATGGCCGCGCTGGTGATTTCGCCTGCCGAAGATAGACGCATAACATTGATAAAGGTAAAACCCGGTCTGCTGGATGCAGCTATGCAGTCCATAAAGTCCGAATATGCGAAAGCCGCACCCGCCTACCCGCTGGAATACCGCTTTCTCGACCAGCAGTTCGGCGAGATATATCGCAATAATCTGCGCCAGCAAACCATTCTAACCGTATTCGCCGGACTGGCTATATTTGTTGCCTGCCTGGGTTTGTTCGGCCTGGCATCCTTTGCCGCCGCCAAACGTGTGAAGGAGATCGGCGTAAGAAAAGTGCTGGGGTCCTCGGTAGAGAGCATAGTAATGCTGCTGTCGAAAGATCTGTTGAAGCCGGTGTTTATCGCTACCTGTATTGCTATACCCGCAGGATATTTTGTCATGAACAGCTGGTTACAGAATTTTGCCTACCAGACCCCTCTGAGCTTCTGGGTATTTCTATTGGCTGCAATGGCGACTTTTCTCATTGCCCTCTTGACAGTAAGCATCAAGGCAATAAATGCGGCAAGAGCCAATCCGACAAAAAGCCTGCGGGCAGAATAGATACAATATGACCCCGGAAAATGCAGCAACTGTCTTTACGGGGAATTTGTAGGATTGGAATACGGGAATGTTCTGGTCTACTTATCAGCTCCCGGACATCAAGGCCTTAAAAGGGCCACGGGTCAGGGACAACTCTATATCTTTTGTGATGAAGTGGATCAACTCAGGGGCTAAGATTTAAACCTATTTACCGGTGGCCTTTATTTCCCTATCTTGAAGGATGATCAGACTGGCAACTTTTCAGGACATCCCGGAACTGCAGCAGCTTATTGCCCTTTCGGTAAGGGGATTGAGCGCGTCATATTATACTCCCCGCCAGATAGAAAGCGCCATTCGCTATGTCTTTGGCATCGATACCCAACTCATCATTGATGGAACCTATTACGTAGTTGAAAAACAGCATATCCTCGTGGGCTGTGGTGGCTGGAGCAAAAGAAATACGCTGTATGGCGGCGATCAGCACAAAGATACTGCCGACCCCTTGCTTGATCCTGCCAGGGATGCAGGGAAGATCAGAGCATTCTTTGTACACCCGGAACATGCAAGGCAGGGCATTGGCACCCAGATCATCAGGACCTGTGAGGCCGCTGCCCGGGACTATGGATTTACTACACTTGAGATGGGCGCAACCCTGCCAGGAGTGCCATTATACCAGGCAATGGGATATCAGCCAATAGAAAGGATAGATGAGACTTTACCGGATGGGGAGGTGCTTGGAATTGTGAAAATGAGAAAGAACGGCATTTAATAGATCTCGATCACTTCCTCTGTATCCGTATCGAATATAAGTACCCCCTCCCGATAGCCGTCAAGCTGTCCCAGCAATCCGCCTTTATTATTCCAGATAGAGCTTTTTCCGGCACACTCATAACCATCGGCCTGTCCCACGGAGTTCGACATCAGTACAGTCATGGAATAGCTGCTGCCTATTTCAGCAAGTCTTGCAAGGGCCTTATCGATGCCATGCATGAATTTGGCCACGCTGGCAATGTAGATACTTGCTCCATCTGAAAATGCTTCTTCCGCGTGTTGCGGGATAGAGATCTCATAACAGATGGCAAGGGCAATCTCCTTCCCTACCCTGTTGGGACCATGCTGACCACTGACAAAAAAAGGCTCCTCGTCCGCGTGCAAATATTTCTTGGAATACAGCTGTCTGGGTTTGCCTGGCTGGAAAAGCGCCATGCTGATACAAATAGCATCCCCATGCCGGGTTGGTATGCCGGCGCCGATGATCAGCCGATGGGTATCACTGATCTGTTGAAATACGTCCAGCCTTTTGTCTTCGGGATCGATGGCCAGTGTCTGGGCCAGGGTCGGCTCATAGCCTGTTAAGGATAGCTCGGGAAAGATGAAGATATCGATCCCGGAGGATACTGCCCGAGCTATCAGCGTTTTATGTTGCTGGATATTGCGGGCTATATCAGCCGTTACAGGCCTTGTCTGTGCTACGCCGACTTTCATAGCAACGAATATCGATAGAAAAAAGATCTTCAAAAAGTCTATTCTATCCTCCTGCCCAGTGAGGCTGGAGGAGATGGCCGCCATGACGGTCGTGGACTCGTCTTCCTATTGGCAGAGGCGCTATTTTCTGATACGGGCTACCCGTAAAAGGATGGGAAACCGGCCTGTGCATGTTTCCCTGTCTCCCCAGGCTTTTTCCAGCTCGTCATGGACCAGGTCGACGGAATTTCTACCCGTGGCTTTTTCATAATGCTTTACAGCCGACCACGTGCCCAGATAGCCGATGAGGTGCTCAAAGGTCCACTCAAGAGTATTTTCGAATGGAGGAGATTCTATTTCGTCAAATGGGAAAGGTATAGTCCGGTAGTTGTCATCGATATATTTTCTTTCCTTATCCCAGTAAGGGCCAACGACATCTCGGTAAAAAGCCGCCACTACACGATCCAGGGAAGGAGATAGTTGGATAAGCCCATAGCCGATGACGGCCAGTATGCCTTTGTTCCGGATGGTCCGGGTCACTTCTTTATAAAAGGCGTCGAAATCAAACCAGTGAATGGCCTGCGCCGCCGTGATCAGGTCAAAGCTGCTGTCGGGGAAAGAAGTGTTCTCCGCAGGCTGCACCGAATAGTCGATCCTTTCGTGCATAAAGGCGTTTTCGATTTGTTGCCGGCTGATATCTGTAGCAGATACTTTTTTAAAGGACTGCGCCAGCACTTGCGCTACCTGCCCGTTTCCTGTACCACAGTCCCAGGCATTGTCCCTGGCAGGAACGATAGATAACAAATAATTATAGAGCGCATCCGGATAGGTAGGCCTGAACTGGGCATACTTGTCGGACTGATAGGAAAAATTATCTTTCATATATGCTATTAATTTCCGCTGCAACCCCCGCAACTACTGCCCCCTCCACAACTGCTCCCTCCACCGCAGCTGCTTCCGCTGCCGCAACTACCTGACGAGTCGGAGGCGCCCACACCGCTCCGGTACCACACCGGTGTATATAGAAGGAACAATCCGGAAAGGGCGACGCCTTCCGTCCAATCGCCGAAAGCTGTCGTACCTTCCATGGCAAATTGTGATACGAGTTGGTTATTCGTGTTGACAATGCTGCCCGATCGTTGCTGATAGAGCTCTTTCACTTTTCTGCTGACAACGGCTGACTTGGACAATCTACTTGCAACGACCGCCAGCACAATGATAAACACTGCTCCTTCCAACAATAAGAGGATGATAGGCTTTCCATTCAGGGTGCCTTGTATGGATCTCGCCAGCAACATGCCCAAGATAGCAACATGAAAGATATATGTACGTAAGAGGGATTCCGGACGGCGTCTGAATTTGCTTAGGGCATCCAGGACGGGATGAGAAAAGCTTGCGCGGTTATACCAGGTGGTCATCAGGGTATTATAATTCAGCAGGCTCCCGTCGTCCTCTCTGGCATAAGCGTGTATGAGAGGATTGATATCTCTGGGATCGGACCTGTAGCTGGATTTCTTTACCACGAATTGGTTGTAGCCGGGTATTTCGAGCAGCCCTCTTTTAATCAGGTCAACAATGCCCGTTTGCAAGGCTCTGTGCTCGCCGTATAAAAAGTTGGCTACCTGGAATACAGAAGCGTCATACGGCAGAACGGCTGCCACCAGCTCCATCTCGCCTTTTATGATCTGCGTACGATATATGATGTAAGCGATGATGAGGGAGATGGAATAGATGGGAAAGAATACCAGGAAATGCGGACCACCCAGATTGAAAGGAGACCATGTCTGATAGGCAGCGGCGATAAAAATAAAAGGCAATAAAAGCAGCCCGATCATCGACACAATGGCTGCTGCGTTTAGCCTAAAAGGCGGGTCGTTCAGTAGTCGCGCAGCCTGGTTCGGAGCAGGCCAGATATCGGAAGGGGCGTCGATGCCAAACACCAACCGATACAGCTGTAATGTTTCCCCATACCATTGCTGGTGCTTACTATCCTCCTCCTCCCCGCCTCTGGATGGGTAATGGTGGATATCTCTTCCCAATGTGTTCTTACAAAGATCTATCCAATAGGATTGTGTATAGGTCAGATGCAGGTGCCATACTTCATCTACAATTTTAGAAGGAGCGGCGCCTTTGGGAGAGGTGCAGCATAGGAATAGGAACTTCCTGTATTCTTCTATAGCTTTTTGTGCAAAGGGAATTGTCCAGTTTTGAGAGGCTGCCAATTTATCGGAGAAAGTAACCTGGGCCGTTCTGTCATCAAAAGAAAAGCCTTGTATCCTGGACCAAAGAAGCTGTTGTTCCTGCGTTACCATAGTTTTTTACGTTTTCAAGGTAATATTCAGCCCTTTTCTCAATGTATTGTGGATCTCTGCTACCTCGTCGGTATATCTTATCAGTTCCTCTATTACGGGAGCAGGTGCGTCGGAAACGACATTGGTCTTATAGCTGAAATTGTAACCCGGCTCTCCTTCACCGCCAAACTCACCTGCGAAAGTCACCTCTACGGCAGATATCATTATATTTCTTTTGACTGCCTCCCGGTAAATGTCATTGCAAAAACAGGTGGCCAGGGACAACATCAAAAGCTCCCCTCCATTGATGGAAGAACCAAATCCTGTTGGTTTGGGAGCTATCTGTAGGTTCTTTTCGGCTCCATTGGTCTGCACCGACGTCTCGTGCTGGTTGAAGCTGCTTTTTATATTGGCCGATATTTTCATATGGCCAAAATACAGGATTTATTCGGGAGCGGCAACACCCTCTATCACACCGAAACTGCCGTCTGTCTGCATCCAGTCTTGTCACCTGCCAAAAATACAAAAGGGGCCGTCTCATAAATAATGAGGCGGCTTTTTAATTTATAGGACTGGATGGTGGTTGCTGTATTTATTGGTTGGATCGGCCTGTTGAAGGAGCGTAAAATAGGCGGAGGGGGGGAAAGATTGGTTTTT